>SCPN01001503.1_pt1 | contig 1063486 bp, 1138 predicted proteins | sample 6106831 | NCBI WGS metagenome assembly SCPN01 (sample SAMN10720447, study PRJNA508395) | human gut metagenome | isolation source: Participant 1, 0 month | reverse complement strand
ATCAGTCACAGAGGTGCTGGCAGATCCGCCGAGAACCTCAATAGATGTCGGCAATGCAGATCCGGAAACACTCAGGATGACGTAGAGTTCACCTTCAGAAACTCCGGCCTTGTTCAGGTCAAAGGTATTTGTGGAAGTTCCGGAAGTCCGGAGATGGACTGGCCGTCACTGAACATAAGCTTGGAATCGAATCTCATCTTTTTCTCCTATTACGAAACAAGATCTTCAGTGAGGCTGATGGAATCAGACACTTCGATCGGAATATCGAAGAACATGGTCTTGAACTGTTCAGCAGCTTCAACAACTTTGAGAACATTCGTGCTCTTTGCGTAAGCGGCAAGTTCAAAGAGCTGTGTGCACTTCTTCAGCACAGAAGAGGTGGAGGTTCGTGCGCAGATCAGACGGGATGCGGTTCTTCGCAACGATCAGTTTCTTGATCAGATCTTCGGAACCCATGTCGACTGCTCCGTCGGAGATCGGGATGTTGCAGACACGAACCACACCGCGCCAGTCGTTAAGCGCGGCACCTGCCTGCCACTTGTAGTGGTCGCGATAGACTTCATACATGGAGCCGTCAGAGTTCATGTGAGTGCACTGGCCCTTGTCAGTGTGCTGTAAACCGATCTTGGAGCCCTTCGGATAAATGCCGAAGAACTGATCCATCGACACAATGAAGATCGAAGTGACTTTCTTGGTCGTAGCTCCGGTACTCACAGCCTTAATGACATTGCGAGAGGACGGAGTTGTGGAGCTCGTGTCGTTATAACGAGCGGCAAGGCCCATGAACTTGTCCGGTTCAACATCGATGTCACCATAGAACATTGTCTTGGCCATATCGTTGCCCATACCTGCAAAGAACGGCTTCTGTTCAGACAGGCGCCAGGCGGCTGTGTTGCCGTTTACGTCAGCCAGGTCCTTATCGACTTCAGCATACATTTCAACGTTTCCGCAGGTATCGGTGACCTGAGCAGTCGTGGATTTCTGCGGCTGAACGCCCTGATAAAGGCGGCGCCAGGTCGGTTCAGGGATGCCAGTGCGGATGGCATGAAGGTAGCCATCGGTCTTGTTGCATTCTTTCCATTGGAGGAGTTTGAGAATCGGGTCTCGTTTAGACAAGACTTCAGCGATCGGAATAATCTCACCTTTCGGGTCAAGTCTCGATGCGAGGTCAACCAGTGTTGGATATTCAGCAGCCATCGTAATTACTCCTAAAATTAGTTCATCTTTGAGTTAGGAAAAGCCCGGGCGCGCTCGGCTGTTGAGAGTTCACCGACCTGCCGCCCTTTACGACGGCGTCATCACTGAGCGCCTGCTGAGCGGCAAGACACCCTTTAATGAATCCTGCATGACGGTTAAGACCGACAGACTCAAAGAACTGGCGAGTCTCAGCGTCGAAGAACTTGGCATAAAGCGGCTGGCGCTCTTTAGGTTGGCCGCATAGTTCGCACCGCCGATCTGAGGATCGGCCTTGGTTTCAGCGGTCAGGGCCTGCTTGACCTGAGCAGACTGCTCTTCCGCACGCTTTGCCAAAACAGAGGTCATGTTTGTGACCAGTTTCGAATAAGCGGCCTGAGAAAGATTCAGGTCCTTGCATTCCTTTTTGAAAGCTTCGATCGCGCCTTCATCGAGCTGAATGCCTTCCGGGAGTTCAATGCCTGTTTCGTCGTAGCCCTTTCAGGTGCTCCCAACACATCGTTGCCTTCCTTCTTTTCGGCGTCCTCTTTCTTCTCTTCCGTCTCCTCTTCTGCACCCATACCTTCAGGTTCGTCTGCCTTCGGCTGAGGAGTTTCGGCAGCAGGCTCCGGTGGTACCGGAGGTGTTGCCTCCTGGGGTGCCGGAGTAGGATCTGCAGGAGGAACCGCGCCTTCAGTTGCGGCAGCGTCTGCTTCATTGACAGTGGTTTCTGCGGTTTCAGCCATTTAGTTTTTCGTTCTCCATTCTGCGAACCAGCTCGAGATTGATTCCCTTGAGTCGATTCAGTATTTGCAAACCGATATCGCGCCTTGCGGAAGCTATCGTCATCAGCGTCATGTCTTGAGAAGTAACCGAGCTGTCGACGGCTGTCATGTCGAGAATCCACTGAAAGACCCGTCTGCCTTCCACAGTCTCAAGAGTTTTCTTGATGGCTATCTCCAGCTCTTTGAGTTTTTCTTTCTCGGCCTTTTCAGCCAGCTCCCGCTGTTCGATTTCGAGAAGCGGATCATCTATGTCTGTCATTGTCATTTAGGGGCCTTTAGGTTTATGGACGCTTACTGCGCTCCCTCTTCAGAGAACGCTTCCTGCAGACCCTGAGAGTCTGCTGCCTGCCCTAAGTCTTTGAGGCTTGTCATTGCCTGCTGAAGCTGAGCGGCCTGCATCTGTGCCTGTTGTTGCTCGGCCCTTTGCTGGCGAATAAGCGCAACCCTCTGTCCTGTCACAATCAAGGATGGAGGCACTCCATTCATGTCTGCCAGCTGATCGATCGTTGCATCCACATCGAGCTTGTCCACGGCCTGGGGATTGATCTGAGCCAGAAGGCCGATCTGCTGAGCCGTTCTCACAATTCCGTTTGCCGATGCATTCTTCTGAGCTTCGGCCAAAACGGAGACATACTCAATAGAAAGCTCTCTGCCGTAGAGTTCTTCCGGAACTTCCGGGAGCATGTTGTACTCAACCATGAAGCCAAAGGCGTTTGTGACCAGCGGATCAAGAAGTTCGGTATGCAATCGCTCAAGCACGGGCCCCAGCATCATCACTTTTTCCTGCTCAAGTGCTTGAACCTCTGTCGCAGTACGATCTGTTTGATTCGCCGTGGCCGCGATCATTTGAAACACGTTGACGAAGAAGATGCGCTGAATGTCCTGTCGAGTCGATTGAATCAGAGCAAGCATTGCCTGGGGATCGGTACGCACTTCCCACATGGAGCGGATGATCGGAGCTTCCTGCGGGTTGACGGCCACTCGGCCTCCAGGTTTGAACTGACTCAGCTGATCCTTGAGGGTGGACGGATAGAGAATCGGCGGCCTAGTTCCGTAATCAACAAGCTCGGCCAGTCTCAAGTGCAGTCTCTGCAAAGACTTCTGTGCGCTCAAGGCCTTGGCGCCGGGACCGCGGCCATAAACCGAACCGCCGGAGGTCATCCAGCGCGGACACAGTGCCGGAAAGTTTCTAAAGCCGGATTCCGAGAGAACTTTGTCCTGCACTCCTTCCTGAAAATAAACGGACTGCCAAGGCATATTCTTGTTGTCACGTTTATCCGGATTACGTTCAATGCGAGGTTCAATTGCATGAATCACATTGAATCGGGCAAACGGATCTTTCTCAAATGCCTGCCTAACATCGTTGTTCACTGCCTCAAAGCCCCATTGCTGGACCATCTGCTTAGCCGTAAGAGACAGGCGCCGATACATCGTATCGACCTTCCCGAAGTCGTCTTCGGCCAGCCAGTATTCCCCGATTGTGAGGTTCTGCAGTGAGATGAGCTGTTCCGGATGAGGCTTAACGATCGTGCATGCTGTGCCGAATACCGGAAGCTCCAAGTAGCTCTGGTGAAGCGCGTTGTAGCATTCTGCTTTCGAGAAGTAGAGAAGCAACAGGTCTTGAACCTTCGTCATCCACTCTTTGACAGCGGGATTCTTATCGAGATCCGGATCCATCGTTGTCAGGCGCAGCCAAGGTCTCGAAGGAGACGAGACGCCACCAAGCAAACCCGCGGCTAAAACATCCGCGCAGTCAATTGCTTCAGCATCGAGGATCTTGCGGTAACGTTTAGACCCCTGAGTTGCATCCTCACCTGAAAAGCATCCCAAGTCAGGAAGACAGTAGTCACGAATATCGCGCCACAGATCCTCCCAGGAAGACCTCTCCTGCTTGAGGCTCTCAAAGCGCTGATTGATTAGCTTGATGTCTGCGGGCATAACTATCCCCCGATAAGCTGTTTCTTCTGCAGTTTGAAGCGATCGTCCTGCGCCGCTTCGCTAGCCAGAACCGTTTCACTCATTCCTTCCGGAGTGTCATCAACAACCGTATCGCCGACATTCGCATGCTTTTTGTTTGCCATATTGGCGTTCTGAGACTGCTGTTCTTCGGCCTGTGCCTGCTGTCGTGCGGCTTGAGCCTGTGCTTTCCTTGCCTGATCCTTAGCCTTGTTCTGCATGTGGTTGTAGGCTCCCGCAGTGACAACGTTGGCGGCCGCCTTCACAACAGGCTTGACCACCTTGCCCACGGCGTGGACGACAGATGAGACCGCTCCCATGATCAGCCTCCCAGTAAAGAGGAACCGGTGCCAAGCGCACCAGGATTAAGAGGAGCCGCGTTGCCGTTTGTCAGAAGCGTTGACCCCAATCCGTTATCCAGCGTGTTGTCTGCTAAGAGTCCGTCAAGGTCGGCCTGCTTGCGGTTTGCTTTGTTGCGGGCCTGATCTTCTTCCTGGGCTAAGGCCTGCTGCTGAGCAAGCTGTTCTTTGGCTGCCGATGTCTGGCGATCCCCGGCACGTTTCTGCTCATAAGCGTTCAATCCCGAAGTCACGGCACCAACCAATGTGCCCGCGATAACTCTGCAGTCATTCCCATGATCAAAGTTCCTTAAAAAATAAAAGATGCTTTCTGCCCTGCACCCTCTTTGCGAGTGCTTTAGCCAGAGGAGAATCCTCGGGCACGTCCCATAGGAAAAACTTGGCGCCTGCCTCGATTGCCTTGCGTTCTGCCATTACAGCCAAGCGGCCGCCGATTGATGTGTTGCGATATTCCGGCGCCAGATAAATCGCATCGTTCTGTGCGAAGACTTCGCCGCTGTGCTGGTGCGTAAAGACAAAGACCGAAGCAAACCCGATGGGCTTACCTTGGTCTTCAACAATGAGGCCGAAGGAGTCCGTGCCTTCGCTCAGGATCTCGTAGATCGAACGGTCAGGAACTGCCCTGCGGTTAGGCAAACCTGCCTCCGACATTGCCGAGTCGATAAGCTCAGAGCAACGGTCAATGATTTCAACTAAGGACGCGTCAATGATTTTCATGAGCCCATTGTCTAGGCTCAGGCACAGGGTTTATGGACGGTGTTAAGAGTTCCAATACTCAGATTCAAAGGCTTCCTGGGGATCGTAGGAATCATTCACGCCATAGATAGCGCGCTCCATACTGCGGGAAAGTTTTGGAGCCACGGGTGCGGCAAAGGTCAGAGCCAAAGCGTCAGCTAAGTCCGGAGATCTTCCGATGCGTTCCTTGAGCTTGTCTTTAGCCTCGAGGATCTTAGGGCCTTTAGGCGTGTAGCCGTAAGTCGGAGCGCCCAAGTCTCCTTGCAAAACGGGATCCGGAGGAATCGCACCGCCCTGCTTGATCCACTGAGCCATGTTCCACCACATCTCCATGCGGCGGTTTGCGAATTGTTCTTTGTCGATGGCCTGCGCTCCGAAGGGAACTTCCACGACATCAAAGCGCATCTGGCGAAGTCTGTCGATCACGCCTTGCCCGGCGCCGGAGTCAATGAAAACGGCATCGGGTTTTTCTTTGGCCATTTCTACCGCAATGCGGTCAGCCAATGCCATGTTGTCAAACTTCCGGATAACAATCGGCTCAAAGGCAACGAGCCCTCTGCGCTTAAAGATGACCGAGGCATCGGATCCGAAGCGGGCAACGTCAATGCCATAGATGAGCGGAGCGCCCATGTATTCGCTCTCTCGATAGAACTTATTGGCCGCGGCACGAATATCGTCAATCGGAATAAGACCATTGTCCTGAGCGGCAGAGAAGTCGCAGAGAAACTCTTGCCGGTACTCGTTCTCAGACATTTCTACCTTGAGCGCTGCCAACTCCTTTTCGTCAATGACATGAGTTTGCTCAACGGAATAAAGCATCGCGATCCAGTCCGGATCACCTTTGCTCATGAGGTTCAAAGCCTGATCGTATAACTGAGAGAAGAGGTTGATGCCTTTGGGAGTTCCGATGAAAGCGGCCCATCCTTTTCTGTCAGCCAGTGCCGGACGAATCACTTCTCCCCAAAGGGTCGGCTTAATCTGCGCAACCTCATCGATCACTACGCCGTCAAAGTACATGCCTCTTAAAGCGTCGGGATTATCAGCACCGAAGATCCGGATCGTTGCACCGTTAGGCAAAAGAATCGAAAGCTTTTGTTCGTTGATCGAGATTGCAGGGATTTGTGATGTGTAGTGCTTCAGGTATCCCCAAGCGATCTGCTCGGCCTGGTTACGGAATGGAGCAAGGTAGGCATACATGCCACACTCTTTGCGGTCTGTAATAGCCCGCTTGATGAGGTGATTCACCGACAGAACGGTCTTGCCTAAGCGTCGGTGAGCAACCAGTACACAGAATCGATGTGTCTCCAATTGCTTGTGAATTTCGTCCTGGGGAAAGCGGGGACGGTAGGGAATCACGACTTTCATTCTTCCTTCTCCGTCTGTTTCTTGCCGTCATCCCAAACAAATTCGATCTTGCCTTCAAGCTTGCTCTCGTTATCTTTCGAATAAGCGCCCAAGTGTTTGCCGAGCATGTCGTAGGCCTTAAGCAGAGACGGTGCATCCTTGAGGCCCATGATCACTTCGCCGTCTTCGTTCTGATAAACGGGAATCTTCTCGGATAAAGTTTCCCGGATCTCCAGGAGCTCTTCACGCCACTTCTGCACTGTGTATCCGGTCTTTTCTTCCATGATTTTTCGCCTCCTTTCGAGCTCTGAAATGACTAAAGGATTTTTAAGGAGTTGAGATCCTTGAATCGCCGCTGTTTTTGCAGAATATCCAGCGATTTTTGCCGCGTCAGTTGCAGTTTTACCCTTCATATATTCGTTGATAAACTTAAGCTGCATGCTGGAGAGTTTTTTCTTTCTGTCTTTTTTCACTTCTGTCTCCGATATGCGTGAGGAATCTTTCCCCGGATCAATCCCGTGCAAATGGCAAAGACAGTGCTCCGAGGCATTTCCATCATCCTGGCGATCTGCCTATAACTGAATGCCTCGCCGCGCAACTGCAGGACAAGATCAACTTCCCTATCGGTGTATTTCGCATGAGGCGAATCTTCACCGATCGGGACGCCCAATCGAGACACGGCAATCATGCGTTTAACGGAAGAAAAACTCGGGGAACTCACGCTTCACCAGAATGATTGCTTTATCGATAACTTGCCGGCGCCGCATTGACTCCGGCGGCAGGGCCTTTGCTTCTGCGGCGGCTGACTGCAGAAACTCTGCAGCCCTTCTCGGCAGAAGAGTTGCGGTTCCTAAGGGAGCCTTCGGGTTGGTCTGTTCTTCATTCTTTCGGGGCATCGCTCAAAACTCCTGATAAGTCCACCCCTTACCACGCTCCGGATAAACAACGAGCATGCGGAAAGGGTACTCAGTCGCGCAGACCTTTGTCTTCACTTTCGCGTCGTCTGCGAAGAACTTGGGCGATCCCTTAACCTCATGCAGTTCAAGCTGATCTTCAGCCGTAAGCACAAGAAAATCGGGGTTATACCAACAAGTATCCTCGGCGATTTTGAGCTTTATGGACTCGAACCAGTAAGCCTTGATCCTGCCTGCGATACGTTCGGATTCTAGGTAGGCGGCATAAGCTTTCTCTGTCTCGTTCATCTGCCCGGCTTTCATTCGGCCCTTGGCAAACCCGTTCTTTTTGCCTCCGACAAAACCGCTGATCTTCTTCAAGACAATGGGGCCTGCTTTAGTTTTTGTTTTGGCCAGAAGTTCCTTGTATGCAGGATCATCCGTGCTTTTAAATCTCATCATGGACATGATTGTTGTTCCCTCCTGGGTATGGTTGTTATTTGAATTGGGTAGGCATGACAGCGCGCCGATTTCCTGAGAAGATGTCTCTGAGTGTCCGGACAGGTATATCCATCTTGCGTGATATCTCCCGCAAGGAAAGACCTGCAAGCCTGAGATCAAAGCAGTGAATCAACTCAACGTCCGTGTACTTGGCGTGCGGACTTGATTCACCTACCCGGGCAGACTTATCCGAGAGAGAAACCGTTGACGGCTTAACGCTTAGATCGGAAAAACTCCTGATATTCGCCCTTAACTCGAGCAATTGCTTCCTGTACTCACAGCTCTCGTCGTACCTTGCCTTCTCTCTTTCGAGGCTGGATGCTTTCTCGGAGAACTCTTTAGGCTTCCTTGGGCAATAGAGAATGGAATCTCCGAACAGATCCGCCTGATGATTCGTCAGTGTCATCCATCATCTATTCCCGCAATTGATTTTCAGAAACCGTCTGAGATTCCACCAGTCCGACAAGAATGCGATCCACGCATCCTCTCAGCTTGTGGCTTGTTACTCCGACTTCATGAATGTCTAGAACTCGGCCGTCTGCCCTCTGCGCAGCCATCTCTTCTAGTTTCTTAAGGGTGTTTTTAGCCTCTTCAATCGAATTGAAAACAGTGTTTATGCATGCAGTTCTATTTTTTACAATGTCAATGTGTTTCATTTGTTCTTTTGCTCCAAGGAAATAATCAGTCATGCCAAGCTCCTACATATGCCCGCACTGCGGAACTAAGACAGTTTTCGTTGTTTGTCCTGTTGTAGAAGGTACTAACGCTAAAGTTTGTAATGAGCCTTCTTTCGATACTGTTACTGGAAAATCTTTCGACAATTTCAGAATTTCCGGGAACGTTTTTAACCGTAGCGGCGGTTCTGACATCCACTACCATCCGGATCGTTTCGTCACCTGTTGTTTGAGTTGCGAGAAATTCAGTTACTGGGAAAACGGAAGGCTTGCATTTCCTCTCAGAAGTGGAATTCTCCCCGCTCCTGATATGCCCGAAGATGCCAAAGAAGTTTTTAACGAAGCTCAAGCCATCATCGGTCTTTCCCCGCGTGCGGCGTGTGCTCTCCTGCGAGTCAGTCTTGAGCGAATTGTTGACTGGTACGGGGAGAACGAAAACGTTAAGGGCTTCAAAAAGTCCGATAAGCTTTACAAGAAGATCGAGACCATTGGGATCTCTCAGGCCTTCCAGCGAATTTGCAATGCTTGCAGGCTGGCCGGGAACGAGCACGCGCATTCCGGAGAAATCGATCTTTCCGGAGAAGACTCCTTTGAGATTGCCGAAGCAATGTCCAGAATGATCAACTCCATGGTCAACACATGGATTACTCCGATAAGGGAGAGCGAAGAAGTTCTCAGAAAACTTGGCAAAGAGTAAGGTCATAGATCGCTCCTTAATCGTTGCGTCGCTTGTAACCATCCAATTCTCGGAAAATTTTCAACAAGCTTTGCATCGAGTTGCGAATGTCTTTCTGGGTAAGACTTAGGAAAACAATCGCTATAGATAAAAAAATCTGAGTAACTGCAATAACAATCAAAGTAACTTCCATTTGTTTTCCCCGTTGGTTAAATGTTGTTTAAACAGCCGTCTAGCGTCTCTGAGCGATTAACTCAGCATGGACGCGGTATCTATCAAATTGCGAGAAAAATGCTCTCCTGCGTTCAATACGCTCGTCTGTGTCACGTTCAAAAACGGAACACCTTGTGAACGAGATCGGATAGCATTCGATGCCGGCGCCCTTCTCAGGTTGATGGCAGAAGATGTTCATGTCTCCGAAAGAGGCCCTTGGCGGTCGACGCTTATTCCCTTCCTTATCGACCCAATAAGACTCTGCAAATTTGCAGTACAGACAGCACCCGGACATGACCGCCTCCTAAAAGTAAGCCTCGTCATCCTGTTGCTTCTGGATAGCGTTGCGTTTGAGTTGTTTCACGTACGCCGAGAGCGGAGATAATTGGTCGACTGTTTTCTCTTTCTGGCTTTCTTCCGAGTTTTCGATCATGTAGGGCCTGACTACTTGGATACGCACCCAACGTTTGATCCGGTTTCCGAGGTCATAGGCCGATTCATCACGGAACTGCTGCTTTCCTTCGATAGGAATACATGGGATGTTTGTCTTCGGCGCCAGTTCCGGAATGCCTATTGCGTTGAAATACTCGGTTAGGTTTTGGATGACATGCGGGTGGTTGTAGGTCGAGTTGTAATCGTCGATCAGCCGCCAGTCCCTAAGAAGGCGTTCTGCCAGGTCAATAAGATCCTTGAAGCGATGAAGTCCGGCCGTCACCGTCGGAAAATATTTGCCTTGAACGCCTTCGTGGAATTCACAAACAGTGACGCCTTGGGTCAGCTGGCCGCAAAAAACCGTACAAGGGCATCCGTTGGCTCTGCAGGGTTGTTCAAAAACTTTGGGCTTTGACAGTGTCGAACTTAGCTGATCGTTTTCAAAGTCCAGATTTGTTTTCTTTCTAATGGTCATGGTATCTCCTGTCACAAATCTTCTCGAAGTTCTTTTGCTGGACAATCCACTCCAGGTCCGCCCGCCAGGAGCGCCCTTCTTTCTGCTTTACTTGCCCCATAAGGAAAGGAGACTTGCCTACAAATTCAAAAAAGCGTTTGAAGAAGTCGAGGCCTTCGGCTTCCGACTGAAAGCCTTGGTCTATTGCCATCTCTCTCCAGCGAGCAGATAAAGCCTGCTGCCTGCGTGCGGACATCCATATCCGAACCGGAGGTAAGGTCGGAAGGCATTGGTGATAAAGCTCAATCAGCTTCTCTTGGGGACAGCGTTTCGCAACCTGTTTGGCTCTCTGTTCCGGTGTTAATTCTTTTTCTTCTGTCGGTTCTGTGAGGTTGAATTTCTCACTTTCATTCACGGCATCTTTCTGTGCGTCTGGAGAGCCGGGATCGGCTCTACGGACATATACATCGTTAGATGTATTAATTGTTTCTATTACTGGTTCATTTACTGATTCGTGTCCCAAATTTGGGCCTACCACACGTCCCATATTTGGGCCTACGGAAAGTCCGTTTTTGGGACTAGTCCCGTTTTTGGTACTACCAATTTTGGTACTACCGTTTTTGGGACATGTGCCGTTTTTGGTATCACGAGAATCAGAATCAATATTTAGGACGTAATTGTTAGAAGAATTGAGAACAATTCGTTCTCTTCTGACGAACCCTTTTTCTTCAAGGTAAGCAATGGCCTTGTAAACAGTTTTTCTGTTTAACTCTGTCTCTCTGGAAATGGTGTCAATACTAGGATTGCATTGTCCAGTCTCAGAATTACAGCAATCTGCGAGACAACGTAAGACAGATTTGGCAGCCGCATTACCGACAACCAAACGTCTTACCTTGTCAGCGTCTTGATAGCTCATTGCTTAGAGTCCCTGATTACAAACCATGAAATGTCTGGCCTTAAGTCCTCACACCTAACCTGACGATTAGTGGCGCACTCAATCAAAAGGCATTTGTCAGCAGGAACACGCTGAATACCTTTTTTCCACTGTGTGATGAGGACAGGAGGAACATTGATCTTCCGAGCAAGAGCGGCGCTTGAGCCTCTTCCTTCTTTATTCAAAAAATCCTTAAGTTTCATATTTGTGTTTCACTTATATTTTGAAATAAGTGTAACACTTATAGATTCAGATTAGCAATTTAATATTTCACTAATACGGAGATTTCGTTATGAGAAGTGTTAATGACGTTAGAAAAGAGAATTTGATCGTCCTGCGAGAACGCTTTAAAACTTTGGCGAATTTGAATCTAGCTATTGGCAAAAAGAAAACTGACTCAACGCTTAGTCAGATAATCAACGGCGCAAAAGACACAAGAAGCGGAAACGTTAAAAATCTTGGCGATCGGTTGGCTCGAGAGATGGAAACCAAATTATCTCTTGGTTACGGTTGGATGGATGCTGACCACGGTAATGAGGCGTTTCCTGAGGACGATGATTTGATCTATCTGCGGCGCCTGAATGTTTCTGCCTGCTGCGGTGCAGCGGGAATACAAAATTATGAGGATGAGGCCTATGTAGACCTCATGGGCGTCTCACGTGTTTGGTTCAAAGAAAACATCAATCAGATCCGTGAGAATGGATATGAAATCATCACTGCAGCCGGAGATTCCATGGAGCCCACTCTGAAGAATGGGGACCTAGTTGTAATTGATAGGTTTGACACTGAGATCACAAAGCGTGACGGCGTTTTCTGCGTGCTGATTGATAACGACCTTTATTTGAAACGGGTGCAACGAGTACCAGGCAGTCTCCGTTTTATTTCTGACAATCGCCTGTATGACCCGTTTGAAATTCGGCTTGCTGAGGTTGAAAGCAGAATAATCGTGTTTGGACGTATGGTTAATTCGTTGAACCTAAAAAGGTACGACTAAAAGGAAATGAGCAATGAAAGAAAAGAGATTTGGGAAAAATGCCGTAGAGGTCGTTATTCATTTTGAAGGTCTGAGGTATGGCCCCCATACAATCGATCTTTTAAATTTAGGAAAATCACTGCAAGGCTTCGCAAAAATTCTCATTTCTGCAGGTTATTTTGCTTCAACTGGACATGATCTTAGAAGGTACGTGAATTCACCAGTGAAGGTGACGACTTCGGCCCGACTAGAACGCGGGAGCATAGATATATCTGCCGAGATTTATAGTATTTTATCTGGTGTTACGGCTGCCGCTTTATATGATCTTATTAAGTATCTTCTTTTTGAGAAGATACTTAATAAGCATGAATTTTTCTGGTGGAAAAACCGCAAAGAGCCAAGGTTAAATGTCAATGAACTTGAAGCTATGGCACTTAGACTTTCTTACGCTAAAGAACAGGCTCTCTCTCCTATTGGTAATTCTTGTGAAACAATCTCTATCATAGTGGGTGATAATATGCCGTTAACATTCAATATGCGATCAAAAGAAATTCTTCTCGATAAAGAAAAAACTAATTTTAGGGTGGAGTTCTAATATCATTTTTATAGATGACTGCCTTTGGCAATCTCGTTTGAAACAAAACAAACGTCAGATAATCTCCAGCTCCCGATCTCATATCAAAATAAACTGATTGTTATGAAAGAACTTCTTAGCACAAGTAAAGAAAAGAACATCGTCCTCTACGGAAATATTGATGACGGCCCCGTCGTGGCTGTAGTGGTTGAAAATGAAACGCTTTGGCTCACTCAGAAACAAATGGCGGAACTCTTTAATTGTTCGACTGACAATATTTCTCTGCATTTGAAGAATATTTTTAATGAAGGAGAACTTGATCCAATTTCAACTACCGAGGAATCCTCGGTAGTTCAAACAGAAGGAGCAAGACAAATAACGAGAACCGTTAAGTATTACAACTTAGACGCTATCATTGCAGTAGGTTACCGAGTCAACAGTAAGCAAGCAACTCATTTTCGCCAGTGGGCAACCCAAGTTCTTAAAGAATACATCATCAAAGGATTCGCCCTAGATGATGATCGTCTAAAACAAGCGAAGACTGTTCTTGGAAAAGACTACTTTCAAGAATTGCTGGAACGAGTTCGCTCCATCCGAGCAAGCGAACAGCGGATCTGGCTTCAAGTTACTGAAATATTCAGGGAATGCAGCATCGACTACGACAGCCATTCATTAGAAGCAAGACGCTTTTTTGCAACTGTTCAGAACCGTTTCCACTTTGCCATCAACAATCAAACCGCTGCCGAGATTATTCATGCAAGAGCAGACCACACGAAGCCACACATGGGTTTGAAAACGTGGTCTAACAGTCCGGAAGGACGTGTCAATAAATCAGATACGACAATTGCAAAAAACTATTTGGACGAAAAGGAGCTCAAGTCATTAGAGCGTTCCGTCAACAGTTATTTTGATTACATTGAAGGACAGATTGAACGCAAGAAGAAATTTAGTATGCTCGAGCTGCGCCAGTCTGTAGACAAGTTCTTGGCATTCAATGACCTTCCTGTATTGGAGGGAAATGGACAGGTTTCTAAAAAGCAAGCTGAAGAAAAGGCTCACAAAGAATACGAAATTTTCAACAAAACTCAGCCGATAGGCAGAGACTTTAAAAAATTCCTAAACGAAGTAAAAAAACTAAAGAAATAATCTGCTTCTAAGCCGCAGCCGCCTCCGGGCGGTTTTTTTATGGCCGCGAGAGCGGCTTTTTTGTTGCATAAATGAAACACTAATAAAAACATTTTAGAAATATATGTGTTTTGCGATTGACATAATATAAGTGTTGCACTAATATTCGCTTATCAATCAATCGTTCTTTAAAAGTCCTTCTGAAGATTGTCAGGAAGGAAAAGGGTTCTAAGGCCGAGTAAACCGAAAGGCTATGAACTCAAGCGGGTGGCCAGTGAATTGGCCGAGATGCCTAGCGAAAGCGACGGCACGGCAAGGAATGCTGAAAGGATTGTGACGTTAAAGTCGTCAGGTACGAGTAGGGGCCGACAAAAAGCAGTTCACAAACAAAAGCGCTTTCCGGCAACTTCTCCTTTGGATACATCTAGCACACGCTGGAGGGCGCTTCTGTTTTTCACAGGAGAGAAAAAATGCTTTTAAAAGTTAAGCGCGTTGTCCCTCAAGCTTATGAGATTTATTACAAGGGTCAAAACATCATCAGCTTAATTAGACCGAAGCCTAATGACTGGCGCTTTTCCGGATTCTTCATGAAAGAACAAGACAAGGTAAACGATTTGTTATTGGCAAACGTTTTCGGTCTGAGTTTCCGAACAAAAAGACGAGCGCTCATCGAGTTAGAGGTCATTTTTGCAAGATTTGAAGCCCTACAGGCCGAACTAGGAAGTCGAATTATTAGGAGAAAAACATGTTAGCAACGTATGAACGTAAAAAAGTTACTGAGTACACGTCGTTTAACTATGAATTTAAGGTGTTTTATAAAGACGAATACGTTTGTGATCTTTTAAAAATAGGGTGTCACGAATGGGCGTTTTCGGCATTTCAGAGTTGCGACAAACTCGAAGGCCTTCAAATGTTTCTTTATAACAAGACTAGTTGGGAAACCTTCAAGAAAAAAGAAGAAGCAATCCAGCATTTAGAAAACGTTCTCGCCGCTTACGAGTCTGGCGAACGGTCAGCTTAATCAACCCTCGAACTATTAGGAATTTTCTAATAGTTCACATAAACAAGTCCCCTGCGCTGTTTTCTTAATTAACTGTTAGTGCCAGTTTTTTCAGCGACGGGGACTTTTTTATGTGGTCTTTTTTACATAGTTTTATAGGAGAGAAAAATGATCTTATTACCGGACGAACAAAAACAACTCTTTAATTGTGTCATCGACGATCTTCTAAAGAACGCGGGTCGGCCCTTTACTTAACTGATGCTCTTGCTTATGCCGAGCGTGCTGTGGTTTCTGCCCTGCTCAGCGGCAAATCCGAGATCACGCTTGATCTTGGTCACGTTGTCCAAACTGCAGAGGCCCAACGGGAAACTAAGGCGCTCTTCAAGGAATATGCAGCGGATTTCATCTGTGGTCTTGGGATGGAAGCGATTGATAAAGACATCTACCCCGACGTTAAAAATTAAAAGTTTCTCTCCTCTGCCCCGCCAGTTTTCCTCCTTGAGCTGGCGGGATTTTTTTAACAGTTTTGAACCTGCGAAAGGGATTTTTGCCCGGACTCCGTCCCCTCGTTTGTCGATTGAGAGGTACTTCAAGCGGGAATAATCAGTAATTGGGCAACGGTTCTGGTTTGAGATCGCATATAGAAATTACTGATCGCAGGTTCGTCCCAATCTCGAGGTTGCCATGAATAAAAAATTTGATGATCTGCTTGAAAACACCGTTACATGCTTTCTATGCGCTGTGGTTGGTTTTTCACTGGCTTTCTTGATCCTGGATTTCATTTTTAGTGCTACTGCCTTTCAGAGGTGGCTGCTATGCATGTAACTCCGAGAACATGCCCCGGGCCAGGAGATCTCTGGCAAATGAGCTGGCAGGAAGAAAAACGGCAAGCCGAATATGAACGCCTGATTGAAAAGTTCTTTGAAAAATACATCCCAGAGTACTGCGACGACCGCATCAACCAACTGGCTGAGGCTGGTGAGGATGAAAGACATCCTGAGATTGAGCCCGTGTTTGACGAATTTTTGAAGGAAAACGAATGGCGGTAATTACTGACGCAGAGCGTAAAAAACAGCGCAACCGAGAACTGAAGCGCGAGTACTACGCAAAAAACAAAGAAAAGAGGGTTGCGCAGAGCAAAGAATGGTATCGCAAAAGACGCGAAGAAGAATTAGCCCTGCGAAACGATAAAACACCAATCCTTCCACAGACACCGTTTTCAGCGCTATTTACAGATTTTTTTATTGATAGGAATCCGAAAAAATGACTAACGAACAAAGAGCCGCCTGGTTAGAGGGTAGGCGCACTGGTATCGGCGGATCGGACGTGGCAGCCGTTCTTAGTTTGAACCCGTGGAAGACGCCGCTGGACGTTTGGAACGATAAACTCGGGCTTTCTGAAGACAAGGGAATGTCTGAGCCGGCGTACTGGGGAACGGTGCTTGAAGACACAGTCGCAAAAGAATTTCAATTACGAACCGGCAAGAGAGTTCAAAAGGTTTCTCACCAGTTTGCTGATCCGGAAACTCCTTGGGCGATTGCAAACATTGACCGAGCGATTATCAATCAGGAGATCGCCAAAAAAATCAGGCCTCTTCTGAACGTTGAGGAAATTGAGCGCTACGCAAATATCACGGGCGTTGAGCGACCTATTAACACTGACATCGCATTCGAGGCAAAAACTGCCCATGCATTCACCGCTGATTTATGGGGCCCATCTCAAGAGCTCGAGATCAAACAGAACAACATCAAAACCGAGCACGTGATCCCGCTCTACTACGAAACTCAAATCCAGTGGTACTGCGGGATTCTGAAACTCAGGGGAATGTATCTCGCTGTGCTGATCGGCGGTTCCGATTTCAGAATGTACTGGATCGACGCTCGGCCCGATGTGTTTCAGGTTATCAAAGAAAAGTGCGCGGCGTTTTGGAATAACAATGTTCTGACGAAGACGCCTCCGGAACCGATCAATATTGAGGATGTTTTAAACCTCTATGGCAAAAGTAATGGAAAAGCTGTGGAAGCTCAGGGTGAGCTTGCTATTGATTATGGTGAGTATGCACGTATTGCTGGTGAAATTAAAGAACTCAAGAAGCAGCAGGACGCGGTTAAGGCAAGGATCGCCATCGGCATGAAAGACAACGAAATTCTGACATTAGACGGCAAGAAGGTTTTGACGTACAAGACTCAGACATCCAAACGTTTCGATTCAGATTCCTTCCGTGAGGACCATTTGGATGACTATTACGACTACCTCAAGGAATCCTCAACCCGCGTCATGCGCGTGTGTGCGTAGCCTTTTAGGTTGCCGGCTACACAAAATGGGCAGGGTTTCTACTGATAAAAAGAGCGGTTTTGTGTAATATTCGCTTCGAGCACTACAGCAAAGTGCACGAAGAAAAGGCTTTCTCGGTTGAGCCAAATCAACCGAGCCAAATTCTCCCAGGCTCGCACACGCGGGCTTTATTTTTGTCCTTTACATCCGGCCATGAAAAACGCTAAACTTACTGCAAGTTCTAAACAAACTTGTAGTAAGCGGTAGAAATCCGCCCCGTTAGATTGCGGGATTTTTTATGCCGAGCGTGCAGAGAATACAATACCCGCAAGGGGAATAATCTCGCCTGACTTACTACAGGTGTTTAGCACTCGGCGCCCTCTAAACAAGGGTAATTAAACATAGTTAGTAAGGAGATAGTCAATGACTACTCAAGCAAACACGGCTTTAAGGCCGATCGTTTCTGTTATCAACAATACTGTTGTAACTTCATCTGTTGCCGTAGCTTCTTTCTTTGGAAAATTGCACAAAGATGTTTTGAGAGCTATCCGCGTTTTGATTGATTCTGCACCTGAATTAGGACAGCGCAATTTTGCGCCGTCCACATATACGAACGAGCAGAACAAACAACAGCCCTGCTACACGATGGATCGAAAAGGCTTCGTTCTTCTTGCGATGGGCTTTACTGGAGAGGTCGCTCTCAAGTTCAAAATAGCCTATATTGACGCCTTTGATGCGATGGAAAGGAAACTATATCAAGGCAACGTTACATCAACCGACACCATCACCAACGCCCAGCAGGTCGCAATCCAACAGGCAGTGGCAAGACGCGCGAAGAAAACGGCTGTGTACTATCAGACGATCTATCGTGCAATTAAGGCGCGCTACCAAATCCCACGCTACACGGAGTTAAAGCAATCGCAGTTCGAGGACTGCATGCGCTTTATTGAAACGGTTGACTTGAGCGTACCTGAAGCACCAGCCTCTGAGCCTGCCAAGACTGAAAGACAACGATACGTTGTTGACGCGGACTTTTTGAAGACCCTGCAGGTGTTCTGCTACTACCAACGCTACCTTTTCAGAAAACCTCTGATGCAGGCAATGCGGGTCATGCTCGCTTTAGACGTACCAGACGCAAACAAACTTTGGGACGCAGTGAACAACTTTAATTTCGTTGCGCTTGAACATGCGCTTGACGACCTCGGGTATTCAGTCAAAGACCTTGACTGTTACAAACATTGGGCGTTGACGCAACTGATATTTTGCGTTTTTCAGTGATCTAGCCGGAGTCCAGCTCCGGCAGTCTCATTAAATTTCAATATCCGTACCCAATAGCGGTTCGGTCTCCGGTTCTTCAGGAACCTCTTCCGGGGTTTCAGGACCGGCTCCGGGAACTCTGACATCCAACGCTTCAAAGTATTTAATCTTTTTACCGGCAACTTCGTCGAAGTAGTAGCCATGGTTAAAGCGGGTTTGCATGACGTTGTTCAGAACCTGAAGGATCTTAGAATCGCTCTCGTAGACCAGGTTTAGTTTTCCCGCTTTTTTGTTTTCTCTCATATAGCTGCGGATTCTTGAACGGACCATCAGAGACAAGCCCGTCGCAATGAACTGCACGAAGGTTTTCCCTTGAAGGGCCTTGTTGTCGGAGCATCTGATCCTATTGCAGCCGAGTCGATCCTTAAGCGTTGCAAAGGCGTCCTCTACGCGCCAGCGGTCTGCGTAAGCGGTCCACGCTTTGACCGGATCTTTCTCAGAGTCCGTAACTAAAACTCTGAAGCCCTTGTACTTCAAGTATTCGTCAACCCGGCGGTTAACAATAATCAAGCCTTTTTCTTTATCGTTTCGGAAGAACTTTTCTTTCAGCTCTTCTTCTTGTTCGGTAAGGGCTTCCTCTTCGAGGAGTTTCTTTTTAATCGTGAGGAGCGATTCCGTGAGCTTATTGGCTGCTTCCTGATAGATAACCGGATCGTAGAACATGTGGTAATACAGCTCTGCGGATGCGGTGTTCGAAGCCGGTTTTCCATCTACCGGCCGCGGGTCATATTTCCAATTCACCTTGGCCGTGTCAATGTTCTTTCTGATGTAGGGTCGCCGCTGTTGAGGTCTGCAAACTCTTTCCTGTGTTCATCGATAAGCTCTCTTGCCAGACAGCCTTTAGTCCCCAGACGGACATTAAAGATGAACTCAACTTTATTGATCAGACAGTCATTGATGTTCTTTACGCTGTTATAGCCTTTGTCAGCAACCAGAACCACATTCTTCATGTTTAAGAGCGCTTGATCGGCAATCGTATGACGAATGGTGCTGACATCAGGAACATTCCCGTCATAAAAGCGATAAAAATCGGAAGTCCGGACTTCTGGTCTACCAAGAAGAGAACATTTAGCGCGGCAGCGCATCATCGTCTTTGTTCTTTCCGTATTCAATGTGGGTCAGGTTGGTGGAATAAGAAGATATTGAGGTGGAATCCAAGGCAAGGATGATCTTATTGTCTTCGTCTTCTTGAAGATAACTGCGCATCAGCGAGAAATAACGCTGCACGTCTCTAAGTTCTATTCTTTGAAAGAGGCGCGTTACTGCCGAAGGACTTAGCGCACGCGGGTAAGGCAGTCTCGTCGTCTCGGCAAAACTTTCATAAAAGCTGACGTTGTTGTTCTGGTTAAGAATTAGAAAGTAGGCCAGAGAAAGAATCTTTTTATAGTCCTTATGCCTCGGAAAGCACTCCTTTAAGAATTCTCCGACGGGAGAGTCGGCAACGATTTGGTCTAAAGCCCAAGTAGCACCGGCGTGAAGCTTCTTTATATTACGAGCTTGCTCGAGGGTAATACCTTCCTCTGAGATCGGTGTAAAGACATAATCTTTACCCTTTCTCTCAACCTGATAGTTCCGAAATTCAGGATGTTCCTGAAGGAAAGCTTCATCAAAACGAATTTTTCCTTCCTTCTGGCCGCCAAGGATTGTTCCGATCTTTTTGGATTCACCTCTCTTACTTCGTTTGAGTTCTCTGTCCCAGATGTTTTTATAGGTGTAGACGTAATAAACGGAACCGGCTTTATTGATCAGAATCGGAGGAAGCGGATTCGGCATTAATAGATCTCCATAAACAATGATCTAGTATAACATAAAAAATCCTCAATTTCAACATTAACTTTTTGTTTAATTGAGGATTTTTAAAATAATGAAGATCTAGAAGCGCAAAATTTCAGACGCAAGAGCGCAACAACTAACTTTTAATCAACCCCAGCCCCTCCATTTCGAGGGGCTTTTTCATAGGAATTAACTATGTCTACATCTGACCAACTCGCCGCCGCTGTCGGCGCTCCCTCTGCACCCGTTGCAAAACCGAAAACCAAGGCGCCTGCCATTATTCAGCAGGTATTGTCCGAGCAGTTCAAAAAGCAACTCGCGATTGCAGTCCCGAAGCACTTGAGTGCTGATCGCATGGCTCGCATTGCTGCCACCGAGGTTCGTAAAACACCCGCTTTGCTCAACACCACGCCTGCCTCGTTCCTCGGAGCGGTCATGCAGTCTGCTCAATTAGGCTTAGAGCCTGGCTCTGCCTTAGGTCAAGCATATCTCGTCCCCTACGGTAACCAGTGCCAGTTAATTCTCGGCTACCGCGGCATGATCGATCTCGCCCGTCGTTCAGGGCAAGTGCTTTCATTGTCAGCTTTCGCAGTGCATGAGGGCGATGATTTCAGTTATCAGCTCGGTTTGCACCCTGACATCCACCATGTCCCCAGTTGCGAGGCTGACCGCATCAAAAAACCAATCACTTTTGTCTATGCAGTCGCTAACCTCAGGGGAGGCGGATATCAGTTTGAGGTTATGAGCAGAGCTGAGGTTGAGGCCGTTAAAGCCAAGGCCAAGAGTAAAAAAACTTGGAACGAATATTTTGAAGCAATGGCTCTCAAGAGCGTTATCCGCAGATTGTTTAAATATCTGCCTGTTTCGATTGAGGCGTTGCAGATTACAAACGTGGACGCCAAACGCGAGGCGGGAGAAGAAATTAAGCCTGAGGACGTGATCGACATTAGCGCCGTCAGTGTTGACGATTTCAAGGACATTCAGGACGCCGAAGTCATCGAAGAACCTCAGGCTCAGGAGGCCACTGCATGAACAAGTTCTCGAATAAAACAATCGAGCGACGGGCCGAACAGACGGTGACAGGAACAAACTGTATAGATCTAGACGTTGATGGGGATCTCGATGCCGACGATGGAATAAATCGTCTTGAAAGTATTGGTGTTTGGGTCGATGCGTACTCGGACTTGAGGCCGTTCCAAGATGATTATGTAAAAATTTCATTGGTGCTTAATGGTCGAAAACCAAGTCCAGTGGGTTATCTTGACCTAGAAATTGACTCCGCCGAAAGGCTGGGAAAACTCCTTCTATCTCAATGCAAAGTCGCACGCCGAGCGCAAGAAAAGAAGCGTCAAATGATAGGGAAAAGCGCACCTGAAATATAAAGCGAATTAACCATGAGCCCTGCGAGCGCGGGGCTTTTTATTTGGACAAACAAATGATTAACGGTAAACAACTCAAGGCAATCTCGGCCTTCATCAAGAAAGACGGCAGCGGATCAAGTGGCGGTCTTACGATCAATTTTGATAAATCGGAAATCTTCGCCTATAACGGCAGTAATGCAGTGCTTGTTGAATTAGTTGGAGGACTGGAAGGCAAAGGACAAACGGTTGTCCCGCTCGAAGTTCTCTCTGCCATTGTCCTTATCGGGGATGGAAACGTAACAGCAACTCGTGAGGATTTTTGCGGTATCCCGTTCGAGCCGCCAATGGTTAACGATTTAATCAAGGATTACCGAAGCATTTTCGTTCCAGACGATATCCGAAAGCCTGGGCGTCCTGGTCTGTACACAAGCGCCTCAGTTAAACTGCTTGAAGGGTTAGACAAGGTATTTCCCGGACTATCGGAATTTGTTTTGCCGACCTCTCCGAACAAACCTTTAATTCTTGAAATTGGCCAGTCCGAGAAAGACGATGAAGATAATGAGCCTCCCACCGAAATAGTAAAAGCAGCGATCATGCCAAGGTCTAATCCGCCGTTAAAAAACACGTGGGATGGGTTGCCTCAAAAATCGAGTTAAATAATTATGTACACGCCATCGACACACCTAAAAGATGTGTCGATTTTTTGAAAAATTCAATCATGCAAAAAATTGAACTCACCTGCGAGGAGGCTATGCTGGTCATGCGCCTCCTCAATTTATTTTTGAGCAAGGCTCACGCACTGAACGTGCGTGATAACTCAGACGTTGCTCCGGCAAAAGCGCTCAAACAAAACATCTTTAACCAGTTCATGAAGCTGGATACCGAGGAGGCAAAGAATGAATCTGAGTAACGCAGTCGAGTTTTACTCGTGCCTGATTGCAATCATGGACCACTACGGCTATGACCATCAGGTATACGAAAAATTGCCGGAAGAAGTCGATGAATTACAGGAAGCGTTTGACGCCTACTTTGATAAACCGTCCCTGGAGCATTGGCACCATGTCATTGAGGAATGCGCCGATGTCCACATCATGCTCGAGCAGTTCCAGATGTTGATCACACCTGAGGATAAAGCTGAGTTCGACAAAATTTGTATGGACAAACTGCATCGAGAAATTGGAAGAATTGAAGGAGGAATGAAAAAATGAGAAAACGTAAATCGGATAGCGCGATCTCGGCGTGCTCCTCCTTGACGTGAAACAGGTCGCGGAATTATTGAATATCGGAGTCTCTACAGTGTGGGCGCTGGTTAAAGTAGGAAGATTCCCGGAACCGATTAGGCTCACTACAAGATGCTCTAGGTGGCGGCGTGTGGACGTTGTCGCTTGGTCGAAAACGCTAGGAAGCGAAAGGAGGCGACGGTATAAATGAAACCACTCGGGGCGGAATTCCGCCCCATTATTTTTTATTTGATCTGGCTGAAGCAGAACGCTCCCCAGGCATCAAAAACTTCTCTCATATCCCCTAAAGCCTGCTCTCGGTCATAGGCGCATTGATACGATTCATTGCGATGGTCGAGACAGCTTTCTCTCAAGTCCTTTGCAAATGCCGGATGGCCATATCCGGACGCATCTTTAGCCCAGGTATTAAAAGTTGCCCGGGCGCAGCCGTGCAGAGTGACAATCCTCGGTTTGCCGGTTTTCAAATGCATTTGATCCGGATCAATCCATCCAATCCCATCTATTTTTTTTTGTTTATCGTGCATGCGCTTAATCAGGGCGCTGACAGAATCTCTTGTGAACGGAGAATTCTTTCCCTTGTTGATATTTGGGAAAATAAAGCCTCGTCTCTCATTCCAATACGAGGTGCTTTTTTTAATAACTCAAGTGCCTGAGGACTGAGCGGAGTCTTTCTGTCAAAAGGAATTTTCTCCCCTTTGACTTTCATACGCTCTCGCGGAATGACATGGAACCACTGCCCTTCTGTCTCCTTGATCTCTCCCCAGGTCGCCTCCCGAGCTGTTGAGTTCCGGGCGGCAGTAAGAATCGCAAAGGCCAAGCACCGAGCTGTCTGGCTAACCGGGACAAGTTTCATAAGCTCGGCAAAGAAAAGCGGCATTCTTTTCGGAGGGAGCGCCGGTTCATGGCCGCCTTCAGCTCTCACCAATGGCAGCAAGTCTCCCAACTTCCCATCTTTGACCTGTGCGGGATTCAGCATAGGAGGGACGAACTCCGAGCGGATTGCCCAGTCAATCGCCTGGCGAGCGTCAGACAAAATTCTTTCCGGAGTATCGATCATCGTTCGCCACTTCTCGCCCAGAGCGGCCGCAAACATCTCTGGCTTCAATTCTTCGACTGGGCACATCCTGATGGAATCAGGGATGTGATTCCTAAAGAAACCTTTCCAAACTTCTTTCTTCGGTTTGCTTGGATTATTCCAGCGGCCGCGTGCCTCATTAAATTCAATCCATTGATAAATCAATTGCTCAAAGGTCAGACGATCGTCGGATGGAGCGGATTTCCTCCGTAATGAGGCCTTGAGCGCTTTTTCTTCTTCAGACGGGTCAATGCCCTGCCGAATCTTTACTTTCCAGTCAGCGGCTTTTTTAAAGGCGTCTGCGAGCGACATCTGCGGATAGCGTCCCAGTGTAAATATCCGATTGATGGTTGATTCCCGCAGAATGAAGTATTTGGCCAAGCTGCCGTCTTTGAGTTTTACAACCTTTACAACCAGGCCTGGAACCCCGCCGCAGGCCCGAGTCTTTGTGACAGCCTTCAGCTGCTTTTCTGTCATCCGCTCTGCTAAACGCATAAATTCCTCCGAATCCCTCTGAGTTCAATATCGGCGGGGCTTCCAAAGTCCTAATGTGACAAAAAATCCGAAAAAATTCTGCTATTTTTGGATTGCCGTACGTCGTATGTACATTAGATACTACATTAGAACATCTAGCTGTACACAAATAAATATGGATGAGAGACGGGGACTATTACGAACGACATTGAGAGCGGAAGGCCCGCCGTTATTGGGATTGCTTAGACTAAGACAAATAAAAAAGGCCGTCTACAGACGACCTTTTAGGAATTTATGGTCGGGGCGGCGGGATTCGAACTCGCGACCCCTTGCACCCCATGCAAGTGCGCTACCAGGCTGCGCTACGCCCCGACTCAAGAATCATGATATTACACGATTTTTTTTAATTGTGCAAAAACTCTTCGATTTTTTCTAAGTTATAGACGACAGAATCAAATTCTTCCCAATCGATTTCCGGCTGAGAAAAGGTCCCGGCCCCTTCAAAACCAGAGAAAGAAGTCTCCGGAAGCTGTGGTGCAGATGCACCGGCTTTTGCTTCTCTGTCTTCTTTATTCAAAATTTCTCTTGCCGCATCAATACGATAGCCGTCTCCGTAGAGAAGCTCCCGTATTCTGCGGGCAATCAAAATATCTTTTGCGCGGTAAGCACGCTGGCTTCCGCGCTTCATCGGTCTGAGCTGAGAAAATTCTTTTTCCCAAAACCTCAGGACATAATCTTTTACACCACAAAGTGAGCTCGCTTCCCGAATCGGAAAATACCTTTTCGAAGGTATCGGCGGCAATTCAGGAAGCTTTTTCTTTCTAGGCATCCGCTATCAAGCCTTTTGGCGGAGGTTGTAATCGATAAAGTCCGTCAGTTTCTTGGAAGGATGGAAGTAGACATCCAAACGGGTCGGAGCGTCAAACCATTCCTTGGCCTCCGGATCAAAGAACATTTTGTAGGCTCTTCCGCAGATTTCAAACCTGCCGAGTGTCGTGAGTTTTACTTCCTCTCCGGTTGACAAAACATCCGAAATGGTCTGGAAAAACTGAGTCACAAAAACTCGAGACATCTCGCGGCTGAAGCCGAGCTCTTCGAAGAGAACTTCTTCGAGCGTGCTGCGGTTCATTGTGTTCTTATCCCCAAGCAACTCTTTGACGAGTTCAAAATTGTCAGGACCAATGTTTGCCATGACTTCCCCTTAATCTCTCAAGACTGCACCCTCTTTAGCGAGGGCTTCTACCACAGCGGCGACGGCCTCATCAGCCTCTTCCTCAGAAAGCTGAGCATCCGGGCGCTGGAGCAACATGTTAAACGCAAGGCTCTTCTTCCCTACATTAGCACCATCCTGGGGTTTGTAAAGATCAAAGAGTTTGAAAGATGACAAACTCAGCAGGCGCGGATCCTTCTTCGCAGCCTTGCGAACGGCATCCATCAGCTTCTGAACCGGAACTGCATCGTCAATGAATACGGCGATGTCGCGGGACATCGGCTGGAACTTAGACAGACTGCGGTTGACCGGTACTCCGATATCAAGAAGCGCTTCTTCCTTGAGTTCAAAGACTATCGGAGAATGCGGCAGCTCATACTTATGAGCCAATTCCGGGTGAAGCTCACCGATAAATCCGATTTCTTCGCCGTCGAGATAAGCCGTGGCGGCGCGTCCCGGATGGAGTGCAGGATGGTTAGATTTTTCGAAGCGGAGATTGCGGCCCGGAAGCAGCATCTCTACTGCGCCCTTTAAGTCGAAGAAGTCAAAGTTTCTGGCCTTCTCTCCCCACTGAGCGGGACGGGCAGAACCGTATACCAGTGCGGCAAGATGCAGCGGCTGATACACGCCTTCAACGGCGGAGTCGGAACCCTTAACGGAAGGATCACGCCTGAAGATGCGGCCCAATTCAAACAAAGCGGCTCTGTCAGCCTTGCGATTGAGGTTGTACTTAAGGCGATCCACCAAACCTGAGATCAGCTGTGTTCTCATCACAGCCATTTGAGAAGCGATCGGATTCAAAACCTTGATCGGATCTTTCACTTCGGCAAAGTCTGCTTCAGCATCTTCACTGATGAAGGAATAGTTAATCAGTTCCTGGAAACCTAAACCAGCCATCTTCTTGCGAAGTTCATGACGGTCGAGTTTTGCTTCAGAACGTTCGAGCATAGCTACGCGAGCCAGCGGCGGAATTTCCGTCAGGTTCTGATAACCGTAAAGACGAGCAACTTCTTCGATCAGGTCTTCTTCAATCTCAATGTCAAAGCGATAGCTCGGCGCATCTACAACGAAGGTGTTTCCTTCTTTCTTGAAAGAGAAGCCTAAGCGAGTAAAGCACTCGGCCATTTTGTCGTCGGAGATATCTGCACCGATGACTTTTCTGCAGCGGTCAGCTCTCATGCGAACGGGTTCGCGAACGGGCAGCTCTTCGATTTCGTCGACAACCGGACCGACCTTGGTTTCAGAGGTACCGCAAATCTCGAGGATCAGGCGAGTGATGTATTCCATGTGATCCACATTGGACTGGAAATCCACACCGCGCTCGAAACGATAGGCAGCATCGGTCGAGAAGTTTAATTTTCTGCAGCGGCCCTGAATGGCTTTGGGCCACCAAAAGGCAGCTTCAATAAAGACATTCTTCGTCTCCAGCGAGACGGCGGCATGATCGCCGCCCATGATGCCGGCGATGGCTTCAATGCCGTTGTTGTCGCTGATCACTCCGAAATACGGATCGATATCGACGGTCTGACCGTTGAGCAGTTCGCCCTTCTCGCCTTCTTTACCCCAGCGAACAGTCAGCGGACCGTCAAGCTTATCGAGGTCAAAAATATGAGTCGGACGGCCGAGCTCGAGCATGACGTAATTGGAAATGTCCACCAACGCAGAAATCGAACGTTGTCCAGAACGTTCCAGGCGGTCCTTCATCCACTGAGGCGTCGGAGCCTTCGCATTTACGCCGCAGACCACACGGCCGGCGAACCGTCCGCAAAGATCCGGGGCCTCATTGCGTACTTCGTGAACGCGGTCGCAGGTGGCCGGAACCGGAGAGAAATCCGGGAGGGAAAGCTCGGCACCGGTCAGCGCTCTCAAATCGCGGCCGACACCGATCACGCTTAAAGCGTCACCGCGGTTCGGAGTTGCTTTGACTTCAATCTTCTTGTCATCTAGACGTTCGTAGACGCGAATGTCTTCTCCGACAGGCGCATCTTCCGGAAGAATCCACAAACCGGAATGATCTTCGCTGATACCTAACTCTCGGCTGGAGCAGAGCATACCGTTGCTCTCGACACCGCGGAGTTTGGCTTTTTTAATCTTGAAATCGCCGGGGAGAACGGCGCCGATGGTGGCGCAGGGTACCTTGACGCCAGCCTTAACGTTCGGAGCTCCGCAGACGATCTGTACGGGCTCGCCCTTGCCGATATCGACTGTACAAACATGCAGTTTGTCTGCATTCGGATGCTGATCACAGGTCAGTACCTGAGCAACGATCACACCGGTGAAAGCCGGCGCAATCGGTTCGGCGCCTTCAACTTCCAGACCGCCCATGGTCAGGGTTTCGCACAGCTCATCGCTGCTGAGGGCAGGATTGATGTAATGGCGCAGCCACTCTTCTGAAAATAACATTTTTATCCTTTCGCCGATTAGTTGAACTGTTTGAGGAAGCGGAGGTCGCCTTCGAAGAAAAGACGAAGGTCATCGATTCCGTAGCGGAGCATGGTCAGTCTTTCAAGACCGGAACCGAAAGCAAAACCGATGTAGCGTTCCGGATCTAAACCGAAGTTTCTGACGACATTCGGATGGACCTCGCCAGAGCCGCTGATTTCCAGCCATTTTCCTTTTCTAGGACCGCTGGTGAACATCATGTCCACTTCAGCGCTCGGCTCGGTGAACGGGAAGTAGCTCGGACGGAAGCGAACGATGAGGTCGTCCGTTTCAAAGAAGCGCTTCAGGAAGTCAACATAGACGCCCTTCAAGTCGGCAAAACTGATGTTTTCGTCGATCCAAAGACCTTCGACCTGGTGGAACATCGGGGAATGCGTTGCATCGGAGTCCACGCGATAGGTCCTTCCCGGAGCGATGACCTTGATAGGCGGCTTGTGCTGACGGGCATAACGAACCTGCATCGGAGAGGTATGCGGTCTTAAAGGAAGCTGTTTGCCGGTTTCATCCTTCATGTCCACGTAGAACGTGTCCTGCATAGAGCGGGCCGGATGATTAGGCGGATTATTTAAAGCTGTAAAGGTGTACCAGTCGTTTTCAACTTCAGGGCCGTCGGCAACATCAAAGCCAATCGTTTTAAAGATTTCTTCGACGCGCATCCAGGTTCTCATGACCGGATGAATACCGCCGTAGCCGAACGTACGTCCGGGGAGCGTGATATCGACCGATTCAGAGGTCAATTTACGGTTGAGTTCTTCGCGGGCCAAAGCTTCACGTCGATTATTGAGCAGCGTTTCGACTTCACGTTTAGCTTTATTGATTTCGGCTCCGCGAGCGCGTTTTTCTTCGATGGACAGTTTTGCCATCCCCTTCAGCAATGCTGTCAAAGAACCGTTTTTGCCGAGATAGACCGCTTTCGCGTCTTCAAGGGCTGCCGGCGTTGCGGCCTGATCAAAAGCCTCTTTGGCAGATTGAATGATTAGACTGAGATCTTCCATATTGGGTCAGTTGGATTTTTAGTAACCTGAAAAAACAAAAGCCTGGCATATCAAACCAGGCTTTTGTAGGTATTTTAGCAGTTTCAAAGCACTGAAAGTGGCTTGAAACCTGCGTGTCTGAAGCTAATTAAGCAAGGCTAGCCTTAGCTTTAGCAACAACAGCGGCGAAACCTTCTTTATCGAAGATAGCCATGTTGGACAGAACTTTACGGTCGAGTTCAATACCGGCTTTCTTGAGGCCGTTCATGAACTGGCTGTAGTTCATGCCGTTGGCACGAGCACCGGCGTTGATACGAGCAATCCACAGACGGCGGAATACGCGTTTCTTGTTGCGGCGATCGCGGTATGCGTACTGACCGGCACGCATAACTGCCTGCTTAGCGACACGATAAACATTATTGCGGCGAAGGGTAAAGCCCTTGGACAGCGCAAATACTTTCTTATGACGGGCACGAGCCGTTACACCACGTTTTACTCGGGGCATCTTATTCTCTCCTCTAAATTAAGCGTAAGGCATCATCGCGCGGATTTCTTTTTTATCCGACTCGCTGATGGTTAACATGCCGCGCAGGTGACGTTTGTTCTTCGTCGTGCGCTTGGTGAGAATATGACGCTTGGTAGCGTGTGCACGCTTGATGGAGCCGCCGGAGCGAACTTTAAAACGCTTACTCGCAGCTTTTTTGGTTTTCATCTTGGGCATTTTGCCTAAGTTCCTTTTATTAGATGATTGCAGGCGCCCTCAGACACTGAGGATCTTGTTCAGCCTGGTTTCACTTATTTTCTGCCCGAAAGCAGGGTCGTAATAATACTCCAAAACAAATCATTAATTTGTAAGAATACTATTTCTTTTTCTTAGGAGCCAGAACCATAATCATCTGGCGACCTTCAAGTTTAGGAAAGGATTCGACCTGAGCAATATCAGCCAAATCTTCTTTCACTTTATTCAGGAGATCTGTACCAAATTCCTGGTGGGCCATTTCACGGCCTCTGTAGCGCAGTGTGACCTTTGCTTTATTACCGTCGGCTAAAAAACGAGTCAAAGCACGAAGTTTCGTGTCGTAGTCGTTCTTATCCGTCTGCGGACGGAACTTCACTTCCTTGACCTGAATGACCTTCTGCTTGGCCTTCTGTTCCTGTGCCTTCTTCTGCTCCTGATAGCGGAATTTACCGTAATCCATCAGACGGCAGACCGGAGGACGAGCGTTCGGCGCGACCTCCACTAAGTCAACATCTGCCTCTTCGGCCATGGCTAAAGCCTGAGAGGTCCTGACGATACCGATCATCTCGCCGTCAAGACCCGTCAAGCGAACTTCAGGGACGCGGATCTCGCCATTGATCCGGTGTGTACGTTCTTGAGCTATTTTCGTCTCCAATTAGTTATTCAATTTCGTTCACGTTGCGGCGCGTTGCCACATCTTCCTGAACGAGCTTAATAAAGTCTTCCACGCTCATGGCGCCAAGATCCTTGCCGCCGCGAACTCGAACCGCGACTTTACCTTCTGCCTTTTCCTTAGCTCCGACAACGAGGATGTAAGGAAGCTTCTGCAGGCTAAGTTCGCGAATCTTATATGTAATTTTGCCGTTTCGCAAATCTGCTTCGGCACGAAGACCCGCCTTTTTGAGCATAGAAACCACTTCTTTGGCGTAATCGGCCTGGTCGTCGGTAATGTTGGCAACGGCGACCTGAACCGGAGCAAGCCACGGAGGAAGCTGACCGGCATAGTGTTCAAGCAGCATGCCGATGAAGCGTTCCAAGCTGCCGACGATTGCGCGGTGGAGCATCACCGGAGTGGCTCTGCCGTTGCTTTCGGTCACATATTCGGCACCGAGGCGAGCCGGCATCTGGAAGTCGACCTGGATCGTACCGCACTGCCAACCGCGGCCTAAGGAGTCGCGCAGATGGTATTCAATCTTCGGACCGTAGAAAGCGCCTTCACCCGGAAGAATATCGTACTTGATGCCCGAAGCATCCAATGCATCCATCAGAGCTTTTTCTGCTTTATCCCAAGTTGCGTCGTCACCGATACGTTTTTCCGGACGTGTTGCAATCTTGTAGGAAATATCGGTAAAGCCGTAGTCGGCGTAAACCTTCTGAACGAGCTTGGTGTAAGCGGTGCATTCGGAAAGAATCTGATCTTCTGTACAGAAGATGTGCCCATCGTCCTGAGTGAAACCGCGGACGCGCATCAAGCCGTGCAGAGAGCCGGACGGTTCATTTCTGTGGCAGGCACCGAATTCACCGTAGCGGATCGGCAGATCGCGGTAGGAGCGAACGGCGCTGTTGAAAATTTGAATGTGGCCCGGGCAGTTCATCGGTTTCAGAGCGTAGTAACGGTTTTCCGACTCTGTCGTGAACATGTTTTCTTTGTACTTAGACCAGTGACCGGATTTTTCCCAGAGAGAACGGTCTAACAGCTGAGGAGCCTTAACCTCCTGATAGTCGTTGTCCTGGTAAACACGGCGCATGTACTGTTCAACCTGCTGCCAGAGTGCCCAGCCACGAGCGTGCCAGAAGATAAGACCCGGAGCTTCTTCCTGGAAATGGAAGAGATCGAGTTCCTTGCCGAGGCGGCGATGATCGCGCTTTTCTGCTTCTTCCAGCATATGGAGGTAAGCAGCCATATCGTCTTTCTTGGCCCAGGCGGTACCGTAAATTCTCTGCAGCATTTCATTCTTGCTGTCGCCTCTCCAGTAGGCACCGGCAAGCTTCATTAGCTTGTGAACTTTCAGACGGCCTGTGCTCGGGACGTGAGGTCCGCGGCAAAGGTCGACGTAGTCGCCCTGACGGTACAGAGAAATAGTTTCACCTGCGGGAATAGAACCGATGATTTCGGCCTTGTAGTGTTCGCCGATGGAGTTGAAGTATTTGACGGCCTCGTCGCGGTCCATCTCTTCACGAACGATCGGAAGATCGCGTTTGACGATCTCGTCCATCTTCTTTTCGATGAGCGGCAGATCTTCGTTGGTCAGATGTTTCGGCAGAGAGAAGTCATAGTAGAAACCGTTTTCAATCACCGGCCCGATCGTGATCTGGGCTTCCGGATACAGTTCCTTGACTGCCTGAGCCATCAAGTGAGAGGTCGAATGACGAATGATCTCAAGGCCCTCAGGGTCTTTGTCAGTCACAATCGAAACCGTACTGTTTTCGGTAATCGGGTGAGACAGGTCCACGAGTTTGCCGTTAACTTTACCTGCCAAAGCAGCGCGAGCCAGGCCGGCGCCGATAGAGGCTGCAACGTCACCTACGGTAACCGGTGAATCGAATTCACGTTTGGAGCCGTCGGGCAGAGTTACTTCGATCATTAATCTTTCTCCAAAAATTCTTCAAATTATTCGATTGGTTCGAGCGCGGACGCAAAAAGGCCCAGCCGAACGTAAAAAGTAGATTTTACCGTCTAACCGGAGCCTAATGCTGAGTCGCGCCTTACTTTTTCAGCCTTTCAGAGGCTTAATACTTAGCTTTAAAACTTATTTCGTGGGTTTGTCCTTAAACGCTTTCCCGCTCAGGATGACGCCGAAAACCGACAGAACGGTAAGCCAAATACACTGACGGATAAACCAGTCGGTATTCACTGAGCCGATAACTTCGATCCAAAGGAGGAATTTAAGAATGATGTAGGTTGCCAAAATACCGATAAAGGCACCTATGACACAAGCCAACACCACCCCGAGAAAATTAGGAACTCTCTTCCGAAAAAAGAGGCCGGACAGAATTCCGATGCAAAACGACAGGATCAGCGTCAAAAATGAAATTAGCACTTTCGCTCCTTATGCGATTTTCTTAATATGAATGTTGCAAGGATACCTATTCCAAATCTTCAATTACTGCAAAAAGGTCCGAAAATGGAACACTTCTCTCCCAAGATTGTCGAAGCTGTAGAAACAGTCAAAACCAGCCCTTCCGTACAACGTGCTTTCGACTATGTGAAAGACCATCTCGAAGAAACGATTCGTGATCAGAAAGAACTCGTACTGATCGAAGCGCCGACCGGTCACGAAAAAGCCAAAGCTGAACGCTACCTTTCTATGCTTCGTGAGGCCGGTCTGGATGATATCTACATGGACGAGCACTTTAACGTCATCGGCAAGCTGCACGGAACCGGCAATACCGGCTGCAGTGTTTTACTCGAAGGCCATTTAGACACCGTATTTTCTTTCGGCGACGTCAAAGGGATTGAGACAGATGCCGAAGGACGTATCCACTGCCCCGGCATTTGCGACGACACCCGTGCTATCGCCGCCAACCTCGCTGTTCTGAGAGCTTTTAAAGCGGCAAATCTTCGACCCGTTCACGATATCTACTTCTGCGGTACGGTCTGCGAAGAAGGTCTCGGGGGCATGAAAGGCATGGCCTGGACACTTGACCAGCTCAAAGACAAAACCAATCTGCTGGCCACAATTTCCATTGACGGCGCGACGGCAGAAATTTTTTACGCCAACGCCACCGGCATGATCGACCTTGAGGTCACGATTGAAGGCCCGGGCGGTCACGCGTGGACAGCGTGCGAACGCGTCAGCGCCATCCATACCGCAGGCTTGGCCATCGCGGAAATCGCCAAGATCGTTCCGCCGAAAGATCCTAAGACAACTCTGACCGTCAGTTTGATCGAAGGCGGTCAGGCAATTCACGCCATCGCTCAGAAAGCAGTCTTCAAGATCAATGCTCGTTCAAATTCTCAGGCTGCACTGAATGAAATAGAAGAACAAATCTATCATGCCATCCGCCGCGGCGTTGAAATCGAACAAAAGAAAGAAGGCGGCGAAGGAGAACTCAGTCTTTCGATCGAAAAGACGCTGGACGTCCCCGCAGGATCTCAGCCGGATGATGCAGCGATCATTCAGCTTGCCAAACTGGCCACTCAAGCCGTCGGCAGAAATTACAAATTCCTGCCGGGCGGCTGCACCAATACCAACATGTCTATCGAGCGCGGCATCCCTGCCGTGACACTCGGACGCGGCGGCGAAGAATACGGCACTCATACGCTTAAGGAATGGTTCAATCCGAAAGGCGTCTATGCCTGCGAACAGAAGTCCATTCTGATGCTGTCCGTACTCGCCGGATTAGACGGTGTTATTGCACCTCTGGACAAAGCCTAAAGGAGCGCATGAAGTGTTTTCTATGATTTATTTGTGGCTGATCGGAGCCGTCGTATTAGCCGGCGCCGACATTCTTCTCGGCACGATCTACCTGCTCATTATTGCTGCAGCCGCATTGGCCGCCTTTATCTTTGCTTTGATCGGAGCGGGAATACTGTTTCAGCTGCTCGCGTTTGCCGTCTTTGCCATTGCCGGCTGCGTTTATCTGTCCTATCGGAAAAGGAAAAACTCCGTAAGCACGGATGCCGACCATTTGCAGCACATCAACGACGGACACTCCGTCGAAGTCAAGGAATGGAAAAAAAACGGCAAAGCTCGAGTTTTCTATCGCGGAACCGTCTGGGATGCCAAACCGGAAAAAGGTTCACCGATGGTTCCCGGCCTTTGGGAGATCGTCGGGATGAGCGGAAATACTTTAATTATCAAACTCAAACAGGAGAAATAATATGGAAGCAATCGGAGGGTTCGCCGTATTCATCATGGTGCTGGCAGTCTTTGCCGTCATCTTCATTGCCAAATCGGTTCGCGTCGTTCCACAGCAGGAAGCCTGGGTCGTCGAACGATTTGGAAAATTTCATACCGTGCTTCAGCCGGGTCTGAATTTCATCATTCCGATTATCGACCGCGTTGCCTATCGCCAGACGCTCAAAGAAATTCCAATGGATACATCGAGCCAAATCTGCATTACCAAAGACAACACTCAGCTGCAAGTGGACGGTGTCCTCTACTTCCAGGTCACCAATCCGGAACTTGCCAGCTACGGAACATCCGACTTCGTGATGGCCATTACACAACTTGCCCAGACTTCTCTCAGAAGCGTCATCGGCACGATGTCGCTCGATAAAACGTTCGAGGAACGCGAAGAGATCAACGCAAGAGTTGTTCAGGCGGTAGACGAAGCCGCTCAGACCTGGGGCGTGAAAGTCCTCCGTTATGAAATTAAGGATCTGACGCCGCCGAAAGAAATTCTGCGCGCGATGCAGCTGCAGATTACGGCAGAGCGCGAAAAACGCGCTGTCATTGCCACTTCGGAAGGCCAGAAGCAAAAAGAAATCAATATTGCAGAAGGCGAAAGAGCGGCCATGATCGCCCAATCCGAAGGCGAGAAACAAGCCGCGATTAACAAGGCGGAAGGTGAAGCCCGCGCGATTGAAGCCGTCGCCAAGGCTCAAGCTGAGGCCATTCGTGCCGTTGCACAGGCTATCAGCCAGCCGCAAGGCATGCAGGCCGTCAATCTGCAAGTCGCGGAAAAGTACGTGGAAGCTTTCGGAAAAATTGCTAAGGAAGGTAATACGCTGCTTCTTCCGGCCAATCTCGCCGACATGGGCTCGATGGTCGCTTCAGCGATGACGATCATCCGCGAGCAAAACGGTAAGCCGGCCGCCGCCCCGGCCATCCCCAAGGTCGAATAAGACGCCTATACGAAAATGCCCGGGAGCTTACGCTACCGGGCGAAATCTTGGTAGGCACAATTGGACTCGAACCAACGACCCCCACCATGTCAAGGTGATGCTCTAACCAGCTGAGCTATGTGCCTAAAATTGTCGTCTCTCAACTCGATACAGCTTCTTCAAACCAAAACAAGAGGTTTTGGTAGGCACGATTGGACTCGAACCAACGACCCCCACCATGTCAAGGTGATGCTCTAACCAGCTGAGCTACGTGCCTGAAGAAGTCGAAACTATACAGTCATTTTTTTAGTTGTGCAAGTCGAACGCAAGGCTGTTGCAAACTCTTACGTTCTTCTTGCTGAAAACACGCCTTTAACTTCGCGAATAGCGGCCAAAGTACGGTTCAAATCGTCCTTGCCGTGAATTTCGATCGTGAATGTCATATGCACGTCGCCCTTGACGCGAACCGTCTGCATCGCAGAAATACTCTGTTTTTCTCGAGAAAGGATTTCAGAGATATCTTTAAGCAAGCCCATACGGTCGGCTGCGATCACCAAAATCTGGACCGGGAAGACGGACGATTCATCCTGAGTCCAGGAGACTTCAATCAGACGATCTCTGCCCTCTTCGTCCAACGAACGAATGTTCGGGCAGTCGGCGCGGTGAACCGTTACGCCGCGTCCGCGTGTCACGAAACCGACGATCTCATCCGGGGGTACCGGATGGCAGCAACGAGCCAGTTGAGTCAGCAGTGAGTCGACGCCTACCACCAGAATCTTGCCTTTCTCGTGCTCGGAGGTTTTCTTAGGCGCTGCCGGTTCCAGCTTTTCCTCTTCCTGCGGGTTCTTCTGCGGACGAGGCGCTAAAACGTTTTCGATCGCTTTCTGACCAAGTTCGTCTTTTCCGGCAGCCAAACACAGGTCATCAACGGTGTTGAAACCTAAACGCTTAGCCAAATCTTCGAGCTTGACAGCGGTTTTACCCAAGCGCGCCAAGTCCTTGTCGATTTTTTCTCGGCCTGCCGTAAGTGCCTGCTCCATTTCCTGAGCATTGAACCACTGACGGACCTTCGTGCGGGATCTCGGAGAAGCCGTAAAGCCTAAGTCCGGGTTTAACCAGTCTCGGCTCGGAGCACCGACTTTGGCCGCAATAATCTCAACTGTTTGGCCGCTCTGAAGTTTGGTATTCAGTGGAACCATCACACCGTCAACTTTGGCGCCGCGGCAGCGGTGGCCGAGTTCGGTATGCAGAAGGTAGGCGAAATCGATCGGCGTACTGCCGGCAGGAAGATCAAGGACTTTGCCCTGCGGCGTCAGAACGTAGATATGTTCGTCTTTAGCGGCTTCCGGCGTCGGAGCAGCCTGAACGTCACTCTTCCAAGCCAGCATCTGGCGCAGCCAAGCCACACGATCTTCTTCGTGTTCTCCGGCCTTGCGTTTGGAGCCTTCTTTGTAACGCCAATGTGCGGCCACACCGAGTTCTGCGAACTCGTGCATCGCACGGGTTCGGATCTGGATCTCGAGCGGTTTTCCTCTGGAGCCCACAATCACGGTATGCAAAGACTGATAACCGTTGGGTTTCGGTTTTGCGATGTAATCGTCGAATTCTTTAGAGAGAACTTCGAAAGATTCCTGAATCAGCGAAAGCGTCTCATAACATTTTTCGACCGAATCCACGATGATGCGGATCGCTCGCACGTCGAAGAGCTGTTCGAACTTCAGGTTCTTCTTGCACATCTTCTTCCAGATGGAATAGATGTGTTTCGGACGTCCGGAAACCGAAGCCTGAATACCTCGAGAAGCCAGCAATGCCTGAATTCTGCGCACGGCTTCCTGAATAGAAGCAACACGTTCTTCACGGGTTTCTTCAAGGTTATTGGCAATCGTGTGGAAAACTTCAGGTTCGGTAAAGCGCAGAGACAGATCTTCGAGCTCCCATTTCATCTGCCAAATACCTAAGCGGTTGGCAAGCGGAGCGTAAAGCGCCAAAGTCTCGGCACCGTATTCTTTTGCACCCGGAGCTTTGGTTGCTGCGAAGTAACGCAGCGTCTGAAGACGCGAAGCCAAACGCAGCAGTACCACGCGAAGGTCGGTACACAGAGCAAGCAGCAGACGGCGTACGGCGTCAGGCTGCTGACTGATGCGAGCCTCTCCCTCACGGGAGCGGGCTTTTTCGCTCACGTCAATAACGACTTTAAGATTTGCGACGAGTTCGCAGACTTGTCTGCCGAAGTGCTTGGTCAGCCATTCCTTCGGATTTTTGAGCTGGTTCCAAACACAAAAAAGATAAGCTGCAGCCAGGAGGTCATCGTCATCGCGAATGCCGCGAAGGATATCCACGACGCCCTCGGCATGAGCCATTACGGACTCGCCTGTGAAAAGTTTCTGACCCTCGTAAAGAGGCTCAATGATACGACGGACATCAGCCAAATTAAGAGTCGGAGCAGATTCTTCCATTCTTTTACCACTAAACAAAAGAAGGCAGTCCTGATACAGAAACCACCTTCTACAAAAGGATGCGTAATTTTACCGAATCTGTCTGATTTGTCTAAATTTCGGCGCGTTAATCCACTACAACTGCGACTGTTGAAATCTGTACTTTCCAAGACGGATCGGGAAGTGCAGACTCGAGGACGGATCGGGCCGGGGGATTGGTTTTGCTCACCCATTCTTCCCAAGCCTGATTCATCTCGGAAAAGTAGCCCATATTCGACAAGTAGACAGTGCAGCGAAGAATATGTTCTTTGTCCGACCCGGCTTTGGCCAACAGGTCGTCAATGGTTTTGAGAACTTCTGCGGTCTGTACTTTCGGATCTCGGTTACGGGCTAAATCCACTTGTCCGGAGATATAGACCACTCCGTCGCAGACCACCGCTTCACTGAAGCGGCGTCCGGGCTCGATACGTTTAATCTCGGGCATATTGGTTTCCTTCTCTTAGTTCTTGAAGCTGTGAATCGGGGCCGGGATGCGTCCGCCGCGGTTGATGAAGCCAGCCGCCGAACCCTTTTGAACGGCCATAATATCGGCGCCGCCGAGCAGACCGCCGAATTCTGCACGTTCACCGACGGTCTTGCCGGGAACAGGAATCAAACGGACAGCCGTGGTCTTGGCATTGATCATACCGATGGCGCTTTCATCGGCAATGATGGCGGAGATTACGTCAGCCGGTGTGTCGCCCGGGATCGCGATCATATCGAGGCCGACAGAGCAAACGCAGGTCATGGCTTCGAGTTTTTCGAGTGTCAGGAGGCCTTTAGCGGCGGCATCGGCAATGGCCGCATCTTCACTCACGGGAATGAAGGCGCCGGAGAGTCCGCCGACGGAAGAGGAAGCAAAGACACCGCCCTTCTTCACGGCATCGTTCAGCATGGCGAGCACAGCAGTAGAGCCCGGAGCTCCGATAGAGGACAAACCGACGCTCTGGAAGATTTCACCGACAGAGTCGCCGACCTCAGGTGTCGGGGCCAGAGACAGGTCAGCCACACCGAAAGGCAGATTCATTTTTTCGGCAACTTCGGTGCCGATCAGCTGACCGACCTTCGTTACCTTAAAGGCAGTGGTCTTAATGATTTCAGCAATTTCTGTGATTGAGACCTGCTCGCCTCTTCTGCGAACGGCGCGGTCAATTGCTTTTTTCACAACGCCCGGACCGGAAACACCGACGCTGATCACGGCATCGGCTTCGCCGACGCCCAGATAACCGCCGGCCATGAAAGGCACATCTTCCGGGATATTGCAGAAGACAACCAGCTTGCAGCAGCCGAGACCGTCGCGATCAGCAGTTGCGGCAGCAACATCCAGCACTCTGTGGCCCATCAGCTTCACTGCATCCATATTGATGCCGGTGCGGGTGCGCCCGACGTTGATGGAAGAGCAAACGTGATTGGTTGTTGCCAAAGCTTCGGGCAGCGCGTCAATCAGGTTTCTTTCTCCCGGAGTAATGCCTTTTTCGACCAAGGCACCGAAGCCGCCTAAGAAGTCAACGCCGGCGTCGGTGGCGCAGTCATCTAAAAGTTTGCAGACTTTGACCATCTGATCGCGGCTGTATCCGGCACAGACGGTTCCGATCGGAGAGACCGTAATACGTTTATTAACAACGGGAATACCATAGCGGTCGCCGACTTCGTTGCAGATGGCAACGAGGTTCTTAGCATGGCGATTAATTTTGGAGCGGACGCGATAAGCGAAAGTTTCGAAGTTATCGCTTGCGCAATCGAATAAGTTCAAGCCCAGGGTCACGGTACGAACATCCAAATGTTCGCTTCTGAGCATATCCAGCGTGGAGATGACCTCGCGTTCTGTAAGCATTTGATTTATTCCTTTTTGAATTAAGCGATAGACACACGATGAACCGCTTCAAAAATTCTGCGGTGCTGCATGCTCATGGAAAGATGACGGTCGTGGGCGATATCGGAAAGTGTTCTGCTCAGAGCCTTTCTGTCCACTTCGGGAGGAACCGTGACTTCAAACACCAGAAGAACACGCGGCTGCGGCAGAGGGTTGCCGGCATCGTCCAGTTTTACTTCAATTGTTCTGAAACTGTCGATGTTGATGCGGCCTTCATAAAACACTCTGGTAAACGCCGTCAGAATATCCCTGCTGTCGGTACCGTCCACAGTCAGAACGAACGGTTCGCCTTGGGTAACGGTAGCTTCGCCCGGAACGTAATCGCGGACGAGGACGGACATATCGAAGCCTTTGCCCCTCAGTGCTTCTTTAATAATCTTTGCGACTTCGTCGTCGCCAACACTCTCCGGCTTATCCACGATCATGATGGCGGAGTATTCATTTCTCACCGTCGTTTGATCCATATCGATGATGGAACAGCCGAGTTTGTTTAGAGTATCGGAGGTTGTGTAAACAACACCGAAGCTGTCGGGACCGGTGACAGCCACTAAAATTCGCTTCACGTTAATTTCCTAAAAGAATGAGTTTTGCCGCAGACTCGGATGTCATTTCCGATCTTGGCAATTTATAAGGACGAATTCTCCCGACTCGGCGACCGTAATCGTCGAGACAGTCTTTATATTAGCCAAGCAAAAGCCCTCTTTTAGGAAACAAAATGACTTTTTTCGTCTCAGGAGGCGGAAATTAACACTCCGAATTTCGGGATCGCTTTGAGTGTGTTTTGAATGCTCTGTTCCGAGATTTCTTCTATCGTCGTATTTCTTAATTCCGCAGCAACTGCGCCGTAACAGGCCGTGTCCGCAAGGGCGCTTTCGGGGTTCTCTTTGTTTTCTTCGCGCACCCAGCTCGGCGGCATATCCGGACAATCCGTCTCAAGTACCCAGGCGTCATCCGGGAGTTCAGACAAGATTTTGCGGATGCGCTTAGAGCCGTCATAGGACACCGCTCCGCCGTAGCCCAGCTTAAAACCGTTCTGCAGAAAAACCTGTGCCTGGGCCATACTGCCGTTAAACGCATGAATGATGCCGAGCTGCGGGGGCAGACGGCGAATGTATTTAAGCACGATATCCATCGCTTCACGGCCGTGAAGACTCAGGGGGAGACCATATTTGCGGGCAAGTTTTAACTGCGTGGAAAACACTTCTTCCTGAACGTCATGCGGAACGCTGCAGGCTGCAGAGAAATCCAGTCCGCACTCGCCTACCGCTGCCAGACGAGGATCTTCTCTGTGCTCTTCCAGAAAGGCTTCCAACGCTGTCAGATCTTCTTTCCAGGAGTATCCGATGTAAAGCGGATGAATGCCGCAGGCGTAGGCTTGATCATATTCATAGGCACAGCGCCGAGCCTCTTCCAGATTACTGACACCGCTGGCACACACCAAAGAAGAGACGACGCCGACTTTGCGGGCCTCCGAAACTTCTTTTTTCTGCTGTTCTTCGGGAAGAACAAATAAGTGGTTATGGGTGTCAATCCAGCGAAGCATTTAGTTTTCCTCAGGCAAGATGCATCCGTTCTTTAAACGCACGACACGATCGCATCGCGCGGCAATATCCGGATCATGCGTCACAATGACCAAGGCAAGGCCCTGAGAGGACGACAATTTGAGCAGATAGTCGATAACGACTTCGGCCGTCTCACCGTCCAGGTTGCCGGTGGGCTCGTCGGCCAAAAGACACAGCGGAGAGCCGCTCACGGCTCGGGCAATGGCGACACGCTGGCGTTCGCCGCCGGAAAGCTGACTCGGCAGATGATCCACGCGGTCGGCAAGACCCATGGCTTTGAGCAGGCTTTCCGCTCTTTTTTGCGCGACGGAAGCTTTTTCACGGCGGATTTTGAGCGGCATCGCCACGTTTTCCATGGCCGTAAATTCCGGCAGCAGATGGTGGAACTGATACACAAAGCCGAGTTTGCGGTTGCGCAGCTCGGTTAAGCGCTGCTCGGAGAGTTCGGCGATGTTTTCTCCGCCGATTTCGATCAAACCTTTATCAAAACGGTCCAGACCGCCGATGCACTGCAGGAGCGTTGTTTTACCAGAGCCGGATGTGCCCACGATTGCCACCGACTCGCCCTCGTGAACTTCCAGATTGACGTCTTTCAAAACATGCAAAAGTCGGCCGCCCTCTTTATAGCTTTTCTGCAGGCCGACAGCCTTTAATACGACGTTGTTATTCATATCTCAGTGCCTCAGCCGGTTGAATGTTTGCCGCTCTCCAGCTCGGATAGACAGTGGCCGCAAGAGCCAGCAAGAAAGAAAAGACGGCGATCGGGATCACATCGGATGCCCTCGGATCACTCGGCATTGCCGAGATAAAGTAGATTTCTTTGGGCAGGAACTGAACGCCGAACAGCTGTTCGATCGCGCCTACGATGGAGCCCACATTGCAGGCAATGAGAAGCCCCACGCCGACACCGATCAGCACGCCGGCGGTTCCGATGAAGGCGCCCTGAACCATAAAGATGCGCATGATCGAACCGCGCGTTGCGCCTTGGGTTCGAAGGATTGCGATGTCGCTGCGTTTGGAGTTGACGGTCATCACTAATGAAGAGACTAGACCAAACGCGCCTACTAAAACGATCAGGAACAAAATGATGCCCATCATGCGTTTTTCGACTTGAACGGCCGCAAACCAAGTCCGATTCTGACGAGACCAATCGGTTGCCAAAAGACCCGGCGGCATTTGATTATTGAGTTCAGCGGCGACTCTCGGTGCATCCTGCATGTTGGAGAGCTTCAGTCGAATGCCTCCGGGTGTTTGAGTACGCATGAGTTTTTCGGCGTCCGTGAGATTGATGAAGCTCATTGCACTGTCAAACTCGTAGTGGCCGGAATTAAAGACGCCTGCGACCGTGAACTGGCGCATGCGAGGCATGGTTCCGGCCGGCGTGAACTGTCCCTGAGGTACCATCACGTTGACCTTTTCTCCCGGGATCACGCCGAGCATTCTGGCTAAGTCCGTGCCGAGAATGATCTTGAATTCACCGGGTTTTAAATCAGAGAGGCGCCCGATCTTCATATTTTTTGCGACATCGCTGACCTGAGATTCCGTCTCAGGATCAATGCCGTTGAGCTGGACACCGCGCACGTTGGTGCCGCTCGTGAGCAGTCCCTGCCCCCTTAAGAAAGGCGCTGCGCCGATGATCTCTGGCTGCTGCTTCTTCAGTTCTGCGGCAGTCTTCTGCCAGTCCGGAATCGGAGCTCCGATCGAAAGCACTTCGGCATGCGAAAGCACGGAGAGCATCTTGTCTCGAACTTCTTTCTGGAAACCGTTCATCACGGATAAGACTATGATGAGGGCCATGACGCCCAAGGCTATGGAAGCCATCGACATGGCTGATATGAACGATACGAATCCGTCGCTGCGTCCTTTGCGGCGCGACAGTGTATATCGCAGACCGATCATCCACTCGAAGGGCAGACCGGATAAAGGTTTATTTTTCACAAATTTTATCCAACTAAACGTTCAGGCTATTCTAGCTGTGAGATCAAACAATTAGAATTTAAGGCTATGCCCGCATGTATATTTTTATTGCCCAATTCTCTGCCTTCTCCTAATGAAATTAAAGCGTTAGGAAAGGACGCCTATCCGCCCGTTTTGCGGAATTTCCTTGAAGGTTTCGGAGAACCGAAGGTCGCCACGATTTTTGAAAACCCGGCGCTCAGCGGTTTTGCTTCGATGCAGTGGGTATGGATGCTTCTGACTCAGCGCGAAAATCTTGCCCCGTCCGCTCCCTATCTTTGGAAAGGTCTTGGAGGTCCGAAAGTCCATCAGGAATTTTGGGCTTTAAACGGCTACCGCAAAGAAAACGGCGTGCTTAAAAGCGCCGGTGATGTCTTTGATATCGATGAAGAGTGCGACCTCAGAGACCTTTTGAATCCGATTGCTCGTCAGTTTAATTTTGAAGTGCAGGTTTTGGACGGACGCTTTTTCCTCGCGCGCAAAAAAGCATGGCAGGTTCTGATTACTCCGTGGCTTGCTCAGGAAGACAAACCGGCAGCACAGCCGGCTGGTCCCGAAGCCGCTGAATGGACTGAAATCACTCGAGTCATCGAAGAAAGTCTTGCAAAAAGCGTTTTCAATGAATACAGAGCAAAAGCCGGACGGCCTCCGGTTGAAGGTTTCTGGATCAACGGCGGAGCTTTTGAGGAGCAGCTTCTTCCCTACACTCAGATTCGCTGTGCTCTGACAAGCGATCCCACGATTCGCGGGATCTCTGAGGCGGCGGGCATTGCGCGGGCCTACATTAAATCTTCGACGGCTGTTTGGCCCGACTGTCCTGAAGGCGACCGTCTCTGCATCCTGGATGACTTTAACGATCCATCCGTCAAAACGGATCCTGCGCGCTGGAGTGCCGCATGGACACGCGCCGTTAAGCGCATGGAGCACCTGACCGCCACGGCAAAAGGATTTGAAAAATATCATCCCCGCCTGGTCACCTCCGATGGTCTGCGCGTCAGCGTCATTGAAAAACTTCAGGAACAAAAATCTTCTTTTGCCTTTTGGAAGAGCCCAAAAAATTACACAGAAGCATGGCTGAACTCCGGCCGCTAAAGAACACTAAAAAGTTATGACCAAAATAACGATTCGCCGATTTGACCGAAATGTCGTTCAGGCGCTCACCAACCGCGGCTTTCCCGAACCTCTGGCCCGCGCTTTAGCGGCCAGACACGTCACCAGCCCGTCCGACCTTGATTACGAATTCAAGGAAATGCTTTCTCCGTGGGACCTTAAAAACTGCAGAGAAGCCGGAGAAGCGATTGCCGATGCCATCTGGAAACAGAAAAAGATCGTAATCATTGGGGACTACGACTGTGACGGCGCGACTGCTGTTTCCGTCGGTATTCTGGGACTGCAGGCGCTCGGCGCCTTCAATGTCTCTTATTTAATCCCGGACCGTGACAAGGACGGCTACGGCCTGTCTCCTCAGCTTGTCGATCGAGCAGCCGCTGCCGGCGCCGAACTCATCATTACCGTAGACAACGGAATTTCTTCGGTGGCTGCGGTTGAACATGCTAAAACCCTCGGAATCGAGGCCGTCGTTACCGACCACCACCTGCCCGGCGATGAAATCCCCGACACCCTCGTCGTCAATCCGAATCAGCGCGGAGATACCTTCCCGAGCAAATCTTTGGCGGGTGTGGGCGTCATCTTTTACGTGTTAATCGCCGTGCGCTCCGCACTCCGCGCCAAAGGCGCTTACCCGAACGGAAAACAGCCTAATCTTCAGCATCTCATTGATTTGGTGGCCTTGGGTACGGTTGCCGACGTTGTCCCGTTAGACCGCAACAACCGAATCCTCGTTTCCAAAGGCTTGGACAGCATTCGCGCCGGCAAAATGCAGCCCGGCGTGAGCGCCCTGCTCTCCGTAGCAGGCAAGAATGCGCATCGCATCAGTGCCAATGACTTGGGCTACATCCTCGGGCCCCGCATCAACGCCGCAGGTCGTTTGGACAGCATCAACAAGGGTGTTGAGTGTCTGACAAGCTACGACTACAACACGGCGCTCTTTTACGCAAAAGAACTCGACCAAATCAATGCCGAGCGCCGCAACCGCGAAGTATCCATGCAGTCCGACGCTATTCTGTCCCTACAGACGATTTCCGTCGATGACAGCAATTCCATCGTTCTTAAGGGTGACGACTGGCACGCCGGCATCATCGGTTTAGTAGCCTCCCGCATCAAAGAACAAACTTATCGCCCGGTCATTGCGTTTGCTCCGTCGGAAGAAAACGGCGAGCATGTGCTTAAAGGCTCGGGGCGCTCTATTCCCGGCATTCATCTGCGCGATGCATTGGATCGTGTCAGCAAACTGAGTCCGGGGCTGATCCTGAAATTCGGCGGTCACGCGATGGCTGCAGGTCTTACGATCCGTAAGGATGCATTTGATGAATTCAAGGAGCTCTTTGCCCGCGCTGTCAAAGAACTTTCTGATCCGGAAATGTTCGAGCGCAACATCGTCACAGACGGCGAGCTCAGAGCTTCCGACTTCAACATTGAACTCGTTGAAGCCATCCGCAAGCACGTCTGGGGTCAGGCTTTCCCGGAACCGCTCTTTGCCAATCAGTTCAAGGTACTTTCTCAGAGAGTCTTGAAAGATCAGCATCTGAAGCTCTCTCTTGAAGTCGACGGCAGAGAGATTCAGGCCATTTGGTTCCGCCACAAACGCGAACTGCCTCCGACCGTGCGTTTAGCTTACAAGCTCGACATCAATGACTTCCGAGGACGTCAGTCGGTGCAGCTCATCATCGAAGGTATGGAAGACGAGTTTGAGGACTGGACGGCCTAGCGGTTTTCTGTCGTGCAAACAAACTTACACAATTGACAAAAAACGGACCCATTTCCGCCCGCTCAACGAGTTAAGGATTGGGTCCGCTCTTATATAATTGAGGGTTCTTTTTAATATCAACGCGTTAAGAAATGGAAGTTGAACGTTTAAACCTAATCGGCACCACCGCCGAGGACCTTCAAGCTCGCACTGAAGAGCTGCGGAGGTATCTTTGACTACGACCAGAAAGAGCGTCGTTTAGAAGAAGTTAATCAAGCGCTCGAGGACCCGAGCATCTGGTCTGATCAAGAGCGAGCTCAGCAGCTGAGCAAAGAAAAGAAACGTCTCGAAGACGTTGTCCTTACCATCAAACACCTAACTACCGGCCTTTCCGATGCTTTGGAATTATTTGAAATGGCCAAAGAAGAGGACGATGACGCCTCTCTGGAAGCGGTAGAAGCCGATATCAACAACCTCAAGAAAGAGGTCGAACATCTCGAATTCCAGCGCATGTTCAATCAGGAACATGACGAAGCCAACTGCTTCCTGGAAATTCAGGCCGGCGCCGGCGGAACCGAAGCGCAGGACTGGGCGAGCATGCTTGAGCGCATGTATATCAAGTTTGCGGAACGCCAAAGCTTTAAGCCCGAGATTGTTGAAGAAACCGAAGGAGATGTGGCCGGCATTAAAGGCTGCACGATCAAAATCACAGGCGACTATGCCTACGGCTGGCTCAGAACCGAAACCGGTATTCACCGCTTAGTTCGCAAGAGCCCGTTCGACTCCAACGCACGCCGTCATACTTCTTTTGCTTCTGTGTTCGTCGTTCCCGAAGTCGACGATTCTTTCGAAATCGAAGTCAATCCGGCCGATCTGCGCATTGACACGTTCCGCGCCTCCGGCGCCGGCGGTCAGCACATTCAGAAGACCGACTCCGCCGTCCGTATCACGCATATTCCGACCGGCATAGTCGCTGTCAGCCAGACCAGCCGAAGCCAGCATCAGAACAAGGAAGAGGCCATGACGATTTTGAAGAGCCGTCTTTATGAAGCCGAGCTCCGCAAACGCCAGGCTACCCAGCAGGCATTGGAAGACAACAAGAGCGACATTTCCTGGGGTCACCAGATCCGTTCTTACGTGTTGGATCAGTCCCGCGTCAAAGACCTGCGTACCAATGTCGAAACCGGCAACACGACTGCCGTTTTAGACGGTGCTTTGGAATCCTTTATCGAGGCCAGCCTCAAGCAAGGAGTTTGAGCGTGAAGACTCTCACCATTATTACCGGCGCCTCTAAAGGGCTCGGCTTTGAATTAACCCGTCAGTCGCTTAAGGCCGGCGACACCGTCGTGACGATGGAACGCCGTCCTTCCAAGGCTTTGGTGGAAGAAGCCGATAAGATCGGCTACAATTTCATCCAGTTTACGGCTGACCTGCTTGACCGTAAAGGCGCCGTCGAGCTTTTGATGTGGCTGCTTTCCGATAAGGAATACGCCGAACATGACCGTCTGATTCTGATCAACAACGCCGGCGTGCTGGGTCCTGTCGGTCCGATCGAAAACGCTTCCCCGCAGGTTGCCGTTGACTGCATTCGCGTTAACTTTGAAATCCCGGTGCTTCTGACTCAGGCTTTCCTGAATGAAACGCGCAGCTGGAAAGGCGAGCGCCGCGTCATGAATATCTCTTCCGGCGCCGGCCGCAAGTCCGTTCCGGGCTGGGCCATGTACTGTTCAACCAAAGCAGCGCTTGACCGCTTTACCGCCGTCACAGCTGAAGATCAGCTTGGCAAACCCAATCCCGCACGCCTTAGCGCCGTCGCTCCGGGCGTTGTGAACACTGGCATGCAGGGCAGCATCCGTGCTTCGTCTAAGGAAGATTTTCCGAACGTTGACCGGTTTATCGACTTAGAGAAAGACGGAAAACTTCAGAGCCCCGAAGACACTGCCAAACGACTTTTAAATTACCTCAACAGCGACGAGTTCGGCAAAGAGCCCATCTCGGATATTCGCAATATTTCTGTTGGAGACTAAAGTGGAAAACCAGAAAGAAACCGTCAAAAAAGAAGACGTTCTTGAGACTGAGAACCATATCATTGCCGAACGTTTAGCCAAACTCGACAAACTCAGAGCCGAAGGCGTTGCTTATCCGAATGATTTCGTTCAGAAAGACCGCATTGAAGAAGTGCGCGCTGCCAACGGCAGCAAAACTCCGGAAGAGCTTGAAGCTGCTCCGGTCGAAGTCACCGTCGCCGGCCGCGTCATGCTCAAGCGCGTCATGGGCAAAGCCAGCTTCCTGACCGTTAAAGACGGTACCGATCACATCCAGTTCTTCATCACCAAGGCTGAAGTCGGCGATGAAACTTACGACTTCTTCAAGAAGATGGTTGATATCGGAGATATCGTCGGCGCTACAGGCACACTGTTCTTCACCAAGACCGGCGAGCTTTCCGTCCGCGTTAAGAACTTCCGTCTGCTGACCAAGAACATTCGTCCGCTCCCCGACAAATTCCACGGTCTCTCCGATCCGGAAACCCGTTATCGTCAGCGCTATGTTGACCTGATCATGAACGAAAGCACACGTCGCACCTTCATGATCCGTTCCAAGGCCATCGCCGAAACCCGTAAATTCATGATGGAACATCACTTCATGGAAGTGGAAACTCCGATGCTCCATCCGATCCCCGGCGGTGCGAACGCTAAGCCGTTCATCACACACCACAATGCGCTCGACATGGATATGTATCTGCGTATTGCTCCGGAACTTTATCTGAAGCGCTTAGTGGTCGGCGGCTTTGAACGCGTTTTTGAACTCAACCGCTCCTTCCGCAACGAAGGCGTTGACGTTCGCCACAACCCTGAATTCACAATGATGGAGTTCTATGCAGCCTACAAGGAATACCACTGGCTCATGGACTACACCGAAAAACTTCTGCGCACCGTCGCTGAAAAGACTATCGGTACCGCTGTCATTCAGTATCAGGGTCATACCATCGACCTCACAAAACCGTTTGATCGCCTGACTGCTAAGGAAGCCGTTCTGAAGTACGCTCCTCAGTACACCCCTGAGCAGCTCGAAGACAAGGACTTCATGCAGGAAGAACTCAAGCGCCTGGGTGAACCTGCTAAGGCTGACGCCGGCGTCGGCGCTTTGCAGATGGCCATATTTGAAGCCGTTGCTGAATCCAAACTCATTCAGCCGACTTACATCATTGACTACCCGGTTGAAATTTCTCCGCTGGCTCGCGCCTCCGACAAGGTTCCCGGCATCACCGAGCGTTTCGAACTCTTCATGGCCGGTCGCGAAACCGCCAACGGCTTCTCCGAGCTGAACGACCCGCAGGATCAGGCTGCTCGCTTCATGGCTCAGGCAAAACTGAAAGCCAGCGGCGATGATGAAGCCATGTATTACGACGCCGACTACGTCCGCGCACTGGAATACGGTCTGCCTCCGACAGGCGGCTGCGGCGTGGGCTTAGACCGCTTTGTCATGCTGCTTACCGACTCTCCGAGCATCCGTGACGTTCTGCTCTTCCCGCATATGCGTCCTGAGGCCTAAGAATCATGAGCGAAAGGAAGCTGAAAATCGCCGCTCTGTTAAAAGAGCTTTACGACATGGCCGAAGTTCCCGTGCCCTCCTCTCGTATTCCGTTTTACTTTAACGACGTACGAGCCGGGCACATTGAACGAACTGATGCCGAGTTTTTAGCGAGTACCTTTCGCTTCTGTGACGTCCGTCCGGATGCTTTCGTATTTACCGCGGAAGACTCCGGACAGGCTTCGCGCCGTCTGGCAGCGATTTCGCACCTTTATAAAGGCACGGACAAAGTCTTTGCCTGGCGAGATGAACTGCTTTCCGTTACTGCTTCGGATGACATTGCCTGCGAGTCGCCTTTGACTGTTATTGAGCGTGCAATGTGCCGTCCCTTCGCCTTTAACACCTTTGCCGTTCACTTGAATCCGTTCACGCGTGACGGCAGGATGTGGGTGGCTCAGCGTTCTTTCAAGAAAGCGATCGGCCCTGGTTATTGGGATAACTGTGCTGCGGGTCTAGTCGGAGCAGGCGAGCCTTTCGGGCTTGCTATGGAACGCGAAGCATTTGAAGAAGCCGGTGTGACACCGGGTTCCCTTGAAATCTCTTTTAGCGCGCGCAATATCATTTCGCGTCCCGTTCATGAAGGCTGGATGCGAGAAATCGCTTACATCTGCAATGCTTATGTTGAAGACTCTTTCCATCCTCACAACATGGACGGCGAGGTCGAGCGCTTTGAACTCTTAGAACCCGAAGCGATTATTGAGCGCATAGAAAAAGGACGATTCACATTCGAATCGTCCCTTGCTGTTTTAGCCGGCTTAGCCTGGCAGGAAGGCCTGCTTGATCTTTTGGATCAGCCGGCCGTCTAAACGCTAATCTCTTTCGTCCATCCAAGCGACCAGAATGGCTTCCAGTATTTTTTCGTTGCTTGCTTCTGGATCATCATCAAAATCCGGGAGCGCGACGATCATTGCATGCATCTTCTCAAAGCTGATCGTCAGCGGATCTAAGTCCGGATTTTCGTCATACAGCTCTTCCGCAATCGCACGCGGATCCTTCCAAGTCAGCTTCATTACTCGTTCTCTCTGGCGTGATTACGGGAGTATTTCGGAATTTCAACGGTAATGTCTTCTTTGCCGACTTTTGTCTGGCAAGTCAGGCGTGAGTTCGATTTCAGACCCCAAGCCTGGTCAAGCAGATCTTCTTCATCGTCTTCTGCCGGTTCCAAAGAATCAAAGCCCTTGTCGATGTAGCAGTGGCAAGTCGTGCAGGCGCAGGAGAACTCGCAGGCGTGGTCAATATTGACGCCGTTTGCGACCAAAGCTTTAGCTAAGTTTGCACCTTCGGGGACTTCAAACTCAGCCCCGTTCGGACAGATTCCAGGATGCGGTAAAACGGTTACTTTCGGCATTTTTAAACCTCGTCAACAGATTTGCCTTGGAGTGCTTCCAAGATCGTACGGTTCATTCGACGTGCAGCAAAGTCTTTCGTTCCCTCGGACAGCGCTGAAATCGAATTTTTAATTTCATCTTTGTCATCTTGCGCGCGAACCGTCTCGAGATGTTGAATCATGGCGTCGATCTGAGCGCGCTCAGCCTCATTGAGAAGGTCGGCGTCGGACGACAATGCGGAATAAATGCTTTCCAAAAGGCGAGCGGCTTCCACTTTCTGCTCGCGTAATTCGCGAAGCTTCATATCTTCTTCGGCGTGACCAAAGGAATCTTCCAGCATGCGGCTGATTTCATCTTCCGACAGACCGTAAGAAGGTTTGACCGTGACAGATGCTTCCACGCCCGTGGTTTGTTCGCGGGCCGTGACCGACAACAGTCCGTCAGCATCCACCTGGAACGTCACACGAATACGAGCGGCTCCTGCAACTTTCGGCGGAATACCGCGCAAAGAGAATTTGGCCAAAGAACGGCACTCTTCTACCAAGTCACGTTCACCCTGAAGGACATGGATCGACATCGCGGTCTGACCGTCCTTGAAGGTTGTGAAGTCCTGAGCCATGGCTACAGGAATCGGCGTGTTGCGGGGAATGACTTTTTCAACGAGACCGCCCATGGTTTCAAGACCCAAGGAAAGCGGCGTGACGTCAAGAAGCAGCCAGTCTTCGTCGCTGCGGTTGCCGGCAAGCAGGTTTGCCTGAAGCGCAGCGCCGATTGCCACCACTTCATCCGGGTCAATATCGGTAAGCGGTTCGCGGTCAAAATAATCGGCCACTGCCTTGCGGATGCAGGGCATGCGCGTTGAGCCGCCGACAAGCACGACACCTTTTACTTCATCGCGTTTGAGACCTGCGTCCTTTAATGTCTGTTTCGTGGCTTCGATGGTTCTTGCTACTAAGTGGTGCGTGATCGAATCAAAGACTTCGCGCGTAATCGTGACATTGATGATTCTGTCGCCGGAAATCTTGGCGTGAATCGTTGCTTTCTTTTCCGTCGTCAGCGTTTCTTTGGCTGCCTTGGCTTTTGCCATCAGCATGCGGCTGTCGGAATGCGTCAGCAGCGGACGACCTGCCTGGTCAATGACCCAGCAGTAGAGACGCTGGTCAAAATCATCGCCGCCTAACTGGCTGTTGCCGCCGGTGGCGAGCACCTCAAAAACGCCTTTGCGCAGACGGAGGACGGAGACGTCAAACGTGCCGCCGCCCAAGTCATAAACGATGTAAAGACCTTCGGCGCCGGTATCGAGGCCGTAAGCCAAAGCTGCCGCCGTCGGTTCGCTCAAAAGACGAAGAACATTCAGACCGGCAAGCTTTGCGGCGTCTTTAGTCGCCTGACGCTGAGCGTCATCAAAGTAAGCCGGTACCGTCACAACAGCGCCGACAAGTTCGCCGCCTAAGGCGTCTTCGGCGCGTTTTTTAAGGACTTTTAAGATTTCTGCTGATACTTCAACCGGACTCTTCGCGCCTTGTGCCGTGTTGAGCTTCACCATGCCCTCGCCTTTGATGAAGTCATAGGGCATGTAGCGGTTATTCTGCAGCTCAGAAGCGCTTCGGCCCATCAAACGCTTGACACTTGAGATCGTGTTGAGCGGATCTGCTTCTGCACGTGAACGGGCTTCTTCACCAACAACCACGCATCCATTCTTTTCGTAGTGGACAACAGAAGGAAGCAGTTTCTGATTCTTTTCGTCAACGAGAACTTCGGGAGAACCGTTTCTAACGGTGGCCGCCAATGAATTCGTGGTGCCCAAATCAATACCGACAGCAAACCGCTCTTCGTGCGGTGCTGTCGACATTCCCGGTTCGGCAATTTGCAGAAGTGACATTATTCAAAATCCAGTAGCTGGCGATTTAAAAACATAACCTTTTTTAAATCTTCTGCCGCCAGCGAGACATCAGATTTCACATCGAACGCGTCTACCACCTCGTTGAGCAGCTCGTCCTTTTCTTTTTCAATCGCTTTCTTCAGCACTTCCAGCTCAGCCGTATTCCCGGAATCCTTTGCATCTGAGATCGCCTCTCGGCGTTCCAGCTGCTCAAGAAGAAACTCTTCAGAAATCGAACCGCTGCTGTCTTCGTCAATGAGGTGTCCTCGCAGCGCGCAAAGGGCTTTACCTCGCTGGATCGGATCGCTGAGCTTCTGAAAAGCGTCATTAATCAGCGTTGCCCACTGCTGAGCAACGCGCTTTTCAGTATCGCTTGCCGAAGCAAAACGGTCGGGATGAACCTTTTTTTGGATTTCAAAATACTTTTCATCCAACTTTTGTTTATCGATTCTGAACTGTGGTTTCAAACCGAAAATTTCAAAAGGATTCATCGCCGCCATAGCGCCTCCGTTTCAGTTAGACATGGAAAGACTTGCCGCAGCCGCAGCTTTCTTTCTCGTTCGGGTTCTTGAATTTGAATCCAGTATTGAGACCTTCACGGACAAAGTCCAGTTCGGTTCCGTTGATATAGGGCAGGCTCTTGGGATCAACAATTACTTTGATCCCGTAGCTTTCGTACACCTGATCTTCGGGTTCGATTTTGTCTGCAAACTCTAATGCGTAAGCCATACCGGAGCAGCCGCTGGTTTTGACACCGACTCTGAGGCCGACGCCTTTGCCACGTTTGCGAAGGAATTCTTCAACGTGAGAAGCTGCTTTTTCTGTCAATGTAACCGACATTATTTATCCTTAATCTGAGCCTGTTTCTGGCGATAGTCTTCCACTGCGGCCTTGATGGCGTCTTCCGCAAGAATGGAACAGTGGATTTTGACGGGAGGAAGCTCAAGTTCTTCGGCAATTGCCGTATTTTTGAGCTGTTCGGCTTCTTCCAAGGTCTTGCCCTTGATCAGTTCGGTGACCAAAGAGCTGGAAGCGATGGCACTGGTGCAGCCGTAGGTTTTGAACTTAGCGTCTTCGATCACGCCGTTGTCGTTGACCTTGATCTGCAGGCTTAAAACGTCGCCGCAGGCGGGGGCGCCGCGTGTACCGGTTCCGACGTTCGGATCGTTTTTATCCAGTCTGCCGACATTTCTGGGGTGCTGGAAATGATCCATCACTTTATCGCTGTATTGCATTCTTTTCTTTCCTTGTTAGTGTTCTGTCCATTTAACTTGTTTCATGTCCACGCCTTCCTTGTACATCTCCCAAAGCGGGGACATTTCACGAAGCTGTGCAACCTTTTCTTTGATGAGCTTGACGGTGTAGTCAATCTCTTCTTCCGTCGTGAAACGGCCTAAGCTGAAGCGAATGGAGCTGTGGGCGAGTTCGTCATCAATACCGAGGGCACGCAGAACGTAGGACGGTTCCAAGCTGGCCGAGGTGCAGGCAGAACCGGAGGAAACTGCGATTTCAGGGCAGCTGGCCATGAGGGCTTCACCTTCAACAAACGCGAAGCTGACGTTGAGGTTGAAAGGAGCTCTGTGTTCCATGCTTCCGTTGACATGAACGGCTTCGATTTCGCTCAAGCCTTTCCAAAGTCTGTCGCGAAGAGCGCCGATACGCTTCATTTCCTCGTCCATTTCCAGGCGGCACAGTCTGTAGGCTTCGCCCATACCGACGATCTGGTGTGTGGCGAGTGTGCCTGAGCGCATGCCTCTTTCGTGACCGCCGCCGTGAATGATGGCTTCAATACGAGCACGCGGTTTGCGGCGAACATAAAGAGCGCCCATTCCCTTCGGTCCGTAGAGCTTGTGGGCGGAAAGGCTCATCAGATCAACCTTGAGTTTTTCCATATCCAGAGGGATCTTGCCGGCGGCCTGAGTGGCGTCGACGTGGAACAGGATTCCGCGTTCACGGCACATTTTACCGATTTTTTCGATGTCTTGAATGACGCCGATTTCATTGTTGACGGCCATCACGGAAACCAAGGTAGTATCTGGACGCATGGCTTTGGCCAAAGCGTCGAGGTCCAAAAGTCCGTCCTTGCCGACGTCCATGTATGTCACTTCAAAGCCTTCGCGTTCAAGTTCTCGCATGGAGTCCAGCACGGCTTTGTGTTCGGTCTTTACCGTGATTAAATGCTTGCCTTTGTCCTTATGGAAACGAGCTGCACCTTTGATCGCGAGGTTGTCGCTTTCGGTGGCGCCGCTAGTCCAAACGATTTCCTTCGGATCGGCATTGATTAGTGCTGCAACTTCGGCACGGGCGTTTTCAACAGCTTCTTTAGCCTTCCAGCCGTATTCGTGGCTCGTGCTGGCAGCGTTGCCGAAATTCTCGTAGAGGAAAGGAATCATCTTATCGACGACACGAGGATCCACAGGCGTAGTCGCAGAATAATCAAGGTAAATAGGGAACTTCATGATTAGCTCCAATGAAGAGATAAATTGGGGATTTATTAAACCTTCGGTTTGATAATGGATACGGGGCTTAAGCCCTGATCTTTGAGCTTTTTCTTGTCAGCCAGGTTTTTCAGCGAGATCCCTTTCAGGAACTTGCGGATTTCCTCGTTGAGGCTTTCCCAAAGATCGAATGTGATGCACTCACCTTCTCCGTCGCAGACGGCTCTGTTTTTATCGCAGTTGGCTTTCTCGAGAGGGTCGTCCACGGCTTCCAAAATATCGATCACCGTGATCTGATCCGCAGGTTTGGCCAAACGGTATCCGCCGGCAGGGCCGCGCACACCTTCAAGGAGGCCGGCTCTGCGCAGCTTTCCGAAGATCTGCTCAAGATAGGCGCTTGAAAGATGACGTCTGTCCCCGATCGCAGCGATGGATACGTACTCTTCCGGGTCATGGAGAGCAATATCAAGCATTGCGGTGACGGCAAAACGGCCTTTAGTAGTGAGTTTCATCTTTATTCCGATCCATTTAGTCGGAAATAATAGACCGTTTTATTTCCGAGCGCAATAGTCGGAATTGAAAAAGCCCTCCGAAGAGGGCTAAGAAGGAAAATGAATTTTCAGCGGCTACAGAGCTGAGCCGGGAATGTAGACGGAAGCGCGTTTCTTAACAACTTCAAGCAGGCCTTCGCAGGCGTCCTCACAGTAATCAAGTACCGTGTTGAAGCCTTCGTTGCCGCCGTAATACGGATCAGGCACCACGGCCGTGTCGTATTCGGTTGCATAGCGCATCAGGAGCGCCAGCTTGTGTTTGTACATCGGAGGGCAGATCTGCTGCATGGCGGTCAGATTTTCCCAGTCCATCGCCAAAATGAAGTCGCACTCTCTAAAGTCGTCGGATGTAATCTGACGAGCCCTAAGTTCGGATAAGTCATATCCGCGCTTACGGCCTGCAATCTGAGCGCGCACGTCCGGCGCCTCTCCGACGTGATAACCATGTGTACCGGCAGAATCCACGATTACTTTGTCAGTCAGTCCGGCTTCCTTCACCATTTTCTTAAAAACTGCTTCAGCCGTAGGGGAACGACAAATGTTCCCCATGCACACAAATAAAACTTTTACCATGTTTTTTGCATTCTTCTTAATTGACGAATTAATCACACCTCTCTCGCGTACACCGCAGGCAGGTTGCAATAGCTTACGAGCCCCAAACGCTTTTTGCAAAAATGTATAGGGTAATTACCAATAATTCAACTCAAAATGAGCACCTATACGTTCTCTTTTGCACCTTCCTCATCTTTTCCGGGCGTCGCGCCGAAAACTTGTTTACGAATTGAAGCCAATTTATCACGGACTTCCGAGGCTTTTTCGAATTCGAGATTCTTAGCATGCTCAAACATTTCGTTTTCGAGCCGTTTGATTTCGCGTGCCAGTTCCTTCGGACCCATTTTTTCGTAATCCTGACCGTCCACCAATCCGAATTCATTTTCGAGGTTATCGCTCTTGTAGACACCGTCAATAATGTCACGGATTTCTTTCTTGACGCTCTTCGGCGTGATGTTATGCGCCACGTTGTAAGCAGTCTGCTTTTCTCTGCGTCGAGCCGTTTCGTCCATCGCTCGGCGCATGGAGTCCGTAATCGTATCGGCGTATAGAATGGCTTTGCCTTCAACGTTTCGCGCGGCACGGCCGATCGTCTGAATAAGAGAACGTTCGCTTCGCAGGAAGCCTTCCTTATCAGCATCTAAGATCGCGATCAGTGCCACTTCCGGAATATCCAAGCCTTCTCTCAATAAGTTAATGCCGATCAGAACATCGAAGACACCGGCACGAAGGTCTCGAATAATTTCTACGCGTTCCACCGTATCGATGTCCGAGTGCAGGTAACGCACCTTGATACCGTTGTCCTGCAGGAAGTCGGTTAAGTCTTCTGCCATGCGCTTGGTCAGCGTTGTAATCAGAATGCGCTGGCCCTTCGGAATTCTTTCTTTGATTTCGCCGAGCACATCGTCAACCTGAGTCGTAGCCGGACGTACTTCTACTTCCGGGTCTACGAGGCCGGTCGGGCGCACCACCTGCTCCACGATCTGAGAAGAATGATTCAGCTCGTAGTCTGCAGGAGTGGCCGAGACAAAGATCGCTCGGCGCATCTTGCTTTCGAATTCGTCAAAACGAAGCGGACGATTGTCTTTAGCGCTCGGAAGACGGAAGCCGTAGGTGACGAGGGTTTCTTTTCTGGCACTGTCGCCGCGGTACATACCGCCGATCTGACCTAACAGAACGTGAGATTCGTCGAAGAACATCAGCGCATCTTTCGGCAGATAGTCGATCAAGGTAGGAGGCGGCTCTCCGGGCAGACCGCCGGCCAAGTGGCGGCTGTAGTTCTCAATGCCTTTGCAGAAGCCCACTTCGTGGAGCATTTCTAAGTCAAAGAGCGTTCTTTCGCGGATGCGCTGCGCCTCAAGCAACTTGCCGCTCTCGATGAATTTTGTCTCCTGGTCTCTGAGCTCATCCTTGATGGCTTCAATCGCTCGGAGAATATCGTTTCTCGGCGTGACATAGTTAGAGGTCGGATAGATCGCGAAGCGGTCTACCTTCTGGCGTGTTTTACCGGTCAGCGGATCGAAGAAATACATTGCTTCGATTTCGTCATCAAAGAGTTCGATACGGAGCGCCATTTCCGAGTGTTCGGCTGGGAACACGTCAATCGTGTCACCGCGGACGCGGAACTTACCTCGCGTAAATTCCATGTCGTTGCGTTCGTACTGGATGCGGACCAAGTGCGAGATCAAGTCGCGCTGTTCAATCTTATCACCGACTTTCAGGATAAGACGCATCTCGGTATAGGACTCCGGCTTACCGATACCGTAGATGGCAGACACGGTCGCGACAATGATCACATCACGGCGTTCGAGCACGCTCTTTGAAGCCGACAGACGCATCTGCTCGATGTGTTCATTGATAGCAGAATCTTTTTCAATAAACAGATCACGCTGAGGGACGTAAGCTTCGGGCTGATAGTAGTCGTAGTAACTGACGAAATACTCCACCGCGTTGTTTGGGAAAAAGTCCCTCATTTCCGCGTAGAGCTGAGCGGCAAGGGTTTTATTCGGCGCCATGATGAGCGTCGGCAGACCGGTTCGAGCGATAACGTTCGCCATGGTGTAGGTTTTGCCGCTACCCGTCACGCCAAGCAGCGTCTGGGCCGTCAGGCCGTCCTCGATGCCTTCGACGAGTTCTTTGATTGCCTGAGGCTGATCTCCGGCCGCCTCAAAGGGCTGATGCAGTTCAAACGGAGAATTAGGGAATCTGATGACTTTCAAGGTGGTGTCTGCCTAAAGAATCCTTTGAATTTGAAAAGTTTAGAACGAATCCTAAGACATCGGTTTTCCGATCATCCGATCTGGTCAGATTGCCTCGACCTCAGTCTTCTCTGCTTTAGATGAGTTCTAAGGAGACATCCATTTTAAGTTCACTTTCAAACCAAACCCCTCTCAATTAAGCTTCGGCACCTTATTTTCTCAAGCACGCAGGGTGATTTAAATATCAATAATTCAAATTTATAAAATCACCCTTGGCTGGACACTCTCGGAATAAAATAAAAATTAGCACATTACATAAGCTGATGAGGTTTGTTTTCGGAAAAAGTAAAACATCGGTCTGAAACAACTCCTTAACTTTCTAGAAGGATATATCCTTAAAAAATCCTCTCTATTCCAAATTTAATCTTTGTTTAATATTTATCAACCATTATCATCAACCCCTCTAATTATAAAATCCCATTTTGAGTTTATTTTTTGCTAATTAGCTAATTTATAAGAATTTTCATCTTCTCTAAATTTCGTAACAATCTATTGACTTCTAGAAATTTTGCTGTCAGAATGCTTATGTCTGTTGTTTGACAGACATGACAATTGGGATTACTGCTATGTGCATATTTAACATTGGCAAGTGCCTATTCAACATAGGCATGCGCCGCACGTTACACCTCACGCGGTTTACGATGCGTGATTGCTTCTCCTTCAATAAATTCCTCTCCGAATCCGACATCTAGTCCTCCGGCCGATTCTTTATCGGTTCGGCTCGAATTGCTTTTCTCTTAATTTCTTCCGCGAAATCTCTTAGTGTTCAAGCCTTTTTGACGCTTGTTCATAGGTATTTCCGAGAAAAGCCAATACCACAATTCATTTAATTACGATGCGGATTTATTTACCTTATTAAATAAATCTGGAGGACTACTATTATGCAAAAACTTAAAGTCGCAGCTTCTGCATTACTGAAAGATAAACTTCAGGTTGAACGTGAAGTCGTTTGCCTCTCAAATGCTGACTTTACTGAAGTCTCCGCTGTTGTTATCGACATTGAAGACTATCGGAAAGGCGGGTTAAACAAGGTTAATGCCACCGCCTTGGAAATTCCTGTTTTTCTTTATCTCCGCGATGAAGACACCACTCCGGAAGAACTCGTCGGTCACGTGGTCGGTGTGATCAACGATGACCTTACAGACAGACGTCTTTTCGGCCGTCAAATCGATGAAGCTGCCAAACGCTACGAAGACAAGCTCCTTCCTCCTTTCTTCGGTGCCCTCGCCCAATACGTATACAAAGGAAAGTCCCAGTTTGACTGCCCGGGACATCAGGGAGGCGCATACTTCCGCCGCCATCCGGCCGGCCGCGCATTCTATGACTTTTTCGGTGAAGAGCTTTTCCGCTCTGACCTTTGCAATGCTGACGTTGCGATGGGCGACCTTCTAATTCATGAAGGTGCACCGCTAACCGCTCAAAAAGCTGCCGCTAAGGTATTCAATGCCGATAAGACTTATTTCGTTTTGAACGGAACCTCCGCCTCTAACAAAGTTGTATTAAATGCGGCTTTAACTCCCGGTGACTTGGTTTTGTATGATCGAAACAACCACAAGTCAATTAACCACGGAGCTCTTTTGCAAGCCGGCGCTACTCCGATTTATCTTGAAACTGCCCGCAACCCCTTCGGATTTATCGGCGGCATTGACGAAAAATGTTTTGACGAAGAGTATCTCCGCAGCCTAGTTAGAGAAAAATGTCCTGAAAAAGCGGATGCCAAGCGCCCCTTCCGTCTTGCAGTCATCCAACTCGGCACTTATGACGGCACGATTTATAACGCTCGCCAAGTTGTGGACAAAATCGGCCACCTTTGTGATTACATTCTCTTCGACTCCGCATGGGTAGGCTACGAGCAATTCATTCCAATGATGCGTGACTGTTCCCCGCTTCTTCTCGAGTTAGGACCGGAAGACCCCGGCATCTTCGTCACTCAGTCCGTTCATAAGCAGCAAGCAGGTTTTTCTCAGACTTCACAAATTCACAAAAAGGACTCTCACATTAAGGGACAAGACCGTTATATTCCTCACAAAGTGTTGAATAACGCTTTCATGATGCATGCATCAACCAGTCCGTTTTACCCGCTGTTTGCTTCTTTGGACGTCAACGCAAAAATGCAAGAAGGAGAAGCCGGCCGTAGACTTTGGGCTGACTGCGTTAAGACAGTTGTTGATGCTCGCAAATTACTGCTTGAAACCTGTCATTACATCAAACCGTTTATTCCTTCTAAAGTTCGCGGCTCCGATTGGAAGTCTTACCCAACGGATTTGATTGCCCAAGACCTGGAATTCTTCAAATTTGTTCCGGGTCAGAAATGGCATTCTTTCGAGGGATATGGGGAGAACCAATATTTTGTAGATCCCTGCAAATTTATGCTGACGACTCCGGGCATCGATGTTGAGACCGGCGAATACGAAAATTTTGGCGTTCCGGCAACGATTTTGGCTAATTACTTGCGCGATAACGGCATCATCCCCGAAAAGAATGACCTCAATTCCATTCTTTTCCTCATGACTCCCGCAGAAAATAAAGAAAAAATGGATCACCTGGTTAGCCAGATCGCTCGCTTTGAAAAATACCTCGATGATGACGCTCCCTTAGAAGAGGTTCTGCCCAATCTTTACAAAGCTTACGAATCTCGCTACCGCAACTATTCCATCCGTCAGCTCTGCCAAGAAATGCATGACTTCTACAAGGAGCGGAATATTAAAGAGATTCAAAAGGAAATGTTCCGTACAGAATTCATGCCTAAGAGCGTCATTAATCCTCAAGAAGCCCACTTTGCATTCCTGCGCGGCCAAGCCGAGCTCGTCCGTCTGGAAGATGCAGAAGGAAGGGTTGCTGCTGAAGGCGCTCTGCCCTACCCACCGGGAGTCTTGTGCTGCTTCCCGGGTGAAGTTTGGGGCGGACCCGTGCTCAAGTATTTCTTAGCTTGGCAGGAAGCCATGGGACGGATGCCTGGATTTGCACCCGAACTTCAAGGTGTTTATGTCGAAGACAACGGCAGGGGCGGTAAACAAGTTTACTGCTATGTACTAAAAGAAGATGCTGTCGAACGTCTGACTGCTAAAGGTAAATAAGCCGCGTGCGCGGAAGCTCGCGCTTCCGTGCTGCCTCTCTACACAGAACATACTTGAGGATATTTTTATGTCTCAGCAAAACCGTACCAAGATGTCAGTCACTCAGCTGACTCTTCTCACTGCTATTAATATGATGGGCTCCGGCATCGTCATGCTGCCGACCAAACTGGCTGAAATTGGAACAATTTCTATTCTTTCCTGGCTCATCACTGCCGTGGGATCCTTGTGTTTAGCCTATGCCTTTGCCAAGTGCGGCATGTTTAGTAAACGTCCGGGTATGGGCGGCTATTCTGAATATGCCTTCGGCAAAGCCGGCAACTTCATGGCTAACTACACTTATGGTGTTTCGCTTCTTTTTGCCAACATCGCTATCGCGATTACCTGTGTCGGCTATGGGGCCGAATTTTTGGAAATTGAACTAACTCCGGTTCAAGTTTGCCTTTCTACGATCGTCGTACTTTGGATCTGTACGTCCGCAAACTTTATGGGGGCCTCGCTCACCGGAAAATTTAGTGCCTTAGCCGTTTGGTGCGTCATCCTTCCCGTGTTGCTTTTAACCGTTATCGGCTGGTTCTGGTTCAGTCCTACGATGTATGTCGAAGCCTGGAATCCGCACAACGAACCTTTCTTCTCCGCTGTCGGGGCTTCAATCTCTATGACGCTATGGGCCTTCTTAGGACTTGAGAGCGCCTGTGCCAACAGTGATGCCGTTGACAATCCCGAGAAGAATGTTCCTATTGCCGTGCTGGCCGCTACCATTGGTGTTGCTATTATCTATATTGTCTCCACCAATATCATCGCGGGTATCGTTCCGAATGCCGAGTTGGTTAAATCAAACGCTCCCTTCGGCCTGACCTTTACCATGATGTTCAACTCTACCATCGGCAAGATCGTCACTTTCCTTCTTGTTCTTTCCTGCGCAGGCTCTACACTGGGTTGGCAGTTCACGATTGCTAAGGTATTTCAGCAGTCTGCAATCGACGGTTTCTTCCCGAAGTGCTTTGCTAAAGTCAACAAATGGAAAGCTCCAGTGCTCGGTATGATTATCATTACGGCCATTCAAACCGGCTTCTGTTTCATGACGATTAGCCCCGAACTGTTCAAACAATTCAACCGGTTGGTAGATCTCGCCGTAGTAACCAATATCATGCCTTATCTGCTGTCAATGGCGGCTGTTGCCGTCATCATGAAAGTCGCAAAAGTGGAGCCCTCCAAGGCCAAACTTTACAACGTCATTGCAATCATCGGCGCCATCTACAGCTTCTACGCACTCTTCTCTACCGGAATCACAGAAGTTTTCTACGGCTCTTTAGCCACATTCCTCGGATGGACGCTTTGGGGACTGATTGCACCTAGATTCGCCAGCAACGAAGCTTGATAGCAATTTGCTCTCAGTTAAAGGACTGCCCGTGCGGCGGTCCTTTTTATTTGCGGTCTCACAGGTTCAGGAGTTTAAATATTTCGTTAGAAAAACGATTTTGCCGCCAATTTTGAATTAGGCTAAGTAATTGACATTTTTTAACACCTCTAGAGAATCTCATGTCCAAATCCATTTTTGATGTTGTCGGACAAGCTCCCGACGATCCCATTCTCGGCCTCAACGAAGCTTTCAAATCCGACCCCCGCGACAAGAAAGTTAATCTGAGTATCGGCGTGTACAGCACCGAAGACGGCAAAGTACCTCTTCTGCGCGTCGTTGCCGAAGCCGAGAAGAGAATCCTTGAAGCCGGCGAGCCTCATACTTATCTTCCGATCTCCGGTATTCCTACTTTTAACGCCGGCGTTCAGAAGCTGATTTTCGGTGCCGATTCTCCGATCATCAAAGAAAAGCATGCCGTTACCGTTCAATCTCTCGGCGGTACCGGTGCTCTTAAAGTCGGCGCAGACTTCCTTGCAGCTATTCTCAAAGATCCGGAAGCCGTTGTCAGCACACCGACATGGCAGAACCACGTTGCAATTTTTGAACAAGCTGGTTTCAAAGTCGGCAAGTATCCGTACTATGACAAAGAAAACAACGGCGTCGACTTCCCTGCCATGCTTAAGAGCCTCAGCGGTTTGAAAGAAAACACCGTTGTGATTCTGCATGCCTGCTGCCACAATCCCACAGGCTATGACCTGACTCAAGAACAATGGGCCCAGGTTGTTGACGTCTGCGTTAAGAACAAGCTGATTCCGTTCCTCGATATTGCTTACCAGGGCTTCGGTGACGGTCTTGAAGAGGATGCCGGCTCCATCCGTCAATTTGCCGATGCAGGCATTCCTTTCTTCGTCTCTAGCTCTTTCTCCAAGTCCTTCTCTCTTTACGGCGAACGTATCGGTGCACTGACCGTCGTCTGCAAAGACCAGGAAGAAGCCTCCCGTGTCCTGAGCAAACTGAAAGCTTTGATTCGTGCCAACTACTCCAATCCTCCCGCCCACGGCGCCAAGATTGTTGCTCGGGTACTCAATGATCCTGAACTCATGAAGCAGTGGCATGAAGATTTGGGCGAAATGCGCGAACGTATCAAAGAGATGCGTAAGGATCTGGCTTCCGAGCTCAAAGCACTCGGCGCCAAGAAAGACTTTGACTTTGTCACTCAGCAGAAGGGCATGTTCTCCTTCTCTGGCCTGAACCCCGAACAGGTTCAGCGTCTGAAAGACGAATTCGGCGTCTACATCGTTAAGAGCGGCCGTATGTGTGTTGCTTCTTTGAACAAAGACAACGTGAAATACACGGCAGAAGCCATTAAAGAAGTGCTCTAAGCTCTAAACTACGCGTTTCTACGGAAGGCTCCGAAAAAATCGGAGCCTTTTTACATTTTTAAATTTCCTTTTGAATCAAGGAGTTCATGAGAGAGTGAATATAAAAACAAAAAAGAATGAAAAAATTTTTAGTTTTTGATTTGCACGACTTCAAAAACTTGTATATAGTCTCGTCTTGTTGATTCCCCGATAGCTCAGTCGGTAGAGCGACGGACTGTTAATCCGCAGGTCGTTGGTTCAAGTCCAACTCGGGGAGCCAATCAAAAATTAGAGCCGCGAAAGCGGTTTTGTTTTCTCAGAGAAAACGACAATTTCACGATTCCCCGATAGCTCAGTCGGTAGAGCGACGGACTGTTAATCCGCAGGTCGTTGGTTCAAGTCCAACTCGGGGAGCCAGAATTCTGAAAAGCGCATCGTAAAGAATGCGCTTTTCTTTTGCCAAAATTGGTTCGCACCGACTCCGCTTTCTCAAGTCGAAATCAAGCCGCCCATGTTTAGACGGACGGCCCATCGGAATCCTGAGATTAATTCTTCAGACAATCAGACATAAACTTCTTGCGAAGCTCGCCCTTCAGTGCTTTCTCTTTAGCCTCCTTGCTGCACTTGACCATTTTTTCCTGCTGTTGGGTAAGTTTCTTTTTTCCGTCATCAACTTTCTTGGACAAGCACTCCTTCATGAATTCCTTACGCTTATCGCCGTGAAGATCCTTAGCCGCAGCTTCTTTGCTGCAGTAAGACATCTTATTTTGCTGAGCGGTGAGATGTTCGGAAGTGTCTTTTGCGATGGCCGGATTCATGCATACGGCAAAACCCAGGAGAGAGGCAATCAAAACCCTGATATTTTGCGTTTTTCAGTGATCTAGCCGGAGTCCAGCTCCGGCAGTCTCATTAAATTTCAATATCCGTACCCAATAGCGGTTCGGTCTCCGGTTCTTCAGGAACCTCTTCCGGGGTTTCAGGACCGGCTCCGGGAACTCTGACATCCAACGCTTCAAAGTATTTAATCTTTTTACCGGCAACTTCGTCGAAGTAGTAGCCATGGTTAAAGCGGGTTTGCATGACGTTGTTCAGAACCTGAAGGATCTTAGAATCGCTCTCGTAGACCAGGTTTAGTTTTCCCGCTTTTTTGTTTTCTCTCATATAGCTGCGGATTCTTGAACGGACCATCAGAGACAAGCCCGTCGCAATGAACTGCACGAAGGTTTTCCCTTGAAGGGCCTTGTTGTCGGAGCATCTGATCCTATTGCAGCCGAGTCGATCCTTAAGCGTTGCAAAGGCGTCCTCTACGCGCCAGCGGTCTGCGTAAGCGGTCCACGCTTTGACCGGATCTTTCTCAGAGTCCGTAACTAAAACTCTGAAGCCCTTGTACTTCAAGTATTCGTCAACCCGGCGGTTAACAATAATCAAGCCTTTTCTTTATCGTTTCGGAAGAACTTTTCTTTCAGCTCTTCTTCTTGTTCGGTAAGGGCTTCCTCTTCGAGGAGTTTCTTTTTAATCGTGAGGAGCGATTCCGTGAGCTTATTGGCTGCTTCCTGATAGATAACCGGATCGTAGAACATGTGGTAATACAGCTCTGCGGATGCGGTGTTCGAAGCCGGTTTTCCATCTACCGGCCGCGGGTCATATTTCCAATTCACCTTGGCCGTGGCAATGTTCTTTCTGATGTAGGGGTCGCCGCTGTTGAGGTCTGCAAACTCTTTCCTGTGTTCATCGATAAGCTCTCTTGCCAGACAGCCTTTAGTCCCCAGACGGACATTAAAGATGAACTCAACTTTATTGATCAGACAGTCATTGATGTTCTTTACGCTGTTATAGCCTTTGTCAGCAACCAGAACCACATTCTTCATGTTTAAGAGCGCTTGATCGGCAATCGTATGACGAATGGTGCTGACATCAGGAACATTCCCGTCATAAAAGCGATAAAAAATCGGAAGTCCGGACTTCTGGTCTACCAAGAAGAGAACATTTAGCGCGGCGCGCATCATCGTCTTTGTTCTTTCCGTATTCAATGTGGGTCAGGTTGGTGGAATAAGAAGATATTGAGGTGGAATCCAAGGCAAGGATGATCTTATTGTCTTCGTCTTCTTGAAGATAACTGCGCATCAGCGAGAAATAACGCTGCACGTCTCTAAGTTCTATTCTTTGAAAGAGGCGCGTTACTGCCGAAGGACTTAGCGCACGCGGGTAAGGCAGTCTCGTCGTCTCGGCAAAACTTTCATAAAAGCTGACGTTGTTGTTCTGGTTAAGAATTAGAAAGTAGGCCAGAGAAAGAATCTTTTTATAGTCCTTATGCCTCGGAAAGCACTCCTTTAAGAATTCTCCGACGGGAGAGTCGGCAACGATTTGGTCTAAAGCCCAAGTAGCACCGGCGTGAAGCTTCTTTATATTACGAGCTTGCTCGAGGGTAATACCTTCCTCTGAGATCGGTGTAAAGACATAATCTTTACCCTTTCTCTCAACCTGATAGTTCCGAAATTCAGGATGTTCCTGAAGGAAAGCTTCATCAAAACGAATTTTTCCTTCCTTCTGGCCGCCAAGGATTGTTCCGATCTTTTTGGATTCACCTCTCTTACTTCGTTTGAGTTCTCTGTCCCAGATGTTTTTATAGGTGTAGACGTAATAAACGGAACCGGCTTTATTGATCAGAATCGGAGGAAGCTTCGGATTCGGCATTAATAGATCTCCATAAACAATGATCTAGTATAACATAAAAAATCCTCAATTTCAACATTAACTTTTTGTTTAATTGAGGATTTTTAAAATAATGAAGATCTAGAAGCGCAAAATTTCAGATACAACGATATGCAATAAAATATAAATCTCGTGTATGACAAAATGTGTGGCAATTTTCCATGAACCTCAATAAAAAATTCATTGAGAGCGCCTCGGATAAATTGTCCCGGGCTCTATTTACGTGTTCGACGTGATAGTAAAAGCCGAAGTTGGATTTTTAAAAGACAAGGTGCATCGTTAAACATCTTCCAAAAATTTTCAGATAAAACTGATTTCCTCCAAACTTCTGCGTTTATCGGTCAAATCTTTTTATTCCTTGGATGCCTCTATTTTGATTAATTTTTCCCATAGTTAGGTCTGGCCTCAAAAGAATTTTAAAAGTTGAATGTCTCCTCTGAATTAACCTACAATTATTGTACGTACAATTTTTGTAGGTTAGGCATGAAGTTCTACGGAAGAACAGAAGAGTTAGAAACGTTGTCCAACCAGTTACCTCTTCTCGATAATGGTTCCAGACTTGTCGTTGTCACAGGTCGACGACGAATCGGAAAAACCACGCTCATTACTAAGTTCGCTAAAGAATCTTCACTGCTTTCTCTCTACTTTTTTATACAGCGAGGCTATTCAAAGGACGACCTTGTGAAATCTTGCCTTAGTCAAATCAAAAGAGAGTTGAAGCTGACAGGATTCCTTCCTGACATTAGCAAGCTTTCCGAACTCGTTGAATTTTGCATGCAGCTGAGCGGAACAACGTCCTTGATTTTGATTTTTGATGAATGTCAGGAACTGGATTACGCCGCACCTAAATTTTGGTCTGAACTGCAGAATGTATGGGACAAAAATAAAAATGAAAGTCGGCTCCTCTTGATCATGAGCGGTTCCATCATTTCCGCCATCAAACATATTTTCTCCGACGCTAACGAACCTCTTTACGGACGAACCGACCTTCTGCTCAAAATAAAACCGTTCAGCTGTCACACCATCCGACGTTATTTGGAAGAAAACAATCCCGACTTCACGGCTGAAGATTTGTTGATGTTTTACGCCATGACCGGCGGTGTTCCCAGATACATGGAGCTCCTTACCTCTTCAGGCTGCTCAGATGTCAAGAGTTTTAAAAAGTTCCTCTTTTCTCAAGCAAGTTCATGGTATCGACAAGACGGCTATGTCATCCTCGGAAATGAGTTTCGGATGGAATCAAGTGCTTATTTTTCCTTGTTACGCGCTATTGCCCATGGTAAAACTCGATGGTCGGAACTTCAAAATGAAGTTTCAACCAATCTCGCCCCTTACATGTCTCGTCTTGAAACTCAGTTCAACCTTCTGAAAAAGAACTATCCTTTCGGCAAGAAAAATTCCGGGAGAGGTTCCCGTTATCTTCTTACAGATGAGTATTTCCGTTTCTGGTTCAAATTTATTGAACCCATGACGTTCGCGTCGCTCTATGAAAGTTCGCAATGGAAGTTATCCGAGGGACTTTTTGATAAAGCTTGGCCTGATTTCTGCGGAAGAAGCCTTGAAAATTGGTTCTTAAAACATTATTCGGAAAGCGGAGAGTGGACAGCCGTCGGCCAGTGGTGGGACAAGAAGGGTGAAAATGAAATCGATCTCATCGCGGTCAACGAACTTGAAGATAAGATTCAATTTGCGGAAATAAAAAGAAACCCTAAAAAAATACGCCTCGAAAAACTTCGGGAGAAAGCAGAAGTTTTTCTCAAAAACAACGCTAAATATCAAAAATTCTTCGTGTCTTTCAAAGGCCTTTCGTTGGAAGACTTAAAGAAATGACTATCGCTTTGAACTTGATGCTAAGACAAGCCAAGACCTGACTTAAAGTAATTCGGTCCGTTAGATAAGCTCTATTTAGTCGGCTAATTATTTTATCTGACGGCCATTTTTTAGATTTTTTGATGATTATAATTCTTATTATCGTTCTCATTTGGAGTTAGCCATTTCCAGATGACAGAACTTCCATACTCAAATTCAATCAAAGTCTCTGAGGAGAGAACTATGAGATTGGCATCTCTGTTTGTTGCTTTCTTGGTGACTGCGACCTCTTTTTCTGCCGCCGCAGCCGAACCTATCAAAGAACTCAATATTTCATACGTAAAACCGCCTTTTGTCCTCCAGCTTCTTGTCATGAAGAACCACAAACTACTTGAAAAAGAATTCCAGGCAGACGGCATCAAAATTAATTGGCACAACATGGGCACGAGTCCTCAGGCTGCTCGTGCCATGAGCTCCGGAAGTCTGGATATTGCCGGCAATATGAATACAGCGGCCCTTCTCATGCTTAATTCTGAAGGCCTCCCCGTCAGAGTTGTTACAGGAACGGCTCATCCGACCTCAAACTTCGCAATTGTGTCTAAACCTGGAACGGAACTTTCTGTTAAAGATCTCAAAGGCAAACAAGTCGTCGGTCCGAAAGGTACTTTCTTACATCAGCTCCTCGTTGCCGTCTTGGAGAAAGAAGGCATGAGAGAGTCTGATGTCCAATTCATCAACATGGGCATCCCAAAAGCACTTAGCACGATTTTGGCCGGTCATGCAGACGCCGCTTTGGTCGCTAGCAGCGCCTTAATCAAAGCGAACAAAGCCGGCGCCAAAACCATTATCAATGCAGAAGGTTTAGTAGAACCTACGCTTGTAATGACGACTACTAAACAGTTTGCCGAAGAACATCCGGACATCGTCAAACGCGTCGACAAAGTCTATGCCGAATCCTTGCGATGGATGAAAGACCATCCTTCCGAAACTGCTGAGATGGGTGCAAAAGAACACGGCATCTCTATTGAAGATGCAAAGACGCTGATGGAGCGAAGCCACTACTTCGACAAGATGACAACCAAGGACTTAGAAGATCTAAAAGTGAATCAGAAATTCCTGCGGGACAACGGAATGATGAGAAATGAAGTCACCGTGGAAGAATTGGTTCTGCCGGTTGCGATGGAATAACAAACTCAGTAAGGAATTGATGCCATGCTAAACGAAGAAATTAAAGTTACAGAAAACGAAGGTAAAACCGTCACGGTCCTCACCTTAGAGGATTGCGAAAAATATCACGGACTCAAACGCTGCGGCGGTCTGGCTCTCTGCTTCCGTGTTATGAAATTCGCGTTAGACAGACTTGTGCCGGAGGGAGAAGCCGCCAGAAGAAAATTAATCACTTTCAAAACTGCGTTCGACGGTCCGGGCATCACGGACTCTGCTGAACTCATCGGCAGATGTGTGACACGCAAACGTTTTATGGCGCTTCCGACCGACGGGATCGAAGCTCCTGAATGCATCTGGGGCAAACTTTATTTCGAAGTCGGATACGGAAAGAAACTCATGAAAATCTCCGTCCGTGACGGCATCATTTCTCCGGAGTTTTTAGCGGCCGGCAGAAAGTTCTATTCCAGAACCGCCACGCCGCAGGAAACCGAAATTTGGATTGGTTTCAAAGGCAAGCTTTACGACGCGGTAGTCAACTCAAAACTTGAGGACATTCTGAAAACCGAGATCGTCGGTTAAGCAAACAAGTTACATCTGAGCCGTGAGAGAATTTTCACGGCTCTTTCAATTTAGCCCTCTCCGACGAATATTGGCATTTATTACGCCACCGGTTTTTCGCTTTACTTATGCTCGTGGATCGGCAGATAGTTGATCTCTCCGCAGCCCACTCCTTTCTCGGCAATCGTGTTTTCACAAAAGACTTTCAATTTGTCGTAAGGACCTTTGGCGATCACGGCCTCCACACAAGTGTCGTGCGTGGCATGAACATGCATTGAACTGATGACCATGTCTAAATGTTCGTGCTGATGGTCAACATTTCGCTTAGACAGAAGTGCCTTTCGATGATCATAGGTGTAGCTGACGACGGCCACACATTCTTGAGAAGGATTCACCAAAGCCTCCTGGGCAAGCTCTTTCTTCAAAAGGTCTCGGAAAGCTTCCGATCGATTTTGATAGCCTCGCTTGGCAATGAGTTCATCAAACGCCTGCGCCAGGGATTCGTCTACAGTGATGGAGATTCTTTGCATAATCTGCGGATTCGTTGTTTTTTGTGATTCTAGAAATTTTTGTCGGAAGCCGCAAAGTCGTAGTGTGCTACTTAACTGCTGTGACCGCAAAACGCACAGGAAGCCGCTTCTTTTCTCCCTCCCATAGGAGGACTTCACTCTTGACTGCGCAAGCTTTTAATCGGCCGAGAACTTCTTCGTCCCACTGAGGACGAACTTGTTTGCTTAGAGGCAGATCGCGCGCGATGTCATCGATAACGTTCGTTTTGATGCCGAAGAGGACGTGATTACTAGAAGCGTCAACCTTCGGCTGGATAGAGGCATATTCCGCGTTATACAAATAGCAGTAGTGATTGCCGTCAAAAACGAAAAGCTTTCCGCCCGGTTTAAGAACTCTCAGCCATTCTTTATAAGCCGCTTCCGGATCTTCAAGATTCCATACAAGGTTTCTGCTGACCACCGCATCAAAAGAAGCGTCCGCAAACGGGAGATGCTGTGCGTCAGCTCGGCAGAATTCGACATCGTGATAGCCGTTTCGATTAAGCAAATCTTTTGCTTTTTCCAGCATTCCTTCTGAATAATCAGCGGCGGTCACATTCATGCCGAGAGAGGCTAAAAGAAGTGAAAAGAAACCCGGACCGCACCCGATATCCAGCACTTTCGAGACCTCGGGTATCTGTCTGAAATACTCCTTGTAGAACTCATCCTTATGCTCCTCTCTTTCCTTTTCGATCTGCTGTCGATAGCCTTCGGAGCGAGTGTTCCAATACTCTCTTATCTTTTCTAAATTGTTCATAGCGATCTTACAAAGGTTTAATGGGAGTCATAGTCGTAAGTCCCCTGCTGTTCTTCTCAATTAGGCTCTCAATCTGATAAATGGGATCGATCGTCTCGGAGTTAAGAACGGCGTCGGGAGTATCGAAAGCATGCGCCATTCCGTTATGGAGGAACAGCATGGCATCGCTAAAACGGGAAGCCAGCATTAGGTCATGGATCACGTATAGAGCGACGGCGTTTCTCTTCTTGCAGTAACGATGCACGGTCTCCATCACGACAAGCTGATGGCGGACATCTAATGCGCTGGTCGGTTCATCAAGCAGAAGCAGCCTAGGCTCAGAGACAAATGACTGTGCCAAGAAAACAAGCTGTTTTTGTCCTCCGCTCAAACTCCGCACCGGAGTATTGGCAAAAGCGTCTAGTTTCAATTCACGAATGACTTGGGAGACTTTTGCAAGCTGAGCCTCCGAGACTTTCCAGCTTAATGTTTTAGTCAGTCCGAGAAGAATCGTTTCAAAGGTCGTCAGCGAGGACGTAATTTTTTCGAGCTGCGGTAAGTATGCGATTGAAGAGCGACCGAGCTTCTTGCCATCCTCTTCCAAAACAATGCTGCCTTGATGAGCAATTAGGTTCGCGATACAGCGAATAAACGTCGTCTTCCCTGCGCCGTTTCGACCCAGTACTGCAGCCATTTCGCCTTGCTGAAAGGACACCGTGATGTCCTTAAGAATTTCCTTGTTCTTGATAGAACAAGACAAGCCTTCGATCTTCAGTTTCAGCATCCTTACTCCCGAGACCTTAGCAGAAGGAAAAACAGGAACGGAACACCGACAATGGAAGTCACAATTCCCACAGGGAGCGTCGCGCCTTCAGACATCAGTTTGGAAATGATCGATGCGGCAAGCATAAGCGCGCTTCCGACCATAGATGATCCGATAATCAAAAACCTTTGATCGTCACCCAAAAGCAGCTTGGCGCAGTGAGGCGAGATCAAACCTACAAAGGCCACCGTACCGATAAATGCTACGGCAGAAGCGACCAGAACGGAGCTCACCGTAAAGACAAACATCCTTAATTGGTCCGTGTTGATGCCAAGTCCTCGAGCCCTCTCGGTTCCGTCACTGAGCGCAGTGAGTTTCCACGAATAGCAAAAAGAAATCAGAAGCACAATCGTCCAGCAAGCCGAGGAAACGCCGGCGCTGATCCAAGAGGAGCGCTGAAGGTTGCCAAACGTCCAGCCGGAGATAATTTGCGCGATTTCCGGAGAAGCTCGGTACTGCAGATACTGCTGGAGCGCCTGAAAGAAGAAATTCATAATGACGCCCACAAGAATGAGCGTCGTTGCTGTAAGCGAGCGTTTACTTCCGAGATAGAAAATAAATGCCGATACCGTCAGCGCCATGACAAGTGCAGCCAGCGAAACACCGAGCCAGATTTGTCCGAATAGTGCAAAGCCGGTCGTAATGGCAATGGCCGCTCCGAAACTTGCTCCTGCCGTCACGCCCAAGGTGTATGGGCTGGCAAGAGGATTATTCGTAATCGTTTGAATCAGAAGTCCCGCCAGACTCAGAGATGCGCCCACAAAAAGACACGTAAAAGTCATGGGTAGCCGAATTTCCCAAACAATAAAAGAAGCGGACGATCCTCCGGCGCGTCCCTTGAGAACCGCATCGACCAGGTCTTTGAAGGCGATAGACGATGAACCGACTTGAATGTCCAGGAACACCAGAACACTCAATATCAAACCGACGAGCATCGTTGACAGAACCTTTTTGCGGATCCTGTTTCGATACTGTCGAATGATGAGATCTTCTGAGCTCATTTTTGATTCAAATGAATCATAAAGGTGCCGTCATACTTGAGTTCAGGTAAATAGGTTTTGTAGTAGTTATTCAAATTGCCGACGGGATCAATGTCCTTAAACGCTTCGGGATAAAGCACCTTGGCCATATATTGAGTAAAGGTGTAGTCAGCCATGTTCCTCAAGCTTCCATGGTCTACACCGTAGACTCGGTTTTCCTTAACGGCATCGAGCATGTTCCAGCCGGGACGCTTTGTAAAATTGGCCAACCTTTCCTGAGCTTGCGACTCGGGGACGGTAAAGCCCATTCGCATTTGGTCCCCCTCGGATTTATTGCGCCAAATGCTCCCGCCGATAAAAATAACCTTCGGATTCTGAGAAATCACATACTCTTTATCGAGGGCCATGTAAGGCTGAGGAGAATTCTCGGCGAGATTCGCTGCTTTGATGTTTTTGAGGATTGCGCCCCAAAGTACGTCCTTATTGTATGAATTACCGTAGCGAGCCAGCCCCTTGCTGGCGGTCTCCATGTAAACCTTCGTACCAACCTGATCATCAGGAAGTTTGACAATCGTTGAGTAAACGTGGTCAAGAGCCTCTTTATAGGTCTTGTTCTGAGCTTCGGCGATCCTTTCCCGACCCAGAAGCTTGCCAAGAATTTCCGTACTGAGTGTATGGTTTACCGTTGTCATCGCATGGTAATCCAGGACGACGACCTTGATTCCGGCTTTTTCAAACGTTTTAATTCTCTGGCTGTTTTCCGCGTACTGAGTTCTTCCGATCAGAAGGACATCTGGATGGAGACTGAGGATTTTCTCGGCATTGAGAATATCGTCGTGGTAACCGCCGATACTCGGCAGATCTTTCATCTTAGGAAAAGACTTCGTAAAAACTTGATATTCACCGTAGCGCGTATCTTCCCATCCGTCTTTTGTCAGAGCAACGACTTTTTCAAGGCTGGCCGCACCGCCCACCATCATAAAGTTCGCGATGTAGTTAGCGACGATAAAGGTCTTCGGCTGATCCTCGAAATGAACTTTCCTACCCTCGATATCCGTAATATCAAAGGCCACCGCGAGCACGGAACCGCTAAAGGCCGCAAGAGAAGAAAAAGAAAGAGCAAGAATCAACTTTCTCAGCATTGTGATCCTCTTCGATTGTGGGTCGTTGCTTTCGTGACGGCCCGAAAGTCAGAAACTCAGCAAATAAACCTCTCACGTTTGACGTTCACGAGCTGTCAAAAACCACTTTTCGAGGAGGCTCGCTTTAACTCGGCTTTATTCAGGAACTTGAGTTATTTGAAAGGTATTACTTTTTTTCTAAATTATCATATTCATGATCCACATGCGGTTTCGTAAGATAAATTTCTAATTCGTCATACTCATTTTGACTAACGGCGCCAGACCCTTGTCCTATAGAAATAACAAAACCTCCGGCGAGAGAAACGTCGGAGGCTGATTTTTGCGGACGATTAAGCTAACTACTAGGCGATACTATTGACGACCGTAACCGCATTCAATGTTCTCGGGAAACCATTCAGCGGAACGGCTACCTGGAGAGCATCAATCAAATTCTGTTTAGTCGCGCCTTCTTTAAGGTTTGCGTCTGCATGAGCCTTAAGCTGAGCTTCGCATCCGCCGAGCGCTGCAATCGCAGCAAAGACAACCAATTCACGAGCCTTAACAGACATGCCGGTACGCGTATAGAAGTCACCGAAGCAATATCCGGACAAGTCATTGATCATGAGCGGTTTCATCGGTTCCGTCGTGTTCTTGTGCATCTGTGTGATCGCATCGCCGAAAATAGCAGTCTGAACTTCAATGCCTTTGGCCAAACGATTTTGATCGTTGACGGTGGTCTGAGAGGCTAACGGAAGACGGACACCAGCCTCCTTAAGAGCTTTGTTTACCCCTTCTAAAGCTTCTTTAACTCTGCCTATTCCAACGTATGGCGCAGTCTGATAGACAGCCTCCTTAATCGCAATCGGTTCAACGCCTGCTTTCAAAGCTGCTGCTGTGACATCCTCAGCCTCTTCCGAAAGACCCTGAGCTGCACATGTGGCCAATAAAACAAAATATTTTTGATTCGTTGCAAGTGTTGTTCCGCGTTTAGTAACGTTCATCATTCTCGCGATGATGGCGTCCATATCCGGATCCAAATTTCTTTCTTTTGCACTAACGGTATTTGTCATGACTGCTCCTGCTGCACCAACGGTGGCAGACAGTAATACTTTTCTTCTGTTCAAAACCATCTTTAACCCCTTTTAGTGACATAACTTAAAAACCTTCCGAGAGCCTGTTCTTCAGCAAGCTGATATTGAAGACAACCTAGCTGTGCTTTCCTTTATCGCGACTCAATACAAACTCGTCTTCTTCAAAACTTGAAGCCTTGTAGTGAATCCGCCAGAAATTCCCGTTAATAACACCAGCCGACCATTCGTTTTCTCGATTTGGCTCCCTATTCCTAAAAATTCTAGAGTTTCTGTTTATTTATTTCCAATACTTATTTACAATCATATTTAATGCAATAAATACATAAATTGAAAATCTCATGGACCTAAGAGTATTGATGTCGTTTGTCACTGTGTGCAGGCTTGGCAACATCACGCGTGCTGCCGAAGCGCTTTACATATCTCAGCCCGCTTTGACACGGCAAATTCAGGAACTTGAACAAGAATTAGGCTGCAAGTTATTGGTGAGAAGCACTCGCAGTTTGTCGCTTACCGAGAACGGCTATCTCTTTTTACTTCGTGCTCAGGAAATATTAGACCTTGCCAAACAAGCCAAGACCGAGCTGTCAGAAAACGGAGACATCCTCCACGGTGTCGTTCGCGTAGGGATCGTTGAAAGTCGAATCATGGATTACTTTGCTGACGCAGTTGTGCAATTCAACCAAAGGTATCCGCACGTTCAATTTGAAGTCTATTCTGCTGACGGCGACGACTTAAAACGCTATGTCGATGAAAATAAACTGGATATGGCAATACTCATTGAGCCGGTGGAAAGCGCGAAGTACACCAAAATTCCCATCGATGTCATTGAAAAGTGGGGATTAGTTGTTCGCAATGAAGAAGTGCCGATCAAGAAAAAAACGCTGAGTTATGAAGAGATTATTGAACGAACCTTAATTCTTCCGCGCCGCTACATCGTTCTTTCTGAAATCAGCAGTTGGTTCAAAGTTCCGGAAAGTAAGTTCAAAGTTGCGGCCTATCACAATCTCGCATCCAATGCTTTAACAATGGTTGAGAAGGGAATCGGTTCCCTGCTTTGTATTGAAGGAAGTTTCGCAAACCGTCCGAAGCCGAATCTCCGCTTCCTTCCGATTACCCCCGAAAGGACAACTTCACATGTCGCAGTCCGCAAGAAGAACAGAAAACTTTCAAAGCCTTGCGAAATCTTCTGGTCGGATATCGAACAATATTTTCCGGTCCAAAAATAAGTAAAGGCCTGAACGACAGATTCGCTCAAGCCATTTTTTCATTGATCCGGCGCCTTTCAGGGGTGCCGGATAATTTTTATTTTGGCATCGGCAGCTGGAGAACGTCTCCCAGAGCCATGCAGACACCCGCAATCACGATAATAGATATAACGTTCAGCCAAAAACCTGCCTTAATCATTTCGCCGATCTGGATGCGGCCGGTACCGAAAATAATCGCATTCGGCGGTGTCGCAACCGGCATCATGAAGGCAGCAGAAGCACCAATAGTCGTCACTAAGAGCACTTGCTCCGTCGGAATACCGAGAACAGGAGCTGCAGCAGCCAGAAGCGGAAGCATCGTAGCAGCCAAAGCAGTGTTCGAAGTGAATTCCGTTGCGAAGATCACTAAAGTTGCGACCCCCAAGATCACGAGCACAGGCGGCAGACCAACGAAGGATGTTGCCTGGGCTGCGATGAGGTTGGCAGCGCCGGTTGCCTGAATACAAGCTGCCATAGAAAGGCCGCCTCCGAAAAGGAGAAGTACGTCCCAAGGAATATTGTCGCAGTGCTTCCAGTCAAGCGCTCTTTCACCGCGGGAAAAATTAACCGGAATACAGAAGAGAGACACGCCGGCAGCCATTGCAATCACGGCATCACTAACCATTTTAAAAGGACGAACACCGTTTTCTAAGGTGAAGGAGCGAATCTGAGAACCGAGGCACCAAAGAACCACTGCACAAATGAAGACGATCAGAACTGAGATTTCACCGCGGGTCGGTTTGCCGATGTTCTTTAATTCGGTACGGATCCATTCACGGCCGCCGGCAATCTTTTGAATCTGTTCTCTGAAAAGCACCTTGGTTAAGAGGAGCCAGGAAAGAGGCATGAGGAGAAGAACCACCGGCATACCAACCTTCATCCACTGAACGATGGAAACATCAACACCGTACGTCTGCTGTACGAAGCGAACGAAGATACCGTTAGGAGGCGAACCGATAATTGTTCCCATACCGCCGATGGAAGCTCCATAAGCCACGGCTAACAGGACACAGATACCGAAGTTTCTTTCGCCCTTAGTAATGGTCGGAGAGTCGGAATTCTGACGAACCACGGACATGACGGCGATGGCGATCGGAACCATCATGGCTGCGGTTGCCGTATTCGATACCCACATGGAAATGAAACCTGTTGCGATCATCACACCGGCAATAATGGCGCCGGGAGAGGTACCGACAATCTGCATTGTCTTAAGAGCAATACGTTTGTCGAGACCCCAGCGCTGAATACCGGCTGCAAGCAAGAATCCGCCTAAGAATAGGTAGATTGTGTCCGAAGCATAAGGCGTCAGCGTTTTTGCTAAAGTCGTAACATCGCAAAGAGGATAAAGAATAATCGGCAAAAGCGCCGTCACGGCAATCGGCACGGTTTCCGTAAACCACCAAAGGGCCATCCATAACAAAATGGCTAAGCAGGCCTTTGCGGCATGGGAGACGGGAACCGAAGCTCCGGCACCGTTAACATACGCGTCCGGAAGAACCCAATATAAAAGCAGGGCTAAAACAGGGGCGGCAAAAAGAGCAATCGTTTTCGACTGTCTCGAGAAGGAACCCATTTGCAGTGGTGTTTCCATTGATACTCCTATGTATTGAGTTATCGAGCAGCTGTGCTCAAGGCGAAACAGATTTATTTAAGCACAAAAATTTGTTTATTCTTCGCGAGGCAAATTAAAAATTTCAACAGATTGAATATAAATAGCACAATGCGAAATTTAATTTCGAATTGTGCTATTTGTTGTTTTTGATGTAGGCGTTTTTAGGACGCTTCTATCCGTTAAGCCTTTTGTGTCTCAGACTTTTCGGGCTTCTGGTGACTGAATTGAATCTTATAGAGCCGAGCATAAGGACCGTCCTTTGCCAGAAGCTCGAAATGGGTTCCGGCCTCTACTATCGCCCCCTGATCCATCACGACGATCATATCGGCATCCACAATGGTAGAGAGACGGTGCGCCACCACAAAGCTCGTGCGGCCTTCTCTGAGTTTGTCCAAAGAGGCCTGAATGTACTTTTCGCTTTCCGTATCCAAAGCACTGGTGGCCTCGTCAAGAAGCAGAATCGGAGCATCTTTCAGGAGTGCGCGTGCGATGGAGACACGCTGTCTTTGGCCGCCGGAAAGTTTTGATCCGCCCTCACCGATCCGAGTCTGAAGACCTTCGGGAAGCGAATCGATCAACGGCTTGAGGTAGGCGGCTTCAGCTGCCTGCATGATTTCTTCCTCTGTCACGGGTCTTCCCGCTCCGAAAGCAATATTGGCAGCAATGGTGTCGTCAAAGAGCATGACTTCCTGAGTCACGATTGCCACCTGACGGCGAATGCTCTCCAGCGTCATCTCGTTCTGAGGTATACCGTCAAATAAGATCTCTCCTTTCGTCGGCACCATGAAACGAGGAATCATGTTAATGATGGTGCTCTTACCGGCGCCTGAAGCACCCACAAAGGCAATCATCTTTCCAGCCTCTGCCTTCAGGGTGAAATCCTTCAGCGAGGATTCCAATGCATTGGGATACTTGTACCAAACGTTTTTGAATTCAACGTTGCCCTTAACGCGTTCGATACTCTTAGAGCCGGGATCCTTTTCAAGAGGAATATCAATCATCTCAAAAAGGCTTTCGGCGGCCGCGCCCATACTGGCAATCGTGCCGTTTAAGCCGGCAAGTTTACGAATGGCCGGCATCATGAGAAGCATCGCAGAAATGTAGGTCACAAATTCGGCCAAAGAGAGCTGGCCTTTCTGCGCCTGGAGCAATGCCACACAGACGACAATCGCAACACCGCAGATACTGACGAGCTGAGTCGCAGGAGTACCGAGGCCTTTGACGATCTGCTGACGCATCGTCAACCCTTTCAGCCGACGGTTGATGTGACCGAAACGCTCTTCTTCAAACTTGTAAGCGTTGTAAACCTTAATCAGACGCTCGGAACGATAAGTTTCATTGAGCTGACTTAAGATCTGGCCGAAAGTCACCTGACTGTCGGAAGTCAGTTTCTTGAGGCGCTTGCTCACCGTCCTCAAGATATAAATCAGAATCGGGGCAACAATAAACGTCACTAATGTCAGCTGCCAGTTATGCCAAAAAAGAACGCAAAGCAAGGCTGCAACCTGAAGAGAGTCGCGCACAAGTACGGTCAGCACCTGAGAGGCGCCTGACAAGGCCTGAGAAGCTTCGTTCACAAAGCGGGAAACCACACGGCCGGATTCCTGACTCTGGACAACTTCTTCCGGCCAGCGAATCATGTGATCAAACATCAAAGAACGGAGTTTGACCAGGATTTCCTGAGAAACTTTTTGAAGTAGATAAGAAGAACAGAACTGGCCGCCTCCGTGAAGAACAGAGATGCCGATCAAAGCAATCGGAGCCCAAATTGCCACCAGACCGTTTTTTTGATAGAAACCTAAATCAGTGAGCTTGCCCATCAGCAATGCCATCAGGGATGAGCCGGCAGCCGCGGCGACCATGGCGATCAACGCGAGAAAGATGTAGAACTTGTAAGGCGGTAAGTAGGCAAAGAGCCTCATTAAAGGTTCTTTTTTGATCTTAACGGATTTCAACTCTATCCTCGTTAGCTTAGGTGCAGGTAGTTTAACGAGTCGGCAAGCGTTAGACTAGGCAAACACATATATCTTTGAAACAGTTTTTATGGCAACACTATTCGTCAGGTTACCTAATCATGTCGGTGACGCCGTCATGACTATGCCGGCCTTAAACCTTTTAGAGGCCGCCGGATTTAAGCTTTACCTTATCGGCAAGCCTTTCGTCGGAGAGTTATTCGAGGGCACCAACCGCCGCTTCGACCCGATTGAAGGAAATTTGTTAGACGATATTAAACGCATTCGGGATTTAGCCGCTTCTGTAAAAAATCCCCGCGGTATCCTGATGCCGAACTCCTTCGGGTCCGCACTTCTTTTTAAAAGCGCAGGCATCCAAAGCACCGGTTTAGCCACTGACGGACGTTCCATTCTGTTAGAGCATGCCATTCCGGAGCCTCCGAGAATGCACGAAGTCGAACGCTTCTGGTACGTTGCCTACGAAGCGCTCAAAGCCATGGGCATCAAACCGCCATATACCAAGCTCACTAAGCGCATCAACATGAAGCTGGCTGCACGCAATGAAGCCGGCGCCCGCAACCTAGCCGCAAAAATCGGCTTGCCTAAACGCTACGCCATCCTTGCACCGATCGCCAAAGGCCGTCACGAAGGCAAAGAAAAATACTGGCGCCACTTCAATGAACTCTGCAAGCCGCTTCGCGACAGAGGCATCGAACCGGTCGTCTTCCCGGCTGCCGATGAAGCCGAAGCGGCTAAAGCTGCTTGTCCGGACGCAACCATCTATGAGCCGACAAGTCTCGGCAACTTCGCCGCACTTTGCGAAAAAGCAGCTATTGTCATCGCAAACGACTCCGGCGTAAGCCATATCGCTGCCGCCGTGGGTGCCCCTCAGGTCACTATTGTCGGTGTTACGGACACCGACCGCACCAGTCCCTGGAACGAGAAGAACGTTATTGTGGGCCGTAAAGGCCGCTGGCCGGAAGTCGATGAAGTCATTACTGCCATCGATGACGTTTTGAAGACCAAAAATTAATTAAGATGTAACCTGATCCGAGGAGCTTTCAAGCTCCGCGATTCGCATCTGCTCAATACCTTACTTCACAACATGTTTGCGCAATCGCTTTGGTCCTTAGCCGCCGCGGCCTTCTTTTCCATGATGGCCGCTTGTGTGAAGTACTGCAATGATGTTTTCGGACCGCTGGAGCTGGTTTTCTACCGCTCTCTTTTCACGACTCTCTTCGTCTTTATTACCGTCTCTCTGAGAGGAGAAACGTTAAAGACCCAATATCCGATACTGCATCTTCGACGAGATGTCCTGGGTTTTGCTTCGGTAGCTATTTGGTTCTTTACGTTAGGGATGCTGCCGCTCGGCACCAACATCACGCTGACGTATTCAACGCCGCTCTTTTTAGCACTGAATTTTATTTTGCTGGCGCTCTGGAAGAAAGAACAGCCCGAGTGGCCCCTGATCGGCTCTATTCTTCTCGGCTTTGTCGGCATTGTGGTCGTTATGCGTCCGTCTTTCCTGAGCGGGGATGCGGTCCCGGCACTTTTATGCCTCTTTGTCGCTTTTATTGATTTGTTCGGATATTGGCAAATCCGCTTTTTAGGCCGCGTGCACGAACCGTCCTGGCGCGTCGTCTTTTATTATTCTCTTTTCTGCACGGTAGGTGCGCTGCTGGGTGTCCTCTTTTTTGAAGACGGATTCCACATGCCCAATACTCGTGCCGCCATTGCCGCCTTCCTGATGTGCCTGCTTGCCACAGCAGGAATGCTCGCCAGCACCCGAGCCTGGATCGGCGGAAATATGCTTCTGGTTTCCTGTCTGGGATTTTCTGCGATCCCCTTCTCAGAACTCATCGGCGTCTTCTTCTTTAAAAATATTCCCGACATGCTCTCTCTTATCGGTATGACCATTGTCGCCGCTGCCGGGATGATCGCTACCGTCTACACCAAAAAGGCGGAGAAAGCCGCTTCTTCCTCAGAACAAAAGACTCGATAGCGGCCAACATTCTTGGAACTGCACGGTTAAATATCCCGTGTTTTTGCATCTATAATTGTTAGAAAATATTTCATTAACTTCCCAAGGGTCCCAAATGCAAGCGATTTCACTTTGGCTCGCTGCCGCTATTGTCATTTTGACAGGCTGGGCAATCGTTAAGAAGTACCAAGTAAATATGGTGCTTTTTATTGCCGGTCTGCTTTTGAACATCATCGGTGTTATGAACGGCGCGACAAACTTTCTTCCGAAGAATGCCACTGCCACAGGCCTTTTAGGCTTTGACTTCTTCGAACTCTTCCGCGCGATCTGCCGCACCCAGATTGCCGGCGTCGGTTTCATTATTCTTGTTTCCGGCGGTTTTGCTCAGTACATGAAAGACGTCGGTGCTTCCGACCGTTTCGTTACGGTTTGCGCTAAACCGATTACCTTATTAAAGAACCCGTACCTCATCCTCGGCTTAGTGTTCATCATCGGTCACTGCCTCGGCTTGGTGATTACATCGGCTGCCGGCTTGGCCATGCTGTTGATCGTGACGGTTTATCCGCTGATCATCCGCGTCGGCTGCTCTTCTCTTTCTGCCGCTGCCGTGGTCGCCAGCGTCCTCTGCGTCGGCTACGCTCCGGCCTCCGGCGTTGCTGTGATGGCTGCCGAACTGGTTCACCTTGACCCGGTTGAATATCTGGTTTCTTATCAGTTAGTCATGGCCGCTCCGGTCGTACTTGTAATGGCTATCACTCACGTGATCGTTCAGAGATACTTCGACAAGAAAGACGGTGTTCACGGTTATGTTGCCGACTTCGCCGAACTCGAAGCTAAGAGAAAAGAACTCGAAAAGACACCGCTCATCTATGCCTGCATGCCGGTTCTTCCGCTGGTTCTTCTCCTCATCTTCAACAAGATGGTTTACAAGACCATTACGATGAACGTTGCAACCGCCATGTTCCTTTCTTGGTTCGTCTGCTTCCTCGTCGACCTTCTCGTCAGAAGAGAGGCCAAGAAGTCCTTCGACCTGTCCTTCTCCATGTTTAAGGGCATGGGCAGCATTCTAACAAGTACCGTCGGCCTGATCTTCGTTGCTGCCTTCTTTGCTAAAGGCCTGCAGCAGACCGGTCTCATCACCTACTTGATCGACGTTGCTAAGAACTGCGGCCTCGGCGTCACAGGCACCGGCGTTGTGCTTTCCGCCATCATCGGTGTGGTTACTGTTCTTACCGGTTCCGGCGTTGCTGCTTTCACTAGCTTGGCTCACGTCATCCCGGACGTTGCACAGCACCTCAATTCCAACGGTATCGCCATCATGCTCATGATGCATACTGCTTCTGAAATGCTTCGCGCACTGTCTCCGGTTGCCGGCGTCATCATTATCGTGGCCGGTTTTGCAAAGGTCAGTCCGTTTGCGATTATCAAGAGAACCGCGATCCCCTGTGTCGTCGGTTACATCACGATGCTGATTATTGTTTCCGCCATCTTCTAATCGGCTGAAGCTCTAAAAAGCGAATCCCGCAGATTTCAAAAGTCTGCGGGATTATTTTTATCGAAGAGAGCTGCCGAAGCTCGAAAGGCTTCGATTAGCTTCTGAAGACGCGAATAATGAAAGCCTGAACAGCGTCGCGAGCCTGCGGAAGGTTCATCAATGTATGCGGTGCACCGGGCAGAAGAACGATTTCTGCATTCGGGTTGTTGGCCAGAACCTTGCCTGCGTAGCCGAGGGCTTCCGGATTATCTAAATAGCTGTTGGACTGGCTGAAGAACTTGTCGGTTGCGCTCATCACATTCAAAACCGGGAGGTTGTCAGGAATATGGGTGTTGTGACTTTCAACGTGGTAGTTGTCTTCGCAGGACCAAGAGAAGATCATGCGGCCTTTTTCCTGAATCATTTTTTCGTCAGCTTGGTAGCGGGCTGCCGTTACGCCGCCTTCGCTCGTACCGGCGATGATGGCACGTCCGTCGAACCAAGGTGCGTGCTTAATTTCCATCATGGCCAAAGCCAGTTCCTGGGAACGCATCTTGTGGATGATTTCATAGTCAGCAGCCGGGACGGGAGAGGAGTAAGTCAGACGGTCTTCGGTCTGCATAGAGTCAGGAACAACAACCGCCACTCTCAAGGCATCAGCAAGCCACTGAGCGAAAATTTTTATCTGAGGATTGACACCGGAGCTGCCGTGGCAGAAAACCACTGCGGGATAGGCTTTGGTCTCTCCTTTGAATTCTTCTACGGTTCCGACTTTCGGAGCACCGCCGGCATTCGGCAAAACGACATAGGCATTCAGCCAAGTGGCAGCCAATGTCTCGGGAGTGTGAGCACGAACCTTGCCTTGAAGGGAGCCGGTATATTCAATTGCCATATAAGGACCTCTTGAGGTTGATAATTTTATTAACGCTATTTTAGAAGCTCGAGGCCCAGAGCAGCTCAACTAAATCTGGACAAAATAACAGGTTTAAAGACTGAAAAAATAGGCACGGTCCTCAAAGAAACCATGCCCAAGAACTAAAGAGAAAATTAACTTTCAATTCGGAGTGCTTACTTCTTTTTTCTGCAGAGCTCTTATTTATTCAGCAAGCCGATTCCTTTCAGCCATTTCGAAACTGCAGGTGTTTCGTCATCCGTCGTGCCGAAAATCGTGAAGTGCGGAAGAAGCTTGTTGCCTTTGAGCAATGCTTCAAAGTCTTCGCTTGTATGCATTGTTCCGCCGCCACCGTCGGTGTTGTAGGTAGCAATCGTTTTGCCCTGCATCGGATGCGCTTTAATCCATGTCTGAAGCGGCATGGCTACATGGTGCCACCAAGTCGGGGTTCCGAAAATAATCACGTCGTACTTGGAAAGATCGACTTCGGGGGCCTTGATCTCGCGCACGATGCCCTTTTCCAATTCTTTCTTCACGACTTCGGTTGTCGAACGATAGGCCTCAGGATAAGGTTTAACGACCTCAACTCTGAGTTCATCAGCACCCGTCAAACGAGCAATGGTGTCGGCAATATTCTTTGTGTGGTTCGTCTTGGAAAAATATACAACCAAGATTTTCGGTTTCTTATCAGCCTGTGCATTGGCCAAACCAGAGACACCGACAGCAGTGCACATACTGAATAACGTAAAAGTTCTGCGATTAATCATTTCGAATCCTTTGTCATTTGGCTGACCTGGTTCATTGCATTCAGAGTCCGCGGGAATCCCAAGTACGGAAGCATGACTCTCAGTGCGTCAACCAACTGTGCTTTTGTTGTACCTTCGCGGAGATTGGCTCCGATATGACTGCGCAGCTGAGCTTCGCAGCCTCCTAAGGTAGCAATTGCACCAAACACAACGAGTTCTCGATCTTTGAGGCTTAATCCGGAGCGAGTGTAGAAATCGCCGAAGCAGAAGTCATACAGGTCGTTGACTCTGAGGTCATATTCATCTTTGGGGACCTGAGACAAAATCTGCTTCATGCGGTCGCTGTTGAGTTTCATGACCATCTGCTCTCCGGATTCTTTTCTGTTCTTATCCGTTACGGTCGTTGCCGTCGGCAGAGGCAATGAAATGTGAGCTTCTTTAAATGCATCGTTGACGCCTTCCATGGTTTCCTGGACACGCCCGATTCCCACATAAGGAGCGCACTGATAAACGATTTCTCTGATTTCGAGCGGCGATACCTTTTCTTTAAGAGCTCTGAGGACAATCTTCTCTGCGGCCTCAGGAAGCGCTTGTGCGGTTACACAGGAAAGGAGAGCACAGTATTTTTGAACCGGACTGAGTGTTGCTCCGCGTTCTTTTTGATCTAAGAGCCTTTCTAGAACGCTATCCAAATACGGATCTTTCGCTTTGCTTGTCTTTGCTTGGCTTTCTTCAACAGAGACTCCGACTAATGCGGCTGCGGAGGCTACAAGGACTGATCTTCTCTTCAAGGTGTTTGTCATCACGAGCTCCTATTTGTTAAGGATATTTTAGGAGGCTCGTATTTTTATCTTTGCCTTGAATGACTCGTATATTTGCCTAATCCTTTTAGGATTAGGCCTCTCTTGTGCAAAACCACGAGTAATATTTGCTTCTTTTTATCAAGGAAAAGTTATGAACCGGAGACGTCCTGGACAGGAGGTTTACCAAACAGGCGCTTGTATTCTCGATTGAACTGCTGAACGCTTTCATACCCGACTTCAAAGGCAGCACTGGATGCGTTGTATGACTCAGTAATCATTAAACGCTTAGCCTCATGAAGACGCAGACGTTTTTGATACTGCAGGGGCGTCAGCGAAGTCACGTTTTTGAAATGGTTATGGAAAGTAGAAGAAGACATGTAGACCATGTCTGCGAGCTCTTGAATACGGATCGGTTCTTTGTAGTATTGTTTGAGCCACTCAACTGCTTTAGATACTCGATTGCTAGGCAAACCGCCTGTGCAAAGCTCTCTAAGGTTGCTGCACTGTGGATCTGTCAGTGCAAAATAGTGGAGTTCTCGCTGAATGCATGGGAACACAAAGTCCATGTCCTCAGGATGTTCTGCGAGACGAAGAAGTCTTAAAAAGCAATCTGAAATTTGAACCGGCATCTTGGCAACGCAAAAAGCATTGCTGTCTTCAGACGGCGGAAACTCTTTCTTTCCCGAGATCTCTCCCATGATTTCGGCCAGCAAAGCGCGGTCGAGTTTCATGGAGGCAGATACAAAAGGACGCTCGGGACTGGCATTAAGGATACGGTAGGAAGTCGGGACTTCCACAGAGGTGACGATCATGGAACCGCCTCCATACTGATATTGATTGTCGCCGACATCGACTATTTTCTCGCCCTGAAAAATCACTGCCATAGAGAGCGTGTAAAAGCAGCTCCGATTGACTGCGTCTTTTTCCAGCACGCTGACGTTAAATCCGGGAATTCTTTTCCAATTCAGGTCATGGGCTCGATGGCCTTCAATTGCCTGATTTATGAATTTTTCTGTTATTTCTTTCTGTTCTGTATCTCGAGTTTCCATGGTCGTTCCTTTTGACGATACAGGATTTCAAAGTGACAATCCGGCGCCATGATCGCTATTGTTACGCGGATTGAAAAGAGAGAAAAGACAAAAAACAGTTAGTCTTTTGCCTGATTCTGTGAGATTTGATTCTTCGGAGAAAGAAATCGCTCAAATTCTCCGTTAGAACCATTTTCCTAGGTGAGTAATTAGATTTTTCTGAGGCTAAAGGACTGCGCCTCATGACCATCCGGAAAAGCGAAAACCCGAAGCTAAACAGCTATCGGGTTTTCAAATAATGGCGTCCTCACGGGGATTCGAACCCCGGTACCGACCGTGAAAGGGTCGTGTCCTAGGCCTCTAGACGATGAGGACGTTGAAACTTAACTTAATAAGTCTCTTTAACTTTTGGTGGAGGTAAGCGGGATCGAACCGCTGACCTCTTGCATGCCATGCAAGCGCTCTCCCAGCTGAGCTATACCCCCACTGCTGCACAAGTGCAGCGGAATAATTGTGGCGTCCTCACGGGGATTCGAACCCCGGTACCGACCGTGAAAGGGTCGTGTCCTAGGCCTCTAGACGATGAGGACGTTGAAACTTAACTTAATAAGTCTCTTTAACTTTTGGTGGAGGTAAGCGGGATCGAACCGCTGACCTCTTGCATGCCATGCAAGCGCTCTCCCAGCTGAGCTATACACTGCTGCACAAGTCGCGCTGGAATAATTGTGGCGTCCTCACGGGGATTCGAACCCCGGTACCGACCGTGAAAGGGTCGTGTCCTAGGCCTCTAGACGATGAGGACAATTTGCGAAACCCGGTCAAAAAAACCAAGTTTCTAAAATCTTGGTGGAGGTAAGCGGGATCGAACCGCTGACCTCTTGCATGCCATGCAAGCGCTCTCCCAGCTGAGCTATACCCCCGAAAGAAGTGCGATATTACGGGACATTTTTGATCTTGTCAACTCTATCCCCGAAAATCGCATTCTAAAAAGTAAAAATTAGTTTCCGGCTCTCTGAGTGGCCCACTTCTCCATACCTTCGTTGAGGCGGGTAAGAACGCGCTCTTGACCGTACAGTTCAAGGGTTGCGTCGATGGACGGTGTCTTTTCAGCGCCTGTCACCAAAACGCGCAGAGGAATTGCAAGGTGCAAAACTTTGACGCCCTGCTCATCCATGATTTCTTTCATCAAGCCATAAATGTTCTCTTTCTTCCATTCGATGGAAGGAGCTTTACGGACGAAAGCAGCCATCGCTTCGAAAGAAGCGTCTTCCTTGTCCTTGAGCTGCGCAGGCAGAGAAGAAGAAGCAACCGGATTGTTATGGCAGAACAGCATTGCTGCCTTTGCAAGAGCCTGCAGGGTGGGTTCGCGGCTCTTCAGAAGAGCCATAACGCCGGGAAGGTCCTTGACCAGGCTCAGATCGCCGCCGAGTTTTTCAATTCTCGGTTTGACAAGCTCTGCAAGCTTCTTGTCGTCATATCCTTTGATGTATTCGTGGTTCAGCCAGTCCAGTTTCTTCATACTGAAGCGGGCCGGAGAACGGCTGCAGTCGGAAAGCTCAAACCATTCGGCCAGCTGTTCGCGAGTGAATTTTTCGTCGTCTTTGTGGCCCCATCCCAAGCGAGCGAGATAGTTGAACAAGGCTTCCGGGAGGTAGCCTTCTTCGTCGTACTGCAGAACGCTGACGGTACCGTTGCGCTTAGAAAGCTTCTGGCCGTCTTCACCGTGGATCAAGGGCAGATGTGCGAACGTCGGCAGAGGTGCGCCGATAGCGTTGTAAAGGTTGATCTGACGCGGAGTGTTGTTGATATGGTCAGCACCGCGAATGACGTGGCTGATCTGCATATCCCAGTCGTCAACAACAACGGCAAAGTTGTAAGTCGGGATGCCGTCGCCTCTCATAATCACGAGGTCGTCTAATTCAGAATTTGCAACGGTAATTTCGCCGTAAACTCCGTCTTCCCATGTCACAACGCCGTCGTCCGGGTTGCGGAAACGGATAACCGGAGTGACGCCTTCGGGAATAGGTTTGCCGACACAGTTTTCAGGACGCCAGCGGCCGTCATAGCGAGGTTTCTCTCCGCGGGCTTTCTGTGCTTCACGCATCTCATCGAGCTCTTCCTTTGTGGCATAGCACTTGTAGGCCAAGCCTTTAGCCAAGAGCTGATCCACTACTTCTTTGTAACGAGGAAGACGGTTCATCTGATAGACCACTTCCTTGTTGTCATAGTCGAGGTTGAGCCACTTCATTGCGTCCAGAATCACTTGAGTTGCTTCAGGAGTGGAGCGCTCGCGGTCGGTATCTTCAATACGGAGAAGGAATTCACCGCCGAAATGACGGGCAACGGCCCAACAATAAATCGCAGTACGAGCGGTTCCCAAATGCATCATTCCTGTAGGACTCGGAGCAATGCGAGTACGGACTTTTGTAAACATGGTTCTAAACTAATCCCGTGAATATTAAATTTCCCGCAAATAAGCGGGGCGAGCATAAGTTTTGATTTTACCGCGTTAGGCCTTGACTGGACACGGACCTTTCCGTGCAATCAAGAGGCAAAAATAAAGGTCGGCCAAAATCGACCGACCTGGGTTCAGCAAATGAGCCTTTTAACTGACGTACTGCCAGAGGATGAGCAATACAAACTGGCCTGAAAGAATTCGCAGAAACATCGCCAAAGGATAAACCGTGGAGTATGCAACTGCAGAAACATTCTTTTCCGTCAGTGTGCTGGCATAGGCTAGCGTGGGTGGATCGGTCGTCGCGCCGGCAATCATGCCCACGATGCTGTGGTAGTTCATCTTATAGACCTTGCGGGCGATACTTCCGATGACCACTAAAGGAATAATCGTGATAAACAAACCGAGGAAGGCATAGAGGAGCCCGTTGCCTTCGAGGATTGCGTCGACGAAAGGACGGCCGGCTGCCAGACCCACACTTGCAAGGAACAATGCGATGCCCATTTCTCGAAGCATCAGGTTGGCTGATGCCGTGGTGTAAGTAATGAGCTTGAAATTCGGACCGTAGTAGCCCAGCAAAATCGCAACAATCAGCGGACCGCCTGCCAAGCCTAATTTCAGAGGAACCGGCATTCCTGGGATGGCGATCGGAAGGCTGCCGAAAAGAATGCCTACTGCGATACCGAGGAAAATAGAAATCAGGTTCGGATGGTCCAGTTTCTTTTCCTGATTGCCGAGTTTGTCGGCCAAACGGCGAATTGAGCGTTCCGGACCAACGCAGTAGACCACGTCACCGATCTGAAAACGAAGATGCGGATACGGAAAAAGCGTCATACCAGCGCGGAAAATACGCGTGATATTGACACCGTCGTAGCGACTTAAGTGCAGGTCATGAACAGTCAAGCCGTTCATGGCGCTTCGGGTCACACGAATATTGCGCGCTGTAATCGGAGAACTTTCCGTTGCCAAGTCGACATCTTTATCTTCAGAACCGCAAAAAAACGTAATGGCATCTTTGTTTTCAGCGGAAGCAACAATACGCATCACGTCGCCGACGTGGACCGTGTCCTTAGCATGAGGACTAATAATCGTTCCGTCATGCAGCAATCGAGAGCAGATAAAGGGACGGCCGATAAAGTTGCGGAGCTGCTCCAGCTGTTTACCTTCTAAAGCCGCATTTGTGACTTTGACGTGGAAGAAGATAGGGGCTTCGTTGTTTTCTTTTTCCGATTCTTCCCACATGCGGTCTTCTTCCTTGAGATCAATACGGAAGATAAAGCGCAGGCAGATAGACGTTGCGATGATGGCCACAACGGCGAGCGGATAGGCGCATGCATAGGCGACGGCAATATCTTCGCCTTTGTAATCCAGCATGTTTAATGCTTCCTGCGTGGCACCGAGACCCGGTGTATTTGTCACGGCACCGAAGTAAACGCCGAGCATCTGCGGCAGCGAAACAGTGTCCGAAAATGCGAAATAAAGACCGACCGTTACAGCCAAGCTCAGAAATACTGCTAAAAGCGTAAGCAGATTCAGCTGAACACCGCCGCTTCGGAAGGATGAAAAGAACGATGGTCCGACTTGAAGGCCGATAAAGAAAACAAAAAGAATCAGGCCGAAGTCACGAAGAAAATGAAGAACCGTCGTGTTTACGGTAAAGCCGAAGTAACCAGCCGCTAAACCGGCAAAGAGCACAAAAGTGACGCCGAGCGAGATTCCGAAAATTTTGATTCGTCCGAGCAGCAAACCGACCGTGATGACGATCGCATAAACCAAAAGAATATGCCCGACCGAATTTGAATCGCTCCACAAAGAAACGAGCCAATCCATAGTTTGAACCTTGGGAAGAAATATTTAATAAATCGAGAGCCTTACCAATAGTGATAAGTGCTCTCATAATGTGGAATAAATTTTAATTAGTTCTCGGAAAGAGATCCTTTATTTCCGAGGAAACATCCTATTGTTTTCCCTAGCAAACTTTAAACTTTTGAAGAGTTGCAGGCGTTTTCACTTAAGCCGGATTCATGATTTTGGACAGGTTAGGCTATTGATGAGTGAAAGCTGGCAGGAAAATCTCCTTTGCCGTTTTTATGAATTCTGTCAGAGCGTAACTTTGATATTTCCCTTGCTTCCAAACTAGAGAAACATTGTTTTGAGGAACATCGTCTCCAAGAGAAAAAAGCCGGACATTTCTGGCCATACAATCGTCTGCGATCGTGGATGGAACCAAAGCAGCACCGACGTTAGCCGAGATGAGCGCGGGAACCGTAAGAATGGATTGAGTTTCTAACACAACTTGCGGGGGTACCCTATGCTTCTGACATAAGTCGTAGTAGTACTGATTGAAAATCTGTCCCCTCTTCATAATGATGAAAGGCGTACCATCGAGCTCCTTAAAATCCACTTTCGGGAACTTCTCTTCAAGAGAGGCTTCGCCGGAGGCTCGTTTCGTATAAGGATGATTCGGCGGTAGGCCCACTAATACCTTTTCGCTGTAAATCTCGACAGACTCGAGAGAGGACGGAACCATCGAAGAAATAACAAATGAGCAATCCACCTTCCCGTTATCTGCAAATTCAGCAACTTCCTGAGTCGTCCCTTCCTCTATTCTGACAATCACGTTGGGATACTGTTTTTTATACACAGAGAGTATCGGATTCAATATTGTGGCCGTGCGATATGCTGTCGAACCTATTCTGACAGTCCCGCTCTTTAAACCTTTTCGATCTCTAAAAAACTGTCGGCATTCTTCATCAAGCTGTTGTATTTTTCTTTGGGTCTCAAGAAGATGCTCCCCTTCTTCCGTCAACTTCCAAGGACTTACGGACCTGTCAAAAATCACTATTCCGTACTCAGCTTCCAGTCTCTTGATGTACTGACTTAGTGCAGGCTGTGATAAGAACAATCTTCTGCATGCACCGATAACAGAGCCGCTCTCAATGATGGCTTCCAAGTGATGAAGAATCAGATTTCTCATGTTTATAACATTTTTGTTAATTAGACAAATCATAAATAATATTTTTCAAATGAGATAGCGAAACCTAGAATTTTTCTCAACAAATTCCTGTTTCCTCAACTTCAAAAACCATGTTTGATCTCATCATTCACAACGGAAGGGTCGTTGATTACAAAAACCATCTCGATCAAGTTACCGACATCGCTGTAAAAGACGGTCGAATCGCTTCTATCGGTACTGCACTGGGAAAAGCTAAGAGCCATCTCGATGCAAAAAATCTCCTTGTTATCCCGGGAATTGTCGACAGCCATATGCATGCATCCTCCTGGTTAGGAGGCCCCGACAGCCTGAAAATGCTGGCTTTAGCCGGTGTTACAACTGCCATAGAAATGGCAGGCCCTGTGGACAGCGTTAAAAAATTCATAAAAGAAAACGGGACCGGATTAAATATTGGCTGTCTGGAACAGCTCAGACCCGCCGTCAATCTCAGCTCAAACCATCCTTCATCGCAGGAAATTCTTCGGGCCGTTCAAATCGCTCTTAAGAAAGGAGCCTTCGGAGTAAAACTATTGGGCGGCCATTACCCGCTTGAGCCGGAATCCGTGGATACGTTATTTTCAGTTTGCTCCGAAAACGGAACCTTTTTGGCGGTCCACGCCGGCTCCACGAAGCAAGGATCGAATATCCGCGGAATGGAAGAAATAATCAAAATAGCAAACGGGAGGAGTTTCCATCTCGCACACATAAACGCCTACTGCCGTGGTGCTGTACTTTCTGTGGAAGAAGAGATTCGCAAAGCCGAACAATTGCTCGAAGAACATCCTGAAATCCTTTGCGAAAGCTATCTCTCCCCAATCAACGGCTGTTCAGGAAAGTGTATCGACGGCGTTCCTGAAAGCGGAGTCACAAGAAACTGTCTAATTGCCAAAGGCTATGCACCAACCATCGATGGGCTGAGAGCGGCCATAGAGGAAGGCGCTGCCCATGTTCACGAAAGAGCCGATGGTGTTGTTGTCCTGACGAATAAAGAAAAAGGTTTGAAGATCTGGTCGGAAACTCAGACGGATGTACCTATGAGTTTCGAAGTCAATCCGGCACTTCCTCGTTTCTTTTTCGCTACTCAGAAACGAAAAGACGGTAAGCACTTCCTAGTTGACGCCTTTTGTACTGACGGTGGCGGAATTCCTAGAAACGTCATCATTTCAAGCGGCTTCAGCCTTGTGAAATTAGGCGCCCTCAGCCTGCAGGAGTTTGTCTTCAAGTCCAGTTATTCCGCTACGAGGCTTTACGGTCTCAAAAACAAAGGACACTTCAGTCCCGGCGCCGATGCCGACATCACCATCATTGACTTTGAGCGTCAAAAGCCAATTCATTCTTTCGTAGAAGGCAAAGAAGTACTCGTCGATGGCTACGTTAAAGGGCAAGGAGGCAAATTCATCACAACGCAGGAAGGATTATCGGCTTGCAAAGAATACGAAATCGAACCATACCTCATTGATATCAAAGATATTTTTTCTTATCGCACTGAAAGATTTGCAAAAAATCAATAAAAATCCCATCACCCAAGGAGTTAATTATGTTGTGGATAGGCATCGCTATCGTTATAGGAACTTTTTGGCTCATTTATAAAAATTATGAAGCCCGTTTGGTTCTCTTCTTATCCGGCATTTTGATGACCGTCGTAGGAGTTTTTGTAGCAGGCTCCTCGGTCGGTTTCGGCCAAGCTATTGACGCTTTCGTAAAACAATTAACCAACCCTGGCTTAGTCCCCACTTACACGACCGTCATGGGCTTCGGGTACGTTATGAGCTACACCAAGTGCTCAGACCACTTAGTCAATGCCCTGGTACGGCCTTTAGCCAAAGTTCCCATGCTTGTAATTCCTGGAGCCGTCATCATCACGTGGTTTTTGAACATTGTTCTCCCATCTGCTGTCGGTATCGCTGCAGCTGTCGGCGTTCTTCTTATTCCTGCTTTAATTGCTCTTGGCGTTCCTCCGGTCATGGCCGGAGCTGCCGTTTTCCTCGGTACGTGGGGATCGGTTGCCAGTCCCGGCTTAATGTTTAATCCGCAGGTCGCCGACCTTGCATTCAAAGCCGGCGAAATTAGCTCCCCCGATGCAATGATCGTCATCATGTCTGAATTTTTCCCGGCTTTATGCGGTGCTGTAATTGCAGCCATTATCCTGGCCTTCCTTGCTGTTGCAATGAAAGAAGGCGTAGGAAGTCGTAAATTCTCAGAAGACATTACAAAGAAGGCTGATTGCTCTTTGGAAGTGAATTATCTCTATGCACTGATTCCTATACTCCCACTCTTCTTACTGGTTATTGCTTCTAAGCAAGTCGGCTGGCTGCCCACGAAAATTTTCACCGTACCCTGCTGCATGCTGATTGGAACGGGTGTCGGTCTTATCGTAGGAGTTGTGAACAAACTGAAAGCCGGCGATATCTCTAAAAAGTTCTGCCGCGGCTGCGGAGACGCCTTCTGTGACGTTGCTCTGCTCATCGGTGCCGCTGCGGTTTTTGCCTCCGGCATGAAATCCATCGGTCTTACAGGTGCTCTTGTTGATGCAATGAAAGGCTCTCAATCCATTGCTATGGTTTCGGCAGCTATCGGTCCGTGGCTGATGGCAATTGTATGCGGATCCGGCAATGCTGCAGCACTTGCTTTTAATGAAGTCATCACTCCCCACGCCGCTGATTTCGGCATGACAGTGGTTCAATTGGGTGCCGTTGCGCAAGTCGCTGCAGGACTCGGCAGAACGATTTCTCCTGTAGCCGGGGGCGTCATTGTTATCGCCAGTATTGCAGGCGTCAATCCGATCGACATCTGTAAGAGAACATTTATACCGGTCTGTGTAGCTCTGGTCGTGTTCACGATTGGTATGTATTTCTTCTAAAAATCTTTTCAACTGCTATGTCACAACTTCTGACAAGGTCGTCGACCTTGTCGGAAGTTGTCGTTACGGATGAAACAAATATTAAGCACCAGCCTCTCTGAGCCTTGGAGCAACTGAAGAGGCATTCAAGCTGAAAAGATGGAATGTTGCCGCTGTTTTGAAACACGGAAAGAGAAAACATGCAGGGTAAGGAATGAGTGGCCGCGGCTTTGATTTTTTGCTTGCTACGCTCCTGCATCTACTCCTGCACAAATCAGCTATTTTTAGTCACGTAGTCAGATATAAAAATAGCCTCGGAACCCGAATTAGAGGTTTTTTTGCGACTATTCGAAATATGGTTTGGTGCACGATACTGGTTTCGAACCAGTGACCCCTGCCGTGTGAAGGCAGTGCTCTACCCCTGAGCTAACCGTGCGCTCCAATGAAGCGAGATTCTACACGATTTTTTAATCCTTTTTCTTGTTCTCCTCGAGAGTCTTCTCAACCCCTAGATTTGCAAGGAAATCAGCGCGTTCATTACCTTCGATTCCATCGTGGCCTTTCACCCAAACCCAATCAATCTTATGCGGCTTTGATGCTTCGTAGAGTTTTTTCCAAAGCTCGGCATTTTTTACGGGTGAGCCGTCAGCCGTCTTCCAGCCTTTTTTAATCCAGCCGTAGATCCACGCTGTCATTCCTTGTTGAACATACTTACTATCAGTATGAAGAATTACTTTGCAAGGCTCTTTTAGGCGGCATAAAGCTTCTGTCGGAGCCGTCAATTCCATCTGGTTATTGGTTGTGCTCAAGGCTCCGCCGCAAAGCTCAAGGACATGGCCTTTATATTTCATCCATGCGCCCCATCCGCCGGGACCCGGGTTGCCTTTGCTGGCCCCGTCAGTCCAAATTTCTACTTCTTTCATCTCTAATCTGATCACATTGAATCGGTTTTATGCTCATTCGCTCTTAGGAGCAGGCCGGCGCCCCAAGAAGAAAAATTTCTTGTTCACGGCGCGCCCGACAAGCTTAAAGCCCGGCACTTCTTTTGTGGCACTGATCGCAAAAATTGCGCCGCACTGCGGCCACCAACGATCGCCAGCCTTTTCAATCCAGGAGTCTTCCTTAATCTGAGCGGAAGAAAACGTGAGACCGTAGCATCCGAAAGCCCCTCTGTCTACATGAAATGAGAGCAAGTGAAGCCAGTCGCGAATTTGGAAAACCGACATAAACTGTTTGCCGGGAAGAAAAGTCTTCGCCCCGAAGCGCTGCATTTTAAAACGCAGCCCCCATAAGCTCATTAAATTAAATCCCGTCAGAATAACCCTTCCGCCCGGAATCAATATTCGGTATACCTCTCTCAACAAAGCGTGTGAATCCTCAGAGACCTCCAATGCATGAGGCATAACGACTAAATCTATGCTTTCACTCTCAAAAGGCATTGCTTCAAACAGCATCTGCAAGGGCGTCCTGTCATTCGTTTCTAAGAGCTGAGTCAAAGGCCGCAAAGTCGGCTCCGCGGCAACCTTAAGCCCGATCCGATTGTTCTTTAAAAAATCGATCCCGGTCGCCCCAAGCTGCACCGCGTTATATCCGAAACAATCGGATACCAATTTGTCGTATTGGTTCTGCTCCCACCGCAGGGCATATTGGCCCAGCGATGAAGAGTAAAATTTTTCGAGTGTTATTGTTTCGGCCATAACTGACTGACGTTGCGGACGATGATAATTGAAACACAATCGCATCGATCCGGAATGATTTTCCTTTAAATTGCCTAATAATTGTATCTTTATCCTGACTTCTGAGCACCACTCCGATGTTTTTGAAAACCTCTCTCCGTACCTTGGCTTTGTCTTTAGCATTAGCGCTTCCGTTGTCTCCTTACGCTTCCGAGCCTCCGGGCGAAATTGAAGAAATCGTGACCCCAGGTGCTGATGACGACGAAATCTATACGGTTTGGACACGCGTACGAGACGGCTTCAAGATCCCGAACATGGAGAATTCTGTCGTGGATGAAAACCTCGCTAAATACTCCAAACGTCCGGATTACTTACAACGCATGGCCAACCGCTCTCAGAAGTACCTTTACCACATCATTGAAGAAGTCACCGCACGCGGAATGCCGACCGAAATTGCCCTTCTGCCATTCGTGGAAAGTGCTTTTGTCACAAACGCTAAGTCTCGAGTAAAGGCTGCCGGTCTTTGGCAATTCATGCCGGCTACCGGTAAGCACTATGAACTCGACCAAACAATGTGGAAAGATGAGCGCTACGACGTACTGCAGAGTACGGCTGCCGCCCTCACCTACTTACAGAGACTGCACGACGAATTCGATGATTGGCCGCTTGCCTTTGCGGCATACAATTGGGGAGAAGGCAATGTACGACGCGCGATTAAGCGCAATCAATCATTAGGGCTTCCAACCGATTACATGTCGCTCAAGATGCCTGCAGAAACCCGGAACTACTACCCCAAGCTTCAGGCGATTAAGAATATCGTTCAGAATCCAAACGATTACGGCATCAAACTTCCTACGATCTACAACGAACCTTTTTTCGTTCAAATCTTTAAAGACCAAGATATCGACGTCAAACGTGCCGCAAAACTTGCCGGTATGAGTCATGAAGAATTCAGTACGCTCAATCCTTCTTTCAATCGTCCTGTTATTGTTGCTTCCCACAATCATTCGATGCTAATGCCGACAGATAAGCTCGACCAATTTATCGAAAACTTGGTCGCTTATCGCACCAGCGGAAAACCGCTCTCCAGCTGGACTACCTACCGAGTGCAGCCTGAGGATACCGTTGCTGCGATCGCGCGCAAGGCCCACATGACAGAAGCTGCGCTGCGAGAGGCCAACCAGATTCCCGCAGGCAGAAGAATCAAACCAGGATCCCTAGTTCTCGTCAGCAAGTCCAGCGGATTAGGAAACGCTGAGGATATTTCTTCCGATACGATTGATGCCTCTTTCGCTTTAGCGCAAGACTACCGCCGCGTGACTTATCGCGTACGCCGCGGAGACAACATGAGAAGCGTGGCACGCCGCCTGGGTGTCTCTCCGGCAACAATAATGAAGAGCAACGGCTTGCGTTCCCAACGGCTGCGCGTCGGTCAGACACTTCGAGTCAATGTGCCCATCGTCACTCGCCAGACAACGACCTCCCGCCCTACTACGACAAGGAGCACGCCCGATACACCAGTCGCCTCCACCAAGTTCTATGTGGTTAGAAAAGGCGATACGCTCTACAGCATCGCTAACCGCTACAGCATCACAGCTTCTGCATTGAGAAATGCCAACAACATTTCGGGCAATAATATTTCCGTCGGTCAGCGCCTGACCATCAATGCTTCCGGTACGCCGACCAAACGGCATGTAGTGCTGGAAGAGGTTCCGGAAAGAGTGCAGAAGCAGGTCAGCAAGCGTCCCTTAGCTAAAAAGAAAACCTACAAAGTCAGGAAAGGCGACACGCTTTTCTCTATTGCATCTTCAGCCAACATGTCGGTCAACCAATTGAAAAAGTTAAACGGCATCCGTAATAACAACCTCAAGGTCGGACAAACATTAAAACTGTCTCAATAAGTCCAATTCTTTCTTAATTGAAGCGCAGCGTGCTTTTTGGTCACTGCGCTTTTTTGCGTTTTCGCTATGGTTGATGACTTAATTCTGAATTACGTACTTTTCTGCACCTCCTTTAATTGTTTTTTGCAATTCGCACTGAATTCGGCAAGATTTGAACTTTTGTTCACAAAGTCGCTTAATATTCCATGAGTTTAGAAATTCCTCTGGAAGGACAAGGAAGAACAATGAGTTTGCTCAAAGACAAAAAAATCTTGCTAACGGGTGTGTTATCCAACCGTTCAATCGCCTATGGCATTGCCAAAGCCTGTCATCGTGAAGGCGCTCAGCTCGCTTTCACTTACCAGAATGAAAGATTCTTGGACCGTATTACAGGCTTTGCTAAAGAATTTGACAGCGAAATCGTCCTTCCGCTAGATGTGGCAGATGACGCTCAGATTTTTGCTCTAGCTGAGACTCTCAAGACAACATGGGGAGGCTTAGACGGTGTAGTTCACTCTATCGGTTTCGCTCCGCGCGAAGCCATTCAAGGAGACTTCTTGGAGGGCTTATCTCGGGATGCCTTCAAGACGGCTCTGGACATTTCCGCCTATTCTTTCCCGGCACTGATCAAAGCGCTTGTTCCTCTAATGGAGGGTCACCCTTCATCGGTGCTGACGCTCACTTATTTAGGCAGTGAGCGTGTTGTGCCGAACTACAACACCATGGGTGTCGCCAAGGCCGCTCTTGAAGCTTCTGTTCGCTATCTTGCCAACAGCCTCGGACCCAAAGGCATTCGGGCAAATGCAATTTCCTCCGGTCCGATCAAGACTCTAGCTGCAAGCGGTATCAAAGACTTCTCCAAAATCTTAAAGTACATGGAAACGGCTGCTCCACTCAGACGCACAGTCACAATTGATGAAGTCGGCAACACGGCAGCCTTCCTGCTCTCTGACTACGCTTCCGGCATTACGGGCGATAATGTATATGTTGACGCCGGCTTCCACGCCGTTGCCGTCCCTGATATTTTGGAATAAGGATTCAATATGCATTTTTGGGCTTTCATCGGAAGTCTTCTGCTTGCTTCCGGCATTGCTATGGGCGCCTACGGTGCGCATGGGTTGCGGGCCATTGTGGATGTGCCTCGTTCCATCGAAGCCTTTGAATACGCTGTTCAGTACCAACTGATCAGTGCTTTGGGTTTCTTTGCGATCGCTTGGGCAACCAACCATTTCAAAGCCGGCTTGGTTAACTTGGCCGGTCTTCTGCTTCTAATCGGCTCGATCGGCTTTTCACTGAGCATTTACTTGCTGGTCCTTGCTCAGTGGAGACCGTGGCCCCTCGTCACCCCGATCTCCGGCGGATTTATGATCGCCGCGTGGATAGTTATGGCTCTGGCCTGCCTGACCTCTAAGCCGAAGCACAGCTCTTTCTATTAACTTGTTTTGTTCCTGAAGATCGATGCTCTCTTCTCTGCCTTATCCGCTTTTATTTGTGTCCGACTGCTCAGAGCGGCCGCCGCAAAAGTACATCGACAGGTATTTGAGCCCGGCGCTGCTGAAATACGCAGCTGATCATCCTCTGGAACAAAACGCTGTCCTCTGGAGCCGCTTGCTCCTTCTCTCCATTCCCTATCAGCAATATCCTGATGATCCCCCTTTGATGATTGTCTCGGATCGTTTTACCAAAAGTCTGACGCTCGGAGGAGATTCCTATCATTACTGCAGGACCGACTGGCAAGGAAACAATCTGGCATTGGTTGTCTCCGATCTTCCCGTTTTTCTGTCCTTTCGATCATTTGACTCCGTCAATGACCATCTGAAAGAAATTGCCAGACTTCGTTTCCCAGCGATTATTAACAATTGGATTGACCGTCAGGAGAACCCGGAACTCGCCTTTTACCAATACTGGACGCTGAGCGAATGCCTGAAGGACCGAAACGATCCCACGGTTCGAATCAAAATTGACGACGACGATTGTTTAACCGTCAGAGGCTCGAGCGTACTCCTGCGTGAGACCTTCCAATTTTGGACATCTGAAGATTGGATCTGTACGGTTCAGGGACCGGGCTTAACAAATTTACTATACGCAGTTCGAAAACCGGAAAAAACCCTTCAGCTGCTTGATGAAGCATTCGAAAAATTTGGTACGGAGTAAAGAGTAGACAATGACAAAAGAATTCAGCACCGTCGGAGTTTTCGGAAAACGAGACTCTCTCGATTATGAACCTCTGCGCATTATTGCCGAGCTTCTTATTAAATCCGGACGCCAAGTTCTGTTGGAGAAAAAGCCGGCGGAAGCACTTTCGCTCGGAGAAGGTTACACCCGTGACGAAATTGGCAAAAAATCCGACCTCATTATCATTTACGGCGGCGACGGAACTTTCTTAGGCGTTTCCCGCCGCATGGCGCACTACGATGTACCCTTCATCGGTATTAACGCCGGTCGTCTCGGTTTTGTGACCGACATTCCGTCAGACAAAATGGTCGAAGAAATTTCCGAAATCCTGAGCGGCCACTATTACACCGACACCCGGTGCCTCCTTGAAGGAATTCAGATTCGCGACGGCAAAGAGATTTACCGCAATGTCGCAGTCAACGAAATCTGCGTTTCCCGAGGCAACTCCGGCGGCATGATTGAAGTGTCGGTCTCGGTTAATAAACTTCCGATGAGCCGCCAAAGAGCAGACGGTTTAATTGTTTCCACGCCGACCGGTTCGACGGCATATGCACTAAGCGTCGGCGGTCCGATGATTTATCCCTCGGTTGCTTGCACACTTCTCATTCCGGTTGCGCCGCATTCCTTAGCGAATCGTCCGATCGTGATTCCGGAGAACTCTCTGATCGAAATTACCGTGACAGATATGAGAGATGCCACTCTTTATTTCGATATGCAGGATAATTCCGAGGTTTTAGTAGGTGATATCATTAAGGCCTCCCCCTACCCGCATCGCGTTAAAATTCTCCATCCAAGTCGACACAACTACTTCGATACGTTGTGCAAAAAGTTACATTGGAACTACCTTCCCACGGACCGATAATCTCTCATGCTCTGTTCACTGAACATTCGCGACTTTGTCATCGTTGACAAACTTGATTTGGAATTTTCAGACGGTTTTACTGCACTGACCGGTGAGACCGGCGCAGGCAAATCGATCCTTATTGACGCACTTCAGCTCCTTTTCGGCGCTCGCTCCGATCCGGAAGTTATTCGCTCCGGCGCCCAGAAGTCTGACCTTACGGCCAGCTTTACGATCAACGACAAGATCAAAGCCTGGCTTGAAGAGCGAGAGCTTTCCGGCCTCAACGGAGAGCTGGTTTTAAGAAGAACTTTGGACATCAAAGGCCGAAGCCGTTCTTGGATCAACGGCACAACCTGCTCTTTGTCTCAGTTAAAAGAACTCAGCCATATGCTGGTTGTGGTTCATGGTCAGCATGCCCACCAATCTCTGCTTCGCAAAGGCTCTCAGCTTGAAATGCTGGATGCTTACTCCGGTTTGCGTCCTCAGGTTGATGCGGTTCGTTCCGCCTGGACGCAATGGCGCGAAGCACAAAAAACGTTGGAAGAGGCTCGTGAAAGACAGGCCTTCAATCAGGCTGAGCTTGAACGCATGAAATGGTTCTTGGAAGACATGAAGGAGCTTTCTCCGGTTAAAGGAGAATGGGCTCGTATCAACGAAGAACACACACGTCTTTCTCGTTACAACGACATAATTGATTCCTGTCAGAAGGCTCGTGAGGCCCTCACGGAAGCAGACTACAGTGCATTAGAGCTGGTCGACTCTGCCATCAGTGCGATCGGCGACGTGTCGGACGTCGATGCGAAACTCGAGAAGATCTACACGCAGCTCAACGATGCACGTGAAATCATTGACTCTGCCTCCGATGATGTCGAACACTATTTAGACCGCACGGATTTTGACGAAGGCCGTTTCGAAGAACTCGATCAAAGAATCAACCTTTATCTCGAATTGGCTCGCAAATATCATGTCGAGCCGGAAGAGCTTTACGCAGAGATGCAGAAAGTCTCCGAGAAGGCAGCTGAGATGGAAGGGCTGAGTGATCTGACGGCGCTCTTTAATAAAGCGCACAAGGCAAAGACGCAGTACGACAAACTTGCCGGAGAACTCTCGAAAGAGCGAAAAAAAGGCGCGTTGAAGATGCAGAAGAGCATCACAGACGTCATGCAGACTCTGGCGATGGCCGGCGGTTCTTTTGAAGTTGCGGTGACACCTGCCGAAGCACCTTCTTCTGTAGGTATTGATCACTGTGAATTTTTGGTTGCAGGCCACGCCGGCGTTCCTCGCCGGTCTCTATCCAAGGTTGCGTCCGGCGGTGAACTGGCTCGTATCAGTCTTGCGATCGCCGTAACCGACACAATGACTGCTACCGTCGATACGTTGATCTTTGACGAAGTGGATTCCGGCATAGGGGGCGCCGTTGCAGAAACAGTCGGTCGTCTTCTTGCTCAGCTCGGCGAACACCAGCAAGTTCTCTGCGTTACTCACCTTCCCCAAGTCGCTAGCTGCGCCTCTCAACACTTCAAGATTGAGAAAAAATCGACAGGAGAAGGCGAGGCGCCGGTTTCCAATGTTTATCCGCTTACCGATGACCAGAGAGTCCAAGAAATCGCCCGCATGCTCGGCGGCCTGACGATCACTCAGAAAACTCTAGATCACGCTAGGGAGATGCTTCGGCGCTAATCACTCAGAAAAAGAAAGGATCCAAAACTGCGGATCCTTTCTTTTTTGCCATAGTGAAAACCGTTGTCTGTTACTTCTGTTCTGCCTTGTGTTTTCTGCATTCCGGGCAAACGCCGTAAAGTGCCATCGAGTGATCCACCAGCTCATAGCCGTGTTTCGCTGCAACTTCGGCTTGGCGTTTTTCGACTTCTTCATCGACAAATTCGACGACCTTGCCGCACATCACGCAAATCAGATGATCATGGTGGTGTCCGTCGTCCAGCTCAAAAACTGCTGTGCCGTGTTCAAAATTTCTGCGTGTCAGAATCCCGGCAGAAGCAAACTGGGCCAAGACGCGGTAAACCGTGGCTAATCCGACGTCTTCTCCCACGTTGACGAGCTCTTTATAAACTTCTTCAGCGCTCAGATGACGGTCTTCTCCGGCTTTAGCTCGCTCCTGAAAAATTTCGAGAATCTTGAGACGAGGCCCTGTAGCTTTTAAGCCGAGGTTTTTTAAATTTTTGGCATTTTCTTGTTGTGTATCTGGCATGTTTTATTCCAACCTCGAGATTTACAAGTTCGATGGTTCTTAGATTTAATCTTATCGATTATCATACAGGCTTGATAATATTTCTACACCCTCTTTCCGGAAATGAAACGGTTTATTTTTTGCGCTCTTATCCCTTTAACACTTTTATCGGGCTGCTCATCCGTTGGAGACCATATCCCCGGATGGCTCAAGCCTTATACCCCTGATGTTCATCAGGGCAACGTCGTTACCTCCGAAATGGTCGACGCGCTCCATGAAGGCATGACTAAAAACCAGGTTATCTTCCTGCTAGGCACTCCTGCGCTGCGTAACTTGTTCCATAAAGAACAGTGGAATTACGTTTACTTCCTTAAACCTCGTTTCGGAGAAACAAGCATTCGTAAGCTTGAAATTACTTTCGACGAGGATGGACGTGTAGAAAGTTTCAAATCCGACAGGATGCCGGATGAAACAAATGCCGACTTAGCGATCCTCGGTGAACGCGCCAGAGAAAGCACCCTGAAGCGTCAGGGAGAACTGGAAAAAGAAAAACAGGAAGCTCCGGTTACGGATGGAACTCAGCAACCTACAGAAACCGAGCAGGCTAAAGAAGAGACCGCTGAAACCCCGGCCGCACAGTAATCGGGAGCCCATACCAAACGCAGCTCACGGCACCGAAAAACGGTGCCGTTTATTTTTGTGAGATCTTAATCGGTCGGATTATCGGCAATTTTAGAGTACATTTAATAGTTAACTGCGGAGCGCCCCCGACGGTATGTGAAGAAATCTGCCTTCTTGCTGTCATGAGTGTTCCCGTTCCTAACTACAAATCAAACATCGGAGTATTTATGGTCAAAATCGCAGTCGCCGGCGCCAAAGGACACATGGGCAAAATGATTATTGATGCCGTTTGGAACACCGAAGGGGCCGAACTTGTCGCAGCACTCGCGCACAAAGGAACCGACAAATGGGAAGCCGATGAAGATGCCGGCGCCTCTTTGGGCTACAACACGGGCGTCAAAATTACGGACGACTACAATGTGCTTCGTACCTGCAGTGCACAAGTACTGATCGACTTTACTCGACCGGAAGGAACTAAGGAATTTTTGAAGATCTGTGCAGATGTCGGTATTGGTATGGTGATCGGAACGACTGGATTAGATGCGGAAGGCAAGGCTGCGATTGAAGAGTCAGCCAAAGTCATCCCTATTGTGTTCTCACCGAACATGAGCGCCGGTGTAAACGTTACCTACAAACTCCTCGAACTCGCCGCCAAATTGCTCAAAGACTATGACGCGGAAATCTTTGAAATGCATCATAGTCGTAAAGTGGATGCGCCCAGCGGAACCGCCATCGCCATGGGCAAAGCAATTGCCGAGGCTCGCGGACAAAAATTAGAAGACGTTGCCGTATGGGCTCGTGAGGGTCACACCGGTCCGAGAATCCCAGGTTCCATCGGTTTTGCCGCTCTGCGAGGCGGAGACGTGGTCGGAGACCATCAGGTAACTTTTGCCGGAAACGGAGAACGAATTGTGATTTCTCACTTGTCGAGCTCCCGTGCCGGCTATGCACAAGGCGCTGTCAAAGCCGCGATCTGGGAAGCAGGTAAAAAGCCGGGACTTTATTCCATGAGCGACGTTCTCAGTCTGTAACTTATGAACCGAGAAGAAGCTTTCAAAATTCTAGAGGCCAGAATCCTTGAGCTTCTGAGTCGCATCAGCCATCTTGAGGAGGAGAACGCACGTCTCCAAAAAGACCTCTCCTCGAAGGCTGCTCAGCTGCAGGCTGCGCAAGCAAAGGTCAATATTGCCGCCGAACAGCTCCATGTCGAACTCGAACGTCTTAAAGCCATTAAAGACCGATACCGGAACCCCTGATTTCTATGCTTTACACGATAGCGATTCAAAATTTAAGGCTACAAGTCTCCGTGCCGGACTCCACTGACACGGCGGCTCTCGATAAGGTCGTCCGAGAATTCAATGATCATCTCATGACATTTAACGGCGGCAGATCAGTGGAGCTGTTCGAAAGTAAGGAAGTGAAGCTTTTGATTTTTACGCTTATCTCTTTCATTCTCGGAATGCAAAAGAAGCAGGAACAAACGCACGAGACGGCAGCAGCTCTGGCAAAAGAGAATGAAAAAGTAAACATTCGTGACGACCAGGAAACCCTCGAGAAGATCAAAAAACTAATTTCCCTTTGCGACAGAGGACTTACGAAACATCCGTGATTTTGACAGAACCCGAATAGCGCAATTAGCTTTAATACGGACTTTAAAAATTTTTCGAGAAGGCTACAATACAAATCGTCCCCTGCGAAATTCGAGCATCGGCTGTTGTTCTTTGAACCAATACTCTAGTTTCGGGGGCTGTTTGTCAGCCATTAAGTTGAGCGGCACGCGTTGCTGCTCCTTGTGCCTGGCATAGGCCTCCACCCTGAACCCTCGGTTCAGGACTCAAGCCGGACGGTTTCGGCGGGAGACACAAAAACGCTCTCGGACTTCGAGAGCTTTTTTGTGCCCGAAAAACGCCGCTCTCCTCAGTAGCAACAAATCAAAACTAAAAAATTCAATACATTAACTTTAGTCTTACAATACCCGCAATATTGTCTTAAATGTCTCAAAAGACGAAACAAAACCATTGAGACTCAACCCTAACTTAAGAAGAAAAGAATTATGTCTTTTACGATCAAGCTAGCCGGGACCCCTTATGAATTCCAGGCTGAAGCCTCCGAAACTATCCTACAAGCCGGAGATAAAGCCGGTTTTCTGCTGCCGAGTGCCTGCCGCAGCGGAGCCTGTGGGGCCTGTAAAGCTCAAGTCCTTTCCGGCACCGTGGCACTAGGCCCGCATGAGCCGTTTGCGCTGACTGAAGCTGACCAAAAGCTCGGACTAACTCTGCTTTGCAGTGCCAAGGCAACATCCGACTGCGAAATTAAAGTCCGAGACGTCAAACTCGCTCAAAAGAAACCCGAAGGCGTTCAAGCTGAAATCGTTGAAAAAACGCTGCTTGATCCGTCCATCATGCGCTTAGTTTTGAAGCGTGCTGACGGCGCCCTCTTTGAATTCAAGGCCGGCCAGACCTATGCCGTAGAACTCCCCGGCAATCAGAAGCGCTATTACTCCGTGGCCAGCTCTCAGAACCAGAAAGAGACCGTCGAATTCCTGATTCGTAAAGTCACGAACGGCATGTTCACCGGCATGCTCTTCTCCGACATGATTCGCGTCGGCGACAAGATGCGCCTCAAAGGACCGGAAGGCACCAGCACTTTCCAGACACCGAAAGGCCGTAAAGCCGTCTTCCTAGCTACCGGAACCGGCATTGCTTCCGTCAAGAGCATCGTTTCTACACTGGTAGAGAACAACGACCTCGAAGGCCGTGAGCTCTTCATTTATTGGGGTGTTCGCACTTCTCAGGAACTCGTTGTCGGAGAAATCTTCGAAGAATGGGCTGCCGCTCATCCGCAGATTCATTACACCGGAGTGGTTTCTCGCGAAGACACCTGGCCCGGCGCCAAAGGTCACGTTCAGACATTTGCCGCTGCCGACAACGGCGATATGACCGACATGGATGCTTACCTCTGCGGCAGCAACTCCATGATTAAAGCCGCAGTGAACTATTTAACAGCTCGCTGCGGCCTTCGTGAAGATCACATCTTCATGGACAACTTCGGTTTCTAATCTTTCCGACGGCAGGCCCAAATCCAAAGGCCTGCCCCGATAATAATCATCGGAAGCGAAAGCCATTGGCCTCTGGAAAGATCCAGGGCCTGTAAGCCAAGATAGCTGTCAGGCTCGCGGAAGAATTCCACGACAAAACGAGCCAGCCCGTAACCGAATAAGAAGAGACCCGAGACTGCACCTGGGGGTCTCTTTTTTATTGAGTAAATCCAAACAACGAGGAACAGCACCAGTCCTTCCAATGTTGCTTCGTAGAGCTGAGAAGGATGACGCGGAACGCCGTCCCCGGCCTGCGGAAAAATCATGCTCCAGGGCAAGTCCGCGGAAGTAACTCTTCCCCAGAGTTCACCATTAATGAAGTTTCCGAGTCGGCCGAAGAAAAATCCCAACGGCACGAGCGGAGCGACGAAATCACCGACGGTAAGAATAGATTTCTTGTTTCTCCACGCAAAATAAAAGAGCGCAAGGATGACGCCGATAAACCCGCCGTGCGCACTCATTCCGCCCTGCCAGACAGAGAAGATTTCAAGCGGATGGCTCAGATAGTATTCAGGCTGATAAAGCAGCACAAAGCCCAAGCGGCCGCCGACGATCACGCCGACCATACCGACAAAGAGTAAATCTTCAAGATTTGCCTTGGTGATTCCTCTCCATTCCTGGCGGCAGCGGTAAAGGCCCAAAAGGTAGAAAAGCGTAAAACCGATCAGATACATCAGTCCGTACCAGTGCACGGCTAAAGGCCCGACCTGAACGGCAATCGGATCAAACTGAGGATGTACCAGCATTACTTAGGCCTCGTATTCCGAACGAAGGTTTTCGACGTAGCCTTCTACGTCTTCCAAGATTTCCAGACCGTGCTCATCAGCACCTGCTCGGACTTCTTCAAGCTCTTCGTAGAACTGAGTAAACGTTCTGACTCCTCCTAAACCTTTGACAAGCTTGTTGTACTTGTGGAGACGCCAAAGTCTTTCCGTTTCCGGAGTGAGTGCATACTCAGGATAGTTGCGGCCCATGAAATACAGCGTAAGTTCGGCTAGGTCTTCTCGATCAAACTCAAGTCGATCGAAAGCATCTGCCATCTCTTCAGGGGGCAAGGCCCTAAAGGTCGCCATCTTGCGAGCGTCCGAGTTACTGGGAAAGCCCCCGCTGTAAAGTGCTTCTTCCGGAATGTCTTTGGCGTGCTCTTCGGCCTTTCTATCTGCCAGCGCCATAAAGAGCGACAGAAGTTCGGAAAGGCGATCTGCGGAAGCAAGAATCTTCGAAGCGTTTTCTGAGTAATAAGCGGCCGGGTGCTCAAATAAGCCTTGTCCGTTCTTAGTGATCCATACCGACATGCCTTTCATGAGGAAGGGCTGTTTTTTGGTCTTAATGCGCACGAACGGCAGCGGTTTAATGCCCTGCTCTTTTTGCTCGCGCGTCACGAAAGATCTTTCCTTCATGTCTTTTTCTGTAATAGCCCACATTTCGTTCGGATCGGCAGAAAGATCCCAGCAAATCCATTCGTTTCGAACAGAGGGGTTCTCAAACAGCGGCATCACCGGTCTTAAGCCTCTGCGGTGATGAAGACTGTAGCGATCGACATATAGAAGCGGTCGCTTTTCGTTCAGAAGCTCGACAATCTTGTCGGACTTGCTGATCGAGAGTGCGTACTCCCAAAGACGGGGATTCTTGCTTGCAATCAGTTTGGCAAGCTGCAAGGTGGCAAAGGCATCCGAGCTTGCATCGTGCGCATGGCAATGAGGCAGATTGTTTGCCGGAGTCAGGCGATCCAATTTGAAACAAACGGTGCCGTCTTCTTTTGTGGGCCAATTCAAAATTTGAGGTGCCACAGCATAAACGGCAATCACTAAGAGAAAAACGTCGAATCGTCCACGCCCTTCTCCATACTCGGTGTCGTATGCCGGCAGCAGATTGCGCCAGAACATGAAGCGCGTCATCTCATCGTCGTAATTGCGATTGTTGTAGCCGATTGTGATCGTGCCGGGTTTGCCCATTTCATCACGAATGACTTTGGCGAAATCAGCTTCGGCCAGCGCGTTTTCTTCATCCATGAGCGACATCGGCGTAATACCCGTCACCAGAGAAGATCCCGGGGACGGGATGTAGTCGTCTGCAAGCTGGGCATAAAGCACCATACTTTGTCCGATGATATTGAAGTTGGTATCGGTTCGAAACGATCCGTACTGCACAGGGCGGTCTTTGCGCGCTTCTGTTCCGAATGTTTCGTAGTCGTACCAAAGGTAACTTGTTGAATTGTTGACAGTATCGGTCATGGACTTTTCGCAAAATTAGGTAGGCCAATATTACAAGAAACCGCCGTTAACCAACACGTTCGCGGATGCTGAAAGCGTAAAAAGACGAAAGCCGGCGTTTCCGCCGGCTCATGCCCTAAATCTTACTCAGATTACATCGCCAAATAGGCTTGTCTGATCATGTAAAGGCAGACGAAGCACAGCAGGCAGGCAAAGATCTTCTTGAGCGGTTTTGTGTCGATAGAGTGAGCGACTTTTGCTCCGAGCGGTGCAAACAGCACACTGGTAATCGCAACGGAGAACAAGGCAGGAATACAAATGTAGCCCAGGTCAATCGGCCAGGGAGGCAGACCCGATACGTTCCAACCGCTGATGATGTAGCCGATGGTGCCGAAGAGCGCGATAGGGAAACCGAAAGCAGCACTGGTTGCCACGGCATTCTGCATTTTGACGTTGCACCAAATCATCCAAGGTACAGAGATAAAGCCGCCCCCTGCGCCGACTAAGGCCGAAAGAATACCGATTGCGATGCCCATGAAAAACTTACCGATCGTTCCCGGCAAGTTGCGGTCCGGACGCGGAGATTTGTTCAAAAACATCTTGAACGCGGAGAACCCGACGAAAGCCGCAAAAATCAAAGACAGCCAGAATGTCGGCAACCAGCCTGCGATCTGTGCACCGACAACCGCACCGACCAAAATGCCGGGAGCTACGGAAGCCACGACATTCCACAAAACAGCACCGCGTTTATGGTGTGCTCTGACGGAAGAAAGAGAAGTAAAAGCGATGGTTGCCAGCGATGTTGCAATGGCAACATGAACGATATGTTCATGGGGAATCAAACTCGACGGGATCAGCATAATCAGGAACGGTGTAATGATCATGCCGCCGCCGATACCCAAAAGGCCTGCCATAAATCCCGTAAAGCAGCCTAATAAAGCCATAAGACCGATTGTTGTGAGTGCCACTTAATCCTCTTGTATGGTTTGAGAATTTGAAATTTTGAATAGGAAAAATCTTAGCGCTTATCTTCGTTTTTTAACGGCTTTTCGCTGGAAGTGGCGTAAATACTAGGTTTGCGAAATAAGATGCGGCTGAAGCGCTTTCCACTCGTCCTCATTCACAGGCGTGATCGACAGGCGGTTGCCCTTCTGAAGAACCCGCATTCCTTCACAACCCGGAATCGTTCTTAATTCAGCGATAGAAACGAGTTTGACTTTATGAAGAATATGCACATCGACTTGAACCCAGCGGGGCTTCGCCTGAGTACTCTTCGCGTCGAAATATTCTGAAGTTTCATCAAACTGCGTCGGATCCGGATAAGGTTCAGAGGCAATTTCACCAATACCGACGATGCCGGGCTGAGCACACGAAGAGTGGTAGAAAAGGACCGGGTCTCCGATCTTGCAAAGATCGCGCATGAAATTGCGGGCCTGGTAGTTACGCACGCCGAACCAACCAACCTTGCAGTCCTTCATGCCGAGGACATCGTCAACGGAAACTTCGCTTGGCTCCGACTTCATCAGCCATGCATAATGCTCAAAACCTGCCATAATTTGTTTACCTCTATTTACTGAGAAGCTCCTTATATCATGTCTTCAGACTCAGTCCAACTTTGTTTGTCCCGCAAGACCGGAGAAATGCTTCACAGGCTCCGTGCCAACCGTCCTCTCGTTCACTGCATTACCAATGAAGTCGTGCAGGAATTTACGGCCAATGTTCTGCTTGCCGCAGGAGCCTCGCCCGCGATGGTTGTGGGCGAAGGCGAAGCCGAATATTTCGCCGGCATCGCCTCTGCACTCTCCGTAAACGTGGGCACCCCCTACGAAGCCCGCATCGAAACCATGAAGAAGGCCATTCGCGGAGCCGCTGCAGCAGGCAAGCCTTGGGTGCTCGACCCGGTTGCCGCAGGCGGTATTCCTTGGCGTGACAAAATCATTTTTAAGCTTTTGGAAATGCATCCGACAGCTGTCCGAGGCAACGCTTCCGAGATTCGTTTCTTAGCCGGTGTAGGCACCGGAGGCAAAGGCGTCGACAGTCTCGATGATTCTTCTTCCGCCATTGAGGCCGCCAAAACCTTAGCTCGAAAGTACAAAACATTTGTTGTCGTGACCGGATTGAAGGACTACGCAACAGACGGTGAACGCGTGCTTTGCGCCGTCGGGGGCAGTGAAATGATGACGTTGGTCGTCGGAACCGGCTGCTCACTTTCCGCACTGCTCGCCGCCTTCCTCGGGGGAGCTGAACGCTCGCTTGAAGCATGCATTGCATGCTGTGACTACGTAAACTACGCCAACGATACCGCTTCCACTCGCTCAAGCGGTCCGGGATCCTTCCATTTTCAATATTTGGATGCCCTCTATCAAATCCGTCCTGAGGACTTCAGAAAATGAAATCCGGCAAGAAATTAGATCTTTCTCTTTACCTTGTCCTGGATGCCAACCTTTGCAAAACGCCTGAAGGAATGGCTGAGACAGCAAGAAAGGCCGTAGAAGGCGGATGTACCGTTGTGCAACTTCGTGCGCCGGAGTGGAAAAAGAAAAAACAGCTTCGAGCTGCCTTTCTTCTCAAAGAGCTCCTCAAAGACACGGATGTGCTTTTCATTGTGGATGATCACATTGATATCGCTTTGCTCAGCGGTGCCGACGGTGTTCACGTCGGACAGGAAGACATCGATCCTAAGTACGTCAGACAGCTTTTAGGTCCTGATGCAGTAATCGGTTTATCTGTCGGCAGTATCAAAGAATTAAACACGATCGGACCTGATGTGGATTACATCGGAATCGGCCCGGTGTTCTCTACCAAAACGAAGGTCGATGCGGGCGCAGCTGTTGGCTTAGGCCTGCTTGAGTATATTTCTAAAGAAGCGGGGCTCCCAAACGTTGCCATCGGCGGCATCAATCAAAGCAATGCCGCAGACTGCATTCATCACGGAGCCGACGGAGTCGCAGTCGTTTCAGCAATTTGCGGCGCGGAAGATCCGAAAGCTGCCGCAGCTGCCATCAAGAAAGCCGTTAACGACGCGCTTTCGATTTAGATTTTTCGGCCGTGCTCGCGGATTCGGGTGCTGCCTTTCTATCTGTCCATTTCATCAGCCCGAAGAGCGCGAGCAGGATCACAAGCCAAGCACCGATAAACATAAACACCATCTGCGTGCTGGCTTTTCTTGACTGTCCTTGAACAAACAAACCATAGCTCTGCTTAGCCTCTTCCAAAGAGGAAGCACAGATCAAGGGATTTTTAGCCGGTTCAAATACTTCTTTCGTCACGTTTTGGGGCGTCTTGCCGTCACCCGTGATTCCGATCTTAGAGCAATAGTCCGCCAGACTCTTATGGCCAGCCTTCTCAACATAAGTCCAGTCCGCATGCGCTAGCTTTTCTCCTCTGGAAAATGCAAAGGTCGTATCCCAAATGCAGTAGAAAGCGCAAATTAAAAGTGTGACCAGAAACCAAAGCTGCCAGCGGATTTTCATAGAAAAATTCAAACGGAAAAGAAGTGTTACTTGCTCATAACGGCTGCACAAGTCTAAGTCAAACCGTTCTTCTATGTACTATGCCGACAACATACGAAACAATTTCGGAGTACGAAATGACCGCAAAAATGAAGCACCTGATAACCGCTTTGATTGCCTCTGCTGCCGTCGGACAAGCCGCCCATGCGCAGGAAGCTCCGTCCGCCGTCGCTCAAGACACAAAGCAAGTAGAGCAAGCGGCTGACGGCATGGCGAACAAAGTCGCAGGCTGGCTCGATAAATTATCCGATTCCGTCAGAACCCTCGGCGAGAAAAGCGAAGAATGGTCCAAGGACGCAGGCACGTACAAGGATCAGCTGAAAGAACAGTGGCCCTCTATCAAAGAGCAATTTAACCAGAAGCTCAGCGAAGGCATGGAGAAAGGTCAGCAATCCAAAGAAGCCGTTTCAAAATGGCTGGATGATACCTTCTCTCAGGAACGCATCAACAAAGCGGAAGAATGGATGACGAACTTCAAGAATGGCGTGACCGATAATGTTGTCGATCCGTTGGTACCTTATCTTTTAGCCATGCGTTATCCCAACCCGATGGATGAATGGAATCAGGGCTATCGCCGTGAGTATCCGGTTTCCATCAAGGGCATGGACCGTCCGCTTCAAGTCACGCTGCCGCTTTCCTGGAATCTTTCTCAAAACCTGCAGCTCGGACAGAATGAATTCATGAGCTGGCGCAGTGAGTCCGGAACCGGCCAATACGTTGTCGCTTTAATCGAAACACCGACCGGCGCAACGGTAGACAGCATTGTTGCCGGACTCCAGAAGGCTCGCCCCGATTGTGTAACAGAAAAACTCCCCGACTCTAAGATCGTTCGCGTTTATTTCCCTGCTAAGACGGATACGGAAAACGCCGTTTATTACTACGCTGTTCCGGCCGGAGACCAAGTGTTCACGGTCTGCGGAGAAGTTTTGCGCGGCAAAGACGAAAAGACCGATGCTCTGAACCAAAGACTTCAGGCCGAAAGCAATTTCTTTAACGCCGTGGCCTCCAATATCTTTGTAAAACCTGCTTCGTAGCAGAAAAAGGTTTCGTCATAAGCCTGAGTCAAACGCTCGGGCTTTTTCTTTTTTACGCCCTGAACTTTCGTTGCTTTATTCCCGTCGGAGAGACCTGCACCGAATTAAAATGATGCCATTCCGAAATTCTCAATTCCTCACATACATCACTCCTTCCTTCAGCGGGAATCAGTGTTTCAGGAGAAAACATGGCTGAAATTGTTACGACGTCCATTAAGTCTCTTCCGCTCGTCTATCGCGGCAAAGTCCGTGACAGCTACGCTGTCGGCGACGACAAACTCCTTATTGTCGCTTCCGACCGTATTTCTGCTTTCGACGTCATCCTCGGCGATCCGATCCCCAAGAAAGGCAAGATTCTGACTGCTTTGACAGACTTCTGGTTCAAAGAGCTTGACGGAATCGTTCCGAATCACTTGACCGGCATTGATCCCGAATCCGTGGTTGCTCCCGAAGAACGCGATCAGGTAAAGGGACGCGCCGTTGTTGCCAAACGCCTTAAACCGATTCTGATCGAATGCGTTGCCCGCGGCTACCTCTCCGGAAGTGCTTGGAAAGAATATCAAGCAACCGGTCAAATCTGCGGCGTCAAACTCCCTGCAGGTCTGAAGCAGAGCGAAAAACTTCCCGAACCGATCTTCACACCTGCCGGTAAAGCCGAAGCCGGTCACCACGACGAAAACATCACTTACGAAGAAGTGGTCAAGCAGTACGGCGAAGACATCGCTTCCAAGATCCGTGATTACACACTGGCTCTCTACAAGAAAGCCGCTGAGTATGCTGCTTCCAAGGGCATCATCATCGCCGACACCAAGTTTGAATTCGGCCTGGATGACAATGGCACGGTCGTTTTGATGGACGAAATCCTGACACCGGACAGCTCCCGCTTCTGGCCTGCTGACGAATACAAAGTCGGTCAGTCCGAGCCGAGCTTTGATAAACAGTTCATCCGTGACTGGCTTGAAAGCCAGCCCTGGAATAAAAAAGCTCCGGCTCCCAAGATCCCGCAGGATGTGTTGGATAAGACCAGCAGCAAGTACGAAGAAGCTCTGATCCGTCTGACAGGCAAAGGCGTTACCGCCTAAAATCCTCTTAACGAAACACAGAACGCGCCGCTTGCGGCGCGTTTCGATTAACAGAAATCCAACAGGAAGCTCAAAATGCAAGAAAATAAACCGGTTGTCGCCATTTTGATGGGATCCAATTCTGACTGGGACGTCATGAAAAACGCCGCTGAAATGCTCAAGTCTTTTGATGTTCCCTTCGAAGCAAAAGTCGTCTCCGCACACAGAATGCCGGACGAAATGTTCGAATACGCCGAAACAGCCCGCGACCGCGGCATCCGTGTGATTATTGCCGGCGCCGGCGGTGCTGCTCACCTTCCCGGGATGCTCGCTGCTAAGACAACGCTGCCCGTCTGCGGTGTTCCCGTCCCGAGCCGCTACCTGAAGGGCCAGGATTCTCTGTATTCCATCGTTCAGATGCCTAAAGGCGTCCCGGTCGCAACTTTTGCCATTGGTGAGGCCGGCGCTGCTAACGCTGCACTTTATGCCGTCCAGATTTTGGGTACGACGGATGCCGGTTTGGCAGATAAGCTTGCGGCCTTCCGCAAAGCTCAGAACGAAAAAGCCCGCAACATGACTCTTCCGCTTTAACAGATACATGATGAAAGACACACCGATTCTTCCCGGCAGCTGGCTCGGACTCATGGGGGGCGGTCAATTAGGCCGCATGTTTGCTCAAGCCGCCGCTACGATGGGCTACCGCGTCTGCGTATTGGAGCCTGATAAAAACGCCCCGGCCGCCATTGTTGCCGAAAAGCACATCTGTGCTCCCTATACGGACGAAGCTGCACTGACCGAACTCGCCTCGCTCTGCAAGACCGTCACGACCGAGTTTGAAAACGTTCCTGCTGCCGCTCTGGAGTTCTTAGCATCTAAGGGCGTCGAAACATGCCCTGCTGCCAACGCTGTCTGTATCACGCAGGACCGATTCGATGAAAAGTCTTTCATCAAGTCTGCCGGCGCTCCCGTTGCCCCTCATTTGCTGATCGAATCCGACGAGGATCTCAAGAAGGCTTCTGCTCCCTATTTCCCCGCCATCTTAAAAACCGCCCGTTTGGGCTATGACGGCAAAGGCCAGATTACGGTGAATGACCGCCGCGAACTGGCAATGGCTTTTGAGAAGCTCGGTAAAGTTCGCTGTGTTTTAGAAAAGCGCCTGCCGCTCTTTAAAGAAGTCTCTGTCATCGCCGCCCGCAACAGCAAGGGTGAAGTGGCCGTTTTTCCGGTGTCTGAAAACTACCACCGCAACGGAATTCTGGCGGTTTCCGTCATGCCGGCTCGTTTAGACGAAGAGATCACCAACCGCGCCCGTGAAATCGCTTCCAAAATCATTGAGAAGCTCGATTATGTCGGCGTGCTCTGCACAGAACTCTTTGTACTTTCCGACGGACGTCTGGTCGTTAACGAATTGGCTCCGAGACCGCACAACTCCGGTCACGCCACGATCGATGCCTGCATCTGCAGCCAGTACGAACAGCAGGTTCGCGCCATGGCCAATCTGCCGCTCGGCGATACGACTCAGGTTTCTAAGTCCGTCATGCTCAACCTGCTCGGAGATCTTTGGTTCGATGAAAACGAAAACGTCCGTGAACCGGATTGGAGCCAAGTACTGGACATCCCGAGTCTCAAATTGCATCTTTACGGTAAGAAGCAGCCGAGGCATGCACGTAAAATGGGCCACATCACTTGTTTAGCCGCCACGGAAGAGGAAGCGATGTTTAAAGCCCAAATGGCGGCCCGCATTTTAGGTCTCGAACTTCCCGAATAACGTTATGCATTCTGATCTTGAGAAGGCCGTCAAAATTCTCGAAGCCGGCGGCTTGGTTGCTATTCCCACTGAAACGGTATACGGCTTAGCCGCCGACGCAGAGAACGAAGCGGCGGTTAAATCGATTTACGCCGCTAAAAACCGCCCGGCCACGCATCCGCTGATTGTGCATGTTGCCTCAGCAGAAGCTCTGCCCTACTGGGCCCGAGAGATTCCGGAAGATGCCAAAAAGCTGACTGAGGCGTTTTGGCCCGGTCCTCTGACGATCGTTTTAAAACGCTCCGCACACGCCAAAGACTTTGTGACCGGCGGACAGGACACGGTTGCGCTTCGCTGTCCGTCGCATCCTTTGGCTCACGAACTTTTAAAGCGTTTTGACGCGGGCAAAGGCCGCGGCTTAGCCGCACCGAGCGCCAACACCTTCGGCAAGATCAGTCCGACAACCGCTCAGCATGTGCGTGATGACCTCGGGGAGAAGCCCGACGGCAAAACCGACTTCATCCTTGACGGCGGAGAATGCACCGTCGGCATTGAATCGACGATTCTTGACCTCACGGGCGAAACACCGCGCATCCTTCGCGAAGGCGACGTCAGCGGCGAAATGATCTCTAAAGTGATCGGCAAACCCGTTGAACACGGTGCGGTTGGCGCTTCTCCGCGCGTCTCCGGCTCAATGAAGAGCCACTACGCGCCTGAGCACGTTTTAAAGATTGTCTCGGCAGACGACCTGCCGGGTGAGACACAGTTCTTAGCCCGTCACTTCAAAACCTTCTCTTTGATTGCGCCTGAAAAGATCGCGAAACGCTTCAGCACGGTCGCAGAAAAAGTTCGCGGCTACAAAGACGCCAAGGAACTCCAGGTCAACCTTTACAAGTGGCTGCACGAACTCGACCGTGACGGCGGAGATGTTATCTTTGCTGTCGAGCCGGAATTAACCGATTCTTCAGCCGGTGTTCTGGATCGACTGACCCGCGCTGCCGCTGAAAGACCCAACAAGGAAAGCAAATGAGCGATACACCCGCAGATCTCGTCCGCTTATCTAAGCGCATGAGCGAACTCGGTTTATGTTCACGACGAGAAGCCGATGAGTGGATCTCCAAAGGCTGGGTTAAAGTTGACGGTCAAGTCGTTAGCGAACTCGGCAGCAAAGTACGCCCTGACCAAAAGATCACGATTGACCGGAAGGCTAAAGATCAGCAGAACGAGCGTGTGACCATTATTCTCAACAAGCCGCTCGGCTATGTCTCCGGACAGGCTGAGGACGGTCATGAACCGGCACGCATTTTGATTACGCCGAGAAACCGCTGGATCGATGATCCTTCTCCTCGCCGCTTTAATCCTTCTCAGTTAAAGAGCCTGGTTCCTGCCGGTCGTCTGGACATCAACTCCACCGGCCTTCTGGTTCTGACTCAGGACGGACGCATTGCCAAAACCATCATCGGTGAGAACAGCTCCGTCGAAAAAGAATACATCGTGCGTGTTGCGATGACCGACGGCCGCTCCAACAGCGAATTTCCTCCGGCGAAGCTTGCGCTTTTAAATCACGGGTTGGAACTGGACGGTAAGCCTTTGGAGAAGGCCGAAGTTTCCTGGCTCAACGAAGACCAATTAAAATTCGTCCTTCGTGAAGGCCGAAATCGTCAGATTCGCCGAATGTGTGATCTTGTCGGTCTGAAAGTCCTCGCACTTAAACGGGTCCGTGTCGGCAATGTCCGCCTCGGCAAGCTTCCGGTCGGTAAGTGGAGATATTTGGAAGACGGCGAAAGTTTTACCGGTCCCGCCCCTAAAAGAGCCTCTTCCAGCAGACCGGCTGCCGGTGCGCCGCGTCGCCCGAAAACCTTTAAACCTCGTAAACCGAACTTTAGAAAAACTCGAGACGAATGACGCCGAGTCGCTTTAACCTCAGCCCCGAGTGGGGCCTTGTGATGGTGACGGCCCTTTGGGGTTCTTCTTTTATTCTTTTGTCCCTGAGTCTTAAAGGACTCTCGCCGGGGCTGCTTGTTGCTTTACGTTTCGGAGGCGGTGCTGTTCTAATGGCGTGCCTCTTGAGATCGGCCCTTTTCAAACTCAAAAAAGTCGATTGGATTGCTGGCTGCGCCACGGGAACGTGTATTTTTCTGGGTTACTTCCTGCAGACGGTGGGCCTGCAGACGATTACGAGTTCGATTTCGGCCTTTCTGACGGCGCTTTACGTACCGTTTGTACCGCTTTTCCAATGGATTATCTTTAGAAAACGCCCGACGCCCATTATCGCCGGAGGCATTTTATTTGCCTTCCTCGGCATGCTCCTCATCTTAGATCCCACCAAAATCTCTTTTAACGGGAACATCGGAGAGTGGCTGACGATTGCCAGTGCGGCTGCCTGCGCGATGGAAATCTTAGTTCTCGGGCGCTTCGCCAACTCTTGTGATCCGAAAGCTTTTTGCTTTACTCAGTTGGTTACCGTCACGTTTTGGAGCACGCTCTACTGCATTGTCTTTGAAGACGTTCGCTTTGATCCTACGCCCGTGACTTATGTCTGTATGGCCATTTTGATCGGCATGATTGTCTTTAATCAGGTTATGATGTGCTGGGCGCAGAAATTCGTCTCGCCGACACGTGCCGTTCTCATCTATACCCTTGAGCCTGTATTTGCCGGCATCATCGGTTACGCGATCGGAGAGCCGTTTACGAAGGGCGCGGTCGTCGGTGCCGTCATGGTGGTGCTGAGTATCCTCATCAGTTCCTGGCTGCCCGGCTACCTCAAGAACCGAGGCTACATCTCTAAGGAGGCGGTCCGTGAGTAACGCTCCCATCGGAATGTTTGATTCGGGGCTCGGCGGCCTGTCCGTCATGCACGCTGTTCGAGGCGCCCTCCCCGGCGAAGACATCATTTATTACGGTGATTGTCTCTACGCACCGTACGGCGACAGAAACTCCGAGTACATAAAAGAACGGTGTCTTGCGATCGGACGCTTTCTGATTTCCAAAGGCGCTAAAGCGATCGTAGTTTCCTGCAATACCGCCACGGCAGAAGGCGTTAACACGATGCGGGATACGTTTGATATTCCGATCATCGGCATCGAGCCGGCAATCAAACCGGCAGCGGCGGCGACAAAGACCGGCGTAGTCGGCGTGATCGCCACGACCCGCACCATCACCAGCGAACGCTACCTGAGACTCGTTCGTGAATTTGCCGGAACCGAGGTCAAGGTCGTTTCGGTTCCGTGCCCGGGTCTCATGGAATGCGTCGAAAGCGGCGACTGGGACTCCTTCAAGACCCAAAAGCTAATCGAAAAGTATCTGCACCCAATCAAGCGTGCAGGTGCCGATAAGCTCGTCCTCGGCTGCACGCATTATCCGTTCCTGTCTAACGTGTTGAAGCGTGAACTCGGCAGCGGAACCGAACTCATCGATCCAAGCGCAGCAGTTGCCAGAGAACTTAAACACCAGCTCTCCAAACGCGGCTTACTTTCGGATGGTGCAAAAGGCAAAGAAGTGTTTTATATCAGCGGAGATGCCGAGAAGCATCGCGCTGTCATCGAGCGTCTTTGGAACTCAGAAGAAGCACTTGATCTGCGTTCTGCCCCTCCCGCAACGAAAGCAACTCTCTCTTGAGCCTTTTCGACCTTCAAATCATCCAATTTGAGCGAATTTAGACACTGTTACTACGCCGGACTGCCATACTTTCAAGCAATTAAAGAAAGTACTTGGATTCAACTCAAATGCACGACTCTGTCCTTGAATGTGTTACGTTACGTCGCTCCCTCGGAGCAAAATACCTCACCACACCTGCCCCCTCTAAAGAAGACTATGCCGAAGCCCTCACATGGGCCATTGCAGCGCCTGATCACTGCCATCTGAGCCCTGCTCGTTTCGTGGTCATTGAAGAGCGTCAGAAATTTGCCGACTTTTTTGAAGCCGGCGCTCTGGCCGACGGAGCTGATCAAGAAGGCGCCCAGCGCGCCCGCAGCAAAGCTTTAAAGGCTCCGGCTATGGTCGCTGTGGTCGCCAAAATCGATGAACACAACGAAAGAGTTCCTACCTACGAGCAGTGGATGACCGTCGGCGCTGCTACCTCTAATTTCCTTGCCGCTCTTGAGCTCAAAGGCTTTGCAGGTAAAATCGTGAGCGGCTCGTCCACGCACTACCGCGACGCCGTCGATGCCCTTTGCAAGAAGGGCGAAGTCATCGCCTGCTGGATTATGCTCGGCACGGCAAAACCGGATGCCCCGGGCGCCGAAGTCCGTTCTATTTACGACGAACTGTTAACCTATTTTTCTTAAGAAGCAAACATTAAGAGGCCGTCATGAAACGCTTTTTCCTTATTCTTCTCGGCATGTTCATGTCCGCAACTATGCTGACCGGATGCGGATACAACGAGATCCAGACGCTTGATGAGTCGACCAAGGCAGCTTGGAGCGAAGTTTTAAATCAGTATCAGCGCCGCAACGACCTTATTCCGAACGTGGTTAATTCCGTTAAAGGCGAAGCCGATTTCGAGAAATCCACGCTCACACAGGTGATCAATGCCCGTGCTAAGGCCACGTCTATTCAGGCAACGCCTGAACTGATGGAAAATCCTGAAGCCTTCCAGAAATTCACACAGGCCCAGGGCGAATTAAGCAGCGCGCTGTCCCGCCTGCTTGTCACTGTCGAACGCTACCCTGACTTGAAAGCCAACAAAGCCTTCCAGGACCTGCGTGTACAGCTTGAAGGCTGTGAAAACCGCATCGCGATTGCACGCAACCGCTACATTAAATCCGTTCAGCAGTACAACACGTACATCCGTCAATTCCCGCAGATGGTCTGGGTTTGGATCCTCGGATACAAACCTAAAGCTCAGTACGCGGTAGCCGACGAAGCTGCCATTACGACACCTCCTAAGGTAGATTTCAATGGTTCAGCAGCTACAGCTCCGGCCAAACCTTAATCGCTTCGGCCTTCTCATCAGTGCGTTCTTCTTTTGGCTGAGCGCGCTTTTCTGCGCGGTATCGGCGGCTGACCTGCTTCCGATACCGGAAGTGGCTTATGTCACCGATACTGCACACCTTCTGACGGCCGAACAAAAACGTTCGCTTGAAGCCAAACTTACGGGATTTGAGGAGAAGTACGGTTCCCAGATCGCCGTTATCATCGTTCCTTCCACGAACGGCGAGCCGATCGAAGACTACGCACATCGCGTCGGTGACAACTGGAAACTGGGCCGTAAGGATGTCGGAGACGGTCTTCTCCTGATCGTTGCCGTCAATGACCACAGAATCCGTATTGATGTGATGAGAGCGCTCGAAGGCGCCATTCCGGATGTGGCCGCGTCCCGCATTATCACGGACGTGATGGCGCCGAACTTCCGTCAGAACAACTACTACCAAGGCATCAGTCAGGCCTTGGACAAAGTGTTTACGCTGATTGAAGATGCCAAACTTCCGGCCCCGCAGAAGAAACGTTCGGAAGCCAATATTCTTTACGATCCGGCCGAAGCTCTGTGGGACGAACCTTGGGTGGCTGTGCTCTTCATCGGATTTGTCATCACGATGATGCTGCGTGAGCTCATGGGCCGAAAGTCAGCCCCTCTTGCAGGTTTAGCGGTGGGCGGTTTAGCGGCGTTTATTATGCAGTCGCTGTTTGCAGGTATTGTGATCGCTCTGATCGTAGTCGTGATTGTCATGTGTATTCCGACCGCCGTTCTTGAGGCCGGCGCCCGACGGACCGCCAAGATGTACGGAACCGACCGCCGTTACCGCGGTAAACGCGGGGGCGGAGACGACGGATTCGGAGGCTTCGGCGGATTTGGCGGGGGCGGCTTCGGAGGAGGCGGTTTCGGCGGCGGCATGGGCGGCGGAGCCGGATCTGGCGGAGGCGGTGACGCAGCCGGCGGAGGCGCAAGCGGAGGCTGGTAAAAAATGTCTATCGGAAGAATTCTTAAACATTGGGTAATGTCGCCCGTCCCCGTCACCCTGGCATTTCCTCAGTCCTCTTTGGATGCAGTGACGAAATGCATTGAAGAGTGCGAGCAGCAGACGAGCGCTGAGTTCCGACTCATCATCGAACGCAGTATTCCTTCTAAAGGGCTTCGAGAGAACATCACGGACGCTCAAAGAGCCAAGGAGCTCTTCGGACGCTACGGTGTCTGGGACACGGAAGACAATAACGGTGTGCTGATTTATTTAAACCTTTCGGACCGTGCCATCGAAATTTATTTAGACCGAGGTGCAGCACGAGAGGTGAGGCAAACCCAGCTGGATGACATCGTCAAACAGATGGAAATCGCTTTTGCTGATAAGAAGTTCGAGGAAGGTGTTTGTCAGGCCTTCAGATCACTGGCCGCGATTTTGTCTAAGCCTTTCCCGAACAAACCCGTTCAGGATCCGGTGCCTAACACACCTGTCGTACTATAACTTTTTACTTTCTTGAAGGCCGCCCGAGTTTTTCTCCGGCGGCTTTTCTTTTGCTCGGCTCGTCATCCTCACAAAAGCTCATACTTAGCCGTTAAAAATTAGAACAATCCGTCCAGGAGCCAACACAAAAATACTCATTCCAAGTTGCTAAAATGTTGACTCCTTTTTATTTCTCTATGAATTTCATCGTCATGGAACTGTCTGCTCTTACCGCAATCTCTCCCCTCGACGGCCGCTACGGACGCCAAACTGCCGAACTCCGCGACATCTTTTCCGAATTTGCACTGATGCGTGCTCGTGTCACGGTTGAAGTTGAATGGCTCATCGCCCTTTCCGAATTCAACCTGCCCGAACTTAAAGATCTTTCCGAAGAAGACAAACTTTATCTTCGCGGATTAGTCAGCAGCTTCTCCGTTGCCGACTGCCAGGCGATCAAAGACATCGAAAAAACCACCAACCATGACGTTAAAGCCGTTGAGTACTGGATCAAGAGCAAGATGACCGTCAATGAACATCTGGCTGCCGCCAGCGAATTCGTTCATTTCGGCTGCACCTCTGAAGACATCAACAACACTTCTCACGCTTTGATGCTTTCTTCCGGCCGTCAGCTCATCTGTTCTCACCTTCAGATGATCATCGACAAGCTCAAGGGTTTTGCTCATGAATGGGCCGGCGTTTCCATGCTGTCCCGCACACACGGCCAGCATGCTTCTCCGACAACCGTCGGTAAAGAAATGGCCAACGTAGCCGCACGTCTCGAGTTTGCCGTCCAGGCCATCGAAAAAGTTAAGCTGCTCGCCAAGATGAACGGCGCCGTCGGCAACTACAATGCCCACACGATCGCTTATCCGGACAAAGACTGGCCTGCTTTCGCACGCAATGTCGTGGAAAACCGTCTGCACCTGACATTCAATCCTTACACGATTCAGATCGAACCGCATGACTACATGGCTGAACTCTTCAATGCCATTACTCGTGCCAACACGATCCTGATCGACTTGGACCGCGATATCTGGGGCTACATCTCCCTGAACTACTTCAAGCAGCAGCTCAAAGAAGGCGAAGTCGGTTCTTCCACAATGCCGCATAAGGTCAACCCGATTGACTTCGAAAACTCCGAAGGCAACCTCGGCATGGCTGACGCCTTCTTTACCTTCCTTGCTCAGAAACTCCCGATTTCCCGCTGGCAGCGCGACCTGACCGACTCTACCGTCCTCAGAAACCTGGGCGTTGCTTTCGGCTACAGCATTGTCGGTTACACCTCTCTGGAACGCGGCATGAACAAGCTCCGTCTGAACGAAGAGGCCATTGCCGCTGACCTAGATCAGTCGTGGGAAGTTTTGGCGGAGGCCATTCAGACCGTGATGCGCCGTTACGGTGTTCCTCATCCGTACGAACAGCTCAAAGCCCTTACCCGCGGTAAAGGCATCAGCCCTGAAACCATCCACGAGTTCGTTGCAACGCTGGACATTCCTGAAGATGCCAAAGCCTCTCTGCAGAAACTCACCCCCGCCACTTATATCGGTTTAGCTGAGACCCTGGCCAAGGAAATCTAAGTTTTCCTCTTGTGAAAACGCCGGCTGTTCTTCTTAAGCAGCCGGCGTTTTTATTTATCGAAAAATTTTTTGAAAAACGATACTTAGAGAATAAAGTTCGTGAACAGTATCGTGCACCAAATGATTGCGCAGATCGTCAGAGCTAATAAAACGGCCGCGCTTCCTAAGTCTTTGGCTTTGCCTGACAGAGGATGAATTTCTCCGCCGAAACGATCCACCACTGCTTCGATCGCAGAATTCAGAATCTCAACGATAAGAACGATGAAAAGTCCCAAGATCAGCAAAAGTTTCTCAACAGTTGTCACCGGAAGAAGAACCGCGACAGGCAGCATGACGCAAGCCAAAATCGCCTCTTGGCGGAAAGCCTCTTCTGTCTGCCAAGCCCCCCGGAAGCCCTGAGCTGAATACTTGGCTGCATTCATCAGGCGGCGTAATCCGGTCTTGCCTTTGAGTTCGGAGGCGTCTTTCGGCTGGTGTTTTTCCATGTTGTTCTCTTCTCATTGATCGTGCCTGAAATCTTAGCAAGGATACAGGCACCAACAAAAAGACCGCCGAAGCGGTCCGTGAAAAAAGTCGAAATTAATCGTTGACTTTCTGTCTTAAAACGCCTTCGCTGTAGAGGCGAGCCATTTCAGGAAGCGGCAGCGGCTTGATCTTGGAAGCCTGACCTTCGCAGCCGAAAGCAATGTAGCGAGACTTGCACATTTCGACGGAAGCGGCGCGGGCGGCCTTCAGGTAAGCACGCGGATCGAATGCTTCGGGATTTTCAACAAAGTACTTGCGGATGGCTGCTGTCATAGCCAAACGAATATCAGTATCGATGTTGACCTTGCGAACGCCGTACTTAATGGCTTCAACGATTTCTTCAACCGGAACGCCGTAGGTTGTGCGGAACTGGCCGCCGTACTTACGGATTTCTTCCAGATATTCCTGAGGAACGGAAGAAGAACCGTGCATCACGAGGTGTGTATTCGGGATACGAGCATGAATTTCTCTCACGCGCTGAATCGAAAGGATGTCTCCTGTCGGCTTGCGAGTGAATTTGTAGGCACCGTGGCTGGTGCCGATGGCGATCGCTAAAGCGTCAACCTGAGTTTCTTCGACGAACTGAGCAGCTTGATCCGGGTCGGTCAGAAGCTGATCACGTGTCATTTCAGCGTCGGTACCGTGGCCGTCTTCTTTGTCGCCCTTCATGGTTTCCAAAGAGCCGAGGCATCCGAGTTCACCTTCAACGGAGACACCGACCTTATGAGCCATGTTGACGACTTCTTTGGTGACGTTGACGTTGTAGTCAAATGTAGAAATCGTCTTGCCGTCGCTCATCAGAGAGCCGTCCATCATCACGGAAGAGAAGCCGAGATTGATGGCGCCTTGGCAAACGGCCGGGCTCTGGCCGTGGTCTTGATGCATACAGACCGGAATATGCGGATAGGATTCAATAGCGGCCTTAATCAGGTGCTCAAGGAAAATTTCACCGGCATACTTGCGAGCGCCGGCAGAAGCTTGCATGATGACGGGCGCGTTGACCTCGTCCGCAGCCTGCATGATGGCCTGAACCTGTTCAAGATTATTAACGTTGAAAGCCGGAATACCGTAGTTATTTTCTGCTGCGTGATCAAGGAGTTGACGCAACGACACGAGAGCCATGTTTTGATCTCCGAATATTAATCCAAAGGGATTCTTGACCGAATCCGTAATCTGTTAATTCTAACCAAATACGATCGGCCGCTTCAATAACAAAGCTGAGCTGTAGCAATATTTTGCGTTTCACATCTCGTTAGTCTGAAAGCTCTTCCATCACTTTCAAGCAAGACAGCAATTCATCGCGGGTATGCACTCCGAATTTTTTGTAAAGATTCAGCCGATGACCTTGAACCGTTCGTTCCGAAAGTCCCAACCGGTCCCCGATTTGTTTGCTCGTCAGTTCCTGGACCAAGAGTCGGACAATGCCTTTTTCTCTTTCACTCATTTCATGAAAGATGGCGGCGATTTTCTGAGGACTTTGTCCGCTGTTCTTCACATTCCATCGATTCCAACAGTTTTCGAGGACCGCATCAAGCTTTTCGGCTTCAATTGGCTTTTCCAGAAAATCAAAGGCGCCGCGTTTCAAGGTACGAACAGCGGTTTCTACGTCTGCGTACCCTGTGATAATGACAACCGGAAGCTGAACACCGTCCGAAAAAAGTTTTTGCTGCAGCGCCAGCCCAGACATGCCGGGCATACGGATGTCCAGCAGAATGCATCCGGGTATGAGCATATTGTCTTTCTCAAGGAATTCTTCTGCAGAAAGGTAATCCACGGAACTCCATCCGAGACATTTCAAAAGAAACGTCAGGCCTGCTCTGACACCGACGTCGTCGTCGACGATTCGAATGAGAAATCTCTTTTTAATACCGGCATCGATGGTCATATTTTTCTCTTCAGACGTACAGTTACTTTCAAGCCGCCTTGATCACGCGGAGCATATTGGATGGCGCCGTTCATCGCCTCCAGTATGGATCTGACGACAACCAGACCTAAGCCCAATCCTTCGGACTTTTCGCTCTTAAAGGTTTGCGTACCGAGCTTCGCGACATCTTCCGCAGAGAGTTTCCTGCCGCTGTTTTCTACCGTCAGAATTGCCGAGTCTTCATCCGTCTTCAATACGACCCAAACCTCAGGACATTCCACTTTTTGGCTCTCTTCCATTGCATTTTTCAGAAGATTCCAGAAAAGAATTTCCGTCTCCACAGGATCGCCTTCAACATCAACGTCAGGCGCGCACCTAACATCTACGACGACGGTGTTGTTAAATTTCACCTTCAGCGTTTGCGTGATTTCTTGAACGATGCTTGTTAAATCCACTCGGGCTTCTCTTGTCACGGTCTTTTTAGAGTAGTCGCGTACTTTGTTGACGATCTGAGAAGCGCGTTTTAGTTCGTGCTCCATCTGTCCGAGGCTAAAGTCAAGCATTTCTTCGTCCGGAACTCTCTTTTGTTTACGCAGTGCCTTCAGCCCGTCTACAAAATATTTGCATGCCGCCAAAGGCTGATTCATCTCATGCGCGAACATCGAAGAGAGCTGACCCACAAGGTTGATCTTTTGCTGGGCCTCTATTTTTTCTGCAAGCTCTCTGGATTTTTCCAAAGTTCTTCTTCTGCTCTCTTCTGCCGCCAAGAGTCTTGTGGTCGCACGATCAACGAGCTTCTGGGCGCGCCAACTATGGACTACAAGTCCTACGATTCCGAGAATGACAATAAGAAACGCCGGCCAAAACTCAGTCAGCACCCGTTTTACCGACCACTCTCGAAGATATTGATAAGGTCCAACTTTAAGCGATCTGTACAGATCGTCTACCGGTTTAAAGTCGGTCGCAATCGACCATGCCTGCCCGTCTTTCTCCGGCTTCATAGACAACAACGCGAGTGTCATCTCTCTAGCCAATTCAGGATCTACTTTGTACGTGGCTGCGAACGTGTTGTTCGGATAGGCCCGCGTGGAATGCAGACATTTGATTGGGCCCGGTTTTGCACCGATGACCTTGAGTTTATCCATCACCGAGATGTTCTGAAGTTCGTATTCTTCCAGCCAACACGCTCTGACAAAACCCACGTCGCCTGAGCCTGCAATGATGTCGTTGATAATTGCAGAGGCTTTTTCTCCAGCAAAAATAACTTTTTTGAAGAATTTTTCGTGGTTAAAACCGCGGTTCTCAAGTTCTGCCATACCCGTTCGATAGCCGTGAAAAGCCGTCTCGTAGTTGGCTACCAGGACTTTACCTTTCATGTCTTCAAACTTACTAATATCTTTTCGGTCCCGGCGCGTAAAAAAGACGCCTGCAGTCCCGAAGTTTGGCTTAGTTTTGGCCGCAGTCACAATCGTGGCTAGGTCTCGGGCCCCGAATGGTTGCATCCGATAAAAGAATCCGGAGCTTGCAAAAAAGAAGTCGATCTTGCCCTGCTCTACAGCTTTCTCCAGTTCAGGTGACTGATAAACCTTAGCAACGACTTTTCGAGGGGCAAAAAATGCTTGGAGATGTTTGAGCGTCGGACCGAAGTCCATGTCAGTGCTCAGAGGCGGGGAAAAATGAATAAGTCCGATCGTTATCGGCGGCTCTGCATTTGCGGCCGCCGATACGGAAATGAAGATTGAAAAAACAAAGGCAAATAACGATCGGAACATGCTGTTGATTTAGTTTTTGTCACCGTGGCAAGAGGAGCACTTCTTCAATTGATAATTATGGTGACAGGCGTAACAAGGTTCAAGAGATGCACTGGTATCCTTGTATCCCGGTTTCGGGGGTATCGAATGCTGAGCATGACAGTCAATGCATTCCGTTGCTGCTTTTTCCGGACCTCCGGCATGTGGAATCCATACGTGAGGATTTACGGGACCGCTATCAGACTGAGCCTGAACATTTTTCTTAATCAATTCGTCAAATGTCGGTCCGTGACAGGCCAGGCATTGCTCTTTTTTCATTGCTTCGGGTGCATTCTGAGCAAATACGGCACCGGCTAGAAAAAAAGAAAGCAAAGCGGGCAAGATAACTTTTATTGTCTTCATTTTTTATCAGCCGACGGTTTCCCGCCGGCTTCTTTCTGTTGTCAGTTAGTTGGCTGCTGCATGTTCGCCGGCCCAGCGTCCCGGCATGATGGCACGAGGCATACCATTGCCGACGTACAGACCTCCGGCTGTTTCACCTGCGGCATATAAACCCTTGATCGGTTTCATATCTTGACCAAGAACTTGAGCGTTGTCGTTAATGGCCAGGCCACCCGTGAGATTGTGGACACAGAGGACTAAGCGTACCGCGTGGAAAGGACCCTGTTCGATCTTCTTAGTCAAGCTTTCAGCGGGTTTATCAAAGTCATCGTCTTTCTTAGCGTCTACGAAGCCGTTATAACGAGCCACCGTCTGCTCTAAGTTCGGCTGATTCGTTAACTTAGCCAATTCGGCAATCGTCGGAGCTGTAAAGGCGTAACCCTCTTCACAACTAGGAGCCTTCGTGTCCCAATGGTATTTCTTAGCGGTTGCGTCATCGAACACCGTCCACAGGAACTGCTCAGGCTGTGCAAGCGCTGCGTCGTAGAAGGTGTAGCCGCCCAAGTTAGCCTTGTCGAGTTCCTTCACAAAGCGGTCGCCGGATTTATTCGTAAAGATCACTTCAGCCCAGCGCGGACCGGAAATTCCGAGGCCCGGAGCACCGTACTTGCTGCCTTTCGGGAAGCCATAGTGTGCAGTACCGAATTTGCGGCGAAGATGAGGTGTATCTTCACAGCGGTCGCCGACATACATTCCGCCTGCTCTCATACCTGCGAGAATTGCACTGCCGTCCGGGGCAACGAACGGGTAACCCGTGGAAATCATGTTTTCCGTGAAGCGAGGATCGGTCAGGCGTCTGAGTTCGGGATTTGCTTTCCAACTACCGCCGGCAAGGACTACGCCCTTGTTGGCCTTAACATTCATAATCGAACCGTCGGGCTTTTGTACCTTAGCTCCGACGACGGCACCTTGGTCGTTTACATAGACGTCTACGACTTTGTGTTCCAAGAAAATCTGACCGCCTTTACCTGTGAAATATTCGTAGTAAGGCATCATGATGCCTCGTCCGGTCATGAATCCGCCTGTCGGCTGCGGTTTGCGTCCGCCTTCTCCGGAGTCTTTCCACCAAATGTGATGGTAAGACTCGTGATGCTGAGAGTCGTACTTACCGGGCCGTGTAAATGTCGGAAGGAATTTAACGCCGTGTTCTTCCAACCAAACCTGAGTTCCAGGGCACCATTCAGAATACTTCTTGACGAGTTCCGGTGTGTTCTTTCGATATTCGTGATGTGCCGGATTTGTCAGCTTTTTGTAGAGCTTCTCGGGTGAGTCCTCTACGCCGTGCTCTTTCTGTGTTCTTGTTCCACCGCCTAACGCGATAATGCCGCCATTAATGATGGCGCAGCCGCCGTAGTTCTTGCCTTTTTCCATCACGAGGACCTTGGCGCCTTTATCAAGAGCTGAAATAGCGGCGGACATACCCGCAATACCGGATCCTGCGACTAAGACATCGGTTTCTGCATCCCATTTTGCGGGAAGTTGGGTTGTAGCGACATCGGCTGCCGATGCGCCTTTAGAAATGAATGCACCTGCAGCGGCTGCAGTGGAAGCTGCTAAAAAGGAACGACGTGTTGTCATGTTTTTTCTCCTTGAGTTGTTTTTGAACTTCAAGGAAATTGTCGTTCCGACACCTACTCGAGTAACTTGATATCAATCAAGAAAAGTTAAGATTCATCTAAGGAGAATCACTAACCTAGCCTTGATTTGTGACCGAAACCTTTCAGAATTCCGTTGCCGATGGCACAAGCCAGCTTGCGCTGGAAGGCTCTTGTACGAAGTTTCTTTTCTTCTTCGGGATGAGACAGGAAGGCGGTCTCCACAAGCACCGACGGAATATCCGGCGCCTTTAAGACCGCGAAGTTTGCCTGTTCGACCTTTCCACGGTGCAGCTGATTGATTCTGGAGAGCTCATTCAGAATTCGGGCTCCATAAACCATACTGTCCGAAACCTGAGATGTCATAGACATATCCATCAGGATGCGGGCAATCTGCTTGTCTTTATTGCTCAAGTTAACACCGCCGATCAAGTCGGCATCGTTTTGCTTGCGGGCGAGCCAGCGGTTTGCCGTAGAAACCTGACCTCTGGTATTCAGGACGTAAAGGGACGATCCTCTTGCGGTCGGCTTGACCCAAGCGTCAGCGTGAATTGAAACAAAGAAGTCTGCTTTTGCCGCACGCGCCTTCTGAACTCTTCGTTGAAGCGGAACGAAATAGTCTCCGTCTCTGGTGAGGAGCGCTTTAACGCCTTCAATCTCGTTGAGTTCCTGGCGCAGGATACGGGCGACAGCCAGCACCACGTCTTTTTCTCTTGTTCGATGTCTTCTTCCGATAGCGCCCGGATCCTCTCCGCCGTGTCCCGGGTCAATCATGATGACCAAGGTTCTGACTCTAGGGGAGCGGGCTGGTTTCGTCTTCGAAGGCTTTGTCTGGGCCAGCTGAGTTTCCGGTTTCTTTTGAGCGGGCTTCTTCTGCGCAGGCTTTGAAGATCCTTTCGGTTCTTCATCCGGGCGCATCGGAGCAAGCGAGCCGTCGGCAATGCCGGCCAAAATCTGGCCCAGCTGATCGACTTCTCCCGAATCCGCCCTGTTCTCCTCCATTCGCTTCTGACCCTCGGCCACTTGCGCCAACAAGCTCTTGATCGCGTCAGGCTCGGATTCTTCCTTTTGAATGATGGCCATCAAAGGATCTTTTTGAGTTGCCGGGTAGATGTCAAAAACCAAGCGATATCGGTATTGTCCGGCCGGTTTCAGAGAAAAAACCTGAGGATCAACATCCGTCTTGAAATCAATCGAGATACGAACCACGTTCGGTCTGTTCTGACCGACTCGAATTCTGGAAATGTAAGGGTCGTTGGGCTTAACTTTTTGAATGATCTGTTTGAGCTTATCGGTCAGAAGCAAACCGTCAATATCTACGGCCAATCTAACCGGATCAGAATTACGCAAAACAAAGTATTTGAACTTCATGGGCGCATCATGCTCGATCGTGATGCGGGTGTATTCCTCCGCAGGCCAGACGCGAACGTCGACTACTTGAGCTCCGTACGCCGGAGACCAGGGAACAAAAGAGAGCAAAAGAGCGCCGCCCGCTCCTTCCAGAAACGACCTGCGAGTGTTCATTATTTTTTAAGGACTTCTAAAACTTGATTGCCGAGAGCAGAATCTGCGGAAACATCACAGACGCGGCCGTCTCCCTCATTCTTAAGCGTAATGGTCAGATCCGGCTGAGGAACAAAAGGCTCTGCCTTGGATGTCCACTCGGACGCCACGACTCTGCCGGGTCCGTAGTTCTCACGGAAACCGGCTTCCTCAAACTCAACAGGGTCTTCAAAACGGTAGAAGTCAAAATGATTGACCGTAAAGCCGTCGACTTTATAGGTCTCCAATAAAGAGAAGGTAGGACTTTTTACTCGGCCCTCGAATCCGAGGGCGCGCAGTGCGGAACGCATCAGGTAGGTTTTACCAGCGCCTAAATCTCCGACTAACTTGATATTGAGTCCTTTTTCCAGGATTTCGGATTTAACGGAGTCCAAGGCTCGAGCCAGCCGAGCGCCCAGTTCTGACGTTGCTTCTTCGTCAGCGAGATGAAACTCTAAGGAATGTGCGTCTGTGTTCATTCATTTCTCGATAAGTCTTCTAAAGATACCACAGCATCGAGGATTTTGAATCAGGCAAGATAGCCATCTCAGGTCAACTTTGCTTAAGTCCAATTTTGTCCGAGAAATCCTCAAAAATCATGAAGATTTCTGTCTCTCATTACTCCAAAAAAGAAATTTGATTTCCTCAGTATTATTCGAATCTGAAGCGGAAGCGTTAAGAAGGAAGATGAAGAACAACTCGATCACGATTAAGCAGCAAGAAGCTCATGATCTGCCGGCGATATGCCGATTGATTGAGGAGGCTTTTGCCTCTGTGCAAGAAAGCAATCATCGAGAACAATTCTTAGTCACACGACTGCTTTCTTCTCCGGGTTTCATTCCTGAGTTATCTTTAACTGCGTGGATACAAAACGAACTCGTCGGCTACATTTTGCTGACTGAGATTGAAATTCTGTCAGATTCGACTTCCAAGCCATCTTTGAGTCTGGCTCCACTGGCTGTTCGTCCGAAGTTTCAGAAGCAAGGCATCGGTGCCGCTCTGATAAAAGAAGCTCATAAACGCGCTTGTCAGCTGAATTACGAAACCATACTGGTGTTAGGACACAAAGATTACTATCCGAGGTTCGGCTACAAAAAGGCTGAAAATTTCGGCATTACTTTTCCTTTTGAGGTTCAGCCTGAGTTCTGTATGGTAAAGGAGTTAACGCCGGGCGCAGCCTCGGGACAAGTTAAGTATCCGAAAGCTTTTTTTGAATACTAAAACTTCAGACACTCAGTCGTTTTTTCATCGTTAATTTTTTCAAAAATTCTGACGTGTCTTGATTAATGGCGACTTTAGGAGAGCAGGTCCAGATCCCGATTCCCGACCTTCTTTTGGCCACCCTCCCTCCGCCAAAGAATTGCACAAAAAAATCTTTTTCTATATAATCGCATCTCCTGTGTGCCGGTATAGCTCAGTTGGTAGAGTAGCGCATTCGTAATGCGAAGGTCGGAGGTTCGACTCCTCTTACCGGCACCACAGAGAAAATGCCTAGGTGGTGAAATGGTAGACACAGGGGACTCAAAATCCCCCGCCTAATAAGCGTGAGAGTTCGAATCTCTCCCTAGGCACCAAAGATTCCGCGAAACCGAGCTCAAACTGCTCGGTTTTTCATCTTAAAAATCAACAAATTAGATCAGATATCGGCATCCAGTTCGTCTTTCCAGCTCGCAACGCTTTTCAACGAAAGCCGGTAAATCAGTTCTAGTATCTTGTAATTTTAATTAGTTCGTTTTTATGAGGTGATAAAATGAAGAAAATAGGAGCTTCGTTATGTCACCTCAATTCAGAGTTACCTTAACTAAAGAGGAAGTTGAAGAGCTTCAAAATCGACCGGCTCAAGATCAGCCAAAATCGTGCTTTTTGCAAGAGCTCTTTTACTTTTAGATAAAGGTCCTCATACCACAGAGCATTGGACGGTCAATCAAACTTCAAAAGCTGTCGGCTTGTCTGAACGTACGCTAAATCACTTAAAAGAGAAATTCGTTTCTCAAGGTTTGGATGCCATTATCCGGCCGCGGCCTACAGGAAAAAGTAAGAGACCCGTGATTTTTGATGGCGCTTTCGAGGCTAAGTTGACCCAGCTTGCCTGCAGCGAACCTCCCGAAGGGCGGACACGGTGGACGGTGAGGCTTCTGGCAGACAAACTCGTCGAATTGGAGATCGTGGAAAAGATTTCGCCGATGACGGTACAAAGGGTTTTAAAAAAAACGAATTTAAGCCTCATCTGAGTGAATACTGGAAAATTCCGCCGCATCACGACGCCGAGTTCGTGACCTGCATGGAAGATGTGTTGGATGTTTATCAGCGTCCTTACGATCCGTCATATCCGGTTGTTTGCATGGACGAGTCGCCCAAACAGCTTATAGGAGAAGTCCGGGGGCCGCTGCCGACGAGGCCGGGGAGTATCGAGAAAGTTGATGATGAATATGTCCGTTTAGGCGTAGCCGAATTATTTTTGGCTGTAGAGCCTTTGACGGGAAAGATGATTGCCGAAGTTGAAAACAAACGAGCCAAGAAAGATTGGGCGCAATTCATTCGTGATTTAGTTGATATCCATTATCCGACAGCGAGGAAAGTGGTACTTGTGATGGATAACCTGAACACTCATAAACTTGCGTCGCTTTATGAGGCATTCGATCCGGAAGAAGCGCACCGGTTACGCGATAAGCTGGAGCTGCACTACACGCCCAAGCACGGTTCCTGGCTTAATGTAGCGGAGATAGGCTTTAGCATATTGAAGCGACAATGCATTCCGTTTAGAGTCGCCGATATAAACGTTCTCCGGAACACCGTTAAAAGTTTTATTACGCAGAGAAATGCTGAGAAAAGAGTCGTTAATTGGCAATTTACAACTGGCGACGCTCGCATAAAGCTCCGACACTTATACCCGGAGCTTTAAGCGAAAATATTATTGTTACAAGGTACTAGTCTTTAATAAATTCCTTGTTTTCACTTAAGCGAAAACTGCTCCTTCCTCCAGCCTCTGAGGCTGTTCTAAAATGACTGCCATCAAATAAACAATCTCTGGGAGCAATCGTGAATCTCAAAACCGTTCAAACCCCGGCCCTTCTCCTTGACCTAGACAAGTTCACTCGGAACTGCAATTGGATGAAGGAAAAAGCAGAACGTCTGAATGTAGCGCTCCGTCCTCACCTCAAAACCGGTAAATGCATTGAGTTTGCAAGAACTCAAATGACTTCCCCATCGGGACCTGCAACCGTTTCAACTTTATTGGAAGCGGAGTATTTCTTTAATCTCGGCGTGATCGATCTCATTTATGCCGTCGGCATCTCGCCGGGAAAATTCGAACGCGCCGTGAACTTAAGAGAAGCAGGCTGCGACTTGAAAGTTATCCTTGACAATAAAGAGGCCGCAGAACAATTCAGCGCTTATTGCGAAGAAAGAAAGATCCCTTGCCCTGTCCTGATTGAAATCGACGTCGACGGGCACAGATCCGGCGTTAAGCCCGACTCTGACGATCTGATCGAGATTGCAAAAATTCTTCAAGGCAAAGCTTATTTTGCAGGCGTTCTTACGCACGCAGGCGATTCCTATAAATGTGTAGGACAGGCCGCTTGCCTCAAGGCTCAGGAAAACGAAAGAGATTCTCTTGTCCATTGTGCCAATCGCCTCCGTAAAGCCGGATTTGAACCGAAGATTATCTCTGCAGGTTCCACACCCACAGCCGTCTTTGCTGAATCTTGGGAAGGCGTTACTGAAGTCCGTTGCGGCGTTTACTGCCTCTTTGACCTCGTGATGGCAGGACTGAAAGTTTGTACGATTGATCAAATCGCTTTGTCGCTGCTAGTTGAAGTTACAGGACATCAAAAAGAAAAAGGCTGGGTCATCACCGACGGCGGCTGGATGGCTCTTTCCCGCGACCGCGGCACCGCTGCCCAGGCTGTCGATCAGGGATACGGTTTGGTTTGCGACATCGACGGCAACCCGATTGATGATCTTATCGTCGCTTCCGCTAACCAAGAACACGGAATCATTACGCACCGTGACGGCCGCTTAGTTGATCCGAAAGATTTCCCGATCGGAACTCGTCTCAGAATTCTTCCGAATCATGCTTGCGCCATGGCGGCTCAGCATCCTCAGTACTTCGTTGTCCGCAAAGGCAAGATTGTAGATATTTGGAACCGCATCTACGGCTGGCAGCCGAAAGGAGTTTCATTATGAGAGAGGTCATTCTCTCCTCTTTGCCGCCTCCCAACGGCCATTATTCGCATGCCGTTATCTTTAACGGCGCCGCTTATGTTTCCGGCGTTCTCCCGATGCGCGTGAAACCGGGCGCCAGCGTCAAGGAACAATTTGACGCCGTATTCGACGTCATTGAAGCAATCCTTAAAGAATGCGAAAGTTCTTTAGATAAAGTTGTGAACTGCCGCATTTACATTGCCGATCTTAATGATTGGCCCGAAATCAATCGTCTTTACAGCGAGCGATTCAAATCTGCTCGACCGGCTCGAGTCGTTGTTCCTGTCAAAGAGCTGCATTTCGGCTACCGACTTGAAGTGGAATTAATGGCTGCTGTCTGATAATTTCACTAAAGCTTCGGCCTGCTCTGAATCTTCTTTCCCGATTTAGAGCAGGCCTTTTATTTTTTATCGTGAGTTTGCATAAAGTAAATCCCAATCATCAAGAAAATACTATGCAGCTTAATAAACATATCTCAGCGCTTTGCATCGGAACCTTTTGTCTCGGCGTCGCTGAACTCGGAATCGTACCGGTTTTAACGGCAATCGCTAATGATTTCCACGTCACGATCCCTCAAGCCGGCCTTTACATCTCTGCTTATGCAGCAGGCGTCTGCGCAGGTATCGTCGGTCTCTTAGCATTCGGGCGCAACGCCAATCTCAAAACCACACTTCTAATTGCAGCCTGTCTGATCTTTTGCGGAAATTTAGGTGCTTCTCTTGCTCAGAACGACATCATGATGCTGGCGGCTCGCTTTGTGTCGGGCTCTCCTCATGGAATTTTCTTTGCTTTAAGTGCTGTCGTATGTGAACGCCTGGCCGATCCGGGCAAAGCCTCCCGTGACGTTACTTTAATGGTCTTAGGTCAAACCTCTGCCAACTTAGTCGGCGTCCCGCTCGGTTCTTTAATCGGTTTTGCTTTGAGCTGGAGATTGATATTCGGGTTTATTGCTGTCTTAGCATTACTTTTAATCTTAGCTTTAACTCGCTGGCTTCCCTCAATGCCTGTTGTTAAGAAGCCCCTCAGCAACGAGCTTTCAACGCTCAAAAGCTGGCATCCCTGGTTCATTCTTTCCGGAGTTGCTATCGGAAGCGCGGGCTTCTATGCCTACTACTCCTACGTTGACCCGATCATGGCAACGGTTGCTCACATGCCGGCTGCGTCCATGACCTTGATCATGTTCTTAGCAGGAGCTGCCATGTTTATCGGAAACATCGTTTCGGCTCCGCTGACAAAATATTATTCAGATGTTGCATTGGTCTGCGTCGGCCAAACGCTGATTGCCATCGCCGTCTTAGGCGCTCTCTTCTACTCCGACGTTGCTTGGATTGCACTAACTTCCATGGCGCTTGCCGCTTTCGGCTATTTCTTCATTGCCGGCCCAATGCAAGCACTGATTATTGCCGGAGCGGGAGACGCTAAGGTAATTCTTGCGGCCTTAGGGCAGATCGCCTACAACGGCGCTAATGCGATCGGTGCTTTCCTTGGCGGCGAAGCAATCAGGCATTACGGATTTGCAAATTTCAGCGCCCTTCCAGGAAGCGTTCTGAGCTTTATTTCCGCCATTGTCTTTATCAGCTTATTGCTTCGATATCCACGCCACTAAGCAAAAAATCCGGCTGTCGCCAGATTTTTTGTCGAGGAAAACAGTTGAAATTAGAAGCGATAGGTGACGGCAGCGCCGGCCATCCATGCATTCATCTTTTCAAACTTGCCAACCTTCACGTTGCTTTCAGCGCTTGCGTAAAGGTCTCTGTGTCCGATCCCGCGAATATGACCATAAGCCATATCAATCTGCCATTTAGGAGTAGGTTTCCAAGACAAGCCGCAAGTCAGCCACAAGCGTTTAGTGTCAGGAATCAAAGCCGTTCTGAGTTGTTGATGCTTAATCGGGTCCGTCTCCAGTGCAATACCGCCACGAATCGTCCACTGATCAGTAATATCTAAGTCAGCGCCAAGAGAGAACAACCAGGCCGCCTTCCAATTGTTTTCGATGTTGACATTTCCTAATTTATGTTGGATTACTCCCATCGCGTAAGGCACCATCGGCTTTAACTTATCAGGGAGGCCTTGAACTAGGCCTGCAGACTCAGAAGATGGTTGGAGATTATTCAAGTTATCCATGCTGAAGCGCATGTTTTCAAATTTTTTCCAGTTTGCCCAGCGAGCTAAACCGGAGAGTCTCAACCTCTGAATTGGTTTCCAAGTGGCAGAAATATAAACGGTTTCTGGTGTCTGAAGACGACCTTTACCATCCCCCTCACCATTCATTAATGCATTGCCACGAATGTAGTAATCGCCGCGTGCAGTCACATGGGCAGAGGAACGGTAGGACACTCCGAAACGCAAATCTTCTGTCGGGCTCACCATCAATCCAAGGTTGTATGTAAACATCCAATCAGAGCCCTTGTACTCAAACTCTCCGCCCAATGGGACACCTACATTCCCAAGCTGATACCCCTTCGTGATTCCGCTCTTGATCTTGGAATGCGTCCAAAGAGCAGAAACACCACCGCCAATGCTTACGTACTCGTTTACTTTCCAAGCGATGCTCGGATTGATGTCAACTGTTGTCACAGAACCGCTGATTCCTCGTTCTCTTTGAGCCCAATCGTTGTTGTAACGAATGCGCATTCCATAAGGAGAAGTAATCGCTAAACCCAACCATAAAGAGTCGTTCACCTGATAGGAAAGATATGCGGCAGGAATACTGGCCGGCTTATCACGACCGTTTTCTGTTGCACCGTTCAACCCTTTGTAATCAATATCCAAGGAAACATACGTGCCTGCCACAGTCGTCTGAAGACCATGCAAAAGGGTCATGCCGGCAGGGTTGAAGTGAATCGCAGAAACGTCATCACCGATGATACCGGCGCCGGCGTGAGCACGACCCATACCTGCCACGCTTTGTTCGGTCAGCTGGAAGCCGGCGGCAGAAGCGGTTGATGCGCACATGATGGCAGAAGAACAAAGGGTTGCTGCAATAGTCAGCTTCCCAAAGACTGAGTTCTTAGTTGTCATAACGATATTTAATAAAACTAAATAAAAGCAAAAAGGAGAATGGCGTCATTTTGAAGAGGAACCATACATAAAAACGAGTGATTTTTTAGGTGGTTTCCCTAGGAAATCAATCTCTTCGAAAGGAAACTTTCTGTTTTAAGAACTCTTCCGCTTGATTTTGAGACCTCCCTGTAATCTCAGAAAATCAAGCCCAGAATAAGAAATAACGCAATTTTTTGATTAATTTTTAAACTCTTTTTACCTAAATAAAGGTACAATCCCTCCCGAAGACACGTCGCCGTCTATCTCTACGAAAGTTTTTATTAACGTTTCGATTTCCCGTTCGTCTTTCCTTTTTATTTAATCGAAAGCCGTTTTCCTAATGCTTATGGATAGAAAACTTCCCAATGACGGCAATACTTAAGAAACGCTGTTTATGGAACAAAAAAGAACACGTCGAACTTTTGATCCTTCATTTAAACATCATGCAGCTCTGCGAGTTGTAGAAGGCAAAGAAAAGGCGGCTGCCGTAGCTGCTGACTTAGGCATCAATATTGTTAGCCTATACAATTGGGTAAAAGATTACGAAAAGACAAAAGCAACGGCGATCGCAAACGCTCAGTCCCAGGCTACACAAGCAGCTGAGACGGCTCCGACAACACAAACCCCTGTAGAAACTTCCTCTCCTATTGAATCTCCGGCCGCTGAAGCCCCTAGAAGACCGAAACTCCAATTAAAGAAACGTCCGCCTGAAACCGCAGAAGCTGCTGCTCCGTCACCTGTCACTCCTGCACTGGCCTCTCCGACACCAGCACCAGCGCCGACTTTCAATAACGAGCCGCGAGTCTTTAGTCCGACGCCCGAACCTGCCGTTCAGGAAACCCGTCCGGCTCCGGAAGTCAAAGAACCCGCGTTTGAAACGCCCGTTTCTCATTCCGAATTTTCTTCAAACAACAGCCGACGCGAAAACTTCCAGCAACGCGACAAAGGAAACCGCAGAAACTCTCTCTTCCAAAGAACGATGCGCGGCCGAAATGCAAGTAAGAATGAAAAGGCCCTGCACGACTCGTTTATTCAGAGCGCCGTAGACAACGCGGTTGCTTCTGCTCAGGCCCAAAAAGCGCAGGAAAACAGACCTCAGCCACCCAAACACAACCCGAATATTTATCAGGTTCCCGTCTACGACACGGAAAGTGAACTTCGGATGGATACGGCCTCTGAAGGCCAAGAACATGAAGAACCCAAATGGCCGATTCCATCCGCTTCTCAAGGTCGTTCTTGGAAAGTAATGCATGCTTTGGATCAGCGTCCGAATTACAAGGAAGAAAGCGCTAAGTTCGGCTATGTTGATGAGTTCGATCTGCCTGCAGAAAACCTTCCTGAAGTTTGGGCAATCCTCGATCTGATGCAGAAAAATGCAGACAAGCATGCTTTCGAGGAAATGGTTCATTCCAAAGATTTGAATGTTCCGCCCGAAGTTCTCGCCGATCCACGCACCATGGTTGTTTCCGGACCGAATGTCCCGAACAAGCCCTGGCTTCGCAAACCCCGTTTAAATCCGATCGCCGAGGATTTCTTCCAAACAACTCCGGATTATTCCAAGAGCGTTTACGAAACCTACGGCGGCATCACGCTTCGCCTCGCTAAGAACAGCACCGGTTCTCCGATTCTCCTCGTTGAACCCTCTCCGAACGGCGGCAAAGACGTCACAATCGACTTCTCCAAATTTGACCGCTTCGTAGACGACTTCTACGGCGACTTTGTGCGCGACTGCAAGACCGTCATGATGAAACAGAATCCTAAGGAATATCCGAGCTTAAATGCGTTCATCCGCATTCCTGACGAACCCATGTGGAATCCGAAGCTTTGGGCAGGCGTTCGTACTTTCAATTGGAGAGACGGAGAATCTCTCTCTGAAGCCTGGATCCGTTACGCATACGATCAAAGAAGAAACAGCCGTCATCAGAAATATTTCTATCGCACGGACCGCGAATAATTCTTCTTGAATCTTCAACAAAAATCCCGCTGCTGCAGCGGGTTTTTTGTTGTCTATTGGATCGGCGTTTTCTTTACCGAAATAATGCCGGCCTTCTCTCGCCAGGCTTCGATCCATCCGGTGAGCAAAACTGTATCGGCAACTTCTACTGTTAATTTAAACGTGCCGTCTCTTCTCTCTTCCAGCTTCTGCATCCGATTAAACGGTGTCTCTCTGAGAATCAAAGCGGTCTGACGGTTTTTAAATACCATCTCCAGCAATACCTTTTGTGCATTGCCGTAATTGAACGGACTTCTGTCGACGTACTGCTGCAAGTCGAAACCCTTCGGCTCTTCTGCAATGAAGGTGGTCAGCTCAACCTTTTTAATACGGTGCAGAGCAAGGTTTCTAATCTGCGTCGTGTCTTCATAACAGCAGACTAAATACAGCCGGACATCTTGCTGCACGAGGCCCAGCGGAGATACACGCAGCTGAACCTCTTCTTCGTTCTCGCTTTTGAAATAAACAATATCGAGTTTGACCTGCTTAAATAAGCCCTCAGAAACTTTATTAAATATCAAGGGACGAATCATCGGCGGACAAAGCGGCAGACTTCCGCTCACGAAGCGAACCTTGCTGAGCCAACGTTTTTCGGGTGACGATCCCGAAGCCGTATGCATATAGTTCTCCGCCGCATCAAAAAGATAGGACAGCGAATTTGTGAGGTCCGGCGGCATCTGATAGCGCAAGTGCTCTCGAGCAAGCAAAAGCAGGAGCGCGCCGTCAGCACCAAGCCCTACGCGATCCAAGTCATTGGAATTTAATAGACGCCGATAGCCGAAAGGTTTGGACTTATCGTCGCACTGTACGCCCATATCGCTTTCAGACAGAGCCTTCAAGTAGCGCTGAAGTGTTCTGCGGCTCAATTCGTAACCTGCCGCCGTGAGCTGCTGGTGCAGATCCGTCGTGGAAATTTTTCGGTTCAGAGGGATTCTCTTCAGAACCTCTAGGAGCATCTTTGCTTCCTGAAGCGATGAAGTGTCTCGAGTCATGTCTCTCTACTCCAAAAAAGCTCCCGAGTATCGAACCGCGGGAGCTTTGTGGTTAACGCATCAGAAGATTATTTCTTCATGAGATTTAATTTCTTCGCAATCTCTTCCTGGCTGTCGTACACCGTCTCATCCTTCTTAGGCTGCAACTTGGTGTAAGAACCGTCGGAGTTCATAACCCAGGCGTGAATGTTGTCCTTCAGCTGAGGAATCACGATCTGATTCATGACGTTATTGCGCAGGTTTTCCTGCAGGAGCGGCGTCAGCACTTCGATACGACCGTTCAGGTTACGCGTCATCAAGTCGGCACTGCCGAAGTACATCTCTTCATCCCCGTTATTGTGGAAATAGTAGATGCGGGCATGCTCCAAGAGACGTCCGACAATCGAGCGAACCGTGATCGTATCGGAAACGCCGGGCAAACCGGGACGCAGACTGCAGATACCGCGAACGATACATTCGATCTTCACACCGGCGCGGCTGGCTTCATAAAGAACCTTGACCATTTCATAGTCAACCAGCTGGTTGCACTTGATGATGATATGGCCGTTGCCGTGCTTCTTGTGCTGTTCGATTTCGCGGCGGATCAGCTTGGTAATGCCGGGGCGCAAGGTGTGCGGAGAAACCAGCAGCTTGCGATAGTGGTTGACTACGCCGTAGCCGGTCATCACATTAAACAGATCCTGGACGTCATCGTTGATATCCTTATTGGCCGTGAAGAGCCCCAAGTCGGTATAGATCTTGGCCGAAGCAGCGTTGTAGTTACCGGAACCGATGTGCGTGTAGCGCTCAAGTTTGCCTTTTTCTCGGCGAACAACGAAGCAGAGCTTGGCATGAATTTTGAGGCCGGCAAAACCGTACACAACGTTCACACCGTTGCGTTCCATTTCTTCAGCCCAGTTAATGTTCTGCTCTTCGTCGAACCGAGCCTTCAGCTCAACGACGGCGGTCACCTGTTTGCCGCGGCGACGAGCTTCAAGAAGAGCCTTAGCAACAGGAGAATCGCTGCCGCAGCGGTAAAGCGTCTGCTTAATAGCGACAACGTTCGGATCCAAAGCTGCCTGCTTCAAGAATTCCAACACGCAGTTAAACGAGTCATACGGGTGGTAGACAAGGATGTCGCGCTTGCGGATCTCGTCAAAGCAATTGCGGCCCTGTTCAAAAGCCTTCGGTGTCTTCGGATGATCGGACGGATACTTCAGAGACGGGCGGTCAATCTTCATCATGCGGCCGAATTCGGAGAAGGCCAGAGGAACACGACAGCGGTAGAACTGGTTCGGATGAAGATCTAAGTGTTCATACAGGAAGTCCTGCAGACGCTGCGGCATGCCCTTTTCAATCTCGACACGGACGATTGAACCGAAACGACGCTGTTCGACATAGTCACGAACGGCAGAGAGCAGATCGTCAGCTTCGTCTTCTTCGATCTCACCGTCCGTATTACGGGTAATACGGAAAAGACCCTGAGACTTAACCTTATATCCCGGGAAGAGCGTATTCAAACGGTTGCCGATCAGATCTTCAGTCAGAACAATCACACCTTCAGTGGTGGCGTAGGACAGATCCGGTGTAACGGTGTTGTCTTTATTGGAAACGAACAGGAAACGAGGAACGTTATTCGGGCACTTCAAACGAGCAAAACGGTTCTTAACCGAAATACCGCTTTCAATTGCTTCGAGCTCCATCACGAAATTCAGGCTGGTGTTGGAGATCATCGGGAACGGACGACCTTTGTCCACCGCCTGAGGCGTCAGAACCGGGAAAATATCTTCGTCGAAATAGCGGTTCATTTCCTTCTTCTGTGCTGCGTTCAGCGCAGAGTACTTAGAGAAACGAATGCCTTTATTCTCGAGCTCGGGTTTGAGCGTATCAATCCAGAGGTTTTCAGCTTCTTCGAGAATCTCGGTAACTTTACGACGGATTTCGGAAAGCTGACGAGCGGGCGGCATCTTATCCGGACCGGTCGGTTCGGCTCCACTTCTGGCCTGTCTCTGAACGTTCATCACGCGAACCATGAAGAATTCGTCGAGATTGTTGTAGAAGATGGACAAGAAGAGAACACGGTTGAGCAGCGGGATCTCGGGATCCATTGCTGTTTCAAGGACTTTACGGTCGAACTCAATCCAACTGATGTCGCGGTTAATGTACAGAGAAGGATCGTCTAAAGAAACCTCCTTCAGAGAAGTCTCTTTTGCTGCAGCGGCAGGGGCAGCAGCTTTAACTGCGGTGCGGCGTACAGCCGGTCTGCGGATCGTCGGAGCCTTAACGGTGCGAGGTTTTGCCGGTGCTTTAGCAGCGGGTTTTGCTTCTGCCGGAGCAGCCGCCTTGGTCGGTTCTGCTGCAGCAGGTTTTGCGGTTGATGTTGCGTTCGTTGTCTTGTTGTCGTCAGCCATGGAATCGTTCCTGATTATGTGATTTTCTGTGAAGAACTTTTAATTTCCTCAAACAGTTAATTTTGGTTTGGGGGGCAATTTTTGTCAATTCTCGTTTCTTGGGATACGGGGCTCAAAACCGGCTTTTTTCAGCCTCTTTTCCCACAGATAAAGTACGCCAAGACCGAGTGCGACCCACCCTGCCGCCATCAGCGTGTCCCAAATCCTCCAAATAAGGATGGAATAGTCTCCTCCGTATGCACGCATCAACCAGTCCAATACAAAAAGGATGTAGCAAGTGATAAAGAAAGTCATGCAGGTATAGTTCCCGCCGACAAATACCGGAATACCCGCGGAAGACGCCACGATCAGCGCACCAAGCACAAACTTATCGTCAATATACGGAAAGATAAGGATGACTAAGAAGTAAGCGAGCAGTGTTCCGAGAATTCTTTGGACCACTCGTTTATAGCCCGCAGCCACGTTGGAATTTAATAAATAAAGCGCCGTGATTCCGACCCATCCAGGTTCGGAAAAATCAAATAGGAATGAACAGCCCAAAGCACATATCAAGGTAGCAGTGGAAATGAGCGCATACGCATAAGAGTTGCGGTTGCCGCCTTCCACGAGCTTGAGCTGTGCCATCGGGCGGAGCGAGAGCTTCTCGTAGCGCCAAACGAAGTGATCGAGCACGATTGCCGCCATCGCAAGGCTGAAACCGATGAAGTAGCCGACGAAGGCCATCAAGTCCGGTGTGAAATCGAATATCGAAATCAGAAGAAAAACCAGAACATATTTTCCCCACAGCCACCAGAATTTCTCGGCAAAGGTCATCAGGCTTTGACCGAAACACACCAGTCCGATGACGAGCCATTTGCCATACTCCATATTCTTGAGCACGACACCGAGAAGTGCAGCGCACATAACGCCGATGAAGGTAATGGCAACACCGCCGAGACGCGAAATCAAGTCGCTTTCGGTATCACTGAGCAGAGCCATAAAAGCCCCCAAGGCGGCAAAACCACCTAATTGGGGGCTATCGAAAAGACCAGACAACAGGAGCGCTGCCGAAATCGTGATCACAAACCTAAATGCTGCGGTCAACCGCGATTTCGTTCCGATCTCTTGACGGAGCCCGGCGCCTGTCATTAAAAATCTCCGCAAAAAGGCCGTTTACAACGGACCCTTCTGCTTTCTAAAGTATTAACCTCCGGTAACCGGCGGGAAGAAGGCCACTTCGTCGCCGTCCTTCAAAACTGTCGATTCTTTGGCCATTTCTTGGTTCACGGCAAAGCGCAGACGAGGCATTTCTTCAAAAGCAGCCTTAAGCGCTGCGTCGTTCTCAGACAGATAGTTAATCAGATCTTCCACGGTTTTTACATCTTCAGGCACTTCAACCGTATCTTCGCCTTTCAGCAGACGTTCTTTCAAAGAAGCAAAATAAAGAATTTTAACTTTCATTGTTTATCTTCCCTGTGAGCAGCACGGACATTCATCATCGCGTCTGTATTTCATTTGACGCCATGTCATCGTGCGGGCATCCACCATTAACAGACGACCTGTTAAAGGCTCGCCGAACTTCCCGATAATTTTAAGAGCCTCGGCGGCCTGCATACACCCAAGCATGCCCACTAGGGGTGCAAAAACGCCTTTGGTGGAAGCCTTCTCGTCTTTGCCTTCATGGTTCGGAAAAAGACAGGCATAACAAGCCGACTCAGGATCTCTAAAGTCGAAGACCGTGATTTGACCGTCGAAAGCCACGACTCCGGCCGTAACGAGCGGTTTTTTGAAACGTCGGCAAACGTCATTGAAGATGTAGCGAGACTCGGTATTGTCGGTACAGTCCAAAGCGACATCGCATTCGGAAACAAGCTTCTCCAATTCTTCGAGAGTCGGTCTGTGATCTACCGGAACGATTTCAACCTCGGGGTTTATGGCTTCCAGAGAGACTTTTGCGCTTTCGGCTTTATTCATACCTAAGCGCTCCATATTGTGAATGACCTGGCGCTGCAGATTGGTTAAATCCACCGTATCGGAATCCACAATCGTGATTTTTTTTACACCTGAGGAAGCCAGATACAGAGAGGCTGGTGACCCTAGTCCGCCGGCGCCGATGATTAGCACACGGCCTTGCGAGATTCTTTTTTGGCCTTCGACTCCGACCTCTTTCAAGAGTTCGTGACGAGAGTATCGGTTTTCTTGCACGATGCTCATCCTTTCAAAACAAAAATTCGTTCTCAAGATTCTAAGTATCCGAGAGCAAATTTAGTTAGTCCCTGTGCTCAAATTTATTCGTCCACGATAGATCAGAAGTTTTCAGGAACTATAACCACAACATCGGAGGCGAACATGAATATTCGAACACTCGGCGTCATTTGCGGCATTTTGTCCGGTTTCTTTTGGGGAACTATGGACATCGCTGCTCAATACCTATTGCACACGGTCCGCATGGCGCCCGCGCAATTCATTTCTTTAACGATGGTCGTTACGACGGTTGCGCTTTTCGGTATTTCTCTTGCCACAAGACCGAAAGAAACCTTTCTTGTAGCAGCTGACAAACAAAACGTCTTTCAGTTCTTCCTATTTGGCGTTTTGGTCCTTCTCACGCAGGTCAGCTTCTATGTTTGTGTGAAGTACTCCAACGCAGAAACGGCAGCAGTTATCGCCGCTACGCGGCCTTTCTGCATCATGGGGCTCCTGCTGTTTGCAGCCGTGATGCCGACTGCTTCGCAGATCTTTTGCTGTGCTTTAGCGCTTATCGGCGTTTGTCTGATGATGACCAAAGGAAACTTCTCGACGCTGTCCTTCGGATGGCTGACGCTTTTGGTCGGCTTCGGCGCGCCGCTCTTTAGTGCCGCCTACACGATCCAGAGCCGCACTATTGTTCGGAAGGTCGGACCGCTCATCGCCATGACTTGGGCCATGCTGTTCACCACGATTCTCTGCAACCTCTACTATCCGTTTTGGAAAGTCAGCCTTGAATGGAGCTTTCTGACTATCTTGAGCGTGCTATGGGTTGCGATCATGGGCCATATCGTTGCTTACACGCTTTACATCGTGAGCGCCTCCAAGATTCTTCCGACCATCACCGGTGTGCTTGAAACCGTTGAACCGTTAACGGCCATCGTGCTCTCATACTTTTTCTTCTCGCAAAAGATGAATGGTTTCATGCTCGCAGGTGCGGCGATGGTCCTTATCGCTGTCGTTCTTCTCGGCTTCAGCAGGCCTAAAGACAAAGCCAATTGAGGACTCAGGCAAACCCATGCTCCGATTTCTATAATCTGCAAACGCTTTAATTGATTTTTCTTTTTGCCAAATGCAGACACTAAGCCAGTTCTTTTCTCAGATTCCGGTTCTGTACAAAACAGCTGCCTTGCTTCTTCTCTCAAACTGTTTCATGACTTTTGCGTGGTACGCACATCTTAAAAATCTCGGAAATTCTCCGCTGTGGGTTGCGATTATTTCCAGCTGGCTTATCGCTTTCTTCGAATACTGCATCATGGTTCCGGCTAACCGCATCGGCTTCTCCGGCCTTTCCTTAGGCCAGCTCAAAATCCTTCAGGAAGTCATCTCATTGAGCATTTTTGTTCCGTTTGCCTTCCTGTACATGAAGCAGCCTCTGAAACTGGACTATCTGTGGGCTTCTTTGTGCATGCTCGGCGCCGCCTACTTCATGTTCCGCGACAAGCTTTAATCCACTGCCGGCAACACAACCGATTCCAACGGGATACTGAAATACCGATACCAAAACATCCAGCTGTCGACCGTGTGCTTCTTGAAATTCTCAACAATGAGATCCGCCATTTCAGAAACTAACGGCGAATGATCCGAATCTCTTCTACAGACGCATATCTCCCAAGGACGGCGGTGCCAGCCGGGAAGCACCGGAACAATATCGCCTCGCATCAGCTCATCAGCGACAAAAGAAGGTACCAAATCTACCGATATGCCTTCTCCTGCAATCAAGTGAGTGCGGCAGGAATAAGCGTCCTCAAAATGCACTTTTTCATCGGATTCAATCTCAAAGACAGCGTCTCGATTTTCTAAGCGCCGACTAAAAGAGCGATTGGAAGAGTTTCTCAACAGAAGGGTATGGTTTCGAAGTTCTTGGACGCTCTGAGGAGTTCCATTCCGGCGAAGGTAGCTGCGAGACGCCATGAGAAACGTAACGTTGTGTCCCGCTGGGATCCATGCGATGCCTTCTTTTGTAGGCCGATATCCGAAGTAAGCCACATCCGCCGCGCCGTTTAATAAACCATCCTCCCCGGCATCAATCAGCACTTCAACCCGCAGCCCCGAATGCTTGCGTTCGAAATTTGAAAACGCATTCAAGTAAGCACTGCGATCGATATTCGCCGGCAAGCTCACTTTCAAAATCCGCTTCGGCTTAATCGTGTCTTGGTGCTTGATGGACTCGGCGGTTTTCAGCAGACGCTGATATTGGCGCGCTATGCGGTCGGCTTCGGAAAACAGTTCCAGCGATTTCGTGACGATCTGCGCCGGTTTTCTTTTTCGATCGAGGATCTCGACTCCCAATTCTTTCTCTAACGAAGAGACCAAACGAGATGCCGCAGGAAGGTCCATATCTAAACGTTCTGCGGCTTGAGCCAGGCTTTTCGTTCTGCCTAATTCCGAGAGGAGGTTCCAGGTTTCGATTTTGAGGGAAGGTCGCATCGGTGCAACTTGTGAAATTCACAACTTAATCGGTACGCTCGCCATTATCCGCTTATTCTCAAGTCTTGAACGAGGACTTGGTTATGCAGAAGAAAACCGAAGGAATTTGTTTTGCGATCAGTGCAGGCATTTGCTGGGGTTCAATGGGTGTCGCAGCACAAGTGCTGATGGAAGATTCCGGCTTTGCCGTCGGCGATTTAGTCGCAGGGCGCCTTCTGGGTGCCGGGGCGCTCCTGCTGATGTTCGAACACTTCTTTATGCGCCGCTCGCTTCTGAAGTATTTCTCCCAACCCGGCGTAGCAAAAGACATCCTTCTTTATGGCGTGCTCGTACTGCTCACGCAGCTGACGTTTTTCCTGGCGATTCAGTGCAGCAATGCAGGCACCGCCGCCATCCTCGCGGCCACTATTCCGGTATTTACGACGATCTGGGACATTTTTGTAAAGCATCGCGCACCTCAGATTCGTGAAATGGCGTGCACGGCGCTGGCAATCATAGCGGTTGTATTGATTACCACCAAAGGAGATTTTGACTCCGTTTCACTCTCTCTAACGGGCGTCCTTTGGGGTCTTGCTTCCTCGGTTGCCGGCGCCGCCAGCAACATCCAGCCGAATGCCGTTCTTAAGAAAATCCCCGTTACCATTGTGGTCGGCGGCAGCATGACGGTCGGCGGCATTGTGATGAGTATCTTCTTTCCGCCGTGGGCAATTGAAGAAGCCAATTGGACGACGCTGTCGGCGCTTTTCTACGCCTATATCGTTGTTGTCGGAACTTTGGTTTCTTTCCTGCTCTATGTATCGAGCCTCAAGATGATCTCAGCGACCTCGGCCAGCCTCTTGAGCTGCTTTGAGCCGATCACGGCTGTTGTCCTCTCCGTCGCTCTGCTCGGTGCTCCGCTCACTCCCGCTGAAGGTGTCGGAGGCGTGCTGGTGTTTGCAGCGGTTTGGCTTCTCGCTTCACGTAAGGAAGCTCAGGCGTAAAAATAGCTCGGAATCATTTCGAGAGCGAGCTATTTGGAAAATTACGGATGAACTATTTCTGTTCTTCTGAGGCCGGAAGAACGCGCTTCAAGAAAGTACGAGTTCTTTCTTCCTTCGGATGCAGAAGAACATCTTCCGGCTTGCCTTGTTCGACGATCACGCCGCCGTCCATAAAGATCACGCGATCGGCCACTTCACGGGCAAAGCCCATTTCGTGCGTAACCACAACCATCGTCATACCGGATTTCGCCAGATCGGTCATCACCTTCAGCACTTCGCCCACGAGTTCCGGGTCAAGCGCAGATGTCGGTTCGTCAAACAGCAGAGCCTTCGGCCCCATTGCCAAGCCTCGAGCAATCGCAACACGCTGCTGCTGACCGCCGGAAAGGCTTGCGGGATAAGCGTTGGCTTTTTCAGCCAAACCGACGCGCTTGAGCATTTCCATGGCCTTCTTCTCGGCCTCGGCTTTGTTGACGCCGGAGACGAGTTTCGGTGCCAAGGCAACGTTCTCAAGAACGGTCTTGTGCGGCCAGAGATTAAAGCGCTGGAACACCATTCCGAGATGTTCACGAACTTTATTGATATCGGTCTTCGGAGAAGTGATGTCAACATCATTTACATAAATCTTGCCGCTGGTGGTTTCTTCCAATGCATTGATGCAGCGAAGCATTGTGGACTTGCCGGAGCCGGACGGTCCTAACACCACGACTTTTTCTCCGGGCATCACTTCGAGGTCAATACCGCGAAGGACTTGGTTATCTCCGAAATACTTGTGCAGATTTTCGATACGGATAACCGGTTTCTGTTCGGTCTTGTTGTCGCTCATCTGTTGTCGTCTCCTTTACCCAAGCGTTGTTCCATCTTCTTCACGAGGTAAGCCAGACCCAAAGTCATGACCCAGTACATCAAAGAAATCGTGATGTACGGTTCCCAGTAGCGGGCTGTTGCACCGGCAACGGTACGTGCGGCGTAAGCCAGTTCAGCCAAACCGATGGCAGAAACCAGAGAAGAGTCTTTCAAAATGGCAATCGCGTTGTTGCCCAACGGCGGAAGCATACGGCGGAAAGCCTGCGGCAGGATGATGTGGAACATGGCCTGCCAGTAAGTCATACCGACGGAGCGGGCAGCTTCCATCTGCCCTTTATCCAAAGACTGGATACCGGCACGGAAAACCTCGGAAAGGTAAGCACCGGCATTCAATGTAATGGCTACGATACCGGCGAGCATCGCACCGTATGTGGAACGAATCTCACGGGCAAGGTCACCGGAAATTAAAAGGCCTTCGGTCGGATGAATAAAGAACGGAAGGATCGCGAACTGCATCAGCAGAATCTGAACGAAAAGAGGCGTTCCACGGAAGAAGCTCACGTAAACCGTCACCGGCCAGCGAACACAATATTTAAGAATCTGCTTCCAAGGGGAATGTCTTGCATCAGCCAGTCGGGCCATGCCTAAAGCCATACCCAAAATCACACCCAAGGTGACACAGATCACCGTAATTTGGATGGTCATCTTGGCGCCTTCTAAGAAGAGAGGCCAATATTCTGTAATTACTTCGTACCGAAATCCGCCCACGTTCGCTCCTTGGTATTAAAAAATTCCCGAGATTTTATTTAAAAATTACCCGACCATGTAGATCGGGCAATTTCATTGGTTAGTTCCTGTTACTGAGGAAGTTTCGGTGCATCAGTACCGAACCATTTGCGATAAATCTTATTGTATTCACCGCTGGCGATCACTTTTTCGAGACCGGCGTTGATCTTATCGATCAGCTTCTGGTTACCTTTCTTAACAGCAATGCCGAAGTACTGTTCTTCGAAAGCAGGGTCACGAGTCATGTTGAAGTGCTTGTCGGGGTTGTTGCGGGCATAGAAAGCCAAAACACCGATATCACCGATTGCGGCGACCACACCGCCCTGATTTAGTTCTTCGAGAGCAAGCGGAGTGTTGTCAAAACGACGAATTCTTGTAGAAGCTTTGCCGAATGCCTTAGAGGCAGCAACGTCACCGGCAGAACCGCTCACAACAGCCACACTGCCTTTAGAGAGATCGGAAAGCTTGTTGATCTTGACGGACTTGTCGGTCAGGATCAGCTGATGAGCCAGGAAGTAGGGTTTGGAGAAATCAACAACCTGCTTGCGTTTGTCGGTAATCGTGATACCGGACATGATGATGTCGCGGTCGCCTTTATCGACAGTGGCGAAGATGCCTTCCCACGGTGTGTTGATGAACTTAACGTCAAAACCTTCAGCCTTGGCGATAGCACGCATCAAATCAACGTCGAAGCCGACGAGCTCTTTCTGCGGTGTTTCATATTCGAAAGGACGATAAGTTGCGCCTGTTCCAACGACATACTCTTCAGCATTAATTCCGGCGGAAGCAGTCAATGCGATTGCAGCGCACGCTGTCCAAAGCAGCTTTTTCATCAACATTTAATAGACTCCAATAGAAGAATTCGTCACCGCGTACACGTCGCGGCCATTCTGATCATCATGCCACAGTCGAACCCACATTGGGCGGCTTTTAAGCAGGAATCCTGTGAACCCCTAGGTAAATCCATTAGTTAACAATCAATTTCGTCTGTGAATTGTGAAATCAGGTTGTCTTCGGCTTTTGAAAGTTTAATTGCAGCCTGTGTTCGAAGCTCGATATTCCGAAGGCGTCATTTCGTGACGTTTTTTAAATGCAGTTGAGAAGTGCGCGGGCGTTTTAAAGCCAACAGAATATGAAATTTGCTTTATGGAGAGTTTATTTTCTTTCAATAAGTTTTCGGCCAGATCTAGACGTCTGGTCATTAGCCATTTAGCGGGAGACAACTCTGTAATTTTTAAAAAATCCCGCTTAAAAGTTGCTAGACTTCGGCCCGAGTAAGAGGCAAACTCACTTAAAGAAAGATTTTCTGTAAAGTGATCCTCCATGAACTCCTTTAAATCTACATTCCAATCTCGATAAAAATCAAAAAGCGTCGGGAAAAAGCGAATATCGGTCTGAAGCAAATCAAGAATTAATTCCTCTACCTTTAATTCTGTCATCTCCTGGCCAGGGTCTTGGCCTTCTTCAACGAACAGAATGATGGAAGACAATAATCCTTGCAGGCACAGTGTCCTGTTCAATCTCATGAAGCAATTGGACAACCCGGTAAAATCTTGCGGGAACTCATTATTCTTCAAATGTCTCTGAAAATAGTCTTCTAGTATGTTTTGAGGAAGACGGATATTGAGGCCTTCGTAATTTTTCCCAGCAAAAGAAGCTTTAACAAGCCTAACACTGCAGTCCTTCTTTAAAAAAACACAAGACCCAGCCGGAATTTCCTCTGTCCTTCCCTTATCTGAAATCAAAAGTTTTCCCTGCCGAACAAATACCACACAGTGATCGGGAACCCGATGCTCCATGTGCCACTGGCTCGGCACGGAGCAGGAGAAAATTAAGTTAGAAAAATTAGAAGTAATGTAATTACTCATGAGCAGAGAGCTTCTTAAATATCAAAGGCATTGCCTGTTCATCAAGGGGTGTCATGTCCACTAAATCTAATTTTTTGACCATGGATAATGTAGAGGTTTTGTATTTTAAAAAATGGGGCGTTTGCAGATGAGCCTTATATGCCTCCTCATTCTTATAAATTTCCACAATTCGGATTTGTTCCGGGTTTCGCTTCTCTACCATCGGAAAAATCGCGATCACACCCGGCTCTTTCGACACGGACTCTGCTCCGACGGTTCTTGCCTGCTTGAGGTATTCCTCTAGCTGGGACCGATCTACTTGAATTTCAGCAATTCGCACAATCATCTGTTCCTCCTTAGGAAGGTCCTTAGCAATTGCAGCCGAACCCGCGAGAATGGTGAACAAAACAAATACAAAACGCAACAACCAATTACTCATATGCTCTCCTTAGCTTAGATTAAAACCAAATTGATAGGCCAGCTTCGGATATTCCGTTTTCTGGATATCAGTTTTTGTCGGATATCCCCTTGCTTCAATTCTGCCGATATCCTTCCATCCGAGATATCTGCTTAAGGAGTCAAAGTGGGCATTAATAGAATCAAAACTCCATCCAAACTTACCGCCGCAAACTGCAATAAGCCCCATCTTTTTGGGCATCTTCATGAAGTCAGTCCTCCGTGAGGTAAATCGCTCCAAAAGTGCTTTCAAAGACGAATGAATCGCGTAGTAATAGATCGGAGTTACAAAAATTACGACGTCAGCCTGCTCTATAAGGTGCAATATTGCAGGAACATCATCACGGATAAGACATTGGCCTGAGTTTTTGAGACAGAAAAAACAGCCTCGGCAAGCATTAATATCCTCAAAAGACGTATTAACACGGCGGACTTCATGGCCTGCTTCCTTAGCACCCTTTACGAAATTAGTCGCCAGCAAATTAGTAGTCCCGTCTTTATGAGGACTTCCGGAAAGAACGAGAATTCTCAACTTTCCCGGGGAAATTACTTTAGAAAATTCTTGCGGCAAAGATTCTCTTTGGAAGAGAGGCGGTGTACTCGCGGCCGCGATCGAAACCCCGTTTACCGCCAGCGTGCTGCCGAGCGTACTCAACAACATTTTTCTCCTATTCATAGATCTCTCCTTCTTAGATCTAGAGATGATTTTTCTGCCAAAAAGTCTAAGGTGAGGATCTCGATGGAGAGATTATTTGAAGATTCGAAGGCTTTTCTCTACGGCTCAAAAGCTTTCTTAAGGGAGCCGGAACAATTATGCTGAAGCGCTCTCAGCTTTGATTTCGCTCAGCCTCTCAAAGGAAGGCTGAGCGAATTTACTCTCAATCAGAGTTTTGAAGGGAGCCGAGTCCCGGACGTTAAAAAACTTCGACGTTATCGATCAAACGTGTGGTGCCGATTTTTGCTGCCGCTAAAACAACTAACGGCGTTTTATTGATCAAGTCGTCTTTGGTGGGCGCAAGAAGGTCGCTTCTCCGAACAACAGCAACATAGTCAGGGATCCAGCCATGGCCGTCGAGCATCTTCATTGCTCTTTCTTCCAACACTTCCGGATCAGCCGTTTCTGCTTCAAGCGCGTCTTTAACGCCTTTAACCGTCTTGTAAAGCAGTGTGGCGTCTTGCAGTTCTTGTGCGCTCAAGTAACGGTTGCGGGAAGACAGAGCAAGACCCGTTTCTTGATTGCGCTGCAGTTCTGCAGGAATAATGCGAATCGGCATGCCGAACTGACGAACCATCTCTTTGATGATCGTCAGCTGCTGATAGTCTTTTTTACCGAAAACGGCAACATCGGGACGCACGATGCAGAAGAGCTTCATGACGACCGTGCAGACGCCTTCAAAAAATCCCGGACGATAGAACCCTTCAAGAATGTCGGCGAGTTTAGGGTCTGGCTTAACTCGGAAAGTCTGAGGCTGCGGATACATGTCTTTTTCGCTCGGCGCGAAGACATAATCAACGACGCCCTGTTCTTCGAGCTTTTTGCAGTCCTCTTCCAGCGTTCTGGGGTACTGATCAAAGTCCTCATTGGGTCCGAACTGCAGACGATTAACAAAAATCGACGCTACCACCGTGTCGCCGTACTTGCCGGCTTCCTGCATCAGGTGCAGATGACCTTCATGAAGATTGCCCATGGTCGGAACCAGAGCGATGTTCTTCTTCCCCTTGAGCTCTTCCTGAAGAGCTTCGATTGTATGAACAACTTTCATTTTTTCTCAAAAAAATCAGAAGGAGTGCTCGGGCGCCGGAAATTTGCGGTTTTTAACAGCTTTCACGTAATTGGCCACGGCTTCTTTAATGCTTGCGGCTCCTTCCATAAAGTTTTTAGTAAATCTCGGTTTACGGCCAGGAAAGATTCCCAGCAGATCCTGTAATACTAAAACCTGACCGGAGCAATTTAGCCCTCCGCCGATACCAATTGTCGGAATGCTTAAAGCTTCTGTCACACGTTTGGCAACATCTGCGGGCACCATTTCCAGCACGATCATGGATGCACCGGCCTCCTGCAGAGCCAAGGTGTCGGCTAAAAGTTTCTCTTCTCCGGACTTAGTCTTGCCCTGAACAAAGTAGCCGCCGATAGCATTCACAGACTGAGGCGTAAATCCGACGTGTCCGCAAACGGGAATGCCCATGGCCGTTAAGCGGCGAGCCAAAGGACAAACCTCGACACCGCCTTCGAATTTAACCATATGGGCGCCGGCCTGCATAAGTTTGACGGCATTGGCTACCGCCTCGTCTTCATTGACGAGGTAGCTGCCGAAATTCATATCTGCTAAAACCAGTCCGTATTTATTGCCGCGGGCCACGCAGGCGGTGTGATAAACCATATCATCAATGGTCACGGGAAGCGTTGTCTCATGGCCCTGCATCACCATACCGAGAGAGTCTCCGATGAGTTTGATGTCTACACCGGCTTCATCTTCGACGGAAGAGAAAGTTGCGTCATAGCAGGTAAGCATCACAATCGGCTCCCCTGCTTCGTACATTTTCTTGATGGTGCTGAGTCTAACAGGCTTGCGTTCCGTTTTCTGATCCATTGCATTCTCCTAAATTGCCGAACCACTCCTCGGCAGATTTAAATCGGTTAATTCGCTGGTCAGCTGTTGCAGCCAAGAAGACATGAACCTGACCTTTTCCAGCAATATTAAACTGCGGCGCTATCTCTGCAAGAGGAACTAACACGAAGGCCCGCTCCGTCATGCGCGGATGAGGAAGGAGAACAAATGGATCGTCGGAGCGCTGCTCTCCGACGGTAAGAAGGTCTAAATCAATCGTCCGGGGCGCATTGTGGACGCCTGCCGGACGTACACGTCCCAGGTCGGATTCAATTGCTAGCAGTTGTGTCAGCAATGCGCGGGGAGATAATTCCGTCTTTATCTCAAGGACTGCATTGGTGTAATCGGGACCGCTCGAATCAATAGGCTCCGTTTTATAAAGAGAAGAGACTTGAACAAAGCGAACGCCCGGAATATCGGCAATTCGAAGCACTGCCTCCTTCAGAGTGGATTCGGGCTCGCCGAGATTTGCGCCGAGCCCGATAAATGCCTGCTGCAGCATGACCTACTTATCCGCCTTTTCTTTGTCAGAAGCAGCCTTCTGCGCCTTAGGAAACTTGCTTCTGTCGAAACGTTTCTTGCGTCTTCTGCGGCGTTTTTTCTTTTCTTTTTCCTCTCCGTCGGCTTCATCTTCATCCGACTTACCTTCAGCTGCTCTTTCCTGGCGCAGACGTTCGCGCTCTTTGCGGTCCTGCTGCTCGGCTTCTTTGCTCATTTCCAGACGTTCTTCGTCGGTTGCGCCTTCGTAGGCCGTCCACCAGTCTGCAAGCTCGTGAGAGGCGTCGCCGCTGGAAGCGCGAAGCAAAAGGAAGTCGTAAGCAGCACGGAAACGCGGGTGCTGGAGAAGCTTCATCGCGGCGCGGCGGCTTCTGACTAAAAATCTCGGCTGAAGTTTCCAGATAATGGCCATGTCGCTGACGTAGCGCGACTGCAAGCCGTCCCAGCGATAGCTGTCGGCCACTTTCTTGGCGGCCTCTTCATAAATCTGTCCGGGCGTTTTACCGGTGGATTTGGCAACCTCTTCCTTCATTTCATGCCACAGGAGCACGGCGAAGAGGAAGCTCGTCGAAATCGATTTACCTAAAGCGACACGAGCGTCACAGCGTTCCAACCCCTTGCGAACAAAAGGTAGACCGAAGGTGCGCTTCAAAACATCAAAGAGCGGAATCGGAATGTTGATGTCATAGCGATTCATGAGTTCCATACAGGCAACGGCAGAACCGCTCAGCACCATCTTGGAGAATTCATCCGCCAGACGGGCGCTCGGAACGGAAAGCAGCAGCGTCTGCATGTAGTGCATCGGAGCGGCGGTTTTCTCGTCGATCGTAAAACCGAGTTTGGCAGCAATTCGTATCGCACGAAGGATGCGAACCGGATCTTCGCGGTAGCGAGTGGCCGGATCGCCGATCATGCGGATTTTTCTCTCGCGGATATCGTCTAATCCGTGGTGATAATCGTAAAGGTCGCCGCTGATCGGGTCGAAATACATCGCATTGACGGTAAAGTCTCTGCGGGCGGCATCTTCATACTGCTCGCCGAAAACGTTGTCGTTGGTAATGACGCCGTCCTCGTCTTTTGTCACGCCTTGCTTAGCAAAGCCGCGGAAAGTCGCCACTTCAATCGTCTCGGCGCCCTTGTTGACATGAACAAGGCGGAATCGTCTTCCGATAATGATGGCGCGCCTTGTGACTTTTTTGACTTCTTCCGGGGTCGCATCGGTGGCGACATCAAAGTCTTTCGGTTTGGCTCCGATCAGCAAATCTCGTACGGCGCCGCCGACAATAAAAGCTTTATATCCGGCGTCCTGAAGCTTTTGGCAGACGGATATTGCAAAAGGGCTCACGGCCAAGAGGTCAATTCCGTTTTCTTCTCTCGGAACAATATGAGCTTTCTTCCGAATTTTTGTCGGCACATTCGCTTTGAAGCCCTCTTCTTCTTTAACCAACTCTCGTACTCCGTACGGACAGAAGCTTTTAGAACAGCTTATGTTCGCTGAATAATTCCAGAATTTCCCAATGTCTCTCCTGAGCCGTACTTCTTAACCGGTCATCGGGATTCGTTGCTACTGCCTTTCCTCCGTGACGGGCCACATGATCAAGCAGTGGAAAATCATTCATAGAATCGGAAAAGAACGCCGATTCTTTCAGATCCGCTGCCGAGCCGCCGCACTTTTGTATAAAACGCTCGGCGTTGACAACCTTCTGCGTTGCAAAGTTTTCACTGATCCAGCGGCCTGTAAACTCTCCGTCGGGCTTTTCCTCCGGCTCGGCGCAGATCAGATCGCGGATACCGAAAAGCTCGGCAATCGGTTCCACCGCGTAACGGTATGAGGCAGTAATCATCACAACTCTAGCACCGGCCTCACGGTATTTTTTGACGAGATCCACAGCGATGGGCAGTACGTGCGGCATGATGTCCCGCTTTAGATACTGAACTCGGAGTTCATCGAGTTCGCGGCGCGGGAAACGCGCCAGCAGCTTCATTTCAAAATCTTCGAATTTATTGATATCGAGGCAGCCGTTTTTATAGTCGACGTCGTATTGAATTCGTTCGGCGCGAAGCTGTTTTTCATCTTTGCCGACGTGGGAAAGCAAGGTTTCGGCCCACAGGATTGAGCTGTCGACGGGAATCAAGGTGCCGTCTAAATCAAAAAACGCGTATTTCACCGATCTTCCTTTGTATCTTGATTGCGTTCGAGCCATTCTTTGATCAAGGGGATGGTCACGGCTCTCTTGGCTGACATGGCATAACGGTCCAAGCTGTGAAGCAGATTACTCATCGTGTGCATGTCGCGCGGAAAATTATTCTCGATCCAGTTCAGAACTTCCGGCGCCACTTTCAGGCCGGTCTGAGACGCCGCCTCCAAAATAACCTGGCGCTTTTGTTCGTCAGACAGCGGAGATAGCTCAAAAACAACGCCCCAGCTGAAGCGGCTGGTAAGGTCTTTACGGAAGCCCTGACGTTCAAAATCTTTCGGGCTGCGGTCTGCGGTCACGACAAGATGGGTTCCGGGATGCTCGCGCACGGTGTTGTAAAGAACAAACAGCTCCTGCTGTTGTTCCGGCGTCAGATCTTGAACATTGTCTACGGCGTAGATTGTGCGGTTTTCGTCGAAAGCGGGAACCCCTCGCTTTGTTTGCCCAAAGCGCGTACGAGGTGTGTTTTGCCGACACCTTCATATCCCCAAAGGTAAGTAAACTGCGGTCCGCGTCCTTCCTTCAGCTCGGAAATCACGGCCACAGCTTCGCTGTTCGACCCACAATAAAATTAGAGAGTCGGCTGTTTTCAGGGAAAAATCCAAAGGAAGCTGGCCCTTATTTGTTCCTTCTTGTCTTTCTCGGATTCAACCAAATCGTTAACCTGCATCAGTCTGTTTGTTTACTTTTCGGATTCTAAAGGTTTCTCGATAAGACTGAGATCATTCTGCTTGCTACTCAAAACGAAACAGGTATACCCCGTCGCCTTTTCCTCGGGTTTATCCTAGGCCGTACTCGATCGGAGGAATTTCCATGACAATGACATTTAATGAATCACGATGGCCTAAAGAAACGCAATCAAGGTAGTGAAAGGCAACGGTGTGAGTAAGCTCGCTGTTTTCATGGATCCGATGTGTGTTTACTGCAAACGGCTCAGCCGCGAAACGCTCGCCAATTTAATGAACGTCACCATCTACTGCTACATTTGGCCGTTCTTAAGCGAAGAATCCAAAGAAATCGCCGGTGCATCTACTCCAGCGCCGACAAGGCTGACGCCTTGGTTCGCTGGATGAAATACGATCAGATGCCCACCGGAATGCCGAATGAATATTCGGAAGAGATGATTGAACAAAACATTGCGCTGGCCGATTATCTCGGACTGCAGGGGACGCCTGCAATCTTCTTATCCGACGGCCGCGGCCCGTTCGGTGCAATGAGCGCCAAAGCTCTTGCGCACAAGATCATTTCCGCTGAACATTACTAAACCATCCTTTTAGCTTCAAAGAGCCGGCTTACTGCCGGCTTTTCGTTTCGCGCTGTTACACAGTCTTTGAGAAAACGTCTTGTTAGCTGTTATCCTCATGCGCGGAATTGAAATGCCGTTCAGCGGCTTTTTCTCCTCTAGAATTGAGCAATTCCCAATCTTCAATCTCAAAGCTGTTAAAGATGACAAAACCTCTTTCCTATGCAGACTCCGGCGTTTCTATTGATGCCGGCGACGAGTTAGTTGAACGCATTAAACCCTTTGCCAAAAGACCCTGATTCCCGGGTACTCGGTTCCATCGGCGGCTTCGGTGCCTTGTTTGAAATTTCTAAAGATTACAAGGAACCTGTTCTCGTTACGGGAACGGACGGCGTGGGTACCAAACTCAAACTCGCTTTCCTGCTGAATCGTCACGACACCGTCGGCCAGGACTTGGTCGGCATGAGCGTCAATGACATCCTGGTTCAGGGCGCTAAGTCTTTATTCTTCCTTGACTACTTCGCCTGCGGTCATCTTAATGTCGACGTTGCCGAACGCGTTGTCAAAGGCGTCGCACACGGCTGCGAACTGGCCGGCTGCGCATTGATCGGCGGCGAAACGGCCGAAATGCCGGGCATGTATCCGGCCGGTGAATACGACCTTGCCGGCTTTGCCGTCGGTATTGTCGAAAGAGCCAAATTATTGACGGCAGCCGCATCAAACCGGGCGACGTCGTTCTCGGACTGGCTTCGAGCGGTCCCCACTCCAACGGCTTTTCTTTAATCCGCAAAGTTGTTGAAGTTTCCGGCAAACCCTGGACAACCAAGCTTTCCGACGGAAAGACTCTGGCAGACGCCGTTATGGAACCGACACGCATCTACGTCAAGCCGGTTCTTGAAGCCATGAAGAGCGTGACCATTAAAGGCATGGCCCACATCACCGGCGGCGGACTGCTTGAGAATATTCCCCGCGTTCTGCCCGAAGGCACTCAGTGCGTGATCAAGGCAGGTTCCTGGAAGCGTCCGGCCGTTTTGACTGGCTCCAGGAGGAAGGTCATATTGAAGACCACGAAATGTACCGTGTCTTCAATAACGGCATCGGCATGGCCGTCATCGTTGCCGCTGAAGATGCTGAAAAGCTCAGAAAGCTTTGAAAGCTGCCGGTGAAACCGTCTATCGCATCGGTGTCATTGAAGCGCGCCGGCCGGCGAAGCCCTCTGCGTTGTGCGCTAAGCATTAGTATTCTCGCTAATTGAGCCTCCTTCGGGAGGCTCAATTGTTTTAATTTCATTACACTGAAAAGAAACAGAAACTGGTTTCAAGGATAAACATGAGCAAACCCATTACAGAGTCCATCTTGAGCAATGAGACCCGCGTTTTTCTCATGTGCTGTGATTTTCGAAGCTTCTCTGCCGTTGCCCACGCTCTCGGCATCACTCAATCGGCTGTTTCGAAGATCATTCGGAAGTTTGAGGATTCCATCGGCTTTGAATTGTTCATCCGCAACTCCCGGCCGCTGACACTCACCCCAGAAGCCCATCTGCTGCACCGACAGCTTCGGGGTCTCAAAGGCGAGATGACACGCTCTTTGTCCTCGCTGCAAAGCAAGAACTACATTAAGCCGATCCTGCGTATCGGGATCTTGGAAAGTCTTCATTTAAATCTGGGCGTGGCGATCCTCAAAATCTTCTGCCCAACCTGTCTCAGGTCGTCATGCTGACGGCCAGCGCCAATGTCCTGATACAAAGACTGATTGAGCGAAAGCTCGATCTCATTATCACGAACGACGTTTCCACCGAGCCGTCGCATGTTTTCAGAAGGGCTGTTTCATGAACCTTCTGTGCTAATCCTTCCCAAATCTTTTGAAAAGACCCTAATCAAAACTGGACTTGGCACTTGCCGTCTGCGGACTGCCGCTCATTCGCTACTGGAACGAAAGCGGCGCCGGAGAAATCAATGAGATGTTCATGAAAACACACGGCCTCAGGTTTCCGGACAAAATCTCCGTCGACACCAATTCACTTCTAGTGACGCTCGTCTCCCAGGGCATCGGCTGGGATTTTCTCGGCCGACTACCGTCCTGGAAAACATTCACATGCATCCTCATTTCATCGTCCGAGAAATGCAAAACCCAGTTTTAGCCGAGAAGTGTATTTAATCGGCCGGGAACAGGAATTTGTCGTGGAATCCGAGATCATTGCCGACATTGCTAAGCAATTCGTTCAAGAAAACATTATTCCCGAAAGTCTCAAATTCGCACCTTGGGTCAAAGAAGGTTTTACGGTCGGATAGGGCAAATATCCTTTAATTTCATACAAATAAAAGACAATTACAAATCATAAAGTATTCCAACGCGGCATAGATCTTATTCTTCGGTTTCCGAAGCCTGATCCTAAAATATTGGTATAGCCTCAAACCACAAAGAGGTTTCCAACCAAAATTCCCATAAAAGGAGAAAACTATGCCAATCACAGGCTGGATTGCCATCCTCGTCCTGATCGTCATGTGCTACATGCTGATCAAACAGTACGAAACCCGTATGGTGCTGTTCGGAGGCGGTTTCATTCTCTGCTGTATTTCCCCAATGGCCGGCTTAAACGCCTTTGCCAAAACCATGACCAACGGTGCTTTGATCACGGCCATCTGCTCGGCTACCGGATTTGCCTATTGCGTTACCTATACAGAGTGCGACCGTTCCTTAGTGCATTATCTGACGCGTCCGATCCGCAACGTCGGCATCCTGATGATTCCGATCACCTCGCTGCTTACCTTTGCGATCAACATCGCTATTCCCTCAGCTGCCGGTGTGGGCGCCGTTGTCGGTACGACCTTGATTCCTCTGCTGCTTAGAGCAGGCTTCAAACCGGCCGCCGCTGCGCAGCCGTTCTGATGGGCACCACCGGTTCTCTGCTTTCTCCGGGCTTGTCTCACAACGCCTATGTTTCCGACATGGCTCATATGTCCATCATGGACCTGATCAGCTATCACGGCATCTACTCCTGATGATCGGTGTGGTCGGCGCCGTCGGCCTGTGCATTGTCTGCTGGGTTTTGGGCGACAACAAAGGCGAAAAATGGCGGAAGCCAACCCTGCCGCCGATGCAGAAACGTCCTCCTTTAAGCCGAGCCCCATCAAGGCTTTCGTTCCGCTAATCCCGATCATCCTCATGCTCGTGTTCACGTTCTGGATTCCCTCGGTCAAGATGGGCGTTGCACCGGCCATGCTGATCGGTACGATTGTCTGCCTGATCGTTGCTATGTGCGACCCGCAGCAGTTCTCCAAGCAGTTCTTCAAAGGTATGGGCGACTCCTACGGCAGCATCATGGGCATCATCATTGCCGCCGGCGTGCTGGCGCGGGCTTAACCGCTTCCGGGTTAATTAAAGGCCTCATCGCTTTGATGGTTCAGTCCAAGGAAATTGCACAGTGGGGCGGCTCGATCGGACCATTCGTCCTCTCCGTTCTGATGGGCAGCGGCGACGCAGGCGCCATGGCCTTCAACAGTGCCGTCACTCCGCATGCTCAGGAATTCGGTATGCAGATCCACAGCCTCGGCTCTCTGGCTTTTTAGCAGGCGCTGCCGCACGGCTTCCCCGATTGCCGGCATCACCATTCTTGTTGCCGGCTTGGCTAAGGCCAATCCTTTGACGTTGCAAAGAGAACCTTCCTTCCGATGGTTGTTGCAGTTATTCTTCTTGCCATCTTTATGAGGTAAGAAGCTCTCCCGGCGCGGGAAGGGCTTCCTTTCCGCGCTCTATTTTCGGACATACGAGACCGCTATGAAAAACGAAAATCGCCGTCATCGGAACCGGAGGCACCATCGTCAGCGCGGTGCAAATGCAACGCAAATGACGGGCTACAGCATCACGGATGCCGACATTCATACAATTATGACGGCTCTGCCTGAGCTTAATGACATCGCTGAAATCGCTACTTCTCTGTTTTCAATATCGGTTCGAGCAACATCAAGCTCTCCAACTGGCTGGAGCTCGTGTGTCTGATCAACAAACTTTCCAAGGAAAACTTTGACGGTTTTGTCGTAACACACGGCACCGACACGATGGAAGAAACCGCATTCTTTGCGAATCTGACATTAAAGACTGAGAAACCTGTTGTCTTTACCGGCTCCATGAAACCGGCTACAGCGGTTTCCGCCGACGGTCCTTTAAACCTTCTAAATGCCGTCCGTTTGGCGGGTTCTCCTAAAGCGGCCGGTAAAGGCGTTCTCGTTTCGCTTAACGGCACGATTCATGGAGCACGTGACGTCGTCAAAACCAACACCGTTGCCGTAGAAACCTTCAAGTCTCCGAACAGCGGCCCGCTCGGATACATCATCGGGGATCAGATTGATTTTCTGACCGAATCCGTCAAGCCGCATACACTGCGGTCCTGCTTCGAAGTCGGAGAAACAGACACCGCTGACGAATATCCGAGAGTCTGTGCACTTCTTTGCTGCGCCGACCAAAACCCGGACTTGCTCGAGGCGGCCGTTGACAAGGGCTTCCACGGTATTGTTTTGAGCTGCACGGGCAACGGTTCGGTTCCTTTGGTTTTCGAACCCGTGCTTCAGAAAGCTCATGATGTTGTGTGCGTCCGTTCCAGTCGTACCGGAGCGGCCCTGTAACGGAGGGGATGACGCGCTGGCAAGTCAACGGTATGATTCCCTCAGGAACCTTAAATCCTCAAAAGCAAGAATCCTGCTTCAGTTAAGCCTAAAGAGTTCGGGCTTGACCTAGAAAAATTAAAGAGATCTTCAAAACATATTGATCTTTCTTGGATCAATTAATCCTAAGGAGAAAACATGTACGACTTACTTCTCAAGAATGCTTGGGTCGTCGATCCGCTGAATTCTGTTAACGGCGTTGCCGATGTCGCCATCCAGGACAGCAAAATTGCCAAAGTCCAGCGCGACATCACGGAAGAAGCTAAAGAAGTCATCGACTTTACCGGCAAAACTCTTCAGCCCGGCATTATTGACAGCCACGTTCACCTCGGCGAAATGTGGGGCTCTCCTTCGGCCCGAGAATGCTGGCAATGAACGGTGTCACGACTTGCCTGGATATGGCCGGTCCTCTGGAGAACATTCTTGACAACGTTCCTAAATACGGCGTCGGCATTAACATGGCGATCCTCCAGTTCGCCTCTCCTCCCTTCACCTTCAAGGATGCCAACCCTTCCCAGCAGGAAATGATCGACTTGATCGACAAATCCCTGGAAGAAGCGCGCTCGGTGTCAAACTCCTCGGCGGCCACTATCCGCTTGAACCCGAAGTCTCTTCTCTGCTCATCCGCACCGCCTTGGAACGCAGAGCTTACGTTGCCTGGCATGCAGGAACGACTAAGAACGGCTCCAACATCAACGGCATGATTGAAGCCGTGAAGATGGCTGACGGCTATCCGATGCATTTAGCCCACATCAACGCCTACTGCCGCGGCGCCATCAAAGACGCTATGGAAGAAACGGCCATTGCGATCGATTTGCTCAAAGCCAATCCCAACATCTTCTGCGAAAGCTATGTCTCCGAAGAACGGTACACGTCTGACATGCGACAAGGACGGCAAGATTCAGTCCAAGGTGACGGGGAACTGCCTTAGAGCTTTCGGCTTTACCGAAGACAAAGACGGTGTGAGAGCTGCGTTGTTAGCCGGCAAGGCCTTCGTAGTTTACGATGCCGGCGGTTATTCTGATCTGATGACCGGTGAAGAAGCCCTTCGCCGCTGGGAAGTTGCTGACACGAACGTCGGCGGAAGCTTCAACATCAATCCTCCGCGCCTCGTATCGCCTTGGCTCAGGCCAAACGCGATGACGGCTCCTTCGTCGTTGACGCAATTTCCACCGACGGCGGATGCATCCCCGCAACGTCATCCTTTCTCAAGGACTGTCTCTCGTAAAACTGGACATCTTGAGTCTCAGCGAATTTGCACAGAAGACCTCTTTGAACCCGGCCCGTATGCTCCGTTTGGCAAACAAGGGTCACCTCTCCGTCGGCGCAGACGCAGATATCACTGTTTACGACTACGCTACTCAGATGCCTGTAGCTTCCTTCATCGAAGGCCGCAAAGTTCTCTTCAACGGAGAATTGGTTTCTAAGGGCGCAACCGTCATCTGTACCGAACACGGCAAAGACGCCATTGAAAACGCGGCATGAAGGCAATTGTGGTTGATCCCGGCAAGCAGATCGAACGCATCACAGCCCTCTAAAACTTCTTGCCTGTAATACCGACCGAGCGGGGCGCCGAAAGGACTCCGCTCTTTTCCTTTGTTGTCCGGACGGGTGCTGTTAACTGAGAGCTTCTTAATTACCAAAGGATTTTCCGTGATTTATCTATTGTCGTTTCCCCACCTTCCCATAATTGCAACTTTCTGAAACAATTAAAGGTTAAGGGTGAACCAAGGCACCCTGCTTTTATCGAACAACCTCAAAGGAAAGATATGACCGATCCGCGTCCCGTCTGCACAGAAAAACTCAAGACATCATCAAGACTCTGCGCTCCAATGTCCAGGTCGAGGCTGCCCTCGAACTGGCCGTCAAACAGCAGGAAAAGCGCATTGCCGACCAAATCATTCTGACCGAAACTCCGGCTCCTCCCTTCCATGAAGAAGAAAGAGCCAAGGTTCTCCTCGGTATGTTCAAACAGTACGGTTTGACCGATGTCAAACAGGACGCCATCGGCAATGTTATCGGCCGCAGAAAAGGCACCGGCAACGGTCCCACTCGTCGTCGGCGCTCACATCGACACCGTGTTCCCGGCCGGTACTGACTGCAAAGTTCACAGAGACGGCGACGTCTACAGCGCTCCGGCATCTCCGATGACGCTGCCGGCTTGGCCTCCATGCTGCAGGTTATCCGCTGCCTGAACGAAAACAACATTGAAACCGTCGGCGACATCGTCTTCGTCGGAACATTGGGTGAAGAAGGCAACGGCGACTTACGCGGCGCAAAGCGCTCTTCAAAGAAAGAATGACTATGACGGCATGATCGCCATCGACTCCGCCAATGTTCACCGCATTCTGCGCGGTGCTGTCGGCTGCAAACGCTTCCGCATTATTTTCGAAGGCCCCGGCGGACACAGCCTCCACAAATTCGGCATTGTCGGTTCTGCTATTCACGGCCTGTCCCGCGCCATCGTCCGTGTTGACGAACTCAAGGTTCCGACCGATCCGAAGTGCACTTTCAACTTCGGTGTGATCAAAGGCGGTACCAGCGTAAACGCCATTGCGCACGCGCTGAAGCCGAACTTGATATCCGAAGCTTCAATCAGCCTGCACTCGAAGCTTTCGTTAAGACCGTTCTTGAAACTATCGAAGCCGCCTGCGACGAGGAAAACATGCGCTGGGGCCTCGAAGGCGACGGCATGGTCTCTTTGAAGATCGAACAAATCGGAGACCGTCCTGCCGGCATGAACGCTGATGACGCTTCCGTCATTCAGGCTGCTTACGGCTCTCTCTTGTCTTTAGGCATTTCTCTGGACAAGTACACTCTGGCCGCAACCGACCAGAACGTGCCTTTGTTCTACGGTCTGCCTGCTACAACGCTCGCCGGCGGCACGGAAGAAAACAACCACGCTTTATCCGAGCGTTGGAACGCCAAAGACGCTTTCCAAGGACCTCAGGTCGCCTTTCTCACCGCCCTCACTCTGGTCGGCATGAAGGGTGTTTCTGAACCGATCCTTGAGAAAGTGCAGCATTAATTTGTTGTAACATTTCGAAGCTGAATCCAATTCAGCTCTTGACCGAAGCCGGGTCCGCCCGGCTTTTATTTTGTCCCTATAACGCAAAACCGAGAAAATCGAGTTTTTGCGGGATTTTATTTGCAAAACTAAAAAACTAATTTTTGTATCGTGAACTTGATTTAATTTGCGGTACCTTATTTTTAGAAATAACTTTAAAGCCTTCGGAGTTTGGCCAAATGGAATCATTTATTAATACCGTCAACGGAATTGTCTGGTCACCGGCATTGGTTTACCTTTGCCTCGGCGCCGGTCTTTTCCTTTCTCTGCGCGGCGGTTTCTTACAGCTCAGACACCTTAAACATATGTGGCAGCTGCTCTTTCAGCCGAAAGACAACGTCACCGGTGTTTCCTCTTTTCAAGCCTTGTCTATGACTCTTGCAGGTCGTGTCGGTACCGGCAACATCGCCGGTGTGGCAACTGCAATTACTTTCGGCGGTCCCGGGGCCATCTTCTGGATGTGGATGGTTGCATTCCTCGGCGCCTCTTCTGCTTTCGTCGAATCCACACTCGGCCAGGTCTATAAAGAAAAATCAACGGCGAATACCGCGGCGGCCCTGCTTTCTACATTGAACGCGGCTTGGGTGTCAAATGGTTCGCCTGGCTCTTTGCCATCGTCACCATCTTCTCCTGCGGTCTTTTCCTTCCCGGTGTGCAGGCAAACGCCATTGCCACCTCTATGGAAAACGCCTTCGGCATCGCTCCAGCAATTTCCGCCGGCTTCATCGCTGCTCTGCTCTCCTTCATTGTGTTCGGCGGCTTAAAGAGAATCGCCTTCACGACGCTCGTCGTCCCGTTCATGGCCCAAGCCTATGTGATCTTCTCTTTGGTGATCGTGTTCATGCACGTTGATCTGCTGGACGACGTACTCGTCCTCATCGTCAAGAGCGCCTTCGGTGTTGACGCCGCTTTCGGCGCCATCATCGGTCTGGCTGTCTCCTGGGGTGTCAAACGCGGCATCTACTCTAACGAAGCAGGCCAAGGTACCGGTCCTCACGCTTCTTCCGCAGCTTCTGTCAGCCATCCGGCAAAACAAGGTTTGGTTCAGGCCTTCTCCGTCTACGTTGACACGCTGCTCGTTTGCTCTGCCACCGCTTTCATGATCCTCATCACCGGAAGCTATAACGTTGTCGGTCCTGACAATGCCCCGATGTTCATTGGTCTGAAGATGTCGCTACAGGTCCTGCTTACACCCAGGCCGCTGTTGAAGGCTTAATGCCAGGATTCGGACAGGCATTCGTTGCCATCGCTCTGTTCTTCTTTGCCTTCACGACGATCCTTTCTTATTACTACATTTCAGAAACCAACGTTTCCTACATCAATAGAAAACTGCATCGTCCGTTCTTATTCTTTATCCTCAAGCTGTTTGTCATGGGCTCCTGCATCTTCGGCGCTGTTAAAACAGCCGACCTAGCATGGGCTGTGGGCGACATCGGCGTCGGTCTGATGGCTTGGCTCAACATCATCGCCATTTTGCTGCTGAACAAGAAAGCCTTCCTCTGCTTGCGCGACTACGAAAAGCAGCTTGCTATCGGCCTTGACCCGGTTTTCCATCCGGAAAAACTCGGCATCAAGAACGCCAACTACTGGGTCGGTGAACGTGCTGAAGAAATTCGCGACAAGGAACGCGCAAAACTCAACAGCGGCTCTCGACAAGACTTGGAAGGCAATGTTTTGAACGTGGCATCAGGTAATTAGCTCATTTGAGTGTTTGCTCTAAAAGCGTCGGTCATCCGGCGCTTTTTCATATCAAACGAATTACAATAAGAAATAAATTGTTACAAACAATATCAAGGATGTTCATCGTGCTAAGAAGAAAATTTTTGCATTCACTTCAGCCGTTGCCGCCTGTGCAGCCTTTTTCTGCCTTCCTGCAGCTGCGGCTGATTTCACCTGCCCTACTTCTCTTTACCGCTGACCGGAGACTGGGCTCAGCAGAGAATGCGCCGGCTCGGTTCCTCCGAATACTTTCGCGACACTTTTGCCAGCCGCAAGGCCGGTGAAGGCGTGCTCATTACCGTCATTCCTTCGGATAAAGCTCCAAAAGAAGCTGCTCAGATCATGGCAAATAACTACAAGCAGGGAATGAGAGTGATCGGCAATCCGGTTCAGATTCCTGGGCAGAATGCTTATCGTTTCGCTTACGTCAGCGCCAATAACAAGATGCATGCCATTGTGTTCATCTCAGGCAACGGCAAACATCTCGCAAATGTTTCCGTCCTCGGCAGGCACGGAACAGGCGGCTTAGCCTTACTGAAAGGACTTTCTTCTAAAGAGACAAGCTCTTCCCGAAGTTCTAAGAACTCAAAATTATTGCTGCAGGCCGGACAAAATTTGTTCGGCTTCTTTTTAAGCACGGCTAAAGAGGCAACCTTTTCATCAGGATTGAGCAGCAGTGTGCCCTGCATGGAGCGCATCCATGTCATTTGACGCTTTGCAAGCTGTCGGGTTGCAGCGATTCCGGCTTCTTTGAACGCATCAAACGTCGTCAAACCAGACAGATAATTCCACGCCTGGCGATACCCGACGGAACGCATGCTCGGAAGATCCGCATGCATGCCGGGCATTGCCATCAGCTTTTCACTTCGTCTAAAAGCCGTTTTTAATCATCAGCTCAAATCGTTCTGCGATCCTTGCGTGAAGCGCCGCTCGATCCGGAGGAAGCAATGCATAAGAGCTAAGTTTCAGGAGCGGCTCTCCTTTCTGAGCCGTAAGTTCCGAAATCGGTTTGCCCGTCATCTCAAAACTTCCAGCGCTCTTGTAATGCGCTGAGTATCCGCCGGCGCCAGTCGATCCGCGGTCTTAGGATCGACCGACCTCAATCTTTCATAAAGTGCGGGAGGCCTTTTCATTCAGCTCTGCGCCGATCTTTTCACGCACCGCCGGATCGGTTGCCGGCAGCGGAGAAAGGCCTTCTCGGACGGCTTTTGCGTAAAGCATGGTTCCTCCTACAATCAGAGGCACTTTTCCGCGATTTCGTATTTCTGCAACAAGTCGTACGCAGTCCTGTGCAAAATCTGCAGCAGAGTAACTTTCCGTCGGTTCGATAATGTCGATGAGATGATGCGGAACTGCGGCCATTTCTTCTTTGTCGGTTTGGCTGTACCGATGTCCATATGTCGATAGACCAAGGCGGAATCAATTGAAATAATCTCACTGGGAATTTCCTCGGCTAAGCGAAGCGCCAGTGCCGTCTTTCCGCTAGCGGTCGGCCCCAGCAGCAAAATGGCTTGTGAATCCGACATCATCACTTACCTCTCATGAAGAAACTGTCTAATTCTTTAGCACTCAGCTGAACCCAGGTCGGACGACCGTGATTGCACTCGTCCGCACGATCCGTCTGCTCCATTTGCCGCAAGATCGCGTCCATTTCCTCGATCGTCAGGATGCGGTTTACACGAACAGCGCATGACAAGCCATTCTTGAAAGCACTTCGTTGCGCTTTTCCGTCATTGCCGTGCTCTTTCCGTACTGGCGGAAGTCATCGAGCACCTCGCGCACGATGGTCGGACCTGCCTGAGAAATTTGATTGATCATCAGCTGCGGAACACTCCGCAAGCTCAGCTGATTTGGCCCGACAGCACTCAATTCCAGTCAAGCTGCTCTAGCTCTTCACGGGCATCTTCAAATGTCGCCATCTGCTCAGGAGTTACGGTAAAGACCAAAGGAATGAGCATCTCCTGCATCGGCATCTTGCGCTCATCAAAACTCTTTTGAGACGCTCGTAAAGGATACGTTCATGCGCAGCATGCATATCAACTAAAACCATGCCGGCTGAGTTTTCAGCGATGATAAACGTTCCGCAAACTTGTCCGACAGCACGTCCGAGGGGCTGAGGTCTCTTCGGCGCTTCTGCCGCTGGTTTCGGAGTGGCATGGTTTGCAGAGAGTCGCCGGATCTACTTTCATCGCCGCAATGGTTGTCGGGAAGGAGTTCTGAAAACTCTTTGGATGCGGAGATGAAAAATCCAAATATGCTTCCGTATTCGTCCTTGAAGGTTTAGGCTGGGCCGGCCTGAATGAGGACGGATTAACAGTCGGAGCCACCGGCGCTTCTGCAGGCGCCTGAGCAGAGGCATCACGAGGCGAAGACGGCAGCGCCGTGTCCATAATTTCTCCGCTTGAAGAATCCACAATCGTCGTCCTGGCTAAGGCGTCCTCAACTGCATGGAAGATGAACTGATGGATCGCCTGAGAATCTCTCATGCGCACTTCGCTCTTGGTCGGGTGTACGTTCACGTCCACCTTGTGCGGATCCATCTGGAGAAACAGGCAGTAGCTGGGTTGGCTCGACCCGTGAAGAACGTCTTGGTAAGCCATCCGAACGCCATGCGACAAAACCTTATCTCGAACAAATCGGCCGTTGACATAGAAATACTGACAATCCGCGCGGCTTCTCGCGGCAGTCGGAAGACACACCCAGCCGTAAAGACGCAGCGCTGGCGCCTTAATATCCAATGCTCTGTGAGCGTCTCTAAAATCTCGAGGCATCAGGCGCGTCAAACGTTCTTCAATGGAAGAGGCAGGAAGATTGATAATCGGTTTTCCGTTTGCGACAAACAAAAGGCAACTTCCGGATAAGCCAGCGCAATACGTTCAATCACCGTTTGGCAATGAGCAGCTTCCGTGCCTTCGCTCTTCAAAACTTGCGGCGTGCCGGAGTCTTGTAAAGAGGTCCGCCACTTCAATGCGTGTGCCCTTATTTCCGGAGGCGCGGATATCTCTCCGTCGGCAATGCTGAACGCATCTTCACCGGCAACTCTGGAAATCACTTTCATGTCGGAGACGCTCGCGATCGAGGCAAGAGCTTCGCCGCGGAACCCAAGCGAGCTCACACTTTCCAGTTCATCCAGGTTGGAAACCTTGCTCGTTGCATGGCGCTTTACAGCCAAAGCAAGCTGATCTTTGGGAATACCGCAGCCGTTATCTGAAACGACAATGCGCTTAATACCGCCGCCCTCAATTCGAACTTCAACAGAGTCAGCTCCGGCGTCAATGGCGTTTTCTACCAGCTCCTTAACAACGGACGCGGGTCGCTCAACCACTTCACCGGCTGCAATCTGACTAATCAGCTGATCCGAGAGTTCCTGAATTTTTCGTTCAGGACGCCTTGTTTCCAGTGTTGTTTCTTCCATGTAATTCGTCTCTTCACGAAGAGTGCATGTCCCCTTACCTTATCGCAGTCAGATGAAGCCTGCAAGGACAAGTTTCTCTACTCTTCGGACTACTTTGAGCATCAACAATATATTTAGCCTAAAGCCTTTTCTACAATCGAATGCGGCAATCAAGGATAACAAGGATAACAATGAACTTTTTAGCGCATTCTTAGAAATGTTCCGCAACAGCGACCAATTCATAGCACACATGTCTGCGGAGTACGGCATCTATGTGTATTTATTTCTCTTTACGGTCTACTTTTGGAAACCGGAATTGTGATTTGTGCCCTCCTGCCGGGTGACTCGCTTATCTTTGTCTCGGGTGCCGCAAGCGCAGCCGGCATCCTCAACCCGCTCGGAGCTTTCTTGGCTATAGCGCTCGGTGCTTGTTTCGGAAATACCGTTGCATACGGAATCGGTTACTTTCTCGGCAGCAAGATATACGACGGCTCCATTAAATGGATTGACCAACAGCAAATGGCAAAACGCAGGCATTTTTGCCAAACATGGAAACTTACTATCGTCTTAGCTCGTTTCGTTCCGATTATTCGTTCCTTTGCTCCGCTAGTGGCCGGTGCAGCAAAATGAGCCGACTTAATTTTGAAGTCAGCGGTACGGTCGGAGCCGTTCTTTGGGCAGGAATTATCCTTGCCGCCGGTCACCTTTTGGGAATATTCCCTTCATTAAGAACAACCTTTCTCTCATTCTTGTCGGCGGAATCGTTCTTGGGTTGGCTCCTTTTGTTATCGGTTACATTGTCAAAAGTGGAGACAACATCCGGATGAGAAATAGTTAGGAAATACACGGTATCCAACTTGCCTTTTCACATGTCTTTTTCAGCAATTCAGCTACAATTTCGGTCCATTGACTATACAAAGAAAATGGACTTCTTAACACTTACCTTAGAGCTGTTCCGCAATGCGGATCACTTCATCATGTACATTGCACAGACCTACGGATGGTGGGTCTACCTTGTGCTGTTCATGATTTTCTACAGTGAAACCGGGATTGTCATTTGCGCCTTCCTCCCGGGTGACTCTCTCCTTTTATCGCCGGCGCCGCTGCCGCAGGTGCTTTGAATCCTTGGCTCCTCATCGTCATTATTTCTCTGGGCGCGATCCTAGGAAATACAACGAATTTTACATAGGCAATTGGCTGCAATAAGATCTATGACGGCTCAATCAGCTGGATTGATCAAGATGCTTTAAAGAAAACTCACGACTTCTACGAGAAGCACGGCGGAAAAACTATTGTCCTGGCCCGTTTTGTACCGATTGTTCGTTCATTTGCCCCATTAGTCGCAGGTGCCGCTAAAATGAACCCCCTCCGTTTTGAACTCTACAGCGGAGGAGGGGCCATTGTTTGGGTCGGCGGCATTGTCTTGGCTGGTTACTTATTCGGCAATATCCCTTTCATCAAAAACAATCTTTCTTTAATTTTGGTTGTTGGTATCCTTGCTGCCTTAGTTCCCTTTTCCTGCGCACTTCTTATCCAATTATGGAGAAAGTACATAATGAAACAGCGTTAGTTTGCTAAAACCAAAACCTTTCTTCGAAAGCCGCTCATTTCTATGGCGGCTTTTGTTTTGCCCCATTGTTATTAAAGAGCTTTTAAGAACATTCCCTATCTATTAAAAAATAGAGGTTATCGACAAACAATTAGTGGGATTATTCAGTAAGGATTTTGAGATTAGGGATCTCCTTAGGCGGGTAATTTTTTTGCTTTATTTCTGATATAAGAGAGGAGGTTTTCTTCGCCAAAGCTTTTTATACCTCAAGCTTAATCGTTAATTTTATCAACCCGAATACATCCAAGTAAAGATATTTATTTTTTACCTAGCAGGGGTTTCTATAATTTCTTTTATAAAAAAACGCTGACTCATCACTTGGTAAAGACGCGGTTAAAGCTCAGAATCTTACAAATGGGAGCATGATACTGCTGAACTTAGGGGGATTTTCGGACAAATAAAAATTATCCCCGTGCCAATAGGGGTGATAAAAATTATAAATAGCCCCGTATTTTCCCTTTGGTAATTTCGCTGATATAGCCGGGGGAAAAATGTTTCTAGACTGAATGAGTACTTCTATCGAGGCTCTTTTAGGCCCATTCAATCTTATATAACCACTTCTGCGAAGTTTTCAGTTTTTCGCAATTTAGTTCGAGATGACCTGACCAGCCCCGTTTGGTACGAATATAGATAACTAAGGGGAATTTAGATGACAAATCCACTACCGTATCTTGAGCAGCGAAAGCTGGTTAAGCGATGGTCAGGTCCCATCGCTCCTATCGCCAACCTCATCTTTACTCTGATTCTATTTGCCATTACCTGGTGGATCTTCCAAGATCCGCGCGGTGTAATGCGCTTCTACACTCCGTATGTCGGGTATAACTATTGCCGTTGGTGGTTAATTATCCTGATTTGGATGGCCTACATTTTTGATTTTTGGCCTTTCAAGCGGAAATGGCTGGAAACAGCGCATCCGCTCCAAAAAGGTCTCGTGCTGGCCCTAATATCAGTTGCCATCATGATTATGATGATTCACGGGTTTTTCCAGTCCGTTCTCGGCAACACTGCCTTTGCCTATTTCAACCCTCAACAGCTCCTTAAGCTCAAAGGTTTGACAGAGTTCTACGCAACCGAGTATGCAGCTCAGGCCTGCATGATGTTCGCCGTGATCGCTTCCTGGATCTCTCCGGCATGGGTCGTCGCTCTTGAAGGCCGTCCGTGAGAAAATTTAGCGCAGCCGGCAAAAGGTTTCTCTATTTGGCTTGGCACTTTCTGCCTGAGTTTCGTCATTTACTTTATGACGATGCACAACCATATGGGCATCCTTTACTATCCGTGGCAGTACTTCACTTCCATTGCTCCTCCGTATTGGGAAGAATTCGCACAGACCGTATCCGCCAACTTCCATGTAGCTTGGATTATGTGCTGTACCGTTGTGGTGTGGTTCATGGAAGGCATCTGGGAACGCTACCCGTTCACGATGATTAAGACTCCGTGGCTCCGCAGACTGGCTGTTTTCTTCGGCATTATTGTTATTTCCTGGGCTCTGTGCTTCTTCTTCTGGTACATGCAGGAATTAACATGGGGCGAAGCAATTCGCGGTCACAGACGCGACGCTGCTCCTGACTGGCGCTGGCTGCATGTCGGCGAAACCGCCATCTTCTTCCTCGTTCCGGCGCTCTTCCTGCAGTTCTACTGCGGCAATTGGCCCCGTAAGTTCAGCACTCCGGTTAACGTCTTAATCAGATCCACCATCGTTCTTCTGGGCGGCGTTGCGATCTACTGCTTGTATTACAAGTACGGTCATTTCTTCCTCGGAACTCAGAAGGGATTCTCTCATCCGCAGCAGTTCCCGATGATCCCGATGATTTGGTTAATCGACATTTGGCTGATTAACTGGTGGTTCATGGACGGATGGCCAGGCTGGAAACTGACGATGCGTACAGCCGAAGAAGTCGAAGCTGCAGAAAAAGAAGTTGAAGAACGAGCTGTTTGGCGCACAGACATGATACCGGGCTTGGTATGCGGAATCGCAGTCGGTATCGCCTTCTACTTCGCCGTCGTCTGGGTTCTCCCGATCTGCAGCAAACTGTTCACATTAGTCGATTAAAAGAAAGGAATAATTATGAAACGACGTAATTTCGTACAAGGTTTAGCACTTGGTGCCGGTGTTGGTACTCTCGGTGCAATGGGTGCCTATTCTTACTCACCCGCCCGCACGGCCTTTCTTCCTGACATTAAACGCGGAACAGCTGACATCGGCTTGTGCAAATCCGTCAAGATCACCAACATTTCCGAAACAAGCTGGTTTGACAACAGCATCTTTATGCAGGACGTCACGGCTTCCGGCGGTTTGTTGGTTGACCAGTACACCTATAACTGGGCGCCCTTCGGCAACGGTAAAGGCCCCGGCAAAGGAACTTATGAAGACGGTATGAAAAATATCGGACCGTACCTTCCTAAAAATCTGGAAAAAGCTTGGGAAATCACTCGTGAACTGAGTGAGCATGCCGACAACGCAGGCGGCTACTCCTGCCTCGTTGAAATCGAAGCTCTGGACGGCAAGAAAACGAAGTACTTGTTTGACTGCGGCTGGAACTACATGTGGATGGATCAATGCTTCAAGCGCGAAGGCATCGACAAAATGCTCGCCAACGGTGAGATAGCTGCCTTTATCTCCACGCATGAGCACATGGACCACTATTTCGGCTTCCCTGTCGTCGCCAAATACGGCCCCAACGTCACTGTCTACCGTCCATCCACTTTCTACCCTGCAGGTAAGGACTATATGGCGCGCTCCGGCCATGTCGGCAAGGTAATTGACGTCACGAAAGGACTCCATAAAATCCAGGAAGGTGTGGCACTGTACCAGTTCGAATGCCCGATTATTTTCAAGGTCTACGGAGAGATGTCTCTGTACTGCAACGTTAAAGACGTAGGTTTGGTTTCCATTACGGGCTGCTGCCATCAAGGCATCATCCTGTTTGCGGACACGGCTTACAAAGAAATCGCTTACGAAAACGATAAGTTCTACGGTCTTTACGGCGGCCTTCATATCTCCCCGTTTGACGACTGGGATCCGAAGTATGACGACTTGGTCATAGGCCTTAAGAAATGGGATCTTCAGAAGGTGGGCTGCAACCACTGCACAGGCTTAATCACAGCACAAAAATTCGTGGATGCAGGTTATCCGGTGGTACAGGGTACAGCTCGGTTCCGTTCGAAGACAACCAACTACTTAGGCAACGGTGATACGTTACTGTTCCCAAGTTAATTTAACCGCTATCGGCCCCGGGAAGCGGGGCCGGAAAGATTTTCCACCATGTTGCTCGATTGTTTAATTCCCCGAAGCCTTTCTCCTGAAACCGAAAACGAAGGCGTCACTCTTCTTCACAACCTCCTCATGCAGCTCCACTTAGACCGTAAGGTTGCACGAGGATTAGGGTGGAGGGGTTTTCTCCCTTCAAATAAGGGAAATTTCTCTTGGTCCACAAGACTGGCTAACAGCGACTTGGTATATGGAATCGTCTTCATGGGAGAAGAGCATGATGATCAGGCGATTGCCTCCTCGTTTGATCTCTACGCTTTTCCCGTGGAAGACGAATTAAAGACCCAAATGCCCGAGAGCATGCAGGGGTTATACAAAAAAGATAATCACATTCAAAAGATCAGGACTCTATCCGAACATTTCCAGGAACTGCAGGATTTTAAGATCGGTTCGATGGGACTCGTGTTTCGGTTAGATAAAAAAGGTCTTAATCTTTCGTTCCATACTCACAAAAGAGACGCCCGCTTTATCGGACGAGAGATGCGGCCGGCACGTGCCCTTATGCCGCTTTTTTCCGCCCTGATTCAATCATTTAAAACGTCTTTAAACACCACTCCGGCTCTTGGAGTACTGAAATCCGGCAATCTGCCCAGTGTAAATGACTTCTTTATAGAAGCAGAGTTCGGCTTGCCGGTCTTTGAAGACGATGAAGAAATGGACGCCGTTTATAAACTCTCTGCACCTCCTCTTTCATATATCCCGGATGAAGTTGACCTTAGTGACAAACCTCTCATTCACGTTCTTTGCGGTTTTTTAGGATCAGGAAAAACCACTTTTCTGCAAAATTGGCTCAATTTCCTTCACACACGAGAACGTTTTACCGGTGTCCTTCAGAACGAATTTGGTGAAATCGATTTAGACACGGCACTCATCGGAGATGAAACTTGTGTTGAGGCTCTCAACGATGGTTGCATTTGCTGTTCGCTCGCCGACAGCCTTCGTCCGGGGATTTTGCGGTTAATTCAGAACACTCCGGCCGATCAACTGATCTTGGAAACGACCGGTTTAGCAAATCCCGATAACGTGGTTCATTCTCTGGAAGAACTAAATGATATTTGCAAGATCGGTCTAGTCGTCTCTGTGGCCGATGCACCCAACCTTACCGAACATCCGGAATATCTCAATGAAAAACTAAGATTGTCCCAACTTACACGAGCAGACGTCATTGTCGTCAGTAAAGCGGATCTCGTCTGCGACGAAAGCATCGAGCAGCTCACGCAGTCACTACACGATCTTAATTCCAAAGCATTGATCATTCTTTCTGCCAACGGCGATGCAAACTTTGCCGTCCTTGATCACTTCTTCAACCACTGGATAGACAAAAAGTACGGTATGTTTACCTCTCGAAAACACACGCCGGGAGCAGACACGATGCTGCTGAACAACGCCGGGTTTTCCATGCGAGGCAATACCAGTCTATTCGAAACTTGTGCCGTCAAATTTTCTGAACCGCTTGAATTGGAACGAATTGAACCAATCATTCGAAACTCAGGAAAAAAGGTGCTTCGCGCCAAGGGAATTGTCGATATTGTCGGAAAAGGCTGCTGCGAGGTTCAATATACAGATGGAATGCTGAGCATCTCGCAGGCTCGTGATGACTTGCAAGCCTGCGATCGATGGCTGACAATCATTGGAAAAGGCCTCAGACCACAAACGGGCTCAACAACTATAAGGAAGTCAAGATGTCTCTGATTATCGCCGGCGGATGGGTAATGGTACCCTTACTATTGATCTCCATTATTGTCCTTGCTTTGATTATTGATCGGTCTTTAAGTTACATCTGGAATCCGCTTCCGGATGCGGATCAACAAAAGAATATTCTTGAAAAAATTCAAAAAGGCGAATTTGCAGCAGCTGAAACATATTTCTCCGAAACACCTTGGCTCAAAAATTATGCTTCCGCGCTCGGTTCCAGTGAGAAGATGCCTTTTTACGAAGGCGTATTAGCTGAAAATATCTCGTCCTTAGCCGCTATGATGGATAAACGCCTGCCTCTTTTAGCTACGCTGGGTAGGATTTCCCCCTTGCTCGGGTTGTTGGGAACGATCATCGGAATGATTCAGACTTTCGCAGTCATAGCACAATCTCGCAGCGGCATCGATATGGAACTATTAGCCGAAGGAATATGGCAGGCATTAATTACGACCGCAACCGGTCTAATCATCGCCATTCCTGCCGTTTTTTGCTACAGGATTTTCCTTTCGATCGAGAGTAACCGATTGGATTATTTAAACCGCGTGGCCAACAAGGCAATTCTTTATAAACAGTCTCAGAATAACGCGGCCTAACCCATAGGAAGTCTAGTAACCCGGAGGGAGAGAATTATGATCAACATAAGAGCACGCGGGGAGCGAGAAGACTCTTCTGACCTGACTTCTCTCATTGACGTCGTCTTTATTCTTCTGATCTTCTTTATCCTAGCAGCTAGTTTTTCCGTCCATTCTATTAATTTTGACCTCCCTCCGGCAAAAACATCGAAAGCCTTGGCTGGCCATGTGGTTGAAATTCGCCTAAACAAAGACGGATCATTCCTCTGCGACGGCATCCCAACCAAAAAAGAAGAACTCGATGAACGTTTGGCTTCAGTAATTATCCAATTCAAGGCCAGACCGGGTCAGATTGTGTTGATGGCAGATCCTCAGGCGCCTGCCGGAGAGATGATTTATTTGGTCGATGCTGTTCGTCAACACGGAGGCGAGAAGCTTCATGTCGCTACCTCTCCGAGGGTCGAAAAATGAGCGAACTTTCCAATGACACACTCAAAATCGGCATCTCGCTAGCGATCTTGTGCCATTGTTTTGGTTTGATGTTTTTAACCGCACCTGCGCCGTCCGAAGAAGATTTTCCAATGACCGTCATCGTAAAACTGGACAGTGCACAAGCAGCTGTCTCAGAACAAGGACAATCTCTTGGGATGGAATCTGTTTCGGAAAATAGCCTCACTGAAAAAAAAGTCGCCGATAAAAAACGAGAGATTTACCTACAATACCTTGAAGATGTTTCGCTTTGCATTCACGCGCGGAGGTTCCTAGAGCCAAATTCTCACGGTCTGATCGGTATTGCTCTTTACAAAATCCGTGTCAATGCCGACGGAATTTTCACAGCAGCCGATCTTTACAAAAGTTCAGGAAATAAGCAATTAGATCGGGCAGGTCTGACAGCTGTCAGAGCATGCAGCGGCTTTGTTAAGCGTCCTCCTTCAACCGGCGTACAGCCAATGAATATCTACCAGGAGGTGAGATATCAGTATCGACTTCGATGAAACAATAAACAGGCCGTTTATTCAAGATATTTTGACTTTTCAGATCGTTAAATACGAATAGTTCAGACCTTTCGGATTTACGAGTCTGAAAAGTCTAAATTTTCTCCTCAACTCCTCTGGAAAGCAAAGAAATTTCCCGGTCAATAAAACAAAACCTGCCGATTTGAGGTCGACAGGTTTCGTTATTTCAGAAAAGACTATTACTTAGTTCTTTCCTGAAGGGCTGCGATAGCAGGCAATGTCTTGCCTTCAAGGAATTCAAGGAAGGCACCGCCGCCTGTAGAGATATAAGAAACTTTATCTGCCACCTTAAAGGCTTTCGCCGCAGCAATCGTATCGCCGCCGCCGACAATCGTGAAAGCACCGTTAGCAGTAGCTTCGGCAACTTTTCTGCGAGGTCGCGGGTACCTTCTTTGAAGTTGTCCATTTCGAAAACGCCGACCGGACCGTTCCAAATGATCGTCTTGGCGTCTTTCAGGTATTCAGCAAAGCATTTTGCTGGTCTTCGGACCGATATCGAGAATCATTTCGTCTGCTTCGATATCGTCAAGATCACAGATTCTGAAGCCGGCGTCATATCCAATATGGTGGGCCACAACAACGTCAACCGGAAGAGGAAGATGACCACCTTTCTCTTTCATGATCTTCATGACTTCTTTGCATTCGCCGACAAGGGCAGGCTCAGCCAAAGAAGTACCGATGTGATGACCTTCAGCCAAAGGAACGTGTTGGCAATACCGCCGCCGACAATCAAGGTATCAACCAGCGGAGCCAGATGCTTCAAAATGGTGAGCTTCGTGGAAACCTTGGAACCGCCGACGATAGCAACCAGCGGACGTTTGGCTTCGGCAACAGCCTTTGTCAGAGCCTTGATTTCTTTGGCAAGCAGAGGACCAGCGCAGGCGACTTCGGCTTCGCGGGCCAGACCGTCAGTGGTGGCCTGAGCGCGGTGAGCGGTTCCGAAAGCGTCGTTAACGTAGACATCGCAAAGCTTTGCCATCTTCTTAACGAGTTCGGGATCGTTTTCTTCTCGCCGACATTGCCTCGGCAGTTTTCAAGAATCACGACTTCACCCGGCTTTACGTCAACGCCGTTGAGCCAGTCTTTTCAAAACGGATCGGCATGCCGAGCATCTTGCCGAACGTTTCGGCAACTTTAGCCAGACTGTCCTGTTCTGTGAGTTCGCCTTCCTTAGGACGACCCAGGTGAGAGCAGACCATCACGCCGGCGCCGCCCTTCAGAGCCATCTTCACGGCAGGCATGGATTCTTTCAAGCGATGGTCATCAGTAACGTTGCCTTCTGCATCGCGGGGAACATTCATGTCGGCACGAATAAAACACGCTTTCCTTCAAGCGCGCCTTCATTGACTAATTCTTCAAGTGTTTTGACTTTCATGGATCTTCTTTCCTGTTAAACCAAACCCGACAATGCGGGGTTTGATCAAGTGATTTTAAGAATTACTTCGCGTTGTACATCGCAACAGCGGTGTCGAGCATTCTGCAGGAGAAGCCCCACTCGTTGTCATACCAAGCAACAGCTTTCACCAGCGTACCGTCGATGACCTTAGTCAGAGTGGCATCGAAAATGGAGGAGAAGGAAGTGTGGTTGAAGTCGGAAGAAACCAGCGGCAGTTCGTTGTAGCCGAGAATGCCTTTAAGTTCGGGGCTTTCGGAGGCTTCCAGAATGATCTTGTTGACTTCTTCAACGGTTGTCGGACGCTTAGCGTTGAAGGTAAGGTCGGCAACGGAAACGTTCAGAGTTGGAACGCGCATGGCGTAACCGTCGCTTGCCCTTCAGTTCGGGGATCACGACACCGACGGCCTTGGCGCACCGGTCTTCGTCGGGATGATGTTGTCGGCGCGGCACGGGCGCGGCGCAGATCTTTGTGCTTAACGTCGGTCAGAACCTGGTCATTTGTGAAGGCGTGGATAGTAGTCATCATGCCGTCAACAATGCCGAGTTTATCCATCAAAGGCTTAACGAACGGGCACATGCAGTTGGTGGTGCAGGAAGCGTTGGAAACGACAACGTCGCTTGCCTTGAGAACGTCCTGGTTCACACCGTAGACAACAGTAGCGTCAACGTCTTTGCCGGAGCGGAGATCAAAACTTTCTTAGCACCGGCTTCGATGTGCGCATGGCGCCTTCTTTATCGCGGAATGCACCCGTGCATTCGAGAACGATATCGACGTCCAGATCTTCCAAGGAAGCTTCTTCGGATCACGCTCGGAGCACATGAAATGCGGTCTCCGTTCACGACCAGATGACCGTCGTCCCAGTAAACGTCGCCGTTGAACTTGCCGTGCGTTGTGTCGAACTTGGTCAGATGAACGGTGGCTTCGGGTTTAGCAGTATCGTTAATGGCAACGATCTTAACGTCCGGCCATTTCTTCTTCAGAAAGCGCGGAGGACGTTGCGACCGATGCGGCCGTAACCGGTAATAGCAACTCGAATAGTCATGTTTATTTTCCTTGAGAAAGAACGTGCTGAACAGTTTCAACAACGTTATCGACGGTGAAACCAAAAGTTTAAAGAGTTCGGAAGCAGGAGCAGATTCGCCGAAACGATCCAGACCGATAACGGTACCGGCGCCGCGGATGTACTTCCACCAACCGTCCGTTCTGCCGGCCTCGATGGCGACAACGGGTCTGCCTTCGCCTAAGACGAAGTCGCGGTATTCCTTGTCCTGACGATCAAAGACTGTCGTGGAGGGCATGGAGACGAGACGTGTCTGGATGTTCATTGCCAAAGCTGTTTGCGAGCCTCGGCGCCAGTGCAACTTCGCTGCCGGTAGCCACCAAAGTCACTTCAACGGAAGATGGACCGTTCGGGGCTTCGAGCATGATGTAGCCGCCCTTTTCCATGTCATCGACATTGATCTCATCGCGTTCAACGAACGGAAGGTTCTGACGGCTGAAAATCAGGAGGATGGACCGTCCTGCCGGAAATTGCGCAGGCCCAGGCGATAAGCGTTTCGCAGGTATCAGCAGGACGCCAGACATCCATGTTCGGGATGATGCGCAGGCTTTCTGTCTGTTCGATCGGCTGATGTGTCGGGCCGTCTTCGCCGACGCCGATAGAGTCGTGTAAAGACGAAGATAGAGCGCAGTTTCATCAGCGCAGCCATTCTCAGAGCATTGCGGCCGTAGTCTGCGAACGTAAGGAATGTAGCGCCGTAGGGGATGAATCCGCCGTACAAAGCGATACCGTTCATGATGGCACACATACCGAACTCGCGAACACCGTAGTTGATGTGGCGTCCGAGATAGGTATCCGGTCTCATGGCCTGAACACCTTCCCAGTTAGTCAGGTTGGAGCTTGTCAGGTCTGCAGAGCCGCCGAGCAGTTCAGGCAGATGCGGTGCGTAAGCATTCAAGGCCATCTGACTGGCTTTACGGGTTGCGACTGTCTTAGCTTCGCCGGTGCGTTAACGATAGCCTCAAGGATGACGTCATCCCAGTTTTCGGAAGCTGGCCCTTCATGCGGCGTTCTAATTCAGCTGCTTTAGCCGGGAAAGCTTCGGCATAACGGCGATATTTTTCAAGCCATGCCTCTTCCATTTCGGCACCGGCCTTACGTGCATCGAATGCGTCGTAAATTTCCTGAGGAATTTCAAACGGTGCGTATTCCCAGCCCAGAGCCTTCTTGGCTTCGGCAAGCTCTTCGTCTCCGAGCGGAGAACCGTGAGCTTTGCTTGTGCCGGCGCGGTTGGGAGAACCGAAACCGATCACCGTCTTGCAGTCGATGAGTGTCGGCTTGTCAGATTTCTTAGCCTCTTCAATGGCTTCGGAAACTGCTTCGATATCGTGGCCGTCGATCGGGCCGATGACGTTCCAGTTATAGGATTCGAAACGTTCGCGAACGTTTTCGCCGAACCAGTTTTCGATCTTGCCGTCGATGGAAATACCGTTGTCATCGTACAGAGCGATGAGTTTGTTGAGTTTCCAAACACCGGCCAAAGAGCAGACTTCGTGAGAAATGCCTTCCATCAAGCAGCCGTCACCTAAGAATGCATAGGTGTAGTTATTGATGATGTCATAGCCCTCTTCGTTGAATTCGGCTGCCAGCATTTTTCAGCCAAAGCCATACCGACAGCATTGGCAATTCCCTGTCCGAGCGGACCGGTGGATGTTTCAACGCCGGAGTCACCCGATTTCGGGGTGTCCCGGCGTCTTGCTGTGAAGTTGGCGGAAATTCTTCAGATCATCAATGGTGAGGTCGTAGCCCGCCAGATGCAAGTGCATACTGGAGCATGGAACCGTGGCCGTTGGAAAGAAGGAAACGGTCGCGGCCGAGCCATTTAGGATCAGAAGGATTGTGACGAAGGTGTTTAGTCCAAAGGGCGACAGCGATATCTGCCATACCCATCGGCATTCCGGGGTGACCGGAGTTTGCTTTTGGACTGCATCCATAGCCAGAGCGCGAACTGCGTTGGCCATTGTCTTACTGGAGACGGAAGAGGACATAGTCAATATGATCTAAATAAGAAAAATCCCGAGTTTCGGGCTTGAGAATACCTGTAATTCTACCAACTCTGAACCCTTATCGAAATCAGCCGTTTAGCCGAAAACCTTCCTTATTTTCCTTAATAATCCGACAATTGCTTTATCATTTTGTTTTCTCTGAAAGCACTTTTAACAAAACATGCCCCGCTTTTACTATTTTTGAATCCGCTGACACCGAAGCACCTCTTGTTCTGCCGCCGGAGGCCGTCCATCACGCAATGCGGGTTCTGCGCATGAGACAAGGTGACGCAGTCGAAGTGTTCAACGGAAAGGCTGTGCTGTTAAAGGAACGATTCGTTTTGCAACGGATTTCGCAGAAGTGATTCCACAGGAAGTCATCATGCAGCCGAGGACTTAAGCTTGTTCTCATGCAGGCGTTGGTTGCCAACGAGAAAATGGATTGGATTATTGAAAGGCTTGCGAGCTCGGTTATGCGGAGATCGCTGTTTTCCGTCCGAGCGCGGCGAAGTGCGCTTGACCTGCGAAAAGCAGTGAAGCGAGTTGAGCGTTGGAACAAAATTGCCGTCTCTGCGTGTCAACAATGCGGAGAAAACTATCTTCCGAATATTCGGTTCTGCAGCAGTTTGAAAGATGCCGCAGCTCACACCGAAGGCTTGAAATTCGTCCTGAGCCCGATCGGAAAGACTTACGATTCTCCTGACACTCCGACAGCGGTCACATTCGCCGTGGGGCCTGAAGGCGGCTTATCTCCGAAAGAAATTAATACCCTAATAGAAAGCGGATTTTACAGCTGCAAACTCGGCAACAGAGTCCTAAGAACAGAAACGGCAGCTCTTGCTGCCGCTTCGTTGCTCAAACTTTGTGGGGTGACTTTCGCTAAGCCGCCATGCGGTTAGGCTGATCCGTTCCGTCAGCGGAGCCGGAGGTCTGAGTCGTCTTGTACCCTTCAGTAATCGCACGGGCCAAATTGGCACCGTAAGTTGCAAAGACCGGACCATCTCTGTAGTTTTCAGGGAATTTGCTCGGTGCACGAGCCTGAATCTTTGCCGCTTCCACCTGACCGCTGGCGCCAGACGAAGATGGTTTCTCATAGAGAACCTTGCGGCTGTACCCGCCGTCGTGAGAATGCTTAGCAGCACCGACGTAGTACTTCAACGCGCCCTTCAGAGAGCCGGTCTTATTCAGATATTCTTTAAGAATCTGGGTACCGACTTCAATTCCGGCTTCCACTTCATGAACGGCTTTAAGACCGCCGAACTCTTTGAAGCGTTTGGCATGCACTTTGGCGTGAACCTGCATCAGACCTTTCGCACCGACAGAGCTGCCGGCCTTCGGGTCAAAGAGGATTCAGTCGCAATAACTGCCAAAATCAACAAAGGATCAACATCGTGATTTTTGCCAGAAATAAATGCTTGTTCAACAATTTCAGAAGCATCTTCGCGGTCAACGCGGTAATGCTCGGAAATAAAACGAGCGGCATTGGTTTCCATTCGATCAATGACCTGCTCCTCGGTTTCAAACGGCTTGGTCAAATCCTCGCGTTCGAAATGGAGTAGCTCAAAGATTTAACCTTCAGCGGAGGCTCGGTCTGAGGACCTTTAGAATCAGCGGCTACCTTCGGAGAGGAAACTGCTAATGCACTTTGTGAGCCAATGAGAACCTAGACCCAATAAAACAACCAGGGCCAGCGTCAGGGACGCGGCAACCTTTGCCCTTGAAAACAGATTCTTCCTTACAAGCGCGTAGGACGGAAAAAGCGCCGCTATGTGTTTGTTTTAAACTGCTGGTTTTAGTCATCCCGTAATGGTGCCTTTGACAGAATCGTTTGTCCATCGTTTACTAGGTGTTAATACGTGACTGACTGTTAAAACTTCTTGCCAGTGCAAAATGATTATGCACCCATTAAGTACTTAAATATGCGACAAATTTTCAAAACCCACCCCGGTTCCGCCTAAAGAATTACCCGAGACCCAGGAATTATTCCGCAAATACGGGGTTCCCGGCTCTATTCGGCCGGGTCATCTGCTCAAGGGCAAAGGTGAGCCGTCAAAGCTCTACCTCATCACAAGAGGAGCCAGCTGCTTACTATGTTGCAGATCGTTACAAAAGTCATCCGAGTGTTTTAAGCTTATTGATCCCCGGATGTTCAGCGTGCGACTTATCCGTCATCACCGGAGATCGGGTCAATGTTACTACCGAGCCATTGGGCCTTGTGAGGTGCTCATCATGCAGCCGCATGTTCTAACCGATTTAATGAAAACAACAGCGAATTTGCCGCCAAGGAGGCCGCGCGTCACCCGGAAACAAGAGTGTTCTCTGGAAGCAATGGTCGCCAACTTCACACTGGAACCAGCCGAACGTCTAAGGCGTTTCCTTAAAGTTCTGCTGATCAACTATGAAGTTCCGATCTCGGATACCGTGTGGAATCGAATTCCGCTGGATTTGACCAACGAACAATACGGAGCTGTGGTCAACCTGACTCGTGTTTCAGTCAGCCGAATCTTCTCCGACTGGATCAGCAAGGATCTCTTATATAAGAGCGGCCGCAACGTCTACGTTAAAGCCAAACTGTTTGAGAATATCTACGACTGGTGGACCGATTAGTCCGGGCCTACCGTTTCTTCTGCCTTAGATATCGAAAGAGGAACGCGAACAGCACCATCAGGACCATGGCGATCACGGCGCAGGCGCGCACAGCGACGACAGCCGTGAACTGCTCGGAGGCAAAACCTAAGATCAGCTGCCCGACGGGCAGAGTCCGAGCATGACCGCCAAATACATCGCCGAGAAACGCCCGCGGTAGATATCCGGCGCCTTGCACTGCACAAGATTATTTGCCGCCGCAAGCGCAAGGTCAGTGAGCCTCCGGCTACCAGAGCACAGAGCCACTGTGAAGTCACAGTCTCCAGAGCAGGAAGAACCGCAAAAGCAATACACGTGACCCAACCGCCTGTCCAAACCGTCGTCACATGATGAATAATGCGTCGGTTTCTCTGCATCAAAACAGCAGCAGCCACCGCGCCGAAACCTAAACCTGAGGACATAGAACCGAAGCTCATCAATTCGCTGCCTTTCAGAGAAATCGCAGGCAGCAGAGCTACGGCAGGCATCACTAAGATAGAAAGGCACGCCACCTGCGGCAATACTTCTCGGAGAATAGGATAAGTCATGAAGAGCTGACGAGAAGTCACGCCCACACTCTCTTCTCTCTGCTCACTCGTAGTGCGGTTCGGTATTTTGACAACTGCCATCACGGCGATCATCGGGATGAAGCAGATCGCATTCATCGCGAAACACCAGGTAGCAGAAAAACTTTCAATAATGAAAACCGCTACCATCGGTGCAATCGATCGAGCCACATTCATCACTAAAGACTGCCGAGCCACAGCTTGAGAAACCGTCTCACCGGTCTCTACCAGCATCGAGTGCATAGACGGACCGTCAATAGAAGTCACAATTCCGAAAATCAATGCCAGCACAGCTAAGTTGTACGGATTGAGGTAGCCGAAAAGAAACGCCGTAAGGCCGCGATTACACAGCCGATTGTCTGTGTAATTAAAAGAATATGATGACGATGGAAACGATCCGCCATGGAACCCGCTACGGGTGCCAGCGGTAAGGAAGGCAGCGCAGACAGCAATGCAATCGCACTGAGCCAAAGCGGAGGTGTGTCTGAGTCCACACGACCCACGACAACGCCATGCCGTGAACAAATCGTCCGAGAGTGGAAAAGCTGTACGCTCCCCAAAATATCTTCTCGCGGCTATCAGTGGTGTCATGGTTTCCTCGTTTTATTACGAGGCTCATTTTAATTTGCCATTCGAATGAAGTGTGAATAGTCAGGCTCCGAAGCGAGCTCGTCTTCCGCGGCGAAGTCGATGTGTTGAAGAACTTGAGGTTTAAAAGTAAAGTAGTCTGACTCATCGAACTCGTTTGAAAAGCCGGAACAACACACTTAAGATGCCCGCAGAAAAGTCGAAATCCTCACAGATAACGGCACGACAGTGAAAGCAATCGCTCCGGTCATCATCTCTGCCAGCCGTTCAACGGACATCCCAGCTTACTTTCCGAAGTGGTTCGCAACACGATTCAACGGCGGCCGAGGCTACGTGAAGTGGTTCAATCCGTTCAACCAGAAACCGGTCTTTGTTTCTTTTGAAAACCAAAGTCATCGTTTTTGGACCAAGAATCCGAAGCCTTTGATTCCGTATCTTCCGCAACTTGATGCCGCCGGTGTTCATTACTATTTTCATTTCACTCTGAATGACTATCAGCAGGAAAATCTTGAGCCGAACGTACCGTCACTAGAAAGCAGGATTCAAACCTTCAAGGAGCTCGCTTCCTTACTCGGTCCGGAAAGAATCGTCTGGCGTTTTGATCCAGTGCTATTTACTAAAACGCTCACGCCAAGAGAGCTCGCAACGAGGATTTTCAAGATCAGCAAAAACTCAAAGGCTGTACTAACCGACTGGTGTTTAGTTTCATCGACATCAAGGTCTACAAAAGGTTCAGAGAAATCTACTCAAGTACTCTGAGCACTTTGCCTCTCAATACGATTCAACCTCTATCTGTGAGGCTGAACCGTCAGCAGAACAAATCGAAGAGTTCGCCGGATACCTTTCGAAGATTCGCGCTTACTGGAAAGAGCGCGGATGGAACTGGAGATCTGCGCTTGCGCAGAAAAATTCGATCTGTCTCACCACGGAATACTTCCGAGCAAGTGCATCGATGCTGAACTGATGCTCAAAGTTTTCGGCGAAAATCCCGCGCTCACAGACTATCTCACAAAGGCTCCGGCCAGAACTCCGTTTGAGCTTGATCACTTAGATCTGTTCAACGCAAATCGGGTTGAAATGAAAAGATCGTCACGATCAAAAAGATCCGGGACAGCGAGAAGAATGCGGGTGCGTTAAAAGCAAGGACATCGGAATGTACAACACGTGTCTCCACGGCTGTGTCTACTGCTATGCAAATGCGTCTCCGGAATTAACTCTCAAAATTTTGAACGGAGAAAGAACCATCCTTTGGCCGAAAGTATCTTCATTCCAGATTTTCCTGAAGCCTAAGCGCAGAAAAGCCGCCCGAAGGCGGCTTTCTTACTAGTCCTTAGTACTGACTAAGGATTATTTTTGCCAAGGTTGTGATCTTTAACGGCGCTTTCAGCAGCGATACGGCCGGAGTTAACTGCGAAACCAATTGTGGAGCCTGCCATTAGCAAGTCATAAGAGTCACCGTACATACCCCGACATCGGAACCAGCTGCGTAGAGGTTCGGGATAGCCTTGTCTTTATCTGTGACAACCTGCAGACGGTCGTTAACCTTAATACCGCCCAGAGTTCCCAGAGGACGCTACACTCTTGATGGCGTAGTATGGGCCCTGTTTGACCGGGAAGATGTACTGCGGATCCTTAGCAAACAGAGCGTCATGGCGCTGTTCGGCGCCTTGTTGTATTGTTCAACACTGGCTTTCAGGACGGCAGGATCCATACCTGTCTTTTGGCGAGTTCGTCAAGCGTATTAGCTTTAACAGCCCAGCCTGCCTGTTCTGCTGCCGGCCATTCTTTTCGAAGTTAGTCAGTTTTGCTCCGATCGGGACCATAACGCCGACACCTTGGACAATACCGTCGTGCTTCATAGAGTCAAGGTTCTTGTTGTCATAGACAACCCACATCTGACCGCCGATTCTTTCAAGAGCATTACCGGCGCGGGCCAGTCGCCCATAATGGTTTCGTCGCAGAAACGTTCACCGTTCGAGTCAGCCAAAGATGAGGCTGTTTGGCAGTAGCAGAAACATGGTTCGTTGTGGAAACTGCACGGGGGCCCGGACGATAGGACTGCTGAACTTCTAAGCCTTCTTTACCGCCGCCGGCAGACCAACCATCTGGATACCGACACCGTTCTTACCGGTCTGAGCAATACCGTCAGTGTTCGGGAAGCGTGTGTACTTCTTCATCATTTCGGGACTGTCAGCAAAACCGCCGGTAGCGATAATCACGGCTTTAGCGTGGATGTTGAGCGTATTGCCGTCTTTATCTTTAGCAACAACGCCGGCAACTTTGCCGTCTTTGCCGAAAATCAGTTTTCAGCAGGAGTGTTCAGGAGAACCTGCATGCCGTATTCGTCTTTGCCCTTCTTCTGAAGGGCGTTAATCCAGCCAGCGCCGCGGCCCTGATAAATATGCCATGTGTAGAGGCCGCCCGGATAGTTGGTGGTCAGTTTTCGAACTTAACTCCGTGTTTCTGCATCCATTCGACTGTATCGGCAGATTTATCGACGAAGGCACGAACCAGACGGGCATTGCTGCGCCAGTGACCATAGTTCATGATCTTCTTGAAAGCTTCGTCTTTGGTAAGAGGAATGTAGTAGTCGCGCTCGCATCTTGGAACCTACAGCGAAAATACCTTCGGAGAAGTTACCCGTTCCACCGACCATGCCTTTCTTTCAAGGCCGATGACTTTAGCGCCCTGTTCGGCTGCGGCGAATGCGGCGGCGGTACCGGCGGCACCCTGACCGACCACGACGACGTCTGTTGTGATGTCTTTTCAGCTGCATAAGGAAGAGAAGAGAATGCAGCAAGCACTGCAACAGCAATCAGCTTTTCATGTTTGTTTTCTCCGTGTTTTGAGTGTAGTGCCGCTATTTGCGGCGGTGTGTTTTGTTATCAAGTCCGTCTGAATCGTGGTTTAAGGCGGTCTTGTTAAGTGTTATTGTGCGGTAATTACACCTCGGCTGTCAGTATCATCCGATACACAAAAATTCCTGAAATGTATCTCGTGATACATTTTCAGGAGTATTCTAAGTTAAGTCAGCTGATTATTTTCGATTTTCGTACTTGTCGTCCGCTATACAGTTCGACTGAAGTCTGCGGCCATATGTCGTCTTCCATTCATCGAACTTCGTTCCGCGGGGAAGAATCTCGAAATCATCGGTTGGCTGAGTCACCCTCTCTGCATGAATTTGTTCGGGTGATAACGCCGAATAAAACACACGGATTTCCGGCTGTCCGTTAACGGACCATTTCTCAAAGGTCAGATAACCGCCCGGCGTATTTTCGTTCTGATCTCTTCCGGGAAGTTTCCAGTTCAAATCAAAAATTTCGCCGAGGTTAGCCAAGTTCGTGTCATGCCCGATAAGATAGGTGTATTTAGGACCGTGATCGAGGCTCTCAATAATCTTGTTCGCTAAAGCCGAACCTTTGTAACGAGCAACTTCCATGTCTCGATTAAGCGCAGAAAATACAGCAACGCGTATCGGCATGAGATGCAGAATTCCGTTCCAATCCAATTGGTCCCAAGCGACCTTCTTTTCAGGATTTTGGCCCCACTCCAAAGCAAAGATCTCGGTAATGCTCGAGCAATCGTACGGTGCTCCCTTAAAGCCAACTTTATATTTACTGACCTTTGCGCGCATCGGCCCGGTAAACTCATGTCCCGTTAGTTTCGAGATCTCAGCCATTTGAGCCGCAAACTTTTCGTTGATCCCGACAACTTTTGAGTGAGTTTTTCTTCGAGCTCTTTGGGATAGTCAATTCGACAGACTTTCGCCTTCAGCGGAGAAAAATCGCTGAATGTTCGGAACTCGTGACCTTAACTTTATAACCACAGGTCGGATAGAGGCCTTCATTTAAAGCCTCGGCTGTTTTGCGTGTTCGTTCATCAACGTCTGCAATGATTTGAACGTCTTCCGGCTTCGGACAGACCCGTAGGTAAAAGGAGCGCGACTGCGATTGAGTTTCCACGTGGCTTTGACAAGATAAAACCGCGAGATGTGAGCAATCCAGGAGCAACGGGCCAAGCCGGCCACTTCTTATCCGACCAACCGTGCAGTTTTCTGCAGATTGAGTCGGAGAACGCACACCGTGGCGTGAGACTACAACGACATTGAAGCTCTTCTGTATGGGGAATCGCTTGCAAAACGTCGGAGGGAGTTTCTGCATGCGCATTGGATAAAAGAACCGCAGCAGAAAGTAGACATAAAGAACCGCAGATTTTGCTTTCATTCGGATTCTCAAAGTTGAGTCTTGATTATCCGAATATATAGGTTGCCAGGCCGAGGAAGATTAAGAAACCGCCTGAATCGGTAATAAATGTCAGGAGTACCGATCCGCCCATGGCCGGATCTCGGCCGAGTTTCTTAAGCGTAATCGGAACGAGGATAGCCACAATCGCGCCCATGAGCATATTCAGCATCATGGCCAAGAACATGGTAAAGCCGAGCTTCATGCCGTCCGGAGAGTCGTAGTAGAGCCCCAGGTAAAGAGACCGGCAATAATGCCCCAAATAAAACCATTGACCAAAGCCACCAAGACTTCTTTTTGACCACGTCGCTTTGGTTGGCTTCGGTAATCTGACCGGTAGCAAGGGAACGGACCAGCAGTGTCAGTGTCTGGTTGCCGGAGTTGCCAGCAATACCCGCGACAATCGGCATTAAGGCGCCAATGCAACAACCTTTTCAATCGTTCCGTCGAATGCGGAAATTACGCGGGAAGCAAAGAAGGCCGTAAAGAGGTTCACACCGAGCCAGACCCAGCGGGCTTTCGCAGATGACCAAACCGAATCGAAAATATCCTGATCGTCATCCAAACCGACCGCACCGTAAGCCTCTTCATCGCTTTCTTCACGGATCACGTCCACCACTTCGTTCACGGTAAGACGTCCGACCAAACGTCCTGCCTCGTCAACAACCGGTGCGCTCACCAAGTCGTAACGTTCGAAGGCCTGTGCTGCGTCACTGACATCTTCCAGCGGAGACAGTCGTAAAACCTCCGTGAGCATGACGTCTTTAACGGCATCCTCCGGATAATGCGTCAGAATACGGTCAACAGGCAGCGTACCCATGAGACGTTCTTCTCGGTCAATCACAAATACCTGGTCGGTATGGTCGGGGAGTTTCTTTAAGCGGCGAAGATAACGAAGCACGATATCGAGCGTGACTTCTTGACGGATCGATACGATTTCGAAGTCCATACGGGCACCGACCGTATCTTCCGGATAGCTCATGGCCGCGCGCAGCTGAGCTCTTTCTTCGTGCGACAGACCTTCCTGAACTTCGGCCACAACGTCCGGCGGCAAGTCTTCGACTAAGTCGGCGATTTCGTCGGTGTCAAGCTTTCGACAGCGTCCACCAACTCATCGCGGTTCATGGCGTCAATCAAGGTTTCTCGAACACCTTCATTGACTTCAACCAAAATTTCGCCGTCGCGTCCGGAGCGCACGCAGTCCCAAACGATGAGACGTTCATCGAGCGGAAGGGCTTCCAGAATGTAGGCGATATCGGCAGGGTGCAGTTCCGACAGAGTATCGCGAAGCTCTTTTTGATCTCTTCGCCGACCTTTAGATCTTTGCGGTCAGCCGCATCTTCCCCTTCGTCAAGCAGCTGCTGCACAAGCGCCAGCCCCGGGCTGCTGCCTCAGGGTCTCTTACTGCGACGTCATAATCAGGGTCGTGAAGCTGAAGAAGGATTGTTTGCGCTCAAGGTTTCACCTGTCGGGTTGCGCCCTTATTTTGCGCTTTTATCCAGAGTTTCGCGAAGTTTTGCGTAAACGTCTTGGGTACCGGACGATGGCCCATCAAATTTCGTAGGAATCGGCCGCCTGTTCAACCAGCATCCCGAGACCGTCGGAAGCGTGTCTTGCGCCGCCCTGTTTAGCCAGTTCCATGAACGGTGTGGGCTTAGCGGCGTAGACCAAGTCGTAGGCGAGTTCGCATCCGTCAAATGCGAACGGAGAAACCAAAGGAGCTTTATTCTGCAGGCTTGTCGGCGTGGCATTCACAATCAGGTCATAAGACTCGGAACCGGTCTCATCATAAAGGATGCTCTGAATCCCAAACTCGTCGCAGAGTTCCTGAGCACGAGCAACAGAACGGTTAGCCACGGTCACAGACTTGGGCATGCGTTCCATCAGGGCCGGGAGAATACCGCGAACACCACCGCCGGCGCCGAGGATAAGAATCTTTTGTGCTCTACAAAGAACTTCAGACGCTCTTCCAAATCACGAATGAAACCCGTGCCGTCTGTGTTTTCACCGAGAATCTTGTTGTTTTGGAAAGTAAGCGTATTCACGGCACGTGACTGGCGAGCCTGAGAAGAACACTTTGTAGAACAGCGGAAAGCGTCTAACTTGAAAGGAATCGTGACATTGAGTCCGTGATAGCCCTCGTCGATCATTTCGCCGATGGCGCTCTCAAATTCGCCGAGCGGGATTTCAACTTTATCGTAGGAAATCTCGTCGCCGAACTGCTTGGCAAACATTAAATGGATTTCCGGAGAGACTATGTCCGATGGGATTACCCATAACTCCTAATTTGGTAACCTGCTTCATATTGATGAATCCTTTCAAGATTTCTTTCTAAATCTTACCTCATGTCTTTACGGGATAGAAGAGGTTTTCTATCCATCACGCCGGCCCTTCGTTCCCAGGCTCAACCCTTCAATCTGAGGCTCTTCCGGAGGCACAGCTTCCGGCGTCCCGACTTCAACTTCGATCTCTTCCTCTTCTAAATCTTCCTCATGGCTTTCGTTCAGCACTTTAATAAGACTGCATTCCATGACTAAAGACAGATAGTCGAGATTCAAAACCTTCATCAGGACGCTCTGACCGCGCGGAAGCTCAGGCAATCCGGGGACGCGCTGAGCCATCGGCAGGCCTTCAATCCTTACGAGGTCGCCCTTAACCACCGTAGCTTTGAGTTCGTTAATGCCTTCCTGTTCAATCCACCGCATCGACCAGTAGCGATCCATACGGGACTGGAAGTCGTTGAAAGCCGAGTAGTTGGAATCAAAGTAGAAATGATCGAGAAGAGCTCGGAGTCATTATTGCGATACGGGACTTTTCGCCTTTAAGGGTCGCAATAATCTGACGCTGGTTGACCATGTCAACGTAACGGCGTAGCGGAAGTCGACCAAGCGTAATAAGGAACACCGATACCGTCATGCGGCCCCGGAACGCTTGTCATCTTGACGCGCCCCATTCGCTGGGAACGATAGATACCGGCCACATCTCTTTCTTCCAGCCATCCGCCCAGGTCGAGTTCGCAAAATCATCATTTCGGCCACGAGCAGATCCAGCGGATCTCCTCTTCGGCGTCCCTTCAATTCGATTTCCGCATTCTCGTCTTCGCCCTTCAGGCTGAAGTACCAGTCAATGCGTCCGACGGGTTCGGGTCTGCCGCGAACTTCTTCGCGATCTTTCAGAAGTTTCTTGGCGAACTTCCAAAGCCAAATGAGCTCGGGGCCATAAGGAACAGGAAGGTTGCCCTCTTGAATAGCTTCTTCCGTCACCTTATCGGCGATCAGGTCATAACACAGATTCTTTTCGATTTTGATGCGTTCGAGGCGAGTATCAGTGGAGAACGGCAAGCGTTTCGTTATCGACAACGGCGTAAAGAGAAACGACAGGACAGATCAGTCCTTCGTCTAAAGAGAAGGCTACCCAATCTTTCGGCAGCATCGTGGTCTTAAGTCCCGGTGCATAGACGGTCGACATTCTTTCCCGAGCGACCAAGTCGATGTCCGACCCAGGTTCAATGCCCAGGCCCGGTGCGGAAATATGAATACCAACGCGCGTTTTCCGTCTTCCAACGGCGTTACCGACAAGGCATCATCAATTTCCGTGGTTTCCGAGTCGTCAATAGAGAATGCAACGGCATCTGATAAGGGAAGCTCGTCATGTGCTTCGCGATGAGGCTTGGAGAGGTTTTCCGGGAAATTCTTTCCTTTCGGAAAGTTAATCATGAAGAAGCTTTCGACGTGCCAGCGCCAAGCATTCGGAATCGCACCGACATCGAGCAGCAAACGCGCGGCATACAGCTGAGTTTGTCGCTCGCTTCATTCAGAGCCTTCCACTCAATGGAGTTCTTATCGGGACGAACCAAAGCTCAATAGCCTTATTGGCAATTTCGGCTGGGGCCTTATGTTCTTCGATGAGCATCTGAACATAAGCGTCCTTCTGCTCTTCCAGCTTTTCTTTCGTTCAATCGCGGCAAGAGCCAGCTTCAGTGTCTCGGCCGGTGCCTTACGGTATTTGCCGCGGCCTTTTCGATAGAAATAAACCGGATTGGAATGCAGACGAAGAATCGTCGCCGCCTGCTGAATTGGGGTAACGCTGTCTCCGAAATACTCTGCCGCGATGGTTTTGAAATCGAACTCGTCATCCGGTGCAAATTCCCAGAGGATTTCCAGATCGATTTCTTCAGACTCCTGCTGGGCTCGAGCTAAAATTCAGCCGGTGACGGACTGTTGTACGTCACGAAGATGTGAGCGCTTAACTTTTATTCTTTTCCTGTCGGTAGTTCAACTTGGCAGGCCGAATCGGTGCCGGACATTTCTGTTCCGACTTTGAATGCTCCGTCTTCTTCAAAATAAATTCATTGCGTCCTTTCGTATTGACGTTATGACTGACTGGTATTACCTGTTCTCGGTAGAGTTTAAGCCTATCGTTTAAGGCTCAAACAAGAATTCTTAGGCGCCTATGGCCGGTTACCCGCCTTGGGAACAGGCGCCGCGATGATTTCTTCGCTAAAACGGCTATTCAGCAATAAAACTCATGATCTCTTCGACATGAGGCGCAAAGTCCGTAATTCTATGGTCTCCGTCCGGAATCTTCACAATCTTTGTATCTTTTAGAAAATCCAAAGTTTTCTGCGGATCTAAAACTTCGTCTTTCAAGCTGATGAGCGAAAGATAATCCTGTGGCTTCTTCAAATCCTTAACCAGCATCTTCTCAAGCTGGATCATGAATTCGGGACAAACATACATTTCACGATCAAGCCCGCTCACCTTATGCCAGCCCGGCTGGAAATCTACCTTTCCCCAGTTGCCTAACGCAGGATTGAGCAATACAGCCTTTTCCACCGGAAGATGCTCTTTGCCCACACTGCATAAAAGCCTCCGAGTGAAGAGCCGATCACATCGACCGGACCTCCTTTGAGATCCTCTTTAATCAGTTTGGACAGAAACTCAGCGACCTCGTCCGGCGACATATAGAGTTCAGGTGCAATGAACGGCTTACCGATCTTTTCATGCGCTTCTTTGAGAAGCTTGGGCTTCGCAGAGTTTGGGTGGGACAAGAAACCGTGAAGATAAAGGGTAGGACGCATGCGTTTAGGCTCCGAACTTAGATTTCAATCCGTCCAGCAGTTTTGTGGACGCCGCCGAAGCCGCCGTTGCTCATCACTAAAATTGTATCGCCCTGCTCTGCCTGGCTCACGACATCTTCCACGAGGGCTTCCAGATCTTTGAACTCTTCAGCCTTTTCACCGAGCGGTGCCAAGGCAGCTGCCGTATCCCACTGAACAGCCGGTCCCTGATAACAGAACACTTTATCGGCTTGAACCAAACTTCCGGGAGCTGAGCTTTCATCGTGCCGAGCTTCATAGTATTGGAGCGCGGCTCAAGAACTGCGAGCAGACGGCCTGTCTGATATTTACTGCGAACGGCTTTGATTGTTTCTTCAATCGCCGTCGGATGATGAGCAAAATCGTCGATCACTTTGGTGCCCGCAACCTCCTTTGACTTCCATACGGCGCTTAACGCCTTCAAAGCGAGATAACGCGTCAACTGCTCTTTCCGCGCTGACGCCTGCATTCACAGCAGCTGCAACTGCGCCGAAGCATTCAGCAGATTGTGTTCGCCCGGGAGAGACAGCTCAAAGCGTCCGACTTCTTTGCCGCCGGCAAACAATCGAGCGCCTTCATGCTCGACCAAACGCCAGTCGCAGACCGGAGACGTTCCGAAACTTTCAGCCGGTGTCCACAAGCCCATCTTCAATACTCGATGAAGCGCTTCGGAGGCTTCGTTGAAAATAACTTTTCCATGGGACGGGATCGTGCGCACCAAATGATGGAACTGGCGCTCAATCGCTTCCAAATTCGGGAAAATATCGGCGTGATCGTATTCAAGGTTGTTCAGAATGACCGTGCGGGGACGATAGTGCACAAATTTGCTGCGCTTATCGAAGAAAGCCGTGTCATATTCATCGGCTTCGATCACGAAGTATTCCGATTCGGTCAAACGGGCCGAGTGTCCGAAATTCTGAGGAACACCGCCGATCAGAAAACTGGGATTCAATCCGCAGTCTTCCAAAATCCAGGCCAGCATTGAAGTCGTTGTGGTTTTACCGTGGGTACCGGCAACTGCCAGCACGTGGCGCCCGTTCAAAATGTTCTCTTGCAGCCACTGCGGGCCGGACGTGTAAGGCAAACCGCGGTTAAGAATTTCTTCAAGCAAAGGATTGCCGCGGCTGATCGCATTGCCGATGATATATAAGTCAGCACCGGCGTCGAGTTGTTCCGGATCGTAGCCTTCGATTAAATGGATTCCGGCTTGCTTGAGCTGATCGGACATCGGAGGATAGACTCCGGCGTCGCAGCCGCTGACCTCAATACCAAGACTTTTGCAAGCTGGGCAATGCCGCCCATAAATGTGCCGCAAATACCGAGAATATGAATGTGCACGTTAAAATCCTCGCTAAATTGATGTGTGGCATTGTGCCACGACTGATCGGAAGATTCCTACCGACTCTTAATTAATATGAGAAACAAAGACACCCGCGGATTGGCGGCAGAGGCAGCCGCAATCATTGCCGAAGGCGTACCTGACTGGAGTGAGGCCAGACGCAAACTCGCCGAAGAATACGAAATCACTTCCGGCGCCCAGCTGCCGGACGACGACGCGATCGAATCGGCGCTCAGGGAGCACTATGCGATTTTCGACCCGAACGGCCACGCCGAACGTCTTCTGGAACTTAGAAGGCGGCTTTAATCGTCATGAGAGAAGTGAGTGATTGCAAACCGCTTTTGATCCGTGGCGTCTTGAACGGCTGCGCGGACAAGTATTCGGATATCTATATCGCGGTTGAATGCGACGACGCGAAATCTCTCGAAATCGTTCTAATCGACCGAGAAATTGAAATCGAAGTCTTTCCGAACGAACGGCCCGGAAAGAACGAACCCGTCGAAGAGATCGTTTTGAGGCTCCGGTCATCAGAGGCGGCTATTTTGATCGCCAACACTTAACGGTTTGGGTTCGTTTGAAAGTTTTGAGGATCATGCAAAGATTAAAAATCTGATAAAGAAAATCCAGATCCTTGGCAAATCGAGGAAGAAACCGCAAAACCGCCAATATCGAACAACTCGAAAGACTGATTTCGCTCACAGAACCGGAATAAGTATTTACCCTTAAATAGAGCTTATCTTCTTTTAATTTCGTGCAATTTCCGAACGGTTTTTCAGCGTAAATTGTAAGAAAACAGAAACAAGTTAGGCTAACTTATTGAAGATTTAGGCGCAAATAGCGTCTATACTAGGCGGAAAACCAATTTAGCCGCGATTTAGCCCGCGGCTTCGCCTATGAAAAACTACTTTTGATAAATGGTCCAAACCTCAACCTTTTGGGAACCAGAGAGCCGGACAAATACGGTACGACGACGCTTGCCGAGATCGAAACCGATTTAAGAGCCTTCGTTGAATCCACCGGAGGAACACTTACAACCTACCAGAGTAATCACGAAGGTGATTTAGTCGATAGGATTCAGCAGGCAGCAAAGAAGGTATCGAAGCAGTCATTATCAACCCCGGCGCTTACACATACCAGCATCGCGATTCGCGATGCCTTTTGTCTGTACAGATCCCGTTTATCGAAGTTCATTTATCCAACATTTTTAAGCGTGAGGAATTCAGACACCATTCTTACCTGTCTGACATTGCCGAAGGTGCATCATCGGCCTCGGAGTCCACGGCTACTTCTCAGCCGCCGCCTATTTCCTTACCGCAGAATAATTTTCCCTAATTTATATATAGAAAGGCATTTCTATGGACTTGAGAAAACTTAAAACATTGATCGATTTAGTTCAGGCTTCCGGCATCGCCGAAATCGAAATCAATGAAGAAGGCGACCACGTCAGAATCGTGAACCGCCCTGCCCAAGCCGCTCAAGCCGCACCGGCAATTATCGAGATCCCGCAGGCAGCTCCGGCCCCGGCCGCTCCTGCACCCTCCGCAGCCCCTGCTGCTCCTTCTGCCGCTCCGGCCTCTAACTCCCCGAGCGGTACTCAGGTAACAAGCCCGATGGTCGGTACTTTCTATAGAGCTCCGAGCCCCGGCGCCGATCCTTTCGTAGAAGTCGGCACCCAGGTTAAGAAAGGCGACACGCTGTGCATCATTGAAGCCATGAAGCTTCTCAATGAAATTGAAGCCGAAGTCAGCGGCACAGTGAAAGAAATTCTTGTGGATAACGGTTCTCCGGTCGAATTCGGCCAGCCGCTTTTCGTCATCGAATAATCAGTGAGCCCCTATGTTCGGTAAGATTTTGATTGCCAACCGCGGAGAAATCGCACTTCGCATTCAGCGCGCCTGTAAGGAAATGGGCATTAAAACGGTGGTTGCCCACTCGCTTGCAGATACGGATGCCAAGTACGTTCGCCTCGCCGACGAGTCCGTTTGTATCGGACCTGCCCCTGTTCATCAAAGCTATTTGAACATGCCGGCTCTTATCAGTGCGGAAGTCACTGATGCCGAAGCGATCCATCCGGCTACGGTTTCCTTTCTGAAAACGCCGATTTCGCTGAACGCGTGGAGTCCAGCGGTTTCGTCTTTATCGGCCCGCGTCCCGAAACGATCCGCCTGATGGGCGATAAGGTATCTGCCAAACAAGCCATGATCGACGCGGGCGTGCCCTGCGTCCCCGGTTCCGGCGGCGCCCTGCCTGATGACCCTTCGGAAATCATCAAGATTGCCCGCTCTGTCGGCTACCCAGTCATCATTAAAGCCTCGGGTGGCGGCGGCGGACGCGGTATGAAAGTCGTTCATACCGAAGCTGCATTGATTAACGCCGTCAACACCACCAAGCAGGAAGCAAAAGCCGCTTTCGGCAACGACACGGTTTATCTGGAAAAATTCCTTGAAACCCACGTCACATTGAGATTCAGGTTCTCGCCGACAACTTCCGCAATGCGATTTGGCTCGGTGAACGCGACTGTTCCATGCAGCGCCGCAACCAGAAAGTCATCGAAGAGTCTCCGGCCATCGGCATTCCCGCCGCGCGATTGAAAGATCGGAGAGCGCTGTGCCGAAGGCTGCCGCAAGATCGGCTACCGCGGCGCAGGCACGTTTGAGTTCCTCTACGAAAACGGTGAGTTCTACTTCATTGAAATGAACACCCGTATTCAGGTGGAACACCCGGTCACAGAGTTCGTCACCGGTGTTGATCTGGTTCAGGAACAGATTCGCATTGCCGCAGGCGAAAACTTCGTTATCGTCAGCGCGACATTCAGATCAAGGGTCACGCGATTGAGTGCCGTATCAACGCTGAAGATCCGTATCGCTTCATCCCCAGCCCCGGCCGCATCACAACACTGCATCAGCCCGGCGGCCCCGGTGTTCGTGTCGACTCTCACGTCTACCCCGGTTACTTCATTCCTCCTCATTACGACTCCATGATCGGCAAGCTCATCACTTACGGTGACACCCGTGACCAGGCTATCGCCAGAATGCGCACGGCACTTTCCGAAACCGTTATTGAAGGCATCTCGACCAACATTCCGCTGCACGAGAAATGATGATCGATCAGAAGTTCCTTCAGGGCGGCGTGAGCATTCACTATCTGGAAGAGAAGCTGGCACACCGCGAATCTGTGAAGAAATAAGGCTGTTACTCATGTTATTCGAATACTCTCTGCTGACGGACAAAAGGAAGTCGAGCCTTTGACCGACTTCTTAATGGATAAGGGCGCCTACTCGGTTTCTATCGAGGACGCGGACGCCGAAACCGAACGTGAAAACCGATTTTCGGAGAACCGGGAATCGAGATTGATGATTTCGCTTGGGACAGCTCCGTCTTAAAGTCCTCTGCGGAGACGACTTCGACATGGAAGGCGCATTAGAAGCTGCGCTCAAAGAACAAGGTCTTAAAAACCAGTTCTCGAGGGCAGAACGGAAGTTCCGGACAATGACTGGGTTCGCATCACGCAGGCCCAGTTCACACCGACTCAGATTGCCGGCGATCTTTGGATCGTTCCGTCCTGGCATGAACCGCCCAATCCCGACGCCATCAATATCCGTCTGGATCCGGGCGTTGCTTTCGGTACCGGAACACATCCGACCACACGTCTGTGTCTGGAGTGGCTGCATGACCATAATTTGGAAGGAAAATCCGTTCTGGATTACGGCTGCGGATCCGGAATTTTGGCTGTTGCCGCCAAGAAACTCGGGGCTTCAAAGTGCTCGGTACGGACATCGATCCTCAGGCCATCGAGGCCGCCGACTATAATGCAGAAGTGAACCGGGCAGACGCCAGCTTCTATCTGCCGAAGGATATGCCGGACGAAAATTCGATGTCGTTGTGGCAAACATCCTCAGCAATCCGCTTCGACTCTTAGCGCCGGCACTTTTGGCGCGCGTGAAAAAGGCGGTTATCTCGTTCTTTCCGGCATTTTGGAAAGACAGGCAGAAGAATTGATCGAGGTTTATGGCTCTTATCGTCCTGACTCTCCCCTTTCTGTTTGGAAGTCTATGGACGGCTGGATTTGTTTGGCCGGTCAGATTCACTAATTAGAAAGAGGCGGCTATGGAACCTAAATTCGAGGGAGATTCGAATCACTACAACTTCCCGTCCGAACCTTCACTGGGCGGAAATCAGAAGCAGAGATATTCCGAAAATCGTCCCTGCTGACCTGAAAAACTTCCGAAGACTTTAAGCTTCCGACCGCTTCTGTTCGTCCGGGCGAACCCGCTCCGGCGGCTCAGCCTCCTCAGGAACGTCCGAAAGATCCGAAGGCATTGATGGCTTCGCTCTCAAAGGATATTTCTGAACTTTCCGCACCTTTGAAAAGAAGAGACTCCTAAAGAAACGAAGTCTGAGACGAAACCTGCTCCTGACCCTATTGAGAAGTTCGGCGTCAAAGGCAGTGACGGCGTTATCCTTCCGCCCGAAGATGACCTCGGAGATCCGACGGATCCGTCCCGCACTCCGGGAATCGTTCGCTCCATCATGCTTTTATCTGCCTGTGCTTTGTGATTCTTGCGCATGGCAGGTAACGCTGTTCCTGCAACCCGAAATCCTGAAAAAGAGCCTCTGAATACACTTTCTCAGCAAAGCTGTGATTATCTCTACTGCCCGCCTCTGAGAACTCCGGTCGTCTTGTCCAACCAAGTCAATGCCATTTCTCCGGGACAGTGGGAGTTAAAGCTTCAGATCCAGAATCAGGATATGCGGAGTCAGAAGCTGCCCGTTATTCAGCTCACTCTTGAAGGCGCAGGCAACTCCAGAATACAAAAATCTTCGAACCTGCCGAATACAAGACAGATCCGAAGGTTGATCTCATTACCGGCGGCGGTACCGCCAATATCACTATTCCGTTTAGTTTCGATGATGGCAGACCGACTTCTTACAAAGTGAAGGTCTTGGAAGACTAAACAGAAAGCAGCGCAACACTTTTGATGAGGAGCCAAATTTGGCTCCCTTCTTTATGTCTAATTCGCTGAGCGCTTTGCGTGTTAATTTACCGACGATGATCTGTCCCGAGCAGTTTGCTCGTATCAGGGCACCCGAGGAATCCTTCTGCACCGAAATCTCTTCGACAACACCTTCGAAAGCATTCTGAACCGACAGACCGCTCGGCTTCTCTTTGCAAATACCACCTCTCTGGCTAATATTCGCAACGACGCCGGACTTCCGATCGGCTGGCCGTTATCTCCGATATGCAGAGCGATGTTGCCGCAGTCAACAGTCATCAGTGACCATTCTTTGTCCTTGGAGACAATTTTGCCTTTTAGGAGAACACCTGTATCCTCACCGATTTTGATCGGCAAATCGATATTGGCAAGAACATCAGTCAAAGCTCCGGAAGTTTTGATCCTGCCGTCTTCCATCACGATGAGATTGTCGGCAAGATGCAGTACTTCTTCCGCAGAGTGCGTGACATAAAGCATCGGAATTTTGAGGTTGGTCTTGAGCTTCTCAAGCCAAGGCATAATCTCGGACTTCCTTTGAAATCCAGCGCCGCCAGCGGCTCGTCAAAAGCATGATTTTGGGCTCTGTTGCGACAGCACGCGCAATTGCCACACGCTGGCGCTCACCGCCCGAGAGCTGAGCAGGCTTTCGCCCGAGAAGGCCGCGAATGCCCAATAAATCAATCGCTTCTTCCATACGGGAGCGGGCATCCGTCGATTTGCTGCGCTTAACCGCAAATTCGATATTTTGCTTCGCAGTCAGATGAGGAAAAGCGACGCCTCTTGAAACACATAGCCTAAAGGCCGCTCCCAAGTCGGTAGAAAAGTTTTTGTTCGTCGTTTTGCCAATAAACGCCGTCGACCTTAACAAAACCCTTTGCCCGCTCCAATCCTGCAATACAGCGAAGAACCGTTGTTTTCCGGAGCCGGACGCTCCGAAAAGAACTGTAATTCCGAAATTCGGGAACTCAAATGAACATTCCAGCCTGAAACCGTCTTCCCGAGGAAGCAGCAGAGAAGCGGAACTTAAAGAATCAGACATACAGATTAGAAGTCGAGAAAATTAAGGCATAACGCGCTCGTTGTGGCGATTCAAAAGCGTTAAGCCGAGCAAAACGAAGAAACTAAAGACCACCATGCCGCCGGCCAGCCAATGCGCTTTGCCGTACTCCATTGCCTCAACATAACTGTAAATTTCCGTCGAAACAACTTGTGTTTTACCGGGAACGTTGCCGCCGATCATCAAAACGACGCCGAACTCTCCGATGGTATGCGCAAATGTTAGAAGCGGCTGTCACAAAGCCGGGCTTAGCAAGCGGGAGAACGACGTTAAAAAGGCGTCAAGCGGTTTGGCTCCCAAGGTAGCGGCAACCTCCAAAGGACGCTTGCCGATAGATTCAAAAGCCGCCTGTAGTGGCTGGACGGCAAACGGCATCGAATAAACAATACTTCCGATCACAAGACCGGGGAAAGTAAATGTCAGCAAGCCGATGCCCAAAGCCTCAGTGAGCTTGCCTAAAGGACCCGACGGTCCCATGGCAACGAGGAGATAGAAACCGAGCACGCTCGGCGGAAGAACCAATGGCAGCGTAACAATCGAACTGATCGGCGCTCTCCATTTTGATTTGGTGTGCGACAGCCACCATGCCAGCGGTGTTGCCACCAGCAGCAGGAAAACAGTCGTAATCAAAGCAAGCTCTAAGGTCAGCTTGATAGGGAGCAGTTCTTCCGCAGTAAACATGTCGGTCCTAATTCTTAGTTACTTGGTACTGTAGCCGTAGGAATCAATCACTTTCTGAACCTTCGGGCTTGTTGCCATAAATTTCATGAAGTCTGCCACGGCTTTGTTGTCTTTGCCAGGGTTCAGAATAACGGAATCCTGACGGATGGGCTTATAGCAGTCAGCCGGGATGATCCAGCCGGAGCCGGAAGTAAACTTGCCGTTTTATAAACCTGAGACAACGCGACAAAACCTACTTGTGCATTTGCTGTCTTAGCGTACTGGAAAGTCTTTCCGATGTTGTCACCGGTGACGAATTTAGGTTCGACTTTCTTAAGATTGCCCCATTTTTCCATGGTCTGATAGGCGGCTTCACCGTAAGGCGCTAACTTCGGATTGGCAACCGCGATTTTCTTAACGGCGTCGGAGAGGATGAAGTTGGGATCTTGTTTGATGAAATTATCTGCTGAGCTCCAGAGAACCAGCTTTCCGAAGGCGTAGGGTTTAGCGTCGATACCGAGACCTTCGTCGACAATCTTCTTAGGTGTCTTTGCATCCGCGGCAAACAAAACCTGATACGGAGCACCATTTTAATCTGAGCGTAGAAGGCACCGGTTGCACCGAAAGAGGCCAGAATCTTATTACCGCTTTCCTTTTCGTAAATAGCGGAGATTTCTTTTATTGGAGCCGTAAAGTTAGCGCAACAGCAACGCTGATTTCTGCACCGAAACACCGGAAGCAGAAAAGGTTAAGAGTGTTGCAAGAGCGATCATTGTTTTCTTCATAACATCCTCATTGGCTATAATGTAAGCAAATATGGAACTTCTATGTCGTTATTCTAATCTTGAATATCGATAAAATAACAACATTCGTTTAAGTAAGGAATAAAGATGGCCTTAAATATTTCCGACGCCCTTTCACAGAATGTGGTGGATAAAAGAATAGATGTCCTCCAGCGCATCAAACAATACGGAAGTATTTCTGAAGCGGCCCGAAGCGCCGGCATTAGCTACAAAGCCGCATGGCAGGCAATCGAAACGCTTTCCGCTCTTGCCGGGGAACCGTTGGTCGAAAAACCGTCGGCGGGAACTCAGGCGGAGGCGCTCGCATCACAGAAGCGGGCGAAGCCGTGCTGGAAGCTTCTGCCGCTTTGAATAAGGTAAGAAATCAAATCCTGACAGATATCCAAGGCGGTGAATCTCCGAAACTAGCCGCTTTGGCCTCGGTGGCTCTGCGTATGAGCATCCGCAACATTATTCCCTGCGTGATTGAAGACATTCACGGCGGAATGTCCATGTGCAAGGTCAAGATGAAAGTCTGCGAGGGCCAGTACCTCCGCTCCAGCGTTACGCTCGAAAGCCGTCAGTTGCTCGACCTCAAAGAAGGCAAAAGTGTCTTAGCCCTCTTCAAAGCTTCGGCCGCTACCGTCTCTAAAGAAAAACCGGACGACAGCGCCGCTGCTTCCTCTTCGGACAAGTCTCCCGGCTACCTCAAAAGAGAAAGGCGGAGAAGTAACCTTTGCCTAACGGCTTAAATGTGGTCGGCTTCATTCGCGGAAATCACGGCTTGCAAATCGGATCTGAAGCTTATATTCAGATTCCTGAACAAAGTGTTGTCATAGCCTTATTAGGCTGATAGCCTAATTTGGTGGAAAGAATAACCCTTGAATTTCCTGGACAAAAACAACAGGAAAGTGTTTTCTAAAGGTAAACCCTTAGGAGTATTTACCTAATCATAAGGTAGGTAGAAAAGCATTTTCGTTTTCTTAAGATAATATTATGAATGTGAGAGCGGCGCTACACCGTCTCTACTTGATTCTTAAGTCCAATAACATGCTTTCTAATTTCACCCTGGAAAGCGAAAAAGGAGTACAAAATGTCTCAAACCGGAAAATGGGGTACTTTTGGATCCTCGTGATAGGCATCGTCGTCGGCATTCTGTGTACGGCAGGTCTCGTCGGTGTTGTTCAGTGGGCCGGTACCGATAAATTCTGCACAGGCTGGTGCCACTCTATGGACGGCGTTACCTATGCATGGAAACAAGGCCAGCACGCCAGAACCCCGTCAGGTTACACAGCCGGATGCTCCGACTGCCACCTCTTAAATGAAACAAATCGTCCGTTAACACCTGTTGCTTATGTTGAACTCCTGTTCGCAAAGCAAAAGCCGGTTCTATTTCCGGTTTCGGCGAACTCCGCGGCACACTCAACACACCGCAGATGTGGCTGGAAAAACGTCCTGAACTTTCTAAGGCTGTAAACGACTGGATGGTCTCTTACAATTTCCGCAACTGCCGCGGTTGCCACAACTTAGCCGATATGTACAACGCTAAGAACCCGATGGTTGCTAAGATGCACGCCGGCTTCATCGACAAACCGACAAACTGCATAATGTGCCATAAGACCGCCGGTCACAACTACAAGATGGCTGACGAAATCATTAAGGCTACAGGCAAATGGCCTGATCCGGCCAAAGCTTGGGAACAGGCTGACGCCGCTGCTAAGAAATAATTCTTAGAACAAACGGAGCTCGAAAGTGAGCTCCGTTTTTGTGCCATAAAAACGCCGAGAATCGCGGCGTTTTGTTTTAGCTACCAAAGACTTAGTCTTTCTTTGAACGATTGGCAAAGAAGTTAGCCTTCTGAATGTTTTCAGTAGCCAGCGTGAAGATCTGGTTGGTCAGGTCTTCAGCCAGGGCTTCGCATTCGGCCAGAAGCTCAAGGTTGGTCTTCTGCAGGAGAGCAGTGGCGCTTTCTTGTCGGACTTGATGAGTTCGACGTACTGCTTTTCCATCTGTTCCTGCTTAGCCGTCATGGCGCGTTCCTGATCGCCGAAGGCTTTCTTCACGATCGGAGCATAAGTCGGATAGTCGGTCATGACGAGCGTCTGAAGTTTACGGAACTTCCAGTAAACAGAGGCACTGTCAGCCTGGCAAGTACCGATACCGTAGTGGCCCGGAACCTGTTCGAGGCCCTGATAGAAAGGCATGAAGCAGGAAAGATCAGCCATACCGAAAGCGATGTAGATCACATCACCGATAGCTCTCGGCAGCCAGGGACGAACCTGCATAACGTGTGCTTCGTAAGTACGGAAGACACTGACGGGACGCCAGGGTTCATTGCCGTTAAGGCCGTGAGTACGGATCGTGCTCGCTGGCGTCGAAGTGGTCACGCATCACGCGCTTGGCGTCTTCGAGGGAGAGTTTGCGTTCGGGCTTCATAAATACGCCGAATTCGCGGCCGTCTTCGACGGGCTGAATCACAGACGGATTGAAGAGCTTCTGGATCTGCCAAACGCGCGGATCGTTGTAAACACGGTCACGGTCGTCGTTGCGTGTGTAGCAGCGGCGAAATCGAACGGACCTTTCTGCGGATCATAGAAGCCGTGTCTGATGGCAAAGTCGATCAGGTCGGGGCTGCCTTTGAACTCGGAAGCGTTCGGATCGTAAAGACGCAGACGGCCCTGATTGCCGGAACCGAAGTAAACATCTTCCGGAATTCTCTGAGCCATCCACTGATGACCAGTTCCGGTTTCCAGATACCAGATTTCGTTGTCGTCAACAAATGCAACGCCGAAACCTTCGCCTGCGCCGTGTGTTTCAATTATCTTGCCTAAGAGCTCAACACCTTCTGCCGCGGTATGGCGCGAGGAAGAATGATATCGATGATGTCGTCTTCAGTGATACCGGTTTCTTTGTTGTACGGATCGATGGCCAATGCGTCGTCACGGGCGAAAATGGACTCCGTGCCGGTCACGCCGAGGCCGGCTTCGTTAAAGCCGACGGCGCCGTGAAGTTTTGTCTGCCAGTTGGGAACCGAGGTGTAACGCATAGCGTGCACAGGCTGCGGATAGCTGAAATCGGTTGCGCCGTTGTGATCCTTGGTGCGATACATCGCGCCTTCAGGATAGTAGCAAGCAGGATGAATGATGAACAACTGAGCCTTGAGCGCAGAGCTATCGGCACTTCTTGCAACTAAGAAAGAACCGTCAACCGTAGCTTTGTCGCCGACGATAAAAGTAGTGCACATATGCAACTCCTTGGTTAAAAAGTGAACCCATTCTAATTGCTATCGCTCAGAGAGGCTTAAAACAGTTTTGCCGAGCGCAAAATATGTGAAGAATTAAGACAATGCGTCAAACATCAGCGCCTTTTTCCTTGTAAAATAGGTACCGCGCTAAAATGGTCGAATTCAAAAAGCGAACATAAAGATGGCATCACAAAACGCATCAAATATTGTTTTAGAAAAGACTACACGGCTCCCGATCATCAGATCGAGTCGATCGACCTTTCTTTCGATTTAATCCCTACCTGCACAGAAGTCACTTCCAAAATTATTGCTGTCCCGCAGGAAGACAGAAAAGTGACGATCTGATTTTGGACGGAGACGACCTGACACTAGTCTCCATCAAGATCGCGGGCGAAGATTCCTTCCCGGGCAATACGACATGCGTCCCGGAAAGCTCATTATTCACAACATTAAGGAACGCACGGAAATTGAAATCGTCACGAGAATCAATCCGCGCAACAACCTTGAGCTCTCCGGACTTTACATGAGTAAGAACAACTACATTACTCAGTGCGAGTCCGAAGGCTTCCGCCGCATTACCTACTTCCCCGATCGTCCCGACATTCTTGCCAAGTACAGAGTGGTCATTCGTGCGCCGAAAGACTACAAAGACCTTCTTTCCAATGGCAATCTTGTCGAACAGGAGAACTGCTCGACGGACGCAACTATGCCATCTGGGAAGATCCGTTCCCGAAACCCTCTTACCTCTTTGCCTTGGTTGCCGGCAATTTCGTCGCTCAGGGCAGAAAGTCACCTTGTCCGACGGCCGCGAAGCCTTGCTCCAAATTTGGACGGAACCGGCCAACAAAGGTAAAACAGAGTTTGCCATGCAAAGTCTGGTCAAAGCCATTAAGTGGGACGAAGAGCGTTTCGGTTTGGACCTGGACTTAGACCGCTTCATGATTGTGGCGACCGACGACTTCAACTTCGGCGCCATGGAAACAAAGGCCTGAACATCTTTAACTCCAAATATGTTCTGGCTGATGAGAATGTCGCAACCGATCAGGACTTCGCCAATATTGAAGCCGTCATCGGACACGAATATTTCCATAACTGGACCGGCGATCGCGTCACCTGCCGAGATTGGTTCCAGCTGTCTCTGAAAGAAGGCCTTACCGTCTTCAGAGAGCAGGAATTCTCTGCCGATATGTTGGGCGACGAATCTTCCCGCGCGGTAAAACGTATCGATGACGTACGCGTACTGAGAAATTCTCAGTTCCCGGAAGACGCCGGCCCTATGGCTCATCCGATTCGTCCGGAGTCTTACCGCTCGATCAACAATTTCTACACCACTACGGTGTATGAAAAGGCGCTGAAGTCGTCCGTATGTATCAGACACTGTTCGGCAAGGACGGCTTCCGCCGCGGCTTGGCTTGAATACATCAATCGCTATGACGGCACCGCAGCAACTTGCGACGATTTCTTAAATGCCATGGCGGAATCGAATTATGAAGACTTGTCTCAGTTCGAACTCTGGTATTCACAGGCCGGTACTCCGCGCATCTCTGTCGAAACCAAATGGGACGAAATCGCCAAAACCTTTACTTTGACACTGCGTCAGAACAACCGAACCTTCCCGGCAAACCGGCGCCGAAGCCGCTCATGATTCCCGTGAAGATCGGCATTCTGGACGACGCTGGAAACGATATTCCTCTGCAGCTCGAAGGTGAAGACTCCCCGGACGGCACGTCTCGTCTGCTGATTTGGACGAGGCAGTCCAGAGCTGGACTTTCCGCAATGTCTCGACAAAACCACTGCTCTCCATCGGAAGAGGCTTCTCCGCTCCGGTCATCTTCAACACCGAATACACCCGCGAACAGTTGGCTTTCTTAGCCCGCCACGATTCCGATCTTTTCAACCGTGCCGATGCGTTTGAAAAGCTCACGCTCAAATGGTCGATCAGTTCATCACGGATCTGAGCAGACGCGGAGCTCAGAACGCAATGCCGTCCGAGTCCTATCTTTTCGCCTTTGAGGACATCCTGAACGACGACTCTCTGTCTCCGGCTTACCGCGCCAAAGTTCTAGAAATGCCGAGCGAGAATTACATCGCCGAGAACCGTGTTCTGATCGAACCGGCGCTCATTCGCGAGGCCTGCGACTTGATCAAGCGCAGAATCGGTCAGCGCCTAAGAGGCTCTTTTGAAGACAAGATTAAAACAACCAGACACCGGGTCTTTATCGACCGGATGCCGCGGACGCAGGTCGCCGTGCGCTTAAGCTGCTGTCCCTGAGCTACCTGGCTTATGCTCAGGATGCCAAGGCTATGCAACAGGTTCGCAATCTCTATAAAATGCAAACAACCTGACCGACCGATTAGGTGCCGTCAATATTGCCGTGCAGGCTTCCTGCCGATCGGAGAAGAACTCTTGAGTAAGGCAGACGTTGAATGGAAGTCTGAACCGCTTCTGAACAACAAGTGGCTGGCGCTCAGCACTCAGCTCCGCACTCAGCGCGGCAAGCGTCCGACCGTGGATTTAATTCGTGCCCTGACTCAGCATCCGAAGTATCAGGATCACAACCCGAACAGCATTTACGCCCTGCTCGGCACATTCTTCCGTACAGGCGGTCCGGAATTCCATCGTCCTGACGGAATGGGTTATCAGCTTTGGGTTGACAGCGTTCTGTTCGTCGACAAATTCAACCCGCAAGTCGCAGCCCGCCTTGCTCGAGCTTTAGAAACTGGCGCCGTTACGAGCCGACTTTGTCCAACCTCATGTACAAAGCGCTCAAATATGTCAGTGAAGAGAAGAATCTTTCTCCGAATGTTCGAGAAATTATTGAGCATGCCCTGACAGAACCCGTCTAGAATTTTTAGAATGCAGAACACAAACGATCTTTCAAAGGAGATTTATAAAGTGGCCATCAACCTTCAGCAGTTTTAGCGAAACAGTTAAGCGACGGCGTCATCGATCAGCAGCTTTGCGATCTTCTCAACGCGGTTGCAGACTTGAGTAAAGAAATCAACGATAAGGTGACCCACGGAGCTCTTGCCGGCGTTCTCGGCTTTGCCGGAACAGACAACGTTCAAGGCGAACACCAGAAAAACTTGACGTCATCACAAATGAAATCTTTGTGGAAGGCGTCGAGTGGACCGGTGCCTTAGCCGGCATGGCCAGTGAAGAAATGGACCACTGCCTGCCTACTCCGGCAGCTTACAAACGCGGCAAATATCTCATCATGTTCGACCCCTTAGACGGTTCGAGCAATATCGATATCAACGCGCCGATTGGAACGATCTTCTCCATTACTAAGGCTCCCGAAGGAAAGATCGCCGATGAGAGCTTCCTCACGCCGGGCCGCAAGCAGATTGCCGCCGGCTATGTGATGTACTCGCCGCAAACCATCCTAACCTTAACGGTCGGAAACGGCGTTTTCATGTTCACGCTAAACCTCGGCACGGGCGAATACATCCTCACGAAGGAAAATATCCGTATTCCTGTTCAGACACAGGAATTTGCGATCAATATGTCGAACATGAGACATTGGGAAGCTCCTGTTCAGAAGTACGTTCAGGAACTTTTAGCCGGCGATACCGGTCCTTTGGGCAAGAATTTCAACATGCGCTGGGTGGCTGCCATGGTTGCTGAAGTTCATCGAGTTCTCTGCCGCGGCGGCATATTCATGTATCCGCGCGACAACCGCGATCCGTCTAAACCCGGCAAACCCGTTTGATGTATGAAGCCAACCCGATGTCTTTCCTTATCGAACAGGCCGGCGGCAAAGCCACAAACGGATATCAGAATATTTTGACCTGCAGCCCGAGAAGCTGCATCAGAGAGTGGCCGTATTCTTAGGAGTGCCGAAGAAGTGGAACGTGTCACTTCTTATCACGAGTAATACGTTCTTTCAGAACAGAAAGCGGGCAGAAGCCCGCTTTCTTGTTATTGTCAGCGACTATTGCTGATCAGGATTTTATTAGCAATCAAAATCTTTGTAATTTTGTCGTCCATCGTATCCAGCGTACCGGAAATAGAAGTATTCAATTCTTTATTGGCGGCAGCAATCTGATCTTCCGCACCCTTGAAAGCTTCAAGGATCTTGTTCTGGCGTTCGGTTAAGCGCTGTTCGGTCTGACTAAGAATCTGTTTTGTTCTTCCATCCAGACTTGCCATTTCTTTTCAAAGTCAGCCTTAACATCGGTCAGTCGGGAAGCTTCCTGATCCGTTGCAAGCTTGCGCTGTTCCTGGAGTTCTTTGTCAGGCGGCGCATTGTGGCAAACGATCCGGTTTGCTGGACAAACAAGATGTAAATCACGATCACGAAAAGCAAGCTGAACCAGAAAAGAAGCATCAGCGTAATCGGCGCCTTAGCTGTAGTAATCAAAAGATTGACTTCTGCGGGGGCGTTTACAGCCGGCCAATTAATAAAGACAAAACCGGCTCCGACTAATAAGACCAATAAGAGGACGATATAGCGCATAAAGGGACCTTATAAATTTTAGAGAGGATTATGTCAGTTTAATAGATATGCGCGCATATGCACAGAAGCTGTTACGTGCAACCTCTCAGATCTTCTCGTTTCCTTCAACTGCGATTTTCGCTAAAGATGTTGAGCAATAAAATAGGTTCGAGGTTGGTTACTCATCATGGCTGCTGCTGATGGAACCTCCTGCGCAGGATAGAAACCCAATGAGAAATCATAATCACTTTGATTTTAATGTACCTGACGCGAAATTGGGCTTGTCAGACTCACCATTTAAGATAGGACAGCCGGTCCCGGAGGAGTTTTGTACTTGAAGATTTTGTCAGTAAGGATGACAAGTTATTTAAATTAAAGAAATCGTAACGCCCAAGGCAGGTTTGCAACTCTTTGTTGGATAAGGATTATCTTACGCCAGAGCCTTTAAAAGAATCTCGATCCATAATTCTTCGAATAGGTTTTAAAAGTCGAATTAGAAAGTGGAGCTTTATTTAAATAAGTACATACCCTTACCTGTTGACACACGGGAACATCAGAACTTCTCTTCCAAAAATCTCCTTAGGATTCATGGAGTTCCTCCAGTGATCGGAGAAGTGAAAACACAGCTCATTTGGAGAAAGAATTTGCTCGTACCGAACATCCGAGCACTCATGGAGGTACTCAATAGGCGCATAATGATGGGAATATTTAGGAGAGAATGAATGAAAACTGATCCGCGTTTCCCAAAACTTCATATCGTTGACCATCCGCTCGTGCAGCACAAGCTCAGCACCATGCGTGAAAAGAAGACCCCGTCTAATTCTTTCCGTCAACTGCTTCGCGAACTTACTTACCTGATCGGATATGAAGTGACACGCGATCTGCCGCTCGAAACTCGTACGATTGATACTCCGCTTTGCAAATGCAAAGGTAATTTCATCAAAGGTAAAAGCTGGTAATCATTCCGATCCTGAGAGCTGGCTTAGGTATGTCAGAAGGACTACTGGACTTGATGCCGTCCGCCCGTGTGGGTCATATCGGCTTATACCGCGGCCCTGATCATAAACCGGTTGAATACCTTGTTAAGCTGCCCTCCAAACTCGAAGGCCGTCGCGTCATTCTGTGTGACCCGATGCTGGCTACCGGTAACTCTGCGGTCGCGCTGTCGATACATTGCTTAAGCGCGGCGTAAAACCAAAAGACATTACTTTTGTCGCTCTGGTTTCTGCTCCGGAAGGTGTTGAAACATTCCAGAAAGCTCATCCCGAAATTGAACTCTACGTCGCCTCTTTAGACGAAAAGCTCGACAAGAACGCTTACATCCTTCCTGGTCTTGGCGATGCCGGAGATAGAGTTTTCGGCACCAAATAAGTGCATTCTTGAATAAAATTTAGGTGTAAACCCTCGTATTTTATTAAAATGAGGGTTTTGCTTTATCTTCTTCAGTCAAAGCTTGATTTTTAGAAGACAGGTCGTTCGTTCAAGCGCATTATTACGCTCAGTGTTAAACGCTAACTCATCCTATTTCTAAGGTTTATCATGGCTGATGATTTCAAAGACATCTCCCACCTCTACAAGGTGACACCTTCTGCCAAGACCATCATTGATGGCGAAGACTTGGTGGAAACAAAACAGAAATCCAAGGCTTATGCCTGGTGCGACGTTCTCCAGTCCGTTACCGGCTTGATCCTCGGTCTCTTCCTTTCTGCCATATGGGCTTCACAAGCTCCATTCTTCTTGGCAAAGACACTTTCTGGTCTCTGGTTTCTTTGACCGGCGGCTACTTCATTGACGGTGTCGATCACCTCTGGATGCACTCCGTATTCGTCGGCGTGATCTTCGTCCTGGTTGTTATTCACGCGATTCTTGCTCTCCGCAAGTTCCCGAACAACTACAAAGCCTTCCGCATCATGCGCGGCCACTACAAACTGCTCCGTCACACCGACACAACAATGTGGTGGGTTCAGTTCATCACCGGTGTTATCCTCACCGCTCTGGTCTTCCGCACATGCTCCCCATGCTGATGGATCCGGCAGCATCGGACCTTACGGCAGCGGTCTCGAGGTTTATCACTCCTGGCTGTGGGTTGTCTTCCTGTTCCTCATCGTTACTGAACTTCACGGCATGATCGGTCTGTATCGTCTGTGCATGAAGTGGTGCGGTCCGTCGAACGCCACACGCAGCTTCCTCCGCAAGCTTACATATGTCCTCATCGTCGGTATGATCGCCATGGGTTCCTTCACGATCATGGGCTTCTACAACGCCGGTGAAGAAGCTGCCAAACTTGATCCCGAAGCTCACTACGTTCCGGGCTGGCTGCAGACTCCTCAGACTGCTCCTTACCCGAGCTGGTGGCCTGACCACCTCAAGAAGAACTAATCAGATTCTTCTGAGTACATAATTCAGACGGGCGCATTAAGCGCCCGTTTTTTTGTCTGTTCAAAATCCTTCCTACGTCCTTCTGTGACGGGCTAAGAATTCACCATAATCACAAGCCCTGGATTGACCGATACTCTCAACCTACGTCCTGTTTGGTTACAGGGGACTGGTTCTTTTACCATCGATCTCCGCGGCGCATTTAGGTCCGGTTACAGGCAAAATTTAGGCCCGGACTCTTTACAAGGCCGGACCTAAATAATTTCTATGTCTAAGTCTGATTAACCGTTCAGCTTAGCCATTCCGACATACATGTCAAAGGCCTGTTTGAATGCGCCTTCGTCAATGTCGAAAGATCCCTGGTGATGGCCTGCAGCTCTGTCAGCGCCGCAAATGAAGAATGCAGCTTTACCGCCGTGAGCCTGGACACGCTTACCGAGAACGGAAATGTCTTCAGAACCGCCGAAGTTTCCGTCCGGACGAATGTTGTTGATCCCGGAACGGTCTTAGCAACTTCGATCAGCATGTCGGAGAGTTCTTTGTCGTTGGTGAAATCAACGGCGCCCATCTGAGAAATTTCATACGAAACGTCAAAGCCCTTAGCGATGCCTTCAACGATGTTCTTGACGTTCTCAACCATGTAGTCGTTGATGGAGCTGGTTTCACCGCGAACTTCCAGAGCCATATGAGCAGAGCTCGGAATAACGTTGCGGCCTTCACCGGCGCGCAGTGTACCGACGTTGATGCGAGTCATACCGCCGCCGTGACGAGGAATACCCATCATCTGAACAACCGCGTTGCAGGCTGCAGCAAAGAGCGTTGCGGCCGGCATTCGGTTCTTTACCGGCGTGGGCAGGTTTGCCTTTGAATGTCACGTCAAACTTGGATGTGCAGAGCAAGCCGTAGGGAGCAGCAACGATTTCGCCGGAATCCGCCATGAAGGAAATATGGCTTCCGAGGAAGTAATCAGCATCGTCAACAATGCCGGAAGCAGCAATGGCGCTGGCGCCGCGAACGCCTTCTTCAGCAGGCTGGAAGACGATCTTGAACTTGCCTTTGAGTTCGTCTTTGCGCTCGGCAATCCAGTGAGCCAGAGTCAGACCGATAGAGATATGGGAGTCATGACCACAAGCGTGCATAAAGCCGGTGTGCTGGCTTCTGAAGCCTTCTTTGTTCGGCTTGTGTTCGGGATTGTCGGTTTCGTTTACGCAAACGCAGTCGATATCGAAACGGAATGCAGTTGTCGGGCCTTCTTTGCCTGTGTCGAGCAAAGCAACGCGCCAGTGTAGCCTTCGGTTTCGTCAATGAAAGACTGAGAAACTCCGCGGGCCAAGGCGTTCTTAATGCCTTCCTGAACGAGTTTTCGTTACGGCCGAATACCTGTTCGGGATTGATGATCTTTGTGCCGAGCAGGACTTCATAACCCCAGGAGCGCAGCTTGTTGACGATGTAGTTAGTGGTCCAGAATTCGGTCCAGCCTTCTTCCGGCCACTGATGAAGCTCACGTCTCTGTTCGACAAGCTGCTTGGTGTAATCAGTCATTTTTCTCCTTTGATTTGTCAGTTCGTTCTGTATAGAACAGACTGATTTTAAACTAGTCATCACAAAATGTGAATAGTTTTACAAATCGAGAATTCCTATAAACATTAAGCTCTTCAATGTTTTACCCCAAAATACAAACCGCCCGACCCACAGAAGAGTCGAGCGGTTTTATTTGTTTAATTAGGGTTGACTAAACCATAATCAAAGCCAAGGTAATCACGGCCACAATCATCGGGACTGCGGTACGTTTCACCAACTGAATCGGCGGAACCATTGCGAGACCGGAGAGAAGAATCACAACACCGGCGATCGGGGACATCGTACGGCCGAGAGAGCCGGAGATGAGGGCCAGAGAGCCGAGGTTAGGAACCTGCATTCCGAAGTCAACAGCGTGCGGAGTAACCGCTTCATTGAAAGCAAAGGTAGCAGCGTCGCCGGAACCGGTAATAACAGCCAGAACGAATGGTCCAAGAGAACCGCCCCAGCGAGCGAGTTCGTTGGAGGCCTTCAGAGCTGTAACGAAAGCATCGATCAGACCGGCACTGCGGAGACCGGCAGCGAACACACCAGCGGCAATGATGATACCCATAACGTCGCCGTAGCCGTTACCCATACCTCTGAAGAACTCTTTGGAGAACTGAGGATCGCACCAGAGACGAGCAGCGTGAAGATGGCGCCGAGGACCATAGCCTGAGCAACACCCATCTTAAGAGCCGGAACGTACTTGTTGCCGAGAACGAGGATGATCAAGGGGATGAGCGGGGCAAGAGCTTTCAGGAAGTTGATCTTCTCGATCGGAGCACCGCCTTCCTTAGCAGAGTAAGCCGCCAGTTCTTCAGCAGTAGGCTTGTTGTCACGAAGAACCAAGCAGACGATCGTAATACCAACCAAACCGATACCCATCATGATGAGCGAGAACGGGTGTGGAGAGAGATCAAATCCATCACGTTCATCTTGGAGATGCCGGCAACGAAGTTGTTGTGGCTCATACCCGGAGAAAGAATGGAACCGTATGTACCCATCAAAATGGCGCACCGGCTGCGCGGGACGGATACCGGCGCGAATCATAACCGGAATGAACGTTGCACCCACAGCAGCAGCAACCTGCGGCAGAAGGAATAGCAATGTTGACGAAGAAGGTCACGGCAGTAGCGGCCGGAATCAGCAGAATGCCCAATCTCTTGAGCGGAGCTGCAAGCAGGCTAACCAGATGACGATCGCAGGAAGTGTGCGTAACGACGTAAGCAAAGCCCATCGCACCGCAGATTGCCATGATCAAGCTGGCGTTCGTCATGCTCTTGGCAAACTGGTCTAAAGCTGCCATCGGTTTCATAGAGATGCAGCATAAGAACAAGCCGGCTGTGAACAACACCAAACGTGTCTCATAGCGCTTAATTAAGCAGTAAATCGTCGCAATAATGACGAGCACTGCAATCCAGGCTGTAATTGACATTGAAATATACCTATTGATTTTTGTGTACTGCTTTTCCGAATCCGGAAAAACTCTCCCCGGCTGAAATGGGAAAATTCACTATTTTGGCCTGCCGTGAGTGTTTCACATTTGTCACTTTTGTAATGTGGGTAACCCTTACATCTGCACATTTCTTTTACATTTAGACATAAAATTATTGATCCCGTTTATTTGTGACTTTTACTCATTTCTTCCCATCTTTCGGAGTCTGACTTAACGATTTAGACTCTCACAGATACTCAACATTCACACCAGGAGAACACATGACAACTGACTTCCAAAAGATTCCCTAGTCTTTGCTCAAAATGCTTTGATGACGTGCGCGCTATGTCCAAAGACACCACCGGCGTTTCCAGACAGGGTTACAGCCCTGTTGAAACAAAGGTTCTTGAGTACTTCAAAATCGGCGTAGAACTCAATCTCGAAATCAGCACCGACAAGGCCGGCAACGTTTGGATGACCGTCCCCGGAAAAATCGTGAACTTCCCGCGCTCGTGAGCGGCTCTCATGCCGACTCTGTTCCTCAGGGCGGAAACTATGACGGACTAGCCGGCATCGTCGCCGCTCTGACCGTCGCCGATGGATGCGCGAAACGGGTTATCAGCCCGAACGCGACTATACGGTTCTGATGATGAGAATGGAAAGCTCCTGGTTTGGCAAATGCTATGTGGGTTCTCTCGGTATGACCGGCCAGCTCACTGAAAGGATTTAGCCCTCAAACATCGCAGCAACGGAAAAACACTTGCTGAGACCATCAAAGAATGCGGCTTTAATCCGGAAGATCTGACAACCGGCGAGCCTGTTGTCGATCTCGCCAAGATGGCTGCCTTTATCGAACTTCATATCGAACAGGGCCCGACCCTTGATTCTTCCGAAGAATACCGCGTCGGTATCGTCACCGGCATCCGCGGCAACCTTCGTCATAAGACGATTCGCGCATCGGCCAGACCGCTCATTCCGGCGCCGTTGACAAACAATTCAGACACGACGCCGTGCTCGCTTTTGCCGAATTGGCCTATCGTATGGACTGCTTGTGGGATGAGTGGCTCAAAGCCGGACACGACCTGGTTTTCACGATCGGCGTCGTTCACACTGCCCGACTTCTGCAATCGCGATCGTTCCGGGCGAAGTTACCTTCTGTTCCGACATTCGTTCTCTGTCTCAGGAGACACTCGACGGCTTCCATGCTTTGTTTGAAGAAGAAGCCCGTAAGATCGGAGAAAACGCGGCGTTAAATTTGAGTTTGACGGCGTGATCAAGACCAGCCGCTCGCCATTCACAAAGAACTCAGCGAGCACTTGGCCAAGTCCGCCACTGAGGCAGGCCTCAAGGTTAAGAAGTTGCCGTCCGGCGCAGGTCACGATACGGTTATTTTCGGCAACCTCGGCATTCCAGCTGCGATGATCTTCGTTGCTAACCAGAAGGGTTCTCACAATCCGAACGAAGCCATGGAAATCACAGACTTCATTCAAGGTGCAGAAGCACTGTGGCACGCCGTCAAGGCTTTCCCGGTCGAAGGCATCCGCTAAACATTGATTAGCTTTCTATAGGCGTCCGATGCATTGGCTTCAGACGCCTTTTGTTTTGGCCTTTCGAAAATAATCGAACAATGGTGTTCTCGTCATTAGAATGAACGGAAGTTGCAACGTTCATTCATTGGAGAACCGAAAGTGAACCTGAAAAACTCCTTGTAACTTTCAGCCACTCGCTGTTTTGGCAGATCTCCTGCTTTTGCTCGTCGTCACTGCCTTTGCCTTCGGAGCCCTCTTCCTCGTACTTCGGAAGGAGATTAATTAATCGGGCTCTCTTCGTATGCAGAGTTATGTGCTGGCCTTGACAGTCGCACGCAGCTCGGAAGACACCGAGGTTGTTCGCAGTAAGGACATTAAGGTACGCCATTGCAGAATTCGAAGACGTTTAAACCTGCCGGGGCTAACTCAGGCTATTCCTGAGGAGTCAGACAATGAACTTCGCAAAGCTACGACCTTATTTCTTCCGATTTCTATTCAAAAATAAAACCGATGGCGATAGAAACCATTCAGCAGCCGCAAAGATCCATGAGTTTTAAATACGGTTCCTAAGTTCGTCTCTGTCATCGACACGTTTGTTTTGACCTGGAACAGGATCTCGAATCAAAAGCAATTTCATCCACGCCGGCCTCATTGCTTTCATGCTTTTGGCCTTCGTCCTTTACTTCGGTGTACGCTATTTCCTGCGTCACACGCTGTTTGAACCCTTAGAAGATTTGGCTAACCTTGCCTCTTCCGTCCGAAACGGCGATTTCACAAAGTCGAGTACTTACAGAAAGCACAATGAGATCGGAACACTTTCCGAAAGCATGAACTTCATGATCCGCGACTTATCGCGCATGTACTCATCCCTGGAAGAACAAGTTCGTGAAAAGACTGCTGACTTAAATCGCCAAAACAAAGCGCTCAACCTGCTCTACGGACTTAAGAACGTCCTCGGGGCCGAACTCAACCGATCGGTTTTAGAAAAGCCCTGGACTTTTGCTCCGAAAATTTAGAAGCCTTGAGCTGCGCTGTTTACCTTCGCAACGACGGCGACAAGACGCTTCGTCTTGCCGCGCGATTCAGCCACCATCCGATTGACCCCGAAGAAATAAGAAAGTTTTTGAAGGCCAAAACGTTTCCTTCGAAATACAATTTCTTCAAGAAGAAGTCCTCGGAAAAGGCACTCGTTCTTGTCCCCGGGCTGTCGGAACCACGAGGCTGTCTTTGCTGCAATCTTTTGCGGTGAAGCTCCGGTGCACATTGATCGCGAACTGCTTCGAAGCATTGCACGAGAATTTGCTTTAGCGATCAACAACTCTGAGAAGAACGTGGAGTCTCGCCGCCTGATTCTTTTGAAGAACGCTCGACTATCGCGCGCGAACTTCATGACTCGATCGCTCAGTCCCTCTCCTTCTCTCGAATTCAAATCACACGTCTAGACGCTGCGCTTAAAAACAAGTCCGACGAAGCTGAAGTCCGCAGCATTCTCGATGAGCTCAAGCTCGGCGTGATCACCGCTTATCAACAGCTCCGTTCAGTTTTGACAACCTTCCGTCTCAAGCCGAAATCTCCAGACCTTCGTGAGAACATTCTTTCCTCTCTGGATGAATTTAAGGAGCGTTCCGGCATCGACTATAGCGTCGAAAATCAGATTCAAAGTTTTGAGCTGGATGCTCAAAGCCATGTACATTTGCTCCACATCCTGCGTGAAGCTCTGACCAACGTCGAGAAGCATTCTCGGGCAAGCGCCGTAGAGGTCACCTTTAAACCGATAGGGAATATTCCTTCGAAATGCGCGTCTCAGACAACGGGCAAGGATTTGATCTAAAAGTAAGAAAGGTCATTACGGGTTGGAAATCATGCATGAGCGTGCTAAGGTATTGGGCGGGGAATTGCATGTTGAACCTGTCATCCCCACGGAACTTCGGTTGTTCTTCGTTTTAACTCTCAGAAAAGGCGGTTTCCTGATGGCTAGTGAACATGACATTATTGTTGTAGATGACCACCCGCTCTTTCGCCGCGGCGTCATCCAGTTATTAAAATGGATCCGTCCTTTAACGTTGTCGCTGAAGCCGGCGATTTCGAAGCAGCAATGGTAGCTGTACGCGAAAGAGACCCGATATCGTTCTTTTGGACTTGAACATGAAGCACACGAGCGGCGTGGAGATCCTAACGGCAATCAAAACGTTTGACCCTTCGATCCGTGTCATCATGCTCACGGTTTCGGACTCTCCTTCCGACCTGCTCCAATGCTTCCAAAACGGCGCCGACGGCTACCTGCTCAAAGATCAGGAGCCGGAACAGATTCTTGAAGACATTCAGAAAGCCGCAAAGGCCAAACAGTTCTCTCTGCGTCGATGAATCAGGCCTTAGCCGAGTGCTTAAGAGAAGAGTCCTTCAGCAAAGAGCGCCGCGCCTCCGAGCTTACAGAACGAGAAAGAGCGTCTTGAAGCTCATTGCGCAGGGCAAGACCAACAAAGAAATCGGCAAAGCCCTTGAAATTTCTGACGGCACGGTCAAAGTGCACGTCAAACATGTGCTCCACAAGCTCTCCTTCCGCTCCAGAGTGGAAGCAGCGGTTTGGGCTAAAGAACAAAAGAATCTTTAGTTCTGCCAATACAAAAAGCGCACGACTGGAAATTCGGAAGTGCGCTTTTGTGTGGCTCTACGCTTTATTTTGCGGCAGAACTTCAGCGTGGCAGAGCAGGCATTCGTAGCGGTTGGGATTGACCTTACCGTCGCTCACATGGCTGGGAGGCAGCGGTGTGGGAGACCTTTGGCTACTTTCATGCCCGGTTCGCCGGGGATGTGGCACATCACGCAGGCATTCTTTCCGGAGTAATCGGAATGTAGGCTGCGATCGGATGCGGAATCATCGGGGAGCAAACTTGGCGAGCTCAGAGGACTGAGCAGGCTGCTGTGCATACGACAGGGGCAAAGACCAGTGCAGAGAAAGCATGAATAATTTTTCATATGAACTCCTATTGAGTTTTCTTTGAATCTTTAATCAGGCGAATTCCGAAATTAAGGCTGTTTTCCGGGCAAATGCTCACGCATTTACCGCAGTTCGTGCATTCTCCGGAAGCGTACATACCGACTTCCGCCGCTTTCTTGAAGTTAATCACTTGCGGTTCGGGGCAGACTTTGATGCAGTCGCCGCAGCGGGTGCACGTATCATTGTCAAACTTGACTTTGGTCAGACCGATCTTTCCCCACAACGCCCAGAAGGCGCCTAAAGGACAGAGATGGCCGCACCAGCCGCGTTTTGTCACGGCAAGGTCAAGCGCAAAGATTCCGAAGACAGCACTCAACAGACCTAAGAATCCCCGTAAACGATCTCACGCCACAGAATGCCTTGCGGGCTGATGGCTTCAAAAGCCGTTCCCGTCACAATAGACAGAATCAGAGCAATCGCCAGAAGCACATAACGCGTACCGGAAGACAGAGACAGAACGTTCGTGTTGATGCCTAACTTCTTACGGCACCAGAAGGCAAAGTCCGTCACCAAGTTCATCGGGCACACCCAGGAGCAGAACGATCTGCCGCTTACAACCCAGTAAACGGCAAGGATGATTCCGGCTCCGATCATGGATTCCGGTGAAAGCCAATACTGAGCGACCAAGCGCTGCAGAGCGGCAAACGGATCAGCCAGCGGAACGGTGTCAAAGATTCGAAGAAGAAAGATCACCTGCAAGAATCGGATGACCGAGGACTTTCCAGCCGAAGCGGAATGTCCCGATGAAGGCGAGCAGAATGCAGAACTGAACAAAACGGCGCGCAATCGTAAAACGATAGCGATGCAGCCATTCTCCGAACGTGCGGGGCGCGTCCAGATGACGAATTACTTTTGTTTTCCATCATGGCAGCTCCGAATTCAGAAAGTCGAGGCCTCCGGAGGAAGCGGCTTCCCGTCTTTACTCGTCATCGGTGCATCGGGCACAGCTCGAGCATCGAGTTTTCCTTCCAGCCCAAACGATAGTGGTCGCCGATCTTACCGAGGAACGCATCCGGATCAACAATGTTGATGGAAGGTTTATCGGTCGGGCAGCTATGCACGCACAAACCGCATCCGGTGCACTTATCGGGATGAATTTCCGGTACGAACATCGCATGGTTACTGATCTGACGCGGCTGGCTCACGATCACGATCGCCTTGTTTTGTTCAGGGCAGTCGCGATAGCAGATTTCGCAGCGCAGACCTTGCCAGGACAAGCATGTAGTGGTCGATTGCGGCCACACCCATCTTTGCCTCGGTAATGTCGGTTAATTCGTGCGACAGCGCTCCGCTCGGACAGGCTTTCACGCAGGGAATGTCTCTGCACATGTAGCAGGGAATATCACGCGGCGTAAAGAACGGTGTTCCAGGGGCGGCGATATCGTTGAAACGGGCCAGTTTCAGCGTGTCGTAAGGACATGCTTCCACACACAGTCCGCATTTGGAACAGGCGGTTTCAAACTGATCAGGAGGCAGTGCTCCGGGCGGACGGGGAACAAACCCTGGGCTTTGGCGGACTTCTGCAGGAATAAATCCCAAATCAGACCGGCGCCCACGCCGACGGCGCGACTTGCAAACCTTTCTTTAAAACGTCTCTTCGGGTTTGATTCGTCATGGAGGTACGGAGGCCGTGCCCTCCCGTTCAAAAGTTACTGAGCCTTATAGACCTTGACGGCAGATTTCTTGAAATCCGGTTCTTCGGAAATTGGGTCTGTCGCGTCAATAACGACCTGGTTGGTCTGAACTTTTCTATCGAAGAAGGCCAGCCATGTCATTCCTCTCGGCATGAAGTTACGCTGGTTGGTCTGAACAATCGCCTTGACCTGACCGCGGCGGCTTTCGCAAACTGCGACGTCACCGTTCTTCAGGCCGCGTTTTCAGCATCCTTCGGATTCATGTACAAGAAGGAGTTCGCCTGAGCACGTTCAAGTTCAGGCACTCTCATGGTCATACTGCCGGTATGCCAATGTTCAAGGATACGGCCGGTGCAGAGCCACAGGTCATATTCCTTATCCGGCTGTTCAACAGGAGCAGCGTACGGACGGAAGAAGATCTTAGCCTTGTTGGGCAGCGGAACCGGTTTCGGATCCGTGACACCGAACAAGTTGCCGGTCGGGATTGCCTTGAAGAGCTTACCGTAGAAAGCGTAACCGCCTTCCTTGACATACGGGTCATAGTCCTGGTTGAAGCGGTAGAGGGTTTCTTTACCGTTGACAACCGGCCAAATCAAACCGCGTGTTTCGGAGTTCATATAGGTTGTGAAGTCAGCCAGGTCATGGCCGTCGCCCAATGTGAACTTACGATATTCGTTGAACAGGGCCTTTCAGGGAACCAGTTCAGGTTGCCCGGAGCGGTTGTGCTGTTGATCTTACTGACGAGGTCAGGATCAGGCCAAGCCACCTTCAGGTTATCAGGACGTGCAAAGAGAACGTCATAGAGCGTCATGTCGGGTTTGATGCCCATCTTCTCGGCTTCGTCGAGAACGCTCGGCAGTTTACCGTCGGTGTAGCCGTCAACCTTGAGGCCCGGAACCGGCTGTTCGCCCCAACAGTCTTTAACCTGCAGGCGTTTTGCAAATTCCATCATCATCCACAGATCGGTACGAGCTTCTCCGGGAGGATTGGCCATCTGCCAGCCTTGTGTACGACGTTCGGCGTTGCCATAGAGACCCCATTTTCGAAGATCATTGCTGCCGGCAGAATCAAGTCGGCGTACTGGCAGGAGAATGTCGGATAGGCATCGGCAACCACAACGAAGTTTTCGGGATGGCGAGCTGCCTTAAGCCAGTGATTGAGTTCGGCGCAGCCTGGAAGGGTTGACAACCTGTGTCCAAACGAAGTTGACAGAATTGTCTTCCATACCGCGGAGGATTTCCATGTAAGCACGGCCAACCTTCGGGTTAATCGTCTTTCAGGGACACCCCAAATCTTTTCACTCTTCACACGAGCCGGTTTCTGAGCAACCAGCAGGTCGGACGGCAAACGGTGGCAGAAAGTACCGACTTCACGAGCAGAACCGCAAGCGGAAGGCTGACCAGTTAAGGAGAAGGCACCGTTGCCCGGACGAGCGTGTTTAGCAAGAAGGAGATGGACGGAGTAGATCAGTTCATTGACCCAAACGCCTCTCTGATGCTGGTTAAAGCCCATGCACCAGAAGCTGAGGATGTCGTTCTTCTTGTCGATGTAGATGTCAGCAAGGTTCTTAAGTTTCTTCTTGAACTCTTCCAGGCTTTCGTCAGGGTCGCCCTTAGCGATTTGTGCCGTGAAGTCCAAGGTGTAGGGTTCAACGCCTTTTGAAGTCTTCAAACGAGATGCTCCAGTGAGCACCGGCTTTGCCGCCCTGCTGAGTCTGTTTGACTTCTTTGCCGGCTAATTCAGGACGGCTCTGAGCGATGGCTTCTTCCTTGCTCAGGATGATGGCGTTCTGTTTAGCCTGAATATCTTTTCTTTCGGAAATGCAAACTTGTCGGTAGGACGCATACCGTAGCCGATATCCATTCCGCCTGCGGCGAAGATGCAGTGCTTGTTCACAAAGTCGTGATCAATTGCGTCACGGTGAACTATTTCTCTCAGGATATAGTTAAGGATAGCCAAGTCACCATTCGGAGCAAAGATGATCGTTTCATCGGCCATGTTAGAACTCATGTTCTTATAGGTCGTAAGATTGATGATCTTCGTCTCTTTGTGCGTCAGCTTGCGGTCGGCAACGCGAGACCAAAGAACCGGATGAGCCTCGGCCATGTTATTGCCCCACAAAACCATTGTGTTGCATTTTCAATGTCGGAGTAGTTGTTAGCCGGCTCGTCGATACCAAATACCTGGTAAAACCAACCACAGCGCTCGCCATACAGAGACGGGCATTCGGGTCAATGTTGTTAGAACGCCAACCGGCTTTTACGAGTTTGCTGGCTGCATAAGCTTCCGGAATGGTGTACTGACCGCTGCCCAGAATTGCAACGCCTGTCGGTCCTTTTCCTTGTAAACACGTTTGAACTGATTCGCCATTTCGGTGAGAGCCTCGTCCCATGTCACCGCTTCAAACTTTCCGTTCTTATCGAACTTCCCGTTTGTACGGCGCATCAGAGGCTGTGTCAGGCGATCCTTTCCGTAAAGAATCTTGGCATTGAAATAACCTTTAATACAGTTCAAGCCCTTGTTAACGGGTGCATCCGGGTCGCCTTTTGTGGCAACAACACGGCCGTCCTTTACGCCGACCTGAAGCCCGCAGCCTGTCCCGCAGAAACGACATACGCCTTTCGTCCAAACGATAGCGCCTTCGCTGCTCTGAATCGCAGCTTTAGCAACTTCGCTCAGAGGTATACCAACCGTCATCGCTGCAGATGCACTCCGGCTTTCAGTAAATCACGACGTTTAACTTGGGGATTATTAATCGTCATATTGTCTCCTGAACAAGAAATCTAATTGGGGAAAACTTAAGTATTAGAGGAACAAACTACTGCATCGTCCTCAAAGTTGTGAACAACAAGAGCCGCATCGGCAACACCAGAAAGAGTTGAAACGGCTTTAAAAGGTCAACTTCCGCTGTGACATCCGGAGCTTCAATCACGATGATGCAGCGATTATGATCGGGGTCCTGTTGGTGGACTTCCACACCCTCTATGGTGTCGAGTTCACGGAGCATTTCGTCATAACGGCCGGGAAGGCACTAACCAACACTCCGGAATAGTTCATAACAACTCCTTTAAATAATATGAGTGTCCTTTAAGAATCTACCAACACTTGAGCGACAAGCTCAAGCGAGTACTCCATGAGCATAAAACAAAACGAGGGAAAACACTAGGTGTTTTCCCTCGCCTCAAAATCAGAGCTTTTCTAGAGTACTAAATCTTCTCTTAGATCCAGCCGCGAGCGATCGCCATAAAGTAACCGCAGATCGTGGCGGTGATCACACCGATCGCCAGGAAGGATGAAGGAGTGGTTGATCACGAACTTACCAATATGAGTTGTTCCGGAACGGTCGAACTCGATGGAAGCCAGGTCAGAAGGATATGTCGGGATGATGTAGTAGCCATAGCAAGCAGAGCAGCAGCCGACAACCACACCGGTCGGAGTACCGATGCTGATGGCAACCGGAACCACGATGGCGATAGCAGAGCCTGAGAGTTAACGAGCTTGGAAACTAACAGGAGAACGACTGCGTATGCCCACGGATAGAGCTTGACGTATTCAACGAGGACTTCTTTCAGTTCATTGAGGTGAGCCTTGAAGATCGTATCGGAGAGCCATGCAACGCCGAACACGCAGACCACAGCAACCATACCGGAACGGAACACAGAGGTACCGCCGACGGACTTCGGAGGAGTCTTTGTGATCATGCAGATGAGAGCGCCGGCGCAGAGCATGAACATCTGAATAACCAGAGTCATGGAGAGGTTTCTTGCCGACCATCGGACGGAGTTCAGAGAAGGCACCAAGCAGAGCAACGACGAGAACAACAGCAAGGAAGATCCACATAGCTGTCCACTGTCTGGAAGGAAGCTTCTTGCCGAGGAGAGTCATGGAATCGCCGTAAACATAGCGCTTGGCTTCCGGATCAGCGATCAGAGCCTGGAACTGCGGGTCTTTGTCGAGGTCTTTGCCGCGGAAGTTGGAGTATGTAGCCATGACGAGCAAACCGATCAAACCGGCAGGGATGGTCAAACTGCAGAGTTCAACCAGGCCGACTTCAGTACCGTTTGCCATCGGATGGCCGGCGATCAAAGCGACCATAGAAACGCAGGCGACGGACACCGGAGAGCAGATCACACCCATCTGAGCAGCGATAGAGGAAGCGCCATCGGACGTTCCGGACGGATACCGGTCTTGATTGCGACGTCATAAATAATAGGAAGGAGTGTAAACCGTATGGCCTGTACCGCAGAGGATCGTCAGTGTGAAGGTGCAAAGCGGAGCGAGGAAGGTCACAACTTTAGGACGTTTTCTCAGAATCTTTTCAGCGATCTGAAGCATGCAGTCCAAGCCGCCGGAAGCCTGCAGTGTAGAACCTGCGCCACCACGGCGATGATGGTCAGAATAACGTCGACCGGCGGTTTACCCGGAGGAAGACCTAACCAAGGTTTCGGACCGAACATAATCACAATCAAACCGATGCCGGAGAACAAACCCAGGAACATACCGCCGCGCGGAGCGGAGATGAAGAGGAATGCAATCAGCAGGGCAAATTGGAACCAGAAATAAATACTCATGGCGAATTTCTCCTGTCTAAACTTTCAGAGATCTTTTACAAATTGTTTCCATCTGAAACAAACGGAATAATCCGCCGATTTGTTTTGTAAACAAGCGAAAAGTTCAGTTTGTACGCTACATTAGGGAAAGTACCTAAGCCTTACGGATTAAATTTTGAGCTTAATTATTTGTTTTAAATATTATTTTTGAAGAATGAGAAGGTTTTTCAATTTTATGCGAAACGTAATTTTATTAGGTGTTTCTGCTTATATTTTGATGATCTAAACGCCTACAAATTAGCCTTTTCCTAGACATATTTGTTTTCATTCTGGCTTTTCCGTCTTGCATTTTGAAACATTTTGGTTTGAAGGCACGATGAGTTAGCCGCCTTTTCAGGAATCGCGGCGAAAAGTATTTCCGGCTTCTCAGAATGTCCATTCTCATGAATCAATTAGAGCCTTAATGGGGACCGTTAATTTATACTAAAGTTTTATGAAAAGAATAAAAATAAATATTGGACATGAAAAGGGCCCACTGGTAAATTTTGTTTCATCAGCCACTCTCTCCATAGGACCCACGATCATGTTGAAAGAAGACAAGTTTTACTCGCGGTTGGCGCCTCCGTTTCCGGCCCTCCCCGCTCTTGCTCAAACCGCCGACAGTTCTTTAAAAGGAACACCTATCGAAAACATCAAACTGACGCACCTAACAGTCAATAAGAATGCCCCGGTTGTCTTTTATTCTCCGAGCGTCTCGCCCCAAGCCGTTTTAGACATATTCAAAGCCGTCGGACTGCCCGTACAAGGCAGAGTCGGTTTGAAGGTTGTATTCGGAAATCAGCGTGACCGCGCCAAAATGATCGATCCGGCTCTCCTGAAGCCGATCGCTGATGAACTTCATGCAACGCTGATTGAGAGCAATTACATGGACAGCGCCCGCTCGGACGCTGCAGCTCATTGGCAACCGCTAAATCCCTCGGTTATAACAAGGTCGCTCCGATCGATATTTTGGATGCCGAAAAGAAATAGCAATTCCGGTGCACAACGGCTACCACCTAAAGAACTTCATTACCGGATCGCACCTGGCTGATTACGACACGCTGGTTTCAATCGTTCGTTTCAAAGGACATAACTTACAGAGATACAGCGGAGCGACGAAAACCTTTCCATCTGTCTGGGAACGGCCAGGGTGCGTGTCAGGTACACAGTGCCGGCGAAGTCACGGACTACTACCACCCTCTTCTCCCAAAGAGACTTCCGAATCTATGGCAGACGCCGTGAGCGCGGCCCTTGGCTACAAGAAAGGACGCTGGGCGTTTATTAACATCATCAACGCCTTGAAACCGGTCGACGGCTGCAGCGGAACGGCGGATCGTCCTGATCTCGGCATCGTTGCTTCCACGGATCCGATTGCGCCGACCGAGCCGCGCTTGATATCGTCTATGGTCTTACCTCCGATCCGGAACTGCGCAAAGAATGGGAACGCGAACATTCCGTCGAGGTTCTCGATTATGCCGAAAGGAAAGGACTCGGCTCTAAGGCCTATCGTCTGCAGAAAATTGACTGACAAGTACGGTCTTTGCCTAAATTTATGACGCCGCCGCATCGAATAAAATGAACGGATATCTCAGCACTTTCGGCTAAAGGAGATTCCTCGACGATGACAGAAAATCGCGTTCTTTTGATTATGACCGTGCGGCCCGCACCTCGGTTCCGAGGCGGTCTTCTGCCAAAGCAAGTCCCGTGAGGTCATCTACAGTCTCATGGAAGAGTTCTCCCAAGCGGATGCGCCGGCAATTCTTTTACCCGGCTCAGTGAAGAGGTCTTCTCCTCCTGTCCCGCCGAAGTAAGCCGGCATTATTCTTTTGACTCATTGGCCCGTACCGCCTTTTGCAAAAGCTTGATCAAGAACACCAAGGAAGTGTCGCTGTCGTTTCCGCCGGAACCGCAGACGGCTTCGTCACCTGGGAAGCCGCGCGTACGCTGGAATTCATGAATATTCCCTTCCAAGTGTTCGAAGACTGCGGCGTAGCAGGCCTCTGGCGCCTGGAAAGCAAAATCGAAGAGATCAACCGCCACCGCATCATTATTGCCGTGGCCGGCATGGAAGCCGCACTCGGCAGCGTTCTTGCGGGACTCACCTCCCGGCCCATCATCGGCGTCCCCACTTCTGTGGGATACGGCGTCTGTGACGGCGGAAAACTGCCCTGAACAGTCTCTTAGCCTGCTGCTCTCCGGGACTTTCGGTCGTAAATATCGACAATGGTTTCGGCGCCGCCTGCACCGCCGCTAAAACACTCAGCTCTTTCGGATGCTAATCAAATGACTCCTCATTCCCACGATATCGAATCTCCACGCTCACAATCACTGCGAAGAGCATGTTCACCATCATGACCATGCGGATCATGACCACGAAGACCATCATCACCATCACGAACACCACAGTCACGGAGCCGGTCAAAAATTCTCACGATTCGTCTCCATTCCGGCATCGCAGGAGATATGTTCCTGTGCGGCTTAATGTGCATGCTCGGCATGAACAATGAAGAAGCAGACTCCGTTTTGAACGGAATCTTTCCGAGCTCAAAGGTTCGGTCCATCTTGAGGACAAATTTGTCGGCGGTATCCGCGGCTCCTTCTGCCGTGTAGAGCTACCTCACGAACATGAGCACCGTCGACTGTCCGATGTCCGCGCCATCATTGAAAAGCCCGGATGAGCAACAAAGCCAAGGAACTTGCGCTTAAAACTTTCGGATTCGTTGCTGAAGCCGAGGGCAAAGTGCACGGCATGGCACCCGAAGAGGTGACCTTCCACGAGGTCGGAGCATTAGACAGCATTTTGGATATCTGCTTTAACTGCGAGCTCTTCACTCGTTTGAATCCGGATCGTCTCATTGTCAGCCCGCTTCCGATCGCTGACGGACACATTCATTGCGCACACGGCGTGATCCCATCTCCGGCGCCGGCTGTTCAAGCGCTTTTAGTCGGTATTCCGATTCGTCCTTTCGGTGCCGAAGGTGAAACCGTGACGCCGACCGGCATTGCCCTTCTTAAGGCTTTCGGCGCTGAGTTTGGTCCGTGGCCGCAAATGGTTATCGAAAAATTGAAACCGTGTATGGGACGTATGTCTATGAAGGCGTACCTAACGGCGCTACCTTCGCATTAGGAAAAGTTTTGAATAACGACCCTCGTTTGTCCCGACTTGAAAAGGTGCTTGCTGAGATTGCGCCTGATAAGCGGCTCGCGATCGCCTTTTCCGGCGGTTTGACAGCCGTTTCCTGAGCTTTGCAGCCAGTATCTGGGATACACCGTCAAACTTCTCACCGTTAGAGGTCTGCACATTTCTGCGGAAGAGACAGCGGAAGCCGTGCAGTGGGCGCAGGATAACGGCTTTGAGATGGAGCTTCTTGATCTCAATCCCTGCAGATGAAAGCTGTTGAGTTTAATCACACTGACCGGTGCTACTTCTGCAAAAGCATTTGTTCCTTGAGCTCAAAAGACGGGCAGCGGATCTTCCGCTCTGCGACGGTACCAACCATTCGGACTTATCTCATTACCGTCCCGGACTGAAGGCATTGAGCGAACTGAAAATCCATTCACCTTTGGCTGAAGCCGAATTTTCTAAACAGGACAATCGCGAAGTCGGCGCCTTAATCGGCTTGGACCATTGGGATCAGGCTGCACGGCCCTGTATGCTGACGCGTCTGCCTTACAACCAAAAGTTCTCGCCTCCGACCTCACCGCTCTCGGGAAACCGAAACGGCAATGAACCGTTTCTTTGCCGGCTTGAACAAAGGCGAGATTCGCTTCCGGCTTCGCAAGGTCAGTCCGGAAGCATTTGAAATGCACATCAAAGAGAAGACTTCAAGCGTCTTTCCGAGGAAGAGCGCACAGAGGCTGAACATCTCTTGGCTTCCTTCCCGCTCTTTGCTTCGGCTCAATGGAAGCCGATGGAGAAGCTCTCGGGATATTTCGATCGGCTTCTCGGACAAAAGCTCATTAATCGACAAAGGACGCCGAAGCGTCCTTTGTATGAGCTGCGCGACAGATTATTCTTCGACGCGCGGTACCGTGAGAGAGCCTTCCGGCATAACGATAACGGATTCCACTTTACCGATTTCTTTTCCGCAGCTGCCAAAGCTTCTTCGATCGTGTCATAAGCACCTGAGAACAGCATGTCGCGTGCCATCTTACGATCTAAAGCAGTCACTAAGTAGTATTTGGCTTTTCCATTAAGCGCGTTACGGCGTAAGCCTTGTTTGCACCGATACGGAAATCTTTCTCGAGTTCAGCTTTAATGGCCTGAGGAGAACCGAGGCGGCGGCAAGCTTCTTCCAGAACGGCAGATCCGCTTCCTTCAACGCACTCAGCCACCATAATGACGGCTCCGCCTTTGCGAACGGCACAGGCTGCGTTGTCCATTGTTTTGCATCTGATAAACGTTGATATCTTTCGGATATCCGCCGCAGGAGGCAATCACTAGATCAGCTTCCTTCGGGATGGCTGCCGTAGACTTCGTCCACAAACTTGCAGGCTTCTTTATGAGCCTTGATGTAGTCGCCGGCAAACATCTTGAGGAACTGGTGCTTCGCGTTCAGGATGGCGTTAAACAAAAGAGGGAGCGTCCTTTGGCGAAAAGTGCCACACCTTCCATTTGGTCTTCGTAGCAGGGATTGCCGGTCGTTTTTCCGAGGCCAGCCGCCGGATCGAGCATGAAGCTGTGGTTGACACGCACTGTTTCCATAGCGGCACATCCGGAGAATAGCCTTACGGCCGCCGCCGTATCCGCTGAAGTAATGGTGAACGATCGTACCTGTCAGGATAACGTGGTCGACGTCGCAGAGATGCTTATTGATCCAAACCGGAGTTCCGCGGGAAGTCGTACCGAAGTACTTAAAGTCTTCCTGCTCGTTGCAGAGACTGTTGTACATCTTCAAACGAGAAGCAACGTCCTTGCCAACTGCCTGAACCATTTCTTCCTCTGTCATAGGACGATGTGTACCCAAGGCGAAGACGATGTGCATATCTTCATCTTTGACGCCGAGCTTATTCATCTCATTGACGAGGACCGGCATGAAATCAAAGCTGTTTGCGACGCGGGTCGGATCGTTGCAGATGAAAGCAACTTTCTGGCCCGGTTTAATGATTTCGTTGATGGGAGGACATCCAATCGGGTGGTAGATCGCCTCGAGAACTTCGTAGGGGATGTTTTCAGGGGCTCAAACTCTTTAGTACGAACCTCTTTTAGGACCAGAGTTTCGTCGAGTTCGATTTCTTTAGAGCCTTGTCCGTAGGGCAAAACGTACTTCTTCATGGAGTCTCCTAATTCTGAACGTAAATCCTGTGTGCCGTGCGCCTGGAATAAAATTGTCTTGAACGGGTTGATGATCAATGGAATTGTCTCTCATCGGATCGTCAGGCCTTAATGTTAATACCTGTTACAAAAGTTGTCTCCTTTTCTTTTGCGCTTTACTCATCAATTCCCGAAAAATAAGAAGTTGTCATCTCACTTCCTTGATTTGTTTTGCTTTAGAAGCAGCTGTCAGTTATCTGAAGGGCTGGTTTCTACAGTCTTATTCCATCAATGCTCCGCATCTGCTGAAACCAAGCAAGTACAAGCCTTGTGTTTGGTAAAATTTGAGATTGTCTTTTATAGCTTTAAGGACTCTTTTAAATGTCAGGACATTCCAAGTGGGCCAATATTCAACATAGAAAGGCCGTCAGGATGCAAAGCGCTCCAATCTCTGGACCAAAGTCATTCGTGAAATCATCGTCGCAGCTCGTTTAGGCGGCGGAGACCCGGACATGAATCCGCGTCTGAGACTCTCTCTAAAAGCACGTGCGCCAACGTGCCTAAAGACACCGTTAAAATGCCATTCTGAAAGGTACCGGTCAGCTCGAAGGCGCCAACTACGAAGAAATCCGTTATGAAGGCTACGGCGTCGGCGGTGCCGCTCTGATCATCGACTGCACTACGGACAACCGCACACGTACCGTTGCAGACGTTCGCCACATTCTTTCTAAGAACGGCGGCAACCTCGGAACCGACGGCGCGTTTCCTTCATGTTCAAACACTGCGGCTACTTCCTCTTTGCTCCCGGACTGAAAGAAGACGACGTCATGGAAGTCGCTCTTGATAACGGCGCCGATGATGTGGTTACCGAAGAAGACGGCTCCATCGAAGTCACTTGCGATCCGGCCGCTTTCGAAGCTCTGCACAAAGCCTTCACGGACAAAGGCTGGGAACCCGAAGTTGCTGAAGTTACCTGGAAGAGCGACTCTGAAACCGTTCTTACCGGCGACGACGCAGAACGTATGCGCGTCTCATCGACGCTCTGGAAGACCTCGATGACGTCTCTGAGGTTTACACCACCGCTGTCTTTGAATAATTACTCAATTCAACCTTAAAACTTAGAGAATTCCCATGAAGATTCTGGTTATCGGAAGCGGCGGCCGTGAGCACGCCCTGGCGTGGCGCTTAGCCCAATCTCCCGAGTTGAAAAGTCTACGTTGCTCGGGTAATGCCGGAACGGCAAATACACCGAACCTTGAAAATTTGGCTATTTCCGACTTGAACGAACTCGCCGATTTCGCTGCTTCCAACGATATTGCTTTCACCGTCGTCGGCCCCGAAGCTCCGCTCGCCAAGGGTGTTGTCAACATCTTCCGCGACCGCGGCTTAAAGATCTTCGGGCCGACCAAAGAAGCTGCTCAGCTGGAATCTTCTAAGGACTTCGCTAAGGCCTTCATGAAGCGTCACGGTATCCCGACAGCCGAATACGAAACCTTTACGGATGCCGAAGCCGCTCATGCTTATGTCCGCCACAAAGGCGCTCCGATCGTCATCAAAGCCGACGGCAGCCGCCGGCAAAGGTGTCGTTGTTGCGATGACGGAAGAAGACGCGCACGAAGCCGTCGATTTCATGCTTCAGGACAACAAACTCGGTGACGCCGGCGCCCGCATCGTCATTGAGGATTATCTCGACGGCGAAGAAGCCAGTTTCATCGTTATGGTGGACGGCGAACACGTCCTTCCGATGGCCACCAGCCAAGATCACAAGAGACTTCTCGACAATGACGAAGGCCCCAACACCGGCGGCATGGGTGCTTACTCCCCGGCTCCGGTCGTAACGCCCGAAATCTATCAGATGGTCATGGATCAGATCATTTACCCGACGGTCAGAGGCATGAAGGAAGACGGCATCGTCTTCACCGGTTTCCTCTACGCCGGACTGATGATCAGCAAAGATGCCTCCGGAAACCCACGGTTAAGACGCTGGAATTCAACTGTCGCTTCGGCGATCCGGAAACTCAGCCCATCATGTCTCGTTTGAAGAGCGATTTCTCCGAGCTCATCGAAGCCGGTATTGACGGCTCTTTAGACAAAGTCATTGCTGAGTGGGATCCTCGCTGTGCCCTTGGCGTCGTGTTGGCTTCCAAAGGTTACCCAACAGCCCCGAGAAAAGGCGACGTCATCTCCGGTGTTGAGCTCCAAGGCGACGACACTGTTACTTTCCACGCCGGTACTAAGTTCAACGATAAAGGCGAACTGGTCACCAGCGGCGGCCGCGTTCTCTGCGTCGTAGGACTCGGTGGCGATTTGCATCAGGCCCGTGACAAGGCTTACAAAGCTCTGGACAAAGTCCATTTTGACGGTATGCAGTACCGTAAAGATATCGGTCATAGAGCACTTTAATTATTACTTTATGCGCCACCCTAAACTTTTTCGTTTATCGCGCGCTCGGACTCGGGCTTGTGTCAGTGCCTTCGCACAAACGACCTCGCCCCTGCCCGGTCCCTTCCCGGCCGATCCGACCCCGAAACCTTTTGACTACCCCAAGGCTTATCTACTCCGCAGTTCACACTGGAACAGAACCCTGCTTCTGTCATTCAGTTCGGAGACTTTCCGATTGTGCTCGGTGTCACTCCGCTTTCTGTTGTGACAAAAGCGTTCGGAGGAGGACCTTCATCATTTACCCGATCGTACGGACTACCTTTGCTATTCCGCTCCGATCCAAGAAACCCCGAAGCCTAAGAAAAGGCCAAGAAAAGCCCGTTGAGGACGAAGTGCCTCCTCCCGAAGTCATCGGACAGAACATTTGGTTCATTATCGGTGAGCGCGGAGAAGTTTCTGAAGCAAAGGCAGAAGCCGTCACCACGGAAGGTGAACTCTGTCCCGCACTGCCGGAAGCTTTTCTAGTGTTTCCTTCGGACCTTTCCGCATCGGCGTTAATTTGAAGCCCAAAGAAATCAAAAACTTGAAATTCCTGAGCCCAGTGTTGCCGAGGAAGATTCTCCTTGGCGTTATTGGTTTGCGACCAATAAGGAATCTCATCCTATTCATTACGGCTTCTTTGCCGTCGAAGCGGATCCTGAGTTCGGACCGAAGAAAATGATTTCAACCGAACTTGAATTCAAAGGAGCCTCTCATTGAGAATCGGCGTTTTCGGCGGAACCTTTGATCCGGTACATGAGTCCCACATCCAAATGGGACTCGATGCGCTGGAGCAATGCCATCTGGATAAGGTGTTTTTGTTCCGACACGTCCTTGGCAGAAAACCGCCCGCGCCTCAGAAGAAGATCGCGCGCCATGCTGAGCATGGCGCTTACTTCTTATCAAGACAAACTTGTTGTCGATCGTAGGGAGTTAGAGCGTACCGGCGCTTCTTATTCCATCGACACACTCTATTCCTTCAGGCAAGAGTTCGGACCCGAGGCTCCTATTTATTTCATCATGGGCTCGGACCAGTGGAAGAACCTCAAGACTTGGGTTCTTTGGGAAAAATTCCCGCTTCTTTGCAATCTTTTAATTTTACGCGTGACGGTGAATTAGGCGAGGATCCTTACGAAGGTAAATTCCCGCTGATTTCTGTTCAAGACCTCGGTTCGAATCCGACGCCAAACGGTCTTATCGTGCTCGCACAAAGCGAGCCGGCGCCCTACTCTTCAACTGCCATTCGCAAAGCTTTGTTTGAAGAACCGGCCCGATCCCAAACGATTCCGGGCCTCACTTCCGACGTACATCAATACATTCTTTCTCACGGTCTGTACCTGCCGAGAGAGGGCGGCAAAGGAATTTAGTTCCGGTTCGCTTCGCGCCGATTTGATTGCCTTTCCTATTCCAGCGTAATAAAGGTGATTTCTGACGGAACGCCCACGCGCATCGTAAAACCGTTCCAAAGTCCGGAGCCGTTTGTCACGTACACCTTTCTTTCGCCTCTATCGTAGAAACCGCTTACCAATCCATCATTAAAGTAGGCCAAAGCGGGTACATAAAGAAAATATGGCCTCCGTGTGTATGGCCGGAAAGCTGGAGATCAAATTTCTCTTTGTCAGAGAACCGGTCTTGGGCTGGTGCGCCAAAGAATCCTGAAATCCTCGGGGCTCGTTCCGGAAAACGTCCTTTCAACGTTCGGCGGCTCTTCTCCGAAACGTGACGCACCAAGGTCTGTCGTTCCGCCGACCACTAACGATGCACCGTCCTTAGTCAGTACATCACTGCCGTTGCGCAGGACTTTAATGCCGAGCGTCGGCGCGCCGCCATCCATTCTCTATAAACGGAGTAGTACTCATGATTGCCGGGTACGGCATAGACACCGTACTTGGACTTTAAATGCTTCAAAGGCTCAAGCTCAGGAAGAAGTTTTGTACCCGACCATCGATAAAGTCACCCGTGATCATCACGATGTCGGGATTTAAATCATTGGTCCTTTTCACGATCTCGGACAGCCATTCTTTGCGCTGAACAGGCCCGACGTGCAGGTCGCTCAGCAAGGCGATCGTTGTTCCTTTCCATTGAGCAGGAAGATTTTTAAAGACAATCGTTTCAGTCTTCACCTCAGGCACTTTGATGCCTTCATACATACCCCAAAAGCCGCCTGCAACAGAAACAATAAAAATCGGAACAATGAAGACGAGCCGATTGAAGCTAAAGCCGGTCTTTACGCCGAAAGTGCCGAGCAGCCAAAGTCCGAGAGAACAGATGTCTTTCAGCAAAAGCAAAACGCCGCAAGAATAAGTGCTCCGTACAATGCCTCCCAAGTCAGCATCCATGCGCCCTTGACTGCGGGCTCAAAGAACGTACCGCCGTTCATGGTGTAGACCATGTACTTCATGGAAATCAGAAAGATTACCGCTGCGGATAAAAGTTTCCAAAACCAATGAATCTTAAGCGGCAAAACACCGCTGCAAACCACATAAACTGCCAGAATGAGGCTCGGCCAAAACAGGAACATTTTCTCGTAGAGTTGTTAGTTCAAATCTTTTAAATTTTAAAAACGATCCCTCAGAAAAGAAAACTCAATCCACGGATATTTGCATAATTTTGTGTTTTCCAGCTAGAAAAGAAGACTTTCTGCTGTTGAAAAGAACGTGACTGAGTACAATTAACCGCTAACTAAACAAGAGAAAGTTTTATGGATATTCGTAAGTTACAGAGAGTGATCGTTAACGCCCTTGAAGACGTCAAGGCACAAGATATCAAGATTTTCAACACCTCTAAGCAGACCGCTTTGTTTGAGCGCGTCATTGTTGCAACCGCCAACTCTAATCGTCAGACTCGCGCTTTAGGCCACCATGTTTTCATGGAAGTTAAGGAAAACGGCGGAGACGCCGTCGGCATCGAAGGTCTGGAGACCGGCGAATGGGTTCTGGTCGACTGCGGAAGCGCCATCGTTCATATCATGCAGCCGGCTCTTCGTGCTTATTACAACCTTGAGGAACTCTGGGGCGGCCATCCCGTCCGTATGAAGCTTCTTGAGGATGAAAACAAAGAAGATTCTGAGTAATCAATTACTATGAAAATTTCCGTCGTTGCTGTCGGTCTTAAAATGCCCAAATGGGCTGATGAAGCATGCGAAGACTATCTGCATCGCTTTCCGTCGGATTGGAAGCTCGAATTAAAGACCGTCAAAGCCGAAGACAGGAACACGCGCACCATCCCGAAAGTGATGCAAGCCGAAGCTGAAAGGATTCGAGCCGCCCTGCCGAAGGATGCCATCAAGGTCATCATGGATGAGCGCGGCGCAGACCCGACCAGCACTAAGCTCGCCCAACAAATCAACCGCTGGGGCGACCAGGGACGCCCAATCGCCTTCATCATCGGGGCGCCGACGGTATCGATCCGGGACTCAAAGCCGAGGCTGACTTTACGCTTCGCCTCTCTTCCCTGACCTTGCCGCACGCGATGGCTCGCGTTTTGCTCTTAGAGCAGATCTACCGCAGCTGGTCCCTTCTCCACAACCATCCCTATCATCGGGCTTAAGTTATGGCTTTCTATCTTGCATCCAAGTCGCCGCGCAGACGGAGCTTTTGAAAGATGCGGGCTTTGACTTTGACATTCTTCTCAGCAAAACATCCGACTCCGTCAACGAAGACGTCCTGCCCGGCGAATCTCCGAGGACTACGTGGCGCGCGTCACACGCGAAAAGGCCAAGTGCTGCAAAGTGGCGGAAACCGAACGCGATCTGCTGCTTCCCGTCCTTGCCGCTGATACCACGGTTGCGTTAAACGGCAAGATTTACGGCAAGCCGGCAGACGAAAAGGAAGCCTTTGAGTTCCTCAAAGATTTCTCGGGTCAAACACACGAAGTTCTGACTGCAGTATGTTTGGTCGATAAGGGCGGAAAGCCAAGAGAAACTCTGACTAAGACGTTTGTCACCTTCCGCCCGCTCACCGACGAAGAAATCAACTCCTACATTGCCTCCGGAGAACCTTTTGATAAGGCTGGCGGTTACGGGATCCAGGGATTAGCCGGTCAATTCGTCGAAAAGTCGAAGGTTCTTACAGCGGCGTGATCGGTCTGCCCGTTGACGAAACCAAAGCCCTCCTTGCCGAAATCGGCATCCGGCCTCGTTAAATTCCTGCAAGAGGTTACAGCCTTTTGACGCTTAGAATGGCTGAAAAAGGCTGAATTCTTATGACCTCTACCGCGAAATATAAAACTTCCGCACCTAATAAACCAAAAGCTGCTGGGATCTGTTTTGCTCTTTTACGCTGATGGCTATGCAGGCCTTCGGCGGTCGACCGCTATCGCGCAGCAGTTCTTAGTCGACCAAAAGAAATGGCTCACGCAGTCCGAGTTTCTTGACCTCCTCACGGTTTCTCAAGTCCTTCCGGGACCCAACATCATGATTCTGACCATCATGGTGGGCGACCGACACTTCGGATGGAGGGGCGCGCTGGCTTCATTTCTCGGCATGATTACGCCGGCGACGCTCATGCTCTCCGTCTTTGTCTTCTATCAACAGTACGCAGAGAACAAATGGGTATCCGATGCTCTTGTCGGTATGGCCGCATCTGCCTCAGGGATGGTGGCCGGCGCCGCAATGAAGCTGCTTTACAACTGCAAAGAAAACACCATCACGCCGCCGGTCTGGATTTTGGTTTGGTCATCACATTCATCACCGTCGGCGTACTAAAGATTTCGATGGTCTACATTCTGCCGATTGTCGGTATTCCTCTTCCTTCTGGGCGTGGTACCGATTCATTAAGGAAAGGAGCGCTCGGTCATGACACCTGCCTTATTTGCCGGACTATTCTTCCACTTCATGCGCTTTCGCTGATCGCGATCGGCGGCTTCATGGCTACGCTCCCCGGCATGTACTCCTACCTTGTGGATACGGCAGGACTGCTGACCGGAGACCTTTGCCAAGACGGTTGCGTTCGGCCAGTCCCCGGCCCGAATGTACTGGTCGCGGCTGTGCTCGGTGGGCGGCGGCCGGTCCTTTAGGTGCGCTTGCCACCTTCGGCGGCACATCCATTCCCTTTTCGCTGATTGCCGTGCTTGCGGGAAGATACATTCGTGAGCATGCTTCCTCAGTATTCGTTAAGTCCTACAAAGCCGGCATGGCGCCGGTTGCCGTAGGTCTTTGTTTGCTACCGCCTATCTTCTTTAGGAAACCAACTGGATAATTGGCGGGTTTGGGCCCGGGGCTGTCACAATTATTGTTTGGAAACTCATGTTCCCCTCATTCTTTTAATTATGATTGGGGAGTTATGGGACTATTAGGCTGTTTTAGGAGGATTCAATGTCTCGTTATGTGTTAACGATCCAATCTCACGTTGCATACGGTTTTGTCGGTAATTCTGCCGCCGTTTTCCGCTGCAGCTTTTGGGCTTTAGTCCGATCGTTGTCAACACGGTTGAATTTTCTAATCACACAGGCCATCCGACGTTCCACGGTCAGGTTTTTACCGCCGAGCTCATCCGCGACATTATTCTCGGCATTCGGGAGCGCGGTCTCATGCCTAAGATTGAAGGGCTGCTTTCAGGATATTTGGGTGATGCCAGCATCGGCAAAATCGTCTTGGACTTGGCCACCGAAATCAAAGCCGCCAACCCCGATGCTATTTGGCTGTGCGACCCGGTGATGGGCGACACGGATACCGGCGTTTTTGTGCGTCCTGATATCCCGCAGTTCATGAAAGAACATTTCCTCAATGGTTTGGCTGACATGACCAAACCGAATCAGTTTGAACTGGAGCTACTAAGCGGACGGAAGATGAGAAGCCGCCAGGAAACGGTCGACACTGCGCGCGAGCTTTTTACTGACAAGGGTTGCCGTGTCACGTTCGTGACAAGCCTGCTGACACCGGACGTTCCCGAAGATACAGTCGAGACTTTAGCCATTACCAAGGATGATGCCTGGGTCGTCAGAACACCTCTTGTGGAACGAAAACCGACACCTAACGGACAAGGCGATACCTTCTCATCCGTCGCTTTAGGCACTTACCTCAAAACAAAGTCAGCCAAAGACGCTTTAGAAGCTGCCGTCAACACACTTTACGGATTAGTTTCTCATATGGACAGCGGTGCTCTTGATCTTCCTCTCATTGATGAGCAGCGTCAGATCCTCAGTCCTGAACATCGTTTCGAAGCTGTTCGCTGCTAGCTCAAAATTTTCATCGCTCTAAAAGCTTCCATCTCGGAGGCTTTTTCTTTGCGTCCGTTGTGAGGTTCTCACGCGCTAGTGAACATCGCCTCCTTCCTATAATCAAAACACTTTGTTTTGTGAGACGCATTATGTCTGTTGCTGTTTTTCCTCTCGGCCCCTTAGAAACCAATTGCTATATCGTTAGCAACGAAGGCCAAGCTGTTGCAATTGATGTCGGCGGAGACCCCGCTCCCGTGAGCAAATATCTCAAAGAACACGGGTTAGAGCTGAAAGCAATCTGCATCACGCATATGCACTTTGACCATCTTTATGGCGTTGCCGCTTTAGCTGCCGAAACGCACGCTACGGTCTATACGCCGGAAAAAGATAAAGTCATCGCTTCCACAGTTCTTGGGCAGGGCGGATCTTCCGGTTTTCCTGCTGTCCCGAAATTTGAATCTGTCAGCATTGAGCCGGGAAATAAAACGGAATTTGCCGGACTTGAATGCAAAGTTCTAAGTGTTCCCGGACACACACCGGGCTCTGTCGCTTATTACTTTAAAAAAGAAAAGAGCGTCTTTGTCGGGGACACGCTTTTCTTAGAGTCCATCGGCAGAACGGACTTTCCGCTCTCCAGTCATGAACAGCTTGTTACTTCCATCCGCTCCGAGCTCTTCTCTCTGCCGGATGACACGATCGTTTATCCCGGCCACGGCCTGGAAACGTCTATCGGTTACGAAAAAGTGCACAACGCCTTCCTTCTTTAGACAGCATTCAGTCTATTCCTGACGCCCCCTCCGTGACGAAGAAGGTTCCTACCGCTTTCCCGACAGCGATAGCTTAATGTCGAAGCTGCCTCGACGGCTTTCTGCTCTAACGGAATTGCCCAAAGGAGTACAACTTAGTTCTTCTCGCTCTACAAAAGAAGTTTGACGTTCATAAAGCAGCACCGAGGGATATGCATGAAGCCGTCATTAAAGGCTTAAAACACGAATCTATCTCGTGAATTCGGGGGAAAAACGCCCTTCCCATAATAACAGCGGTCAAGAGCATTTGAGGGGCTTGGATATTATCCTGTTGAAAAGATAGGAAAAACTAGGAAGCATAATGCTTAATCTAACCAGACTCGGACTTCAGGCCTTCCTCGGAGCGATAGCCATCCAAATGGTCTCCTCCCTCATGGGAACTGCTGTGGCCAGTATTGCTCCGGAAGTAGCTCGCGGTTTGAGCGCCGACAGTACATTTGCAGGTCTTTATATTGGCTGCCTTTACGTAGGAGCCTGCCTCTCTTCGCTTTGCGGAGGAAATTTCATCCGCCGATTCGGACCAGCTCATATTTCCGAATGGGCTCTCTTTCTTGCCGCCGGTGCGATCCTTCTGTGCATGAGTTCTTGGGAAATCGTAGTCCTGTTTTCAGCGTTTCTTTTGGGTTTGGCAAAAGGCCCGCTGATGCCGGCCATCAATACGATGCTGAGCCGCCAAGTTGACAAGAAAGACTACAACATTATCTTTTCACTAAAACAATGTGCCGGACCGATCGGAATGGCGCTGTCCGGATTGGTGATTCCGCTTCTGACAAGCCATTTCGGCTGGCGTGTCGGTTTGGCTTTTGTAGTGTGCTTGGCTGTCATCGTCGGATTTTGGAGTGCCTTTATCAAAAAATCGCAGGACAGTTCCTATCAATTCAAAGATGAACCTATTTCTCTGGAGCACTTGGCTGACAGTTTGAAGCTCGTAGTGAGTTCCAAACTCTTAACTCGGCTGTCCGTCGTCAGCATTTTTTACAAAGGCATCCAAATGTCAGTCCTGGCCTACCTAGTCGTATTTCTGAATGATCAAAAATTTTCTTTGGTCTTTGCGGGGGCCGCGTTAGCGACAAGCAATTTTGGAGGTATTTTCGGCAGAATCGGATGGGGTGCAGCCGCACAAAAGTTTGGTTCTTCGCGCAAGGTACTTGCCCTAATCGGTGTTTTGATGGGGCTGTTTACCGCAATGCTGGGTTTTATCGATCAAAACACTCCTGAATTTTTAGTTCTCGGGCTTTGCCTGCTTATCGGAATCAATACACAAGGCTGGAGCGGTGTCTTCTTTGCTCAGATCGCTGCCTGGGCGCCTGAAGGAAAAGTTGCAGAGGCTACAGGCGGAGTAGATTTCTTTTCTTTCCTGGGAGCGATATTCCTCCCAATGACCTTTGGTTTCCTCGGACATCACCTAGGAGAATTTGTTACTGGTTTTTGGGTAATTTCGGTTATCACCGTTGCGACAGGTGTTTACTTATGGCTTGTCTCAGATGCAAAAGGAACCCCAGCCTGAAGAGTACCGGCACAAAAATTTCAACGGCCTTCTGAGCACTCCGAAATACTCACCAAAGACAGCTGCAGCCAAAATTCTTACATCTGTAAATACGGCAAAGGCCGCTCAGAACTTCATTCCGAGCGGCCTATTTCGATCCTTTAAATTTATTACTTCACATCTGGCGCAGAAACCGGAGTAATAACATCTTCTTCAAGCTGCCATTTACCGTTGTCTTTAACTCCGAGCAGCTGAATCTCAAAAATCAATGTTGCATTCGGAGGAATAACAGAACCTGCGCCCCTGTCGCCATAGGCTAACTGGGACGGAATGAACAAACGGCGAACACCGCCGACTTTCATACCGGCTACGCCGCGGTCCCAGCCCTGAATAACATATCCAGCACCGAGCGGGAATTCAAAAGGTTCGTTGCGGTCAACGCTGGAATCAAACTTTGTACCGTCTTCGAGCCAGCCTGTGTAATGAACACGAACGAGTTCACCGGGCTTTGCTTCAGCACCTGTTCCGACTTTGACGTCCACAATCTTTAAGTCTTGTATGTCTTGAGTGTCAATACCAAACATCGTTATCGCCTCCTATTGGCGCTTCACTAGTGATTCTTGGATTTTAGGCTCACTTGGTTCCCCCTATTGGTGTAATCCCTCAGATTGAGAACTGAATTGGCACTACACTGCAACGAATTCAAAGAGGACTCATTGAATGTCGAATTCTTTTAAGACACTTGGGTTTGCACCCCAATTAGAAAAGCTAATCGAAGCCAACGGTTTTACGTCGCCGACTCCGATTCAAATGAAAGCCATCCCGCTCGTTCGACAGGGATACGATCTTTTGGCAGCCGCACAGACCGGAACAGGCAAAACGGCTGCTTTTGTTCTGCCGATGCTGCAGAAGATCATCGAGGAACCGACGCTTTATCAAAAGCGTGTTCCTCGTATTTTAGTTCTGACTCCGACTCGAGAGCTTGCCGCACAAGTCGGAGAAACCATTCTTTCTCTCGGCAAAGACCTCGGTGTGCGCTCTGCTGTCGTTTTCGGCGGCGTGGGCATCAATCCGCAAAAGGCCGCCATTGCCAAAGGGCTGGATTTCTTAGTTGCAACACCCGGTCGTCTGCTCGACCTCATGAATCAGAGTTTTGCAGATCTATCTAAGACGCACATTCTGATTCTTGACGAAGCCGACCGTATGCTGGACATGGGCTTCCTTCCGGACTTAAAGCGCATTCTGAAAGCGCTTCCTCCGGATCGTCAGACACTGCTCTTTTCCGCCACGTTCTCGCCGGAAATTAAAAAGCTAGCCTCCGAATTCCTGAACAAGCCTGAGTCCGTTGAAATCGAAAGAAATAAGGGCTCTTCGCTGGTTCGCCAAACCCTTTACAGAGTTCCGAAAGCCGATAAGCACACCGTACTCCGCGATCTCATCGTCGATAACCAATGGGACCAGGTTTTGGTCTTTACCAGAACCAAATACGGCGCAGATAAGCTGGTTCGCCATCTGCTCAAAGACGGCCTGGTCGCCAAAGCCATTCACGGCGACAAATCTCAGAACGCCAGAACGACAGCGCTCAGAGAGTTCAAAGAGCACAAGCTGCCGATCTTGGTCGCCACCGACATCGCAGCCCGCGGCTTAGATATTGAAAAGCTTCCTCAGGTCGTCAACTACGAACTGCCGCAGCAAGCAGAAGACTACGTTCACCGTATCGGCAGAACGGGACGTGCCGGTGAAGCGGGTGAGGCTTACTCACTGGTATCTCCGGAAGAGCTGCCTCAACTTGCCTCAATAGAAAAGTTCATCAAGAAGTCGCTGCCTTTGTCTGACTTCCCGGGACTGGATTACTCCGATTGGAAGGTTTCTGCTCCGACAAAGCCTCAGAACAAAAACCGCAGACCTGGACCAAGAAGAAACGGACCGGCCGGCTTCAAACGCTCTGACGGTAAACCGTCTGTCCGTCGCAGAACCGCCCGTGGGCAATAGCTATGCATTGCACGGCTTTTCCCGTTTGCTAGAGCAATAACTTTTAGGCGCCCTCGGGAGCTTTTCCTCGGTCGCCTTCTTATAATCGGACAAGGATACTTGTTTTGTTTATGACCGAAGCCTGACACTTGCGCCGCTTCGGCCGATTTTTTAATGTGGTTGTTTATGCAAACTCCGAATTTAAACGAAGTGAAGCAGCAAGCCGGTTTTTCTTTGGAAGACATCAATATTGAAGGTTTCGCACCGATGCCTTCACCGGCTGAGATCAAAAAGATGGCGCCTCTTACCGAAGCTGCTGCCGAGAACGTCAACAAGAGCAGAAATCAAATCAAGCAGATTTTGACGGGAGAAGATAACCGTTTGATGGTCATTACCGGTCCCTGCTCCATTCACGACCCGAAGGCGGCCCTGGATTACGCTCAGCGTTTGGCCGAACTCTCAGAACACATCTCAGAGACAATCTTCCCGGTCATGCGCGTGTATTTCGAGAAGCCTAGAACGGTCGTCGGCTGGAAGGGGTACATCAACGACCCGGACATGAACAACTCTTTCAATATGGCAAAGGGTATGCTCAAGGCCCGTGAGCTCATGATCAAAATCAATGAGATGGGTCTGGCTGTTGCGACCGAAGCATTGGACCCGTTCGGTCCGCAGTACTTGGGCGAACTCGTCAGCTGGTATGCCATCGGTGCGCGCACAACCGAAAGCCAAACCCACAGAGAAATGGCGAGCGGTCTGTCCGCTCCGGTCGGTTTTAAGAACGGCACCGACGGCCTTCTGGACAGCTCGATTAACGCCGTTAAAGCCAGCCGCCAAAGCCACTACTTCTTGGGTATCTATGAAAACGGCCAAAGCTCCATCATCAAGACCAAAGGCAATCGCTACAGCCACCTGGTGCTCCGCGGAGGCGGCGGACGTCCGAACTTTGATACCGTGAGCGTGATGCTGGCCGAGAAAGCCCTCAAGGATGCCGGCGTCGACTCCCGCATCGTTGTCGACTGCTCGCATGCCAACAGCATGAAAAATCCCGACCTGCAGCCCTTCGTTTTGAACGACTGCATTACCCAGATTGTCAACGGCAACAAATCGATTTGCGGCGTCATGCTGGAGAGCAACATTAACGCCGGCAATCAAAAGATTCCTGCCGATCTGTCTCAGCTTAAATACGGTGTCTCCGTCACCGATGCCTGCATTGACTGGGAAACCACCGAACATGCATTGCGCATGACCAATCGTCGTCTTTTGGATAAGAAATTAAATGGTGAGTAAACGCTTACTTTTAACTGCTGTAGCGCTTGCTGCATTGGCCTTAGCAGGATGTTCTTCCACGGGACCGCATTCTGCCTTTACTCCGCACGTCGATCGCGCCGGACTTGACCCGCTGCTGGATGCTCCTTTACGTACAGAAACGGTATGCAAGGGTGCGGGACTTTTTACCGCCGGCACCAAACTCGGCGGATTCTCGTTTGAATGCCCCGACCTGGACGTCGTTGCAACGTTGAACGAACTGCGCGACGCCGGCTGGCGCGTTGAGAAGATGCACATCGGCCGCCAGACAATTGAAAACGACGAAAGCGGCACTCCGCTCTCGGCAACGATGCGCAAAGTTTATTAATTTTCCATTGCGGAGGCTTCAGTGAACTCCTCTATCAGCAGCAGACTGTCTGCATTACGTATTTTTTTGAAAGATCACGGTCTCAACGGCTGGATCGTCCCGACGGCAGACCCTCATCTTTCCGAATACGTGGATGAACACTATGCCTTCCGCAAGTGGCTTTCGGGCTTCACGGGCTCTGCAGGATCTCTCTTAGTGACTCAGGACGCCGCAGCGCTTGTCACCGACTCCCGCTACTGGGTTCAGGCCGAGCAGCAGCTCGAGGGCTCCGGCATTGAACTCGTTAAACTCAACCAAGGCTACGCCGCGGAGTCTGCCGACTGGTTTGCCGCGCACTTGATGGCCAACGACTGTGTCGGCATCAACTCCGAATTGATTTCCAGCAAAGACGCCAAGAATTACGCCCGAGTTTTTGCCGAGAAACATCTTCATCTCTCGCTGGTTCGTCAGACGCCCGAAGAAACCATCTGGGAAGAAAGACCGGAACGCGCTGAAAAGCCGATCTTTGACCATACAGTTTCCCCGCGAAACCGAGAACAGAAACTTACCGCTCTGCGTGAGGTTCTCAAAAAAGAAGGTGCGGACTATCTGCTTACTTCGAAGCTCGACGATATCGCATGGATTTTTAACCTCCGCGGATCCGACGTTCCGAACAATCCCGTCTTCTACGCCTACGCCTTGATTCCGTCCAAGGGCACTGCAACGCTTTTCATTAACGAAGAGAAAGTCCCTGCCAATCTGAGAGAGTTATTGTTTCGGGACGGTGTTGCTTTAGCTCCTTACCATTGTGTCGGCAAGACGCTCGCCTCTCTTTCCTCAGGAACGGTGCTGGCTGACCCGGAAGAAATCAATGCGTCTTTGCTGTCTCACCTGCCGGAGCAGATCACTCAGCTGGAATTGCCTAATCCTATTGAACGCATGAAAGCGCTCAAGACGCCCGAAGAGATCAATCTGATATCTGACGCCATGATCAAAGACGGTGTTGCCTTGGTGCGATTCTTTGCCTGGCTCGATCGCAATTTGGGCAAAGAAGAAATGACGGAGCAGTCCCTCGCCGACAAGCTCCTTTTCTTCAGAAAATCTCTTCCGGGATATATTTCTCTGAGCTTTGAAACCATCTCTGCATTCGGCTCCAACGCCGCACTCCCCCACTATCAACCCGATAAGTCCGGAGGCGACCCGATTAAGGATAACGGCTTCCTTCTCATTGATTCCGGAGCTCAATTTCCCGAAGGTACGACCGACATCACCCGCACAAAATTGATCGGGAAAGCAACCGATCTGATGAAAGAAGATTACACCGCCGTATTACGGGCAAACATACGTCTTGCGATGGCCATATTTCCCGACGGTATTTCTTCACAATTATTAGATCCCTTAGCGCGTGAACCGATCTGGCAACATTTTGCTAATTTTGGGCATGGAACGGGCCACGGCGTCGGATTTTTCCTTAATGTTCACGAAGGGCCGCAGAGGATTAGTTACCCGCGGATAAGCCCTCGTTCCGATGCGTTTATCTCGAAAGAGACAGCAATGTCCGAAGGCATGGTGACCAGTGATGAACCCGGTATTTATCGTCCCGGCCGCTGGGGTATCCGCATTGAAAATTTAGTGGCGACCGAATTCGCAGAAGAAAATGAATTCGGACGTTTCTTGAAATTCAAAACACTAACTCTTTGTCCGATAGACCTTTCTGCCGTCATTCCGGAAAGGCTGCAGCCCGACGAAAAGAAATGGCTGAACGAGTACCACACTCTTGTCCGTCAGAAGGTGCTCCCGCACATTCATGACGAGCGCACCATTGTGTGGCTCGTATGGAACACAAGAGAAATTTAAAACATGACCACAGAAAAAGTGAGTTTGAAACACTGGCTGGAAACGCGCTGGCGCGGAACGCTTATGGCCGTCATTATCGGCGCTGCCTCACTATTCGTCTCTGAGCACTACGGCGGCCCTGCTGTTTTGTTCGCTTTGTTAATCGGTATGGCTTTCCACTTCCTCTCAGAGGACCGGAGAACGCTTGCCGGTATTCATTTTTGCTCCACAACCGTTCTCCGATGGGGCGTAGGCCTGTTAGGTGCCAAAATCACCGCGAGCCAGCTGGGACTCCTGTCTCCGGCCCTGCTTGCCATGATTATCGGCGGTGTGTTTGCCACACTGCTCTTCGGCGCTTTCATTACCCGTTTTTCTAAGTGGCCGCTTACCGAAGGCACACTGGCTGCCGCCTCTACCGCTATTTGCGGTGCGTCTGCCGCTATTGCCTTAGCTGCCACATTCAACCATAAGCAGTTAAGAGAACAGGCTCTGCTTGCTATCGTGGTCACGGTTACCGCCCTGTCCACCCTCGCTATGGTTCTTTATCCGTTCATCTCCGGATGGTGCGGCTTTGACCACATCGATGCCGGCATCTTCTTAGGCGGTACCATTCACGACGTTGCACAGGTCGTAGGCGCCGGCGCCATGATCGGGCCGGACGCACTGGAAATCGCGAGCTTGACGAAGATGATTCGTGTCGCTCTTCTGATCCCGATCCTCATCATCTTCATGTTTGTCTTTTCCTCTAAGGCACATCGCACTGAAGAAGAGAAAGCCAAGCCCTGGTACAAGAACATTCCGATGTTCCTGCTCGGCTTCATCGCTCTGGCCGCTTTGAACTGCACTGGAATTATTCCGACGAATGTCTCCAACACACTCGGCGAAATCTCCAGACTGTTCATTTTGATCTCCATTTCCGCCCTAGGCTTAAAGACTTCTTTGGGCAAACTTAAGGAAGTCGGCTGGACACCGATCGTTCTGATGAGCATCGATACCGTCTTCCTCCTGCTGTGGGTCATCATCGGAATCTTCCTGATCCGCGGCTAACTTAGTGCTTTAGTTTCATCTTTCTTCTTAGGACTCGGTTCGCTAGAATCGAGTCCTTATTTTTTGCCTATTTCCTCCGGCACTCCTGTCTGCCGAACTGCCCGCTCATGACCGTATTGAAAATCCTCTATCAAGATGATGATCTTGTCGCTGTCTCAAAGCCAGAAAAGATGCTGACACATCGAACGGAGATTGCGAACGGCGACACTGAATTTGCTCTGCAGCTTCTGCGCGATCAAATCGGACGCCGCGTGAATCCTGTCTACCGTCTTGACCGCGGCACTTCGGGCGTTTTGTTATTCGGCCTTAACAGCGAAATCGTTTCGGCGCTTAGTCAGCAAACTCATGAAACTTTCCATAAACGCTACTACGCAGTCGCACGCGGCTGGACACCGGAAGATATTGAAATCCGCCATGCACTAAAGCCCCCGGTTGATCCCTACCTGAGAGTTCAGAAGACAGAAGCTCAAGACGCGCTCTCTTATCTTCATAAATTGGCAGAAGCCGAGGTACCCGTTCCTTCGGGAAAATTTGATACCACCCGCCTCTCCTTAGTTCTTCTAGAACTCGCTACCGGCAGGCGTCATCAGCTGAGACGACATCTCAAACATCTCGCACATCCGATCATCGGAGATGCGACTTACGGCAAAGGGCCTCTGAACCGCGCTCTTGCGGAGTATTTCGGCGGAGATCGTCTCCTTCTCCACTGCGGCCGAATCAGCTTCATCCATCCTCGGACTCAAAAACGACTCACCATTGAAGACCAGCCGAGCGGCCTTATGCTGCAGATCATTGAGCGTCTCAGATGGGGTAATTCTTTGCATGCTTCTTATTGTAAAGAATGGCATTTATTTGATTATTCAGATATTTTGCTAAAATAATGTCTGAAGAAGACCTTAATACTTTTAAGCCTTGAAATTAAAAGGCTTTGCGTTCCCACTCGCCGCAAATAAAACGGGAAATATTTGCGAAATCTTTTAAAAGAATGGGATTTATTTTTGTTTTAGATGGTTTTGAGTCGTATACTGAGTCGATCAAACCTCGTTTAGGAGAACTTATAAAAATGAAGCACGGAAAACTTGTCACTTCCATTTTGGTTTTATCCTTAGCTGCTGTGACTGCTGCATTTGCCAGCATGGCAGAAGCCCGCTCCTTAGAACAAATTAAGGCCTCCGGCGAACTCTTAGTCGGTTCTACCGGCGATTACAAGCCGATGAGCTACCTCAACAAAGAAACCGGGAAATACGAAGGCTTTGACGCAGAAATGGCACAGTCCCTGGCTAAGTACCTCGGCGTCAAACTCAAATATGTTCCGACAACTTGGAAGACCTTGCAGGCCGACACGATGGCCGATAAGTTTGACGTTGCCATGAGCGGCATTACCGTCACAGACGCTCGTAAGAAAGTCATGACCATGTCCGACGGTTATCTCACCTTTGGCAAGACGATTCTCGTCACTAAGAACAAGGCCGGTCAGTTCAAAGAATTGAACGACGTCAACCAGCCGACTGTTCGTGTCATGTACAACCCGGGCGGCACAAACGAAAAGTTTGCCAAGGAAATGACTCGAAAGCTCAGCTCATGATGCATGAGCACAACGCCGAGATTCCGGGCTTGGTCGGTGAAGGCAAAGCCGATGTAATGATCACCGAAACGATGGAAGCTCGCCGCTACGCCAAGGACAATCCTAAAGTTGCTGCTCCTTTAGTCGACAAACCCTTCACAGAAAACCACTTCGGCGTTCTGATGAAACAGGGTTACCCAAAACTTGAAGCTGCCGTAAACGACTGGATGAAGACCATCAAGGCCAACGGCACCATGGCTAAGTGGGAAGATCAATACATCAAATAATCGCTATTTGAAGCATTAGCCAAAACAGGCCGCAGTCAGATCCGATGATTTCGGATTTCGCGCGGCTTTTCTTATTTACCATTGATTGACTGCAGAAATTCCTAGCCAATGGCAAGAACGTCATTATTTTTGAATCTATTCCTCCTTTAAGAAACAAAGAAAAGGCAAAGGTTTGGAAGCCCTCGGACATTCCAGCCTTTGCCAAAACCTCAAAGAATTTTTAAGTTCAATGAGAGGACAACAAGAGGATTTAGGGAGTTAATTATTTATTATCAAAATATTTGCGATAGATGCTGACAGAGCAGTAACCGATGGTAAGCACCAGCATGGTAAAACGTAAAGAATCATCCCTGCCTTGCACAGCCAAAGAAAAACCGCGCTCATGCCGGACCTCCTCAGCTTTGGAAGAGGGGCTGACCCTCTCCTTCTTTCAGGTTAAACAAATCCACACTACAAATCCGAGGGCAACTGAGAAGAAAATTGCCAGAACGCCTGGGATAAAGAAGGAGTGATTGAAGACCCATTTACCGATACGAGTTGTACCCGTGTCGTCCATCTGGACTGCTCCGAGCAATGTCGGATAAGTCGGGAGAACAAACAGAGCAGACACTGCGAAGCATGCGACAAGCATGTAAGAGTTGTCCGGATTGGCGGCTGTAATACCTATGCTGCAACTACTGTCGGAGTGATTGCTTTAGCTGTAGCCGCCTGAGAGTACAAAAGCATCGCTGCTAAAAGAATACAACCGCAAGCAGTGCCGGATACTGGCTGATTGTTTGAGCTGCAAAATCTTTGATTTCCTTTGTATGGCCGGAGACGAAAGTATCACCGAGCCAAGCAACACCAAGAACGCAGATGCAGGCAACCATGCCGGACTTAAACACAGATGTTCCGGCTACATCTCCGAGATTAACCTTGCATAAAACGGTAATAAGAGCACCGACAGCAAGCATCAAACTCATAATCGCCGCATCGCGAGGAACGATGACCGGTTTAATCAAGCCAACAGCCGGAGAAATAGCAGAAGCATAGAAGACAACGCACAAGACGCCGATCAAGAAGATCCAAACAGAAAGCTTGGCAGACGGAGTAATCGTCATATCTTTAAGGCCAACCGGAGGCTTGACCAAGCCTTCTCTTCAAACGTTCCTGATAGATCGGATCGCTGGCAAGATCCATCTTAGAAATGTGAGTCATGATGAAGGCTGTAATCATGCACCTAAGAAGGTTGTCAAAAGCCAAACGCCGAGAAGAGCCGGATAGCTCCATCCGAATGGTTCCAATACGCCTGTCATGTAAATAACAGCTGCAGAAACCGGGGACGCAGTAATCGCAATCTGAGAAGCAACCACTGCGATAGAGAGCGGAACAGACGGACGAATGTTTTCGCCTTTGGCAACTTCAACAATAACCGGAATCATTGAGAAAGCTGTGTGGCCTGTACCTGCGAAAATTGTCAGGACATAAGTAACAATCGGAGCGAGGTAATTAATGTATTTCGGGTTCTTGTAGAGAATTTCTCAGCAATGTAAACAAGATACTGAAGACCGCCTGCAAGTTGCATTGCAGAAATAGCGCAATTACAGAAGCGATGATCAGGATCACGTCCCAAGGGATGTTGCCCGGCTTCATGCCCAGACAAAGACCGAGAACCAGCACGCCTGCGCCGCCCGCATAACCGATACCGATGCCGCCCAGCCGCACGCCGATGAAGATCGCGCCCAAGAGGACGACGATCTGAAGAAAACCATGATACTCATAAAATTTTCCCTATTAATTGGGATTGAGGTTGGTGATGCGCAGAGTGCGCTAGGTATGGAACGCACTCTGCCGCTAGGAGCTTCATTAGATGAAGCTCCTACCACCCAGGGAGAAAATGATTGTTTAGAAAGCAAGTTTGAATGTCGCACCGACGCCATTGGACTTAATCTTGCTGCCGTAAGCACCGTAGTAAGAGACACCCAGAGAAGCTCTCTTACCTAACTGAGCTTCAAGTCCCAGACCTACAGCAGCGACTGCAGAGAGTTTTCACTCTTAATCTTCGCCGAAGCTCCGTTGCCGAACTTAAGCGTGGATTTACCACGGGTATCGCCCATGTACTGTGTCCAATTCACGTCTGCAACTGCTTTGAACTTAGCCGGACCCACTTCAAACGGAACCTTGACGCGAGCACCAAGATTCGAGACAGCAAGGTTCTGACTATCAAACTTAGTACGGACCTTACCGCCTACGTAGTCATTGCTGAAGTCGTCGGCAGAGAGATGCATCCAAGCTAAACCAACATACGGTTCAACATTGACGGTACCAAAATTCAGTCCGGTGTATGCAACTTCGCCGAAGATCTGAGCAAGTTTGGCGTTGTAGCTCGGAGAGGCCGCGAAAGCTTGGTTCTTATAGAAGAGAGCGCTGTTTGCATCGCGGTCCTGATGTGTATAAGCAAAACCGTAATTCAAACGCACCGGCTCAAACTTGGACTGACCGTAGATGCCAAAATGGAGATCGTCGGAGTCAATCTTTCCGTCATGACCGCCTTTGAACTTTGTTTTACCTGCACCGAAGAAGATCCCAACTTTATTATTGGCATTGATGTCAGCTTCTAAGCCAACCAATCCTGTGTAGAAGTCAGCTTTCAACTTAGAGGCTCCGGCACGATCCATCTTGGACCAATTGCCAACAGCAGAGAGCCACAGGCGAGCACGTCCGCCATCGACATCTGCTACACGAGCAGCTCCGTCAATTCCAATTGCCTGATCCTTAATTGCACGAACCAGCGACTGACCATTAGCGATCGTCATTGCATTGGCTGTCACATGAATGTCATTACCTAAAGAGTTGAGCGTATTTCTTGCCTCATCCTTAGTCGCATCAGTCAAACCAGCCAGAAGCGCATCGTCGGCCATCAAAGCATTCGCTACTGCTACGCCATTGCTGTTAGCTGCGTAGTCAGCTAAAGTCTTATCGTTCTTGGTCAGGACCCCTGTAAGGGTATTTCCGTCAAGCGTTACGGTATGGTCAACTAAGGCAAAGTCAGGAGTCACAACAGCGTTTTCGTTGAAGCCTTCAATCTTGTCAGCCGTAACGGTTCCGACTTGATCAATGCCGTCGTAAGCCTTTTCAAACGCGTTATCGGTCAAAGATGTAACGGTAACCTTGGAACCAGGATTAAAAGTTAGGTTGCCAACTTGGACATCTTGATCCGCAACAATTGCATACGTACCACCGTTATTGACTACGACATTCGCTTTCTGTACAGGAGCTCTTGCAACTCCAACGAGAGAGTTGAGCTGTCCCTTCTGGGTAAAGTTGTCGTTGAAAGTAGCCAATATACCAAATGTACCTCCATTAACATTCACGTCTGCAGAGCCAAAGGATTCCGTGAAACCGAATAATGAACCTTCTTTAACCTCTGTACCACCGGTATAACTATTGTTACCCGTCATAACCAAAGTGCCCTGACCAGATTTAATCAAAGCGCCCTTGTAAAGGTTATTGTCGATTTTATTCTGGATATAAGCTGCTCTAGCAGCGTAATACTCTGCTCTCCATTTCTTTGCCTGCTCGGGGCTGACAGCGTTATCGTAGAAGTCGAGATTTCCGTCTAAAACAACGATATCATCCCCAAGCGTGTACTCTCCGCCTGCGTCGGGGTCTGTCCCATTCTTAGTCGCGGCCATCCAGGCTTTGTCTTCTTTTTCCCTCTGCTGGAGGCCGGCCTCAGTGATATCATTGCTCCAAACATCAAGCGGTTCTGCCAAACGATATTCAAAATGATCTAAGAACTGGCCAGGACCATACATTCCCTTTTCAAGATCAGGCATACCCCAGCCATAAATAACATCAGGCGTGCCTTCTGCGGCTGTCCAATTAGTAAAAGGCTGACCATTTGCTCCGATATGGCTTGCTGTTGTATACATGACGTCTTTAACTTGTATCGCAGTCATGCTCGGATAACGGGACTGAAGAACCGTAAAGGCACCCGAAATTTGGGGATCAGAGGCCGAAGTGCCGTTGAATCCTGTAGTTGTGACTCTTCCGTCCTCCAATTGGTTTGTAACATACGTAGTTCCTATACCCGGATACGCAGTCGGACCGGCCATTGACCACCATTTAGCAAGACCTGCCTTGCAATAAGTAGCTTGCATGTACTGGTCATTATCACCACGGGTCTGCATGACACCCACGGCATTCAACCAATTTTTTTCTGCTTCGGGATGGAAATACGGATATAAGCCCTTCAAATAAGGAGTTCCTCGATCCTGGTTACCAGCGGCCCAGGATAGAATTACATTCGTTCCCTTCACGGCATCATAAGCGCCATCCAAAAAGCTGGGTTTATCTCCATATTTGAGCTTGAAGTACATATACTCCCACTCAAATGCGGATGGGTTAGCCGAGTACTGGTCTGCGCCTGGTACATCATCTAAGCCCAAAAAACTATAGTCACCGGAGAAGGTCACAGAGTATGCCGCAGCAGCTCTCTCATAACTTCCGTTGCCGGCTAACAAGTCCGACATCTCATCTGGCGTAAGTCTATGTCCTCCTGAACTATAGATTTTAGTGTTAGTTCCATAAGAGTTATTAACCATACCTCCACGATATTCTCCGTTACCGGCATTAACCGCATCCGCTAAGGCCTTATACCCTTTAAAGTAATAGTTATAATCCTGGAATGGACCGTAATTATTGTTGTCGGTTGCCCCCGTGTTCCCGACGACTACATCCGCCTTAAAGGCAACACCATGGCCGTACTCTCCGTTTCTCTCAGCGCCAATCACCCCTGTAACTTGAGTACCATGAGCGTCGTTTAACCCTAATGTGTAATCCCCTTTTACATCAAATTCCTCACCTTCGGTGAAAGGCTGTCCCTCTCCGGCTGTTGGCGTAACTCCTTTTTGTATGGTTGCGTATATACTTTGAGGATAACGATTTCCCGTGGAACCATATACTCCTGTTACGTGCGTAGCCGTAATGCGCGGAGAATCTAAATCAGGGTTACCTAACCAAGCTCCCGAATCCATCACACCGGTTGTTGTGTTTTGTCCGTAAAAACCAAGAGCGTAAGCGGAAGATGCATTCATTGCGCCTAAGCCCCAGTTATAGTTATATTCAGCAGTCTCCCAGGATGCCTTGTCACCCAGTACACCGGTCTCTACGTAAGCTGCAGAAGCTAAACCTCCAGCCGCTAAAAGTACTGCTGCAACACCAAGACTTACTGATGTCTTTGATCTTTTGCCGTGAGAACATTGAATCTCACTGGTCGTGACAAAAGATTGCCTTGCATCACTCCAAATTGACTTAAATGCTTTATTCATTACATTTCTCCTAAGGTTTCCATAAAAATGGAATTTAAGGTCTTGCTCAAATAAAATTGCTCCTCACTTTTATTGAGCACCGAGGTAAAACCTCTATTTTTAGTTTTTAACATTTTGTAAATAACCACAAGAGGAGAAATGCTTATAAAAATATTAAAAATAACGTCTATTTAAACTATTTGGTTAATATGTTTAAATATTTTCGTTTAAATTTATTTGAAAATATAACTATTTGTTTTTATTGAATCTTATTCCATTAGCAAAATCTAGATTCCTGATGCTATCATTCTTTAATAAATTTAAAAATTAATAATATAAATGAGAAGTAAATTTAATTTAATTTCTTTATAAATATTATTTGTTGATATTTTAATAATTTAAATAATACGTTATAGATTAAATGTTAGATTCCAATTTACCAATATTCATTTCTGTTGCGGAATCCGGAAGCTTTTCGCAAGCAGGGCTACATCTTGGAAAAAGTCCTCAGGCCGTCTTTAAACAAATCACAACTTTTGAGGAAAGACTTGGAGTTAAGCTATTTGATAGAAGTCCTGCAGGCATGCGATTAACTCCGGCAGGAAAATCCATCTATAAAGACGCTAAGTACCTTTTATCTTTTTCTAAAGAGTCCATTAAAAGAGCAAAAAAAATTGAAAAAAACGAAGGAAATCTTGTCCGAATTGCTTTATCTCCTCTAACACCTACTAAATTTTTAGGACAAGTTTGGCCAATCGCTTCTAAGCAATATCCGGAGTTAAGAATTCAGCTTGTGCCTTTTGAAAATGAAAAAGTCGTTGTTTGGAACATGCTGACACACTTAGGAAACGAGGGCCAAGTCGACATTGTCGTCGCTACTTACGATGAGGACTTTTTAGCGAAAAGAAACTGTAGTGCACTAAAACTAAGAGACCTACAACTCAGTATCTGTATGTCTTCAAACCATCGGCTTGCTCAAAAAGAAAAAATATCAATCGATGAAGTGGTTCAGGCTACAAGTTATCGGGGGGGGGTATAAACTCTTATTAAGATCTGATGACTGGATGCGAGGCTACGACAAAGTTAAAGAAATTTTTATCCATGACGAAAGGATTGAAAAGGAATACTATGATTTTTTAACGATGGATGTTCTGAATCGTTGTGGAAGTTCAAATTATTTCCTTCTCGCAACCGAATCCTGGGTATTCTCACACCCCTTAATCAAAGCCGTCCCTTTAGACATCAACGAAACACTGCCTTTTGGTGTTATCCATTCAAAAAAGCCTTCCGAACAAGTAAAAAAATTCTTAAGAATCGTTGATTTTGTCAATTTGGAGTACAAAAATTTCCTGCTTTGGTAAAGGAACTGGGTGAACTTTTAAGAATCAAAAGCAGCTGCCCTTTTCTTAAAAAACCGGGCAGCTGTCTCCTAATCAATCATCGACGAGCCTTAATCTTCTTCGAAACAAACCACGTAAAGAAGACTGGAATAAAGAAAGTTGTGATGAACGTGGCTGCCAGCATGCCGCCCAAAACACCTGTACCCATGGACTGACGAGCTGCGGCACCCGCGCCGGTCGCTGTTGCGAGCGGAATAACGCCCAAAATAAATGCCATTGAGGTCATCACAATGGGACGAAGACGCAGTTTTGCTGCCTCAAGCGCTGCCTGTCTGGCTTCCGTCCCTTCTTCCATTTTCTGGGCCGCAAACTCCACAATCAAAATGGCGTTCTTAGCCGTCAAACCGATCAACACTAACAAGCCGATCTGGAAGTAAATATCGTTCGAGAAGCCGCGGAAATACGTCGCTACAAGTGCGCCCAATACCGAATAAGGCACAGCCATCACAACGGCAATCGGAAGCGACCAGCGTTCGAACTGTGCGGCCAGAATCAGGAACACGATAATCAGACCGAAAGCAAATGCAGCAGCAGACGAACTTCCGATACGTTTTTCATGGAAGGCTTGACCCGTCCAATCCACGTAGTAGCCGCTAGGCAGATACTGGCTCTCGGCGTCCACGGCGCGAATAACGTCGCCGGTGGAATAGCCTTGCGCGGCATTCACGTTCATAGACGCAGCCAGGAAGCCGTTTTCGCGCTTCAGGGATTCCGGACCGGAAGTACGTTCCACATGGGCCAATGTGGAGAGCGGTACCATCTTGCCGGTATCCGAACGAACGTACAGCTCGCCTAAGGATTCCGGTGTCATGCGGTACGGCGCATCGGCTTGAATAATCACGCGGAAGATTTTTCCGATGCGTGTAAAGTCATTGACGTACTTACCACCCATAAAGTATCCGAGCGTGTCATAGACGTCTGAAATCGCGACGCCCATCGCCAGAGCCTTCGCCTCATCAACCGTAAGATAAAGCTGAGGAGCATCAGCCTGAATCATCGAACGAGCAGAGCTGATTTCAGGTTTCGAGACCAAACGCTGACGGAAATCTTCGGCCACCTGCTGCAGTTCAAGCGGGTTATCCGATTCTCTGGATTGAATATAGAAGTCCAATCCGCCCGCACGACCTAAGCCTCGAATTGGCGCAGGGTTCACGGCTTGGCCTACTGCATCTGTACGGGCGTTCACCAAGGTCTGAAGCTGACGGCGAACCGTCTCAGCACTGCGGGTTCTCTGATCCCAGGGCTTTAGCTGAACAATCAAGGAAGCGGCATTGGATTTCGTATCGTTTGCGATCGTATCGTTAGCCACAAGAGCTGTAACGTTCTCAACCTCAGGTATCTTGCGAATCTCTCGGCTTAAGTCTGTCACCACCACACCGGTTCGGTTCAATGTCGCGCCTTCCGGCAGCTGGATCGCAACACGCAGAATGCCTTGGTCTTCGCGAGGAACGAAAGACGTCGGAACGATCTGAAGGAATTCCCAGCATCCGACAGTGACGGCGACGAGAATCGCGGCTGTAAACCAGCGATGACGAAGATTAAAGGACACACCTTTGATGTAGTTCAGTTTGAAACGCTCAAAGCCGTCGTTAAAGAGCTGAAAGATCTTGAATGGTTTGCTCTTATGTCTGAGCAAAATCGCGCACAAGGCCGGTGTCAGCGTCAGAGCTACGAAACCGGATAACACCACGGAAACACCGATGGTTACAGCGAACTGACGATACAGCTCGCCGGCAATACCGCCTAAGAACGCTACCGGCGTAAATACCGTACTCAGCACCAGCACAATGGCAACCAAAGCTCCCGCCACTTCCTTCATGGCTTTCTGAGAGGCTTGGAACGCGTTGAGCTTTTCCGTCTCCATAATACGTTCGACGTTTTCCAGCACTACAATCGCATCGTCCACCACGATACCGATAGCCAGCGTCATCGCAAAAAGCGTCAGCGTATTCAGCGAGAAATTCAGCGCCCACAAACCGGCCAATGTACCAATCAGTGAAACAGGCACGGCAAGCATCGGGATCAGCGTCGCGCGCCAATTCTGCAGGAAGAGATATACGACCAACAGCACAAGGAGACCGGCTTCCAGCAAAGTCTGCACAACCTCATTCAAAGCGGCCTCAACGAATCTTGAGTTATCGTCCGTAATCACATAGGCGATGTCGTCTGGGAAGTTCTTTGAGAGCTCCTGAAGACGCTTTCTGACATCCACCGCTGTCTGCATCGCGTTAGCGCCCGTCTGCAGGTAAACAGCAAACGTAACGCTCGGAACATCGTTTAATTGGTTGTATGCCTCATAACTGCGATTTCCGACTTCGACACGGGCAATGTCGTGAATGCGAACAATGCCGTCAGCGCCTCGTGAACGGACCGTGATATTGCCGAACTCCTCCGGCGTCAGCAATTGGCCTTTTGTGCGGATTGTGTAAACCAGCTGCTGATCGTCCGTCGTCGGAGAAGTGCCGACCTTGCCGGCGGCGTACTGATGGTTCTGTTCTTCGATCGCTTTACGAACATCGATCGCCGTAATGCCGAGCTGAGCCATTTTTTTCGGGTTCAGCCAGATACGCATTGCGCTTTGTGCGTTACCGAACACGTCTGCGTCACCGACGCCGGGAACGCGTTTGATCGCATCCACCACGTTGAGGTTCACATAGTCGGCCAGCTGAATCGGCTTTAACGTACCGTTCGGAGAATAAAACGGCACAATCATCAGTGTTTCTTCACTGCGCTTACGGACGTTCACACCGTTCTGGCGAACGCTCTCGGGAAGTCGTCTTTCAGCAGAACGCACGCGGTTGTTGATTTCCAGCATCGCGTCATTCGGATTGGTACCGACTTCAAAAGTACAGGTAATACGAACCACTCCGTTTGAACGAATAGAGGTTTCGTAATAAAGCAGACCTTCAACGCCCGAGAGCTGATCCTCAATCGGAGCTGCTACGGTCTTAGCCAGAGTCTGAGCGTCTGCGCCTTCATAAGAAGTCGAGACGAATACAACCGGCGGCGTGATATCAGGGTACTGGCCCATCGGCAGGACACGTCCTGCGAGCAGACCCGCAATCACGATCAAAATCGACATGACAGATGCGAAAATCGGCCGCCGAATACAGAATTGAGAAAGCATTTCGGTTCACCTATCGCAAGTTATTTTTCAGTCGGCTTTGAAGCGGTTTTCTTGTCTTGGTTTAAGGCCACCTTGGCCTTGTCTCTGAGTTTCTGGATCTGATCAATGATCACAAGATCTCCGGATTTAAGGCCGGAGGTGATAATCCAATCTTTGCCTGACCAGCGACCCACCGTCACAGACTGAGCCCTCGCGACACCGTCTTTGTATAAATAGACGCTGTAAGTTCCGTCGGGCAGCTGGCGCACCGCTGATTGAGGAATCAGATAAACGCCCTTTTGCGTTCCGAGCGTTAAACGAATCGTGACGTATTGTCCCGGAAGAAGCTCAGAAGAACGTTCGATCTCGACACTCAGCGAACGAGTTCCTGTCTGAGGATCGATTTGAGTGGCGGCAAAGTTGATGCGTGCAGGAACTTCTACGCCGGTTTTCTCATGCACGACCTTCACAGGAGAGTCTTCAGTAATCGTAAAGCCGTGGAGATCGTTATCGCTTAGAGAAAAGCGGGCTTTGAGCTGGTCGTCCTGAGTAATGTCGGTTAAGGCCGAATTGTTGGCCGTTACCAGTGTTCCGGGATTGATTAAAGACCTTCCGGCGATTCCACTCACAGGAGCTTTGACGGAAGTGTAATCAAGCTGAATTTTGGTCTGCAGTGCTTTAGCTTTTGCTGCCGCCAGGTTTGCCTTACAAGATTCCAGGGTGCTAATGCGGTCGGAATATTCTTTCTCGCTGACCGCATTGACCTTGCGCAAAGATGCGAATCGCTTAGCTTCCCGTTCTGCCTGACGCAGTTCTACCTGTGCCTGAACAACCGAGGCTTCCGCGCTCTGATTGGCAGCATCAAAGGGCGCAGGATCAATCGTAAACAACACATCGCCCTGCTTTACGTTTTGTCCTTCTGCATAGTGTCGCTGCAGCACGGGACCGGTCACCTGAGGGTAAACAATCACCGCTTTTGAGCCTTCCGTCTGTCCGAAGACTTCGGCCACGTATGGCTGAGTCGTGGGCTCGGCTTTGAGCGTCGTTACTTTAACGGCTTGAACATTCTTCTTGGATGCTTCTTTATCGTTACATGCGGTTAAACAGGATATGAGGCCTAAAACGCATATAAGGCTGAGGGTTGTTCGTTTCAGCATGATGTGTTTGTATTTTTTTTCGTCGACAAATGTGAGAATACCTCAAACAAAGGCCTCCGCATAAGCAAAATCATGCGTCACGGTATTTGTCCTAAAGTCTACAAAAACGGAAAAGTTGCCTAAACCTTGCTCTTGAGCCGGAAATCGATCAACAACGGCTTTAGACATTTAGCGCGCTACTTTACCCATAATTAGGCTATTCTGAATCTAATTTAAACTGCAATCCTTTTTCACAATATTTAACGTCAAAGATAAAAAAATCCCGACTTCAACGCTTTGATCAAAATCGGGATGGTATTGCTAACTTGGAGACGAATTACTTGAAGAGCTTGCCGAGCTTTTCGAAGAAACTTTTTCTTTCCGGCGCGTGATGATCTTTCTTGCTGTGATTGATCGACGCATCGAACTGTCTCAGGATGTCCTTCTGTTCAGTCGTCATATTTACCGGAATCTCCACAGTGGTATGAACGTACAGGTCGCCCTTCTCAGCATTGCGAACACTACGGATGCCGTGGCCTCTCAAGCGGAAGGTCTTTCCGGACTGAGTCCCCTCGGGAATGCGCAATGTGGCTTTGCCCGTTAACGTCGGGACTTCGAGTTCACCTCCGAGCGCCGCCGTCACAAAACTCATGGGCATCTCCATGTGCAGATCCTGCCCGTCACGTTCAAAGATGTCATGGGGCTTGATGCGAATGCGAATGTAAAGATCGCCTGCGGGGCCGCCGTTTTGTCCGGGCGATCCGCGGTCGGGAATACGCATACGGTTGCCGTCATCCACACCGGCGGGAATCGTAATCTCGAGTTCTTTCTTCTCTTCCTGCATACCGGTGCCGTGGCACTTGTGGCAGGGATGAGGAATGTACTTGCCGGTTCCGTGGCAGCGCGGACAGGTCTGCTGAATCTGGAAGAAGCCGGCGCCGGCGCGGACATAACCGCTGCCGTGACAGGTCGGGCAGGTTTCTACCTTCGTGCCCTTTTCTGCACCGGATCCGCCGCAGGCTGTGCACTTGCTCCAGGAGGGAACCTTAATCTTTGTCTTGTAGCCTTCTGCGGCTTGTTCAAGCGTGATATCGAGGTCATAAATCAGATCTTCACCGCGGAACATCTGCTTATTCTGTCCGGAGCTGCGGGCGTGTCCTCCGCCGAAAATCTCGGAGAAAATATCGCCCATGTCGCCGAACTGAGAAGCATCAAAACCTCCGAACCCCCCGAATCCGCCGGCACCGGGGCCTCCGGCTCCGCCGTTGAACGCAGAACGGCCGTAACGGTCATAAGCCGCGCGCTTCTGCTCATCCTTCAGCACTTCATAGGCTTCGCCTACTTGTTTGAATTTTTCTTCGGCATGCTTGTCCCCTTTATTGCGGTCAGGGTGATACTTCATCGCCATACGGCGATAACCTTTCTTAATCTCTTCCTGAGTAGCAGTACGGGAGACTCCCAGTACCTCGTAATAATCAAAATCTACTTCGTCAGCCATTCTTTACGGAATTCGGTTATAGGGTAAAAACCCTTATTTTCGTCTCTTTATCTACGCCATGAGGCCGCAACCTTACGGAAGCGGCCTCATTGTCGTTAGCTACAGTCTAACAAGTTTCAGAATTAGACTTCTTTGAAGTCGGCATCGACGACATCGTCATCTTTCTTCTGAGACTTCGGAGCTTCCTGCTGAGCACCCGCCTGTGCCTGCTGCTGATTCAGCTTTTCGCCGATCTTCTGAGCAGCAGTCATCAAAGCGTCAGTACGTTTTGTGATCAGATCCTTGTCTTCGCCCTTAACGGCTTCTTCAAGGTCGTTAATCGCTGTTTCGCAGGCAGCGCGGTCAGCGCCGTCAACCTTTTCACCGAGGTCCTTCAGGGTCTTACGAACCTGATGGATGCTGGATTCGGCTGTGTTGCGAGCCTGAGCCAGTTCGGCACGGCGGCGGTCTTCTTCCTTGTTGGCTTCAGCATCGGCAACCATTCTTTCGACGTCGGCGTCGCTCAAACCGGAGTTAGCCTTAATCGTGATCTGGTTTTCCTTGCCTGTTGCCTTGTCCTTAGCAGAAACATGGAGAATACCGTTGGCGTCGATATCGAATGTCACTTCGATCTGCGGCAGTCCTCTCGGAGCCGGAGCGATGCCTTCAAGGTTGAATTCGCCAAGCAGTTTGTTGTCAGCTGCCATTTCACGCTCACCCTGATAAACCTTAATGGTTACGGCAGGCTGATTGTCTTCGGCAGTAGAGAACACCTGAGAGTGCTTTGTCGGGATCGTGGTGTTGCGCTTGATCATCGGGGTCATCACGCCGCCCAGGGTTTCGATACCGAGGGTAAGCGGTGTAACGTCGAGAAGAAGAACGTCGCTGCGGTCACCGGACAGAACGGCGCCCTGAATAGCAGCACCCATAGCAACTGCTTCATCCGGGTTCACGTCCTTACGCGGATCCTTCTTGAAGAAGTCCTTAACAGCTTCCTGAACAGCCGGCATACGTGTCTGACCGCCGACGAGGATGACGTCGGAGATATCTTCAACAGTAGCGTTGGCGTCCTTCAGGGCCTTGCGGCAAGGTTCGATCGTCCTTTCGATCAGATCTTCGCAGAGGCTTTCGAGCTTAGAACGTGTCAGTGTGATGTTCAGATGTTTCGGTCCTGTTGCATCAGCAGTGATGTAAGGCAGGTTGATTTCTGTTTCCTGACGGCTGGACAGTTCGATCTTGGCCTTTTCAGCGGCGTCTTTCAAACGCTGCAGAGCCAAAACGTCCTGGCTCAGGTCAATGCCTGTGTCTTTCTTGAATTCTTTGATGACGTAGTCAACGATTCTCTGGTCGAAGTCTTCGCCACCAAGGAATGTGTCACCGTTGGTAGACAGAACTTCAAACTGTTTTTCACCGTCAACATCGGCTAAGTCGATAATGGAGATATCGAATGTGCCGCCGCCCAAGTCATAGACAGCGATTTTACGGTCTCCCTTACCGCCTTTATCAAGACCGAAAGCCAAAGCAGCGGCTGTCGGTTCGTTAATGATACGGCGGACATCCAAACCGGCGATCTTACCGGCGTCCTTAGTAGCCTGACGCTGAGAGTCATTGAAGTAAGCCGGAACAGTAATAACGGCTTCCTTAACTTCTTCACCGAGGTAGTCTTCGGCGGTCTTCTTCATCTTACGAAGAATTTCAGCAGAAACCTGCTGCGGAGCCAGATCCTTGTCGCCGAGAACCTGAACCCAGGCGTCGCCGTTGGCAGCCTTGATAATCTTGTAAGGCATCAGTTTGATGTCTTTCTGAACTTCCTTGTCGTCATAGCGACGGCCGATCAAACGCTTGATCGCGAAAAGCGTGTTGGCAGGATTCGTAACAGCCTGACGTTTTGCAGGAGCGCCGACAAGCACTTCTTTTTCAAGATATGCAACGACGGAAGGTGTGGTGCGAGCACCTTCGCTGTTTTCGATCACGCGAACCTTGTCACCTTCAACGACCGCGACTGCGGAGTTTGTTGTACCAAGGTCAATACCAATAATTTTTGCCATTTTTGAATTTCCTCACTTGCCGGCAGAAGGGCTGCCTGCTGTTAAGTTTCTATATTGAGTCGTTTCCTGAAAAAACAAGTCTTATTGAGCGACTGCCACCATCGCCGGACGAAGAACTCGATCGGCAATTTTCCATCCGCGCTGAAACACTGTTGCGACGCAGCCCGGCTGGACTGCAGGATCTTTCACCATGGTTATCGCCTGCATTGTGTTGGGATCAAATTTGAGACCCACAGGGTTTTCACACTTCATCCCGTTATGCTCCAGTGCGCTCAGCAGTTGACGGTAGGTAATCTCAAGGCCTTCTTTGAGGGGCCCCTTTTCATTTGCAGACGCCTCAAGCGCCTTTTCCATACTGTCTACGACCGGCAGCATGGATTCTGCAAATTTTTCAATGCCGAATTTACGGGCTTTAGCAACATCTTCAGAAGCGCGGCGGCGGGTGTTATCTGCTTCGGCGACTGCTCTGACATAAAGGTCGTAGCTTTCCGCGGCCTTAGCCTGGGCCTTCGCTAATTCGGCAGATAAATCTAAGTCCGGGAGTTCCGGAGCATCTGCCGGAGCCTGTTGGGCTGCTTCGTCCTGAGGTGGGACGGTCTGTCCGTTCTTTAATTCGTTATCTTGCATTAACTGTCCTCAAGTTTTTTTCAGAAATCAGGATCCGATCTAACGGAGCCCTTTAATGGTTGATATGGGGTCGCCCGATCCTTTTTCAACCTTCGATGAACATCATTATGAGAACACCTCTCAGCTTCAGGAAGTAACGCCACCCGAATTAAGCAAATTAGGAAGTGAAGTTACGTAGCAAATTAAATGACCTAGCGGGAAAATACCCGCCTATTGGTTGAAATATAAAGGGTTTTCCCTTATTCGCCAAACTTAACGAAAAAGGTAACAAATTTATTCCGGCCAATGAAGCAGTTCTTCTTCGACAATCTTCTCAACTAGGGAAACCGACGCCTCTGAATCATTCAAACAAGGGATGTAATGGAAGACTTTGCCTCCGGCTTTAAACCAAGTTTCTTTGAGTTCCAGGCCGATCTCTTCAATCGTTTCCAAACAGTCGGTATGAAACCCCGGACAGATAACATCTAGCCGCTCCACGCCTTCTCGAGCTAAATGACGGGCCGTCTCATCGGAATAAGGTTTGAGCCATTCTTCCTTGCCAAAACGGGATTGGTAGGAAAGCACGACTTTAGAAGGATCTACGCCGAGCTCTTGAATCAGCAGATCGGTTGTCTCGCGAACTTGTTTCGGGTAAGGATCGCCTTCTTCGCAGTAGCGAACCGGCATGCCGTGGAAGGAGAGCATCAATCGGCCCTTCTTGCCAAGCGGGCCGACCTTTGCCCATTGATCGCGAATTTGATCGGCTAATGCCTTGATGTACAGCAGATGCGTGTGATAGTCGCGAATGAAGCGCACTTTTGGGTGGCTTTTCATTTGTTGCATTGCCTTTGAGACGGCATCGAAAACGGAAGCCGTCGTGGAAGACGAATACTGCGGATAGAGCGGAAGCACTAAGACACGGTCAAAACCGTGCTCATTGTGGATGGTTTTAAAGACTTCGACCTGTGAAGGATTGCCGTAACGCATGCCGACAAACACGTCTGCGTCGACGGCTTTTTGCTGAAAACGCTGCCGCAGCTTATCGGCAATGCGGTCGGTGTAGACCTTAAGAGGAGCGCCCTCTTTCATCCACACCTGAACGTAGCGCGCTGCGGACTTAGGACTGCGGCGAGGCAGGATGACCAAATTCAGCAGCGTCTGCCAAAAAATCGGATTTAAATCGACCACCCGTCGATCGGAAAGAAACTCCCGCAAGTAGGGTTTGAGCGCCGAAGCGGTCGGTTCGTCAGGGGAACCGAGGTTAATGAGGAGTACCGCAGTCTTCGGGCTCTTTTCTGTCATATCTACTTATCGGGAAAGAATTTCGTCTTGGACCGCTTTGGCGCGGCGGCTATGAAGATACCCGATAAGAAGCGCCACGGCAAGAGACATCCAGAACTTACCCAGAACCTGTCCGAAGATGAATTCAATAGAGCCGAATGCCAGAGAAAGGAAGATGGCGCTGTCGACCATGGAGCCGACCAAGCCGCTTGCCATAATGGCCCAAGCCGGCCATTTCTTACGCATCGGTGTGTAGACAACCAAGTCGGCCAGTTCGGAGAAGAAGAAGGCCATCACGGAAGCCAGGACCAGAGACGGTTCGGAGAAAAGTGCGGAAAGCGCTGCGCCGATGATGATGGCATACAGCGACCAGCGGACACCGAGTTTGGCCTGCAGTCCGTCACGAAGCACCAGAGCTACGCCGGCCATAAGCACGCCGCTCGGGGCCATGATACCGGGCCAGACAGGAATCAGACAGGGACCGTCAGCAGTACAAACCGTGCCGACATTCATCACCACCCAGTTCATCGCCGGGATGGTCAGAATAAAGAGGATAAAGTAGATGATTCCGACTGAATAGTCTTTGGTACTTCTTAAAGGCATTTCAACTCCGTTTCCGGCTGCACATACCGGGGGAAAATTAGAGACATCAGCGGCCGCGGAAACAGAAATCGAAGGTGCGTGTCGGCAGAAATCCGAGGCTTCCTTCGTTCGGTTTGCGAGGGAACCCGCAATGGCCGCCCTCAGCGGGATATTCTAACGTCACAAACTTGGAAACTTCTTGAATCATCGGTAAAACTTCGTTTCCCACGATCGGATCGTTCTTGGCATTAAGCACCAGTGTCGGCAATCGGATGCCGCCTAAATGGGGCTTGCTCGAGCATTTCGTCCAGTAGTCCATGTAGTCCTTGTAGCCGAAAATCGGTGCCGTAAAAAGATCGTCAAACTGCCAGAGCCAGCGAATCTTTTTGATTTTCTCGACATCTAACACGCCCGGGAAACGTTTGGCTTTTGCGAGTGCTTTTTTCTTCATCGTCGAGATGAAATTCAGGTCGTAAATCCGGCTGAATCCTTTGCGGATAACGTGGCTTGAACCCACCAAATCGAGGGGCGCGCAGACTGCAACGATGCCTGAAACCAGTTTTGCAGCGTCCTCGCCTCGGGTACCGGCCCAGAAGAGCAGATTGTTGGCGCCCAACGAGACGCCCATCGCATAGATCGGAGCTTCAGGGTAGAGCTCACGCAGCCGGGCAAACTCCCAGTCTAGCTCAGCCGCATCTGCGGCGTTATAGGCTCGAAGTTTTTTATTGGTGACACCGCCGCAGCCGCGGTAGTGAATCACCACGCCGCGCACACCCCCTTGGCCGCAGCGCGCCATCAGCGCACGGGCATAGTGACTGTTTGATGAGCCTTCCAATCCGTGGATGTGCACCATAATCGGCGCCTTCGGATCAATGGGTTCGGGCGTTGACCAGTCCACGGCAATGATGTCGTCATCCGGCGTATTCCAAATTTCACGGCGATAGATCACCTTGGCCTTCGGAAACAGTTCGGCAGGCACAATGGTTTGCAGGTGGCCGCCGGGCAGCCACCAAGGAGCACGGTATTCGGAAGCAGCGAGACTCATAGGCATAGCAGATTCAAACTGCTTTTTAGCTTAGGTCGCTTTTAGGTCCCCTGACCTTCGGACGGACCAAAAACGAGCGACCAGAGCGCGCGAACCTTTTGTGCCTCTTCCGCAAACTCTTCTTTGGGAACGCGGACCGGGACGCTCGGAGAGTTCAGGCGGAACTCGTGCTGAATACGGCGATATTTGCGATAAATCGCGGAGACCTCGAACGCCAGATCTTTCGGGATCAAGCCGGCATCAGAGACCATCTCCAGCATCTTGATGTTGCCGAAGTTATTGACAAGCTGCGGGAATTTAGAGGAGTACTGAAGCACAAGATACTGAACAATGAACTCCACATCCACCATGCCGCCCTCGTCATGCTTCACATCAAAAAGCTCCGTTTTGTTGGGGTGACCGTCGTGCATACGCTGGCGCATTTTGAGCACCTCGGCCTTCGTTTCCCCGGCGTTTCTCTCGCGACGGAGTATTTCGATGCGAATTTTTTCGAATTTGTCACCGATATCTCGGTCGCCGGCCGCATAGCGGGCTCGCGTTAGCGCCTGATGCTCCCAAAGCCAGGCGCCCGTGCCGTCTTCGTTTTTCTGATATTTCTCAAAGCTGTCGACGGAAGAGACCAGCATGCCGGATTCCCCGTTCGGGCGCAGACGCATATCGACGTCGAACAGGACGCCGGAGCCGGTTGTCGCTGTCAGCCAATTGATCAGTCGACGCGCGAAACGCATGTAGATCTTTTCTGCATCCTGAGCGTCATCTTCAAACAAGAAGACCAAATCCAGATCGCTCGCGTAGGCGAGCTCCTTACCGCCCAATTTGCCGTAAGCCACGATGGCAAACTTCGGACGCTCAATGTGACGTCCGGGAACCGTCTTCCACACTTCTTCCATGACGATTTCAAGCGTAGCATCCGCCAGAGCCGAGAGCTGGTCGGCCAATCGTTCCACCGTCAAGCGTCCGGCCATATCCGCTAAGAACAGGCGGAACAAACGGGCATGATGAACTTCGCGAATGAGGTTCATACGGGTTTCCTGATCGTCTTCCGGAATATCCGCAAGTCGCGCACGCGTACGCTCGATATAGAAAGAGAAATCCACCGGCGTGTAATCGTCGATCTGACTCAGCCGCTCATCCCAAAGTTCATCTAAGAGCAGCGGGTGGCGGTTCAGATATTCGGCTGCCCACTTACCGCTGCCCAATACGTCGCCCAAACGCTTCGCTGCAAGCGGGTACTGCAAAAGCAAGGAAACATAAGTCGGACGACCGGCAATGACTTCGTAGAACTTGATGTAGCGACGTAAGAGTTCTTCCCGAGAAATCAGTTTTAAGTGTTCAGGCTTGTTCTTACCCTCAACCGTATTTTTAACCAGCGTGATCATTCGCTGACGAGCCCCGGCGTTAATGAGCTTTAAAGCGCGCAGCGACATGAGATTAAGAATGAGCTGACCCAGCTCTTCGGTTTCTTTAAACCCGTTTCGTTCCAGCACTTTCGCCAAGCCGGGAAGCGCCCCCGGAGCACCGTTCTCCCAACCGAGCGGCCAATCCTCTTCGCTTACCTCTTCTTTGGTCTGGAAAATCTCATCAAAGCGCGCAGCTACGTACTCCGTCGAGAGCTCTAACTGCTTCTGCAGGTCTTCGACGGTAAAGCCCAGCATCTTCGCGATTCTTGTCCGATGCTCCGGATCGGCCGCAAAAAGCTGAGTCTGCTGATCGTTTTCGTACTGGAGGGCGTGCTCCATGTTGCGCAGGAACACATAAATCTTGGAGAGCATCTCGGCTTTGTCCTTTGCCAGGATGTTCTCGGAAGCGAGCGCCTGAAGTGCTTTCAGCGTGGAGCGCTCTCTTAAGAACGGGTTGCGGCCGCCGCGGATCACCTGGAATGTCTGAGCAATGAACTCGATTTCGCGAATGCCGCCGCGTCCGAGTTTGATGTTCTGACCTTCTTTCAGGCTCTCTAAGGCGCGTTTCTGCGTAGATAAACGAATCTTGGCGTGAAGATCGGTAAGCGAACTAATGGCGCCGAAGTCGAGATATTTACGGTAAACAAACGGACGAACGATATCGTTGATGTTCTTCTTTTGGATGTTGAAATCCTCTTCCGAAGCAAATACCGGGCCGTTGACGACACGACCCTTGAGCCATGCAAAGCGCTCCCAGTCGCGTCCCTGCGTCATTAGATATTCTTCAAGCATGTCGCTGGAGCCCACGATCGGTCCGGAATCTCCGTTGGGACGCAGGCGCATATCCACACGGAACACAAATCCTTCCCAAGTAATCTCTGAAAGGGCCGGTATAACTTTCTTTGCCAGCCGCTCGTAGAACTCCTGGTTGCTGATGATTTTGCGGACATTCGGGTATTCCGCCGTAGGGCCGCACTCTCCGTCGCAATCGTAGAAGAAAATAAGGTCGATATCGCTCGAGACATTCAGTTCACGACCTCCCAACTTGCCCATGCCGATCACAATCAGATCCTGGGGGACGCCGGTTTCTGAGCGCGGAACTCCGAATCGCTTCGCCAGCTCTTTGGCATACACGGAGACTGTGCGGTCGATCGTGATTTCCGCTAAATCGGACATGCTTGTGACAACTTCTTCTAAATTCGCCAATCCGGAAATGTCGCGTGCGACAAGGCTCATCATCACGTCACGGCGCAGACGACGCATTGCGCTTTTGAGCTGCTCTCCGTCTTCGATCCCGGCCAAGCGCTCACGCATTTTCTCGGGCGTCCAGGACATCTGAGTAATTTCCTGAACATAAGACCGAACTTTATCTTCATCTTCTCCGAACATGGCTCGGAGCGTGTTTTTGAAATAAGCTGAGACTTCTGGGACTTCCGAGAGAGAAACTCTGGGAACTTTAGGAAAGAGATCGGAGGATTGGAGTGCTGCAGACATATTGTTTTTGGAAGCTAAAAATGAGTCTATCTTCCAATATTAGAGTTTATTTATGGGAAATTGAGCGATACTTAGAAGATCAGAAAAAAGTTTAAGGATCCGCGAAATGACGGACAATTCCGAACAACAGACGTCAACCACACCAACAAAACCTAAAAAAGGCTTTTTCGGCTATGCCTGGAGGACCGTTCTTTGGTTCTTAGTCATCCTTTACTTTGCACTCGGCGCCGCATGGCTCGGAGCGCGCTACTGCCTTGCACCTTACCTGAACGACCATAAATCCAAGATCGAGAATAAGATATCTCAGGTCCTGGAGATCCCCGTTCAGTTCGGCTCTCTGGATACCGACTGGCAGGGACTTTCTCCGGAAATCACACTTAAAAACATCGAACTCGGAGAACCGGGCAAGGACCCGATTACGGCTGAATCTCTTACCGCAAAACTTTCGCTCAGTTCTTTAACAAACCTTACTCCGATCTTTGAATCTGTCACGTTAAACAACCCCAAAGTCGAAGTTCGGCGCCTGGCACCGATGTCCTTTTCCGTCTTGGGCAGGAAGGTCAACCTCAAAAAGCTCATGTCCGGTGAGACGGAGACTCAGGCGCTCACAACCAAACTGCCTTCCGATGTAATGGTTCTCCTCAAGCAGAAGTCTGTAGAAATTAAGGACGGCACGATTTTGGTTCATGATCAGAAAAGCGCCAAAACGCTTGAAGTTATTAACGTTAACGTCGGCTACAACGGCTCTTCAAGAGACAAACAGCTCGCCTTTACTCTGACGCTTCCGCCTGAAATTGCTTCTCCGATTACCGTTCGCGCGCTCTTTAAGACGCCGGCCCTTAATCCCTCGAAACTGGCCGACTGGGATGCAGAACTTTACGCTCAGACCGACTTCATTAACTTCGGTGAACTCGCCAAGTGGCTGCCTGACTTCTCCGTAAAGTACAAAGGCACCGGGTCTGGTTCTCTCTGGGCTAACTTTGTGAAATGGTCTCCTTCTTCCGCCAGCTTTATCGGCGCTCTTTCCCATGTAGATCTTCAGCTTCCAGAATTGGCGCCGCTACGCCTGAAATTCGTTAAAGGCAAGATCTCAGGAAACATGTCGGGCGAGGCTTACGCCCTTTCTACAGACAATTTCTCTTTTGAGTTGGAATCCGGGGAGACACTTCCGCCACTGGATATGAGTCTGAAGTTAGACCGAAGCGATGAGAACTTTACCGGCGGCTCTTTCAAAGCCAACGCTCTCGACTTTCAAGGTTTAACAGCCGTCCTCCCTTCGTTGCCGCTGCCAAAATCTTTCAAGGATTTTGTTGCCGAGCGGAAGCTCTCCGGATCGCTCGTTAATGTGGACTTAGATTGGCAGGGACTGCCAAGCGAACCCAAACATTACAACGGCAAACTTTCTCTGCGTAATTTCAGCTCTTTCGGGGCCTCCGGCAAAGACAATACCCAGTGGCTCCCGGGATTTATCAATCTCAGCGCCGACATTACCCTTAAAGACGGTGTGGGTACCACCGTACTCACAACAAAAGACGCGTCGGTAGCTCTTCCGGGATTATTCCCAGCAGCCGCTTTCCATTTCGACAGCATCGGAGGAACCGTGGTTTGGAATATCGTTAACGGCATTTCACTCGAGTTCAAGGACGTTCTGATTGAGAACGCCGATGCTGCGGTTAAGGTCAATGGGTCGTACACTAACGCCGACAACACTCCCCTCGGAACTGCAGACCTTAAAGCCGATGTTTTACGCGGAAACGTCCCTGCCGTTTGGAAATACATGCCGCTTGTTGTCGGCAACGACACAATCACCTGGCTGCGGTACGGCCTTTTAGAGGGCAAAGCCACCGGGGGCCAAGCCGCTCTTAAGGGGCCGCTCCATGAGTTCCCCTTCCATGAGTCTAAAGAACATCATTTCCTGGTGTCCGTTAATGCCGAGGACGTCCTTCTCGATGTCTATCCGAACATTCTGGACAATCCAAAGGCTTCTCCGAAACGCGGAGCAATTTGGCCGCTCTTTGAAAAAGTCGGCGGCGTAGTCAAATTTGAAGGCGACGGCATGGCCATTACTGCCGATCGCGGGACCTATAAAGGTGTACAGCTTACGCATGCACAAGTCGACATTCCCGCCTTCTCTGCGGATACCGTTTGGTTGGATGTAGACGCAGCGGCGTCCGGCGCCCTCCCCGGTTTCTTGTCTTACGTGAAGACTTCTCCAGTTGACGGCTACACCGGCGGTCTTTTCAAGAAGGCCGAGGGCACCGGCAACGGAGATCTGACTCTCAAACTGAAGATCCCGCTTGACGGTCCGGGTGAAGTTGCTGTTTCCGGCGCTTTTACGCTTAAAGATAATGCAGTTAAGTTCAATGATTTCTCGATTCCGGATTTGACTCATGCCATCGGCGTCGTGAACTTCAATGACAAAGGTGCTTCGAGCACGGGCATTACCGCCGATTGTTTCGGCAATGCCGTAAAAGCGACGCTCGACACCGACGATAAGGGCAATATTAAGGTTTCTGCTTCCGGAACCATCGCCGCTAAAGCATTGCCGCAGGTTATTCCGGTTCCGATGCTTGCCAAAGCCGCAGACAAATATCTGAGCGGCAAGACGCCCTTTACAGTCAATGTAACCGTCGGCCCAAAGGTCACGGTGAACGTTAAAAGCTCGCTTTCCGGCTTGGAGAGCAAGCTGCCGCCTCCTATGGAAAAACCGGCATCTTTGTCTGCACCTCTGGACCTCAATATCGTCACAGACAACAAGGCCACGGATCTCAGAATCATGATAGAGGGATTCCTGAGTTCGGAATTTATCCTGCAGAATAATGACATCAAACGTGCTGCCATCGGCAACCGCAGTCTGCCGACATTGCCGTCTCACGGCTATGCGATCTCCTTGAAGGCGCCGCTGGTTTCGGCGAAGGCCTGGCAGGCGGTCTTTGATCATCTAAAAGTGGATGCCAAACCGTCCGGAACCGTTGTCCTGCCGGATATTGCCTTCCTCAAGGCTAACATTGACGAACTGCTGATCGACAATTTCAATCAAACGAACTTCTCGCTCTTAGGGCGACCCGTCGGGAACTCTCTGCTGATCGCAATCAACAGCAATCAGATGAATGCCAATCTGGAATGGAAGAAGGCTCAAAACGGCAAGGAACCCGAGCTCATCGCGCATATTTCCAAACTCTTCATCCCGAGCTCTGCAAGAGACGCCGCAGAAAAATCCAAGCCGGTTCAAATTCAAGGCGGCTGGCCCGCAATCAATGCGGTTATCGATGATTTAACCTACGGCAATATGCGTTTAGGCAAGCTGGAACTGGTTGCACGCAACACTCCGTCAACAAAAGGACAGCTCTGGAAAATTACAAAGCTGAATCTTTCCAACAGCGCTGCGCAGCTGCGCTCATCCGGCAGCTGGCTGAAAGGTTTCGACGGCGGCAACGAAACGAATCTTTTAATCAATACCAATATCAATAACCTCGGCGCCCTGCTGAATCGCCTGGATATGCAGAATCTGGTCAAGTCCGGCAACGGTTCGATCAACGGTAATTTATCCTGGGTCGGCACTCCCCTCGGCTTTAACACCGAGAGCTTCGACGGAGAACTGAATATCGATCTGAAGAGAGGCGAAATTCTCAAGATCCAACCGGGCCCGGCTGCCAAACTATTGTCTCTGCTGACACTGCAGTCTTTAACACGCTACCTGACCCTTGACTTCCGAGACTTCTACTCCTCTGGCTTCAACTTCTCTACCATCCGCGGTAACGCGGTGCTGGAAGACGGCCTCATGAACATCAAAGATCTGACGATGATCGGAGGGAGCGCGACCGTTGTTATTAACGGCAACGTCAACACTCAGAAAGAAACGGAGAATCTGCACCTATTGGTTCTGCCAGACATCAATGCGGCAGGAGCGTCTGTGGCTCTCGCGGTTGCAAACCCGATCGTCGGCATCGGCAGTTTCCTGGCCCAATTGATTTTCAAAGATCCCTTGAGTAAGCTTTTCTCCTTCGAATATCAAGTGACCGGCACTTGGTCAGATCCGGTCGTTTCCAAGATTAAACGTTAAGAACCATGTTACGTATTGCCACCTGCCAGATGACATCCGGACCGGATCTCGGGGCCAATCTCCAGATCGCCGAATCTCTCATTCGTAAAGCTGCCCGGGAAGGGGCCAACCTCGCTCTGCTTCCGGAAATGTTTACGATCATGAGCAATGATCCGAAAGATGTTCTTCATGCAGCCGAACGCTATCAGGACGGCCCGGTACAGAAGATCATGGCGGGGCTCGCTAAATCATTAGGCATTTGGGTTGCCGCCGGTACGATTCCTCTTCAATCCGATGATGAACACCGCGTCACCAACACCATGCTGGTGTATGACGCATTCGGCCAGGAAGCCGCAAGGTACGACAAGATTCATCTATTTTCGTATGAGGGCCAGCAGGAGCGTTACGACGAGTCCGAACTTTACGTCGGCGGCCATAAGACGGTTTCTTTTAACTATCCGTTAGAAAACGGCCTAGACATTCATATTGGCCTCGCCGTTTGCTATGACCTGCGTTTCCCGCAGCTTTTTCGTCGTCAAACCGGCGTCGACTGTTTTCTGCTCCCTGCCGCTTTTACAACTAATACGGGGAAAGCCCATTGGGAAGTTCTTCTTCGTGCCCGTGCGATAGAAAACCTTAGTTATGTGGTAGCCGCAGCTCAAGCGGGACGCTCTTCCTGCGGCCGAGCTTTCTGGGGGCACTCCTGTGCTGTCGACCCATGGGGGACCGTTGTCGGATCTCTTAACGGGCATGAAACGGGCGTTTGCTTCACTGACGTTGATCCGGCTTTCCTTCGTCAGGTCAGAGCACTTTTGCCTGCCCTGAATAATCGCGTGAAATATGAATAACAACACTTCTGCCGCTATCGAAACCCTTCTCTACCGCAACGGTCTTTCTGAAAAAGACATTCAGGACGCCTTTGCGCTTTTCAGCGGTTACAACATTGACTACGCTGATTTCTACTTCCAGCGCTCTGTTTCAGAAGGCTATGTGCTTGAAGAAAGCATCGTTAAGACAGGTCATTACAACACGGACATGGGCGTTGGCGTTCGGGCCGTCTGCGGTGAGAAATCGGCTCTCGCCTACTCAGAAGAAATCTCCCGTGACTCTTTATTTGAGGCGGTCAGAACCGTACGAGCTATTGCGCAGGCTACTAACAATCAAATTACAGTCAATGTCACACCTAAGGACGGTCCGAAAGTTCTTTACCGTGCTGTTGATCCGATTGAAGCGGCAGACACTGACGCCAAGATCAAACTGCTTCAGTCCTTAGATAAACACGCCCGCAGCCGGTCTTCTTTCGTCACTCAAGTGACGACTTCCGTCGGCGCCTCGCATGACACGATTTTGATCGCCAAAATGGACGGCACTTTAATCGGCGACGTGCGCCCGCTGGTACGTGTGAACTTAGGCGTTATCGCTGAAAAGGACGGCAAAAAAGAACAAGGTCAAGCCGGAGGCGGCGGAAGATTTTCGTTAGATCGTTATAACGAGGAAATTATTGAGCAGTATGCCCGAGAGGCCGTCGATGCCGCAGTGCGCAACTTAGATGCGCGGCCGGCTCCGGCCGGCAGCCTCCCCGTCGTCTTGGGGAACGGCTGGCCCGGCGTATTGATTCATGAGGCAGTCGGACACGGCTTGGAAGCTGACTTTATTCGAAAGGGAACGAGCGTCTTTACCGACAAGATCGGTCAAAGAGTAGCCTCTCCGCTGGTCACGGTCGTTGACGACGGCACCATTGCCGGACGCCGAGGATCCCTGACCATCGATGACGAGGGCAACGAAACGCACTGCACCACGCTTATCGACGAAGGCATTCTTCGCGGCTTCATGCACGATGAGACCAGCGCTCGCCTCATGAAGCAAAAGACGACCGGCAATGGGCGCCGAGAGAGTTTTGCTTATCTGCCGATGCCTCGAATGACCAACACTTATTTGCTTCAGGGCGAATCCGATCCTCAGGAAATCATTTCTTCCGTGGACTACGGCATTTATGCGTCCAACTTCGGAGGGGGCCAGGTCGACATCACGAACGGCAACTTCGTTTTCAGCATGAGTGAGGCGTGGCTGATCGAAAAGGGCAAGCTAACCGACCCAATCAAGGGCGCCACACTAACCGGCAACGGCGCAGATGCTTTGACAAAAATCGTCATGGTCGGCAATGATCTTGAATTAGACAGAGGCTGCGGTACCTGCGGAAAGAATGGTCAGCAGGTTCCAACCGGTGTCGGCATGCCGACACTCCGCATTGACGGACTCACCGTCGGCGGCACTGCTAACTGATACAGCCGATTCAGGAGATTGTTTGCAGACAACGAGACATTCTGACTTCGGAACCACAATCCGAAGTCAAAAGATATTCTCGTTTTGTCCTCTTTTTCATGCACCCAATTAGGCGCAGAATCGGGAAAAAACCTCAACCTCAAGTCTGCAGCTGTCAACTACCTCGGCCTGACGGCCGAGGCTTGAGAAAGCCTCTAGTTGACTAGCCTCAGTCCGTCGTTTTGGGGACTACGTTGGTTGGGAATCTATAGGCACCGCGGGATGCAGAGCCTAGTCTCGCGCTCTGCGGCCGATGGTTAAAAGCTCTGAGAGGTAGGAGCGGTGCTGTCGGCTTGAAACCCCTTCCAACATTGGCGAAGGATCACAACCGGTTGAAAGACCGAGGAGACAAACTTGCGAGTATTTGTGTGGAACAAACGCAGAAAACCGCTGATGCCTTGTTCACCGGCAAAAGCGCGGCTTCTGCTTAAAGAGAAGAAAGCTATTGTGAAGAGGCGAACGCCTTTCACTATTCAGCTGACGATTGCAACGGGTGAGTCCAAACAGCCGGTGAGTCTGGGCGTTGATGCCGGATACAAACATGTCGGCTTTTCCGCATCAACGGAAAAGGCTGAACTTTATGCATCAGAAGTCGAACTGCGGCAGGACGTCTCTGATCTGCTCTCTGCTCGTCGTGCGTTGCGGCAGTCTCGTCGTAACCGCAAAACGCGCTACCGCGCACCGAGGTTCGACAACCGCATCCGCACCAAACGCAAAAGCTGGCTTGCACCGTCGGTTGAAAACCGAATCAACGCGCACTTGTCACGCATAGAAGCGGTTCTTCGACTGCTGCCGGTCACGAAGATCACGGTGGAAACGGCTTCCTTCGACATGCAGCTGCTGAAGAATCCCGACATTTCAGGGAAAGAATACCAGGAGGGAGAACAGCTCGGCTTCTGGAACGTCCGCGAGTATGTTCTTTTCAGAGACGGGCACGTCTGTCAGCACTGTCACGGCAGATCGAAAGACCCGGTGCTCAATGTTCATCACTTGGAAAGCAGACGTACCGGCGGAGATTCGCCCGGCAACCTGATTACGCTTTGTGAGACGTGCCATAAGGCGCTCCACCGCAGCGAAATCACGCTGAAGACAAAGCGCGGACAATCGTTCCGTGCGGAAGCCTACATGGGACTTATGCGCTGGGAGGTTTTGAACCGCCTCAAGACATCGCATCCGGGGCTGGAAGTGCACAACACCTACGGCTATCGAACCAAGTACACACGAATCGTGAACGGCATCGACAAGTCGCATTGTGCGGACGCTTTCTGCATCGCCGGTAATCTCGGCGCCGAAAGGCTCGGCGAATTCTTCTTCCAGAAGCAGACGCGTCGGAACAACCGGCAGATTCATAAGCTTTCCATCCTCAAAGGCGACATTCGAAAGCGCAATCAGGCGCCCTTTGAGGTCAATGGCTTCCGTCTTTTTGACAAAGTTGCCTGCAAGGGAGAAGAAGGTTTCATTTTCGGCCGTCGATCATCCGGGTTCTTTGATGTTCGAAAGCTTGACGGAACCTGCATTTCGGCAGGCATCAGCTACAAGAAGCTGCATCTGCTGGAAAAGAGACGAACCTATTTAACAGAAATTCGAAAGGAGGAGGCGCTTCCTCCCCTGCCTGAAGGCAGCGGTCTCCGCGCCTAAATGTGATGAACAAACTCCTCGTCGGCCTCTGTGCCTCAATCTGTCTCTTATCTCTGGCAACGGACGCTCAGGCAGTCCGTCTCGGCGGAAGAACCACCATTCGTCCGCATCGATCCTACACCCCGCCTCCGAGAACATACCGACCTACTCCGGCGAACCCTGCGATTCGCGGCTTCAATGCTCGCCAAAACGCCGCGTCTACCGGCTCGAATATTCCGGTTCCGCTCTTTATCCCGCCGATCATTGCCGGGCACAATACGACGCAAATCACGGATGACATGTACCTCATCAAAACAGGCATGCGTAAACAAGGCGACAAACTGCAGTTTTGGACGCTTCAAAATCACAGTTACACACCTGACTCGAAGTCTGCAAAGGTCCAGTTCAGCATGGACTGCTTGGCAAAAATCTACTCTCCGATTGCACTTGCCACCTACCCCGAATTAGACGGCAAAGGCAAGCAGATTAAATCCACGACCTTTGATCCGAAGTTCAGACCGATTAGGGAGAAGAGCGCGATGGACCGCCTGCACAGCCTCCTGTGTCCAAAACCTGCTCCACAGCAGCCTTAATGCCTGAACAGCACAATATCTTCCGTTCTTCCGGCGGCTCCCCTTTGAGCCGCTTATTTTTATCGATAAAATTCAAAGCTCTAATCAAAATATTCGATAAAAATGTTCTCCGAGGCAGTCAAAAACAAGCTCAGCTGCGCAGCTTTCTTTTTCCTTCCCGGCCTTTCCTACAGCCTGGTTACTTCTCGCATGCCAGCGATCAAAGAAAGTGCCCAGATTGACGATTTACAACTTGGCATCGCTCTTTTCTGCCTCGGAATCGCGGGCTGCATCGGACTGTTTTTCTCTTCCAGACTCGTCCGTCTTCTTAAAGATCGACCAACTATTGCCGCCGGCGCCCTCACTCAGTACTATCGGACTTGTGATCGCTGGCTACGCAAATTCTTTCGCCTCATTAGTTTCAGGCTTTGCGCCATCGGTTTTGGCATCGGTCTAACTGATGCTCTGATGAATGCTCAAGGCATGTTCTACGAGCGTCTATACAAAACGAGATCGATGAATTTGTTTCATGCCTTCTTTAGCTTAGGCGGCATCGTCGGTTCTTTGACTGCTTCCCTTTGTGCCTACCTCGACCTTTCGCCGCTTTTCAGCTTTTTAGTCTTGGTCGTTCCTTGGACTGTCGTTTGTTTGTTCGGCTGTCGGTATCTTCAGGAAGAGGATCGGCAGGTGGCAAGCTCTGAGACTTCCAGAGTAAATACGACAAAACGAGCCTACCCGCTCATCCTCATTTGTTTCGGCTTACTAAGTTGGCTGGCTTACGACATTGAAGGCGTGGCCGAGTGGGGCTCGGTTTACATGGTCAGTTCAAAGGAATCAGACCAAGCTGTTGCCGCCCTGGTGTACGGATTGTTCTCAGGAACCATTTTCATCGTTCGACTCTTCGGAGACAAACTTCGAGAAAGCGTGGGGATTTTCGCTTGTTGCCTATTTGCTCTCTGATTGTTTTGCGGAATGTCGTTCGTACTTTCGTCCGCGGGTCCTGCAACAGCGCTTTGCGGCTACGTTGTTATGGGACTTGGACTCGCGCCTGTCGTCCCGACAATATTCAGTCTCGCCGGAAAATGCAAAGGAATTACAGCTTCCGAAGCCAGCAGTTTCATCGCCATCGTCGCTTATGGGGTCTGTTGGTCGTACCTCCGACGCTTGGATGGATCGCCTCTCATTCATCGCTCGGAACTGCCTTGTGCTTGGTGTTGGTTTTCTGTGCATTGGCTTTTGTGATCTCATTGATTCTTCCGCGCTTGAAAGACCAACTGAATCTCAGCGGCTCATTGGAGCCGTAAATTCTTCATTGATATTGCGTTAATTGTTTCTTGCAGAAATTGCTTTAGAGATCTTCAAAGGTTGAGTCTTAAGTTCGGCTACTTTCTCCCCATCCTTTTCTTGTTAAAACAGACATTTCTTTGAATTTGTACGTCTCTATTGAAAATTGAGAAGTACATCTATGCCCTGTCCGCCCAATCTGCGATCAACATGCACCTCGGCATTGGAGGCATAATTACCAAATTAGGTATTGAAAACGAAGAAACGTGAAACACGCATTTAAGTTCATGACACCGATGGTGTGGCTGACTCGTCTGTTGGTCGGCGCATATCCTCAGTGGATCGGGTGCAAACCTGAAAAATTCAGAGAATTTATTTTGCCAATCACTCGAGCCACCTCGACACCATTGTGATTTGGTCTGCTCTCCCTCGCTCTTTGCGTCCGCTTACCCGACCAGTTGCTGCTCGTGATTACTGGCAAAGCGGAATTCGCCGCAGAATTGCCGTTGACGAGTTAAACGTCGTTCTTGTCGACCGGCGCCGGACGGAAAACTCCGATCCTTTGGATCCGATGCGTCAGGCTCTTCGCGAAGGCTCCTCTCTGATTATCTTTCCGGAAGGCACGCGCTCTCCCCAGCCGCTTCCCGGGCCGTTCAAGAGCGGTATTTGGCGTTTGATGAGAGAATTTCCCGAAGTTGAACTCATCCCCGTTTATTTGGAAAATCTGCACCGCTCCATGCCGAAGGTGCCCTTCTGCCCGTTCCGACTATGTGCTCCGTAAGATTCGGTGCACCTCTGCCGCACTCTATCGACGACTCTAAAGAAGAGTTCTTAGAAAGAGCTAGAACGGCCGTTATCAGTTTAGCCAGGGAGCTCTAATATGCGTTTAGGATTTTCCACTCAGAAGCCTACTTCACGATTCTGGGTGTTCTTATTGTTCTCTCTGCCATTGGTACGATTATCGGCAACTGGCTGGTCTCCCGCGCCAAGGAAACGAAACTCGACTCAACAATCTTCGCGTTGTTAACTCCCGCGTCCGTGCCTCTTGGCCCTGCTGATCGTTTTTGCGATTGCTTTCTGTCTTGGTGAGGCCGCGCTCCTCATCTTCTTCGCGTTTGCTTCATTCTTTGCTCTGCGCGAATTTATTGCACTGACTCCGACCCGGCGCCATGACCACGTCATCTTGATCATTGCGTTTTATATCGCAATCCCGTTCAGTACATTCTTCTGGGATACGAAGAGATCGGACTCTTTTCTCTGTTTATCCCAGTCTACTTATTCCTGACACTGCCGGTCGTTATGGCCTTGGCCAAGATACCGACCGCTTCTTGGACCGTGTTGCTAAGGTTCAGTGGGGCATTATGCTGGCCATTTTCTGCGTCAGCCACGCTCCTGCGATTGCTACATTGAACCTCACAAGATTTAATTCCAGTGGTTTGTGCTGATGCTTTACTTCCTGCTGGTTCTCTATTTTGCGGACCTGTTCCAAATCATGGCATCCGCCATCTGGGGCGGCAAACCGACTTGGAGTAATCAGTACAAGACATACAAAGGCATCATTATCGGAAGCATCGGAGCTTTGATCATGGGCTCTGCACTTTCTGGATGACTCCCTTTCGTGCTTGGCAGGCACCTCTAATGTCCCTGTTGATTATTGTCTCGGGAACGCTAGGCGCTCTGGTCATGTCCTCGGTTAAGCGCTCTTTAGGAGCAGTTCGCTTGGATACCAGCATGATGCTGACTCGTGGGGCGTTGGACAGAATGGAAATGCTGTTCTTCTCAGCGCCTGTTTTCTATCACTCAACGATCTTTCTTTTCATGAGCAAGTAATTTCTGAAAGAAATTTCGTTAGAAAGAGAAAAATACGGTAAATTATTCCTCAGTACCTTTTACTAGCAAGTATCAAAAGATGTTCGCTTCTAAGTTTTACTTTTACGGCTTTTACTTTCCGTCCGCGGCGGAAGGTAGGGCTGTGACGGCTTGCATCTAAGATCACACAACACTACTTAACCGCCGCTCCTTCGGGACTCGGCGGTTTTATAGCCTCAATCCCGACAGGCGCCATAATGGAGAACCATAATGCCTTACACAACTGACGACCTAAGAATTAAAGAAATCAGAGAACTCACTCCGCCGTCTTACCTCATTCGCGAATTTCCTTGCGGACAACTCGCATCTTCAACCGTACACATTGCCCGTCACTCTGCTCATGACATCATTCACGGCAAAGACGACCGGCTCCTTGTCATCGTCGGACCCTGCTCAATCCATGATCCGGTTGCCGCCGAAGAATATGCAGAAAACTCTCTGAACTCCGCCGTCATTTTGCTGATGACCTTGAAATCATCATGCGGGTCTATTTCGAAAAGCCTCGCACTACTATCGGCTGGAAAGGTTTAATCAATGATCCGGACCTGGACTGTAGCTTCCATATCAACCACGGCCTTCGCTTGGCCCGTGAGCTCCTCTTAACGATTAACGAACTGGGTGTTCCGGCCGGTACCGAATATCTAGATATGATCACGCCGCAGTACATCGCGGACCTGATTTCATGGGTGCAATCGGAGCACGAACCACAGAAAGCCAAGTGCATCGTGAATTAGCCAGCGGCCTTTCCTGCCCTGTCGGATTCAAAACGGCACTGACGGCAACGTCAAAATCGCCATCGACGCAATCAAAGCTGCCGCAAACGAACATGTCTTCCTTTCTGTCACCAAGGGCGGTCACTCCGCCATTGTCGTTACCGGCGGTAATGAAGACTGCCACGTTATTCTTCGCGGCGGTAAAGCCCCGAATTACGATGCTGAAAGCGTAGCCAAGGTTTGCGAAGCTCTGAAGCAGCGGGACTTCCGCCCTCCGTCATGATTGACGCCAGCCACTCCAACAGTCACAAGAAGCACAAAGAGCAGATCGATGTCGTTGACAATATCTGCAAGCAGATCGGGGACGGAAGCTACAACATCATGGGCGTCATGATTGAATCCAATCTTGTTGAAGGCAACCAGCCTCTCGTTAAAGGTAAGGAAAAGAGCTGAAGTACGGTCAGTCCATTACTGACGCCTGTATCGGCTGGGATGATACGGTCAAAGTCATTACATCGCTGGCCCACGCTGTACGCGATCGCCGAGAAAGAAATCGCTAATCGAGTTGTAGATGAAACCGCCGTAAAGATCGCTAAATCCTCACGGCGGTTTTATTTGATCTTCAGAAAGTTAACTGACTTTCAAACCGGATTACTTGATGCCGACTATCATCGGGATCAGGTTCTGGTAGAAGCGCAAAGCGATTCCAATCACCTCTTCGTCAAAGTCGAAGAGTCTCTGATGGTGACCGGCAGATGTCCGGCGCCGAACACAACGAAGGTACCCTTACCGCCGTGCTGCTGGACTCTACGAAGCATGATCGTGCAGTCCTCACTGCCTAACTTCAAGCCGAGCGGTCTGGCGAGTTCTTCGGTCGTCACATTTCTTGCGGCGATATAAGCAAGTTCGATGGCTTCCTGGTCCGGCTTGAATTCAGTAGCTTCGCCGGCTTTAACGATATCGACTTGACAGTCGTACATATCGGCAGAAGCCTTAATCTTACGGATTGCCTGATCACGCATGTAAGCGTTGAGTTCTTCGGTTTCACCGCGGACTTCAAGCTGCATGAAAGCGTTCGGAGCAACCACGTTGCGACCCTGGCCGGCAACTAACGTTCCGACGTTCAAAGCAGTCACTTCTCCGATCGGGCGAGTAATGCCGTGAATTGCCAATGCAGCTGCGCCGGCTAAGAGGGCATTCTTACCTTTCTGAGGATCGGCGCCGGAGTGGGCGGCAAGACCCGTGAATGTGGCATCCAATTTGGTGGAAGCCAAGAAAACGCCGGGTTCCGGAGAAATTGTACCTGTCGGCAAGTTAAAGCCGAGGTGGTTTCCGAAGAAGAAATCGACGTCATCGAAAATACCGGTTTCGGTCATTGGGCGTGCACCGCGAACACCTTCTTCAGCGGGCTGGAAGACGACTTTGATGGTTCCGCAGAACTGATCCAGGTTTTCCTGAATCCAGTTGCAGACAGCGATACCCATCGTTGTATGGCCGTCGTGGCCGCAGGAGTGCATATGGCCCGGATTTGTACTTGCCCAGCCTTCATCAAACGGACGGTGACCGGCTTCGTGAGCTTCATCAACGTCAACGCAGTCCATGTCGAAACGAATTGCCAGAACAGGGCCGGGACGACCAGTTTCGAAAATAGCGGCGACACCGGTGTAGTCCTGCATGGATTCGATAAATTCCGGCGGGACCCTTTATCTAAAGCTGCTTTTTAGCTTCTTCAACTTTGGCAGGGTTGCGGCCTGCAACAAACTCGGGATTGATAACCTGACGGCCATAGATCGGATCCAAACCGAAGCGCGGAGCTTTCGACGATCTTGTGGGTCGTAACAAATTCGCACCAGCCGGTTTCGGGATAGGAATGGAGTTCACGACGGAACTTAATCAACTCGTTTTCAGTAAGCAACTTTATTCTCCTTGTTACCGTTCAAATAATCTGATCATTATCGCCGATCTTTAAGTTTGTGTAGAGAGGGGAAGTTCTTAGTGAACCCGCAGGATTTTGTGACTGGCCTTTATCTCAAAGAGAAACCGTTGAAAAGTTGCGTCAATTAAATTCGCGATCCTGAATAGACTGAAAAACAAGAAGTTATTCGGAAATCCCTTTATGAACTATACATACGCTTTTAGCATAATAGGCTGTCGCGTGTATATCACCGATGATGAATACGCTAAAAATCGTTTTAAATATCTAGCCCTGCGCTGCCCTGCAGTTTTCTCAGGTTCGAACACTCCGCATACGAGAACCTCGTCGAAAATTTTTGAAAGAGACCGAATCTTCATTAAAAGTGGCAAATCGGCTCTTTCAAAATCGCTTATCCAGAAAGTTTAGCTTTGTTTTATTTGACTGGGTCGAATTCTTAAGTCACGACTTTTCAAGCCCGAATTTCTTAATCTTCAACGATCCCCGCCGATGCACGTTTCTTCGACTCCGTTCTTTTACCATAGCAAGATGAAAACTTCATTTACGGATATCCTGAGCAAGGCTTTCGCCTCTGTCCGGTTAAGCTAATCACTCTCGATGCCGATCCACACCGAGACGACACTGAATTGATACTTTCTTCACAAGCGCTAGCCGAACGCTCTTGGACTGAAGATGATTTGATCAGAACTTTGCTCGGCCTAGATAGCCGTGATGAAATTCAGATTTCTCTGTAATTTTCATCTGCAACCGCTTTAAACACCAAAACGCCCCAACGGGCGTTTTGGTGAATCAACTGTAGATCTTATTACTTCGTCATGTAGTTAGCAGCATTCGCTCCGGCAATACGGCCGAAAGTAATGATGTCGGCCACAGCGTTTCCGCCGATGCGGTTACCGCCGTGAACACCGCCAGTCACTTCACCGGCAGCATAGAGACCGGGAATCGGTTTAGCTGTTACGCCGATCACTTCTGCGTTCTTGTTGATTCTCACGCCGCCCATAGTGTGGTGAATAGCCGGAGTGATCTGAACAGCGTACATAGGCCAGACATTGTTGGCTACGACCATCTCAGGGCGCCCGAAAGCCTCGTCTTTTGGTCTCAAAGGCTTTTGATACTGATCCATTGTAGCCTTAAGATTCTTGGCAGGTACGCCCATAGCCTTAGCTAATTCGTCAACATTCTTGCCGGAAACCATCAAACCCTGAGAAACATAACCGGCGCCAGCTTGTTGGATTTAACCAGCTTGTCGTCGATCAGAAGCCACGCTTTTCCTGTCGGCTGGGCTAGAACAGCAGCTGGCAACAACATCGCGCGGCTGAAGTTCATTGACAAAGCGATTGCCTTCATTGTTGACGAGGTACCCGCCGCGAGCTCTCATGGATTCAGAAATCAGAATGCCTTTAACAGGAACAACGGTCGGGTGGGCTTGAATCTCTCAAATCAACGAAAGTTGCACCAACGCCTTTGGCCAAGTCTAAACCTTCACCCAATGCACCGGTTGGTTCGTTGTAGCAAAACCTTTGTATTCCGGCCTTAAAGAAGAAATCAGCTTGGCATTTGCGCCGAATCCGCCGGTTGCCAGAACAACAGCCTTGGCATCAATCGTGTAATCTTTCTTATCTTTGCCTTTGTTTCAACCTTCACGCCGGAGATCTTGCCGTCTTTGGTCAAAGCTCTGTGACCTGGTTAAGCGGACGAATTTCTATCGTCGGAATCTTCTTAGCTGTACCGTAAAGAACCTTCATCACAGACTGTCCGACTGCAGAACCGTCACAAGGTCCGTGACCACGGGCAGCTGTCTGTCCGCCGCCGCGGCCCATACGATGGCAGAAAGGAGCGCCTAAGGAGAGGAGCCAAGCTTCGGCGTCTTTGGCGTTCTCGGCTAGAGTCAGCGTCAGCTCAGGATTGTTGAGATAATGGCCGCCTTTCTGAGCATCCATACTCATACGCATAGCGGAATCGTTCATGATGCCGTGTTCAAGCTGTTGAAGCGTGCCTGCGGCATTCATACCACCCTCACTGGAGCGTATTTCCGCCGATGATCGGCATTTTTCAAGAACAATAACTTTCTTGCCTTGCTGAGCGGCCATGATGGCGGCGGCGCCGCCGGAACCGACGACAACAAGATCAGTTTCTTCAGCATTAACAATGCCGAGGGCCAGTGCAGAAACGAGTGCGATGCAGAGCTTCTTCATTTTATCTCCTTAGTAGATATGAAATTCGTTAATTGAATTTTTGCGCATCGCAGTACTTAAGTACCCTGACAAATATCAAAAGAGCGTTTTCTTCGATGTGAGAGTAATCTCACTAATTCCGAAACTGTTTGTACCCTAATTTATGGAGTCCTTTTGACGATGAACCTCAATTGTTCTCGGTGAAAGTCCGAGGCGCTCGCTGACTTCTTTGTTAATCAGCCCTTTCGCAATCAGCGATAAGATTTGTTTTTCCGAGAAGTCAGTGTCTGAAATCTCTTCTTTCTTCCTCCTCCGAAATCGTCCAGCCTCTGTGAGTTTCGTCATATCGAACTGCTTTTGCCACGGCTGACAGAAGTCTCTCCTCGTTAATCGGCTTTTGAATGAAGTCGATGGCGCCGTCCTTCATCGCCTGGACGGCCATGTCCACATCGCCATGCCCTGTCAGAAAATCACCGGAACCTCGTACTTTCTTTCACGCAGTCGATGGTACAGCTCCAGTCCGTTCATCTCCGGCATAGCGACATCAAGAATGAGACAGCCGATGAGAGAGGGTCGGTCTTCAACTAAAAATTCAGAGCCTTTCTCATAGGCCTCGACCGTCCATCCCTCGGACTCAAGGAGGAACTTCAGCGCTTTTCGGACGACTGCTTCATCGTCCACTATGCGAATAATCGGATTCGATATTGTCATTGTTCTGTCGTCTCCTCTGCCGGCAACCTAATTTCTACCCTCAACCCACCCGAAGCCGCCTGAGAAAAGAAAATCTTGCCACCGTGATTTTCAATAATGCTTCTGACAATCTGCAGACCTAGACCTAATCCGTCAGCTTTCGTTGAATTAGTCGGTTCTGAGAGTTTTCAATCTTTTCTTTTCAATGTGACCGTTGTCTTCGATTGCAATTAGCGCTTTGTTATCTTCTCGCTTAATCGTCAGAGCCACTTTCGGATTCAAGACTCCAAGTTCTTGAAGTGCCTGAGCCGCATTTCTCAAAGGTTAATGATCACCAGCTCAAATTCGAGCGGGTTCACGATGATATAGACCGGTTGCTCTTGAGGGACCCAGACTTCAACTCTTTCTCCGCTCTGTCGTTTGAATTCTCGAACTGCTTTGTTAACGAGCTCGGAAACTTCCGAAGACACTCTTTCGCTGCGAGTGCCTTTGGCGTAGCTTCTGACTCGCTCAACAATGGCGGCAGCTAAGTCCGCATCCGTGCGAATCTCCGTCAAGGCTGTACCGAGCTTGTCTTCTGTCAATGTTCCCGAATCTTTAGCGCGCTGAAGCGTCCGAGCATAGAGCTTGATACCAGCGAGCGGCTGATTGAGTTCATGTGCGATCAGGCTGGAAATCTGCCCGACGACAGCCGCTCGCTGCATTTTCATCAGGCGTCGGTGCGCTTTTTGTGCTTCATTAAAACTCCTATTCTCACGTTTGAGCGATTCTTTGAGCCCTCGTCCTAATGTCCACCGTCCTTGAGACAATGAGAGAATGGATCAGCAAAAGAACAAAAGCAGCTAGGGCACTCAAGATCCAAAGCGATATTCGACGATTCGCGCCAAAACCATTCTTTACTAAACCGCTGATACGACCCGAGCCGCAGAGACTTCAGAAGATTGTCTACCGCGGTGTAGTCACTTGCAACGGACCAATACAAACCGATACCGACCGGTTTTGTGCAATCAAACCTGCAGCCACCGCTGACAGGACTGCCGGTGGAACGGAAGGGTTCGAGCCAAAACTCCAGTTCGGATAAAGTCGTGGAGTGCAGGCAAATGTGGTCCGGATCGCTCTTAAGATTGATAAACTTGAGCTGATCCGTCGTAACAACCTTTCGATTAACCGCATCCTCGAGATAGCAGGCTCTCAAAATCCCACATCAGCCTTGCCGTTCAAAACGTCTTTAATGATTTGATCGCGATTAAGACCGTAAAACTGAGTCGATCTAAAAGGTTTTAGGATCGTAACCGTCCGCGGCAATCTCGCCCATCGCGGCCAAATACATCCCGAAAGCAGTCGGGCGACCTGCCGCAGCACGTTTGTCCTTGAGGTCCGAAACGCTATTGATATCCGACCTGTCGGCCTTAACAATGAACAAAGAGCCTTCAGACCGATTCGGATTTTAGAGAACGGTGAAGACGCTGTCAGCACATCACGAGCGCCTAGATCCTGATAGCGCCGAATGGTTGCCGCAGTCGAAATGAAGAAATCCGCCTGATGGTCTTCGATCAGCCTTTCTAACTCCGGCAGCTCGACATACATAACCTTTAGCCGGCTCCACGGCTCTCTCGACCGTCTTAATCGTTTGATTTACAAAGCGGCATGCAGAAGCGGAGTAACGGCTGAGTTGATCGCAAACGCGTATTCCTTCGGTTCCTCAGCCTGCACATTGAGCAAAGAAAACCGATTACTGCAGCGATCAGCCTAAGAATCTTATTCACGGTTCAACTTCATCGAACTAAGTCGTAGTTGTCTTCAACTTACCACAATTAAGTCAAACTCAAAATCCGTTTCTCACTACTAAAACTGACACTCGGCTAAACACCCTAATCCGCAAATTCAGATAAGGAAAAATCAAAAATAATCCCGAGTTTGATCCCGGATGTATGTGAACACTTACTTAATCTCTAAGTATTAGGATACTGTTGCTTTTGACCCTTTATCTCCGCAAAACGGAAGAATGCAGGTTTCGGCCTGCGCCAAAATCTTGGTCATCAGTTCACGGTTTTCAACCGGCGTAAAGATGTTGGAAATCGACATACCAAGGTACATGGCCATCACGCAGAGAATGCGGTACTGCCCTTCCTGGTCATCCGGCGAGATGCCGCCCGCTTCCGAAATCATCTTCCGAAGACGTGCGCCGTTTTCCTTAATCTTTTCTTTTATCTCGGATTGCGCGTGCACTCAGTCAGAATCGTCAGCATCAGTGAAGAGCGACGAGAATCAAAATCGACTGACAACTCGGGTTCTTCTCTCCTGCGGACATCGCTGTCTTTAGAGCATCAAAGTTTCCTGCCCCATCTTCAGTGCACTGCCAACGCCAAAGCAGCTTTACTAGCATAGAAGTTGTAAAGATGAGGCGTACTGACGTTGGCCGCTTCTGCGATTTCATTCATGCTTGCCGCATGAAAGCCTTTATCTAAAAGATGGCTTCCGCGGCACGCAAAATTCGATCGCGCTTTTCGCGCGTTTTCTTCCTTACGCTCTTCAACTCTGGTTTCTCTGGTTTTAAGCATTTCCGCCTCCGCTCGAGACATGAACTGCCTGAGCCTGTTCAGCGGCAGCCGGAGCTTCCGTTTGAGCAGCTGCCCGAGTTTCAGGTTCAATGACAGAGCCGCCTCCGAGCACCTTATAGAGCATTACGCCGCTGGACAGGCGATTACTCGGCAGAAATGTAATTCGTCTGAGCAGCAACCATCTGTCTTTGGCTTTCCAGTACGGTCAGGAAGCCGTCAAGACCGTTCTTGTAACGGCTCTGAGACAGACGGTAAGCCGTTTCCGTAGCGTTAACCAAATCCTTTAAGGCTGCGCACTGACGGTTCACCGTGCCGACAGTAGCAAGCGCATCACTTACCTCTGCAAAGCATTCTGCACAGTCTTCTCATAAGTTGCGACCATGATCTTTTGCTGTGCCTCTGCCTGACGCAGGGTCGAAAGGTTCGCTCCGCCGGTAAAGATCGGGAGAGAAACGGAAGGTGCAAACGTCAAAGGCCCGTACCGGCATCAAACAAGTCACTTAAGTGACGGGAAGAAGAACCGATGCCTGCCGTCAAAGAGATGCGCGGAAAAAGTTGGCTCGAGCCGCGCCGATGTTGGCATTCGCAGACATCAGATCATGTTCGGCGCCTTAATGTCCGGACGGTTTAAGAGGATGTCACTGCTTAAGCCGGCAGGAGCAATCGCTCCGTAATTCGTAGCTTCTTCCAGATTGTTCGGCTCAAGATCCGCAGGAACTTGGGAGCCGACAACTAAATTCAGAGCATTCTGTGCCTGAGCCAAGCTACGTTCGTACTGCGCTACTGCAGCGCGAGCCGTGGCAACCGTCGTGCGAGCCTGTTCTAGCTCCAGCAGAGCTCGCGCCCAAACGATAGCTGTCGGACATCAGCTTGACTTTCTTCCTGACTTTGGGCGTAATTTTCTGCAGACGGAGAAATTCTTTCTGAGCGCCTAAGTTAATCCAAGAAGTGGCGACCTGCGCAATCAGGGCGTTCTGTGCGGCGGCACGGTTTCTTCAGCCGAGAAGAACTGCTGAAGAGCTGCTTCGCTCAGGCTTCTGACACGTCCGAAGAGGTCCAGCTCCCAAGCCGTAGAAGCCAGGTTCGCCTGATACGTGTGAGAAACGTAGCTGCTGCCCGTCGCCGACATCATGCTTGGTGTTTTACCGGTATTTTCCTGCAAGCCGGCGCCACGGACGGCATCAGCGCAGATCTCTGAATACCGTAGGCCGCTCTGGCCTTTTCGATATTGAGGATCGCAACTCTCAGATCGCGATTGTTGGCAAGTGCCATCTCAACCACTTTCTTGGCTTTCGGGTTGGTGATGAAGACCTTCCAGTCGGGGAGCGGAGGCTGTGGTCATCACGTCCTTGTACGCTTCCCCGGTCGGAAAGTTGCCGCGACCGGCGCGGCAGGTCTTTCATATTTGGGCGCCATCGTGCAGCCGGCACAGACGGCCAGAGAACAGGCAATAACCGTGAGTTTTAATGCCTTCATTTACTTATTCTCCTGCAGGGCTTCCTGCGGTTTTTTTTTTAATCTTATCGCCGAAAAGCTTAACAATGAGCACATAGAACAGCGGAACGAAGAAGATACAGAGGAAAGTACCTGTCAGCATACCGCCTAACACACCGATACCGATGGCGTTCTGTGCACCGGATCCGGCGCCGGTTGCCTTAGCAAGCGGAAGCACGCCGAGACCGAAGGCCAGAGAAGTCATCATAATCGGACGAATTCTCATGCGCACCGCGTGCTGCTGCATGGACAATGGACTCGCCCTTCTCATGCAGTTCTTTTGCGAATTCCACAATCAAAATCGCGTTCTTACTGACCAAACCGATGGTCGTCAGCAAACCGACCTGGAAGTACACGTCGTTGTTCATGCCGAAAGCACCCGTCATACCGAGCGCACCGATCACGCCCAGCGGCACAACCAAGATGACGGCGATCGGAATAGACCAGCTTTCATACAGAGCGCCAAACACAGGAACACAATCAAGATAGACAGCGTATAGAGCGCGCCAGTCTGAGAACCGGCCTGCTGTTCCTGGAAGGAAATACCGTTCCAAGCGATACCGAAACCGTATGGAAGAGCCTTGGCGATTTCTTCCATCGCTAGCATCGCCTGACCGGTTGTAAACCCTGCAGCCGGAGCCCCTTGAATATTCACAGCGCCTAAGCCGTTGAAACGTTCCAGACGAGAGGAGCCGAATTTCCACTCTGTGGAGCAAAATGCTGAGAACGGAACCATTTCGCCTTTATCGTTGCGTACATACCAGCGATCCAGGTCTTCGGACGCTGGCGGAATTTCTCGTCGCCCTGTACGTAAACCTGCTTGATACGGCCGCGGTCATAGAAGTCGTTGACGTAAGAAGAACCCCAAGCCGTCGACAGCGTGTCATTAATGGAAGCCACGCTGACGCCTAACGAGGCCGCCTTGGCAAAATCAATGTGCTGCACTGCGGTGCGTCTTCTTTACCGTTCGGACGAACGTTGTAGAGCTGAGGATTGCTTCTGGCGCACCAGCACCTGGTTACGAGCCGCCATCAAGGCGTCGTGACCTTGACCACTCAAATCCTGCAGATACATATCAAAGCCGTCTGCCATACCGAGCTCGGGAACCGGAGGTAGAGCAAAGCCGAATACCATGGAATCCTTCCAGCTCATTAGCGTGCGGTTAGCACGAGCAGCCACAGCCTGTGCTTTCTGCTCAGGATTCGGACGTTCGCTCCAGTCTTTGAGTTTGACGAAGGCCATGGCGGAGTTCTGTCCCATACCGGCCAAGCTGAAGCCGACTACCGTCATGACGGACTGAACGGAATCCTTCTTCGTTGAGCATGTAGTCCTGCATACGTTTTACAACAGGCAGGATTTGCTCTCTGGTCGAGCCTTCCGGCAACTGAATCTGAACCATTAAAGAGCCTTGGTCTTCATCCGGCATAAAAGCGGTCGGAACTTTCAGGAATCCGAAACCACGCCGCCGATAATTACGCCGTAGATCACGATGAAGCGTTTCCAGCGTGCGGTCATGTAGCCCACGGCGGAGGTTGCTCCTTCAGCGCCTTTGTTAAACCAGCGGTTGAACCAGCCGAAGAAGCCTTTCAGCCTTGTCGTGCTTGATCGGCTTAAGAATCGTGGCACAAAGTGCCGGTGTCAGCGTCAGGGCAACCAGGACGGACAGGCCCATCGCACCACAATCGTGACGGAAAACTGACGGTAAATCACACCGGTAGAGCCGCCGAAGAAAGCCATCGGAACGAACACGGCAGAAAGCACCATCGCAATACCGACCAGAGCGCCCGTAATCTGCGACATGGACTTCTCGGTAGCGTCATGCGGAGAAAGACGCTCTTGGTCCATCACACGCTCGACGTTTTCCACCACCACAATCGCGTCGTCCACCAGCAGACCGATCGCCAGCACCATGGCGAACATCGTCAGCATGTTGATGGAGTAGCCCATGGCGCCCAAGATACCGAAGGTGCCCAAGACCACCACCGGCACGGCAATCGTCGGAATCAGCGTTGCGCGGAAGTTCTGCAGGAACAGATACATCACGAGCACCACCAGCACGATAGCTTCGAGCAAGGTGTGGATCACGCCTTCAATAGAAATACGCACGAACGGTGTCGTGTCGAACGGAATCACATACTCATACTTCTCAGGGAAGAAATGAGACAGCTCTTCCATTTTTGTCGACTAAGTCCGAAGTCAGCAGCGCATTTGCGCCGGAGGCCAATTTAATCGCAAGACCGGCGGTCGGTTTGCCGTTAAAGAAGGCGGTGGCTTCGTACATCTTCGGGCCTTTCAATGCGGGCCACATCGCGTAGGAAAACCTGAGAGCCGTTCTCCTGAGTCTTCAAGAAGATAGCGCCGAATTGTTCAGGAGTTTCCAGCAAAGAGCTCGAGGTAATCACCGCGTTAAGCGCCGTTCCCTTAGCTGCAGGCAGGCCGCCCACCTGTCCGGAGGAAATCTGCACGTTCTGCGTGGAGATCGCGGTCTTAATGTCTGCCGGAGTGAGGGAGAATTCGTGAAGTTTTTCCGGATCGAGCCAAATACGCATCGCAAAGGCCGAACCGAAGACTTCGACTTCGCCCACCCCGTCCACGCGACTCAGTGGTTCTTGAATACTGGAAACAAGATAGTCACCGAGCTCTGCCGAAGAAATCGAACCGTCCGTCGAGGTCAGACCGATCACCTTCAGAAAGCTTGCGGTCGTTTTAATAACCGTCACGCCTAAGCGCTGAACTACTTCCGGCAGAGAAGACTGCGCCTGGGACAGACGGTTCTGCACCTGAACCTGAGCCATATCAGGGTCGGTACCGGCAGCAAAGTCAGCGTGATGTTGATTCGGCCGCTCGATTCACTGGTCGAACTCATATACAGATAACCATCCAAGCCGGTCATCTTTGTTCAATCACCTGAACGACCGTATCTTCAATTGTCTTAGCAGAGGCTCCCGGGTAGGTAGCAGAGATGCTTACCTGAGGAGGCGCAATCTGCGGATACATGGAAACCGGAAGATTCAAAATCGAAAGCGTACCGGCCAGCATGATCACAATTGCGATCACCAAGCAAAATAGGTCGGTTAATAAAAACTTTGCCATATCAACCTCTGAATTTACTGCTTAGAAGCCTTTGCCGCTTTGGCTTGTTCCTGCTCGGCCATTGTCGGAACGATCTGGACGGGAACACCGGGCGGATTCTCTGCAGACCTTCGATGACAACCTTTTCACCCGGCTTCAGACCCTCCTCAACAATCCAGTTCTGACCTTGTGTACGATGAGTCACTAAACGGCGGATAGCGATCTTGCCGTCTTCAACCACATACACATAGGGCGTGCCGTTGGCTTCGCGCATCACGGCTCGCTGCGGGACTAGCAAAGCTTTTCCATCGTACCCTGAGGGAGTTCGGTACGAACAAACATACCCGGCAAAAGAATATTGTCGGGGTTCGGGAATTCGGCGCGCAGCGTAATGGTGCCTGTGCCGGATCAACAGAAACCTCGGACAGCGTAAGCTCGCCTGTCTGAGGATACTTGGTTCCGTCTTCCATGATCAAAGTCACGGGAATAGCGCCGCCTTTGGTTTTAAGTTTGCCGGAAGCGATGTCTTTTTAAGACTGAGAATTTCTTTACTTGACTGGGTCACGTCGACATAGATCGGATCCAGTGTCTGAACGACGGCCATGTTCTGGGCCTGATGTGCGGAAAGCAATGCGCCTGGTGTAACTAAAGAGCGGCCGATGCGCCCGCTGATCGGAGAACGTACGGTCGTGTAGTCCAGGTTGATCTGGGCGTTCTTTAATCCGGCTTCAGCAGCAGCCACCGCGGCCTGTGCCTGCTTGTATGCAGCCTGAGCGTCGTCGTTGTTTTGTTTACTGATTGCATTGGTTTTGACCAGCTGTGCATAGCGGTTTGCGGTCAGACGGGTCTGATACAGCACGGCCTGAGCTCTCTGAAGCTCGGCTTTAGCGCTTGCCACTGCGGCTTCATAGACAGCCGGATCAATCTGATAAAGCGCTTGTCCTTCTTTGACTTCGCTTCCTTCCTTAAAGAGCCGTTTCTGCAGAATACCGGCGACCTGAGGACGAACATCAGCGACCAAATACGAAGCTGTGCGGCCCTGAAGCGTCGTCGTCATGTCTAACTCGGTCGGCTGAATTTCCGTGACGGAAACCTGAGGAGCTCGCTGAGCACCGGCTCCGGCCAGAGCACCGGTTGATTTCTGCGAGTCACATCCGCCGAACATAGTCACGGCAAAGCCCGCGGCAACACACAACGCCGCCTTCTTTAAGTCGTTCAATAACATGAAAAACCTCGAGATTTATTCCCAATTTATTCTGATTTGAGTGCGCTTTCTCGCCTGAGAAGCACAACGGACACAATTCTAGTTCAATTCTGAATGAACATTCATTCAGGAATTTACAATTTTCGATTGTTTAGCGAGCCAACAATGGAAAGTTGTAAAGGAGATTTTCTTGTTAAGTATTTTCCATTACCGCTTTTTCGGAATACTTCCGTGCTTCCGCCTCAAAACAGAGATCTTCCGTTCCATCGCTTTCAGTCCGCTTTCCCAAAATTCAGGCTGAGTAATATCGATCTTGAAAACTTTTAAAAGATCGTCGACAGACATACGTCCGCTGTTAAAGAGAAAGTCACTGTAAATTTTGGGAACACTTCCGGCATTCGATGACGAATCTCAGATAATCCGTAGGCGCAAACCGTACCGAAGATATACGGGTAGTTGTAGAAGTAGTCGTCAATCTTGTAGAACTGACCGCGGTTGATCCAAAGATAGGGATCGATGCCGGCGGTACTCTCTCCGTACCAAGCCTGCCAAGCTTCAGACAACAGGTTGGAAATCTTGTTCACGGACAACACGCCTTTTGCGTTCTTCAAAGAAACTTTTTTCGAAGTCAAAACGCACGCCCATGTTGATCACATAGTTCGAGATAAACGTGAGCTCCTGCCAAAGCGCTTCGAGCTTTTCTTCTGTTGAAGAAGCCTTCTCTTGGATTTCTTCAAAAAGCAGCAGTGCAAAGAAGTGTCCGGCCACTTCCATCAAGGCGCGCGGAATCTTTCTCTCCTGCGCGGACAACTCCCGCTGCAGCCAGAAATGCCAGGCGTGTCCGTACATGATGGCCTGCTGGCTCATGGAAGCAAAGGATCCCAAGTAAGTCGAGAAGATTCTCGGCTCATTAAGCGACAAGATTCCTTGGAAGAAAGCCCCGTTTTGTTTGCCGGGAAGCTGGCGCACTTCAACCCAGCCCTTCTCTACAAATAAGTCGAAGGTTTCGGGGAGGCGCTCGTCGAGCACTTTGCCGACTTCCTTAATCTTGTCGAGCGCTTCCTCATAAGGGATATGGATTTCTCGGCGGAGCGGAGCCGGTGCATTGAGGTCCCAGACTTCCATCGCGCTCTTTCCGGTAAAAAGCGCTCGACTGATGACAGACTTACGCAGCATATGCCGATTGGCTCTGACCACCGTCATCAGCGCGTCTGCCGCTTCCGAACTCACGGCATTCTGCCAGTAGGCCGGCGCCATGAAGTCCATTTCGGCAAACTCAAAGCCCTTCAGGCGGAAACCCGTGAGCATATTGAAGATGGACGCGTAGAGGTAAGCGTTCTGAGAATAATATTCGTTGAGCGCCGTAAAAGTCGATTGTCTGAGTTTCGGATCTTCAGAGGTTTTCAATACGGCGATGCACTGCGAATGTGACTGATGTTTCGTCAGTCCGTCCATTGTCCGCACGGTCGCTACCAAGTGAGCGTTCACTGAGTGGTAAAGGTCGGAGCAAGGAACAAAGTTCGAGGCTTTGAGTTCATAGAGCAGCTGCAGAGTGCGCGGCGACAGCGAAAAAGACCAGCGGGAAGAAACACGCTCAAAGAGCCATTCCCACTTACTGAAATCCAGTTCCTTCCAAATCGGATCGCTCTTTTTTAACTCGGTCAAGCGATGAAAAAGACCGGTAATCAGCTCGTAATAGCGGGAATGAATTTCCCAAAGGCGGACGCGCTCTTTTGCAGCTTCCTGTTCTCTCGTATCAATCGCAGACAGGCATCGACAATAGCCGATCAAAGAATCCGTAAGGCTAAAAACCTCCGCTAGATGCTCCAAGGCAATGCTGATCGAAACCGCGTCTTTGGCGTTCGGCACAAGCCCCGAGAGAATATGAATATCCGCTTCCAACCGCTGACGGGCCTTTCGATATGCCTGAGAAGTCAGACCTCCGTAAGAAGATCGGAAGTCCCATGCCGGCATTTTATTTTTCAAAGATGGAGTCATATTGATTCGGAAACAGCGGTTGATTTTCCGAATCATTCTAATGAAAAAGAAAAGAGGCGGCCGTTCCCTCACAGGAGAGAAGCCAGCCGCCCGGGGAGGGTTTATTGGTTCGAGGTGTTGTGTTCTTTTATTTATCCGAGAAGAGGCTTAGTGGTTTCCGTACCGGCTAATGCAAGCGCGGTTAAGAGAACCAGCTGAGGTCCGAGCTCGGTCTTTTCCATGATGAAATGCTCTTTAAGCGTATGAGCCCCGATTCCCTTACCGCCGGAACACAGGCAAGTGGCGGGAATGTTGTGGCTCATCGGAGCATTCGCATCCGTGGAAGACATTGCATAGTTTGTCAGCTCAATGCCAAGTGTCTTCTGGGCGCTGCGAGCAGCCTGAAGAACCGGGCAGCTGTGCGGACGAAGTCCGCCCGGACGATTGCCAATCATGGTCTTGGTGAGCTTCAGACCATTTTCATCAGCAACACCCCACCGGGCATTTTCTTCTTTGATGGCCTTCTCGAAGGCGCCTAAAACTTCACTCTCTACGCGAAGCAGTTCGTCATTGGAAACACTGCGGATATCCACGTCCACTTCGCAGTGAGCGGAAATCGTGTTGACCGTCGTACCGCCCTTGATCGTACCAATCGTGAAGGTGGTCTTGGGGTCTTCCGGAACTTTGATGTCGGCAATGATATTGCCGGCACGGCAAACGGCGTGAATGGCGCTCGGAGTCTTGCCGAAGTCAGCGAAAGAGTGTCCGCCTGTACCGTCCACGGCTAAACGCCAGCGGTGAGAACCGACTGCGCCGTAAAGGACGCGGCCGACGTCCGTACTGTCGATCGCGACAAAACCGTCAAGCTTGTTGTTAGCACAGAGATGCTTTGAGCCGCGAATATCGCCGTTGCCCTCTTCGCCGACGGTACCAACAAACCAGATATCGCCGACAGTGCGGATGTCTTCTTTTTCAAGGGCGCGGAGCACCTGGAGAAGCGCTCTCAAGCCGGAGCAGTTGTCACCGATGCCGGGAGCTCGGTAGATATTGCCTTCTTTTTTGACCTTGACGTCGGTTCCGGCCGGGAACACGGAATCCATATGAGCACCGATGGCAAGAACTGGGCCGTTGCCGGAACCCTTGCGGATACCGATCACGTTTCCGATTTCATCAATATGAACATCGGTCAGACCGTACTGCCTCATGCGCTCTGCTACAGAAGCGGCTCTTTTCTCTTCATGGAAAGTCGGTGCTTCGATTTCGCAGAGTTCAATCTGTTCCTGCATAGCGACTTCAGTCTGGTCTTTGATGAAGGCCATAGCCGCTTCAACTTTGGGTTCTTTAGAGATTTCGGTAACGAGATCGAGAACTTTGGGATCTAATGCGGGAATATTTTTCATACCAATGAGTTCCTATTAAACCAGGAAGTAAAGAGTGAGAACCATCACAACAGCGGCCGGAGCAGTTCTCTTCACGACTTCAACCGGGGAGACGCCTGCGATACCGGACAGAAGGATGATGCCGCCTGCAAGCGGAGAAGCCTGACGACCGATACCGGCTGCCATCATGGCGAGGTAACCCAGACCGTCAATGGTCATTCCGAATGTCGGAGCGTGCGGAGTAACCGCTTCGTTAAAGGCGAATGCTGCCGCATCGCCGGAGCCTGTTAACACGGCCAGGAAGAACGGACCGAAAGCACCGCCGATCTTGGCAACTTCGTTGGAGTGAGTCAGATACTGAACGAAAACTTCAATGACGCCTGCGGCACGTAAACCTGCGGCAAACACACCGGCAGCAATAATGATACCGAGGATCTTGGCATAGCCGTTACCCATACCGGCGAAGAATTTCTTCGTGACTTCTTCAGGGTTGGAGCGTGTAACGACTAAGGCATAGAACGTACCGATCAACATAGCGGTTGCAACGGACATCTTGAGCTGCGGGAACCAAATGGAAGCGCAAACGAGAAGAACGACTGGAACGATCGGAGCGATCGCGAACAGGATGTTCGGATGTTCAATTTCGTTGGAAGCAACTTCAACGGCTTCTTCAACAGCGGCTTTACCGCGCTTGAAGTCACCGAATGCAAAGCAGGTAAGCGTAATCACGACGATGCTGATCAGGCCCATGGTGACGGTTGTCGTGGCATGAGCTCCGATGAACTGCATGATTTCCATGGAAGCGAGCTTGGAGATGAACGGGTTATGAGAAACGCCAGGGTTCAAATAAGCCGGCATCATGCAGCCGCCGACTGCTGCGGCAGCGATAGCGGGTTTGAAGCCGCTTCTGATCATGATCGGGATCATTGTCGGACCGACGGCAGCGGACAGGCCGGCCATAGAAGGAATGGCGGTGGCAATCACGCTGGTGACGATCATGCAGGAAGGAAGAAGGAATACGCCGAGTTTTTTCAGCGGTCTCATCAGAAGGCTAACCAGATGAACGTCGCATTTGGTCAGAGAAATCACTGCAGCAAAACCGAGCGCCGAGCAGATGGCGATGATCAGGCTGCCGTTTGTCATCGATTTGTCGAACTGCTTGAAAGCGATCATCGGCTGCAGAGAGATGAAGGCCATCACAAAGCCGGAGGTCAGCAGAACGAGACGAGTTTCATAGCGCTTGATAAGGGCATAGACCGTTGCAATCACAACAACGATGGCGGCCCAGAAAGTCCATGTCATTTGGTTCTCCCAGAACAATAGGTTTAGAAAGAGTCATCGCCGATAAGTCGGCCTTATATTTCTAGAAACGAATTTTACGTTCTGAGATAAATCGGATTCAGGCAACTAAGAGTTATTATCTAATACATCAGTAGTTACTCGATTATTTGTTCTATTTATTCGATCAATTTAAATTTAATGTTCTTCTATTAAGAGAAATTTTAGAAATTCGTATTAGGTATTAGTTCTAACTTCGTGAGTATTACTACCTAAATATTTGTGGACGTATTTTGGATTTTTCTCGGCCGTGTGGTTATTTCGTCCTCGTGGTCCGACAATCCTGAGTAAAACCACTAATACATTGAGAAAACCACAAAAAAGGAGACCCGCGAGCCTCCTTCTTTGTGTGATAACCATTTAAGTTAATTTTCGGATTTTTGTCCTTCCGTCTCCTGTTTTACGGGAGCCTCTTCTTTCGCAACGATATCTTTCAGCTCGCGGCGAAGAATCTTACCCACAGGTGTCTTCGGAATGGAATCAACGAAAACGATTTCTTTCGGCATCTTGTAACCGGTGAGGTTCTGACGGCAATAAGCCTTGACCTGCTCGACAGTCAGAGACGGATCCTTCTTAACGATCACGGCCTTGACGCGCTCACCGGATTTTTCGTTCGGTACACCGACCACACCGCATTCCAAAATCTCCGGCATGCTCTGAAGAACGCCTTCAATTTCGTTCGGGTAGACGTTAAAGCCGCTGACCAGAATCATGTCTTTCTGGCGGTCGGTAATTGTAATGCGGCCGTTGCTGTCCATATTGCCGATATCGCCGGTGCGCAGCCAGCCGTCGCGCAGTACGGCAGCCGTTTCTTCCGGCTTATCCCAGTAGCCGCGCATGACCTGCGGACCCTTCACGCAGATTTCGCCGGTGTGTTCCGGAATTTCCTGCGGAGTCGTCCAGAAGCCGAGGTCCTTGAATCCTTCACCGCGGATAGAAACCACAGTAGACGGGAACGGGAAGCCGACAGAGCCGTTCCACGGTGTATTCATCGGGTTGGCGGCAACGCCCGGAGAGCATTCGGTCAAACCGTAGGCCTCAATAATGTGGCCGCCGGTCACTTCCTTCCAGCGCTCGGCCACAGACTTCTGAACCTGGGTACCGCCGCCGACGGTGAGCTTCAGCATCTTGAAGTCAACCTGGTCAAATCCCGGTGTATTGAGCAGCCCGTTAAAGAGCGTGTTCACACCGCAGATCACGGTAAAGTGCTGTTTCTCGCATTCTTTGACTAAACCCTTCATGTCGCGAGGGTTAGCAATCAGCACCATGCGGGCGCCCCACTGAAGGAAGCTGCACAGAGCGGTCAGAGAAAAGATGTGATAGAGCGGAAGCGCTGTCATAACGACTTCGGTCTTCTTCTTGAAGTCGCCGGAAATCCAAACACCCGTCTGCTGCAGGTTGGCCAACACATTGCGGTGCGTGAGCATGGCGCCTTTGGCAATGCCGGTTGTGCCGCCTGTGTACTGCAGAAGTGCGATGTCGTAGCGGTCGAGCTTGACCGGATTAAATTTTCTGGAAGCGCCTTGGGCGAGTGCGTCGCGGAAAGAGACGGCGTGTTCGAGATTGAACTCGGGCACCATCTTCTTTACTTTCTTCAGCATGAAGTTAACGAGCAGACGCTTCGGAGCAGAAAGCAAGTCGCCGACCTGAGTCGTGATGACGTGCTCAACGGGAGAATCTTTTTGAATCTTTTCAAACGTCTTGGCGAAGTTCTCGATGATGACCAAGACCTTAGCGCCGGAATCCTTCAGCTGTCCGCCGAGTTCACGAGCTGTGTAAAGCGGATTGACGTTGACGACGATAAGTCCGGCTTTCATGATGCCGAACAGACAGATCGGATACTGGAGGAGGTTCGGCATCATCACGGCAACGCGGTCGCCCTGCTCAACGCCGGGCAGCGACTGCAGATAAGAAGCAAACGCCGTCACTTTCTCATCAAATTCTTTGTACGTCATTGTCTTGCCCAGGCTGGTAAAGACCGGAGCATCACCGTACTCTTGACAGATCTTTTCCTGGAAATCCGGCAATGATTCGTAAATATCCGGATTAATGGTCGCGGGCACGCCCTCAGGGTAGTGCTTGATCCATGGATATTCTTGAGTGTCTGTCATTTATTTCTGTCCTAAAGAAAGCGTAACCCGCTAATTTTAGCGGGTTGCGCGATATAAAAACATTGAGAATTAGCCTGAGATTAAGCTTGGTGGGCAAGCTCGGAGATGTGTTTGGCGTACTGCTTCACATCTTCCCAGTCAGTAAAGTCAATGCACATAGACGGGTCTGTCGGGCCGTTTGTGATCTTCATGATGAGCTGAATGCACTTCTTATCAAAGAGATTCAGGTGCGGATAGTCAATCTTGCCGGCAAAGCACTTGAGGTCGCGGGGACGCCACGGAGAACGCTCAAGGAATTTCTGCATGTAGCGGTTGCCTTCGACTGTCGCCTTAAACGGTGTGCGGGCAACGACGGTAACGTTGAACATCGCATTGGGCTTGCGGTCGAGTTCCGTGCAGTTGTTGCGAACAAATTCGTAAACGTTCGGATGGTAAGTGCCGTAGACAACAGGGAAGCCGCAGAGCACGAAATCATGCTTGCTCCAGTCCACGCCTTCGCGAAGGGCTTCGGAGACCGGCATAACCGTCACGGTGTTTCCGAGTTCCTCGAGTTGGTCGGCAATAGTGCGGACCATGCGGGCGGTATGGCCCATACGAGAGTAATAAACGATAAGAATGTTCTTCATTAGTTTCCGACTCCGATCGCGTCCGGACCGAGAGGGCCTTTCGCATCAATTTGTAATTTATTGAGTCGATTTTAGCAAAACCGCCCCGATTGGCTCATTTTTGTTAATGAGTTTACGTAGTTAGGCGCATTGTCAGGTAAAATTCGATTTTTAAAACCCTGTTCCTATTGATTATTAGGAACTTTTATTCTTATATGGCTAAAGAAGACCTGATTGAAACAACTGCAACCGTTACCGAAGTTCTTCCGGACGCTCGCTATCGCGTCAAACTCGACAACGGCTATGAACTGATTGCCTACACAAACGGCAAAATGCGCAAGCATCACATCCGAATTCTCGCCGGCGATAAAGTTTCGCTGGAAATCTCCCCGTACGACATGACCAAAGGCCGCATTACCTTCCGTCATATCGAGGGTCGTCCTCCGGTTGCTGCCGCCGGCGGAAAACGCAAGTAATCGATTCAATAGAAGCACTCAGCAAATCGAGTGCTTTTATTTTGCCTGCTCAGACGACCTCAATCGTCTGATCTCTAAACTGGACTTTCTGTCCGGCGCGGATCTTGTGGCCGCGTTCGGTGCAGACTTTCCCGTCTACATTCACTAAGCCGTCCTGGACGGCTTGTTTTGCTTCACCGCCGGTTCCGGTGAATCCGGCTGCCTTCAGCAAATCTCCTAAGCGAATAAATTCGCCGTTTAATTCGAATTTCATTCCGAATTCCTTTTCTTTACTTCTATCAGATGAAATGCATTGTATTCCTGCTCAGTATTTCTTTTATCACCGCCGCCGAATTCGAGTCCGCAAAACAACAAACGCCCCGAAGGGCGTTTGTGTTTAATCCGTTTCTACTGAATTAGATCAGAGACAGGAAGCGAGTAATCATGCGAATGCGTTCTTCGACGGTGTCTAAGCGAAGGAATTCGCGATCGCAGTGGAATTCGCCCCCGGCAGGGCCGCATCCGTCAATGACGGGAAGACCGGCTTCAGCCATGTGGTTGCCGTCGGAAGCACCGCCTGCGTCAACCCAGTCAATATCGAAGCCTTCGAGTTTGGCAGCTTCGGTGATCTGAGCAACGAGTTCTTTCGTTGCGTCGGACAGCGGCATAGAGTTGCTGTGGCTGACGCGTTCGATTGTCTGAGTTACGCCGGGAGCCCAAACGGCAGCAGCCAGTTTGTTGATGCCGTCGTCGAGATATTTGTCATCTTCGTTGTTCCAGTAGCGAGTGTCGAGCTTAACAACGCATTTTTCGGAAATGACGTTAGGAGCGCTGCCGCCTTCGATCACACCGGGGTTGACCGTTGTGCCTTTATCGACATCGGCCAGACCGGCAGCTGCGAGCGCAAAGCGCATAGCGGCGATGTTGGCGTTGGCTCCTTTGTACGGAGCGTTGCCGGCGTGGGAAGCCTTACCGTGGAAGGTCACGATGTAGTTGGTAGAACCCTTTCTGGAGCGAACGAGCTGACCGCCTGCGCGGGCTGCTTCAAAAACCAAAGCGCGGGAAGATTTAGCAGCGATGCCCTTGAGCCAGGCGCTGGAAGCCTTGGAACCGGTTTCTTCGTCCGGGTTCAGAGCAACGGCGATGGAGAGTCTTTCCAGATCTTCAGGACGAGCAGCCTTCAGAGCGTAGTAGATGGCAAGCACGCCGCTCTTGCAGTCGCTGCAGCCGGGGCCGTAGGCGCGGTCGCCTTTAACGGTCAAAGGACGAGCAGCAGCAGTTCCGTCAGGGAAAACGGTGTCGAGGTGAGCATTGAAGAGAACGTCATAGTGGTCAGCGTTGGGCTTGTTCGTAGCGAACAGACCGTTGCCGGCATTCGGACCTAAGTCAACGAGGTCGGCTTTGAATCCGATGGATTCGAGGTGGCCCTTCATAATCTTGGCGGCTTCGGTAACGCCGGCAATGTTTGCAGTGCCGCGGTCTTTGTTAACCAATTCGGCCAAGTCTTTCATGTAAGAGTCGAGAACTGTCATTGATGTTTCCTCTTATTAAAGTTGCGTAAAACAGTTGAGCCCTAAGGCTTAACGATTCCCGCGATTGTAATGATTTGTGAGATTGAGATAAATGAGAATAAATACCGCTGGACAAACCTGTTTTGATTACTCAATTCGAATAATTTTCTGATTTCAAGCTCGTTTTTGTGCTGAGATAAGGAATACATTCGCATTCCACGTCAATTTTCACAATCTATTAAAAAATGATCGAAGGTCTGGTCCTTCTTCTCGTATTCCAACTTTTGGGAAACGTCGCCGAGATGTACTTTCATCTCCCGGTTCCCGGCTCGGTTCTGGGCATGTTCCTGCTGCTCGTTGCCTTGATCGCAAACGACCGTCTGGCTTCTTGGGTTCGCCCGATTTCCTTAGTGCTGATTTCTTATCTTGCCGTGCTGTTTGTTCCGGCCGGTGTCGGCATCATGCTCCACATCGATCGCCTCAAAAATGAAGCGCTTCCGATCGGCGTCTCCTTAGTGGTCAGTACGATCCTGACCATCGCTGTAACTGCCCTGGTGATTAAGTACTCAACGATCTGGCTGCAGAAACGCAAAGAACAGAAGGAGACCCGCCATGAATAACATCGATTTTCACGGCATCGAGGAGATTTGGTCCTCGCTTTCCACATCCTCCCTTCTTTGGCTGACGGTCACATTAGCGGCTTATCTCTTTGCTCAGAAACTCTATAAATGGAGCAACTGGAATTCACTCCTGAATCCGGTGGCCGTTTCCATCGTCACGGTCGTCATTTTGCTGATGGCCACGCATACGCCGTATCAGACTTACTTTTCGGGCGCCCAGTTCATTCACTTCCTGCTTGGACCGACCACAGTAGCATTGGCTGTACCGCTCTACGACCTCAGAATTCAGCTGGCTAAAAACTGGCTTCCGATTTTATTGGGACTTTTTGCCGGCGCCGTCACGGCAATTACTTCGACGGTCCTGATCGCAGGACTCCTCGGCGCATCTCCCGAAACCATCATCAGTTTGGCGCCGAAGAGTGTTACGACCCCGATTGCCATGTCCATCGCAGAAAAACTCGGCGGCCTGCCCGCACTCTCTGCATCCTTGGTGGTCCTGACAGGCGTGCTCGGTTCAATCTGCGCGGGTCCCTTGTTCCTGCTTCTGAAGGTCGACTCTTCTTCTGCCAAAGGTTTTGCGCTCGGTCTTTCGGCGCACGGCATGGGTACCTCCCGCGCCTTCCAGATTGACGCCACAGCCGGCGCCTACGGCAGTCTGGCTATCGGTTTAACCGGCTTGACCACCGCTATTTTGGCGCCGCTGCTCACGCCGCTTTTAATGAAGCTTTTCTTCTAATCGATTTCAGAGGAATCAATTCGTTTGATTCCTCTTTTTTTCCATGAGGCTCGCGCCTCGTCCAGCGAGCCGTTCACATCGATTCCGCGGGAAGCGTCTTCAATGACGGACACCTTGAAGCCTTCATCGGCCGCATCCAAGGCGGTCCAGCTGACACAAAAGTCAGTAGTTAAGCCGCAGACAAAGACTTCCGTAATGCCTTGTGACTTCAGCCAGACGCCTAAGTCTGTTTTGGTCTTACGGTCGGCTTCTAGGAAGGCAGAGTAGCTGTCAATGTCCGAGTGCGCACCCTTCTTTACGAAACAGTCGCCGTTTTCTGTATTCAGCCCGTCGGCAAATTCAGCTCCGGTCGTGTTTTGCACACAATGCTCGGGCCACAAAACCTGCTTGCCGTAAGGAATATCAATCGTGCTGTAGGGCGCTTCCCCCGAGTGAGAGGAGGCAAAAGAAATATGGCCCTGCGGATGCCAGTCCTGTGTAAAGACGACGTGTTTGAATTTCGGTGAAATCCGATTGATCACGGGCACAACTTGACTGCCGTCCTTGACAGGCAGTGCGCCGGTTTCTAAGAAATCTTTCTGAACGTCAACGACGATGAGCGCCTGATTGTCTTTCATCTACGCTTCACTCCAATATCCGCAGAATTTGTTGATGATGTCGGCCGTTGTACCGCTTTCGGCTAGGTAGACGTATTGTCCGACTTCCAGAAGCGCCAAATCAATTCGGCCAATCTCTAATGCCTTATCAAAAATATCTTTCAGGGCAAAGTATTGGTAAGGGAACTGCAGAACCGGAAGTCCTTTCTCCGGGAAGATCTGAGCAAAGCCGTTAGACAGGTAACGAGAGGCTCGACCCATGAAGGTGTCCGTCATCTCAGAGGCAGAATCTGCCAAGTACATTACCTTAGTGCGCCAGGAATCCGGAATCGGAGATTCTTTGGCCACCAGCAGTGCATCGGATAGCATAAAGCCGGCTAAGCCGAGCGCCTTGATGACACGAACTTGATCCTGTGTTGTGACAGAACCGGCGCCGAGCACCGGAACTCTCAATGCTCTCGCGCACTCAGACCACAAGACCAAGGAGTCGATCTCAGCCTGGTCTTTACTGATTTCTTCATGAGAGAGAAGTCCTTCTTCGGCCCAGCCTGCAGCTACGACTGCATTGACGCCGCTGGAGACGAGAACTTTCGCGTCTCTTAGATTAGATGCGATGCCGAAGACCGGAATGCCGTTGGCTTCAAGTTCCTCCATGTAAGGCTCCCGCAGCCCCCCGAGTCTCAGACCGATCGCCGGAACCTTCAGCTCTACAACCTTCTTGAACTGGTTATCAAATACAGGAGCAGACAACGGTCTGGAGGCCGTGCCGCCTAAATCTTCTCTTAGAGGAGAGAGCGCGGTGTCCTGCAGACGAAGTTTCTCGGCGTCCAAGAGAGATTCTTTCTGCGGGAACATCAGTACGGCAAAAGGCTTATCGGTCAGCGAACGAACTTTTGCAACATCTCTTTCGATTTCTTCTTCCGTTTTAAAACCGATATGGAGCACGCCCAGGCCGCCGGCATTAGAAACGGCTGCCGCCATTTCCGGAGTATCCCAGCCGAGGCCCGGCAATCCGATCACCGGTTTGGAGACCTTGAAGTCGTCCAAGAACTTCTGTGTCTTGTCTGTTGCATTCTGAGTCGCAATCATCTCGAATCCTTTTGTTCGTTCGCGCCCTACCTATAAGCCGCGGCATTGTTTTTAGCAAAATAGCATTGTCGCCTGTTTCAACTATGCACACAAGAATAGCGAAAAACGCCTGTCTGTTGATCGCTAAGTTACTAAAATGTCGGGAATCTAACTATTAGAATAAATCTATAAATATCTATTAAAAACTACAAATAATTTATAGATTATGAATTCTGATTTTATTTCGATTGGCCAAGCATCCAAAATTCTTGGCATTTCAATTCAGACCCTCCGCAATTGGGAGAAAACAGGCAAACTGCTTCCAGATTTCATTTCGGTCGGTCGAACTCGTCGATACAGCAGATGTCGACTCCTTTCTATTGCCGGATTGACCAAACCGGAAACTAAAGAAGATCAGAAAACAACCATCGCCTATGCCCGGGTGAGTACTAATGAGCAAAAGGAAGACTTAAGTCGGCAAATAGAACTACTGGAACTCTTTTGCGCAAAGAACGGTTTTTCCTATGAAGTCATTTCCGACCTGGGGTCCGGAATGAATTATCGAAAGAAGGGGCTGAAAAAACTTCTTGACGCTCTTCTTAACGACAAGGTTGAACGCTTGGTCATCACTCACAAAGATAGGCTGCTGAGATTCGGAGCGGAGCTGGTTTTCACTATCTGTGAAACTAAGGGGGTTGAGGTTATTATCCTCAATAAGGGAGATGGAGCGGTAGGATTTGAAGAAGAACTCGCTAAAGATGTTCTTGAAATCATTACCGTTTTTTCTGCCAAGTTATACGGAAGTCGAAGTAAAAAGAATCGAGAGCTTCTAAAAAAATTAACCGAAACCGCAAAGGATCAGCTCTAGGGCTTTAAGAATGACAGTAACTTTGTCCCACAAGATCGAACTAAAGGCGAGCAATAAATTCAAAACTTATTGCCGCAAAGCCTTTGGTGTTTCTCGATTTACGTGGAACTGGGCTTTAGAGCGAGTAAACGATAAAAGAGAGCGAAAAGAAAAAATCGACATTCTCGAGCTGAAGAAAGAATTCAATCACATCAAAAGGAAGCAATATCCCTTTGTCATGGAGGTGACAAAGTACGCCTCTCAGCAGCCGTTTATCTTTTTGAAGCGAGCCTTGTCACAGTTTTTTGGTGACCTCAAAAGCGACAAATCACCTTCTAAACGGAAAGGCTTTCCGGTCTTTAAAAAGAAGAGATACAGCTCGGGATCGTTTTATATCGGCGGAGACATGGCCGTCGTAAAAAAAGGCTCTGAAATTAAGGACAAACGCTTCGGGGCTTCAGACAATAAACCCTACTTGCACGTTCCTAAGTTCGGTTGGGTAATGCTAAGAGAAGAAATTTGTTTTCCCGGAAAGATTAACAGCGTGACGATATCCCAGGACGGAGATAAATTCTTTGCTTCATTCAGCATAGAGACGTCTGAAATAATCTATGAGGCAACGCATAGAGAAAATGTCCGGGAGGCCTTGTGCGGCTGCGACTGGGGAGTTAAAGATCTCTTGACGCTGTCTAACGGAATCAAAATCAAAGGAAGTAAACACCTAAGGAGAAGACAGAGACAACTTTCAAGGCAGCAAAGGAAACTGGCGAAGAAACGGCACCCGAGAACCAAAGGTGACAAAACGCCAATATCCAAGAACTACATCAAACAGTCAAGGAAAGTAGGAAAGCTGTACCGAAGGATCAAGGCTCAAAGGCGCGATGAGAATGAAAAACTATCAAGCGTGCTCGTCCGCCATTTTCGAGTGATTTGTTTAGAAACACTGAACGTTAAAGGAATGATGTCAAATCATCGGTTAGCAAAAGCTGTGTCTGACAACAGTCCTTACGCTTTGAAAAAGATGATCAAAAGAAAGTCAGCCCTGCGAGAAAGGACCGTTGTTGAAGCGGATCAGTTCTATGCGAGCTCGAAAACCTGCAGAAGATGCGGCGAGGTAAACAAAGATCTTAAGCTCAGCGATAGGATTTTCGTCTGTCCCAAGTGCGGTTTTACCGAGGACAGAGACGTACAGGCTGCAAAGAACTTGACTGAGGTATACATCAACAGAGTAGGGTCAGCTAGCCCCGAACTCTTTAAAATCAAGCCTGTGGATCTGACGGCTCTGTTAGACGATTTAGCAATAAATGGTCTGGCAACCAGCAGGGTTGAAGCAGGAATTTAATTAAAGATCTACTTTATAGATTTTTGTAGATTTAAAGTAGCGGATTATCGTAAGGAGTTTTGTGTGGAAACAAAAACAGTTGTCGTTGGCCTTTCAGGCGGAGTGGATTCCGCCGTCAGCGCCTACCTTCTCAAGAAGCAGGGATACGAAGTAATCGGTCTTTTCATGAAAAACTGGGAGGACGATGACGACAGCGAATACTGTTCTTCCCGTCAGGATTTAATCGATGCCACGGCGGTCGCCGACGTAATCGGCATCGATATCGAAGCCGTGAACTTTGCCAAAGAATACAAGGACCGCGTTTTTGCGGAATTCCTTTCCGAGTATTCCGCCGGTCGTACGCCGAACCCTGACGTTCTCTGCAATTCCGAAATTAAATTCAAGGCATTCCTTGATCATGCCATCCGTTTAGGCGCCGACAAGATTGCCACCGGACACTATGCACGTGTCCGCGAAAGAAACGGGCTCTTTGAACTGCTCAAAGGTGTGGACAACACTAAAGATCAAAGCTACTTCTTAAATCGTCTCAATCAATACCAGCTCTCGAAAGCCATGTTCCCTGTCGGAGACATGTGCAAGACCGAGGTACGCAGAATTGCCGAAGAAATCGGATTGCCGAACGCCAAGAAAAAAGACAGTACGGGTATCTGCTTTATCGGAGAACGTCCGTTCCGTGAGTTCCTCCATCGCTACCTTGCTAACAAACCCGGTCCGATTAAAACACCGGACGGAAGAATTGTTGGCGAGCACATCGGCCTTTCTTACTACACCTTAGGTCAGCGCAAAGGTATCGGCGTCGGCGGTTCTAAGTTCGGCAACGGCGAACCTTGGTTTGTTGCTCGGAAGGACATTCCGAACAACACGCTCTATATCGTACAAGGTCACGACCATCCTTGGCTTCAGTCTTTCTCGCTTTCTGCCACGCGACCCAACTGGATCAGCGGAACAGCTCCCGAGGCCGGAAGAATGCTCGGTCTTAAAACGCGCTACCGCATGGCCGATCAGGAATGCAAAGTTATTCGCACCGACGATGAAAGCGTAGTGGTTTCTTCTCTTGATCCTCTCTGGGCGGTGACACCGGGACAAAGCGCGGTCTTTTATGACGGAGAGGTTTGCTTGGGCGGTGCGATTATCGACACCAGCCGATAACCAGATTGTCAAAAATTTAACGCGTCTATCGTTTTGGGCTATCAATCACCGATGTATTTTTCTTAGGAGAAACTAGAAGTGGACCTAACCGTGTTAAGGAACTATATCGTTGTCGCACGTGAACAAAACATAACGCGGGCCTCAAAGTTAATTCATATCACGCAGCCAGCCTTATCAAGACAACTTTTCCAACTTGAAGAAGCTCTTGGAACCAAACTTTTCGAGCGATCCAAGTACTGTATAAAGCTAACGGAACAAGGGACGTTTTTTTACCACCGAGCGGAGGAGATTTTAGAACTCTACGAAAAAACAAAAAGAGATATCTCCTTTAAGGAGGAGGAAATCGCAGGAGAATTAACTATTGGGGCTGGTGAGTTCCGCTCCGTTGAACCTCTCAGCAAGATCATCTCCGAGTTTCAAGCTCTGTACCCTAAAGTTTGTGTGCACATGCGTACAGGCTTTACTCCAGATATTCTTGAACAGTTAGGCAATGGACTTCTCGATTTTGGTCTGATTTTCAATCGTCCCCATGATGACCGCTACGCCTCCATGTCTTTGGGAGTCAAAGAGGAATGGGGAGCCTTAGTCCCAAAAAAATCCCCGATTGCAGAAAAGAAAACTCTCTTCCCCGCTGACTTAGCTGAAGAACCCCTCCTTATCAGCGGTAATTTGGAACATTTGGTAAATCTCAAAGAGTGGTTCGGCCCCCTGGGAAAATGTCTCAATGTCAAAAGTACCTACAACTTATTAAACAACGCTGCATTTCTTGTTGCCAACGGAGTAGGCATTGCTCTTTGCATAAGATTAAATTGTTCTTATCGCGGTTTAACTTTCATTCCCTTTACACCTCCGCTCCATTCTGAAACGCGCCTCATTTGGCGAAACGACCCTATGCAGACGCCGGCTAAAAAAGCGTTCATAACGCTTCTTGAAAAATTACAAAAATGAATATTTGAAGAGTAAAAAATAGCATTAGACATATTTGAAAGGTATTTTTAGAATTCTTTACATGTTCAATTGATTCTCGACTGGAAAATCCATCGTTAGCCAGTCACTAGTAAAGGATTCTCAAATGCATAATTTCATTTTTTCCGTTCCAACCACTGTCTATTTTGGAAAAGGTCAACTGACTTCCCTTTCGAAGGCAATGCACCCCCCGGGAACAAAGGTACTTGTCGTAACCGGCCGCGGCAGTACGATTCGGAACGGTATTCTTGCCAAAGTCAAGTGCGCACTCTCCGACTTCCAACTGACTGAGCTGTCAGGAGTTGATCCCAACCCGAGAGTTACCACTGTTAGAAAAGGAGTAGAACTCTGCCGAGAAAAAGGTATTGAAGTTATTCTTGCAGTCGGTGGAGGCAGCGTTATCGATTGCGCCAAAGCTATTGCCGCCGGAGTTTATTACGACGGTGATCCCTGGAACATGGTTCTTAACTCCGCCAAGGGGAGTATAACCAAAGCTCTTCCTGTCTGTACCGTGCTTACGCTTGCAGCCACGGGATCTGAGATGGACGGGGCCGCTGTAATTTCCAACGTCGATACCAATGAGAAATTTACAATGCTTAGCCCGTTGCTCATCCCCAAGGTTTCGATCATGGATCCAGAATTTACTTACTCGGTTCCAGCTCCTCAAACGGCCGCCGGGAGCGCCGACATTCTTTCTCACATCATGGAAGTGTATTTTGGCGATGAAAACACATACATGACAGACAGAATTTCTGAGGCTTTAATGAAAACTGTCATTCGGTTTGCACCCGTCGCCATGACTCGTCCTGACGATTACGAAGCCCGAGCTAATCTTATGTGGGCGTCTTCCTGGGCCATTAATGGACTGACTGCAGCTGGCAAGGCACACGACTGGTCTTGTCACTACATTGAACACGAACTCTCTGCCTTTTACGATATTACTCATGGTGTTGGGTTAGCAATCATCACTCCTCAATGGATGCGCTACATCCTTAATGAGAAGACTCTGGATAAGTTCTCAGCTTTTGCTCGAAACGTTTGGGGTATCGATGGCTCGCTTCCTAAATATGAACAGGCAAAAAGGGGCATTGAGGAGCTGGAAAACTTCTTCAGACTCTTGAAGTTGCCAAACAAACTCTCGAGCCTGGGCATTGATGACAGACACTTCGCCGAAATGGCAGAACATGCAAACAAAACAACAGGAATCGGCAGTGCCTCTTACGTTCCTCTGTCTTCTAAATCTATCGAAAACATTTTGAAAATGTGTCTCTGAATCAACGAGGTTCATTATGAGCTCATTAAAGATCGTTCTCTTTTCCGTATTGCTCTTGTCTTCAGTTGCGGTACAAGCGGCCGAACAATGCGTACGTCCTATTGAAGTTAAGGCGGGAGAGCATATTCTCAAAGGCTGTATCAATAGCAGCGACACCGCAACTGCGCTCTTAAATCGGATGCCCTTTACCGTCACAATGGCGAACGCGCATAACATCGAGATGGTGTATCGATTTAAAGAAGCCCTGCCGGCGGAAAACGCAACTCGCAGTTCTTACAAGATCGGGGACATTTTCTACTGGACTCCGAAAAATGCACTGGTTATTTACTACGGTCAAAACGGTAAGTCCTTTGATAATCTGCAGAAAGTCGGACATATCGAGACCGACGTTCAATTCCTTGAAAAAGTTCCGGAAATCCCAGTCTCGTTTCTTTCCAGGTAGTTCCTCATCCACAAACCATTACTTAATTCACAGAGTACCTATCATGAACAAACTTCTCGTTACCCTTGCCGTTGGTTCCCTCTCTGTCCTCACTTCCGCAAACGCAGCGGATGTCTTATTCGTCACGGGCTCTCCTGACCTTGAAAAATCAAACGCCTCCCGAGTCATTACTCAGCTCGTTCAAGAGAAAGTTCCTGGCGTTGAGATCGTCCGTACCGACAAAATTAAACTCAATTCTCCGGAAGACATTGAGCGCGAAAGAAATCGCGTCAGCAACGCAAAAATTATTGTCTTCCATTATCCTGTTTACTGGTACCAGCCGCCTGCTGTCTTCAAGAACTATCTGGACAGCGTTTACACTTTCGGATTTGCACACAATGCTAACGGCGGCCTCTTAACCGACAAAAAACTCATCCTTTCAGTAACATCGGGTGCTCCTGCATCGGCCTACCGACCCGGAGGTCGAATGGAACATGACATGGCTGATTTTCAACTTCCTCTCCGACAATTCGCTAATCTTTGCGGCCTCAAATTTGAAGGAATGGTATATACGGGCGGCTATAACCTCGCACGAAAAGAACAAGATAAAAACAAGCAGGAAACCGCTGCCGCTGAACATGCTGAAACTTTGATCACCAAAATTAATCAGGCAAAACAGTAAGCGAACACCTTTGGAGAAAGTTTATGAAACATTCCAGACGTTATTTCCTCGGTGCGATCTCAACCCTTTCTATCCTGCCTCTTTCCATGTCAAACGCAACTAATGTTCACAAGGCGGCCATTCTTCTATACAGCCGCTCCGGAAACACTGCCACTCTTGCAGACTTCATACGAGAACAAATTCAGGCCCCCATATTTCGAATTTCGCCCAAAGTCCCTTATAACGCAGATTATTCAAAAATGACTGACGGAGCCCGTGCAGAGGTCAGAAATGGAGCGTATCGCGAACTCGCCTCCCCACTTCCCGATCTTTCTAACTATGACACTATCTTCCTCGGCAGCCCCTACTGGTGGGGTAGTCTTTCGGTTCCTATGAGTTCGTTTTTGATGAAAAATCCTTTGGATGGAAAAAACATCTTTCCTTTCATCACGTCTGGAAGCTCTTCCCCGGAGGGAGCCCTCGAGAGAATTAAAGAGCTATGCCCTCACGCGAAGATAGGACAATATTTTTATGTTTCTGGAACCGAGGCACACCAAGCCCGACAATCGATAACAAATTGGCTGAAAACCATTGGTTTTTAATTACAAAAAAATTCGGTTGCTTGGGAGGAAGGTCCTGGGAACCCAACCCTCCTTCGTCTAATTTTTCGTTCTTCACGGAGCTTCACTTTTATCATAGTTTTCGGACTTGTATTTTCAGTAAGAAGCTATCGCCAGCCGACCGGAATGCTTGTCCGACATGATTTTTCAATTTTGACAAATTCAAAAAGGCTGTCTCGAGTTCAGACAGCTTTCTGTTCTTTCATAACAATGAGGTCATCAATGAATAACACTGTATTAATTCTTAATGGCAGCTGCAAATTTTTTAATAGGGGCGGTATCCTCAACGACGCCTTTTCCAAGATCGCAGTTCAAGAACTACAAGGCTACGGTTTAAACGTCATGGAAACAAAAATGGCATCTTACAAATCCGTTAACGAGGAAGTGGAAAAGATTTTACGGGCCGACGTAATAATTTTACAGTCTGCCGTCTGGGCAATGGGGATGCCATGGCCTGTCAAGAAATATGTCGACGAAGTAATGACTCAGCCTGAAGTTTGCGGAACTGATGGGAGGACAAGAGAGCTTCCAGATAAAACGTACGGTTCCGGGGGAGTGTTGAAAAATAAGCACTATTTAATTTCAACAACATGGAACGCTCCTGAAAAAGCCTTTACCCAACCAGCCGAATTCTTTTCAGGTTTGGGAGTCGATGCGGTGTTGACGCCATGGCATAAACAATTCCAATATATGGGACTTGGTTTAAGAAAACTTCCCGATTTTTGCTGTTTTGACGTATATAAGAATCCCCAAATTGAAAGGGATTTCATCTCATTTAAAAAGCACCTGAGCTTGTACATTAAACCTTTATTTGCCAACCATCGGGATAATTTATGAAGGAGATAAGGTACCTGAAATATAAAGCATCTTGCTGAGGCCTAGCCACTGAAGGCTGCCTCTCTAGATATCAGTTTCTTCTTCCCCTTCATAATCCAATTCCTTCTCCGGTTCTGTGTCAGGAACCGGAAAGCCCAAGAGCTTCAAGTAATTTTCGTTTTTTCTCCGCAATTTTTCTGAAGTGATAACCTTCGCAGAATCTGATTTGCATTACGGGACTCTACGGTCACCTTCATAAACCATAGACAGACAGTTATTTTTGTTTATGTCACCTAAATTTCGGATATTCTCACGATACCGTTCAGCGTCTTCTTATGCTGATTGATTTCTCTCAAGGTGAGAACACCGTTCGCGAGAAATTCATGCTGATAGATCCTGAACAATTCCAGGGCTTTTACAGCAGACTTGTAGAACCGCTGCTTCACAAATTTACTTCTCGAATTGTTGCAGTGGACGGTCAAGCGGTCAAAGCCTCCAGAAGAAGCGGAGAAAGAGCCAGTGAACATATCCTTACGTTCTATGACACGGAAAATAGAGTTGTTTTAGGACAAAAGCTCATCGGAAACAAGGAAAATGAGATCTCGCACGCCTCCTCAATGGTTGAGGACTCGATTGGGCAGGATGCATTGTTACGGCCGATGCGCTCAATACGCAGGAGAAGTTTGCTTCAGCTCTAATCCAAAGAAAGGCAGACTACTGTCTTCCGGTGAAACAGAACCACAAATCGTTGTTCTATGACATACAGTTAAGTTTTGTGGACCGCACCGAAACCTGTACGCTGGATCTCGAAAAAGTTGATCTCGGACATGGAAGAATCGAGACAAGAAAGATTTCTGTGCTTTCCGGAAGTTGTCTGCCTGCAACTTTATTAATGAAGTGGATTGGGCTGAATGAAGGCACGATCATTAAAGTTACGACGCGCGTTAACAAGACAACCGGCGAGATCAGTTCTCTTAATCCCTACTACATAAGCTCCCTGAACTTCTTAAATGTCCATATCGCAGAACAATATGCCAGAGCCGTTAGACGTCATTGGGGAATTGAAAACGACCTCCCCTACGTTCTGGAGGTCAACTTTTACCTAGATAGGACACAGGGCAAAAACGCTAACTATCTGCAAAAAGGATCCTCTTGAATAAATGAGCGCTCAAGATAATCAGGAAACTTCAAAAAGAAGAGGAAGCTGAAACCGGCAAAGAGGCTAAAAGCGTGAAGCGAATCATGGCCTAGCTGCAGTCCCCGTCAGCAGCTCTGGAGGCGTTGACCACGCCAATTAACAAACAAATTCATGCGTACGCCTTGATGCTTTGAGTGTTTCATACTAGATTGGCTCTAGAATGTAGTTTGCTGGCTCTCCGGCAAACAGAAGCTTTGGAATTTCTTCTAGGAGCTGCTTTGTTCTTAGGTGCTAATTTCTTCTTTAGTTCGACGCAGATATTTTCTAAAGCCGAAGGATCATTTGCAAGTAATCATGACCTTCTTGAAGGAATAGAGGTTGGCATGGGGTTACGGACTGAGTGTACGTGACCCCAAGAAGTTCATAATCTCAGTTGTTGAGGTCAAGTACGGACAATGCATTTAATGTTCGTGGAAAGCCATTCAATGGCACACACACTTGCAACGCGTCTATCAGGTTTTGTTTCGATGTGCCTTGCTTCAGGTTTGCAACGCCATGCCCTCTTAACTGAGATTCACAACCGCCGAGCGCAGCGACAGCTGCAAATACGATCAGCTCTCGTTCCTTAACCGACATCCCTGAGCGAGTAAAAAAATCCCCAAAACAAAATGATGACAAATCATCTACGATCAGAGCTCTGGTACTTTCTGTAGCTTCCCTATGCATTTTTGCGATATTGTCTCCAAAAAGTGCTGTTTGAACTTCTATTCCTTTTGTTAATCGGTTCTCGTCGTCCACTGTTGTCTGAGACGGAAGAGGTAGAGGCACCTTCGCCTTTCTAAACGCTTCGTTCACCCCAGTCAAAGCCTCCTTCATACGCCCAAGCCCAACATAAGGAGCTGTCTGATAAACGGACTCACGCAGCACAAGAGGTTTTACTCCTGCTATAAGAGCTTCCGCCGTAATTTCTGCGGCCTCATCCCTAAGTCCTTGTGCCGAACACGTAGCGAGGAGAACCCCGTATTTTTCCGATTCTGTCAAAGAGCTTCCTCTGTTCGAAAGACGCATCATCCTCGCTTCGATGGCAAAAATATCGGGGTCATACTGTTTTTCTACAGCCGACGCTTTAGTGGAAAAAAGTACAGAAGCAGCACCTGTTGCTGCAGAGAAAAGAACGGTACGTCTTAAAACATTAGTCATTATTTCACCTCTCTCTATTTATCTAATCACATTGAGTAAGAACTCGGTCCCTCGTTGTCAAAAGCCTTCTCACATGACATAAATAATTTTTCGACCTCGTAAATTAATAACTTTCCTAAGGTCGGCTTCTAACAAAAAGAAACTTAGAAAATAATAGAAAAGAGAACCTAAACATGTCTAATGCTAAATTTAAATCTTTATAAATAATTTATTTTTATTTTTTTAATTTCAGCTAATTGACAGTTTTGCCTATTTCATAACTTTTCGTTTCTGAACAATCTACTAAGGTATTAAGGCAGCAATTAAGATACTTACTTAGCTAATAATATAAATATAAAATTAATGAATATTTGTTCATTAAAGAATATCATTAGACATAATTAAAAAGGATTTATAGAATTAGAAAGCAATAGCAAGTCAATCAGGCCGAACGCACGAAGAACAGAGGCCGTAAAGGATTCTCTCAATTCTTGGGTTCTGCTAACTTTGCTAGAGCTTACAGAGTGAATTTCCGATTTTTAGCTCGTTCTCATTTATTATTTTTGAAGGAATCTTTATGAAACGCCTCATCCCTCTATTCATAGCAATTAGTATTTCCGGGCTTTCTGAAGTCACGGCGGCCCCTGCTGATAACATGCAGTCAGCTAAACCTGAACAAATTGTTTATAAACTTGGAACCTTTAAGCCTTACAAAGGGTCAGAAAAGGTGTTTACCGGTGATGTTCGTGTGGATCCCTGGTATCCTGCTGGAAACGGTATGCGCAACGTTGGCGCAAGCGTCACTTTCGAACCTGGAGCACGCTCTCATTGGCACACTCATCCAGTCGGACAGGCTTTGATCGTAACCTCAGGTATTGGTCTCACACAAGAGTGGGGGAAACCCATTCAAGAGGTGCGTCCCGGGGATGTAATTATCTGCCCCGTCGGCGTAAAACACTGGCATGGCGCCGCTCCAAATAGTTCGATGACACATATTTCTATTGCCGAGGATAAGGATGGCTCCTGCGTAGATTGGCTGGAAGAAGTAACTGACGACCAATACTACGGTCGGAAGTAAGAAACTGCGGACTCTATCACATTAACTCGAAAGGTTATTACTAAGACAAATTATCTTTCTAAAATAATTCTCGAAGCCTGTCATATCTTTGTTCGAAAACCCAAAAACGATAAGTAGCTCAACGGGACATGAGTTATCAGCGACTAGGCACCTAATCGCAATACCCTCACAATGGGATTCCGAAAAGGTGCCATTTTTTCAGTGCTTAGCCTGTTGATTTTGTCGAATTTCAACAAGATAGATTGTTTATCGGTCAGACAGTAATCAAAGATATACGGAAAGTTTTCTTAAAAGATTTTATTTACCCCGCCACTTCTATTATTGTCGCTATGGCACACCTGGAGCAAGAAGACCGACCTGACTAGGAGAATAACTGCCCCAGTAAGACAGCCATTCTCGGCAGATACTGATCACCTTTTGCATTCTTTTATTTCTGCTTAATGAGTCTAGAAAAGTCATTTTACCCCAGACTTGATGTAAACCGTCCTACTTCTTGGTGTTCTAATGACACCAAAGAAAGAGGCTCTTGAATGAAGAGGCCTCTCATGATTCTAGATTTGATTAGGCTTTCGTTCTATCAGGTCCGAAATACTTAATCGCAAAAGCTACGATCAGAACAAAGATCGCTCCGGCAATACCGGCTGGTGTGTGCATTTCAGTTAAGTTCGGAACATACGGAGCCAGTCCGGGATCCCCCACAATCAGCGTACCCGCGATCCAGCCTAACAAAGCGCCGCCTGCGTAAATAATGATCGGGTAGCGATCGATAACCTTCAGGAACAACTGGCTGCCGCCGAGAATAAACGGAACACTCACCACCAATCCGAAGATCACAAGGGCCATCTGATGTCCGGCAGGGGCCTGCTCTGCAGCGCCGGCAATAGCAATGACGTTGTCCAAGCTCATCACTAAGTCGGCAACGATAATGGTTTTGATCGCACCCCAAAGACGCTTACTGGCATGAATTTCATGCTCCCCTTCATCCTGAGGAACAATAAGTTTTATACCAATCCAGAGAAGCAGAAGCGCTCCGACGAGTTTGAGGAATGGAATGTTCATGATCGTGACGGCAAAGGCAATCAGGATCACACGCAAGAGGATGGCACCGGCAGCCCCGTAAAGCACACCTTTAAAACGAAGGCTCGGGTCAAGGTTGCGGCAGGCTAAGGCGATAACAACCGCGTTGTCTCCACCGAGCAAAATGTCGATCAAAATAATTTGAAGAACGGCCACCCAATGAATTTCGGCAAACCAAGCGATAAGCGCTTCCAATGAAATATCTCCTAAGAGTAAAAACCAAATTGACGGTTGATTTTAGCAATGCGTTGATTTGTCGTAGTTTTACCATTACCCGTTCTTGTGAAAGAACGTGAAATTTCAAATAGTCAGAACTTTCGAGAAATCCTCTTAACCAGAATAACCCGCATTTTTACTGAGTCGGTATACTTTCATTGTGCAATCTATCGCCGGATAGGCACCTTTTTCAGTATTCCGCAGGCCATTGAAGGAATGCTGACAAAGGTGCCTTTTTGTTTTGGAGGATACAAATGTCTTGGATTTATCTTTTCATTGCAGGAATTTTTGAGATCGTTTGGGCCGTTGCCTTGAACCCAAACTCCCGTGAAATAGCCCGTGATTATTTTTAATCGGGCTATTTTTCTTCAACTAATTCTCTGATTCCTTTAAATAAAAGATTTCAATGACGGCATTTTTATGCTATAATAGATCGGTATTTTAATAATATAGGTCTATTAAAATGGGTCGCCCAAGAGTTTATGACACTCCGCACTTCTGCCTCCATACTTACGTCAGGAAGGGGCACACTTACGTCGAGGCTTACAGAAATGAATGGGATCCGGAAAAGAAACGCTCCCGTATCGCACAAAGAAAGTACGTCGGAGCCTTGGATACAGAGACCGGAAGAGTTCGGCTCGGAAAGAAATATCTTTCCGAGAACCCACAATATGAAGGCAAGATTCTTTATTACGAAGATAAGCAGCTTGTTGAGCGAACACCGGAAGAAGTTCAGGAAGAGTTGAACCAAAGAGTTCCGAGTCCTCTTAATGACATTGTTAGCTATGGTGCTTCTGCCGCGTGCTGGCTGGTTGCTCAGCAAAACGGAATGCTCGAAGACTTAAAAGAGACTTTCGGGGCGGAAATCGGCTCGGACTTGTTGAGGTTGGCTATATACCAGTACCTCGACGGCGGCTCCATGGACTGCTTTGAACAATGGGCCTCTCAGCACTGGCTGCCCAGAGCTCGAATATTCTCGGGCCGGCGCATCAGTGAAATGCTCTCAGAAATAACGCATCAGGATATTACGTCTTACCTAAAACTTCGGAATCAACGATGTGTTGAGCACTTTAACTCGGTAAAGACTCAGGCAGAAAAACTCAAAAAAACAGGCCCTAGATTCCGCTATCTCGCGTTGGACTCCACGGCGCTCAGCACCTACTCGGTAACCATCAGCAACGCTGCATACGGGTACGCAAAACAAAATCCGGAACTGCGGCAAGTTAACTTCACGTTAGGCGTTGACTATCTGAACGGCGATGTCTGTTACGCCTACGAAAGCGAAGGCAGTATTACAGATAAATCCGTTTACCCTCATCTGATGATGGATCTGCATCACAACGGCTACAACCTTCAGGACACGGTTATCGTTACGGATCGAGGCTATCAGAGCATCTACAATATCCAGCGGCTGCTCGATATTGAAATAAATTACGTTTGCGGCGTCCCGCTCACAGAAGAAAGTGTCAGGCAGCTCTTTGAAAAATATAAGTCCAGTCTTAGTAATCCGGCGTTCTTGAACGGCCGACTGAAAGTTGCCGCCAGAACGACGGAAGAGCTCTGGGCCAAGGCCACGGACTTCGGACCTCTGCGTCTTAGTACTTCACTGCACTTATATAAATATCCTGAACTTGCTGCTTTACAGGCGATCTCTCTGCATCAAAAGGTCGAGGAAGTGCTCGAGAAGAAAAACAGCGGAGAAAAGGTGCATCCGGCTGACTGGAGCAGAGTCAAAAATTACATTGTTGAAAATCGGCAGAAAGTCTGGGTTAAAAATATCAAAGGCCTCGAAGAATTTTTAACTCGAGCCGGGTGCTTCGCCATCAGAACAAATTGCATTAAGGACCCGTTTGAATGCCTGGCGGTTTACAAGCAAAGACAGATTGTTGAAACGGCCTTTAGACAAATGAAAGTCCTTAACGGGAACAACCGACTGCGCTGCACTGAAAGGACCTATGTCGGTAAGCTCCTGCTCTTTGTTATCGCCCAATCTTTAAGAATGAGGATGCTCTACACGGTCAAAGAAAACGAGCAAAAGCTCGACTTGGACTTACCGGGAGACTCTTTAGATAAGGCCATGGCAATGCTTAAGGGGATCATGGCGGTCAGACCGCCGAGTAAGTCTGTCTGGGCTGGAAGGCCTATTAGTAAGAAAGCCCGAGACATTCTCGAGCTTCTTGGCATTAACAACAAATTCCCGCGAAACCTGAAAGACTAAAAGTCAATACCGAACTATTTCGCGGGAGTTTGGGCTTGAAATATGCCGATGGCTTTAGTAATTGGTTCTACAGTGCGGTCACTATTATCGGAATGGTCGCCAGCGTCTATTTCTTGGCAGTAGCGATGAGAACTATTCCTTTAGGAACGGCTTACGCCATTTGGACCGGTATCGGGTGTATTGGCGCCTTTATTGCCGGCATTCTCTTGTTTGGAGAAGCTTTCACTGTCTCCAGAACTGTTTTCGCTTCGCTTATCGCCATCGGAATCATTGGCTTGAAATTCTCGGCTTCTTAATTTCCAAACATTCAGAAACAAGAAGACCTGTTGTTTCGCATAAGAGCGTTCTCCTTAAAAGTGGACTGAGCACATAGTCTGAAAGTGGACTCTTTTTCTCAAAGTTCATTGGAGAAAATGAAGGCAGTCTTAAGGAGAACCTTATGCAAAACACAATAATCAAATCCATAGTTTCGTTAGGTCTGTCTTGCCTTTCGCTGTCAGTATTGGCAGCCGCTGCTCCTCAGCAGCCTGTAGACAAGAACCAGTGTTTCGGCTGTCATGCAACGGCCATTAAAACCTTATCAACTCGCGGTGCACATAAAAATGTGAACTGCGTTTCCTGTCACGACATCAGTCCGGAACACGTCAAGGCTCCAAGCCGCGACAACCGCCCGACTACACATTTTGAATATGCCGCCTGCGGTCAGTGTCACACTGAACAGCACAAAGACATCATGGATCCGAAGTACCATTATGAGTGGGCGCTCAAAAACACGCCGCCCGCCTACGCACAGTTCCGTGATATCGCCGGTGACAACTCTTTCCGGGACGTCCAGTTCCGTTTGCCGCGTTTCCATTCCAGCATTGTGACCGACCTTGCCAACGTTCGTTCTGACGGCCGTTACCAATATAAAAAGTACACGGACCTCTCTAAACCCGGAGCTCCGATGTGGGAGGCTTTAACCGATACACGCCCGAACGAAGGCGACAAAATTCTGCCCTCAAAGACATTGTCTTTGACTTGGCGTCCTCACAAAGGACGTGAGATTATGGGACGGTCTGACTGCTTGAAGTGCAAGAGTTCTGATAACATCTTGGATTACGCCTATTTAGGCGCTAAAAACCCGAAGGCCCCGCTCGCCTTTGATGATCCGGACCACAAAGTCCTAAAGACCGTCAACAACAGCTTCAACTGCATTACCTGCCACGACCCGCATTCGGCAGAGCCTCGCATCGTCTTCGACCATTTGATAGAAGCCATGTCACATCCGGACTACAAGGACTACAACTATCAGAAGAACGCAGGAAAGACCGGTTATCCGAAGATCGAAGTCATCAACATGGGTGTTCGCGGCTATCCGAGAAAGATCGCCATTCTTGAGAAAGCCAACTCGAACTATATGTGCGGTCAGTGCCACGAAGGCCATAACCGCTCTGAAACTTTCTATAAAGACAGTGACGGTCAGCTCGCTCATCCGAAAAATGCTATTGACAGAACCGGCTGGTCCGTCGGTACGTTCTTCGCAGCTAACCCGATCGAACGCTGGAATGTCGTGAGAAGATTAGGGCTGTATAACGGAATCGATAAGGCAACAGGCGTTAAGACTGTCTCGACCGACCATTACCATATGGAAACCGTTGTTGGTTCTAAGCACGGTCAAGCAGGCGTGGGCTGCACAGACTGCCACTTCGCCAAGAAAGCGAACGGCACACTTGAACATCAGCCTAGTCTGCCTTCTCTGAAGTACAAGAACACTTGCGCAAGATCCGATTGCCATGGCAATCCGAACGGCGACAATTGGTCCGAGGGGCAAGCCGCCTACATGGTTGCAACAATCCAGCAGCGTTATCGTATCCATAAAGAAAGACTCGAACGCTACGGAAGCGCCGCGCGCAACCTCCTGATCAAAGCTAAGAACGGCGATGTCAAGATCAATCAGCCTGAATATCAAAAACTTCAGGATGCTTACAGCCTCTACCTGCACACTGTCGGTTGGTACTTCTCAGACTATTCGAAGGGCGTTCACGATCCATCCGGATTTGAAAAAACTTCTTCCGAAGTTATTAAGAATCTGAGAACAGCGACCGCAGCCGCCCAGAATACGATAAAGTAATCTAACTCAGCATCGGCCGGAGACAATCTCCGGCCTTAACGTTTTCGGAGCCGACATGGCACACAAAGTTCAGCCGAGCCTCTCCAACATATCGTTAAATCACGACAGCGGCGCATCATCACTTCAAGAGCAGCTTTACTTCAAGATCCTCGACTTAATCGAGAACAAAAGCCTGCGTCCTGGAGATCCTATTCCCTCAAGCCGCAAACTCGCTTCTGAGATCGAGGTTTCACGTTCAACAGTCGTCAGCGTTTATAACCGGCTGCTTGAGGAAGGACTTCTGGAAACAAAGAGCGGCAATGGCACCTTTGTCTCAGAAATTTCTCTCGGTGTATTTGAAAATCGAAAGGAAAGTCTGCCAGTTAATGAGAAATATCTCCCCTCAGAACTCCCGCTTTCTGCACAAATCGCAGCGACGGCCACTGGCTTCAAAGTTCAAAAGCCTATGCCCTTCGCAGTGATAGCGCCTGACCTGGATAGCCTGCCGGGTAAAAACTGGACTACTGTCGTCGCACGTACTTCAAAGAGCCCGTGGCTTCACAACGGTTATTGTGAACCTGGCGGCTTTATGCCTTATAAGAAAGCTGTCTGCGATTATTTACGTCAGTACCGAGGCCTTAGGTGCGAACCTGAGCAAGTGATTACAACAAACGGCACTCAACAAGCATTGGACCTCTGTGCAAGCGTTTTATTTGAAAAAGAGGACAAAATCGCTGTTGAAGACCCTTACTTTCAAACGCACATCAACCTATTGGAGTTCAGAGGACTGAAGCCGATCCCAATTCCTGTCTCTCAAGATGGAATCGACATTGACAAACTTAAAAAACAAAAGAAAATCAAAGGGATACTAGTAACGCCGTGTCATCAGTACCCGTTAGGCTACGTTTCTTCCGCCGAAAACAACGAAAAGCTTTTAGCCTGGGCCAAACTTGAGGGAATCTGGATAATTGAAGACGACTACGACAGCGAACTTCGGTATGGAAAAAAGCCTTTGCCGGCACTCTCTTCCTACAAAGACGGCGCACCGTGCATCTATCTCGGAAGCTTTACCAAGGTAATTTATCCGGGCTTCAATATGGCTTACATGGTGGTCCCTAAAAGTCTCGTCCCCATTTTCGAGGGGGCCAAGCTTCTTATGGATCGCCACAGCAGCGAAGTTCATCAATACATTTTGGCTGAATTCATTCAAAACGGTTTCTACTATTCACACGTTCGGCGCCTTAAGAAGATTTATGAAAAGCGCCGGCAAGCAGCCGTTAGAGCTATAGGAAAATACCTTTCCGGTTACGGACACATTGAAGGAGCCAATGAAGGAACGCATCTGACGTTCATCTTTAATCAGCCCCAAGATGATGTCCGGCTTTCCGAGCTTTTAATACGTTCCTATCAGATCGAGACAAGACCGCTTTCTGCTTGTTATCGTTCGGCCAAAGCACTTACCGGTTTTATTCTAGGTTATGCTCACTTTAAAGAAGAAGAGCTGGAAGCGGCAGTTTTCAAACTAAAAGAAGCTCTAGATCAAACTCTGAGCTAAAGGAGGGAGTATGAGGAAAGAACTCACAAGAACAAAGCAAGCTTTAAGCAACGAATCGATTCAAAGAATCATCGACACGACCGCCTACGGTGTCCTTTCGCTTAACGGAGACGACGGTTATCTCTATACCGTACCGCTAAGTTACGTATATACGGGTGGGGCCGTTTATTTCCACGGGTCGCCGCGAGGATATAAGTCCGAGTGCTTCCAGAGAACCAACAAAACAAGCTTTTCGATCGTCGGGCAAAGTCAAGTCGTTCCGACTGTCCGAGCGAATAATTTTCAAAGCGTTCTCATCTGGGGAAGGCTTCACATCGTCACCGACATTGCAGAAAAACTCTCCGCTCTGCGTGCACTTGCTGAAAAGTACAGCCGCGGCATTCCCGATAATGAAGAGGAAATTCAGCATTCCTTGAATTATGTCTTCATGGTCAAACTTGTTCCGGATTGGATTACCGGCAAACGAGCCGCACTAGAAGTCAGAGAAGCTGCAGAAAAACTCTGATCCTGCTGACAGCCATTTAAAAGGCGCTCCCCGCTAGAGAAAGCGCCTTTTCTTGATTCTGCTTTTTAGCTATGCCTTCGTCTTCTGGGACCTAAAGTACTTAAGTACGAAAGCAACGATCAGCACGAAGATTGCACCGGCAATACCGCCTTCAGTATGAAGAGCCGGCAGATTCGGCAGGTGTGCCAAGATGCCCGGGTCGTCAACCATTAGCGTGCCTGCGATCCAGCCTAACAAAGCTCCGCCCGCATAAACAATAATCGGAAAACGATCAATCACTTTCAGAATAATCTGACTGCCGCCGAGAATGAACGGGACGCTCACGAGCAGACCAAAGATCACCAGCGCCATCTGATGATGGCCCGGAGCCTGTTCAGCCGCACCGGCAATGGCAATCACGTTGTCGATACTCATGATCAAGTCGGCAACGATAATGGTCTTAACCGCGCCCCAAAGCCGCTTACTCGCATGAATCTCATGCTCTCCTTCATCGGCAGGGGCAATGAGCTTGACGCCGATCCACAACAGCAGCAGGCCGCCGCAGAACTTCAGGAACGGTATGTTCATCACGGAGACTGCGAAGGCAATCAGAATGACACGCAGCAAAATAGCACCGCCGGCACCATAGATAATGCCTTTCACGCGCAGGTGCGGATCGAGACTTCGGCAAGCCAACGCAATCACAACGGCATTGTCTCCGCCAAGCAAAATGTCGATGAGAATGATCTGCAAAACTGCGACCCAATGAATCTCACCAAACCAAGCAATAAGCGCTTCCAAAATGAATTACTCCTTTTTCGAAGAGAGCACGGATTGCAGCAACGAGCCAATTTCAGAGGGATTCCGTGTCGTTCGAATACCGCAGGCTTCCATCACGGCTAATTTGCCTTCGGCAGTTCCTGTACCACCGGAAATGATCGCGCCTGCATGCCCCATTCTCTTTCCTGCGGGAGCCGTTACGCCTGCAATAAAGCCCACGACGGGTTTCTTCATATGATCTTTTACCCATTCGGCAGCAGTCTCTTCATCGCTTCCGCCGATTTCGCCGATCATGACAACTGCATCCGTTTCAGGATCGTCATTAAAGAGCTTCAGTACGTCGATGTGCTTTAAGCCGTTAATCGGATCTCCGCCGATTCCGATAGCGGTGGACTGGCCCAGCCCTAACGCGGTAATCTGTGCCACCGCTTCATAAGTCAAAGTGCCGGAACGGGAGACAACACCGATTCTGCCTTTGCGGTGAATGTGTGCAGGCATAATGCCGACATTGATTTCTCCCGGAGTCATGATGCCCGGGCAGTTGGGTCCGAGAAGGAGAGATTTAGATCCGGTCTTTTTCATGTGATCTCGGACCTTAACCATGTCCATCACAGGAATGCCTTCCGTAATGCAGACAATAAGTTCGATACCTGCATCGCTTGCTTCCTGAATAGCCGCTGCCGCTCCGGCTGGCGGAACATAAATCACGGAAACGTTTGCTCCTGTTTTTGCTCTTGCCTCTTTAACGGTACCGAAGATCGGCAGCCCTTCCCATTCCTGACCGGCTTTCTTAGGATTCACGCCGCCCACAAAACACTCGGGGCCAAAACCGTAATCTCTGCAAAGACGTGTATGAAACTGACCGGTTTTGCCTGTCATTCCTTGCGTAATAACGCGGGAGTTCTTATTGACCAAAATACTCATGTTATTTCTCCGCAGCCATTTCTACGGCTTTCTGCGCAGCATCCCCAAGAGAATCCGCTGAAATAATCGGTAATCCGCTGTTCTTGAGAATTTCTTTGCCTTCTTTTTCGTGCGTTCCTTTCATGCGAACAATTAAGGGAACGGATAACTTAACGTGTCGGCAGGCTTCAACAATACCTTCGGCAATGACGTCGCATTTCATAATGCCGCCGAAGATATTGACCAGGATAACTTTGACTTCCGGCTGAGCCAGCATGATTTCAAAAGCCGCCGTAACTTTTTCAGGAGAAGCTCCTCCTCCGATATCAAGGAAGTTATCCGGCTCACCGCCGAACAGTTTGATCGTGTCCATGGTCGCCATTGCGAGACCGGCGCCGTTAACCAAACACGCGATATTACCGTTGAGCTGAATGTATTGGAGACCTGCTTTGTGTGCACGAAGCTCCGTCGGATCTTCCTGCTCAGGGTCGTGAAGTTCTTCGAGTTCAGGGTGACGCAGCAGCGCGTTGTCATCAAAAGTCATCTTCACGTCCAGCGGATAAACCTTTTTGTCGGATGTTACGATCAGGGGATTGATTTCCAATAGGGAGCAGTCCATCGAAACGAAGGTGTTCCATAACTTTCTCAGGACTTCTGCGCAGTCTCCGGCAATGTCGGCAGGCACGTCCAATCGAGTAGCAACTTCCAAAGCTTCGGGAACGGAAAGACCGGCCACAGGATCAATGACCGTTTTAATGATTTTTTCAGGGAATTGAGCGGCAACTTTTTCAATTTCCATGCCGCCTTCAGCAGAAGCAATGAGTACCGGCCTCTGAAGCTTTCGGTCGATGAGGAACCCGACATAGAACTCCTGAACGATATCGAGGCCCTGCTGAACGAGGACTTTGCTCACAGGAGCTCCGGCAGGCCCGGTCTGCTTGGTGACCAAACGGCTGCCGATCATAAGTTTAGAGAGGTTACTGACATCGTCCAGACTGCGGGCAAGCTTGACACCGCCGCCTTTGCCTCTCCCGCCGGCATGAATTTGGGACTTAACCGCCCAGATCTTTCCGCCGATTTCTTCGGCAATCTTTCGAGCTTCCTCAGGACTTGAAGCAACTTCCGCAACAGGTACGGGAACGTCGAAATTCTTCAGAATTTGACGTGCTTGGTATTCATGAATTTTCATAGCAATGAAATTGTTAACTTTTGTTTGTGAACAAAAGTATAACGATCTCAGGCTACTGTCTTAGAAGACTTCGTCAGGAACTTCGCAGTTCAAGACTTTTTCAATCGTTTTAAAGGTAAAACCCCGACTCGCGAGGAAACGGATTTGTTTTGCGCGTTCTTTGTAATCCTCGGGCGGCTCCCCGAATTTTCGTTTCCAAAGAACAAGTGCTCGGTCGTATTCCGATTCCTCGTTCTGCTTCAAAGCTTCTTCGGCAATTTCACGAGAGACACCGTCCCGCTGGAGATTCCAAAAGAGCTTGCGGTCGCCGTATCTGGCGCTGCGCGTTAAAACCTGGATACGAGCATAGCGCTCGTCGGATAAGTACTTTTTATTGACGAGTTCATCGAGGACGGAGTTAATCAGTTCCTTATCGCCCTCTTCGTTAAAAGTTTCTGACAGCTTCTTATAAAGGCCGAGGCGGGAGCGCTCTCGACGAGCGAGAGCAGCTACCGCCTTGTATAAGATCTGCTTTCTGCGATCAGCAGGATCAAACATTATTGAGCGTCTTCGTAAGTTTCTTCAGTTTCTTTGGTCACGACCTCTTCGGCAGCATCTTCTTCGTGATCTTTGCCCTTGATCGCGGCCTTGATCTGTTCTTCGATCATCTTCATTTCTTCGGGATGAGACTTCAGCCATTCTCTGGCTGCTGCCTTGCCCTGACCGATCTTGTTGCCCTGATAGGAGTACCAAGCACCGGACTTGTTGAAGATGTCCATATCAGTACCGATGTCGATGATTTCACCTTCGCGGGAAATGCCCTGGCCGTAGATGATCTCGAATTCGGCCTGTTTGAAAGGAGGCGCAACTTTGTTCTTAACAACTTTCACGCGGGTTTCGTTACCCAGGATTTCATCGCCCTGCTTGATGCCGCCGGTACGACGAATATCCATACGGATCGTGGCGTAGAACTTAAGTGCGTTACCGCCGGTCGTTGTTTCCGGAGAACCGTAAACCACACCGATCTTCTGACGAACCTGGTTAATGAAGACCACCAAAGTGTTGGACTTCTTGATGCTGGAAGTGAGCTTACGGAGTGCCTGGCTCATCAGACGAGCCTGGAGACCCGGAAGAGCTTCGCCCATGTCGCCTTCAATTTCAGAGCGAGGCACCAGAGCAGCCACGGAGTCGATAACGACAAGGTCAACAGCACCGGAACGAACTAACGCGTCCGTAATTTCAAGGGCCTGTTCACCGCTGTCCGGCTGGGACAAGAGCAGGTCGTCCACTTTAACGCCAAGTGCTTTGGCGTACTTAACGTCTAATGCGTGTTCCGCGTCGATAAAGGCGCAGGTTCCACCGAGCTTCTGCATTTCAGCAAGAATGTGGAGCGTCAGCGTAGTTTTACCAGAAGATTCCGGTCCGTAAATTTCAACGATACGTCCGCGGGGAAGGCCGCCGACGCCGAGTGCTAAGTCCAAAGTAAAGGAACCGGTAGAAACAACATCCAGATTTTGGTCAGGCTGGCTGCCCATGCTCAGAATCGCATCCTTGCCGAATTGCTTGGAAATCTGGTCCAAGGCCATCTTTAGCGCTTTTTTACGAGCATCCGCATCCACGAGCTGTTCAACGGGCGGTTTAACTTTTTTCTTTTCTGCCATCTTTATTTCCTAATCATTTTCCGATCAGACGAAACTGACCTAAGTTGTCTAATACTAGCGAAAAAATTTAATTTAACAAGGCCGAATCAAATCTCTTCACTCATTTTTCTGTTGTAGTCATAGTAAAGGCGTATACGTCAATTTATGTCTCATAGATTCACTGTTTTTAGTTTTGGTTTGACGAACCGAAAAAACCTGTGTAGTATTCGACTTCTCGATTGATGAGACGCGCTTCGGAGCGAAACAGAGATCGAAACAAAGGGTTGTTAGCTCAGTTGGTAGAGCAGTGGACTTTTAATCCATTGGTCGCAGGTTCGAGTCCTGCACAGCCCACCAATTATGGGGGTATAGCTCAGCTGGTAGAGCAGCGGACTCTTAATCCGTAGGTCCAGAGTTCGAATCCCTGTGCCCCCACCAGAATTCAGCCCGGTAGTCGAAAGACTTCCGGGCATTTTCTTTTATTCGAACTTCCGCTTCATCAGGCAGGTTCGTTCGAAAAAATCCTCTGATATTTTGCGTTTTTCAGTGATCTAGCCGGAGTCCAGCTCCGGCAGTCTCATTAAATTTCAATATCCGTACCCAATAGCGGTTCGGTCTCCGGTTCTTCAGGAACCTCTTCCGGAGTTTCAGGACCGGCTCCGGGAACTCTGACATCCAACGCTTCAAAGTATTTAATCTTTTTACCGGCAACTTCGTCGAAGTAGTAGCCATGGTTAAAGCGGGTTTGCATGACGTTGTTCAGAACCTGAAGGATCTTAGAATCGCTCTCGTAGACCAGGTTTAGTTTTCCCGCTTTTTTGTTTTCTCTCATATAGCTGCGGATTCTTGAACGGACCATCAGAGACAAGCCCGTCGCAATGAACTGCACGAAGGTTTTCCCTTGAAGGGCCTTGTTGTCGGAGCATCTGATCCTATTGCAGCCGAGTCGATCCTTAAGCGTTGCAAAGGCGTCCTCTACGCGCCAGCGGTCTGCGTAAGCGGTCCACGCTTTGACCGGATCTTTCTCAGAGTCCGTAACTAAAACTCTGAAGCCCTTGTACTTCAAGTATTCGTCAACCCGGCGGTTAACAATAATCAAGCCTTTTCTTTATCGTTTCGGAAGAACTTTTCTTTCAGCTCTTCTTCTTGTTCGGTAAGGGCTTCCTCTTCGAGGAGTTTCTTTTTAATCGTGAGGAGCGATTCCGTGAGCTTATTGGCTGCTTCCTGATAGATAACCGGATCGTAGAACATGTGGTAATACAGCTCTGCGGATGCGGTGTTCGAAGCCGGTTTTCCATCTACCGGCCGCGGGTCATATTTCCAATTCACCTTGGCCGTGGCAATGTTCTTTCTGATGTAGGGGTCGCCGCTGTTGAGGTCTGCAAACTCTTTCCTGTGTTCATCGATAAGCTCTCTTGCCAGACAGCCTTTAGTCCCCAGACGGACATTAAAGATGAACTCAACTTTATTGATCAGACAGTCATTGATGTTCTTTACGCTGTTATAGCCTTTGTCAGCAACCAGAACCACATTCTTCATGTTTAAGAGCGCTTGATCGGCAATCGTATGACGAATGGTGCTGACATCAGGAACATTCCCGTCATAAAAGCGATAAAAAATCGGAAGTCCGGACTTCTGGTCTACCAAGAAGAGAACATTTAGCGCGGCAGCATCATCGTCTTTGTTCTTTCCGTATTCAATGTGGGTCAGGTTGGTGGAATAAGAAGATATTGAGGTGGAATCCAAGGCAAGGATGATCTTATTGTCTTCGTCTTCTTGAAGATAACTGCGCATCAGCGAGACTTAACGCACGTGTCTAAGTTCTATTCTTTGAAAGAGGCGCGTTACTGCCGAAGGACTTAGCGCACGCGGGTAAGGCAGTCTCGTCGTCTCGGCAAAACTTTCATAAAAGCTGACGTTGTTGTTCTGGTTAAGAATTAGAAAGTAGGCCAGAGAAAGAATCTTTTTATAGTCCTTATGCCTCGGAAAGCACTCCTTTAAGAATTCTCCGACGGGAGAGTCGGCAACGATTTGGTCTAAAGCCCAAGTAGCACCGGCGTGAAGCTTCTTTATATTACGAGCTTGCTCGAGGGTAATACCTTCCTCTGAGATCGGTGTAAAGACATAATCTTTACCCTTTCTCTCAACCTGATAGTTCCGAAATTCAGGATGTTCCTGAAGGAAAGCTTCATCAAAACGAATTTTTCCTTCCTTCTGGCCGCCAAGGATTGTTCCGATCTTTTTGGATTCACCTCTCTTACTTCGTTTGAGTTCTCTGTCCCAGATGTTTTTATAGGTGTAGACGTAATAAACGGAACCGGCTTTATTGATCAGAATCGGAGGAAGCTTCGGATTCGGCATTAATAGATCTCCATAAACAATGATCTAGTATAACATAAAAAATCCTCAATTTCAACATTAACTTTTTGTTTAATTGAGGATTTTTAAAATAATGAAGATCTAGAAGCGCAAAATTTCAGAATCCTTCGTTCTTAAATTCGGATCCAAAAGTTTCGTCCGAATCATTTTCGACAGTAGGCTGGCAGCCGCCGATTCCTCTTTGTTGGCATTTTTGAGAAGAAGTACGCCTAAGTCGATTTCACCCAGCCCGGTCAGTACCTCAACAAGCGATCCTCTAGCAAGTTCTTTCTCCACACAGATTTTAGGGAGATAGGAGACGCCCAATCCTCCTTCAAGAAGCGCTTTAACGATATGCACATTACCCACTTGCATAGTTTTTCCTAAACGAATACCGCGTCCATCCAAAAACCGCTTAAAAAATTTATACGGACCGCTTTTAACACTCCCTGTGATGAGGGGCAGTTCCGGCGCTAAACCGGGAAGGAAGAAACAACTTTCGCTTATTGATAATGTCGGTGAGGCAAAGAGACCGAGCGGACTTGCCGTCAAAGGCAGAGCAATCAATGGAGCCGGATAGTCTCCTGTATTAAAAGTAATCCCGATGTCTACCTCCGAATCCTTCACTTTCGTCTTTAACCGGTAGGCATCCAGAATCTCTACTTCAAAGAATACTTCCGGCGCCAAAAGTCGAAACTCCTTAATCACGTCGATCAGCATGAATTCGAGAAGTGTTTCATTCACTCCGACCTTAAGTCTTCCGGTAAGAGAAGCTTTTGAGCCTTTGAGATTCATTAGCACCGAATGACTGGCCAATATCTTCTGTGCTTCTTTGAGGGCTGCCTGCCCGGCAGGTGTCAAAACCATGTGACGGCCGGTTTTCTCGAAAAGAAAACATCCCAAAGAATCTTCGAGTTTTTTTAGTTGAAACGTGATTGTCGATTGAGAGCAGCGCAGCTGAGCGGCTGCTTTACGGTATGAACCAAGGCGCACAACCGCGTCTAGGATCTGAAGTTGTTTGATATTCATAGCTCTAATTCTTCGATCGATTCGTTCTAATTATTCTAAGTTTCCAATCTATTTCTCCTCAATAAGAATATCCCTGTAACTTCCAAGGAGAAATCACATGCATAAAACGATTATTGCTGCAGTTTTGACCTCTGTTCTTATTCCCGGATACGCCGTTGCGCTTGAAGACATTCATACAGGGACAGTCATTGTCGGAAGCGGTGTTTCAGGTCTCACTACTGCGATCCTGCTCAAAGAGCACAAACAAAATGTCTTAGTTCTTGAAAAAATGCCTTTCATGGGAGGCACCACGAACTTGGCTGCGCAATACTTTGTTTCCGTGGGAACGAAGGATCAAGTTGCTAACGGTAAAGAGCTATCTGTGCCTGACTACATCCAAAGAACAGCGAAAACCGGCCGAAATTCCGAAATGCTCCCGCGTACAGCACAAAGAATGTTCGACTCGCAAAAATCTATTGATTGGTTGAACAGCTTAGGCGCCGGCCTAACTCGTCCGGTCAGCGATTATCAAATGGGCATTTCCGACGGAAGTTCTCTAGGCGTGCGGTTAATGAAGGTATTAAGCGCAAGGGCCAAAGAACTTTCTATCCCAGTGAAGATGAACAGTAAAGTTCTTGACTTAATAATTAGAGATGGGAAAGCGGTAGGTGTTGTTGTAGAAAATGGCAAAGAAAAATACAAGGTATTTGCCGATAACATAGTTCTGGCAACAGGCGGTTTCAATCAGAACCAAAAATTGATTTCCAAATACGCTCCTCAGTGGAAAGGTTTGCCTACCACAACTGCCGTGAGCTCAACCGGTGACGGTCTCATCCTCGCAGAGAAGTACGGCGTGAACATCAAAAATGCAGGAGAAGTCGGCCTTAACCCTTCTATTCACTCTCAGGGCGGAAAAAACGTTTCCATGAGTGCTGCTCGGCTGGAAGGCGGCATCATGGTCAACTTGAAAGGAGACCGCTTCTGCAATGACTATTGGCCGGATTACACAAAGATGGCCAAAGCAATGCTGGAGCAGCCGGAAGGAAAGAGCTTCGTCATCATTGACGGTAAGTCTATGAAAGCGTCCAAACGCCTTCAAAGTTTCTTGAAGAGCGGCTATTTCGTAGAAGCCCAAACAATCCCTGAGCTCGCTCAAAAAATCGGCATTCCGCCGGAAAACTTAGAAAAGACGATCAAACGTTATGCGGAATTTGTTCGCAACGGCAAAGATCTAGATTTCGGCCGCAGCATCAACATGAAGACCGACTTCTCTACACCTCCTTACTATGCCTCGGCCATTCTTCCGGGTACACAGGTAAGCGTAGGAGGTGTTGACGTCAACGACTTCATGCAGTGCGTCAAGGCAGACGGTAAGGTAATTCCGAATCTCTATGCGGTTGGCGAGCTTACATACGACTCCGGCACGCCTCATGGTGTTTGGAGCGGACGTCGCGCAGCCGAACATATTCTTTCGAAATAACCTGCTCAGACCACTTTAGTTTAAGGGTCGGCGAAAAGTACCGGCCATAAAAAAACCTCAGCAGAACCGATGCTGTCTCTCCTTCGGATACCGATCGAGAGCACATCGGTTCTCCTTTTCTGCACACAATTTTTTCTTGCTCTTGGGCACAACTGTTTAACCTTTCGTAAACGTATAAGCGCCGGGCCCGCTGGCTCTGAGAAGAAATCCGAAGATTGAAACTTTTCCTTTTTAACAAAACTAATGAAATATTTTCCGAAAAATAAGAATTCTTTAAAAAGAATCAAGGATAATTTCCCGTGGACATTACTTTGTGCCCATTGACTGCAAAGTCCGCGTAGAAATGATTTGTCCTGCTGAAAGGGCAGGACCTCGAGGTGTCAGAACCTCGCCCTGGGATATAAATTAAATGATTGAGTTAAAACACATAACGCAGGAATACGATACTGCTGACGGTAAAGGAAAATTCTTTGCCTGTAAGGATGTAAACGTCCACGTCAAACCCGGCGATATCTTCGGCATTATCGGCCGAAGCGGCGCCGGTAAGAGCACGCTGGTTCGCTGCATCAACCTTCTCAACCGCCCGACTTCCGGGTCCGTCATCGTCGACGGCAAGGATCTGACCAAGATGTCGGAATCCGAACTGCGTGAGGAAAGACGCTCGATCGGTATGATCTTCCAGCACTTTAATCTGCTCTCCTCCCGTACCGTCTACGGCAATGTTGCGCTTCCTCTGGAACTTGCAGGAATGCCGAAGGATAAGATTCGCGAAAAAGTAATGCCGCTGATTGAACTTGTCGGCTTAAGCGAACACGTCAACAAGTATCCGTCTCAGCTCTCCGGCGGTCAGAAACAGCGCGTCGGTATTGCTCGTGCGCTTTCTTCCGATCCGAAGATTCTTCTTTCCGACGAAGCCACTTCTGCTCTTGACCCGGAAACCACTCAGGCAACGCTTCAGCTCCTCAAGAAGATTAACAAGGAGCTCGGTCTGACGATCGTCATGATCACGCACGAAATGGACGTAGTGAAACAGATCTGCAATCGCGTCGTCGTGATGAATAAAGGCGTCGTTGTCGAAGAAGGCGACGTGCTCGAGGTCTTCCGCGACCCGAAGAACGAAGTTACTCAGGCGATGCTCGGCACGGCTCTTGCTGCCCGCACAATTCCGGCAAGCATGGTCGAGCGTGTGAAGAAAGTTCTGAACACACCGGGCGAAAACGGACGCAAGAATCATCTCATTCGTTTGACGTTCGTCGGCAGCTCAACGACCGAACCGGTCCTCTCCCGCGCCTGCTCCAAATTCGATCTGGACTTCAACATCCTCTTAGGACAGGTGGATGAGATCCAAAGCGAAAGTTACGGAACTCTCACGATCGTGATGGAAGGAACCACAGAAAACTTCCGTCAGGCATTGAACTACATCGCCGAAAGAGGCGTTCGCGTCGAGGAGCTCACAAATGTCATCTAACATCATCAATCTTCTTTGGGAATCTTTCCTTGAAACCATTCTAATGGTCGGCGTGAGCGGCGGACTCGGCGCTGCGATCGGTATTCCTTTGGGCGTCTTCCTGTTCGTCACGTCTCCCAAAGGCATCATGCCCAAGCCGTACGTCAACCGCATCATCGGCACTGTTGTGAATGCCGTGCGTTCGACGCCGTTCATCATTCTGTTGGTTGCCATCATTCCGTTTACGCGCTTAATCGTCGGCTCTTCCATCGGTACCGTTGCTGCCATCGTTCCCCTGACGATTGCCGCTGCTCCGCTCATCGCTCGTCTGGTCGAAACCAGTCTGCGTGAAGTCGACAAGGGCCTGATTGAAGCTGCTCAGTCTATGGGCGCTACGAACACTCAGATCATTTGCAAAGTGCTTATTCCGGAAGCGATGCCCGGCATCCTTGCCGGCCTCACCATCGCCTTTGTTGCTTTGGTCGGCAGCTCCGCTATGGCCGGTGCCGTTGGCGGCGGCGGTTTAGGCGACATGGGTATTCGTTACGGATATCAGCGCTTCATGCCTGAAGTCATGGCAGCTGTTGTCATCATTTTGATTGTCTTCGTCCAAAGTCTGCAGAGCTTCGGCGATTGGATGGTCAGAAGAGTTTCTCACCGCTAACCGATCCCCAACAATTTCAAACCCGGCGTTCTTCTCGATACGCCGGGTTTGTTTTTTCTCCGAGTTGCTTCTCAATTGGCCTTAAGTTCAGCCGCTTGAGGTACGCCAATCCTCACACAAAGAATTCGTTTTCTTTACGGTTCTTGAGGCGTTCCGAGAGGAGTTTTTCAAAATCTGAGAATGCATCTGCAACAACCGACTTCGCTTTCATCGGACAATTCTTAACGCAGCGCATACAACCGATACAGTTGTCGTTTACCGTCTTGATATCTTCTTCGATCGCTCCGACCGGACAATCTCTGATACACATCCCGCAAGCCAAGCAATTACCGTTGGTCGTCGGTTTAAATTTGGCTTTAGTTTCAACGACCTTATAAGGATAATTTCCCGGAGGAATCACTGTCTCAGGCTCCTCAGCTTTGGCCAGCATATGAAAATAGAATTCCTGAAGCTCGGCAATGTCGTCTTTGTTCGGACGACCTAACTGGATCTGCCCATAAGTATGTTGGGACGCCATTGTAGCCACTCCCTTGATCCTGAAACCGTTAGCCTCAGCAATGTCACCAAGCTCTCTTGGGGCATCTTCGTAAGCTCGATTTCCGTAAGTAAGCACTAACGCACAAGGCGTACCGCTTCCTTTCATCTTTTTAAAACGATCTACGCTGCAGGCTGGGATTCGTCCTGCATAAACCGGCGCCCCGAAAACGACAAAATCAAAACCGCTGAGATCGGTTTCCGGAACTTCTACATTGCCTGTGATATCAAAGGTCTTGACGGTGACACACGGCAGTTCCCCGATCGAAGAAACCGCTTTCTTAGAGTTTCCCGTAGGAGAGAAATAAACCAAAGCAATAGAGGACATGGGATTTGATGTTGAAGTTGGTTTGTTCAATTCTTGCACATAAGCGCTGGGTGCCATATGAGAGAAAGCACGTGAATAGATTATTCGGAGCCTGAAATAATTTGTGAAAATTCGAGTACAATCTGGCTCTATCGAATGCGGGTGTAGCTCAATGGTAGAGCAGAAGCTTCCCAAGCTTACGACGGGGGTTCGATTCCCCTCACCCGCTCCACTGCGCTCCTCTGTGGTTTTTCTTTTTTCGGGTCTGCGTTTGCTCCGTCATTTTTGATCAAACTGATTCAGTTCAGCACAAACTCTATAGCAAATGTCGTAGAGCTAAGCTTTTGTGCTTTTACAAGCTCTTGGTAGTCTAGAGCGGTCAATATCGACCCGTTCGCCATCCGCTGTTACCGGAACGGCACTGACACAATTCTCGGCAAGATCAATGCCAACAACTTTATATTCGAGCTCAGTACCAATATAGCAATTGCACGGATCTTTTTAACAGATATGAAATCACCCTTTATAAAGGATTCGTCACTTTTATTTCTTGATAAGACAAAGGGGCTTCGTGCCCCTGGTTTACTAGACCAAATTTTCTAGAAAACAACTGACAATTGTCCTTGTTTACTCTAGTTTTAGACAAAACCCCAATTACATCTGTTAACTCGTTGACCATAATGGGTACATAAAAAAACGACCCAGCTATTTTCAAACTCGAGGAAATAACATGTTGTTCATACATCACGCAGTGGTTTGCCCCAGCTCTCCAACTCGGAATTCGCCGAGGGGGGGTATAAGTTATCGTTAAGCAATATTTTAAAATTTTCCAGATTCACAATCTTAGTTAAAGACACATTCCAAGATCTACCTGCAGTTATTCTGCGGTCTCAAATCTCCTTCAAAAAATCTTCACTCTTCTCTGCAAGAAGAGTTTTGCATTGCGCCCTCGCGCTCCAAAATCCTTTCGACAGGGTCTTTCCTGCTTACAGCAATTTGCTCCTAACGGCAAACATGTGGATTTCGGGATTAAGGCATAACTGATCAATTAACGTTGGATCCGATCTGCCTGTCATCACCGGTTCAATATCCTCCGGTTTCTTTTCAAAACCATCTCTAGTGGCACCTCGAATCCAATCCTATTTGGAGTAAAAAATGTGTCCAAACTTCAAAAGAATAAGCAGGAAGACCTTTCTGTTCTCATTATCACCGCTCGCTCTTTCGCTTGCCCTAGCGCTTAACCCATATTCCATTGAAGCTCAAGCGAATACGTACGAATACAATGGCAAATGGGTTGCCGATGATATAGACCCTACTAATCCTCCTTTTTTGCAAGGTTCCATTGTCACTAAGGATTCCTCCGGAACAACTCTCTCTGAGGAAGACTTCACTTATTCAGAACCTATCCCAGGTGTCATATTGTCTCCTTATGGTTTTAGGGAAGGACAAGACTGGTCTTTTCTCTGGTTAGGCTCATCGTTTGAAGACTGGTACAACAATCCGGTCAACAAGCCGATGGCTGATCGATATGGGATTACCGCTACAAATACGGTGACCCCGAATTCAATGAACCTTAGCAGTTCTCTTCTAGGCGGAAGCGGTTCAACTACTGTAATCCACGTCCCGGCCGAGTTTGAAGGGGCTTCTCAAAGAAACTCCCTATTTGTTGTTCTTCCCACGAGTGGCCCTGGACTTATCACCCAACCTGGCAGTTATAAGATAGAACCGGAGATCTTACAGATAGGCTATGGTGCCGACCCTAATCAAGAACCAACCCTCACAAATACATTAATTTCCCTTGGGACTCCAGGAACCCAAACCGTAGAGTTTTCAAAACTTGGATGGAACGATACTGTTTTTAACACGTTTAAAACCGATACCTCTCAGACATACCAGCCTCATCAAAATGTACTTTTTATGAAAACTGCAATTCGTTCTCCTGGAACAAATGCAGTCGCTCGTCAGACCGTTTCCGGAAATATCGGTATTGTTTCTACGGCGGATGACCATGTACCTGGCTCCGTTACGTTGTTCAAAGAAGACGGGTGGCATATTGACGCTGCCAACATAAAAATGGCTGGCAATCTGACATTTCCCCGCGTTCCGCACAACACCAATGGAATAAGTGCTTACGGAATGGGTATGTCGAATATGTATAGTCGGTTTGAACAAAAGTTCTCTGGCATTATACAGAGCTTAGGAACAGACATTCACCCCTTGGGAATCGGCATTATTTCGGAACATGACCAGGCAACAGCAGGCAAAACTTTTATTCAAGATATCAAGAAAGTTAACGAAATACACGCCGTAATGGCCGGCGTAGTTAATGACATACGCGGTCAAACTTTTAACGCGACAGAGTCTCAAGAGGTAGACGTAGGAAAAATTGAAGTCTTCGGGGACGCTTCTTTCAGGGGAGCAATCGGCGTCTATAACAGAACAAATACCGGTGGCACCAATAATAGTAAAAACGCAGTTCAGAAAATTTATATTTCTGACAGTATCGTTGTAGATGGCTTCTCCACAATAATTTCGCCTCATCAATACCTTGAGGTTCTCTCAACTTTTGCTGCTGTTACAAACAGAGGCGGAAGACAAGAAATTATCAGCACAAATAGAGACAGTCCAATCTTGCTCTCGGCAAAAACTCAGATGAGAGTGTCCAATAACTCGGCAAATCCATATGGAACTTACGCTCTCCTGGTTTATCCGAACTTTGTTTCTTCTCCGGCACCAGGAGCAAAAGACGCTTACACAGAAACTATTCTTAAAGGTAGTTTTGACGTATATAACGGAGACATTGCGGCCTTTGGCGAACAAAATGGCCATTTTTCTAGCTCTGTCGGAATCAGATTGGAGGGACAACTCTACCCAGCTGCGGACGGATCTCCGGAAAAAGTGTCAAACCGTCTGTCTATTGCTGACGGGAACAATATTATCGTCACAGACCGTAGTCCTCTTATCAAAGGCTCTATTCCCTCAACGATTAAAAGTCCTAACGCTGTCCGAGCCTATTTACAGCTGAGACCCGTAACCGACAGCAACGGAGTAGAACATCCTTACGAGATCGAATTCAAAGGTAAGAACAGTTATCTCAATGTGGAAGGTGCTTATCTTGGCAATGGAACAATCATTTTTCATAGCAACCTTGACTTCAAGGGGGATGATAAGTGGACTTCCCGTGAAGAATTCATGAAAGAGAATGGTGGTAAATATTTAACTGAATACCAGCAGAAATTAATTGATCGCTGGAAATCCGCCTCTGATGATGAAAAAGTGGAGCTTGCAAAATTGGGTGACTTCAAGAAAGACGCTCAAGGGCAAGACTATGTGGTACTTAATGAAGCTGGAAGCAATGCTTACAGTATTTCTGTAGAGAAAGCCTATAAGGAACTATTCGATCAAGGCAATAATCTTGTCGTCAATAAGAACCCCGTAATTATCCACAAAGTGATCGCCCAGGAAACGAATGGAGAGTCTAGCCGCTTAAATCTGCAAATAGATACGTCTAACTTAAGACGAGACTTAGATGCCGCATACCCTGGAGTCAATTTTGCGTCGGAACAACCAAAAATTCAGAAGTTTTTTGATGAAAACGCAATCTACATACTGAGGCAGGCAGCCAACAATGTATTTATTCACGATTGGTCGGATGAACAAGTACTGCTTCCCCATCAGACGGTTCTGAATGAAAAGACTGGTCAGTCGGGGGATGGTAGGTATACACAAATCACTGACGATCACGACAGTTTCTGGGAAAAAATTAATCCTGAAAAATCTACCGGTGGTACGACAACGGAGAAGAAGAACTACACTCTCAGCGACGGGACTTTGGTAGAAACAACAATCACAACACAACGAATAAACACGACAAATAACCGTTTCACCGGAAATCCGGTCAACAATATGGTTGCCGGAAAAGTTTCCTTTACCCTCCCAGAGGGGATAATCACACCTGCAAGAACTTACGTTACTGAATACTACATAGAAAACAAAGGTAATTACGACATCAACAATCCCTATGGGTATAACGATAATGAAATTCTCCATACTTTCTTAGCCGAATATCAGAGAAATAAGTATGGCCAGGAGTTCAATTCATCCCTAGACATCGATTCAACTAACCTTGCTGACTCAGAACCCCTAAAGAATGCTGACCAGCTTCGCAAAGAACAGGCCACTACCGATTCGCCATCCACTTATTCTCTTCCCAGAGCTGCTGACGAAGAGGAGAAAAAAGAAGGGAATAAAGTCGAAGATGACGGTATCGAGAATATGGGAGAAGTCTACGGGAAAGTTGAAACTTACATTACGACAGTTGATGAGAAAGTCACTCCGCCGGAAGACGACTGTACTAAATACGGGAACTGCGCCCCAGAAGACCCTGATGACGATCCTAATAACGGCAACCCGGGCTCTTGGGAAGACGTAACACCGCCTACAAAGCCTGACGGCTCAATTGATGTGGGTAATGGCTGTTCTACTTCAACTATGGATGCCCTTGACTCTATTGGCTTAACTAATTATTTCCTGTGGAGACAAGAGAACGAAACCCTCTATCAGCGCATGGGTGAGGTTCGAGATAACAGCCAATTAGAAGGATTATGGGTAAGAGGAATCTTCGGAAGAAACAAATGGGATAAAGGCAAGCGACGCTTTGATAATAAGTATTACGGCATCCAGCTAGGCTTAGACCGAGTCCACCAAACCTATACGGATGAATATAAGTGTCGTGAACTTGATGGCGAACGTGCTCCCTGCAAACGCGTTCCTGCCACTGATTGGATTTATGGCATCGGCTTTACCTACATGAAGGGAGACAGCAAGCTCGCTAACGGAGGAACAGGCGATAATTGGATCGGCTCGATTTCCCTTTATGGCGTAAGAAAATTCCAAAACGGTGGATATCTAGATTTGATTCTTAAAGGAAGCCGTCTAAATAATGAATTTACTGCCATTAGCGACCAGTTCAGATACATATCTAAAGGCAAGTATCACACCTACGCTCTACAAGCCAGCGTTGAATATGGTAACAAGCACTACCTCGATAAAGCCAAGACGTGGTACGTCGATCCTGAATTGCAATTAACTTATGGGCATATCAAAGGGGTTAAATACAGAACATTCAATGCGTTAAATGTTGATGTGCATAACCTAAATAGCCTCATCGGACGTGCTGGCGTCGCAATTGGCAAAGAAGGTAAAAACGGTAGCGCTTTCTTAAAGGTTGATGGACTGCGTGAATTCATGGGCGAATATAAAGCCCGGTATCACTTAGACCATGGTGCTTGGAACAAGAGTCGCATTAGCATGAAAGATACATGGGGGGGGGGAATAACTATAGGAGGCACCTACAACTTCCACAAGGACACCTATGGATTTATCCAAGCAAAAAAATCTTTTGCAGCAGACCTCAAACAAGAGTACCGCGTTGATACGGGAATTCGCTATCTCTTCTAACCCTACTCCTGCAGGCTTCCTAAGAAAGCCTGCAGGATCGAAATCTCAAATCATGGAGTTTATATGACAACCAGTAAAAATTTTAGGCTTACTCCACTAGCGCTTTCTTTACTTCTGTTAAGCAGTTCAAATGTTTGGGCTGACAACCTCACCATCTCAGAAACCTGGAAAATGGACGGTTGGAGCTGGAATGGCTCTACACAGATTTTTTCGAATAGCAACAAAAACGCTTTGATCGCGGACGGAGCCTCTTTAAAAGGAAACTCTTCAACCGCAACCGTTAACTTTACTTCCAGTCCCAAGATCAATATTGAAACAGAAGGTAGCTTTATATCCAATGCCAGCCTGGGTAGCTCTGGGAAACAGATAACTTATTCTGTGTACAACAAAATAGGAACTATTAAATCCGGAGCAATTGCCTTTAACCTTACAAAACAAGGTTCTCAGATCGTTAACTTAAATGATGTTGAAGAGGTAATTGCGAATAATTCAAGTACTGATCCAAGCGCTGGAGCTAGGGCTCTATCCATTATTTTCACTGGTGGCGGTAATTCGTCAGCCCCGAAGGCCGAGCAAGAATTAGGTTCCTTCAATTTGATGACTCTCCGAGGAACCGAAGCTGGTAAAGGTTTTGGGATTGTTCTCGTTGATGATGCAACTTCAAGTTCAAACAGCTGTTCTCAATATTTAAAAACCTATATAACCAACGTGGGGACAGAAGAGTTTCCGTTAGACGTCGGGGTGTTAGCGCAGTTTAAAGACCCTGGAATAAATATCTTTCCGAAGGGAGATCAAACCCTGAGACATGTCGGCACCATCTATGCCACTGAAGCAGGCATCGTCAATCTCTCCGGAACAGGCCAATCAAACCAATGGGTCAGCTCCGTCACTGATATTTTTGTAGATAGCTCTAAAGCACTAACACCAGTCCCAATTCTCGCTGGTATTGCAGGAGAAGCAAAGTCTAGAAATGGTAATTCAACCGATACAAGTAACATTAGAGTTGGACAAACCGTTAAAGTTAGAAATCTCATCTCAGTTGAGGGTAGCCTTGCAAAGTCTTCTGAACAGCCTGCCTCTAACATCTCGTATATTAAGGACGAGTCTCAGATTAACATAAGGGCAGGTGTCCTTAACCGTGGTGGTAGACAAGCCATAGAGTCGATTTCCGAGAATGTTTCAGGAGTAACAATTAGGGTTGGGACAAAATCACCGGATGAATCTATCAATTATGCCGTCTTGGTTTACCCACTATTCTCACAATCTGTTACGACAACATCAGGGCAGAATGGACTATCAAAAGGATTCAGCCCTACCGACACGCAGCTAAAAGGCTCTTTTAATGTTGTCAACGGTGATGTAGCCGTTTTTGGTCCCCAGGCAAGAACCGCCGGAGAAGAGCATTACTTAAAAGTAGGTAACGTATCTCTCACCCTTAACAATACGACTAGAACAACTGAAGATAAACAAACTGTAATCGTCCCAAGTACATTGACGCTCGGAGGAAACTCGAATTTATGGGTAACTAACAGAAGCTTTGACGTATACGCAGGGAACGGCGTGGCAAGGGCAGGCGAAAATACTATCTTCAGTTTATCTGCTGGGTCTGGAGCTGATGCAGATAATGCTTATCGGATTAACTTAACAGGCGGTAAAAACTTCATCTATGTCGATGGCACCTACAAAGGAAACTCCACCATTAATCTTGAAAGCACTTGGAGTAGTGAAGGAAAAATCGTAGCTGTAAACAAAAATCCGATAGTTATTAGAAACGTTGGGTTACAAACAGACAACAGCAAGTCTCACCTTAACTTAAATGTCAATCTTGCATCCTCTCTTCCCGCTTCTGAAAGAGACAAGTTCTTTGATGCTGACAACGCTAACGTGCAGATATTAATGCGGCAAGCAGTTGAAAATCTGATGATTGGTGAGGGAGCTGAAAATTTAGAGGTTGGCGGTCTTATTGTTGCAGGCGATCAAGTTGACGTCGGCACTTTTAGTGAGACCGAAAAAAATCTTGCTCTAAAAGACTCGACTAAGGGAATCTCGTCCAGAGTTGCGAAAGGCTATGTTTCTGTTACAACTCCTGAAGGTTTGATTACCCCACAAAAAACCTTCGTTTCTCAATATTATTTAGATAATACAGGAGCAACTGGCAAAGACGCTACAGCGGTTTTGACTGTCTTAAATGAAAAAGTCAATACAGCGGCTGCAGCCATGCATGGCAAGGGCTTAGCAGATACACAATCTTTAAGTAGGGCCGGAGATGATGAAGCTTCGATTTACGCAATAGGTTCAGGAGCGATCTACTCAGAAAAAGTACTGCCTGAGGAAGCATCTACAGAGATCAGCAACAAACCTTCTCAAGGCGAAGAAACAGGAGATGACTCCGGTAACGAAAATACCGAGGGAACTGACTCTGGAAATAACAATCAAGGTGGAAATTCAACAACCACAGTAGAAGGAAAAACCTCTACGATGGCATCTCTTGAATCTGTGGGTATGTCTAATTACTTCGTTTGGCGCGAAGATGTCGAGACGCTTTCTCAGAGACTCGGAGAGGTCCGCATGACTCCTGAGCTCGAAGGCATGTGGGTACGGGTCATCGGCGGTAAAAATAAGTATGACCGCTCTTTCGATTATTTCAGCAACAAGTTCTACGGCATTCAGTTAGGTGTTGACAGAAATATCGGCGGTGATTTCGGCTGGACGCTCGGGGCTGCTTTCAGCTACATCGACGGAGATGCAAAACTGGCCAACGGAGGTAAAGACGATAACTACCTCGGCAGCTTCTCTCTGTACGCGACCAAGCAGTTTGAAAACGCCTGTTACCTAGACCTAATCGCCAAGTTCAGCCGTATGCATAATGACTTTACAGCCGTCTCCAACGATCGTGTCTATTTCAGCAAAGGCAAATACTCCACCAATGCATTCCAGCTCGGAGTTGAATACGGCAAGAGGTTTACCTTTGGTCAAAATTGGTTCGTTGATCCTCAGGTACAGCTGACCTACGGTCATATCAATAAGGTTAGTTACAAGACCGATACCGGTGTTAATGCCAAAGTTAAAGACATCAATAGTTTGATCGGACGAGTGGGGGTTGGCGGCGGATACCAGAACGACAAACTTTCCGCTTTCGTTAAGGTAGATGCCCTCAGAGACTTCACTGCAAAATATAAGGCGGATTATCAAGTGGAAAATGTCCGCAACCACAGCACAGAAAGTCTTAAGGACACTTGGGGAGAAATCAGTGCCGGAACAACCGTTAACTTCGGCAAGAACGTTAAAGGATATGCTCAAATCAAGCGCTCCTTTGCCGCCAAAGTCAAACAGGAATACCGTGCTGATGTCGGCCTAAGGCTCGTCTTCTAATTTCGCTGTCCTCCCCTGTCCTCGGGCAGGAGAGGAACAAAGGAAGTATTACTATGTTTAAACGAACATTCTTAACAGCCCTCTCAACCTCCGGCCTACTCTCCTTATGCGGATGCGCTTCTATCTTCTCTTCCCCAACCCAGCTGATAGAAATCGTCACCGCCCCCTCTGAGGCCTCCATAGTTGTTACCAATCGAAGCGGAGACGTGGTTTATCAAGGCCGGACGCCGTTTAAGGAAGAACTGAACAAAGCTAACGGGTTCTTTAAGGGCGAAGACTACGCTATCCACATTGAAAAGGGCGGCTTTAGGGCTGTAGATCTCGTCGTCACTTCTCACAATAACGGATGGTATGTGTTTGGAAACACGTTAAATGCCTTTCTCCCCGGGTGGCTGATCGTGGATTCGAAAACAAAAGATATGTACAAACTCGATCCTGAGAAAATTCAAATTGAGCTGGTGCCTTTAGATCACGGACTCGATCAGACAGGCTCGCTGAACCGCCCTAAAGAAATACACCAATCTATCGGGAGGAAACACAAATGAGAAAACTCCTATTGCTTTTCTTCATTCTTACTTTGACCGGCTGCGTCCACTCTCCTCGAAAAGCCGAGATTGCAGAACTTGAAGACGGAAATTTTCAGATCTCAGCCATTAGCGAAGAGCACTGGTCCGGAGATTTTCTTTCTGCGGAACTTCTAAAAAAGGCCGAAGAATTTTGCCAGAAACAAAACAAACAATTTAAACGGCAGTCTCTGACAAAAGAGGATGAAAGAACATTTAATTATGCAAATTCCTCTCTTATCTTCAAATGTAAACCTTAATACTTAATCTTTTCCTCACACAGCAGTCTGTAATCTGGCTGCCTCAGCTACAAATCCTCGGGCTGTGAGACTTTAGGTTCGTCAAGGTTGTGAGGGCTGACGAACCTTTTTTACAACCTTTTTTAAGGCTATCTCTTTCTAAACGATTTCAATATCTTTGACTTCAAAACATCTTTTAGACGCATCAAAGCGCAGTTATTAACAATATAGCTAATCTAAGCCGCCAAACAAAAAAAGTAAGGCTCTATAAAGAATTTTCCCTCCACAACAGACATTTATAAGCCGAGCAACGTATAAAACTGAGGAACTATTACCTTGTAACAATAATATTTTCGCATAAAGCTCTGGATGCAAATAACGGAGCTTTATGCGGGCGTCGTCAGCTGTAAATTGCCAGTTAACGACTTTTTGTAGCATCTCTTAGCACAATATAACTTTTAATAGCATTCCTGAGGACGCTTATCTCGGCGACTCGAAACCGAGTGCATTGGTGCGCCGGTATCTTCCAATATCCACTCAGGTGAGGCTTAAATTCGTTTTTAGAACCTTTTGTACCGTCATCGGCGAAACCTACTCCACAATCTCCAATTCGACAAGTTTGTCGGCCAGGCGTCTGACCGTCCATCGGGTTGGTCCTTCAAGAGGTTCGCTGGGGCAAGCTGGATTAACTCGACCTCGAAGGCTTCTTCAAAACACGGGCCTCTTGCTTTTGCCGTAGCCGGATAATGGAATCTAAACCTTGAGAAACGAATATCTCTTTTAAGTAATTCAGCGCACATTCGGACAATCTTACAGCCTTTGAGGTTTGACTGACCGCCCAATGCTCCTTGGTGCGAGGACCTTTATCTAACAGTAAAAGAGCTCTTGCAAAACAAGATTTTGACTGATCTCAAGCCAATACTGCTGATTTTTTAAAGCTCTTCAGCTTGCTCCTTGGTTAAAGTAACTCTGAATTGAGGCGACATGACGAAGCTCCTGTTTTCTTCGTTCTACCACCTTATAAAACGAACTAATTAAGGTTACAAGATACTAGTCTCTTTGGGTGCCCTCCATACATTTCTTGAATGGTTTTAAACGTAGGTTGAAGAGTACGTATATCAGTACGATCTTGGGATACATAGTAAGTAACAACAAATCCATTAGAAACAAGACGCTCCGTGCAATAAGCGGCATGCATATTGCTTCCGAGACCACTGTAATAATCTTCTTTCAAACACATAGACGTAGCCTCATGATCCGCCCTGTAGTACGACGTCCGATTAGAACCTCAGATCCTTCCTTTCTCCTTGTATTCAATGACTTTTATGAGGTATTGAGTTAGGGTTTGAGTCATTTTCCTGAGAGCTTTTCACCTCCTGCGACTTCCTCAGTTTTTCTGAGTTGCCGTTTTACTTTCTACATTAAAGTGTCATAAGGGTAAGGATTCCGAGAGAAGATTTGAACTCAAGTTCAAGGTCGATAGCAAACCTCTGATTTATTCGTCTAGGCGAGCGTGGAAAGTGGTCGGTTTCAAACAAACTTTACTTGTTTGCGTTGGCCTCTATTTTTGTTCCGTTCAAGACTGCAGTATCCATGTCGATACTGCAGTCTTTGAGGATTTGCTGGCAGAGAGCGGAAAAGATAGTTCGGAGATTAGGCTCCAAGCTTGTGATAAATCTCGCAATGGTCGAGAAGCTCGGTCTGTAATCTTTCATGAGATAAACGATGCGCAAATCCACTTAGCAAGCGATCTCCCTATCGCGTAAGGAATCTTTCCTATCGCAAAACAACGATAAAGGACGCAGCAAACAGACAGTATTTGTCGTATGGAGGGGCGAACAGGATCAGAACCTGAAGGAATGTTTGGGATTAATTTCCCAGCCTTAGATCTTTCAAGAAGAGACAGAAAAGCATCCAATTTTTAACTTCCTCAGTCCGCCAAGGGTAAGGAATAGAACAATTGGAGCTCTATTTTTGTAAAATGAGTCGGGGTAAAATTCTGGAAAGAACTTTTTACCATAGCACGCCTTGCGTTCGATTCTCAGGACGTACTTCTTTTCAATGAGTTAGGACTCAAATTAACAAATTCAAATAAAGAGGCTGTTGCAAAACTCGGGAAACCCGAGTTTTGCAACAGCCTTTGGAATCTCAATTTGGAGTCTTTACGGAGTCTTCAGATCAAACTTATGACACTGATTGCAGGAAGTCACACTCGGTTTATGTCCGAAATGACAAGTTGAGCAGTCACGTTCGCCATAGTGGTTGAAATGAGGATTCGGCTTCAGATCCTTAGTTTTCTGAGCGACCACTTCATAGCTCTGATGGCAGACCAGGCAGTTTTCTTTTCGGACAGGAACCGAAGTGTCGCCGGTCACGTGACAAGCCTGACAGGGAGCCTTCCGTGCAAGATGGCGGTCTGCCGTGTAAGGCTGTGCAAAACAACAGAAGTAATAAGCGCGGATAAAACAAGCACTAAGAGGTGTTTCATTTTCAGGTTCCTTTATGAGTTGTTTTGTGAAGAGAGGCCATCTTTCGAGCGGCGATTCTTCCGAAAACCGTTGCGCCCCAACTGTGTTCCGCCGATGTAGTTCCCGTAAAACAGTCCGCCGGCAGCGTTTCCAACCGCATAGAGTCCAGGGATCACGCGTCCTTCGTTATTGATCACCTGAGCGTTCGAGTTAATCTTCGGACCGCCGAACGTCGCTGTAATACCGCCTTGAAAAGGAAAGCGTAGTAAGGAGCTTTATTTAACGGCTTAGGGTCTGCCAAGGAACAAGGGGATTCAGTTCCTTTAATTTATTGGCGCAAGTGCGTCGTTGTACTCTTTGAAGAGCGAAAGGATTATCTTCGGATCCACGCCCATCTTCTTAGCGAGTTCTTCCGGCGTTTGAGCAACCAAAACCTTAGTGTTCATCGCTAAGAATTTTTCGAAGCGCCTTCGGCTTTAGGCCAATGAGAATCAATGATGTGATAGGCCATGTTTTCCGACGTCTTGGTTGCCGTTGCCATAGATTTCTGTGTGTAGGTATAGATTTCATCCATGAATCGATGACCACGCACATCAACATCGATACCTTGTCCGGCATCAATCACAAAGTTCGGATTAGCGTGCGTTTCCTCAACAATCGGACCGCAATGGAACTGGTCGATATGTACAAGCTGCGCTCCGACAGGGCAGTGAGCACGAGATTGTCTCCGGTTACATACGGAGATCCTCGAAGAACCAATCGGGAAAGCGGACCGCCCATGTAGCGGCAAAGCAGTTCACGGTTGGCAGAGAAGCCTCCGGTCGCAATCACTACCCCGTCCTTGCCAAAATAGTCCGTTTTGTGAAGGTCGCCCTGAACCCTAACGCCGATCACACGACCTGCATCGTTCGTTAAAAGTTCAATGGCTTTGGTGTTGTAAATGATCGGAATATTGCGCTTATTGCAAGCTTCAAGCAGGTAACGGACAAGCCGAGCTCCGCCTGTCAAACCCTGTCCGTCAACATTGTGCATTCGATAATTAAGCGGCCAGAGTTTCTTGCCGATCTTCGAGAACTTAACACCTTGCTTCTTGAGCCATTCAAAGTCTTCCGGAATATGGTTGACGTATGCGTCAACAAGCGCCGGGTCGGCACGATATTCGGAGACCTTCATCATATCCTCTGAAAGACTCTTTCGTTTCGTTCCTGCCTTCTTCTTTTGCTGAGAGGTGCCCCAGGCCGCAATACCGCCTGATGCATACAGGAGTTTCCGGCACTGCATTCCATTTTTCTAAAACGACCGGCTTAAGTCCGAGATCGGCCGCTTCAATGGCAGTGACTAAGCCACCGGTACCGGCACCGAGAATAACGACATCAAAATTGTTCTGAGAATTCTGCTGTACTTCGGAGGCAGAGGCTGTCTGGACGCTACAGACTCCGAACACAGCAGTCAGACCTGTTTTCAGCATGTTTCTTCTTGAGACCATAATGTATTCCTGTTTGTTTAGAGGAAGTGACGAACTTTTTCTTGTCCGATTGAATGCATTATGTTTTGAGACATGCCTAGGCATATTGTCTATTGTCAAACTATCGTCAATTAGTCGCTTTTGCCACTTTTCATGAACTTCGTTCTCTTTAAATTGAAAACATCCGACGCTTCGGTTTGATGGTCATATGAAGACTTTTCTGAGAACTCTTACTCTTCTTTGTCTGTGCGTTTTATCTCTGTCCGCTTTATCGGAAGAATCAGTTTCGCCCTCGGAAGTACTCGTTAAGCCATTCGGGAGACCGGATCCGAACAGCCCCTTCATCACGATGCTGGTGTCCCCGCTGGCACGTCCGAACGGTCAAGAAGACATCATTCCTCAGACTTTCCGTGCCCTCCAAGAAGTTTTCGGCCCGAACAACTTCCGTGCGGTGCTGTTTTCCGGAAACCGGAAGACATCAAAGATGCCGATCTCGTCCTTGGCTCAACAGGAACATATCTTCGCATGCCGAACAAAGGTCTTCGAGATTTAGCGACTGTCGCTTCAGATCTGCATCCCGACCCCAACAAAGCGGAAGGCAGTCTTTGTCACACTAAAAGCCGGAACGATATCAACACGCTGGAAGACATGAAAGGAAAACGGCTTGCCCACAGGCCCGAATGGATTTGCCGGCCACGACTTAGCTCTGGGAGAGTTGGCTCAGAGAGGCCAAGACCCAGATCATTTCTTCAGCTCTGAAATCTATACGCACTACGACATGCCGGCCGTCCTGACCAAACTTCGGAATAATCAGGCAGATATCGGCATTATTCGAAATTGCCTGTTGGAAAACTTGAAGAAACAAGGAGACAACGTTGACGATATCAAGCCGCTCCTAGTTAAAGATGTCGGAGAGTCTGAGCGCTGTCTAACTTCAACCGATCTTTATCCCAACTGGACAATCGCGCAACACCGCGCCTCTCGCCTGAGCTTTCCCGCCGAGTAGTTCTCAAGCTGTTTTCACTTCCGTCTAACCCAGGCGGACTCCATTGACCGTGGCCAGTGACTACTCAGGGCGGATGCTATGTACAAGCAAATTCGCAGAGGACCTTATGCCTATCTTCGAGAGTGGAACCTGAAACGTTTCTGGGATATGTATTGGCCCTGGTGTCTCTTAGGTCTAGTTCTCTTGGCCACAGGCATTGCGCACAATATTCGAACCGGTTATTTAGTTGAAAACGGACACGCCAGCTCAGAGAATCTTTCAAAACCAAAGGAGATTGGAAGAAAAGGCCAGACGCGCGCAGGAAAAATGGCCTCCTGCAAAAGACTGGTGTTGTCGGTCAAATGTCTTTGATCGTCGCTCATGAACTCAGGCAGCCGCTCTCAGCGATTAGCGGGTACCTCCACGGAATTGAAAGGCTTCTAGACCAAAACAATCCGGCAAATTCCGCAATGCTGAGTTCCGGCATAGGTGCCATTAAATCTCAGGCTAAAACTGCAGAGTCTATCCTTGAAAAGTTCGCTCCTATGCACGCAAAAGGTCAGCCTCGTTCTTTGTTAAATGCCAATGAGATTGTTCTTGAAGCCGTCAACACGCTCAATGAGGCCATGCTGTCTCCTACTAAAGTAACTTTTCAGGGCTTAAGGGCAGAGACGACAAGATCTGGAGCGACAAGACGGAGCTCGAACTTGCGGTTCAAAATTTATTGAAAACGCCCTCCACGCCGTTTCTTCTGAAAAGAATCCGTCTGTTAGCGTCTCCGTTCATAAGGAAAAGTCCTCCGGCGGTTCGCCACGAATTGCCATTAGCGTCAGCGACAACGGTCCGCGCCTGAGCGATGAGGCTTTTAAAACTCAGCTCCGTCTTATCCAGTTCAAAGATCGACGGTTTAGGGCTCGGCTTATCTATCGTGCGGCTGATTGTCGAGAATCACGGAGGTCAGTTGGAATTTTCAGAGGTCCGGAGAATGGTCTGAAGGCAGTTATTTTTCTGCCGGAAGCCGATGAGAATCCGGTTCTTCAGAATAAGTTCTGACCCGGTGGCCGGCGCTCTTGCGCCATGCGTCGATTCTTTCGAAAACAAAGCAAGCTCTGCGGGCTCTCGGATGTTCAATTTGGAAAGTGCCGCCGTTCTGTGGTGATCAACGGTTCTCTGAGAAATCACTAAACGCTCTGCAATCTCACGGCTAACAAGGCCTTTTGCGACTAAGCGGCAAATTTGCTCTTCCCGCTCGGTCAGTGCTTTAAAACGTTCAACTTCCTCTTTGATATCGCCTAAGCCGCTCTTGCTGATGCGAGCTTTTCTAAACCTCTGGCAATCGCAGGAAGCAATGTCTCAGGATTGATCGGTTTTGATGAAAATCGCAGGCGCCTTCCCGCATTGCCGCAACAGCCATGTCAACATCTGCGTGGGCCGTCAGAAAAATAATCGGCAGTTTATAAGCCCTCATATTGAGAACCTTAAACAGCTCCAATCCCGACAACCCCGGCATTTGAACATCTAAAATCAGCAGACCCTCTCGGCTGGGTGTATCTCCGGCCAAAAGCTTCTGCCGAGCTAAATGACGCAACTTCATATCCTTCACAAGTAAGCATGAAGGTCAATGAGTTGAGAATCGCCTGGTTATCATCCACGATTCTTATAAGCGGCTTGAGTTTTCTCTCTTGCTGTAGGTTGTCATAGGCTCGATCCTTTGCGGACATTCTACAAGAGCCGACTGCACGTCACCCATCAGTATCTCCACCACCACTAAACGGCATACAACGTGTGTTCTTAGGCATGCCTAGGCATATCGAAAATCCTTCTCATTCCTACTTTGACTTCACGCAGTTAACTCTTGAACAAACAATACGTAATCTATAACCGCCTGTAACTTCAAGAAAATATCGCAGACAATCACGTCTTAATTTTCTAAAATTGAGCCTCGCTTTTATTAAGGACCCTTTCACATGTCAACAGAACCGCTGACTCCCGAACAAATCGAAGAACTGAAAACGTCATATCCGCAGCTTCTGCATGCGCCGCGGGCACATCAGCACCGCCCAGGAAAAGCGCTGGAAGAACTGCTTCCACTGTATGAAATTCCCTATGACGCCAATCAAATGTTCGATGCGGTCAAGACATTCGAAAACAACAATCCGCTGGTCCTGGAAATCGGCGCGGCATGGGCGAAACCACTGCGATTGCACAGGCTCATCCTGAAATCAATTTCATCGGCTGCGAGGTATTTGCTGCCGGCGTCGGCGCCCTAAGCAAACGTCTTCATGACATGAACCTCAAAACGTCCGTATTTTCCGTCATGACGCGGTGGAAGTCGTCAGAGACATGCTCGAAGACAATTCCTTAGACGGCGTGCATATCTTCTTCCGGATCCTTGAGAAAAGCCCGTCATCATAAGCGCCGTCTGATCAACGAGAGCTTCTTAAAACTTCTCGTTCCGAAAATGAAAAGACGCCTATTTCCACTGCGCCACCGACTGGGAAAACTATGCCGAACAGATGCTGGAAGTCTTATCTGCAGAGCCGACATTAGAAAACCTCCACGAAGGAGCCGCTCCCCAGCCGGAAAATCCGCTTATTAAGCGTCCGACGACAAAATTCAATGAACGCGGCAACCGTTTGGGTCACGGCTGTTGGGATTTCGTTTTCCGCAAGATTTAAGGCCTCAGGAACACAAACGGCGCCTCGGCGCCGTTTGGTTTGATCGTTCTTTTGACTCGTTACCACTGAACCAGTCCGGTCCACCACGTCAGAAGAATGACGCCGCCGAAAAGATTCGGTACCAGCCGAATGCGGAGAAGTCATGCTTAGAAACGTAATGAAGCAGCCAGCGGACCACGACGAGTGCGGAGAAGAATGACACGACGAAACCCACGGAAATCATCGGAAGCGCTGTTGCTGTCAGTACGTCTCTGGACTCCAAAGGTCATAAACTGTAGCGCCGAAAATCGTCGGGATTGCCAGGAAGAAAGAAAATTCCGTCGCTGCCTTTCTGGACAAGCCAATGCAAAGACCGCCGATGATGGTTGCGCCGGAACGGCTGGTGCCCGGGATCATGGCCAAGCACTGCAGAAAACCGACCCTCAGAGCGTCTTTCCAGCTCATATCGTCCATCGTCTCTACGCGCGGCTTGTAAGTCTTCTTATCTTGGAAGTATTCAACGATGAGGATGATCACGCCGCCTACAACTAAGGCCGTTGCGACCGCAATCGGGTTAAACAGCCATTTCTTAATATAGCTTGCTACCAATACGCCAATCACCGCTGCGGGCAGGAAGGCAACAATAGTGTTGATTGTCAGACGCTGCTGAACTTTATCGGAGAAAAGGCCCAAACAGATATCAATCAGGCGCTGACGATAGTGCCAGCACACCGCAAAGATAGCGCCGGCCTGAATCGCGATGTAAAAGGTGTCTGCTTCCTGTCCTGTGTAGTCAAGTAAGCTGCCGGCAACAATCAAGTGACCGGTGGAAGAGACCGGCAAGAACTCCGTCAAACCCTCAACGATACCTAGAATGACGGCTTTTAAATAAAGAATCCAATCCATGAGAATACTGCCTACCTGACGGGACGGTTACTGAAATATTTATTGAAAATCGGACGAATGGCTTTCTTTTGTTCGTCAGACAACTGGCTGAAAAAATCCTCTCCGATCTTATTGCAGTAGCCGGCTTCGTTAATAGAACGAACACCGCAGCGGAACAGCTCGAAAAGAACTGTCGAATTCATCATCTTCTCGGGCAAATTAATCGGAGCTAAATCTTTTTTAAAAAGCTGAAACTCTGCTCGGTCGAGTTCTAAGTTTTTCGCGTCGGTTTCCGCACTTTGCTGAAAGCGCATGAAGGCACCGATCGACACCACTGCGATAAAAGCAAAAGCGACCCACGGAGCTCGATAACGAGAGACGATAAACATAGAAAACACCGACCAAAACAAAAAAGCAAGGCGTAATGATAAGTGATTTTTGACGTTCCTTCAGGCAGTTAGCGTGCAATCTATAGTCTTTTCACGGGAAGTTTTGATACCTAGTTGCGCATTCTTTTTCTGGCTCGAATCCGAATTTAAGCCCGCGCAGCCTGAACCTTCCTCGCCGCCTTTTCTTTAAATTCGCTATAGATGAAAGTCAGAATTCCAGCCCAAATAAACAGCAAAGGAATGAGCTGCTGGTGATTGAACGGCTCATGGAAGAAAACCAATCCGACAATTAGCGTAAGGATCGGATTCATGTACTGGATGAATCCAAGGATCGTCAGCGGAAGAACATTGGCCGCAACCGAGAAAGCAATCATCGGCACGGACGTCACAAGCCCCACGCTGATGAGAAGAATCGTGATGTAGGTTCCGCCGGCAAGGAATGCGCCGACGCCGTTCGCATCAAGATAAAACAGGTAGGCAATGGCAAAGGGAAGCATGAGAGAGGCTTCTAAGGCATTGCTCACCCAAGGGTCAATCCCGAGGCGCTTTTTAAAGACCCCATAAAGCGCCCATGAAGAAGAAACACCCAATGCGATCCAAGGCATGCGGCCGAGTGTGTAGATCATGATGCACACGCCGAGGAATGGCAGGAATACACTCAGCTGCTTTAATCGGCTCAGCCGCTCTCTAAAAAACACTACGCCCAGCGCGACAGTAAACAAAGGCGTTAGGAACATGCCGATACCAAGTTCGACAACTTGGTTAGATGTTGCCGCGTAGACATTGATCCACCAGTTGATCGCCGCAATGGCAGCCGCAGCAAATAAATTGAAATACTGAATCGGCTGCTTTTTGAAAGTACGAAGCGTACTGAAAATCTCAGAAAACCGCCCGATTAGCATCAAAAATGCCGAGATCAAAATCAGAGACCAAAGTACTCGGTGACCGATGACTTCCCAACCTCGCACACCTCCGAATAAAGCCCAGTACAAAGGCATAAAGCCCCAGCAGAGGTATGCGCCGACAGCGGCAAGAAGTCCCTTGGTTTGAGCGGTCATAGATTGTAGTTTTTGAGGTTTGTTGTGGCTGATATTCTACGAGCCGACCGCAGGCTCAACAATGCTCCGTTTACCGAGGCTTTTTGAAAAATCTGCCTGGATCAATCGCACGCAGAAGATCGGCCTCCAACGGAATCGGCTCATTAAACATTTGCGCTGCGATGACTTTAGCGGCAAGTTCATTGAACACGGTACCTCGAGACCCCATAGCACAGCTCACGTAAATACCTGTCGCATTCGGAAAGCCTTCCGCTGCCGGAACTTGTCCGACAACCGGCAGTCGATCCGGTGCAACACATCGAAACCCTTCATAAAATCCAGCCGCGTCAGCTTCAGTTAGCTGCGAAAATAGATCCGTCAAATGAGAAAGATTTTTGCAGTGTGCTTCTTCTGAAGACATCTGTTTGTCAGCGCTTTCATAGGTTGCACCGACACCGATCCAATCATCAGGACTGTGAATGGCATAACCCGGACCTGTTACCGCGCCTTTTAAATCCGTTAAGGCGCCCTCGCAGAGAAGAGATAATCTGCCTTTCCATCGGGTTAACGGAAGTTCGATTCCGGGAAGAAGATTAGCGGTTTCAGCCGCACAGCACACAACGACCGCATCTGCTTCAGCAATGATTTGTCCGAAGGCATCTTTGGCTTGACAATTTTTTCCTTGCTTCGACAGAGAGCCGACCCGAGTGTTAAACAGCAAGGAAGCACCCGAGCGGTTCAGACGCGCTCTAACCCATTCAGCCACAGCAACGATACCGGCGCCTTCGTGCCAGAGGCCGCCTAATCGAGGCTTAAGACCGATTTTTGATTCGGCTTCCTCTGCTGACATCAGTCGGAGGAAATCTTTCGGAAAACTGAACGGCTTTAACTGAGCAAACTGCTGCTGCCATTTTTGAAGTTCGGCTCCATCTCTGGCCATCTGGTAAAGCCCCTCAGTCCGGACCAACTCCGGATAGCAGAGCAACTCTTCCCGCAGCATCTCCAAACCCGACCTTGTCAGCCTGAACAGCTGATTATCGTCACCTGAAGGCTGAGCATGCACCACGCCCCAGCGAAGCGCTGAGGCGCCGGAAGCACCGACGGGACCGGCATCGACAACCTGAACTTGGACGCCGCGGCGTGCCAGCTCGCAAGCCACCGCCGAACCGGCAAGTCCGGCCCCGATGACAATAGCTGACTGAGGTTTTTCGGCTGAATTTAAAAATGTCGTTGAGCGGCGATGCTTGAACTTAGGTTCAAAGCGGCCGACGGTCATTTCTGACTTATGCCCGAAACCCGGAACCTTTTGGATCGTGAATCCTGCTTCCGTAAAAGCTTTTCTGACGGCCGAAGCTACACACCAAGTCGCAAGTGTGGCACCTTCTCGAGCGTGCGAACAGATTGCTTTGAGAAGTCTCGGCTCCCACATCTCGGGATTTTTCTTCGGCGAGAAACCGTCCGGATAGAAAGCATCAAAAGCGCCGGAAAGCTTCTTGACGGCTGCAGAAGACGGCATGAAGTAAAGATCTAAGACGACGCGCCCTTCATCGAATGTCAGACGATGTACACCCGGCGTCAGGGTCGGCCATTTAGCTGCCAGCTCTTCAGCTTCAGCCTTAAGGCTTAAAGAGGCGAATGTTTTAATGTCCGACGCTTGGAGCGGAAAGCCTTCTATCGCCAAATAAAACAGCTTGCCGCTTCTCTGCGGATCTTCCCGCCATGCCTTAAGCGTCGTCAAGAAGTTTGTGCCGAGTCCAAACCCGTTCTCAACAATCGTGAACTGATCTCTGCCCTGCCATCTTTCAGGCAGCTGGGTTCCGCCTAAAAAAACAAAACGGGACTGTTCATAAGCCCCGTCTTTGGATGCATAAACATCGCCGAACTCGGGGCTGTATGCACAGCCCCGGTCGTCAAGAGAAATTTTCCCTTGAACAATGGTCATTTTGACCCTTAGCTCTTGAGCGGTTTGAAGCGCAGTCTGTGCGGTATTGCCGCATCTCCGAGTCTGCGTTTCTTGTCTGCTTCGTATTCCGTATAGTTGCCGGCGAAGAATTCGACCTTGGAATCGCCTTCAAAAGCCAGAATGTGTGTAGCGATGCGGTCTAAGAACCAGCGGTCATGAGAAATGACCATAGCGCAGCCGGCAAATTCCAGCAGCGCTTCTTCCAGAGCACGCAGTGTTTCAACGTCCAAGTCGTTAGACGGTTCGTCAAGGAGAAGAACGTTGCCGCCGGCAAGAAGCGTTTTGGCCATGTGGAGACGTCCGCGTTCACCGCCAGAGAGCGTTCCGACGATCTTCTGCTGATCTCCGCCCTTGAAGTTGAAGCGGCCGAGATAAGCACGGCTCGGCATCTCAAACTTACCGACTTTCAGAATGTCCAAACCGTCGGAAACCGCTTCCCAAACGGTCTTGTCGTTCGGGAGAGATTCTCTGGTCTGAGAAACCGCGCTGAGTTTGACGGTCGGTCCGATATCGATTTCACCGGAATCCGGAGTTTCTTTACCGGTGATCATCTTGAAGAGCGTGGACTTACCGGCGCCGTTCGGACCGATCACGCCGACGATGGCTCCGGGAGGAATGGAGAAGCTCAGATCATCGATCAGGAGACGATCGCCGAAACCCTTAGAAACATTCTTGAATTCGATGACTTTATCGCCGAGGCGGTCAGCCACCGGGATGAAGATTTCGTTGGTTTCGTTGCGCTTCTGGTATTCGTAGCTAGACATTTCTTCGAAGCGGTTCAGACGAGCCTTGCTCTTGGCCTGTCTGCCCTTGGCATTCTGACGAACCCATTCAAGCTCGTGCTTCATTGCCTTGATGCGGGCGTCTTCTTTCTTCTGCTCGAGCTCTAAGCGCTGTTCCTTCTGATCAAGCCAGGAGGAATAGTTGCCCTTCCAGGGAATACCGTGTCCGCGGTCCAATTCGAGAATCCACTCGGCAGCGTTGTCCAGGAAGTAACGGTCGTGGGTCACGGCAACCACGGTTCCGGGGAAGTGCTGCAGGAACTGTTCAAGCCAATCCACACTTTCTGCGTCCAGGTGGTTGGTCGGTTCGTCCAAGAGGAGCATGTCCGGCTTGGAGAGCAGCAGACGGCAGAGAGCCACACGGCGTTTTTCACCGCCGGAGAGATTACCGATCTTGGCATCCCAAGGCGGAAGACGAAGCGCGTCAGCAGCAATTTCCATCTGCGTATCGGCGTTCGTACCGCCGGTAGCGATGATGGCTTCAAGCCGAGCCTGCTCGGCAGCTAAGGCGTCAAAATCAGCGTCGGGATCGGCATAAGCCTCATAGACTTTGTTGAGCTTTTCCTGGGCATCGAAAATGTCGCCTAGGCCTTCGGCAACCGTTTCGCGAACGGTTTTTTCAGGATCAAGAACCGGCTCCTGCGGCAGGTAACCGATCTTGATGCCGGGCATCGGAATGGCTTCGCCTTCAATCTCAGTATCCACACCGGCCATAATCTTGAGCAGCGTGGATTTACCGGCGCCGTTTAAACCTAAGACGCCGATTTTGGCGCCCGGGAAGAAAGACAGAGAAATGTCCTTAAGAATTTGTCGCTTGGGCGGAACAATTTTGCCCACGCGGTTCATTGTGTATACAAATTGAGCCATAAAAATAAGCTGGTTATAGTGTTCGTTAATTAGTTGTCAATCGGCTTGCCGTGTTTGGCATTGCGCTTTTTCACGCCGAAGTACCCGCGAAGAACCCAGAGTTTTCTGAGCTTGGCAATGCGTTCATTTTCCTTCTCACGGAACTCGCCCATCTCATCCGGGCAATACTTCTTCCACTTCTTATAAACACCGCCGATATCCATGTCTTCCATAAAGGAACGAATCTTTTGAGGAAGACCTTGCGTATCTACGCTTGCCTGAAAATCAATCAACGCGGGCTTTCCGTTGACCTGCATGACCCAGTTGCTGGTCCCGCGGGTATCCAAATGAACCAGATGCCGGGCATGGATCGACCGAATAATCTCCTCGCATTCTTCCAAGAAAGTCGGAGAAACCTCTTCCTTCGGAACACGGTTTAAAACGCGGCCGGGAATATATTCAATCGCAAGCATATGCGGCGTCACCATGAAGGCTTCTGTCGGAACGCCTTCGAGGCCGTGAAGCTTGCGGACCGCCTTCAGTTCACGCCAAAGCACAAACTTAGCAAAACTGTTTTTTACAAGCCAACGGCGATCGGAAAAGTCTTTGATTGTCCAGCGCTTACCATTGATGTTAGCCACTGACACCCGGGCATTTCCCCACCGACCGTCACGAAGCAGCTGCACATCTGCCTTCTCGAGATCTTCTTTAGTAAACGGTTTGATATCCGTCTGAGTCATCGGTCTTTATGAGCACCCACGTTATTCTAAATTCACCTAACAGTGTTATATCACTGTCTATTCGTGAAAAAATTATAGATTAATAGTGAAAAAACCGTAACGTACGTGTGCCCCCTAAGATGTTTTTAGTTATGACCGACCATGCCAAAATTTTGTCGGCCAAACAAGGCCGTGTTCGTATCTAGATCTTTGAGATCTGATACCTCCTTTTATTACATCCCATCCATTCTTCTCTTCTGTTTTATCAATAGAGCAATTTTTTTACGGCACAAAGAAAAACAATATAGAGTAATAGATAATAATGTTTTAAATCAATGAATTAATTAATAAATAAGTTAGTTTGACTCTACAATAATTGTAAGGTTAATAATTTTTCAATAGTTTGCATCAAGAGAATCCGGCATGAAATTTCAAGTAAAAAGAAAAGGCTTATTTTCCATTGGAGAGCTTGCGACAGTTTTTCATGTAACGCCGGGAACAATACGTCATTACGAGAGCCTAGATCTACTTAAGCCTTCATTTGTTGACCCGGAAACAAATTATCGATTCTATGAGTTCTCACGGCTTGAAGTCCTGCACACCATAAGGTATCTCAGATCATTGGGCATGACACTCGAAGCAATCGGAGAATTTCTAAGGGATCGCAACGTTTCAGGGATACTTGAACTTCTCGAAGCTCAAAAGATGGAAATTGCCGCCAAACAAAGAGAGCTGAAAATAACAAAAAGAAAGTTAGAAAGAAGAATCCAGAGCATCAAGGACGCACTCAGTAGTCCGATCGATGAAATACAGCTCGTGACGCTCGACAAACAAAAGTTCTTGCTTTTGGAAACGAAACTCGTCAACCCTGATAATGACGATCTCGAAATGGCCGTACAAGAATTAGAGAAAAATCAAAAAGACTCATTGGTTTTTCTAGGCAAAGTCGGTCTCGGCATTTCGAAAAATCATCTCAAAGAAGGCAGCCTGGAGACATACGACTTCGTTTTTTTGATGCTTGATAAGGAAGATTCCTTCTCCGGGAAAGTTCTCACTACACCTCCTCAGCTCGGCGTCGTCACACGCTTTAAGGGCCTCCACAAAGAAGCTCCTGCTGCCTACACGAAGTTATTGGAATTCATCTCCGCAAATAACTTAGAAATTACCGATTTTTCCCGAGAAATAACCTTGATCGATTCAGGGTTCACTTCCGATCAAAACCTTTACATGACAGAAATTCAGATACCAGTGAGGCAAAAAAATGAATAATTCTTTCAGTGTGGAAAAAAAAGTTTTTGAGGTTCTCCCCGATTATTGCGTCGGCGTCATCCGCGCCTCCATTCCAAACAAAGAGGGCGCGGCCAACGCAGTAAGCGAACTATTCAGAAAAGAACTTCAACGGTTCTTTCATCAGTCTCAAGGTGTTGCGTTAAGAGAAACCAAAAACATTTCTGCCTACCGTTCCGCCCTACAAAAGGCTGGAATAAATCCAAATAAATTTATGTGTTCTATCGAGGCTCTGTCTAGAAGAGTACAGAAAAGCGGTGTGCTCCCCGAGATCGACCCAATCGTTGATCTTGGAAATGCCATCTCTTTGAAGTATCTGCTGGCCGTCGGTGCCCATGATTTAGCAAACGCACAAGAGAACTCAATCGCAGTCAGATTTTCTGAAGCGGGAGACCTTTTCAGACCGATGGGAACTCTGACGGATGAAGCCGTTCCGGAGGGAGAACTTGTTTACGTTTCTGGACATCAGGTGAAAACGCGTCGATTCATTTGGCGACAAAGCGATGACGGAAAAATCACCAACCTCACCACGGAATACCTGATTCCGCTTGATAGTTTCATCGGAACCAACGATGACGACGTTATCAAAGCTCGTGATGAATTCGCCTCACTGCTTACAGAATGGTTCGGTGCTTCGGTGTCGACAGGCTTTGTCTCAAAAGAAAATAATATCTTCAATTTCTGATAATGGAAAAAGAAAGCTCTCAAGGCTATTTCCTTTACCTCGTCCTATTTTTAGGTCTTCTAAACGGTTTTGGCCCGTTCGTGATCGACATGTATCTTCCGGCTTTGCCTGAGATGACACATGTCTTTAAAACATCTGCTTCCGTCATCCAGCTTGGTCTAACTTTCTGCATGGGCGGCTTAGCCGTCGGCCAAGTCTTACTCGGTCCGGTCAGTGATAAGTTCGGAAGAAAAGCGGTTCTTCTTTTTTCTCTGTTTTTGTATCTATCCGCCACTGTCGGCTGTCTCTGCAGCGAATCAATCTGGATTTTTACTTTTTTCCGCTTTCTTGAAGGGATTGGAGCTGCCGGAGGTATCGTCCTCTCCCGCTCCGTTGCAACCGACCTCTATCATGGGAGACAACTCGCCAAAATAATTGCATTCATTAGTGCCATCAACGGATTAGCGCCCATCGCCGCCCCACTGAGCGGAGGCCTCGTTGCCCAAATTGTCGGCTGGCGGGGAATTTTTTTGATCCTTTTGTCCTTAGGAATTTGTTTGACGTTAGGGTCTTTGTTTTTTCGAGAAAGTCTGCCTCCGGATAGAAGAAGCGGTGCTGGCTGGAAAAATGTTTTAAAGGGTTTCGGCGACATTCTCAGAGAAAAAGGTTTCATTCCCGCCTCCCTTGCCTATGCATGCTCAATATCCGCCATTTTTTGCTATATCTCAGCAGCTCCGTTCATCATTCAACAGGAATATAACTTGAGCGGCGTACAGTTCTCCCTCATCTTTGCTTTCAACGCGTTGGTCATCGCTTGCGGCTCGATCCTGTCCGTCAAATTCAGTTCTGTTGAAAAATCTTTAAAGTTCGGAGCACTTCTTGCATTTTTCGGGGCGGGCTGTTGTCTGCTTTTATATTTCCTTAGTCAGTCGCTCCTCGCTTACCTAGTTCCTGTCGCCCTGATGCTCTTCGGACTCGGTTTCATGTTTCCTAGCTCAACCACCTTGGCCATGGAGAAAGGCAGAAAATACGCAGGTATTGCTTCCTCCGTTGTCGGAGGCCTCGGCTATCTCGCGGGAGGTTTAGCCGCCCCGCTGGTTGGAATCGGCGACATCAAGCTTGCTTCGTTTAGCTGGAGCTTCGTCTTCTTATTAGCTGGCCTCCTTCTCATTTTTTTCTGTGATCACAGGAAAACGAGACTTTAGACCGGTTTCGCGATAAAGCACTCAAAGAAAAATCCCGCCTCGGTGAGAGCGGGATTTTTCTTTACTTAAATTTCTTTAAGATGACTCTGCGCTTTCTTCCTCAGGCTCATCCTTCTTGCCGAATACTGCACACAGCCAAATGCCGACCTGGTACAGAATCACCAGCGGCAATGCCAGCAAGCACTGGGAAAGAACATCCGGCGGCGTCACAATAGCGGCTAGAACGAAAGCGCCGACGACCATATAAGGGCGAGCCTTCTTTAACTTTGAAATCGAAGTAATGCCCATGCGGTTCAAGACAACCACAATGATCGGCACTTCAAACGTTAAACCAAACGCTAAGAAGAGCGCCAGCACAAAGCTAAAGTACGAATCAATGTCTGGTGCGAAGTTCACAGAGTTCGGGGAGAATCCGGCAATGAACTGGAACACCATACGGAACACAATGAAATAGCAGTAAGCCATTCCGAGGAAGAACATCACCAAACTCGAAATAATGATCGGAGCGGCAAGTTTCTTCTCTTTTCGATAAAGTCCCGGAGCGATAAAGCCCCAGAGCTGCCACAGCACATAAGGCAGTGCAATCACGAAAGCGACGAACAGCGTCACTTTCAAAGGCACCATAAACGGTGCGATCACACCGGTGGCCAGCAGTTTTGCGCCCTGAGGCAAAGCCACCATCAGCGGCTTACTCAGGTAGTCGAAAATCTGCTTCATGAACGGCGACAAGCAGGCAAAAACCAGCAGAACCGACACAGCCATACGGACAATACGGGAGCGAAGCTCAATTAAATGAGCGACGAGTGTCTGCTCGCGGTCATCTTCCGGCCCGTCTTCCGGGCGTTCTACCAAATCTTTATCACTCATTATTTAAACGCGTGAAATACGGGTTTTGTTAACATGACTGCGCGGCGCAAAGCGTCCGGCGCCGGTCTTGGAAACAGAAGCGACCTTCTGAGCCTCAACCTGCTGCTTGAGCGCATTGATTTCACGCATTAAGTCGGCAAGCGTAGGAGCGTTGGGGTCGGCCATCGGCGCATTGGCCGGCGCTTGTCCGAAATTGTAGGAGTCGACAGTAGGAGCCGGGCCGCTCAGTTCCTGAGGCAACGTCGGTTTGATGTCGGATGCACCCCAGTCAAATGCCTTTTCCAGCATAGAGGTGTCGACCGACTTGTCGAGATTTTCCCAGGCGGCGTTCTTGCCCTGACCGGCAGCGACAGAGGTCGAAGCAGTTTCGGTCTTAGCAGTACCGTCTACGATGTTCTCCATTGAAAGCTCGGCTTTCGGAGCGGTGGATTCCATCCACTGATCCTTAAGCTCCTTGGAAGCGTTGTCCATCGTGGACTTGACTTCCTGGCCGGCGGAAGTGACGGAGTCCCGCACATCGCTGACCTGTTTTTCAATAGAGTCGGTTGTGTTCTTCAGACTCGACTGAAGGTCGCTCGCCATCTTCTTGGCGTCCTCCTGAATCTTTTTCAGTTCAGAAAGTTCGACCTCTTTGTCGATATCGTTTTTAACCTGCGAGACGAATCTCTGGGCTTTCCCCATAAGAGAGCCCGCAGTCTTTGCTACCTGAGGGAGTTTGTCGGGGCCGAGGACGACCAACGCGATGGCCGCGATGACCCCGATTTCGCCCATGCTTAAATCAAGCATATGTACTCAATCGTGTTTGAATTAAGCCTGTTTCTTTTCTTCAGGTTTAGCTTCTTCTTTAGCAGCAGGTGCTTCAGCCGGTTTCTGGTCGGCAACTTGAGCCGGTTTAGCCGGTTCGTCCTGAGCTTCCTTCATACCTTCTTTGAAGCCCTTAACGGCGCCGCCGAGGTCTTTGCCCATGTTCTTAAGTTTGCTGGTACCGAAAATCAGAACAACGATAACCAGCACAACTAACCAATGCCAGATGGAAAGAGAACCCATTTTTTACTCCTAGAGTTTTGTCCAAGGACGCGGGCCGCCCAAGACATGTACGTGAATATGATTTACTTCCTGACCACCGTCATGTCCGGTGTTGATCACAACGCGGAAGCCGTTATTTGCACCCGCTTCTTTTGCCAACACAGGCGCTAAAGCCAGCATTTTACCTAAAAGCGGCTCTTCTGCTTTGCCCATGACAGCCAAAGAGTCGTAATGCTGTTTGGGGATAATCAGGAGATGAACAGGCGCAGCAGGGTGAATGTCTTTAAAGGCGATCACTTCGTCATCTTCATAAACTTTCTGGGAAGGGATCTCTCCCCTTGCGATTTTGCAAAAAAGGCAATCTTCCTTTTGCATACCATTCTCCAAGTTACTTTTATATTTTTAAAGAATTCAGCCGTCGGCTCAATATGGATAACCCTACCATAGGGTTCTCATTAACGCTTTCTCACGATTCTTTTCGATTCGCTTTTTCGACCAAACCTGAGGTTCCTTCTCTGCGGGCGAGCTCCTGCAGCACTTCTTCAGGACGGATTCCGGCCTGGGAGAGCACAACCATGGAATGAAACCAGAGATCGGCCGTTTCGTAGATCAGATGGTCGCGATCGCCGTCTTTTGCGGCCATCACGACCTCGGTAGCTTCCTCACCGACCTTCTTTAATGCGGCATCGGGTGCTTTCGAAAATAATTTAGCAACGTAACTAACCTTAGGATCTCCGCCTTTGCGGCTATCGATGACATCGGCAATTTCGCTGATTACAGGAACTCGTTCCATTTTTTATTCCTTTAGTGATGTCCCTTGCCGTACATCTCTTCCGGAGACTTCAGGACAGGAGCATTCTCTTTCCAGTCTTTACCGTCCCAGCTGCGGTAAAAGCAGCTTCTATGGCCGGTGTGACAGGCAATATTTCCTTTTTGTTCGACCTTGTAGATAACGGAATCACCGTCACAGTCGAGCAAAATCTCAAAAATTTTCTGACGATTGCCGCTCTCTTCGCCTTTACGCCAAAGCTTTTGGCGAGAGCGAGAAAAATAAGTACCGAATCCGGTCCTGAGTGTCTCTTCCAAGGCTTCTTTATTCGCCCAGGCAAGCATCAGAATCGTACCGTCATGGGCGTCCTGTGCTATCACGGGAACCAGACCGTCTAAGTTAAAGCGGACTTCTTCAATCATTCTCGAAACGATCCTTAGTCAAGACGGACAGGAATACCGCGCTCCTGCATATAGCGCTTGGCTTCTTCGATGGTGTATTCGCCAAAGTGGAAAATCGAAGCGGCGAGTACCGCATCGGCATGACCTTCAACAATGCCGTCAACCAAATGCTGGAGATTTCCGACGCCGCCGGAGGCAATCACCGGGATCGAAACCGAGTCGCTCACAGCGCGTGTCAGTTCCAGATCAAATCCGGCTTTCGTTCCGTCGCCGTCCATGCTGGTGAGAAGAATTTCGCCGGCGCCGAGCTTTTCAACTTTCTTTGCCCACTCAACCGCATCAATGCCTGTCGGCGTTCTGCCGCCGCGGGTATAAACCTCCCACGTGCCGTCGCTTCTGCGCTTAGCATCAATGGCAACCACAATGGCCTGACTGCCGTAAATCGAAGAGGCCTCGGCAATCAAATCGGGATTATTGACGCCCGCGGAGTTAATCGAGACTTTATCCGCACCGGCATTTAATAAACGGCGAACATCTTCCGCTTTACGCACCCCTCCGCCGACGGTCAACGGAATAAAGACCTGAGCCGCAACGTCCTCAATCACTTTGAGGATCAGATCTCTTTCGTCCGAAGTCGCCGTGATATCCAGAAAGGTCAGTTCATCGGCGCCCTGCTCATCGTATCGGCGAGCAATTTCCACCGGATCTCCAGCGTCTCTCAGGTCGACGAAATTCGTTCCCTTGACCACGCGGCCGCCGGTCACGTCTAAGCACGGAATGATGCGTTTTGCGAGCATGAATTTATCCTTCGTTATTGGCCTGATTGTCTTTTGCGGCTTCTATCGCCTCGACTAAATCAAGCGCCTGTGTGAAGTCCAAGGTACCTTCGTAAAGAGAGCGGCCCAAAATCGCCATCGTCACGCCGTCGTCTTCAACGGCAAGCAGCTTGCGGATGTCATCCAGGTCTCGGATACCGCCGGAAGCAATAACGGGAATAGACAGCTGGCTGGCTAATTCGGCCGTGGCTTCAACGTTGCAGCCGGTAAGCATGCCGTCACGGCTGATGTCGGTGTAAAGAATGGCATCCACACCGTAGCCTTCGAATTTCTTAGCTAAGTCAGTGGCAGAGTGTCCAGTGTTCTTTGTCCAGCCGTCGGTCATAACCATACCGTCTTTGGCATCCAAGGAAACAATGACGCTGCCGCCGTACTCACTGCAGACGTCATGCAGGAATCCCGGAGCTTTCACGGCAGCCGTTCCGATCACGACATAGTCCACGCCGAGGTCGAGCACTTCGCCGACGCGTTCCAGCGTGCGCATACCGCCGCCGACTTCAATTTCAACGTCTTCTGCGAATTCACTGCAGATCTTGCGGATCACGGAAAGGTTCACGGGCTTTCCGCTTCTGGCCGCATCCAAGTCAACCAGATGCAGACGTTCGGCGCCGAGTTCAACCCAATGACGGGCCTGAGCAACGGGGTCGGTATTGAAGACAGTAATGTTGGAAGTTAAATCTCCCTGGCGAAGACGAACACAGTGCCCGTCTTTAATGTCAATAGCGGGAATTAACAACATGATAAATACTCGTTAAGGATTCCAAGTCAAAAAGTTTTGGTAGAGAGCTAAACCGGCTGCAGCGCTTTTTTCAGGATGGAACTGCGTTGCAAAAACGTTGTCGCGGGCGACAGCCACGGTGACTTCCTCGCCGTAGAACGTCGTTCCGACGGTCAAGTCTGCTTCTGTCGGTTTGGCGTAATAGCTGTGAACAAAATAAAACCAAGCACCGTTGGTGATACCGTTCCACATGGGATGTTCGCGGGTCTGCGTCACCTGGTTCCAGCCCATCTGAGGAACTTTGAGGCGTGCGCCAGTTTGATCCACACGGTCGGAAGCAAAGCGAACGACGTCGCCCGGGAAAATGCCCAGGCCCGGCGTATCGCCTTCTTCACTGTGTTCGAAGAGCATCTGCTCGCCCACACAAACGGCAAAGAACGGTTTGTTTCGGATCGCGTCACGCACCGCTTCTTCCATACCGGTCGTGCGAAGATTCTTCATGCAGTCGGGCATCGCGCCCTGTCCGGGGAAGACCACACGGTCTGCTTTCAGAACCTCTTCGGGGTCACCGGTGACCAGCACCTGCGTGCTGATCGGTGCAATTTTTTCAATGGCTTTGCTGACGCTGCGCAGATTGCCGGAGCCGTAGTCAACGATGGCTATTTTCATAACACACCTTTTGTGGACGGGATAACGTTGCGGGCGCGGGGATCGTACTCGCAGGCCATGCGCAGCGCGCGGCCGAAGGACTTAAAGACGGACTCGCACTGATGATGAGCGTTGATGCCGCGCAGATTGTCAATGTGGAGCGTGATGCGGGCATTGTTCGCGAGCGCCAGGAAGAACTCTCTCGGCAACTGGGTATCAAATTCGCCGATCATCGCGGCAGTGAAATCGACATTCCAGACCAAATAAGGACGGCCCGAGATATCCAAAACTGTGCGTGAGAGCGCTTCATCAAGCGGCACGTAGGCAGAGCCGAAACGTGTGATTCCGGCTTTGTCGCCTAATGCTTTGGCCAGACACTGGCCCATCGCGATTCCAATATCTTCAACGGAGTGGTGTCCGTCGATATGAAGATCACCGTCGCACATCACGGTTAAATCGATTTGGCCGTGGCGTGCAATCTGGTGCAGCATGTGGTCGAAGAATCCGATACCCGTACGAATATCAGCTTTACCGGTGCCGTCAAGATCCATCGATACCAGGATCGATGTTTCTGCCGTCTGACGCTTTACATCGGCTCGTCTCGTCATGATGAAATCCTTATTTCTTTTCCAGATCGTGAACGCGGTACATGGCGCTGGCAGCGTGGGCCGTCAGGAATTCGCCGCGGGCAAGCACGTCGGCAATACGGCCGAGTTTTTCTGCGCCGTGTTTGCTGACCTTCAAAACGCTCATGCGTTTCTGGAAGTCCCAAACACCGAGCGGGGAAGAATAGCGGGCGGTGCGGGAGGTCGGAAGAACATGGTTCGGGCCGGCACAGTAGTCGCCTAAAGCTTCGCAAGTGTAAGGGCCGACGAAGAGCGCACCGGCGTGGTGAATCTGGTCAATGTATTTGTCGGCGTCCTGAACAGAGAGTTCCAAGTGTTCGGGAGCGATCGTATCGGCAACCTTGCAGGCTTCTTCAATGGAACGCGTCACGATGATGGCACCGCGGTTATTGAGCGAAGCGGAAATGATGTCTTTGCGGGACATGCCTTTGATCTGACGATCAATGGATTCGGCCACTTTGTCGGCAAATTCGGCGTCATCGGTCAGCAAAATTGCCTGAGCCAATTCGTCATGTTCTGCCTGGCTGAAAAGATCCATAGCAATCCAGTCAGGATTGGTCTTACCGTCGCAAATCACCAGAATTTCAGAAGGACCGGCGATCATATCAATGCCGACGGTACCGAACACATAGCGCTTGGCAGCAGCCACGTAGGCGTTGCCCGGTCCGACGATCTTGTCAACGGCAGGAATAGTTTCCGTGCCGTAAGCCAAAGCGGCAATGGCTTGCGCGCCGCCGATGGTGTAGCACTCTTTAACGCCGGCCAGGCAGGCCGCGGCAAGAACGAGCTGATTGGGTTTGCCGCCCGGAGTCGGAACAACCATCACAATCTTCTTGCAGCCGGCAACGTGAGCAGGCATGGCGTTCATCAGAACGGAAGACGGGTACGCGGCTTTACCGCCAGGAACATAGAGACCGACGGAATCGAGCGGAATGTAGCGGATGCCGAGCTTTGTTCCGTCTTCTTCCGTAATGGACCAGCTCTGTCCGAGTTCGTGTTCGTGGAACTCGCGGATACGTTGAGCAGCCTGAGTCAGGGCGTCTTTCTGGTCTTTCGGAAGCGTTTCAAGAGCTTCTTTCAGGTCGTCTTCGGTCAGACGGAATTCGGCAACGCTCTTGGCGTCCATATGGTCGAAACGATTGGTGTACTCAAGGACGGCCTCGTCCCCTCTGGCGCGGACATCCTGAACGATGGCTTCGGCGCGGCGTGTGATTTCGGGATCAACAGAGCTGTCGACTGCAACAAGCTCAGAGAATTTGGCCGCGAAATCGGGCTGCTGTGTATTCAATCTTCTAATGCTCATTCTTTTTTCACCGTGTTTGCAAAAATTTCGATTAAGGGCAGCAGTTCCTGGCGCTTCAACTTCATTGCGGTACTGCCGACGATGAGGCGGGAGGAGATGTAGTCAATCGTCTCCACCTCAACTAAGTTGTTTGCTTTAAGTGTTGCTCCGGTACTCACCAAGTCAACAATGGCGTCCGACAAACCGGAAATCGGAGCTAACTCCATCGAGCCGTAGAGTTTGATGAGATCAACATGCACACCGACGCGCGCATAGTAGTCTCTCGAGTACTTCATGTACTTGGTCGCGATTCTTAAGCGTGCACCGCGTTTGACGCGGGCGGCGTAGTCAAAATCGCGGGGACAGGCTACGCACATGCGGCATTTGGCGATATTGAGGTCCAAAGGTACATAAAGACCGGCGCCGCCGTGTTCGTACAAGGAGTCCTTGCCGGCAACGCCCATGTCGGCTGCGCCGTACTGGACGTAGGTCGGGACGTCGCTCGCGCGGACAACCACGATTCTCAGATCCGGATTATTGGTTCCGATAATGAGCTTGCGGGAAGTTTCCGGATCTTCTAACGGATAAATTCCGGCTGCGGCCAAAAACGGAAGCGTCTCAGTAAAGATTCTTCCCTTTGATAATGCCAACGTAATCATGCTTTTACTCTCTTAATCTTGGCGCCGAGGGACGAAAGTTTCTGCTCCATTTTTTCGTAGCCGCGATCCAAGTGATAAATACGATCCACCGTCGATTCGCCGTCGGCTGCTAAAGCGGCAATCACGAGCGCAGCACTGGCGCGCAGGTCGGTTGCCATCAACGGGGCTCCGGAAAGAAGATCGACGCCGCGCACCACGGCATTGTTGCCGTCAATGGTGATATCGGCCCCCAAACGTTGCAGTTCGGGTACGTGCATAAAGCGGTTCTCAAAAATCGTTTCGGCAACGTGCGAAGCACCCTTGGCTGTCGTATTGAGCGCCATGAACTGGGCCTGCATGTCGGTCGGGAATCCGGGATACGGAGCCGTGCGGATATCCACAGCCTGATGTTCCCCTGTGCCGTCAACCTCGATCCAATCATCTCCGACGGTTACTTTGGCGCCGGCTTCTTCGAGCTTCTCGATCACTGCGGTCAGCGTATGGGGATCGCAGTCTGTCACTCGAACTTTGCCTTTAGTCATCACGGCGGCAACCAGGAAGCTTCCGACTTCGATACGGTCGGAAATCACGCGGTAAGTCGTTCCGTGAAGTTTTTTGACGCCTTCGATTTCCATCTGAGGAGATCCGATGCCCTTGATCTTGGCACCCATCTTCACCAGACAGTTCGCCAAGTCAGCGACTTCGGGTTCACGGGCAGCGTTGGCGAGCACGGTTGTGCCTTCGGCCAGAACGGCGGCCATTAACAGATTTTCCGTGCCGGTCACAGTCACCATGTCGGTCACGATATTGGTGCCGATAAGCTTGTCAGCATGCGCCGTGACGTAGCCGTGTTCAATAGAAATATCGGCCCCGAGTGCTTTGAGACCTTTGATGTGCTGATCTACAGGACGAGCTCCGATCGAGCATCCGCCGGGCAGCGACACTTGGGCCTTTCCGAAGCGTGCGAGCAGCGGGCCGAGCACCAGAATGGAAGCACGCATCGTTTTAACTAAATCATAAGGAGCTTCGGTTGAAGTAATATGCGAGGCATCGATCGTCACTTTATGACCTTCCTGCGTGACCTTGCAGCCGAGTTCCTCTAAAAGCTTAAGCATGGTATGAACGTCAGCCAGATCCGGCACGTTCACAAAAGTCATCGGCTCATCTGTAAGAAGTGCGCAAGCCAAAAGGGGAAGAGCCGCATTCTTAGCTCCGGAAGCTTTGATCTCACCTTCAAGCGCGACACCGCCGGTGATAACTAATTTTTGCACTGAACAACTCCAATCGAATCAGCGTCTTGAGCGTTAACCTCCGCGTTAACTCTCTTAATTTATGGACAAAATGAGTTTAAAGCGTGATCTCGAGTTTAACCAAGATCACGGCAATGATTTTTAGATTTTTACTTAGCGTATTCGCGCCAATCTTTGTTATCCATCTTGACGTAGTCCTTGCCTTTATAGTTCACGACCTTGGCATTGGCATTCTCAGAAACAGAATGCGTCTGCGGCAGGTCTTTCACAAGGTCTTTCAGAGGAACTTCCCCTTCCGGTTTTCCGAAGTAGTTAGTCTCTAGAACACGGCCGATCAGAGAGCTCACGGCAAGATAGCTCGTCTTAGTATCTACGGCAACCGGGCTGTCTGCGGGCGTTACGCCGATGAATTTCACCAAAGCAGGCACATGTGTAATGGCCGGGCTCGGAATATCACGCAAGTGCGCGACCTGAACCTTGTCGCCCTTTTCCGCTGCGCCATGCTCCGGCACAACAACCAGCATGACCTTGCGTCCGCTCTTTTCCAGATCGGTAATCAGGCTGCCTAAGTCATCGAGCATGGCCTGAGCTCTGGGTTTGAACGGAGCTAAACGGCGCTTGTTGGCAAAACGGTTGCCGTCATGCAGCGCGATCATGTTGATAAAGGTTGCACTTCTGCCGCCCTTGTCCGCAGCAATGGTGTTTTCGTAATCCTTAAAGACGGCGCGGGCGTCCCCGATCGGCTCTTCGTCAAAAGAGTCATAGCGCTTCGGATACTTCATTTCCGCAAGCTGCGGTGAAAGCCCGGCCAGATGACGCAGACTTTGATAGAAGTTGTCGTACTTACCGCTGTGGTCCATGAAAACGTGCTGGTTGTAGCCCAAACGAGCCAGACGGTTCATGATTTCGCAGTCGGGATTGCGGCCTTCGTACAGATCTTCATGAGAAGGCTGTCCGCAGACCGACTTCAGCAGACGCAGCGCAGCCGGACCGGAATAAGACGTCGCGGAGTTAAAGTTCTCGAAGCGGATATTGAACTGCTTGAGAACTTCGTGATTTTCCAGACCCACGGCCTTCAAGTCGTCGTTGGAAAGTGAGCAGATATTCAGCAGAAGAATATCGAACGGCGTTGAATCTTTCGCCAGCTTGTCCGGCCACTCGGCTCTGCGGTCTTTTTCCGTGTCGTGGAAACGCTTCAGCCATTCATCGAGATTCTTTGAGGTAGGTTCAGCAGTCTGAGGAATGAGGTCGCTCTTCTTTTCTTCTTCTGCCGGTTTCTTGGCGTTGTCAACTGAAGCGACAACCTCAGTTGCCGGCGCCGGTGCTCTGAGCTGGGCCACAAAGGGCTGCCAAAGCGGTGCGCAAAGAAGAATAAACAAATAGCCGACAGTAAACGTCGTCACGCGGATATAGTCACGGATTGCGTAATAGATGATGATGAGCGCGATTCCGGCGCCGATCATCTCAAAGTTCAAAAAGTTCAGAGCTGAGTCGAGGAGATAGCCGCTTTCCATCGCCGCAAGGTTATGGAAGTTGCCTCGAATGCTGTCCAACCCCGGCAGCCAGCTTTCGGAGTAAACCAATGCGGCTGCACAGACCACGGCAACTAAAGTACGAAACCAGCGCAGATAGCGGTTGCCGATCGGGAAGAGGACAAAAACCAAGAGCAGAACATTCTGCAGAAGGTTCAGCGAGAGATATCCGAACCCTCCGAGTAAAAATTCTCCGATAAAAAATACATTCCACAGACCGAGGCCGGTCCATTTCACTTTCGTCTGCTTGTTTTTTTCAGTCGCAGCCATGCTCAGAACTTAACTTTATTAGTTGTTTTTAGGTGTCATTGTTTTAACGGCCACGTTGTCGGTAGGCAGAATCAGGCGCCCCTTCTCGTCGAAGGCATAGGTGCGGTTATCAAAGCCCAGACCGAAAACAGTCAGCACGTTGCGGTAATAATTATCGCCCTTCATTTCCGTCGAGGTGAGCACCGTACGAATCACCGCACCGGCCTTATCTGCAGCCACATAGGGCAGAAAGCAGGCGCCGAAAGCATTGACCTGACGATTGTTGACAGTCATGTCGCCGATGTTGACTTTTTCAGGCGGAATATTGGTTGCCTTGACGAGATTAATCATCGGTTCGTACTGGCGCATCAGCACTTCATAGTTCTGATCTTTAGGCGACAGAATGCCGGACCACAGGTAGGTTCGGATGGCGTTGTAGCTGCCTTCCATCTGCTGAGGATCGACAAGGCGTCCCTGAGCGTCAAATTTAGCCCAGTCCGGCGCCACACCGCTCGGAGAGCAGCGCACCATGGCGTTGATGGAACCTTCCAGCACCGGGAGCCAATACGGATCGTAATCGGCAAAGCGGCGCAGGATGTGCGGCGGATAGTAGCTTGGGTTGATGGTGATCACGCCCTTCTCTTCAAATCCGACGCGGCCCGGAAGGATGATCTTGCCGACGGTCGGCACGTCACGAACGAGCTCTTTAAGCTTGGCAAGGTAACCGTCAGCCTTCGGAAGGTAGGAAGGATCATTCCAGATGCGGGCCGCTTCGATCAGACAGTAGGCAATCCACATGTCCGAGTCGGTGGCGTTGTTGGTATCCAAGATCTTGCCTGTTCCATTGGGCTTGCCGTCCGGAATACCCCAAAGCCAAGCAGGCTGATTTTCGCCGAGATTCTTTTCCGTCCAGGCAAACATCTCGTCAAAAGCCTTTTTGTCATTGGCAACCAGAGCGAAGAACATCCCGTAGGACTGTCCTTCAGAAGTCGTAATCAGCTTGGCCTCGCTGTAGTCAACGACGCGGCCTTCGGGCGTAAGATTCGTTGCTTTAAATTGATCCCAAAGTTCCCAGGCACCCGCAGGAGCTGCGAACACGGCAGAGATCAGGCAGGCAAGAAGAAAGTTCTTTTTCATGTTGCGGTCTCCTTCCTCTTAGTTGCGGCGGTTGCGGAAGCGGATTAAAGAATGCATCAGGTAGTAGATGCCACCTGCAAAGAGCAGTGCGCACACCAATGTGAAGAGCACAAGAAGAAGCGGCTGGTCTAAGAGCGAATACCAAACTCTCTGGTGCCACGGCAGGGATCCTGTGTAGTAGTCAGGGCCCACCATGTAGCTCGCAGGCTGAGCATTCGGTTTGAATATCGCCACACCGCCACCGACCATCTTCAGGTCTCCAGGGTTCATCAGGCGTTTGTTCAGGAGGTAGCTTCCGTCCTGACCGTCACCTAAGATTGCGACGACCGAGCGGCCGCTGCCGTACGGAGATTCATACTGAGCAATCGTGGCAATGCCGGTGTCTTCCGTGACAGTGGACTGCGGAGCAGCGTCTTTAGACTTTGCTTCGAAATTAGACTTCAAGTTGCCTTTAACTTTTTCAAGAATAATCTCGGGCTCAAGTTTGCCGAGATTATCGATATCGGCGCTGTTTTCAGCAAAGACCAGAATGTCGCGGTGCTGAGCGTTATCATTCTGGATGGCAGAGTCGAACGTAACTTTCGTGACGGGAGCACCCGTCTGCGCACCGAAGCGGCCCATTGTATTGAGCATCGTCGTCATGACGTTAGCCGGCGCATCTTTCTTCATCAGCACCAAGGTCTGAGACAAGTCGGCATACTTCGTAAACGGATAGCCGCTCACGGTAAAGAGCTTCAGATCCGGCAGGCGTGCAAAGTGATAGAAACCGGAGAAGTCGATCGTGGAGTTCGGATCGATTTCCACCTGGTTCGGAATCAAGGTCACGGACTTGCAGTTGGCCTGAGTTCCGCCGTCAACCGCCAAACCGTATTGGAAGTCAAACGTCAGCTGATTTTCCGCGGACAGCAGGCGGCTCGGAATCGATGTGTTGTTCCACAGATTTGCCAAGCCATTAATGAACGAGAACTGCGACATAAACGAGTTGCTCGTTTTTGTCGGGCTCAGGTCATAGGACTCGACCAACTGGTCATTCAGCAGGAAACGCATCTGGGCCGGTTCTCCGCCCATCGGACGCGTGTAGCGATAGCGTAGGTCTAGATTCACATTGCTGCGATTGACCATGAAAAGGTCCGGCGGGAGACGTACGTCGAGCTTGATCGGAGCCGGATGCAGACCGGTGCTGGTGAGCTGGCCGCGATACTTGGAAAGCTTCTCGAACGGAATCTTTTGATCGGTGTTGACCCAAGACGGCGCGTCATAAGCCTTGCGATCCGGTTCGCCTTTGAAGTTTTCAATCGTGACCATACCGCCGGCAATTCCTGCGTCAGCAGTCGCCAGATAACGGGCAGCTGTCAGCAGATCATCGGCGTTGCGCCCGGCAATCACCAAAACCTTGGCGTATAAGCTGTTCGGCGCATTAACGATCGAAATCGTTGGCGCTTCGACTCTGGGCAGGAACTTCAGGAAGTCGGGACGGCTGTCGTTGGTGACAAAAGCGACATAGTTCTGCTCGGCCGGCTGTTCGTTGTAGTAGACCGGGAATTCAATTCCGCGCCACTCGGAGCGCACACCGGCCCATGAAGCAAGTACCGCGGCAGCTTCTTTGAAGCGATTATCAGGTGTAGAAGCAAAAACCATCGGCAGCGTCGTTGCAGACGGACTGATGGTGTTGACAAAAGGCGCCGGCAGGATCGAAAGATCATTGGCCAAACGCAGCTTCTGAGTATTCAAAGACAGGTAGCTCGAAGAGTCGACCGTCAGCCATAAAGCAGGATTTGCGGGAGAGCCGCAAATCTGCGTGTACTGACCGACAAACTCCAGCGTCAGGCGGTTGGAGCTGTCAAACTGCTTCGCATTGAGATCGACTGTGGCGGAAACCTGATTGCCGAGCTGATCTTTGGTAATCGGAAGACTCTTCTGCAGCTGGCCGTTTAAGTAAACATTGAGCTGGCTCTGCTGAGGAATCAGGGCCGGAGACGGCGTGTAGCGGAGCGTGACCGAAGCCTTGGAAATCAGCTCGTTCTTTGCAGAATAAAAACGGAAAGATCTTTCGTTGTAGATGCCTGTCATCTTGATCTGTTCAATCGCTCCTTCCGTGGAGTAATTAAACAAGGGGCTGTCTTTGCGGATCACCGGGATTTCGTCTGTCCGGAAGGCCGGCTGAACATCCCGCATAAATGTGGCGGGTTCAGGGGCGGCGGACGCAACGCTCGCAAAAGCTGCACTCAGTGCGCAGAGCACTGTACCGGATAGAAGAAGAGAGAATCTTTTATTCTTAAACATATCTGACCGAGATCTTCCGAATTACTCATTAATCCGTATTATTTCTAACTGCGTAAGATTTTAGTTCGTTATTACGCGCTATGAGCCGATGAAATTGTTTTAGGCAAATTGTTTTAGGCAAGTAGAGCGGATGGGTTTCCTCGAAAGGAGAATTCTTGTTTTCGCGTCTAAGTGACGGGACTCGAGGAATAAAACTGATGACCCACTTAAATGTCCAAACCGAGGCCTTCAGGAACCAGCCGGCCTGAGGATTCGAAAAATGCGCAAATGCCTCAGCGCCCATGCGCGCCATGTGCAGCAGCGCAAAGAAGCCGTCAAACATGCCATAGTCTCTAACCTTCGCTTGTCTCTGGATCCAAATATCCGGCGTTCCGAACGTGCACTCGACATATTCCATTTCTTTGGTACGCGTCGGCTGAGAGACCAAAAGCTCGACAACGCCGTTTTCAAAAGCGGCCGTCACTGTGCAGTCAAACGTTGTCGAAGGCTTTTTCTTAGGGCCAAAAACCAGCTTTACAGGCTCTTCGAGCGAAACCTTGCTTAGGTCTGAAGCGTTTTTCAAGTCTACGACGCAGTCTTTCTGAGAGAAAGCGGACATAACGGCCGGAATCGAAGTCTCTCCGACCTGAAGGTGTACCGGTGCGGTGAAGGACACACGCGGGAATTTGCGTTTCTGGACACTTTCGACCGTCACGGCCATCGCGGCAAACAGAATGATCAGGTTGTAGATAATCCAGCCGAGGTTGATCAAAAGCATCAGAACTTCGTAGGCGCTGGCTCCGACCATTCTGTAGAGGCCGATAAAGAAGCCGGCCAGGTTTAGGAGCAGCAAATAGAAGTACGGACGAGCGACAGCCCAGTCCAAATATTCTTTATCAATTACGCCACCCTTAGCCGTCACGTTGAATTTACCCTTGTGAGGCGCGATAAGTGCAACGAGTGTCGGCACGAAGATGTACCAGGATAAAATCGTTTCATAGAGCGCGCTGATAAACGGGAATCGATAGCCGCGGTGAATCATGTACGTCGTCATCGTGGAGTGAACCATATGCGGGATCAGGTACACGAAAATAGCGATCGCACTGGCGTAAATCACGTAGATATTGGCAAAGAGGAACGGCAGCGGAGCGATTAAGAAGATGATTCGCGGCAGTCCGTGCAGGAAGTGGATCATCGCATTTAAGAAGCACAGGCGCTGCGGAATCGTCAGGCCCTTGCCGAAAAGCGGATTATCCAAGCGGAAAATCTGCACCATGCCTCGGGCCCAGCGGATTCGCTGTCCGATATGCGCCGCCAAAGTTTCCGTACTCAGACCGGCAGAAAGGGGCGTACTTAAGAAAGCCGAAGACCAGCCTCTGCGGTTGAGCTTCAAAGAGGTATGCGCGTCCTCGGTCACCGTTTCCACAGCAATGCCGCCGACTTCTTCCAATGCTTTACGGCGCATGATGGCGCAGGAGCCGCAGAACATCGTTGCGTTCCATGTGTCATTGCCCTTCTGAATGAAGTCATGGAAGAGCGAGTTCTCATTTGGAACATTCTCTTTGAGATGCAGGTTCTTTTCAAACGGGTCCTGCGAGTAAAAGTGATGAGGCGTCTGCACCAGAGCGATTTTCTCGTCCTTTAAGAACCAGCCCATCGTCTTTTGCAGGAACGTTTTTACCGGTACGTGGTCGCAGTCAAAGATGGCAATGAAGTCGCCCTTAGTGATGCCCATCGCGTGGTTAATGTTGCCGGCCTTGGCGTGCTTGTGTTCTTCGCGCTCGATATAGCCGGCGCCGACTTCACAGGCAAAGTCTTTAAATTCCTTACGACTGCCGTCGTCCAAGATATAAACATTGAGTTTTTCTTTGGGCCAGTCTACGGTGAGCGCTGCGTACACCGTCGGTTTCACAACGTCCAGCGGTTCGTTGTAAGTCGGAATGAAAATATCGACACTCGGCCAGCGCTCCTTATCCTTCGGCAAAGAGGCGGGTTTACGGTCAAGCACCCAGCAGACCTGGAAGTAGCCGAGCAGCATCACGATGAAGGCATAGGTTTCAGCGATGATCAGCAGCCATGTAAAGATCACAGAGGTGTAGCTGTTGGGATTCAGTGTTTCCGAATAACGCCACCAAACGTAGCGGGACGACACGATGACCGAAATCACGATCAGCATCAGCAGCGTAAAGCGGGTTTGCGCCTGAAAGAGTGTAAGCGCGATCACACCTAAGATCAGCAGGAAGATGACTTGTTCTTCCAAACTGAAGGGCTGAGTGATACAGAGCACGTAGAGCACGAAGCCGATCGCGAGCAAAAAGCCCACGAAGATCTTCTTAAAAAGCGACAGTTTCTGTTGCTGAGGCTTATGCTGTCCGGTCTTCTCCTTGCCTTCCGAAGCCAGTTTTTTAGAAACTCGCTCAGCGATCATTCGTGTCCCGCGGTTAATCCTCTTGAAAATGTGATTGACCCAGCGGAACAGAAAGAAGCGGCTGGCATACGTCGAATGCGACAGACGTTTAGCGGCATCTTCTTTGCTGCCGGCAACAAACATCAGAAAGCTGAGCTGAACGAGGCCTCGAATGGGATCAAGCGGCCGCAGATTATGAAAGTCGATCTGCGGAAAATAATAGGTTCGGTTTTTAACAATCTTTTGATAGAACCTGTTCTCAATCGGAAAGATCAGCCAAGCCAAACCGAAACAAAACATATTAATTCGGTAGCTCCATTTTCCCGAACAGTTATTCGTTAACCAACGGGACAGCCTGCCGGTATGCACTTTCACCTGGGAAAGAATCTGAGAGAACAGCATATCAATTTAGTGTCGCTTCGAAGTACTGCGCCTAGTATAAAAGCGTTGCGAACGAAGAAATGGCCCGATCCCCAAATCTTGCACAATCGATAAGCTTTTTGCATGTGTGAATTTTTTCCTTCCCCACCGACGCCAACACTAATCTTTACAATTTTTAGCCTTCCGCCGGCCTTATGGCTCAGTTAGGCGCAAAGGAAGTATCCGACCCCGAGGATTGTTCATTATCATTGAGAGATCAGAATTTACTTTTACAGACAAAGGGGTTTGTCAGCCATGATCAAAACAAAATTGCTGGTTCCTGCAGTTGCTCTTTTCGCTCTTGCCGGATGTCAGACTAACGGCGACATGTATCGTTCCGATGTTTACGGGAGCAACCAGGTCAACCAGGCCCAGCAGGTGCAGACAGTTGAAATTATTGCAATTCAGCCTGCCCGCGTTGCCGTGAATAATCAGTCCGACCGCAACGTTTCTCAGATGGTCGGTACCGCCCTCGGCGGTATTCTCGGTGCTGTGATCGGCAACCAGGTAACACATCATAGAGACAGCGGCACTGCTATCGGCGCTATCGCCGGTGCTGCCTTGGGCGCAGCCGGATCCAGCGCGGCCTCTCCGCAAAATTCTTTGGTTGACGGCGTCCAGCTGACCTTCAAGATGAACGGCAGAATCTTCAACTCCGCTCAGGTCGGTCAGATGTGCGAATTCAAGTACGGCCCTGCCATCATGACATCCACAGGCCCCACAAGCACTCGTATTCAGCCGAACAACCCGTACGGCTGCAAGCGATAACCTTTGTTCCCGTGTTTTGGTGAGGTTCAACGAATATGAAACTTAAACTTCTCGCCGCTGTATGCGCATTTGCGATCGGCTCGGCCGCTTCGGCTCAGATCACCGAGACCGTGACTCCGCTGGTCCCTCTTTCTCCGTCGGACCAACAGATTCTTAACGTCCAGCAGGCTGAACGTCAGATTCAGGCAAACGAACAAGCAGTCGCTTTGGAAAAGGCTCGCGCTGCTGAGAAAGCCGCTCGCCAGCGTGCTGCTGCTCAGGCTCGTCAGGCCAAGGCAAAAGCCGAAGCTAAAGCTGCTCAGCAGGCTAAACAGCAGGCAGCTGAAGCGGAAGCCGCTGCTCAGAAACAGAAACTCCAAAACTATCAGGATCAGATGATGCAGATGGATTTGGAAAGCAAACGCCTCGACTTAGAAGCCAAGCGCTCCAAAGTTCAGACCGAAATCGACCTGAACAAGGTTCGCCAGCAGCAGGCAATCGACAGCCTGAAGAATCAGGCTCCGGCTGCTGCGCCTGCCCCGGCTCAAGCACCCGCTTCGGCCCAGCCTTAATTAGACGCAGTTACGAAAAGGCCCTCTGAAATTTCGAGGGCTTTTTCCCGTTTTCAACACCAGAACAGCAAGACGGGGGCATTGAGCCCCCGCCAGTTCTATCGTCTCGGTTTTTTCGTTTTCTTAACTTGCCGTAGTAGAGTCGAACAACTCTCTAACGGCACAGTACAACCTCATCTTCTTCCTCAGCGACGCTGCCTCCTCGTATATGGAAGGAGGTGTCTGACCCGCAACCTCCATGATGTCTCTGACTACACTGTTAAATCCGCTGGTGCCGTAAAACTCTATCCCTTTTGCTGGGTTGATCAGAGCAATAAGCGCGTTGTTTAAACCATCGATGATTTGCTCAGTAGTCGCCTTTTTATTTTCTTTTTTAAGCTTGTATTCCAAGAATCGGTGCAGACATAGCGCCAGAAAGCAAATTAAGAAATGTCCTCTGACGTGGTCCTCCAGTCGAACATACACAGGGCGAGCGCTGAAGCTGCTCTTTAAATGCCTGAAGCTGTCTTCAATCTTCCAAAGATTTTTGTAGATCTTTACGACCTCTAGTGCCGGGGCTGTCAGTGAGGTTTCAACAACATGGATGCCGTCGAACTTAGACTGCTCTGCAATTAGGGTGTCGTCAATTCTGGCTGTCTCGGCATTTATATCTACGAGGACGTAGCTTCTGCCACCTCGCTTAAAACCGGCTTTAATGTCGGCCGGATTAGCGACAAGTTCCCGAGCCTTTTTGACCAGCCGTTCTCTGTCTTTCTTGTCCTTCCTGGCCCGAGAGGCCGTCCAGGTAATAATGTATCGGCGATTAAGTTTGCTTTTTACGGTCTTTCCTGAGGGTGTTTTTTCGTGATTAAGCTTGACTTCGAGCTCTTTTTCTTTCTGCCCATCAGGTTTTTCAAAGACATACTGCGGCGTGTCGTACTTAATCGGACCGTCGGTTTGGATTTCTTTGTACCAACCGTAATCTATGATTTCTCCATCCTCGTTCACTTTCTTCATTGGAATTCTTCCTTCCTCAGAAAGCACCTGAGCCTTGATGTCGTCGCTTGCCCCTCTGATTTTGGAGGATAAAACGTAGTTATCGCCCAGCTTTACCAAAGAGTCGATATTGCTCTTGCTGTTGAGGCCCCGGTCGGCAACGACAGTGAAGCTTTTGATGTTAAATTTTTTCTTTAACTCATCAACGAAGGGCACCATTGTCGCGCCCTCAGCCTGATTGCCTTTATACAACCTGTAGTCCAAAGGAAGTCCGTCTTTGTCTGTTGCCAAGGCCATCACGACCTGGACTTCATTAAATTTTTTGTCCTTTGAGAATCCGAAGTCTCTGAGACTGTCTGCGTCCGTGCTCTCAAAGGCATAAGTTGTGATGTCATAGAGACACACAGAGGTATTACGCTCAGGGATTTCTTTGCCGATTTGCCTGTTCCAATAACGAATAATGTCCGTCTTGTGCTCGCTCAAAACGTCCAGTGATTTATAGACATGATCAAGATTGTCTAAGTCGATTCCGAGATAGTGACGGGGTCCCACAAGACAGGAACGGCGTTTGGAGGCGGGATTGAGAATTCTGAGCAGAACTAAGTCCTTTGTAATCTTTGCCAAATCGTACTGAAATTCGGAGCATTTCTTGATGTAGTCAAACTTTGCATCAAACCTGAGCTGGTCGTACAGACGCTGAAGGATGAGGCATCCGGCGATGCGGGATTCAAAAACGGCTTGTCCATCTAGGCTTTGCTGTTCCAGAAGTTCTGATAAATCGGCACTAAGAGTTTTTAAAGACGAAGGGGAGGAAACCAATTGTCTGCCCTTGCAGTTTCGGTTCATTTCATCGACTTCCTGCCGGATCTTCTCCAATGCGAGAGGGTCCTGAGCCAATAAGTCCTTCTTTTTGCCAAATCGTTTAACGATCTCACGAACAGGGTGACGGATCCCGGGCTTCCGAACAGAACACTCAATGTAGACGCTGGGATTTTCCAGCTTTGAACTAAACCCAAGTCTGTAGTGCATAGCGCCTCCTAGGCTAATCTCAGACTTATTATACTACAAATAATACTTAAGATTATAAAATATTTTTAGCGAAAAAAGTGAGTCCACGGGGGCTCGCAAAGAATTTATGCTTGTTTAGGTATCAAAAACGGGAGGGCTTTTTTCATATCTCAAGGTCTTACTTGATCAGGTCGGAAAGACTGTAAAGCTTGACCAAATTTTGGAAGGACTCAGGAGCATTGATCACTTTCAGCTCGGCGTTTCTTGCCTGAGCCCTTCGCATCCATTCCAGCACGACGGCCACCGCGGCGCTGTCGGTTTTCTGCACATCTTGCATATCCATCACGCTGTCACCTGAATCAATGGCCTGTATGCCTTGGTTCAAAATCGCAACGGCATTATCAAAGCCGATGTGCTGAGCCTGCAACTTCATCCTTACTTCCCTTTATTGGCTTCAAGCTTCTGCACGCGGTCTTTCAGCTGAGCGATCAAACCGGTAAGGCCGGAGTTCCCGATAACGGAAGCAAACTGAGAACGATAGTTCTCAACGAGCCAAACACCGCCGACGCAAACGTCGAAGATCTTCCAGTCTTTACCGGTATTCATCAGACGGTAGTCCAGCTGAATCGGATCGCGCTGGCTGGCTACCAAGCGTGTGCGGACGATCGTCAGACGAGGATCATTGCTCGGACGAGATTTTGCCGGCTCGACCGTGTAGTTGTTGGCTTCCTTCAAGGCGCCGGAGTAGACAGCAGCGAGAAGCGTGCGGAACAGTTGCATGATCTCTTTACGCTGAGCTTCGTTAGCCTTTCTCCAAGAAGGACCCACGGCCATACGTGTCATCGTGGCGAAGTCTGTATAGGGCAGAATCTTTTTATCTACAAGCTGATTAACATGCGCCGGGTCGGCTGCTGCCAAAGCCGGGTCTTTCTTAATTTCATCTAGAACCTGAGTAGATACGTCCATGACCAATTTCTCCGGAGCAAGACTCGGTTCAGCAGTTGCCGCGACTCCGAAAACGGAGAGGAAAAACACGACAATCAGGCTAATCAGTTTTTTCATTTCTTTTCATCCATAGCGGGTTTATCAGCATCGTCAGCGTCATCATCGCCGAACGGGCTCAGCAGCGGCTGCTGAATCATTGCAGGGCCGTCACCGTTCTGAAGCGAGTTCTGGCGCTGCTGCAGGTAAGCGTTTCGTGTCGCAACGTACGGGTCGACGGTCTTATCCAACATATCCGTGACCGGAAGCAGGCGCTCTCTGGCGTTGACGAACTTGGCGCCCCACCACGGCCATACGAACCAGTCCCTGCCGACGTACGTGTTCGGATCCAGGAAGACTTCAGGAACCAAGCCGACGGTGTCACGAACGGTTGAAGGTCCTAAGACCGGAATGACAAAATACGGGCCTTTCGGAACGCCCCAAGTTGCAAGGGTCTGACCGAAATCTTCCGGCATACGGGGAATATCAACCATCTGGGCTACGTCGAAAATACCAACGACGCCGACAGTGGAGTTAATCATGAGACGGAACAAGGAAAGAATGCCTTCTTCGACTTTTCCTTGAAGAACATTGTTGACCGCATTAGACGGCTCCATCGTGTTCTGGAACACGCGGGTCACACCTTCGCGCACGGGCTTCGGAGTGATGAACTGATAGCCCTTTGCCAAGGGACGGATCAGAATAAAGTCCAAACCTTGGTTAAAAGCAAAGGTCTGACGGTTCAAGGTTTCCCAGGGATCGTCGGGATTCTGACCGGAGTCTTTCGGGACGGAGGCACAGCCGGACAGTAAAGCAGCTCCGACGAGCGCAAGAGCCAAGATCTTCTTTTTCATTTTGTTATTCCTTCTTCGAACCAGCGTTTTCTTCAGCCTTATTAAACATGAATTGACTGATCAAGTTCTCTAAAACAACAGCACTTTGAGTAAATTCTATTCTTCCGCCGTTTGTTAAGTCCTTATCATCGGCTCCGGGCTGCAGGCCGATATACTGCTCACCGATTAGGCCGGCCGTAAGAATCTTCGCAGAGGTATCTGCCGGGAACTTGAATTGGTTCTCCATAGAGATCACGACTTTTGCCTGGAACGTGTCGTTGTCGTAGCTGATGGATTTGACTCGGCCAACGAGCACACCGGCGCTTCTGACCGGAGCGCGGGCTTTCAAACCGCCGATGTTATCGAAGTAGGCGGTGACTTCGTAGCCCTTGGAAGTAGAGAACGAACTCAGGTTTGCGGCCTGGAGCGCTAAGAACAACAGAGCAACAATGCCGCCGAGGACAAACAAGCCGACGAGGAAATTAATTTTTGTATTCTGATTCTGCATGACTGACTTTCCTTTCTAACCGTGCGTAAACATAAAGGCGGTCAGAATGAAATCCAACCCTAAAACAACAAGAGATGAAACAACAACTGTTCGCGTAGTCGCGCTCGAAACACCTTCCGGCGTTGCACGAGCTGTATAGCCTTCGTAAAGCGCAATCGCTCCGACGGCTACGCCGAACACAAAGGTTTTGATAATGCCGTTGCCGATATCGGGGCCGACTTCAACACCGGCCTGCATCTGTGCCCAGAAGGCGCCGGAATCCAATCCGATCAACGGAACAGCCACGACCCAGCTGCCGATAATGCCGACAGCGGAGAACATGATCGCAAGCAGCGGCATCGAGATGACGCAGGCCAAAAAACGCGGTCCCAAAATTCTGCGGATAGGATCGACACCCATCATTTCCAGAGCGGAAAGCTGTTCACCGGCGTTCATCAAACCGATCTCCGCCGTAAGCGACGTACCGGCGCGCCCCGCAAAAAGAAGTGCCGTCACCACCGGTCCCAGCTCTCGGAGCAAGGACAGAGCAACTAAAACGCCGAGCGCCTGCTCACTGCCGTAGCTCGAAAGGACGTAGTCGCCCTGAAGACCGAGCACAAAGCCAACGAATAATCCGCTCACCAGAATAATGACCAGTGAGTAATTGCCTACAAAATACAGCTGTTTGAGTGTGTCTTGAAAACGCGTAAACGACGGGCCGAGGTTTACAACTAAACGGAAAAGAAAGCGTGAGAAGTTTCCGAGCGTACGCACGCCGGAAAGCGCCCAGGCGCCGACGGAACTGATCCAATTAAAAATACCCATCATTTCAGACCAAGCTCCTGATTCAGCGGTTCGGCCGGATACTGGAATCGGACGGGACCGTCCGGCAAACCGTTAACAAATTGATAGACGAACGGATCTTTGCTTTGACGCAGCTCGTCAGGTGTTCCGTGTGCAGCGACTTTTCCGCTGGAAATCATATAGACGTAATCTGCGATGCCGAACGTTTCCTGAACGTCGTGCGTGACGATCAGACTTGTTGAGCCGAGAACAGTGTTCAAATTGCGGATCAGCTGAGCGGTCACGCCCATAGAAATCGGATCTAAGCCGGCAAAGGGCTCGTCATACATAATGAGCATCGGATCGAGCGCAACGGTTCTGGCGAGCGCTACGCGGCGGCTCATACCTCCGGAAATCTCAGACGGGTACAGTTGAGCGGCACCGCGAAGTCCGACCGCACTGAGTTTGAGCAAAACGAGGTCACGAATTAAAGCTTCCGGAAGATCCGTGTGCTCACGCAGCGGGAAAGCGACGTTATTGAACACCGTCATATCCGTAAACAGCGCTCCGAACTGAAACAGCATTCCCATCTTTCTGCGGATGCGGTACAGAGATTCGAGATTGGCCGTATTCAGCCGTTCTCCGTCAATAAAGACCTCTCCTTTATCCGGCGTCAGCAAACCTCCGATAAGTTTCAGAAGGGTTGTCTTGCCCATGCCGGAGCCGCCCATAATGGCAATCACTTCGCCCTTGCGGAAGGATAAGCTCACGTCATCCAAAATGACGCGGGAGCCTTCCGCATAAGAAAAGCTCATATCCTTAATTTCGACAATCCAGTCGTTGTCCTGTCTCTCCATCGTCGACCCAATAAAACCAAAACAGGCATTCTTACACAAATGCCTAATTGATCGATTATGCCACACCCGCGCGGGCTATTCCTTTGATTAAAGGCGTTAAATCGGATTCAGCTAATCACGGGGTAAAGAATTTTTTACATTTTTTATGCAGAAAAAGAATAAAGGCAGCCGAAGCCGCCCAAACTTACGAGATCATGCCTGTGAAGGACTTCTTCGAACGCCTGATGCTTTGAGGTCCGGATCATCCGGAGGCACAAGCGGAAAATTTTTCTTAACCTCCGCACTAATATCTGCGGCCCGCCCCGTCTGAAGATCGACAAAAGTCCATTCAGTCCAACCCTGCATACAGACTTTATTGTCCCGCTTCAGATAAAAGCAGCGGCGGCTTTTGGCGCCGTCCATGGTCTCTACCCAAGTAAGCATGGTGAGTTCGTCGCCTTCGAACGTGGGCCGCAAGTACTCAATCTTATGAGTACTTGCAACAAACACTTTCCCGATTCCCAGATAGCGGTCCATCGTCCACCCAAGAGAGTCCGAGTGAGCAAGCGCCGCCTCTTCCATCCAGCGCAGATATTCTTTGTTGTTGGTATGACCCAGCACATCAATTGATTCTTTGCCGACCTTGATCGGAAATCGGAAAATTCGTTCCATGAGCAGTATGCAAAAAAAGAATTAATTTTGCTCGTCGCTGAGGAACTTGTCGACAGCCTCAGCGCACCGACGGCCTTCAGCCAGAGCGCGAACCACCAAGCTCTGGCCTCTGCGGCAATCGCCGGCTGCAAAGACCTTCGGAACATTCGTGCGGAAGGCATCTTTTCCTTCGTACGCCGCCTGGGCATTGCCGCGCATGTCGGTTTGAACGCCGAACGCATCCATCACCGGGCTGCTCGGATGCAGGAAACCCATTGCAAGCAGAACCAGGTCGCTCTCGATTTCGAACTCGCTGTCCGGGATTTCTTTGAAAGTTCTGCGGCCGGTGACCGGATCTTTCATCCACTCCAGACGCACGGCTTTAACACCGCGGACCCGTCCTTCGCCGTCGGACAAAAACTCCTTCGTGGAAATCGCATAGTCCCGTTCACCGCCTTCTTCCTGAGAGGTAGAGGTACGCATAACGGCAGGCCAATTAGGCCAAACCATCGACTTATCGTAGGTTTCCGGCGGCTTCGGACCCAAGTCGATCTGCAGGACCTTTTCTGCACCTTGACGAATCGCGGTGCCAAGGCAGTCACTGCCGGTGTCGCCGCCGCCGATGATCAGAACCTTTCGATCTTTGGCACTGATATCTTCGTCAAAGGGCTCAGAAGCGTTGTGCTTATTCTGTACCGGGAGGTATTCGAGCGCGAAGTGAATACCTTTGAGATCACGGCCTTTCACCTGCAGATCTCGCGGCGTTTCGGAACCCACAGCAAGCACGACGACTGAGAAATCTCGAAGGAGCTCGGAAACATCGATCGTCCGTTCACTGTCGTTCCAAATTCCGTGCGGATGATCTGGAACGCCGATAGACGTAGAGCAGCGGAACTGCACGCCCTCATTTTCCATCTGTGCAATCCGGCGATCGATCAGACTTTTATCCAGCTTGAAGTCAGGGATGCCGTAGCGGAGCAGGCCGCCGGGGCGTTTGTTCTTTTCAAACACCGTGACGGCGTAGCCCATGCGAGCCAGCTGCTGCGCACAGGCGAGTCCCGCAGGACCGCTGCCTACGACCGCGACCGACTTATCTTTGTGCTCCTTGGGAGGCTCTGGTTTGACCCAGCCCTGATTCCAGGCATTCGTGATAATGGCGCGCTCAATGGACTTAACGCCCATAGCTCGCTGCGTGTAATTCATGATGCAGCCGTTTTCGCACAGCGCTGGACAGACACGAGAAGTGAACTCCGGGAAGTTATTGGTTGAAGACAAGACATGATAAGCCTTCTCCCAATCTTCGCTGTAGACCAAATCGTTAAATTCCGGTGCGACGTTGTGCAGCGGGCAGCTGAATGTGCAGAACGGTGTTCCGCAGTCCATACAGCGAGCGGCCTGCTGCTTTGCTTCCTGCTGACTCAGCGGAGTAATGAACTCGCGAAAATGCGTCTTACGCTGAGCAACCGGTTCGTGCGCCTGTTCGAGGCGCTCAAATTCCATAAATCCTGTTACTTTTCCCATGGTTCACCTCAGGTGGCTGAATGAGCAATGCCTTTGAGCAAAGCTTGTTTGTATTCTTTCGGGAAGACCTTCACGAACTTCTGAAGGCTTCTCGGCCAATCGTCGAGAATGTCTCGAGCTCTCTGACTTCCCGTGTAGAGGAAGTGACGATTGACCAGGTCTTTCAGGATGCTTTCGTCTGTCTTGCCGAGGTGCCAGGCGCTGTGGTCGCCCGAAGCGGCTTGGTCTTTATCCGGCAGCACAGCACAGAGCTCGACGCTTTCAGAGTTGCAGCGTTTCGCAAACGTTCCGTCCTCGTCGTAGACATAAGCAATACCGCCCGACATACCGGCGCCGAAGTTTCGGCCGACATCGCCTAAAACCACGACAGTTCCGCCGGTCATGTATTCACATCCGTGATCTCCGCAGCCTTCCGAGACTGCTGTTGCACCGGAAAGTCGAACCGCAAAGCGCTCGCCTGTCACACCGTTGAAGAAGGCTTCACCGCTGGTGGCACCGTAAAGAACCGTGTTGCCTGCGATGATGTTTTCGTCGCCTCTGCCGCGGAAGTCGGTCGGGCAGCGAACGATGATGCGGCCGCCGGATAGGCCCTTACCGACATAGTCGTTGGCTTCGCCGACCAGGTCGAGCGTGACACCGTTGGCAAGGAAAGCGCCGAAGGATTGGCCGGCTGTACCTGTCAGCTGAATGTGCAGTGTATCTTCAGGCAGACCTTCGGCACCCCAGCGGCGAATGATTTCGGAAGAAATCTTCGTACCGACCGTACGATGAATGTTCTTGATCGGAGAGATAAAACTGACTTTTTCTTTCTTCTCAATGGCATTGCGGCAAAGATCCAGCAGCTGGTAATCCAGTTCCTTTTCCAGACCGTGATTCTGCTTGACGCTTTGACGGCGCTTGTTCGGGTCGTCAACCTCCGGTTGATAGAGAACGCGAGACAGGTCGAGGTGAGCACACTTAGCCGGGTGCATCTTCTTCTGGCGCAGAAGATCGGAGCAGCCGACCAAGTCTTCAAACTTGCGAATACCCAGGCTTGCCATGATTTCACGAACTTCTTCGGCAACGAAGAAGAAGTAATTCACAACGTGCTTCGGTTCACCGTGGAAGCGTTTTCTGAGCTCTGGATCCTGGGTTGCGATACCGACCGGGCAGGTATTGAGATGGCACTTACGCATCATCATGCAGCCTTCCACAACCAGCGGAGCCGTCGCAAAGCCAAATTCGTCAGCACCCAAGAGCGCACCGATGACAACGTCACGGCCGGTCTTAATCTGACCGTCCACCTGGATTCGGACGCGGTCTCTCAAGTTGTTGATCACCAAAGTTTGCTGGGTTTCAGAAAGGCCCTGTTCCCAAGGCGTACCGGCAAACTTAATGGAAGAAAGCGGAGAAGCGCCTGTACCGCCGTCGTGGCCTGCAATCACAATATGATCGGCCTTTGCCTTAGCGACACCGGCAGCAACTGTGCCGACACCCTGCTCGCTCACGAGCTTGACGCTGATGTCTGCCTTGTCGTTGGCCATCTTGAGATCTCGGATCAGCTGAGCCAAGTCCTCGATCGAGTAAATGTCATGATGCGGAGGTGGCGAGATCAAACCGACACCAGGGATGGAGTAACGCAGCTGAGCAATGTATTCACTAACCTTATGACCGGGCAGCTGACCACCTTCGCCGGGCTTGGCGCCCTGACTCATCTTGATCTGGATTTGGTCAGCGCTCGACAAATAGGCTTCAGTCACACCGAAACGGCCGCTCGCAACCTGCTTAATACGGGAGCGCAGAGAGTCGCCTTCTTCCAACGGAACGTCGGCCACGATGCGGTCTTCGCCCAAGATCGACTTCAGCGTGTCGCCCTTCTTAACAGGCGAAAGGCCTTCACGCATTTCTGCTTCATAGCGTTTCGGATCTTCACCGCCTTCACCGGTGTTGCTCTTGCCGCCGATTCGGTTCATGGCCACGGCAAGGACCGCGTGGGCTTCTGCAGAGATAGAGCCGAGCGACATGGCGCCGGTCGCAAAACGCTTCACAATTTCTTTGGCCGGTTCCACTTCTTCCAGCGGAATGGCCCTGGAAGGATCCACGTTGAATTCCATCAGGCCGCGCAACGTCATCTGGCGCTTGCTCTGGTCGTTGATGATTTCGGCGTATTCCTTGTAAGTCTGATAAGAGTTGCCGCGTGTGGCGTGCTGAAGTTTGGCAATTGCTTCAGGCGTCCACATATGTTCTTCACCGCGGGCTCTCCATTGATATTCGCCCAAGGTCGGAAGCAGTTTGTGACGATGGTTCTTATCGGCAAAGGCTTCCTTGTGCTGTTCAATAGCTTCGCGCATCACGTCAAAGATGCCCAAGCCGCCGACTTTGCAGCTGGTTCCGGGGAAGTAGCGATCGACGAACTCTTTATCCAAACCAAGTACTTCGAAGATCTGGGCGCCGCGGTAACTCATGTAAGTTGAGATACCCATCTTGCTCATAATCTTCTTGAAGGTTTTACCGATAGCGTGAATGTAGTTCTGCGTTGCTGTCTTTACATCGATCCCGCTTGGGTTGCCCGGCTTGTAGAGTTGTTCGATGGTTTCCAGTGCGAGATACGGATGAATTGCTTCGGCGCCGTAGGCAGCCAGAACGGCCATATGGTGCGTCTGAAACGCACTTCCGGTTTCGATGACAAGACCGGTATTCGTGCGGAGACCTGCCGCGATCAAGTGTTGGTGAATCGCACTGATAGCAAGCGGCATCGGGATTGCGACACGCTCTTCGCTCATCTTCCGATCCGTCAGGATCAGAATGTTGTAGCCGTCTTTAACGGCATCCACAGCCCGTGCACAAAGAGAAGCCAAACGAGCTTCTACACCTTCTTCGCCCCACGCAACACGATAAGTCGTGTCAATTTCATAGGAGCGGAACTTATCTCCGGTGTAGCGGTCGATGCGGCGCATCTTCGCCATTTCTTCCATACCGAGAATCGGCTGGGAGAGTTCCAGACGCAGCGGCGGGTTGACGTTGTTGATGTCGAGAAGATTCGGACGCGGACCCACGAAGGAAACCAGCGACATCACAAGCTGTTCGCGGATCGGGTCAATCGGAGGATTGGTCACCTGAGCAAACAGCTGACGGAAGTACTGATAGAACGGCTTGGCTCGGTGAGAGAGCATCGCAAGCGGTGTGTCGTTTCCCATGGAGCCGATTGCTTCTGCGCCTTTTTCCGCCATCGGGCGCAGAACAAACTTAATGTCATCTTCGCCGTAGCCGAACGCTTCCTGACGTTTGATCAGAGAAACCGGATTATTGTTGGGCAGCGGAGGCGGAGCAACCACGTCAGAGAGATGAATGTTCAGGCGCTTTGTCCATTCCTTATAAGGATTGCTCAGAGCCAGGGTACGTTTGATTTCTTCGTCTTCAATGATGCGGCCCTGTTCGGTATCGATCATGAACATCTTGCCCGGCTGCAGACGCCATTTCTTTTTAATTTGACTCTGAGGAATCGGCAGTGTTCCTGCTTCAGAAGCCAGGATCACAATATCGTCGTTGGTCAGAATATAGCGACCCGGACGAAGACCGTTTCGGTCGAGTACGGCACCGATGCGCACACCGTCGGTAAATCCGACAGCTGCCGGACCGTCCCAAGGTTCCAGCATGGCTGCGTAGTATTCGTAGAAAGCGCGCTGAGCCGGATCCATCTGTCCTTTTGCCTGCTCCCAAGCTTCAGGAATGGTCAGCATCACGGCCTGAGCCAGCGGGTAGCCGCTCATGACCAGAAGTTCAAGCATGTTGTCTAAACAAGCCGTGTCGCTCTGACCTTCGTAGATGATCGGCAGCAGCTTCTTGACGTCATCTCCCAGGACGGCTGTTTCAACGGCACGTTCGCGGGCTCTTAACCAATTAAAGTTGCCTTTAACCGTATTGATTTCGCCGTTGTGCGCAATCATGCGGTACGGGTGGGCAAGTTCCCAGCTCGGGAATGTGTTGGTCGAGAAACGCTGATGAACCAAAGCAATGGAGCTGACGACACGAGGATCATTGAGATCTTTGTAGTAGGCACCGACCTGATCTGCCAGCAAAAGACCTTTGTACACAATGGTCTTTGTCGACATTGAAGGCACGTAGAACTCTTTGCCGTGCTTTAATTTCAAAGCCTGAATTTTGTGACCGGCAAGCTTGCGAATGACGTACAGCTTGCGTTCAAGGGCGTTCGGCACCATGACGTCGGGACCGCGGCCGATGAAGATCTGACGAATAACCGGAGCGGTTTCCAAAACCGTCTTCGACATTCTGATAGTGGTGTCAACCGGAACGTCTCTCCAGCCTAAAACAACTTGGCCTTCGGCCTTCACGACGCGTTCCAATTCCTGTTCGCAGGCGCGCCGAGAAGCGTGCTCACGCGGCAGGAAAATCATGCCGACGCCGTAGTCGCCTGCGGGCGGCAGAAGGATGTTTTGTTTAGCCATTTCGGCGCGGAAGAAGGCATCCGGAATTTGAATCAAAATACCGGCGCCGTCGCCGCACAGCGGATCAGCACCGACCGCGCCGCGATGATCAAGATTTTTTAGAATTTGCAGCGCCTGCGTCACGATTTCGTGACTGGCCTGTCCTTTGACACTGGCGACGAAACCGACACCGCAAGCGTCATGCTCATAAGCGGGATCATAAAGTCCGTGCTCGGCAGCATCTTTCCTTTGGTCTGAGCGAGTGCTCATGGGGTTCTCCTGAATGGATTCTTTATTGAAGACTTGTTTGTTATAGAAGATTTAACTTCGCAAAATGCAAAGAAATATTTTTATGTGACACTAATTTATAAAAATTTTCTTTATTTATTTAATAAATTGGTGTCAGATTCAAGAGGGTTTATTGCGGATGCCTTGCGGGGGCGACCTCTTCCGCGCTGCGGCTCCATCCGTTCAGCCTCAACGCCTATAGACTCTAAGAACTTCTTGTCTGCGATCGGCCAGCCGCGTTTTACACAAGACATCAGCCTTTCCCCGAAAACTTTATCAGGACCGCGTTCAAAAAGATCCTTGTAATTTTTTTGCCGCTCAAACGGCGTATTGCCCAGTGCCCAATACTCGATGGAAGGCACCATGAAGTAATCGCTACGGATGCCGGCGTGATGGAAGTAGCTGCTCCACGGATAAAACTGCGGCTCTCCGTAACCGTAAACGAACGGCAGCCATTCCATATAAATTGTCGCCGCCAAAAGCCTGCCTTTTCCCTGCAGAAGCGAAGACTCAAATCTGCCCTGCCAAATCTTGCCGTTTCGCGAAAACTCGTCATTGAAGTAATGGCTGTACAGACGGCTTAGCTGCTGCACGAACCGAGAGAGATCCTCCGCTTTTTCTCGCGGCGTCAGCAGCAGATGAATTTGGTCGGTAAAAACCGCAAAGGCCGAAATGTCAGTGCTGTACGCACGAGAACCGTCTGAGAAGATCTGAAAGAGCTTCTCGATGTTCTTATCAAACGGAATCAAGGAGATTTCCGGCACACTTCTGAGGACAACATAGTGTGCCTGCGCAGCTGCAGACAATCGAGTCAAACGGGTCATGGGATTCGGGTCTTTTGGTTTTCTAGCCTATCTTACCGAGCCGGAAGCGCTTTAACTCAATAAGCCGTTAAAAAACAGCTGCGCTTCCACGGCTTCTCCGGCTTCAATCCTTCGGCCCTGGGGATTCGGAATCGCCGCCGCTGCATCTCGAAAAGCCGACGAACGGCCGCTTCCCTTCTGTACGGGAAGTGCAATGACTCTGCCCTCGAACGGCGCCAACTGCACGCAAATGTCGCCGGCTTTGCCTTCGTAATCAAATCCCATGAATACTTTTTGACGTCTCACAAAGAAAGGATCCGTTCTGAAAGACTGCCAAATGACGGGGAGCACGACCCGCTGAACAATGTTGACGAACCCGAGCGGATTACCAGGAAGGCCGAACAAAACCGCACCTTTGAGATTTGCGCATACAAAAGGCAGTGAACTCGAGAGTTTTGTCTGATCTTCGGACTGCTTCGCTCCGGCGCGCTTAAGCGCAAGCCGCAGCATATCGCTCTTACCTTGTCCGGTTCCTCCGACCGTGATAATAAAGTCGAAGCTTTGAGCAAGCACTTCCAGACGGTCGGCAATCGAATCGGCTTCGTCCTTCGCGTAAAAGATCGCCGTATCCGTCAGTCCCAGCCCGGAAAGAAGATTCATGAGATAGACCGCATTGCTGGAGTGGCGTCCCGCTGAACTCAAAGCGCCGGCTTCAGCAATCTCGTGCCCCGTCGCCAGGATCGCGGCCGAGGGGCGCTTCCAGACGCGAATGTTTTCAATGCCGGCCTCAAACAGCAGCGCCTGCGCTCCGGCGCCAAGGACCGTACCTTTTTTCAGAATAAGAGACCCTTTGGTCCATTCTGTCCCGCGCGGCAGGACGTTCTCGTAGGGATACACATCAGCAGCAAAATCCGGGGCTTGTGGATCAGAATCTGAAACGACGGCATCGGCAGCAAGCGGGAGAAAACCGCCGGTATTGATCCATCGGGAACCGTTTTTTTGTAACAAAGCGGGCTGCTCTCCGTTTTTGACCGGCTCACCCACTAAGGTGTGATTACCCTCAGTTGTGCTAATCGCCCATCCGTCTCTCAGCGACACGTCATAAGGCGGAATATCTTCCATGCAAACAACATCTTCGGCGAGTTCGCAGCCGAAACTATTGTCCGTGCTTACACCTACATTTATTCTTTTTGTTAGGGTTTCTCCTAGCTCAAAGGGGTAAAGTACAAAACAACCATTCATATTTTGTTGATCCTAAACACTTTTTGTTCTTCTTTTAGATGGGTATTTATTTTGTGTATCCACTAAAAAAAAATTGTAACTTCACAAAAATTCTTTTCAAGAATATTACAAATTGTTAGAATTTGTTCGTGTCGAAGACGAAACTGTAATAAACCGTCTCGGCATAACACCCCAAGTGCAGCGACTAGCTGCGGAGAACAAAATGACAACCAGATTCAAAGAAGTAGTTTACGCAAAGGCTCTCTCACGTGAGCTTCCCTCGGTTGTTTTCTCCGCCACAGAACCGATCCTTCTCACTCGCTGGACAATCAAACCCGTCGGCAGCGACGGCTGGTCTGTTGCCCGAATCTAATCTCTGCACCACAACGGACTCGCAGGGTCTCTCCTAGCTTCGTCCCTGCGTTCTCTCTCTGCGACAGTCTCTGTCGTTCCTCCATCAGGAGAAATTGAAATCATGTTTGATCTGAAAGACCTAATGTCTCGGGTAAATCTGCCCCAAGACATTACTCGACGCGGCTTCCTGCAGGTAGCTACCGTAACCGCAGCATTTGCTGCTATGAATCAATCCCGCGCGCAGACCGGCGCTCAGCCCTACATTATTTTGGAAACTCCAAAGGGCTTAATCGTCGGCGATCCCTCTCTCTGCGTCGACTGCCAGCGCTGCGAAATGGCTTGTACCGAATTTAACGACGGTAAGAACGACCCGGTTCTGGCTCGTATTCGTATCGGCCGCAATATTTGGTACGGTCCGGGCAACCCCGGTGCACGTCCTCTGCAGGGCGTTTGGGGCGACAGCACTGTCTATCAGGACACCTGCCGTCAGTGCGCCCACCCTGTCCCTTGTGCTAATGCCTGCCCGCAGGGTGCCATCCGCGTCGACCCCAAGACCGGCGCCCGCTATGTGGATGAAGACAAGTGCATCGGCTACGGACTCTGCCAGAAAGCCTGTCCGTGGGACATGATGAGCTTCGACCGCGAAAAACAGAAAGCCAGCAAGTGCTTCCTTTGCGACGGCGAACCGAAATGCGTGAAAGCCTGCCCGGCTGCCGCTCTGACCTATATGCCTTGGAAGGATCGTTCCGGCGAACCCGCAAGACGTCCGACCCACGGCTATCTGCCTGAAGAAAATGCTAACCAGTGCTCGGTCTGCCATGGTTAATTAAATCTCTAAGGAACTGCTATGGACAATATTCAAAAAAGATATGGCTACACCGGTCAGGGCCTGCGTGTAAATCTAACAACCGGCAAAATCACCAAAGAACCGACGTTCCCGAGATTTAAAGACGAAATCGGCGGAACTGCTTTGGGCTACCGTGTTTTCTGGGACGAAGTTCCTCCGAAGACTCAGCCGCTTGATGAAGCCAACAAGCTCGTGATCGCTCCGGGACCCTTCTCCGGATCCGGCGCCCTCTGCTCGAGCCGTACTTCCATTACGACCATTTATCCGACAATCTATCCGATGCCGATGATTGCCTCCGCTCATATCGGCGGCGACATGGCTGCACGCCTCAAACAGGCCGGCTATGACTTCATCATCATCGAAGGTAAATCTGAAAAACCGGTTTACCTCTACATCAACAACGACGAAGTCGAACTGCGCGACGCCAAAGGCATTTGGGGCCAGGGCACCCGTCGTGCACAGCAGATGCTTGCCGACCAGACCTCTCCGATGGCTTCTATCGCCGTGATCGGACCGGCCGGTGAAAACCTCGTTCCGATGTCCGTGCTCATCAGCGCCCGTCAGCATTCCGGCGGCGGTGTCGGCTCCGTCTTCGGATCCAAGAAACTCAAAGGCGTCGTTATCATCGGCGACCAGCCGATCCACATTCATGCCGACAAGAAAGAATGGCAGAAGATCACCGAACGCAACATCGATCTGTTCGGTTCTCTGAACCAGCACGTCGTTCCGTCCGCCCCGAACCCCCTGTTTGAATTCTGGGCCCCGGGCAGCCGCTGGAACGGTATGCCGGGCAACGTTTGGCAGAAAGCCAATCCGCCGATCACGCTCGGTGAAGATATGCGCAGCCCCAACAAGATTTCTTACCGTTGGTGCGCCAGCCAGTTCTTCCTCGGCAAACCTCAGGGTTTGAAGATTCAGGTCCGCAACAACGGCTGCTACTCCTGCCCGCTGCGCTGCTACTCGATCGTTGAAGACGAAGAAGCTGCTGCCCGCTATCACATCAATAAGATGACCGAACAGACCTGTATGTCTCTGTACTTCGGCCGCGTGATCTTCCCGAAGATTGCCACGAAACGCGACCTGCCGGCAGCCCGTCAGGCTTCCATGGTCGGCATCCAGACAATGGACGACCTCGGCGTATGGTGCAACTACGGTCAGCTTCACCGCGACTTCAAGAAGATGTACGTCAAGGGCCTCTGGAAGAAGGTTCTTCCTGAAAAGGAATACAACTCCATTCCTTGGCAGAAGATTGAAGACTGCGACGCTTCCTTCCTGCAGGATTTGTTCCAGCGCATCGCCTATCGTCAGGGTGAAATGGGCAAGTGGCTCGGCGAAAGCACGCCTTACATGCTTGGTCACTTCGGCATCCCCGAATCCGACTGGTCCACAGACAAATCCACAAACTACTGGGGTCTCGGCCATCCGAAACATCACGCCAACGAAGACGACGGTCAGGTCGGCGTGGTTCTGAACTGCCTCTACAACCGTGACCCGATGTGCCACGGCACCGTGAACTTCACACGCAGCGGTCTGCCGATCAATGTGAAGAAACAGATTGCCGAACACTTCTGGGGAAGCGGCGATGCCGTCGACGAAGTCGGCGACTACACGCCTACCAATGAAGCCAAGATGCGCCGTCTGCGCTGGATCATCTGCCGCAAAGAACTGCACGACATGCTCGGTCTTTGCTCTTGGATGGCTCCGTGGGTTGTGTCTCCCAACAAGTCCGAAAACTACATCGGTGACGATGACATGGAAGGCAAGGTTTATCGCGCCTTAACCGGCAGAAATACAACTGCTAAGCAGCTTGATGACGCCGGCTTCCGCGCCTTCACGCTGCATCGCGCCTACACCATGCGCGAAATGAATGAAGTCAATATGCGCAAGAACCATGACTTCTATCCGGCCTGGATCTTTACAGATGCCAAGGACAAACCGGCATTCACGAAAGGCACGATCCGTATGGATCAGGGTGACATTGAAAAGAGCTTCGATATCTTCTTCAAGCTGATCAACTGGGATCCCGCCACCGGCGCCCCGACCGAACAGGCTTACAAGGATATCAATCTCGAATTCGTTATCCCTGTCATGCAGAAAGAAGGCTTAATCCCCGGAAAATAGAGTAGTAAATTATGAATCACCCTGAAGCCAACTCCGCAATGGATGCCGCCCAGCTCAAAGCTGACATCGTCCTGCTGATCGATCTGATTACCGAACACAGCCGCAAGGTTGAACTGGTAACGCACGAAGACCTTCAAGACGAATTCCTCAGTAAGGCTCCCCTGCAACAGCCCATTCCCGTTTCTCAGATCAAGGCCGAATACGAAGCCATCCCGGAAATGGAAAGAAAGCTGCGCAATAAGGCCGACGACAGCCCCGAAGAGAAAGAGCGCAGACGTCTGATCTCCCGCAGACAGATGTTCGGTTCTCTCTTCAGTGGCGAATTAAGTCTTGCCGACCTTAAGGAAGAGCCGGCGGAAGCTGAGTCCGCACCCAGAGAGATCACGCCGGAGTACTTCGAAACCGTTTTAGCCGAGGTACTCAAAGGTCAGTACGGCATTGAAGATCTCACGAGCTGGGATAGCAAGCACTATTACCATTTCTCTCCGCTGCTTTCTGCCTCGTACGCCAGACTGCTTTCTACGCAGAACAATCCTTACGAGCAGATTTTGGACACGGTTCGCGAAAGTTCCCGCGTCTATCCGCGTCCCGTCGGAGTGTTCACCTTTGAATTTGCGCCCTTCCGAATCGATCCGACCGTGATCCAGGATGTCCTCGATCGAATCGCTGAAGATCCCAACGCCAAAGACATTCGGGTGACCGTGACATCCGCCGGAACCGTGTATCTCTACTCTTCAACTTACCTTGAAGATGCTATGGCGGACTTCCTCGCGGAGGAAATGGATCAGGGCGAAGCTCAGATGCTCTAGTAAAGACTCCCGGCGGAACGCCTCGAACGGGCCGCCGACATAAAGGTGCAAAATACTATGCTTACCAAAATTACAACGTTAACTCTCTCCTGCCTGGCAGCGATCGGTTTTTCTGCCGCCTGTGCCGCAGAAGGTTCTTACAACGTTAATCAAATCAACATCCCCGAAAAACCTGAGTTCATGGCTTCTCTCGGTATCGCTAAGGATGCCAAGCCCGATCTGACCAAAGACCAAAAGACCCAGCTCGCCGGCAAGGCATACCATGAAAAAGCCGATCAGCACTTCATGAGCGTCCATGCTCAGAAGGGCGTGAGCTGCAACACCTGTCACGATCCGAGAAGTCTTGACGGCGTCGCCTGGATGGCCGTTGTGAACAAACCCGTCATCCGTCAGACCTGCCAGGACTGCCATACGGTTCAGGCCGATGTGTTTGCGCACACCGATACACATGACAAGCTCGACTGCATTGCCTGCCATATGCCGAACGTTGCTTCTGCCGCCGACTATTCGACCGATCAGAACGCTGCCGGCCCCAAGGCTCTGCGCCGCATCCATACTTACAAGATCCTTGTCGACCCGAAGGCCTCCTCTATGGTTGAAGGTGAAGTCAAGGTCGGTAAGGACGGCACGGCCAAAGGCTATGTCATGGCCAAGGACGAAGACGGAAACGGATACGTTGACCTGATGTGGAGCTGCGCACGCAACACGCCTGCCGACTACACAGTCTTCGAAGGCAAAGGCTGCCATAACCCGGCAACGTCCAAACTCGACGAAGGCCTGATCTATCAGGATCAGAAAGAGGTCTACGGCGAAACTCTGAAGTGGCAGACTCCGATCAAGGAAGGCTACAAAGAAATCGCCGGAGCCATTCCCCGCATGAGAAAGCTTCTTGAAGTTACTCGTCTGAGCCCAGCCGACCAAACCGACGCCAGACTTCTTCTCGACAAAGCCGACCAGATTGCAACCATGATTAAGAAAGACGGTTCCTGGGGTATGCACGCCCAGAACTATCTGCTTGACCAAGTTAAGACCGCACAGGCTTATCTTGCCAAAGCCCAGCAGATCATGGACAAGGGCGGTTACAACAAGATAGCAACAAAATAAAGGAGTCCGGGGGAGCGTCTTTGGGCCGCTCTTCCGAGCTCCTATAGCGCGGATTTATTCCGCCGAGGAGATACATTGTGAGTACCATCAACAGGCGAACTTTCATTAAGGGCACGACTGCCAGTTCTCTGTTCGTTCTCACGCTGGCCGGCTGCTCTGAGAAAAAGAGCGCTCCCATTAAGAGTGCTCAGGCTCAGGGAGTAACGCAAGGTTCTGCCAAGCCCCACTATGTCATGGTCTTTGACCAGAACAAGTGCGTCGGCTGCGGCGAATGCAAAGAAGCTTGCGCCGAAACCAACAAGACACCTGCCGGTGTGTTCCGTCTGGCTTTAGAGCGCCAGAACGGGAGAGAACCCGGAACGGCTTGCCCGTACTGCGGAAAAATCGAGCCCTGCGACTGCGAACGCAAATATGTTCGTGTTTCTTGTCAGCAGTGTCTCGATGCGCCCTGTGTTCGCGTCTGCCCGACACAGGCAGCTCACCGCGATCCGGAAACCAACATCGTGACGATGGACCCGGACAAATGCGTCGGCTGCAAATACTGCATCGCCGCTTGCCCGTACAACGTCCGCTTTATCAACCCACAGACCCGCGTTGCTGAAAACTGCGACTTCTGTCTGCATACCAAATTGGCAAAGGGCGAGGATCCTGCCTGCGTCTCTAAGTGCCGTTACGGTGCTTTGGCGTTCGGCGATCTGAACGATCCGAACTCTTACGTCGCCAAGCTGTTAGACGTGAAGGATGCCGTCCGGGTTCGCACCTATCTTGGTACCGAACCGAGTCTGCGTTACATCCCGGTGATGAAGGAGAAAATTTAAATGGACGGAGCCATCAACTTTACAATAGGTTTATCCGAGGGCATCGCATGGCCCTGGCCAATTGCCGTCTATCTGTTCTTAGCCGGTATCTCGGGCGGTGCGGTTGCCGTTGCCCTTATGCTTAATTTCTTTAGGCATAAGACGGAAACAACGCCCATCATCAAATCTGCAAGCATTATCGGTCTGGCAACCATCCTGCTCGGTATGCTCTGCTTAGTACTTGACCTGACCAATCCTCTGTACTTCTGGAGAATTCTGGTCTACTACAACCCGACGAGTGTGATGAGTATCGGCGTCATGCTGCTGCTCTTCTATATCCCGCTGGTTGCAGTACTTATGGTGATGTCCTTTGCAGATACCTTCAGCAAGTGGCCGCTGTTAGGCTGGGTTAAACCGGTCTGCGACCGGCTGGAAAAATTCCGCGTCTGGATCAATGCCGTCGTCATGGTGCTGGCGATTGCCATCTGCGCCTACACCGGCTTCCTGATCTCTGCTCTGATCCGTTTCCCGCTGATCAACACGGCTGTTCTTCCCGCTCTCTTCGTTGCGTCCGGTATTTCCGCCGGTATGGCTGTCACTAAGATTTTGGCCGCCTGCTGCTTCGGAGCTCGCGAAGAAGATCCCGACATGCATGCAATGCACCAGGCCGAATGGCCGGTCATGGCAACCGAGGCTTTCTGCCTGTTCATGATCGCCATTGCCCTGCTCTCCGGCAACGAATCTGCCAAACTTGCCTTCAGCGCTTTCACAGACGGCATCTGGGCAGTCGTCTTCTGGGTCGGTGCCGTCGGTATCGGTTTCGGTATCCCGCTGATCGCGTCTCTCATTGCAGGCAAAAATACCGAGTCCAAGGTTTCCTTCTACTTTGCAGGAACCTGTGCGATCGCCGGCATGATGTGCTTGCGTCTGTTCATCCTCTATGCAGGACAGATGAACACCATCGTTTAAGCGCGATCAACTCATAAAATTTCAGCCTGTTCTCCTCTCGAGAATCGGCTGATTTTTTTTGCGCTTTTAAATCAGATTTCGAAAGCCGGATTCAGCACCCGGTTAAATTCTAAGACCGCATATCGATCGGTCATGCCGGCGATGTAATCAGCCACCGTCCGCTCCACACCGTAACGCTTAGACCGTTCTTGGTAGAGCGGCGGCAGCAGTGCCGGTGTACGGGCAAAAGTTTGATAGAGCTGAGTAATCATGTTGGCGGACTTTTCTACCGCCCTCAAAACGCGGTAATGGCGGTAGAGCTTGTCCATTAAAGTGCTCTTCAAAATCCTCATTTGAGCCTGGGCCTCTTTCGAGAAGGAAATCAGCGGCGTCTTCAAAGCCCTGACATCATCCGGAGACTTCGGCTGTGCGGCTTCAATATTGGCCCGACTCGTGGAGACCAAGTCATCGACCATGTAACCGATCAGCCGCCTCACCACTTCCTTTTGCTTGCGGCGCTCCTGAATATCCGGATATTCCGCATCGACTTGCGCATGGTATTCGGCGTACAGCGGAACGTTTTCGACGAGGTCTTTTTCATCGAGGTAGCCAACGCGCAGGCCGTCATCGATATCGTGCGTGCTGTAGGCAATCGCATCGGCAATATTGACGAGCTGCGCTTCAAGAGAAGGCTGCTCGCCTTTCAAGAAACGTTCGCCTAAAGCGCCGAGGCGCAGGGCGTTTTCCCGGCTGCAGTGCTTCAGAATCCCTTCTCGGGTCTCCCACGTCAGATTCAGTCCGTCAAAGTTCGGATACTGATCCTCCAGCAGGTCGACGATTCGCAGCGACTGAAGGTTGTGTTCAAATCCGCCGTGATCAGCCATGCAGCGATCCAGCGCCGTTTGGCCGGAGTGGCCGAAGGGCGTGTGGCCGAGATCATGCGCCAGTGCAATGGCTTCCGTTAAATCGGGATTGATCTTCAAAAGCGTCGCGGTTGTGCGGGCAATCTGAGCCACTTCCAGCGTATGCGTCAGGCGCGTGCGGAAGAGATCTCCTTCGTGATTTACAAAGACCTGCGTCTTGTATTCCAGTCTGCGGAAAGCGGAACTATGGATGATGCGGTCGCGGTCACGCTGAAACTCGGTACGCGACGTACTGCTCTTTTCCTCAATCGCTCGCCCTCGAGAGTTTGCAGAACTACAGGCGTAATCCGCCAGTTCAAAACCTTCCGTAATCATGGCTCATATCCTTCTTCCAGAAGGGCTTCCTTGATCAGGCCTTCGGGAACCTCTTCGATCACCGTTGTTCCGATCGCGACCGGCAGAATAAAGTGGGGAACGCCTTTGGTGCTCTTTTTATCACCTTTCATCGCCTCAATCGCTTTTGAGGCACTGATGCCGGCAATGCGGACTGGCAGTCCTGCTCGATGGATCAAATCTTGAATCCGCTTAACATCCCCACAGTTGATTTTGCCCTGCTTTTCAGCGGTCACTGCCGCCAAAACGGTGCCCACAGCCACCGCTTCACCGTGCAGCCACGTGCCGTAACCGGTGAGCTTTTCAATGGCGTGACCGAATGTGTGACCGAGATTCAGTTTGGCGCGTTCGCCCTTTTCTTTTTCATCTCGGGAGACGACGCCGGCCTTAATCTCGCAGGATCGTCCGACCACTTCGGCCACCGTCTCGGGGTCGAGCGCCCTTAACTTCTCCATGTCACGCTCGAGCTCTTCGAAATAAGTTTTATCTGCTAAGACACCGTGCTTAATAATTTCCGCAATGCCGGCGCCGATTTCTCTTTCCGGCAGAGTACGCAAAAAGTCAGAGTCGGCAATCACGGCTTCGGGCTGGTGAAAAGTGCCGACTAAGTTTTTTCCTGCCGTCATATTCATACCGGTTTTTCCACCGACGGAAGAGTCCACCATCGCCAGTAGTGTTGTCGGAACCTGAATAAAGCGGATACCGCGCATATAAATTGCGGCCGCAAAGCCGGCGAGGTCTCCGACCACGCCGCCTCCGAGTGCAATTACCACTGACTTGCGATCTGCCCCCATCGAGGCAAGTTTTTCAAGAATTGCCGAGACACTGCCCCAGTCTTTATAAGCCTCGCCGTCAGGCAGGACGACCGATTCCGTGCGGCACATCCCATTGCAAAGATCGGTAGCCTTTTTTAGATAGAGCGAACCAACCGTAATATTGGTGGCGATGAGACAGCTGGAAGGGTTGAGTCGTTTCAATTCCGCCGGGAGCTCTTTGATCACGCCCGACCCTAACTTAATGGTGTAGGAGTGGCCGGGAACTTTGACTTGTACTTCTTTCATTCTTGTTCTTTAACGAGTTGGTGTTGATGGATGCTGTTGAGGAGTTCTTGGGCCGCGCGTGCTGCCTTCATTCCATCCGTCTCATAGGAGATATCGGCAACTTCCTCGTACAAAGGTCCTCTTTCCTGCAGCAGACGGCAAATCTTCTCCATCGGATCCGCGCATTGGAGCAAAGGCCTATCAGTGCCCTGAGTGCGCCGGAAACATTCTTCAGGACTGACTTTAAGGTGAACTGCGACAGCCGGAGACGCTTTCAGTATTTCTCGGTTTTCTTCACGGGTCACAACTCCGCCGCCGGTGGCAACGACCATATCGGATGCTTTCGCATATTCCTGCAGAAGGCGGGTTTCCCGGCACCTGAAGCCGGCTTCACCTTCCGTCTCGAAAATGTGAGGAATTGAGACTCCGCAGCGCTCTTCCAGCTCTCGGTCGAGATCGACGAATTTCGTCCCCATTAATGCAGCCAGCGCTTTGCCGATCGTCGACTTCCCTGCGCCCATCATTCCGACGAGAAATATCGTTCGGTTCGGAGGTTGTACTGCCATATAGCTCCTTTGCTTTACTCAGCTGCGAATGTTCTAAATTTTAGCAACGCGCTTTCAATCCTGAGGATCAATCGCTGATCATTTGATCAGGAAAAACAAACCGATACAGCAAATGACGACGCCGAGTAATTTCCGTCCGGTAATCGGTTCGCCGTAAAACAAGAATCCTATGAACAGCAAAAGGATGGCAAGAGCGATATTAGTCACCAAAGAAGCCGTGTTGATTTTCCATCCGGCACGATACGTAAGGATGTAGCCGACTTCTAAGGCTACCACTGCCAAACCGAGCGTCGGCGCCGTCCAATTGAGTTTCGAGAGTTCCAGAGAAACGGCCTCTCTCGACTGAGAAAAGATAAAGACCGAAATGCAAACCGCCGCGGCTGTTAAGTAAGTCACGCACAGCGAGAGGAAAGGATTCGCCTGCTCAGGCGTGGACTTAGTACAGATGTTGTAGAAACAGTTTGCCAGCGTGATCAGCGCAATCGGCCAGAATAAATTCCAAAACATAGTGTTCTCAGGCTTTCTTCGGTTCCTCTTATTAATCTAAGGTGCGAGGGCCTCATTCTGCGAACTTACGCCTAGGATCGTGCGTTTTTTCCAGCGTTTCGTTCAATCAAAGTTTTTGCTCACTAAAATGGATTTCTACAAGAAGAATTAGTACGTTAAATCCTAAAAATAGAAATGCAGCTTCAAAGTTCCCTAGTGAAAAACGCCTTTACTGCCTCTATCCCGGTGTGTATGGGTTACATTCCGCTTGGCATCGTGTTCGGCTTCCTTTGCGTTCAAGCCGGAGCTTCGTGGTGGATTCCGCCGATCAGCTCGGTCCTGATTTACGGAGGAGCAGTCCAATACATGATGATTCCGATGCTGGCGGCAGACATGTCGGTTGCTTCCATCGCCTTTGCGACCGCTGTCGTCAACCTTCGACATGTTTTCTACGGTCTCTCTTTATTAGATCGTCTTCATTCCGCCGGTTGGAAAAAATGGCTGATTGCCTTTTTGCTGACCGATGAGACTTACTCGCTTATTACAACAGAGAAGAAAGACGCGCCCATCGACCGCCTGGTTCTGATCGCGCTCTTCGATTATTCATGGTGGATTCTCGGAAGTCTGATCGGCGGCTTGCTCGGCGCGGCCGCTACGATTGAACTGGCCGGTTTCGACTTTGTTCTCACGAGTCTTTTTGCGATGCTTCTCTGCGAACAGTGGCGCGGACGTGTCAACTCTAAACCGCTCTGGGTTGCCTTGATCGGCTATGCCGTCGCTCGCTTTATTAGTGCCGACAATGCACTGGCGATCGCCATTGCCATCTGTGCATTAGGCGCCATCCTTTTTGCCTTCCAAAAGAACCCGCTTCCTAAAGTCGCCCGCTCCGCCGGAGGTTCGAGCCATGAATGATTACGTGTATCTCTTTACAGTGTTCATCGCCATGGGCGCAGTAACCGCAGCCGAGCGCCTTCTCCCGTTTGCCTGCTCCTCCTGGCTGCGCAAACAGCGGTGGGTCGGTGTCGTTGGCGACTTCCTGCCGCTTGCCATTATGGTTCTTTTGGTTTTGCACGCTTCGACCAGTTCGGCACTCGCCAGAGGCGGCCTTCCTGTCCCCGAAGCTGCAGGCGTCTTCCTTACTTTGATTGTCCAATGGTTTGTTAAAAAACCGCTTCTCTCGATCTTTGCCGGAACAGCTGTTTACGTGATTTTGGTCAATAGTCTCTTCGCCTAAGGGCGGTCAGCCGCTACAGTTTGTAACAGTCAGGATTGCGCCCTCATCCGATAAGAGATTGATGAGCGGCGCACTCCTTCGTCCCTAAAAGGTAAAATTAGGCGCTCATACAAACAATTAACGTGAGAATATTGTGGCTGATACCAAGAAAACAACGCCGGCTCGTTCCGCCGACAAATCTCCGAAGAAAGCCCCTGCGCCTCGTAAAGGAGGAAGCAGGCTGTGGGGCTTCTTCAAGGGCTTCGTCGCAACCTGCATTGCCCTCGCTTTGGCCGGCGTCGGTTTAGCGCTTTTTGTCTTCGCCCTCGTTTACTCTCAGCTCCCTCCGATTGACACTGTCGTCGACTACAAGCCGAAGGTTCCGATGCGTGTGTGGACCGCGGACGGCAAACTCATTGCCGAGTTCGGCGAAGAACGCCGCGACTTCGTCACGATTAATGAAATCCCGCCGCTCGTCAAAGAAGCTTTGATTTCTGCAGAAGACGACGGCTTCTACCAGCACGCCGGTATCGAGCCCAAAGGCTTCATTCGTGCTGCGCTGAATAACTTAGCCACGGGCAGAAAGAGCCAGGGCGCCTCCACTATTACGATGCAGGTCGCCCGCAACTTCTTCCTCTCCAGCGAACGAAGCTACATTCGTAAACTCTACGAAGTCGCCATGGCTTTCAAGATCGAAGCGAACCTCAGTAAAGATGAGATTCTTCAGATCTACATGAACCAGATCTTCCTCGGCAACCGTGCTTATGGTTTTGCTGCAGCTGCCCGCACTTACTACGGCAAAAGCCTTCAGCAGCTGACGGCCGGAGAAGCTGCCACTCTGGCAGGTCTTCCAGCCGCGCCCTCGGTTTACAACCCGTTCGCAAGTCCCAAACGCGCCAAGATGCGTCGAGACTATGTGCTCGGCCGCATGAGAGATTTGGGCTATATCTCCGAAGCTGAGTATCAAAAAGAAGTGAATGCTCCGATTCAGACGCGTCTGACCCGTGTTGCCGAACAAGTCGGCACGCCGACCCGCATGAACGAGTCTCTTCATGCCGAGTACGTTGCCGAACTCGTTCGCACGTTAATGTTTGATATCTTCCAGCAGGAAACCTACACCCGCGGTCTGAACGTCTACACCACGATTAATTCGGAAGACCAGGGCTACGCTTACAAAGCTCTCAGAAGCCACCTGCAGTCTTACGACCACAGCCAAGGCTATCGCGGTCCAGAGGCAAAAGTCGATATCAGCGATCCCAAGACACGAGAACAAAACATTTCCAACGCGCTTCAGGAAGCTTTGATTGCCACCGATATGCCGGCGGTTGTCGCCTTAGAAGTCTCGCCGACGGAAGTTAAAGTTCAGATGTCGCACGGCAAAGTCATTTCCATTACGGGCAAAGGCCTGGATTTCGTAAAGAGAGCTCTCCAGCCGAAAGCTAAGGCCGATATCAAGATCGTCCCGGGATCCGTGCTGAGACTTCAGAGCAACAAGGAAGGCTACTGGGAAATCACCCAAATTCCTCAGGCTGAGGCCGCTTTTATTGCGACAGAGTACAACACCGGCGCCATCAAAGCAATGGTCGGCGGCTATGACTTCGCCCTGAATAAATTTAATCACGTCACTCAAGCGTGGCGTCAGCCGGGCTCGTCCTTTAAGCCTTTTATTTATTCAGCTGCGATCGAGAAAGGATTTTCTCCGCAGACAGTCATCAATGACGCTCCGATCGTCTTGGATCCGTCTGAAACCGGCTTTAAGAAGTGGAATCCGAAGAACTTCTCCGGCAAGTTCAGCGGCCCGATCATGATGAAGGACGCCTTGAAGAAATCGCTAAACCTCGTTTCAATTCGAATTCTTCAGGCGATCACGCCTCGCTATGCAGTGGACTTCATCCAGCGTTTCGGCTTTGACTCGGATAAACATCCGCCGCATTTGTCTATGGCCCTCGGTGCCGGATCCGTTACTCCGTGGCAGATGGTGGAAGGCTTCTCCGTTTTTGCCAATATCGGCCGAAGAACCGAGCCGTACTTAATTTCTAAGGTCACCGATGCTTCCGGCAAAGTTCTGATGCAGTCAACCGCAGAAGCAGAAAAAGTCGCCGGAGTTGAGGCGCTTGACCCGCGCAACGCATACATCATGCATCAGATGCTGCACGGTGTCGCCACTTCCGGTACGGCAGCTCGCGCAACCGCTTCGCTTAAACGTACCGACATCGCCGGCAAGACCGGTACCAGTAACGATGCGTTTGACGTTTGGTTTGTCGGGTACGCCGGAGATCAATGCGCAGCCGTCTGGATGGGCTTTGACCAGCCCCGCAGCTTAGGCCGCAGAGCGCAGGGCGCCGGTTTAGCGCTTCCGGTTTGGATTGATTACATGAGAGACGCCATCAAGAACGAACCTAACGTTGTTCGCAAAGCGCCTCCGGGTGTGACCGAAGAAGGCGGCAATCTCTACTACACCAATCGTAAGGATGCTATTCCGAACCTGGGCCTTGATCAACCCGCCACCGATGATCCGATAGGCGCATTGATCCATGACAGCTCAGTAAGGGGTCAGATCTTCTAACCTCTTCTGTTGACGAACAAGGCTAAAGCTCTTCAACAGGAACTTCAGCCTTTCATCTCTGAACGAATCGAGGGCCTTAACGGCCCTCGATTGCGTTGAATGGTTTGCCGGTAAGTTATTCCACGCGTTCGCCGTGCAGACTTAAGTCCAGACCCATCCGTTCTTCTTCCGCAGAGACTCGGATGCCGATCATGACATCAACGAGTTTCAAGAGAACATAGGTAACGATCGATGCGTAGATCAGAGTAGCAATGACGCTTTCTGTCTGAATCCAAACCTGTTCAAGAACCGGCTTCATCGCTGAACCCGTGATCGCTTCAGAGGCAAACACACCGGTCAGGATGGCGCCCGCAATACCGCCGACGCCGTGAACGCCGAAGGCATCCAGGGAATCATCGTAGCCAAGCCAGTGCTTAAGTCGAGTGGCTCCGAAGTAGCAAATAAAGCCGCCGCATAAGCCGATGAAAAGTGCCGGTGCCGGCTCAACGAAGCCTGAGGCCGGTGTAATCGCAACCAAGCCGGCCACCGCACCGGAAATCGCGCCCAACACAGTGAAACGCTTGTTTTCTACATATTCGCAGGCCATCCAAATCAGAGCAGCAGCGGCCGCAGCAATCTGAGAAACCACAATAGCCATCACAGCACGGCCGTCAGCGGCCAAGCCGGATCCGCCGTTAAATCCGAACCAGCCGATCCACAGGAAGCAGGCACCGACCATGGCAAGAATCAGATTGTGCGGGGCCATCGCCTCTTTTCCGTAACCGATACGCTTGCCGAGCATTAAGCAGGCCACTAAACCTGCAACACCGGCGTTGATGTGAACAACAGTACCGCCGGCATAGTCCAACGCACCTGCGGCAGCTAGCCAGCCGTCCGGACCCCAAACCCAGTGACAGATCGGCACGTAGCAAAACAGAGACCAAAGCACCATGAAGAGGAACAGCGCCGAGAACTTCATGCGTTCTGCAAAGGCACCGCACATCAGGGCAGGCGTCAGAATGGCAAACGTCATCTGGAACATCATGAAGAGCATTTCAGGAATGGAACCCTGCATCGTGTTAATACCGATGCCGTGAAGGAAAACTTTGTCAAAGCCGCCGATAAAGAAGTTGCCTTCGGTAAAAGCGAGAGAGTAACCGCAGACATACCAAACAATCGTAATCGAGCAGCAAATTGCAAAGCTCTGCATCACGACGGATAAAACATTTTTCTTTCGTACCATGCCGGCATAAAAGAGCGCGATGCCGGGAATTGTCATAAAGAGCACGAGTGTCGTTGCGACCATCATCCATGACACGTCAGCTGCGTTCATTGCACTTTCTTCCGCCGCCCATGCCGCGGGAGAAAGCAGAGCTAAAAGTAAGGCTGTGACTCTCATAATGCACCTTCCCCTGTTTCACCTGTACGAATACGAACCACTTCTTCCAACGGCATCACAAAAATCTTGCCGTCTCCGATCTTTCCCGTGTTTGCCGCATTGCGGATCGTTTCTGTCGCAATATCGATCAACCCGTCGGGGCATGCCGCCATAATTTGAACTTTCGGGAGAAAATCCACGACGTATTCCGCACCGCGGTACAGTTCCGTGTGGCCTTTTTGGCGTCCGAAACCTTTGACTTCCGTTACCGTCATTCCGGTGATACCGATTTCAGTCAGCGCTTCTCTGACTTCATCGAGCTTGAAGGGTTTAAAAACCGCAAATATGAGTTTCATAAGGGCTCCTGATTAGTTTGTTGTACGATCTCGTGGGATCTAACCATCACCATGCATAATTCGTGCCAACTTCTGAATATCTGAGCCTCAAAGATTCTCACTCTCAGGAAAGAAAAACCCTCGCCTAACCAAGCACCAATTCAGTGCACATTTGACCTAACCCCTTGCGTGAGTTAGGGCTTTTATCTGCGGTTTTTCCTCTTCACTTATGCTCCAACTTGGAGCATACTTAGAATACGGGCGCGGAGCCGCCGCATCCCACCGTACATCCCTTCGGCTCTCGCCCTCTCCACCACGTCAAAAAAGGAGACGCAAAATGAAAATTACCTGCCATATGATCATGTCCGTTGACGGTCGCCTGATTTCCAAATACTGGAGTCCTCTCTACAACGCCTCCTCCAGTGTCACAGAGGTTTATGAAGCCGCTGATGCAAAATTATCCGCAGACGGCTGGATCGTCGGACGCAAAACCATGGCCGAGTACGGCGCTGATGTCGTAGAAGAAAAAGAACCGATGGAAGGCCACAAGACCATGCAGACGAATACGTTCATCGGTAAACGCGAAGGCAGGCCGCTTGCCGTCGTATTCGATATCCAAGGCCGCCTCCACTACAAATCTCCGACCCTTCCCAGCGGCGAACATATCGTTGCCGTCCTCGGAAGCCATGTCACTCGTGCTTATCAGAAAGAACTGGAAGAAATCGGCGTTTCCTACATCATGCGTACACCCGGTTCCAAGCTTGAAGAAACACAGAGTGCCCTCAAACACCTCGAACAGGATTTCAATGTAAAACACATGCTCCTCGAAGGCGGCGCCATTACCTGCGGCAACTTCCTTCAGATGGGCTTGGTTGATGAACTGAGCATGATTGTTTACCCGGGCCTTGACGGTGAATCCGGTCATCCTTCCGTCATTGAATGCCAGGGTGTCGTTGAGCCGCTCAAGAAGAATCGTCTGGAATTAATCGACTGCGAAACCGTCGGTTCCGGCTACGTTTGGCTCCGCTATAACATTCATCGCTAATCGGCCTCAGAGTTAAGCGATTAACACTAAATAAAAGGGGCTGTTGCAAAAGTCTGTCGAAAGCAGACTTTCAACAGCTCTTTTTGTATCTGAGGATTTTAAATTAGAAAAAACGATAACTCGTTGATTTAAAAGCAAGCAGAGGGAATCGAACCCCCTGCTGTGCTATGGTGATGTGTTCCGCCAAGAATCACATACCATGACTCATTTTACAATTTCTGAGCCTCTCCTTCTCTATACCTTCCCACTCGAGGCGAAGGAACAGGAAAAACTAGACGCCTTCTTGTTACTTTTGGAGAAGTCAGGTGCGTGGAAATACCTAAATGAAGTCCGACTGGACTCCGAGTTAGGACGACCGCAAATCAACAAATTCCGTCTATTTTCCGCAATCGTATATTGCTTTGCATTGGGTAAATCTTCCTTACGGGAAATCGAAGCCGCATGCTATTACGACTTGCGAGTTGTTTACTTAATTGGAGAGGATCGTCCCAGTAGTTCAACAATATCTAGATTTATTTCTTTATTGGAGAACTGCATAACCCCGATTTTATCAGCATTGTCCAGGCAATCGTGGAAGAGTTTGCTATCAGTCTCGATACTGTTTTCTTAGACGGTAGTAAGTTTGAAGCCAATTCCAACAAATATAAGTTCGTTTGGAAGCCGACCACATTCCATCTTAGGCTCAGTGAAAAGGCTTTGAATTTATTACGACTGATGCATTTGAGCGACGATGTTCCTAAGGATGGAATAATCTCCTCGAAATTGCTCACGGAAAAATTGACCGAGAGTCAGAAAATTGATCCCGAACTAATCGAGGGAGGAGAAACAGCATTAAAGAAAATGCGTTCTCAGCTCTATGAATATTTGATCAAGTCGGTGGAATATGAAGAAAAGAAGCAATTTGCGGCCCCGACAGAAACTCTTATTACAAAACGGATCACGATGCTACCGCAATGTGTTTGAAAGAGGACTACTACAGTGGGCTCGGCAGTCAGATGCATGCGGCCTATAACACTCAGATAGTGGTTTGCAGAGGCATCATAGTTTTTTATTATCTATCTCAAGACCGTTCTGACACCCGAACCCTGATCCCGACATTAGAGGGGTTTAAGTCCATGTACGGTTGTTATCCAAAGAGAATATGCGCAGATGCGGGGTATGGCAGCTTTGCAAATTACAAATATTGCAACACAAAGGGAATAGAGGCTTTTATTAAATACCCTTCCTGGAATGGAGAACGTACCGGAAGGTATCCGGCCGTCTATGAGTATTTAGAGGACGGAACCGTATCCTGCTTAGGAGGAAGGACGGGTAACAGAGTTGAAATCCCAAACCGTCACCCCAAAACTCAACAATCTGCTTTCTATAAAGTTGAGAACTGTACGAATTGTGTTAATTCCAAAATAAGTGCACCACCTATTCCAAAATAAGTGCAACACCTTCTCAAGAAATCTTTACCCTGAGTAGGCAAAATCAACAATAACGAGAGTTTCCTTTTCAAAGCACACTACCTTGTTTTTGTTAAGCAAGGGGTTTTATGAAGAAAAGGAGACAACAAATGTCATCGGTTGACATTCGTGAAGTCCTCAAGCTCCAAGAAAGGAATATGAGCTTGAGGCAGATAGCTAATCGGCTAGGACTCCACCATACGACGGTGTCTCGTTGGTTACAACGGGCCAAAGAACTTGGACTCGATTTCCAAACGGTTTCAAAGATTCAGGACAAACAGCTTCATAGTTTATTTTGCAAAGTCAAAGGTCCGAAAGAAGAAGCTTTCTATCCGGTTGATGTCGAAGCTATATGTGACGCCATCGATCAAGGAAGAGCAAAAATTCTTGATTCCTACATGCAGTACCTTGAGCAAGCGAAGACTTCTGATCTGCCGCCGCTCAAACGCTCGGGGTTTTATTACAGAGTCAAGCAATACTGGCACGCGCATTACGGAAATAAAGGACGCGTCATGGCTCAGGAATGGGAGCCGGGAAAATATCTGCTGATAGATTATGCCGGCGACAAAATACTTCTGAATTCCAGTCGCGCAACGCAGTAAAACTGCCGTATCTTTGTCGCAGTTCTTCCTTTTAGCCGCATGGTTTACTGGTACGCCACTCCTGACATGACGACAGAATCTTGGATTGAAGGACTGCAGAACGCGTTTGACTTCTTCAAGGGAGTGCCTTCGTACATTATCTTGGATAACGACACTGCGTTAGTCAACCATGCCGAAAAAGGTAATCAACTCTACAGTAAAGGGCTTCTCGACCTTGCTCAATTCTATGAGGTTGCCTTAAGTCCGGCTCGAGTAGGACATCCGCAGGATAAAGGACTTGTGGAAGAAGCTGTAAAGGACGTTACCGATAAATTTATTAAAAAGATCTCGCCTGGTTCCTTGAGTTCAGTTAATGACGTGAACTTCCTTCTGGAAAAGGAGTTGGAAGACTTTAACTGCGCGAAGATGGCCTGATACGGCATTAGCCGGAGAAAGTGGTTCGAGCTTGAGCAGCCCAAGCTGCGGAGCCTACCAAAGAACAAGTTCTTTTATGGGGCAGAAATCTTAAGAAGAAAGGTAAGAATCAACGGCTGTATCCAATTCCATACTCATGAATACATGGTACCGCCGGAATACTTTAGTCACTCCGTCGGAGTTTATGTAAAAGACGGACAGTTGCTTCGGATTGTTGACCCATTGAGCAATTACCTCATTACCGAATACAAATACTATCGGCCGGGCGAACCTGACGAGCTTGAAGGCTTTCTTCATATCAAACCGGAATACCGGTTACCCGGAGAACTCACGCCAGCCGGTCGACTGGAAAAAAGCTGCGAAGAGTTTAGGCAACTATCAAAAAGTGCCGGCCTCTTCTTATCTAAATACTTAAAAATCAACAATCGCTCAGAGAAAGGCGAATTGGCGAACCGCTTGCGCTACATGGTTAAGAAACTTAAAACCGTTAGCCCTGAGACGCTGGAACTTTCCTTCACCCATGCAGTTGAAACAGGAATATATGAAAAAAGCGCGTTTTTAAACTGTGTGAAAGCCTTTGCAACGGGCATGCCCACGAAAAAGGAGAAGAAAACTTCTGAAACAGCGAGTGCCTACGCCCTTTAGAAGAATTCTTCTCCTTCCTTGGAAATAACACAATTCAATAAATTGAAGAGATAAAAATGAAAGATACTAGAAATACAGGAAAAAATCCCCAATCTCTGGCCGAAAGAGTACATAGGATGACCAAAGAACTTCATCTGCCGGGCTTCCGTCAACGGATGGAGGAAACTCTTGAGGACGCAACTTGGCAGCAGATGACATCGTTGGAGCAAATCTATGATCTCCTAAATGCAGAAATAGTCAGAAGAGAGGCGAATACTGCAGTTAAGCTGCGGCGACATAGCAACCTCCCTTGGATTTGATCAATGCACGCTTCGAAGAACTCTACGAAAGCGATAATCGCCGATGGGACACTAGACTTATGGCACTTGTAAGAGACGGTCAGTGGATGCTCAGAGACTCCGGCCGACCTTATCCTCTCCGGAGCTTGTGGTGTAGGGAAAAGCTTCTTAGCGGGTTGTTGTGCTAACTACATACTTGATCGCAGACATTCTGTTTACTTCATTCGTGCTGGAAGGCTCTTTATGGATCTTAAGGTCCATAGAGTCAATAACACGTTGGAAAAACGCAAGGCAGAACTCAAAAGAATCGATTTACTCATTCTTGATGACTTTTTAATCGAAGACATGAGCGAAGAAGACTGCGCCGATTTGCTGGATATTATCAATGACAGAAACCGTCTGAAGCCGACGATCTATACAAGCCAGTTCAAATTGGAAGGATGGATCGAGAGACTTGGCAATAGCGCAATGACGCAAGCTGTAATCGATAGGATTGCACATTCCTCATACCGCTTACATCTTGAAGGCTCCTCTCAGAGACGAAGTGTAGAGGTGAAAGAAAATCTCAGTAACCATAGGTAGTTACGGAGGATCAAACTAGGAGGCGCGTTGTAACCACCGACTATCCGCAAGAGATAGAGGTAAGACGCACCTTGCGCATAGAGGGTGATTGCACTTCTCCGCTACGCTCCAAAGTGCAATCACCCTCTATGCGCAAAACCTTAAACATATAGGACTATTTGTTAACATAAGAAAAGGAAGCTCTCGAGACTTCGCTGGTGCATTAACTTTGGATTGCCTGGTGCATTAATTCTGGAATGAGCAGAATTGCCAGTTCATGGCCTACTGCAGGAGGTTTATGAAGGAAAAAGAAGGCAACGAGAGGATCTTCGAAGTCATGCCTGAATACGTGACCTTAAAACAAGGAGCTAGAGATCGGTTGTTAAGGCCTGAAGGAATTGAAATGAGAGTGAACCGGAGCTACCAAGTAGAGGGAACCTTCGGCGTCTTGAAGCAAAATATGGCTTATACGAGGTTCCGCAGACGCAAGCTCGCAAAAGTTAGGCTTGAATTTGCATTAACCTGCCTCGGCCTAAACATTAGGAAATTTCTTAAATTCAAAAAAAGTGGCAAGCTGCCGACCTACTGGAAAGTTCCGGAAGGTTTAGAGGCAGAAACATTTAAGAAACCTTCTGCAAAAAGAATCGCAAATAGGCTTAAAAAGCGAAAGAATTTACAACCAAATGAAATAGCCAAAAGAGGGTATAGAAGAAAGGGGATGCGCTAACCGTCCTTCTCAGGACTTTTGCAACATCCCCTTTATTTTCTCGGCTACAGATAAACAAAAACCTCTTGAACGGTTAGGTCCAAGAGGTTTGTCTTTAATGGAGAGCCCGGAGACTACCTACTTTCGCAAGAAATACAACTCACTATCATCGGCGTGGAGGCGTTTCACTGTCCTGTTCGGGATGGGAAGGAGTGGTTCCACCCTGCTATGGCCTCCGGGCTTAAAACTGGTCAATTCGGAATAATCTTTCTACTTTCGTGACTCTCTTTACTTTCGAGTCTCTTTGATCTCTCTCTTCGCTTCTAACCTACAACGCACACCGGTCACAAGCAACACGGTTATAGGATCAAGCCTCACGAGCAATTAGTATCAGTTAGCTCAACGCCTTACAGCGCTTACACACCTGACCTATCGACGTCCTGGTCTCGGACGACTCTTGAGGGAGGTTCAACCTCCGGGAAGACTCATCTTCAGGCAAGTTTCCCGCTTAGATGCTTTCAGCGGTTATCTCTTCCGCACTTAGCTACCCGGCAATGCCACTGGCGTGACAACCGGTACACCAGAGGTGCGTCCACTCCGGTCCTCTCGTACTAGGAGCAGCCCCCGTCAATCTTCCAACGCCCACGGCAGATAGGGACCAAACTGTCTCACGACGTTTTAAACCCAGCTCACGTACCTCTTTAAATGGCGAACAGCCATACCCTTGGGACCGACTACAGCCCCAGGATGAGATGAGCCGACATCGAGGTGCCAAACACCGCCGTCGATATGAACTCTTGGGCGGTATCAGCCTGTTATCCCCAGAGTACCTTTTCTCCGTTGAGCGATGGCCCTTCCATTCAGAGCCACCGGATCACTATGACCTGCTTTCGCATCTGCTCGAGTTGTTGCTCTCGCAGTCAAGCACGCTTTTGCCATTGCACTATCAGCACGATTTCCGACCGTACCTAGCGTACCTTCGTACTCCTCCGTTACCCTTTAGGAGGAGACCGCCCCAGTCAAACTGCCTACCATGCACGGTCCCAAGACAGGATCACTGTCCGTGGTTAGAACCGCAAACAAATCAGGGTGGTATTTCAAGGTCGGCTCCAAGGCCACTGGCGTCTCTGCCTCCCACCTATCCTACACAAATCGGTTCACAGTTCAATGCAAAGCTGCAGTAAAGGTTCATGGGGTCTTCCCGTCTAGCCGCGGGTAGATTGCATCATCACAAACATTTCAACTTCACTGAGTCTCGGGAGGAGACAGTGTGGCCATCGTTATGCCATTCGTGCAGGTCGGAACTTACCCGACAAGGAATTTCGCTACCTTAGGACCGTTATAGTTACGGCCGCCGTTTACTGGGACTTCGATCAAGGGCTCTCACCCCATCAATTAATCTTCCAGCACCGGGCAGGCATCACACCCTATACGTCGTCTTTCGACTTTGCAGAGTGCTGTGTTTTTAATAAACAGTCGCAGCCACCTATTCTCTGAGACCGTTTCCCGCTCAAGGTGTCTCTCCTCTCACGGTACTACGGCACACCTTCTTCCGAAGTTACGGTGTCAATTTGCCGAGTTCCTTCTCCCGAGTTCTCTCAAGCGCCTGAGCATATTCAGCTCGCCCACCAGTGTCGGTTTGCGGTACGGTCCGCATCAGACTGGTGCTTAGAGGCTTTTCTTGGAAGCACTTCCGATCACTTCGCCGCCGTGGCGGCACGTGTCTTTGCCTTGGAGATGCGTCTGCGGATTTGCCTGCAGACCTCCTACGCTCAACAACCGGGACTTCCAACACCCGGATGATCTTCCATGCTCCGTCCCCCCATCGCATCTGACGCAGGTTCAGGAATATTAACCTGATTCCCATCGGCTACGCCTTTCGGCCTGACCTTAGGAGCCGACTCACCCTGCTCCGATGAACGTAGAGCAGGAATCCTTGGGCTTACGGCGAGCAGGCTTTTCACCTGCTTTAACGTTACTCATGTCAGCATTCGCACTTCTGATATCTCCAGCAGTCCTCTCGAACCGCCTTCGCAGACTTACAGAACGCTCCCCTACCACGCACTGGATAACCAGCGCATCCGCGGCTTCGGTTAACAGCTTAGCCCCGTTACATCTTCCGCGCAGAAGGACTCGACCAGTGAGCTATTACGCTTTCTTTGAAGGATGGCTGCTTCTAAGCCAACTTCCTGGTTGTCACGGCCTTTCCACTTCGTTTTCCACTTAGCTGTTATTTGGGACCTTAGCTGGCGGTCTGGGTTGTTTCCTTTTGAGTCCGGACGTTAGCACCCGGTGCTCTGTCTCCCGTGCTTACGCTTCCAGGTATTCGGAGTTTGCCTTGGTTTGGTAAGACTCCATGTCCCCCTAGCCAAAACAGTGCTCTACCCCCTGGAGCGACACACGAGGCACTACCTCAATAGTTTTGGGGAGAACCAGCTATCTCCAGATTTGTTTGGCCTTTCACCTATCCACAGCTCATCCGCTAATTTTGCAACACTAGTCGGTTCGGTCCTCCAGTGTGTGTTACCACACCTTCAACCTGGCCATGGATAGCTCATCTGGTTTCGGGTCTACACCCTGCGACTGAACGCTCATTTCGAACTCGCTTTCGCTGCGCCTCCCCTATTCGGTTAAGCTCGCCACAGAATGTAAGTCGCTGACCCATTATGCAAAAGGTACGCAGTCACCTCTGACGAGGCTCCTACTGTTTGTATGCATGCGGTTTCAGGTTCTATTTCACTCCCCTCCCGGGGTTCTTTTCGCCTTTCCCTCACGGTACTGGTTCACTATCGGTCGATCACGAGTATTTAGCCTTGGAGGATGGTCCCCCCGTCTTCGAACAGGATTCCACGTGTCCCGCTCTACTTCTCGCTTCCTTAGTACCGTACCAACTCTTTCGCCTACGGGGCTATCACCCACTATAGCAGGCCTTTCCAGGACCTTTCGGCTAAAGTTCGTACTATCAAAAGCTGGGCTCCTCCGGGTTCGCTCGCCGCTACTGCCGGAATCTCGGTTGATTTCTTTTCCTGAGGATACTTAGATGTTTCAGTTCTCCTCGTTCGCCTCCGTAACCTATGTATTCAGCTACGGATACACCTTACGGTGTGGGTTCCCCCATTCAGATATCTGCGGATCAAAGCTCGTTTTCCAGCTCCCCGCAGCTTTTCGCAGGCTGCCGCGTCTTTCTTCGCCTGTGATCGCCAAGGCATCCGCCACATGCACTTAGTCACTTGATCCTATAACCCTGCCGCCTATTGCCCGGCCGGGTCACAAGCAACTCTCGTTCTCATGCCATATGCTTGTATGTCTTTGCTTGAGAAATCTCAAAGTTTCTCTCTTTGTAAAGATTTCTTATCACTACCCGTTCTCGCTGACTCTCATCAAATCAGCTTAAACGTTAGATTGATTATTCCGAATTGTTAAAGAACACATTGTCAAAAGACAATATCAAAAAGCTCCGTAAAGCTCTTTCATCTTGTTTTTTTGACTTGCCCGTATATCTCGTGGTGGAGGTAAACGGGATCGAACCGTTGACCCCCTGCTTGCAAAGCAGGTGCTCTCAGCTGAGCTATACCCCGTCAAAGTGCCATGGTGGGTCTTGATGGACTCGAACCATCGACCCCGCCTTATCAAGACGGTGCTCTAACCAGCTGAGCTAAAGACCCACGGTCTCGGGCTTGTCTTCAAATCTTTATCGACTTCCGATAAGAGCGGACACTCAGAACTTCTGAGCTCATACTGCTTTACTTGAAAGGAGGTGATCCAGCCGCACCTTCCGGTACGGCTACCTTGTTACGACTTAACATTAGTCACGGTGCTCACCGTGGTCGCCGCCCTCCTTGCGGTTAGGCTAACGACTTCTGGTAAACACCACTCCCATTGTTTGACGGGCGGTGTGTACAAGACCCGGGAACGTATTCACCGCGGCATGCTGATCCGCGATTACTAGCGATTCCGACTTCATGCAGTCGAGTTGCAGACTGCAATCCGGACTACGATCGGTTTTCTGGGATTGGCTCCGCCTCACGGCTTCGCTGCCCTCTGTTCCGACCATTGTATGACGTGTGAAGCCCTACCCATAAGGGCCATGAGGACTTGACGTCATCCCCACCTTCCTCCGGTTTGTCACCGGCAGTCTCACTAGAGTGCCCTTTCGTAGCAACTAGTGACAAGGGTTGCGCTCGTTGCGGGACTTAACCCAACATCTCACGACACGAGCTGACGACAGCCATGCAGCACCTGTGTTCAGGCTCCCTTGCGGGCACGCTCTCATTACAAGAGCTTCCTGACATGTCAAGGGTAGGTAAGGTTTTTCGCGTTGCATCGAATTAATCCACATCATCCACCGCTTGTGCGGGTCCCCGTCAATTCCTTTGAGTTTTAGTCTTGCGACCGTACTTTGGGCGGTTAACTTCTCGCGTTGGTGCGTTACTGAGAATTTTACTTCCCAACAACTAGTTAACATCGTTTAGGGCGTGGACTACCAGGGTATCTAATCCTGTTTGCTCCCCACGCTTTCGTGCCTGAGCGTCAGTTATGTCCCAGGAGGCTGCCTTCGCCATCGGTGTTCTTCCACATATCTACGCATTTCACTGCTACGTGGAATTCCACCTCCCTCTGACACACTCTAGTCGAGCAGTCACATATGCCATTCCCGAGTTAAGCTCGGGATTTCACATCTGTCTTACTCAACCGCCTGCGCACCCTTTACGCCCAGTAATTCCGATTAACGCTCGCACCCTACGTATTACCGCGGCTGCTGGCACGTAGTTAGCCGGTGCTTATTCTTAGAGTACCGTCAGCAACACCCTTTATTCGAAGGTGTCTTTTCGTTCTCTACAAAAGTGGTTTACAACCCGAGGGCCTTCATCCCACACGCGGAATAGCTGGATCAGGCTTGCGCCCATTGTCCAAAATTCCCCACTGCTGCCTCCCGTAGGAGTCTGGGCCGTGTCTCAGTCCCAGTGTGGCTGGTCGTCCTCTCAGACCAGCTACTGATCGTTGCTTTGGTGAGCCGTTACCTCACCAACCGGCTAATCAGTCATCGGCCGCTCCGCTCGCGAGAGGCCCTTGCGGGTCCCCCTCTTTCTTCCGTAGAACTCATGCGGTATTAGCCAACCTTTCGGCTGGTTGTCCCCCACGAGCGGACACGTTCCGATGTATTACTCACCCGTTCGCCACTCGTCGCCGGTGAGAAGCAAGCTTCTCACCGCGTTACCGTTCGACTTGCATGTGTAAAGCGTTCCGCCAGCGTTCAATCTGAGCCAGGATCAAACTCTATTGTTTAATCTCTGTTGTCGCTCGAATTACTCTTGCTTGGTGTTTGACGGAGTATTTTCTCCTTCTTCTCCAATAAGATCGAGCAATTTAAATTTGCAGTTTTCACTGCAGACTTCTTAGTGCCCGCTCTTATCGGTCGTCGATAAATTTTTAAAGATCATTTCGGCTTTCGCCGCCGCTCAGTTTCGTGAGCGAAGAACTGAAATTCTACTCGTCTAAAATTTTCTGTCAAGCGACTGGAGAATTTCAAATGTAAAACTTCGTTTCCGTTTATCGTTGCTGCGTTGTGCACCAGCGACAGGACGTGCATCTTAACGAAACAATTCTATGTGCGCAAGTTGAGCACAGCTTACAAATGTTTCTAATTGTTGTATGTTTTATGCAACCTATCTTTTATTTTGAGCTTCCAAGGCCAAACCTTTTAAGACTAGATTTGTATTGATATGAGCTCTCGGCATATGATCCACTGCACACTGATGCAGCGCTTCATAGCTCTCAATTCCGCCTCCGGTCAATACAACGATAACCGGGGCATGATCGCTTTTCTTTTTAAGTTTTTCTATTGCGTTTTTAATCAGTCCTATTTGGCATTCGATAATGCCTGTGGTCACTGCGTCCTCTGTGTTTTTAGGAAAATCCACCAATTCTCCTGAGCTCACGTTCAACGCAGGAATTCTTTCCTGCAGGGACTTGAACATGACATCGATTCCCGGGGCAATCCTTCCGCCAAGAAATACGTAGCGATCTCTTTCGAAATTTATTTCATCCACAGTTGTCGCGGTTCCAAATTGAACCAATACTATGGAGTTGCCAAAGTATTGAGAAGCTGCCCCAAGCGCCGCAAACCAACGATCAGCACCTAATCTGGAAGGACTGTCGTATTCGTTAATCATGGTTAACGGACCTTCAAATTTTTCTTCTGCCCTCAGCCAATGAACCTTGCCGCCTTTGCAATTGACTAATTCTTCAAACTGAGCTGCCAGTGGCTGTTGAGCAACAGAGCAAGCCCAAGCTTCTTCGAAAGGTAATCTGCTCAAATCCGAGACCAAAACCGAGCTCAACTGTGTTTTGCTGTCGTGCAGGTACGCTCTGGGCTTCTCCATGTTTTCCAGGGAAGACCATTTCAATGCCGAATTACCGATATCTACGAGAATATTCGTCATAGCCTTAGCGAAGCCTCTCCGATACAAAATGCCTTTTGTTGGTTACCGTCCTGCAAAAGAATACGCCCCTTTTTGTCAATTCCCATGTTCTGTCCCTCGGAAACTATTTTTTCTCCTTCGATAAGCCTTAATTTCCTGCCTTTATAAAGATCGGAGTGATTCCACTCTTTAATTTCCTCTGCTGAGAATTTCTCCGGAAGACTTCGTACCGCACGAATGATTTCTTCACATGCGCATGACAGAATCAGGCTTCGAACTCGCTCTAACTCTTCAGGCTCAATATGCTTAAACAGAGAGCCAACCGGCGAATTTATATTTCTGACAACTTCCGGATCCGTTGCCAGGTTAATTCCTACACCGATGATCAAATAAGCCATACCTTTTTTCTGGATGACTTCCGTCAAGATTCCGGCTGTCTTACCTCCGAAGCAATAAAGATCGTTAGGCCATTTAATTTTTACTTCTTCCTTAGCTGCAGCAGATAGGACCTTTCTAAGTTTTAGGGCGATATAAGGACTAAGAAGTGCCAATCTCTCCGATTCTTCCTCAAAACCAATCAGCAGCGAGAATTTAAGACTTGCCGGCGAATCCATCCATTTCCGTCCCTTTGTTCCTTTTCCCGCTGTCTGTCTTTGTGCCACGACAAGAATCGGCTGAGCCAAACTGCTTGCTTCCCGCTTTACGAGTTTTTTTAAGTATTCGTTTGTCGAATCAATCTCGTCGAAAACCTGTAGCAAGCATTCTTTTTTTATCTTTTCGACACACTCTGTCTCTAAATAATCTTTCATAAAAGAAATTAGCGGTTATATTCATAAAACAAGAAATATAAGTCCCTCTTATCCCAACTGAAGCGATAGAAAATGAGGAGCCTTACCTATTGCCATGCTTAGAAAATTCAAACAATACACAGCAAAACTCTTTGTTTCTCTGCTCCTGTTCGTGCCATTACTAAACGGTGCTTCAGCAAGTTCCGACAACTTATCGTACGATGTGTTAAGTCAGCAGTTTATACAAGCACCGGCCGACTTTCTTGTCCCTTTCTCGAAAAAGCTATATAGCTTTTGTTTAGCAAAACAAATATTGGAGAAGGTGGAAAGCAAAAAAACAGAACTTAACAGCACAATCACAATTACCCCGGAAGTCCTCGCCGGACATCAATCTTCAAAAGGAATCTTGCTGGGTGCTGATAAAGAAATATCAATAAAAGAACTATTAAGAGCATTGATCTTTTTACAAGCCCCTGAAGCGAACAAAATCGCGCTTCACTGGTTGGAAACGCTCTCAGACAAAAAAGATGAACCAGCTAAAGCATCAGAACCTGAAAAAAAGATAAATGGAAAATCTCTGCTTGAAGATGTCGGCTTTGTCATCAGAAACCTGCCGAAAGAAGTTGGGCAAATAACTGATCAAACGGTAGAGATTCAGGAAAAAAACTTTCCCTCAAATATCCGAATCAGTCATTCTGAAAAATCCGACTTACTCTTTATTTTAGATAATTCATCAAAGGTCGCTTTAGGAGCAGCCATTGTTGCAAGTCGTCTGAGAGAAAACAATCTCAGAATCGTTCTCTGTCTGGTTCACGACTCGGATTCAAACGCCCTGTTTCCTGAAATTGCACAAGCCTTAGTCAGCTCCGTTAACCATTTTGAAACCGCAAAAGTTTTCACTGAAGGCAAACCGGTGACCGTCATTCCTATCATTGACGGTGAACAACAGAACATAGCTTTGGCCCCAAAGCAAGATGTTTTCATCACTGTTTCCTCAGATGAGTTAAAAAAACAAAAAACACCTAAAGTGGAAATGATTATTGAAAGAAAAGAGCTCATTAAGGCTCCGGTAACGACGAATGAACCTTTGGCAAGAATTAATATCAAGCTTGGTGACAGGGTTCTTAAAACTGTACCTCTTTATGCCGTGGCTGATGTGGCAGAAAAAAAGAGCAAACTGTCCGATATTTATAAAACCTTTAAACAGATTATCGAGTAAATAATGGCTGAACAAGATAAGAAAGATCTGCCGGAAGAACTTCCGGCCCCTTTATTGCAATTTCCGTGTGAATTCCCGATGAAAGTTGTCGGCCAAAGAACTGATGATTTTGCCCAGCAAATTGTGGCGATTATAGAAAAACACGCCCCGGACTTTAACGCCTCAGAAGTGGAAATGAAGGTTTCCGGAAAGGGAAATTATCTCTCTCTGGGATTTTTGGTGAATGCAACTTCTCAGGACATGCTGGACGACCTCTACCGCAGTTTGACTGCCCATCCGCTTGTTAAGTTTGTCCTCTAGAAAAATTGGTTATTAAAGATTTGGGTCAGGTCGATTATTTGACTGTTTGGCAGGAAATGATCGACTTCACAAAAAAACGCGATCAAACCACTGAAGACGAATTCTGGATCTGCGAACACCCGCCGGTTTTCACACTTGGAACCAGTTTAAAAAATAATACCTTTCCCATCAGAGGAATACCTTGTATTCACACAGACCGCGGAGGAAAGATCACCTACCATGGCCCGGGACAGTTAGTCGGTTACCCGCTGCTTGATCTTAGAAAAAATCATCTTTATCCGAAAGAACTCCTTAACCTTATCAATCAGACAGTTCTCTCAGTCATGAGAGAGTTTGGGGTCGAGGGAGTTTTGGTCGCCGGAGCTCCGGGGATATACGTTTCTAAATCGGGCGGTGCCGGTCAATTTCAAAACCTGGCTAAGATTTGTTCAATCGGCCTTAAAATCTCCGGCCATAGCTCCTATCATGGTTTTGCGCTCAACGTCAGTGCAAATCTTGAACCCTTTTCTTACATCAACCCATGCGGTTATGAAGGATTAAGGATCGTAAACTTAAACAAATTTGCGCAAAACGCCACTTTAGAATCTACAAAAAAAGTTTTAATAGAGAAAATTAAGGAACAGTTCTGTGAAAAGCGTTGTTAAAAAAGAAATCCGTCCTCACTCCTTTGCTGCATGGATGGCCTTCATGCGGCCGAAAACCTTTTGGATCGCTGCCGCTCCCGTCTGTGTCGGTACGGCTTTTGCCGGAGCATTAGCCGGCACGTGGAACCTATGGATTTTCCTTTTCACATTGCTTGGCGCCGTTTCCATTCAGGCCATGTCCAACATGGTAAACGACTATGCTTACAACCTTAAAAAAGCAGAAAACGGTACACGCGTTGGTTTGCCGAGAGCTACGACCGAAGGCTGGATCTCTATGTCCGCAGCAAAGAAAATGGTCGGCTTTTCTATTGTTGTTTGCTCCCTGTTCGGTATTCTCTTGATCGTCATTGGCGGCCTTCCGATCGCTTGTATTGCAGTACTTTCGCTTATCTGCGGCTTTTGCTATATGGGCGGCCCGAAACCTATCGCTTACACGCCTTTCGGAGAATTTTTAGTTTTAGTTTTTTACGGTCTTTTCGCAGTCAGCGGAACTTACTGGCTTCAAACGCATAGTTTTAACTGGCTCACTTTAGTTCCGGGCCTTAGCCTCGGGTTAATCGGAGCGGCTATCTTATTCGTTAATAATTATCGGGATTTGGACCATGACAGATCTGTCGGCCGCTATACGTTGGTAGCTGCATGCGGTCGAAAACTTGCCAACACGCTTTATATGCTGATGATTTTCCTGCCCTTTGTTTTTATTGGCTGGATGGTACCGCTGAATCAGCATTATTGGCCGTTCCTTTTTGTTCTCATGGCCCTTCCCAGAGCCAGCTTCCTGCCTCATCTTTTAAAAACCAGCCCTCAGGAGAAAATCACGATGGTTATGTTCAAGACAATCCAGCTTGAACTGTTCTTCGGCTTCTTATTAACGCTTTCCGGCATAGCCGTTGCCTTCCTCTCCTGGCCTTCTACACAATTAGCCGCTAATTTGTTTGTCTCTCCCTTCTGACGTATGGACCATTCGGACTTCAACAAAAACCGAGAAGTTTTAAAAATTAAAAACTACAAGGAGTTCGTCTCTCAAGAAAAGCTTAAAAAACCTGAATGGCTGAAAATCAAAATTTCTCCCAATAGGCAAACGATAAAAGAGGTAAGGAATCTTCTCGCTTCCAACACCCTAACGACCGTTTGCGAGCAGGCTTGCTGTCCGAATCTGGGAGAATGTTTTAACGGTAAGCGCGCAACCTTCCTAATCATGGGGAATATTTGCACCCGCCGATGCCCTTTCTGCGATATAGCGCATGGCTACCCCGATCCTCTTGATCCGGACGAGCCTAAACGGCTAGCTGAGGCTGCAAAAACTCTAGGGCTTAAATATGTGGTCATTACCAGTGTCGACCGGGATGACCTAAAAGACGGAGGAGCTTCGCATTTTGCGAAATGCGTTCACGAGCTAAGAAAGCAAGAGGGCGTAAAAGTTGAAATCCTTGTTCCGGATTTTCGCGGAAGAGTAGAACGAGCAATTGATGAACTTCTTTCTGCACCGCCCGACGTCTTTAATCACAACATTGAGACGGTTCCAAGACTTTATAAGGAAGCGCGGCCGGGAGGTAATTACCTTCATTCACTAAATTTATTAAAAACATGGAGTGAGCGCTCACCTTCCATTCCGACAAAAAGCGGCCTTATGGTAGGTCTCGGAGAAACAGATGATGAAGTATTCGAAGTGATGAAAGAACTTCGGGAACACGGCGTTTCAATGCTCACTATCGGTCAATATTTGGCGCCAAGTAAGTACCACATCCCAGTAAAACGCTATGTCGCTCCGGAGACTTTTTCTAAGTTTGCTGAAACAGCTAAGAATATGGGGTTCCTCAGCTGTTTCAGCGGACCTCTGATTAGATCGAGCTACAGCGCCTTTGAACAGGCACTGGAAGCCTCTACTCTTTCATTGAAAAAGACAGAACATCCTCAAAGTTAGGAATATTCCAAATCGCCTCGGAGAGGGCGTCCTTTTGCTCTCTCCAGTGACGCGCATCCTGCTCGGAATAATTACCTTTCTTGATCGCTCTTCCCGTTTGTACGAACTCTTCCGGAAGAACACCCGGTTTAAGGGCACAACAAAGCGTTCTAGAGCCCACAGTAATCTCAAAATACATGTGACCATAGACACCCTCAGGGGTCCCTTCCGGTGCGTTCTCAAGGACTTCATAAGCCTTTCTCGTGACAGCCCTTGTGGTCATCTCCACGGCGTCCCTCAGACCGGGTCCCGGGAAAGCCGTTTTGAAGGTAATTTCTTTTCTTTCAGGAATACGACCATCCGTCAGCTTATTTAAAGCAAATCGGAGCAATCTGTAGCCTAAAGAAAGTCCCCCGATGCTGTCTCGTCCATGGTATAGAACACAAGCCTCAAAAGGAATATCCAAGCGGACTCCGTCGTCGTATACAGATATAACTTCAGTCATTATTTCAACGCGGTAGGCAGCACAATTTCTTTAATGTTGACGTCTTTTGCCATCATGCCGTTCTCTCTTAGGAATTTCTGGTCGGCAGCCAATTCATCTAAGTCCTTCTGAGTCAAAGTGTCATAAAAGTGGCTTCCATCAGCTAAGTTCTCAGCAGTCTTGACAGAAATTCCGTGCTCTTTAGCGCCGATTTCGAGGGCTTCCTGCTTGTGATCTTTGATCCACTGATGAGCTTCTCTGTTGACCTTAACCAATCTTTCAACGAGCTGAGGATGTTCCTTAGCAAATTTTCCGCTGACCGTGAAAACGAGATTCGGCTGAATCAGTCCCTGAGCAGTTGCAATCGTCTTTGCGCCGCCTTCATTAGCTTTATAAATGCCGCTTGCTGCTAACAATGCAGCATCGGCTTTTCCAGCCATCATTGCCGTCATTCCTTTCGGAATGTCCATATTGATAAAGTTCACATCCTTAGGATCAATACCTTTGCTGGTAAGGGCTGCAACAAGTGTCTGGTGAAGAACCGTGCCTTTAGGACCTACAACCGTCTTCCCCTTCAAATCTTCAATTTTCATTTGAGGTCCGGGTTTACCTACGATCGCAAACAAACTCGTCGGATGAGCCACACCGGTTGCAATACGAATCGGATTACCGGCTGCATTCGCCATAAGAATAGAAGCAGTATTCATTGCTGCGCTGGCATCCAGAGAGCCGGCCGCCATCGCTTGTGTCTGTTTAGCGCCGGAAGTGATGTCGTGCCACTTGACCTTAATGCCGTCTTTTGCGAATTCTTTCTCCATCATCTGATTGTGCTTCATCACGATGTTCTGGAGATTAAACGGTGCCTTTACATAAGCGATATTAATTTCCTGCACATCAGCAGCATTAACACAAGCACCAAGACCAAGTCCGAATAAACAAGCTAATAATGTTTTTTTCATTTCAGTTATCTAAGTTAAGTAAGAAAAAAATTAAATAAAGTTTGCTGGAATGGAAGTAAATTCTGGTCTCCAAAGCGGCGCGGCTTTGGTAAGGCAATATTCACCTCTTGTTTGACTTTTCCTTCTTCTAAAAATACGGTTTTATCGCTCAGCAAGACCGCCTCATTCACATCATGAGTGATCAGTACCATAGTCATACCAAGCTCATCCTGAATCTTAGAGAAGTCCATTTGAAGACGACTGCGAGTCATAAAATCCAAAGCGCTAAAGGGTTCATCCAAGAGCAGCAAATCCGGTTTTGCAATAATTCCTCGAGCTAACCCAACTCGCTGAGCCATGCCCCCTGATAGCTCGGAGGGATACAGCGCTTCTACTTCAGGCAAGCGCACAAGCTCAAGAACTTCTCTAATTCTTTGCTTGCGTTCTTCTTCCGGCAGGTGACGAATAGCCAATGAAAGGTTTTCCTCCACCGTCTTCCAAGGTAAAAGACGAGGATCCTGAAAAACCAAGGAAAGTTTCGGGCTGCTGACAGGACGTCCTGCTTCGTCAAAAAAGGAGATCTCCCCGGCATCGCGTTCTTCCAAGCCGGAGATCACTTTTAATAGCGTTGTTTTTCCACAACCGCTTTTTCCTAACACGGCCGTCAACTTTCCGGGCTCAAGATTCAAGGAAAAATCTTTAAGCGGAGATACTACTCTCCCTCTAGACTGAAAGGACTTACAAATCCCTTTTAGTGTGACACCCGTTACCATTTGCTTTTCATCCACGGAGTCAGACGTTTTCCAAACAGTTGAAATAATTGGTCTCCCAAAACTCCCAGAACGGCAATGCAAAGAATGCCCACAAAAACTTTATCAGTTCGAGACATTTCACTCGCATCTCCGATGAGATATCCAAGACCGGAACTTGCCGCGATTAATTCTGCACCGACCAAAGCTCTCCAAGAATAACCAAAACCCAGTCTCAGGCCTGTAAAAATATTAGGAAGGGACGCCGGAAACTCGATGTGTTTAAAACGCTCCATCCGGTTGAGCCTAAGCATGAAAGCAAGCTCTTTATAGGACTTATCGATTTGCTTAAAACCCGAGAATACATTTAAATAAATCGGAAAAAAGCTCGCTAGAAACACAATAGAGAGCTTTGCCGCCTCTCCGATTCCGAGCCAAAGAATCAAAAGCGGAATAAGTGAGAGCGGAGGTATAAAACGAAGGGCCTCCAATAACAGCTTTGCTCTTTTCTCAGATGCAGGCGAATAATAAAAGAAATACGCCAGAGGGATCGCAACGAGCATTGCAAGGAAAAATCCTCCGAATACTCTGCCCGCACTGGCTGCTATATGTTTCCAGAGCTCACCGCAGACGAGAAGCTCAACAAAACTACTCCAGACCTTTTCCGGCGACGGCAGCAGAAACTCGGGAAACAAGCCAAAATGTGAAACAGCTCCCCATACCAGCAAAAGAATAGCCGGCACCTCAATAAGATTTAGAAAGTTTTTCACCTTTGAGAGCCCCCTTGAAAGGCTCATTATAACTAAATTTAATGAGAATAATTATTATTTAAACTTTATAACTTAACAGGCGAGACGGATACTTCCTCAGTGGCTCCCTCTTCCGAGGTGAGCTTGCCGTTTTCTTCAGTCGTTCCTTCGGTAACTTCCGCAGCTTCATTCTGCTGAAGTTTTGAGTCAATCAGCTGTCTTTTTTCCAACTCTTCGGGAGTGATAATCGTGAAAAGACGAACTACCTGAACAACGCCCGGCACTCTCGAAGCAATCTTGGAAATGATTTCGGCTTCTGTTTGAGTGACTGTTCCCAGCAGATAACAAATTCCTCTATCGACAACTACTTTTATAGAGGTTAAGGTTACTTGTTTGTTATCCAGAAGAGCCGCTCTGACCTTACTTGCTGTAATGGAATCATTCATCCTTGTCGTCAGAGAAGAATTAGCCTGCACAGCGAGCTCGTTATATACCTTATTGACCTCATTAATAGACTTCACGATTTCAGTGGCTTTCTGCTTACTGGCTTCGGAGTCTATTTCACCGCTCAACAGAACATTTCCCTCATAGGAAGTTGTGGTGATATGACTGGAGGCAAAATTTGTCTGACTGAGGTGCATGGCTGACTTTGCTTCGATAACGCCATCGTTTGCCACCGCCCCGGCACTTCTCCTATCCGCGGCAACGGAAACTCCTGTGACAGCTGCTGATCCAATTAATACCGGCGCGCAAGCAGTCGACATCAAAAGGGAAGAAGTAACAAACAACAAAATAGCGATACGAGAAGGTTTCATTTTGGACCGTTACTGTTTAGTTAGTAGGGCAGTTCGCCTGCATCTGCTCCATTTTACTTATGAAACTTCGATTTTCATGAGTTTAGAAGTCGCTCACCTCTTAATTTATTGAAAAATTTTTCCAAAACGCCAACTCAGACAAGTTATCAACAGAGTTATTAACAAGATAACTATTTGTTTATTTATTATTATTTTAAAAATTGAACAAAATTTTTAAACACAATTGAGTTTAAGCCGTTTGAGTAGCTAATCTTTGTAGTTATTCACGCTATAAAACAATCAATACACAACATCCTTTATTAATCTATTAATGAAATGTGTATTAATAGAGTTTCAGAAAAATGTTAATAAGTTAAATTTATCTAATGTATTCAGTAAATTAAATAAGCGATAACTTAGTTCAAAATTCCCAAACAGCCAGTAAATTTATGTGGACAAATCGAGCTCCCTGTGTTTCATTATCTCTTTTTCCACGTCTTTTCCACAAAACTCAAAAAGATTCGCGATTGTTTTGTTCATAAATAACCAGTTTCTTTCACTAAATCCGGAAAGTTGAGTTTTTAACGCTGTTAGCAAAGCACCAACTTAATTCTTATATTAATTATTAATAGATATAGTATTAATAGCTTAAGAAATTATTGTTGATAACCTATATTTGTCTTTTATAAACAAATAATTATGTTGTTAATAAAGGGCGATAAAACCTGCTGACTACTAACTAAGAGCAGTTAACAAGATAGACCCTCTCGTTTTTATTCACAACTAAAGCCAGAAGTTATTCACAATTTTTCCCAAAAAGAAGGTTCAGATTTGATCAAGCAATTGATTGGGTTGTAAGGTTGTTTTAGAGAAATTAGTTTGATGCCGCTTTTGAATAAGAGCCAAAACAGCCAGACCTTCACAGGCCGAGGCCAATGAAGGAGTTTTTTGGAAGGAATATTAAAAAAAAACGAGTTAAATCGAAGTTTAATTCGGTGCAAATAGTTAGTTATAAGAGTTAAAGCCAACTTTAATTATTTAGATTTAAAAGAAAAGGCCGGCATAGCCGACCTTCATGAAGCGAAACTAGAGACTAGGTATCGATATTTCCCGCTAACAAGGCGTTGTCCTCGATAAATCTTCTTCTCGGTTCAACCTCATCTCCCATTAATTTTGTGAAGACTTGGTCTGCCGCAATGGCGTCTTCAATTCTCACCTTAAGAAGGCTGCGTTTGGTAGGATCCATTGTGGTTTCTTCCAGCTCTTCAGCCTTCATCTCACCAAGCCCTTTATAGCGTTGCATCTTTTTAACGCCGGCTTTGCCGATCTTCAGAATGAACGAAATGGCTTCGCTGAAGTTGGAGATTGGCTGAATGGTTTCCTTGTTGTTCGTCGTTCGTACTAAGCAGGCACCCTCATGCAGCAGGTTCTTAAAGGTAACGGATGCAGCTGTCAAAGTCAGATAATCCGGCGTTTCAATGAAAGCCGGTGTAATTCTGCTTTCGATGATATTGCCAAAATGAGTGCGTTTAACAATAATCGTCGGAATGTTTTCTTCTACAGCGTAGCCGAGAGAAATCGCCGGATCAGTTATCTTAGCAACCAGCTTCTCAATTGAATCAGCAGCTGCTTTGTCTGAAGATAAGTCAATCGTTGCGCCTGCAGCAATTGCTGTAAGGACGCTGGCATCAACAAAGCGAGAGAACTTAGAAATAATATTCTGGGCGTCGCTGTAGGCTAAGAAGTATTCCTTCAGTTTGTCGCCGGAAATTCCCTGTTTGTTCTCAAAGGCTTCTTTAGAAACGTAAAGATTAGTTCCTGTAATGCCCTGATCTACGAGGAATGTATAAAGTTCTTTATCGTCTTTGATGTATTTCGTCTTCTGACCGTATTCAACTTTGTACAGCGGAGGCTGAGCGATATAAACATGACCTCCTTCAATGAGTTTCGGCATTTGACGATAGAAAAGCGTCAGCAGCAGAGTACGGATATGCGCACCGTCCACGTCAGCATCCGTCATGATGATGACACGGTCGTAACGCAGTTTATCCAGATCAAATTCATCACCGATACTGGTACCTAGGGCTGCGATTAAGGTTGCAATCTGCTCACTGGAAATCAGTTTCTCGATTCGTGCTTTTTCAACGTTAAGGACCTTTCCTCGCAAAGGCAGGATAGCCTGGAAAGAACGGTCACGACCCTGTTTTGCAGAGCCGCCGGCGGAGTCACCCTCCACGAGGAAGACTTCGCAGAGAGAGCGGTCTCTTTCCGAACAATCAGCCAATTTACCGGGAAGGCCTGCCGAGCCAAGCAGACCTTTTCTGCGTGTTGTTTCTCTGGCTTTTCGTGCTGCTTCTCTGGCACGGGCAGCGTCCATAATCTTTTCGCAGATGATTCTTGCGTCTTTAGGATTTTCTTGGAGGTAGCTTTCCAAAGCGGTTCTGACTACTTGCTCTACTGCAGGGCGGGCTTCGGAGGAGACCAATTTATCCTTTGTCTGAGAACTGAATTTCGGTTCAGGCATTTTCAGCGATAAAACGCAGGTTAAGCCTTCGCGAATATCCTCACCGGTGAGGTCGATCTTCTCTTTCTTTGCAAATTCAGATTCCTCAATATAACGTTTGATGACAGCTGTCATCGCACTTCTTAAACCGTTGACATGCGTTCCGCCGTCTTTTTGAGGAATATTGTTTGTGTATGCGAGGAAATTTTCCGTGTAGCCGTCGGTCCACTGCATGGCGACTTCGACGTTGATGTTTTCCTCCGGATTCACTGTAACTGTCTTGTTGGTATAAAAACAGTTGTCATGGATTTTTGTTTTGTCTCTGTTAATAAAATCGACAAAACCGCTCACACCTCCGGCGAATTGGAAAACTTCGTCTTTTCCTTTTCTTAAGTCTGCCAAGTGGATCTTGACACCGTTGTTGAGGAAAGAGAGTTCTCTAAGGCGTGAGGAAAGAACTTCGTAGTGGAAATCAACGGTACCGAAAATTTCCGCATCCGGTAAAAATTGGACTTCGGTGCCGCGTCGATCGGTAGCTCCGCTGACGTGCATCGGAGAGATTTCAACCGGGCCGGTGGGAGTCTGAACTTTCTCAGTGAGTCTGTCCTGAAGAACACCTTTTTTGAAGTTTAAGTAGTGCTCTACCCCTTCTCTGCGTACAGTGAGCTTTAACCAGGAAGAAAGAGCGTTAACGCAAGATACGCCTACGCCGTGGAGGCCTCCGGAAACTTTATAGCTGTTTTGGTTGAATTTTCCGCCTGCATGGAGCTCTGTAAGAGCGATTTCAGCCGCACTTCTTTTTGGTTCGTGCTTGTCGCTCATTTTTACATCGGTCGGAATACCACGTCCGTTATCAACGACGGTGATGGACTCATCGCGATTGATGGTGACGTTAATGTGATCAGCATAACCCGCCAAGGCTTCATCGATCGAATTATCGACGACCTCAAAGACAAGGTGATGAAGTCCTGTTCCGTCAGACGTATCGCCGATGTACATGCCGGGACGCTTACGAACAGCCTCCAGACCTTCTAATACCTGAATTGCGTCCTCTCCGTAGCTTTCTTCAGCAGAGTAATTCTTGTCTTGCATTTCACTCATTATTTGGCTTACCTAATATTCTGACCGTGAATTCAAAGTTAAATTTTCATGGGCATCACGACAAACTTGAAGTTGTCGTTATCCGGCATTCTGATTAAAGCCGGATTTTTCTGTTCGCCCAGAGAAATTCTGACTGAGTCGTTCTTCAATACATTCAAAACTTCGATGAGGTAGGCGACATTAAAACCGATTTCAATCGGAGAGCCACTGTATTCAACGGAGATTTCGTCTTCGGCTTCCTCCATGTCCGCATTGTTGGCAGCGACATTAAGGTGGCCCGGTGTAAGGTTCCAGCGGACTCCCATAAGTTTGTCGGCTGTTAAAGTTGCGACTCTCTGGAGTGAGCTCAATAATTCCTGACGTCCGACTCTGAATTCTTTTTCATTGTGTTCGGGAATGACTCGCTGATAGTCCGGGTAACGGCCTTCAACAAGCTTGGACAATATCTCAATGCCGACGAATTTAAATTTAATCTGGCGTTCGGAAATGTAGACCTCAATGGGATCTTGAGAGTCGGGAATCAGACGAACGAGTTCTTTAACCGTCTTTCTCGGCAAAATAGCATCAAGTTTCTTATCTGCTGTTTTTTCCGCTTCAACATCACAAAGTGCGAGTCTGTGACCGTCGGTTGCAACGCCTCTCACTTTATTGTTTTCTGCACAGATATAAACGCCGTTCAAGAAGTAACGGACATTGTTGACTGCACAGGCAAAAGAGACCATGTTCAGGAGATATTTGAAACGAAGGCAGCTCATCGTAAAAGCATGTTCCAAATCTACTTCAGTAATGACTGGGAACTCTTCTGCGCTGATTGTTTGGAGTTCGAACTTACTCTTACCGGAGCTCAGGACTACGTGATCACCTTTCTTTGAGAAAGAAAGCGGATTGGTGTCGGGAAGCGTCGCCAGAATATCCGTCAGCTTTCTTGCTGAAATCGTCGTAGACATTTCTGAATTTTCTTCACCTATTTCCGCAACAGTCAGGATTTGGAGATCGAGGTCGTTTGCGACTAAGGTTACCTGCTTGCCTTTTTGAACAAACAAGATGTTCGAAAGGACCGGCAAAGGCTGTTTTCTCTGTACAACACCGCTTACTGCCTGAATAGGCTTAAAGATATTTTCTTTTTTGGAGTTAATGAATACAGAGGTTCCGGCCGTTTTATCAATGCCTTCACTTGCGGCAGCAGGTCCGTTTTCTAACTTAGTTTCATTCATTATCGATCTCCGTTAGTTCCAGTTTTTTAAATCTTGTTCAATCAAATGAAGCGTGTGATTCAGCTCTTGATTCTGAGCACGTTCCTTTGTGATTTTCTTAACAGCATATAAAACGGTAGCGTGGTCTCTTCCGCCGAATGCGTATCCGATCTCAATAAGACTCTTCTGAGTCAGCTCTTTTGCCAGATACATCGCTATTTGGCGCGCATATGCGACATTGGCCACTCTTCTCTTTGAGTGCATATCCGCAATTTTGATACTGAAATGCTCAGCAGTGGACTGCTGAATATTTTCAATTGAGATACGCCCTGTCCCTGTAATTCCCTGCAGAGCCTCTTTGGCAAGCTCCTCAGTGATAGGTTTTTTAAAGACTTCCGCACGCATAATCACGCTATTAAGAGCACCCTCGAGCTCTCTAATATTCGTGTTTAAACGAGTAGCAATAAGGTAAGCAACTTCTAACGGAAGTTTGACGCCCTGTTGTTTGGCCTTCTGTAAAAGAATCGCGGCTCTTAATTCAAACTCGGCGGGCTCAATGGAGACGGATAGACCGGCTCCGAATCTTGAAATCAAACGCTCATCAAAGTCAGATAACTGGCGGGCATAGGTATCGCAGGTCAGAATGATCTGCTTGTTTTTTGGAAGCAGCGCTTCAAAAATATTAAAGAGACGCTGCTGTGTTCCGCCGCGCTTGCATAAAAACTGGACGTCGTCGATCAGAAGAGCATCGAGATTTCTGTATTTATTGTCAAACTTTTGAATCTTCTCGTCAGAGTAGCGGCCGCCAGCAGACAGAGAAACGACCTCATTAATAAAGCGGTTCGCTGAGATGCACAAAAGATTGGTGTTCGGATTGTCCTCGAGGATCTTTCGGCCGACCGCGTGCATCAGGTGCGTTTTTCCTAAACCGACGCCGCCATAAATAAATAAGGGATTGCAGCGCTCGCCGGGAAATTCCGCAACTAACATTGCCGAACTTCTTGCGACACGATTAGCGTTTCCGATCACAAAAGTGTCAAAAGTCAGACCGGAGTGAAGACCGCACTTGGTCGCAATTTCGTCAATGGACTTAGGAGCTTTTTCCTCTTCCGGGAGAGTATTGGCAGGCCCGGGCAAAGGCTCGGAAATCATCGCGCCTTTGTTGGGGTCTTTCACCGTTATTTTAAGTTTTATCTCACGGCCGCAGATTTCGGAGGCTTTTTCCTCAATATCTTTTTCATACTGCGCCTTGATGAATTTACTATGGGGAACAGAGGGTACACTAATATTAATAATGTCAGGCTCGCTGTCCTCAGTGAATTCAACCTTTCCAAACCACGGAACGAAGACTTCTTCAGGAATAGTATTCTTGAGAAAGGCTAACACCGACTTCCAAACTTCACGCATTTAAGTTTCCGAGAATAACTTGTCGACTCTAAGTCTATTTTCAAACTAAACGATCATTGTACCTTATTTGGCCTTCTCTCCTATTAAGATAATAGGGGTATAGCAGGCACAGATAAAAAGGCGCTAAACACCGTCTAAAACGCCTTGAGCCCCGATTGCGTAATTTTTAAGACAGAACTGCTTACGAATAAGAAGAGCGCTCAAAAGGAAGGGCTTCATAAAAAGCCGTAACAAAATAATTTCTTTTAATTTGACAAGTTACGTTCTAATGAAGTCTAATATGTGGTTTCTCAAATTAGGGGATCGGTCCCCTAAAAGCATTAGTAATTTTAGTTTTTGCGGCCGTTCGCCTGGCCGATTTAAAAGGAATAAAAATGGCAACAAAACGTACATACCAGCCTTCTAAGGTTAAACGTGCTCGTACACACGGTTTCCTCGTTCGCAGCCGCACTCGCGGCGGCCGTAAGGTGCTTGCTGCTCGTCGTCGCAAAGGACGTCACGTTTTAGCTCTTTAATCCTTAAGGATTATTCAAATTAACGATGGCGTTAGGGGGCCGGGCTAATTCTTTTCCTCAAAAAGCAAAAATCAAGAAGTCTCAGGATTTTTTGACCGTTTTAAAAGCAAGAGGGAAAGGAGTCGTTAGACTTTCTGGACAATGGTTCGAGTTGAAGGCAGTCCTTACCCAAGGAAAAGTCTCCTCAAGATTCGGTCTTACGGTCGGAAAACATTTTTCTAAGCGTTCAGTAGACCGAAATCTGGTGAAAAGAATATTGAGGGAAGCCATTAGGCACTCGGTTCTTACTCATCCCGCTGAGTCCCCTTCCGCACTCCAAAGCCGAACATTCGTTCTCCGCTTAAAAAAGAAAGTTCCGGTGCCTGCAGAAGGCGCCTGTCTAAACTCTCTTAAAAAAGAATTATCGGAGGATGCGAACCGACTGTTGAGCCAGTTAGAGGCAAGAATTCAGGTTCTTGATCAAGGAAAAAAAGATGATTAAAAATCTCTGTCTTTTCATGATCAGGGGTTACCAGTTTCTTTTTTCGCCTTGGGTTGGCCACAACTGTCGGTTTCTTCCTACCTGTTCTCAATATTCCTATACATCCATACAGCGATTCGGTGCCCTCCGAGGAGTTTGGCTCACGTTTTTCCGAATTCTCCGCTGCAATCCCTTCGGGGGAAGCGGAATTGACGAAGTTCCTGACAAATTCAAGTGGAATTGTTGGTGCCGGGATTGTTCGGATCAGGAATCTCAGGCGTATTTTTTTCAATCTAAATTAGAGAAATCAAATCATGGGAAGTGATATTCAAAGAGCCCTCCTATGGATTCTTTTCGGTCTTTCCGCCTTTATGCTGTACGACCGTTGGGAAGTCTACAACGGCCGCCCGTCTTTCTTCGGGGCTGAAACCCAGCAGGTTGCGACGACGGAAGCACCTAAGAATGAGGCAGCCCTTCCGAGCCAGTCGCAGACAGCATCTCTGCCTGCTGAAGCTAAAACAGCAGTGAAGGCTGAGCCGATTCAGGTTGAAACAGACCTCCTCAAGCTTTCCTTTGATCCGGAAGGTGCCGTCATCATCGGTTCTGAACTTCGAAAAGAAAAACAGACCATTCCTTGGACGGATACCGGCCTTGTCGGCATGATTCTCGGAAACAAGGCTGAAACGCCTGCTGATGTGGTTCTTTTTACGGAACAAAAAGGAAGAACTTATTTAGCGCAGACCGGTTTAATCGGCGGTCCTTACCCGACTCATAAGACTCAATTTAAATTAGTCCCCGGTCCGCTCAAGATGGCTGACGGTCAGGACAATCTCACCGTTAAGTTTGAAGGCGAATCCGGCGGTGTTAAAGTCATTAAGAGCTTCACGTTCGAACGCGGTCATTACGGCATCAAAGTTTCTCATGAAGTGGTTAATAACACGGCATCCGAGATCAAGCCGTCTGTTTACTATCAGCTGACTCGCGACGGTGAAAAGCCTGAAGGCGAAAGCACCATGGTCAACGCCTATACCGGTGCCGCTGTTTACACCGATAAGGATAAGTTCCAGAAGGTCAGTTTCTCTGACATTGCCGACGGGGATAAAGATTTCCAGGCAAAAGCAGATAACGGCTGGATTGCCATGATTCAGCACTACTTCGTCTCTGCTTGGGTTCCGACACAAGGCGTAGAACGTGAAAACTACACGAATACGGTAGGCGAGAAGCTTTATGCCGTAGGAAGCATCCAGCAGATGGATACGATTGCGCCTAACTCCTCTAAGACAATCGAAGCAACGCTCTACTCCGGTCCTCAGGATCAGACCCGTCTTGATGCTATTGCTCCGGGGCTGTCCTTAGTTGTGGATTACGGCTGGCTCACTTTCTTAGCTAAACCGATTTACTGGCTTCTTTCCTTCCTTTACGGAATTGTCGGTAACTGGGGCTGGGCGATTGTTCTGCTGACCTGTATCGTTAAGGCCATTCTCTATCCGCTCTCCTTGGCCGGCTACCGCTCTATGGCTAAGATGAAAGATCTCGGTCCGCGTATGAAAGCGCTTAAAGAGAAATACGGCGACGACAAGCAGCGTCTTAACATGGCAATGATGGAGATGTACAAGACAGAGAAGATCAATCCTGTCGGCGGCTGCCTCCCGATTGCATTGCAGCTTCCCGTCTTCTTAGCCTTGTACTGGGTGCTTCTGGCTTCTGTTGAACTGAGAGATGCTCCTTGGATTTTCTGGGTTACTGACTTGGCAGCTCCCGATCCTTGGTTCATTCTTCCGATTCTTATGATCATCACGATGGTCATTCAGTTCAAACTGAACCCGACCCCTCCTGATCCTGTCCAGGCAAAAATGATGGCCATTATGCCGTTTGTCTTCGGTATTATGTTTATCTTCTTTGCCTCCGGTTTGGTCCTTTACTGGCTTGTCAACAATATCTTGTCGATCATTCAGCAATATGTTGTGAACAAACAAATAGAGGCAGACAGAATAAAACGGCAGTCTAACTAATAAAAATCGGGTCCTTCTCTCTGAGTCGGACCCGAAATTTTTTTGCGCCACTTTTGGTTTTATTTTTTTTGCCAATAAACCAAAAGCAGAATCGGCCAGACCCAAACACTGATGATCCAAAGAATTAAGGAGACAGCGGTCACAGGTTTGGTCGAATTTCGGGTAATGAAACAAAGTATTCCTGCACCGAGCACAGACCATGCAAGGATTAAAATGTAGGCCGTTGCTCGGGCAGTGTAAGAGTCACCGATGAAGCTGCCTACCCAGGCGGCGATCGGGAGTGCGATTAGGACAGCGATTGCGGCTCCGACTAGACGGGACAATTCGTTGTTATTCTGCTTCAAACTCATTCTTAGGTATCTAAATGTCTTTAGTGAAAACTTCACCAATCATAGCAATAGCAACCGGAAACGGAAACGCGGGTGTTGGTATCGTTAGAATCTCCGGCGAGGAAGAAGACGTCAAAGCTCTTTTCCAGAAGATGTTCCCGGGAAAAGAAATAAAACCTCGCTACGCAGAATTGCTTCCAATCAGAGACACTCAGGGTCAAATATTGGATACCGGAATTGTGATTTATTTTCGGGCCCCCTTTTCTTATACGGGAGAATCTGTACTTGAACTGCAGGTTCACGGAGGCAGAGTTCTTCTTAACTGGATTGTTCAGGAAGTGCTTATCTTCGGGAAAGAATTCGGCTTGAGACAGGCTCTGCCCGGTGAGTTTACGGAGCGCGCTTTTTTGAATGGGAAAATTGACCTAGTTCAAGCTGAGGCTGTAGCAGATCTTATCGAAGCAAATTCCCGTAACGCCGCAAAAGCAGCATCTCGTTCTCTAACCGGAGAGTTTTCTAATAAGGTTAATGCATTAAATGATGCGTTAATTAATCTTCGAGTTGAAGTTGAAGCTATTTTAGATTTTCCTGAAGAAGAAATTGATTTCTTGTCTGAATACCAGAGTCAGGAGAAATTAGAGGATATTCAGAATAGATTAGAGAGCGTTCTGGATTCCGCGCGTCAGGGCGAGATCTTGCGAGACGGTCTGAGAGTTGCTCTCGTTGGCGAGACCAATGTTGGCAAGTCCAGTCTTTTGAACTATTTAGCAGGCGAAGAAATTGCTATTGTTTCTGATATTGCCGGTACTACTAGAGATAAGATTCAAACTGACTTAATTATTTCCGGAGTTCCTTTCCACTTCGTAGATACGGCCGGTATTCGTGAAACAGAAGATCGAATTGAACAGATTGGTATCGAAAGGACGAAGCAGGAGATATCCAAAGCAGATGTTATTTTAGAAATTCGAGATATTAGAGATCAGCAAAATAAGAATAAAGACTCGATGCAAACAGCTCTGAAAATGATTAAAGGGAAAGATGTTCCTATCATTACTGTTTTGAATAAAGTCGATCTTATCTCAACTCCTCTTCCGAACACAAAAGATGTTTCACGTGGAACGATCATTGAAACCTCAGCTGTTACCGGAAAAGGGATGCAGGAATTGAAATCCGAACTTCTGAAACTGGCAGGTTTTTCAGAAAATCAGTCAATCTATATGGCTCGAGAGCGTCATATCCATAACCTGCTTAATGTAAAAGAATCGTTAAAGAGAGCCGCTTCTTACCTTAACTCAACTAGCCCTCAATTGGAGTTATTTGCTGAAGAATTAAGAGGAGCTTCCGATGAGCTGGGAGAAATTACCGGGAAGATTTCTTCTGACGATCTTTTAGGAAAAATCTTTAGTGGTTTTTGTATTGGCAAGTAAGCTGTTTCACGTGGAACAAAAAGATGAGTTATTGTTATCCAAATGAATACGAAGTAATTGTTGTTGGCGGAGGAAATGCCGGAATTGAAGCGGCAGCCGCCTGCGCAAGAATGAAAGCTAAAACGCTTTTAGTAACCCATAATTTGGACAATTTGGGCCAGCAATCTTGCAATCCATCTATTGGGGGCATCGGAAAAAGCCATTTAGTTAAAGAAGTTGATGCCTTAGATGGTTTAATCGCAAAAGCTACGGATTTTTCCGGTATTCAATTTAGGGTTTTAAATGCGTCTAAAGGTGCAGCCGTTCGCGCTACGAGAGCACAAATTGATCGGCGTCTCTATAAATATCAGATGCGGACAAGAATCGAAGCAATAGAAAATTTGTCTTTGATTGAGGAAGCTGTTGACGCCCTGCTTCTTGAAAACGGGAAAGTTGCCGGTGTCTATTTACGATCAGGAATCTCGATAAAGGCTAAGGCAGTCGTTTTGTGCGCCGGTACCTTCTTGAACGGTAAAGTATTTATCGGACAAACTTCATACCTTGCCGGCAGATCCGGTGATCCTTCTTCGGTAAATTTAGGAATTAATCTGGCGGAGCTAGGGTTACCTAAAGCTCGTTTGAAGACAGGCACACCTGCGCGATTAGACGGAAGAACAATCGATTTTTCTAAATGTGAAAGGCAGTTGGGCGATTCCGAGCCGGTGCCGGTCTTCTCTTACATGGGTTCGCCTGAGGATCATCCGCAGCAAGTGCCTTGTTGGATAACAGATACGAACCAAACGACTCATGACTTTATTAGGAAAGGTTTAGACCGTTCGCCTTTATTTACAGGTGTTATTGAAGGGATAGGTCCTCGTTACTGTCCTTCAATCGAAGACAAAATTCACAAGTTTGCTTCTAAAAATTCTCACCATGTCTTCTTAGAGCCGGAAGGGTTAAATACTTATGAGTATTATCCCAACGGAATTTCAACAAGTTTGCCTTACGACATTCAGGTGAATTTCATTCATTCCATTAAGGGCTTGGAAAATGTACACATCATAAGACCCGGTTACGCGATTGAATATGATTATTACGATCCTACCCATTTGAAAGACAATCTTGAAAGTAAAGAATTTGATAATTTATTCTTGGCAGGTCAGGTAAACGGTACTACCGGCTACGAAGAGGCCGCGGCCCAAGGCTTGATGGCGGGTATCAATGCAGTTTTAAAAATTAGAGATGAAGAGCCTTTCCTGCTCCGCAGAGATCAAGCTTATCTCGGTGTGATGGTAAATGATTTGATCACCAAAGGCGTGAATGAACCGTACCGTATGTTCACCTCGCGGGCAGAATATAGGCTGAGCCTGAGGGAAGATAACGCAGATGAACGACTTACTGAGATCGGTTATAAGCTTGGAGTTGTGTCAGAAGAGCGCTGGAAATTCTTCCAAGAAAAAAGAGAGCGGTTAGCAAGAGAGACAGAACGTCTTAAAAGTATTTGGGTGAACCCCGGTGTACTGGATAAATTCAGCTTAGAAGAAGTTGTGGGCGCTGAACTTTCTAAGGAATCACAACTCTATGTAATGCTGAAACGACCGGAAGTAGATTATCAAAAACTCAAATTATTGAAGACAAAAGACGGAGAATCGCTGCTGCCTCCGCCCTATCTTTCGGACGAAGACGCTGAAACGCTTACGACTAAAGTTAAGTATTCCGGCTATGAAGACAAACAAAAAGCCGAAGTTCAGAAGAACTTGGAAAAAATAGAGACGGTTATTCCAGAAGATTTTGATTACGATTCTGCAAAGGGCCTGTCGTTTGAAATCACACAAAAATTGAAAAAGATCAAACCGAGAACACTTGGGGAGGCTTTAAATATTTCCGGGGTGACACCTGCGGCGATTTCTATCCTTCTCGTTTATCTGAAACGATACCGAGGAAAGAAGGAGTAAATATGGAAAAGAATCGAGAAGAACTCATCCAAGGATTGGAAAGGCTCGGGATAACAGCCGGTGAAGAAGAGGTTTCAAAGTTGATTTCTTTCTCCGAGCTGTTGCTGAAATGGAATAAAGTTTATAACCTTACAGCGATTCGAGACGAAGGGGACGTAATTAGAAAACATCTGTTGGATTCTTTGACGCTACTTCCTTATTTCAAGTTGTACGGATCAGAAGTAGGTTGCAGAACTTTGGACGTTGGGTGTGGCGGGGGATTACCTGCTATTCCCTTGTCAATCTTCTTGAAAGATTTTGACTTTAATTTAATCGACACGGTTAATAAGAAAATAACTTTTGTCCGACAAGCGGTCATTCAACTGAAACTTCCGAATGTCAATGCTTTTAATGAAAGAGTTGAAAATTTTCATCCATTAAAGCCTTTTAATTTAATTAGTTGCAGAGCATTCTCTTCATTAGCAAGCTTCGTGACGTTAACTGAGCACTTAATTGACGAGAATGGACGATGGCTAGCCATGAAAGGCAAGTATCCGGTCGAGGAAATTAACGAGCTTCCGGCCGGTGTTGGTGTGGAGAAAGTGATAGAGCTGAAAGTTCCTTTCCTGGATACTGAAAGACATCTGATAGTTTTAAAGAAGAAATAAGGAGCTTAAAGTTCGCTTCAATTTTTATTAAGGAAGATGTAACTCAACATCGTCCCTTTATTTGTGAGTTGCGGTGAACAATCGCAGCTCACAAGAAAATGCTAACGCTTAATGAGATTTCAGACTGCGTTCGTCGAACCGGAAATTGTTACTTCGCTTCCTTCCGAAGGAAGTGCATCATAAAAGACGCCCATGCCGATGGGCTGCCCATTGAAATACAGAATATTATTTTGAAAACTCAGACAGTCAGGTGCAGGATTGGTACTTAGACGCGGCTTAGGCTTTACCTGTGGTGTTTTGCACCATGTGGCCGTTCTCGGAAGCATCTTTGCAAATTCTGCATTTGTGAAATCAATGCGCGCTTTAATTTCTTCTTTGTAGGCATCCAAGCCTTTTGTGAGTATGGCATGCATTGAAGGAGGCAAAGATCGATTGCGGAGCATCGTCTCAAGTTCCCTATCAGTGAGGTCGGAGGCCCTAGGGACGTGTGTGAAGCGTGTGATCTTTGCGTGAGGAAGCAGCTTATGGACGTCTTCATACATTCCGCCTAGCCGTCCGACACCTACGGAAATAATTTCCACTTCGTTGTTTAGTGAATGTTTCCTCAGGAAGCTTTGCATCGGCAAAGCCGGCGTGTACCCCCAGACAGGAAAAATCAGGACGATCTTTCGGTAATTGTCCAAATCTATGTTCAACGGTGAGATGGGAGGAAGTTCTCTCTTCTTTCTGTCCTCTCTCGCGTCATAAGCGTTATAAGGCTCCAAGGTTTTAATTTCTGAGATATCGCAGTGCTCTAATTTTTGAAAAATTTCTGTGACTCTCTTAGAGTTTCCCGAGAAACTATAGAAAATCGCTAACTCTTTTTCTTTTGCGCTTAGGACTGCTGCCGGATTAAAAAAAGAAAAACCGGCGAGAATCGTTAATAAGGCGCGACGCGTTATCGATTTCATTATTTCCAGAATTCCTATAGCCTTCCCCTCGCCTCTTCGGATTAGGAGAAGGCGCGAGTCCAGAGTGAGCTTAAATCAGAGAGGAACAAGCACGCTAACCTCACATTCTTGTGGCTTGCTTATTGAGGTCGTTGGTTAATGTCTTGAAGATGTTCTCGAGGCAGACATCAAAGGCGCTCACGGCTCCCGGCATATCGTCTGTTGGCGTGTTCTGTGTTTGGCTGTAGGTTTCATGGAAAACCAGTTTGCCGGAAACGCTTGCCACCACAGAAACTTCCATTTCGACGACAGCTGCAAACGGTTTCTTAACAGCATTGATGAAGAACTTGGAAACAAAGACCGTGAGCTGATAAGCAGGTGTACTGATGGAATTAGGAGAAAGGACAACATTCCATGGTCCACAGTCTTGTATGACTTCGCGTAAGCCGTCTCCGATGAGGTTGCCGGGATTAGATGAAAACCTATTGATGTCTGTGTTGTAGATTCGGTTGTCCTTAATTAACACATAGCAGCGCGTACTGTCATAGGGAGACGCAATCATAGGGGAATTGATGCGCACACTGGAGAGACGGCGTTTCGGTGCTCTGCAGTCCTGAGTGTTTAGATTCGCAAGAAGTGTATAGAGCTTCAGCGGAGGTCTTTCAGGGAGGATTGAGCAGCCGGCTAGTCCGGTTAAAAGTCCTAAAGCAAGAGTTCTTCTCTTCATAAGCGTGCCTATTTATTAACTTGGAAGGGTTCTGCTGTCTTTGGCGCTGGTGCTAAAAACTCAGAGGCGGAATCCGAAATATTGTTCGTAAGATTCTTTAAATTTTGTGCGATCTTACTTAAGTTCATAAGCGTAACCGTTACGTCGTAACCATTGTTAGAAACCATCTGATTTAGATTACGAGATAAGTTTGTCAGGTTGGTTACGAGCTGTTTAGTCTCAGCTTTTTGACTGAGGTTGCCGATTTGCTCAGCAGATTTATCCAGCTGCGCAATGAGTGTGTTCAGCTGGTTGATGTCGAACTGATTGATCTTGTTGTCAGCTTGGTTAAGTAGGTTGGAAAGAGAGCTTCCAAGTTTATTAAAGGAGGACGGATCAATTCCGTTCGCGATCCTCTCAAGATTAGCAATGAGAGATTGGATCACGGGGACGGTTTCCTGGAGATCTTTGTTGATATTTAAAGAATCAAGACTGGCAAGGAAGCCTTTGACATTTTCAACAATTTCATTGCTCAAGCTTGGAGCTGACGGAATGAACAAATACTTAGGTTTCCAATCAAAAGGAACACGATCTGCGGGATATTTCTTCGGATCCAGGAAATCTACAGAGAGATACAAGGAGCCGGTGATGCCCGCAAGCTGTGTTTGGATTCTCAGACCGTGATTAATATAGTCCTGAAGGTGGGATTCAACTTCCTTTCCAGCCAGTTCCATTCTCATTCTTACAACGGCAACAGCTTTGGTCTCAGAAAGAATTTCTTGAGAAGAAGACGGATAGGCTTCCGTCGATAAGAGAATCTCTTGAACCTGTCCGACCTGGATACCTCTAAATTTAACCGGGGCTCCGACTTCTAGTCCGCTGATAGAAAATTGGAAATACGTCTCCATTTCTGCGTACGGCTTTCCAAGGCTCGGGCCGAGAAGTATAAGGATAGAGGCGATTGCCGCTGCAATGGCAGCGACTACAAACAGGCCCAATCTGAAATAATTTGTTTTAACTCCCATTTCTACTCCGCATCAGGTTGAGCATTAAAAAATTGTCTAACCCACGGGTTAGGAGAATTTTTTTGTAAGTCGTTAGGTGCCCCGTCGGCGATGATGGAACGTGTTTTTGGATCAAGCATGATGCATCTGTCTGCGATTCTAAAAATACTTTTCAATTCGTGACTGACAATGACGAAAGTTGCCCCTAGATTGTCGCGAAGTTTGCGTATTGTTTGGTCTAAGTTGGCCGCAATTATAGGGTCAAGTCCTGCGCTTGGTTCGTCTAATAGAAGAATAGTTGCTCCGAGAGACAGGGCTCTGGCTATGCCGGCTCTCTTGATCATGCCTCCGGAAAGTTCCCCGGGAGTTAAGTTGGCCGAACCGGGCATCTCCATAGCGTTCAGAAGCATTTGTGCAGTTAGGTTTCTGGCTTCTAAGGGTAGTTTTGAAAATTGATCCAACGGGAAACGGACGTTTTCCAAAACAGTTAGAGAACCGAACAAGGCTCCGCTTTGGTACATGATGCCTAAGCTTCGCTGAATTTCAGGAATTTCTTTTCCCGAGTTGATAATACTTTTTCCTCGAATAAGTATGTCTCCGGCCATGGGCGGATTCAAACCGATGATAGTTTTCATCAACGTGGATTTTCCGCAGCCGGACCCTCCCATTATGAAAACAATTTGTTTTTCATAAATATCGAAAGATACATTCTCTAAAAGAATCTTTCCCGGCCAACCCATCGTGAGGTTACGCACACTTATTACGGATTTCTTAGAGGTGTCCATCATATTCCCAACCTGTTAGTCAGAAGAGCTGCAGCACCGTCGATCACGACAATCCAAATAATGCTTTTAACAACGGATTTCGTCGTAGAAGAACCGACGGCAGCTGCACCGGCACCGGTGTTCATACCGCATTGACACCCGATAAGTGCAATTACAAAACCGAAAATTACAGCCTTCACTAACCCGAAAACAATATCGGTCACAGTCACGGATTTAAGTAGCTGTACATAAAACTGTGTATACGTAATGTCGTACATTGCCATGACTAGACCTCCTCCAAGGATCCCTAGGATCGTGGCAAAGACAGACAATAGCGGCACGACAAGGGAGGAAGCGATCAGGCGAGGAACGACTAAAAAGTACATTGGGCTCAGGCCGAAGGTCGTTAATGCATTTAATTCTTCATTAACTTTTTGAGTTCCGAGCTGGGCTGCGAAGGCAGAACCACTTCGACCGGCAAAGAGGATTGCGGTCATAAGAGGCCCCAATTCTCTTGTCATCGCAATTCCGATACCATTGACTACGAAAATAACGGCTCCGAAAATTTGAGCAACTAAGGCCGTTTCAAAAGCGATAATGACGCCCATTAAGAAACCGATAAGGCAGATAATGCCTACGGCTCTGCTGCCGGCCTCATCTGAGACGGAGAGAATTTCTCCGAAACGGATTTGAGACGGATGCAGCAACACGTCTGTCAGAGCGCAGCATGCCGAACCTAAAAAAATGATGCTTTGCTTGGTGGAAGAGGCAGCGTCGTAAAGCCATTTTCCGAGACTGCTTACAACGCCTAGAGATTTTTTCTCGACCGGTTTCGGAGAAAAATTCTTCAGCATTGTGTTGTAAAGCGTTTCAATGCTGGCCGATACGTTGATAAGTTTAAAAGCGTCAGGTCTCGACCGCAGCTCGTATAAGAGTGTCAAACCGGACTCATCACAAAAGGTAAGGTCCGATGCGTCAAAAATAGTCTGTCCTGAACTTTCCGCTCCGAGGACCTGCTCCCATATTTTCACAGAGGTCTCTGCAGTGAGAGACGGCGGGAGTTTGACCGAAAGTTGCTTATCCATCTAGTTAATAGAAATTTAGTTCAGTAGATGCAGAAATTCTAGCCTCCCTGGTATCCATCTCCCTCGGAGAGTGTGTAGATTGGTTATTCCGGATTCTGATAAGAGTATTCGGTCGCCGCCGTACAAAGGTGAAAAGTTATGTCTGTCATTACTAAAAATTAAACAGCTAAAAACTTTTCCCTAATTGGGTAAAATTAAAGAATTTACTAATCGGCTTGAAAAATTTCGGAATATATAGACAACATGGCAAAAATTTACTGTATAGCTAATCAAAAGGGCGGTGTGGGAAAACGACCACAGCCGTTAACTTAGCTGCGCGTTGTCTCAGCTGTCTTTTAATGTTTTGTTGGTTGACCTTGATCCACAGGGAAACGCGACGACAGGGAGCGGGCTTGAGAAAAATAATCTTGTTCAATCTGTTTACGAAGTATTGTTGGACAGAGCGGACATAAAGAAAGTGATCACTCCACATCCGGCTACGACATTCTGGGTTCTAATAGAAAGCTTGCCGTAGCCGAGGAAGAATTATTGTCTGCGCGAGAAAAGAGCTGAGGTTAAAGACGAAGCTGGACGAAGTGTCCGGCAATATGACGTCATTATCATTGACTGCCCTCCTACACTTTCAATTCTGACAATCAATGCATTTTGTGCGGCAGACGGTCTGATTATTCCGATGACGTGCGAGTACTACTCTCTTGAAGGTGTTTCAGACTTATTGCTGAGTATTCGAGCCGTCCGAGAGCAAGTGAACAGCGGTTTGGTGATTACCGGTCTTTGAGAGTGAAGTTTGATCCTCGTATTACGCTTCAGCGTGAAGTTAGCGAGCTCTCCGGATATTTCGGGTCATCGGTTTTCTTCCGTTATTCCGACAAATGTTCGCCTCGCAGAAGCCCCTAGCTACGGACTTTCAGGGATTCAGTACGACCCTCATCAAGAGGCGCCGTATCTTATAAAACGTTTGCAGAAGAACTTGTGAAAAAGACAAGTTAAAGAAACTTCTCAAAACAGAAAGCGTGAGGGTTGAAGTGGTTGTTAGAAAAGGATTAGGAAAAATATGGACAGCGTTTTCAGTATGAAAACGTTGCCGATGTGATAGACAATCCGAAGGTTCCGGAGCCGAAAAGTTCTTTGCCGCTTTCGGCTCAAGCCGGGAAAATTTCAGCCGAGAAACGACGTTGAAAATTCCGGCTTGGCCGAGTTAGCACAATCCATTAAACAAAACGGGATCCTAAATCCGATTGTTGTAAGAAAGCTCTCCTCGGACAAGTATGAAATTTTGGCCGGTGAACGACGCTACCAGGCTGCCAAAATAGCAGGGTTGAAAAGTCCCGGTAACGATTTTGACGTGAGCGATAAGCAGGCCATGATCGTTGGCCTTGTCGAAAATCTTCAGAGAAAAGACCTCAATGCTTTGGAAACCGCGGAAGGGATTCAAAGACTCATTGAAGAATTCAAATACAGTCATGAAGGTGTAGCAGAGGCTATCGGCCGTTCCAGACCGATGATATCTAATCTTCTTCGTCTGTTAGGTTTGCCGGAAGCGGTTAAGACCATGCTCAGAGCCGGTGAAATAGAAATGGGTCATGCAAGAGCCCTGCTCTCTTCCGGAAGAACAGCAAGTCTGGCTTGCCCAGCAAATCAAAGAAAAGGACTCTCCGTCCGACAGACTGAGGAATACGTTGCGCGTTATAAAGAAAGGAAAATACAAGCGAGAATCCCCATAAAACGGTGCAAAAAGCTCGGAATTTACTAAATTTGAGGATGAGCTTTCAAAAATCCTGAATACAGATGTAAAACTTGTATCAAATTCTAAAGGAAGAGGTAACTTACAGATTTCATTTAAAAATGAAAAGAATTTGCCGCAATTCTTGAACTTTTAAGGTCTCTAAATAATAAATAAAGCTATATTTATTGGAACAAACCCTTCATTCAAACGGATGATAATTGATTGATTCAGTTGCTCATTTTGGCCTAACTCATTAGAATGCATTCGGATTTTTGCTGTCAGGACGGGAAACAAGGAGATTTTGAGACCATGAAGGCCTTGAGAAGAACTGTTTTCTGGCAAAGCGGAGCCGTCATTCTTTGTGGCCTTGTTTCTTGGGTTGCGGCAGGTTCTGTGGCCGGAATTTCATCCCTCTTGGCGGTTTGGTTTGTGCGCTCCTTCAATGCTCGTCGTCTTACTGATGCATTTGTTTCGGAATCAGCAAGCCCATCCGTTAGCAATCTTCTTATACGAATTCATAAAAGTGTCGCTGGTGATCTTAGGATTTTCAGCGTCGCTTTGTTTTATAAAGAATTAAGCTGGCTGCCATTTATTTTGTCAGCTGGAATAGTTTTACTAAGTCATATTTTGCTTTGGCAAGCAGGAAATAATTGAAGGAATAAACGAATCATGGCAGGCACGGCTACTGAGTATATTCAGCACCATTTGACGCATTTAAACAACATTGGTGCTAAGCAAGGAAGCATTGTCGACTTCAGCGTTTTAACTTCGACACCGCTGTTTCTCTATCCTTATGATGCTGTTGGCAGTTTGGCTCATGTACAGTGCCCAAAAGCCACAAGCGGAGTCCGGTAAGTGGCAGTGCGCAGTTGAAATGCTCGTCGATATGGTTTCGGAACAGGCTAAATCCATTGTTCACGGAGACCGCACGTTTATCGCTCCTTTGGCTCTGACCGTTTTCGTTTGGGTCACCCTGATGAACGCTATCGACCTTATTCCGGTTGACTTGATTCCTGCCATTTGCGGCTGGTTCGGCATTCATTACATGCGTCCTCTGCCTACCGCTGACCTTAACGGTTCTATGGGTATTTCCGTCGGCGTATTGCTGCTGATGATTTACTACGGTATCAAAATTAAGGGACCGGCCGGTTTCGGAAAAGAGCTTTTCACTGCTCCTTTCGGTAACTTCATTCTTCTCTGGCCGTTCAATTTCCTGCTGAATATCATTGAATATTTGGCAAAACAGTTTCTCTCGGCATGCGACTTTTCGGTAATATGTATGCGGGTGAACTCTTGTTCTTCCTCATTGCGCTCCTCACCGGAATGCTTTGGGAAGGAGAAGTCGGACTTGTGCTTTCGGTGTACTCGGCCAGTTCTTTGCCGGTCTCTGCTGGTGGTTATTCCATATTCTTATCGTGTTGCTTCAGGCCTTCATTATGATGATGTTGACTCTCGTCTACATTGGTCAGTCTCACGAAGGACACTAATTCTTTCTTTCTTTTGATTTAAATACGTCATATTAAACAAGGAGTTCGTTATGACAAACGTTGCATATGTTGCATTGGCTTGCGGCCTGATCATTGGCTTTGGTGCCTTCGGTGCCTGTATCGGTATCGCTATCATGGGTAGCAAATACCTCGAAGCTTCTGCTCGTCAGCCTGAGCTTATCAACACACTGCAGACCAAGATGTTCCTTCTGGCCGGTCTTATCGACGCGCCTTCCTTATCGGTGTCGGTATCGCCATGATGTTTGCCTTTGCTAACCCGTTTGTCGGCTAATAAGCCAACCATCCAACAGGTTTCCATAGACAAACTGCACTCGGACCCCGAGTGCTTAAGGGATTAGAAAATGAACATTAATGCCACATTGTTCGTACAGATGGCCGTGTTCTTCGTCGGTGCCTGGATCACCATGAAGTTCATTTGGCCACCGCTCAATCGAGCAATCGAAGAGCGGCAGAAAAGATAGCTGACGGCCTTGCCGCAGCTGATCGCGGCGAACATGCTTTGAAGAAGCCAAGAAAGAAGGCGCTTCTATCGAAGCCGCTCGTGCCCAGTCGCAGGTCATCGTGGCCCAGGGCGAAAAGCGTGGCCAAGCCATTATTGAAGAAGCAAAGCTCAGGCACAGGTTGAGGCCGATAAGATTATCGCCGCTGCTCGTGCTCAGGCTGCTCAGGAAGTTCAGTCTGCCCGTGACGCCTTGAGAGATCAGGTTGCTCAGCTGGCTGTTTCCGGCGCTTCCAGATTTTGGGTAAGGAAGTCGACGCTTCCGCTCACCAGCAATTGCTTGACCAACTTAAGGCGAAACTGTAATCATGGCAGAGATCTCAACAATTGCACGGCCTTATGCCGAAGCTTTGCTGAAGGCCGTCAAAGAAAGTAAGGAAGAGGGCTTAGCTCAAAGCTTATTCCCGTCCTCGACACCATTGATGAGATTGTCGCCGACCCGAAGCTTAAAGAACTCGCTAGCGATCCCTCTTTAAGCTCGGATCAGATTTACGAACTTATCAGAGGAATGCTGGATAAGGCCGTTCCGCAAGAAGCTGAGAACCTTCTTAAGTTAGTCATCCAGAACGGCAGAATCGAAGCCCTCCCGCAGATCACTGCACAGTACCGCGAATTACTGAATCACGAAAACAAGGAAGCCGATGTCACCATTGAAACGGCCTTCCCTTATCGGATGATCAGGTAGCGGACCTTATCAAGGCCTTGGACAAGAAGTTTCCCGGAATTAAGCTCCTGCCGAAAGTCGTGGTCGATAAAGACCTCATCGGCGGCGTGAGAGTCATTGTCGGGGACAAGGTTCTTGATGGAACAGTTAAGGCGCGGCTTGCAGAGATGCAGTCTGCCCTCACAAGTTAATTACGGAGTTGAAAAGCTATGCAACTCAATCCGAGTGAGATTAGCGAGCTGCTGAAGCAGCGAATCGAAGGTATGGGTTTGAACACCAACCTTCGCACTGAAGGTACGGTTGTCTCCGTTACCGACGGTATTTGCCGTGTTCATGGTCTTTCTGACGTGATGCAGGGCGAAATGCTTGAATTCCCGAATAACACATACGGTCTTGCTCTTAACCTTGAAAGAGATTCCGTCGGTGCCGTTATTTTGGGCGACTACACACATATTACCGAAGGCGATATCGTTAAGACTACCGGCCGCATTCTGCAGGTTCCCGTCGGACCCGCATTGAAAGGCCGCGTTGTTAACGCCTTGGGTCAGCCGATTGACGGTAAAGGCCCGATCGAAACAACTGAGTTTGACGTTGTTGAAAAGTTGCTCCTGGCGTTATTGAACGTCAGTCCGTTAGCCAGCCGGTTCAGACAGGTCTGAAGTCTATTGACTCCATGGTTCCTATCGGCCGCGGCCAGCGTGAGTTGATCATTGGCGACCGACAGACAGGTAAGACTGCTGTAGCTATCGACACGATCATCAACCAGAAGGCAAAGATCTGACCTGTATCTATGTTGCTATCGGTCAGAAGGCTTCCACGATCGCTAACGTTGTTCGTAAACTCGAAGAATACGGCGCATTGGAATACACCATTGTTGTTGCTGCTTCCGCATCTGAATCTGCTATGCAGTACATTGCACCTTATGCCGGTGCAACAATGGCGAATACTTCCGCGACCGCGGTGAAGACTCCCTCATCGTCTATGATGACTTGACAAAACAGGCCTGGGCTTATCGTCAGATCTCCCTGCTGCTTCGTCGTCCGCCTGGACGTGAAGCCTACCCTGGCGACGTTTTCTACCTCCACAGCCGTCTGCTCGAAAGAGCCGCTCGTGTGAACCCCGAATACGTAGAACGTTTCACTAAGGGTGCCGTTAAGGGCAAGACCGGTTCTATGACCGCTCTCCCGATCATTGAAACACAGGCCGGTGACGTTACCGCTTTCGTTCCGACCAACGTGATTTCTATTACTGACGGCCAGATCTTCTTGGAAACCGACCTTTTCAATGCCGGTATCCGTCCCGCTATCAACCCTGGTATCTCTGTTTCTCGAGTCGGTGGTGCAGCTCAGACTAAGGTCATTAAGAAACTCGGCGGCGGTGTTCGTTTGGCTCTTGCTCAGTATCGTGAGCTTGCTGCCTTCGCTCAGTTCGCCAGCGACCTTGACGAAGCAACACGTAAACAGCTCGAACGCGGCCGTATCGTTACTGAACTGATGAAACAGGATCAGTACCAGCCGCTGCAGGTTTGGGAAGAAGCATTGGTTCTGTTCGCCATCAACATCGGCGCTTACGACGATGTCGAAGTTAAGGACGCTCTGAAGGTCGAAGCTGCTATGCAGGATTACATGAAGATCAATCATGCTGATCTGATTGACCGCATTGAACAGCAGAAAGCCCTGTCTAAGGAAGACGAACAGCTCTTGACTGAAGCAGTTAAAGAGTTCAAGAAATCCGGTGCTTTTTAATAAGCCACGTTAGAGGATCCTAATGCCAAGTACCAAAGAGATACGAGCTAAGATCAGATCGGTGCACAACACCAGAAAGATCACAAAGGCGATGGAGATGGTGGCTGCTTCTAAGATGAAGAAGGCACAAGATCGTATGAGGGCTGCTCGTCCCTACGGAAATACGATCCGTAACTTAATCGGTCACCTTGCAGACGCTTCTACCGAGGCTGTTCATCCCTTCCTTCGTAAAGTTAAGGAAGTCAATAACATCGGCTTGATCTGCGTGTCCACCGACAAAGGCCTGGCCGGCGCTCTGAATACAAACATTCAGAGACTTCTTGCTCATACTTTCAGAGATTGGGCACAAGAAGGCAGAAAAGTCGAAGCTACTGCCATTGGTAACAAGGGCTTGGGCTTCCTCCAACGCGTTGGCATCCCGGTTGTTTCCCAGGTTACGCAGTTAGGCGACCGTCCTAACCTTGAGCGCTTGCTCGGAGCCATTAAGGTTCAGATCGAAGCGTTCCAAGAAGGCAGAGTTGACGTCGTCTACATTGCCTACTCTCGCTTTATCAATGCGATGAAGCAGGAGCCGGTTATTGAACAGCTTCTTCCGCTCCCGAAATCTGCGGTTGAGACGGACAAGCACGAGAATTCTTGGGACTACATCTACGAACCTAGCGCAGATGAAGTTTTGAAAGTTCTCCTTAAGCGTTACGTTGAGGCTCTGATTTATCAGGCTGTTGCCGAAAACATGGCCAGCGAGCAGAGTGCTCGAATGGTCGCCATGAAGGCCGCTTCTGATAACGCTAAGAAGCTTATCGACGATCTGGAACTGGTTTACAACAAGACACGTCAGGCCGGCATTACCAAGGAAATTACCGAAATCGTCGGTGGTGCTGCTGCAGTGTCTTAATTGAAAAGATATCGAATCGAGGAATACCTATGAGTATCGGAAAGATCGTACAGGTCATCGGCGCGGTGGTGGACATCGAGTTCCCTCGCGACGAAATGCCCAAAGTTTACGACGCACTCGTTCTTGAAAAGGACGAAAACAACAAGCTGGCTGAAGAAGGCCTGACCTTTGAAGTGCAGCAACAGCTTGGAGACGGCGTAGTAAGAACCATTGCTATGGGTTCTTCTGAAGGTCTCCAGCGCGGTATGGCCGTTAAGGCTCTCGGACACGGCATTATGGTTCCGGTTGGTCCGAAGACCCTCGGCCGAATCATGGACGTTTTGGGACGTCCGGTTGACGAAGCCGGCGAAATCGGTGAAGAAAAACGTATGCCGATTCACCGTGCCGCTCCGAAGTTCGACGAACTGAGCCCGTCCGTTGACCTGCTTGAAACCGGCATTAAGGTTATTGACCTTGTTTGCCCGTTCGCTAAAGGCGGTAAGGTCGGTCTGTTCGGCGGTGCCGGTGTGGGTAAAACCGTTAACATGATGGAGCTCATCAACAACATCGCTAAGGCTTACGGCGGTTACTCCGTGTTTGCCGGTGTTGGTGAACGTACTCGTGAAGGTAACGACTTCTACCACGAAATGGGCGAATCCAAGGTTCTGGACAAAGTGGCCATGGTTTTCGGTCAGATGAACGAACCTCCCGGAAACCGTCTCCGCGTTGCGTTGACCGGTTTGACAATGGCTGAAGCATTCCGTGACGAAGGTCGCGACATTCTTCTGTTCATTGACAACATTTACCGTTTCACACTGGCCGGTACCGAAGTGTCCGCTTTGTTAGGCCGTATGCCCTCCGCTGTGGGCTATCAGCCGACACTGGCTGAAGAAATGGGTAAGCTCCAGGAACGTATTGCTTCTACGAAGGTCGGTTCCATTACCTCCATTCAGGCCGTTTACGTTCCTGCTGACGACTTGACTGACCCGTCTCCGGCTACAACATTCGGCCACTTGGACGCCACAGTTGTGTTGTCTCGTGATATTGCAGCTCTCGGTATTTATCCGGCTGTTGACCCGCTTGACTCCACTTCGCGTCAGATTGACCCGCACATCATCGGTGAAGAGCACTACTCTGTCACACGTCGTGTTCAGGCCACTCTGCAGCGTTACAAAGAACTCCGCGACATTATCGCGATTCTGGGTATGGACGAACTCTCTCCGGAAGACAAGCTCGCTGTTACCAGAGCTCGTAAGATCCAGAGATTCCTTTCTCAGCCCTTCCACGTTGCTGAAGTCTTTACCGGTCAGCCCGGTAAGTATGTTCCGATGAAGGAAACGATTCGCGGCTTCAAGATGATTGTTGACGGCGAATGCGACAAACTGCCGGAACAGGCTTTCTACATGGTAGGCACGATTGACGAAGCTTTCGAAAAGGCTAAGACAATCAAGTAATCCTAGGTGAGGGATCTTCCCTCACCGGCTACCTGGAGAATTAAATGGAAAAAACCTTAAAAGTCGACGTTGTTAATGCTGAGGAAAGCCTTTTTAGCGGCAACGCCGAGTTTGTAGCTCTGCCCGGTATCGAAGGCGAGCTCGGTATTCTGCCAGGCCATACTCCCCTGATTACGCTGATTCGTCCGGGTCTTGTTCGTATTCGCAAGAGTGCACAGGACGAGGAAGAAATTTTCGTAGCCGGCGGAGTTCTCGAAATCCAGCCCTTCCACGTGATCGTCTTAGCTGACGTAGCGATCAGAAGCAAGGATCTCGACGAAGCGAAAGCAAAAGAAGCTATGGAAAAAGCAAAGGCGGCTGCAAAGACTGCTGCCAGCGAAATCGAACTGGCGAAGGTCGAAGCCGAAATCGGTATGCTTGCCGAACAGCTCCGCATCCTTCAGAGAATCAAACACTAATACTTGTATTAGTTCTCTTAAACTCCGATCTTCTCATGGAAGTTTCGGAGTTTTTTCTTTTCTGCTTAGACTAAAATACCAAAGATATACTCAATACATGGAGAATCCAGTGATTTTAGTTTCTACCGATGGTTCCGAGCTTTCTGAAAAGGCAATCGTGACCGCAGCCAAGCTGGCAAAAAATCTCAATACTTGTGTTCTGGGCATAACCGTCGTCAAAGCTAAAGGTTCAGAGACCGCTGCAAGAACTTTGGATGATGTTAAAGATGCTTGTCAGAGAGTCGGAGTTCCGTGCGAAGTCTCGGAAGTTGTCGGAACTTCCATCCCTGACGCCATTCTCAAAGTCGCTCAGGAAAGAGACGTACGCTTTATTGTCATGGCTAGCCGCGGGTTGGGCACGCTCGGCTCTCTCTTTATCGGCAGTTCAACTCAGCAGGTCCTCGCCAAGGCCGACAGACCGGTCCTTGTGGTACGTTAAAAAAAGAACATTTGTTAAAGCGTCTTTCGGGACGCTTTTTTTATAAGGGCTCTTTCAGGATTTGTAATTACAATCCGAATCTGTTAAATCGTAATTTTTGCAACGGCTATGAAACTTCAAAACGATACTTTTCTTCGGGCGCTCTGTAAGTTACCCACAGACTACACACCGATTTGGCTTATGAGACAAGCCGGAAGATACCTTCCCGAGTACCGCCAGACTCGCTCTGAGGCAGGAAGTTTCATGGGACTGGCAACTAATCCTCATTACGCTTGTGAAGTGACCCTTCAGCCCGTGGACAGATACCCGCTGGATGCCGCAATTCTCTTTTCGGACATTCTGACGATCCCCGATGCAATGGGCTTGGGCTTATCTTTCGTTGCCGGTGAAGGTCCTAAGTTTGCAAAACCGGTTCAGGACGAAGCAGCCGTTAAAGCTCTTTATGTTCCTGATCCTTCCGACAAACTGAAATATGTGACGGATGCCGTATGCGAAATTAAGCGCGCATTGAACAACCGCATTCCCTTGATCGGTTTTTCCGGCAGTCCCTTTACACTTGCCTGCTATATGGTTGAAGGAGGCAGCTCTTCCAATTACCGTAAAGTAAAGGAAATGATGTATCGCCGTCCTGACCTTTTCAATGAGATTCTTGAAAAGAATACGGACGCTGTGATTGCTTATTTGAATGCACAGATTGAAAGCGGTGTGGATGCTGTAATGGTTTTCGACACATGGGGAGGCACACTGTCTCACGAGGCTTATCTTAAGTTCTCACTTCCCTGCCTGAAACGTATCGTCAATTCCGTCAAACGTGAGAGACACGGTCAAAAGATTCCTTCTATCGTTTTTACAAAAGGCTGTGCCCCATGGGTTAAAGAGATTTCAGAGATCGGTGCCGATGCGATGGGTCTCGACTGGACAGTCAGTCTCGGAGAGGTTCGTGCATTGACTCAGGATAAAGTTGCGCTCCAAGGCAACTTGGATCCTTCTGTGTTGTTTGCCGGCGAAGATGTCGTGAGACAAGAGGCCCGTAAGGTTATTGAAGATTTCGGTCATGTCGGAAACGGAGGACATGTCTTTAACCTTGGCCACGGAATCGACAAGGATACTGATCCTGAGGTCGTTGCCGCGCTTGTCGACGAAGTTCATTCCTACAGCCGTAAATTCCATTCCCGCTAAGCGTTTCAAAAGCATTTTTCTCCTAGCGGATTTGCTCAAAATTTACGGAAACGGCACTTTAAGTAAGGAGTTCAGTTCAAAATCGGTTCTCGGCTTGAATTGAACTCCGAAGTTTTTATAGGTTTGAAGGAAGATTACTAACATCGGATATGGCAAAAAGGATCGCTAATGTTATCGTGGACTCACCGATTAGGGAGCCCTTGGATTACCTTGTGCCTGCCGATATTGAAATCCAAGTAGGCCAGCGGTGCCTTGTACCGCTTGGAACAAGAAAGGTCGTTGGGATCGTTGTGGGCTTTTCCGAAGAAAGCCGATTCTCAAAATTAAGAGAGGTCATATCCCGGGTTGATGACATCGCACCTCTTTCATTCGGTTGGTTAGCGCTTACTTCGTTCGCCGCTCGCTATTATCAAAGCGGTTGGGGACAGGTGGCGATTCCTGCTCTTCCTAAATTTTTTAGAAAACTTCCCGGGAAACTTCATGAACGTTCGCTTGAACGTTTAAGAAAAGAGAAGAAGCGAGCCGTTAAGGAACCCTCAGAAAAACCGCATCTCAATTCGGAACAGAGCGCGATCGTTGAAGAGTTCCAGATGGATGGGGCGTTTTATCCGGCACTCATTTTTGGAATCACAGGAAGCGGAAAAACCGAGGTTTATCTCCATCTGATGGAGAAGGTTCTATTGAGTGATCCTGCAGCTCAGGTTCTTTTAATGGTGCCGGAAATTAACCTTACGCCCCAGCTTGTCGAAAGGGTGCAGAGTCGTTTTCCTCAATTGGAAGTCGTCTCCTGGAACTCGGGAATGGCGGAGGGACAAAAAGCCTCATCTTGGCTTGCTTGTCATGAAGGCAGGGCAAGAATTTTAGTCGGCACACGTCTCTCGGTATTTGCGAGCTTTAAGTCTTTAAAGCTGATCCTGGTTGACGAAGAACACGATCCTTCTTTCAAATCTCAGGAAGGAGTGAGGTATAACGCCCGTGATTTAGCACTGAAACGAGCATCGATCGAAAAAATACCCATTGTTCTCGGTTCAGCAACGCCGTCGCTGGAAAGTTATAAAAACGCTCTGGAAGGGAAATTCAAATTATTTAAGCTGACGCAGCGGGCAAACTCAAATGCTCATTTACCTGAGCTCTCACTAGTGGATATCCGGAAGGATAAGCCCGTTAACGGCCTGAGTCAGGAGACAGCGGATGCAATTACCGAAACGATTAATTCCGGGCGTCAGGTAATTGTATTTTTAAATCGGAGAGGCTTTGCTCCGGTGGTCGAATGTAAGAACTGCGGATGGCAGTCAACATGCCCTCATTGCTCGACTTACGCCGTATTTCATAAAACTACCGGGCGTTTAACCTGTCATTACTGCGGCTGGTCGACGCCTCTTCCGAAAACTTGTCCGAAATGCGGCTCCTACGAGCTGCTGCCGATAGGACGCGGCACTCAGAGGGCCGAGGAAGAACTGGAAACTCGCTGGCCGGAAGCAAGGGTTTCAAGACTGGATCAGGATTCCGCACGCCAGAGAGGAAGTGCCAGCAAGGTGCTCGATGCAGTTCATAACGGTGACGTCGACATCCTCATCGGTACCCAGATTGTCGCAAAAGGACACGACTTTAAGAACGTCGGGCTGGTGGTTGTGTTGAACACGGATCCTCAGTTGTTCTCTTCCGACTATAGGGCCAGAGAGCGGCTGTTCTCCGTTTTGATGCAAGTCTCGGGAAGGGCCGGCAGAGATAAAACGGAAGGAAAGGTTTTAATTCAAACGCGTTATACCGAAGATGACATTTTCAAGCACCTAAAATCCCAGGATTATGAAGGGTTCGCGGCCGGTGAACTTGAAGCCCGGCGAGCGAGTTTCATGGTGCCTTTCTCTGCTCAGGCTCTGCTTGTCGCAGAAGGTAAAGAGATTTCTTCGGTTCTGGCTTTTCTGCAAAAACTTAAGGCGCTGGCCGAGAAAATCAAAGGTCCTTCCGTGCGGATTTTTGAACCTGTACCGCTGACGGTCCAAAAAGTCATGGATATAGAAAGGGGTCAGTTACTGATCGAGGCGGACAACAAAGTTGAAATGCAGAAATTTTTAAATCGATTTCAGCCCGAAGCCCTTTCTCTGAAAGCCAAGGGTTCCTGGTATATCGATGTTGACCCATTGAATTATTAGTATGGATAGAAAAGATTTTGAAATTATGGCCCCGGTGGGGTCTCGCGAGTCATTGGCCGCGGCCTTTCAGGCCGGAGCAGATTCCGTTTACTTCGGCATCGGAACGCTGAACATGCGTTCAAAATCAGCCAATGAGTTTACGATCGACGATCTCAAAGAGATTGCTTCGCTTTGTGCCGAACGAGGCGTGAAGAGTTATTTAACCGTGAATACGGTTATTTACGATGAAGATTTGCCGCTGATGAGACAAATCGTTGATGCGGCAAAAGAAGCCAAGATATCTGCGGTGATTGCCTCGGATGCTGCCGTTATGATGTACTGCAAGCAAAAAGGGGTAGAAGTTCACCTTTCCACGCAGCTTAATATTTCCAACGTGGAGGCGCTGAAGTTTTACAGCCAGTTTGCCGATGTTGTTGTTCTGGCAAGAGAGCTGAATCTTCGTCAGGTAAAACGGATCTACGATGAGATCCAGCAGCAGCGCATTACCGGTCCTAAAGGCGACCTGATCAGAATCGAAATGTTCTGTCACGGTGCTTTATGTATGGCAGTGAGCGGCAAGTGCTACCTTAGCCTGAATAATGCAGGAAAAAGCGCAAACAGAGGTGCATGTATGCAGACGTGCAGACGCGCCTATATCGTTAAGGACAAAGAGCGTGATGTCGAGCTGGAAATTGACAATCAGTACATCATGTCGCCGAAGGATCTTAAGACAATCGGCTTCATGGATCAGATGATCAAGGCCGGGGTTCGCGTCTTTAAGATTGAAGGCCGAGCACGCGGTCCTGAATATGTCAGAACCGTCGTAGAGGCATACGATCAGGCGATTCGCCAAGCTCTGACGGGTGAATGGAATGAAGAGATCAGCAAAGCCTGGGATGCTCAGTTGGCGACCGTTTATAACCGCGGCTTTTGGGGCGGTTATTATCTCGGTCAGACTATGGGCGAATGGAGCAACCGTTACGGTTCACAGGCGACTGAGAGAAAGATTTACGCCGGTAAGGGGATTAAGTATTTTTCCAAAGCTCAGGTTGCCGAATTTTTGGTGCAGGCGGCTGAACTTAATGCCGGAGATAAGCTTCTCATTACCGGTCCGACGACAGGTGCAGTCTATGCCACGCTCGATAATCCGTACGTAGATGAAAAACCGGTGGAAAGGGTCTTAAAGGGAGAGCACGTCACGTTCAAACTTAAGGAAAAAATTCGAGAGAACGACAAGCTCTATATTTTGAAATCGGTGGTAAACGAGGAGCTATAAGTGCTCCGGAGGATGGCGCACCCGGCGGGAGTCGAACCCACTACCCCTGCCTTCGGAGGGCAGTACTCTATCCAAATGAGCTACGGGTGCGAAGTTAACCATTTTACCTAAGCAAAACAGAAGAAAGCAAATCCAAACACGCCTTTCCTCGGATAAAACTTCAGGACGAGAACTAAAAAGTCAGGGTTTTAACTTTAAAATCTTGCGCAAAGGAGATTGTATGAAATTACCTACCAGTATCGAGTTAAAAAAGAAATCCCGACTCCTCGCAATTGAGTATGGGAGTGATCGCTATGAGCTGCCCTTCGAATTTTTAAGAGTATTTTCTCCTTCTGCAGAAGTTCAAGGCCATACGCCCGACCAGGCAAAGCTCCAGGTCGGCAAACGTGATGTCGATGTCTTGGAAATTCTTCCTATCGGATCCTATGCCTTGCAAATTAAATTCAGCGACGGACACGACAGCGGAATTTACTCCTATGACTACTTGGAAGAATTAGGCAAGAACAAAGACTCACTCTGGCAGGCGTACTTGGAGGATTTGAAAGCGGCCGGTGCGAGCCGAGACCCCAACGATCCTGCTAATAAACGTTTTGAAGAGCCGCCTAAGAAGAAGTGCCCGAGCCATCACTGATATGAACGAACAGAACCAAAAAGAGAATCGAGCTGAAAAACTGACAGATTTCGGCTTTTCGAAAGTTAAAGAAGCCGACAAAGAAAAACAGGTAAAGGCTGTTTTTGACCAAGTTGCTCCGAAATACGATTTGATGAATGACGTTTTGTCATTCGGAATGCATCGGCTGTGGAAACAGTATGCAATTGATCGAGCTGAAATTCAGCCGGGTATGAAAGTTTTGGATATTGCCGGAGGAACCGGTGATATGTCCCTTCTGGTTCAGAAGAAACTTTCAGGTACCGGAGAGGTGTGGCTGTCCGATATCAATCATGAGATGCTGAAGATCGGAGATGAGCGTCTTAAAAATGCCGGCTACCATCCTTATGTTCTCACATGTGATGCGGAGTATCTGCCTTTTCCTGACGGATATTTCGATGTCCTTATTGTGTCCTTCGGCTTAAGGAATATGACGCACAAGGATCGGGCGCTCAGAGAAATGCAGCGGGTTTTAAAACCGGGCGGCAGACTCATGGTTTTGGAGTTCTCAAAACCGGTAGCTTTGATGCGTCCTTTCTACGACTTTTACTCCTTTAAAGTAATGCCGTTTCTTTCGGCAAAGATCGCAGGACACTCTGAAAATTATCGTTACCTCGCAGAGTCGATTCGGATGCACCCCGATCAAAAAACTCTTGCTAAAATCATGCGCGAGGCCGGGTTCGAGAGGGTTGAATGGAAGAATTTAACCTTTGGGATCACGGCTTTACATATCGGATATAAAAACTAATTTGAGGATCTACATGAAAAAATTCTTAGCAGCCCTCCTTATTGGTCTCTCTCTGGTATCCATCACATTGGATGCCTCGGCTGCCCGACTCGGAGGCGGTGCAAGTTTCGGTCGTTCTATGAGCGTTCCGAAGGCAGCTCCTTCTACTCCCTTCAAAGCTCCTTCCGCTGCTGCCACTAAGCGTCCGGCAACAGCTGCGGCTGCCGGTGCTGCTGCCAAGGCTCCGATGAGCATGGGCAAGCGCCTCCTGATCGGCGCAGCCGCTGCATTGGGCTTTATGGCTTTAGCCAATATGCTCGGTCTCGGTGAGGGATTTGCCCAGATGCTTATGATTCTGACGCTTATCCTGTTGGCCGTTGTGGCATTCCGCTTCTTCGCCGCCCGCAAGAGCGGAGCTTCTGCCGCAGCATCTGCCGGCGCTCCTGCCTCTCAGCCGACTCAGGATGCCGACTTCGGACAAAGCAGAAGCGAAGCCGCTGTGAGAGAACAGCCGGCCTTCAATCCTGCTCAGGCCGTTCGTCCGGGTTCCGCAATGGATCAGTTTTCCGATGAGCCTGCGGCAGCTTCGGAATCCACCTACGGTGCTCCTGCCGATTTCAACCAGGAAGAGTTCCTGAACATGTCCACCGCTTACTTCAAGATGCTTCAAAAAGCTTGGGACAGTGGAGATATGGACGATCTGGCCAACTACACGACAGATGACCTGTTCATTGAACTCACGCATAAGCGCCGCGAGATTAAGGGCGCAAACCTGACGGAAATCGTCAATCTGAATGCTTCCTTGGCCGGATTTGAAACTACTCCGACAGAGTACGTCGCTTCCGTTCTCTTTACCGGCAGCTTGAAGGAAAACGGCGAACCGACAGAAATCAAAGAAATCTGGAACCTGGTTAAGCCGAAGGAAGGCAAGACTGGCTGGCTATTAGCCGGCATTCAGCAAGCCTAAAGTTGTATTTTTACGAAAAATGGGGCTTAGGCCCCGTTTTTCTTTTAAGGCTCCCACTTTTTATCTACAATTAAAAGACTTAAGGCCGGAGTGACGTGTATTAGTCAGCCCCGTTTTTTAGTCATTTTTCTGAGGGTCTAGAAGCAGTGAAACTGACTCTGTTCGTTGGTTTATATTTGCTCTGCACGGTCGCTATCGGTCTCTTTGCCGCGACACGAGTTCGTAGTACAACCGACTACGCTTTGGCCGGACGTTCGCTTCCGCTGGTCATGGTGATTACGGCAACTTTTGCTACTTGGTTCGGAAGCGAAACCGTACTCGGGCTTCCCGGCCAATTCATTAAAAACGGTTTAGAAGGCGTTGTTGAAGAGCCTTTCGGATCGAGTATGGCTCTTATCCTCGTCGGTATGTTCTTCGCCCGAAAGCTGTACCGAATGAGTCTGCTGACGATCGGTGACTTTTACAGACGCCGTTACGGAGTTTCGGTTGAGCTCTGCTGTTCCATCTTTGTCGTACTCTCTTATCTCGGCTGGGTTGCCGCTCAAGTCGCAGCACTTGGACTCGTTATTCATCTTCTGACCGAAGGTTACGTTTCGGTCAGCAATGCGATGATCGTCGGCACGATTGTGGTTTTAATTTACACGGTTTTCGGCGGTATGTGGTCGGTGGCCCTGACCGACTTCTTCCAGATGATCATTATCGTGATCGGTCTTGTACTGGTGGCCTATTTCGCCGGCTCCATGGCCGGAGGCCCCGGCAAGGTGACCGAGTATGCCGTACAAAATGACCTTTTCAGAATCCTGCCGGAAAACAATTTCAAATCCTGGATGTTCTGGATTTCCGCGGCCATCACAATGATGATCGGATCGCTTCCTCAGCAGGACGTTTTCCAGCGCGTGATGTCGGCGAAAAGTGAAAAGATCGCCTGCTACGGTCCGATCTTAGGCGGCTCTTTTTATCTGCTGTTTGCTTTCGTTCCGATGTTTATTGTCATCGCTGCAACCGTCGGTGCGCCGGAACTTGCTTCCAAGCTGATGGCTGATGCTCCGCAGGAAATTCTGCCGACCTTCATCAAGGAATACATGCCTTTGTGGCTCAGAATTATGTTCTTCGGAGCAGTCTTGTCCGCCGTGATGTCGACGGCTTCTGCCACGATGCTGGCTCCGACAACGACCTTCGTAGAAAACGTTTTGAGAAACCTGATGCCTCTGAGCGACCAGAGAGAATTGAAGGCGATGCGTATTTCTCTGGTGGTTTTCGCTATCGGCGTTCTGACTTATGCACTTCTCATGGAAGGCACGCCGATTTATGAACTGGCAGCAATGGCTTATCAGTTCCCGGTTATCGGCGCCTTCTGGCCTTTAACACTCGGCCTTTACTGGAAACGTTCGACAACTCTGGGCTGCTGGCTTTCTATCATCGCCGGCTCCGCTGTCTGGATCGTTCTCTCGTTCTCAGGACTCGGAGAAGAATTCCCTGCACTGCTCGGCGGCTTCCTGGCTGCCGGACTCGGACAGGTCATCGGATCTCTTCTCCCGCTTCGTGCTAATCGCGAGTGCGTTCGCAATTGGCAGGAAAACAAAGACAAGTATCTCTATATTGCTCAATAACCTTAATTCTTCTTTTTATGAATATCGTTATCTTGGCAGCCGGCCTCGGCAAACGGATGTATTCGCATCTGCCTAAAGTCCTTCAGCCGGTTGGCGGCAAGGCTATGCTCAAACATGTTGTGGAAGCTGCAAGAAGGCTTCCCGATGCCGGAAAAATTATCGTCGTAGTCGGGCACGGCTCAGAAGAAGTCAAAGAAGCTATGGCGGATCAGCCGGTCACATTCGTCCTTCAAAAGGAGCAGAAAGGGACCGGACACGCCGTGCAGCAAGCACTCGAGGCGATCAATCCCGACGAACCGACGCTCATTCTTTACGGAGATGTGCCGCTGATTTCTACGGAAACGCTTTCGGCACTTGAAAAAACCGCCGGTGACGGTTTTGCTCTTTTAACCATTGATCTGGACAATCCGAAAGGCTACGGACGCATCTTGAGAGAAGACGGCAAGGTAATCGGCATCGTTGAAGAAAAGGATGCTTCCGAGCAGCAGAGAGCCATTAAGGAAGTGAACACCGGCTTTATGGTCCTTCCTTCCAAAGAGATGGAACGCTGGCTCGGTAACCTTAAAAACGATAACAAACAGCAGGAATACTATTTGACGGATCTTGTTGCTATGGCGGCGGCCGAAGGCCGTGAAATCAAAACTTTCAAGGCTCAGGATGCTTGGGAAGTTGAAGGCGCCAACAGCAAAGTTCAGCTTGAGGGCTTAGAGCGCGCATTTCAGCTCCGTCAGGCGAAAGAACTGCTGGAGAAAGGTGTTCGTCTGGCGGATAAGAACCGCATCGATATCCGCGGATCCTTAACCTGCGGCAAAGATGTTTTCATCGATGTCGGATGTATTTTTGAAGGAGACGTGGTCCTCGGAGACAACGTAGTCGTCGGACCGTACTGCGTCATAAAGAACACCAAAATCGGCGATGGAACGGTCATCGATGCTTACTCGCACTTTGATCAGGCTGTCGTCGGAGACACGGTCAAAATCGGCCCGTTTGCGCGCCTGCGTCCGGGAACCGCTTTGTCCGATGAAGTACACATCGGAAACTTTGTCGAAATTAAGAAGAGCGAAATAGGCAAAGGATCGAAAGTTAATCACCTGACTTATATCGGTGATACAACGATGGGTTCCGGCGTCAATATCGGAGCAGGAACCATTACCTGCAACTACGACGGTGCCAACAAATTCAGAACCGTTATTGAAGACGATTGTTTTATCGGAAGCGACACACAGCTGGTAGCGCCGGTGAAAGTCGGCAAAGGTGCGACAGTAGGCGCAGGAACGACAGTGACCAAAGACGTCAATGACAACACACTTGTCATCAGTCGTGTGAAACAAACAGAAATTAAGGGCTGGAAACGCCCGGTCAAAAAGAAATAAGGATTATCAAACTATGTGCGGAATTGTTGCCGGGGTCAGCTATAGAAATATTGTTCCCATTCTGACGGAAGGTCTTCGTCGCATGGAGTACCGCGGGTACGACTCCTGCGGTGTCGCTGTCGTCGATGACGGTCAGCTTAAGCGTTCCAGAACGGTTAAGCGTGTTCAAGATCTGATCAGACAAACGGAAGAAGACGAAGTTAAAGGTTCCACAGGTATTGCTCATACCAGATGGGCTACACACGGGGCACCTGAAATTCGCAATACGCATCCGCTTTTTTCCAATAATCAGATTGCCGTGGTTCATAACGGCATCATTGAAAATTACGCCGCCATAAAAGAAGAGCTGATCGGTAAAGGCTACGAATTCGTCAGTCAGACCGATACCGAAGTGATTGCTCACTTAGTCCACTATTATTACAAAGGCGATTTGCTGGGAGCGGTAGAAAACGTGCTGCGCCGCATTCGCGGCGCTTTCGCCTTGGCCATTTCCTGCAAAGATGAACCAGGCCGCATTGTCGCGGCACGCGTCGCCGCTCCACTTGTGATTGCTTTAGGAGAAAACGAAAACTTCGTTGCCTCCGATCCCATGGCCTTAGCCGGCGTTACCGACCGTTATATTTATCTCGAAGACGGCGATGTTGCCGATGTTCGGCAGCAGTCCGCCGAGATTTACAATCTTCAGGGCGATCAGTTTGTCCGCGTTGAGCGTCCCGTCTCGGTTGTTCAAGGTTTCAGCCAGAACATTGCGCTCGGACCGTACACGCATTACATGCAGAAGGAAATCTTTGAGCAGCCTCAGGCGATTTCCGATACCTTGGAAGGTGTTGTCGGTATTTCCAGCTCTATCTTCGGACATGAAACGCCCGCCATGTTTAAGCGCCTCAAACGCGTCCTGATTCTTGCCTGCGGCACGAGTTATTACGCGGGCATGGTTGCTAAGTACTGGCTGGAATCTCTCGCAAAAGTCCCCTGTGACGTGGAAATTGCCAGCGAATACCGTTACCGCGAATCAGTCCCTGATAAAGATACGCTGGTTCTTACGATCTCTCAGTCAGGAGAGACCGCTGATACGCTCGCAGCGCTGGAACATGCCAAGAGCCTGGGCATGGACATGACGATGACGATTTGCAATGTCGCAACGAGCGCCATGGTGAAAAGGACTCGTGCACATTACATTACTCGTGCAGGTGTAGAGATCGGTGTCGCTTCCACGAAAGCCTTTACCACTCAGCTCGCAGCCTTGTTCCTGATGACCTCGGCGATTGCCAAAGAAAAAGGCTTGCTGTCTGAAGAGGAGGAAAAAGCTCGTTTGAAAGACATGCGCCACCTGCCTGAGGCAATGCGTGCAATTCTCGAAAAAGAAAACGAGATCAAAGAGTGGGCCTCTGTATTTGCGCAGAAGAACAACGCTTTGTTCCTGGGACGCGGGATGCATTATCCGATCGCCTTAGAGGGCGCATTGAAGCTGAAAGAAATCAGCTACTTACATGCCGAAGGCTATCCGGCCGGAGAACTTAAGCACGGACCTCTGGCACTGGTTGATGCAGAAATGCCGGTTGTCACGGTCGCCCCGAACGATGAGCTTTTGGAGAAACTCAAAGGCAACATGGAAGAAGTTCGTGCACGTAAGGGTGAGTTGTTCGTGTTCTCAGACCAAGGGTGCAACATCCAGCCGTCCGAGGGTATGCATGTTATTCAGCTTCCGGAAAATTACGCCGTTCTTTCTCCGATTCTTCATGTCATTCCTCTCCAGCTGCTGGCTTATCACACAGCCATCGCAAAAGGAACGGATGTGGATAAACCGAGAAATCTGGCTAAGAGCGTGACGACGGAATAATCGTCTCGTTTGGACTCCAAAAGCAAAAAGCCGGCGAAATCGCCGGCTTTTTGCTGGGTATGAGCTTTAGGAACCTGCAATGAAGGTTCTGATGCCGGAGCCGATGAACTGCACGCCGATACAGATAAGCAGGAAGCCCATCAGTTTGGTCAGTACAGCAGTGCCCGACGGTCCTAAACGGCCGGAGATGTAATCTGCCGAACGCAGAACGATCCAGGTGACGGCGCAGGTTAAAACGATGGCGACGCCGGTCATGAAAAACGCACCGGCCATGTCCATAACGTTGGGAAGTTCAGCGATTTCGGAAGCAATACCGATAACAACGGCGATCGTACCGGGGCCGCTGATGCCCGGCATGGCAATCGGGAAGAAGGAATAGTCATCCTTGTCACGGCGCACAACCGGGGCACCTCCTTGATCTCGGGAACCGAAGAGCATTTGGTAGCCGATGATCCCGACGACAAAACCACCGGAAATACGAAGCGCTCCATAAGAGATGCCGAAGAAGACGAGAAGCAGGTTTCCGGCAGCCAGACTTACCAACATGATGGCTGCAGCGTAATAGCAGGACCAGTTAGCCTGCTTTTTACGCACGTCTAACGACATGCCCTGCGTCAAACTGATGAAAAGCGGAATCTTAGAGAGCGGGTTTGTAATAACAATGAGACTGACAAATCCGCCGAAGAGGTATTGCAAATAGAAGGAATCGAGCATGACCCGAAAATCGAGGTAACTAAAAAATTAAGCTGAATGATAAGACGACTGAAAGAAGAAAAAATGACTTTCTAGGGATAACGCCTAAGGGAATGAAGCGGATCTTCAGGAGGTCTTGTTTTTGCAGACAACTCTGCGCTGCAGTATCGGCAGCTTAAGTCTGTGTCATTCTAGATTTGAGATATTTGATAAAAATATCGGCGCAGAGACGAACTTCATCGCTGATGATTTGGTCGTTCAAAGAAACAGAGACCCCGCAGAGACGTTTCATGTAGAGGTCAGCCTTAAGCATTTCGATATAATGCTGCGCCAGCGGTTTGAGTTCCTCAAGACTTAACGGGAGCTTGTTTTCCAGTACTTTGGCAAAGCAAAGGTAACTTAGTTCGGCTCCTTCGGTGTAATACCAGTTTCCAATATCCGGGTCTTTAGCGGCTTGAGAAAAGATGAGGCGCGAAGTATTGACGGCCCGATCATCCAAGATGGATGTCAGGAAGACTCTTCCGAAAACAATGAGCTCCTCTTCCCAAGGACGAGACTCGTCGTAATGTTCTGCGTATGCGAAATAGACCTCTTCCACCAAACTCTTCAGGCAGGCGAGAAAAAGTCCTTTCTTGGATCCGTATAACGAATAGATGGTTGAGCGAGAGCCGCCGGCGTCAAGGATGATCTTTTCCAGAGAAGCTCCCTCGTAGCCGTGTTCCAAAAATACTTTAATCGCCGTATTTAATAGCTTCTTTTGGCGATCTTCTCCTCGTTTTGTTTTAGGAGTGTTACTTTTCGGAACGATTTCAGTCTTCATTTTGAGAGCTCTGTGCGTGGCATCAGTGAATGTACTGTACCATACGGTACATTATTTTATGGGTAACAATATGAAAAGACGTAATTTCGGGCTGAGCCTTATCTCCTTATTGTTAATGACTCAGGCACCGGCCTTTGCTCAAGAGAAAAAAGAAGTTTGTTTGGTGGTTCCTTTTCCTCCGGGCGGCGGCGGAGACAACCTGGCTCGGTCCGAAGTTGAATATTTGTCCAAGAATTTAGGGAGCACGGTATGGATTGCGAATCGTCCGGGAGCCGGCGGCAATATCGGCACAAGCTCGGTCGTACAGGCTGCTCCTGACGGCAAGACCTTCGGCTACGTCACGAACGGCATCTTCTGCGTCAACCCGCTCCTCTACAAGACGACAAACTTCGATCCGATGAAAGATCTGATCCCCGTCGGACAACTTTCTAAGATCGGTTTGATCATGGTTTTAAATCCGAAAGCAATTCCCGGCGTGACGGATTTACCCTCTTTGATCAAGTACGCCAAAGAGCATCCCGGTGAAGTTAATTTCGCCTCCTCAGGCGTGGGGACCACAAGCCACCTCGCGGGTCAGTATTTTGCTCAGGTAACAGGCACAAAACTTACTCATATTCCCCATGCAGGCGGCGCGGCGGCTCTGGTTGAAGTATTGGCCGGCCGTATTCCTTTCATGATCGACGTGAGCAGCAACGTTCTTCCTCACATCCGCAAAGGAGCCTTAAAGGCCCTTGCCGTTACAACGCCCGAACGACTGACAGCTGCCCCTGAAGTCCCGACGATGAAAGAGGCCGGTGTCGACGGTTATGAACTTTACGCTTGGGACGGATTCGTGCTGCCGAAGGGAACGCCGGCTCCCGTAGTAGAAAAATTCTCCAATGCCATTAAGGCATTAAAGAACTCGGAAGATGCCAAGCAAAAAATCTTAAAGCTCGGCGCGGAACCGGTATTTTCGGGCGCAGATGAATTTGCAGCCTTTATTGCGGCAGAAAAACCGAAATGGAACTCGCTTGTTTCTGAAATCAAAGCAGATAGCCACTAAAATTTGCCCATTATTTACGTATTGAGGAATTAAAAATGCAGCCGATGTTGGATACGTCACATCTTCCCCGAGTCCCGGAATGGAAAAAGGCCGGAGATTTCGAAGATATTCTTTACGAGAAATCAGAAGAAGGGATTGCCAAAATTACGATTAATCGTCCGCAGGTGCGCAATGCATTCCGTCCCTTGACCGTTAGAGAAATGGAAACGGCTTTGGCAGACGCTCGTGACGACGAAAACATCGGTGTCATCATTCTTACCGGCCAAGGAAAAGATGCCTTCTGCTCAGGAGGAGACCAGAAGGTTCGCGGCAACGGCGGCTATGTCGGCGGCGACGGCGTTCCGCGTCTGAACGTTTTGGATTTCCAGCGTCAGATCAGAACCTGCCCGAAACCCGTCATTGCAATGGTTGCCGGATGGTGTGTCGGCGGCGGTCATGTTCTTCACATGATGTGCGATCTTACGATTGCTGCTGACAATGCACGTTTCGGTCAAACCGGTCCCCGCGTCGGTTCTTTTGACGGCGGCTGGGGTGCATCCTACATGGCCCGCATTGTCGGACAGAAGAAGGCTCGCGAAATTTGGTTCCTTTGCCGTTTCTATGACGCGACAGAAGCACTGGAAATGGGTTTAGTGAACACGGTGGTTCCTTATGAAGAACTGGAAGCCGAAACCGTGCAGTGGTGCCGTGAGATTCTTGCCAATTCTCCGATTGCTATTCGCTGCTTGAAAGCCGCCCTGAATGCGGACTGCGACGGTCAAGCCGGTTTGCAGGAACTTGCAGGCAACGCCACCCTCCTGTATTACATGACCGAAGAAGGCAAGGAAGGTAAAGAGGCTTTCCTTGAGAAGCGTCGTCCTAACTTTAAGAAGTTCCCTCGTCTCCCCTAAGCCGAGAGGGAATATGTCGATCGATTTAGATCACAAACTGTCGGTTCTGGCCGCAGCAGAGGAAGTTCCTGATGCTGTGGCCGTCCGCAGCAACGGTGATTGTCTGACGTACAGGGAACTTGCCAAAAAGGTCCGAGACATCCTGCCTCGACTCGGTGACGCGCGCCCTTACCCGCTTGTTGCCCGTCCTGATCTTGAGACGCTGATTAAGGTCTTCGCGCTCTTGGAGCGAAAGCAGCCGATCCTGCTTCTCCATCCGGGTCTTACCGAGCACGAACGCAATACGCTCCTCTCAAGTGTTGAAGGACTGGATCATCATTTGCCGGAAGATACGGCTGTCATCTTGTTTACTTCCGGAACTACGGGACTGCCTAAGCCCGCGATCCTTACCCGAGAAGCATTGACTGCCAGCGCCGAGGCCTCTCGAGACAACATTCCTCTGAGTCCCGGCGATGTTTGGCAGCTGTCGATTTCACCCGCACGTATCGGAGGCTTCTCCATTCTGACGCGGTCTTTGATCGCAAGATCGGCAATTGCGCTCGGGCCGAAGTTTTCTCCGAAAGAATACCTGCGCCGTCTGGAGGTTGATCACGTTACCTACTCTTCTATCGTTCCGACGATGCTGCGCATGATTTTTGATGAAGCGCCCGAATGGCGCCCGTTAAAAACATTAAAAGCGCTTTTAGTCGGCGGGGCTCCGACTTCAGAAAAGCTGAAAGCGGAGACCGAGGAAAAAGGCATCCCGATTATTCTGACGTACGGGATGACAGAGACGGCAAGCAATGTCGTGACAACACCGTTTGCGGAACGCTATCAACGCACTTCCGGAAGCGGAAAAATCAATAAAGGCGTACAGATAAAGTCAGAAGACGGACACCTCTTCATCAAAGGACCGATGCTGATGCACGGTTATTGGGGAAGAGAGCCCTTGGTGCCCGGCGCGTGGTTTGACAGCGGAGATATCGGAGAAGTCGATCCGGACGGCTCTGTGCGCGTCTTTGCCCGTCGTAAGGACGTCATCCTGAGCGGCGGAGAAAATGTCTATCCTGCGGAAGTTGAAGAGGCGCTGGAAACAATTCCCGAGGTTAAAGAGGCGTTGGTTTTAGGTCTGCCCGATGAGACTTGGGGTGCCATTGTGACGGCGCTGCTCGTTCCGAAAGATGAGCAGAAATTGCCTTCCGATGCAGAACTGGCATTAAGACTCAAGCCTATCCTGGCTTCTTATAAGTCTCCTCGACGGATTGCCTGGGTAAAGGAGCTCCCGAAAACAAAAGCCGGCAAACCGGATCGGAATGCCGACAATCTGAAAGAGGCAGCCTTCCGGACCCTTCACTACAAACACTAAAAACACAAACGGCTCGTTTCCAGAGCCGTTTGTTATATGGAAAGCAGTTTTTTACCGCTTACTTCTTCGCTTCATCCGAAAGTTTCACGGGAATGAATTCTCGACTTCCGTTCCTGTCAACGAGAACCGCCAGGCTGCCTTTGGCTTTGCTGACGACTTCGTTTAAGTCCTTTTCGGTGCGGATCTTTTTACCGCCGGCGCTAATGATGATGTCACCTCTTCGCATTCCGGCTTCAGCGGCTGCTCCGTAGACAGACTCGACAAACAATCCGTTGGAAACGCGTTTCTTTTCTTTGTCATTGAGCGGTCTGACATTGGCGCCGAGGGCATTGTTCTGAGAAGCGGCAGGCTTCTTAAAGTTCAATTTGCCGTCGGTGGGCATCTCTCCGACCACGATGACGAGGTTGACAGGCTTGCCCTCGCGCATTGCCTTTACTTTGACCTTGGCTCCCGGCTTTGTCGAAGCAACGGCCTGAGACAGTTCTCTGATATCGGCTATCGGCTTGCCGTTGTATTCGATGACGATGTCTCCGTCACGCAGACCGGCCTTATCGGCAGGACCGTCTTTTTCGATCTGAGCGATCAGGGCGCCTTTAGCGTCCTTCAGGTTAAAGCTCTTTGCCAATTCAGGCGTGAGCTGCTGCATCAGGATGCCGAGTCTTCCTCTGGAGACCTTGCCGTTTTTCATCAGCTCGTCTTTGATCTGAACAGCCAGATCAATCGGGATGGCAAAGGACAGGCCCATGAAACCGCCGGAAGTGGAGAAGATTTGGGAGTTGATACCGATGACTTCTCCCTTCATGTTGAAGAGCGGACCGCCGGAGTTACCGGGGTTGACGGCAACGTCGGTCTGGATGAACGGAACGAACTGTTCGTCGGGAAGGTTACGGCTTTTAGCGGAAACAATCCCCGCGGTGACCGTATTGTCCAGCCCGAAGGGGGCGCCGATAGCGGCCACCCATTCTCCGACCTTGACGTCATCGGATTTTCCCAGTTTTACGACGGGGAGGTTTTTGCCTTCAATCTTGATGACGGCAATATCGGTTTTCGGATCCGTACCGATGACTTTAGCTTTAAATTCACGTTTATCAGTGAGGTGCACGGTGACTTCATCGGCGCCGTCGACGACGTGATTGTTTGTGAGAATGATGCCGTTAGGATCGATGATGAAGCCGGAACCCTGGCCGCGGCGTTCGGGTGTCATACCCGGGCCGTTGAAATCCCCGAAGGGGAAAGGAAAACCGAAACGGCGGAGCATTTCAAGCTGCTCGTCAGGCACGCCGTTTTGCGGTCCGAGGCGCTTTGCTTTTTTAACTGTCGAAATACTGACGACGGCTTTACCGTTGTCCTCGACTAACTTTGTAAAGTCGGGCAGACCGGAAAGCTGGGAAGTCTGAGCGTGGGCTTCATGAAAGAAGGATACGTTGCCGAAAGAACCGGCAGTTAAGGCCGCTGCACAAGCGATGGTCAGGACAGCCGGCTTAAGGAGCTTATTGAAAAACATGCTTCCTTTTCTCCTAAGAAATGAGCGGAAAATTGCTTTCTATATTAAGTTTCGGACTTAATTAAGCCTTAATCTTCAAAGAGCTAAGGTAAAAAATTATGTCATCTATTCATCAGCCTCAGGGGGTTGATCTTCTACGGCAGCCTTGCAGATGGGAAAGTCGATGCTGAAGCAGACGCCCTTTCCTCCGATGCCTTCGGAAATAGACGGTTTGCCTCCGTGCAGCTCTGCGACGCGCCGCACAATCGCCAATCCGAGGCCGGTGCCCGGAATCGTTTTCGTTCCCTCCGCTCGATAGAAACGTTCAAAGATTCTTTCGCGTTCGGCTTCAGGTATTCCGGGACCGTTGTCGCAGACACGGATCGAGGCTTCCGTATCCTTGATCAGGGTCTCAATTCGTATTTCGCCGCCTTCAGGGGTGTAGCGCAGTGCGTTATCGCATAAATTCGTCAGCAGCAGCCGAAGGGCGTCTTCGTTTGCAACCACGACCGTCGGTGTTTCCGACACTGCCCACAAATGAATGTGCTTCTGTTCGGCGATGGGACTGAGATCTTCTGCAACGGAACGAGCCAGCTGCGTCATGTCCACGGGAAGGAAAGGTCTGGAGCGGTTGTCCGGGTCGAGGCGAGCCATCGTGAGAAGCTGAGTCACGAGTCGAGTTGCACGCTTAACGCCGTCCTTTAACCGTCCGAACGCTTTTGCCCTAGCCTCATCCGTCTTTGCTCGTTCGGCGAGCTGAATTTGCAGTGTGAGCGCGGTCAAGGGTGTTCGAAGTTCATGGGCGGCGTCGGAAGCAAATCGCTGCTGGGCCTTAATGCTTTCTCCGAGCTGGCCTAAAAGGTCGTTTAAGGCGTTCACCAAGGGCACAATCTCTCGCGGCATGCCCTTCATGGACAGAGGCTGCAGAGAGGTCGGAGACCTTCTGGCAATGGCTCCCGTCGTTTTATTAAGTGCATGAAAGCCTTGTCCGATGATGACCCAAACCACAAGTCCGACCAGCAGGATCATGACAAAAAGCGGGAGCAGGACCGGCTTAGCCGTTTGAAACGCGATTTCGCTGCGGATAAATCTCGGCTGTGCGGCCTCGACAATCTGGCCGTACGGATTTAAAAAGGTATACGCGCGCCATGTCTTGCCGTCCAGCTGGAAGTCAGAAAAGCCCACGCGGTCCATTACCGGCAGGGATTCCATCCGTCTGGACAAGGCAACGGTGCCGCTGATCGGATCGTAAATTTGTACGACGATGCTCTGCTCTCGGTTGCCGAAGCGGCGCTTGAGCTGTACGACGTCCTGAGAGCGAATATTGTCAAAGGAAAGAGCGACTTCGCGCAGGGAGTCATCCAGCAGGCGGTCGACCTCCCGCTGGACCGAGTAATACATAGCGGCTCCCGTGGCTATGGTTGTCAGTGCCAGTACGATGCTTAGGGCAACGAGGAGCCGGGTCTTAATTGAGTACATTAGGTTTCGAGGACGTAGCCTACGCCGCGGACGGTCTTGATACTGTCTTCACTGAGTTTTTTGCGAAGATGATGAATATGAACCTCAATTGCGTTGGAGCCGATTAAAGATTCGTAGTTGTAGAGTTTTTCTTCCAGCTGAGCTCTGGACAATACGATTCCAGGACGCTCGGCCAAGGCAAATAAAAGCGCGTATTCCTTGCTGGATAAGAGTACGGATTCTCCGTTAAAGAGCACTTCGCGCGTCGAAGGATTAATGGTGAGGCGCCCTCTGCGAATGATCGGATCACTTCTTCCGGCCGAACGGCGCAGAAGCGCACGGATTCGAGCACTCAGCTCATCTAAGTCATAAGGCTTGATGAGGTAATCGTCGGCACCGGCATCGAGACCCTCAATGCGGTCGTTTACGGTATCGCGGGCGGTTGTGACGAGGACAGGCGTGTGATTTTTACGGAAACGGATTTCCTTTAATACAGCGAGGCCGTCCTTGCCGGGCAGGCCGAGGTCAAGAATGACTAAAGAAAACGGAGTGGTATCCAGGGCAATGATCGCAGAGTTTCCGTCTTTTACCCAGTCGACGGCATACCCTTCTCCTTTAAGGCCGTCAGCGACGGCTTCCCCAATCATTTCGTCGTCTTCTACTAACAGAATTCTCATCTCATTCTCCGATACCAAAATTTGCACAGTGTTTCATTCTCGAGAACTCAAAAAGCACAAGTACCGAGACTATCTCGCTATAGTTGGTGTAAAAAATTATCAGCTATTACGATACGCCATAAAGGATGGAGGCGCATATGAACGATTATCCGATTGTAACGGATGAGAACGAGGTGCCGAGGGCTCCGGTTCCCCCAAGTTTAGTGACGGTTACTCGCGTGGTTTATGCACTGCATGCACTATCCATTTTGATCGGTGTCTTTACCGGTGCCTCTATCGCGACGGCCTTTGTCTTCGGATGGCCTTCCATTATTGCCGTCATCATCAATTACGTTGAGCGCAGCGACGTGCGCGGAACCTACTTAGACAGTCATTTCTCCTGGCAGATTCGCACGTTCTGGTACGCGCTGCTGTGGATCGTCATTGTTTGGATCCTCGGGCTTGCGCTTGCCGTATTCCTGATCGGCTTTGTTATTTGGATTGTCGGCTTTGTCGTGCTCGGGATCTGGGTGTGCTATCGCATTGTTTACGGCTGGATGAGATTGTCCGACGGTCGGCCGATGCCCATGTAATCCTGAATTGAAAGCGAGACAAACAGTTCAATAGAATTTTCTCTGATCGGCCTCGAGATACCGAGGCCTCGTCGCACAAGGTGCAGAAGGATGATTCTTCAGAATTTTTTGCTCGCGTTCCCGTTATTTTTTCTCGTCGGACTCGGATTCTTTTCCGCGAAAGTCAACCTTATTGACTTTAATGTCGGCAAGGGGCTGGCTAAGTTTGCCTTCAACATTGCAATTCCCTGCCTTCTTTTCCAAACCATTCGCGGGGCTTCGAATTTGCCGGCGCCCGACTGGAACATCGGATTGGGTTACTTCGGCTCGTGCACTCTGGTTTTTCTGTTTACCTTCTTAATCGGCCGAAAAAGTTTTCATTTGCGCGGTGATGAAAGTACTGTTTTCGGAATGAGCGCGATCTTTTCCAACAATGTCCAGCTCGGAATCCCGCTTGCTATTTCTCTGCTCGGCGAAAATTGCGTTCCGTCCATCTCGTTTATCGTTTCGCTGAATGTCTTTTTACTTTGGGTAGCCGTCACTGTGGGCGTGGAGCTTTCCCGAAGCCGTGAGGCATCCGTTTGGGGCACTTGTTTCGAAGGTCTGTGGAGAACGATAAAGAATCCGGTGATTATCGGAATCCTGCTCGGGTTTTTGAGCTCATGGACAGACATCGGTCTTCCCGGACCTTTTGAGAAAAGTCTGAGCTTACTTTCTGCATCTGCCACTCCGGTCGCATTGTTCTCCGTCGGGACGGGACTTAGCCGCTACAAGCTTTCTTCTCATATCCGCTTGACGGGAGCTTCAATTGTTCTGAAGCTTTTTATACAGCCGACGACGGTTTTCTTTCTGTGTCTCTTGTTCGGAATTACCGGAATAGAGCGGCAGGCGGCTTGCCTATTGGCGAGCCTTCCGGTCGGCGTGAACGTTTATATCATGGCGCAGGAATTCGAAGTGATAGAGGGGCCGGTTGCCAACGCTTTGCTGCTCACGACCTGTCTTTCGATGCTCACGGTTCCGCTTATGACCTCTCTGTTTAATTTTCTTTAGAGACAAAGAAAGCCTCGAGGCCGGAGGCCAGCGAGGCTTTTGATGACAGAAACTGTCAGGCTACGGGTGTCTGAAAAAAAATCATGAAACTTGCCACTCCGACACAGGTCCATGCGACCAGCGGGGAGAATAAGAAGGCTAAGAATCGATTTCTGGCTTTGAAGCCTACTCCGTAGACAAAGCAGAAGCTCATTCCTAAAAGAAGAAGGACAAGCCAGCCATGCGGTACAGAGCTCATATCAGAAGCAATCGCACGCGGATAAATAATCACAAAGGCTGCGACTGATAAGGCAATCAGGAAAGAAAGAATCCTCATGCGCTTCTATTTCTCTTGGTCGGACTGCTTCGGGAAATCGAATCCGAGGGTAGCCAGGGCAGAAAGGCAGATCATGAAGAGAACTGCACAGATCCAAGCTAAGTATGTCATTGCTTACTCCGGCTGCCCGCTCACACGGGCAGCATAGTTATGTTGGATTAATAAAGATTCTTCGAGTTTTCCTGAATCATCTTATTCGTCAGTTTTCCGCTCATCACCTTATAGGCCCAGCCGGTATAGATGAGAACCAGCGGCAGGAAGATCAGGGTAACGATCAGCATGGTGAAAAGCGTGAGCTGAGAGCTTGTGCAGTCCCAAATCGTCAAAGAGGAGATCGGGTTCGAAGAGGACGGCATCAGGAACGGGAACATCGCAACGAGCGGTGTGAAGACAGTTCCGATTTCAGCTAACGAAGAGAAGACGATAGCGACGCCAGCCTTAAGCTTGCTGACGCTGAGGAAGGAAATCAGAGCGCCTACAACCGCGAGTGCAGGGAATGTCCAGAGAACAGGATAGTCGGAGAAGTTCTTAAACCAGGCACCGGCCTGGACTTCCACAGTCTTATTCAGCGGGTTCGGAAGCATGTTGGGGTCAATCGCGGAAGTGATGACAAACCCGTCAATTCCCATATACACCCATACGCCGGCAAGCAGGAACAAGACGATGAACAGCAAGGAAGAGACTTGTCCGCAGATCTTGGCTCTTTGCTGAAGCACACCTTCGGATCTCAAGACTAAGTAGTTTGAGCCCTGGGCAACGATCATGGCGATGGATACCAAACCGCAGAGGATGGCAAACGGATTGAGAAGGGCCCAGAAGGAGCCGGTATAGAAACTTCTCAGATGATCGTCGAAGTGGAACGGTACACCTTCGAGCAAGTTACCGAAGGCGACGCCGCAGACCACCGGCGGAACAAAGCTGCCGACGAAAAGGAGCCAGTCCCAGGAATTTCTCCAAGTCTTGTTGGCGATCTTACTTCTGTAGTCGAAGCCGACCGGACGGAAGAAGAGCGCGAACAGAACCAGCAGCATGGCCCAGTAGAAGCCGGAGAAGGCTGTTGCGTAGATCAAAGGCCAAGCGGCAAAGATGGCACCGCCGCCGGTAATGAACCAAACTTGGTTGCCGTCCCAGTGAGGAGCGACAGAATTGATCATGACACGGCGTTCGTCGTCATTCTTACCGATGAAAGGCAGAAGCGTTCCGACGCCCATATCCTGACCGTCCATGACGGCGAAACCGGCTAACAGAACGCCGATGAACAGCCACCAGATGAGTTTAAGTATTTCGTAATCGATAAACATAGTCACTGTCCTTTACTTAGCAGCTTGTTCGTGGTGATAGGCACCGGTTCCTAAAGAGCTGGGACCGAGCTTAGCAAAGCGCACCATGAGCCATGCTTCCACAATTAACAGACCTGTGTAGAGGAATACTAAGGCGCCCAAAGAGCCCCACAACGAACCGACAGACAGAGAGGAGACGGAGAGGTGAGTCGGGAGGATTTCCCAAATGGTCCAAGGCTGACGGCCGTACTCGGCAACAAACCAGCCGGCCTCACAAGCGATCCAGGGGAGCGGGACTGCAAAGAGCACGAGCTTGAGCCAAAGGCGTTTTTCTGCAGCCACTCTGCGCAGAGAGTAGTAAACGGAAAGTCCGAAGATCAGCAGAAGGGCGACACCGGCTCCGGCCATGATACGGAAAGCGTAGAACATGGAATTGATGGAGTACGGAATCGAGTCATTGGCAGCCTGCTGGATCTGAGCTTCCGTGACTTTATTGGTGTCGGGCTGATACTTCTTAGTCAGCAGGCCGAAACCGAGATCTTTCTTGTGTTCTTCGAACGTGGCTCTAGCCTGAGCATCGTTCGGATTCTTACGAAGCTGTTCCAAAGCCTTGACAGCGACCACACCTTGAGTGATACGTTCTTTGTTTTCCGCAATGATCTGGTTCAGACCGGGAATCTGCTTATCCAAGGAGCGGGTAGACAGGATGCCGGCGAGCCAGGGAATAGTGATTTCGAAGGTATTCTTCTTCAGTTCGGGGTCGGCAAACGCAATGAGAGCCATCGGAGCAGGCGCAGGTTCGGTTTCCCAAAGGCCTTCCATCGCGGCGATTTTTGCAGGCTGATCCTGAGCGACGAGGTAACCAGATTCATCGCCCTGCTGAGCGGTGAAGATCGCGGCCACTAAGCCGAAGACAGCGGCGATGCGGAAGCTGCGTTTAGCAAAATCCATGTCGCGGCCTTTGAGCATGTACCAGGCAGAAATAGCCAGAACGAAAGCGGCGCCGGTGCAGTAGCCGGCAGAGACGGTATGGAAGAATTTGGCCTGGGCCCAGGGGCTGAGGAAGACGTCAAAGAAGTTCGTCATCTCCATTCGCATGGTTTGGTAATTGAAGGTTGCACCGACTGGGTTCTGCATCCAGCCGTTGGCGACCAGAATCCACAGAGCGGAGAGGTTAGAGCCCAAAGCCATGAGGAATGTACAGAGCAGGTGGGTTCCCTTCTTGAGACGAGACCAGCCGAAGAAGAAGAGACCGATGAAAGTGGACTCTAGGAAGAAGGCCATGAGACCTTCAATCGCCAGCGGAGCGCCGAAGATATCGCCCACATAGTGAGAATAGTATGACCAGTTGGTTCCGAACTGGAACTCCATGGTGATACCGGTGGTCACACCCAAAGCAAAGTTAATTCCGAAGAGTTTTCCCCAGAATTTCACCATGTCTTTGTAAACCTGTTTGCCCGTCACTACGTAACAAGCCTCCATCGCTACGAGGAGCATGGAGAGTCCGAGGGTGAGAGGCACGAATAAATAGTGATACATTGCCGTAGCAGCAAACTGGAGCCGTGACAGGTCAACTAATTCAGTTGAGATCATTATTTTTGTCCTTGAACGGTATTAACAACAGAAGGAGTGTTAAGAAACCTTGCGCTGACAGCTTCAGCACTTTGGTCCGTCTTCGTTTCCGGGCCGAAGAAAAGGAAGAAAATGACCGTGATCAGAGCGATTTTGCAGCCGATGACCACAGCCAGTTTGATTCCTAGCCGCTCGGAGGAGCGGTCTGAGTTTTTTACTGCCATAGAGGATAAGTTTCCGAAAGTTTCTAAACGTAACTAATTGTAGATTCAGAATCCCTAAAGAGAGAAGTCCCGAACCAAATCAAGCAAGATATTTTTGTATTAATCAGTTTTCTATCGTGGGATTGGGCGCCGGCACGTCGTCTCCGTCTTCCCATGCAAAAGGCAGGATCGCCATAAATGCAAAGAAGATGAGGGCGACTGCGACAACCAGCCACTTCCACAATTTCTTTTTCTCTTTTTGTTCCATTGATTCCCCAAAAGTAATACTTTGTGGGTATTTTCGCCTGATAAAAGCTGATTTTTAACTTCTCTGCCTAAAAAGGCCATAAAAAACTCCGGACGATGCCGGAGTCTCATTTGTATTTCAGAGCGGTTAGGCTTCTGCTTTTTCAGTTGTTTTTTTAGCGGCGGTCTTTCTTGCCGAGGCCTTCTTCACTGCGGTTTTCTTTGCGGCAGCTGCTTTTTTAGGTGCAGCGGCTTTTTTAGACTCGTCGCCTGCGGAAGCCGGTTCCTCTTTTGCCGAAGACTTCTTAGTCGTTGTTTTCTTGGCAGCGGTCGCTTTCTTCGGTGCGGCGGAATCGTCCTTGGCTGCTTTGGCGCGAGTGCGTTTGACAGGTTTTTCTTCTGTTGCAGCTTTTTTGACTCTCGGTCTGCTGCTGGCCGTCATTGCCGGATCCTTGAAAGTAGGTGCACGAAGGATTTCGACGGGTTCTTTCGGTTCTTCGGGGGCAGCTTCAACCACAGTTTCTTCCGTGGCTTCCTCTTTCATCGGAATGCGCACGACAGGAGGAGGTGCCTTGGCATCTTCTTCGTTGATTTTCCAGAGAACTAAGAGTTCTTTCTGGGTTGGAGCTTTTCCGGTTTTGAGTCTTTCTCTTCTTGCTGCAACAGAGTCTCTGACGATTTTCTCAAGACTGTCCAACGGAATGCGATTAAGATCGATGAACTCAATGGCGCTTCTATCCTCAAGGACACCGGTGAGAAGAGACTTATAGTTTTCGAGAACGGACGGTTCGGCGATGAACAGAATCATTCTCTTTTCGGTGGATTCAAGAGCAAAGAGCGGCCCCTGGAGTTCATAGAAAGCCAAACCGTAACGCATGCTCTCTCTGACGCCACGCGCAGAGCGACGAATCATGCTGCAAACGCGGGCCATAGCGACACGTCTATCCGCCGGCAAATCTCTAAGATAGCCTCCTACGGTAGTTGCGGTAGGACTCATTAAATTTCCTCCAAAAACCAAAAACTTAGGCAAACTATCATTATATCCCAAAACAGGCTTTTATTCCTGCTTTTGGGGGTTAAATATACTGAAGTTTATTAAGTTTTCAATCTTAGGAGGACTTTTTCATTTCCAGAAAACGTATTCTGCAGAGAAAGGAACTTTCAGCAGCTTGCCCGCCTCAGACGGGGTGCATCCGCTGCTGTTGGGCATACCGCCTTCCGGTTTCAGGCGCTGAATGTATTTGACGCCGTTAAAAACTCCGGTGCCGGGGTCGGAGACGGCTTTCATCAGTGCGTACTTGTTGTCTTTTTGAGGATTCGCAGGGTCGGCCCAAGCGATGATGTGGGAGGAAATGATTCGCGAGCCGTCTTTGTACTCGAAAGCGCTCATCGGGCCGGAAAGTTCGGCAACGGCTTCACCGCTCTTGTCCTTAAGCTTGGCCTGAGGCTGTTCGAAGCGCCAGTAGGTGCCTTTAGCATCGGCGGCGCAGCGGAAAATCTGGATGCCGCTTCCTTCCAGTGTGAGGAAAGCCTGTCCGGACGGAGGCGTCAGCTTTTCCATAGAAGGCTGTTTGCTTGTGTTCAGCGCCGTGTTAATCGAACTGCAGCCGGCAAGCGCCAGTGCAGAGGCGGCCAAGAGAGCGAAGGATAATCTGTTTTTCACGATCTTCTCCTGTAAAGAGAGTTTCACTGTAATGCAATCGACTAGGGCTCTTTGTCGCCGTTACCCTTATTAGGATCCGCAGTTGTAACAGAAGTGAAATGGCGGGAAGCGATAAAGGCGGCTAAGGCGAGGACTAAAGCGCAGATAAAGTAAGGCAGGCCGCCGAGCATAGATCCCGGGCTCTGCGCCGCCGTATGGACCAAAAGAGGCGTCCCGAGCAGAGGCGCGGCGACTCCCATCAAACTGTTTACAGACGAGATGGTTCCCATGGCCTCCCCCTGTTCGGATGCCGGGACGGAATGAGAGACGATGGAATTCAGCGTCGGCGGAACGGCAATGGACAGGAAATTGCAAAGCATCACCAAGTAAGTCAGGGGGCCGTAAGTGACCAGTCCGAAGCAGAGGTAGGCTAGAGCCCCGGAGCCGAGTCCGTAGAGGATCAGTTTTTGTTCGCCGAATAATTTTAAAAGCTTTTTGAGCAGGAAGCCCTGGACGACTGCGGTAACGAGACCCATGACGACCAAAGAAAGTCCGATGTTAAACGGCGTCCAATGGAAGCGGAAATTTGTAAAAAGCGTCCAGGTCGAATGCAGCATCGACTGAGCGAACCCGCTAAGAGCAATGACTGCGATCAGGGCGCCGATGTATTTGAACTTTGTCAAACGGGCAAGTGAGGAAAGCGGGTTGAGGGTTTTGAAATTGATTGCCCGATGCTCTCTTGTTTTTAAAGATTCAGGAAGGACAAAAATCCCGTAGAGAAAATTGAGCAGAGAGAGACAACCTGCGATAAAGAACGGCAGACGAACGTCGTTTTCGCCGAGTATTCCGCCGAGGGCAGGACCGAGAATGAAACCGATGCCGAAGCAGGCCCCGAGTTTGCCGAAGGCGGCAGCGCGGTGCGCCTTATCAGTCACGTCGGAAATGTAGGCTTGAGCAACGGCGATGTTTCCGGCGAACATGCCGCCCAAGATTCTTGAAAATAAAATGACGGGCAGCGACTGTGAAAGCGCCGGCACGAGGAACATAATTCCCAAACCGAAAATTCCGAGCAGCAAAACGGGTCTGCGTCCGTAACGATCGGAAAGGGCTCCCAAAGTAGGAGCAAAGCAAAACTGCATCAGTCCATAGGCGACCAGCATTGCACCCAGCCACCATGCCTGCGCAGACTGTGATCCTGCCAAATCGCCGACTAATTGCGGCAGAACCGGGATGATCAAGCCAATGCCGAGGATGTCCAAAAGGACGCAAATCAGGATAAACGGCACTCCTGCCGCAGTGTTTTTCATGTGGAAGTAAGGTGTTTGATCGTTTCGTTACAGGTGGAAAAAATTACCACGTTTTCAAGATAGCTGAAAAAAATCGGTAAACTGAGGCCGTATTGGAAATTACTTCTTACAAATCTCATGAAAAGAACTATCCCTTTTTTAATCACGCTTATTAAACAAGGATCATTGGTCAAGCAGATCATTGCCGGTTTGGTTTTGGGCATATTGGTCGCCCTGGCTTTCCCGGGATTTGCACAGGGCTGCGGAGTACTTGGCTCCTTTTTCGTCAGCGCCTTGAAAGCCGTGGCTCCGGTCTTGGTTTTTGTTTTGGTCGCCGCCTCCATTGCGAATCAGGAGAGCACCACGAATACGGCCATGAAAGACGTTATCGTTCTTTATTTGGTCGGTACATTCCTGGCAGCCTTAGTGGCTGTATTTGCAAGTTTCCTGTTCCCGACGCAGATCGCACTCATTGATACGAAGGATGCATTATCAGCGCCCGGCGGCATCGGCGAAGTTGTGAAGAATCTGATCTTCAACATCGTTGATAATCCGGTCAAAGCAATTGCCAACGCGAACTACATCGGTATTTTGGCTTGGTCTATCAGCTTGGGCGTTGCTCTTCGCTATGCTTCCGACGAGACTAAACGCATTGTGACGGATCTTACTGCTAGCGTTGAATACGTCGTTCGCTTCGTCATTCGCCTTGCACCTATCGGTGTTTTCGGGTTGGTTGCCGAAGTCGTAGCTACCACCGGTTTGGCCGGCATGATGAGTTATGTCCGCCTTCTGGCTGTGCTGATCGGCTGCATGATTTTCATTGCTTTGATCGTCAATCCGCTTTTGGTCTTCCTCTACACCCACAAGAATCCCTATCCTTTGGTTTGGGCTTGCCTGAGAGAAAGCGGTGTGACAGCCTTCTTCACACGTTCTTCTGCTGCGAACATTCCTGTGAACATGAACCTCTGCCGTAAGCTCGGTTTAGACGAAAAACTCTATTCGCTGTCTATTCCTATCGGCGCCACCATCAACATGGGCGGAGCCGCAGTGACGATTACCGTTCTGACGCTGTCTGCTGCTTACACGTTAGGTGTTCAGGTCGATGTTTTGACGGCACTGCTTCTTTCCGTTGTTGCAGCGGTTTGCGCTTGCGGTGCTTCCGGCGTTCCCGGCGGCTCGCTCCTGCTGATTCCGCTCGCCTGCGGACTGTTCGGTATTGACCAGAACGTCGCTATGCAGGTGGTGGCTGTCGGTTTTGTGATCGGTGTACTGCAGGATTCTGCCGAGACCGCATTGAACTCTTCGACGGACGTTGTCTTTACGGCCGCTGCTTTCGAGCATCATCGCCGCAAATCACAGAGCCACGTCTAACGGTCAATTGAACCGCTAACAAAAAACCTTCCGAGGTGATTTTCCTTCGGAAGGTTTTTTAATGCCGAAAATTTATGCGGCTACGCGCTTCGATAAGGAAAGGAGCGAGTCTGTTACCGCCAGCCAAGGACTCGAGACATCAAGCAGTTTACGATCGATTGCGCGGAGCGCCGGTTCCGCCTGTTTAATCCAAGACAGGGCTTCGTTGTAAGACACGGTAGACAGGAATTCCAGAATTGCGGGCAGGAAGTGCGGAACGTCTTTTTCGGAAAAGTCTTGTCCGTGCTCGTGGTAGAGATTTTCCAGCAGTTTAAGAGCTTCTGCCGATTCATGATTTTGCTGCGTCAGATCAAGCGTCTTGTAATCTTCCTCAAAAGAAGCCAGATAGATGTTCTGAAGGGCAGACATCGGAGCTGCCGACAAAGCCACGGTGAATGTTTTCAGATTTTCCTTCGTGTGGGGGTCTAAACGACGCGAGTTTTGCAAAATATGATCAATTTTGTTCAGCTCGTTTAATGTCTGATGCCTCGGGTAGACCAATAATCTCGCAAGCGCGCTAAGTTCTGTTGTCATCTGAAAACTCGATAATGGGAAAACACCCTGTGTCACATGCGAGCATGATAAAACAAAATCTAGGGAAAACAATTAAGTAACAACCATTATTGCCCGTTTTGGCAAAGCTTCTGAAAGATTTGTGCCTCTCGGAGCCTCAACGGATGTGATAACCTCGCGCCATGCCGAAGGAAACAAAAGTTACTCAAAAATGCCGAGAGACGCTTAAATCGGTTTTCGGTCATGAAGATTACCGCGAGGGTCAGGAGGCGATTATCGAAGCGCTCCTGGAAGGAAGAGACGTGCTGGCCCTTCTGCCTACGGGCGCGGGAAAGAGTTTGTGTTTCCAGCTGCCGGCATTGGTTAAGAACGGCATGGCCGTCGTCTTTGAGCCGCTGATCTCTCTTATGAAGGACCAAGTGGATGCGCTGAAAAAGAAAAACGTGGCGGCCGCCTACTTAAGCTCAAACATGGAATGGGATGAAATTTCTTCCACGGTAGAGCTAATACGAGACGAGAAGATCAAGATTCTTTATGTCTCTCCGGAGCGCCTTTCCAATCCCTCTTTTTGCCGTCTTCTGGAGGACAGCTGCGTTTCTTTGTTTGCTTATGACGAAGCGCATTGCGTTTCGAGCTGGGGGCATGACTTTCGGCCTGAGTATCGGCTTCTAAGTGCATTAAAAGAACGTTTTCCTTCGGTTCCAAGAATTGCCCTTACAGCCACTGCCGACGCTATTAGTTCGCGAGATATCTGCGAAAAATTGCTCGTAGAACCTTATGTGCATGCCATGAGCCTGGAGAGAAAAAATCTCCGAATTACTGTGGTCCGCAGAAAGCGAGGCAATGAACAGCTGCTAGCCTTCATAAAAGAAAAGCACGCCGGAGAAAGCGGTATCGTTTACACGAGCTCCCGAGCTAAAGCGGAGACGATTTGCGCCTTTCTGGCAGCGGAAGGAATTAATTGCCTTTGCTATCACGCCGGACTGAGCCGGGAGCAACGAGAGCTGAGTCAGACCCGTTTCCTGCATGAAAAGGACGCGGTGATTGTGGCGACGATTGCTTTTGGCATGGGTATCGATAAGGCGGATGTCCGTTTCGTAGCGCATACTTTTCTGCCTAAAAGCATCGAGAATTACGTCCAGGAAATCGGAAGGGCCGGGCGAGACGGTCAAAAGGCAGAAGCATGGCTTTGTTTTAGCGGAGGCGATGCGTTCTTTCAGAAGAAACGCATTGCAGAAAGTGACGCCGAGGATTGGTATAAGAACATCTCCGAGGTGAAGCAGGACGTGATGCAGGGCTACGCCGAAAGCACGGAGTGTCGAAGAAATCTCCTTTTGGCTTACTTCGGAGAAGAAACAAAGGAGGCCTGCGGACAATGCGACAACTGTCTTGCCTCCGAGAAAAGCTGGGATGCCTCTACGGCCGTAAAAAAATTCCTCTCTACGGTGTGGCGGTCCTACGAGAAATCGAAGCTTTACCTGAATGCCGCACAAGTGATAGAGATTCTGCACGGTATCGAAACTCCGTTTATTTGGCAGCATGATTTTCAGGAACTTAGTACATGGAAAATCGGGACGGAGTTTTCAGAAAGCCAGCTGCGGGCGGTTTATCGGTACCTGCTTTTGAAAGAAGCTGTGGGCGTGGAATTCTCTTCTTACAACGGCCTCTTTTTAACGGATAAAAGCCGCCGCTTCCTGAGCTCGTTGGCTCCCGTTTTTCTTTCCGAACACGGATCTGGACAAAGAAAAAGCCGAAACTATTGATTTCGGCTTGAGCGTGTTAAGCGTTACGTCAGTTTAAGTACTTCACTTGTTTTCGTCTGTTTTGTTGACGGTCGGAACCGCGTTCGGAGACTTTTCAGAGACCGGTCGGTTTTCGGCCTTCGATGTTCCGGCGGTGCCAGAGCGCGGTTTTTGCTTACGGGAAGCCAAAATCTTATCGAAGAGCCAGTTCGGGATGAGGCGAAGAATTTTTGACAGAACGCCCATTTCCCATGGAATCGTGGCGTACTTTTTGCCGACCATGATTACCTTGACGGCTTCTTTGGCGAATGCTTCCGGCTCCATAATGAAAGGCATCTTGTAAGGATTATGGGCGGTTAAAGGCGTTTTAACGAATCCCGGAGAGATCGTTACGACTTTGACGCCGTATTTCTGCATTTCAACACGAAGGCTTTCGCAGTACGTGATCGCGGCGGATTTGCTGGCGCAATAAGCTTCGCTTCCCGGAAGACCGCGAATACCGGCGACACTGGCAATTCCGACCAGAGTTCCGCGTTTACGCTTGATCATCGGATCGATAAACGCATGGAAAGTAGATGCCATTGCGAATACGTTGGTATCAAAGACTTTGTCAAAGACGTCCAAGTCTTCTCGGTATTGTGTTTTTACACCGACGGAAATACCGGCACAGGCAACCGCAATATCGACTCCACCGCAGGCCTCATCGAACTTACGGGCTTCTTCGATTAAACGATCACGATCCGTAACGTCGCAGACGATCGCCGTATGCAGTTCAGGATTCGGAAGTTCTGCGATCAACTCTTTGAGCTTGTCTTCACGTCTGGCAACAAGACCAAGCGTGGCGCCGTTTGCTGCAAATTCTTTTGCTAGGGCTTGTCCGATGCCGCTTGATGCTCCAGTCAGGAAAATGTTCATTTGTTACTCCGCGGCCGGACATTCTGTGCCCGGCGGATAGATATTCTTAATGGAGATAATCATACACAGCTTATCGCGGGCGGCGAATACCGTCGTCTAAAGAAGCTGCAGAGAACAGAAAAAGGAGGCGAACCTCCTTTGGACCGAAGCCGATTATTTCTTCGCGGCTCGTTCTTTTTCGATCAGGTAATTCATTACCTGAATTGCACCTTCTCGAGTGCCGACCATGTGCGGGGCAGTGATGTACTTTCCGTTGACGGCGTTGGCGGGCGTACCGTCGATTTCATAGGCCTGCCAAGTTTTGAAAGCGCGGTCATTTTTGACTTTGGTCGAGAAAGAGTTGGCGTTCTTGAGGAACTCTTCTTTGTTCAGGCCGTTCTGTGCAAAGAAATCCGCGATGCTGTTGAGGTCGGGGAATTCTTTTCTTTCCTTGATGACGGCATTAAACAGCATCTCATGGTAGGGATGCAGTTTGTGCATTGCTTCCAAGGCGTAGTAAGTCTTAGTGAAGTGGAAGCTCTTTGGAGTCCAGGCAACAGGAATCTGACGGAAAACGACGTCATCCGGGAGCTTTTCGCTCCAAGGCAGGACATCTTTCTCATAGGTATAGCAGTGAGGGCAGGTGTAAGCGAAGAAAGTTAAGACTTCAATCTTCTTGGGCTCCTGAGTCTGCACCGGTGTTTTCAAAACCGTGTAGTCCTGCCCGGCGACCGGATTTTCGGCTGAAGCGTATCCGACGACGGGAAGTAAAAGACAAGCGGACAACAAAATTCTTCGAAGCATAAGTTTTGACCTACTAATACGAAAGAACCGGAGGGAGGATCTCCCTTCGGTTCGGTGAATAAAAAATTACTTAACGCGCCCGACAGTCGCCGTAATGGAGTTGGCCTGAAGCTTGGACTTGACGTCGTTGGCTTCCTGGGCGGTTCCGTACGGTCCGAGACGAACGCGATAAAGGGTTTTTGCCCCGTCGGTTCTGGGAATCACTCGAGCTTCAAACCCTAAGAATCCGAGCTCGGCTCTTCGGGCTTCAGCGTCGACCTGAGTGCTGAAGGCACCGGCCTGCACGACAAAGCGCGAACCCTGTTCAATCTGAAGTTTAGTTTCCTCGGCGGCCTGCTCACTTGTCGGCGGTTCTACCGTCACGACTCGGCTCTTAGGCGCGTTCACAGGGGCGCCGCCGCTGGCAGAAAGCGGTTTATTCGGATCAGGAATAGTGCCGCCGGCGATAGGATTGATTTTTTCGCTGGCTTGATTAACTTTATTTACGAATGGGATCGGAGCCTTAGTGATGTACAACGCTGCAGCTGCGCAGCAGCCGACACCGATGACTCCTCCTACGAGGAATCCGTAAAACCAGGTTCCAAATCCGCCGCCGGAATTTCTTGCCATGGAGCTTAAACCTTATTTAGTTGAGTCAGCCGGCTGATCGGCACGAGACAATCTTTCAGGAGCAGAGACGCCCAAGATTTCCAGTCCGTTGCGCAGAACCTGTCGGGTGGCGACCAGAAGGGCCAAGCGGGCGTTGCGCAGCTTTTCGTCATCGACCAGCACTCTTTCGGCATTGTAGAAAGAATGGAAATCAGCAGCCAGTTCCTTAAGGTACGTGACCAATGCCAAAGGAGACAGGTCCTCAGTACCGTTTGCCAAAGCCGTCGGGAAATCAGAAAGTTTGCTCATCAGTCTGAGTTCGGTCGGAGCAGTCAAAGAAGACAGGTCTTCAGAGGCCATTTCTTCGACAGAGGGGACCTCAATGCCTTTTTCCTGCGCCTGGGCAAAAACAGAGCAGATTCTGGCATGGGCGTACTGCAGATAGTAGACCGGGTTTTCGTCGGACTGGCTAAGGGCCAAATCCACATCAAAAACAAACTCAGCGTCGGCTCTGCGATTAACCATGAAGAGACGTGCAGCATCTTTTCCGACCCAGTTGACCAAGTCAGAGAGCGTGACGTAAGTGCCGCTGCGTTTGCTCATCTTGACGGGCTGTCCGTCTTTGACCACCTGAAGCATCTTGTGCAGCATGTACTCGGGGAAAGTCTTCGGAATGTTGAAGCCGAAGTCTCCTGAAGCGGCTTGAATGCCAGCGCGGACGCGAGCGACCGTGCCGTGGTGATCGGAGCCCTGGATATTTAAAGCTCGGTTGAAGCCGCGCTCAAATTTGGCTAAGTGATAAGCAACATCCGGAACGAAATACGTGTAAGAACCGTCGGCTTTGCGCATAACGCGGTCTTTATCGTCACCGTAATCCGTGCTCTTAAACCATAAGGCTCTGTCTTTCTCGTACGTTTTACCTGCGTTCCGAATGGCCTGAACTGCTTTGGCAACTCTGCCGTCAGAGTACAGGGAGCTTTCCAAGTAGTAGTTGTCGAAAGCTACACCAAGAGCCGTCAGGTCCTTGTGCTGCTCTTCTCTGAGATAAGCCACCGCGTAAGCGCGGATGTTCTCGAGGTCATCCGGATTGCCGCTGCTTTCTACTACCTTGCCGTCGAAAGTATGGATCGGTTTCTTGGCGAGAAAGTCCTGAGCGATGTCAAGAACATAAGCACCCTTGTAGCCGTCTTCAGGGAACTCGAACGGTTTGTTTTGGAGTTCGTAGCAGCGTGCCTGAACGCTGATGGCAAGGTTATGAATCTGGTTGCCGGCATCGTTGTAGTAAAACTCACGCGTGACCGTCCAGCCCTGACTCTTGAGCATACGAGAGAGGACATCGCCTAGTGCGCCCTGTCTTGCATGGCCCAAATGAAGAGGTCCGGTCGGGTTAGCCGAAACGTATTCCAGGAGAATGGACTCACCGGTGTGCGCATCGGAGCAGCCGTAGGCCGGACCCTCTTTCAAAATTTCTCGAACGACATCCTGCTTAAGAAAGGGTGCGAGTTTGAGATTGATGAATCCGGGGCCGGCAATCTCAATGGCAGAAAACATCTCGGAGTCGGCGGTTTCTTTTCGAAGCTCTTCGACCAGTTTTTCCGCAATGACTCTCGGAGGCTGCTTCATGGCTTTTGCACATTGGAGCGCCACTGTGCAGGCAATGTCACCGTGGCTCTGCTGTTTGGGGCGCTCGAGAACAATTTTGGTGTTCTCCGGAGCACCGACGGCCGCCAGAGCATTCTTGAAAAGCTCGGTGATTTTGGTTTTCTGTGAGGCAAGCATAAAAGACCTATTTCCTAATCAGAGCAGGATTATTCCGCCGTTTGTCTCTTGTCAAAGTGCAGGGAAGCAAAGGCAGAGTGGTTATGAATCGATTCAAAGTTTTCTGCCTCGACCGTGAAGGCAAGAATTGCCGGTTCGTCCTGGCATCTGATGGCGACGTCACGAACGAGGTCTTCGACAAACTTCGGATTTTCATAGGCGTGTTCCGTGACGTATTTCTCGTCGGAACGTTTCAGCAGACCCCAAACCTGGCAGGAGGCGCAGCTCTCAATCATTTCAATCTGCTTTTCAATGGGGAAGTTCGTTTCGAGTTCCGCAGTGATTGAAACGTGAGAGCGCTGGTTGTGTGCGCCGTACTTACTGATTTCCTTGCTGCAGGGGCAAAGGCTGGTGACCGGAGCAATGACTTCCTGAGTCACGGTAATCTTTCCGTCTGCACATTCGGCAGTCAGAACCACGTCGTAGTCCATTGTGCTCTGAAGATGGGAGACGGGAGCGGATTTTTCCATGAAGAAGGGGAAGGCCAAGCGGATATAGCCGCCGTCAGACTTCAGGGAAGCAAGCATTTCCTGCATGACTTCGACCATCATCTGGGGAGCGAAAGGCTTATTGATGCCGCCGAGCAGGGTCCAGAATCTGGACATGTGGGTCCCCTTCTTGTCTGCGGGCAGGGAAACATACATTTCGACATCGGCCACAGTGTGCTGTGCGCCGCTCTGGCTTTTTACCAGAATAGGGGTTCGGATCCCTTTGACGCCGACGCGACGAATGGGAATATTTCTTCTGTCAGCCGAAGACTGGACATCAGGAAGAACCATTAATTTATTATCTGTCATTGAAATCCTCTGTAAAACCGAATAGTTCGGCCACAATACATAGTCTGTGGAGTATACCTCTAAATATAGCGGCTGCTTTTAGCGCTGTGAGCTGTCAAGTCGAGAAAAACCTAGTCTTTAAAGGGTTTTCGTTAGTCGGAATCAAACCTTTGACGGCGGTTTTCCAACCGGAAAAGAAGAGAATGGGCGGGGAGGAAGCCCACAAATTTTTACAACGTCTTTCAGTTTTGATGAGTTTTGCTTTGTAGCAAATCTAATTAGTAATATATTAGGGGCGTGGAGTAAGAATCCGCATAACCTCAAAGAGGTTGCCGCTAAGTTAATAAGAAGGGGAGAGTTCGTGCGTTATCCTATTTCCAAACTCATTTGGGCCGGCTTGATCATTGCGCTCATATTTTTGGGCGCTATGTTTATTCTTCCGGTTGTAGGTGCGGTACTTATCGGTGTGTTTGCACTTTCCTGCCTCATCTGGCTCAGCAGTAAAGTCTTCGGCTTTTTCCAGGGCGGAAGGACTTACGCCGAGGACAACCCCGGCGACTATTACGACGCGTCGGCGAGGACGTCGATCGTTCCCAAGAAGTGGAATAAGACTCAGGCGGTTGACGCTGAAGTCATCGAAGTAGAAGAAATAAAAAAAGAGAAATAATCTAATGCCTGGCATACAACAACCGACAAAAACACCGATCTCCGAATCCAAGATCGCCGTATTTTGGCGTACTGCCTTATATCTGTTTTCTGCAGGAATGATGGGAAAGGCAGCGGCTGGCTTTTCTGACGGCTATGTTGCCGAAGCTGTCGGTGACCTCGGCCTGTCGCTCGTCTTTATCGGCATGTGCTTTAGGAGCACGGAACTGGCGATATTGGCTTACATTTCAGACCCGGCAAAAAGAGAAGCTGCTATCGAAAAGCTGAGACAGAAAGAACGTGCGAAACGCCCGTGGATCAGCCATTTAATGAATGCCGGCTGGATCTGTTTATTGGCCGGAGTCGCAGGCCAATTGTCAAATATCTTTTAATCATGTAGAATGCGCATTTCCTCCGGAGGGGTGCCCGAGTGGCTAAAGGGGGCAGACTGTAAATCTGTTGGCTTACGCCTACGATGGTTCGAATCCATCCCCCTCCACCAGAGGTTCTGACGTAAGTCTGAAGACGATTGCCCAAGTTGGTGAAATCTGTCAAAACTTGTAAAAATTTTTGCCGTAGACTTGACAAGCCAAAATAAACTTGTCAAAATCTGCGTTCTCCGAGAGTGGAGGGGTGCCCGAGTGGCTAAAGGGGGCAGACTGTAAATCTGTTGGCTTACGCCTACGATGGTTCGAATCCATCCCCCTCCACCATAAGATTTCCAACAAAAGCGTTCGGCTCGAACGCTTTCTGTTTGAGCGGGTGTAGCTCAATGGTAGAGCAGAAGCCTTCCAAGCTTACGACGAGGGTTCGATTCCCTTCACCCGCTCCAGTGCCGCCCATGTGGCTCAGTGGTAGAGCACTCCCTTGGTAAGGGAGAGGTCATGCGTTCGATCCGCATCATGGGCACCATTAAATTTTATTCATTTAAGCTTGTCCGTTGACAGGCACTCAGGAGCTAGACATGGCAAAAGAAAAGTACGAACGTACTAAGCCCCATGTAAACGTTGGCACAATCGGTCACGTTGACCATGGTAAGACAACCCTTACAGCCGCTATCACAACCGTTCTTTCCAAGAAGTTCGGCGGTGAAGCCAAAGCCTACGACCAGATCGACGCAGCTCCTGAAGAAAAAGCTCGCGGTATTACGATTAACACCGCTCACGTCGAATACGAAACCGAAAACCGTCACTACGCACACGTTGACTGCCCGGGCCATGCTGACTACGTCAAGAACATGATTACCGGTGCTGCTCAGATGGACGGCGCTATTTTGGTTGTTGCCGCTTCCGACGGTCCTATGCCTCAGACCCGTGAGCACATCCTTCTTGCCCGCCAGGTCGGTGTTCCCTACATCATCGTTTACCTGAACAAGTGCGACCTCGTCAATGACGAAGAACTGCTTGAACTGGTTGAAATGGAAGTTCGCGAACTCCTGAGCAACTACGACTTCCCCGGCGACGATATTCCTATCATCAAGGGTTCTGCTCGTATGGCTCTCGACGGCGACAAAGGCCCGATGGGTGAAGAATCCATCCTGAAGCTTGCCGACACACTCGACAGCTACATCCCGACTCCGGAACGTGCTATCGACCAGCCGTTCCTTATGCCGGTTGAAGACGTGTTCTCCATCTCCGGCCGCGGTACCGTTGTTACCGGCCGTGTTGAACGCGGTATCGTCAAAGTCGGCGACGAACTCGAAATCGTCGGTATCCGTCCGACTCAGAAGACAACCTGCACGGGCGTCGAAATGTTCCGTAAGCTGCTTGATCAGGGTCAGGCCGGTGACAATATCGGTGTTCTGCTCCGCGGTACAAAGCGTGAAGACGTCGAACGCGGTCAGGTTCTTGCCAAACCCGGCACGATCACTCCGCACACCGAATTCCAGGCAGAAGTTTACGTTCTGACTAAGGAAGAAGGCGGCCGTCACACACCGTTCTTCAAAGGCTATCGTCCTCAGTTCTACTTCCGTACAACTGACGTTACCGGAACGATCGAACTGCCGGAAGGCGTTGAAATGGTTATGCCCGGCGACAACATCCGTATGGACGTTAAGCTGATTGCTCCGATTGCTATGGAAGAAGGCCTCCGCTTCGCTATTCGTGAAGGCGGCCACACAGTCGGTGCCGGCGTTGTTTCTAAGATCGTCGGCTAATAAAAGATTTTTAGGGGTATAGCTCAATTGGCAGAGCGACGGTCTCCAAAACCGTAGGTTGAGGGTTCGATTCCTTCTGCCCCTGCCACCAAAAACGAACCGCGGCCTTAGGGTCGCGGTTTGATTTCACGGAAACAGTAAATGAGTACGCAAAACGCAACACCGGCAACAGAATCAAAAGGCGGCGTCCTTTTGATGGCGATTGCTATCCTTATTGCAGTAAGCGGAGTTTTTGCTTTTGCCTTACTGGCGGAACAACCTACCGGTATTCGCGTGGGTATTTTGATCGGCAGCTTAGTCGTCGGCGTTGTTTTAGGTTGGTTCAGCGCACCCGGCAAAGAATTTGCCAAGTACTGCAAGGCCTCCTACGAAGAACTGAGAAGAGTTGTTTGGCCGACCAGAAAGGAAACGATCAATACTACCGGTATTGTCTGTGCCTTCGTGGTCGTGATTGCCTTCTTCCTTTTCATCGTTGACAAACTCATCGAGTTTCTTCTTTACGATGTCCTTCTTTCTCTGATCTAAAGAGAGTTGAAAATGTCCGATATGAAATGGTACGTTGTGCACACTTATTCCGGAATGGAGAAGAGTGCCGAGTCTGCTCTGAGAGAGAGAATTGCTCGTGAGGGACTGCAGGATTGTTTCGAAGAGATTTTGGTTCCGACAGAGGACATCTCCGAGGTGAAAAACGGCAAAAAGCGTGTTTCCACCCGCCGTATGTACTCGGGCTACATCTTCGTCAAAATGATCATGAACGACGAGACTTGGCATCTCGTCAAAAATACGGCTAGAATTACGGGCTTCCTGGGCGGCAGTGCAAACAAGCCGTCTCCGCTGCCTGCTAAGGACATTGAAGCCATCAAGAGCAAAATGGAAGCCGGTTCCGAGGCTCCCAGACCTCGTGTCGAATTTGAAGTCGGCGGTTCTGTTCGCATCAAGAACGGTCCGTTTACAGACTTTAACGGAATAATCGAAGAAGTGAACTATGACAAGAACAGACTTCGTGTTATGGTATCGATCTTCGGCCGCGACACTCCCGTTGAACTTGCTTTCAACGAAGTCGAGAAGGCTTAAAGAATATCGGTTTTCTGCCTGAGAGTCCGAGCAGGAAACCTCTTATTTTTATGGACTCTTTACCTCGGGGAGCTTCATTGCCGAAGCGTCTACCCGTAAGGAAAATAAATGGCAAAGAAAATTGTAGGCTTTATTAAGCTTCAGGTTCCTGCCGGTAAGGCTAATCCCTCGCCACCTATCGGTCCGGCTCTGGGTCAGCGCGGCTTGAACATTATGGAATTCTGCAAGGCCTTCAACGCAAAAACACAAGGCGTTGAACCGGGTCTTCCTATCCCTGTCGTGATCACGGCTTACGCCGACAAGAGCTTCACCTTCGTGATGAAGACTCCTCCGGCCACCATCCTGATCAAGAAGGCTGCAAAGATTCAGAAGGGTTCTGCCCGTCCGCATACAGACAAAGTCGGCAAGATTACACGTGCTCAGGCTGAAGAGATCGCTAAGACCAAGATGCCTGACCTTACAGCTGCCGATATGGACGCCGCGGTTCGCACTATCGCCGGAAGCGCTCGTTCCATGGGTATCACCGTTGAAGGAGTGAAATAATGGCAAAGATCAGCAAACGCGAAAAAGAGAACAAGAGCAAAGTTGAAGCCCAGAAGTTCTACGCTTTGAATGAAGCTGTCGAACTCGTCAAAGCTCTTGCCAATGCCAAGTTCAACGAATCCGTTGATATCGCTGTTCAGCTCGGCATCGATCCTCGTAAGAGCGATCAGGCTGTCCGCGGTTCTGTCGTTATGCCTGCCGGTACAGGCAAGACAGTTCGTGTTGCAGTTTTCGCCCAGGGCGCTGCTGCAGAAGCTGCTAAAGAAGCCGGTGCCGATATCGTCGGTATGGAAGATTTAGCTCACGAAATCAAAGGCGGCAAGATGGATTTCGATGTTGTGATCGCTGAACCCGCAGCAATGCGTGTTGTCGGTCAGTTAGGTCAGATCCTCGGCCCGCGCGGCTTAATGCCGAACCCGAAAGTCGGTACTGTTACACCGAACGTTGCTCAGGCTGTTAAGAACGCTAAGGCCGGTCAGGTTCAGTTCCGTGCTGACAAAGCCGGTATCATTCACGCTCCTGTCGGTCGTGCTTCCTTCGAAGTTGAACAGCTTCTTACGAACATCAAGGCCCTCATTGAGCAGCTGAACAAGATCAAACCCGCTTCTACGAAGGGCGTTTATATTCGTAAAGTTGCGGTTAGTTCGACAATGGGTCCCGGTGTCAAGGTTGACGTTCAGACATTGAACTAATTTCGTTTCGGAGCAATCCGAAACCGGGCGCAAGCCCAAGTAAAGGACTTTGGGTTACAGCCTCTGGGCTGTAGCCGTCAAAGACCGCTGGCGAATGTGTCATTCTTAATATCCCGAAGCGGAAAACCAGCGTAGATGGCAACCGAAGAGAGAACAAGCGTTGTGTGTCCTGACGGACAGATTCCTTGGAACTCTCGGAGTGAGCCGGTTATTTTGAACCGGTGCTGTGAAAGCAGCACCTCTGAGTGGAGCAGACCATGGGTCTTAATAGACAAGAAAAGGCTGACATGATCAAAGAGATCAGCGAAATCATCGCTGGTACCGAAGGTCTTGTTATTGCCGAATACCGTGGGCTGACCGTAGATGCAGCCACCAAACTCCGTAAAGAAGCACGTGAGAATGGTGTTCAGTTGCGCGTTTTGAAAAACACCTTAGCACGCCGTGCCGTCAAAGACACTCCGTTCGAAGGCTTGTCCGATCAGTTTGTCGGACCCCTTCTTTACGGTTTTTCTGCTGACCCTGTGGCTCCTGCCAAGGTCATGGCTAACTTTGCCAAGACAAACCCGCAGCTCGTTATTAAGGCTGGTGCAATGCCCAACAACGTCCTTGACGTTGCCGGCGTTGAAAAACTTGCCACAATGCCGAGCCGCGATGAATTGCTGGCTAAGTTGATGGCCACGATGAACGAACCGGTTGCTAAGTTCGTTCGTACGCTCAACGAAGTTCCCGCACGTTTCGTCAGAACTCTTGCTGCAGTGCGCGATGCCAAAGAACAGGCTGCTGCCTGATTTTGTAAGTTTTAATTTTTAGTTACACAACGTATTGGAGTTACCAAAATGGCTTTGTCCAAAGAAGAAATCCTTGACGCAATTGCGTCCATGTCCGTTCTCGAAGTTTCCGAACTCATCAAAATGATGGAAGAAAAATGCTGAAGAAAAATCCGAATTCGACGTCGTTCTGAAAGAAATCGGCGCTAACAAGGTTCAGGTTATTAAGGCTGTCCGTGAACTGACCGGACTCGGCCTGAAGGAAGCCAAAGACCTCGTCGACGGCGCTCCTAAGACTGTTAAGGAAGGCCTTGCCAAGGCTGACGCTGAAGAAGCCCAGAAGAAACTGGAAGCCGCTGGCGCCAAGGTTGAACTGAAGTAATTTTTCAGTTATACTGCAAGGCTCCATATTTGGAGCCTTGTTTTTTTCCTATCGGAAAACTTTGAGTGGGTCATTCAGTATGATCCAGCCAAAGTCTTCTGCAGGAGCATAATTTAGACAATTTGAGTTTTGCCGCGCATTGGGCCCTGGTGAGGGCTCGGCGTGGCTATTCGTGTCTGTTATTGCTTTTGGGGAATTTTCTTTTTTTCTCTTTCGAACGGAGCGTTCATGTCGTACTCGTTCACTGAAAAGAAGCGTATTCGGAAAAGCTTTGCCAAGCGTCCGAGCGTACTTGAAGTGCCTTCCCTACTGGAAACGCAGTTGCATTCCTATCACGAATTTTTGCAGGCAGATGTTCCCGCTGCAGAGCGCCGTGATGAAGGTTTGCAGGGTGCATTTAAATCCATCTTCCCTATCGTCAGCCACAACGGTTTAGCCAGGCTTGAATTTCAGGAATATATTTTAGACGATCCTGTCTTTGATGTCTCTGAATGTCAGCTTCGCGGACTGAATTATTGCTCTCGCCTCAGAGCAAAAGTCCGTCTTGTTATTTTCGACAGGGACCAACCCAAGCAGTCTACTGTAAAAGAGATCCGCGAGTCAGAAGTTTACATGGGTGAAATCCCTTTGATGACGAAAAAAGGATCTTTCATCATCAACGGTACCGAGCGCGTTATTGTATCTCAGCTTCATCGTTCTCCGGGCGTATTTTTTGAGCACGATCGCGGCAAGACACACAGCTCCGGAAAACTGCTGTTCAGCGCCCGTATTATTCCGTACCGCGGCTCTTGGCTCGACTTTGAATTCGATGCGAAAGACATTCTTCACTTCCGTATCGACCGTCGCCGCAAGATGCCCGGAACCATCATGCTCAAAGCATTGGGCATGACACCGGAAAGCATTCTGAAGCAGTTCTACGAATTCGATCACTACACACTGACCCAGGACGGCGCCACGCTCGAGATCATTCCGTCTCGTCTCCGCGGTGAAATTGCCGCTTTTGATATTAAAGATCCGGAAGGCAAAGTTATTGTTGCCAAGGATAAGCGTATCAATGCCCGTCACGTTCGTGAAATCGAAAAGCTCGGCATTACCGAACTTCCGGTTCCGCTTGACAACCTCATCGGTAAGGTCATCGCTACGAATCTGTATGACGAAGATTCCGGTGAAGTCGTGGCCAACGCCAACGATGAAATTACTCCGGAACTTCTTGAGAAGATCCGCGAGCACGGCATCGATTCTTTCGATACGCTGTACATCAACGAACTGAACCGCGGTCCGTACATTTCCGACACTCTGAGACTGGACGAAACTCCTGATCAGCTGTCCGCACGTATTGCGATCTACCGCATGATGCGTCCGGGCGAACCGCCTACAGAAGAAGCTGTTGAGACATTGTTCCGTCGTCTGTTCTTCGATCCCGAAACATACGATCTGTCCCGCGTCGGCCGCATGAAGATTAATTCCCGCTTCAACCGCGGTACCGAAACCGGTCCGATGACGCTTGAACCGGAAGACATCATCGATACGATGAAGGCTATCGTTCAGCTTCGCAACGGCGAAGGCCAGGTTGACGATATTGACCACTTGGGCAATCGTCGCGTCCGCTGTGTCGGTGAATTGACAGAAAACCAGTTCCGTTCCGGTCTTGTTCGTGTCGAGCGTGCGGTTCGTGAACGTTTGGGACAGGCCGAATCCGACAATCTGATGCCGCATGACCTGATCAACAGCAAACCGATCAGCGCAGCTATTCGCGACTTCTTCGGTTCTTCTCAGCTGAGCCAGTTCATGGATCAGACCAACCCGCTGTCTGAAATCACGCACAAGCGTCGTATTTCCGCATTGGGCCCGGGCGGCCTGACTCGTGAGCGCGCAGGCTTCGAAGTTCGAGACGTGCATCCGACTCACTACGGTCGTGTCTGCCCGATTGAAACGCCTGAAGGTCCGAACATCGGTTTGATTAACTCTCTGGCTCTTTATGCACGTCTGAACGACTACGGTTTCCTTGAGACTCCGTACAGAAAAGTGATCGACGGTCACGTAACCAACGAAATCGCCTACCTCTCTGCAATCGATGAAGGCAACTACATTATTGCTCAGGCTAACGCTTCCATCGATGACAAGGGCAACCTGAGCGACGAGCTCGTCAGCTGCCGTGATAAAGGCGAATTCGTCCTGATGCGTCCCGAACGCGTTCAGTACATGGACGTGGCTCCGGCACAGATCGTTTCCGTTGCTGCTTCCCTGATTCCGTTCCTGGAACACGATGACGCGAACCGTGCTTTGATGGGTTCCAACATGCAGCGTCAGGGCGTTCCCTGTCTCCGTCCGGAAAAACCTGTTGTCGGTACGGGCATCGAAAGAACGGTTGCGGTTGACTCCGGTACGACTGTTCAGGCAGAGCGCGGCGGTGTTGTTGACTACGTCGACGCCAACCGTATCGTTGTTCGTGTAAATGACGAAGAAAACGTCCCCGGCAGAGTTGGTGTGGACATTTACAACCTTCAGAAATTTACACGTTCCAACCAGGGTACGAATATCAACCAGCGTCCTATCGTCAACCCCGGCGACCATATCGCCAAGGGCGACGTGATTGCTGACGGTGCTTCGACCGATCTCGGCGAACTGGCATTAGGTCAGAATATGATCGTTGCCTTCATGCCGTGGAACGGATACAACTACGAAGACTCTGTGATGGTGAGCGAAAAAGTGGTTGCTGATGACCGTTATTCTTCCATCCACATTGAAGAGCTTTCTGTTCAGGCCCGTGATACCAAACTCGGCAGCGAAGAAATTACGCGCGATATTTCGAATCTGAGCGAAAACCAGATCAACCGTCTCGACGAATCCGGCATCGTTTACATCGGTGCTGAAGTCAAGGCCGGTGACGTTCTGGTTGGTAAAGTGACTCCGAAGGGAGAAACTACACTGACTCCGGAAGAGAAACTGCTTCGCGCCATCTTCGGTGAAAAAGCCAGCGACGTTAAGGATACTTCTCTGCGCGTCCCGAGCGGCATGGTCGGTACCGTTATCGACGTTCAGGTCTTCACACGTGAAGGCATCGAACGCGACAAACGCGCCCAGTCCATCATTGACGATGAACTGAAGCGTTACCGCACTAACCTGAATGACCAGCTGAGAATTGTTGAGCGCGATGCTTTCGAACGTCTGGCTCGTCAGCTGATCGGCAATGTTGCTCAGGGCGGTCCCGACGGCTTAGGCAAGGGCAAGAAAGTCACTAAGGAATACCTCGACGGCCTCAATGTTCACAAGTGGTTTGACATCCGTATGGCTGACGAAGAGCTGCAGAAGCAGATCGAAGAAGTCCGCATTTCCTTGGAAGCCAAACGTAAAGAGTTCGACGAAGCTTGGAACGAAAAACGCAAGAAACTGACTCAGGGCGACGAACTGCCGACAGGCGTTCAGAAGATGGTCAAGGTTTATCTAGCTGTTAAGCGTCGTCTGCAGCCCGGTGACAAGATGGCCGGTCGTCACGGCAACAAGGGTGTGGTTTCCCGCATCACTCGTGTCGAAGATATGCCTTTCATGGCCGACGGCAGACCTGTTGACATTGTTCTGAACCCGCTGGGCGTGCCTTCCCGAATGAACATCGGTCAGGTTCTTGAAGTTCACTTGGGCTGGGCTGCTTTCGGTTTGGGCTGGAGAATTGCTGAAATGCTCAAGCACGAGCGCAACAAGCAGGTCGCAGAGATCCGTGAGTTCTTGAACACGATTTACAACAAGAGCAGCGGTAAGAAGGAAGACTTTGATTCTCTGACCGATGACGAAATCATCGATCTGGCTAAACACCTGAAGAAGGGTGTTCCGTTCGCAACCCCCGTGTTCGACGGCGCAAGCGAAAGCGACATCCGTGAGATGCTCAACCTTGCCTTCCCGGAAGAAACCGCGAAGAAACTGCACCTGACTCCTTCCAAGACTCAGGCCCAGCTCTTTGACGGACGCACCGGCGACGCATTTGACCGTCCTGTTACCGTCGGCGTGATGCACTATCTGAAACTGCACCACTTGGTCGACGACAAGATGCATGCTCGTTCTACCGGTCCGTACTCTCTGGTTACACAGCAGCCTCTCGGCGGTAAAGCTCAGTTCGGCGGTCAGCGTTTCGGTGAAATGGAAGTCTGGGCGCTTGAAGCTTACGGTGCCAGCTATGTCCTGCAGGAAATGCTTACTGTTAAGTCTGACGACGTGACGGGACGTACAAAGCTCTACGAAAACATTGTCAAGGGCGATCACGTGATCGACGCCGGAATGCCGGAATCCTTCAACGTTCTCGTTAAGGAAATCCGCTCTCTGGGCATTGACATTGATTTAGACCGTGATAAGGAATCTTCTAAAAAATGATGAAAGCTTTTAACTCTCTCTTTAAGACAAATAAAGAGAATGAGCCGTTTGACGCGATCAAGATCGGCATTGCTTCCCCGGAAAAGATTCGTTCTTGGTCTTACGGTGAAGTAAAGAAGCCTGAGACAATTAACTACCGTACGTTCAAACCCGAACGCGACGGCCTGTTCTGCGCAAAGATTTTCGGACCGATTAAGGACTACGAATGTCTTTGCGGCAAATACAAGCGCCTGAAACATCAGGGTATCGTCTGCGAGAAGTGCGGCGTTGAAGTCACACTTTCCAAAGTCCGCCGCGAACGCATGGGCCACATTGAACTGGCCAGCCCTGTTGCGCACATTTGGTTCTTGAAGAGCCTTCCGTCCCGCATGGGTATGGTTCTCGATATCCCTCTGCGTGATATCGAACGCGTCTTGTATTTCGAAGCCTATATCGTTGTTGATCCCGGCATGACCGAGCTGCGCAGAGGCCAGCTCATGACCGAAGACGACTACATGGCCAAGACCGAAGAATACGGTGACGAATTCAAGGCCATGATGGGTGCTGAAGCCATTAAAGAGCTTCTGGCTACTATCAACATTGACGAAGAAGTCGAGGATCTCCGCAGAGAGCTTTCCGAAACTACCAGCGAAGCTAAGGTCAAGAAGATTGCCAAGCGTCTGAAAGTTCTCGAAGGCTTCCAGCGCTCCGGCATTAAGCCTGAGTGGATGGTTATGGATGTTCTTCCGGTTCTTCCGCCGGATCTTCGTCCGCTGGTTCCGCTCGACGGCGGCCGTTTCGCCACAAGCGATCTGAACGACCTCTATCGCCGCGTGATCAACCGTAACAACCGTCTGAAACGACTTCTTGAGCTTAAAGCTCCGGACATCATCGTCCGCAACGAAAAGCGTATGCTGCAGGAAGCCGTTGACTCTCTGCTGGACAACGGCCGCCGCGGCAAAGCCATGACCGGTCCTTCCAAGCGTCCGCTGAAGTCTTTGGCAGACATGATCAAAGGTAAGGGCGGCCGCTTCCGTCAGAACCTGTTGGGTAAACGTGTTGACTACTCCGGCCGTTCCGTTATTACCGTCGGTCCGTACCTGAAACTGCATCAGTGCGGTCTGCCGAAACTGATGGCTCTTGAGCTCTTCAAACCGTTTATCTTCAACAAGCTTGAACTGCGCGGTCTGGCTCCGACAATCAAGGCTGCCAAGAAGATGGTTGAGAATCAGGATCCGGTCGTTTGGGACATCCTTGAAGAAGTCATTTACGAACATCCTGTGATGCTGAACCGTGCGCCTACGCTGCACCGTCTCGGTATTCAGGCGTTCGAACCGCTTCTGATTGAAGGCAAAGCCATTCAGCTGCATCCGTTGGTCTGCGCAGCATTCAACGCTGACTTCGACGGCGACCAGATGGCTGTTCACGTACCTCTTTCCTTAGAGGCACAGCTTGAAGCCCGTTCTCTGATGCTGGCTTCCAACAACGTGCTGTTCCCTGCCAACGGCGATCCTTCGATCGTTCCGTCTCAGGACATCGTGTTGGGCTTGTACTATTCGACTCGTTCCCGTATCAACGGAAAGGGCGAAGGCATGTTCTTTGCCGATATCGGCGAAGTTGAACGCGCTTTGGCCAACAAGGTTGTCGAGCTCCAGACACGCTGCACCGTTCGCGTTAAAGAATTTGACGTCAACAAGGAAACCGGTGAAAAGACACCGAAGCTGGTTCGTTACGAAACCACCGTCGGCCGTGCGCTTCTTTCCGAAATTCTTCCTCCGGGCCTGCCGTTCTCCGTTTTGAACAAGACCCTCAAGAAGAAAGAGATCGCCAAGCTGATTAACATGGCTTTCCGCCGTTGTGGTCTGCGTGAAACCGTGATCTTCGCCGACAAACTGATGCAGCGCGGCTACCACCTCGCTACCATCGGCGGTCTGTCGATTGCTATCGACGACATGATCGTTCCAGAACAGAAGAACGAGATCGTTCACGAAGCCGAACAGGAAGTCAAAGAGATCGATGCTCAGTACACTTCCGGTTTGGTGACTGCCGGCGAACGCTATAACAAGGTGGTTGATATTTGGGGCCGTACGACAGAAAAAGTCGGTAAGGTGATGATGGATGAAATCTCCAACGAACCTGTTATCGACCGTCACGGCAACAAGACAACTCAGGAATCCTTCAACTCCATCTACATGATGGCGGACTCCGGTGCCCGTGGTTCTGCAACTCAGATCCGTCAGCTGGCCGGTATGCGTGGTTTGATGGCTAAGCCGGACGGCTCCATTATTGAGACTCCGATTACCGCGAACTTCCGTGAAGGTCTGAACGTTCTGCAGTACTTCGTGTCTACCCACGGTGCTCGTAAGGGTCTGGCTGATACGGCTTTGAAGACGGCTAATTCCGGTTATCTGACACGTCGTTTGGTTGACGTGACCCAGGACTTGGTTGTTACAGAAGACGACTGCGGAACCCATCAGGGCGTTCTGATGAAAGCCTTGGTTGAAGGCGGTGAAGTGACCGAAAGTCTGGCTGACCGTATTCTGGGCCGCGTGACGGCTGATCCGGTTATCAACCCGGATACCCAGGAAGAAATCTTTCCGGCCGGTCATCTGCTCGAAGAAGACGACGTCGAACTCATCACGAAGCTCGGCATTGACGAAGTCAAGATCCGTACTCCGCTTACCTGCGAAACACGCTACGGTCTTTGCGCCAAGTGCTACGGCCGCGATCTCGGCCGCGGCAAGCTCGTTAACGCCGGTGAGGCTGTCGGTGTTATCGCCGCCCAGTCCATTGGTGAACCGGGTACTCAGCTGACCATGCGTACGTTCCACATCGGTGGTGCTGCTAGCCGTACAGCTGTTGCCAGCAACGTCGTTACGAAGTCTGCCGGCACGATTCGCTTCACAAGCTCTATGCGCTATGTGACCGGTGAGAAGGGCAACAAGGTTGTGATTTCCCGCTCCGGCGAAATCGTGATCGAAGGTCCGAACGGCCGCGAGAGAGAACGTCATAAGATTCCTTACGGCGCCAACCTCCTTGCATCCGATGGTCAGCAGGTTGAAATCGGAACCGAACTTGCCAACTGGGATCCGATGACTCGTCCGATCGTTACCGAATACGCAGGTAAAGTTCGCTTTGCCAACGTTATCGACAACGTCACGGTTAAGAGCCAGGTGGACGAAGTTACCGGCTTGAGCTCTTTGGTCGTTATCGACGCTAAGCACTCTTCTTCCAGCAAGATCGGCAAGCCGCTGATTCAGTTCCTCGATGCCAACAACGAGCCCGTTAAGATTCCGGGCACCGAGCATCCTGTGAGCATTCAGCTGCCGGTCGGCGCTCTCATCATCGTTCATGACGGTGACGAAGCCAAGGTCGGTGACGTGCTTGCCAGAATTCCGACGGAAAGCCAGAAGACTCGAGACATTACCGGCGGTCTGCCGCGTGTTGCCGAGCTCTTCGAAGCCCGCTCTCCGAAGGACGCAGGTATTCTTGCCGAGGCAAGCGGTACCGTTACCTTCGGTAAGGAAACCAAGGGCAAACAGCGTCTGATCATTACTGACACCCAGGGTCAGGATCATGAATTTCTTATTCCTAAGGATAAGGACATTCTGGTTCACGACGGTCAGGTGGTTCACCAGGGCGAAGTCATTGTTGACGGTCCTGCCGATCCGCATGACATCCTGAGACTTCAGGGTATCGAAGCTCTGGCTCGCTACATTGTTGACGAAGTCCAGGCTGTGTACCGTCTGCAGGGTGTGAAGATCAGCGACAAACATATTGAAGTGATTGTTCGCCAGATGCTTCGCCGCGTTGTCATTACCGATCCGGGCGACACCAAGTTCATCACCGGTGAACAGGTCGAACGCAGTGAAATGCTCGATGAGAACGAAAAAGCTCTTGCCGAGAACAAGCGTCCCGCCACTTACGACAATCTGCTTCTTGGTATTACCAAGGCCAGCTTGTCTACGGACTCCTTCATCTCTGCCGCTTCCTTCCAGGAAACGACCCGAGTGCTTACCGAAGCAGCCATCATGGGCAAACGTGATGAACTGCGCGGCCTGAAGGAAAACGTGATTGTCGGCCGCTTGATTCCTGCCGGTACCGGTTTGGCCTATCACAGAGCCAGACACGACCGCGATGCTTTCAAGTACGACAATGAGATCGAAACTTCCGAAGCTTATGTCGGAAACGAGAACATCGTGAGCGATGTTCCTGCGATTCCCGAAGCAGAAGTGACCGGTGAGAGCAAAAGCTATCACAACTAATTAGGTTTTAACTCCTCCAAAAAAGCGGCTGAAAGGCCGCTTTTTTGGTTTTTGAAAAACGCTGAATACAATTGCTAACCTATTCAGCCAAATAGAAAAGTTTGACAATTGGTTGAATTTGCGCAATAATGCGGAACTTTTCGGAATCCCGCCCGGGTTTCTGCGCTCTTTCTCGGCTGCCGTGCAGCACGTCCTTTCGCGCAGAGTCCGCGCATTTTCCTTAAAGTTTTTTATTAACCTCCACTCCGTCAAAAGAGTGGTTTTTCTAATCGTTTCGGATACGGACTTTATGCCGACCATTAACCAATTAGTGCGTAAGCCTCGCGAGAGAGCTATTGAAAAGAGCAAGAGCCCTGCGCTCAACAACTGCCCGCAGAAACGCGGTGTCTGCACCCGTGTTTACACAACAACTCCGAAGAAGCCGAACTCCGCTCTTCGTAAAGTTGCCAAGGTGCGCCTGACCAACGGCTTTGAAGTCATCTCCTATATCGGAGGTGAAGGCCACAATCTTCAGGAACACAGCGTCGTTTTGATTCGCGGCGGTCGTGTGAAGGACTTGCCGGGCGTTCGTTACCACGTCGTCCGCGGCTCTCTTGATACTCAGGGTGTCAAGGATCGTAAGCAATCTCGTTCTAAATACGGCGCAAAGCGTCCTAAACAGGCTTAATACCGGATCGCACCCGGTAACGGTCTCTTTTTATGACCGAGTAAGTCGCATTTTCATGATGGAAATGCATTTTCAAATTATTTGACTGAAGACAAAACTGAGGTAAACATGCCCCGTCGTCGCGAAGTACCTAAACGTGAAGTTCTCCCGGATCCTAAATTCGGTTCCGTTGAGATCACCAAATTCGTCAACATGATCATGCTTGACGGCAAGAAAGCCGTTGCAGAACGCATCGTGTATGGCGCTTTGGAAGAAATCCAGAACAAGTCTGGTAAAGATCCCCTCGAAGTGTTCACAAACGCTTTGAACAATGTTCGTCCGCTGGTTGAAGTTAAGTCCCGCCGTGTCGGCGGTGCCAACTACCAGGTTCCGGTCGAAGTTAGACCTGTCCGTCGTATGGCTCTGGCCATGCGCTGGCTGCGTGAAGCTGCTAAGGGCAGAAGTGAAAAATCTATGCCGCTCCGCTTGGCCGGCGAGCTTATCGACGCCTCTGAAGGCCGCGGCGGTGCTATGAAGAAGCGTGAAGAAGTTCATCGTATGGCTGAAGCCAACAAGGCCTTCTCTCACTTCCGTTTTAACTAATTTCTTTTTCAATAGGGGAGGCCCGGCGGGCTCTCCCCATTATCAGAGGATAGAAACATGGCTCGCAAAACTCCGATTGAGCGTTATCGCAATATCGGCATTTCCGCGCACATCGACGCGGGCAAAACAACCACCACGGAACGCATTCTGTTCTACACCGGCGTTAATCACAAGATTGGCGAAGTGCACGATGGCGCTGCGACCATGGACTGGATGGAACAGGAACAGGAACGCGGCATTACGATTACCTCCGCTGCTACTACTGCTTTCTGGCGCGGTATGGACATGAACCATCCCGAACACCGTATCAACATTATTGATACCCCGGGACACGTTGACTTCACTGTTGAAGTTGAACGTTCCATGCGTGTTCTGGACGGTGCCTGCATGGTTTACTGTGCTGTCGGCGGTGTCCAGCCTCAATCCGAAACTGTTTGGCGTCAGGCTAACAAATACAAAGTTCCCCGTCTTGCTTTCGTGAACAAGATGGACCGTACAGGCGCAAACTTCTTCAAAGTTTACGATCAGATGAAGACTCGTCTGAAAGCTAATCCTGTACCTATCGTTATTCCTATCGGTGCTGAAGACACTTTCAAAGGCGTTATCGATCTGGCCAAGAGAAAAGCCATCATTTGGGATGAAGCTTCTCAGGGCATGAAGTTCAAATTCGAAGACGTTCCCGCCGAGCTGGTTGAAGAAACCGAAAAATGGCGCAGCAACATGGTTGAAGCTGCTGCCGAAGCTAACGAAGAACTGATGGACAAGTACCTGAACGACGGCGACCTCTCCGAGGCCGACATCAACAAGGGTCTGCGTCTGCGTACCATCGCCAACGAAATTCAGCCGATGCTCTGCGGTACAGCGTTCAAGAACAAGGGTGTTCAGCGCATGCTTGACGCTGTTATTGAACTGCTTCCAAGCCCGGTTGACATTCCTCCGGTCCAAGGTGTTGATCCTGATGACGATTCTGTCGCTAGTCGTAAGGCTGATGATAAAGAGCCGTTCTCCGCTCTTGCCTTCAAGATCATGACTGACCCGTTCGTCGGTCAGCTGACCTTCCTTCGCGTGTACTCCGGCGTTGTTAACTCCGGCGACACCGTTCTGAACTCCGTCAAGGGTAAGAAAGAACGTATCGGTCGTTTGCTGCAGATGCACGCTAACGAACGTAAAGAAATCAAGGAAGTTCTCGCAGGCGACATCGCAGCTGCCGTCGGTCTGAAAGAAGTGACCACCGGCGATACACTCTGCGCTATCGACCATCCGATCATCCTTGAAAAGATGGAATTCCCAGAACCGGTTATTTCTCAGGCTGTTGAGCCCAAGACTAAGGCCGACCAGGAAAAAATGGGTATCGCTCTTAACCGTCTGGCTCAGGAAGATCCGTCTTTCCGTGTCCGTACTGACGAAGAAAGCGGTCAGACCATTATTTCCGGTATGGGTGAGCTCCACCTCGACATTCTTGTCGACCGTATGCGTCGTGAGTTCAACGTTGAAGCCACAGTCGGCAAACCTCAGGTTGCCTACCGTGAAACCATCCGTTCTACTGTTGAGAACGCCGAAGCTAAGTTTGTTAAGCAGTCCGGCGGCCGTGGTCAGTACGGCCACGTTGTTCTGAAGCTCGAACCGAACCCCGGCAAGGGCTACGAGTTCGTCGATGCTATCAAGGGCGGTGTTGTTCCCCGCGAATACATTCCTGCCGTTCAGAAGGGTATCGAAGACACCATGAAGTCCGGTGTTCTGGCCGGTTACCCGGTTGTTGACGTTAAGGCAACACTCCACTTCGGTTCTTACCATGAAGTGGACTCTAACGAAAACGCCTTCAAGATGGCCGGTTCTATGGCTTTCAAAGAAGGTATGCGCAATGCCAGCCCGGTTCTGCTTGAGCCGATCATGGCTGTTGAAGTTGAAACCCCGGAAGAAAAGATGGGCGACGTCATGGGCGACCTTTCTTCTCGCCGCGGTGTGATCCAGGGTATGGACGACTTGCCCGGCGGAGGCAAAGCTGTTAAGGCTGAAGTTCCGCTGTCTGAAATGTTCGGTTATGCTACACAGCTCCGTTCTCTGACTCAAGGTCGTGCTTCCTACACAATGGAATTCAAACATTACGCTGAAGCTCCGAAGAACGTTGCCGAAGCTGTGATTGAAGCAAAAACGAAGTAATTTTTAAACGCTGTTCTTTTATTTAATATTTAAGGATTAAAAATGGCAAAAGAAAAGTACGAACGTACTAAGCCCCATGTAAACGTTGGCACAATCGGTCACGTTGACCATGGTAAGACAACCCTTACAGCCGCTATCACAACCGTTCTTTCCAAGAAGTTCGGCGGTGAAGCCAAAGCCTACGACCAGATCGACGCAGCTCCTGAAGAAAAAGCTCGCGGTATTACGATTAACACCGCTCACGTCGAATACGAAACCGAAAGCCGTCACTACGCACACGTTGACTGCCCGGGCCATGCTGACTACGTCAAGAACATGATTACCGGTGCTGCTCAGATGGACGGCGCTATTCTGGTTGTTGCCGCTTCCGACGGTCCTATGCCTCAGACCCGTGAGCACATCCTTCTTGCCCGTCAGGTCGGTGTTCCCTACATCATCGTTTACCTGAACAAGTGCGACCTCGTCAATGACGAAGAACTGCTTGAACTGGTTGAAATGGAAGTTCGCGAACTCCTGAGCAACTACGACTTCCCCGGCGACGATATTCCTATCATCAAGGGTTCTGCTCGTATGGCTCTCGACGGCGACAAAGGCCCGATGGGTGAAGAATCCATCCTGAAGCTTGCCGACACACTCGACAGCTACATCCCGACTCCGGAACGTGCTATCGACCAGCCGTTCCTTATGCCGGTTGAAGACGTGTTCTCCATCTCCGGCCGCGGTACCGTTGTTACCGGCCGTGTTGAACGCGGTATCGTCAAAGTCGGCGACGAACTCGAAATCGTCGGTATCCGTCCGACTCAGAAGACAACCTGCACGGGCGTCGAAATGTTCCGTAAGCTGCTTGATCAGGGTCAGGCCGGGGACAACATCGGTGTTCTGCTCCGCGGTACAAAGCGTGAAGACGTCGAACGCGGTCAGGTTCTTGCCAAACCCGGCACGATCACTCCGCACACCGAATTCCAGGCAGAAGTTTACGTTCTGACTAAGGAAGAAGGCGGCCGTCACACACCGTTCTTCAAAGGCTATCGTCCTCAGTTCTACTTCCGTACAACTGACGTTACCGGAACGATCGAACTGCCGGAAGGCGTTGAAATGGTTATGCCCGGCGACAACATCCGTATGGACGTTAAGCTGATTGCTCCGATTGCTATGGAAGAAGGCCTCCGCTTCGCTATTCGTGAAGGCGGCCACACGGTCGGTGCCGGCGTTGTTTCTAAGATCGTCGGTTAATTAACTCATTTCGAATCGCGGGCCGAAGAAGGCTTCGGCCCCTCGTTCTTTAAAGGATAAATAATGCAAAGCCAACGTATTCGTATTCGCCTCAAGGCATTTGATTACAAACTGATCGATCAGTCTGCTCTTGAAATTGTTGATACCGGCAAGAGAACCGGTGCTGTTGTCAGAGGTCCGATCCCTCTGCCCACACGCATCCAGCGCTTCGATATTCTTCGCAGCCCGCACCTCAACAAGACCAGCCGCGATCAGCTTGAAATCAGAACTCATCAGAGATTGATGGACATCATCGATCCGACAGACAAGACTGTTGACGCTCTGATGAAGCTCGACCTGCCTGCCGGCGTGGACGTTGAAATCAAAGTCCAGTAATAAGGTTGACTAAATTAAACAGGCCCTTTGAATGAAAGTTCTAAGGGCCCGTTTTTTACCCAAGAGAAAAGCGCTCGGGAATTGAAGTTCCCTGAGCGCTTTTTGCAATTTGAAGTCTTTATTTTTGTTTGAGATCGGCAAAGGCAATCTTGCCCTTCGGCGGAATGATGTCGACTGTCATATCTTTGTCGATGATATTGACGATCTTGGACGCCGAATTGGTCATAGCGACATGCTTGAGGTCTTCGGAGAGTAATACGGCTTTCAGATCCGGATGCTTCTGAAGATACTCAATTGCGCCGGACCAGCCCATGACGAAGAGGGCAGTGCACAAAGCGTCAGCTTTAGCTGAATTGTCATCAATGATCGTCACTGAAGATAAAGTGGCGGGAACGGGTTTGCCGGTTTTCGGATTCAGGATGTGATGGTATTTAACGCCGTCTTTAATGAAGAACTTTTCATAGTCGCCTGAGGTGACGACTGAAGTGTCCTTTAAGGGGACGACCGCGAAATATTCACCTCTTTCTTTATCGGGCCTTTGGAGACCGATAGACCAAGGTTTGTCCGAACCGTTGGTTCCGGAACCGACGACATTGCCGCCGAGACTCACCAGAGAGTCTCCGCATCCGCCTTGCTTGAGTTTATTAATGACCTTGTCAGCGATATAGCCCTTGCCGATGGCGCCGAAAGCGACGGACTGCTTCTTACCGATCTTGCCGAAATATCTGCCGTTTTCCTTTTTAGCGTCGATCAGGTTGTAGTCGACATTAATTAAAGCTCTTTTGATTTCAGCTTCACTCGGGACGCGGTGTTCGGGCTGATCCACACTCCAAAGTTTTACCAATGCGCCGACCGTCGGATCGAAAGTTCCGTGTGTGAGTGCGGCGATCGTTTTAGAACCGTTTAACACCTCAAAGGTTTCCGGTTCAATTTGAATCCATTCGCCGGGGTGCTGATTCAATCGCGTGACATCGCTGTCCGGATCGTAGGCAGACAGGATGTATTCAAGGCGGCGTGTTTCATCATTCAGGATCTTGTAGCAGGCTTCAGCTTTCTCTTTACTGTCGACCTTAAATTGGCCGTTAATTAACGTTCCGATCGCAAACGTATCCACGCTGTATACGTCGGAAGCTGTTGCTGGACTCGCTGTAAAGGCGAGCGCGGCAATCAGAGAAAGAATGATCTTTTTAGATTGCATTTTCTTATAAAGATGAAACGGATAAATAAGTTAGTAATTGTAAAGATTATATTTCCGGCTCTTTAAAACTTCGGCTCAAAGAGGAGCTGAAGAGAATCGAAATGGAGATGAACCGGATCATTAGGATGCGCATTGCCCGAAGAGACGGGCTTCGCGCCGATTCGCCGCAAGAACAGCAGGGCGGCGAACGGGGTGCGGAAATTAAGGTATCAAATTATTAAAGATCTTGTCAAACCTTTACGGAGGATTCGGGCGAAGAGAGGAAAAAAGGTCAAGACGGACCTAATTAGAAGAATATTTAGTCACCTTACAATTGATAACTCTATGAATTGAAGGAGAATATTTGCTTTTTTGAACATCACGATGTACAATGCGTGCCTTTCGTGGTCACCGCTATTCTTTTTCGGTGACTTTTTCTAACTTGTCCAGGCCAATCGCAGCCTGGGTGGAGATAATAATGAGTGAGAAGCTCGGCCTCGTCGGTCGCAAGATCGGCATGACGCGCATCTTTACCGAAGATGGTGTTTCCATTCCGGTAACCGTGCTCGAAGTGTCGAACAACCGCATTACACAGGTAAAAACGGTTGAGACTGACGGCTACAATGCAGTGCAAGTCGCCTTCGGCTCCAAGAAGCCGTCGCGTGTGAGCAAGCCTCTTAAAGGCCAGTTTGAAAAAGCTGGTGTCGAAGCAGGCTCCATGCTCAAAGAATTCCATGTTGAAGAAGACAAGATCGGCGAAATGAAAGTCGGTCAGACTCTTTCCATCGATATGTTCTCCGAAGGTCAGAAAGTTGACGTTACGGGTACAACAATCGGTAAGGGTTTTGCCGGCGCAATCAAGCGTCATCACTTCTCTTCCAACCGCGCCAGCCACGGTAACTCCGTGTCTACAAACGCCCCCGGTTCTATCGGTAACCGTCAGGATCCGGGCCGTGTTTTCCCTGGCAAGCGTATGGCCGGTCACCTCGGTGATGTCCAGCGCACAACTCAGAACTTGGTTATCGCCCGTGTGGACGCCGATCGTCAATTGATCCTGGTCCGCGGAGCCGTTCCCGGCTGCGCCAACGGCGAAGTAATCATCCGTCCGGCTGTTAAGGCCAAAGCCTAAGGAGCGATTTATGGAACTGAAAGTCGTAAACGATCAGGGCCAGCAGACCGCAACCCTTGCGGCTGCCGACACCGTTTTCGGTCGTGAATACAATGAAGCACTGGTTCACCAGATCGTTGTTGCTTATCAAGCCAACGCTCGTCTCGGAACCCGTGCACAGCTGACTCGTGAAGCTGTTCACCACTCTACACGCAAACCCTGGCGCCAGAAAGGCACAGGCCGTGCACGTGCCGGTATGTCTTCCTCTCCGGTATGGCGCGGAGGCGGCAGAGCTTTCCCCAACACACCCGATGAAAACTTCACACAGAAAGTTAACAAGAAGATGATGCGCGGCGCTATGGCCTGCATTCTCTCCAAGTTAGCTATCGACGGTCGTCTCGTCGTTGTGGAGAACATTGACGTTGACACACCCAAGACTAAGAACTTTGCTAACAAGCTCAAAGCCATGGGTCTGAACAGCGCTCTTATCATCACTGACGAAATCAGCGAAAATCTGGATCTCGCCAGCCGCAACCTGAAGAACGTTTGGGTTGTCGAGCCGCGTTATGCTGATCCGGTCTCCCTGGTTCACTTTGATTCCGTTGTTGTTACTAAAGCAGCAATCAGCAAACTTGAGGAGATGTGGGGATGAGCCAAGATTTCCTTTACAAAGCAATCCTCGGTTCTATCGTCTCTGAAAAGAGCACCAGAATCGGTGAAAAGAACAATCAGTACGTCTTCCGTGTAGTTCCCGAAGCTACCAAAGAAGATGTGAAAGCCGCCGTTGAATTACTTTTCAAAGTGAAGGTCAAAGGCGTCCAAATGCTGAACCTTAAGGGCAAACAGAAACGCAACGGTCGTTTCCCCGGCAAACGCAATGACGTTCGCAAGGCCTATGTTTGCTTGGAAGAAGGTCAGGAAATTAACTTCGCAGAGGTGAAGTAATGGCTCTGATTAAACTGAAACCTACATCTGCCGGTCGTCGTCACGCCGTTAAGGTTGTGAACCCGGAACTGCACAAAGGCAAACCTTTTGCAGCCCTCGTAGAAAAGAAGAACCGCGGATCCGGTCGTAACAACTTCGGCCGTATCACTGTTCGCCATCAAGGCGGCGGCCACAAGAAGGCCTACCGTATCATCGACTTCAAGCGCGATAAAGACGGTATTCCCGCTATTGTTGAGCGTCTCGAATACGATCCGAACCGCTCCGCCAACATCGCTCTTGTCCTCTATAAGGACGGCGAACGCCGCTACATCATCGCTCCGAAGGGCCTGAAAGCCGGCGATGAAATCATGAGCGGTCAGGAAGCTCCGATCAAAATCGGTAATGCTCTTCCCCTGCGCAACATTCCCGTCGGCTCCACGATTCACAACATCGAAATGAAGCCCGGTAAAGGTGCTCAGATGGTTCGTGCCGCCGGTGCATTCGCTCAGCTGCTTGCTCGCGAAGGTGCTTACGCTCAGATCCGTCTGCGTTCCGGTGAAGTTCGCCGCATTCTAATCGAATGCCGTGCAACGATCGGTACCGTCGGTAATGAAGAAAACAGTCTGCGTGAACTCGGAAAAGCCGGTGCCAAGCGTTGGCGCGGTATTCGTCCGACCGTCCGCGGCGTTGTGATGAACCCTGTTGACCATCCGCACGGTGGTGGTGAAGGTCGTACCGGTACCGGTCGCGCTCCTGTCACACCTTGGGGCCAGCTCACCAAGGGTTATCGTACTCGTAACAACAAGCGCACCGACAACATGATCGTGTCGCGTCGCTATCGCAAGTAAGGGGGCCTGAATGTCTCGTTCGCTTAAGAAGGGACCGTTCGTTGACGGATCCTTACTGAAGAAAGTCGAAGCCGCTCAAGCTAGCCGTGACAAGCGTCCTATCAAGACCTGGTCTCGTCGCTCGACAATTCTTCCTGAATTTATCGGTTTAACAATTGCCGTCCACAACGGACGTCAGCATGTGCCGGTTTTTATCAATGAAAACATGGTTGGCCATAAGCTGGGTGAATTTGCATTGACCCGTACTTTCAAAGGCCACGCAGCTGATAAGAAGGCTGCTCCAGCTAAGAGGTAATAACAATGGAAACCACAGCAATCGTACGTGGAGTTCGCCTCTCGGCTCAGAAAGGCCGTTTGGTTGCGGATCTTGTCCGCGGTAAGCCCGTTGACAAGGCCCTGAACATTCTTTCTTTCACGCAGAAGAAAGCTGCCGGCATCATCCGCAAAGCTCTCGATTCTGCTATTGCCAATGCCGAACACAACAACGGTGCAGACATTGACGAACTCCGTGTGACTTCTATCTATGTTGAGAAAGCCACGACTCTCCGTCGTTTCTCTGCAAGAGCAAAAGGCCGCGGTGCCCGTATCGGTAAACAGACTTGCCACATCTACGTGACGGTCGGTGATACCCCGGCGAAGAAATAATAGGTGACCCATGGGACAGAAAATTAATCCGACAGGCTTTCGCCTTCCCGTAACACACGACTGGACTTCCCGTTGGTATGCTACTGGCCGCGATTTTGCCCGCACATTGGCTGAAGACCTCAAAGTTCGCGATTACCTGGGCAAAAAGCTCAAGAACGCCTCTGTAGGTCGTATTCTTATCGAGCGTCCCGCTAAGAACGCTCGCATCACAATTTTCTCCGCTCGTCCGGGCGTTGTGATCGGTAAGAAAGGTGAAGACATTGAAGTTCTGAAGGCCGAACTCCAGAAATTGATGGGCGTTCCCGTCCATGTCAATATCGAAGAGATCCGCCGTCCTGACCTCGATGCTCAGCTCATCGCCGACAGCATCACTCAGCAGCTCGAAAAACGTATTATGTTCCGTCGCGCTATGAAGCGTGCCATGCAGAACGCAATGCGTCAGGGCGCTCTTGGTATCAAGATCATGTCCTCCGGCCGTTTGAACGGTGCTGAAATCGCCCGTACCGAATGGTATCGTGAAGGTCGTGTACCTCTGCATACTCTTCGTGCCGACATCGACTACGGCTTCTCTGAAGCTCAGACAACTTACGGCATCATCGGCGTTAAGGTTTGGGTTTACAAAGGCGACAACACCGGTAAGGATGTTGCTGCCGAAGCTCCGGCCGAACGCGAAGACCGCCGCAACCGTCGTCCCGGCAAGCCGGCCAACCGCCGTCCTCGCAAGCAGGCCGACGGCGCTGAAGGCAAGCAGGCTCGCGCTCCGCGCAAACCCGCTCCCGCAGCCGCTGCTAAGGAAGGAGAATAAACATGCTTCAACCAAACAGAACTAAGTACCGTAAGGACCAGAAAGGCCGTAACTACGGTCTGGCCCAGAGAGGTGCTAAGGTTTCTTTCGGCCAGTTCGGTCTGAAAGTTACAGAACGCGGTCGTCTGACAGCTCGTCAGATCGAAGCTGCCCGTCGTGCGATCACTCGTCACATCAAGCGCGGCGGCCGTGTATGGATCCGCGTCTTCCCGGACAAACCCATTTCCTCCAAACCGGCTGAAGTCCGTATGGGTAATGGTAAAGGCAATCCCGAATTCTGGGTTGCTCTGGTTCAGCCGGGCCGCGTCATTTATGAACTTGACGGTGTTGATGAAGCACTTGCTCGTGAAGCTTTCCGCCTTGCTGCGGCCAAGCTTCCGCTCAAGTCCATGTTCGTTACACGTCAAATCGGCCAGTAATAGGAGTGCAGAATGAAAGCCAAAGATTTACGCGCTATGGACGAAGCTGCGCTTAACAAAGAACTGCAGGATCTTCTGAAAGCCCAGTTTAATCTGCGCATGCAGAAGTCTCATCAGCAACTTGAAAACACGAGCCTGATTCGTCAGACACGCCGCGATATCGCCCGCGTCCGTACGATTCTTGCTCAGAAGGCAGCGACGAAATGAGCGAAAACAAACTGACACGCACGCTGATCGGCAAAGCTATTAGCACCAAGATGGACAAGACTGTTACGGTTCTTGTCGAACGTAAGGTTAAACACCCGATCGGAAAGATCGTCGTCAAGAGCAAGAAGTATCATGTTCATGACGAAAACAATGACGTTAGAGAAGGCGATATCGTCGAAATCTCCGAAACACGTCCGATTTCCCGTACGAAATCCTGGACAGTTTCCAAGATCGTCGAACGTGCTGAAATCTAATTGATTTGTAAATAGATCTTAATAAGCACTTTAGAGAGCTTGCAATGTTATCCGTATATCGGATATACTTGCGGCTCTCTAATTCTTTTTGCGAAAGAATTTCTTTCGGATTAAGTAGTTAGAGGTTCTTGGGGTTCCGGTTTTTTTGAACAACCCACAAAGCTTGCGGGTATCTGTGAGATTGAATTGGAAACTCTTCTCCCGGACGGGACCAAAACTGGCCGAGCGCCGCGAATCGCGTCGAACTCGGAATAAGTTGGAATATATAAAACCATGATTCAGATGCAATCTAATCTGGACGTAGCCGACAACACCGGTGCACGTTCAGTTCAATGTATTAAAGTGTTGGGCGGCTCCAAACGCCGTTACGCTAATATTGGCGACATTATCAAAGTGACCGTCAAAGATGCAGCTCCGCGCGGCCGCGTCAAAAAAGGCGAAGTCTACTCTGCCGTTGTTGTTAGAACTGCTAAAGGCGTTCGTCGTCCTGACGGCTCTTCTATCTGCTTTGACGGCAATGCTGCTGTTTTGCTTAACAACAAACTGGAACCGATCGGAACACGTATCTTCGGGCCGGTTACGCGTGAACTGCGTACCGAACGCTTCATGAAGATTGTTTCCCTCGCTCCTGAAGTTCTCTAAGGAGAGGATGGAAATGCAACGTATCCGTAAAGGTGACGAAGTTATCGTTATCACCGGCCGTGACAAGGGCAAGAAAGGCACTGTTACAGCTGTTCATGACGATGGAAAAGTCGTCGTTGAAGGTATCAACATTGTTAAGAAGCACGTCAAGCCGAACCCCATGCTGGGCCAGGCCGGCGGCATTATGGACAAGACGCTTCCGATCGAAGGATCCAACGTCATGCTTGTCAACCCCAAAACCGGCAAGGGTGACCGCGTCGGCTACAAAGTTGTTGACGGCAAGAAAGTTCGCGTCTTCAAGAGTGACGGTGCCGTTGTCGGCGCTAAGGCATAAGAGGTCGCAGATAAATGTCTCGTTTTTTGAATAAGTACCGTGACGAAGTGATTCCGGCCCTGACAAAACAGTTCGGCTACAAAACCGAAATGCAGGTTCCTCGTATCACCAAGATCACTCTGAATATGGGTGTCGGCGATGCAGTTAACGACAAGAAGCTTGTTGACCACGCTGTCGAAGATCTGACTAAGATTTCCGGTCAGAAGCCAATCGTTACCAAAACTCGTAAAGCCATCGCTAACTTCAAGATCCGTGAAAACATGCCTATCGGCTGCATGGTCACGCTTCGCGGAGAGCGTATGTATGAATTCCTGGACCGCTTAGTCACTATCGCTTTCCCGCGTGTTCGTGACTTCCGTGGTGTCAGTGCCCGCTCTTTCGACGGCCGCGGCAACTACAACATCGGTCTGAAGGAACAGATCATTTTCCCGGAAATTGAATACGACAAGATCGACAAGCTCCGTGGTATGAACATCAGCATTACGACAACCGCTAAGACGGACGAAGAGGCTAAGGCACTTCTTTCTGCCTTCCACTTCCCGTTCCGTAACTAAGCGAGGTGATTTAATTGGCTAAGCTCGCATTAATCAATCGTGAACTCAAGCGCAAAGCCTGCGCTCAGAAGTTTGCTGCTAAACGCGCCGCTCTCAAAGCGGTCATTAACGATGCTACCCGCTCGATGGAAGAGCGCATGGAAGCACGCAACGCACTTCAGTCTCTGCCCCGTGACGCAAGTCCGTGCCGTCAGCGTAACCGCTGTGAATTGACCGGTCGTCCCCGCGGAACATTCCGCAAATTCGGTCTGGCAAGAGGCAAGATCCGCGAAGCGGCTATGCATGGTGACATTCCCGGCCTGACAAAGGCCAGCTGGTAAGCGAGGAGATTACAAAATGAGTATCAGTGATCCGATCGCCGACATGCTGACCCGTATTCGCAACGGTCAGATGGTCGACAAAACGGAAGTGACTATGCCTTCTTCCAAACTGAAGGTAGCTATTGCAAAAGTTCTCGAAGACGAAGGCTACATCGACGGTTACACCGTTGACGCCAACGACGGCAAGCCCGTTCTTCGTATTGGTCTTAAATACTATGCCGGTCGTCCCGTGATTGAAATGATTGAACGCGTTTCTCGTCCCGGACTGCGTGTGTACAAGAACCACGAAACAATTCCTCAGGTCATGAACGGCCTCGGAATTGCGATCATCTCCACACCGAAGGGTGTGATGACTGATCGTAAGGCTCGTGCAGCAGGTATTGGCGGCGAAGTTCTTTGCGTCGTTGCCTAAGCCGGAGGTAGGAAATATGTCACGAGTTGCTAAGATCCCAGTCGTTCTGGGCAAAGGTGTAGAGGCCAAGATCGAAAACGGTTTCATTACCGTTAAAGGTCCGAAAGGCACTCTTTCTCAGAAGCTTAATCCGGTTGTCGAAGTTACTATCGACAACGGCGAAGTTCATTTCAAGGCCATTGAGCCGACAAAGTTCTCCAACGCCATGAGCGGTACGCTCCGCGCTCTGGTTAACTCCATGAACATCGGCGTGACCGAAGGCTTCACCAAAAAGTTAAATCTGGTTGGCGTGGGCTACAAGGCTCAGGCTCAGGGCAATGTCCTGAATCTGTCCCTCGGTTTCTCTCATCCTGTTGCATACAAGATGCCTGAAGGAATCGAAGTCAAGACCCCGACACCGACTGAAATTGTGATTCACGGCGCTGACAAGCAGAAAGTCGGACAGGTTGCTGCGGAAGTTCGTAGCTACCGCGAACCTGAACCCTATAAGGGCAAGGGTGTCCGCTATGCTGATGAAGTTGTGATCATCAAGGAAACTAAGAAGAAATAAGCGGGCGGAGGCTTAAAGTGATCGACAAGAAACAAAATCGTCTGCGTCGTGCGCGTGCCACGCGTGCCCGCATCAAGGACATGAAGGTTAATCGCCTGACTGTTCATCGTACAAACCTGCACATCTATGCACAGATCATCTCTGCTGACGGTAAGAATGTTCTCTGCGCTGCTTCTACGCTCGAACCCGAAGTTCGTGCACAATTAGCCGGTGTGACAGGAAAGGGCGGCAACGTCAACGCTGCAAAACTCATCGGTACACGCATTGCTGAAAAAGCAAAAGCTGCCGGAATTGAGTCTTGCGCATTCGACCGTGCCGGATATCGTTTTCATGGCCGTATTGCCGCGCTTGCCAACGCAGCGCGCGAAGCCGGTCTCAAGTTCTAAGGAATAGCTAAATGGCAAAGAATCCCAAAAACGCAGTTGCCGAGGAACAGGACGACGGCATTCGCGAAAAAATGATTGCGGTCAATCGTGTTACCAAGGTTGTTAAAGGCGGCCGTATTCTCGGTTTCGCTGCTTTGACAGTGGTTGGTGACGGCGATGGACGCATCGGCATGGGCAAAGGCAAGTCCCGTGAAGTTCCGGTTTCCGTTCAGAAAGCAATGGATCAGGCTCGCCGCGCTATGGAAAAAGTACCTCTTCGCAACGGTACCATTTTCCACGCTGTTGAAGGCCATCACGGTGCTTCCCGCGTTATGCTCCATCCGGCCCCCGAAGGTACCGGCGTTATCGCCGGCGGCCCGATGCGCGCCATTTTCGATGTGATGGGCATCCGCAACATCGTTGCCAAGTCCCATGGCTCTTCCAATCCTTACAACATGGTTCGCGCCACACTTGATGCACTGAGCAAGCTTCGTTCTCCGAGCGAAATTGCTGCCAAGCGCGGTAAGACCGTTGAAGAACTCATCGGTTAAGAATCTGGAGTTTAGAAATGGAAAAGAAAACCGTTAAAGTGACCCTCGTCAAGAGCCCGATCGGCTGCAAAAAAGCCCATCGTCAGACTGTTCTCGGTCTGGGTCTCAAGAAAATTCGTCAGACACGCGAGCTGGAAGACACACCTGCCGTCCGCGGCATGATCAACACGGTCTCCTACCTGGTTCGTGCTGAATAATTGAGGATTAGACAATGAAACTTAATACTATTCAGCCGGCAGCTGGTTCCAAGAGCGCTTCTCACCGCGTCGGTCGCGGTGTCGGCAGCGGCTGGGGCAAGACTGCAGGCCGCGGCCACAAAGGTCAGAAGTCCCGTGCAGGCGGCTTCCACAAAGTCGGTTTCGAAGGCGGCCAGATGCCTCTGCATCGTCGTCTGCCGAAGCGCGGCTTCACATCCTGGACACATGAATTCGTCGCTGAAGTTCGCTTGAGCGATCTCGAAAAACTGGGTCTGGACGAAGTCAACCTGGCAGATTTGATCAACGCTAACGTGATCAAATCCAACATGAAGGACGCTCGTGTGATCCTCTCCGGAGAAATCACTCGCAAAGTTACCGTCCGCGGTATGTCTGTCACCAAAGGTGCCAAGGCCGCTATTGAAGCAGCCGGCGGTTCCGTTGTTGTAGACGCTGACAAATAATTTGAGATAAGGAATTAAACGTGGCCAAGAACATTCCAGCGAAAGCCGGCAGTAAATACGGCGACTTATACAGACGTCTGATTTTTCTTGTTTTGGCTCTCGTTGTCTATCGTATCGGCACGCATATTCCGGTTCCCGGTATCGATCCAGATACCTTAAAAGAGCTGTTTAATCAGCAACAGGGCGGCATCTTAGGGCTGTTCAACATGTTCTCAGGCGGCGCCCTGTCCCGTTTCTCCGTTTTCGCGCTTGGTATCATGCCGTACATTTCGGCATCGATTATCATGCAGATGCTTTCTTACGTACTTCCTTCTCTGGAATCTCTGCGTAAGGAAGGCGAGTCCGGCAGAAGAAAGATCACGCAGTACACCCGTTACGGTACACTGCTTCTCGGTTTGTTTCAGGCTCTCGGTATTGCCGTGGCCCTGGAAACACAGCCGGGCCTGGTCATTGATCCGGGCTTCTTCTTCCGCAGCGTCTGTGTGATTTCTCTGGTCACCGGCACTATGTTCCTGATGTGGTTAGGTGAGCAGATTACAGAGCGCGGCATCGGCAACGGCATTTCGATCATTATCTTCGCAGGTATCGTCGCCGGGCTTCCGGCTGCGGTCAGCGGTTTGTTCCAGTTGGTTTCCACCGGCGCGATCGGACCTCTGTCTGCGATTTTCATCATTGCGATCGTGATGCTGGTGACGGCTTTTGTTGTCTTCATCGAAAGAGGACAACGCCGTATTACCGTCAACTATGCAAAACGTCAGGTCGGAAACCGCATTTACGGCGGCCAGAGCTCTTATCTTCCTCTGAAGATAAACATGGCCAACGTGATTCCGCCGATCTTTGCATCTTCGCTGATTCTCTTCCCGGCTACTTTAGCCAGTTGGTTTACCAGCGGCGACTCCACTCGTTGGATTCGTGACTTAGCGGCTTCTCTTTCTCCGGGTCAACCGCTTTATACATTGCTCTACGCTGCCTTGATCGTTTTCTTTGCATACTTCTACACGGCATTGGTTTTCAATCCGAAAGAAACTGCAGAGAACCTCAAGAAGAGCGGTGCTTTCGTTCCCGGTATTCGTCCGGGCGAGCAGACCTCTCGTTATATTGACAAGGTCCTGCTTCGCTTAACACTTGCCGGTTCGATCTATTTAGTGTTTGTCTGTTTGGTTCCTGAGTTCCTCAACCTGCGATTCAACGTTCCGTTCTACTTCGGCGGTACATCGCTGCTGATCGTTGTGGTCGTGACAATGGATTTCATGAGTCAGGTTCAGGCTTATCTCATGAGTCATCAATACGAATCTCTGCTGAAGAAAACAAACTTCCGCGGATTCGGTCCCGGTTCACTTCCCCGCTAACGGGTTGTAACCATTAAAAAAATTGCTATAAAGGGCGGGATTAGTTTATAATCCCGCTCCTTATGCTTTACTCTGTCATCTGCACTACATTTGGCGGAGTCGGTTCTGTATGAAGTCTTCGCGAGAGGCTTCTTACACTTTTGGAGATAACTATGAAAGTAAACGCTTCGGTCAAAAAAATGTGCCGTAAGTGCAAGATCATCAAGCGCAAAGGCGTGGTCCGCGTTATCTGCTCGGATCCCCGTCATAAACAGCGCCAAGGCTAATTAGAGGTAAATAATGGCTCGTATCGCCGGTATTAACATTCCGCCGAATCAGCACGCTGAAATCGGCTTGACTGCCATCTATGGCATCGGCCGTCCCCGTGCCCGTGAAATTTTGGAAGCGGTTGGTGTTGAAAAAACTAAGAAGGTTAAAGATTTAACAGACGCCGAACTCGAACGCATTCGTGATGCGATCAGCAAGCTCACTGTTGAAGGCGACCTTCGTCGTGAAATTCAATTGTCAATTAAACGCCTTATCGACTTAGGCACCTACAGAGGCATGCGTCATCGCCGCGGTCTGCCCGTTCGCGGTCAGCGCACTCGTACGAATGCACGCACTCGCAAGGGTCCGAAGAAAGCTGGCGTCGCTCTCAAAAAGTAAGGTAAAGGACGACTATGGCAGGAAAGATTCCTAACGCTCAGCAGATCGCTGCTCAGCGTGCTCGTAGAAAAGTTAAAAAAGTTGTGACCGAAGGCATCGCTCACGTTCACGCTTCCTTTAACAACACAATCATCACTATTACTGACCGTCAGGGCAATGCTATTGCAGCTTCCAGCTCCGGCGCTCAGGGTTTCAAAGGCTCTCGTAAGTCCACTCCGTTCGCAGCTCAGGTTGCTGCCGAACAGGCCGGCCGTCACGCCCTTGAATATGGCTTAAAGAACGTTGAAGTCCGCATTACCGGACCCGGACCCGGCCGTGAGTCGAGTGTTCGCGCTCTCAACGCTCTTGGTATTCGCGTCACTTCCATTCAAGACGTTACTCCCGTTCCTCACAACGGTGTTCGTCCTTCGAAGCGTCGTCGTGTTTAATAACTAATTCCCGCGTTTGTCGTGAAATCGATGAACTGAATGTGGAAGACACAGGATAAGAGAAAAAATGGCTCGTTATACCGGACCTAAAGAAAAGCTCGCACGCCGTGAAGGCTGCGACTTGAATCTGAAGAGCGCTGTTCGCTCCTTCGATTCAAAATGCAAATCCGAATCTGCCCCCGGTCAGCATGGACGCACTTCCGGTGCTCGTCTTTCTGACTACGGTGCTCAGCTTCGTGAAAAGCAGAAAGTTAAACGTATGTATGGCGTTCTCGAACGTCAGTTCAGACTGTATTTTGCCAAAGCTGCCCGCAAACGCGGCAACACCGGCGAACAGCTCCTCAGCCTTCTTGAAAGCCGCTTAGACAACGTTGTCTATCGTATGGGCTTCGGCTGCACACGTGCTGAAGCACGTCAGCTCGTTTCCCACTGCGCTATCAGCGTTAACGGCAACAAGGTAAATATTCCTTCCTACTCCGTTAAGGCCGGTGATGTTATCGCCGTCCGTGAGAAGGCTAAGAATCAGGTTCGCATCGCCGAATCCCTGAAACTGGCCGAGTCCAACGGTCTGCCCGACTGGGTTTCCGTTGACACCAAGAAATTGGAAGGCACTTTCAAGAATGTTCCTGCCCGTGACGAAATTTGTCCGGACGTGAACGAATCTCTGATTGTTGAATTGTATTCTCGCTAATTTGCAGTACCCCGGCAGTGTAGTGCGCTGCCGGTTTAGTTTTACACACGATCTCTTCCTTGAGGCAGAGGTCGTCGTGTCATTTATGAGCCTCAATAATTCCTACAGCCTTATCGGTGTAACGAGCCGAGGGTATTGTTAAAAGGAAAATTAATGTCTGTAAATGCTCTCCTTAAGCCTCGCAGCATTGAAGTTGAAACTGCAGAAGGCAATCCTTATTCCGCCACCGTGACGATGGAACCGTTTGAAACCGGTTATGCGCACACCCTTGGTAATGCGCTTCGCCGTGTTCTTTTGAGCTCCATGGTCGGTTTTGCTCCGACAGAAGCCCAGATTGCAGGCGTTGTTCATGAGTACAGCCAGATTGACGGCGTTAAGGAAGACGTGGTCGACATTCTTCTGAATGTCAAAGGCATCATCTTTAAGCTCGAAAACCGTGACGAAGTTACGATCACACTTCGTAAAGAAGGCGAAGGTGTCGTCACTGCCGCGGACTTCGATCTGCCGCACGATGCTCAGATTCTCAATCCGGAACATGTCATTGCCAACCTTTCCGGCGGCAAGCTTGATATGCAGCTCAAGATTGAAAAAGGCCGCGGCTACCAGCCCGGTGACATGAGAGCACTTAAGGACGACTATAGCAAGGGTACGATCGGCCGCATCATTATGGATGCTTCCTTCTCCCCGATCCTGCGTGTTGCTTACCGTGTCGAAAACGCACGTGTCGAACAGCGCACCGACCTTGACAAACTTGTTATGAACATTGAGACGAACGGCGCCATCCTTCCGGAAGAAGCGCTTCGTCAAGCCGCCCATATTCTTCAGGATCAGCTCTCCGTCTTCGGCGGACTGCCCACCATCGGTCTCGAACCCGTTGCTCCGCAGCCTGCTTTCGGCGCAATGCAGCCGCAGGCCCCTGTCGAAGCTCCGATGGCCAAACCTCAGCCTCCGGTTGATCCGATCCTTCGTCGTCCGGTCGACGACCTTGAACTTACCGTTCGTTCCGCCAACTGCCTCAAGGCCGAAAATATTTACTATATCGGCGACTTGATCCAGAGAACCGAAAACGAACTGCTCAAGACTCCAAACCTTGGCCGCAAGTCCCTTAACGAAATTAAGGAAGTTCTTGCCGCTCACGGCTTGACACTCGGCATGAAGCTGGAAAACTGGCCTCCTGTCGGTCTTGACCACTAATTGCAGAACAATTTGTAGTACTTGTTTTATTTGAATTATTTGTCAGCAGTACCCGGCTCGGTTAGAATGCCGAGCCTACCCGCCCGCTCCGGTAGGAGATAGAAGAGACGGGAGATGCCTAAATGGCACCCTAACTAGAAACTTTTAAGGAATTTAAAAAATGCGTCATAAACTCGGACTTCGCAAACTGAATCGTACATCGGCTCATCGTCTGGCCATGCTCCGCAACATGATGAACTCTCTGCTTCGTCATGAAGCCATCAAGACCACACTGCCGAAAGCCAAAGAACTTCGTCGCGTCGTCGAACCGATGATCACTCTGGCCAAAGAACCGACAGTTGCGAACAAGCGTCTTGCCTTCAACCGTCTGCGCGATCGCGAAATCGTTGTCAAACTGTTCAACGAAATCGGACCGATGTTCAAAGACCGTAAAGGCGGCTACACACGTATCCTGAAGATGGGCTACCGTGTCGGCGACAACGCTCCCCTGGCTTATGTTGAACTTGTTCAGAAGACAACTGACGCTGCTCCTGCTAAAGAAGAAGCTCAGAAAGCTGAATAATTTCTCTGAAGTGATTTAAGACAAAGGCTCGCAATCGCGAGCCTTTGTTGTGTCCGCGCATAAGGAAATCAAAAGTCAACTACCTCGGCCTAAAGGCCGCGGCTTGAAAAAGCCTCTAGTTGACTAGCCTCAGGCCGTCATTTGGCGGACTACATTGGTCGGGATTTTATAGGCACCGCGGGATGCAGATCCTAGTCCCGCGCTCTGCGGCCGATGGTTAAAAGCTCTGAGAGGTAGGAGCGGTGCTGTCAGCTTGAAACCCCTTCCAACATTGGCGAAGGATCACAACCGGTCGAAAGACCGAGGAGATAAAACTTGAGAGTATTTCTTATGTCCCAGGCCTGTCAAGTGAAAGTCTTTGTTCAAAGCTAATAGCTGCTTCCATATTCTTATTCGGCACAGTTTTTGCCAACCGAAGAGTTCGATTTCGGATCCTTTTAAGGCACTTCACATCGTCGGTAACCGATTGATTTACAAGTATTGTTAGGTCTTTCCGAACCTTTGAGGACAACAGCAATAACACTTGTGCGCCAACTTTCCAGACAAATCTTCTCCCAGCCTCTTTAACTTAAATGGCTAAGAGGAATTCTGTTATTTAACTTGTTTCTTCCGCTTTCATTTCTGACTTTCGGTTATCGATAGAGCAGATAGCTGCTGCTTTCTTATTCGGCCCCAATTTCCCGCACCATAGTTCATTGAGCGGCGGCCATGATGAAGTACCAACCCCTGATCCTATTTTATGCTCCTGTCTTTTAGGGCAACAATACTCTTCAGGTCATTCAGGGGCCGGCGTAACCGGTTTAACATCAGAAAATTTCAGCGGTGTTTTTCATAGGTATCTCTATACGGCGGCTAAGATGAAGCGTTTTTCAAACTTCTCTCCTTTTTTAGCCATAATCCATAATTGTCTGGCAAGCTTATTTGCAATGGCAATAATGGCGACTTTTTTTTTTTTTTTCTTTTTCTCCAAGATTGAAGAAACCCAGTCAGATTTGTGCTTACACCTGCAGATGGAATGAGCACACTGAACTAGAAGAGCCCTGACATCATTGTTACATTCACATTTCTTGGGAATGTGAGTAACAAAGTTTTTACCGCCGCTTCCGGAGCTTTTTGGTGCCAAACCTATATACGCGGCAAATTCTCTTCCGTTCTTAAAAACTGCTGGATTACAGAGCAAAACCAACATCGTCGCTGCCGTTATCGGTCCAACTCCCGGCGCAGATCGGAATAGGTCATACTGCTTGAGGGTCTTTGCAATAGAGTCGATATTCGTTTCCAATTCTTTGATTTTCTCCATCGCTTCTTTAACTTCTCGGAAAAGAGCGGTCAGCTCAGAAACAATATATGGGCTTACGTCAGCTCGTTCCTTTAGCTGGACAATTAAAGACCCAGCCTTTGCTAGGAATGCATTTATGCTTTTTCCCATAACCAGCCCGTATTCAGTCAAGATACCTCTGATGTGGTTAATTTTGCGACTTTTTCTCTTTGGCGCTTCGTTCTCATTGTTTGCAGCAGTGCCAGGTCTCGGATTGCCGCAGATTTGACCGGTACTTCGCGCACGCTCATCTCGAGCGCTTTATAGATGCCGCGTGCATCGTTTTATCATTCTTTAACCCGTTACGTACGGTTTTACCAACTTTGGAGGCATAAGATGAACCGTGTGACCAAGACTTTGCAGCTCACGTGCCCAATGTTGTGAGCCGCCGCAAGCTTCCATTCCGATCAGAGCAGGAGGAATGTTTCTAAATTCATTTAGAAAATCAGCTCGTTTAACAGCTTTATTAGAAACAACGCCGTCGGAGGTGACTTTGTAGACTTGCATTACAGACTTTGCAATGTCGATACCACAAACGGACGAAAATTGAATATTATTAGTCATGAGGGGCTCCTTTTTAAGTTGTGGAAAACTTTATTGTGGCACTTAAGATGCCGTTGAGATTCGAAAGAATCGCTCTGGAGCCCCTCACTACTGCATTTGGCGGCTGATCAATTGTTAAAGATCTCGTAAGCATCCGCCGTACCAATTAAGTGACTACTATTTTGAAAACTTGCTTCGCTGCCTCTAATTTGGCGAAGATCGTGGTGCTAATGGACGCCTGGGACATTATCGTTGTCCTAAACAAACGCGGAAAACCGCTGATGCCCTGTTCACCGGCAAAAGCGCGCCTTCTGCTTAAAGAGAAGAAAGCTATTGTGAAGAGGCGAACGCCTTTCACTATTCAGCTGACGATTGCAACGGGTGAGTCCAAACAGCCGGTGACTCTGGGTGTTGATGCCGGGTACAAACATGTCGGCCTTTCCGCATCAACGGAAAAGGCTGAGCTTTATGCATCAGAAGTCGAACTCCGTCAGGACGTCTCTGATCTGCTCTCTGCTCGTCGTGCGTTACGGCAGTCCCGCCGTAACCGCAAAACGCGCTACCGCGCGCCGAGATTCAACAACCGTCTCCGCACCAAGCGCAAAGGCTGGCTTGCTCCGTCGGTTGAAAACCGAATCAACGCGCACTTGTCGCGCATAGAAGCGGTTCTTCGACTGCTGCCGGTCACGAAGATCACCGTGGAAACGGCTTCCTTCGACATGCAGCTGCTGAAGAATCCGGACATTGCAGGGAAAGAGTACCAAGAGGGCGAGCAGCTCGGCTTCTGGAACGTCCGCGAGTATGTTCTTTTCAGAGACAGGCACGTTTGTCAGCATTGTTACGGCAGATCGAAAGATCCGGTGCTCAATGTTCATCACTTGGAAAGCAGACGTACCGGTGGAGATTCGCCCGACAACCTGATTACGCTTTGTGAGACGTGCCATAAGGCACTTCACCGCGGCGATATCACGTTGAAGGCCAAGCGAGGGAAATCGTTCCGTGCGGAAGCCTTCATGGGAATTATGCGCTGGGAAGTACACAACCGTCTAAGAGCTTTGCATCCGGGGATTGAGGTGAGCAACACCTATGGATACCGGACCAAGCACGCACGAATCGCGAACGGCATCGCCAAGTCGCATTGTGCGGATGCTTTCTGCATCGCCGGCAACCTCGGCGCCGAAAGGCTCTGCGAATTCTTCTTCCAGAAGCAGACGCGCCGGAACAACCGGCAGATTCACAAGCTCTCCATCCTCAAAGGCGGCATTCGAAAGCGCAATCAGGCTCCCTTTGAGGTCAAAGGCTTCCGTCTTTTTGACAGAGTTGCGTGCCAGGGAGAAGAAAGCTTCATTTTCGGCCGTCGATCATCGGGGTTCTTTGATGTTCGAAAACTTGACGGAACCCGCATTTCAGCCGGCATCAGCTGCAAGAAGCTGCATCTGCTGGAAAAGAGACGAACCTATTTAACAGAAATTCGAAAGGAGGAGGCGCTTCCTCCCCTGCCTGAAGGCAGGGGGCTCCGCGCCTAAATTTGATGAAGAATACGCAGATTAAACCGGCGGCAGAGGAATCGACTTCAGTACGGCTGGATAAGTGGCTTTGGGCAGCGCGATTTTTTAAAACGCGAACTTTGTCCCAGGACAATATCGAGCTCGGCCGTGTTCGCATGAACGGCGTCAGGCTGAAAGCGAGCAAAGATATCAGGGTCGGCGATCAACTTGAAATCATTCGCGGCGAGGAGCGCTTCGTCGTTGTTGTCAAAGCTCTTTCCTCCAAACGCGGAAGTGCGACCGTGGCCCAAACACTCTATGAAGAAACGCCTGAAAGCTTAGAGGCGCGTACTCGTATCAAAGAAAACAGCCGACTTATGCCGATGCCCGGAAGCGATTATCACGGACGTCCTACCAAGCGCGACGGCCGCAAAATTCGCCAATTCATGGCGGAATTTGATCCTTCGAAAGACTTTTAGCAGGATCGCGAAGTTTTGCGCGTTCGCCGGCAGACTATTCAAAACGTTTTCCTGTCACAAAAATCAAGCCTCTGAATCTCAATCGAATCAGAGGCTTTGTACTATCTGCGCTCTTTCTCAAAGCGTAGCGGCTGCATTATTTGCGGCCTTCTTCGTTAAGCCAGCGGGCAACCTGAGGTGCGAAGTAAGTTAAGACACCGTCTGCACCGGCTCTCTTGAAGCAGAGCATGGTTTCCATGATTGTCTTTTTCTCGTCGAGCCAGTCGTTCTGGAAAGCGGCCATAAGCATGGAGTATTCGCCGCTGACCTGATAAGCGAAGGTCGGGGCCTGGAATTCCTGTTTAACGCGCCAGAGGACATCCAAGTACGGCATGCCGGGCTTGACCATGACCATATCGGCGCCTTCAGCCAGATCTAAACCGACTTCCCACAGGGCTTCGTTGGTATTGCCCGGATCCTGCTGGTAAACGGCCTTGTTGCTCTTTCCGAGGTTCGAGGCAGAACCGACAGCATCTCTGAAAGGACCGTAGTAGCAGGAGGCGTATTTAGCGGAATAGGCCATGATCTTTGTGTAGATCAGACCGTGGGCTTCGAGAGCGTCACGGATGATGCCGATACGACCGTCCATCATGTCGGAAGGCGCAACGATGTCTGCTCCGGCCTGAGCCTGAGCAAGCATCTGCTTCACAAGCATTTCGATGGTTTCGTCGTTAAGGATGAAGCCGGTTTCGTCAATAAGGCCGTCCTGACCGTGTGTTGTGTAGGGATCGAGTGCGACATCGCACATCACCCCGAGTTCCGGGAAGTGTTCTTTCAAAGAACGCACCACGCGAGGGATTAAACCGTCGGGATTGGCTGCTTCTCTGCCGTCGGGTGTTTTTAAGGAAGCGTCGATAGACGGGAAGAGAGCCATGACCGGAATGCCGAGTTTGACGCATTCTTCTGCCTGCTTGAGCAGGAGGTCTAAAGAAAGACGCTCTACGCCGGGCATAGAAGGCACCTGGACGCGTTTGTTGTTGCCTTCGATGACGAACACAGGGTAGATCAGATCGTCGACGCTAACGCGGCTTTCGCGCATTAAACGGCGGGAGAAATCATCATGACGCATTCTGCGCATGCGAACGGAAGGGAATTTGCCTAATGTCTGCATTTCGATTCTACGTTTGTAAGTAAAGAAAAAGCTCTATGGATAATCATAGAGCTCAATCGTGAAACAAAAATTAAATTTTAGCTGCCTAAGGGTAAGTTCAGCCATGTACAAAGCACGTTCTGAAGTTGCTCAACGCCTTCTTTCTTAAGGCCTGAGAAAAGCTGGACGCTTACATGGTTGCCCATCGTCAGAGCTCGATCTTTAACGGCGTTTAAGACCTGACGTTTTTCCATGGTCTTGAGCTGGTCGGCTTTATTCAGCAGGAGATGAAGCTTGAGATCGGGTCTGACGGAGAGGAAATCCAATAGGAATTCGTCTGCAGGCATGAAGGGTCTTCTGGCGTCCATCACCAAAACCATACCCATCAGCTGAGGTCTTTGCTGGACGTAGCCGCCGACGAGGCCCGCCCAGTTCTTACGCGTTTCGGGAGCGGCTTTTGCATAACCGTAGCCCGGAAGGTCGACGAGGAAGCATTCGGGAATCCTTTGTCTCGGTATTTCTCCTTTAAGCGAGAGTTCGAAAAAATTCAAAAGCTGCGTTCTTCCGGGTGTCTTAGAAGAAAACGCCAAGCGGGACTGGCGGCAAAGAACGTTAATTGTTGTCGACTTTCCGGCGTTAGACCTTCCGGCGAATGCAATTTCAGGGAGTTCAGTCTCAGGCAGCCCCATAAGCTCTGAGACGGACATAACAAATCGTGCTGAATCAAAAAGGGCGCTCATAAGTGACCTCATAAATAATCTGCGTAGATTAACGCAAAGAAGACCGCTTGTCGGCCAAGCGGTCCTCTTCAATTATTTTTTACCGTCCTTATCTTTTTTAGTGAGAGTTCCGGTTACTGCCGCAGCACGGAAAACGATGCGGGGGTCGAGTTCGCCGATCTTCTTTTCGTTTTTGTCTGTGTAAGGCAGGCTGGAGAGCACAAAGCGAATAGCGTTCAAACGCGCTCTCATCTTATCGTCGCTTTCCACAACGGTCCAAGGCGCATCTACGGTATCGGTAGCAAAGAACATTTGGTTGATGTGTTTGGTGTAGTCATCCCATTTATTCAGAGAAGCCAGATCGACCGGAGAGAGTTTCCACTGTTTCAGCGGATCTCTGCGGCGCTGTCTGAAGCGGCGTTTTTGTTCTCCGCGAGTCACGTTCAGCCAGAACTTAAAGAGAATAATGTCTTCTGAGAGCAGATTGCGTTCAAAAGAAGGCACTTCTTTCATGAACGTTTCGTACTGCTCCTTTGTGCAGAAGCCCATGACCGGTTCGACGACTGCTCGGTTGTACCAGGAACGATCAAAGAAGACCATTTCACCGGCAGAGGGAAGGTGAGCGACGTAGCGCTGGAAGTACCATTGCCCTTCTTCTGTGGCCGTGGGCTTTGGAAGCGCGGCGATTCTGGCGCCTCTTGGATTCAGATGCTCGGTAAAGCGCTGGATGGTTCCGCCTTTGCCGGCTGCATCACGTCCTTCAAAAATAATGACAAGTTTTTTGCCTTTCTTTTGAATCCATGATTGCAGTTTCAGAAGTTCAATCTGCAGACTGCGAAGCTGCTTGTTGTATAGATCTCGGTTGTAACCGTTGACGTAGGGATATTCGCCTGGCTTCAAATCCTTTCTTAGGGCGTTCATGTCAGCTGTTGCAGAGATCTTTTTATCAAAACTGCAGCAGGCATGTTCAATGAGGGATTTCAGGAGTTTCTCCTGGCCTTGCCCCGTGAGACTTCCCATGACGGCATCAGCGACTTTATCGGCGGCTGTCTCGTCCGTTGTTCGGAGGAATTGTTTTAGATACTGATACGGATTTTCGTAACCGCCAAGGTCAAACTTGGAATCTTCGAGTTCTTCTGATTTTTTTTCAACGATTACGGCATTTTGACCGTCAATTTTTTGAGGCTCAGCTGCGTCTTTGTGCGTGACAGAGTGGTTCATTGTTTCCTCCCCCTCCAAAATAAACTGATCAAACCATTCTATGTAAGTTGTACGGAGATAGAAGAAAATGTTGTCAATTCAGGCACAAAAAAGGCCGCCACAAGGGCGGCCGTGAGGAAAAGCCTATTGATTACGACTTACCGAAGACCTCGTTTAACTGCTGAGTAACACGGACGAAAGTCGTGCGTTTCGTGAGTTCTTTCAGTCGACGGGCACCGACATATGTGCAGGCCGAGCGGACGCCGCCGAGGATTTCCTGAACGGTGTCTGCAACGGGACCGCGGTCTTCAAGGTAGACCGTCTTTCCTTCTGCTGCACGATATTTAGCAACTCCGCCGGAATATTTGTCCATAGCGGATTTGCTGCTCATTCCGTAGAAAGAACGGTAGACCTTTCCGTCTTTTTCGATGACCTCACCGCCGCTTTCATTGTGGCCGGCGAGCATGCCGCCGAGCATCACGAAGTCTGCGCCGCCGCCGAAGGCTTTGGCGATATCTCCCGGACGAGTGCAGCCGCCGTCGGAGCAGATGAGGCCTCCCAGACCGTGAGCTGCGTCTGCGCATTCAATGATGGCGGAGAGCTGGGGATAACCGACGCCGGTCATCTTGCGAGTGGTGCAAACCGAACCCGGGCCGATGCCGACTTTAACGATATCAGCGCCCGCCAGGATCAATTCTTCCGTCATGTCGCCGGTGACGACGTTGCCGGCCATGATGGCAAGGTGCGGGAATTCTTCTCTGATTTTGGAGACGAAATCGACGAAAATCTCCGTGTAGCCGTTGGCGACGTCGATACAGAGGTACTCGATAGCCCCTGGCGCACGTTCCATGACTGCTTTGAATTTCTTCAAATCGTTGTCCGTGATGCCCATGGAATAGAAGGCAGTGGACTTGCGTTTGAGACCATTGAAATAGGCGACATACTCGTCCTCAGAGTAATGTTTGTGGAGCGCCACGGAAAGATCGTATTTTCCCAGGGCCTCAGCCATTTCAAAGGTTCCGGTGGTGTCCATGTTGGCAGCAATGATAGGGACGCCGGAGTATTCAACTCTGCTGTTGCGCAGTGTAAAAGGTCGGATTAAATCGACATTGGAGCGGCTCGAAAGCGTTGAACGTTTCGGACGAATGAGAACGTCTTTAAAGTCAAGTTTAACTTCGTTTTCAATATGCATCGGAAAAGTCTCAGTCAGGCAGTTTTTAACGACACATTCTCCCACGGAAAGCAAGAATAAAGGCGAAGGACTAACTTAAATAGGTAAAGAAAAGCAAGCGTATTTATCAAGTTGTGAGATCTGCAGGCAAGAAGCCTCTGCACAAGACTTACTCTTTTCGTCAACTGTCCTCAGAAGGATCCCTCGGGGGCGCCTCGTAGAACAGTTGACGGAGAAAGGAAGAGTCTTCGCCTCACTTAGTTAATGTTGAGAAAGTAAGCTCTAGTGTTAGAAGCTGTACTTCAAACCTATCATACTGTAGTCGTGCGTTGTATTTTCGGACGTCATGAGCTGGGTTGGTCCTCAAGTCCGTGCGAGCTTTTGTACCATCGGCAGGTTGCGGGATGTAGACTCGTTCAGTGAACAGAAAATCGTGCACGATTACTTTTTCTTCAGCTCCGCGTTATTCTCGGCTTCCTCAGTCATTTGACCATGACGGTATCAGAAGAAAATAGGCTTCTGTCCTGAGCAGAAGCCTATGGTTAAGAGAATCGTGCTATTGATCAGTGAGGCCGTCTGAGCCAAGCTGAGTGTCGGTGACGAGAATTTCATCAGAGAAAAGTTCTTCGGCACACTGCCGCTTACGAATAAGGACAGCCCTGTTTCCGTCGACTAAGACCTCGGCCGGCAGACAGCGTGAATTGTAGTTGGAGGCCATAGACATCCCGTAGGCTCCTGCGCTTAATAGTGCCAAGAGGTCTCCCTCCTGAACATTCAGCAGACGGTCTTTTCCAAGCCAATCGCCGGTTTCACAGACAGGACCGACGACGTAGCAATAAGTTTCTTTTTCTTCCTTTTTGGGTGTGACCGGAACGATTTGCATCCATGCCTGGTAAAGCGTAGGTCGGATCATATCATTCATGCCGCAGTCAACTATGCAGAAGTTTTTCAGCTCGCCCTGTTTCATGTACTGTACAGTCATCAACAGAGCTCCGCTATTTCCGACCAAAGAGCGGCCGGCTTCAAAGATCATTTCTTTATCGCCGTAACCTCGTTTGACTAGGACCCTGCGTAAGGCGGCCACAAGGACCGTCGGACTTGGAACTGCTTCGTTACTGTACTGAATGCCCAGGCCGCCCCCGAAATCGATATGCTGAAGATCAATCCTGTTCAGGCGAAGCTTGTCGAGAAGGGTGCAAAGCTTTTCGCAGGCATCCACAAAAGGCGCGGTATCCGTAATCTGAGAACCGATGTGGCAGTCAATGCCCACGACCTCAAGTTCAGGACTGCGGGAGGCTTTTAAATAAAGCTCGACAGCCTGATCGTAGGCGATACCGAATTTGTTTTTCTTGAGACCGGTAGAAATGTAGGGGTGCGTCTTAGCGTCCACATCCGGATTGACGCGGAAAGAAACACGAGCCTTCTTACCTTTCTTTTGAGCAACGGCAATGACTCGATCTAATTCGGCCGGAGATTCAATATTGAAGCATTTGATATCGGCGTCGAGCGCGGCTTCAATTTCATGATAAGTCTTGGCGACACCCGAAAAAATCACTTTGCTCGTATCGCATCCGGCGGCTTGAATTCGGCGCAGTTCTCCCTCGGAGACGATATCGAATCCGGCACCCAGTTTCCCGAGAAGTCGAATGATGGAAAGATTCGAATTTGCTTTAACGGCAAAGCACATCAAATGCTTATAGGGCTCCAGAGGCTTTTGATAGCTCTGAAAAGCATTGACGATGGCTTGTTTGGAATAAACGTATAAAGGAGTTCCGAAGCGGGCCGCGAGATCTTTTAACGGGACGTTTTCGCACCAAAGAGTACCGTCCTTCCAGGCGAACTCTCGGTCATTAGGAAGAGAGAGATTCATCTTTGTCTTGAACCCATGAATATGTGTTAGTAAGCCGTCGACATCGGATTATTCGGCGCAGAGCGCAGAGGACTTGTGACGCTGTCGGGCAGCTGCTCAGTTGCGTCTCCCGGATTTTTGTCAGTTCCTTCTGCTGGTAAAGCTTCATCCTGTGCCTTTTGAGCGGCATCAGCGGGAGCGGCACCGACCGTGTCTTCTCCTGTCATTTCGTTGATTTGCTGTCCGATTCGAGAGAGGTACGAATCATTCGGGTTAGGCGGCAGGTACAGAGGACCTTTGATTCCGCAGCCTGTTAAGAGAAGGCACGGAAAGAATAAAATGAGGGAACGTTTCAGCATAATTGACAAATCTACCATGACAAAAAGAGATTTTATCGAGTTATCGGAGAAAACCTTCAACGATATTGAGCAATTAGTTGATGACCAATATCCCGATGTGGATTTTGATCGTGAAGGCAATGTCCTGACTCTGACACTTGAGGATGGCAAAGTCGTTGTGATTAACCGTCAGGAAGCTATGGAAGAGATGTGGCTGGCTTCTCCTTTGGGAGGAATGCATTTTTACTATGACGCCGCCGGTGTTCTCGTGAACTACCGCAAAGGTGAAAAGCCCTTTGCAGAATGTCTGAAAGAAGCGCTGGAGAGCTGAGATGGTTCAGAAGTTTTGGCAGTGCCGCGATCGGAGCATCGATCTGTCCTCTCCAAAAATCATGGGCATCGTCAACGTCACTCCTGATTCATTCAGTGACGGCGGTAAATATTATTCCTCTGCACAAGCGATAGAACATGGTCTTCAGCTGGCAGAGGAGGGCGCTGATATTTTAGATATCGGCGGAGAATCAACTCGCCCGGGAGCGGAAGAAGTAAGCGTTCACTCTGAGTTGGAACGTGTGATCCCTGTGATTGAGGCACTGAGCGCACGCGGCCTAGTGGTTTCGGTGGATACCAGTAAACCGGAAGTGATGACTGCGGCAGCTCAGGTCGGCGCACAGATTATTAATGATGTTTATGCGCTTCGTCGTGACGGCGCATTAGAAGCTGCAGAGAAGAGCGGATGCGGCGTGTGTCTGATGCACATGCAGGGGGAACCGCGCACAATGCAGAAGAATCCCGTTTACACGGATTTGCTGTCTGAGGTGAAGAGCTTTCTGGCTGAGAGAGCTCGGGCGTTGACGGATCTCGGAGTTTCAGCGGAAAAAATCGTCTTGGATCCGGGATTCGGATTCGGGAAGACGGTGTCACAGAACTTTGAACTGCTTGCAAAGACAGAAGATTTTTTATCATTAGGCTATCCGCTTTTGTACGGCATGAGCCGAAAGTCTTCGCTCGGAGCTGTTACCGGAATTACGAAAGCCGAAGAACGTCTGATTTCTTCGGTGACGGCGCATTTGCTCGCTGTCGAAAGAGGCGCGTCGATTGTACGAGTTCACGACGTTAAGCAAATGAAAGAAGCGCTCACAATATACAAGGCGATGGTTCACTACAAGGATTTGAAATGAGTCGAAAATATTTTGGAACGGACGGAGTTAGAGGCAGAGTCGGACAAACTCCGATTACGCCAGAATTTGCCATGCTTTTGGCACAGGCTGCCGGCCGTATTCTTAAGCAGCAGACAACCGACGGGGAGGTCGGAGTTTTTATTGGAAAAGATACCCGCGTCTCGGGTTACATGTTGGAAGCCGCCCTTCAGGCCGGATTCTTAAGCGCCGGCGTAGACGTGATGCTCGGCGGTCCGCTTCCGACACCGGCTGTTGCCTATCTCACAAGAGCACAGAGACTGAGTGCCGGTGTTGTCATCTCCGCCTCTCATAATCCCTTCTATGACAACGGCATTAAGTTTTTCTCGGACAAAGGCACCAAGCTGCCTGATGAAATGGAACTGCAGATTGAAAAAGAAATGGACCGCGGTTTCAGCTGTGTAGACAGCGCTCGTCTCGGAAAAGCTCGCCGTCTTGATGACGCGGCAGGCCGCTATGTCGAATTCTGCAAGAGCACTTTCCCGTCAGATCTGGATTTGAAGGGCTTCAAGATTTATGTGGACTGCGCCAACGGCGCTGCCTACCACATTGCGCCGGATGTCTATCATGAACTCGGTGCGACCGTCGTTTGCGGAGGTAATACACCTGACGGATTCAATATTAATGAAGGTGTCGGCGCAACCCATACGGAAACGCTTCCGGATCGCGTTCAGAAGGCCGGCTGCGATATCGGTATTGCGCTGGACGGAGATGCCGACCGTCTGATCATGGCTGACCGCCATCAGGTCTACAACGGCGATCAGTTGCTTTATCTCATTGCTAAGGATCGTTTGAACCGCGGCGAACTGAAAGGTGTCGTCGGTACACTCATGACGAACTTTGCGATTGAAAAGCAGTTCAAGACGCTCGGCGTTCCGTTCCACCGCGCTAAGGTCGGAGACCGTTATGTTTTAGAAATCATGCTTAAAGAAGGCATTGATTTAGGCGGAGAAGGCTCTGGCCACCTCATTATTTTGGATAAGCAGACCACCGGTGACGGTATTGTTTCTAGTCTCCAAGTTCTGTCTGTGCTCGCTCGCAACCGCTCTACGCTCGAATCCGTTCTTTCTGAAGTTGCTCTGACGCCGCAGGTTTTGATTAACCGCAGATATAAAGCCGGTTACGTTTGGAACGAAGACCAGGCACTGCTTGACGCAATCAAGGCTGTTTCGAAAGAGCTGGAAGGAAAAGGCAGAGTTTTAGTGCGCGCTTCGGGGACGGAACCGTTGGTCCGTGTTATGGTGGAATGCGAAGATATCGGTGAAGCGAAAAAGCACGCTCAGGCATTAGCCGAACTCATTCCGCTCGAAGCTTAAGGAGAGATGATGACGACATCCGTTCTGATCGTAGAAGATGAGCCGTCAATTTTGGAGTTAATTTCTTATACCTGCCGGACTTCCGGAATGGAAGTCCGCAAGGCAGCGAACGTCGCCGAAGCAAAGAAAAATCTTGAAGCGGCCAAACCGGACATCATTCTTTTGGACTGGATGCTTCCGGACTGCGCCGGCCTTGATTGGCTGCGCGAACTTCGGAGCTATCACAGCAACGAGAGTCTGCCAGTCATTATGCTGACTGCGCGCGGACAAGAGGACGACAGGGTTCGAGGTTTAGAAGCGGGAGCGGATGACTATGTGACCAAACCCTTCTCTCCGAGAGAGTTGGTCGCAAGAATTCGTGCCGTCATCCGCCGCAAAGGCGGAGATGCGCTTCCTGATACGCTGCGTGTCGGGCCGCTTGAGATTGATGCCGAGCGGTACGAAGCACGCGTTAACGGCAAACCGCTGCGTCTGTCGGCTGTGGAATTTAAATTTCTTCAGGTTTTTGCCAAGCATCCGGGGCGTGTTTATTCACGCGCCCAGCTCATCGACAAAGTATGGGGCGTCGGTGCGGACATTGACGAAAGAACGGTTGACGTTCACATGCTTCGCCTGCGCAAACAGTTGGCCGGAACAGCCGCGGCTGATTTTATCGAGACAGTTCGGGGCGTCGGATATCGAGCTTCGAATTTAAAGGCCTAAAGGAATCGACTCCGAGGCAAGACTCAGTCGAGGTTAGACACCTCCAGAAACTCAAAGTCCCGCCGACCAAATAGGTCGGCGCCGGCTCCTATCAAATGAAAAATTACTAGTGAACGATAATGTCCCAGGCGTCTAGATAGCACCACGATCTTCGCCAAGTTAAGGGCAGCGGGGACAGCTTTCAAAATAGTAGTTTCATTCAATTGGTGCGGCGGATGCTAGCGAGATCTTTAACAACTGATTAGCCGCCAAACGTAGAAGTGAGGGGCTCCAAAGCGATTCTTTCGAATCTCAACGGCATCTTAAGTGCCACAATAAAGTTTTCCACAACTTAAAAAGGAGCCCCTCATGACTAATAATATTCAATTTTCATCTGTTTGTGGTATCGACATTGCAAAGTCTGTAATGCAAGTCTACAGAGTTACTTCCGACGGCGTTGTTTCTAATAAAGCTGTTAAACGAGCCGATTTTCTAAATGAATTTAGAAACACTCCGCCCGCTCTGATCGGAATGGAAGCCTGCGGTGGCTCACAACATTGGGCACGTGAGCTGCAAAGTCTTGGCCACACGGTTCGTCTTATGCCCCCAAAGTTGGTAAAGCCGTACGTAACGGGGTTAAAGAATGACAAAAACGATGCACGCGGTATCTATACAGCTCTCGAGATGGGTGTGCGTGAGGTACCGGTCAAATCTGCAGCGATCCGTGACCTGGGCTGCAAACGATGAGAACGAAGCGCCAAAGAGAAAAAGTCGAAAAATTAACCACATCAGAGGCATCTTGTCTGGGTACGGGTTGATTATGGGGAAAAGCGTAAATGCATTCTTAGCAAAGGCCGGATCCTTAATTGTTGAGTTAAAGGAACGAGCTGACGTAAGCCCATTTATAGTTTCTGAGCTGAATGCTCTTTTCCCAAAAGTTAAAGAGGCGATGGCAAAAATCAAAGAATTGGAAACGAATATTGAGTCCATCGCAAAGACTCTCAAGCACTACGACCTATTCCAATCTGCGCTGGGAGTTGGACCGATAACGGCAGCGACAATGTTGGTTTTGCTTTGTAATCCGGAAGTTTTTAAGAACGGAAGAGAATTTGCCGCGTATATAGGTTTGGCTCCAAAAAGCTCCGGAAGCGACGGTAAAAACTTTGTTACTCACATTCCCAAGAAATATGAATGTAACAATGAGGTCAGAACTCTTCTAGTTCAATGTGCTCATGCCATCTGTAGGAGCAAGCACAAATCCGACTGGGTTTCTTCAATCTTAGCGAGAAAGCCAAAAAAGGTGGTCATTATTGCCGTTGCAAATAAGCTTGCCAGACAATTATGGATTATGGCTAAGAAAGGAGAGAAGTTTGAAAGACGCTTCATCTTGGCCGCCGCTCAATGAACTTATGGTGCGGGAAAGTGGGCCGAATAAGAACACAGCAGCTATCTGCATCGTCGATAACCGAAAATCCAAAATACAAGCGGATGAAATGCACAAGTAAAATATCAGAACCCCTCTTAGTTATTTAAGTTTAAGAGGTCGAGGAAAGATTTGTCTGGAAAAAGTTGGCGCACATGTGTTATTACTGTTGTCCAGAAAGGTTCGGAAAGACCTGATAATGTTTGTAACTCAACTGGTTAACTCCAGTATGAATCGCCCTAAAAGGATCCGAAATCGAACTCTTCGGTTGGCAAAAAAGTGTCGAATAAGAATATGGAAGCAGCCATTCGCACTGGACAAAAACTTTCACTTGACAAGCCTGGGACATAAGAAACTAGTAAAAAGACTGAAACATGACTGATAAAAACCATACCAAGTTTGAAGAGAAAGAGCTCCGGTTCCGTCAGACGCTCAGTGCGCTTCCTGATGGTGTCGTGCTCTTGAGAAAGGACTTGGTGATTCAATGGATGAACCGCATCGCAGAACGAGATCTTTCGCTGGATCCCGAAAAGGACGTCGGCAAGAAGCTGACGGATGTGTTTACGAATCCGGAATTTATTCAGCACATTCAGTCTGAACGCTGGAAAGCTCGTCAGCTTATCGATCTGCCCGACGGACGAGTTTTAGAAGTTCGCGTGATTTCTGCCGGTAAAAAATACACAGTCGTCGTGACGCGAGACATAACCGAATCCAAACGAATTGACGACTTCCGACGAGATTTCGTCGGAAACGTTTCTCACGAACTGCGGACACCGCTGACAGTAATTCAAGGTTTTTTGGAACTGGCAACAGAAAATCCGAACCTTAATGAAGAGGATCGTCTGCACTGGGAAATGATGCTGGAGCAGGCGGAGAGGATGCGCGCACTGGTGGATGACCTCCTGGCTCTGTCTCGATTGGAGCAGGATGCGGCGCCGGCATCACGCGAGCTCATCGATGTCGATGAAATTTTGGAAGAGGCAGCTGCCGAAGGACGCATGATTTCGGGCGGCGCGCATGAAATCAAGATTGCTAAAGTAGCATCGGAAGGGATTCTCGGCGACTTTAAGGATATGCGAAGCGCAGTTACCAATCTCGTGACAAATGCTGTTCGCTACACACCGAAGGACGGCAAGATTGAGCTTTCTTGGGAAGTGAAAGACGATCACGGGATTTTGTCGGTTAAGGACAACGGGATCGGTATCGCACCGGAGCATATTCCACGTGTGACCGAGCGTTTTTATCGCGTGGATAAATCGCGATCCAGAGAGACAGGTGGAACCGGCCTCGGACTTGCCATCGTGAAGCATGTTTTGTTCCGTCACCAGGCTCAGCTCCAGATCGAGTCTGAACTCGGGAAGGGTTCGACTTTCAAGATCATTATTTCTAAAGCTCGGTTAGCGCCCCCGATCAACAGCAAAGACCTTCTTTCAGGCACGGTGCCGGAAAGCTCACCGGTCATAGGCGTCTGATGGTCTGATGAGGTTGTCGGCTTAAGAACGAATCTCACAGTGCGGACTAGGAATTGATGGGATTCGACGATCTTTGGAAGTGAGACCAGCAAAAAAACAGTCGGATGCGGTGGAAATTTTTCCTAAAGTTGAGTAGAATCACGATTCCGGTCCGACGTAAATTTATTCGGAAGCTTTCAAAGCAAGCATTTTGGAATTGTGCTATATTCACGTTTCCTTGATTAACGGGGTGTAGCGTAGTCTGGTAGCGCGCCTGCTTTGGGAGCAGGATGTCGGGAGTTCGAATCTCTCCACCCCGACCAGAATTTAGGTTTGTCCGCAGGTAGAAATTTCTGCCCGTAGCTCAGTTGGATAGAGCATCGGCCTTCTAAGCCGAGGGTCACAGGTTCGAATCCTGTCGGGCAGGCCAAGTTTTTAGTGGTACGAGTAGCTCAGTTGGTAGAGTCCAGGATTGTGATTCCTGTTGTCGTGGGTTCGAGCCCCATCTCGTACCCCACTTAATGTGGGGAATGGCGTTCATTGATAGTCAATGAACGCCATTTTTATTTGGATTTTCAGATAATTACGCCTGACTGAAATATTGCAGAAGTTAGGGTATCTAGCAGAGGCCGGCCTCTGAACTTAAGGCGGCCTCCCTAGAATTCTGTTTCTTCTTCGTCATCGTAATCCTGTTCCTTTTCCGGCTCAGCGTCAGGAACAGGAACCCCGAGAGCTTCAAATAACTTCCTTCTTTTCCCTGCGATTTCTCCGAAGTAATAGCCTCCGCAGAATTTGGTCTGCATCACATTGTTCAAGGAGTCCAGAACTCTGCAGTCTCCGTCATAAACCATCGGCAAGGCGGTGTTCTTTTTGCACTCCTCACTGTATTTTCTCAGTCTCGTTCTGACGATCATTGCAATAGAGGTCGCTAAGAACTGCCCAAACGTTTTACCTGTTAATGACTCGTTATCCGAGACTCGATTTCGAGAGCAGCCCAATCGGGATTTGAGCGTTTTAAATGTATCTTCAACGATCCAGCGTTCCTGGTAAGCGCACCAAGCTTTTCCGGCATCGGATATTTCGTCGCTCACGAGCACCCGGTAGCCTTTGTAGCGGAGCTTTTGATCCACTTTTTTATTGTCGATGCTGTAGCTGACGGCATCGTCTTGCTCATGTTTTTCAAACACTTCTTCTAATAAAGTTTGTTCGTTTTCATCGAGCGCCTTTCCGTTGGCTAACTTTTCCCGGACGCGATCGATTCTCTCCAACAGCCCTTGTCTGGCGTTCTCAGCAATTTGTCGATCGAAGTAGATGTGCCAGTAAAGCTCCTCGCTCTCGTCGTCTTTTGTGGATTTCTGATTTTTTACAGGGCTAGGCTCGTAAATCCAATTGATTTTCTTTGTCACCTGGAAGACCTGGGTATACCAATCCCTCCGGTTTAAGTCCTGCAGATTGAGCCTTTCTTCATCAATGAGTTCTTGAGTAAGACTGCCGGAGATCCCGCATTTCATATTGAACAGGAACCCGACTTTATTTCTCAGGCAGTCATTGATATTTTTTGTGCCGCTGTAGCCGCGGTCAGACACAAGGACGACATTTTGGATGCCTAGTCGGGAGTTATCAGCGATAACTCGTCTGACAGTTTGTACATCCGGAACGTTTCCATCGTAGGTTCGATAGAAGATGGGCAGCCCGCTTTTGGACTCAACCAACATCAGCAGATTAATTTGAGGAAGGTTGTCCTCGTCTTTATTCCTGCCTCTTTCTACGTTTGGCAGTTTATTAGCGTAGCTGGAAATGGAAGTCGAGTCTAAAGCCAATGTCAGCTTGTCATCATCTCCAACCTCTCTCTTCTGTTCTATTAAGCCTTCCTGTAGAGCTGAGAAGTACTTTTCTATCTGTTGCTTTTTGATTTTCCTAAAAATCCTGCCTATTGAAGATGGATGCAAAGGCGCTCCCCACGGCAGGCGAGTTGCCTCGGCAAAGGTCGGATATTTGGAAATATTGTTGTCTTGGTTAAGGATTATGAAGTACGCAATCGATAAAACTTTTAGATAGTCCCGGCGCTGAGGAAAGGCTGTTTTGAGAGCTTCTCCAATGGGAGATTGAACAACGAGCTGATCCAGTGCCCAGGTAGCTCCCGCGTGCAGTTGTTTGACTTCCATTGCCTGAGAAAGCGTAAAGCCGCCTTCGTTCATGGGAGTAAAGACATAATCTTTACCTTTGCGTTCACAGATAAAGTCCCTCAATTCCGGGCGCTCAGCTAAAAAATGGTCATCCCATCGGATTCTTCCCTCTTTCTCGCCTGAGGTGACAGTGCCGACTTTCTTGAAGCTGGCGCGGTAACTTCTCTTTTTCTCCGGGTCCCATTTGTTCTTGTAGGTGTAAACGTAGAAAGCCGAAGGGCTCTTTTTAATGATGAGCGGAGGAAGCTGGGGCGTTTTCATAATTAAAATAGATTATCCAGTTAGGTAATCTAGTATAACATAAAAAATCCTTCTATTCCACTGAAATAAAAGGATTTTTTTGATTTTTAAACTTTTAGTGCTCTAGTTTTGCAATTTTTCAGCTGAAATATTGCACTGAGATTTTGCGTTTTTCAGTGATCTAGCCGGAGTTCGGCTCCGGCATCCTCGTTAAATTTCAATATCCGTACCTAATAACGTTTCGGCTTCTGGTTCTTCCTGAACATCTTCCGGTGTCTCGGGCCCAGCTCCCGGAACTCCAACACCTAACGCTTCAAAGTATTTAATCTTTTTACCGGCAACTTCGTCGAAGTAGTAGCCGTGGTTAAAGCGAGTCTGCATGACGTTATTTAGAACCTGAAGGATCTTTGCGTCGCTCTCGTAGACCAGATTCAGTTTTCCAGCTTTCTTGTTTTCCTTCATATAGCAGCGGATTCTCGAACGAACCATCAGCGACAAGCCCGTCGCAATGAACTGTACGAAGGTCTTTCCTTGCAGTGCCTTGTTGTCAGAGCATCTGATTCGATTGCAGCCGAGTCGGTCCTTAAGCGTTGCAAAGGCGTCTTCTACGCGCCAGCGGTCGGCATAAGCCGTCCAGGCCTTAACCGGATCCTTCTCCGAGTCTGAGACTAAAACTCTAAATCCCTTGTACTTCAAGTAGTCGTCTACTCGGCGGTTAACAATAATCAAGCCTTTTTCTTTATCGTTTCGGAAGAATTTTTCTTTCAGCTCTTCCTCCTGCTCGGTCAGGGCTTCATTTTCAAGAAGTTTCTTTTTAATGGTGAGAAGCGATTCCGTGAGCTTATTGGCTGCCTCCTGATAGATGACGGGATCGTAGAACATGTGGTAATAAAGCTCGGCTGTCGCAGAGTTTGATGCCGGTTTCCCCTCTACCGGCCGCGGATCGTATTTCCAATTCACCTTTGCCGTGGCGATGTTCTTTCTGATGTAAGGATCGCCGCTGTTGAGGTCTGCAAACTCCTTTCTATGTTCATCTATGAGTTCTCTGGCCAGACAGCCTTTCGTTCCCAGACGGACATTAAAAATGAACTCAACTTTATTGATCAGACAGTCGTTGATGTTTTTTACGCTGTTATAGCCTTTGTCAGCAACCAGAACGACGTTCTTCATGTTTAGAAGGGCCTGATCGGCAATCGTATGACGAATGGTGCTGACATCTGGAACATTTCCGTCATAAAAGCGATAAAAAATCGGAAGTCCGGACTTCTGGTCTACCAAGAAGAGAACATTTAGCTGCGGCAGCGCATCGTCGTCTTTGTTCTTGCCGTATTCAATATGAGTTAAGCGCGTGGAGTAAGAAGAGATTGAGGTCGAGTCCAGGGCAAGAATGATCTTATTGTCTTCGTCTTCTTGAAGATAGCTGCGCATCAGCAGGAAGTAACGCCGGACATCGCGCAGCTCTATCCTCTGGAAGAGGCGAGTTACTGCCGAGGGGCTCAGCGGCCGCGGATACGGCAGTCTCGTCGTCTCTGCAAAGCTTTCATAGAAGCTAACGCTGTTGTTCTGATTAAGGATTAAAAAGTATGCTAAGGAAAGGATCTTTTTATAGTCTTTGTTCCTTGGGAAGCACTCCTTTAAGAACTCTCCGACAGGAGAGTCGGCAACGATCTGATCTAAGGCCCAAGTAGCACCGGCGTAAAGCTTCTTTATGTTGCGAGCCTGTTCAAGAGTGATGCCTTCTTCGGAGATCTGAGTAAAGACATAATCTTTTCCTTTCCTCTCAACCTGATAGTTCCGAAATTCAGGATGTTCTTGAAGGAAAGCTTCATCAAAACGAATTTTTCCGTCCTTTTGTCCGCCAAGGATTGTCCCAATCTTTTTGGATTCACCTCTTTTGCTTCGTTTGAGTTCTCTATCCCAAACGTTTTTATAGGTGTAAACGTAATAAACGGAACCTGCCTTGTTAATCAGAATCGGAGGAAGCTTCGGATTTGCCATTGATAGATCTCCATATATAATGATCTAGTTTAGCACAAAAAATCCTCAACTTCAACATTAACTTTATGTTTTATTGAGGATTTTTAAAATAATGAAGATCTAGAAACGCAAAATCTCAGTTCCTTCTTACGTTGCCTTATTGAGTGAACATGACTTGTTTTGAAAGCTTTTCATATCTTGACCGCGACAAAATTTGACGTACAAAGGTCTAAATTAAGTCTTGAAGATAGATTTTTCTTCAGATTTCTACAAGGGACTCGAAGGAAGAGATATCTCAGCTTTTCTAGGTTCGGCGCGTGTTAAGGAGGGCCGCCGAGCCGACAAAAGGTTCAAGAATAATAAGGCGGTAAGAAAGAGGTCGTAAATTTTTAGCATCGCAGATGATGAGAATTCAGTTTCAGAGAACTGATTTCAGGAGCAGGATATGGCGGTCAGATACGTTGTCGAAGATAGCAGCTGGAGAGGAGAAGTTAACGTTCCTCGGAAAGAATTTGGCTTTAATCGTTTGCGCTATCTCTGGGAGCATTGTCCGACGGGTTTGCTTTATTTCCCGAATGCGAGTCAGGATGACGTTAATCATGATTTAGCCAGAGATATCAGGCTCAAGGTCAATGCACTTCGCTTCGGCTACATCTCTATCGACCTTAAGGACGGCGGGAAGGCCCTTTTTGTTTTCGACAGACGCATTAGACGACAAGACAACATAAGGTTGAAGGATTGGCTGGTAGCGCTAGGTGCCATTGCCGATCTTCCGTATATTGTCTATGCGCCGGCCGGTCGGGACTATCATCGCATCAATTCCTGGTTCTCTTTTCCCACCATGCGCGGAGCTATGGGCAGGAAGGTCATGGATTCCGAAATTTTGGCTAATACGCCTATCCGAGAAAACGTCATGGCTGATACGTTGATCGGGAAGCCTGGGATCACTGCCGAGCTGTCGGAAGCGGTAATCAATATGGCACCCGGCTTTGTCGAACATCCCTTCTTTGCGATACCGTGGCGTTTGGATAAGGCGATTCACGCACCCATTGAACTGCCGTCTGGGGAAAAAAGGACCGTCGATCAAGTCATAAAGCCTTACACGGAGCCGGTTCAAGTCAAGATTAGATGGGAGTAGCCTCCTACCAGCGGGAAGTTGCCAATCGAGTCCGTTGGTTGAAGTAACTAGAATATTCTCATAACTCAATCAACCCAAGGGCAAACAATGAAAAGACTTTTCTTGACCGCAGTTACCGCCTCACTTCTTTCTTCCGCTTTTTTGATCTCTGTTCCTGCTGCGCAGGCGGAAGAAGCTGCTTATAAACTGGTACTCCTCAGGCACGGAGAGAGCCAGTGGAATCTTGAAAAACGCTTCACTGGATGGTCGGACATCGACCTGACGGATAAAGGTCGAGCCGGAGCCGTTAAGGCAGGCGAGATTATGAAAGGAGCCGGCGTCAATTTCGATGAAGTTCACACCTCCAAGCTGAATCGTGCGATTGAAACTGCTCAGCTGGCTCAAAAAGGCATGTCTGCTCAATGGGTTCCGCTTCAAAAATTCTGGCGCTTGAACGAACGCTGCTATGGAGATCTCGAAGGCAAGAAACGTGAAGATGTTGCTAAAGAAGTCGGTGACGATCAAGTAAAGATTTGGCGAAGAAGTTTTGACGTTCCGCCCCCTTCTTTGGCTGTGACAGACGCTCGCTCACCGGTCAAGGATCCTCGTTACGCTGATCTGGATCCTCGCGTCATACCGGCCTCTGAAAGTCTCAAGGATGTGATTGCGCGCGTCGGTCCGTATTGGACAGATCAGCTGCGCCCGGCGATTAAATCCGGAAAGACCGTTCTTGTGGTCGGACACAGTACCAACCTCAGAGCCCTGTCTGCTTGGATCGAGCCGAACTTGGATGAGAAAGCGCTTCAGAAATTGGAAATTAAAAACACTAAGCCAATCCTGTATGAGTTTGACAAAAATATGAACGTGATCTGCAGGAAAGTATTAGAGCCGTCCACGGTGAAGAAAGAATAAGACAGACTCAATACTTCTGATTTTTCACGGATCAGGAGTCCGACAAAACAAAACGCCCGTCATTTCTGACGGGCGCTGCAGTCTTAGTAACTACTCAGAATTACTTGGCTTCGTGAGCGAGCTTTTCAGCTGTCTGCGGAGGTGTAGCACGCGGGATGATAACACCGGTGGGGTTCTCAGCAGCATTGCGGCCGGCGATACGACCGAATGTCACGATGTCAGCCATAGCGTTGCCGCCGAGACGGTTGCCGCCGTGGACACCGCCGGTAACTTCACCAGCAGCGAAGAGACCCGGGATAACGTTGCCCTTGTGGTTCAGAACCTGAGCTTCAGTGTTGATTCTCAGACCGCCCATTGTGTGGTGGACAGCCGGAGTAACCATAACTGCGTAGTAAGGAGCTTCGGTCAGAGGACGCGGCATGTCGGCACGGCCGAACTGAGCGTCTTTCTTGTCAGCCTGGAACTTGGCGTATTCGGCCAGAGTGGTCTTCAGGTTGTCAGCATTGATGCCGAGTTTCTGAGCGAGTTCTTCAGGTGTCTTGCCTTCAGTAACGAGACCCTTCTTGATGTATGTTTCGATGGCTTTCAGGCTCTTACGAACGCTGTTATCGAAGAAGAGGTAGCCGACTTTGTCAGTCTGCTTCAGTTCTGCAGCAGAAACGACGTCACGAGTCTGGAGTTCGTTGATGAAGCGTTTGCCTTCTTTGTTGACAAGGATAGCGCCGTTGCCGCGAACAGCTTCAGTGATCATTTCGCCGTTGCCGGGGACAACTGTCGGGTGAGTTTGAATCTGTTTCATGTCAACAGTAGCAGCACCGACCTTTTCGCCCATGATGATACCGTCACCGGTTGCGCCGGGCTGGTTAGTTGTAGCGAAGCCTTTCAGTTTCGGATCGATCTTAGCGACCATAGCCTGGTTGGCAGAGAAACCACCGGAAGCGATAACAACAGCCTTAGCGTGGACGATCTGAGCAGGTTTTTTGCCCTGTTTGAACTGAACGCCGACAACCTTGCCGTCTTTAACGATCAGCTTCTGAGCGTCAGCCATCGTACGGATGTCGATGTTGCGGTCTTTGGAAGCCTTGTAGAGAGTTCTAACAACTTCAGCACCAACGAAGCCGCCGCCTGTTGGACGGTGGGCGCGTTTCTGAGAAGCACCGGCCATCATGCCGACGTCGTTCAGGTCGCCGCCGAGGTCGTTAATGAAGTCGACAGAATACTTGGCGTTGTCAGTGAGTTTGTGGTCAAGGTCGGGGTTGTTGAGATAGTGGCCGCCCTTGATCGTGTCGTTGAAGTGAGACTCGATGGAATCTTTGATTCCGAGTTTAGCCTGAGGCTTTGTTTCGGCTGCGTTCAGACCGCCGGCTGCACGGTTTGTGTTGCCGCCGACCATAGCCATTTTTTCAAGAACGATAACTTTTTTGCCGAGGTCATGGGCTGTAACAGCAGCAGAGAGGCCTGCACCGCCGGAGCCGATAATGACGACGTCGGCTTGTTCAGCTGCAACTGCAGGCATTGCAAAAGCAGCGGAGACTAAAGAGGCCAAAAGAATTTTTTGCATTCGATTCTCCTGAATGAGTCAAGTAATTGTCAAACAGGGAGAGATTTTACGATAAGTTGCATTTTTTTGATAGGGTCATCCCTTAATCCAAAATACCGAATTAGCGGGTTAATTTTAATACTGTTTTATCAATAAGTTGGAGGGGAGTCTGTTACAAACATTCAATCCATCCTCCCTCATATTGGGATTTAAGGATAACCCTAAATCTATCGCTTATTTAGGTTTTCCAAAAACGACTTCTTCTATTTGTTCTGTAGAAGAGCCCGAGAAAATAGGAATATATTTCCCCGCCTTATTTTTGGAGACACCGAGCGGAACAGATGTCACTCCGGACCAGCGGGCGATTTTTGCATTGGTCCAAACTTCATCTCTATATTTTTGATCGACAGGGATACCTTCCGGATTTAACCCTCTGAACCCGGCGTCTTTGAAGTGGAGTTCGTGTTCTCCGTATTTTTCCCAAGGGTTAGATGAGGAGAGAATCATGGCCGCTTGAGAAATGCTGAGATCTCTTAGAACGGGAACCAGATACCAGACAAAGTTAACCTTGTCGGTGAGCGGCATCGTTGCATTCCAAAGACGTAAGCACCAAGGACATTGCGTATCAGAAACGATGACAACGGTGGGAAGATCGGAAGATGCTTTGGGATTCTTAATACCAAATCCGTTTGCAAGCATAGACTCGTATAAATGATCGAGCTGGGTTCCGGCTCGAAGACGCGGATACTCAGCTGAACTCGGAACGGTTTCGGGACGAATGCCGACTTTATCGGCTGCAAAGGCTGCTCCTGCAGAGAACGCGGCAGACACTGCTAACAATGTTCTTCTCAACATCTTCCTCTCCGGTTGTTTTGTTGATGTCTTTTTAGTGTATCGCCTAGAGGCGCCGGATAGACTCATCAATTCAAAAAAGAAGCAGGACGCACAAACAAAAACACCGGCCAGGACACAGGCCGGTGTTTTGATGCATTGAGCAGGAGAACATCATGCTCGGAAAACCGTTGCCAGCTTTCCCCAAAAAGCTTCTTTCGAACATCTGTAAGGTTTTGTGGAGCACCCCAATTACTCCAACCCCAAACAGAGGGTTTCGGTTTCCAGAATCTGAATAACCAAGATTGCTTGTGCAATATCGCGGTGGTGGCGCAATCGGTTCGTTCAGAACAGGAATAAGTATACATAAAAATTTTACGTTATTCAATATTGGAATAGCGAAATTTATTTTTTTAATTAGAGGCAAAAAAAGCGTCAAGAGAGGAAGGTAAAGTTCCGTTCAAACCCATAAGGTCGGTAGAATGCAGGGATAAGAAGTGCACTTTAGGAAAAATAAAATCATGAGCTACACCATCGGAGAACTTGCTAAGAAATTCAATATTGCGCCCTCTGCACTTCGCTATTACGAAAAGGAAGGGCTCATCCCCGGCGTGAAAAGAAAGGCTTCGGGTGCACGCGAATTTGAAGCAAAAGACTGCGAAGTCTTGCTTCTGATCGACTGCCTTAAACAAAGCGGGATGTCTATTAAAGAGATATCTCACTTTATTGAACTCCTTCACGCCGGAGAAAGGACGCTGGAAGATCGTGCTGATATCCTGAGCGACCTAGAAGTCAAGTTCAAAGAGGAACTTAAGCGGCAGAAGCAAACATTAAAGCGCCTTCAGTATGAAAACTGGGTCTACCGACAGGCTGTCCGTCTAGGAAGTATCGAAGCGGTTGAAGAGCTGCCGTCGGCTTCAATGCCCAAGAAACTGCGCAAGATAAAGAAGAAAATCGATCGAATCTGCCGTCCTGAAGAAACGTTCTAATTATTAATTCGAAGCTTAAATGAAAGTCGTCGTTACAACAAAAGATTTTTGCGAAGAAGCGAAGCACTATTTAGAGTCTGAAGGTTTTGAAGTTGTGCTGCGCAACAGGCTGGGTATCGGCGCCGGTGCACCTGACGACATTCTGTATCCCGTGGTAGAAGACGCTAATGCGATCATTGCCGGAACAGAAACCTATCGTCCCGAGCTTCTCACACGTTTAAGTAACCTCAAGCTTATTTCCCGCAACGGCATCGGTTACGACGCGATTAATCTCGATGCACTTCGCAAAGAAGGCATCGGACTGACAAGAACCAAAGGCTTTGTTGAAGGCGCGGTTGCCGAACAGGTGATGGCTTATATCCTGTACTTTGCGCGGCGTGTTGATCTGCAAAGCGCCGATATGCATGACCACAGCTGGAACAGCCGCTTAATGCCGGGTGCTAAGAACCGCACTTTAGGGCTCGTCGGTTTTGGCGGCATCGGAACAGAAGTGGCAAAACGCGCAGTGCCTTTCGGGATGAAAGTAATTTATTTCTGTCGTCATCCGAATCCGGCTGATGATGCGGCTTACGGCGTGCAAAGCGTTTCGATGGAAGAGCTCCTCAAAGAAAGTGATTACGTTGTCGCTGCGGTGCCCCTTACGGATCAGACGTTTCATCTTTTCAACGAGGAATGCATTGCTCAGATGAAGGCCGGTTCGGTTCTGATCAATATTGCCAGAGGTCCGGTGGTTGACGAGGAAGCGCTTGCTCAAGCGTTGGCCTCCGGACATCTGGGCGGCTGCGCAGTTGACGTATTTCCGAAAGAACCGTGCACGGATTCGGTACTGACTCGTTATTCGAACGCCTTGCTGACGCCGCACTCCGCGACTTCGACCGCAGAGAACAGCAAAGCAACTAATTTCGCAGCGGCCAATAACCTCGTCAACTATTTGAAAAAAGATATTGACGCCAAATATGTCGTAGTCCAGGGGACCCGCTACTAACCGGTTATCCAAAAACAGAAAAGGGGATGTTGCAAAAGTCCTGAGAAGGACGGTTAGCGCATCCCCTTTCTTCTATACCCTCTTTTGGCTATTTCATTTGGTTGTAAATTCTTTCGCTTTTTAAGCCTATTTGCGATTCTTTTTGCAGAAGGTTTCTTAAATGTTTCTGCCTCTAAACCTTCCGGAACTTTCCAGTAGGTCGGCAGCTTGCCACTTTTAATGACATGGAACCCCTTTGCTCCCAGCGAGATAGAGGGAGCAAAATGAAAGTGACAAAATTCTCATTAAAGGTGATTCCATGTCAGTTAGAAGGATACTCGCAAAAACGATCGATACAGATCTCGAATACGAAGCCATCGGTATAGATTTAGCTAAGAATTGCGTCAGTGCTGCTCTGTTAACAACAGATGGTGAAGTGGTCTGCATCGACCGGCTTGACTATTCTGAGCTCGAGAAAAGTGCCCAGGCGCTTAGTTCTACGACGTTCGCCATGGAGCCATGCACTGAAATGAATTATTTAGTTCAAAAGTTAGAGGCTTGGGGACATCGTTGTCTGGTTATCGGCGGCAAGAATGTACAGAACTACGTTGAAAATCATTTTTCAGGCCAAAAACTGATTTAAATGATGCTCAAGCCCTGGCTTTCTAGCCCAAGATACACAGCTGAGGACAATCAAAGCCAAAGATGTAGAGCAACAAAAGTACGCGAGCTTAACAACATTGCGGGAACAATATATCAAGCAATATAGGCAGACCATTGTGTCTTTAAAAGGGATTTGCCAAGCCTGGGGATTGAATATCTCGAAAGGAATCAGCGGGAAAGCTCGATTGAAAGATCTGATTGAAAATCACGCAGCTTTCCCGGAGGAACTGAAGGAAAGTCTCGTTGACATGGTTACACACGCACAAACAGCTCAAAAGGCCTTGAACAAAATCACCAAAACCCTTGAGGAGTTAGCTAAGAGCGATAAAGTTTGCCAGTTAATTCAAACGATTCCGGGGCTGGGATCAATCTGCAGTTGCAGACTTCGTGCAACGGTTGGAGACATAAAGAGATTTAAAAGTCCCAAAGATTTTCCTGCCTATTATGGATTGGTGCCGAGAAGCATTGCTACTGGGCACAATGAGAGAAAAGGAAAAATTACCCATCGTGGAGACAGGACTATGAGGTCTTTAATGGTGCAAGCGGCCGGGAGCTTGGTTAACATGGCCACTAAAGGAAAATTGAAATCCAAACAGTTAACGAAGTGGATTTTGAAGAAGCAAAAAGAAAAAATGCCATGGGGAAAACTCGTATGCGCCGTTGCCGCAAAGCTTTACGGATTGTTAGAGCTGTTCTTATCAGCAACAAACCATATAACTCAAAATAGCAGGGGTCGCGAAATGCTCATTGCCCAAAGGGAGCTAAAGATTTAACTTACAGTTCGAGCACAATCGTCTACAACAAAGCATGAGAAAGCCGAAAGGCCCGCTCCACAGCCCGATAAATTCAATTAGCGTCACAGCTATCCAATTTTAGGGGGCACGAGCGGACTGATCTTGAAGTTCATGGTAGGCAAATAGAATCAATTGAGGTTCTTGAAACAGCCTGGAGAGATTGGTAGATTGGCCTCTTCTGTATGCAACAGCAGACGCATTTAACCTCGAACAAGATACCTAGACAACCAAAAAAATATGGAAACAGGTCTTGCTTCGCAAGACTAAAGAAAAACTTTATCCTAAAGTGCTTGACAACTACCGGGGTTCCAGAGATTTGAATTTAAGAAATTTCCTAATGTTTAGGCCGAGGCAGGTTAATGCAAATTCAAGCCTAACTTTTGCGAGCTTGCGTCTGCGGAACCTCGTATAAGCCATATTTTGCTTCAAGACGCCGAAGGTTCCCTCTACTTGGCAGCTCCGGTTCACTCTCATTTCAATTCCTTCAGGCCTTAACAACCGATCTCTAGCTCCTTGTTTTAAGGTCACGTATTCAGGCATGACTTCGAAGATCCTCTCGTTGCCTTCTTTTTCCTTCATAAACCTCCTGCAGTAGGCCATGAACTGGCAATTCGTACAGTTCTCAACTTTATAGAAAGCAGATTGTTGAGTTTTGGGGTGACGGTTTGGGATTTCAACTCTGTTACCCGTCCTTCCTCCTAAGCAGGATACGGTTCCGTCCTCTAAATACTCATAGACGGCCGGATACCTTCCGGTACGTTCTCCATTCCAGGAAGGGTATTTAATAAAAGCCTCTATTCCCTTTGTGTTGCAATATTTGTAATTTGCAAAGCTGCCATACCCCGCATCTGCGCATATTCTCTTTGGATAACAACCGTACATGGACTTAAACCCCTCTAATGTCGGGATCAGGGTTCGGGTGTCAGAACGGTCTTGAGATAGATAATAAAACTATGATGCCTCTGCAAACCACTATCTGAGTGTTATAGGCCGCATGCATCTGACTGCCGAGCCCACTGTAGTAGTCCTCTTTCAAACACATTGCGGTAGCATCGTGATCCGTTTTGTAATAAGAGTTTCTGTCGGGGCCGCAAATTGCTTCTTTTCTTCATATTCCACCGACTTGATCAAATATTCATAGAGCTGAGAACGCATTTTCTTTAATGCTGTTTCTCCTCCCTCGATTAGTTCGGGATCAATTTTCTGACTCTCGGTCAATTTTTCCGTGAGCAATTTCGAGGAGATTATTCCATCCTTAGGAACATCGTCGCTCAAATGCATCAGTCGTAATAAATTCAAAGCCTTTTCACTGAGCCTAAGATGGAATGTGGTCGGCTTCCAAACGAACTTATATTTGTTGGAATTGGCTTCAAACTTACTACCGTCTAAGAAAACAGTATCGAGACTGATAGCAAACTCTTCCACGATTGCCTGGACAATGCTGATAAAATCGGGGTTATGCAGTTCTCCAATAAAGAAATAAATCTAGATATTGTTGAACTACTGGGACGATCCTCTCCAATTAAGTAAACAACTCGCAAGTCGTAATAGCATGCGGCTTCGATTTCCCGTAAGGAAGATTTACCCAATGCAAAGCAATATACGATTGCGGAAAATAGACGGAATTTGTTGATTTGCGGTCGTCCTAACTCGGAGTCCAGTCGGACTTCATTTAGGTATTTCCACGCACCTGACTTCTCCAAAAGTAACAAGAAGGCGTCTAGTTTTTCCTGTTCCTTCGCCTCGAGTGGGAAGGTATAGAGAAGGAGAGGCTCAGAAATTGTAAAATGAGTCATGGTATGTGATTCTTGGCGGAACACATCACCATAGCACAGCAGGGGGTTCGATTCCCTCTGCTTGCTTTTAAATCAACGAGTTATCGTTTTTTCTAATTTAAAATCCTCAGATACAAAAAGAGCTGTTGAAAGTCTGCTTTCGACAGACTTTTGCAACAGCCCCTTTGAGTTAATCAGTTTTTGAGCGCTTCACACTGCGAATCTTTCTCTTTAGGTTTGGCGCCAATCTTTCAAGAGCGTCGATGGTATTGAATACGGAAACCTTTCCTTTTAGAGAAAGAGAGCGGAATTTCTGAAGAAGCAGATCTTCTTCTAATCCGGGAATATGCCTCTCCTCCGTGATGATGTAAAGAACATCAAAGCCAATGGAAGACAAACGAGGCATACGGTAAATTCCGGGATCAGCTAACCCTTCCTCAAATCGAATATAAGCGTCAATAGGAATTCCGAGGAGCTGGGCAATTTGAATCTCGCTGTAGCCCAGCCGCTCTCGTTCCTCTTTGAGGCGATTGCCGATTTCCTGTCTTTGTTTAGTGCTCGTGAGGGCCATATTAAACGTTGAATAAGAAGTTCATGATGTCGCCATCCTGAACAACGTAATCCTTACCTTCTACGCGGAGTTTTCCGGCTTCTTTGGCGCCTGCCTCACCTTTGTACTGTACGAAATCATCGTAACTGATGGTTTGAGCGCGGATGAAACCTCTTTCGAAGTCCGTGTGAATGACGCCTGCAGCCTGCGGTGCTAAATCGCCTTTATGGATCGTCCAAGCTCTTACTTCTTTAACGCCGGCAGTGAAGTATGTCTCCAGTCCGAGAAGCTGATAAGCGGCTCGTATGACACGATTCAGACCAGGCTCGTGCATACCGATATCTTCAAGGAAAATTTGTTTTTCTTCATCCGGAAGATCGGAAATTTCTGCCTCAATCTTGGCGCATACAGCAACCACAGGAGCTTTTTCCTCTACACCGACTGCTTTAACTTCTTCAAGAAGGGCATTATTCTCAAAGCCGTCCTCTTCTACATTGGCAACATACATGACCGGTTTCATCGTCAAGAGACACAGCTGCTTGATGACAGCTTTCTCGTCTTTAGAGAGGTCCACGCTTCTTGCCGGTTTTCCTTCATTGAGGGCAGGACGAATCTTTTCTAAAACAGTGACGAGTTTCAGAGCCTCTTTGTCACCGCCGGAACGAGCCTGCTTAGTGTATTTATTCAGCTGCTTATCCACAGAAGCAAGGTCAGCTAAGGCAAGCTCCATGTTGATTACAGAGATGTCTTCGAGAGGGTCGACGTGGCCTGCGACGTGGACGATATTATCGTCATTGAAACAGCGAACGATGTGAGCAATAGCATCGCATTCACGAATATTGGCCAGGAACTGGTTTCCGAGGCCTTCGCCTTTGCTTGCACCTGCAACTAAACCTGCAATGTCTACGAATTCGACCGTTGCCGGGACAATTCTTTGCGGAGAAACAATTTCAGCTAACTTTGCTAAACGAGGGTCAGGTACTTCAACAATACCGACATTAGGCTCAATCGTGCAGAAAGGATAATTCTCTGCCGCAATTCCAGCTTTTGTTAACGCGTTGAATAATGTGGACTTACCAACGTTAGGTAAGCCTACGATTCCGCATTTCAAACCCATCTTTATTCCTTTACAGTTTTGAGCCACGCATCAAGTTCTGACTCATTAATGACTTTAACGCCGTTTTTAAGCAGTAAATCGGAAGTGATTCCGTTTCCGTTAATTAAGCAACCGGAAAACGTTCCGTCGTAGATTTTTCCAAATCCGCAAGACGGACTTTTAGACTTTAAAACAGCAAGTTGGATGCCGTAATTCTTGCAGATATTCAGAGCCTCGTGGGCTCCTTTTAAGAAAAAAGTTGAAAGAACCTGTCCGCTTTGCGTTAAGACTTCGCGATCTCTTGAAATTTCAGCCGGTTGGCGGGGACAAGGGAGACCGCCCAAAACTTCCGGGCAGACTCCGACGAGATTAAATTTTTCTTCAAGGGCTATAAGCTGCTCTTTTGGCAAAGGTTTTGAAGTTTTGTCGTAACGTACCTTGCAGCCCAAAAGGCAGCTACTTACGAGGATCGTTTTTTTCATTAAGAATTGACATAGCACGGGAAAAATCTCCCTCAACAATTTCATCTATGCAGCTCAAGGCCTTTTTGATTGCTGAAGAGATAAGTTCCTGATCTTCTTTCGGGGGACGAGATAAAACATAGTCAGCAACAGGAATTTGAAGCTGCCTGTCCCGCGGGTGGCCGATACCGATTCTTAGACGAACAAAGTCGGAGCTGCCGAGGCAGGAAACAATACTTTTGAGACCGTTGTGTCCTGCAGAGCCTCCGCCGATTTTTAATCTGGCCGTTCCCGGGAGGAGATCAAGCTCGTCATGCGCGACAAGGATTTCCGAAGGAGTTATTTTGTAAAAAGCGCTGACAGCCGCAACTGCTTTCCCTGATAAATTCATCAGGGTGGAGGGTTTTAGAAGGATGACTTCCACCCCTCCGATCCTAGCCTTTGCAACATCACCAAAAAATTTCCGATCCGCCTGAAATCGTGCCCCGTACTCATTAGCAACTTCATCAACAAAATGAAATCCTGCATTATGTCTTGTGCCTTTATAGGCGTCTCCGATATTCCCCAGCCCGACAATCAGACGGATACTTGTATTGCTCATTTGTATGCTTTCTTGTTCCCTTTGCCTTTGCGTGAAGGTTTCTCAGAATCTTTTCCTTCCTTTTTACTCGGATAGGATTTCGGAGAGCCTTCCCGGTCGTATCTTACTACGCACTGGCGTCCTTTGATGAAGGCATCCCTCAGAGCGTAAATAACATCCTGAGCGACATTCTCATCAACTTCAACAAGCGAGAATCTGTCTGCAATATCAATTGAACCGATCAACTTAGAAGGTATTCCGGCTTCATTAGCGATCGCGCCGACAAGGTCCTGAGGACGGACTCCGGCATCACGACCGGCTCCGATGAAAAGACGCACCATACCTTGAGAGAGCTCGCGTGGACCTCTCTCTTTGCGCGTACGTTCGCCTCTTTCACCTCTGTCGCGTCGGTCTTCTCGAGGCGCTTTCTTCCAAGAAAGATCATCAGGAAGTTCGATTTCGGATACATCCTTCCAATTTGCTTCATTCGCAAATTTCACGGCTGCAGCGGACACGTCGAGGATATCAAATTCGTCTGCGAGGTTTTCAACGACAGAGCGATACTTGCCTAAGTCGGACTCATTAACCAGAATTTCGTGGATGGAACTTCTTGTAAGATCCAGTCTCTTTGCGTGTACGTCGGTAGCAGTCGGAACGGACAGTAAAGTAATTTTTCTCTTTGTTAAGCGTTCAATGTTCTTGAGCAAACGGCTTTCGCGAGGTTCCAAAATCGTAATCGCAGTGCCTTCTCTTCCTGCGCGTCCGGTTCTACCGATACGGTGGACGTAAGTTTCAGCAGAAGACGGAATGCCGAAATTAATAACATGAGTCAGGTGATCAATGTCAATTCCTCGTGCAGCGACGTCGGTTGCGACGATAACGTCAACCTGTTCTGCTCTTGCGCGTTTCATCACGCGGTCGCGCTGTGCCTGGTCTAAGCCGCCATGGAGAGGCTCAACGCTGTAGCCTCTGCCGCGGAGGGATTCAGCAAGCTCATCGACTTCGTTTCGTGTACGTGCGAAAACAATGGCAAGTCGAGGACTTTCAATATCCAAAATTCTGCCCAATGCAGCGGTTTTGTGATTTCGTCCGACGATGTAGGCAGACTGTTTAACCTTCGGCTGTTCTCCTTCCGGAACTTTTTCTTTCGGAATGAGGATATGGAAGGCATCATGCAAATGGTTTTCGGCAATCTTTGCGATTTTCGGCGGCAAGGTGGCTGAGAAAAGTGCGGTCTGACGTTTTTCCGGAAGAGCTGCAAAGATCGCTTCCAGATCTTCCGCAAATCCCATATCCAGCATTTCGTCGGCTTCGTCCAGCACGACCGCTTTAATTTCAGTCAGGTTAAGTGTTCCTCGCCGGATATGGTCAAGAGCTCTGCCAGGTGTTGCTACAACGATCTGAACACCTCTGGAAAGAGCTTTGATTTGGCGAGAGTAATCTTGTCCGCCGTACACCGGCAAAACGTAAACGCCTGAGCTTCTGGCAAAGCTATTGATAGCTTCTGAAACTTGAATACAAAGTTCTCGGGTAGGTGTGAGAATCAGCACCTGAGGTTTTCCGGGTTCGGTATCCAAACAGTAGCGTTGAATCAGCGGAAGAGAAAAGGCAGCCGTTTTTCCTGTACCTGTGGCAGCCTGACCCAGAACATCTCTTCCTTCTAAAAGGACCGGGATGGCTTTCGTCTGAATGGGTGTCGGTTCTTCAAAACCTAAAGAAGAAAGGGAATTAACAAGCTTTTCTGAGAGCCCTAACTCTAAAAAAGGATTGGCGGACAATTATTTACTCCGAACTTGCGCATTATTAAGTGATTGCACATTATGGATAAAAAAATACGCCGCAGATCTCTGCGGCGTACATTTTGAGCAACCTAAAGCTTATTAAATTAAGCCTTTTCTGCGCCTTCCTCAGCGGATTTTTCTGCTGTAGCAGGAACGGCGTCAGCCGGAACGGCAGGAGCTTCGTCAGCGATGCTTTCTTCAGCAACGACAACAGCGGAAGCAACTGTCGGATCTTCCTCAGGCTTCAGGACAGGTGTGACACCTTCCGGAAGAACGAGGTCGGAAACGTGAACAGGTTTATCAACAGTAAGGCCGGAAAGATCGACTGTGATGAATTCAGGCAACTGATCAGGCAAGCAGGAAACCAGAAGCTCTGTGAGAGCGTGGTTAACGTTAGTCTTATCAATTGTAATAGCCGGAGATTTTTCTTCACCGACGAAATGCAGAGGCACATTCATGCGGATCTGTTCATCGGCGGAAATACGCTGGAAATCGATGTGCAGAACCTGTGGTTTGTACGGATGCATTTGGAAAGAACGAAGCAGGACACGTTCGGACTTGCCATCAAGAACCATTTCAAGAATGGAAGCATGGAATTTTTCCTTGCGGAGAGCGTGGAAAATTTCGTTGTGATCAAGTTCGATAGGGGTAGCAGCAACCTTACCACCGTAGACGATGCCAGGAAGCTTTTCCGCACGGCGAAGGCGGCGGCTCGCACCCGTACCTTGCGCTTTACGTGTGACAGCAGTGAATTTCATTTAAATAAACTCCAAAAATAGAACTGTCAGCCGCGACCAGCCGACAGTGGGGTACCTATTCGGCAAACAAGCTGCTTACCGAGGACTCGCAAGCAATGCGAGAAATTGTTTCGCCCAGAAGAGAAGAGCAGGACAACTGTCTGATCTTCGGGCAGTCAAGTGCATCTTGACGAAGCGGAATTGTATCAGTAACAACCACTTCATCGAGAGCAGAATTTGTAATTTTTTCTACGGCGTTGCCGGAGAAAACAGGGTGCGTTGCGTAGGCAAGCACTCTCTTGGCGCCGCGGGCCTTAAGGGCATCTGCAGCATGGCAAAGTGTTCCTGCTGTATCAACGATGTCATCGACGATTACGCAGGTGCGTCCTTCGATTTCTCCGATGATATTCATAACTTCGGAAACGTTAGCTCTGGGGCGGCGTTTGTCGATAATGGCGAGATCGCATTCCATGCGCTTAGCGACGGCACGGGCGCGAACAACGCCGCCGACGTCAGGAGATACAACAACCAGATCGGAATAGTTATGCTTCCACAAATCACCTAAAAGGATTGGGCTGGCATAAATATTGTCGACAGGAACATCAAAGAAACCTTGGATCTGGTCAGCATGAAGGTCCATTGTCAGAACGCGGTCGATACCGGCAGCCTGAAGCATATTGGCAACAACCTTCGCACTGATGGCTACACGAGTAGAGCGAGGACGTCTGTCCTGACGTGCATAGCCATAGTAGGGAATAACTGCAGTAATACGAGCAGCAGAGGCTCTCCGAAGCGCGTCAACCATAATGACCAATTCCATCAAATTGTCATTTGTCGGCTGGCAGGTTGGTTGGATGATGAAAACATCGCGGCCGCGAACATTTTCATTTAATTCGACTTGAACTTCTCCGTCAGAGAAGCGGCTGACCGTTGCACGGCCAAGAGGAATATTAAGGTGTTGAACTACAGCTTGTGCTAATTTCGGGTTAGCGTTGCCTGAAAAGACCATCAGGCTGTCTGGAACCATTTGGACCATGATTGTGCTCGATCAACTGAGTGAAAAAACGCAAAAATAAAAGACGAGAAGCTCGTCCGAAAATTGGCAGGGGAGGAAGGAGTCGAACCTTCGCGTGCCGGGATCAAAACCCGGTGCCTTAACCACTTGGCTACTCCCCTACGTACAGCAGACTTAAATCACGCCCAATCATAAAGCGGGTGAAACTTAAGACTCCTGAATGCCCATTGTCTCCAACCTATGGGTAGATTAGAAATCAAACGCACTTCAGCGCCCGATTTTACCGCGTAAAACACTGCTGAACCTGAGCCGGTCATTCGGGCTTTTCCTAACTGTTTCAAACAGTCGATCGCCTCTTTCACTGAAGGGCAGATATCTGCCGCCACAGGTTCGAGATCGTTATGCCCGAAATCTAGCGGCAGGCGAAGCAAAGCCGCGCTAGAGGAATTCGTAATTCTGATGGAATCCGTGTCCCTTGTCAAATTGGGGCTTTTGAATACATCCGCCGTGGGCACACTCGCGCCGGGGAAAACTACCGCCCCCTCGAAATCGTCAGTAACGACGGGAGTCAGCACCTCTCCGACACCTTGGGCAAAGGCAGTTTGACCGAAGATAAAAAAGGGAACGTCGGCCCCAAGCGTTACCGCCAGATTTAAAAGTTCGTTACGCTTTTTATTGATATCCCACAGTCTGTTCAGTGCAATCAGACAGGTGGCTGCGTCGGAGGAACCTCCGCCCATACCGGCTCCGTCAGGAATGTTCTTTCGGACCGTGATCCGGACCCCACGGTGCGGAGCGAATTGCTGCATAAGCTTTGCCGCTCTGCAGCAGAGATCTTTTCCCAAAGCCCAGCTAATGTCGCCTTCGCGAATGATTTTAGGCTCATCGAGAACTTCGAAATCAAGGTAATCGCACAAGTCGATCATGCTGAAGACAGACTCCAGCAGGTGCATACCATCTGGTTTTCTGCCGATGACATGCAGAAACAAATTAAGTTTAGCCGGGGCCGGCAGATTCAGGCAGCATTTCACGGTTGTTTCCTCGGCAGAATTGTCAGCGTTACTTGAGAATCCGTCGAGGGCACGTAGCCTTCGGCTCGGATGCGAAGGACTCCCTCCTTGTCTTCGGATCTAACCTTCCAGTCATGAGAATTCAGGTCGCCGGTGTTCTTTTCGTTTTTAACCCATGCCAGGAAACGATCGAGACTTAAAGGGATTCCGATGATCTGGTTCACCAAGACAGCAGAATTCGGGGCCTTATAAGTTTCATTGTCAGAATTAATCAATACGCATTCGTTCGGAGTTTCTTCTATGGAGGCAATTTTGGCTCCGAAAGGTCCGTTAATGTTCAGGACTTTTTTCTCTGGCAGAACGATCAGCCGAAAAGACCCGCTGTGCCTGTCGACTGAGGTTCCGGATTTAGAGGCAACAGAGAACCGTCCTGTCCATACCTCCGCGTTTTGCGGAACGAGGGTCGTGCAGGAACACAGCAAAAGTAAGCAGAGAAGCGCTAAGAAATTAATTTTGCGCATTTGGCATCTTTAAGCGTTTTTTCAATGCGCTCAGCTCTGCAGCATCGGGCCAAAGCTTCTCGGCTTCTTTCAGAACATCGGCGGCCTTGCGTTTATTGCCTTGTGTCCAATAAACCTCAGCAAGGTGCAGGTAGATATCAAGTTCTTTCTGAAGCTTCAGCGCATCGTTCAGATATTCAATCGCTTTGATATATTTTTTCTGCTTAAAGGCCAGCCAGCCTTTGGAATCCAAAATGTAGGGATTCCTCGGATCGAGCTGATAAGCCTGATTGATATATCGCTCGGCTTCTTTGATGCGTTTGGTCTGCTCTAAGAGCGTGTACCCAAGCGAGTTATATGCATTGGCGAAGCCCGGATCGATTTCTATCGCCTTCTTTAAATGGAACTCTGCCGTCTTAATATCATCCAAGCGCTCAGCAAGCATGGCCGCTTCGTAATGAAGCGCCTTGGAGTAAGGCATGGAGATCAGGGAAGCATTCAGTGCATCGAAGGCAGTTTTTTCTCCTTTGGTTTCCAGAAGGATTCGCGCTTTAAACAATGCGGCTTCTTCCACGATAGCCGGTTCCTGATCTTCTTTTATCGTGTCAAGCGCCTTCAGGGCATCATCCCACTTGGACTCGCGGGAGTAAATATTTGCTGTTTGGAGCGCAGCGGCGGCCGTTAATTTCCCTTTGACTTTAGATGCGTAATCCAGAGCTTTCGGGAGCTCTTTTTCATCTGCAGCGATATCACTCAGCAAAAGATACGCGCGAGAGAGATTTTCATCGTCGGGATTATTTTTCAGGCGCTCCACGACAGATTCGAGAATCGTTTTTGCTTTCTTGACTTCAGAAATTTGAACATAGCTGATGGCAAGCGCGATCAGATAACGGTCGTCATCTCTATATTCTTTTTCTAAGACATTCAGAGCATCGAAATTTTTGGTCTGGAAGAGCAGCTGAGAATAGGCATCACGGATGCGGACGGCCTTTGGGTTTTTCTTGAGGTAGCGGGCCAGGATCTGCTCAGCTTCTTTTGGATTTGTCCGAAGCAGTGCGCTTCCGTAGGTTAAGACCGTCTCTTCGTTTTCAACGGTCCTGAAGGCGTTCTTGGAATATTTTTCTGCGGCTGAGACATTCCCGTTTAAGGCCTCCAGTCGGGCTAATCCGAGCTGAGTTTGATAAAGCTTGGAATACTTAGCGGTAACCGTTCGGAAGAAAGACAGAGCCTTAGCCTTGTCTTTCATTAAGGCCAGCTGGGTCTGGAGTTTAATAATTTCAGCGCCTTTGTCTTTGGACTTAGCCAAAAAACTCGCTGCCGTACCGGAGACCTTATCCAGTTGGTTGGAAACAATGCCGCTCGCGATAAAAGCTTCCTGAGCTTTTGGGTTGTCTGGCGAGAGCTTGATCCACTCGGAAACTGCTTTCTGAAATTCTTTCGGAGCGTTTGAGGCAAGTGCGATTTGAGCTGCGCGCTCGGCTATTCTCGGATCACCGGTTTCTTCAGCTAACGTAAGGTAGGTTTGGTAAGCCGCACCGGCCTGACCTCTCTGAAGCGCAATTTCGCTGGCGATCAGCTGAAAAAGGATTCGGCTCGTCAGCTTGACCTCGGGGATCGACGGATCAGAGGCAGCACCCTCGCTCTCTTTGACGGCAGCTTCTTCTGTCGTATTTTTTGCAGAAGCGGAAACCGGAGGTGTTGCTGCGGAATGTTCTGCGGCAATCGTTCGGCTCCCGGCCAGGGGAACGCCAAGCGCGACAAACAACGCCGAAACGAGAATAAATTTCAATTTGCCGGACACGCCAAACACCATTTTCCATAAAGAAGTTATCGATTCGGGAAGTGTAGCCTAAACAAATGAAGGCTAGCTTTTCCGCCGCAGCTTTGTTCCCAAAAAGCAAAGAACCCGCCTCTGCTGAGCGGCGGGTTCCGAACGGTCAAGGGAAAAGAGCTTAGGAAGCGCTGCGCTTCGGAAGCAGAGGTTTAGTCTCGCCTTCCAAACCGACGAGCGAAAGAACCGTCATGAGCGCCAACTGCGGACCGAGGTAAGAGTCAGTCGAGTCATACCATTCCGTCAGGCTGTGGTTGTGTCCTTCGGATCCGCCTCCGCCGATCGTGGTTGCGGGAATGCCTAAGCTAAGCGGAACATTTTGATCGGTGCTAGCGCAGTCATAGGAGCGCAGCTCAATGCCGACAGCTTTCATTGCGCCGCGTGCAGCCAAAAGAACCGGACTGGAGTCAGGCTGATCTCCGGCAGGACGATGTCCGATCGGATCGATAATGACCTTAATCTTATTTTCCTCAGCTGCGTTCCAGTGTTTGTTTTCTTCTTCGCAAGCTTCCGTCAAAAGAGGAAGAACCTGATCAACAATTTTGTTCAGCTCATCATTGTTGATGGAGCGCGTGTCAATTTCCATCGTGGCTTTTGCCGCGATGGAGTTAACGGTAGAGCCGCCGACAACGGTACCGACAGTAAAAGTTGTTTTCGGTGTTTCAGGCACATTGAGGTCGGCAATTTTTGCAATGGCGCGGCCTAATGCGTGCGTGGCACTGGGAATGCCGAATGCAGCCCAGCTGTGTCCTCCGGGTCCTTCATAGGTGACGCGGAAACGGCGGGAGCCGGTAGAACCGTGAAGAAGCTGTGCCACACAGGCAGAGTCCACGGAAATAAAACCGTCGATATGTTCCTCTTTAGAAGAGAACAAATATTTTCCGCCGCGCAGGTCACCGTTGCCTTCTTCTCCCACGCTTCCGATGAAGAGCAAATCTCCTTCGGTTCGGATATTGGAATTCTGAAGGGTACGCAGTACTTCCAACACAACAGCTAAGCCGCGGGCGTCATCCGAGATTCCGGGCGCGTAGTACTTCGTACCTTCCTGTCGGACTTTTACGTTTGTTCCGGCAGGGAAGACGGTATCGAGATGGGCGCCTAAAACTAAACGCGGGCCGTTTCCTTTGCCCGGACGAATGCCGATAACGTTGCCTTCCTTATCAATGCGGACATTGGTCAGACCCAGTTCACGGAGTCTCTCTGCGAAGTAAGCGGCTCTGACTTCTTCATGGAAAGGAGGAGCTTCGATCTCTGTCAGGGCGATCTGGTCGGCCATGGTGAGCTGCTCTTCTTCTTTAATTTGTTTCAGGGCATCTTTAACGACGGGATTGTTTTCCAGGATTTTGAAAGTTTCATTAACACTTTCGGGAAGAGGTGGCAGAACCGGGGCTTCTTTTGGCAATGGACCGGACATGTAAGCTCCTAAAAATAAAGAAACGAGCTTTTGATAATAGCTGTAAGTGGGTGATTTAACAAGAAATATCGAGTTACAAAATCTTCTATCTATTTCTAAATGTTAATTATTTGAAAAATATAGAGAAATTAACGAAAACAGGGAGGGGAGGAGCTAAGCGAACCCAAAATGAATTTTTAAGGTTGCGAAACCCTCTCAATTACTCTATCTTGCAGTAACAAACTTTTTTAAAGGAGTAATACTCATGTCTTTAGTAGGCACCCAGCTTCAGTCTTTCAGCGTCGAGGCCTTCCAAGGCTTCGAATTCAAAAAAATCACAGACGCAGACCTGAAAGGCAAGTGGTCCGTGGTTTTCTTCTACCCGGCTGACTTCACGTTCGTCTGCCCGACCGAGCTTGAGGATCTGGCTGATAACTATGCAGAGTTCAAGAAGATTGGCTGTGAAATTTATTCCGTTTCCACCGATACACACTTCACACACAAGGCCTGGCACGATTCTTCCGAGGCCATCAAGAAAGTCGAATTCCCGATGCTCGGCGATCCGACAGGCCAGATGACCCGCAACTTCGGCGTTATGATCGAAAGCGCCGGTCTTGCTCAGCGCGGTACATTCGTGATCAACCCCGAGGGCCGTATCGTTATCTGCGAAATTCATGACGAAGGCATCGGCCGCGACGCCAAAGAACTTCTCCGTAAGGTTCAGGCTGCCCAGTTTGTCGAAGCAAATCCCGGAATGGTTTGCCCGGCTAAATGGAAACCCGGTCAGAAGACTCTGAAGCCCTCCATTGATTTGGTCGGCAAGATCTAATTCTGAAATTATTCGGAATTGAATGAAGAAGGGGCCGCATTGCGGCCCCTTCGGTATTTTTAAAACTTTTATTGGACGGAGGCAACGCTCGTATCTTTGTCCAGCTGGGCCGCGATGGCCTTGCACACCTCTCCGTCCTTCCAAGCCCAAGCTCGGTATAAGAACTGACGGTATTCTTTTTCTTCCGGTGACGGTTCGGGCTGAGTTTCGTCCAAATTCTGCGAATACGTAAAGCTCAGAGCGTAGCCTTCGGAAGCTTCTTCCAAAACGATCCTTAACTGTGATTCCGCACCGGCGGCTGTCGCGTCAATCGTCGTTGTGATGGATTTTTCCGGATCTAGTTCATGGTGTTCAACGATGGTTTGACCGCCGTTTTGACCGGAAAGTTTGATTTCCAGGTCGATCTTCTCCTTTTCTCCGACTGTTTCACTCTTTAACGGCTTGCTGTCGAGGAAGAAGTCCAGGTATTCGTGTCGGTTCAGATAGGCCGTCTTGAGGGCATCCCAAACCTGTTTACGGGTTACGCCTGTCAGTTCGGGATCGATATCGCTCAAAGCGATGCTGTGTTGAAAAACCTCTTTTAGAGCCATGGCGTTAATGTTCCTTTTTTGCTGAGAGCGCGGCTTGTTCTTTGCTGCGCTGAATACGTTTTTCCAGCCAGATGCTGTACCGAGACATGATCAGGCTGAATACGAAGTAAATGATGGCAATAAACAGATAGCCTTCTAAGAAGAAATTGCGCCAATTGGGATCGCCCAAAGCAAGACGCAGACTGCCGGTCAAGTCGTACATGGAGACGATGGTCACTAAGGATGTATCCATAAACGTCGAGAGCAGATTATTCACAAACGCCGGGATGACGGTGACCAATGCCTGCGGGAGGATCACCGAAGTGTAGATTTGATATTTTGAAAGACCCAGTGACGCGGCTGCCTCATATTGTCCTTTAGGAATCGTCTGGAGACCGCCTCGAATGGTCTCTGCCATGTAAGCCGTTTGGAAAAGGACGATACCGATCACAATTCTCCAAAACGCATCGATCCTAAAACCGGGCGGGAGAATCAGCGGGAAGATGAAGGAGGCAACAAATAAAACGGTAATTAAGGGGACACCGCGCACGAGTTCAATGTAACCGATGCAAAGCATCCGGATAGCGGACATTTTGGAGCGCCGTCCGAGAGCGAGAAGGATACCCAGCGGAGTGGACGCCGTCATACCGAAAAGCGTCAGAATAATTGTCAGCGGCAGACCGCCCCAGTAGTCCGGATCAATTTTTGAAAGGCCGAAACAGCCGCCCAGCATCAGCACGAAAAAGGCGCCGAGGGCAAGAATCCAGCCGGCCGTCAGGATTTTGCAGCCGGTGCGGTTCCAAAGCTGAGGGAAAGCCGAGATGACGAGCATCAAGATAACACCGCCGGTTGCTGCTGCGGCTCTCCATTGTTCGTCGTAAGGGAAGCGGCCGAATAAGATTAAGCGCCATTTCTCCGCGACGAAGCCCCAGCAGGCCCCGTCATGATTGTTCATGCATGCTTTAAAGTCAGCTCTGAAAATGGCGTCCGCAACACCCCATTTCCAGGCATACCAGCCTGCCGCTCCGATAAGGAGGAACAAACCGATCGTCACAACGGACGCAACCGGAGAGTAGAAAAACGATCTCCAGAGGTTGGCGGGGAAAGCATTTTGAGGCTGTTTCATCGGCTTCCCCTAATAACAATTCTGTTGATGCTGTTCATCACGACAGAGATCACCAAGTTTAAGAACAGATAAACAGACATGATGATGACGATGACTTCCAGCGCCTGGCCGTTGAGGTTGATGGTCGAGTTGCCGATGGAAACCAAATCCGGATAGCCTACGACGACAGCTAAAGAAGAGTTTTTCGTGAGGTTCATGTATTGGCTTGCCAAGGGAGGGATGGCAAGCTTCAGAGCCTGCGGAAAAATGACGTAGCTGATAGCTTCCAAGCGCGTCATTCCGAGCGCCTCAGCGGCATGCCACTGTCCTCTCGGCACGGCTAATACACCTGCTCGGATAATTTCGGCGATAGACGAAGAGGTAAAGAATGTCAGTCCGATCCAAAGCGCTAAAAATTCCGGCGAGAGGGAGGCGCCTCCTTCGATTGCGAATCCCTGCAGTTCCGGTTTGGACCATCCGCCGAAGATCCCGAAGCACAGCCAGGCAGCACCTCCGACAACAAGCGCTGTCGAAAGCGAGAAAACCGTCGAAATTAAACCTGTGTAAATCTTGAGGAAAAGCGGTCGGGTTAAGAAGAAAGCTAAGCCAGCCGCGACAAAGGACCAGGTGCAAGCCGTGCTGTTCGAAGCCGGTACGGCAAATTGGAGCCCTGCCTTGGAAAGCAGACCCCATGATCCGAAATTCACCGCCTCCATGGAGTCGGGGAGAAGCTCGGTAATGATTAAGTAGATGAGTAGCAGCTGAACAATCAATGGAATGTTGCGATAAAACTCGACGTGGGCCGCGCCCAGAAACTTCAAAAGAGGATGTTTGGACAGCCTCATTAAGCCGATGATGACGCCGAGCACTGTCGCCGTAATGATGGATACGACGGAAACCTTAATGGTATTGAGCAGCCCGACAAGAAAGGCTTTGAAATAAGCTTCCGTAGAACTAAAGGAGATGAGAGACTCACCTATTTCAAAACCTGCCTGTTCATGAAGAAAGGCGAAACCGGAATGGATATTTCTAGCCGCGAGATTGGCAGAAATATTAAAGATGAAGCTGCCGAAAATGATGGTGAGGACAACAAGAATGGCCGACTGCCAAATAAATGCCTTGCGCTTTCTGCTCGCTTCTCTTCTGTGCCAAGCGGCGTCACCGTGCGGGTGATTCATTATCTGTACTAACTGGTTTTTAATACTGCGGAATTGCGGCAGGAATCTCGAGATTCAGTGCCGCAATCAAATATAAATCAAAAACGGAATCGATTAACGGACGGGAGGCGCGTAGAGGATGCCGCCGTTGGTCCACTGGTTATTGATTCCGCGGGGAAGTGCCAGCGGAGTCTTAGGCCCTAAGTTTCTTTCAAAACTTTCACCGTAGTTACCGACCTGTTTAACGATGCGGTAAGACCAATCTTTATCCAGGCCGAGGAGTTTGCCCATATCTTCGCCAGAGCCGAGGAGGCGTTTCACGTTCGGATCGGTCGAAGTCTTGCGGAGCTCATCTGCATTAGCCTGAGTGATGCCTTTTTCTTCTGCTTCGATGAATGCATTCAGCACCCAGCGGGCGATCTGGAACCATTCGTTATCGCCGCGGCGGACTGAAGGTCCGAGCGGTTCTTTAGAAATGACTTCAGGCAGGATGACGTAATCATCCGGATTAGCTGCTTTTGTTCTTGCACCGGCCAGGTCACTCATATCGGTTGTGTAGACCTGACATCTGCCGGAGAGGAAAGCGCCCTGAGTGGCTTCCGTGGTGTCGAAAAGAACGGCTTTGTACTTCATGCCGTGAGACTTGAAGTAGTCGGCGACGCTGGGCTCGCTGCTGGTTCCGGATTGGACACAGATAGTGGCGCCGTTGAGCTGCTTAGCGGATTTTACGTTTAATTTTTTAGGAACTAAGAAGCCTTGACCATCGTAATAGTTGGTTCCCACAAAGACAGCGCCCAAAGAAGCATCACGGGTCAGATTCCAGGTTGTATTTCTGGCAAGCACATCGACTTCACCGGCCTGAAGAGCGGAGAAACGCTGCGGGGAGTTCAGAGGAACGAATTTAACTTTATTGGCGTCGCCCAGAACTGCTGCGGCCAATGCACGGCAGTAATCGACGTCCAAGCCCGTCCAATTGCCTTTGCTGTCCGCATTAGAGAAGCCGGGTGCAGCGGTGTTGACGCCGCATACGACAACATCGTTTGCCTTAACTTTGTCTAAGACCGGACCTGCGAAAGCAGGGGCGGCAAGAGAGAGGGATACGGCCGATAAGGCGCCGGCCAGAATGGTTTGATTCATTTGAGATTCTCCGGTTGGAAAGATGATTAATTTTTAACACATAGAAACCCGCTTCAACCGTCTTTGAGGGAAAACTTGTGGGTACCGCATTTCATCTCAGCGGAATTATCGAATAGATACCCATTTTTAGACGGTCGGGAGATTAATTCGCGTTAAAAGGTACACACTGAGACGATCACACAAGGGACTTGTTATGGAATACAAGGATTACTACAAAATTTTAGGCGTGGATCGCTCGGCTTCGGAAGCCGATATTAAAAAGGCTTTCCGGAAACTGGCACATAAATATCACCCGGATGTCTCCAAAGAAAAGGATGCTGAAGCCAAGTTCAAGGATGTGAACGAGGCCTACCAAACCCTGTCCGATCCGGAAAAGAAGGCCGCTTATGACCAACTCGGCCAGCGCAGAGAAGGCAGCAGCTTTGAACCGCCACCCGGATGGGGCGGTTTCGGAGGCGGTGCTTCCCACGGCTTTGAAGGCTTTGATTTTGGCGGCGGCGGATTCGATTTTGCTGATTTGTTCTCTCATATGGGAGGCGGAGCCCGTGCCGCACGTCCGCAGGCTGGTGAGGATCTGAACGCAGAAGTTCAAATTACTCCTGAGCAGGCCTTTAACGGAACGACCGTAAGCATTTCTCTGCGCGAGCCTGAAGAAACGACTGACGGTCGGGTACGCCATGTCACTAAGACCTTAGAAATTAAGGTTCCGGCTGGCACGATCGACGGACAGAAGATGAGAGTGACAGGCAAGGGCGGTCCGGGCTACAACGGCGGTCCGAACGGGAACCTGTACATCACCATCAACATCATTGAAGAGGGCCGCTTTAAGGTTGAAGGAAGAGACGTCTATCAGACGGTTCCTCTGGCCGACTTTGAGGCTGTTTTAGGCGCTGAGGTCGTTGTGCCGACGCTCTCCGGCGGAAAGATTTCCGTCAAGATTCCGGCTGGCGCCAAGGCAGGACAGAAGATTCGTATCGGCGGCAAGGGCTTCCCGAACAAGAAAGGACCGGCAGGCGACATGTATTTGCTGATCTCGATCGTTGTTCCGCCTGCTCCTTCTGACGAGGTGAAAGAGCTCTATCAGAAGATAGCCGAAGCCTCGAAATTCAACCCGAGAGAAAACCTGTAGGAGATAAACGATGAGTCAGATGATTGTTACAGAAGTGCAGACCACGTTCAGTCCCGAAGAACTGCAGGAAGTAAGCGGGCTGCCCGCCGAGATTTTTAATGAGATTAAAGATCTGGGCGCGTTAGATGAATTTTTAGACCACGGCCGATATGTCTCCCGCAGTTTTTTGGTGATTCGTAAGGCAGCCAGACTGCGCAGAACCTTTGATCTCCAGAGTGACGCATTGGCGCTATTGATCCATTACATGGCCGAAGCCGATGCGCTCAAGGATCAAATCAGACATTACCAGCTTGGGAACATCAATCCTTACTTGTAAGAGAAATCGCTGAATCTTCTTATGTTTGGACGTTCCTTTTGGTAGGCTTATACGGGAAAGGAAAGAACAAACATGGATTTATCTTTAAAACTTCTATCTATCTTCGCTCTGATCGTGGCGGCCGCCTACTTCGCCATATCGGAAATCTCTCTAGCCGGTTCTCGCCGAGTCAGACTGACTCAAATGGCCGAGAACGGTGATAAGCGCGCTCAGGAAGTCATCAATCTGCAGGAAAAACCGGGACCGTTTTTCTCTGTTATTCAAATCGGCATTAATGCGGTCGCCATTCTAGGCGGTATCGTCGGTGAAGCCGCTTTCACAGATGTGTTTGCCGGTCTGTTCAAATGGTTTGTTCCCGCACAGTATCTAGAGACAACGTCGTTTTTGTGCTCATTCCTCCTGATCACGATGTTGTTCATTATCTTTGCCGATCTCTTGCCGAAACGCATCGGTCTGACGAATCCGGAGAAAATTTCCGTACGCCTGATCGGTTCAATGCAGGTGCTCATCAAAGTTTTGAAACCGTTCGTTTGGCTTCTGACGGTTATTTCCAATGCGCTCATGAAGCTCTTTGGTCTTCCGACTCAAAACAAAAACAAAATTACCAGTGAAGATATCGTCGCGACGGTAGACGCGGGAGCGGCTGCCGGCCTGATCGCGCCGAGCGAACAGGCTGCGATTGAAAACGTGATGGACTTGGAAAGCCGCTTGGTGCCGAGCGCGATGACTGCACGTGAATATGTTGTGTACTTCACGCTCGATGAGAGCTATGAAAGTATCGCAAAGAAGATTGCTTCCAGCCCCCACAATAAATTCCCCGTATGCGACCGGGATATTGACCACGTCATAGGCTATGTGGATTCCAAAGATATCCTTCGCAGAGTGATTGAAGGGAAGACTTTTTCTCTCAAAGATCAAAACTGCATTTCCTCTCTTCCCGCCGTCCCTGATTCGCTGACATTATCCGAAGTCCTCGATCTCTTTAAAACCCAGCGCTCCGACTTTGCGGTGGTGCTGAATGAATACGCTTTGACCGTCGGTGTGATTACCTTGAACGACATTATGAGCACCGTCATGGGCGAATTCGTTCTGACGCCGGACGAGGCCCAGATTGTTCAGCGTTCTGACGGCTCTTGGCTGATCGACGGCGCAACGCCGATCGACGATGTTGAGCGAGTTTTCGATTTCGGTCAACTGCCGGAAGACGAAACCTATGAAACCTTGGCCGGCTTCATGATGTATATGCTTCGTAAGATTCCGAAGTTAACGGACCACATCGAATACGGCGGATATCGCTTTGAGGTCATCGACGTAGAGCGTCACAGGATTGACCAGATCTTGGTGACCAAGATCGGCTCGAAGGACGAGGATAAGAAACCCGAGCCCTCGGAACAGTCTACGGAACCGGGAAAAGAGGCCCCAGCGTCTGAGGACGAACAGGATAAATAAAATGAAATCGGGAGGCTGATCCTCCCAATTTCACTTAACAAAACTTCTTCAAACAGTCTTAGGCTTCGGCTTTCCTGACAGTCTTGGAAGCGGATTTTCTAGCGCCGGCAGCCGCCTTCTTATCGCCGGTCTTTTCCTCAAATTTAAATCCGATCTTGCCTTTGCTGTCCGTGACCAAATAAGCTGAGAATTTTCGCTTGGTTCGGTTGGAGACAAAGTCGTGAAGAAGATCCGTCGATCCGGTGGAAAGAAGCTTGCTCATCTCTTCGCGGCTGATCGGCTGCTGCAGAATGACCTTCGAGCTGCGGAAAGTGCACTTTTTCTTAGCGTTCGGGTCGATATGGTCTTCGCAAACATAGGCATTTTCCGTTTCGTAGACGTTCTTGCCGCAAACAGGGCATTTTCCTACGGGTTCGGTTTTGCGAAGTTCTTCCACGTCGACGGTCTCGCGTTCCGGTTTTTCCCCGAAATCGAAGTCGATCTTGTAGTCGGGCGCCGGTCCGAGCTTCAGTACGGCTGAGAACGGACGTCCCATTTTGCTGATAAAGCCTTCCAGCGGGCCGATCTGCCCTTTTGTAAGCAGCTCATCCACTTCTTCCGGTGCAAAAGTTCTGCCGCCCGGATGTTTGGGAATGCTGTAGTCGCATGAGGTGCACGCAAAGCGTCGGTAGTTTTCGACAATCTTCCCGCCGCACTTCGGACAGGGCGCCTTCAGGGTGGCCGGATTGCTCAGAGGAACCGTGTCGGCACCGTAGCTTTTTGCCCGATCCACAATACTGCAGGTGAGCTCGCCGATTTCTTTCATAAAGTCCTTGCGGGAAAGCTGTCCTTTTTCGATCTGGGACAATTTGTATTCCCACTCACCGGTGAGTTCAGCCTCGGAAAGCGTCTCGATGTTCAACCCTTTGAGGAGCGTAAGAAGCTGGGAAGCTTTAGCCGTCGGGATCAGCTCGCGTCCTTCACGAATCAAGTAGCTCTGAGCGATAAGTCCTTCGATAATGGCCGCGCGTGTAGCCGGGGTTCCGATGCCTTTCTCGGACATTGCATCACGCAGTTCTGCTTCTTCCACGGTCTTTCCGGCGTTTTCCATTGCGCTCAGCAATGAAGCTTCCGTGTAACGGGCAGGCGGTTTAGTTGCGAGTCCCAGAGCATCCGATTTGACGGTGAGCGGGGTTTCACCCTTGGCAACAGGAACTAATTCACTGCCGGAATCCTCGCTTGTGCGGCCGTAAACTTCCAGCCAGCCGGGATGCTGCATCACTTTTCCTTCGCTCACGAAGTGATAGTCCTCGACCACTGTTGTGCGCGTCGTATTGAGGAACTGAGCCGGCGGATAAAAAACAGCGATAAAGCGTTTCGTCACCAAGTCGTAAATTTTCTGTTCTACCTCCGACAAAACGCTTTTGGGTTCCTGGCCGGTCGGAATAATGGCGAAGTGATCACTGATCTTGGCATTATTGAAGATCTTTTTAGTGAACACGACGTAGTTATCCTTCAGGGCCTTTTGTGCGAACTTGCCGAGGGAGGATGTCTGAGCGACGACGCTCAAAATCTCTTTAACCGTCGGAAGGTAATCTTCCGGCAGTGCGCGGGCATCCGTACGAGGATAAGTCAGCAGTTTGTGCTTTTCGTAGAGTGCCTGGGCAATCGACAGCGTTGTCTTGGCAGAGAAGCCGAAGCGTGAGTTGGCTTCGCGCTGAAGTGTCGTCAAATCATACAAGGCAGGGCAGGAAGAAGTTGAAGGTTTGGACGTCTCGGTGGCTGTGCCCTTTTTGCCTCTGACCGCATCGGCAATTTTCTGCGCATCCTCCGCAGCCCAAAGTCTTTCCGCTTTTAAGTCCGGATCCGAGCTCTTTTTAAAGTCGGGATCAAAATATTTGCCTTCGTATACGCCGGCATCAACTTTGAAGTCGGCGTGCACTTCCCAGTAATTACGGGGAGCAAAACTTCTGATCTTTTCTTCGCGGTTAACCACGAGGGCTAGCGTCGGTGTCTGAACTCTGCCGACGGTCGTCAGGAAAAAGCCTCCGTCCTTACTATTAAAAGCCGTCATAGCGCGGGTACCGTTGATGCCTACCAGCCAGTCGGCCTCCGAGCGGCTCTTGGCAGCGTCTGCCAAAGGCTGCATCTGTGCGTCCGTGCGCAGATGTTTGAAGGCATCGAGGATTGCGCCCTTTGTCATGGACTGCAGCCACAGACGGTAGATCGGTTTCTTATTTTTTGTCGCTTCCATGATGTAGCGGAAGATCAGCTCACCCTCGCGTCCCGCATCACAAGCGTTTATGACTTTATCGACCTCTTTACTCTTAAGGAGTTTTTTGAGTCCGTTTAGCTTAGTTTCAGACTTTTTAATCGGGGCGAGATCAAAGTGAGAGGGGATGACAGGGAGATTAGCGAAGCTCCATTTGCCTCTTTTTACTTCGTATTCTGCCGGTTCCTTGAGCTCAAGCAGGTGACCTACTGCGGAAGCAACAATATAAGAATCCCCCTCGTAGTGGTCTCCGACTTTCTTTAAGCCGCCGATAGCCCGTGCGATGTCTCCTGCAACTGACGGTTTTTCGGCAATGACAAGTGTTTTGCCCATTTTTAATCCAATAATTATGTACTTATGTCTTTTTCTAAATTAGCACTTTTTCAAAGAAGCGGTTATTTCTTTTCCGTTAATCAACATGTAACAGGTGTTTTAGTGTGTATATAAGTAGTTATAAGTAATTGCCGTGGCGAGTATTATTAAAGGTTTACTGACAATAAAGTGATTTTTGGAGCATAACGTTGGCTTTACTTCCGATTCTTAAATATCCTGATCCGCGTCTTGCCACGAAGGCAGCCGTGGTGACGGAGTTTGACGACAAACTCAAGCAGCTTGCCGCCGATATGGCCGAAACTATGTACAAAGCTCCCGGTGTAGGTCTTGCTGCGACACAGGTTGACCGACATATTCGTTTAATTGTGATCGATATCACCGAAGAGAAAAACGATCTTAAAGTTTTAGTCAATCCGGAGCTGGTTGAGTCCAGTGAGGAGACTAAGCCTTGGGAAGAGGGCTGCTTATCTCTGCCCGGCATTTACGACAAGGTCACTCGCCCGGCAAAAGTAAAGGTTAAGGCTCAGGATCTCGAAGGCAACTTTTTTGAATTGGAATGCGACGGGCTGCTGGCTGTCTGTGTTCAGCACGAAATGGATCATTTGGAAGGGACGGTCTTCGTAGACCACCTGAGCATGCTTAAGAAACAGCGCATTCGTCACAAGATTCGTAAGATGCGTCTGGAAGAAGAACGAGCTGCCAAGGAAGAAGCCTGATCTAGGCTTCCGCCTGCCAAACGTGAGAGGCGATCGCTCTAGTAATTGTCTCGAAGTGAATCGGCGGCAAATCGTGTCCCATGCGCGGCAAGGCCAGAAACTCAGATTTCGGGATGAGGTCGGCCACTTCCTTCCCCGCTGCGAGCGGAAGAAGAGGATCGTCCTCTCCGTGAATAACTAATGTCGGCGCGGTGATACGAGCGATATCACTTGAGCGGTCCCCGCTCGCAAGAATTGCCAGCAGCTGTCGTTCTCCGGCAGTTTGATCAATTTCATAGCGGCTCATCTCGTGGAGTAGCTCATGTTTTTCCTGAGCGGTGTATTCGTAGCTCGGGCTTTTCAGAGTCATAAATACTCTTTCCAGATGCTTCTCTCCTTCTTCGGTGGAGAGATCGCTCGAGTGCATCAAGATTGAATAAATTGCGCGCAGTTTTCCAAAGCCCGTTCTCGGGTTGCCTGAGGCCGACATAATAGAAGTAAGGGACGCGACTCGGGAGGGCCGGATCGATGCAAGGGTCTGACCGATCATTCCTCCCATCGAGGCTCCTACGACATGCGCTCTTTGAGCTTTAATTCATCCAGCAGCTGCACTAAGTCGAGGGCCATATCTTCGAGGAGATAGGGTGCTTGGACCGGCAGGCGAAGAAGAGTCCTTCCGATGGGCAGGAACGGAGATAGACGTTTTCAGATGAGAAAAGTGCTCGGATAAGCCTGCATCTCGGTTATCCACGGTGATGACGCGAAGGCTTTTTCCAAGAGCATGGAAATAAAGCTCCGAGGCCAGCCCGCTGCCGGCATTCCCAGACCCATGATTAAGAGGACGGCCGGAAGCTGTTTATCGCCGAATACCTCGTAGTGAAAGCGTCCCGTTTTAAGTGAGCAAAGGCATGAGCAAACCACCGAAAATAGTCAGCTTTGATTATGAAACAATCGGCTTCGTCATTACAATTTCAATTCTGATTCGGGTTAAGAGGACAAGATGAGAGTTATTTTGCAGGAACGCCGGAGTTTGCGGCTAAAGCTTTAGAAGCATTAATTCAGAGTGAACATGAAGTAGTGATGGTTTTATCTCAGCCGGACCGACCCGCAGGGCGCGGCCGCAAGCTGAAAGAAAGTGCCGTGAAGGCGCTGGCCAAGCAGCATAATATTCCGGTTTACACCCCGCTTTCCCTCAGAGTCGAAAAGGCGGTGAAGAAACCGCCGAAGTCCTGACAAAGATGCAGGAGGCGAAAGCGGACGTTCTTGTGGTGGCTGCTTACGGCCTTATCGTTCCTCAGTTTGTTCTTGATATTCCCTCGGGCGTTCTGCCTCAGAAGTTCCCGACGTTAAAGGCTGTAAATATTCACGGCAGTCTTCTGCCGGAGTGGCGAGCGCTGCACCGATTGCGCGAGCCATTGAGCGCGGAGACAAGGAAACGGGCATTACATTGATGCAGGTGGATGCGGGGCTTGATACTGGTCCGATGCTGATGAAACGTTCCGTTGAAATTACGCCTGAGGATACGGCCGGCGATCTTACCGAGACGCTTTCTCGCCTCGGAGCCGAGATGCTGATCGAGTATTTGCGGAATCCTGAAGCCTATCCTCCGATTTCTCAGCCCGAAGGCGCAACCTACGCCTCTAAACTCTCAAGGCAGAAGGCAAGATCGACTGGACGGCGTCCGCCGATAAGATCGCTGATAAGGTGAGAGCCTTTAACCCGGTTCCGGCTGTTTCTGCGCCTGCGGTGACGAAGTACTTAAGATTTGGATGGCTTTGCCGAGCCGGAAAGAAAACCGGCGAGACCCGGGCACGGTTATTGAAAGCAGCGCGAAAGGAATTTTGGTTGCCTGCGGTGACAGTACCGTTTTGCGTATTACTCGTCTGCAGAGACCCGGCGGAAAGCAGCTGGATGTTCGAGACTTTATTGCCGGTCACGCCTTTCCAAAGGAGAAGTTCTTAAATGAGTTCTGCTGCCTTAGCTGTCACTCTTACACAGACGATACCGCTTTGGATCGGAGTCAAAAAGGTCTCTCGATAGAGAAGGTGCTTGAAGGACTGCCGAAAGATTCTGAAAACAGAAGCGCCTGCCAAAGCGTTCTGTATACGGCCGTACGTCAAAGGGCTCTTCTGCAAAAGCTCTTCGGATCTTATCTCGCGTGCGCCTGCAGATGATGTATTGGCGCTCATTGAGCTTGCTCTCGGTCTTTTGAGCGAGGGAAAAGAAAAGCCCTTTACCGTAGTTAATGAAGCGGTGGCAAGCGAAGCATTCCCGCAAAATGGTGAAGGCGGCCAATTTCGTCAATGCAATATTGAGACGATTCGGTCGTGAAAAGACCGAACTTTTAGTGAAGGCCGAAAAGCAGCCGACGGTTCGTTTCAACGCACCCGATTGGTGGATTCGCCGCTACGAAGCGGTGTTTGGTGAGCAAACGCCTGAAATTTTGCGCTCCAGCAAAGCATCCGCCGATGACGCTTCGCGTTAATACTGGAAAACTTCTGTAGAAGAAGCTCAGGCCAAGCTGGAAAACGGGATCCCCGCAGAGCGGGTAGGCAAGTTTGGTTTGATTCTTCTGTCTCCGAGGCCGGTGAAAGACGTTCCCGGTTTTCTTGAAGGAGAGGTCTCGGTGCAGGATGCCGGAAGCCAGTTGGCGAACTTCTCGACGCCAAGGAAGGAATGCGTGTCTTAGACGCCTGCGCGGCACCGGAGGAAAGACGGCTCACAGCTTGGAGCTGGCCGACGTGGATATGACTGCGCTTGAAATTGATCCCAAGCGTGCCTCCCGAATCACCGAAAATCTTGACCGACTGGGCCTAAAGGCAAAAGTAACGGTGGCTGACGCAGGCGATCCTAAAATGGTGGGACGGCCGTCCTTTGAGAGGATTCTGCTGGATGCCCCTTGTACGGCTTCAGGTATTGTGAGAAGACACCGGACATCCCCTGGTCGAGAAAGCCCGAAGATATTGCCAAACTTGCGCGGACTCAGGGAAGCTTCTGGAAACCATGTGGCCCCTCTTGGCAAATAATGGCAGAATTCTATATGCCGTCTGCTCGGTTTTCCTGAGGAGGGACCCCGCGGAATCGAAGCATTTTGCGCTCGCCATCCCGATGCCAAGCTGATTCCGATCGGTCCGGAGGGCGAAAACCTTTATCGCTTTCCCCGCTGAGGGGCCTGAGACTCCGGCTCTGTTTGGCCCGCTACGCATGACGGATTCTTTTACGCTTTACTTGAGAAGATTTGATGTCCCTGAAGAAACTGCTTGCGATCACTCTCCTGGCCATGAGCACGAGTCTCAGTGCTTTGGCCTCGGACGTCGTCGTGCCCGTCGATCCTGTCATTGAAGGGCAGGAGGTGCCGGCAAAGGGTCTGTATTTCAGCAAAGCAGTTTTGAATTTGAGCTCAGCTCTGAGGTTGAGGATGTTCTCCAGCGCGGGATCACACTTTATTTTGTGATTGAAGTGGAAGTGGAGAAGAAACGCTGGTATTGGTTTGATCGGTCGATTTGCGGCATCAAGGAGACCATTCGCCTGAGTTTTAATCCTCTGACGCGCAGTTATCGCGTCGCGATCGGAGGAATGACGCAGAGTTTTTCCTCTTGAGGGCGCCCTGAGATTTATTAAAACAATTAATAATCTTTACGTCGGTTCCTACCGAAATCTCAACCCGGAAGATTATGAGGCGCGGGCTCGTTTTATTTAGATACCTCCAAACTTCCTCGCCCCTTCCAAGTCACGCTGAAAAAGGACGACGGCTGGAATTTGAATTCGGGATGGTTTGACGCCGAAATTAAGGGCGCCGGGGAGAAATAAATGTCCAAGTACTTCCGGCTTGGGCTGATCGCCGTGATCGGTGTGAGCTGCGTACTGCTCTTTCTTCTGGTTTTGGCCAGTCAGAACAGCACATTTTGAAAAGTACTACACACTGCTTCTTTGGCTCAACACCATCATCGCGCTGGTATTTCTCGGCCTCGTCTGCGTTCTCTTATATCGGCTCTACCGCAGGGCTCAAAAGAAAAGTACCTCTCTAAATTTGCACTGGCTCTCGGCTAACCGGTGTCGTGCCGGAATTTTGATTTTGCGACTTCCGTGCAGTTTCTTCATACTTCCGTCGAGTCCTGGTTCGACGTCCGAGTCGAACGCGCACTGGACTCCGGCCTAACCCTGGGCAGAGAAGTCGTGGAGAACTTTCAGAGTTCTCTGCGGCAAAAGCCCGCACTATTGCCAACGAAATCTCCGAGACACCGCCGGCCAATTGGATGACGGTGCTGGATGCAGCGCGGGAACGACAGGGCCTGCAGGAAGCCGTGCTGGTTAACTCCGCAGGTAATTTCATTACGGTCAGCGCGAGCTCATTCAGAAGTCTCGTTCCCAGCGTGCCGACAAATCGTGTTCTTCAAACCGTGCGGACGCGCGGCTTTGGCGCAAATCGACGACGAGGTCGGCGGTATGCAGAAGGCTCGGGTCATCGTACCTGTACCTTCGGTTGAGAGCATTGCCTCCTTTGCCTATCGAACCGAACAGCCGGACTACCTAAAGGGCCGCTCTTCTGTCCTACAGGCGGCAGGTTCGGAAACCGTCTTCTTGAAGTCGTGGATAACGTTCCTCCTCTCTGTCTACCAATGCCGAGACGCTGATGAACGGGTATCGGGATTATCAGGAAATGGTATTAGCCCGTGCGGGTCTGAATAATATTTATCTGATTTCTCTGACCCTCGTTCTGCTTCTTTCCATGTTCGGTGCGATTGCCCTTTCGGTGATTATGGCCAACCGTATCAGCCAGCCGCTGATGATGCTCCTGGAAGGAACCAGAAAGGTTGCAGAAGGCAAATATGACCTTATTCCCGAAGTTAAGGCCGATGACGAAGTCGGAGAACTGGCGCGCTCTTTTAACCGCATGACAGAGCAGCTGGCGCAGACGCAGGCCGACTTGGTGCGCCGCGGGCGGAACTTGAACAGGCCAAGAGTTATTTGGAGCGCATTTTGGCAAAGATGTCTTCGGGCGTTATTGTGCTTAATAACGATAAGAAGATTATTTCTGCGAACTCCAGCGCCTCCAGAATTCTAGGTATTCCGCTGACTGATCGTTTGGGGTCGGAATTTGCACAGGCGATTCCGGGTTTGCCTCGGAGGTCGTCGAAAACTTATGGCGCAAACAGATGAACGCAACGATATCACGCTTCAGTGCGAGTATCAGCGTCCAGAGAACGCGGTAACGAAACAGAATCTCTTTGCGAGAGCTACACGCCTTCCGATTGGTGACGCTCAGGGATATTTGATTGTTTTGATGATGTGACCGCGCTTGTGTCCGCACAGCGAACCGAAGCGTGGGCGAGGTAGCGCGCCGTTTGGCCCATGAAATCAAGAATCCGCTGACGCCGATTCAATTGGCCGCAGAGCGTGTCGAGATGAAAATCGGCGCCAAACTCGAGGGTCGTGACAAGGAGATCCTCGAGCGCGCGACAAAGACGATCGTCAATCAGGTTACGGCCATGAAGCAGATGGTCAATGATTTCCGTCTCTATGCCAAGATCGGTGCCCCGCACTATGACAAGCTTGATCTGAAAGCGTTTGTTGAAGAGGTTGTGAAGTTTTACCAGGCAGCAGGTGTTCATATCGATTTATTCCTTCAGCCGGGAATTCCTCCGATTGAAGCGGATCAGAATCAGCTTCGTCAGGTCTTCCACAATCTTTGTCGAATTCGATGGAGGCGGTACCGGATAAAGACAAACTGGTGGTCAGCATTCGGGCTTCTGTCGTGACGGACGAGGCGGGCGATGTCGAAGGCGTGGAACTGGATGTTTCCGACAACGGTCCGGGCTTTACCGATCAAATTCTTGAGCATGCGTTCGAGCCCTACGTCACGACGAAGTCCTCGGAACGGGCCTGGGTCTTGCGACAATTAAAAATTGCTGAGGAGCACGGCGCGATGGACTGCTGCTGAAAACCGCAAAGATGCGGATGGAAATGTCTGCGGCGCAAGGCTTATCTTCGTTTTCACCGTCTTTGGCACGAACAAAGCCGACCGAATTGATTTGGTTCGGTAAAATGAAAAGAATTGTTTTATTACAAATAGAAAAACATGGCAGTAATTTTGGTTGTTGACGACGAAATCGGAATTCGGGAACTTCTTTCTGAAATCCTTTCCGATGAGGGCTACGGAGTTCTTTGGCAGAGAATGCAAGTGCGGCAAGATCTGCAATGACACAGCACCCGGATTTGGTTCTGCTTGATATTTGGATGCCGGACAATGACGGTGTCTCTCTTCTTAAGGAGTGGAATGCGACCGGCCAGCTTAATGTTCCGGTGATTATGATGAGCGGCCACGCTACGCTGGATACGGCTGTAGAGGCAACGAAATTCGGCGCTGTAGATTTTCTGGAAAAGCCGATTGCTCTGTCCCGACTGATCAGCTCGGTGAAAGAGGCGCTGGCTAAAAGCCCTAAAGAACCCAAGATCGGAGCTGCTGCTCGTCCGCAATACACCCGAGCCGAACCGGCACCGATCCGCACCGGCGTCCAGGCGCCTATTCCGGCAGCTCCTGCCCCGGTTCAGTCGCAGGACAAATCGGGCAGTGCGCCAGTTTCAAGCTTCTTGATCAGGTGGATTTTGCGCCCCGCTCAGAGAGGCAAGAGACCAATTCGAACGCATTTATTTCTTGAACCTCTTAAAACGCGAAAATAATAGTATTACGCGGGTGGCCAGTTTCGCAGGACTGGAGAGAACGCATCTGTATCGCAAGCTAAAGCAGTTAGGAATCGAAGTCGGCAAGATCGGCAGCAAAAGAGTAATCCTTTGCTTTGAGTAATTAAGGAGGAGAAATGCGGATTCTGATCATCGGAGCGAAAGTCGGCTCCTCCGTCGCCGGCAATCTGGTGTCCGAGTCCAACGACATCACGATCGTGGACACCAATAAGGCTAAGATTGCCGAAATTCAAAGTAATTATGACTTACAGGGCATTGTCGGAGACGCGACTTCTCCTTCTGTTCTCGCAGACGCCGGCGCCGTAGACGCCGACATGATCATTGCGGTCACCGCAAATGATGAAACTAATCTGGCTGTAACGCTGATTGCCGAACAGCTTTTCAACGTTCCGTCCCGCATTGCCCGAGTCCGCAATGATGAGCTCAGAGAGTATCCGGCGCTTCTGTCGACCTCCGGTTTCCGTGCCACTTCGGTTATTTGGCCGGAGGAAGCAATTACTAACTACATTGTTCAGCTGATTACGTATCCTGAGGCGCTTCAGGTTATTGAGTTCTCCGACGGCGACGTCGTGCTGATGTCGGTAAAGATCGTGAGTTCCTCAAAAATGTGCGGACGTCCTGTTAGTGCACTTCAGGACGAACTGCCGAGGGTCAAGGTTCAAATCGTTTCCATTTATCGTCAGAAGTACCGGCTGGATGATATCGACGGGAAGACGGTTCTTGAGGCCGGAGACGAAATTTTCTTCCTTACAACGAAAGCCTGTGCGCATGCCGTCGTGAAGACCTTCCGAGTAAAGACGCGTCGCTCCGACCGAGTCATGATCGTGGGCGGCGGCAGTCTGGGACTGCAGCTCGCAAAAGCTCTGGATCAGGTCGAAACGGTTTCGGGAGACGCCTATAACGTCAAGATCATTGAGTCCGACCTTCCCGCGCCAGTTCTTATCTCAGAATCTTTCCAGCTCCGTTCTCGTACTGCACGGAGATATGACGGACGAAAGCTTGTTCGTCGATGAAGGTATTGCCAACACGGATCTTTTGTCGCGGTCAGCAATGACGATGAAGACAACATCATGAGCTGTCTCTTAGCCAAGAAACTCGGCGCTCATCGTGCGATTACGCTGATTAACCGTACCGACTATATTGACTTGGTTGAGGGAACGAGCATTGATATTGCGTTCTCACCCACGGAAGCAACGCTCTCGGACCTGTTGCGTCATATTCGTCAGGGCGACGTACTGTCGGCTCATACGCTTCGCAGAGGAGGCGCTGAGGTGATGGAAATCGTTGCGCACGGCTCGGCAAAACTCGAAGGTCATCGGCCGGACCGTCGATAAGATCGCGATGCCTCAGGGCACGGCGATCGGCGCATTCTGCGAACCGTCAGCGGTGTTCAGGAAGTATTTATGGCCAACGAAGTGCCTGAGGTGCTCGACGGGGACCAAGTGATTGTCTTTATGGGCAACAAGCGCCAAATTTCCGAAGTGGAAAAACTTTTCGCTCCTTCCGTAGGGTTCTTCTAAGATGCCTGCCGCCCGTCCTTCGTTTAATGCTGCCCCGTACTTAACGTTCTGGGACCGATCATCATCGGCTTTTCTCTGTCGATGCTGATTCCGCTGGCATTGTCGTTATGGAAGAAGGACGGGCCTCTGCAGGTTTTGAAATCGCGTTTTGCATTACTTTTTCACCGGGCTGCTGATGTGGCTTCTGACGCGGCGCTATAAGCGAGAGCTGATTCCTCGAGACGGCTTCTGGTGACCATGGCTTGGTCCTTCTGGCGCTGGTGCGACTATTCCTCTTTATGTCAATATCGAAGGGATCTCATTTGTCCACGCATTTTGAGGCAACCTCGGGTATCACAACCACCTGCGGCACGATTCTCTCCGGATTAGACCGCCTGCCGCTCAGCGTGAACTTTTGGCGGTGCTTCCTCGCTTGGATGGGCGGTATCGGAATTCTGGTGATGGCGGTAGCCGTGCTTCCTCTGTTGGGTGTCGGCGGCTCGCAGATTTTCCGAGCGGAAAGCTCAGGCCCGATGAAAGAAGGCCGTCTCACGCCCCGAATTGCAGATACCGCCAAAGCTTTCTACAACATTTATTTGGCGATTTCCGTGGCATGCGCCGTCTGCTATCACTTTGCAGGAATGGACTGGGACGACGCCATTATGCACACCTTTACCACGGTGTCTCTGGGCGGCTACTCCAGCCACGATGCCGGCTTTGCCTATTGGCCGGGAAGAGCCGTGGACTGGGTCTGTGTGGTTTTCTTATTGATCGGAGGCATCAACTTCTCGATGCACTTTATTGCCTGGAGAAAACTGTCCCTGAAGGTTTACCTGAAAGACGTCGAAACGTGCGGCTGGATCGGAACAGCGGCACTTATTTCGATTTTGCGTCCTTCATGCTGGTCTATTCGAAGACGTATACGAATGTCTACGACGCGATTTATTACGGTGTGACAAATACGGTTTTCGTGATCAGTACCGGCGGCTTTGCCAACACCAATTACGGAGAATGGCCGCTTGTTGTTCAGCTCATGATTTTATTCGGGTCTTGTTTTGCAACCTGCGCAGGGTCCACGGGCGGCGGCTTCAAGATGATCCGAGCGATTGCCTTGGTTAAGCAGGGCAACTTGGAATTTAAGCGCATTCTTCACCCGCGTATGGTTCGGCCTCTGATCATCGGAAACAAGGTCATTGATAAGCAGATTATCTTTTCAGTGATGGCGTTCTTAATGCTCTATACCGTGATTGCTCTGATCAGCACGATCGTCTTTCTGCTTTCCGGACTGGACGGCCTTACTTCGTTCTCCGCAGCGCTGGCCTGTCTGAATAATCTGGGACCGGCCTTGGGGAGCCTCGGACCATCTTATAACTTTACGTCGCTGTCTGACTTCCAAGTTTTATTCTGCTGCTTCCTAATGGTTATCGGCCGTCTGGAGCTGTTTACCGTCCCGTTCTCTTTACCCGCGGATTCTGGAGAGCCTAAACATCAAGAAGGGGGGCAAACAAAAGGACGGTGTGCGCCGTCCTTTTCTGACTTTATAGGTAAAGAGCCGGGGTCTTAAACGCCCCACACAACAGGTGTCGTCCTTTAAGCTCAGTTCAAACATTTCCAGCAGCGGATAAGCTCGCTGAGTGAAATAAACAGGCTGTTCGATCGAGGGCTTCTTTTCCTCATCTAAATCCTTGCCCTCTTTGAAGAGTTTATCTTCACGTTCCCGGACTGCCTTTAAGTATTCCTTTTCTTTTCCATCTCAGTTTTCAGTGCTGCGATAGCGGCAGGCAGTTCTTCCGGAGTGAGAACACCGCGGATGCCTAAAGGCTTTCCGATGACTTTGAAGATCTTTTCGGCCGTTTCACGGAACATATAAATTTCGCCTGCGCATTGCTCTTAAATGTAACGATCGCCATGGTGACCTCAATGAGTGAAAGAAATATTCTAGATGGAATGCGGTTTTGAGGAAACCCGGCGGCTTTAAATGGCTTCCGCAGGGCATCGGCCCATATAAAATGTCGTTATCGTTTAGAGGAAGATGGAAGAATGGAGAAATTGCCCAAAGGAATCATCCTGGCGGCCCACAAGCCGATTGCAAGTGCCATGCTCAAAGCCGCAACTCAGATCATGGGACCGATTGATCACTGCGCAGCGGCGGACATTGATTCCGACGCCAAAGAGAGCGACCAGTTCGAACACTTAAAGAAAGTGTGGGATTCGGTTCAAACGGAGGAGATGATTATTCTTTGATATCGAAGGCGCAACGCCCTGCAATGTTCTTAAGAAGTACACCAGCGGCAAACGCTGCATGCTTGTGTCTCCGCTGAGCTTCCCCTGTTCTTCAAAATGCTTACCTATCGTTCGCTGAGTTTCGAAGAACTTCGAGCCAAGGCGCAGGAAATCCGTCCCGTTATCTGTATTCCAGGAGAGTGCACCAGTGAAAACCATTGAAGTAGAAGTTATTAATCGTCTGGGACTTCACGCCCGTCCGGCGCCAAACTCACACAGAAAGCGAATGAGTTTCTGAGTGAAATCAAAATTGATAAAGACGGGCGCGTTGTGAATGGGAAGTCGATTATGGGTGTCATGCTTTTGGCGCTTCTAAAGGCACGGTCTTAAAGATTAGCGCGGACGGAACTGATGAAGAATCAGCCCTGCAAAGAGTTGAAAGAGCTTTTGACACTAAGTTCGGAGAACAGGACTAAGCATGAGTGAAAAGCTTGTGTCTCAACGGCAGGAGCTGAGAGGCGTTGGCGTCTCCAGCGGCATCGGTTTCGGACACGCCAGGGTAATGCAGACTTCCTCTGCAGGTACCTCGCTATTCGGTGACAGCCGAAGATGTTGATAAAGAGATTGGACGTCTCAGGAAGTCAGTGAGCTCGGTCAGCAGAGAGCTCGATCAAATGATTCGCCGCCTCCGAAAAAGGCGCCGAAAGAAGTTAAAACGTTCCTTGAAGTCTTCAAGCTTTGGTCAACGATTCGACGATGTTTGATGACGTATCGGATCGGATCCAGACCCAGCAGATCAATGTCGAATGGGCGCTTCAAAAGCATCTAGAAGATATGCTGAAACTCTTTGACAGCCTGACAGATGCCTACTTGGCTGAACGCGCGACGACATCGTGCACGTGATCCGCAGACTTCAGGAGGAGCTGACCGGAGAGCGCCGCAAAATCCAAGAGAAAGTGCGCAACGCCCAATCGGAAGTGATTTTGGTGACGAATGATCTTCGATTGCTGATGTTATTTGGCTCACTGAATATGAAGAACTGGATTTGGTCGGAATCGTCACGGAAAAGGGCGGCCCGACCTCTCATACGGCGCTTCTGTCGCAGACACTTTTATTCCTGCTGTCGTAGGTGTGGCTGGAGCACTTTCCGTTATTAAAAATAACGACCGCATTTTGTGGATTCCAATAGCGGCCAGATCATCTGCAATCCCACGGCCTCTGAAATCAAAGAGATTGAGCGAAACGTCAAAGCTCAGGAAAAGAAGTATTCGCAGCTGTATCGAGCCCGCAGGCGCGTGGCAGAAACGAAAGATAAGTTCCGAGTGACTCTGAAGGCCAATGTGGCCATGGTTTCAGGATTAGATGAGATCCTGCATTTAGCCCAAGGAGTCGGTCTCTTCCGCAGCGAATATTTGTTCATGGGCCGCGACAACCTTCCCGAGGAACGGGGAGCAGATGGAAAGCTATCGAGAGCTGATTGATACTATGGCGGGACGCCCTGTGACGATTCGCACGATTGACGTCGGCGGAGACAAGCTGCTCAGTGCCGAAGCAAGAAAGCGCAACTATTTCGAGTGCAGAAAAGAAGATAATCCTGCGCTGGGCCTGAGAGCGATTCGTTTTACCTTGGCTAATCCGAATCTTTCATCACGCAGATCCGGGCGATTTTGCGAGCCGCATCCGGTGCGGATGTCCGGATTATGCTGCCGATGATATCGAGCCTTCAGGAAATCCGAGAAGCAAAGCGATATATCGAGCTTGCAAAACTCAGCTTCGGGAGGAAAAGCTCGAGTTTAATGAGTTCGTGCCGGTGGGCATCATGATTGAGCTTCCTGCGCTGCGTGATCTGTGCAGAAGAGCTTCTGGCAGAGGCGGATTTTGCTTCTCTCGGTACTAATGATCTGATTCAATACACACTGTGTCGACCGCGGAATCCATCTGTGGCTCCGCTGTATGACGAATGCCATCCGGCAGTACTGAGGTTAATTCGTGCTGCAGTCAAGGCGGCTCAGAAGCAGAATAAACCGATTTCGATCTGCGGCGAGATGGGCGGACGTCGAGAGATGGTGCCGTTTTCCTCGGACTCGGCATTAACGAGTCTCTATGGTGCCGATGCAGATACCGATCGTCAAGGAAATGATAAGGTCCCTGAAACGGAGCCTTGTCAGAGGCTCACATTGAAGCTTGTAAAATCCCGAGACAGTGGGGAAGTCCGCAAGCTGTTGGAACAATTTACAGAAAAAGGAGTAGAGGAAAATGTCGGATAAGTCGAATGCCGTCACCGATGACGAATTTGTCGAGGCGGATGAGTTATTAGCTTCTATTCCCGTAGAAGCGGAGGCAATGGATTTAGCCGAAGCCGACGGTTTTATGACGGCGGTACAGCTGCTCCTAAAACACCGGAGACCAAAGACTGGTGCCGCATATTTTGTCGACTATTGAGCGAAAGATGCCGGCACCGGAAGTGGCGAGCGACAAACGACTCAGAGCACTGCTTCTCAAACGTTTCCATCAGATCGGAGATCAGCTGACGCAGGCCGTACCTCTGATCCGGTTTATTTTGAAGCAGAGGACGAAAAAGGTCGTCCTTTGACCGGTAAAGCTGCGATCGAAGCGCTTGAGCCTTCGCATTGGTTTCCTGGAGGCCGCGCAGACCTGGCCCGGCATCTTGATACCAATCGCGTGCTGTAGCCCGTTCGCTCCACGGTGTTTTACGTCATCTCCCGAAGAAGCATTGGGTGACTTCGGCCTCAGGTCAAGACCATCCTCGATAAAGAGGCTCCATTGAAGACCTGCCCTCGGCCTTATCCGATATGGTCAGCTGCCTGGCGGAAATCGCTCATGAAACCAAAGGCTACGACTTGCCGGAATTGAATGAACCGGAAGAGGGGAAGAAAAGGCCTAATTTTTATCCGGGGCCCGGTGCCGCGAAAGATAACCGATGATCGGGATCAAAACGAGAACCGGACGCCGAGCGCGGCCGTTAGGATAAAGAAGTTTGAATACCCTAAGCTTCTACCAGCATCGCCTGAGAAGCCTGCAAGGAATTTCGGCAGGATCAGCATGATGGAGGAGAACACCGCATACTGTGTTGCGGAATACTGTACGTTCGTGAGCCCTGATAGGTAGGCGATAAAGCGGCGCTTGCGAGACCGCCGGAGAGGTTGTCTGCACTGACGGTGAATACCAGGAATGGCAGGCTATGACCGATGCCTGCCAGCGCTGAGAACAGCAGGTTCGTGCCGGCAGAGAGCAGCGTCCGATAAAGAGCGTTTTCAGAATGCCGATTTTAGCACCACGATGCCGCCGATGAAGGTTCCGACCAAGGTCATCACGACGCCGAAGATCTTAGAGACGGCGGCAACTTCCTCCTGGTAAAGCCCATATCACGATAGAAAGGGTTACTCATCACACCCATCACAACGTCACTGATCCGGTACGTTGCGATCAGGAGTAGGATGGCAAGGGCGTGCCAGCGATACCGGTAGAAGAAGTCTGCAATCGGCCGAACGCAGACAAATCCGAACCAGCCGATAACCTTAGCGATAGGACGAGGAAGTGAAGGGTGGCGGAGGATAAAGGCGGAACGTGGTGACGCATTCCAGGTGACGCAGTTTGATTTCATCGGAAGCGTTCGGCGGCGGTGAGAGCAAAGTGGTTGCTAGACCAACGCTAATTGAAGCGGCCATGATGAGGTAGGCCCAGGTCCAGCCGGTTTGATCGTAGGCGCCGGAGGGAGCCGATTGGAAAAAGGCTGCCAGAGCAAAAGCGCCGGCGCCGGCCCAAATCATTGCAAGCCGATATCCGGTTTGATAAGTTGCCGCTAACGCGCCTTGAAGATCGGCAGAAGCGCTTTCGATGCGGTAAGCGTCCAGAGAAATGTCCTGGGTTGCCGAGCAGAATGCCGTGAGCAGCGCAAAGACGACGATCTGAGGCATATGCGTCTGCGGATTAGAGAAGGCCATGCCGGCGAGCGAAATAATCAGCATCACCTGAGAGAGCGAGCCACGCGCGACGCTGACCTAAATGCTCGGATAACCAGGGCAGTTTGACGTTGTCGACCAAAGGGCCCACAGCCATTTACAGCCGTAGACCAATCCGACCCACGAGAGGAAGCCGATCGTCTTGAGATCAATACCCGCTTCCCGCAGCCAAAGCCGAGCGTGCCCAGCACCAAGAGCAAAGGCAGTCCCGCAGAGAAGCCCAGAAAGAACATTCTGAGACAAACGGGCTTGAGGTAAATCTTGAAGTCCGAAAATCGACTCCGCAGCTTTGAAGAACGAATCATCCGATAATTTCCTGAGCAGATTTGCCCCAGGTCCATTCCCCGGTTTTAAGTCTTCCGGCAGAGAGAGGTTTCCGAAACGAATTCGTTCCAGTGCGACGACCCGATTAGATACGGCGCCATCATGCGCTTGACCTGGTGATACTTGCCTTGCGTAATGCCGAGATCAATGACGAGTTCGGAGACTTTGTCACAGCTGACGGCTTTGACGATATCCGGCGAGTCTGCAAGCTGCACGCCTTTGAGGAGCTGAGCGATCTGCTTTTCTGTGACCGGATGTTTAAGCGTGACCCGATAGATTTTGGTGACGTGTTTTTCGGGTGCGTAAGTCGATGAATCAGCTTTCCGTCATCCGTCAATAAAAGCAGTCCCGTGGTGTCTTCGTCGAGACGGCCCACCGGCTGGACTTTTCTGACGCGCAAAGGCGGAGGCAGCAGCGAGAGCACGCTCGGATGATGGATAGGCTTCAGGGAGCATTCTGTAGTGCTCGGGTTTGTTCAGCAGGATGATGGCTTTTCAAAGAAAGGCCATTGACTCCGTCGACCTCAAAGGTCAGGTCTTCCGTCGGGATATCCTCATCCGGATCGGTCACTGCAGTGCCGTTAACACGAAATCGGCCTTGAACGATAAGTCCCGTGCATTCGTGACGGGTTCCGAACCCTGTGAGAAAAGTATTTGTTCAGCAATCATTGCAAATTAAAGTCATAGACGACGGTAAGCGGGCGTGATCAGAGAAGCGCTCGTCCCGATAGATATCGGTTTCTTTCGCGGTGGAAGCAATCGCCGGTGTTGAAAACTGATAGTCGATTCTCCACCCGACATTATTTATCCTGGCGCGTCCTCGGTTGCTCCACCATGTGAAGCGATCCGGCCGCGGGTCCAGGCGCCGGAAGACATCCTGCCAGCCTTCACGAAGCCGATCCGTGATCCACTGACGCTCTTCCGGAAGGAAGCCGGAATTCTTCAAATTGCCTTTCCAGTTTTAATATCAATTTCTTTGTGTGCGATGTTGAAGTCACCGCATAAGACAACGTCCCGACCGTCACGAAGCAGCTCATCTAAGCGGCCTTTGATGACATCAAGAAAGCGGAATTTGGCCTGCTGACGTTCTTCAGAGGAGCTTCCAGAAGGAAAGTAAATAGAGACGACGATTAAATTGTTAAAGCGGGCTTCAACATATCGTCCTTCACGGTCAAATTCTTCGTTGCCGAATCCGATAATGACTTCGTCCGGTTTTTCCGGGTAAGGATCGCGCAGCCGGAATAGCCTTTCTTTTCAGCGCAGTGGACGTAACGATAAAAGTACCGTCCAATTAATCTCGTCCGGCACTTCGTCCGGCTGAGCTTTTAATTCCTGGATGCAGACGATGTCGGCATCCTGTTTTGCCAGCCAGAGATGAAAGCCTTTATTGACAGCACTGCGGATGCCGTTGGTATTGATGGTGATGATCTTAAGCACTTGCCGGTCCGTTTTTCAGAATGTCTAATCTTACCGCGGCCAGGAGAAATGTCGGCTTCCAAGGACCGTACTCTGAGGAAAAGAATTTCGAACCGATTGTTTTGCGCAATACGCCTCGTTAGAATATCCGCCACTTAAGTCTTAATTTCTCGGTGACTTCGTTATGTCCAGCATTCAGCATAAATTTATTGAGTTTTGTATTGAATCTAAAGTATTAAGGTTCGGAGAATTTAAAACTAAGGCCGGCCGCCTGTCGCCCTATTTCTTCAATGCGGGTTTATTTAATACCGGTGCCATGCTCTCAAAACTTGCGGACTTTTACGCCCGCACTTTGATCAAGGCCATGGAAGAAGGGCGTATCGAGTGCGACATGATCTTCGGACCGGCATATAAAGGCATTACCTTGCCGCGCAGTTGCCATGAGAATGGCTGAACTCGGATACGATCTTCCTTTGCTTATAACCGTAAGGAAGTCAAGGATCACGGCGAAGGCGGAAATACCGTCGGAGCCCCGATTAAAGGTCACGTCGTGATCATCGATGATGTGATCTCTGCCGGTACGTCGGTCGGAGAATCCGTCAAAATCATTGAAGCCTGCGGTGCTCATCCTTCGGGCGTTCTTTAGCGCTGGATCGCATGGAATGTGCGGGAACAGCAGAAAAGTAGCCGACCGCTCCGCTGTAGAAGATGTTAAGGCGCGCTATGCCATGCCGGTGGTTGCAATCGCAGATCTTTCCGACCTGATGTCCTTCCTCAAAGAAACCAAAGATCCCGAACTTTCCGCCTATCAAGAAGCGATTTCCGAATATCGCCGTAAATACGGCAGCAATAACCAAAACAAACAGGACGGGATGCCGTCCTGTTTGTCAATGACCCAAAGGTTTACTGAGCCAGTTTCGCTCTCAGGATTTCGTTAACCTGAGCGGGATTGGCTTTTCCTTTGGTGGCTCTCATAGTTTGACCGACCAAAGCATTGAAGGCTTTTCCTTGCCGGACTTGAATTCGGCAACCATCTTCGGATTAGCGCCAGAACTGCGTCAATAGCGGCCTCAATGGCACCGGTGTCCGAAATCTGCTTCAAGCCGAGTGTTTCGATAAGGGCGTCGACATTGTCGCCTTTTTTCCCAAATCGCAGAGAAGACCGTACGAGCGCCCTTCTGGTTGAGCGTGCCGTCGCTCATGCGATTAAGGATCTGACCGACTTGTTCGGCAGAGACCGGGCTTTCTTCAATGGTGAGCTCGGCGGCGTTGAGCTTAGCTAAAACTTCACCGCGAATCCAGTTGGCAACGGCCTTCTTATCCTTCACATTCGCAGCGGCCGTCTCGAAATAGACGGTGAGCGGACGGTGTGACGTAAGCTGAATCGCGTCGGCTTCGTTGATACCGTATTCCTGGATCAGACGGTTCAGGGCAGCGCCGGGCAGTTCCGGCATTGTGGCTCTGACTTCATCGATCCATTCATCCGAGATTTCCAGCGGCTGAAGATCGGGATCCGGGAAGTAGCGATAATCCATGGAATCTTCCTTGGTTCTCTCTCGGGTCTCATCATTGTCCGGGTCGTAGAGGCGAGTTGCCTGAACGACTTTGCCGCCCTCAGAAATCAGTTCAATCTGTCTGCGGACTTCGTAGTCAATCGCGGCCTGCAGGAATTTAAAACTGTTGAGGTTTTAATTTCGCGCGGGTTCCGGAATTCTTTCTGTCCTTTGGGGCGTACGGATACGTTGGCGTCGCATCTGAAGTTGCCTTTCTGCATGTCGCCGTCGCTCACACCGATCCAAGTCACCAACTCATGCAAAGCGCGGGCGTAGGCCACAGCTTCGGCCGAGCTGCGCATTTCCGGTTCACTGACGATTTCGAGAAGCGGGGTGCCGGCGCGGTTCAAGTCGATGCCTGTCTTTCCGTGAACGATGCCATGAACGCTCTTACCCGCATCTTCTTCCAAGTGCGCGTGTCAGGTGAACGGTTTTGCGTAGGTTGTGCCGTCGGGATTTTCTACCTGGATTGTCAGTTCGCCGCCGATAACGACGGGATGTTCAAACTGGCTGATCTGATAAGCCTTCGGAAGGTCAGGGTAGAAATAGTGTTTGCGGTCAAAACCGACCGGTTGGCGACTTTAGCGTTAATGGCCAAGCCGAAGCGGATCGCCTTTCGACGGCCTCACGGTTGAGCACCGGAAGGCAGCCCGGGAGGGCAAGGTCGATCGGGCATGCATGAGTGTTCGGCTCTGCGCCGAAGGTGCAGACGCTCCGGAAAAGATTTTAGATTTAGTGGACAGCTGGACGTGTGTTTCCAGTCCGATAACAACTTCCCATTCCATTTTGTAATCCTTTCTTAATATCCGGCAGGAACAGCCTTATGCCAATCGGTGACGTTCTGATAGGCGTGGGCAGTGCGGAGCAGACGAGCTTCTTTGCATTTCGGGCAATCAGCTGGAGACCGAACGGAAGGTTATCCGGGCTCATACCGCAGGGAACGCTCATGCTCGGAAGGCCGGCCAGCGAACCGGGGACGGTGTAAAGGTCGCTCAGGTAAAGAGAAAGCGGATCGCTCTTGTCGTCGAAGCGGAAAGCAGCATCGGTAGAGACCGGGCGGCAATCACGTCGCAGTTTTCTGCAAAGATGTGATCGAATTCTTCGGCGATCAAACGGCGGACCTGCTGAGCCTTAATGTAGTAAGCGTCGTAGTAGCCGTGAGAAAGAACGTAAGTACCGATAAGAATGCGGCGCTTGGGTTCCGGGCCGAAACCTTCGTCACGGCTCTTCTTAATCATGTCGAGCAGGTCAGTGTAGTTCTGAGCGCGGTGACCGTAGCGAACACCGTCGAAACGTCCGAGGTTGGAGCTGGCTTCCGCCGGTGCAATGATGTAGTAGACAGGAACGCCGAGGTCGGCTTTTTCCAATTTGATATCCACCAAAACAGCACCCAGATCTTCATATACCTTCAATGCGGCATAGATGGAGTCTCTAAGGGCCGGAGCAGCTTTATCAATCCAAGCGCGAGGCACACCGATACGCAGCCCTTGACGCCGTCGTTCAGGCCGATCGTCAGGTCTTCAGGCGGCAGCTCGATGCTCGTGGAGTCGCGCTTATCAAAGCCGATCATCTGAGAAAGAACTAAAGCGCAGTCTTCTGCCGTTTGGGCGATAACGCCGGCGGTATCCAAGCTGGAGGCAAATGCAATCATGCCCCAGCGGCTGGGACGGCCGTACGTGGGCTTAATACCGGTGACGCCGCAGAAGGTGCAGGCTGACGGATCGATCCGCCCGTGTCGGTAGCGGTCGCTGCCGGTGTGAGTCGCGCGGCAACGCAGGAAGCGGAACCGCCGGAAGAGCCGCCTGGAACGACATGTTCGTTCCAGGGATTGAATCTTTCCATAGGCGCTGTTGGCCGTAGTTGAGCCATTGCGAATTCGTCGCAATTGGTTTTGCCGAGGCAGACGAGGCCGGCTTCCTGAATACGTTCAACCACGGTAGCATCAAACGGGCTCATGTAATTTTCGAGCATTTTGCTCGCGGCGGTGCTCGCCCAGTTGCGTGTGACAAAATATCTTTGTGTGCAATGGGAACGCCGGTCAGCGGAGAAGCGGTGCCTTCGGCGATTTTACGGTCGGCGGCTTCCGCTTCTTTCAGAGTAACTTCCGGACGGACGTCCAGGAATGCATTTAAGGATTTTTGTCCTCGATTTTGTCGAGATAAGCCTGAGCGATTTCTTTGCAGAGACTTCTTTTTAGAAAGAAGAGCGCTCAACTCTGCCACGGAGGCATGTAAGTTCTTTCATGTTATTCGATGACTTTCGGTACTAAGAATAAACCGTCCATTTCGTCGGGAGCGTTCTGCATATTTTCCTCTCGGCGATTGTGCTCGGTGACATCATCGGGGCGAAGTCTCTGAACACCACCGAAAGGGTGCGGCATGGGAGCGACACCGGTTGTGTCGACAGACTGAATCTGCTCGACCATGGAAAGAATGTCATTAAGCTCGCCCATGAGCTTTTAGCACTCTCTTCAGACAAATCGATACGTGCGAGATCGGAGATGCGTCGCACGTCATTGATAGTAAGTGACATGGATTTCCTGCAAAAGTGGATGCCCCGAAAAGTCTTGTTTCTGCAAGTAACAAGAAACTCTTTCCCGGACTCTAAAATACCTTTTTTAGTCTATCATTTACGTTTGCCTTACGTGTTACTAAAAGCAGTAAAGGCAGTTACGAAATATGTGCCAAAGAGAGGCTGCAAGGGGAATTTGATGTTCGGCAGTATTAGAAATTATTTTTCTAACGATTTAGCAATTGACTTGGGTACGGCAAACACTCTCATTTATTGCCGTGGCAAGGGAATGGTTCTTAACGAACCGAGCGTAGTTGCAGTGCGCACCGATAAAAGCAATTCGGGCAAGCTCGACGTTCGCGCAGTGGGTCAGGAAGCTAAAAACATGCTCGGACGCGTTCCCGGAAATATTGATGCCATCCGCCCGATGAAGGACGGTGTGATTGCCAATTTCACCGTTACCGAGCAGATGCTCAAAAGTTTCATTAAGAAAGTGCATACCCCGAGCATTTTCACTCCGCGCCCCCGTATTGTGATTTGTGTTCCCTACGGTTCCACGCAGGTTGAACGCCGCGCTATTAAAGAAAGCGCAGAAGCAGCCGGCGCAAAACAGGTTTATCTGATTGAAGAGCCGATGGCCGCAGCCCTCGGCGCCGGACTTCCCGTCAGCGAAGCCGCAGGCTCGATGGTCATTGACATCGGCGGCGGTACGACCGAAGTCGGCGTGATTTCTTTAGGCGGTATTGTTTACGCCTGCAGCGTACGCGTGGGCGGCGACAAATTTGACCAGGCCATCATCGACTACATTCGCCGCAACTACGGTATGCAGATCGGTGAACCGACGGCTGAAAGAATCAAAAAAGAAATTGGTTCCGCTTTCGTTTCCAGCGAAGTCAGAGAATTTGAAGTTAAGGGCCGCAACTTGGCCGAAGGTGTGCCTCGTTCCTTCACGATTTCCAGCAACGAAGTGCTTGAAGCTCTGACAGAGCCTTTGAATCAGGTTGTGGGCGCTGTTAAAAAAGCACTGGAACAGACACCTCCGGAACTCGGTGCCGATATTGCCGTTCGCGGTCTGATGCTGACCGGCGGCGGTGCGCTGCTGAAAGACTTGGATCGCCTCCTGATGGAAGAAACAGGACTGCCGGTCGTCGTTGCCGACGATCCTCTGAGCTGTGTTGTCCGCGGCTGCGGCATTGCACTTGAAGGCATCGGTAAGATCGAAGATTCTATTTTCTGCTTCGGTTAATCCAACCGATCAAAAGGTATGGTCGGGCCGTCAAAACACCTGAAATTTAATGCGCCCCGCGCTTCTTCGTTCACGAGCTTCGGTTTCTTTGTCGCGATCTCGGTGTTGATGATGGTTGTCGACCATCAAATGCAGGTGATGGAGCCGGTGCGCTCCGGTTTTGCCTGGGTTTCAGACTGGATTCACAACGGCGTTGCCTCTCCTGCGCGCGGCGTCGATTTTGCAGACAGCTACCTGCGTTCCAAATCTTCCCTAATCGCCCAAAACGAAGAGCTGAAGAAGCGTCTTGCCGAAAGCGAGATGCAGCGCTACCGCATGAGCACCTTGAGCGAAGAGAATCGCGTTTTGAAAGAGATGCTCCAGCAAAAAACGCTGTACACGGCTAAAACAGGAATGTTTGAAGTTCGCCGCGCGCTTTCTGACGGCTTTACTCAGCGCTATCAAATTGACGGCGGATCCAACGACGGTCTTGAGGTCGGGATGCCTGTCGTCACAGAAGCCGGTTTGGCCGGTCAGCTCATTCATGTGGCTCCCAACTCCAGTCAAGTCCAGCTGATCCAGGATAAAAATCAGGAAGTTCCGGTCCTCTTCACGACTTCGCACGTTCGCGGGATTGTCCGCGGCAGCGGGGACGGAACGACGCTTCAGAGCCGCGATCTTCCGTTCTCCGACAAAATTAGGGTTGGCGAAAAGGTGGTTACGTCCGGTCTTGACGGCATCTATCCCAAAGGGATTCCGGTAGGCGTCGTGACAAAAGTAGAACCGGGCGACTCCGGCAGTTACATTGATGTGACCGTTTCTTCTCCCAAATCTATCGGCACGAGCGAATACGTTCTTGTCCTCTACGTGGATACGAAGGTCGAATTGCCGGATCTGGATGAAGAGGAAGAGAATGCCGGCGACGGTCAGGTTAGAAGGAAGCCCAAGCGATGAGTGAGTTCTCTAAGGGTTTTAAAAGTCGCCGCCCGAACAAATCTTTCTATGACCCCGCTTTTGCATCAGGCTGGTGGGTATACGGCACCTTGATTCTTTCTTGGTGCCTGGATCTGCTTCCGCTGTCGCATTTACCGTATTTTCCGAGCTTTTTGGTTCTGACTCTGGTTTTCTGGACGATCCATCAGCCGCAGCGCATCTATTACTGGCTGGCATTTCTTTTCGGTCTGCTGACCGACGCAGATACAGGAGCAGTGTTCGGACAGCATGCGCTTACCTACTGCATGGTAGTTTTCTTTACGGAATTGATGAGCGTGCGCCTGAGCTGGTTAAGCAGCATTGCGCAGTCCATCTCCTTGATTCCTATTTTCTATATTCCCGCGATTCTTCTGACGATTGAAGCGTTCTGCTTTGGAAACGGTTTCGGGCCATGGTCTGTTTTTGCTCAAGGTTTGCTGAGTGTCGTATTTTGGCCGGCGTGGTGCTGGCTCCTCGCGCGCCGATGGGTTCCTAATTACGGGGCTTAATGCGCACTATGGAACGACGCAATCTCGAGCTGGAGCAAAAATTTAGAAAGCAGTTCACGCGCAGATGCTGGTTTTTTCTGTTCGTGACGATCCTGCTTTATTTAATTCTCGCCAGCCGCTTTGCCTATTTGCAGATTTTCCAGTACGACGAGCTTGTGACGAAGGCCGAGGCCAACCGCAAGACGGAGACGGCCCATCCTCCGCGCCGCGGCATCATCATGGATAAAAACGGGGAAGTTTTAGCCACGAATGATCCGATTTACACCTTGGAAATCACGCCGGCCAAGACGCCTAACTTTAACCAAACAATTAAAGAGCTCCAGAAGGTTATCTCTATTTCTAAGGGAGATATCCGCAGATTCAACCGCCTTAAGGACGAGCTGCCGCGCCTGAGTCCGGTTCCGGTTAAAAGCGGTCTGACCGACGAAGAAGTTGCGAGGTTTACCGCTCAGTCTTGGCGCTTCCCGGGTGTTGAGGTGCGATCTCGCATGCATCGCTTTTATCCTGCAGGAAAGGATGCGGCACATGTCGTCGGCTACATCGGACGAATCTCTCAGCGAGATCAGACAAGACTTGAAGAGAGCGGCCGAGGAAACGATTACACGGGGACACTCAATATCGGCAAAACGGGTATTGAGCTTTCGTACGAAGACGTACTGCACGGCAAGCCCGGATTCGAGCAAATCGAGGTACGCGCTTCCGGCCGCCCGATCCGATCTTTATCGATGACGCAGCCCCAAAGCGGCAACAACCTTGTGCTGACGCTGGACATGGGACTGCAGCGCGAGATCATGAAAGAGCTCGGCGATCGGCGCGGTACGGTGATTGCGATTGAACCGGCTACCGGAGACGTTCTGGCATTTGTTTCAAACCCGAGCTTCGATCCGAACCTTTTTGTCGACGGCATTGACCAGGAAACTTGGGACAGTCTTAATCAGGACGAAGACAAGCCGCTCATGAACCGTGCGCTTCGCGGAACGTATCCGATCGGATCGACGTTCAAGCCTTTCATGGCCTTGGCGGCGCTGGAAATGAAAGTTCGTGATCCCAAACGCGTGATTAACGACAACGGTCATTTCCAGCTCGGAAACCACGTGTTCCGAGACTCCACCCGGGGCCGCGGATATGGTCCGGTCGACATGCATCGGTCGATCGTTGTTTCTTCTGACGTGTATTACTACTCGCTGGCCCAGGACATGGGCATTGACCGAATCCATGATTTCATGAAGCCTTTCGGATTCGGGCAGATCACGGGCATCGACTTAGTCGGCGAGGCTCGAGGCATTCTCCCGTCCCGAGAATGGAAACAAAGACGGTTTAAGCAGCGCTGGGCGCAGGGAGACACGATTTCCATCGGTATCGGACAGGGCTATAACGCATTTACGATTCTCCAGCTTGCGCACGCCGTGGCTACTCTGGCCAATGACGGCATCGTGATGAAGCCTCATCTGGTCAAGAAGATTATTAATTCAAAGACCGGCGAAGAAGAGATCGTGGCGAAGGATCCGGTCGATGTGATCCCTCTGAAGAAAGAAAACGTGAACTTTATTAAGCGGGCCATGCAGGATGTGACTCAAAAGGGAACCGGCAGAGCAATTTTTGCAGGCGCTCCCTATACAGTCGGCGGCAAGACGGGAACTGCTCAGGTGCTCGGCATTAAGCAGGGCGAAACGTACAACAAAAACAAAATTAAAGAGCGCCATCGCGACCACTCCTTGTTTATTGCCTTTGCTCCGGTTGATAAGCCTAAGATTGCGCTCGCGATTATGGTTGAGAACGGAGGCTTCGGTGCAGCAGCTGCGGCACCGCTGGCGCGGAAAGTTTTGGATTACTACTTGATCGAACAGAATAAGAATAAAGGCGTTACTGAGGAGGCCGGAAAAGAAAAGAGTCAGCAGACCAAGGCTCGCAGCACGGCAGCAGTCAAAAAAGCGGTAAAGCCGGCAGATAAACCTCAGGCTGCCGCCTCGGGTACGGTAAAAGGGAATAAAGAATGAACGCACATACACGTGAACCTTTCCACATCCGTATCCTCAAAGGATTGCTCGGGATCATCTGGTCGATTGACTGGCCTTTAATGGTGATCGTACTGATCCTGAGTGCGTGGGGTTTTGTGGCACTTTATTCGGCCGGCTACAGTTTCCCTTGGCGAATTGACGGTCAAATCCGCAATCTTGCAGCTGCAGGGGCAGCGATGATGCTTTTTGCGACGATGCCGCTCAAATGGACAAGAAACCTAGCTGTACCGGCGTATATCGTCGGGTTGGTGCTTTTGGTTGCTACGCTGCTTTTCGGGGTCAATACGAAGGGCGCGACCCGGTGGCTTGATATCGGCGTGATCCGAATCCAGCCGTCCGAGATTATGAAGCTGGCGACTCCTCTGCTGATTGCATGGTATTTCCAGATCCGGCTGACCGCCCAGGAAGGTGTGCTCAAATGGTGGGACTATTTGGTGGCCTTTGTGATGCTGGCGCTCCCCGTCGCCTTAATTTTGAAGCAGCCGGACTTAGGTACTTCTATTCTGGTGCTGGCTTCCGGATTCGCAGTGATTTTCTTTGCCGGCTTAAGCTGGAAATTCTTGCTGCTGTTGATTTCCGGCGTTCTGGTCGCTTTGCCGATTGTTTGGAATTCGCTTTACGACTACCAGCGTCAGCGCGTGCTCACGCTTTTGGACCCGAGCTCCGATCCGCTCGGCGCCGGGTTCCACACTTTGCAGGCGATCATTGCCATCGGTTCCGGCGGAATGACCGGGAAAGGCTGGATGAACGGTACCCAAGCGCATTTGGATTTCATTCCCGAGAGAACGAGTGACTTCTTATTTGCTGTTTTTTCCGAGGAATTCGGATTTTTCGGAGACATCTGTCTCTTAGGCCTTTACACTCTTTTGATTATGAGAGCGCTGTACATCGCGTCCGTGGCCAACACCGTTTTTGAACGTCTCTTGGCTTGCGCGATTGCAACGATCTTCCTCATTTATTCCTTCGTGAATATGGGAATGGTGAGCGGTATTCTCCCGGTTGTGGGGGTTCCGCTGCCATTCATGAGTTACGGCGGAACGGCATTGCTGATTCTCGGAATCTGCTGCGGACTGCTGATGAAAATCTCAGCACAGCGGCGCATCAAAGTTTCTTTGTACGGCGACGATTACCGTTCTTAATTGAATTAAAAACAACTTAGAGATCTTATGAATGTAAGAATCCTCGGGGTGTGCGCAGCGGCCGTGTGTGTACTGCTTGCAAGCGGCTGCGGAACGCAGAAAAACAGCGGTAAATACTACGATCGAGACGGTCCTCCCAAAGAATGGGAGACCTTCGGGATGAGTCGTGCAGATGCCGTGCCTAAAGTTGAAAAACCGATCGCTTCGACCAACCGACCGTATACGGTAATGGGAAAGCGGTATGTGCCCATGACCGGAGATAAACCGCTGACTCAGGTCGGTTACGGCTCTTGGTACGGAAAACAGTTCCACGGCAAAAAGACTTCCACGGGCGAAATCTACAACATGTACGAAATGTCCGCGGCACACACGACGATGGAGCTTCCGAGTTACGCACGAGTAACTAATCTAGAAAACGGAAAGTCCGTGATTGTGCGCGTCAACGACCGCGGGCCGTTCCTGCACAGCCGTGTCATTGACCTGTCGTACGCCGCAGCGACAAAGCTGGGCTACGCGGGAAAGGGGACCGCACGCGTCAAAGTTGAACGAATTACCAGAGCGCAGATTGCTTCCGGCAAATGGAAGAAAGGAAGTCCGCTGTTAACGACGGTCCTGGCGGCAATCCCAAAGGACAAGAAGGAGACTTCTTCTCCGGTCGGAGAACGCAAAGATCCGGGAGAAGCGCTGATAGAAGCCTTGGCCACGCAAAGCGGCAACTTGATGGAAAGCCCCTCTCCGGTTACTGCGGATAAGGTTGAAATTGAAAAAGCCGCAGTGCCCAGCTCCGACCGTCATTTGATTCCCGAAGGCGTATATACGGTTGCCGGGGCGGACAGTACGACGACGCTGGGGACTTTCGAAAATGAGATTCGCGAGGAGGTCATTCACTCCATTAGAGAGCAGGCTTCCGACGAGAAACAAAAGCTCAAAGGTTCCGGCGTAGTTCCTCAGGGCAACTATGCCGTGCAGCTTGGGGTGTTCCGTTCTGAAGCTAATGCTATTGCTCTGAAGAAGCGTTTCATCGAAACCCTCGGCGATAAAATAGGCTCCGACGTGAGCATCCGCTCGACAAACGGCTTGTACAAAGTCGTTGCCGGTAAGTCCATGACCGAACAGCAGGCTAAATCTGCTGTGGCGATTATTCGAGATGCGTTGAACATCAAAGCGTTTACTTTGAAGGAATAGAGTTCATGCTGAAGAAAATTTATAACGAAGTGACTCGGGAGTGGGACACTTCGGTTGAGGAAGCGCTCAAATCATTTATCAGACTTCCGGCGCTTTCGCCCGATTTTGATAAAAAATGGGAAGAAAACGGCGTTCTTCTGAAAGCTCTTGAGGAAGCAAAGGCTTGGGCTGAGAAACAAGGCATCAAAGGCCTTCGCTGCGAAATTATTAAAGACGACGGATTCACTCCGTGTCTCTTCATTGAGGTAGATGCAACCTCGGATAAAAAGTTCGAGCGCTCAGTATTCTTCTACGGGCACTTGGACAAACAGCCGCCCAACGAAGGCTGGGACCCGGATAAAAGTGCCTGGGAGCCCGTCATTCAAAACGGCCGTCTGTACGGACGCGGTGCTGTTGACGATGGTTATGCCTTTTACACGTCTCTGGCCGCAGTGAAGGTGCTGCAGACATTAGAAATCCCGCATCCGCGCTGTGTCGGTTTGTTTGAAACCTGTGAAGAATCTTCCTCGCGCCACTATGAGTCTTATTTGAAAGAAGCCGAACAGAAGCTCGGCGATATCGGACTGGTGATCGCTTTGGACAGCTGCTGCGGCGACTACGACAGACTGTGGGTGACTTCATCGCTCAGAGGTATGCTCGGGGGCACGATAGAAGTTCGGACCCTGAATGTCGGCGTGCATTCCGGAGAGGCGAGCGGAATTGTTCCGGAAAGTTTCATGATTGTCCGCCGTCTGCTGGATCGTATCGAAGACAGCAGAACCGGTGAAATTATTCCGAAGGTTTTCCAGACCAAGATCAGTGAGGAAATCCACAAACAGAACGTAGGCGTGGCAGAGAGCCTGGGCGACCGTATTTTTGCGGCCTATCCGTGGCACGGGAAGACCGAACCGCTCACAAAAGACGCCTGCGAGGCGCTGCTTAACCGCAGCTGGCGCCCGGAATTAACAGTCACGGGCGTAGACGGCATGCCGTCTGTTGAAAATGCCGGCAATGTGATGCGTCCCTTTACGACCGTGAAAATCGGCATGAGACTTCCTCCCGATGTGGACGCCGAAAAGGCTTCGGCAGCGCTGGAAGAAATCATCACGGCCGAACCGCCTTTTAATGCCGATGTGAAATATGTTCCTACGGTAGCGAGCAACGGCTGGTCCGCCAAAGCGTCGGCCCAGTGGATTTCTAAAGCCTTCGAGAAGGCCTCTGAAGCGTACTGGGGAAATAAGCCTGCCTACATGGGGTTGGGAGCCTCCATTCCTCTGGTGAAGCTCTTCTCCGAGAAATGGCCCCATGCTCAGTTTATGGTGTCAGGAGCCTTAGGACCGAACTCCAACGCACATGGCCCCAACGAGTCGCTGCATATTGAATACTGCAAGAAACAGACGGCATCGGTGGCGTATTTGATTTCGCAGTATGAGGAGTGATGGGATGAGAAGAGACGTTGTTACCCAAATCATTGTGGAGTATCCGAGCGGCTGCGAAAACTTCGCAACCCGTTTGGAAGCCGAGCGCTTCATTAACGCAAACCTCGAGGAAGAAGAACCCGTGGCGGTTTGGGTCGAGGAAGTTAACGGTAAGAAGAAATACGACCTCCACTTTGCCGAAGAAAACGGAGAAATCCACATTGTGGATTAAGGCTTAAAGCTAGACATAAAGAAAAAGGGGATGTTGCAAAAGTCCTGAGAAGGACGGTTAGCGCATCCCCTTTCTTCTATACCCTCTTTTGGCTATTTCATTTGGTTGTAAATTCTTTCGCTTTTTAAGCCTATTTGCGATTCTTTTTGCAGAAGGTTTCTTAAATGTTTCTGCCTCTAAACCTTCCGGAACTTTCCAGTAGGTCGGCAGCTTGCCACTTTTTTTGAATTTAAGAAATTTCCTAATGTTTAGGCCGAGGCAGGTTAATGCAAATTCAAGCCTAACTTTTGCGAGCTTGCGTCTGCGGAACCTCGTATAAGCCATATTTTGCTTCAAGACGCCGAAGGTTCCCTCTACTTGGCAGCTCCGGTTCACTCTCATTTCAATTCCTTCAGGCCTTAACAACCGATCTCTAGCTCCTTGTTTTAAGGTCACGTATTCAGGCATGACTTCGAAGATCCTCTCGTTGCCTTCTTTTTCCTTCATAAACCTCCTGCAGTAGGCCATGAACTGGCAATTCGTACAGTTCTCAACTTTATAGAAAGCAGATTGTTGAGTTTTGGGGTGACGGTTTGGGATTTCAACTCTGTTACCCGTCCTTCCTCCTAAGCAGGATACGGTTCCGTCCTCTAAATACTCATAGACGGCCGGATACCTTCCGGTACGTTCTCCATTCCAGGAAGGGTATTTAATAAAGCCTCTATTCCCTTTGTGTTGCAATATTTGTAATTTGCAAAGCTGCCATACCCCGCATCTGCGCATATTCTCTTTGGATAACAACCGTACATGGACTTAAACCCCTCTAATGTCGGGATCAGGGTTCGGGTGTCAGAACGGTCTTGAGATAGATAATAAAAAACTATGATGCCTCTGCAAACCACTATCTGAGTGTTATAGGCCGCATGCATCTGACTGCCGAGCCCACTGTAGTAGTCCTCTTTCAAACACATTGCGGTAGCATCGTGATCCGTTTTGTAATAAGAGTTTCTGTCGGGGCCGCAAATTGCTTCTTTTTCTTCATATTCCACCGACTTGATCAAATATTCATAGAGCTGAGAACGCATTTTCTTTAATGCTGTTTCTCCTCCCTCGATTAGTTCGGGATCAATTTTCTGACTCTCGGTCAATTTTTCCGTGAGCAATTTCGAGGAGATTATTCCATCCTTAGGAACATCGTCGCTCAAATGCATCAGTCGTAATAAATTCAAAGCCTTTTCACTGAGCCTAAGATGGAATGTGGTCGGCTTCCAAACGAACTTATATTTGTTGGAATTGGCTTCAAACTTACTACCGTCTAAGAAAACAGTATCGAGACTGATAGCAAACTCTTCCACGATTGCCTGGACAATGCTGATAAAAATCGGGGTTATGCAGTTCTCCAATAAAGAAATAAATCTAGATATTGTTGAACTACTGGGACGATCCTCTCCAATTAAGTAAACAACTCGCAAGTCGTAATAGCATGCGGCTTCGATTTCCCGTAAGGAAGATTTACCCAATGCAAAGCAATATACGATTGCGGAAAATAGACGGAATTTGTTGATTTGCGGTCGTCCTAACTCGGAGTCCAGTCGGACTTCATTTAGGTATTTCCACGCACCTGACTTCTCCAAAAGTAACAAGAAGGCGTCTAGTTTTTCCTGTTCCTTCGCCTCGAGTGGGAAGGTATAGAGAAGGAGAGGCTCAGAAATTGTAAAATGAGTCATGGTATGTGATTCTTGGCGGAACACATCACCATAGCACAGCAGGGGGTTCGATTCCCTCTGCTTGCTTTTAAATCAACGAGTTATCGTTTTTTCTAATTTAAAATCCTCAGATACAAAAAGAGCTGTTGAAAGTCTGCTTTCGACAGACTTTTGCAACAGCCCCTTTTTCTTTGGAGTGAACCTAAGTTTTTCTATTCCCGATTCCAGTTTCGGGCAAATTTCCGAAGCGAACCGATGATGTAGCCCGCTTGATACGAACGAGACTGCAGCGCTTTGATAGCACCTTCGATGTCAATTCTCGGGAGGCGGCCTTCGATGTAGTTCTTGATCTCATCGCGAAGAACATCCTCCGGCGGTCTTTGCTGCATCTGCGACATGACATTTAAAGCCGCGCGTGCTTCCGGCGGAAGCCCCTGCATGACTCTGTCTACGTTTTCCTTATTTGTCAGGCTCATATTCAGTCCGCTGCGGGAAGCGGAGCGGTCTCCGCTTCATTCTCCTTCTACTATCCTAAGAACAGTTTATAAGCGGGATTATTCGTTTCTTCAACGTAGGAATACCCGAGGTTCTTCAGGAATTCGTCAAAGCGTCCATAGTCTTCTTCGGGGACCTGCAGTCCGGCCAGAATTCGACCGTAGTCAGCGCCCTGATTCCGATAATGGAACATAGAAATATTCCAGTTGGCTCCGGAAGAGTTAAGGAACTTGAACAGAGCTCCGGGTCTTTCCGGGAACTCGAAACGGAAAACGCGCTCGTCGGTCGCTAATTTTGAGTGGCCGCCCACCATGTAGCGCAGGTGCGTTTTAGCGAGTTCATTTTCCGTGATATCCAGTGCGGGAAGGCCTTGGTCTTCAAACAGCTTCTTGATTTCCGCAGCCTCGCTTCGATGTTCGGTCTGAATACCGACGAAGATTTGAGCGTCGGCCGCATCCGAAATACGATAGTTGAACTCGGTGATGTTGCGGCTGCCGAGCAGCGAAATTAGCGAACGGAAGGAGTTCTTCTTTTCCGGGATCGTGACTGCGAAAAGGACTTCACGATGCTCACCGAGTTCGGCACGTTCCGCGACGAAGCGCAGACGGTCAAAGTTCATATTGGCGCCGGACAGAACACCGACAAACGTCTGGTTCTTGCAGCCGTTTTGTTTGATGTAGTGCTTGATGCCGGCAACGGAAAGGGCGCCGGCAGGTTCAAGGATGCTTCTTGTATCTTGGAAAACATCTTTGATTGCGGCGCAGACTTCATCCGTATCGACCAACACGATGCCGTCGACAAAATTCTTGCAAAGCTCATAAGTCTCTTTGCCGACGAGCTTAACTGCCGTGCCGTCGGAGAAAAGGCCGACATCGGGGACTAACGTTCTTTCTCCGTTTTTAAGAGACTGATTCATGCTGTCCGAATCATAAGTTTGGACGCCGAAGACCTTGATATTGGGATAGAGCGCTTTAACGTAAACGGCAACACCGGCAAGCAGTCCGCCCCCTCCGACGGGAACAAAAATTGCATCGATATTGCCGTTAGCGTTTTGGGCCTGACGAATAATTTCCATACCCACAGTGCCTTGACCTGCAATGACGTCCGGGTCATCGAAAGGAGGCACCGGTGTCAGACCTTCTTTAGCCTGAAGCTCTTCTGCATAAGCGGCGGCGTCGCTGAAGGACTCACCGAAGAGGACGACTTCGCCGCCCAATCTGCGGACTGTGTTGATTTTGAGGGCCGGCGCCGTAATCGGCATCACGATGACAGCACGGCAGCCGAGTTTGCTGGCGGCCAGGGCAACGCCCTGAGCGTGGTTTCCGGCGCTTGCAGCAATCACGCCGCGGGCGCGTTCTTCCGGCGTGAGGTTTGCCATCTTGTTATAGGCGCCTCTCAGCTTGAAACTGAAGACGCTCTGGAGGTCTTCGCGCTTTAAAAGGATTTTGTTCTCGGTACGTGCAGAGAGGAGTTTTGCCTGATGCAGCGGCGTTTCTTTAGCCACATCGTAAACATGGGCTTTGAGGATTCGTCGAAGGTATTCTTGCTCTAACATGTCGACTGGGATGTGAAAAGTGGTTGAAGATTCTTTAAACATACCACCGGATCCCACTGAAATTGAAAAAGACGAGTTAGGTTTATTACTTGGAAGAAAAAATCTTGCACAATGTAGATTCTGATAACCAGCCGTAAGCCGATACCAACGAAGAACCATGGCCGAAAAGATTGAACTGCAAAATCGTTTAAGAGAGATTCCTTATAACTACACCTCGTTTGCGGATAAGGATATTGTGACGCGGCTGCTTGGCAAAGAGGCCTGGCAGCTGTTAAACGAACTTCGCGTGTCGGGTAAGCCGGGACGATCCGCCCGAATGCTTTATGAAGTATTGGGCGATGTTTGGGTGATTCAAAGAAATCCCTACCTGCAGGAAGACATGCTGTTCAATAAGAAACGACGTGATCTTCTGATTGAAGCGCTCTACCACCGAATTAATTCGATTCGCGAGCAGCTTCCGACGCTCGATGAAGTTTCGGCCCGAAAAGTCGCAGCTTTGATGGAGACTGCGCTGGTGATGATTGAAAAGTTCAAGGGCTCCTTTGAGCGCTCCTGGGATCTTCGCCGGCTGGTTCTCAAAAAGCTGAAGAAGCACACTCGTGCCGACAACATTCGTTTCGACGGTTTTTCTCGATCCAGCCATGTGACGGACGCAACCGACTGGCGTGTGGAATATCCTTTTGTGGTCATTTATCCGGACTCCGAGGATGAGGTACCGGGCATCGTTAAGGCGCTGATCGATCTTGATTTTGTAATTATTCCCCGCGGGGGCGGTACCGGTTATACCGGCGGAGCCGTGCCTCTGCACTCTCGCTCGGCCGTAATCAATACCGAAAAGCTGAACCGTATTTCGGATGTAGAGATGCGCAAGCTTGAAGGGCTCGACAAAGAAGTGGCTACGATTGAGGCCGGCGCCGGTTCGGTGAATAAGAAGGTTGCGGAAAAGGCCGCGTCAGAAGGCTGGGTTTTCTCTGTTGATCCGAACTCCAACTATGCCTGTACGATCGGCGGCAACATCGCTGAGAATGCCGGCGGCAAGAAAGCGGTTTTGTGGGGTACGACGGTCGATAACGTCTATTGGTACCGAATGGTGGACCCGGACGGAAACTGGCTGGAAGTCACGCGCGTGAACCACAACCTCGGCAAAATCCATCTGCAGGAAGACGTCGTATTTGAGGCAGTGTGGAAACAAGGTAATAAATCGCCCGAGAAAGCCCCGATCATCCGTAAAAAGACCTTCCGACTCAAAGGTCCCAAGTTCAGGACGCCGGGTCTGGGCAAGGATGTGACGAACAAGTATTTGGGCGGTCTACCCGGTCTGCAGAAAGAAGGGTGCGACGGCATTATTACTTCGGCTCGCTTCATTCTTCACAAGATGCCGGCATGCACTCAGACCGTTTGTCTTGAGTTTTACGGCGCCGCCGGTAACGCCGGTCCAGCGATCTACCAAATCTCTCAGCTCTTTGACTCCCATCCAGAGGGCGTCATGCTTGCCGGCTTGGAACACTTGGATGACCGTTACCTGCATGCGATTAACTACGCGCCGAAGAGCGGCCGGGGAATTTATCCTAAGATGGTGATTGTCGGAGACATCATCGGCAACGATGATGCGACGATTTCTAAGTACATCGAGGAAGTGAAGAAGATCGCGATTGCCGGCAACGGCGATACGTTTGTGGCCAAGACACCCGAAGCCCGTCACCAATACTGGGCCGAGCGCTCCAAGACGTCAGCGATCTCGAAGCATACCAACGCCTTTAAACTGAATGAAGACGTCGTGATTCCGCTGGACAAGATCGGCGAATACACCGATGCCTGCGAACTTTTCAATATCTGCTGTTCCATCCGCAATAAGCTTGAGATGCTCAACGCCGTGGCTACTTACTTGGGCGGCCCGATCAAACTCGGCAAGCTTGCCGTTTCGTCGGAAGGCTACACCGAGAAAGAGCTTCTGGCGCAAAAGCTGCCGCTTGCGATGGCGCTGTTGAGAAAAGTTCATGACGAATGGGAGTACGTCCTCAATCATCTTCACACGCCGGCTAAAGAGGCTCTTGAAGCCCTTGAACAGCTCGGACGCCGCTGTGAATCGAAGCTGCCTGAGAATCTCGATGATTTAACGCTGCTGGACTTGGTTCAGAACCACTACCTGCGGATTTCATGGAAGAAAGAAGTTCTCCGCGAACTCAATGACATCTACGCAGGCGATGCCTTTGAAGCGGTGAGAAGCGAGATCGTGAAAATTCACGATCGTGTGCTGAGAGGCCGAGTCTTTATTGCGCTTCATATGCATGCCGGAGACGGCAATGTTCATACCAATATTCCGGTGAACTCCGACAACGTCGAGATGATTAAGACGGCTAACGAAGGTGTGGCTTATGTCATGGAAGTCGCTAAGAAGTTAGGCGGTGCAATCTCCGGCGAGCATGGTATCGGTATGACCAAGATTTCGTTTGTCGAGCCGGGGCAGTTTGATGAGTTCTATCGATATTTAGACGAAGTTGATCCGCACGGCCGATTCAACCGCGGAAAACTTCGTCCCGAGGCGAATTTATCGATTGCCTATACACCCAGCTTCAATCTGTTGGGGCATGAATCACTGATCATGCAGAAGAGCGAAGCAAAGCAGATTGCCGACGAGATTAAGACCTGCCTTCGCTGCGGCAAGTGTAAGCCTGTCTGCACCACACATGTTCCGAATGCCAACTTGCTTTACTCGCCGAGAAACAAGGTCATCGCAACGTCACTTCTTCTGGAAGCCTTCCTTTATGAAGAACAGACGCGCCGCGGTGTTTCGCTGAAACATTTCACTGAGTTCGGAGACGTTTCCGACCACTGCACGATTTGTCAGAAATGCCAGAAACCGTGTCCGGTGAAGATTGACTTCGGTCACGTCACCATGCTGATGAGAGACATGCTGCATGGCCAGGGCAAAGAACGTTTTGACCCGGCGAAAGCGGCCGGACTGAAGTTCCTCGAGCTGGAGAATCCCCTGGCTGTTCGTGCCATGCGCAAAGGCATGGTAGAATACGGTTTTAAGGCGCAGCGAATTGCAGCGGATGCGCTGAAATTCACGGCAGCGAAGAGTCTGAAACATCCCGGATTCAGTACAGGACGACCGACTCTGAGAGAGGAAGTCATCCACCTAGTAAACCGGAAGCTGCCTGAGGACAAGGTTCATACTACGGCTCGCCGTCTGCTTGACATTGAAGAATCCACCTATATCCCGGTGATCAAGAATAAGGAGATCGCCAGTCCCAAGTCCGGAAGAGAATCGGTGTTTTATTTCCCCGGCTGCGGCAATGAAAAGCTGTTCAGCCAGGTTTCTATTGCCGTGTTGGGAATGCTCTATGACATGGGCGTGCAGGTTGTCCTTCCTCCGGGCTACCGTTGCTGCGGGCACCCGCAGAAAGGCAACGGGCTGAGCAAAAAGGGTGATGATATCGTGACGCGTAACCGCGTGCTTTTCCACCGTGTAGCCAATACGCTGAACTATGCTGACATCTCCACCGTACTGGTAAGCTGCGGCACCTGTCTGCATCAGCTGAGGGAATACAACTTTGAATCTATTTTCCCGGGCTGCCGCGTGATGGATATCCACGACTATCTGGCGGAAAAAGGCATTAGCGTAAACGGCGCCTACAACACTCGCTACATCTACCACGATCCCTGCCACACACCGCTCAAAGAAGGTGTGCCTATTGAGACGGTCAACCGCCTGATTCATCCCAAGGACGGCTCTAAGGTGGAATTGTCCGAACGGTGCTGCGGAGAAAGCGGTACGTTTGCGGTTTCTCGACCGGATATTGCAAGCCAGGTGAGAACGGCTAAAGAACTGAGCCTGAACCAAGCCGCAGAGAAGCTCAAGACAGATCGCTTCTCAGGCAAGATCAAAGTACTGACGGCTTGCCCGGGATGCCTGCAGGGTATGAACCGTTATTCTGAGGCGACACATACAACCGCCGAGTTCCTCGTTGTCGAAATGATGAGATCGAAGTACGGTGACAATTGGCTCTACGAGACGGTGAACAAGCTGAAAGACGGCGGAATTGAAAAGGTATTGTTATGACGCAAAACTGCCCCCTTTGTGCTCCCGAAGGCGAGCACGTCATTGTCGAGAACGATAAGTTCCGCATTATTCGGGTAGACGACCCTGAGTTTCCGGGCTACTTCCGGCTGATTTGGCAGGACCATCTGAAGGAAGTTTCCGATCTGGATCCCGGGGACCGGCTGGTTATGTGGGATGCCCTGACGCGATTGGAAGAGGCCGTTATCGAGGCAATGCATCCTGAGAAAGTTAACTGGGCGCAGTTCGGAACGATGGTGCCGCACCTGCATTGGCACCTGATTCCGCGTTTCCCGGACGATGCCGCGTTCCCGGACAGCTACTGGAGTCCGCGAAGAAGAGAAACCGATCCCAAAGTACTGGCAGAACGCGAGCAGGCAGCACGGAGGTGTGCAGAACTCATTAAAGAGAGGTTTGCTTAAGTTCGATACGCTTTCTTTCCAGGGCGGCGCGAATGTTTTGGGGCACAAATCCGCTGACATCGCCGCCCATCATGGCGATCTCTCGGACAAATGTTCCGCTGATGAACTGAAATTGTTCCGCCGGCGTGAGGAAGATCGTTTCAACTTCCGGCATGAGTTTTTGGTTCATTCCGGCCATCTGGAATTCGTATTCAAAATCGCTGACGGCGCGGGCCCCGCGGACGATGCAGGTTGAGCCGTGACGGCGGACGAAGTCAACCAAAAGCCCTTCGAACCCTACTACTTCAACGTTCGGGAATCCTTTGACGGCTTCTTTGGCCATCTGAACGCGCTCTTCCAAAGTAAAGAGCGTATGTTTTCTTTTGCTTTCCGCCACTGCAACAATGAGCTTCGGAAAAATCCAGCAGGCCCGACGAATCAGGTCTAAGTGTCCGTTAGTCAGGGGATCGAACGTTCCGGGGTAGGTTGCAGTAATCATGACGGATTCTCAGTTTTTTGGGCCAAAAGCATGCGGCTGGCACCGGCTTTGAGACGGCGTGCGGCGGTAAGAGACAGAGAAGTCAGAATTTCATCGGAAATTTCCTGAGGCGACTCGACATATATAAGTCCGTCCGAGGCGAGCATCGGTACACAGCGTTTCAATGCTTTGAGCTGAAGGTCAGCCGCAAAAGGCGGGTCAATAAAGGCTAGGTCATAAGGAGAAAGTTCCGAGACGCGGGGATCTGTCAGCGAGTTGCCGACAATAATCGTGAGACCCTCGGCATCGAGCTTTTCGGCGGTTTGTTTGATGAACTGAGCGGCACGGCGGTTCATCTCGCATAAAACGGCACGGCTGCCGCCGCGGCTTAAGAATTCAAATGACAGGGCGCCGGAGCCTCCGAACATGTCTAATGCGCTGCGGCCCTCGAAGTCTCCGAGAAGAAAGCTCAGCCAGTTGAAGAGCGTTTCGCGCTGCCGATCTCCGGTAGGCCTGAGACCGTCGGCATTCAAAACGGGGATGTTGGTGCGCTTCCACTGTCCCCCGATGATCCTAACTTTACCGCTGTTGGTTGCCGGCATTGCTAAACTCTCGTGTTGAAATAAGTGAATTTTATTCAAAACGTACGCCAATGAGTGAAACAAAAGAGAAAACGGGTTGGTTCGCCCGGTTAAAGCAAGGTTTAAGAAAAACACAAGTCAACTTGGTCGGTATTTTTACCGGCGGTGTCGTTGATGAAGCGTTCTTGGAAGATTTGGAATTCCAAATGATTTCCGCCGACATCGGCGTGGAGACCAGCGCTCTGATTCTTGAGCGGCTGAGAGAAAGAATTAAGCTGAAAGGGCTCAAAACACAGGACGAAGTGAAAGTCGCCCTCAAAGAGATCATTGCAGATATCCTGAGACCGTGTGAAGCGTCCCTGAATTTCGATGAACATAAGCCGCTTGTCATCATGATGTGCGGCGTTAACGGTGCCGGCAAAACGACGACAATCGGTAAGTTAGCGAAGCATTTTGCCCAGCTGAACAAAAAAGTTCTTCTGGCAGCCGCAGATACGTTTAGAGCGGCCGCAAAGGAGCAACTGGCTGTCTGGGGTGATCGCAATCAAATCGAGGTAATTTCGCAGGAAAAAGGAGATCCCGCTTCTGTGGCTTACGACGCCATTTCTTCCGGTCGTAAAAAAGGCATGGATATCGTGATGGTCGACACCGCAGGAAGACTTCCGACACAGACGAATTTAATGAATGAACTTGCCCGAATCCGTAAGGTTCAGGGAAAGGCAATGGAAGGGGCTCCGCATGAAGTGATTCTCGTGCTGGACGGTACGAACGGCCAGAACGCTTTAATGCAGGCCAAGGCATTTGATGAGGCGGCCGGCCTTACCGGATTGATCATTACTAAGCTCGACGGTACGGCCAAAGGCGGCGTCCTTGTGGCCCTGGCAAATTCTCGCGAAAAACCGCTGCCGATCTATTACATCGGTGTGGGCGAGACCATTGACGACCTTCAGCCTTTCAAAGCCGATGAATTTGCGGCAGCTCTGGTCGGTTTAGATCAGATCGGCGGGAAAAAAGAATGAAGCTTGCAGCGATAGACTTGGGAAGCAACAGCTTCCGTCTGGAAATTGCCCGAGTTGAAGGCGAGCGCATTATTACCGAAGGCAGCTGGAAAGAAACGATACGTTTGGCGGCAGGAATCGATAAAGACGGCAATCTGACGCCCGAGGCCCAGAACAGAGGACTTAACGCCCTGGCCCGCATCGCGGAAAAGATTCGCGGGATGCCGAGAAATCATATCCGTGCTGTCGGTACTCAAACGCTTAGAGCCGCAAAAAACTCACAAGAGTTCATTGAGCGCGCAGAAAAGATTCTTGACTGTAAGGTTGAAATCCTTCGAGGCAAAGAAGAAGCGAGACTTGTATTCCAAGGCTGCAGCTTTGCGCTTCCGCCCTCGGACGAAACCCGACTGATCGTGGATATCGGAGGTGCCTCGACCGAGTGCGTGATCGGACGCGGCCACGAGATGATCGAAGGTGAGTCCTTCCACGTGGGCTGCGTCAATACCTCGGTGACTTTCTTTAAAGACCGCAAAATTACCGCACAAAGCATGGAGCGCGCCATTTTGTCTGCCGCTTCCGTTCTGGACGGCAGCGAATATAGGTTTGTTAAAGGAAACTGGCAGGAAGCGTTCGGCTCGTCTGGTACCGTCAGTGCCGTTTCTTCCATTTTGGCTGCGCTCAGGATTACCGACGGCTCGATCACTCTTTATGCGCTTGAACAGCTCAAGGACAAAGTTATCCATGCCGAAAGCATCGACAAGATCAAGTTCGACGGGCTGAAAGAGGACCGCCGAGAGGTGCTCGCGGGCGGCATTGCGGTTTTGATCGCGGTTTTCAAAAAACTCAAGATTGATGTTATGAAGGTTGCCGACGGTGCGCTTCGGTACGGCATCTTGTACGATCTTGCCGGACGAAAACTGCAGCGTGATCCTCGGGAGGCGTCCGTCGAGCGAATGATGAACGCGTTCCATGCGGACAAGGAGCAGGCTAAGCGTGTCGGCGACATAGCTGTGAACCTACTCAAAACCATGTCTCCTCATGCTTCCGAAGACAGTGCAAGGTTCCTGAGATGGGCGGCTGATTTGCATGAAACGGGATTAACCCTCTCGCGCAGCGATTATCATAAACACAGCGAATATTTGATCAAAAACAGCGATATTGCGGGCTTTTCCAGACCTGAACAGGAAAAATTGGCGGCCTTGGTACTCGGGCACCGCGGTAACCTGAAAAAAGTTGAAATGCTGCTTGCGACCAAACAGAACGCCGAGCTGCTGTTCTGCTTACGGATAGCCACTATTGTTGCGCATGCTCGCCAGGAGATTGAGCTGCCGGAATTGGAAGCGACATTCCATGGGCATTCCTTCTGTCTTTATGTTCCGAGAGCATGGCTGAAAGATCATCCTGTGGTCGAGTATTTGCTTGAAGAAGAAAAGGCTACCTGGGCCAAAGTTGATTACCAATTTGACTTGATAGCGCGATGAAGACGATAGTGAGAATGGTCGACGTTCCGATTAATGATTGGAACAACCAAACCAAAGGAACGGTAACGCTGGAGATTTCTGACGGAGAGTTTGTTCTCCTTCTGGGACCCAACGGTTCGGGTAAGTCGTACCTTCTCAACTTAATGGCCGCCTTGAGAGTTCCGCGCGTGGGCGAGGTATTCCTTGAGGGCAAGCGTCTGACGAAGATGAGCGAGCGCCAAAAAAGGGCTTGGCGGGCCGGATTGGGGCTAATCCCGTCTGATCCGGTTCTCTTAAACGGCTACACCGTTTTGGAAGGCCTGGTTTTGACGGCTCAGCTTTTGGGAAAGAGCGCGGCCGACGCTAAACGGAACGCACTGGAAAGTGCGTCTCTCTGCGGTTTGGATCCTTATTTAAACGCCAGGGCTGAAAGCCTTTCCGTGGGCGTAAAAAAGCGTGTTGTCATTGCCCGCTCTTTGGTTAACCAGCCCCGTTTGATCCTTGCGGACTCTCCGCTGGAAGGGCTGGATGATCAGGCTCAGGAAGAGTTTCTCTATATTTGCACCAAGCTCAGCCAAGTCGGTTATCCGATTGTGATGACATCAAGCTACATGCTTCCGTTTGAGATTGCTGCTCTGCGTTGTGTTGAGCTCTCGGGAGAGAAAAGATGATCACAATGCGAGACCGTGTGCGCAGGCCGATTCAAGCCAACCTGAAGCGTTTTATTTTTGTCGTCGTGGTTTTTTCTCTGGCACTTTGTCTGTTGGGCCAGATAGCACTGAGTTTTTATTGTTTCTATGACAGCCACCGCGGCGTCATGGGAGACGAAGCAAGTGTTTTCTTAGACCCTTCCTTAACCGATGCCCAGCGCAAAAAGGCACAGGAACAGATTCGTGCGCTTGCGCCGATTACCGAGCTTAGAGAAATAAAGCCGACCGACGTTTTAGAAAAAGATATATTGAAGCTCGTCGGAGACAGGAAAAAAATACCGACCATATTGGCTCTGCAGTTTCCATTGGATACACGCTACATCGATATCGAAGGAGCGGTTAAAGCCATCGAAAAAGTAAAGGGCGTTGAGGGCGTAACTGCCAATCTTGACTGGATCAAGAAACGCCACTCGCTCAGAGAGGCTATTGCGCTAGGCATGTTTGCTTTCGGGGCGCCAGCTGTAACGCTGGTTTGCCTGCTGATCTTCCAGAACTCACTCAGGCTCTCTGCGTTCTTACGCAGCGAAAGAGAGCTGCTTTTGATGTTGGGCGCGAGCGACTGGGCGGTCCGCGGTCCGCAGATGATAGCAGCAGCTTTGAGTTCGCTGCTCGGGTGCATTATCGGAGGTGTCTTGCTTTTGGCGACGACGCTTACCTCGGTCCCCTTGCTCGAAGAAGCTTTTGAGCTGACGCTGATGCCGCATTGGTCTGTTTTTGCCGCCGTTTATCTGTCTGTTTCCTTGGCGACCATCTTGTTGAGCGTGATCGTCTCGTACTTTATTGCCGGGGCAACTTCCCCGCGTACGTTCTAAGGCTTGACTTGAGGATTACAATTTTCCTCGATGACAACAGATGAAAAGAAAAAGGGCCCGAGCACGGCTCTTGCCCCCTACAAACCGACCCCGCTTGCGATACCCGATGCATCGCTCGGTTCGCTGGAGGAATATATCCGGGCCGCCAATAAGGCTCCGATTCTGAGTGCCGAGCGCGAGCACGAGCTGGCTGTGCGGCTTCAGGAGCACGGAGATATGGAAGCCGCGGGGGAACTGGTGATGTCCCACCTGCGTCTTGTAATTTCCATTGCCCGCCAATATCAAGGCTACGGACTTCCGTTCGGCGATCTGATTCAAGAGGGAAATATCGGTTTAATGAAAGCCGTCAAACGTTTCAATCCGAACAACGGTGCGCGTTTGGTGACTTTCGCAATGACCTGGATTAAATCTGAAATTCAGGAATATGTTCTCCGTAATTGGCGCCTCGTTAAAGTTGCCACGACCAAGTCACAGCGCAAACTGTTTTTTAATTTGCGTAAGCTAAAGGACGACACCAAGCTTCTCGGTACCAGCGAAGCGGAAAAAATTGCCGAAACACTGGACGTAAAACCGTCTGAAGTTTTTGAGATGGAAAAGCGAATGCTTGGTTCGGATGTCGAAATCGATGAACCGAGCGGTGGTACAGATGAAGGTATGGCCCCGTCGGAATGGCTGACGGACGAGCGGGATACACCCGAAAACACGATCGCCCGCGGCGCATACGAAAATACGATCGAAAATCGTCTTCCGGAAGCCGTTAAAAAACTGGATGACCGCTCGAGACGCATTATCGAAGCCCGCTGGCTGTATAACGATCAGGACGGCAGCAAAGGCGCGACGCTGGCAGATCTCGCCAAAGAAATGGGCGTGAGCCAGGAGAGAGTAAGACAGCTGGAGAAAAAGGCTTTGCGACCTTGAAAACTTATTTGAAAGAAGACAAGGATGTTTAATATTGTTTTAGTCCACCCGGAAATTCCGCCCAACACAGGAAACATTATTCGCTTGTCTGCGAATACAGGATGCAAGCTTTATTTGATTGAGCCTTTAGGTTTTAACTTTGAGGACAAGCATATGAAGCGGGCCGGCTGGATTATTGGGAATATGCGGATATCAAGCGCTTCCCAAGTTATGAGGCTTTCCTTGCAGAAAAACCCGATCGGGACCGAATGTTTGCGATGACAACCAAAGCTCAGCAGCTGGTTCAGGAAGTGAGCTTTAAGCCCGGAGACTGGTTTGTTTTCGGCTCGGAAGGATCGGGACTTCCGCAGGAAGTCAGGGCTTTATTTGATCCTGCGCATATGGTTCGGCTGCCGATGCGTCCCAACAACCGCTCCCTAAATTTATCGAATTCCGTTGCGATTACCGTCTATGAAGCCTGGCGTCAGTGCGGCTTTGAAGGCGGCATCTAAAGCTGCAGGCGCAAAAAAGCCGTCTTCAAATCAATGAGGACGGCTTTTCGAACTAACAGAACAGTTGATTACTGAACGGTCTTGTCTTCAGCAGCTGCAGCGGCCTGCTGCTCCTGCATTCTCTGAGCAAAGTAGGCTTCAAAGTTAATTTCGCCCAAGTAGACCGGCGGCATGCCTGCACGGGTCAGAAGATCAGAGACATTGCTGCGGAGGTACGGGTAGATTGTGGACGGGCAGGTAATGCCGAGAACCATAGTCTTGTGTTCTTCCTGGAAGCCCTTCAGAAGGAAGATACCGGCCTGTTTGCATTCAACCAAGAAGACGGTTCTGTCTTCGTTATTGATTTTGGTCTTGGCGGTGACGGTGGCACGAACGACGACTTCATAGAGATCGGGCTGAGCCAAAGCGTGTTCGGAGACATCGAGCTGGATGTCGACCTGAGGAGCTTCGGGAGCTAGGAAGATCTCGGGAGCATTCGGCATTTCGAGAGAAGCGTCTTTCAGGTAAATGCGCTGAACGGCAAACTGAGGAGCTTCTTCCTGAGGTGCTGCTTCAGGAGTTGTGTTTTCGTTTTCTGCCATTTTTAATCCTTTACAGATAAGTAGAGTTAAGTTGTAAATCCAGCGGGCCTTAGGCCTTTTCTTCTTGTTACTGCGGCGATTGATTTCCAATCCTGTGAGCGGAAGCTTAGCCGCCTGCCAAGCAACGAGGCCGCCTTCCAAGACATAGACGTCGGAGAAGCCCTTGCTCTTAAACTGCTTGAGTTCCTGCTGAGCACGCCTGCCGTTTTGTGTGACGAGGATCACGGGACGGTTTTATCCAGTGTGTCGATGCGGGAAACCAAATCGGCCGCCGGATGTTAACCGCTCCGGCTAAAGAGCCTTTGGAGTATTCATTCGGAGTTCTAACGTCAACGAGCTGAGCATCTTTGTCATTTACCTGGATGACAACTTCGGCGGGACTTAATCCTGAATTTTGGATTTGGAAAGAGACGGAAAAGCCAAAGGATTGCCGAACCTACAAACGTAATGATCAGCAGAATGTTTTCAGTAATGAAATCCATGTTGAGAGAAGCAAAATAGTAAACCTTGGGTCCTCGGCAAAGCCTTGAGGATGCTAAAGAGGGATTATATCCAACTGAACTTCGTAATCCAAATAAATATTTGAATCCCTGAGAATTAGAAGAAGTTTTTCCGGCTTTTTCTTGGACGGCTGTATCGCCGTCCTGCACTGCTAAAATTATTCTTTGTCAGTACTTGCTTGAAGTGACCATGTACAAAATCGTTTTAATGCGCCACGGCGAAAGCCAGTGGAACCTCGAAAATCGTTTTACAGGTTGGGTCGATGTTGATTTGACGGAGAAAGGCCGCGAAGAAGCTGCCCGCGCCGGTGAAATCTTGAAGGCCGAAGGCTATGAATTCGATCTTTGCTATACCTCCGTGTTAAAGAGAGCCATTCGCACACTGTGGATTACGCTCGATAAGCTCGATGCCATGTATCTTCCGGTCATCCATGACTGGCGCCTTAACGAACGTCATTACGGCGCACTCCAAGGTTTAAATAAGAAAGAAACGGCGCCAACTTCGGCGACGAACAAGTGCTGATTTGAGACGCTCCTACGACGTTCCGCCTCCTGCAAAAGACAATCCTATGTGGCCCGGATTTGATCCCCGCTACAAGCATGTTCCTGCCGAAGAGCTTCCGCTGACCGAATGCCTGGCAGATACCGTTGCCCGAGTCGTTCCTTATTGGGAAAACGAAATCGTCCCGAACATTAAAGCGGGCCGCAAGATTTTGATCACTGCTCACGGCAACTCTTTGCGTTCTCTGATTAAGCATCTGGACAATATTTCCGACAAGGACATTGTGGGCGTGAATGTTCCGACCGCAGTGCCTCTGGTCTATGAGCTTGATGAAAATATGCGTCCGATCCGCAGCTACTATTTGGGCGACCAGGAAGCGATCAAGCAGAAGATGGCGCAGTAGCGGCTCAGGGTAAGGCCGGCAAATAAAACTCATTCTGATGAGAATTCGTTTTCGGCAGCCACGGCGGTTTTGCTCGCTTTGCCTTTGCTTTCCAGACCGTTTATGCGGCCCCGAGCCGCAGGGACGTTCTGTGTCTGCAGCAAAGCAAACGACAAAGCTCGGACGACACAAAACAGGTCTCTAAGAAAGTGCCTAAAAGACAGCAAAGCAGCTTGCTGTCCGTAAAGCGACAAGTACTTCAAAGCCGCTTCCCGCAGGCCTGCTGCCGATAAGACGGCCATCGAGGCACGTAGAGCAGAAACGCAAAACCGAATTGAGGAAGTGCGTTCTTCTATCTCTCAGAAAAGCTCTGTCAAGAAAAAACTTGAAGAGGAGATGAAGCAGTCGGAAGTCAAAATCCGAGAAGTTCGGCAGTCTCTGCAGAAGCTGAGGCGCGAGCGGGCAAAATCCGAGCGGACGCTGAAGAGCCAGGAAAAGACCGTGCTTGGGCTGGAAAACGAACTTTCTCATGAGCAGAAAATTCTTGAAGAAATCAACCGACAGAGACTGGAGCTGCTGACCCTGGAGCGACAGCCTCAGTGGGCTGCGTCAGATCCCAATCAGAAGGCGCGGACCCACATGATGCTGTCTTTGCTGGCGAAAAAGTCTACGGAGTCTATTCATCGGCTGGAAAAGAATCAGAAAGAACTCAGTCGGGCGCTCGAGCGATCGAAGCGTACCAGTGATTCGCTCCAAAAGACTTTACAGGAAGAGCGCAGCGAACAGACTCGTCTGACTAAGGAGCGAAGAGAGCGTCAGTTGACGGCGGCAAAACTCAACCGAGAACTCGCCTCGCAAACGATGACGCTTAAACGACTTCAGAACGACGAAAAACGTTTGGGAAGCTTAGTGGCATCGCTTCAGCGCAAAGAAGCAGAGGCCCAGAAAGCAGCCCAAAGACGAGCAGCTGCCGCAGCAAAGCGCAGCGGCAAGCAAACCAAGACTGCTTCGGTTCCGGCGCCGCAGAAGGCTCTCGTATCAACCGGTCCGCGCATGAATCCGGTACCGGGTAAAGTTGTTGCGCGTTTCGGAGAGAAACGCACCGTCTCCGGAAAGACGGATCGATGGCAGGGAACCGTATTCAGTGTCACTCGAGATGAAGGTGTACACGCAGTACGGGACGGCAAGGTGGTTTTTGCCGATTACCTGAGAGGCTACGGAAACCTGATCATTTTGGATCACGGCGCCGGTTACTTCACTGTCTATGGCAACAATGCAACGTTGGAAAAAGACATCGGAGACAAAGTTAAGGCCGGTGATGTGATTTCTCGAGCCGGGAAAAATGAAGGCGCGGTTTCGGTTTTATATTTTGAATTGCGTCACAATGGGAAACCAATTGACCCAACGGGTTGGCTCAATATTTGATAGTCTTACAATTCTTTGATTAAAAGAAATAATTTAACGAAATCAAAAGTTATGAAAAATAGCGTACGCGGTCTGCTTCTGGTGACCGGAGGCATGATTGCCGGAGCACTTATCAGTGCCTCTCTCGCAGCTCCTGAGAGGGCAGCCAGAACGGTTCTTCCTCTCGATGAAATCAGACAGTTCACTGATATCTACGGTGCGGTAAAGCAGTACTACGTTGATCCCGTTGAGGATAAAAAGCTCATGAAAGAAGCTATCTCCGGAATGCTTCAGGGGCTTGATCCTCATTCTGCCTACCTTGATGAAAACGCGTTCAACGAACTTCAGGAAGGCACCACGGGAGAATTCGGCGGTTTGGGTCTTGAAGTGAGTTCCGACCCTTCCGGTGTCAAAGTTATTTCTCCGATCGACGATACGCCTGCAGCGCGGGCTCATATGCGTGCAGGGGACATTATTTTCAAAATTGACGGAAAGATCGTTAAGGATCTTCCTCTCAATGACTCCGTGAAAATGATGCGCGGAAAGCCGGATACTCCGATTGAACTGACCGTGCTTCGCAAAGGTTCTTCAACTCCGATTACGGTTAAGCTCGTTCGTGCCGTGATCAAGGTCAAGTCGGTTAAATCGAAGCCCTTAGATGATCACATGGGCTACATCCGTGTCTCTCAGTTCCAGGAGCGTACCGCGAGCGAGCTCGCTAAAGCGCTGGATGCTCTGAATAAGAGCGGCAATCTGAAGAACGGTTTGGTGCTTGACCTTCGCAACGATCCGGGCGGACTGCTAAATGCTGCAATCGGTGTGTCTGCTGCTTTCCTTCCGAAGGGAACGCTCGTCGTGTCCACCAAGGGTCAAACGGCAGACGCCAAGAAGGAGTTCCTCACGACCCCGCAGGATTACCAGGTGGTGCGCGAAGATGCGGCTATTGCCAAGCTGCCCGCGATTACCAAGACCATGCCGATTGTCGTTCTCGTGAACGGAGCCAGCGCAAGTGCCAGTGAGATTGTGGCCGGCGCCCTGCAGGATCATAAGAGAGCCACGATCATGGGGACGAAATCCTTCGGAAAGGGTTCCGTACAAACAGTGATCCCTCTGCGCGGAGAAGCGAAAAATACCGCTATCAAACTCACGACTGCCCGCTACTTCACGCCGAGCGGCCGTTCAATTCAGGCCAAAGGAATTTCTCCTGACGTTGAAGTCAAAGATACCGCCGAAGGAAACTTCCTTGACCTCGACATTCGTGAGGCAGATCTGGCAAACCACTTGGAAGTCCCGGAAACTAAGGACGATAAAGCAAAGGCAGCTAAGCCCGCTGCGGAAGCCAAGCCTGATGCCTCCGGGATTAAAGAAACCGTAGAGCCGATTTCTTCTAAGCCGAAGAAAGCGCCCAAGTTCTACAAGTACGGTGATCCTGATGACTATCAGCTCAATCAGGCCATTGCCTACCTGAAGAAGGAAGACGCGAAGAAGAATCAGTCTGCTGCCGGAACTCAGGAAATCCAGCTGGAAGGCGGTATCAAGATGAAGATTGAACCTGTCAAATAGCAGGAACCATCACAAAACAACACGGCCTCGGAAAATCCGAGGCCGTCGTTTTTAGGAGCGAAAGTTATTTTCCGAGGACGAGGTAGACCTGCTTCTCCGGATCGACAGCGCCGCCCGAGGCGTCTCTCTTTGCAAATCTCAGCCAGTGGCCAAGGATAAGGGCAACGAGCATATTGGCGCGCGTCAGCACGTCGTAGCCTTCGGGAACTTCTTCCTGAGCAACGGCCAGTCTGAGAGACTGCTTAAAGACGGCCTGGAGCTGACCGTAGAACCGATTAAGTTCTCCTTGTAAGCGCGGATCCTCGGAGGTCAAAGAGTCACCACAGAACAGGAAAACAAGTCCCGGTTCTTTGGCCTTGATGTCAACGAGGGCCAAGAAGAGCTTTTTAGCCTGTTCCAATCCGGAATATTCCGACGAGGAGATGTTGTTTACCGCTGTCATGACATAGTTCTCGGCAAAGCCGATGATCTCTTCGTACATCTTGGCTTTGCTCGGGAAATGGCGATAAAGCGCTGCCTCCGATATGCCGATTGTAGCCGCCAAAGACTTTGTCGTGATGTGCTTATTCTCCGACTCCGTCATCATTCGGACGAGAGTGCGCAGAATCTCCAGTTTGCGGTCGGAGGATTTTTTTCTGCTTTTTGTTTCGGTTGACACGTCCATAAAATACTTTTGTTTTAGCCTTTAATCATCGTACCCACGCCCTGCGGGGTCAGAATTTCCAGCAGCAGGCAGTGATCAACGCGGCCGTCAATGATATGAACCGCTTTTACGCCGTTTCTGGCGGCCTGGAGCGCTGAAGAAATCTTCGGGTACATACCGCCCGAGATTGTACCGTCGGCAAATAAAGCGTCAATCTCTTGGGAGGTGAGACCGGTAATTAAGTTTCCTTCTTTGTCGAGCACGCCGGGCGTATTGGTCAGCATGACGAGCTTTTCCGCCTTGAGTGTTTCGGCCATCTTGCCTGCGACCACATCTGCATTGATGTTATATGAGAGCTCATCATCTCCGACGCCGATCGGTGAAATCACCGGGATAAAGGCGTCATCCTGAAGTGCTTTGACGACAGCGGGATTGATGGATTCGATCTCACCGACCTGACCGACATCATAGAAGACCGTCGGATCGTGAATATCCTGCAGTTTGAGCTTTTTCGCGCGAATGAGACCGCCGTCTTTGCCGGTTAGGCCGACGGCTTGGCCGCCGAAGCTGTTGATCAGCGTGACTAAGTCTCCTTGGACTTGTCCGCCTAAGACCCATTCCACGACTTCCATGGTTTCTGCATCAGTGACGCGCATGCCCTGAATGAATTCGCTTTGTTTTCCGACTCGGCGCAGAGCATCGCCGATTTGAGGGCCGCCGCCGTGGACGATAACAGGATTCATTCCGACGAGTTTCAAAAGCACGACATCACGAGCAAAGGCTCTCTGCAGCCTTTCCTCCGTCATGGCGTTTCCGCCGTATTTGATCACAATCGTCTTACCGTGAAATTTCTGAATAAAGGGAAGAGCCTCTGAAAGGATTTCCGCCTTTAACTGCGCGGGAACAAACTGACTGTTAAGCGTGTTCATTGAAGTCGAGCAACAAAATGGGTTCAAAGTTAGTGAATGGTATCACCGTGGAAGACTAGAATGCCCAAGGAGAATACGTATTGGAGTAAATCATATGGAACAAAGTTTTGAACTTAGCGGTGTTCACTGCATGCATTGTGTTGCTCGCGTAAAGAAGGCTTTAGAGCCTCTTTGCGAAAAAGTTGAAGTGACGCTGTCTCCGGCTATTGCAGTGGTTACTGTCAAGGAACCGCTGAAGATTGAAGACGTCAATGCAGCTCTCGCAAAAGCAGGTGACTATTCGGCCACGCCGCTGAACTGACCTCGCTAAGTCAAAAGAAAAGCCGGACCTCCTCGCGGAAGCCCGGCTTTTGATTTTTAGGCCGTATTAGTTACCGTACAGCTTTTGGCGAAGTTCGCGTCTCTGCTGAGCTTCCAGAGAGAGTGTTGCGGTAGGACGGGCCAGCAGACGGGGAATACCGATAGGATCACCTGTCTCCTCGCACCAGCCGTAGTCCCCTTTTTCCAGACGCTGAAGCGCTTCCTGAACCTTCTTCAGAAGCTTTCTTTCTCTGTCGCGGGTTCTCAGTTCAAGTGCGTGTTCTTCCTCGATTGTGGCGCGGTCGGCCATATCGGGAATGATGGTGTTGTCACGCAGATGTTCTGCGGTTTGGCCGGCGTTGCTGCGGAGCTGAGCTTCGCGTTCACGCAAAAGATGTTTGAAGAAAGCCTGCTGCCTTTCGTTCATGTAATCGGACTCAGGCATGTTGAGCAGTTCGGCCTGGGTCGGGATGACGATGCCGTCGACAATGATCTTTTCCTCAGAACTCTTTTCGTAGTTGTTCATCAGGAATTCGGCAGCTTTCTGCGCATCTTCGACAGATGTGTTTTCACCGGTTCCGTCTTTAGCGGACTGGACCAGGGGAGCAAGCTCTGCAGCTTCCTTTAAAGCCTTATTGCAGGCGGCAGTCTTCGGAGCCTTAGTTTCCTTAACAGCCTTTGCAGCAGGTTTAGCGGCGGTTGTTTTCGCCGTTGTTTTTACAGCCTTAACTGTCTTGGCCGGTTTATCAGTTTCGACAGTTGTTTTCTTTTTTGTCGCCATTGAATACATCTCCTATAGGCAGTCAGGTTTGGTTAAGCCAAGCAAGTTTCCAAGCCTTGCATAATCGCCTTCTTTGGGAGGCGGCGGCCGATAAATACCATTTTTGTAGACGGCTTCGTGTCGCCCCAGGGGTTGCCCAGGTCAGCCGCCATCAGCATATGCACACCCTGGAAAATCATTTTCCTATCCGTACCTGTCATATAAAGCACCCCTTTATAGCGCAACATATCAGGTCCGTAAACTTGGGTGAGCGTTCTCATATAGTTGTCGAGTCGGGCCGGGTCAAACGGTCTGTCGGACTCGAATACGAAAGCGGCGATTTCGTCATCATGGCGTGCATGATGATGGTGGTGACCGCATTCGCAATGATCGTGATCATGATCTCCGCACTCGCAGTGATCATCGTGATCATGATGATCATGGTCGTGGCAGCCGCAGGTGCAGCCGTCTTCATGATGGTGATGGTGTTCTCCCTCTTCATGAGCTTCTTTTAAGAAGTCGGGATCCAACTCAAGAACGGAGTCGAGATTGAAGCCGCGAATGTCGAGAACTTCCTTGATGTCGACGTTGCCCATGTTGCACTCCACGATCGGAGCACGCGGGTTCATGTGATGAAGTCGATCAGATAAATCTTCAATGACGGAAGGCGGAACCAAATCAACCTTGGAGAGGAGGATTCGGTCGGCGAATCCGACCTGAGCCTGTGCAGGAGCCTGCTCGTCCAGAGTTCTCGGACCGTTCACCGCGTCTACCACTGTGATGACGCCGTCAACCATGTAGAACTGGGCAACTTCTTCATCCATGAAGAAAGTCTGAGCAACAGGGCCCGGATCTGCAAGACCGGTCGTTTCAATAATGACGCGGTCAAAATTGGCCTTTCCTTCCTTTTTACGCTCCATCAGACGGATGAGGTTTTCAGCCAGGTCGCCTCGAATGGTGCAGCAAATGCAGCCGTTGTTCATCGTGATGATCTCTTCATCTTCGCTTTGAACGAGAAGATCATTGTCGATGCTTTCTTCACCGAATTCATTTTCGATGACGGCTATCTTTTGACCGTGTTCTTCGGTGAGAATGCGGTTAAGAAGCGTGGTTTTTCCTGCGCCCAAAAAACCGGTAATGATTGTGACCGGAATTAAGTCTTCCATAGCCCCTCCGAGCATTAAAAATAGGTTCTCAATTACAAGCAACCAATAAGGGAAAGTGGGTTATACAGCAACCTAGAGCAGATTGCAATAGTTTTTTAGTTTTCAACAAGATAAAAGGCAGAAAATTTGAGTTTTCTGCCTTTTTCGGGACTAGACCCGGCCTCGCGAGAGAAGGTACAAGCCCTTCAGGTATTCACCCTCAGGGTGAGTCATCAGCAGAGGATGGTCTATCCCCGCTCCGAGACGGGCCATCATCCACGCTTCCACGCGAGAGTCGATGACGGCGCCTGCCACGATTTTTTGGAACAGGTCGACGTCAATGGCGCCGGAGCAGGAGAATGTCAGCAGCTGACCGCCGGGCGCTAGGATGCGCAGTCCGTTGAGGTTGATGTCTTTATAAGCGCGGGCGGCTTTGTCGACGTGGTGGTGGCTGGATGCGAACTTGGGAGGATCGAGAATGACAAGATCAAATTGTTCCCCTTTATCGCGGAATTCTCTCAGTGCTTCAAAGACGTTTGCTTCGATCCACTTCATTGAGCCGTCGTCAAAACCGTTGCGTTTGGCATTTTCCTGAGCCATCTGCAGAGCGTCGGCAGAAGAGTCGATAGAGACAACTTCTTCGGCGCCTCCGGCTTTGAGCGCAAGCGAAAATCCGCCGGTGTAGCAGAAGCAGTTGAGCGCTCTCATGCCTCTTCCGTGCACGCGTTTGAATTCTTCTGCCAATCTGCGGGCTAAAGCGCGGTTGTCACGCTGGTCAACGTAAAAACCGGTTTTGTGTCCCATGCGAACGTCAACACCGTACTTGATTCCATCTTCCACGATTTCGACTTCCTGAGGCGGCTCTTCGCCTTCGAGGACTTCCTTGCGCTCCGGGAGTCCTTCACGGGCTCGGGTGGCGGCATCAGAACGGTCGTACACCTGAGAGCATCCGGTGTATTTCACCAATGCCTGACCGATCACAGAGCGCCAATACTCGACGCCTGCAGACTGGAACTGTGTGACAACTTGGTTGTTGTACTGGTCAACAATAAGTCCCGGGAGGAAATCGGCTTCTCCGAAAATCAAACGGATGGCATTGGTACGGGATCTCAGGCAGCTGCGTGCCTCAATTGCCGCTTTGACTCTGGCTTCGATCCAAGCCGCATCAATGACGTCTTCCTCTTGGAATGACCAGCAGCGTGCTCGGAGCGCAGACTCAGGAGAGAAGGCGCCCCAGGCTAAGAATTTTCCTTTACTGTCTTGAATCCTGACCGTCTCACCGCTCTTCGGTTTTCCCAGTACTTTGGAAACCCCGGTTGCATAAACCCAGGGATGACGGCGAAGGAGCGCACGTTCCTTGCCGGGTTTAAGGATGATCGTAGGAATTTGATTCGTCATGGAAATACTCAATTGATCAGGGGAGTTAATGCGGTTTCGGCAACCTTAGCTGCCATTTTCAAAAATTTAGGAGACGTGCCCTGTGTGAATTTCTTTTCATCCGCATCGCACAGGCAGATCATGCCGAATACGGCTCCGGTATGGCCGCGCAGCGGAAGAATGAGAACGCCGCGTGTTTCAACAGGGTCGATCTTGAGCCAATGGGCCACCTCGTCACCGTAATTTTCGCCTAAATAGAAATTTTCGATTGAATCCAAGGCGGCTTCTACGTCCGGCCCCAAACGTTCCGCAAACGGGAAGAAAGAGAAATTGGGTTTCACCGGCCACAGGCGAAGCAGCCCGTGAGCGGCCTTGAATTCAGAAATAAAGAAACTCAGGACGAGATTGGGAAGCTCAACCTGCGAGTGGCAGGCGAGTAAATCGGTCGCAAAGCGAATAATTTCTTCGCTTTTTGCATCCGAGCTAAGACTTGATTCCCGAAGCCTGCGCTCTTCCTCTTTGATTTGGCAGGAGGAAAGCGCGGCTTTCAGTGCTTCGTTTTGACATTCCGCCGGCGTGCGGCTTCCGTCCGGTGCTTGACCGGGCAGGCTGAGATGCAGAAAGAGCTCCGGATGCCGTAAAAGGAAATCAGGATTGGCTCTTAGGTAGTCGATGACAAAATCGACTACGGTTGGATTTTCGCTCATGGGACTTCAATCTCACTATCAAAAACGGTTACGGCGGGACCGAAGAGTTCTACGTCTTCGCCTTCTCCCTCCCAGGCCAAACGGAGATCCCCGCCTCTATTATGAGTAAGGATCGGAGAACTCAGAACGCCGAGCTCGATCGAGGTGGCTGCCGCAGCACAATTGCCTGTGCCGCAGGCCAAAGTCTCGCCGGCGCCGCGTTCCCAAACACGAACGTTGGCTTCGTGTTCGGTGATCGGCTGAATAAAACCGACGTTTACTCGACGAGGAAATGCGGGATGGTTTTCGATGAAGGGACCTAATTCTTTCACCGGGGCGGACTCGATATCATCAGTGACAATCGTGACGTGCGGGTTGCCCATGGAGCAGACAGAGAACCAAACCAGTTCGCCTTTATAACGGACCGCCCACTGCTTAAAGCCGCGGATCTCACGAGAAGGGAGCCCCTGCGGGTTAAAGGGCAGTGAGGAGGGCTCGAAGGAAGGTGTGCCCATGGAAACACGTACCATTCCGTCCTCTTTGAGCTCAAGCTCTATAACACCCTTCATGGTCTTGGCACGGATGCGTTTTTTTTCGGTCAGTCCTTTGTTATAGACAAACTTCACGAAACAGCGAGCACCGTTTCCGCATTGTTCTACCTCTCCGCCGTCGGCGTTGAAAATACGATATTTAAAGTCGGCTTCGCCGGCTTCGGCAGGCTCTACGACCAAAATTTGATCGGCGCCGATTCCGAAATGCCGATCAGCCAGGAAGCGCAGCTGCTGAGGAGTTAACGAGAAAGGTTCTCTAGTGCAGTCCAAGACAACGAAATCGTTGCCTGCTCCATGCATTTTTGTGAATTTAATCTTCACGGCTTGCCCGATAAAATAGTTAGACCCTACATTCTGACATTCTCTTTCCGATAATTGAAGGAAAGAGCTCTCTTCTTCGGCGTCCTCAGAATTGTGTCTGTGGGTTTCTCCGGCCGCTGCCCGAGAATGAATCCCGCCGATTTCTCTACCGTACGCCTTTTGGAAGTCTCTATAACTTAGCAGGCTTCATTTCGGGGCGGTGGTTTGCCGCGTGAAAAATAAGGTAACTATTTAATAAACCGAAGGTTCTCCTTCCGGACGGGTCTTAAAGCGGCGGTGTGTCCAAAGGTATTGATCGGGATGCTTGAGAATAAATTGTTCAAGTTCTTGGTTGAGGCGCAGCGTGTCGGCTGTGGCGTCGCTTGTCGGAAAGTTCTCCAAGGGTTTGGATAAGTGCATGACGTAGCCTTCAGGCGTCGTTTCCGCGATACCCCAAATCACCTTGGCACCCGTTAACTTTGCCAGTTTCGAAACCATGGGAAGCGTCGCCGCTTGGACACCGAAGAAGGGGACGAAAACCGAGTTGCGCGCACCGTGGTCCATATCCGGAAGATAGTAGAAAGGCAGGAGGCCCGAAGGGCGCGAATGACTTCTTTCATGGCCGAGTTGGATTTCGGAATGAGAACGGGATCAGAGAAGCGTTTTCGTGCGTCAAAGCCCATTTATCCCAAACAGGATTTGACTGGGTCTGATACAGAGAGCTCCCCGCACGATTGTATTCATAGCAATGCCGCCCGCATCTAATCCGACAAAGTGCGGTGCGACGATGATGACTTTATCGGTCTTGCAGAGCTCTTCGAACTGTTCTTTTCCCTCGAATTTAACCATTTCCAAAACCTGAGCTTCGGTGCCTTTTGCAAGAACGCTGTGATCTAGCGCGGCGCGGATAAGGTTGCGGAAGACACCCTTTGCGGTTTCAACACGTTTTGTTCGGACCACTCCGGAAAGCAGAGACGAAGATTCGTCAGAGCAATCTTTCTGCGTCTTGCAAGCACGTACCAGGTGACTGAGGCAAGAAAATTAGCTAAACGCGTGCGGCTTGTCTGTTCCCATCCGGACATGCCGTTGACCAGCGCGACACAGGTCTTGGAAATGAGTAAATTCAGTGCAGATTTCTTTGCCATGGATCAAAATTAAGCTTCTGTAAACAAAAGGTTGCTAAATTATTAAGCAACGGACTTCTTCTGCTTGATAATCGCAGGTCAGAGGATTATAGTTCTACGTTCGCCGAGTTAAAGGACAACTTGCGGGGCGATTAACAAATTCCGCTAAAGCGTCCGGAAGATAGCTTCGCGACGCGCCTCCTATTGATGATTTTAGAAAAATTTTCGGAGTCAGCTCTTATGAACAAGTCTGCAAAGAATACCTTTTACTTCGGAGTCCGTATCCGAAGGCCATCCCGATAAAGTCGCCGACCAAATTTCGGACGCCATTCTCGACGCTATCCTGGAACAGGATCCGACAGCTCGAGTTGCCGCTGAGACTCTGTGCACAACCGGCACCGTCATGCTCGCCGGCGAAATTTCGACCACAGCCAATGTGGATTACACCAAGATCGTTCGCGACACATTGAAGCGCATCGGTTACGACGACAGCAGCTACGGTATTGACCATAAAGGCTGTGCAGTCTTGGTTGCTTATGATAAACAGTCCCCGACATCGCTCAGGGCGTCGATAAAGCTCAGGACGATCCGCTTGAAAAGGCGCCGGTGACCAGGGTCTGATGTTCGGCTACGCCTGTGACGAAACGGACGCGCTGATGCCTGCTCCTATCTATTACGCTCACCGTCTGGTTGAACAGCAGTCTTTGATGAGAAGAACCGGCGAGATGCCTTACCTTCGCCCGGACGCCAAGAGCCAGGTGACGATGCGTTACGTGGACGGCCGCCCTGTTTCAGTCGAGACAGTCGTTCTTTCTACTCAGCACGCTCCTGAAATGAGTGAAGGCGACAAGATGAAGCCTGAATTCGTTCAGGCTGTGATCGATAAGATCGTTCGCCCGTGTTCCCGCCCGAAATGCTGAAGGACACGAAGTTCTTGATTAACCCGACCGGACGCTTTGTTGTCGGCGGACCTCAGGGTGACTGCGGTCTGACCGGCCGTAAGATCATTGTGGACACCTACGGCGGAGCCTGCCCTCACGGCGGCGGTGCCTTCTCCGGTAAGGATCCTACAAAGGTGGACCGCTCTGCGGCTTATGCCTGCCGCTATGTGGCTAAGAACATCGTTGCCGCCGGTCTGGCAAGACAGTGCCAGATCCAGGTTGCATACGCCATCGGTGTTGCCAACCCTGTGAACATCACGGTTTACACGAGGGCACCGGCGTCATTCCGGATGAAAAGATCGCCGAACTGGTTAGAGAACATTTTGATCTGAGACCTGCCGGCATTATCAAGATGCTTGATCTGCAGCGTCCGATCTACTCTAAGACCGCCGCTTACGGTCACTTCGGAAGAGAGGAACCGGAGTTCACCTGGGAGCGTACGGATAAAGCCCAAGCGCTTCGGAAAGCGGCCGGTTTAGCCTAATTTCTCCCTCAAATCAGTCCCCGGAGTTACGCTCGCGGGGACATTTTATAAGATAATTTGTTTGACCTCTAGCAGAAAAGGAATCAAGATGACAGTACGTGTTTTAACCGGTGTGACGCCCAGCGGCACACTTCATCTGGGAAATTATGTCGGCGCTATTCGTCCGGCGATCCAGAAAAGCCGGGCTGAAGGTACGGAAAGTTTTACTTCTTGTCTGACTATCATGCTTTGATTAAGACAAGTGATCCGGATCGCGTTGAAAAAGCCGTATCCAGATTGCTGCGACTTGGCTGGCCTGCGGATTGGATCCGAAACGCGTGCACTTTTATCGTCAGAGTGATCTTCCTGAGACGCTGGAGCTCAATTGGATTTTGAATTGTGTGACGTCCAAGGGGCTGATGAACCTGAGCTCATGCTTATAAAGCTAAGGTCGAAGCCAACGAAGCCGCAGGCGAAGATCCGGACAACAACGTGACCATGGGTCTGTTTTGCTATCCGATCCTGATGGCTGCGGATATCTTGATATTCAAGGCCAATTTTATTCCAGTCGGCCGTGATCAGATCCAGCACATTGAAATGTGCCGAGACATCGCGACACGATTCAATCAGATGTACGGAAACGGAGAGGAGATTTTCCCGCTGCCCGAAGCGCTGATTGACGAAGACACCGCCATCCTTCCGGGCTTAGACGGCCGCAAGATGAGTAAGAGCTATGACAACGTAATTCCTCTCTTTGAAGGCGGAGAAAAGCCCTGCGTGAAGCAATTATGAAGATCGTGACGGACTCGAAGCTTCCGGGAGAGCCTAAAGATCCGGATTCGACGTCTCTTACTGCTCTTTACGATGCGTTTGCAACACATGAAGAGCGAAACGAATTCCGCAGGAAGCTGCAGGAAGGTCTCGGCTGGGGCGAAGCCAAAGTGATCGTTTCGAAAAATTAATTCCGAAATCGGTCCGATGCGTGAGCGCTATGAAGCCTACATGCAGGAGCCGGAAAAGTAGAGGCGATCCTTCGCGAAGGCGTTGAAAGAATTCATCCGATGGCTCGTGCGCTTGTGGACCGGTGCCGCAATGCTGTGGGCTTAAGGGCCTTTAAACCGCTGCAGGCGAAGAAGGCTGCTGTAAAGGCTAAGAAGAGCAAAGCCTCTGAAACAGTACAGAGAAAGGACGGACTCTTTTACTTCAAGCTCGTCAATGGTCAGGGAAAGACTCTGCTGACCGCCGGCGGTCTTCCATCCGGTAAAGAGGTCGGCGCCCATCTCCAGAGCTTTAAGGCTTCCGGCCTCGGAGCACTGAAGGGCATTTTCTGTCAGCTTGACGCAGAGGCTACCGAGGCTGAGGTTCAGTCAGCCCTTGACGAACTGACCCAGGAATAACCGTTAGAAGCGGCTGAAGCCCGAATCAGAGATGACAGCATTGAGTTTGGCGTCAAAGGTCTGGGCTTCAAAATCTAAACCGCAAAATTCGGAGAAACAGATACCTACGGTAAACGGTTTCTTCGCGCAGGCAGCCAGATAGCGGTCATAGTAGCCGGCTCCGTAACCGAGCCGGTAACCTTGTTTATTTAGGGCTACGCAAGGGACGAGGAGGAGCGGAGGTTCGGAAAAAGATCCGATGTGGGTTCCGGCACGCTGAAGCGGCCGATCTTCAGAGGCTTCGCAGGATCCCAAAATGCAAAGCGCATCGTTTTGCCCTCTGTCACAGGGAGGAATACCTGACGAGCCGCGCCGGCGCGAAGCCAATTTTTAATACCTCAGAGATGTCCGGTTCGGAGCCGATAGGGAGAAAGGCGCCGATTGTCTGAACTTTCACAGAATCTAAGAAATCACTGAGGAAGCTGCACAAAGCGTGATTGAGTTCCCCGCGTTTTGCCGTACTTAAGGCATTTCTCTCTTTTAATACTCGGGCACGTTCACTTTTTGTCCATACTATGATCGATCCTGCGGTATCTAGGAACTAAGTTATGTCTCTCAAGAAATACATTGTAGGCGGTTGGGTCAGAGACAAGCTGCTCACCGAGCTTGGACACCCCATACAGAGCAACGACAAAGACTGGGTTGTCACAGGGGCAACGCCGGAAGAGATGCTTCGATTAAATTTTGTTCCCGTCGGTAATGATTTTCCGGTGTTTCTGCATCCGAAGACACACGAAGAATACGCTCTTGCGAGGACCGAACGAAAAAGCGGGCACGGGTATAAAGGCTTTACTTTTGCCGATCCTTCCGTTACGCTGGAGCAGGATCTCTTGCGGCGCGACCTTACCGTCAACGCAATGGCGATGGATGAAGAGGGACACCTTATTGATCCCTACGGCGGTTTCGAAGACTTGAAAAGGAGTCCTGCGGCATGTGAGCGCGCCTTTGAAGAGGATCCTTTGCGGGTTTTGAGGGTGAGCCGCTTCCGTGCGAAGCGCCATGGTTCCGTATTGCAGAAGAAACCAAGGCGATGCTGAAGCGCATGGTAGAAAGCGGCGAGGTGGATGCTTTAGTCCCCGAGCGCGTCACTGCCGAGATTCGTAAGGCGTTAAAGGAAGCGAAGCCCTCGATTTTCTTTGACGAACTCGAGACGAACGGTTTTATGGGCCGCGTCTATCCCGAATGGAAGCAAACGGAGCTTTCCCGCAGCCTGCTTGACGGCCTTTCATCCGGCTTTACGGAAGAAGAAAAATTTGCGGCATCTGTCGCTTCCGTCGATCCAAATAAACTTCCGGCCCTATTGGAGGCACTCCGAATGCCTAAGAAGCTGACGGAGTTTGCATTACTTTTTTCGGAAAGTCTGCGAGACGGTTTTGAGTGCGCCTCTGACGGGAAAGGAGTGCTTTCCGTTCTTCGTCGTAAGGATGCGCTGCGGCGCCCGGAGCGGTTTGCTCAGCTTTTGCGCCTGTTGAAGGAAGCGCATCATATTGATTCTGAGAAAAAATGGCTGATGTCAGCCGAGGCGGTCCGATCTTTGGACTTTAGATCGATTTCTGCAGCAGCGCCGGATAAATCTCGAGTACCGGAGCTGATAGAAGAAGCATCCGTCCGAGCGATTGATAAGGCATTAGATAAATTTGCCGATCAGCATTAACACGACGGCAATGAGAATGGTACTGGCTAACGGAATTTGAATCGGATGGCCGAAGACCTTGAAGTTAAGATCGCCGGGCAGCCGCCCGATTCCAAGCTTTTGGAGCCATGGAATCGCAGAGGTGAGGACGCAGAGTCCGATGAAAATAGTCAATATCCAACGCATGGAAAGATTTTGACACAGAAATAGGAAATAAAGGGAGTTCAGAGTGAATTCGGATCCGTTGCTTATTTCAGGGAAATATTGGAAGATCAGCCTGAATCGCTATGAAACGAAGGCTCGTATCGGTGCGTATCAGCACGAGAGGCTTCTGCCTCAAAGGTTAAGATTGAACGTCTCCGTATATGTAGAGAAAGGGGCGGCGCCGGTTAGTGAACTCTCGGAAGTGTTTAACTACGACAGAGTCATTGAAGCTATCGAAGCGGTTGTTCAGGAAGGCCACATTGATCTGCAGGAAACCCTGCTTGAGAGAACGGCCGAGCGGCTGCTGAAATATCCGGAAGTGGCCGCAGTTCAGATCGGCAGTGAGAAACCCGATGCATATTCAAAAGCCGAATCCATCGGCGTTGAAGCATTTTTTAGTAAAGACAAGGAAAGGATTAAGACTGAATAATGGAACCCGTCAAAATCGAAGAGCTTAAAGATCAAACGGAACAAAACATTTCAACTGCGGAAGAGAGCGCTTCAGAGGCACCTTCCGAGGAGAAGAAAGAGCGTTTATCGTTTGAAAACAGAAAACTCGAGAAGCGCTTGGTCAGACTTTGCGCCCAGGCGATTACGGATTTCAATCTGATTGAAGACGGAGACAAGGTGATGGTGTGTGTCTCCGGAGGAAAGGACAGCTATGCACTGCTTGATGCGCTCGTGCGTCTGCAGGGACGTGCCCCGATCCGCTTCGAGCTGCTGGCATTTTGTCTGAACCAGCATCTTCCCGACTTTCCTTTGGACCGACTTATTGCGCACCTGGAGAAGATCGGCGTTCCGTATCACATTGAGGATCAGGACACTTTTTCCATCGTGAAGTCGAAGTATTCGGATAATCGAAATCTCTGCTCGCTTTGCTCGCGTTTGAGAAGAGGCATTATCTATCGTGTGGCAAGAGAGCAGAAGTGCACGAAGATTGCGCTGGGACACCATTTGGACGATGTTGTCAGCACGCTGATGCTGAACATGTTTTATGGCGGACGCCTTAAGTCCATGCCTCCCAAGCTGTTAAGCGACGCAAAGGAGCATATTGTGATTCGTCCGCTCGTGTACCTGCGCGAGAAAGATTTGGCTCGCTGGTGCCGCATCAAAGGCTACGATGTCATTCCCAAATTATGCGGAGCCGATGACGTCTGCCGACGTGAAATGAAAGAAATTATCCAAAGGATGGATCGAGAGACGCCGGGACGAGTGGAGAACATTTTCCGCAGTTTGACCCGAGTTGCTCCGTCGCATCTGCTGGATCAGTCATTATTTGATTTTAAGGACCTGGAAAAAGAACGCATCACTCCTGAAACTTCGGAGGAGGTTTAGCGCGGAGATCCGTGTTTTCGAGCGGTCCCGCATGGCTTTAGAGCCGTTTTGGTTTGGTATGATACCGTGTTGAGGGTGAGTGCCCGAACCCTTATAAAGATCAAATACATAGCGTAAGGGCAATAGGTTTTAGCAAGAGGTATAGATGAGAGCTCGTTCTATCAAAATTATCGATTTGTCAGTACATACAGTTGCCACAATTCCACTGGGAACTTCTGTTTTGGATTGTTCTAAAGCCATGCGAGCTCTTCATGTAGGAAGTCTGGTTGTCATCAATGACGACAGACAGCCGGTCGGAATGATCACTGACCGTGATATTTGCATTGAAGTCGTGGCATTAGAGAAAGATCCGAAAGGATTAAAAGTTGAAGATGTCATGTCTGCGCCCGTTTGCACCGCAAGCGCCGACGAAACCGTCGTCGATGCTTTAGCAAGAATGCGCGAGCAGGGCATTCGCAGACTGCCGGTTGTCGACAAAGATGACAAGCTGTGCGGCATTGTTACCGCAAACAATATTGTCGAAGAAATTTCCGAGCAGCTCGACAGCATTGTTCGCGCCATCAAGTCCTCCAAGACCCGTGAACAGTCTGTGAGACCCTAAGAAGGAACTGAGGGATGGAGAAACTTGAAATTCAGTCTCCGGCATTTGCGACGGGGGCACCGATCCCGAAAGAATATACTCAGCAGGGGAGCGACATGTCTCCTCCGCTGGAGATCACCAATATCCCCAAAGGCACGCAGTCTCTAGTGCTGGTGTGTGTTGATCCGGATGCGCCGGATCCTGAGGCTCCTAAGCTGACCTTTGTTCACTGGGTCGCCTATAACCTCCCGGCTCAGGATCTTTCCATTCCGGAAGGCGCTGATCTCGAGAACCTTTTTCCCGGCTCCTGCGAGGGCGTAAACGGCAGAGGCACCGTGGGCTACATCGGACCGAAGCCTCCGATCGGAACTCACCGTTACTTCTTCAAGGTGTTTGCGGTTGATACGGTCCTGAGCTTTAACGAACCGCCTGAGCTTAAGGATGTGTTTAACGCCATTGACGGGCGTGTCGTTCAGATGGCCGAGACCATGGGAACCTACAAACTTCAGTTCTAGACGTTCCGTCTTCAGAAAAACCAAAAGGCCGCGACTGCGGCCTTTGGTGTCTCTACACCGCTTTAAGCGGCGCCGGATTTATTTTGATTTTTTCTTTGTTTCAGTATTCTTTTCGGCGAGATGAGTACTCAGCTGAAGAAGAATGTCGCTGTGTTCGCCCTTTTCATAGATCGTGTTGGCGCGGCCTAAGATCAGCGGGTCAATCGCGCCGATAGCATTCATATCTTTGCCGGTGTAGGGCAGAGACTGAAGAACATAACGCATGGCGTTCAGGCGGGCGCGTTTCTTGTCGTCGCTCTTAATGACGGTCCAGGGGGCGGCCACGGTATCCGTATTAAGGAACATGGCTTCTTTAGCCTTGGTGTAGTCATCCCATTTGTCGAGAGAGGCCATATCGATCGGAGAAAGTTTCCAGCGCTTGAGCGGATGAACCTGACGCTCTTTGAAGCGTCTTCTCTGTTCCTTGCGACTGACGGAGAACCAGAACTTGATCAGGTAGATTCTGCTGCGGGTCAGAAAGCGCTCGAATTCAGGGCACTCGCGCATGAATTCGAGATACTGGTCATCAGTGCAGAAACCCATGACGCGTTCGACACCGGCACGGTTATACCAGGAGCGGTCAAACAATACGATTTCACCGGCAGTCGGCAGATGTTTTACGTAACGCTGGAAGTACCATTCACCGAGCTCACGCTGAGTCGGTTTTTCCAAAGCAACGACGCGTGCTCCGCGGGGATTGAGATGCTCCATGAAGCGACGGATGGTGCCGCCCTTTCCGGCTGCGTCGCGGCCTTCGAACAGAATAACGACTTTCTGTCCAGTCTCCTTGACCCAGTTCTGAAGTTTCAGAAGCTCGACCTGAAGAAGATATTTTTCTTTTTCGTAGATCTTGCGGCTCATGCGGTTCTTGTAGGGATAACCGCCGTGCTTCCAGTCTTCGTTTAATTCGTTTTCATTAACTTCGGTCTTCTTGCTGGCGCCTTCTTTTAATTTTTCACGCTGCACCAAAGCCTTCAGGATGGCTTTGCGGTCAGCCGGGGCCTCGCCCTCGAGAATGGAGATCAAAGCCTGCATCTCATGCTCGTTGGCAGCGGCGAAAGTTTGATTGGAGACGTACTCTTCGGCTTCCTTTTCAGAAGTGACCGGAGAGGAGGTAATAGATTCCACTGCGGTGTGGAACGGATCCTCTTCTTTTGAGGCGGCTACGTCGGACTCGGAGACGGTGCTGACTTCTACCTTCTCATCGACCAGTTCGCTGTGATCTTTCTGTTTTTTGCTGTTTGACACGTTAGTACTCACGATTGGGTAAATTATTAATCCATAGTCGTTAGTGAATTCTTCTTGCTGACTATGTAGTTGTAAATGATTTTTTTGGGAAAGCGGGAAATTTTACTTGCGATTGCCGACAACTGTCCAGCCGGAAGGAGCGGGATTAACTCGTCAATCCATTGTTTATCTTCTTCTTTTAACGTCTCCTCCGCTGAGGTTGAAGCCGCGTCGACGACGATGACGTATTCTCCCTTAGGAGGATTGCGGGATAGCCATTCGCGTAAATCAGGAGCGTAGAGGCTGTCGATTTGTTCGAATTTTTTCGTGAGTTCTCGGGCAATTGTGATTTTTCGATCTGCCGGGACGGATTCGCTTAGTTCATCAATTAATTTCTCTAAGCGATGGGGCGCTTCGTACAGAATAAAAGTGCGGCCGCTGTTTATTAACTTTTGAAGTTCACCTGCGCGCTCCTTTTTTCCGCCGTTTAAAAAGCCGTGGAATGTAAAGCCCTCCGGCGCCATTCCCGCCGCAGAGACTGCGGTTACTGAAGCGCTGGCGCCGGGGATCGGAATGACGCGATAACCTTGTCCTCTGACTTGGGCGACGACTTTTGTTCCGGGGTCGGAAACCGCAGGCGTTCCGGCGTCCGTGACGAGCGCAACCCGCTTGCCTTCGGCCAAATAAGTTAAAACCTTTTCTGCACCCTTGTGCTCGTTATGCTGATGGACAGGGAACAAGTGCGACTCTATATTAAACTTCTCCAAAAGTTTTCTTGTTTCCCGGGTGTCTTCAGCGGCAATACAGTCTGCCTTGCTGAGGACCAAAAGCGCTCTGAGGGTAATATCGCCGAGATTTCCGATCGGAAGACCCACGACGTAAAGTGCGGGGGCAGGCAGATCCTGAGAGGGGAGCGAGATGCTTTGGAACAGTTCATTATTGTCGTAGAGGAATTTTCGGGAGTCCATCTTGACCTCGTTGGTAAACAGAATTTTGTGTCGCGTATCTCTGAGCCTTATTACGGCAGCTGCAGTAACGACTGCTGCGGCTCAGCAATCCGAGATCGGACCGACAACGGATGCGCAGGTTCAATCGCAGAACAAAACTAAAATCGCTCTGATTGTATCCCCTAAAGGATCCGTTCTGTCCGAAGCCGCGGCTCCTATTCAGCAGGGAATCCTCGCGGCCAGCCGCGAGGCGACGGCCTCGGGTGCCTGTGAGTTGGTTCAGTATGAACTGAGCAATCCGCAGGATGCCGGTGCGGTATTAAAGAAAGCAGCCGACGACGGGGCAGTACTGGCCATCGGACCTGTTTCGCGAGACGCCGTACAGACGATATCGGAAATGCCCTATCTTCCGCTGCCGGTCGTAGCAATCAATCGTCCGTCCGGAGAAACGGCGCCGGAATTATTTTTAAGTATCGATATTTCTGCAGAGAGCGAAGTCGAGCAGCTTGCGAAGATTGCAGTGGAAAACACCGCTCAAAAGGCAGATCTGGCAGCGAATAATTTTGTAATCCTTACGACTCAGGATCCGTATGACGAGCGTCTGGCAAGAGCCATGGAAGCCGCTTTGGTGAAAGCCGGGGCCGGTGCAGAAAGACGTCATATTTCCTCCGATCAGATTGCCTACCTTCGTCAGGAAATGCGAGGAAAGGCCTTCAGAGGCGCTTTTTTTGCCATGAATGCTCAAAATGCCAGCCTGCTTCGTCCGTATTTGCCGCCTGAGCTTCCGGTTTTCGGGACAAGTTACAGCAATCCGATGCATCAGAAAGACTCCATGCTGGCCAAAACTCAGTCCAACGATTTGAACGGAATGATCACGTTAGAGATTCCGGCCGAGGAGAACACAAGCACTTTGGTAGCTCAGTACAAGGGAGAAAGAGAGAATTTATCTCTGGAAGAGCTGCAAATGTTTTCTGTCGGAGTAGATGCCTGGACCTTAGGTACCAAGTGGATTGACTGGGCACGACGCATTGAAGTTCCCGATGGACTGACCGGACGTCTGAGCTTCGATAAAGACAGCGGAAGCAAAGTGAAGCGAGAGCTTGTAAAAACGGTCGTTAGCCCAAATAAGACAGGGAAGGCCTCTGAAGAGGATTTAGTTCAGTTTACGGAAAGCGCGGAAGAGGCCGGCTTATGAGTTTTGTGACGATGATGGAAGGCCATCTGGCCTGGGGCGATAAGCCGCTTCTCGATAACGCCGACCTTACGGTCGAAGCAGGTCAGAGAATCGGTTTGATCGGCCGCAACGGTACCGGCAAGAGCTCTTTACTTAAAGTTCTTGCGGGTATTGAAAAACTCGACGGCGGGGAGCTGCATACACAGAACGGCCTGCATGCTGTCTATGTAGAACAGGAGCCTTACTTTCCGGAAGCACCGACCGTCATGGACTCTTTGGTGCTTAGAGGGAAGCTGGATGAACTGCCGGACGAAAAAATGCGCTGGCAGATTCAAAGCCGCTTGTCGGAGTTTCTTCATAAGTTCGACCTGGATGAAAACCTTGACTTGAAGAAGGCTTCCGGCGGCGAAAAGAAAAAAGCAGCCCTGGCACTTGCTTTCGCCTTAGATGCAGATCTCCTTTTGCTGGACGAGCCGACAAACCATTTGGACATTGACGCGATTCGTCAGCTTGAAAATATCATCCTGAATGAATTCAAAAAGTCTCGCTCTTTCGTGACGATTACTCATGACCGTGCGTTTCTTAATCGGATCGTCGATACGATTTGGGAACTGGATCGCGGCGTAGTTCGCAGCTATCCGGGCTCTTTTGAAGCCTATCAGCGGAGAAAAGAAGAGGAGTTAGCGGCGGAAGACAAGGCAAGGGCTGATTTCGATAAGGTTTGGACTCAGGAAGAAGCTTGGATTCGCCGCGGCATCGAAGCGCGACGCACACGAAACGAGGGTCGCGTCAGACGTCTGGAGCAAATGCGTATTGAACGTGAGCAAAGACGGGATCGGATCGGCACACTCGATCTTAACTTGGACGCTGGAGAGAGAAGCGGCAAAGTCGTGGCTGAGCTCGAGGGTGTCAGTAAGAGTTTCGGCGACCGCTGCCTGATTAAAGATTTAACGCTTCGCGTGATGCGCGGTGACAAGCTGGGCTTGCTCGGTCCTAACGGCGTCGGTAAGAGCACGCTGATTAAAATTATTTTGGGGCAGATGCAACCGGACTCCGGTACCGTGAAATTGGGGACGAATCTGCAAATTGCCTATTTCGATCAGCTGCGCAGCGAGCTTGATCCTACGAAGACACTGCAGGAAACCGTTTCTCCCGGCTCTGACTGGGTTGAAGTCGGCGGCGTCCGAAAGCACGTGATCGGATACCTTGGCGAATTCCTGTTCCCGCCGCATCGCGTCAATGTCAAAGTTTCCAGCCTTTCCGGCGGCGAGAGAAATCGCCTGCGCTGCTTAAAGGCAAAACCAGTAACCTCCTGGTCATGGACGAGCCCACCAACGACTTGGATATCGAATCTATCGAGATGCTTGAGGCGACTCTGGCGGAATATCCGGGAACGGTTTTATTGGTGACACACGACCGGTCTTTTATGGATAACGTCGCGACGCTAACGATTGCTCCGGATAAAGACGGTGTTTGGACTTCTTATGTCGGAGGCTATGAAGAATGGCTCAAGTGGCGGGACAAGAGAGAAAAAGAAGAGCAGAAAGCCGCGGAGGCTGCAGCTCAAGCCGATAAATCGCAGAAGACGAGACGCCGGAACGCAAAGCCGGGGCTCAGCTACAAAGAAAACAAACTTCTTCAGGAGCTCCCCGGGCAGATAGAGGCGTTGGAGAATCGTCAGAATGAACTTGTAGAGCTCATGCAGCAGCCGTCCTACGGCAGCAAAGCGCCCGAGCAAATTCGGGCTGACGGAGATGAGATGCAGAAAATTGCTAAAGAGCTCGAAGAAAAGTACGCCTTGTGGGAAGAGCTGGAAGAAAAACAATCGCTTGCAAATTAGTATTTTTGGGCGATTAAAAGTCTTCCAAAAGGCTTTCTAAGCAGTCAAAATAAACGTAAGAACACAATTAAGAGGTTCTTGCGATGAGAATGAAATTAATAAGAACTGCAGCCTGCTTAGCAGCTTTAGGTCTGGCTGTTTGTACGGCTGTTGACGCTCGTCCTCCCGGACCTCCTCCCGGAGGTCCCGGATTCGGACCCGGGCCCGGTTTCCGGGGACCCGGCTGGGGCGGACCGCCTCCGCCGCCGCGTCATCATCATAATCGATGGCACGATTTCGGAAGAGACGTCCTCGGAGGGACGCTGGTGCTCGGTTTAGGCTTGGGATTGGCCAATGCGATTACAAACGCCACGACTCCGACCTATACAGCTCCGACATATGTGGCGCCTTCCTATGTAGCGCCGACATACGCCGCACCGACCTATACGCTTCCGACTTATACCGCGCCTGTCGTGCCGTGGTTTCAGCTCAGTTTACCACCGACTGCGGTGATCCGCACGCCTGGTCGCAGCGGTTAGCGGCAGCAGCTCCTGCGTCACCAGCCAACGATTCAGGTAAAACGATGTACTGGTGCCAGGCTAGTAAGAATTTTTATCCTTACGTGACGGAGTGTACCAGCGGCTGGGAAGCCCGCGTTATGCCTTAATTTAATCGCGGAAGTTCAAAGCCTTCGTTCCTAATCGGCGAGGGCTTTTTTATTGGTGAAAACACCTAAAATTTCGATCGTTTTCAATAGAATTTCAGCTTTACGCTGAAAGTACTATGGGATATTTGTGTGGAGAGAGAGTTGACTGAAACGAAAGAACAACGAGCTGAGGCACTCAACAGCTTAAACGCTGCTGGCGATTTCTTTTCAGAATCGTGTTCTGAAAGGACCGTCGGACGAAGCACTGAGAGAATTTAATCGGGCAACAAAAGAGTGGGTCTCAGTCACGTACAAAGAGCTTGGCGAGAAAGTAAAAAATTGGCAGAGAGCGTTTGCTGATTTGGGGCTTAACAGGGGAGACCGTGTTGCGATGCTTCTGCCCAACGGTGTGAACGCCGTATGTTTCGATCAGGCGGCTATGGCCAACTCTCTCGTGCCGGTTCCTCTTCACGCGATTGACACTCCTGCCTCGAGCGCTTTCATTCTCCAAGACAGCGGTGCATCCGTTTTGGTGACTGACAAGAAGTCCAAATGGGAAAAGATCCAGGAAGCCGGGTTTGACCTTTCTGCGATTAAAAAGGTCATCATTACAGAAGAGCTGACAGAAGCGTCCGAGCTCATTCAAGGATTAAAGGATTGGCTCAAAGGAGCTCCTAAGGACATTCCTTTGCCGGAGCAGCCCACAGTCGACGATTTGGCCTGTATTGTTTATACGTCGGGAACGACCGGTAGGCCCAAAGGCGTGATGCTCACCCATAAAAACATCACAAGCAACGTCCGTTCAACTCTCGCTCATGTTAAGCCGGAGATCGGCGACATATTCCTTTCGTTCCTTCTTTTCTTATGTTTGTAAAGCCAGTTACTACGGCGGCGCACTATGCAACAGGTTCGGCAATTGCATTTCTTCGCTCTCCAATACCTTGAGGGCTTCAAGATTGAGAGCCAATGTTTTGATTTCTGTCCCGAGAGTCTATGAGCGTATCTACGCCAAGCTGAATGACGCGCTTGCCAAGAAAGGCAAAATTCAGGCGGCGTTGTTCCATATGGCCGTTAACGCCGGATGGCAGAATTTCTGCAAAAAAAATTCGATAAAAACGGCCGGGTCTCAGGGTTTAATGTTTGGCGGCTTGGTCAATGCGACGGTCGGTAAGAAGATCTCGGAAAAACTGAAGTCTCAATTCGGCGGAAGGCTGCGCGTGGCCATCAGCGGCGGTGCTTCTCTTAACCCTGAGGCGGCTAAGGTTTTCTGCGGACTGGGTCTTCCGGTGATTCAAGGCTACGGCATGACCGAGACTTCCCCGATCATCAGCGGGAATAACGTGACTGATAACGATCCGGCCACTGTCGGCCGTGCTCTGAAAGATGTGTCGATCCGACTGGGTGAGCGGGAAGAAATCCAGATCAAGGGTGACCTGGTCATGAAAGGGTACTGGGATCGGGAAAAGGATACGAAGAATGCCTTTACTGAAGACGGCTGGTTGAAGACGGGAGACCAGGGGGCCTACGACGGGGAGGGCCGACTGAAGATTGTCGGCAGAATCAAAGAGATCATTGTGACTTCAACGGGCGAAAAAATTTCTCCTGTCGATATTGAAAGTGCATTGGAAACGATACCGCTTTTCCGCCAGACCTATGCGGTCGGCGACGGAATGCCTTACATTGCTGTGCTGATTTCTTTAGATCCGACTTTGTGGAAAAAATTTGCTGCAGAGCAGGGTGTTGATCCGAAGGATCCGGAATATTCGCACCGCCGTGCGCAAAAGGCGCGCTGATGGTCAAGAAGGCGTGCGCATTTTCTTGCACGCTAAAAGACATTGCGCTCACTTTGGATGAGTGGACGATTGATAACGGACTGGCTCCGCGCTTGAAACTCAAAGCGTTCTCCGATGCAGGCAGAGGTACGGACATCTCTTGAGAAATATAAAGGCGCAAAGAAGAGTATCAGGACTTCTCAATATAATCGACCGTCTGTCTGCAAAATAACACTGGTAGAAACAATGGAAGAACGTTCCACCGAAACAATTCGCAATGCCTACAAAGGCAACGTCAAGCATGGAAAGTCGGAAGCGATTGCGCCGAAGTGGGTTCTGCAGAGTACCGAAGCGGTGATGCAGTACTACCTCGACCGAGATTTAACGCTTGACCGGCGTTGCCAGAAGTTCCCTCCCTCAGGAGGGACACAAATATATGCTTTACGCGCATATTCCCTTCTGCAAGACGCTGTGTTCTTACTGTACTTTCCACCGATTCCTTTTCAAGGAGCACAAGGCTCGCGAATACTTTGTGAATCTGCGCAAAGAAATGGAAGCCGTTCGTGCCATGGGATATGACTTCACGTCGATGTATGTCGGCGGCGGTACAACGACCGTGCTGATGGACGAGCTCGCCAAAACGCTGGAGCTGGCTAAAAAGCTGTTTCCGTCTATCAAGGAAGTGTCTGTTGAGACCGATCCTCAGATCATGGGTGATCCGCAGATCCATATGCTCGAGGGCCTCGTAGACCGTATGTCTATCGGGGTCCAGAGCTTCGATGACGGCATTCTGAAAATGACCGAGCGCGATAAGTTCGGCACAGGGCAGGAAGTTTTTGAAAACATTGCAAAAGCACAGGAACTTTTCCCGATCTGCAACGTCGACATGATTCCAGTTCGGGGACAGACCGATGAGGATTCTTCACCGCGACGACAATTTGCTGAAGCTCTCTCCCCGTCAGATCACGACCTATCCGCTGATGGTGACGAGCCAGACGAAGCGCAGTGTTAAAGATTCCATTGCGGCACCTCACGACATCATGGCCGGTCAGTACCGTATGATTCTCGATATGCTGACAGAGGACTATACCCAGCTGTCGGCGTGGGCCTTCGGGAAATCCAACAATGAAGGCTTTGACGAGTACGTCATCGACAACGATGAGTATTTGGGCGTCGGCTCGGGAGCTTTCAGCTTCTTAGGTGACTCGCTCTACGTCAACACCTTCTCTCTGCGCCGCTATAACGAACGAATCGGCTCCGGCAACAACGGTGTCGAAAGAAGAAAGGTCTTCGGCAAACGCAGCATTCTTCAGTACCGTCTGCTGCTGCAGCTGTTTGCCGGCCGAATCAGCCGCAAGTACTTCAAAGAGGTTCACGGTGTGGATTTGGACCGCGCGTTATTTAAGGAAGTCCTTGCTTTGAAACTGGCGGGGGCAATTAAAGAAAATCCGGAAGATCATGACCGCTTTATCGTGACCGATAAGGGCAAGCAAACTTCGGCCTCGTCGATGATGAAGGATTTCTACTCCGCGATGGACAACATTCGGGCGGAGTTAAGGAAACCACTTAAAGAAGCCGACATGTAAGCGAAAACCACAAAGTCCCATATCCACGGGGCCTTTGCTTACATCTGTTTTCATTTGTCCTCATTATTTAGAGGTTTTTACTTAAGACAAAAGGATAGAGGCCGTTGTGCAATCTGTAACAACACCGTAAACTTCGCTCCGTAAGGAGACTCGGGACTTCGCAGCTGCGATTTACTAAATATATTTTTATCCGAATCTGTCTCTTTAAATTTCCATTTCAAGCTCTGGAGTTGAGTAATGTCTACTATGGATGTTGTTACCTTCCGACCGCCTCAAGGCTGTCGCGGAGAAGACGGTCCCGCGTTTCAGGGAAATTTCCGCAAAGGCGAACTTCGCGGAATTATCCACATTAACAAAGACAACTGCGTCGGCTGCGACACATGCCGCAAGTTCTGCCCGGTTGATGCTATTTCCGGCGGTTTAGGCGCCATTCACAAAATTCGCGACGATGCATGCGTCAGCTGCGGTCAGTGCTTAAGCGCCTGCCCGTTCGGCGCCATCGAACAGATGAGCTTCGTAGACGACGTCATCGCTGCTCTTAAAGATCCGAAGAAATTCGTGGTCGCTCATCCCTCTCCTGCAGTCCGTGTTGCATTGGCTGAAGAATTCGGCGGCAAACCCGGCGATCTCTGCACCGACCAGATGCTCAACGCCTTGGAAAAGGCCGGTTTCACTGTTTACGACGTGAACCAGACTGCCGACCAGACGATTCTGGAAGAAGGCACGGAATTCATTAAGAAGGTTCGCTACTGGTGCCTGGGCGAAAGAAGCCCTGAAGTCAACATGATGGCTCACCACCCGCTGCCTCACTTCACCAGTTGCTGCCCCGGCTGGGTCAGAAATATGGAAATTAACTTCGCTTCTGCGATTCCCCATGTTTCCACGACAAAGAGCCCGATTCAGATGGGCGGTGCTTTAGGCAAGACTTGGGCTGCCAAGCACGTTTGGAACAAGGATCCGCGCGATGTCTGCATCGTTTCTATTACTCCTTGTACCGCTAAGATTTTCGAAGCCAGCCGTCCTGAATTCATCGACGCCTGGAAGTGGAACGTTGAACACAACGTTATTCCGAAAGACTCTCCTGTCTTCCCGGATATCGATTACAGCCTCACAACTCGTGACATCGCTGAAGTCTTCCGCCGTCTCGGTATCGATCCGCTCAAGATGCCTACTACGCACGAAGTTAAACCGACCGAAAAATACACCGGTGCTGGCACGATCTTCGGCTGCTCCGGCGGCGTGATGGAAGCAGCTCTCCGTACGGCCTACGCACTTCTGGCCGGCGAAGAACTGAAGAACCCGGACATCATCAGCGTCCGCGGTCTGAACAACTCTTTAGTTGAAGCTACTGTGCCTATTCCTTTGAAGGCTCAGGGCGGCAAGATTTTCGAACTTCGCGTTGCTGTCGTTAACGGCGCCCTTCAGGATCTGAAGAATGTCATGAAGATCATCAACGAAGACAAGGATCGCTGGCACTTCATCGAAGTGATGAACTGCCCGGGCGGCTGCGTCAACGGCGGCGGTCAGCCTCTGCAGGGCGCCGGTTCTTCCTGGCTTGCCCCGACAACTCCGCTTCCTGTCAAACTCTAACAAGGTAGGAATTAGAAATGAGTAAATATCAATATACCGAACGCGACGTTCCTGCCATGTTGGGCCGCCGCGGCTTCCTGAAAGTCATCGGTCTCTGCGCTGTTTTAGTTGCCGGCGCCGGTGCTGTGATCACTCAGCTGATCACTTCCCGCAATAAGGTTATTCTCGACAGACAGAGCGGTCTGTATGCAGATGACAAGCGTCTGCAGAAGATCAATCTGACTTCTTCTCACCAGAACGACGTTTGCTGGCAGGTCTACAAGGACATGAACGGCAAACCTGTCGAAGGCGAGATGTACAAGCTTAACCACACCCACTACTATCCCCGCTCTCAGCTGGCTATGACGGAGGCAGAACATGTCTAATCCCGAAATGAAAGGCGCAAGAATTCTGCGCTTCCACACTTCCGACAAAGTTTTCCACTCCATCAACGCAATTTGCTGGTACGCCTTGGTCATCACCGGTGCCATCGTTTATTTCGGCCATTGGATGGGCGATATTTCCGATGAAACCGCTAACCTCATGATGGTTTGGCACCTCTGGCTGGGTGCTCTCTTCACCCTTAACTTCGTGGGCTATGTTCTCTTCGCTCCCGAACGTTTTGCCGTGACCCTCAAGAACCTTCTTGAGTGGGACAAAAACACCATTATGTGGTTCAGAAACTTCGGCGGCTATCCGCGTCGTTTCTTCAAGATTCCTTTCGGACCGGTTGAAGTTCCGCCGCAGGGTCGTTACAACGGCGGCCAGAAGATGAGCTATCTCATCTTCCTCGCAGCTGTCGTTTATCTGATCGCTTCCGGCTGGCTGCTTTGGTTGGGTGCTCCCCTCCTTGGCAAGACCGTCTTCTACTGGCTCTTCATCACTCACGTTTGGGGAAGCTTCATTGTGACCGCTATGGTTACATGCGCTCATATTCCTCTGGCTCTCCTGTCCATGGAACACTTCAAGGGCATTTGGAGAATCGGATCCGGCGACATCTCTTATGAGGCCGCTGAGCACCATGCTCCGACTTGGGTCAAACGTGACGTCGTCAAAGTTGTTGAAAAATAATCTTTGACCGTTAAATAAAAAGAGGGGGCTTCGGCTCCCTTTTTGTCGCCTATCCATCTAGAATCTCGGAAAACAGAGGAATTGTCATGGCAGAGATGAATCAGACCCCAAAGGGATGCGTGTCCACATTGGTATTTTCGGCAGAAGAAACGCCGGTAAGTCGAGTGTGATCAACGCGCTGACCAAACAAAACATTGCGCTTGTCAGCGACGTTGCCGGTACGACCACAGATCCGGTGTTTAAAGCGATGGAAATCCTGCCTCTGGGGCCGGTGATGATCATTGATACCGCCGGCATCGACGATATCGGAGATCTGGGCAAACTTAGGATCGGCAAAACTAAAGAAGTCATGACAAAGACCGACGTCGCGGTCATTGTGATTGACGCGCCAATGACGTTTCTGACTTTGAACGTTCCTTAGTTTCTGAGTTTAAAAACTGGGGACGACCTACATCCTCGCGCCAACAAGATTGAAACGGTCGCCGATCCTGCCGAGCGGATTGCTTTTGGACAAGGCTTTCGGAGAAAAGGTCGTCCCAATCAGCGCGCTTAAGAAAAAGGCATTGATGAGCTGCGTTCGCTTATCGTCAAAACGGCACCGGAAGCCTTCGAAGACGGGCCTATGCTAAGAGATCTCGTTAAAGAAGGTGATACCGTCGTACTTTGCGTTCCCATCGATACAGCTGCTCCTAAGGGCCGAATCATTCTTCCTCAGGTCCACGCCATCCGGGATATTTTGGATGCTAATGCAAAGGCAGTTGTCGTCAAAGAGAATCAACTGGCCGAACAGCTTGATAATCTCAAGGAGCCGCCTGCATTGGTGGTTACGGACAGCCAAGTCTTTGCAAAAGCAGATCGCGCGGTGCCTAAAGAAATTCCTCTTACGTCTTTTCCATTCTCATGGCGCGTCAAAGGGCAACCTAAGCGGATTAGCCGCTGGTGCCAAAGCGGTGGAAAATTTAAAGCCGGGCGATAAAGTTTTGATTGCGGAAGCCTGTACTCATGTCTGTCAGGCAGAAGATATCGGCAGGGTCAAAATACCGGCTTGGCTGAATAAGAAAGTAGGCGGCGAACTGAACTATGAGTGGTATACGGGAGACTCTTTCCCGGAAGATGTTTCTTCTTATAAGCTTGTGATTCACTGCGGCGCGTGCATGATTAACCGCCGAGCCATGCTGAGCCGACAAAGAAATGCGCCGAGACCGGAGTTTCGATCGTCAATTACGGAGTCCTGATTTCTTACTTACACGGAATCATGGACCGCGCCATGTCGCCGATGAAAGACAACTAAAGGCAAGAGCCGGAATTTCCGGGCTCTGCGCATTTAGATATCGAGGTCGACGTCTGTGTGTTTTAGCTTCTGACCGTGCTCACGGGTCACGTGGAAAGTGACCTGAGGCCAATGTTTCTGCGTTGTCTGCAGATTGTAGATGCTTGTGGCAAGGTAAACGGTGTTGCCGTCTGCATCCTTGGCTAGACGCATTCCCTGTTCCTTCTCAAAATCCTTGCGTGTCTGCTCGTCGGGGTAAGTCACCCAACGTGCCGTAGAAACAGATGTGTTTTCGTAGATCGCGTCGACGTTGTATTCCGTCGCTAAGCGCTGGGCTACGATTTCGAACTGTAGTTGCCCGACAGCGCCGAGGTAAAGGTTGCCGAGTTCATCTTCAAACACCTGAATCGCACCTTCTTCACCGAGTTCTTTCAAGCCTTTATGGAGCTGTTTGGCTTTGAAGGGTCTTTCGGACGAGCACTGCGGAACAGTTCCGGAGCGAAGTATGGAATACCGGTGAAGCCGAGCACTTCGCCTTGCGTAAGCGTGTCGCCGATGTGCTGGCCGTGGTTGTAGATACCGATGATGTCGCCGGCAACGGCGTTTGTCATCAGCACGCGGTCGTTGGCCATGAAGGTAAGGGCATTCGGGATCTTCATTTCTTTGCCTTCTCGGACATGAAACACTTTCATACCCGGCTGGTATTCGCCGGAGCAGACGCGGAAGAAGGCAATACGGTCGCGGTGCTTCGGATCCATGTTTGCCTGAATCTTGAACACAAAGCCAGAGAACTTGGCTTCATCGGGTTCAACCATACGCTTTCCGGCGTCGCGAGGCTGAGGCGTTGGAGCCCAATTTACCAGGGCATTCAACACGTCCTCGACACCGAAGTTGTTGACACCGGAGCCGAAGAAACCGGTGTCTGGGAGCCTCCAAGAACCGTTCAAGAGAGAACGGCTCACTGGCGCCTTGAATGAGTTCGATGCTTTCGCGAACGTAATCCATTTCCAGCGGAAAAGTTCGTCGAGGCGAGGATTGCCCAGTCCTTCGATCACTTCAACGTCGTCGGAGAGTTTTCTCCCCTGGGGTGAAGCGCTTCATGCGGTTATCGAGCAGGAGAAGACGCCGCGGAATGTTTTCCCATGCCGACAGGCCAGGTGATCGGGGCACAGTCGATCTTCAAAACATTTTCAATCTCGCCGAGCAAGTCAATCGGATCCTGAACCTCGCGGTCGAGTTTGTTGATGAACGTAATGATCGGAGTCTTGCGCATACGGCAGACTTCAAGCAGTTTGATGGTTTGAGCTTCCACGCCTTTGGCGCATCGATGACCATGACGGCGCAGTCCACTGCCGTTAAGACGCGGTAGGTATCCTCCGAGAAGTCTTCGTGTCCCGGGTATCCAGTAAGTTGATGACGTGATCGTTGTATTCAAACTGCATTACCGAGCTGGTGACGGAAATACCGCGCTGCTTTTCAACTTCCATCCAGTCACTGGTTGCATGACGGCCTGCCTTTCGGCCCTTCACGGCTCCGGCCATCTGAATAGCTCCGCCGAAAAGCAGAAGCTTTTCCGTCAATGTCGTTTTACCAGCGTCGGGGTGAGAGATGATTGCGAAGGTTCTCCGCCTCTTTACTTGTTTCTGTGCCTGTGGACTTAGCAAAGCCATTTTGTTCAGAATCCTATACTTATCTGTAGCCGAGAATTGTAGATCAAAGGATGGATATTCAAATGTCAATGAATGAAAAAGTGAGGGTTTATGAACGAAATTTAACTAATTGAGCTACTAAAATTACCAGGATTAATTCCTAGAGACTCTCCCAATGACACAAAACTACTTTCCACGTTGGAAAGTCAAGACGGAAGGCACAATTGCGCCTGACGAAACACTTCCTCTTGGCCAAACCCTGGCAATGGGTATCCAACACGTCGTCATCATGTTCGGTTCCACGGTGCTCGCACCGCTGATTATGGGTTTGGATCCCAATGTCGCGATTTTCATGAGCGGCGTCGGAACGCTTTTATTCTTTTTAATTGTTGGCGGCCGAGTTCCGAGCTATTTGGGCTCCAGCTTCGCTTTCATCGGTGTGGTCATTGCGGCCACGGGCTATGCCGGCACAGGCCTTAATCCCAACATTCCGATCGCCATGGGCGGTGTGATTGCTTGCGGTGTTGTGTACGCGCTTGTAGGTCTAATCGTAATGTGGACCGGAGTGGGCTGGATTGAACGCCTGATGCCCCCGGTTGTGACCGGTGCCATTGTGATGACGATTGGTCTGAACCTCGCTCCGGTTGCCGTTAAAGGCATGGGCGCTACCAACTTTGAACAATGGTATGCGGCTGTAGCGGTCCTGATCATGGGTTTTGTCGCTGTTTACCTACGAGGATTCCTGCAGAAGCTGCTGATTCTCGTGGGTATTGTGATTGCTTATATCCTTTACTGGCTGCTCACCAATGTAATGGCTCTAGGCAAGCCGATTGACTTCCAGCCGCTGATTAATGCCAGTTGGGTTGGAGTTCCCAATTTCTCCGCTCCGGTTTTCCAGCCTGAAGCTATGATCCTGATCGTTCCGGTGGTTGTGATTCTGATCGCTGAAAACCTTGGGCATATCAAAGCTGTCAACGTGATGACGCACCGCAACCTCGACCCGTATATCGGCCGCAGCTTCTTCGGCGACGGTCTAGCAACGATCCTTGCCGGTTTTGTCGGCGGTCCCGGTGTGACGACCTACGGTGAAAACATCGGTGTGATGGCTGCAACCCGTGTGTACTCCACATTAATCTTCCCAGTTGCCGGCTGCTTTGCTATTTTGCTTAGCTTCTCTCCGAAGTTCGGCGCCTTGATTCAAACGATTCCAGGACCGCTACTAGGCGCTGTTTCGGTTATTGTTTTTGGTTTTATTGCTGCAGCCGGTGTGCGTATCATGATCGAAAACCAGATTGATCTGGCTTCCAGCAAGAATCTGATCGTGACGGCTGTTACGCTGATTATAGGTGCCGGGGATTTCTCGCTGAAAATTGGCGGATTCGGTTTGGGCGGAATCGGAACAGCAACCATTGCGGCCATTCTGCTGAACCTGATCATGGAAGATAAGAAACTCAAAAAAGAGTAACGTTTTTCTGAGTGATTTTGAAGACGGTTTTTCGGCATTGAGCGATCGGCTCAATGCCGTGAAAACCGTTTTTTGTTGTAGATTGCAGTCGTTATGGAATGCAGAGTGCGACCGAACACATTGTTTTGAGGTAGTTGAATGGACAGCAATTTTGCCGAGAGACTCATTGCCTGGCAAAAGGAATACGGAAGAAACAATCTGCCTTGGCAGCAAAGTCATGATCCTTACGTGCGCTGGCTTGCGGAAATCATGCTCCAGCAGACGCAGGTTAAGACTGTCATTCCTTATTTCAATCGCTTTATGGAAAGGTTTTCGACGGTTCAAGCTCTTGCCGAAGCTCCAGAGGAAGAGGTCATGAAGCTCTGGGCGGGTCTTGGGTATTACAGCCGCGCCAGAAACCTTCACAAATGTGCAAAAGAAGTTCAGCAGCGTTTTGGCGGCTGCTTCCCCATTGAGCTTGTGGATCTGGAGTCGCTTCCCGGTATTGGTGTCTCGACGGCCGCAGCAATTCGCAGCGCGGCAACGGATGAGCCTTGCGCTATTCTTGATGGGAATGTGAAGCGCGTGCTGGCACGTCACAGCATGATCGGCAAGGGTTTGACGCCGAGCGAGGCTGAAAAGCGGCTGTGGGCGGATGCGCGTGCCAAAACGCCTCAACGGGAAGGGCGCACCTACGCTCAAGCAGTCATGGATCTTGGCGCGACTGTCTGCACACGGACTAAGCCGCTGTGTTTTCTGTGTCCTGTCAACCAAGACTGCAAGGCTTTTCTTGCGGACTGCCAGCTGGAATATCCAATAAAGAAGGTTAGGGCACGGGTGCCGGAGGAGATATTGAATCTTGCTGTCTATACCGACGGAAAAGAAGTTTATTTGGTAAGAAAGACCGAACGCTACTGGAAGGGGCTGTGGACTCTTCCGGAGCTTTGTGAGGAAGACGCCGAGAAACCGGAAGCGGTTCTTCCGGTCGTCGAGCATCGACTGACGCACCTTCTGCTCAAGATTTATCCTGTTCGGCTCCCGATGCCCGAAGAAGTTCCTGCCGAGTGGAGAGTTTTTACGAAGGAGCAAATCGAGAGGGAAGCGCTTCCGACGCCGATTCGAAAACTCTTATTGGAAATTCTCTAATCTTTGGATGCGACGGCGTCCAAAGTACGGTGGCGGACGATGACGCCTTCGTACAGTTTCGAAAAGTGTCGAGCCAGCGTTTCGGCGATGTAGACGGAACGGTGCTGACCGCCGGTGCAGCCGATCGAGACCGTAAGATAGTGTCGGTTCTGAGCTTCGTAAGACGGGAGCCATTTCTCCACGAAGTTCTGAATATCGGAAATCATTTCCTGAACTTCGGGTTTTGAACGCAAGTAATCAATCACCGGCTGGTCCTTGCCGGTGTACTTTCGAAGATCTTCTTCCCAGTAAGGGTTAGGCAGACAGCGGACGTCAAAAACGAGGTCGCTCGCCATCGGAAGACCGCGCTTAAATCCAAAGGACTCAAACGTCAGGAGGATACGGCCCTTCTTCGCTCTGACGAAATTACGGATCCAGTGGTTCAGCGTATTGGGCAGCATGCCGGTCGTGTCGATGATGTGAGAAAAGCCGACAAAAGGCTCCAGCATTTTCCGCTCTTTTTCAATGGCCTCGACTAAAGTTTCGGGGCCGGAGGCGGAACGCTGCGATAAGGGATGCTGACGGCGTGTCTCGGAGTATCTCTGAACGAGCGCATCGGTGGAAGCAGTTAAACACAGCACGCGGATATCAACGTTGTGTTCTTTTAGTGTTTTGAAGCTCTTGGAAATTTCCGGGATGGAGGCGTCGCTACGCGAGTCCAAAGAAACCGCCAATAGGTCTCGGCCGACGGAATGGAGATGCTCGGCGACCGGTACCAAATAGTTGCCCGGCAGATTGTCGATGCAGTAATAGCCAAGGTCTTCGAGCTGCCTTAATGCAATGGATTTCCCGCTGCCGGAAAGTCCCGTGACGACAATAAGCTGCATATCCGTTTAACGGTTAAAAACCGTCCTCCTGCTCCATGAGTTTACGTTGGCGATCAAAGAATTCCTGAATGGTGTTGATGCCTCTGAGCTGAAGAATAGCACTGCGCACGGCTGCTTCAACGAGGACGGCTAAGTTTCGGCCGCCGCCAACGGGAATAATCATTTTGCGAATGGGCTGTCCGAGAACTTCGGTAAAGAGTTCGGTTTCGGGCAGGCGTTCCATCAGTTCGCCCTGATCAAACTGTTTCAGTTCGGCGACGAGGTTCAGACGCATCTTTCTGCGCACTGAAGTCTCTCCGAAAATCGTTTTGATATCCAGCAGGCCGATTCCGCGAACTTCAAGGAGATTTGCCAAAAGGGCAGGAGCAGAGCCTTCAACCCAGTCGGGTGCTCTCTGAATGAAATCAACGACGTCGTCGGCTACTAGGCCGTGGCCGCGCGTGACGAGCTCCAAGCCGAGTTCGCTTTTACCGATGCCGCTTTGGCCGGAAAGCAGAATGCCCATGCCGAATACATCCATGAAGACGCCGTGCATGGAACAGCTCGGTGCAAGGAGCTTAACGATATTGTGACGGACAAATGTCAAAACCTTTTCCGGCGGCTCGGAGGTCCCGAAGACCGGCAGATTGGTATCGATCAGCGGTTGAATCATGTCGTCCGGAAGCGCCAGGTCCAGACAAACAACCAAACCTAAGGACTTGTTATCGACAAGTTTTTGCAGAAAACCGATGCGGGCATCGTGCGAGATCTGGTTAAAAAACTCTATTTCCGCCGGCCCGATGATGTGAAGTCGGTCAGGATGAATAATGTTCAAGAAGCCGACACACAGAGTAGGGTACTGTTTTGCTTTTTCTGTCAGGAAAAGCTTCTCGTTGGCATGTGACTGACCGTACAACCAACTGATATTGAACTTCTTTTTGCAAAGGTTGAAAAGCTGTTGGTAGGTTGCCATGGTTGTCGGACCTGAATATTTAAGCCTTATCGGAGGGCTGGACGCTGCACCAGCTTCTTAAAGTGCCGCAGAATGTATCCGCAGAGGAAGCGGCTAAAAGTTTTTCGCGCAGCGTATCATCGGAAAAAACTTCGGCGGCGGAAGCTAAAAGCGCCAAATGTTCGCTTGCGGCCTCTTCCGGAGCAATGAGGAAGAAAAAGGCGCTGACTGCCGGTTCGCCGGGACGGTCGCTCTCAAGTTCACCGTGCAGCTTTACAAACAGGCAGCACGGTTCTTTAATGTTCGGGAGACGGCAGTGAGGAAGCGCGATGCCGTGATCGAGGTAGGTTGACCCCAATCGCTCACGGGCAAACAAGCCGTCGAAAATCTCTTTCCTGTCGAGACCGTAGATCAGGCTCAGTGTTTGGGAAGCCTGTTCAAAGATTCGTTTTTTACTGCTGGGAGAGATTCCGAGCAACACATTGTCTGGTTTTAACAGACTGCACAAACCGTTCATAAGATTGACATAACTTTTGACAGCCTTCCATTCTAAAGCACATCCGCTTTAGTCGAGATTTTTTCGTTCGGAGGCGGGGGCAATCCCGAGGGATTCACGATACTTGGCTACTGTTCGGCGTGCTACGGCAAATCCTTGCTGTTCAAGCGCAGAAGCAAGTTTGGCATCCGACAGCGGCTTGGCCTTTGGCTCTTGGTCGACAAGGCGTTTCAACGCGGCCTTAACGGAGGCGGCAGAGGCTGCCTCGCCGCTGTCCGAAGGTCCTACGGAAGAGCTGAAGAAATATTTCAGTTCAAACACCCCGAGCGGACAGATAAGGTACTTGCCGCTGCACGCACGGGAGACCGTGGATTCATGCAGCTCGGTTTCATCGGCAATTTGACGAAGCACCAGGGGACGAAGCGCGGAAGGACCTTTATCAAAAAAAGCCTCCTGATGCGCCAAAATCGCTCGGGCAACCTTGAGCAGCGTTTTTTCCCGCTGCTCAATGCTGTGCAGCAGTTCTCGGGCTTCCGTGAGGCGACCTTTCCAAAGCTGCATTGTTTCTTTATCTTTGCTTTGGACGACAGCTTGTGCATAAGTATCATTCAAACGGATTTTTGAACCCAATCGGCTGATCAGCCGCACAGTCCAGCGGCCTTGAACTTTAGTTACGGCAATTTCCGGAATGATGAAATTAATTTTGTCGGCAGAAAACTCAGCGGCAGGCCGAGGCGTCAGTCGGCTGATCACTTCGAGAACGGATTTAATCTCCTCTGTGGAGCACCCGAGCTTGTTTTTGAGCTCGTCGTAACGATGCTTTGCAACGAGGGTCAGATGATCCCGAAGCGTTGCTTCCGTCAGTTTTGCAAGCTCAGTACCAACGAGCTTGCGGTTGAGCAAGTGCTTCAGCTGCAGAAGCAGGGAGTCGTTGGCGTCCTTTGCGCCGATGCCGGGCGGATCGAAGCTTTGCAAAAGGGAAAGGGCGACATGCCAGTCTTCCAGCTCTGTTTCATCTTTCGGGAAGGGTGCGCTTTGTGAGATTTCCTCTAGACTTTCCGGAAGAAAACCGTCATTGTCGAGACAGCCGATAAGCCAGCGCAGAAGGCCGGAATCTTTTTCAGAAAGCGGCAGGCAGCCGGCCTGTTCAAGAAGGTGGCTTGAAAGTGTTTTTTCGGCCGGCGTTTCCCACTCTTCAGGGTCGTCTCCTTCGGCGTTCCAGTAGAGCTCTTGGTCGCCTTCCGATGTATTGCCCTCAGAGACTTCTTCCGAGGATTCGCAAATTTCGAGAAGAGGATTGTCCTCAAGGGCATCGTTGATCTTCTGGGACAGTTCCAAAGTGGAGAGCTGGAGCACCTGAAGCGTCTGCCGCATCTTCGGCGTAAGAGTGAGGTGCTGGCTCGGAACCAGATTTAGCGATGCCGCCATGACGCAGCTCCTACATTGTGAAGTTATCGCCTAAGTAAGCGTTGCGGACCTGCGGATTTTCAACGATGGCTTCCGGCTTGCCCTGTGCAAGGACGCTGCCGTTGCTGATGATGTAAGCGTGGTCGCAAATCCCCAAGGTTTCTCGAACATTGTGGTCGGTGATCAAAACACCGATGCCTCTTTCCTTCAGGAAATGCACGATACGCTGAATTTCAATTACCGCAATCGGGTCGACGCCGGCAAACGGTTCGTCGAGCAAAATAAAACGAGGACGAGCGGCCAAGGCGCGAGCGATTTCGGTACGACGGCGCTCACCGCCCGAGACTGTTGGTGCCAGGTTCTTACGAATACCGGTGATCTGAAGTTCGTTCAAAAGCTTTTCAAGTTCTTCCTTGATCTGTTTCTTGGTGAACGGACTGCCGTCTTCGTTGGTCTGCAGCTCAAGAATGGCCTGAATATTTTCTTCGACCGTCAGCGTTCTGAAAACACTGTTTTCCTGCGGAAGGTAAGTAATTCCGATGCGGGCGCGCTTGTAAATGGGGAGGTGCTGAATCGACTCTCCGTTCAGAAGAATCTGTCCTCCGTTGGCTGCCACTAGCCCCACGATCATATAGAACGTCGTGGTCTTACCGGCGCCGTTCGGGCCTAAAAGACCGACGACCTCACCGCTTTTGATGGACAAGGACACGTCTTTGACGACGGTTCTCGGTCCGTAAATTTTCTTGAGGTTTTTGACCTCAAGCACATTGGTTTGATGCTTCTGCAGGTTTACTCCGTCTGTCATGGAGAGACTCTCCTGCTGCCCTGAAGTTCAAGCGGCTTGCCTGCGTCCATATTGGAGTCGCGGGGCGCAATGACGGTAGAGACACGGCCCGAGGGGCCTTTTGCCTTGTTGCCGTCAATAATTGCCGTTGAATTGGTCAGGTTATAAGTAATCTTGTCGCCCTTGCTTTCGTCTTTGAGGACACCGTTTTCGCTGCGTGCGACTTCGGCGCGATGCGTCAGAATCAGCACATTGCGTTTTTCGTCATAAGTGAGCTCGTTACCCTTGCCGTGCATCCATTCTTCAACGCCGGGCGTTTTTTGATCACGGCGCTGTTTGAAGGTCACCAGTTTGCCTTTCAAGGGCGTCATAACAGCGTGGCGGTAACCCTGCGGATCAACGGTAAGTACGAGCTTGTTGCCGTGAATCTCTAAGGTTCCTTGGTGAACTGCAACGTCCCCCGTATAAATTGCGACTTGCTTGACATCGTCGCCGTCAAATTTATCGGAAAAGATTTGGATTGGCTGTTCGGAGTCGGCTGTTTCAGCGTGTGCCGTACCGAAGGAAAGCAGCCCGAGTGCGCAAAAGAACCAGATCGGGAGAAGCTTCATTTTTGTGTAATCAGTGACGGAAGTTTAAGCAGTTAGGACATTCTATCTTACTCGCGCGGTCAAGCGAAAGCCGAGAACAAATCAGCCGCGAAACGAGCTTTAGAAAGTCGGAACGCGGTCGTTGTCAGAAGAGGTTAAGGCTGCTTGCGCTCAACCTCTTTCACAGTTTTGGGCTGAATGACGGTCTGAACTCTGGAACGAAGTTTGAAGGTTCGGTCGACATTGTCGTAATCCATTCCAATACCGTGAGAAGTGTCTTCTCCGCGAGTGAGCGCGACGGGCTTATCGGATTTATAAGTGTCCGTGTCCGGATAGGCATCGAGCTGAGAGGTCAGAAGGCGACTCGCCGGGGCGTCTTTAGTGGCCGCCTGACGAATGTCCACATTGTTGTAGAAATGAATCACAGCGCCTCCGTCCACCATTGTGGCTCGGTCGGACTTCGCAGTGATTTGGGCTTCATTCGGGTTGAGCGACGCATATTCAGGGAACTTCGCATTGGCGTGTCCGTCCGAGTAATGCTCGACTTCTTTGGCGAAGACCTTTGCTTTCGCGATTCCGTCATCGTCAAACTGAGTGATCGTGATGTCTCTTGCAATGAAGTCCGGTGAGTTCAGATCGGAAAGGTGCGTCACGTTCTCGAGTTCTGCTTTGACGGAATACCAGTAGCTCATGGCACAAAGCGTCACCAAAAGGGCAATAGCGATTAGAGAGGTCAGTCGGTCGCGCATAGCTTAAAGCTCAGTATTAAAACGTTTCATGACGGCTTCCTCAAAACGTCCCTGTGATTTCAGAATGAATTCTGCAAGTTCGCGGACGGCACCGTGACCGCCGGGGAAGCGAGAGACCCAGCAGGCTTTCTTCAGAGCCACGACAGAAGCGTCCGAGGGAGCACAGGAGAGCGCCACCAGTGGGAAGAGGCACAAGTCGGGAATGTCGTCGCCCATATAAGCGGTTTCTTCCGGGGAGACGCCGGCTTGGCGGCAGATCTCGGCTAAGCCTTCGCGTTTGTCTTTTTGTCCCTGCATTAAAAGCGTAATGCCGAGTTCTTTCGCGCGTTCAATGACGATGTCGGACTGTCTGCCGGTGCAGATGGCAACCTGAATTCCGCAGTCCTGCAGGAACTTAATTCCGAGTCCGTCTCTGACGTAGAACTGCTTGAAGAGCTCGCCTTGTCCGGAAATGATAATGGAGCCGTCCGTCAGCACGCCGTCGACATCCAGGCAAACAAGCTTAATTTTTTTAGCAATCGCTTCTGCTTTCATCAGATTACCTTTGCGGTCATAAGGTCGTGGATGTGGAGCGCACCGATCAGCCGATCGCTGTCGTCGACAACCAGCAGCTGGTTTCTTAAAGTGCTGTTGAGAATTTTAGCGGCTTCAGCAGCCAATGCCTGAGGCTGGATCGTTGTGGGGTTAGGCGTCATCACATCGCGGATTTTCAGCGGACGGATATCGCCGACGCGCTCGATCAAGCGTCTTAAATCGCCTTCGGTAAAGATGCCTTTGACTTTATCAGTCTCGTCCACGATGGCGGTCATACCGATCTTTTTCTTCGTAATTTCTTTTACGGCGTCCAGTACTGTGGCATCAATGCGCACCACGGGAGTGGCTTCTCCGCTGCGCATAACATCCCTGACATGGGTAAGAAGGCGTCGTCCGAGCGCACCGCCCGGATGGGAGCGCGCAAAGTCTTCCGGTCCGAATCCTTTAGCGTCTAAACAGGCAACGGCTAAGGCGTCTCCCATGGCAAGTGTTGCGGTCGTAGAAGACGTCGGCGCTAAGTTCAAAGGACAAGCTTCTCGGGAAACATGCACATTGAGATTGACGGTCGCTTCCTTTGCCAGCGTGTTGTCATCGGAGCCCGTGATGGAAATCACCGGTGCGCCTTCGCGGATGACAGTCGGGATGATAGTCAGCAGCTCAGAGGTGGTGCCGGAGTAGGAAATGGCAATGACGACATCGTCTTTGGTGATCATACCCAGATCGCCGTGTGCGGCTTCTGCGGCATGGACGAAGAAAGCAGGGGATCCGGTTGAAGCCAGCGTGGCAGCAATCTTGCGTGCAATGTGGCCGCTTTTGCCGACGCCGCTGACGACAACGCGTCCCTTGCAGTTCAGAATCAGAGTGACGGCTTTTACAAAGGTCTCATCGAGTCTTCCTGCAATGGCTTCGAGCTCTTTTGCTTCTTCAAGAAGGACGTGACGTCCTAAGTTCAAAATTCCTTTTTCAGAAATCTCAGGTTTCATTCCTCTCTCCGAAGAGAAAGCGGCTCGCTTTCTCTTTCAATCATAAATCGGTGGTCGCGCAGGACGGAAAATTGAGTAGTTTTCGAGATACAAGAAGCCTGCGGTTTTCGTGCAAAACATTATAGAGACAGGAGTTTGAATCTGCCTGTCGTCTTACGCTCGGCAACAAAAAGAAGAAGGTTAGTGTTGCAGAATTTTTGCGAGGAAGCGCTGAGCTCTTTCGCTGCGCGGTGTAGAGAAAAACTCTTCCTTCGGAGCTTCTTCTACGATCTCTCCGGCGTCCATAAACACGACGCGGTCGGCCACCTTTCGGGCAAAACCCATTTCATGAGTGACGACCATCATGGTCATGCCGTCCTTGGCCAGATTGATCATGACATCGAGCACTTCGTTGATCATCTCCGGGTCAAGCGCAGAAGTCGGCTCGTCAAAGAGCATGCAGATCGGGTCCATCGCAAGAGCGCGGGCGATGGCTACACGCTGCTGCTGGCCGCCCGAAAGCTGAGGCGGAAACTTATCGGCTTGTTTAATCAAACCCACGCGGTCTAAGAGCTCCATGCCTCTTTTGTTTGCTTGATCGCGAGAACGCTTGAGGACCTTCATCTGAGCAAGCGTCAAATTGTCGCGGATGGTGAGGTGAGGAAAGAGCTCAAAGTGCTGAAAAACCATCCCCACGTGTGCTCTCAGCTTCGGAAGGTTTGTGTGGGGATCTCCGATATTGATGTTGTTTACGTAGATAGTGCCTTCCTGATAGTCCTCTAAACCGTTGACGGTTTTGATGAGCGTGGACTTACCTGAGCCCGAGGGTCCGCAGATGACGACCACCTCGCCTTTTTTGACGGAGGTGGAACAGTTCTTAAGAACTTGGAAATCTCCGTACCATTTACTGACGTTCTCGATCCTGATCATCTGCTCAATATCCTCTGCGCCTGCGCCTTCGCATGAGCCAAGGAGCAGGATGTTCTGCATTTATAAGTTAAATTCGATTTCCCATTTTAGCGAAATGCGCACCGAACCTCGGTTCTAAGAAATTGATTTACAGGTTCGACGCCTCTTTAGCGGCGACTCGGCGCAGGTAAGCAAAAACACCATACGGTCAGGACAATCCGGCAACTAAACGAATTAGAATTTTTGAGTCTTGAAACTTTGAAGAGAACAAAGAAAATGAAAAACTTAGTAGAAAAGCTGCCGGATCAGCAGCCCGCCTTACGGGTGATGGCCATGCCTCCGGATACCAATCAGTACGGAGACGTTTTCGGCGGCTGGATTATGAGTCAGGTCGACTTAGCGGGTTCCTCCATTGCTTCTCGCGTTGCAAACAGTCGAACCGCTACGGTGGCCGTGACAAGCTTCACATTCAAGGAGCCTGTCTGGGTCGGCGATGTTGTCTCGTTCTACGCAACGGTGCTTAAAGTCGGCACGACTTCCATCACGGTAGACGTCACTGTTTTTGCGGAAAGGCTGCACAAAGACAACCATCGTATTGTCAAAGTGACGGAGGCTCAGCTGGTTTTTGTGGCCTTAAATAAAGACGGGCGCCCTCAGCCCGTCTATAGAGCGGACAATCCGGCGCCCGAAAAAACAGAATAGAAAACTATTCAGCAAACTTCGGCTGACGTTTTTCCATGAAAGCGCTGAAAGCTTCCTTGCTTTCGGCGCTTCCTTCTAAATGGGAGGCCGCTTCTTCTTCAAGCTTGCGTTGTTCTGATAAACCGGACATATAGGCGGCTTTAAGCAGTCTCTTTGTGGCAACCATAGCCTCGGGCGGTAAGCAAGCCAGACGCAGCGCGGCGGCGCCGGCGACGGTCATGACTTTGTCGTCTTCAACGACATGGTTGACGAGCCCCATAGCGACAGCTTCGGCAGCAGAAATCGGTTCGGAAAGAAGTAGTTTCTGGGCGGCAAGTTTGTAGCCGCCGCTCTTTACGGCCAATAGGCTTACGCCGTAACGCGGCGTCTGTCCCAATGCCAAACCCGGCATAGAGAAAAGCGCATGTTCACCCGCGAAGACGAGATCGCAGTGATAAAGCATTGCGGCGCCCTGACCGACAGCAGGACCGCTCACGGCTGCAACGATCGGTTTAGAAAGTGCGTCGAGCGCGTCGATGACTTTCTGGAATTCACTAAAAATCTGCGTGTTTTCCGCCAGCTGCTCTTCAATATCCAGGCCTGCACAGAAGACATTGTTGTGTCCGCACAAAACGATGCTGCGTACACGGGTGTCATCGTTGAGTTCAAGGAACTCTCTGGCCAAATCCTTGCAGAGTTCGGAATTAAGAGTGTTTCGTTTTTCAGGGCGGTCGATTGCGATCTGCGCAATCTTGCCTTCAATCGTTGTAACAATCGGCATATCGTTTCCTTTAGAGTTCCGCTTATTTTGGCGCTTATATAGAGAGGCCGCGGGTTATTCTCACTAATTCGAGACTTTCACGTTATCCAGAGTAAAGAGATCGATATTCGGGTCGTCTTTGTCCGTCGTACGGACATAGCCCCGTTTGGCCATCATGCCGTGCATGTTTTCGTTGTCTTTGAGCACATAGCCCACGACCTTCTCTAATCCTCTGCGGCGAGCCTCCGCTTCAATTTCGTCCATGAGCAGCGTTGCGAGTCCTCGGCCGTGCCAATCGTCTCTGACTGAAATTCCGAACTCGGCGGACGTGCGGTTGGGCAGCTGGGACAGTCGAGCTTCGGCAATAATGTCGCCGGAGTCTGAGTTCGGATCCACGGCAAAAATAGAGAAGGAACGGTCGGGGTCGGAAGAAACCGCCGAAACGGCAATCGATTCCAGAGAACTCGTCAGGCTATGGAACCGCAGTCTGCGAGACTGATCGGAAAGGCTTCCTAGGTATTTCAAGAAGTTTTCTTTATCTTCCGGCGCCGAATACTTGATCTTAACTAACCCATACTTGCCGCGAACGTTTTTCTCAAAACTCGGACGATAAGGGAAGATCAAATGCGAGGCGTTTTCGTCTGCGGTCAGCGTATCGGATCCTATGACGCAGTGAGCATCTAAAACAATGGCATGACCTTTTCCGCAGAGAAGCGGATCGATGTCGATGGAACGGACGGCCGGCACTTCTACGGCAAGTTGCGAGAGGCGAATGAGTGCAGTCACAATCGGTTCCGGATCGCACGGAGGAAGTCCCTGGAAATCGCCTAAGAACGTCTTAAAGGGCTCAGAGGAGATCATGTCCCGCGCTTCTTTGAGCGAAAGCGGTGCAAAGTTAAAGGCGGTGCCTTTAAAAATCTTTCCGTAGAGGCCGCCGATACCCAGATAGACGATGGGGCCGAAATGACGGGTCAGTTTCATGCCGATGCGCAGTTCGCGGCGGTTGTCTGAATCAAGTGTTTTTTGAAGGAATACGCCTAAGCCTTCTTCGGGTTGGCCGAGATGGACGGCCCGCTCCGACATATTTTTCCAGGACCCTTTAAGTTCACGCTCATTGCGGATTCCCAGGATCACGCCCTTGGCGTCGCTTTTTGAAAGGACGCCGTTCATGCGGAGCTTCATAGCGACGGGGTAGCCTAACGCCCGTGCAGCTTCGATTGCTTCACCGAGTGAGCCGGCATAAATTCCGGCAGTGGTTTCGAAGCCGATGCCAGCCAGAAGACGTTTGCTCTCTTCTTCATAGAGGAGATGACGACCTTCTCGGCGGGCTGTTTGGATGATCTTGCGGGCGCTGGCAAAAAATGCCGGATCGGATGGAATAACAGAATAGCTTCCCGGAACGCCGTCGCTCTTAAATTTACGGAACTGCTCCATTAGACGAATCGCGCGGCAGGCCCCCTTCATGTCATTCATCGCTACGATACCGTTTTTGCGCAAGTACTTGATCGCCGGGAAATCGGATTCCGTTCCGATCCAAACCGTCACGGCCGGCTTCGAGGACTTTTTAAGAATGGGGACTAGCTTCTTGGCTAACTCCAGAGGATCAAACGAGGGATTCGTCACTACGCTCAGCACGATGCCTGAGCATTCCGGGCGATTGAGGAGGTAGTCGGTTAAGTCTACGATAGTCGCAGCGTCCATGTCCAAACCCATGTTGACCGGGTTGGCATAGGGGAAAGTGATTTTGTATTTGTCTCGGAGCTCTTTGGCGACCGTGCTGTCCGGTGTCGCTAAGCGCAGATCATTGTTATAAGCATGATCCGCCAACAGGGAATCGAGTCCCTTGCTGTTCACAAGTCCGTACAGTTCGCCGGAAGCCAGATCCTTACGCATGGCAAAGGCCTGAACTGCGTAATTCAATTCTTTAAGTGAGGTCACCAGGAGGGCGCCGGCACGCACTAACGCCCGCTTCATGACGCCGTCCTCATCTTCCCGCGCACCGCTGTTGTTAATGACAATGTCTGCGGAGCCCGGGGTCTGGCCGCCTTTTAGTAAGATTACCGGCTTGTTTGCTGCGGCTAATCGAATAGCGGACAGCAGTTTTCTCGGCTGCTGGAAAGACTCGAGGTAAAGAACGATACAGCGGGTTTTGCGGTCAAAGGCTAGCATATCCACGTAGTCGGCCACCGTGAGGACTTGTTCAAAGCCCGGGTCGATGACGTGGGAAAAACCGCACTGCGCATTGGTGACGTAATCAATAATGGTGCATGACAACCCCGGGGACTGACTGACGAGTCCGACCTCTCCGGCGGGAGGCAGAGAAGGGAGGTAACTCAGATTCAAGCCTTCGGAAGGCGTCATGAGGCCCAAAGACTGCGGGCCGACAATCCGCACCCCCGCAGCCGTCGTCTTGTTAATGGCCTCTAGAACAGGTTCGGTCAGGTCAGACTTCGGGAACCCTCCGCAGAGGAGGATGTTTTTGACGCCTTTTTTAAGGCAGTTTTCCAAGGCCTTCGGGTAAACCGACGGAGGGCAGACAAGGACGGCTAAATCTACATCTTCCTTAATGTCCGTTAGTGCCGCATAAGAAGTTTCACGGCCGATCGTTTTGTATTTCGGATTCACGGGAAAAAGCCTTGCTCGCGGCGAAGCGCTTTTGGCGATTTTCCAAATCAGCGTGCCGAAGCTTCCGCTTCTTGCGCTCGCTCCGATAATGGCGACGGAACGCGGATTAAACAGCGAATGCAGATAGTGATTGAAGTCCATGGTGTTGGCCGATCCAAAAGCCTGACGGAAGATTTAAGTCTAAATCAGGCGGGTAACTCTGTAGCGAAGAATGTCTCAAAAATGCCAAATGCGTCTGCAGATTTTTTCGCATCCGAATAAGATTAGAAGCTCAAAGTATGCTTGAGAAGGAGAGTGTGTGAGCGTCGAATTTAATTCCCCGTACACTGTTTTTATTGACGAAGCCGAGCGGCGCGTGACGGTGTTGGATCAGAGACTTTTGCCCCACCGTGTAGAGCACGTTGATCTTAAAAATGCACAAGAGGCGGCTGAGGCGATCCGCGATATGACGGTTCGCGGAGCCCCTTTGATCGGCGTGACGGGCGCAGCCGGAATGGCTTTGGCTGCAGATGAAAGCACCGAGACAGGATTTTTGATTGAGGCCGCGAACCTCTTAAAGAGTGCGAGGCCGACTGCCGTCAATTTGAACTGGGCCGTCGACTTTATGCTCAAGAGGCTGAAAGGAATGGAACCGGACCGCAGACGAAAAGCGGCTTGGCACTTAGCCGCCGAGATCTGTGAGCAAGAGCGAACGATGAGTATTCGTCTTGCTAAACACGCTCAAACAATTATTGAGGCGCTTTATTTAAAGCTCGGCAGGCCGCTTAATATTCTCACGCACTGCAACGCCGGAAAGCTTGCGACCGTGGAACTCGGAACCGCAACGGCCGGCATTTATACGGCATTTGAGGCCGGAATTCCGCTGACGGTTTATGCCGATGAAACGCGTCCCCGACTTCAGGGCACGCTGACCGCCTGGGAGCTGAAGGCCGCAGGTATCCCTGTTTGTTTGATTGCAGATAATGCAGGCGGCGAGCTCATGAGGGAAGGCGGAATCGATCTGGTGATTGTCGGAGCCGACCGCATTGCGGCGAACGGAGATACGGCAAATAAGATCGGAACCTACTTAAAAGCGTTGGCGGCGGCAGATAATCAAATTCCTTTTTATGTTGCGGCACCGATATCGACGTTCGACTGGACGGCAAAGAGCGGAGGAGATATTCCGATTGAAAACCGCTCCGGTGACGAAATACGCTGGGTGCGAGGTGTTGATAAACACGGACAGGAGGCGGAAGTCTGTATCACCGATCCCGGCATCGCAACCGTGAATCCCGGCTTTGACGTCACACCGGCACGCTTGATTACCGGATTCATTACGGATCGCGGCGTCTTTGCGCTGGAAGACTTGAAAGATTTAAGGATGAACAGTCATGTTTGAAGATAAGGAAGAAAAGGGGAGAGAGGAAATCATCGACTACGCCTTAAAACTGAGTCGAGCAGGTCTTAATGTTAACAGCAGCGGAAACCTCTCTGTACGGTTTGATTCTCCGGAAGGCAAAGGTTTTTTGATTACGCCCACAGGACTGCCCTATGACGAAACCGAACCGGAAGATTTGGTGCGGATTTTATTTACGGACAACGGCTGCTATAAGGCGGTAGGAAGCCGCCAGCCTTCATCTGAGTGGAACCTGCATGCTTTTCTTTATCAGACTCGTCCCGATATCAATGCCGTTGTACACACGCATTCTCCGTACGCAACCATGCTTTCCTGCCTGGACGAGGCAATTCCTCCGTTCCATTACATGGTTGCAGCTGTGGGAGGCGATACGCTTCCCTGCGCACCCTATGCTACGTTCGGCTCCGTGGCCTTGGCAGAAGGCTGTCGCGATACGCTGGGCAAAGATCGCTTGGGGTGCCTCCTTTCGCATCACGGCAGCGTGGCAGCGGGCCGTAACTTGAAGCAGGCTTACGCTGTTGCTTTGGAAATCGAATCGCTTGCTCGGATGTGGATGAATCTTAAGCAGATCGGAGGCTGCCCTCTGATTGATAAAGAAGAGATGGCGCGAGTGAAAGAGCAGTTTAAGACCTACGGACAGCAGGAGAAAGGCCATGAAGAAGGCTGAGGCGCCGGCGCCTAAGTGGTGCACTTGGGAAGGCTCTCCCATTGCATGTACGGAAAAAAATAAGGTGATGGCCGAGAATCTTGAAGAAATCAAAGGATACCTTCAGGATGCTATCGACGACGCTGTTCTTATGGGATGCTCAGAGGCCTCTTTCCGAGAGGCCTACTTGGACCTTATTCGCAACCTGCATTCCCAATACCCTGAGCAGAAAGCTCGGGCTGGAGAAGAAAATGACAAAGTTTTATAAACTGATTTTGGTTTGCTGCGCGGCGCTGTTTTTGACGGCTTGTGCACATCCCGACATGATTAAGCTGAACGACACATATGACCACACTGTTAAAGAGCTCGGAGTTCCCGACTCTACGACACGGCTCCCCGACGGATCGATTCGAATCGTTTACTCCATGCAGCCGATGGGCCAGACTTCCTACGTGATGATCTTTAATCCGGAAGGCAGATTGATCTTTAAGGATCAGCTTCTGCAGCAAAAATACTTCAACCAGATCAAGCCCAAAGTCCAGGACAGTCAGGACATCTACACGATGTTCGGAAAGCCCTGCGAACAATGGCATTACAGGAACTTAGGCGAACACACTTATATGTACCGCTACCTTGACGAATCCGGATTCCCGATGGCCCTATGGGTCGACTTTGACGACAAGGATGATAAAGTTCTGCGTTACGTTTTAAGTATTGATCCTTGGGTCCAGAGAGACGCGGATCAGCGTGATTTCTAAAAGTTTTTGGTTAGATGCACACTCCTCAGCAGCACAAGTTCGGATTTAAGGCCTGGATTCCGACGATCGGACTGGCCTTTGCCGCTTTCGTATTTAACACTTCTGAATTTTTACCGGTCGGCTTATTGCCGAACATTGCAGAATCGATTCATGAGTCCGTCTCAAAAACCGGCCTCATCATTACGGTTTACGCCTGGGTCGTATCCCTGTTGTCGCTTCCGCTGACAATATTGACAGCAAAGCTGGAGCGACGCCGGCTGCTGCTTTGGCTCATTGTGATTTTTGCCCTGAGTCATTTTGTGGTTTTGTGGGCCGATACGTTTGAAAAACTCATGGGCGCACGAGTCTGCGTCGCGGTAACGCATTCCATTTTTTGGTCCATCATGACGCCGCTGGCAGCAAGGGTGGCGCCTTTCGGAAAGCAGGCTTTCGGCTTGGCGGCGGTGATGGGAGGCTCGATTGTCGCAACGGTGCTGGGCGTTCCGATCGGAACCCATCTCGGACAGCAAGTCGGCTGGCAGGGATTCTTCTTCATCGTGGGTATGGCAGCGGTATTGGTCTGGGTCATTATTTTTTTCTCGCTGCCTGTCTGTACCAGCAATCGAGCCGGTTCTTTAAAGAGTCTTCCGTCCTTGTTTAAGCGCCCGGCGCTTGTGCAGCTATACCTACTGACCATGGTCGTGATTTTGGGGCAGTTCACGGTGTATTCCTACATCACGCCGATCCTGATGAATGTCGGTCACCTGTCCGAGAATGCCACGGTCTGGTTCCTGTTTATTTTCGGTATTGCCGGCATTATCGGAACGGTCATTAGTTCCAGAACAGTGGATAAGCACCGCTCAGGCACGCTGGTGATTCCGATGCTGATCATGACGGTCTGTGTCGGACTGCTGACGGTTACCTCATCGCATTTCGGCGCCCTCGTCATCCTCGGTACCTTCTGGGGTGCTTCGATGACGGCGATTTCGATGGCATTTCAAACACTGCTGCTGGATACGGCGCGAGATGCCGCCGACGTGGCGACATCCATGTTCTCCGGCATTTTCAATATCGGTATCGGAGGCGGAGCCTTTATCGGAAGCCGAGTGTCTGCTGAGTTCGGTTTCGCCACAGTTCCCTATGTTGCCTGTGCACTTATCGGTGTCTGTGTGCTGGCCTGTGCGGCGATTTGGCTGAAGCGAGGCTCGGCGATCTTGCCGACTCGCTAAGATGAATATACGAATACCGCACAAATGAAAACGGCCCTCCGTCGGAGGGCCGTGAATCAAAAGAGATTCAGATTATTCCTTCTTGTGTTCGTTGCGCAGACGGATGTGAAGCTCTCTCAGCTGTTTTTCATCAACAGGAGAAGGAGCCTGTGTCAGCAAGCACTGTGCACGCTGTGTCTTCGGGAAGGCAATCACGTCACGGATGGAATCGGCACCGCACATCATGGTGACGATACGGTCAAGACCGAAGGCTAAGCCACCGTGGGGAGGTGCACCGTACTGCAGAACGTCAAGCAGGAAGCCGAACTTGGCACGGGCTTCTTCCGGACCGATCTTGAGAGCGTTGAATACCTTGCTCTGAACATCAGCCTTGTGGATACGGATGGAGCCGCCGCCGATTTCCCAGCCGTTGAGCACCATGTCGTAGGCTTTGGCGAAGCAGTTTTCCGGATCGGTAACGAGTTTGTCTTCGTCGCCGTCTTTCGGGCTGGTGAACGGGTGATGGCAGGCAACCCAGCGTTCTTCTTCCTCGTCGTACTCGAACATCGGGAAGTCGATGACCCACAGAGGTCTCCATCCTTCTTCAAACAGACCGTGAGATTTGCCGAATTCGGAATGACCGACTTTCAGACGCAGAGCGCCGAGGGAGTCGAAAACGATCTTCTTGCGGTCGGCGCCAAAGAAAATGACGTCGCCGTCCTGAGCACCGGTTCTTTCGATGATGGCCTTGAGGACATCGTCGGAAAGGTTCTTAACGATCGGGCTCTGGAGACCTTCTCTTCCGGCCTTGATGTCATTAACTTTGATGTAGGCCAGCCCCTTGGCACCGTAAATCTTAACGAATTCGGTGTAGCCGTCGATTTCGCTGCGGGGCATGGAAGCGCCGTGAGGAACGCGGAGAGCCATGACGCGGCCGTCGTTGAGTTCGGTAGCGGATCTGAAGACCTTAAAGTCAACGTTGCTCATCAGATCGGTGAGATCTGTGAGTTTGAGCTTGACGCGAAGGTCGGGCTTGTCGGAACCGTAGTTGTTCATTGCATCCGTCCACAGCATGATCGGGAACGGATTGGGCAGGTCGACATTGATGGCTTCTTTGAAGACGGCGCGGATCAACTCTTCCATCAGGGCGCGGATTTCAACTTCGTTCAGGAAGCTGGTTTCAATATCCACCTGAGTGAATTCAGGCTGACGGTCAGCACGAAGGTCTTCGTCACGGAAGCATTTAACGATCTGGTAGTAGCGGTCAAAGCCTGCGCACATCAGCATCTGTTTGAAGAGCTGAGGAGACTGCGGCAGAGCATAGAAGTGGCCGTCGTGAATACGAGAGGGAACCAGATAGTCGCGGGCGCCTTCCGGAGTGCTCTTGGTGAGCATCGGAGTTTCGATGTCGATGAAGCCGTGCTTGTCAAGGAAACGGCGGAAAGCCATTGCAGCTTTGTAGCGGAGCTTCATATTGCGCTGCATCGGCAGACGACGAAGGTCGAGCACACGATAAGTCAGACGTGTGGTTTCGGAGAGATTTTCGTCATCAAGCAGGAAGGGGGGAGGTGCGGAAGGATTCAGGATCTTGAGTTCCTGAGCCAGCACTTCAACGCCGCCGGAGATGAGGTTTTCGTTGCGAGTGCCTTCCGGACGAGCACGAACCAGGCCTTTAACCTCCACAACGAATTCGTTACGGACTTTATCGGCAGTTTCGAAGACGTCGGGACGATCCGGGTCGCAGACGATTTGGACCAGGCCTTCACGATCGCGCAAATCGATGAAAATAACACCGCCGTGGTCGCGGCGGCGATGGGCCCAGCCGTAGAGGGTGACAGTTTGACCGAGGAATTTCTCGTCAATCAAACCTGCATATTCAGTACGCATTAAAAACTCCGCAAAAGCGAGCACTTTTCGTGCTCTATCAATAAATTCCCGTTCATTCTAAACAATGGGTACCCAAAATGACAATTCAGTTGTATGTCTTTCGGATTCGGGAGTAAGGCAAATCACTTATCTTTTTTAGCAGGGCAATTTTCATTGCAGTGGGAGGCAGGCAGGGCTGCAGAAGATCCGCCCTTAAAGTCTGTAGCATACCAACCTTTTCCCTTGAGCTCGAAGCCGGGTGCCGAAAGCTGCTTAACCATCGTTTCCATGTTGCATTTCGGACAATGGGTAATAGGAGCATCGGAGTATTTCTGCAGAACATCTTTTGTGTAGCCGCAGTTAGAGCACTTGTAAGAGTAGATAGGCATTTCGCTTAAATAATAGAAGCTAAAAAATTTAAAAAACACGGCAAGGAAGGAGGCTTTCGCCAAGTCTTTGTCCGTGCTGCATAAGCTAGACAATTATAGAGCGGCGGGTTTTCTTCCTCACTAACCTTGAGAAGAGATTGAGGACGGCGCCGCGGAAATAAGAAAAGGCCCGCAAAACGCGGGCCGAAAAGACTTATTCAGTCAGGACGGGATTATTCGTCTTCATCCTTCCTGTGATAGTTGGAGGCCAACTCAACCTGGCGCTGCATCGGAACAGGAGCGTATCCGGCCAGTTCCATAGAGTAGCTGCCGGCACCCTGAGTGATGGCATTCAGACGAGCGGCATAACCGTCGAGCTCGGACAGAGGCACCGTGCCGGAGATGATCATCATGCCGCCGGCCATGTTGGCGGTACCGGTTACCTGACCTCTGCGGCTGGCGAGGTCGCCCGTGATGTCACCCATGGCGCTGTCCGGAGCAACAATCTCAACGTCAACGATCGGTTCAAGGATCGTCGGTTTTGCTTTGGACAGAGCGTCAAGCATGGCTTTTCTGCCGGCAGAGACGAAAGCAACTTCCTTGGAGTCAACTGGATGGCTCTTACCGTCATAGACGACAACGCGAACGTCGTGGATCGGATAACCGGCAACATAGCCTGTATCCAAAGCGTCACGGACGCCTTTTTCTACAGCCGGGATGAAGTTGTACGGAATTGCGCCGCCTTTGACTTCGTCAACGAATTCGAAACCGGCCCCGCGTTCACGCGGTTCAATGCGAAGATAGACTTCACCGAACTGGCCGGCGCCGCCGGTCTGTTTCTTGTGGCGGGCGTGGCCTTCAGCACCCTGAGCAATGGTTTCACGGTACGGGATGCGAGGTGTACGAGTGTTGACTTCAAGCTTGAACTGCGCAGCCATTCTTTCGAGAACGCTTCTTAAGTGTTGAGCGCTCAGACCGCGAAGAACGGTTTCGTTCAATGTGGTGTCGTGTTCGAGTTCGAGTGTCGGGTCTTCGGACAGGAGCTTATGCAGAATGTCGGAGAGACGGCCTTCATCGCCGCGGCGAGCCGGAGAAATTGCTAAGCCGAACATGGGTTTCGGGAAGCTCAGCGGTTTCATCTTGATGTTGTCGTGCTCGTGAGAAGCATGAATCACGCTGTCGAACACGAGTTCGTCGACTTTGGCGATAACACCGATATCGCCCGGCACCAGTTCGCGAACTTCAGTGGTCTCTTTGCCCTGAAGAATCATCGGGTGAGAAACTTTGATCGGCTTCTTGTTGTCGTTAACAAACAGCTGATCGTCACGGCGCAGGGTACCCTGATGGATACGGAACACACCGACCTTGCCGACGTACGGGTCATTAACTACTTTGAAGACGTGAGCAACCAGCGGGAGCTCAGGATCGGACTTAAGTTCAACGTCATTTCCGTTTTCATCGGTGAAGAGCGGAGCATTGGCTTCGGACGGATTCGGGAGGTGGCGGACCATCACGTTGATGAGGTCGTCGACACCAGCGCCGGTCTTGCCGGAGACGAAGCAGATCGGGATGATGTGGCCTTCGCGGAGTGCTTGTGTCAGCGGAGCGTGTAGTGTGCTCGGATCAGCTTCACCTTCTTCAAGGTATTTTTCCATAGCGGCGTCGTCGACTTCCACGACCTGTTCGATAAAAGCGCGATGGACTTCGGGTACGCTCATGAAGTCGGCTTCACCTTCGTCTTTGGAGAAGCAGTCGATTACACGGGCGCCGTTGTTGGCGGGCAGGTTAATCGGCATGACTTCCTGGCCGAAGGCTTCTCTGAGCTCTTCAACCAGACGCGGCAAATCTAAGTGTTCTGCGTCAATCTTGTTGACGATGATCATGCGGTTGAGATTGCGTTCCTTGGCCCAATCCATCATGCGGCGGGTCATGAGCTGAATGCCGGCGGTGGCGTCCACCACAATGGCGGCTGTTTTAACAGCGTCGAGAGCACCCAAGGCCTGACCGACGAAATCTGGGTATCCCGGAGTGTCGATCATGTGCACACGAACTTCCTGTCCGTTTTCGTTGTCTGCTTCGAAGTGCGTACAGGCTGCACGCAGAGAGTGCTGAACCGCTTTTTCGAGCGGGTCGGAGTCGCAGACGGTTGTGCCGCGTTCGACAGAACCGCATGTAATGATCATGCCTGCTTTGGCAAGAATTCCTTCCGCCAAGGTGGTTTTTCCGCTACCGCCATGGCCGACCAAGGCAACTGTTCTGAGATTTTCGGTTGAGAAAATAGGCATGATGCTTTTTCCTTTCTTATGAAATTAATTGACGTATCCTTTGATTGTGAAACAATCAATCGTCTTTGTCGAGAATAATTTGACAAATGACCGATTTTTGCCGAGAGGCGACTTTAACAAAGATGGGAGAAAGCGGAGAAATGTCTGAGAAAAAACAATCCTACTGCGCCGGCTGTTCAGAGGCGGAATTAAAACTCTTTGAGCCGGCAATCAAGAAATTAATCTCCTTGGCTAACGAAGAAATTCTCCCCCGTTTCCTGGCAGGCACGGAAGTGTTCGACAAGAAAGATCACACGCCGGTGACTGCTGCCGACCGAGGCGCCGAAAAGGTTATGCGTGAATGGATTGAGGCGCATTTTCCTACGCACGGCATCTTCGGAGAAGAATTCGGGATCAAAGAAGCCTCGGGCGACAGTTTTCCGCGCTACCGCTGGATTTTGGATCCGATCGACGGCACTCGCGCGTTTATCCATAATGCCTTCCATTTCGGTACGCTGATTGCCGTGGAGCGAGATGACGGCAACGGATTTCAGCCAATGCTCGGCGTGATTTCACATCCCCACGTCGGCGTTTGGCTCATCGGAGATGGGGAGCGGGCGATTTTGCACGGTCCGGACAGCAAGGTTCGTCAAGTGCACTGCAAAGAAACCAAAAATCTTGCAGATGCGACGCTTGTCGTGACGTCTCACTGGACGACTCCGGAGCAGAAGGGCGGAAAAGAGATGCAGTCTCTCATTGACGAAGTTAAGCTCTACCGCACATGGGGCGACTGTTTTGGCTATTTCTCGGTAGCAACAGGCGGTGCGGATATCATGATTGACCCGGATTTGAACTACTGGGATGTCGCAGCACTAGTACCTGTCATCGAAGGCAGCGGGGCCAGACTCGTGAGCATGAAAGGCGGCAATCCTCTTAAAGATTTATCGGCAGTCGCGACCAATGAATATCTGCTTCCTGAAGTTCTTCGTAAGCTCGCTAACTAATGCTTGCTAAATTATTTGAAGTTGTTGCACTTGTTCTCAAAAGACACAATTAATTTCAAACCTTAAATAATTGAAAAGGGAAAACTTTTGGGTTTTTGAGAAACTTGAGGATGAGACAATTTATATAAGAAGTCCCTATGAGAAACAGTACCGGTCTTATCCTCTCGCTCTTATTTGGGGCCTTGAGCGGCTGTGTATCCATCCCTCAATTCCAAATAACCGAACAGGATAAAAAAGTAATTCCCGACCAGTGGAGCGGCAGTCCCGCCCTCAAAGCAACGAAGGCTACCGACCTCTCCGAATGGTGGTCAACTTGGAGCGATCCGGAAATCGCTCGCTTGGTTGCGGCCTCACAGGCGGCTAATACGGATGTTCGATCCGCACAGGAAAATCTTCGTTACGCGCAAGCTTCGATGACGGTAGCCAATGCCGGTCTGTTCCCGACACTTGACGGCAACTACCGAGCCAGCCGCAGCCACTCTCTCGGCCACGGCTCCAATGCCTTTTCCATCGGTCTGAACGTTAGCTGGACAATCGATGCCGGCGGTCGTTTTGCGGCCTCAGAAGCAGCGTTCTCCGACTACTTGTCTTCTCAAGCGAGTTTGGGAGATGTTCAGACTCGAATCGCAGCTGAAGTGGCCCGCGCCTATGTCAATATGCGGCTCGCTCAGAAGCGGCTGGACGTAGCTCAGGAAAACGCCAAAACTCAGCAGGAAGCACTGGATATCGCCAATTGGCGTTATTTATCCGGACTTGTTCCTTCGACCGATGTCGATCAGGCGCGCACTTCCTTCGAGCAGACTCGTGCTTCGATTCCCGTGTATCGAGCTCAGGTCATGCAGTACCGCAATTTAATCGCTCGCCTAATCGGAACCACGCCCGAGGCAGTTAACCCGACTTCGACGGCTCCGATTCCCCAGCCGCCGCGTAATTTAGCGCTCAATATTCCGGGCGAGACGCTTCGCAATCGTCCGGCGGTGCGTATGGCAGAAGCAAAAGTGATGAGCGCTCTGGCGCGTTACGCACAGGCTAAGTCGGCGCTATTCCCGAGTCTTTCGATCGGCGGCTCTTTCGGACTCTCGGGATCGATCATGGGCCAGCTCGGTGAATGGGGCACTCATAATTCGAATGGTTTTGGCTCACTGACGCTGCCGATCTTTAACGCCGGATCTCTCATGGCGCAGGTTGAGCAGCGCGATGCTCAGGCAGCTCAAGCCAAAATTGACTATGAAGCGAGTCTGCTCACGGGCGTTCAGGATGTAGAAGACGCGCTCAACAAAGTGTGGTCTCAGGAAACCCGTAAAAAATCATTGGTCGTTGCCGACGAGTCGGCACGAAACGCTGCGACAGCCGCACGGCAGAATTACAGTGCCGGCCTTCAGGACTTCACCGTCGTGCTGACGACCCAAAGAACGCTTTTGACTGTTCAGGAATCCCTTGCGAGTGTGGAGGCTGAAATTGCACAAGGCTACATTGACCTTTACACCGCGTTAGGCGGAGGGTGGACGGTTCCTCAGGAGTTTAAAAATAATGACAGATAAAACAAATACAACCAAAGCGCAGAAAACGGATATTGAAGGGCTGTTGGGCGCCGATAAAGTTAAGCCGCTCTATGAGCGAGGTAGCTTCTGGCTTGTTCTTCTGATTCTCTTAGGCATCCTCTTTGCCGTTTACTACTTTTTCTTCAGAGGCAGTCAGGGACAAGTCGGTTTTGTCACTCAGCCTCTGACCAAAGGGAATCTGACGGTTGAGGTCTCCGCCAACGGAACGATCAATCCCATTCGAACCGTGTCGCTAGGCAGCGAACTGTCCGGTATCGTTCGAAAGGTTAATGTCGACGTGAATGATCAAGTCAAAAAAGGCGAAGTTTTGATTGAGCTCGACGACACCAAACTGAAAGCTTCGGTAGAGCGAGCCAAAGCGAGCCTGGATCTTTCTAAGGCCACATTGGCAGAGTCCTTGGCAACGTTGAAAGAAGCCAAGGCCAAACTGTCGAGACTTCAGGAAGTCAGACGTCTTTCCGGCGGCAAGAGCCCGAGTAAGACCGAAATTGATGCTCAGGAGGCTTTGGTTGCCAAAGCTCAGGCTTCCGTTCAAAGCGCCCAAGCAAAAATCACGGACAGTGAGCAGGCGCTGAAGTCGGCAGAAAGCGACTTATCCAAGACCCATATCAGTTCCCCGATTGACGGCGTTGTTTTAGCTCGCTCCGTTGAGCCGGGCTACGCGGTTGCCGCGTCGCTTCAAGCCGTAGAACTTTTAAAGCTTGCGACCGATCTTAAAGATCTCGAGCTGCAGGTGAACGTTGATGAAGCTGACGTCGGAGCGGTGAAACCGGGCCAGAAGGCCAGCTTTACAGTAAGCGCCTATCCGGATCGAAACTTCCCGGCCGAGCTGAAAAAAGTTGCTTTCGGATCAACAAAGACGGATAACGTGGTGACTTACGTTACTTACTTGGATGTCAAGAATCCGGACCTTCTGCTGCGCCCGGGCATGACAGCGACCGCAACGATTCGTACCGTCGCATTAAAGGATGCACTGCTGGTACCTAATACTGCTTTGAGATTCAGACCCACTGTTTCTTCGGAATCTAAGGCGCCGGCAATGAACGTTTTCGGACCGCCGATGAGACGAAGTGTGCGCAAGAGCGCCGGTTCTGTGACGAGCCCCAACGCTTCGCAGAAGAAGGCGGAAGTCTATGTAGAGGAAGACGGCCACGCCGTTCCGGTTCCGCTGGTTGTCGGCTTTACGGACGGCAAGATGTCCCAAGTGCTCGAAGGCAAGCTTTCGGCCGGTGATAAGGTTATCGTTGACCAAAGACGCGGAGCGAAATAATGAGTTCCGGAGAAAAGCCGCTTGTCCAGTTAATCGGCATCGGCAAGCGCTACGGGACCGGGCCGACTGCATTTGATGCGCTCCATCACGTGGACTTGAGCATCAATGCCGGAGAGTTCGTTGCGATTATGGGTCCGAGCGGTTCAGGAAAATCGACAACGATGAACATCATTGGTGCCTTGGATACGCCGACACGCGGACAGTATTTATTCAACGGTTTTCACGTCGAACACTTTACGCGTGATCAGCGAGCGCTCTTACGCCGTCAGTATCTAGGTTTCGTTTTTCAGGGGTTTAATCTGCTGCCCCGCACCAGTGCGATCGAAAACGTTGAGCTTCCTTTGCTTTACCGCGGAGAACCAGCCAAAGTACGTCATGAAATGGCGCTGGAAGCTTTGGATAAAGTCGGCCTGACGCAGTGGAAAGACCACACGCCTGCCGAGCTTTCCGGCGGTCAGCAGCAGCGTGTTGCCATTGCGCGCGCCATCGTGACGCACCCGAAACTGCTCCTTGCAGATGAGCCAACGGGAAGTTTGGATTCGCATCGAAGCGTTGAAATCATGAAGCTTCTCCAAAAACTCAACGATGAAGAAGGCATTACGGTTGTATTGGTGACACATGAGCCTGACATGGCCAAATACGCGAAACGTATCGTTCACTTCGTGGACGGTACCGTAGCTTCGGATCAGGAGAACAAACCATGTTAGGCAACGCTCTTCTTCTTGCGCTCAGACAAATATTCCGAAATCCGATGCGGTCGATTCTGACCGTGCTTGGTATTGTGATAGGCGTGGCGGCAGTGATTACGATGGTCACCGTCGGAAACGGCGCGACTCAGCAGGTGCGTGATCAGATTGCCTCATTGGGATCGGACTCGCTGATGATTCGTCCCGGCCAAAGGTTGGGTCCGGGGCAGTCTGTCGGTGCGCCGTCTTTCAAAGAATCGGATGCGGAAGCCTTGGCGACACAAATCGCCGGTATCAAAGCGGTAGCGCCTTCGCGCACATCCACTCAAGTCGTCGTGGCAAACGGTAAGAACTGGTCGACCTCCGTGATCGGAACGACCAACGACTATTTTTCCATCAATAATCTGACGATTCAGGAAGGCAGAAATTTTGAGCAGTCTGAGCTTAGGGCCGGAAGTGCGGTCTGTGTCATCGGACAGACGGTTAAAAAAGAGCTCTTTGAAAACCACGATGCTTTGGGCAAACTGCTACGCGTCAAAGGCTTCTCCTGCCAAATCATCGGCGAGCTTGAACAAAAAGGCCAGTCCGGCATGGGAATGGACAAAGACGATGTTGTCATTATTCCTTTGAACACTTTCCAGCGCCGCATCAGCGGAAATGTTCGCATTCCTCTGATTACCGTGGCGGTGGAACCCGGCAGTGATATTGAACGCGTCAAAGAGAGTTCTCGGCTTCTTCTGCGAGAAAGACGCTCTTTGTCGAGTTCTGAGATGGACAACTTCAATATTCTTGATACCTCGGAGCTGATTGAAACGATTTCCAAAACTACGCAGGTGCTGACGATGCTTCTCGGTGCCGTGGCAGCGGTCAGTCTTTTGGTCGGTGGCATCGGCATTATGAACATCATGCTGGTAAGTGTGACGGAGCGCACAAAAGAAATCGGTGTGCGTTTGGCGATCGGCGCGACCGAGCGGGAAGTGCTGCTTCAGTTCCTTGTGGAATCCATCATGCTCGCCTGCTTCGGAGGCCTGCTCGGAGTTATCTTGGCTTTCGGCGCTTCTGTTTTGCTGACGCACTTCATGGGCGTGCCTTTTATTTTCAGTCCCGGCATCAACGTGCTGGCATTCTGCTTTGCCGCGTTTATCGGAATTATTTTCGGTTACTTTCCGGCCCGTAGAGCGGCTCAGCTCGATCCGATCGAGGCCGTTCGCCACGAATAGCTGTTCTCCGGACAAAGAGAAAGCCGCCCGCGGGCGGCTTAACCATATGTGGTCTTGTTAGAACGGAATTTCGTCTGCTTCAAAATCATCCGTCGGCGCGGCCGAAGGAACCGGAGCTGCCGGCTGAGCAGGCGCTGCAGGACGTGCGGCCGGGGCGCCGGAAGTAAATTCAGAGCGGCGCGGAGCGGCCGGAGATTCAAAACCGTCACCGCTGCTTTGCGGTGCGTAGCTTTGACCGCCTCCGACTACGTCGGATTTTCTGTCGATCAGCTGCAGCGTATCAGCCAAGATTTCGGTGGAATAGTGTGTCTGTCCGTCTTTTTCCCATTTGCGAGTGCGAAGGCGGCCTTCCAGATAAACGCGAGAGCCTTTCTTCAGATACTGCTGAGCGATTTCAGCCTGGCGACCGAAAAGGACCACACGGTGCCATTCCGTTTCTTCTACGCGCTCCTGAGTTTCTGCACTTCTGCGATAAGAGGTCGTAGCGACGCTCATCGAAGTGATTTGAAGGTTGTTTCCGGAAAAACGGGTTTCAGGATCCCGGCCGAGATTGCCGAGAATAATTACTTTATTTACAGAAGCCATTGTTAATTCTTCCTCATGTTGATCGTTTCATTCTAACGACAACCTTCGGAAATAAAAACACAAAACTGTAAAAAAGCCGCAGAAAAGCGGCTTGAAATCAAGATTAGAACGGAGGTTCTTCGTCGTCGAACGCGTTCTGAGTTTTAGGCTGAGAAGCATACTGGTTTCCGGAGGAATATCCGCTGCTGCGTGAAGCGCTTCTGCTCGGAGCGTAACCGGAATTTCCGTCAGAGAAGTTTCCGTCGGCGGGAGAATCCTGGCGGCGGTCAATCAGCTGCAGCTGTTCTGCAACGATTTCAGTGACGTAATGCGTTTGTCCGTCTTTTTCATATTTTCTAGTGCGGAGCCGCCCCTCGATGTAAGCGCGGGAACCTTTTCGGAGATACTGTTGAGCGATTTCGGCCTGACGTCCGAACAATGTCACTCGATGCCATTCGGTCTCTTCAATTCTGTCCTGACTTTCTGCGGAGCGTCTAAAAGAAGACGTCGCCAGACTTAAAGATGCGATAGGAAGCTGATTAGCAGAGAAACGGACTTCAGGATCGCGTCCGAGCGTACCGAGAAGGATGACTTTGTTCACAGAGGCCATGATTTTCCTTTTGAAGAGATAAAAGATGCGGCCGGCTGATTTTCCGACCGAGCCGCACATTTTAACGATCCGGAAGAAAAACGAACGGAGCAGACGAGGATGAACTCTCCTGCACTCACGTGCGCGAAGATTGTGAGGAACTGGCACGCCTTACCAGATGCTCCTATCACGCGAACCTCACCAGTTCGACCGCCATCTATCCTCGCGTTCACCCATAGGGAATTCCGCGGTATTCGTTAAAGTTGGCTCCACGGGTGGGTAAAGGTGAAAGCCATGAAGAATTTAGCTAATATGCTCACACAAAAGGAAAAACCGATGTCAGAAATCCGAATCCGCGGAGCGCGAACACATAACCTAAAGAATATCGATATCGATATTCCCAAGGACCGTCTTGTGGTCCTTACCGGCGTTTCCGGTTCCGGAAAGAGTTCCTTAGCATTTGACACGCTCTATGCCGAAGGACAGCGGCGCTACGTCGAGAGTCTTTCCTCATATGCCCGTCAGTTTCTTGAGCTGATGGAAAAGCCGGACGTAGATCTTATCGAAGGGCTTTCTCCCGCCATTTCAATCGAACAGAAAGGCGCGAGTCATAATCCTCGCTCGACGGTAGGAACGATCACGGAAATCAATGATTACCTCCGATTGCTATTTGCCCGCATCGGCGTGCCGTATTGTCCGAACCACGATATTCCTCTGAAAGCACTCCCGGTTTCTGAAATTGCCGATAAGATTCTTCTGAAATATCAGGGCAAGCGAACCCTGCTGATTGCACCGGTTTCAAAGGGCAGAAATTCAAATGTCGCCTCTTTGTTAGAGGACTTGCAGGCACGGGGCTACACACGTTTCCGCATTGACGGCGAAATTGTGACGATTGATGAGCTGCCGAAACTCGAAGAGGGCGCTCATACCTTAGATATTGTTGTTGATCGTCTAAGGGTCAAAGAAGATTCGCGTCAGCGTATTGCTGAAGGCGCGGAAGCGGCCTTGAGACTGTCGGACGGAAAGGTCATCGCATTTGATATGGATGACAATGAAGAAGAAGTCTTTTCCGACCGATATGCCTGTCCTTACTGCGGATACTCGGTTCCCAAGCTCGAGCCTAAACTTTTCTCATTTAACAGTCCAACCGGCAGTTGTCCGACTTGCAACGGCATGGGAGAGGTCGACGGCTGGGATATCAATAAAGTAGTTGAATTTCCCGAGCTCTCCCTAAGAAGCGGTGCGGTACAGGGCTGGAGCTGCACGCAGCCGTACAACTTCACGCTGCTTCAGGATTTATCTAAAGCAAAGCATATTTCATTGGATGAGCCTTGGGAAAAACTGAGTCCTGAGGCGCAGGAAATGGTTTTGTACGGCAGCAAGGACAAGATATCGCTGACCTTCTGCAGTCCGAAGGGAGAGAAGATCACTCGCGAGCAGCCCTTCGAAGGCATTATTCCGATGTCGAATCGGCGTTTTGAGACAACTGAAAGTTCTGCAGTGAAAGCCGATCTTGAAAAATGGCGTTCGCTTCAGACTTGTCCTGCTTGTCGCGGCGCCCGACTTAATGAGGCTGCACGCAGCACTTACATCGGTTCGGGAGAGCACAAAAAAGCCATTCAGGATATTTCGGCGCTTCCGTTGGACAAGGCAGAGACTTATTTCCGAACGCTCAAGCTCGAAGGCGCGTCTCTGGATATCGGTAAAAAGCTCATCGACGAAATCCTGTTTCGTCTGAAGTTTTTAATTGATGTGGGGCTGAGCTATCTCACCTTGGATCGACGGGCAGACACACTTTCCGGCGGTGAAGCGCAAAGAATTCGATTGGCCGGTCAAATCGGTTTGAGACTGAGCGGAGTTATTTATGTACTCGACGAGCCTTCTATCGGTCTCCATCAAAGTGATAACGATAAGCTGATTCACACGCTGAAAACGCTGAGAGATCTTGGCAACAGTGTGGTTGTTGTAGAGCATGACGAGGACACCATCCGAGCTGCCGACTACGTTGTGGACATGGGCCCGGCTGCCGGCGTGCACGGCGGAGAAGTCATTGCTGCGGGGACGCCGAAAGAAATCGAAGCCGATCCCAATTCCCTGACGGGAGCTTACCTCAGCGGCAGGCTTAAAGTTCGCCAAAATACGGAGCGAAAGAAACCGGACGGCGGGTTCTTGGAGGTCAAAGGCGCTTCGGGCCATAACCTGAAGAATGTAGATGTTTCCGTGCCCGTAGGTCTTATGACCGTTGTGACAGGCGTGTCCGGCTCGGGCAAGTCGACCTTAGTGAACCAGACAATTTACAACATCGCCGCTCATGCTCTGAACCGTGCGCAAACTCAGCCTTGTCCCTACAAATCAGTGTCGGGTCTCCAGTTTTTCGATAAAGTCATCGCTGTAGACCAGAGTCCCTTCGGACGGACGCCTCGTTCCAACCCTGCAACCTATACCGGCGTTCTTGCGGGTATTCGTGATTTATTTGCGGAAACTCCGATTGCGAGAGAGAGGGGATACGGGTCAGGACGTTTCTCCTTTAATGTCAAAGGCGGTCGATGTGAGGCCTGCGAAGGCGAAGGTCTGGTAAAAGTCGAAATGAACTTTTTACCTGACATGTATGTTCCATGTGACGTTTGCGGTGGTACCCGCTACAATCGTGAAACGTTGGAAGTTGAATACAAAGGAAGAAATATTGCGGAAGTGCTGGATCTGACCGTAGATGAAGCCTTGGAGGTCTTCTCGGCGGTTCCGGCAGTTGCGAGAAAACTGCGGACCCTCGCAGATGTCGGACTTGGTTATATCAAGTTAGGACAAAGTGCGACAACGCTCTCCGGCGGAGAGGCTCAGCGCGTGAAACTGGCGCATGAACTTTCCAAGAGGGGAACGGGGAAAACACTGTACGTACTTGATGAGCCGACGACCGGATTGCATTTTCACGACGTTTCGATGTTGCTGTCGGTGTTTAAGAAACTGCAGGATGCGGGGAATACGTTATTGATTATCGAGCACAACTTGGATGTTATCCGAGCGGCCGATTGGATTATTGATATGGGTCCGGGCGGCGGAGAGGACGGAGGAACAATCCTTTTTGAAGGAACGCCGGAAGAATTAATAGAAATCCCCGCTAGTAAAACCGCCCGATATCTAGGAAACTAAGAATGATAAAGCAGAGGTTCCCTTGACTAAAGAAAAAGACCGTTTTGAAGAGCTCCTCGTAGAGTCCTTCTATGTAGCAATTGATGCCGCAGATCCTCATAAGGTTGTGCCGCCTCATATCCCTTCAACCTTCCAAGGAGATGTGGTTGTCGTCGGTGCAGGAAAGGCTGCCGCCAGTATGGCTGCAGCGGTGGAGCAGGCTTGGCCGGAAAAAGATTTAACGGGCGTGGTGATCACGCGCCACGGCCATTCGGAGGAGACTCATAAGATTCAGGTACTTGAGGCTTCTCATCCGATTCCGGACAAATCAAACTTGGAAGCAACGCAGAAGATGATGGATCAGCTCGACCATCTGAAAGAGGGCAGCTTGCTGCTTGCCTTGATTTCGGGCGGCGGCTCCAGTCTTCTTTCTCTTCCTGTCGAAGGCGTCACCATTGAAGATATTCGGAAGGTGACGGAGGATTTGCTGAAGTCCGGCACTTCCATCGACCATATCAATGCTGTCCGCAAACACGTTTCACAGGTGAAAGGCGGTCAGCTCGCATTGGCTGCCCGCGCTAAAGGTGCCGAAGTCCTTTCTCTGATTATTTCGGACACCGTCGGCGACAATCCCTCCGATATCGCCTCCGGACCATGTGCCGAAGACTTCTCCACTTATGCCGATGCTCTGTGGTATCTGAGCCAGGCGCATGTCGAAGCTCCTCCCTCGATTTTGAATCACCTGCGCAACGGTGCTCGCGGCATTATTCCCGAGACTCCTAAAATCGGTGATCCGAGAATGCGCGGCGTCAAAAATAAGATCATTGCGAACTCTTTCAAAGGTCTGCAAGTCGCAGCAGCTTTCTTTAAGGAGAAAGGCATGCGTCCGGTTATTATCGGCGACGGTATTACCGGTGAAGCAAAAGCGGTTGCTCAGCAGGTTGCCCGCAAAGTTCGTCTCGAACTCTCCAAGCCGCGCCGCAAACCGGTGGTGCTTTTATCCGGCGGAGAGTGCACGGTAACGCTGACCGGCCGACGCATCGGTAAGGGCGGCCCGTGCTCAGAGTTCCTGCTGGCGCTTGCTCAGGAACTCAAGGGTGAGCCTATCTACGCCATGGCTACAGACACCGACGGTGTGGACGGGAACGGAGAGGCCGCCGGTGCAATTCTGCGTCCCGACAGCATGGCTAGAGCCGAAGAATTGGGCTTAGATCCCCAGCAGTACCTTGAGGAACATAATGCAGAGGAATTCTTCGGCAAACTCGGTGATTTGCTTGATACCGGCCCCACAAGGACCAACATCAACGATTACCGTGTCATCCTTATCCCGTAATTGAGACCGACATATGCAAAAAATATCCCAAGGAATTCTGAGTATTCGGAGCCTTGGGATTTGTTGTTTTTGGCCTAAGCATCAGTACCGAGGCAAACCGTTTCGCCAATGGTCCGAAGCAAGGTCGAAAATATTAGAATACTGACTCCAAACCTCTTTCAATCTTGATCCACAATCCCGGAGGAAGCGAATTCCCCCACAGGAACAAAGCTTAAAAATGAGCAATACGACACAGTTACGCCTCGATGCCTCACGTGCACTTTCCGACTTTAGGACTGAACGTCTTTTGAAAAAGATTCAAAAGATCTGTCCGGAAGTTGTTACTCTCAACAGCCGCTATATTCATTTTGTCAATGTAGACGGCGCTCTTTCCTCTGAAGAGTTTCACACGCTGGTATCGATCCTCGACTACGGTGAAGAAGCAATTGTTACTGCTTCGACCGAGCGTTTCATGGTTATCCCGCGTTTGGGAACGATCTCTCCCTGGGCTTCTAAGGCAACGGATATCGTTCATAACTGCGGACTCAGAAAAGTGCTTCGAGTGGAACGAGGCACTTGCTATGAATTGATTTTGAAAGGAAATGCCGTCCTCAAGCCCGAGGAACGTGAGGCAGTTGCTGCCGTTCTGCATGATCGCATGACAGAGAGCGTCGTGAGCCCGGACGTGAATCCGGCCATCGTATTTGCCGATGCCAAAGGCAAGAGCATGCAGTCTATCGACATTATCGGGAAAGGCAGGGAAGCGCTTGAGAAGGCAAACATCGAACTCGGCTTGGCATTAAATGAAGACGAAATCCAATACTTGATTGATGCGTTCACCAAGCTGAACCGTAACCCCACAGACGTGGAGCTCATGATGTTTGCTCAGGCTAACTCCGAGCACTGCCGTCATAAGATTTTTAACGCCAGCTGGACCATCGACGGAGAAAAGAAAGACAAGTCGCTCTTCTCCATGATCCGCGAAACGCATAAGGCTCATCCGGAAGGAACTATTGTTGCGTACTCCGACAATGCGGCTATTTTCGAGGGCGGCGATACCGCCCGCATGTACCCGCGCGGCAATGAAGACGCCGTTGGCGGCCGTTCTTATTCCACCGTGGTTGAACCGACACACTCGGTTTTCAAAGTAGAAACGCATAATCATCCGACCGCGATTTCTCCGTTCCCCGGCGCCTCAACCGGTTCCGGCGGCGAAATTCGTGACGAAGGCGCGACCGGCCGCGGTGCAAGACCTAAAGCCGGCTTAACCGGTTTTACCGTTTCCGCTCTTCGAATTCCGGGCCACGAACAAGGCTGGGAAAACGACCGTGACGTCAGCAAGGCTTCCGAAGCCGCTCCCTACTACGGCGCACCTTCCCGTATGGCCTCTCCGCTTGAGATCATGATCGAGGGTCCGCTCGGCGGCGCTGCATTTAACAACGAATTCGGCCGCCCCAACATTCTTGGGTACTTCCGCTCTTTCGAAGCCAACGTTGACGGAACTCGCTACGGCTATCACAAGCCTATTATGCTGGCCGGCGGCTTGGGCAACATCCGCAACGATCAGACACATAAACTCGGACTTCCGACAGGCACGCTCCTTGTGGTGCTGGGCGGTCCGGGCATGCGTATCGGTATCGGCGGCGGTGCAGCCTCTTCTATGGGCGCCGGAGCCAACAGTGAATCCTTAGACTTCGCCAGCGTTCAGCGCGGCAACCCGGAAATGGAACGCCGCGCTCAGGAAGTAATCGACCGCTGCTGGGAAGCCGGTGAAGAAAATCCGATTCTGGCAATTCACGATATCGGGGCCGGAGGTCTTTCCAACGCGATGCCGGAACTGGCAGACCTTTCCGGCAAGGGCGCAAAACTGGATCTGAACAAAGTTCCGGTTGAAGAAAGCGGCATGAGCCCGCTCGAGATTTGGTGCAACGAGTCTCAGGAAAGATATTCCTTGGCGATTGATCCGGCACGTCTTGAACAGTTTGATCAGTACTGCAAACGTGAACGCTGTCCCTACGCTGTTTTAGGTGAGATTTCTGCCGACGACGAATTGGTCGTTACGCGCGGTCCCGGCGAAGAACCCGCCGTGGATATGCCGATGAGCGTCTTGCTCGGCAAAACGCCGAAGATGCACCGCGATGCCGAACACGCCGAACCCGTGAAGATGGAAACGGATAAAGCAGTCGATACACGCAAAGCTTTGTATGAAGTTTTGGCTCATCCGACCGTCGGAAGCAAGAAGTTCCTGATCACGATCGGCGACAGAACGGTCGGCGGCATGACTGTCCGCGATCAGATGGTCGGTCCCTGGCAGGTTCCGGTTGCGGATGCTGCCGTGACGGCCGTTTCCTTTGAAGAATTCAAGGGCGAAGCAATGGCGATGGGCGAGAAAACGCCGATTGCCGTCTCCAATGCGGCTGCAGCAAGCCGTATGGCGATCGGCGAAGCGCTGACGAATCTGGTCAGCGCCGACGTAAATCTCGACCGCATCATCCTGTCTGCCAACTGGATGGGTGCCTGCGGCGCCAAAGGCCAGGACGCCGCGCTTTATGACGGCGTCAGTGCGGCAAGCTGCTTCTGTCAGGAGTTAGGCGTCAGCATCCCCGTCGGTAAAGATTCTCTTTCCATGAAGACTTCCTGGAAGGATCAGGCCGGAGAGGCGAAGACCGTCGTGTCCCCCGTTTCTTTGGTAGTTTCTGCGGCAGCACCGGTATATGACATTCGAAACAACCTTCTGCCGATGTTTGCCGAAACGGTTCGCGACAGCTCCCTCCTGCTGATTGACCTCGGACACGGCAAAGATCGTCTCGGCGGCTCCGTCTACTCTCAGGTGACTCAGCGCTTTGATTCCGTCACTCCGGATATGGAAGACCCCAAAGAGCTGAAAAAGTTCCTGGAATTGATTCGCTCTCTGTCTGCTAAAGGCGCCATCCTGGCTTATCACGACCGCAGTGACGGCGGCTTAGCTGCGGCACTCTGTGAAATGATGTTTGCCAGCCACGTCGGCGTTGAAATTGTGGCTGATGCCCTTGTGAGCAAAGACCGCACGCTTAACCAAGCATTGTTCAACGAAGAACTCGGTGCCGTCATTCAGGTGGCCCGCGGGCGTGCCGCCGAAGTGGAAAGAGACTTCGAGGCTGCCGGTATGGGCTGGTCGCTGAAGTATCTGGGCAACCTGACGCAGGATGACCACCTCAATATTTATCTTGAAGGCAAATGCGTTCTCTCTGAAGACCGCGTCGACCTGCAGAAAGCTTGGAATGAAGTCAGCTGGCAGATTGCCAGAATGCGTGACAATCCCGAATGCGCCGACAGCGAATACGCTCTGATCTCTGACAAGCACAACGGCGGCTTAGTGCTGACGATGGGCTTTGATCCTGAAGAAAATCTCGCTGCTCCGTTTATCAACACCGGCGTTCGTCCGAAAGTTGCGATTTTGAGAGAGCAGGGCGTTAACAGCCAAAACGAGATGGCCAGTGCCTTCCTGCAGGCAGGCTTTGATGCCGTTGACGTGCATATGACCGACCTCCTCGAAGGCCGAGCCAAACTTGCCGACTTTGTGGGTTTAGCAGCCTGCGGCGGTTTCTCCTACGGTGACGTGTTGGGCGCTGGCGGCGGATGGGCAAAGACCATTTTGCACAACGCCAAGCTGCAGAGTTCATTCCGCCGCTTCTTCGAAACGCCGACAACGTTTACGCTGGGCGTCTGCAACGGCTGTCAGATGATTTCTCAGCTCAAGGATCTTATCCCCGGTGCCGAGCATTGGCCCGCTTTCGTCCGCAACCTGTCCGAGCAGTTCGAAGCTCGTTTGGTCAATGTCAAGATTCTCGAGTCACCGTCTATCTTCTTCACGGATATGACCGGCGCCACCCTTCCGATCGTGAACTCTCACGGTGAAGGACGTGCGTATTGGGCCAATCCGCTCGACGAGGCTGAAGCGATCTGCGCCGCTTGCTACGTGGATTCCAAACAGACGCCGACGGAAATCTATCCGCTCAATCCGAACGGCTCTCACGGCGGTAAGACAGCATTTACGACGGCCGACGGACGCGCCACGATTATGATGCCTCATCCTGAACGCAGCTGGCGTGCAACCCAGATGTCCTGGCGTTCACCGCTTCTGAAGAACGTAACGCCTTGGGCAAGAATCTTCCAGAACGCTCGTTTCTGGGTCGGTTAATTTTTTATCAATCTTGAACAGGAGGCTCCTTCGGGGGCCTTCTTTTTTCGGCGGCTTAAAGCGGTCTTGAAAAAAGAGCGGTAAATCGTTCTCGGTGTACACTCTGCCGAACACAATGAATTGAAACGGAAGGATTTTGCATATGACAGACAAGACAGAAAAACAGGCTTCTCCGGGGCCTTTTGACGACAAGAATTTAGGCGAGCTTTTTCAGATTGCATTAGTCAATGCACCTTCTCCGTCAAAGAACGCTTTTAATTGGGGCGCCTTCAAACCCGAAGCCGTCAAATCTCCGGCGGATCTTCCTCCGTATTTAGTTTTCGGTCCGCTGAACGAAGGTACTTTCCTTTTGACTCCTGAGGGCTGGAGAGCGGAATGGTCTGACGCTCAGCAAAAGGCCAAAATTACGCTGAATTGGGGCGCTAACACTCACCGCTATACGGCCACTCAGGTTTGGGAAGGCGAAGAGGGCAGCGCAACGGAACAGCCCGATACCACGCCGCTGATTCAAGTCTTTGCCATGCTTTACGAAAACGGCCTCCCATCCATGTGGGATCAGCTGGCAAAGAAAAAAGCCGAAGAGATGTACCATCTGACTTGGCTTGTGGGCGATAAGAGACTGCCGACTTATTTTGCCGCTCCAGACGGCATTTTCCGCGTCATCAGTTTCCCGGTCATGATTAAGAACCTTCGTCATGCTCAGTCCATCTTAAAGAGCATTGCCGAGAAAAATCCTTCTTATGGGTTCTATGCCATTGCCAACCTCATGGAACAGGACGTTTATTACGAGATCGGCAAAGCTCCGGACTGGACCTCCGACATTGCGCTGTGCATGACTCAGTCCATCGGGGAAACCGGTCTTATTCCCTCCGGAGTTCCGTCCTCGGAGACAATCGAGGGTAAAGAATACATTCACTTGGAACGCGACGTGATGATGCTGAACATCTCCGTGCCGTTCGCTCATATTTTCGAAATGCTCAAAGACTTGTCGGAAACTCCGATGCCGATTCTGCCGGCTTACGAAGCTCCGATGAGAAGAGAAACACTGCCGGTTATTCTGCCGCAGGGTTTGTCTGAACGCCTGAACTCCTTCACCCTCGATGACACTATTCAGGGCATCCGTGTGCAGTACAGCTATCCGGTTCAGGAAGCTTCTTTGGATGACCTTCTTAAGCTCGACAGCGCAGATCAGATCGATCGTCTCGAGAAATTCTCCGATCACATGCTTGATCAGTTAACGGCTGATGTTCAGAAAGAATCGGAAAAAGACCTGAAAGAGTGATCTGAGGTCTGAAAGGGCATCCGGCGAGCTGTCGGGTGTACTAAATCCGAAAAATAAAAATCCCGCTCTGCGAAACCGTAACGCGGGATTTTGAAATTCTGGATGCTACAAGTCACTTGTTGTCGTTGTCGTCGTCCGGAAGAGCTCTGACTTCAAGTCCGAACATAAGTGCGGTCCATCCGTCGAAGATCAGTTCGATTGCAACGAAGATGCCGAAGATCCAAGTGGCACTCTGAGGCCATCCCCACCACAGGCAGCCGCCTAACAGTAAGGAAACGATAGCGGAGAAGAGCATCAGACCCCAGCCTTTTGCATCCGTGTTAGATAAGGCTGCCCAGCACTTAACCAAACCGATGGCGATGAAATAAGAGGCCAGGAAGAGCGTGAGTGTTTCAGTTCCGGCAATCGGATAGAACATCAGAAGCAGACCGGTTAAAGCGGTCAGAAGGGCAAGGATAATAGCGGCGGTTCTTGCACCCCAGCCTTCTGCTTTCCAGAAGAGGGCTAAGCCGGTGGCACCGGAAACCAAAAGCATTGCGCCGATAAATATCGTGACGCCAACCGAGAATGCGATCGGGGCAAATAATCCGATCGTGCCGAGGACGATACAGAAGATACCCCAGCCGATCATTGCACCGCTGCGCTTCTTAAGAGGCTTCAGCAGTTCATTTACCACACGATTGTTTGCGTTATTTTGTGTCATATTTTCCTCCAATGACGATGATTCCATCATCGCCTTTTTGGAGGAAATATTCAGCGGAGCTGCACCACTATGAGCCTCTCGCGATGCGGATGGAGGTATGGATGGTCTTCAGAGAGATTTGGATTTCCAGCACAAAGAAAATGGTGGAGACCACAATGAATACAACGGCGGTGAGCAGCATGGTGGATTTCCAGACCTCCAAGTTGAGGCCCGAAAGATGCTCGAGAATCGTCACCAAAACGAGAATGCCGGAGAAGGCCGCTGAAGTGGTCACAGCCAGAATCGCATTCTTTAACAGGTGGCTGCGTTCATAGGTGAGCCGGATAGCCTTCTCAAGAACCGGATCAACTGCCGGAGCTTTTTGGCGGCGCTCTTTAAGCAGGGCGCGTACTCGGTCAGTGGTGTAGTTGTAGCGGGCTGTCATGGCAAGCAACAGCAGGCCGACACCGGAAATCAGAGTGATCGGGGTCAACGCATCGGAAAGGGTTACCGCATAAGAAATCATGCTCAGTCTCCTATTGCGGTCTGTTGTGGTGATGGACGGTCAGGCCGAGCGCTTTCACGGAAACCTGAACTTCACTGACGTAGATGCAGCTCGAGATCACGATAAAGATCACGGAGGCCAGCAGCATCGTTGATTTCATCAGGGATAAGTCCAGGCTGAAGAGGCGTTCGATTACGATTACCAAAACCTGAAGACTGCTGAAAGCGGCCGAGATCATCAGTGTCAGGATGCCGGTTTTCAGCAGGCTGGCACGCTTGTAAATAAGGTCGATAGACTGGTCGATTTCTTCGTGGAAATCTTCGGATTCCTCTTTTCGTTCAGCCAGAAGCTGACGGATGCGGCTTGTGGCATGGCAATAGCGCGCAGACATGGACACCAGCAGCAACCCCACACCGGAAATGAGTGTTACTGGCGCGAGAGCGTCTGAGAGCGTCGCACTGAACTCAACCATTATTTTTTCTCCTCACGTATATGAACGAATTTTAGGCGACAAGGAGCCTAATTAAGGCTTTTCGCTTTTAGAAAGGAAAAGAAAAAGGTTTTTGCGAATTAAAATAGGGTTTTTCAGGGGCGCTTTTAGACAATTTATCGGTCCCTTTTTCGTTACCTAAATAAGATGTCTCAGCAATCTGCACTGGAAAGACTTTCGGAAGACTCGATTGTCATTGCTTTTGATTATGGTCTGAAAAGAATCGGCGTAGCCGTCGGAAATTTACTGACCAAATCCGCACGCCCTCTGAGAATCATTCATTGGAAAAAGAATGATCAAAAATGGGCGGAAATTACACAGGTGCTCTCAGATTGGCAGCCTGCAGCCGTTGTGGTGGGCGTCCCTCGCCATAAAGACGGTAAACCGAACGATATGACGCCGATCTGCGAGCGTTTCGCCAATCAAGTTGAAGGCAGGTACGGTATTCCCGTGGTCCGGGAAGACGAGCGCTACAGCTCGGTAGAGGCGGAAAGCTACCATGACGCCGACGATGACGAGCCCATCGATGATGAGGCCGCCGCAATTATTCTTGACCAATGGCTGAACAAGGTTCCCGGAGAAAACAATGAAAACCATTAAAGGCATTTGGCGGTTCAGCCGAGTCATTTGTTATACCTTTGTTTGTCTTTTTCAGGCGTACACGCGGTTTAAACGCGTAGACCGCAAAGAAAAAGGCAGAATGCTTCGCTACTATCCGACGCAGGTACTGAAGCTTGCCGGTGTGCGCTGTAGCTATGAGGGCAACGTGCCTGAACTGCTGCATGAATGCGGGCTGACCGACACGCCCCCGGCCTACATGGTCTTAAGCAATCATATTTCCTGGCTCGATATCTTTTCTTTGGACTCTCAGCTGCCGAGTCGCTTTATTGCGAAAGCTGAAATTGCGAAATGGCCGGTTTTCGGTTTGATTGCTCAGCAGATCGGAACGCTTTTCATCAATCGTTCGAGCAAACGCGCCATTTTGCGAATCAACGATGACATTCGCGGCGCACTTTGCAACTGCGAAGCTGTGACGATTTTTGCCGAAGGAACGACGACCTTCGGCAATGAGCTTCTGCCGATTAAAGCCAACTTTATTGCGCCTGCCTGTGAAATCGGTGCAACGGTTCAGCCCGTGATCCTTTCCTACAAAAATAAAGGGAAACCGACCAAGCGGGCCGCTTTTGCCGGAGACGTCACTTTGTTCGGCTCTTTATGGAATGTAGTCACAATGGAAGACGCCGAAGTAGTTGTTCACTTTCTGGAACCGATTACCAATACAAAAGATCTCACGCGCCACGAAGTAGCAAAGATTTGTGAGGAGAGCATGAGAGCTAAGCTCCAAGAAATCTGGGGCGACGAATATATAGCCAACGATGCGAATGCGGCTGAGGCTTTGGCCAAAGCGATCGCAAACGGCTAAGGTTCGAATTTTTTGCGAAGACGATTAAACTTATCGCAGTAGTGTTTTGTGTACCTATATGACGAAAATGAAACCTGTTAGAAAAGCAGTATTCCCGGTTGCCGGTCTCGGCACTCGTTTCCTTCCCGCAACGAAAGCGATGCCGAAAGAGATGCTTCCTGTGGTGGACAAACCTTTGATCCAGTACGCAGTGGAAGAAGCCGCCGCCGCCGGTATTACGGACATGATCTTCATCACGGGCCGTCATAAACGCGCCATTGAAGACCACTTTGACAGCGCGCCCGAGCTTGAGCGCGACTTAAAGAGCAAAAACAAAAATGCTCTTTTGGCGACTTTGAAAGCAGTTGTGCCCCCCGGAATTAATTTCATTTTTATCCGTCAGCCTGAACCGCTTGGACTGGGCCACGCAGTCCTGTGCGCCCAGCCGGTCGTCGGAGAAGAGCCGTTTGCCGTTTTGCTGGCTGACGACTTGATCGATGCTAAACAGCCTGCGATTGCACAGCTGATCAAGGCTCGTGAAGAGAATAACGGCGGCAACGTACTGGCTGTACAAACCGTTCCTCGTGAACTGACAAAGCAGTACGGTATTGTTGAAGTCAACGGTGAGCACGAGAAGTGCCCGACGATCCGCTCCATTGTTGAAAAACCGGATCCTCAGGTTGCTCCTTCGACGATGGCCGTGATCGGACGCTATGTTCTTGAACCCGAAATTTTCGACAGTCTGCGCAAGATTGACCGCGGCGCCGGCGGAGAAATCCAGCTGACGGACGCGATCGCACGCGAAATTCCGAAGGGCAAAACTGTTGCCTGCAAGTACGACGGCGAGCGCTTTGACTGCGGTTCTAAACAGGGCTTCCTGAATGCAACCGTTCACTACGCTCGCAAAGAAGGCTACAGAATTATTTAGATCTGACCTTATTTAGGAGTTTGGTTGTGCTGCGGTCGTAATCAAAGGCGACCGTCACAACCTTTCCGCCGTAAGAATGAACGATCTCGGCTTCAGGAAGCTGAGAGATCTCATAATCTCCGCCCTTGACGTAAATGTCGGGGCGGACTTTTTTTACGACTTCCAGCGGAACCTTGTCTTTAAAAATCACGACGCAGGCAGTACTTTCCAAAGCAGCAAGGACAGCGGCTCTGTCGTTTTCCGAATTAATCGGGCGGTCGGGTCCTTTGCCGAGCATTCGCACGGATTCGTCGCTGTTGACTGCGACAACCAAGCTAGCACCCAGAGAAGCGGCCTGTGCCAGGTAAGTCACATGACCGCGATGCAGGATGTCAAAGACACCGTTGGTCAGGACGACCGGATGCGGGAGCTTTCTTACGAATTCTTCGAGCTTTTCGAAGGAAACAATCTTTTTCTCGAAAGGGGGAGGAGGAAGATGCTGACTCATAGTAGTTTGGCGGCTGCGAGAAGGTCTTTAGTCTGCAAGTGAGGAACGGCGCATTCTGTCCAAGGTTTTGTGCCGTCGGACTGCACTAAAACAGCCTTGGAAAGACCGGCGGCTTTTGCGGCTTGTATGTCGGAAGTTTTATCTCCGATGAGAACGCTTTGCGTCAGGTCGATATTGAGATCCCGTGCCGCCTGAAGCAGCATTCCGGGATTAGGTTTCCGGCAGTCGCAGTCTTTGAGATACGGTGCAAAAGCGTGGGTCGGATGATGCGGGCAGAAATATACAGCCGAGAGCGGAGCATGGTTGCGGGCGAAAACGCCGGCCAGCCAAAAGGTGAGCTCTCTAAATTGATCAATACTGTACTTGCCGCGCCCGATGCCGCTTTGGTTTGTCACGATGATTAGCTGATGGCCTTTTCGGACGAGTTCGGCGGCACCCTCAAGTGCGCCGGGAATGAAATGAAAATTTTCCCGGCTGTGGACATAGGCATAGTCCACGTTAATAACGCCGTCCCGGTCCAGAAACGCGGCTTTTACCGCGCTGCTGAATCGAGGCCTGAAGGTGAAGCAAAATCTCATGCGAATTTTTTCAGAAGTTCGAGCATGTACAGACGAGTGCCTTCTTGAACGCTCTTAAATTTGACTTCACATCCGGCTTTTCTGAGCTCGGTGAGGTCTGCCTGGGTGTAGGCCTGATATTTGCCGACCAATGCCTCCGGGAACGGAATGTATTCAATGAAGCCCTGATTCACGGCTTCGGCAAGGGACAAGGCGGCTTTGCCTTCCTGTTCACGCAAGGTGTTAACGACCGTCAGTGCAACGTCATTGAACTGCTGAGCCTTACCGGTACCGCAGTTGTAGATGCCGGAAACGGATTTATCCAGACAGAAGAAGTTCACATCGACGACATCGTCCACGTAAACGAAGTCACGCATCTGGGCACCGTTTGTATAGCCTAAGCAGCCTTCGAAAAGTTTGACTTTTCCGTCTTTACGGAACTGGTGGAACTGATGGTATGCCACGGAAGCCATGCGGCCCTTATGCTGTTCGTGCGGACCGTAAACGTTGAAGTAGCGGAGGCCGGCGACCGGTGCCGTAAGGCCTTTCTGCATTTCTTTACGCAGAACCTGATCGAACAGATATTTGGAGTAGCCGTACACGTTCAGGGGTTTTTCGTAACGGATGTCTTCTTTAAAGACATTGGATGCGCCGTAGGTTGCGGCGGAGGAAGCATAGATGAAGGGGATCTTTTCTTCCTGGCACCAGCGGAAAAGCTCGAGCGTATAACGGTAGTTATTTTCCATCATGTAGTGGCCGTTGTGCTCCATGGTGTCGGAGCAGGCGCCTTCGTGGAAAATGGCTTCGGGCTTTGCGATCTTGCGGGCTTTAACTTTTTCAATGAAGTCGACCTTATCGAAATAATCAATGATGTGATGGTCGGCAAGATTGACAAACTTGTCTGCCTGAGTGAGGTTGTCGACTGCAATGACATCATTGCAGCCTCTGTTGTTGAGACCTTTGACGATATTTGCGCCGATAAAGCCGGCAGCACCGGTAACAATAAAGCTCATTCCAAGTTCCTCAAGTTAAAGTGTATTAAAGAGTTCTTCCGGGGTAACGGTCGCAGTCCCTAGTTTGCCGACAACGATGCCGCCGGCCTGGTTTGCGATGTAGACGGCGGTATGCCAGTCGCATCCGGCCGAGAGCATGACGCCGAGTACGGAAATGACCGTATCGCCGGCGCCGGACACATCGTAGACTTCACGGGCATGCGCGGGTACGGTCCAAGCCCCGTCGTCATCAAATAAGGTCATACCCTCTTCACTGCGTGTCAGAAGGATTTTTTCCAGATTTAATTCTTTTCTCAGGTTTTGCGCACGGTTAAAGAGGTCGGCTTCACTGTTCCATTTGCCGACAACTTGAGCTAATTCGTTGCGGTTAGGCGTGATCACCGTGGCGTCTTTATAACGGGAGTAATCGTCTCCCTTCGGATCGATCAGAATCGGACGGCCGAAAGTGCGTCCCTCCTGAATCATATTTTCAATGCGGTCCAAACCGCCTTTGCCGTAATCCGAGAGAATGACGACGTCATGGTCCGGCAGCAGAGAGGTAAAGCGGTGAGAATGCTGATCAAGGACTGTTCCTGCGATAGAGGATTCAAAATCAGTTCTCAGCATCTGCTGGTTGCGCGCAAGAATGCGAAGTTTGAGTGTCGTAGTGAAATTTTCCGCGCGGTAGAGGCACGGACGAACTTTTGAGGCCTCGAGGAGGTCCATGATTTTGGTGCCTGCTTCGTCATCGCCGATGATTGCAAGCAAAGAAGTACGGGCTTCTAAGCTGGCGGAGTTGCGAGCTACGTTGGCTGCACCTCCGAGACGGTCTTCTGTGCGAGTTACTTTCACGACGGGGACGGGGGCTTCAGGAGAAATGCGAGAAGCATCGCCGAACCAGTATCGATCCAGCATCGCATCCCCGACAACAAGAACAGAGGCGTTGCGAATAGCCTCCATGGAGGGTTTGAGAATGTTCATTTACGACAGATCAAATTGAATGTTCTCCAAATTTTACCGCCATCATTTTGCGGTAGTTCATCGGACGCTAAAGCCGTTAAAATCGGTAACTATTCTTTCTTTGGATGAAAACGATGGCTGAAACGATTTCCCGTTCTATTTTTAAGGCGTATGACATTCGCGGAATAGTTGATAAAACGCTGACCGAAGAGGTCTGCGAAAAAGTCGGCATGGCACTGGGCACGCTGGCCCAAAAGAAAAATGTTTCCCACATTTGTGTGGGCAGAGACGGCCGCCTGAGCGGTCCGCGTCTGCAGGCAGCTTTAATGAAAGGTATTCGTAAAGCCGGTGTCGGTGTTTATGACATCGGTGCGGTTCCGACTCCGGTGCTCTATTTCAGCACGGTCTACCTCAAGACAGGAAGCGGCGTTGCGGTTACCGGAAGCCATAATCCTCCCGACTACAACGGTCTGAAGATGATGCTTGCCGATGAGACGCTTTACGGCCCGGCCATCCAGCACATCTATGAAATGATCGTTAACAACGAGCTCTGCACTGCTGAAAAAGAAGGCCCCTATGAGCAGGTCGACGTTGTTCCCGCTTATATGGAAAAGATCCTTTCCGACGTCAAACTTTCTCGTCCGATTAAGGCGGTTGTCGACGCGGGCAACGGCATTGCAGGTCCTTTGGCTGTTGATCTCCTGACTCGCCTCGGCGTTGAAGTTCAGGGCTTGTTCACCAATGTTGACGGACATTTCCCGAACCACCATCCTGATCCTTCCAAACTTGAAAATTTGGAAGACTTAAAGAAGGTGCTCCGTGAAGGCGATGCCGAAATCGGTATTGCCTATGACGGCGACGGAGACCGTTTGGGCGTTGTGACCAAGGACGGCGAAGTTATTTTCCCGGACCGTCAGGCGATGCTGTTTGCCGGCGATATCCTTGCTCATAAACCCGGTGCCGTTATCGTTCACGATGTTAAGTGCACACGCAACATTCGTCCGTACGTTGAGTCCCGCGGCGGCGTCTGTGTGATGTCCCGCACCGGTCACTCGCTGATCAAAGCGAAGATGAAAGAAGTCAATGCTGACTTTGCCGGCGAAATGAGCGGCCACATTTTCTTCCATGACCGCTGGCCCGGCTTTGACGACGGTGTTTATGCTTCTACTCGCTTGCTGGAAATTTTGACCCGCAGCGCAGATGCGAATGCTCCTCTTAAGGCGCTCCCGAACGCGGTTTCGACGCCTGAACTGCAGATTCCGACCGAAGAGGGCGAGAACGTCAAACTGGTCGAACGCCTGAAGGAAAATGCCAAGTTCGACGACGCTCAGGACATTATTACGATCGACGGCATCCGAGTTGAATGGAAAGACGGGTTTGCGCTGGCTCGTCCTTCTAATACCACACCGGTGGTCGTTCTTCGCTTTGAGGCAGACACTCCGGAAGCCTTGGCCCGTATCCAGGATCGCTTTAAAGAAGAGATTTTGAAAGTCGCACCCGACGCCAAACTTCCGTTCTGATTTGCAGCGAATGCGAGTACTGATCGTTAAAACGACTTCGATGGGGGACGTCGTTCATGCCGTCCCCGTCGTCGAAGATATCAAGCGTTTTATTTCCGATGCCGAAATCGACTGGCTGGTTGAGGATTCTTTTGCAGACATTCCCAGACATGTCGCGGGCGTTTCCGAGGTCATTGAGTGCTCGGTAAGGAAATGGAAAAAGCGGATTTTTGAAAAATCTACAAGAGGTCAGATCAAGGCTCTTTGTGAGAAGCTTCGCAGCAAACACTACGACTTAGTCATTGATCTCCAAGGACTGATTAAAAGTGCAGTGTTGGCCTCCTGGACAAATGCTCCGGTTGCCGGTTACGACTGGCGCTCGGGTAAGGAGCCTTTAGCTACGGTTCTGTACTCCATTAAGTCTTCGGTCGATCGACAGAAATCAGCAGTGGACCGCTGTCGGGAACTGGCAGCGAAAAGTCTTGGCTACGATTTCGGTTCAACAAAACCTCAATTTAACTTTAAGTTTGAAGGTTCTCCGGAGTCTGTAGGCTGTGTCTTCTTCTTTTGCAATACCAGTCGAGAGACGAAGCTTTGGCCAGAAGAAAAATGGATTGAACTGGGCGCCGAACTCATACGCCGCGGTAAAAAGATCGTCCTTCCATGGGGTTCTCCGGAAGAAAGAGACAGGGTTTTGCGCATCCAAGCAAGACTCGGCACCGGAGCCGAGGTTCCCGATCGTATGTCGATCGGACAGCTCATGGAAAAGATTTCTTCGTCCGATGCCGTCATTGGTTTGGATACCGGTATGACGCATCTGTCCGCCGCAATGGGACGACCCACTGTCGGTATCTTCCGTGACTACCCGATTGAATTGGTCCCGTTGGTCGGCGAGGGCAAAAAGAAAGCTCTCGGCGGAGTAGGATGCTGTCCTCAAGTGCAGGAAGTGCTCAGCGCTTTTGAAAAGGTAATTCAATGATTCTTCCACGTCCGATTTACAGCGGTTTGCTTTATGCCGCGGCGCCGGCGGCTATGCTCTATTTATACAAGCGCTCGCGCAAGCAGCCGCAGTACCTGGAGCATTGGTCCGAGCGATTCGGAACGGCTCATTATCCGCCGCGCACTAAAGGCAGAACCCGAATTTGGATACATGCAGTTTCTGTCGGAGAGACCCGCGCCACGTTTTCTCTGGTCGAGTCGATTCTTAAACGCTGGCCGAACACCGAAATTCTTTATACGCACATGACGCCGACGGGGCGTGAGGTGGGTGCTAAATTTGCTCAGAAATTCGGCAACCGGATCGCTCAGTGTTATCTGCCCTACGACACTCCGAGAGCAGTTAAAAAATTCTTAAAGGCCACTCAGCCGGATCTTTGCCTCCTTATGGAAACGGAAGTCTGGCCGAACCTTACTTATTTCACCAAGAAATTCGGAATCCCGACGGTCTTGGTCAACGGACGCCTCTCTGAAAAATCCTTTAAGCAGGGACAAAAAGCCGGTTCACTCATTAAGGACGCATTCGGGCGTCTGACGATAGCGCTGGCACAGTACGAAGAAGACGCGGAGCGTCTTAAAGCAGCAGGCGCTCACGATGTAAAGGTCTTGGGCAATTTGAAATTCGATTTCACGCCGAACGCGATTCAGCTGAGGACCGGGCGTGAAATTCTGAAGTTTGCCGAACGCGACATCATCTGCCTTGCCAGCTCCCGAGAAGGCGAAGAACAGAAATTCCTGGAGGCGCTGAAGAAAGCTCAGACAGCAGGCGTCCTGGAAGACCGATTGGTTCTGATTGTGCCCCGTCATCCTCAGCGGTTCGAGGAGGTGGCCAAGCTCATTGAAAAGAGCGGTTTCACATACATCAAGCGCTCTGAGATCCGAGACTGGAAGACCGTGCTGTCCAAGCAGGGCCCTCAGATCGTCTTGGGCGACAGCATGGGTGAGATGGGCTTTTACTACGCGCTTTCCTCTCTCGTCATCATGGGCGGCAGTTTTGAAAATTACGGCTGCCAAAGCGTGATTGAGCCCTGCGCCATCGGACTTCCGGTGATCGTAGGACCGAGTATCTTTAATTTTGACTTTATTGTGAAAAAAGCGGAGTCTGAAGGTGCGCTCCTTCGCGCGGCTGATTTTACGGAAGCTCTGCGGACTGCCGACGAAGTGCTGAGCGATCCGGCAAAACGAGCCGAAATCGGGGAGAAAGCCGCGAAGTTCGCGCAGGAACAGCGCGGAGCCACCGAGCGGACAATCCAAGTTATCGATATGTTGTTGAAAGGTGATACGAATGCAGATCAAGCATCCTAATGTACTTTCCATTGCCGGCGTTGACCCTTCGGGCGGTGCCGGTCTCCTGGCAGACGTCAAAACGATTAGCTCGTTAGGCGGCTACGCAACGGGTGTCGTGACCGCTGCAACTGCGCAGAATACGCAAGGTGTATTCGGCGTGATTCCTATCCCGACAGACTTTGTCAAAAAGCAGATTGATGTTCTTTTCGAAGACGTCCGCATTGATTCTGTCAAAATCGGAATGCTGTTTGACTCAAATCTCATTAAGGGTGTTGCCGAACGCCTGCGTTATTGGAATCCTCGCTACATCGTTCTGGACCCAGTTATGGTCGCAAAGAGCGGTGATGCGCTGCTTACCGACGATGCCGTAGCCACACTGCGCGACGAACTTCTTCCGCTGGCTACCGTGATAACGCCTAATTTGCCCGAGGCTGCTCGACTGCTTGAATCTGTCGACATTACGGACGATGAGCAGATGGAAGCGGTTGCTAATGACCTTTGGAAACTCAAAGGCTGTCACGGCTGGGTCTATCTCAAAGGCGGTCATATGGAAGGCGTGGATTACTCTGAAGACTTGCTTTACGACGGCCGCCACATGATTCGCTACCGTGCCGAAAGAACAATGACAAAGAACACACACGGCACCGGCTGTGCGCTGTCTTCTGCTCTGGCAACTCTGCTTCCGTCTTCTACGGATATTCCGATGGCAGCCAGAGAAGCCAAGCGTTACATCACGCAGGCGATCATTCACGCAGATGAACTTCAAATCGGAAAAGGTCACGGTCCTGTGCATCATTTCTATGCTCAGTGGTATTGATTTACAAACTATTACACCTGTTTATGGGTTGATGAACTTGCACAGATTGAAATAGCTGTGTAATATTCAACTTCCCTGATGACTTGATCGTCAGATGGCGAATTAGCTCAGTCGGTTAGAGCAGAGGAATCATAATCCTTGTGTCCGCGGTTCGAGTCCGTGATTCGCCACCAAGATTCCGCCCGGGAGCTCTAAAGCTTCCGGGCATTTTCATGTGGTAGGCCCGCTATGAAAACCTATGCCATAGGCGACGTCCACGGGTGTTTTGATACCCTGGAACAGCTTCTCCAACAGATCCCGAACAAAAGCCGTTTGGTTTTTATTGGCGATATCGTCAACCGCGGCCCGAAATCTCTTGAAACCATCCGTACCGTCATGCGTATGGGAGACCGCGCTGAGTGTCTGCTCGGGAACCACGAGCTCCATCTTTTAGCCGTTTATGCCGGTCAGAGAGCGATGTCGCCGGAAGATACGATTTCTGAAATTCTCAACGCACCGGATTGCGAGGACATCATTCAATGGCTGAGAAACCGACCCTTGGCGCTGGTTGATCACGGTTTTTTATGCGTCCATGCGGCGACCCACTGGTCCTGGTCTGTTGAAGAAACACTGAAGCAGGCTTCCAGAGTCGAAAAATTTATCCGCTCCGACAAAGGATTGAGCCAGATCGGAGAACTCTTCGGCAAGCAGCAGTGGAGCCCGGATCTTCGCGGCAAAGATCGTTTGCGCGCTGTGGTCAACGTGCTGACGCGTACTCGTTATCTCAACGCTGACGGTACGATGGATTTCAAACAGAAACTGTCTCCTGCCGATACGCCTGTTGAATACATTCCCTGGTTTAAGTTTCCCGGCCGCAAAACGGCAAAGACGCCTGTTGCCTTCGGACACTGGTCCACACTCGGCCCCGTGACCGATGTGCCTAATGTTTTCCCGCTGGATACCGCCTGCCTTTGGGGCGGCGCTCTGACCGCAAGACGGCTGGGGCGTCATCGTGAAACATTCAGTGTGAAAGCACCGATTTACCGTATTCCCGGAGAAAAGCGAAATCTTTAATTTCGGGAGATGCGCTCCCTTATGCGGGAGCATTGTTCTTTTTGAGTGACTTTCAGTTTTTGAAAGTTTGTATTAACCGCCACCGGACATAAACCGTGAACGCGAAAAAAATTTACTTGAAGACTTTTGGCTGCCAGATGAATGAATATGATTCCGGCAAGATCGCAGATATTGCTAAGGCAGCAGCCGGTTACGAGGTAACCGACGACATCAACGAAGCCGATTTAGTTGTTTTTAATACATGCTCTATTCGAGAAAAGGCTCAGGAAAAAGTATTTTCCGACCTCGGACGAGTCAGAGAACTGAAAAAGACAAAGCCGAATCTTAAGATTGCTGTGGGCGGCTGTGTCGCCAGCCAGGAAGGCGGCAACATCGTTCGCCGTGCTCCCTACGTCGACGTGGTCTTCGGACCGCAGACCCTCCATCGTCTTCCGGAACTCTTGGAAAAGAACGAAAAAGAGCATCGTCCTCAGGTCGATATCAGTTTCCCGGAAATCGAAAAATTTGACCATCTGCCGACTCCGCATGCCGATGCAGCTACAGCATTCGTTTCCATTATGGAAGGCTGCAGCAAGTACTGCTCCTACTGTGTCGTGCCTTATACACGCGGTGAAGAGTTCTCTCGTCCCGTCGAAGACGTCCTCGTTGAAATCGCGCAGCTTGCTGCTCAGGGCGTAAAGGAAGTCACTTTGCTGGGACAGAACGTTAACGCTTATCGCGGAGAAGGTCCTGACGGCGAAATCGTCGACTTTGCCCTGCTGCTTGAATATGTGGCAGAAATCGACGGCATTGAGAGAATCCGCTACACAACGTCTCACCCGAAAGAATTTACAAATCGTCTGATCGAGGCTTATCGCAAGATCCCGATTCTGGCCAACCACGTCCACCTGCCTGTTCAAGCCGGGAGCGACCGCGTCTTGGCCGGCATGAAACGCGGTTATACGATCCTTGAGTACAAGTCCATCATTCGCAAGCTTCGTGCGATTCGTCCGGACATCAGCATTGCAACGGACTTCATTGTCGGATTCCCGAACGAAACGGAAGAAGATTTTGAAAAAACAATGAATCTCATCAAAGAGATCAAGTTTGATGCCAGTTTCTCTTTCGTGTACTCCAAGCGCCCCGGTACTCCTGCCGCTGAGCTGCCCGATGACACACCTCAGTCCGTCAAGCTCGAAAGACTTCAGAGACTTCAGGCGCTGAACACGCAGCATGCCCAGGAAATTTCGCAGTCCATGGTCGGAAGCGTACAGCGCTGCCTGGTTGTCGGAGAAGCGAAGAAGGGCGAAGGAAAGCTCTCTGCCCGTACGGATAACAATCGTATCGTTACCTTTAATGGGCCCGAAAACTTAATCGGTCAGATGGTTAACCTCAAAATTAATGAGGTTTATCCGCACACCCTGGGAGGGGAATTAGTTTAAATGACTGAAGCTAAAACGAAATCCGATCAGACATCTCTAAGCTTAGATCTTCAGATCAACAACAGTGATCTGTCCAGTTTGGTCGGACCGTTGGATTCGAATTTGGCCCAGCTGGAAAATTTCCTTAACGTGGAAATTTCCCGCCGCGGCGCGTCTTTCGGAATTAAGGGAACACAGGCAAATTGCCGCAAAGCCATTCAAGCTTTGACGGACTTGGCTGCCATCGCTGAGCGCAAAAGTGATGAGCTGACGGCAGAAGATATTCAGCTCTATCTTGTGGGTCAAAATGCGCCTGCTGAAGAGCTGGCTGCAGAAGAGCCTGTTCCCGAGCTTCGCACCAACCGTAAGGGACTTCAGGGACGCACGCCGATGCAGCGGACTTATATTCGCAACATCCTTTCCCACGACGTTTCCTTCGGTATCGGACCGGCCGGCACCGGCAAGACCTACTTAGCCGTTGCGGCCGCTGTCAGTGCATTTGAAAAAGGCGAGGTCGAAAGAATCGTATTGACCCGTCCGGCGGTTGAAGCGGGAGAAAAGTTAGGTTTTCTTCCCGGAGATTTGAGTCAGAAGGTTGACCCTTACCTGCGCCCGCTCTATGACGCTTTGTTCGATTTGCTGGGCACGGAAAAGACACAGCGCCTGCTTGAAAAGCAGAAAATTGAAATTGCGCCTTTAGCCTACATGCGCGGCCGTACTTTGAATGCTTCTTTTGTTATTCTTGACGAAGCCCAAAATACAACTCCGGAACAGATGAAAATGTTTCTGACGCGTATCGGCTTCGGCTCCAAAGCAGTCATTACGGGAGACGCCTCCCAGATCGACTTGCCGAGAGGTCAGAGAAGCGGGCTGATCGAAGCCTCGCACATTCTTCAAGATGTTCGAGGAGTCTCTATGACTTATTTCACTTCGGCCGACGTGGTTCGGCATCCTCTTGTTGCTCGTATTGTTGAGGCCTACCAAAAAGCCGAGAAGAGAGAATACCAACATGCGTAAACCCCATGTTTTGAGCCTTTCCGTCCAAAATCTTGCACATTTTCCTCAGCTTCCGTCCAGAAGCAAAATTCAGCGCTGGATCAGCCGAGCCTTGGAAAACGATGCCCAAATTACTGTTCGTTTTGTTGAGGAAGAAGAAGGCCGGGAGCTCAATAAAACATATCGGAGTAAGGATTACGCCACCAACGTTTTGACATTTGACTATCAGATAGAGCCTGTCGTGGAGGCCGACCTGGTAATCTGTGTGCCCGTGCTTGAAAAAGAATCCAAAGACCAAAACAAAACTTTGGAAGAGCACATGGCCCACCTTCTCGTCCACGGAACGCTGCATGCGCAGGGCTATGACCATATGGACGACGAAGAAGCCGAGGTTATGGAACAGAGGGAAACTGATGTTTTAGTTGATCTGGGCTTTGATGTTCCGTATCCTGATCGAAACTACACTCCTCAGCCGCTGGCTTAGGTCAATCAACTTAGAGAAATCTGTACTTAGAAATGGCGGACAACAAGACTGACGAACCCAAAGAGAAGAATTTTTTTGAGAAGCTGTCGGATCGATTTTTTCATGATGACGCACCTGAGACTCAAAAAGAACTCCTTGATGATCTTCATATTGCACACGACAGAAAGCTTCTGACAGACGACGGCATGCACATGATCGAAGGTGTCATGCGCGTCAATAGCCTGCGTGCAGAGGATTTGATGGTTCCTCGGACACAGATGATTGTGATCGACATTTCCGAGAACTCTCAGGATTGGATCAAACAAGTCATCGCAGCGGGTCACTCTCGTTTTCCCGTCATTGACGGAGATAAAGACAACGTTCTTGGAATTCTTCTGGCAAAAGACTTGCTGCGCCTTTTCATCAATCCTGAGTACGAGATTCGTCAGCATTTAAGACAGGCCGTGTTCGTGCCTGAAAGCAAACCGGCCGATGTCCTTCTGAAAGAATTCCGTCTCAAACGCAACCACATGGCTTTAGTGGTTGATGAATTCGGTTCGGTTTCCGGTCTGATTACGATTGAAGACGTCTTAGAAGAGATTGTCGGAGAGATTGACGACGAGTATGACGTTGTTAACGATGCTTCCGACATCGTCGCAATCGGCGGATCTCGCTGGCGTGTCAAGGCAAGTACTCATATCAACGAATTCAACCGCGTGTTCGGAACACATTTCTCTGATGACCGCTTTGAAAGTGTGGGCGGCCTCGTGAGCGATGAACTGGAACACGTTCCTCAGGTCGGAGAGTCCGTTGTCCTGCAGGGTTTCCGATTTGTCGTGACGAAGGCATTGGCTCGTCAGGTCAAGATGCTCACGGTTGAGAAGCTGGAGCCGGAGCAGACAGAGCAGCAACCGGCGAAAGCCTAATAACCGCTCAATAACGTGAAGAAGTTCCTTCCGTTCTTAATCGCCCTATTTGCCGGCATTGCGCAAGGGTATTCTCTGGCGCCGGCAAATGAGTGGCTGCAGCTGGCGGCTTTAGCCGTCCTGTTTTTTATTTTTGCGGGCCTCCGCACCGCTAAGGCAGGATTCCTCGCCGGTCTTTTCTTTGGCATCGGCTGGTTTGTCACTTCTCTTGCCTGGCTATACGTGTCCGTTCATGACTACGGCTACCAGCCGCCGGTCTTTGCCGCCTTCGTTGTCTTCATTTTCTCTTGTTACCTAGCTCTTTATCCGGCGGCTGTCGGCGCGCTCTGTGCATGGTCCATGAAGCGCGGCTCGAGTGCCGGTCTCATGCTTTTGGCTATTGCGCCGGCCGCATGGGGGCTGACGGAGTGGCTCAGAGGCGTGCTTTTTTCAGGCTTTCCCTGGAGCGCGGTGTCCTACGCCCATGTCGACGGCTCCCTCTCTGCATTTGCTCCGATCTGCGGCGCAGACGGTATAAATTTCTTGGCTGCCTTTATTTCCGGATGTGCGGCGCTCCTCCTGCTGGAGCGTAAAAATCTCAAAGGCATTGCCGTTTCCTGTGCCGGACTTCTGGTCGTTTTTTCTCTTGCATTTGCTCTGACCGACATTCGCTGGAGTGAACCGTACAAAACGCTTTCCGTCCGTTTAGTTCAAGGCGGGATTGCTCAGGACGAAAAATTCTCTCCGATGGGCAGCCTCACGAGCTTCGAGCGTTACGTCCGGCTGATGAATGAAAAACCGGTGCCGGAAAGCGGACTGATCGTTTTGCCCGAAACTATTTTTCCGATACCGCTTCAGCAGCTGAAACCGGAAATCTGGAGGAAATTTACGCACGTCACCAATGGCAACGCCGCTTTGATGTTCGGCGGCTTTTTGCGCGGAGAAGACGGATACCGCAACACGGCCGTTCTGGTTGAGCATGAAAAGATTGTTCAGTCTTACACCAAAAAGCACTTGGTTCCCTTCGGAGAGTATGTTCCTACCGGCTTCAGGTGGTTTATCGACATGCTGCAGATTCCGATGGGAGACCTGCTGAAGGGAACGACCGATCAAAAAGCTTTTGAGATTGACGGCGTAGCAGCCGCTCCGCTTTTGTGCTACGAAGATCTCTTTGCATCGGAAATCAGAGAGTGGTGGCAGGGCGGCAAAGCCCCGAATCTTCTGGTGAATCTCTCCAACCTCGGCTGGTTCGGAGATACGCATGCGCTGCCTCAGCATCTCAATATTTCGAGGATGCGCGCGATGGAATTTGCTCGTCCGGTCATTCGCGCGACAAATACCGGAATGACGGCTTACGTGACTAGCCGCGGTGAAGTCGCCGCAGAGCTGCCCGCTATGGAGCCGGGCAAGCTCGATGTTAAAGTGGCTGCGGCACAGGGAGAGGCGACGCCGTTTGTGAAATTCGGGGCGCTTCCTTGGCTCGGAGCCATGGTTTTGCTTCTTATCAGTGCAATCCTTGCCCTGTTGTTCAGAAAAAGACACCGTCTCCCGCTAAAATAAAAAGATTATTCTCAATTCAGCATTGCTGAGAAGAAAAAGTTCGAAATTATGCTCACATTTCAGGAAGTTATTCTGCGTCTACAGCAGTATTGGAACGGACAGGGCTGCGCCTTGCTCCAGCCGATCGACATCGAAGTCGGTGCCGGCACCTCTCATACCGCAACATTTCTCAGAGCCTTAGGCCCTGAACCTTGGAGAGCTGCGTATGTGCAGCCGTCCAGAAGACCGAAAGACGCCCGTTACGGCGAAAATCCCAATCGTCTTCATCAGCATCACCAGTTCCAGGTGGTTCTTAAACCGGCTCCGACGGACATTGTTGACCGTTACCTCGGCTCCTTGAGAGCACTGGGCATTGATACCGAAGTCAACGACATTCGTTTCGTCGAAGACAACTGGGAGAACCCGACGCTCGGAGCCTGGGGCTTAGGCTGGGAAGTTTGGATGAACGGTATGGAAGTGACTCAGTTCACATACTTCCAGCAGGTCGGCGGCCTGGAATGCAAGCCGATTACCGGAGAAATTACATACGGTCTTGAACGTCTGACAATGTATCTTCAGAACTGCGACAATGTTTTCGACCTTGTCTACACCAAGTGGCAGGACGCTTCCGGCGAACACATTCTCACTTACGGCGACGTCTTCCATCAAAACGAAGTCGAGCAGAGCCACTACAACTTTGAGGCAAGCGACCCTGAAAAACTTCTCAAGCAGTTCGACTACTTTGAGAGTGAAGCCAAGCGCCTGATGGACCTGAACCTTGCTCTTCCGGCCTATGAAATGGTTCTGAAAGCCGGACATACGTTTAACCTCCTCGACGCACGCGGTGCCATCAGTGTGACAGAACGCGCCGCCTATATCGGCCGTATTCGTCAGATTTCCCGGGCCGTTGCTCAAAGCTACTACGACTCCCGTGAACGCCTCGGCTTCCCGATGTGCCAGAAAAAAGAATAAAGAGGTTAGAGAAATGGCTTCATTATTGATTGAAATTCAAACAGAAGAGCTGCCGCCGAAGGCACTGGACAATTTATCCAAGGCGTTTGCCAAAGAACTGACTTTCAGCCTGAAAGAGCAGGATTTGGCTCTTCCCAACGCGCAGGTAACCGCTTACGGTTCTCCTCGCCGGATTGCCGCACTCATTTCGGATGTTTCCGAAGTGGCACCCGACAAACCTTTCCGTCAGAAACTGGTACCGGTGAAAGTCGGTTTGGATGCTGAAGGCAAAGCTACTCCGGCTCTGAGCAAGAAGATGAAGGCCCTCGGCATCGAGTGCGAACCTTCTGAGCTTAAAGTCGTGAACGACGGCAAGCAGGATCAGCTGGTATACGAAGGTACTAAGGCCGGCGTCTCTCTGAAGGACGGTTTGCAGATCGCTTTGGATCACGCCGTTCGCCGTCTGCCGATTCCTAAGGTGATGAGCTATCAGCTCGAAAACGGCAAGACCGTCGAATTCGTCCGCCCGGTCAAGCACCTCGTTGCTTTGTTCGATAAAGAAATCGTTCCCGTTGAATTGTTCGGTCTGAAGGCCGGCCGTGAAACGATGGGACACCGCTTCCACGTTAAAGAGCCTATTTCCATCAAAGAGGCAGAAAAATATGCCGAACAGATGGAAAAAGAAGGCAAGATCGTCGCTTCTTTCGAAGAGAGAAAGAACAAGATGGTTGGCGAGCTTAAGTCCGCTGCGGAAAAACTTAATGCCGAAATCATCATGCCCGATGATCTCGTCAATGAGGTTGCCGCTCTGACAGAATGGCCCGTTGTCTACGAATCCGGCTTTGACGAAGAATTCCTGACGGTTCCCGCCGAGTGCCTGATTCTGACAATGCAGCAGAATCAAAAATACTTTGCCTTGAGAGACAAGAACAAGAAGCTTATGAACCGCTTCCTTCTGGTTTCTCAGATTGAAGCCAAGGACGGCGGCGAAGCTATTCGTTCCGGCAACGCCCGTGTGGTTCGCGCTCGTTTGGCCGATGCGAAGTTCTTCTATGATCAGGACCGTCTCCAGACACTGGAATCCCGCGTCCCCGGCTTGGCTCATGTGGTCTACCACAACAAGCTCGGTACTCAGCTTGAAAGAAGCGAACGCGTTCAGAAGATTGCTTCCCGCATCGCCGAGCAGATCGGTGCCGATCCTGCACTGGCCCGCCGCGCAGCTAAGCTGGCAAAAGCCGATCTACGCACTTTGATGGTCGGAGAGTTCCCCGAACTGCAGGGCATCATGGGTGAGTACTACGCTCATCACGACAAAGAAGACGACAAAGTCGCTCTTGCGATTCGTGAGCACTACCAGCCGCGCTATGCCGGTGACGAGCTTCCGTCCACACCTGAAAGCTTGGCTGTTGCCTTGGCCGACAAAATTGAGACACTGACCGGACTCTTCGGCATCGGACGAGCGCCGACCGGATCAAGAACCGTTGATCGCTATCGGTGAATCTGTTGTTCCGCCAAAGATCGCTCAAACAGTTCTTCCATGATCGTCTGCGCGTCATGCAGAAATGCTCATGAGTTCCGTGATCTCCGGCTATCTTTGTTCCGAAACGCCTGAACTGTATTGAGAACGATCCTCAAAATTGAGAAGAAGAACACACTTCCGCTGGCAGATGCTGTTGATCCGGCTCTCCTGACAGAAAAAGAAGAGAAGGATCTTTACGAAGCTATTCGTACGCTTGAACCGAAACTTGAAGCCGACTATAAGGCCGGCCGCTACGAAGACGAACTTCGCAGCCTGGCTCCGCTGAAAGCTCCGGTGGACGCGTTCTTCGACAAAGTGATGGTGAACGCCGAAGATGAGGCCTTGAGAAGAAATCGCTTAACGCTGCTCAACGAGCTCCATAAAGCGATGAATCAAGTCGCCAAACTTTCGTGTTTAGCCTCTTAACTTTCCGATCAGAAGGCCGCTCACAGAGCGGCCTTTTCCAACAATACCTATGAAACTTATGCTCTGGCTTCGTGCCTTGATTTTTTGGTTCCTCTTTTGTATCACCATCATCTGCTACGGCATCGTCCTTTTCGTTTGTATTCCGTTTACATCGAAAGAAGGCCGTTACGCCATCGTAAAAAAATGGTGCCGAATGGTGATCGGCTTAATGCGCACGATTTGCGGTGTTCGCTATGAAATTACGGGCATGGATAGGGTGCCGGCGACCGGTCCCGTGATTTTGCTGTCTAAGCATCAGTCGGGCTGGGAAACGCTCGCATTTTTTGCCTTGGTGCCGAGACGCTTGAGCTATATCTACAAGCGCGAACTGCATCGTCTGCCGATCTTCGGCTGGGGTTTGGCTTCGCTCGGAATGTTCAGTGTGGACAGATCTGAAGGACGCACTGCTTTTGAGCGCATGAAGCGTGAAGTTCCGGAGTTCTTTGCTCATGGCTGGGCTTTGGTGCTCTTTCCCGAAGGCACGCGCACCGCGCCCGGCGCTTCGGTTAAATATAAAACCGGCGGCGTTCGTTTAGCGATTGCTACCAATGCTCCGATTGTTCCGATTGCTTTGAATTCCGGCGAATGCTGGCCGAAGCATTCGTTTTTGCTGTATCCGGGCGTAATTAAGGTGGTATTCGGCGATCCGATCAGTCCGGAAGGAAAAACACCGCATGAACTTAATGAAGAAGTTCGCAGCGCAATTGAAGGTGAGATGAAGCTCATCTCACCGAAATACTACAAATAAAAGGTTGAATGGTTTTAGGTCGTATTTTTCCGAAGATCACGAAATTTTATTTAGACGGCTCTCCGGCAGAGGCTGAAATCGCTTATCCCGACAAGGTTCGGCGCGTTCATATTCGACTTGGCGGACAGGAAGAACAAATTACCGCCGGACCGGAGGGTGTCATTTACATCACCAAGGGCTATCCTTCAGCGCTCCAAATTAAATGGGCGCTGAAACTTCAAAAGAAGAAATTTTTGCCGTACTTTAAATTTTTTGAAGCAGCCTCCTTAGCCTATCCGGATGTCTCTGCACGTCTTTCTCAGCAGGATCCTGATTTTGTCCATCATTCCGCTTTAGAAGGGAGCTATCCGGTCCGATATCGCATTGTCCGCAGCAGCCGCCGTAAGAATACTCAAATCGCCTTTGAGGGCGGTCTTTTGGTTGTTCACTGCCCGGCGAGGCTCACGGACTTTGAAGTGGAACTTGAACTTCAGAAATCGGCCTCAAAAATTATTCAATTTCTGGAGAAGATGCGCCGAGGGGCACCGGCTGCAGAAAAGGAACCGGCTCCGGCGCGGGCAGCGAGCAGTATTCGTCTTGCTGACGGAGCGGAAGTTCAAATCATTTGGCAGCCCGGGAAGCGCAAGAGCATTTCAATTTCCATGCCGAACTCAGAGCAGCTTCTGGTGAAGTATCCGTCACGGACTTCTCGAGAAAAAGTGGTGGACTGGGTTCTTTCACAGCAGGCATGGATCCAGAAGAAACGGCAGAACAGCTTAGGGAAGGAAGACAGTAATCGAGTCTTCTTTGAAAAACTGTCTTCCGAACAGGAAATCACACTGCTGGACGTCAAAAGAAAAGTAAGGCTGTCGAGCGTGCGCAAGGAGTCCGGTGTCTTTGATGATGAGATCGTGCTGTGGGTGAAGGACGCGAACCTCACTCGAGACCAGTTCCTTGAAGTTCTGGTTAAGACCATCAAGAAGTGGGCCCTTACGGCTTTGCAGGAAGAATTTGAGCTCAAGCTCGCACAGATGGGGCCCTTTAGATACCCTTATCGAAAATTCTTTTTGACGTCGGCTAAAACGCGCTGGGGAAGCTGCAGCAGCCGCGGTCACATCCGTATTCACTGGAATGCGGTGTTCGTTACTAAGGCCGAGCGGGAATATCTTTATACGCATGAGGCAGCTCATCTGACGGAGATGAACCATTCCTCACGTTTTTGGCAGCTCGTTGAAGTGCACTGCCCTGACTACAAACGAGCCAGGGCAATGCTGCATTCGAGAACGCTTGGTTTTCTCTAGTCAGGCTGAACTTGGCCGGGCAGCACGATTGAAATGCCCGCTGCATGAACTAAGCGAGCCAGGCGAATGAAATTTTCCAAAGGCACGCTTTCGGCACGTTGCTCCGGCTTGATTCCTGCCTCCTCCATCATTTCGGGGGAAATCCATTTAGCAAGATTGTTCTTCAGCGTTTTACGGCGCATGGCGAAAGAGGCGGCAACAACCTGATGGAAGGTCTCTTCGTCAACTTCTGCCGGATTTTGAATCGGGATCATGCGGACCACGGAAGACATGACTTTCGGCGCCGGCGTGAAAGCCTCAGGCGGAACATCAAAGAGCTTTACCATGCGGTATTTTCTTTGAAGCATGACCGAAAGCCGTCCGTAGGCCTTTGATCCCGGGGCGGCAACCATTCGGTCCACGACCTCTTTCTGAAGCATGAAATGCTGATCAACGACGCGGTCACTGATCTCGGAGAGCTTGAAGAGCAGCGGGGAAGAAATGTTGTAGGGCAGGTTGCCGACCACGCGAATCTTTTCTTCGGCGGCAAAGTCTCTCCAATCGAACTTCAGAGCGTCGGCCTCAAGAACGGTTAACTGCTCGGGCGTGAATTTGGTCCGCAGCCAAGCTGCAAGATCGCGGTCAATTTCAACACAGTAGATGTGTTTGGCACCGGCAATTAATTCTTTTGTCAGGGCAGCCTGTCCCGGTCCGATCTCAATGATCTTTTGGCCTTCTTTCGGATCGACGGCTTCGGCAATTTTGTTGATCCAGAAGTCGTCGTTGAGAAAGTTCTGTCCGAAACGTTTGCGGGCTTTGTGGTGCTTGAGTACTTCAGCCATTTCTTGATTCCATGAAAAAACGCTTAGGAGGCCTAAGCGTTTTCGACTTTACGATGTTATTCGGTCGGTTTGTTGATTCGCTTCTCAACATAGGCTTCCGAACGCAGGCGTCGTTCCCAGTCGAGGACGGCGTCACCGAGTTTCTGCTCGCGCAGCGCCTCTCTGGCCTGCTCTCGCTGGCGTTCGTTAATGCCGCTCTTAGTTCTGCGGTCGAGCACTTGGAAGATATGCCAGCCGTAAGGCGTGCGGATCGGTTCACTGATTTCGCCGACGCTCAGCTTGTCGAGCTGCTGTTCCATTTCCGGAGGAACGTCGCCGGGGTAGAGCCAGCCGAGGTCACCGCCGCGGGTGCCCGACGGGTTTGCAGAATGCAGACGAGCAAGTGTCTGGAAGTCGCCGTCGCCTTTATCCAGGCGAGACTTGATTTCATTTAAGCGCTGAATCACGACTTTTTCAGGCGTCACGTTCGAGGGACGCATCATGATGTGGCGGACATGCGTCTGACGAACACCTTGCTGGGCCTGTTCGCCGGGATCGCGGACACCGGTCAGTTTGAGGATTTGGAAAGAGTTTCCGGCCTGGAGCGGAATGATGTCTCCGGCTTTGTGATTCTGCAGAGCCTGCACCACGAAGGGAGGCAGTTTGCCGGCGGGAACCCAGCCCATAACGCCGCCTTCCATCGCTTCCGGTGTGACGGAGTATTTTGCTGCCAGCTGGCTGAAATCTGCACCTCTCTGAGCCTGCTCAAGCGCACGGGAAGCGGTTCTTTGGGCAGCCTCAACTTCTGCTTTCGTGGGATTTTCAGGGAAGCTGATAACGATGCGGGATAAGCGATATTCCATGCGTTTGCCCGGACCGCTCTGATCCTTCAGATATTGATCGATTTCGCTTTCGGGAATCTGGATCTTGTCGTCCACGTCTCTTTCACGAAGACGCTGAGTAAGCAGCTCGCTGCGGATCTCGCTCTTGAAGCTCGGAACGGAAATACCGTCGGCTGCCAGTTTCTTTTCGAGCTGAGGAACGGTGAGGCCGTTATTGGTCGCAATTTGTTCGATCGCGCCGTTGAGCATGTTGTCGTCGATACGAATGCCGGTATCGCGGGCTTTCTGCTCGATGATTCGTTCAAGAATCATGCGATCAAGCGTCTGGTCGCGAAGGTTGTCCATCGGGGGCAGCGGAATGTTTCTTCTGCGAAGATTCGTAGCCACCTGATGAATTCTCTGCTGCAGCTGGATCTCCGTAATCACATCGTGATTCACCACGGCTGCGATACGATCGACCGGGACGGGTGCGTTTTTATGAGCCGCAGCCGCTTCTTTCTTTGCCGGTGCTTTCTGTGCGTACGCATTGTCTGCATTGACCGCGCCGAGGGAGAGGAGGGCGCAGGCACATACTGCATAAAGATGAGTCAATTTCATAGTTTATTCGTAGTAATCATATCGGCCGACTTCAACAGGCTTCGGCCCGATCGGCTTGTAACCGGTAATGCCTTCGCTTAAGGCTTGGATCGGACTGGATCCGACGGTGCCTAATCCGACGAGTTCAAGTTCTAAGAAGAAGTTCGTTGTCGACCTTCCTTCACTTCGGATGTAACGCTGTACGGCGCCGCGAAGAATCCAACACCCCGCACGATATTCGAGGCCCATAAGCGAGTCAACCACTTTTTTGTCTCTGAATGAATAATTGTACCTTCCGAGACCGTAGAGGTCTTTCATGAGCGGCCACTGGAACGAAAAGTCGATCTGCTTGATGTTGGTGTTATAGAAAGCGTCTCGCGTATCGTTGGGGTTGTAGTTGTAGCGATAGTACAGAGCAACGGTCGAGAAATCACGCGGGTTATAGCGAATACCAGCGCTCGTCTTTGAGATTCTGGACCACTCTGTAGAGTACTGGATCGCGCCCTCTAGTCTCCAGCCCTCAAATAAAGAGAACTGGGAGGCGGCCAACACGTCACTGCGGTTCTTTGTTTTACCCGGGTTGGACCAATAAAGGTCGACTTTTTCGTCCGTGAAGTAGTAACGCTGACCCACAGTCGCGGAGAACCATTCTTTACCGGTACCGGAGTCGATGTAACGGGTTGTCAAAACTGCAGACAACTGATTGGTGTTCGCAATTCGGTCAAAGCCCGTGTACTTGTTCGGTGTAAACAGTTCGGCGAAGTTCAGGTCGGCCGAAGAACTGTCGAAGTTCGGCATGTGCCTTTGATTCCGATAAGGAATGTAGGCATAGAACAATCGAGGTTCAAGAGTCTGCTCGGTTTCTCGTCCGAAGACCGTCGAATTTCTCTCGAAGATTAAGCCGGTGTCGAGAGAATAGATCGGGAGCGAACGGGTCGAAGATTTATCAATCTCGGCTCTTGCGTGTTTGATGTCGTTGTAGTGCGTGAGCGAGTATGTAATCTTCGGCGTAATGAACCAGTAAGAACCCATCAGCGGATAGGAAATCGAGGTATTCCACAAGGTTCGGTTGCCGTCGCCGCTCGTACCGCGCAAACCGTTATACGTCGAGATGCCGCGGCGGAAGCGGGTTGCCGTCAAACGAGAATCAAGGACCGCACCGTGAAAATCTGCGACGTAACCGCTGAGGTTAAATTCCGGTTCTTTTTCGTAGGGCTTTTCAACCCAGTTTCTGTTCGGACGAAGCGTCTGATTTTTATAGACGCCGATAGACGTACTCCAATAAGTCTGTCCGTAGCTCAGCCAGAAGTTTTGGTTGAGGATGTTTTCACTGGACTCGCGAATGGTCGTCGAGAAATCCGATAAGTAGTCGTTATCGGAGACCTTTTGGTAGTCCACGCCGAGAGAAACATCACCGATGCGCTGGTAGTGTTTCCAAGCAACGCCGTAGCGTCGTTCGTGCGTTTCCTTATCCTTAAAGATGACGTTGTAGTCCACCTGGCCGGAGAAAGTCGGCTGCAGGTAGCGGAATTCGTTGCCGAAGAGTACGCCTCGCTTAGACATCGGTTTGAGTGTCAGCGTGTAGTCGTAGTTCGGTGCAATGTTCCAGTAGAACGGCACCTCCATATTCACGCCGAGCGTCGAGCTCATGCCGAATCTCGGAGTCAGGAAACCGGTCTTGCGCTCGGAACCTACCGGGAAACTGAAATAAGGCGAGGCAAAAACCGGAATACCGCCGACATATAGGCGTGCGTTTTTGCCGACAGCAGAACCGTCGAGCTCGTCATAGTCAATGTCAGAGGCTTTAATCCACCAGGCTTCCTCACCTTCGCGGCATGTCGTGACCATGGCATTGCACATCTTCGCTTTGCCTTCGCCGAGAAGTTCGATCTTGTCGGACGTGCCTCGCATCTGAGTCGGCAGATAGCGGAACGTTGCGTTCGGCATTTCTCCGGTTTCCGCATCGAGGTGATAAGTAAGCTCGGGCCCTTTGAAAATCGTGCCGTTTCTGGCCACTAAGGCGTTTCCGTTGGAATAAACCTCGTCGTTGGCGAACGTATAGGTGATGGTGTCGCCGCGAAGGACGGATCCGCCGCGCCGAACTTCAGCGCTGTCAATGAGCTCGATTTTCTCATTAGGCGTCCCAATCATCTTGAACGCTGTGAGGTATGTCGGGGCATCGCCTTCCTCAGAAGGCGCGTTCTCGTCTAAGCGGCGTGCCGCGTTCAGCTTCAGTCCGTACTCAGGTCGGGTAGCCGTTTCGGAATCTTGATCGCGCTCGGCCGCCGAGACGAGCAAGGGCATAGCTAAAGTCACAGCCACAAAAACGGGTAGGGCTCGAAAAGCTTCCATGGGTCTTTTTCGACGAATTGAAAAACTAGACATTAAAATTGCACGCTATTAGGTGGAAAGATTATAAAGGCTTAATTGACCTGCATATTCCGATCAACGGATCATGGAGAGGAAACAATGACAGAGCGTGAAGTTAGCTTAAAGCAGTGGCTGGAAAAAATCGGAGGGTCTTTCGGGCTGAATCTGAAGACACTTCGCCCGGCATCTTCGGACGCGGGTTTTAGAAGCTATTTCCGTATTGACGGAGACGGCACGACTTACATCGTCATGGACTCTCCCAGGGAGCCCGGCAACGTCAAACCTTTTATTTTTGTCGACGATCTGTTTGCCAAACAAGGCCTTAATGTTCCGAAAATCTACGCTCAGGACGTAGAACAGGGTTTTCTGCTGTTGTCAGATCTGGGAACTCAGACTTATCTCGATGTTCTCTCGGAAGACAATGCCTCCCGATTGATGGACGATGCCACCACCGCACTTGTCAAACTCCAGAAGAACAGCAAACCGGGTGTGCTGCCCGATTACTCCGAAGAGCTGCTGCGCAGTGAACTCGAGCTTTTCCCCGAGTGGTACGTAAAACGCCATCTGAATATGGAAATTACGCCTCAGATGCGCAGCATGTTCGACAAGATGTTCGACCACATCATCGAAAAGAATCTCGCTCAGTCCTTTGTGTACGTACATCGTGACTACATGCCGCGCAATTTGATGCTTGAAGAAAAAGACAATCCGGGAATTATTGATTTCCAGGACGCGGTCTACGGTCCGGTGAGCTATGATATTGCCTGCTTGTGCAGAGATGCCTTTATTTCCTGGAGCGAAGCTCAGATTTTAGATTGGACCATTCGCTATTGGGATAAAGCCCGCAAGGAAGGCATTCCGGTCCCGGCAGATTTCGGTGTGTTCTGGGAGGACGTCGAATGGATGGCCCTCCAGCGCCACCTCAAAGTTCTGGGCATCTTTGCCCGTCTGAATTACCGCGACGGAAAAACGAAATATCTTGGCGATACGCCGAGATTCTTGAATTACGTTCAAAAGACAGCGTCGCGTTTTGATGCCTTAAGACCTTTATCTCGCTTCATTAACCAAATCTCCGGCATCGAAGAGACGGTCGGATACTCTTTCTAAGGAGTGTCGGATTGAAGGCGATTGTGTTGTGTGCCGGAAGAGGCAAACGCATGCGGGAACTCACGGCGCATAATTCCAAACCGCTGATCAAGCTTTGGGGCCGATCAATGATCGACTGGCAGCTTGATCGTCTGAAAAAGGGTGGAATTCGGGAGGTCGTGGTCAATACCGCCCATTATGCCGACCTCTATCCTCCGCATTTTGCAGCTCATCCCGTCGAAGGAATCAAAGTAACGATTTCTCAGGAAGGAACTTCGATTTCGGACGCTTTGGAAACTAAAGGCGGCATTGTCAAAGCACTTCCCTTGCTCAGTGACGGAGAAGAACCCTTCGTTGTGGTTTCCGGAGACATCGTCACGGCCTTTGATTACGCCTCCCTGGAAAAGGCTGCCGACCGAATCAGAAAAGGAGAAATCGTCGGACACTTAGTATTGGTGCCCAATCCTTCTTTTCATGACGGTGACATGGATCTCAAAGACGGTCTTATCAATAGAGCCGATAAGAAGTACACCTACGGGAATATTGCGGTCTTCTCGCCGAAAATCTTCGCAGGAGAAAAGCCGGAGTTTTCCAAGCTCTTCCCTTGGCTGTACCAATTTGTCGATCAGCAATTAGTCAGCGGCGAGATCTACAAAGGCCCCTGGGCGAATGTCGGCACTCCCGAAGAGCTCGCAAAATGCGAATCAATGGGCTGCTTCTTTAACGAGACGGATATTTCATGAGCGGCGCAACAGTACAAGTCGGGAATGTGGAAATTCCCGGACGCGTGTTCTTAGCACCGCTGGCAGGTTTTACCGATCTTCCTTTTCGTCAAATTTGCCGTAAGCTGGGTGCGGCTTATGCCGTGGCCGAAATGGTTGCCTCGCAGAAACACTTGCGCGAGTCGAGAAAGTCGCAAGAAAGATTTTCCCTGGGAAGTGAAAGCTATCCCCGTGCGATCCAGCTGCTCGGTTCCGATCCGGTCGATTTGGCCGACACCGCCCGCTATGCGGTTCAGTGCGGTGCACAAATCGTGGATTTCAACTGCGGATGTCCGGCGAAAAAAGTTTGTTCGGTAGAGTGCGGCTCGGCGCTGTTAAAAGATGAGGCGCTCGTAGAAAAATTGCTGAAGGCGCTGACTGAAGCGGTAGATGTGCCCGTGACGCTCAAATACCGTCTCGGCTGGGATGCGGAGCACATCAATGCGCTAAACATTGCGGCAATCGCTCAAGAGGCCGGAATCAAAATGCTCGTGCTCCACGGCCGTACCCGAGAACAAGGTTTCAAAGGCGAAGTTGACTACCAGAGGATCGCCGAAGTGAAGGCGTCGGTCGATATCCCGGTTATTGCCAACGGCGATATTGACAGCGTAGAAAAGGCTGAAGCGGTACTTGCGCAGACAGGTGCCGACGGCATCATGATCGGGCGTGCGGCTATCGGAAACCCTTGGATTTTTTCGCAGATAAATGACAAACTCAGCGGCAGAATTCCGCAGGCGCCGAGCAAGAGCCAACTTATTGAAACTATTGGCGAACACTTACAGTTACATTTTTCTTTTTACGAGAAGGAAAAAGGCCTAAAGACAATTCGCAAACACCTCAGCGGCTACTTTAAACGTTTAGACTTATGTCCGACTCTATTGACGGATTTGTACTCCGTTACGGATCCGATTCAATTAGAAAAAAATGTCGAGCGTCTCTTACAGGACAATCTCGATTAGCTTTTACGCAATGCTCGAATTTTGCTGCCCGGCAACGCGTCAGAAAACGCTCCGGAGGCGGGAAACGGGCGGGTTCAAACTTAATCTCAACGGAAGTTTCTAACGAAATGCACAATATGAAAAAACAAGCGCTGATCAGCTGCTCGGATAAATCCGGCGTCGTTGAATTTGCAAAAGCCCTGACGGAACTCGGTTATCACATCCTGTCCACGGGCGGCACTGCAAAACTCATCGCTCAGGCAGGCATTCCCGTACAAGAGGTTGCCGATTACACCGGCTTCCCGGAAATGCTCGACGGAAGAGTCAAAACACTGAACCCGAAGATCCATGCCGGCATTCTTGCCCGCCGCCCCGTTGCGGAACACATGGAAGCGTTAAAGCAGTTTGAAATTGATCCGATCGACATCGTTGCAGTGAACCTGTATCCGTTCGAACAGGCTATTGCCAACCCGAACTGCACGTTCGAAAACGCTATCGAAAACATTGATATCGGCGGCCCGACGATGATCCGTGCTGCTGCGAAGAATCACGAAAGCGTCACCGTTATAGTTTCTCCCGGCGACTACAGAAAAGTCATCGAAGAGATCAAAGAAAAGGGCAACGTTTCTCCTGAAACCAGACTCGAATTGGCAAAGAAAGTGTTCGTTCATACCGCTCACTACGACGCCATGATTTCCAACTATCTGACCAGCATGAAGGGCAACGACGTCTCTACCCGTACGAAGTTCCCGGAAAGCCTGACACGTCAGTGGGTCAAAGTACAGGACATGCGCTACGGCGAAAATCCTCATCAGGAAGCCGCCTTCTACCGCGAAAGAAATGTTGCTCCCGGCCTGTTGGCAGGCTACCATCAGCTCCACGGCAAAGAGCTCTCCTACAACAACATCGCCGACAGCGATGCTGCCTGGGAAGCTGTCCGCAGCTTTGACAGCCCCGCCTGTGTGATCATCAAACACGCCAACCCCTGCGGCGCAGCTATCGGTATGAATTCCGAGGAAGCCTATACCAAGGCGTTCAAGTGCGACCCGACCTCTGCCTTCGGCGGCATCATCGCCTTCAACTGCGAAGTCTCCAAAGAAACTGCTGAGAAGATTGCCAAACAGTTCGCTGAAGTCATCATTGCGCCTGAGTTCTCTCAGGGTGCTTTAGACATTCTTCTGCAGAAGAAGAACCTTCGTCTGCTCACCGTTGCTATGGGCCACGCCCGCAACGATTTGGATATGAAACGCATCGGCGGCGGCCTCTTAGTCCAGACGCCTGATACACAGTGCGTCAGCGAAAAAGACCTCAAGGTTGTGACGAAACTCGCTCCGACCAGCGCTCAGATTTCCGACATGATGTTTGCGTGGAAGATCGCCAAGTTCATCAAGTCCAACACAATCGTTTTTGTACGCGACGGTATGACATTAGGTGTCGGCGCCGGTCAGATGAGCCGCGTGGATTCTGCTCGTATCGCTTCGATTAAGGCCAAAGAGGCCGGTCTCTCCTTGGAGGGCAGCGTTGCCGCCTCGGACGCCTTCTTCCCGTTCAGAGACGGTTTGGATGTCATCATCGATGCTGGTGCAACCGCTGTTATCCAGCCGGGCGGATCGATTCGCGACGAAGAAGTGATCGCAGCGGCCAATGAACGTGGCATCACCATGGTCTTTACCGGTGAACGTCACTTCCGCCACTAATTAAAATCCCTAATTTGAGCCGAAATCGCTGCAAATGCGCTTTCGGCTCAATTATTGATACAAAATTCAGATTATTTAGTCATCGGATCGCGGTCCGAGACTTTTTAGCACATTAAGATAAACTCAATGTGCTTGTTAGTTTTATGGAGATGAGGGAGCGTATGGTCAGACGTGACTTGGGCTTGGATCGACGCGTGTTTCTTAAGGCCGTCGGCTTGGCAGGAATCGCAGCAGCCGAACCGGCGTTTGCACAGCTTTTTGTGAATATTCAGGGCGTCGGGGCAAACCAATTTCCAATCGCTATCCAGCCTTTTTTCGGAAACAGCGAAGCACCTGAGAATATTGCCGAGATTATCGGCAACGATTTAGTTCGTAGCGGTTTCTTCCGTTTGGTTTCCTGTGATGCCGCAACGGCACTCGATAAGGATCCTGACTGGAAAGCTTTAAGCACAGCCGGAGTCGGTGCTTTTGCCGACGGTTCCGTAACACGTGCAGCTGACGGACGCTATGAAATCAAGTTCCGTCTCTTTGATCCGGTGAAAAAGCAGGAAACCGATGAGGCTTCCTATATTTCCCCGAAAGATGACCTGCGTCTTTATGCCCATAAGATTGCAGACCGAATTTTTGAACGCCTGACCGGGGAAAAAGGCGATTTCGCAACTCGTATTGCCTACGTTTCTCAGCAAGGTAAGAACAACTACGCCATCATGGTCGCCGACAGCGACGGGTATAACCCGCAGGTTGCCCTTCGCATCAGACATCCGATTATTTCCATTGATTGGTCTCCCAACGGCCGACAGATCGCCTACACCTCTTTTGAGACGGGTAAGCCGACGGTTTGGATTCATGATCTGAGCACAGGCAAGCGCCGTCAAGTGGCGGCATTCCGCGGCAACAACAGTGCTCCTGCCTTTAGTCCCGACGGCGGTACGTTGGCTGTGGCTCTGTCTAAGGACGGCGGAACCAAAATTTATTTGCTGGATGTTAACGGACAGAATCTCAGACAGTTCACTACCGGCAGCAGCATTGATACTGAGCCGGCATTCTCTCCCGACGGCAAATATATTTACTTCACAAGCGACCGCGGCGGCAACCCGCAGATTTACAGAAAACCTGTGGTGGGCGGTTCGGCCGAGCGTATCAGCTTCGGAAATGCCTATGCCATTAGCCCGGCGGTAAGTCCGAAAAACGACCAAGTCGCCTATATCGTTCGCACAGGCGGCCACTTCAAGCTGGTTCAGCAGGATTTGGCTACCGGCAACGTCATTCCGCTTTCCGAAATCGGAAAGAACGAATCGCCGAGCTACTCGCCGAACGGCAACATGATTATTTACGCCTCCGAGGTTGGAGGTAAGGGTGTTCTGTCCACAGTCTCCACGGATGGAAGCACTCGTTCCCGACTCTCGGGTACCAGTGGAGACATTCGCGAACCCTCTTGGGGTCCCACCATTAAATAAAAGGACGAAGAAGATGATCTCTTCAAGATTTGCTATTTGCGCAGCCGCAGCAGCTGTCGCTCTTTCGCTCTCGGCTTGCTCTACAGTAGATCTGGATAAGGATAAAGCCGGTTCTATCACTGACGGAACTTCAGTTGAAGAAGCTCTGAGCTCTAAGACCGGCCCGCTCGCTAACCGCGAAGTTCACTTTGACTTTGACAGCTATACCGTCTCTCCCGACCAGATGCCGGTCGTGACCAATCACGCTCAGTTTCTGGCTGCTCACAAGAACCTGAACGTTCGTCTGGAAGGCAATACCGACGAACGCGGCGGACGTGAATACAACCTGGCCCTGGGTCAGAAGAGAGCTGAAGCCGTCAAAGAACGTATGACACTCCTGGGCGTTTCTCCTCAGCAGATCGAAACGATCAGCTACGGTAAAGAAAAACCCAAAGCCGAAGGCCATGACGAAGCGGCTTACTACGAGAACCGCAGAGTCGATATCCACTACATGCTCAACAAGTAATTTCTTATGAAAAGAATCGCGCTGGTGCTCCTTGGCACCGTTCTGTTGTCCGTCAATACATCGGCATGGGCGCTCTTCGGAGACGATGAAGCCCGCAAAGCCATCCTGGAACTTCGGGATCAGCTGAAGTCCCAGCAGGAAGTGCAGATGTCGCTGTATGACCGACTGGAAAAACTGACGAAGGAAGTTCAGACGCTCCGCGGCAAAGTGGAGGATCTGACTAATTCCGTCGGTAAGGAAAAACAAAACGCCGAGACCATTTATGACGATCTTTCGAATCGCCTGAATGAAATGGATCCGAAGGCCAAGGCAGCAGCCGCCGCTTCTGATCGGGAGATTTCCGCAAAGCAGGAACTTGACCGCTGCTTGTCCGTCTTTCAAAAGGGCGACGCCAACCAAGCGATTAAATGCTTCTCAGGCATGACACAGAAGTACAGCAAGACAAAGGTTTATCCCGATGCCCTGTACTGGCTTGGCAGCAGCTACTACATGAAAGGCAATTTTGCGCAGACGATCGCCACCGAGCAGCGTCTGATTTCCGGCTACAGCAAACATGCCAAAGTTCCGGAAGCCTACCTGTTGGTCGGTATGGCCCAGATGGATTCCAAGAAAACTGCGGAAGCCAAGGCTACTTTCGATAAGCTCATCAAGCTTTATCCGAAGAGCAGCGCGGCAGGACTTGCTAAAAAGCAGATGTAATCAATCACTGGATTGATAATCGAGGACCTTCGGGTCCTTTTTTATTCCCCAAATTCGTGATCGTGCAGGAAGGAATGGCTTTTAGCTTATTAAGCTAAAGAAGATCAAGAGAAAATTTGGAACTCGGCGGAGTGTCCCCAAAGGAGGGATCGTGTCCTTTACGCGTAAATGTTGGTTTTATTTGGTATGTCTGTTTACGGGGCTCTGCACCGGAGCGGTAGGCGGATACTTCCAGTTCTTCCTGCATAAAGCAGACCATCTGCGGATGGAGTTAACGACGTGGGCCCATTCCGTCAGTTTTTGGGAAGGATTTGGTGCGGTTCTGCTCGTGTGCGTAGCCTGCGCTGTTATCGGACGATTCTTAGTTCGTTTCGCACCGACCGCCGGCGGCAGCGGTATTCAGTATGTTGAGGCCGCTTGGCGCGAGGAGGTTGAGCCGGCACGCTTTAAGATCTTATTGGTTAAGTTCTTCGGCGGTATTTTGACGCTTGGCAGCGGCATGGCCCTCGGACGCGAAGGTCCGACAGTCCAAATGGGCGCCTCAATCGGTGCAACGATTGCCCGCATCCTGAAATTCTCGAAAGAAGAGCTCCGTTTTCTTACGATTGCATCTGCCGGTACCGGCTTAGGTGTGGCTTTTTCCTCTCCGCTCGGAGGAGCGATGTTCACCTTTGAGGAAGTCACTAAAGATATCCGAATGAATCTGGTGATTCCGACGCTGATCTGCGTTTTTGCCGGATGTACGGTGTCGATGACGATCCTTGGTATGCAGCCCGACTACAACGTCATCAACCGAACCTTCATGATTCCGGGTGTCAAAGAATCCATCGCTTTCATATTGTTCGGAATCTTTATCGGCGTGATGGGACCGCTCTACAACAAGATGGTTCTTATTCTTCTGAACACGAATGCGTACTTCACCAAGGTCATTCCTGAAGTGAAGGCCGGAATCATCGGCATCGTCGTTGCACTGCTGGTTTACTTTGCTCCGGGACTTGCCGGCGGCGGAGATCAGCTTGGCACTGAGATGCTGAACTATACGTTCCCCATTGCAACAGTGTTGGTCATCGGATTGATACGCTGGTTCTTTGCGCCTCTTTGCTACGCGACAGGCGTACCCGGCGGCTTGTTCTCTCCGCTTCTTTTGATGGGCGGAATCTTAGGTCACGTTTTTGCGTGGACGCTGAATCTCATCGGATTTGATTTAAACCCGATGGCTTTCTGCGCCGTCGGAATGAGCGCTTTCTTTGCCTCCACGATTTGCGCGCCGATTACCGGCGTTCTGCTGATTCTTGAAATGACCGCATGCTGGGATTTAACGCTTCCCATGCTCATCGGTTCTGCGCTTGCCTTCTTTACGGCTCAAGTCCTTAAGAGCCAGCCGATTTACACGGCTCTGCGCCTGCGGATTCCCGAGGTCAAGCAAATGCAGCAGCAAGGTGTCGACGTATTTCAGCCGCCTGCTATTCCTGAAAAGTTGTCGTAGCGCGGTTTGACCTGATAAGCTGTACTTTGGTTCGAGGGAGGGCTTGTCCCTCTCTTTCGGCAGGAGTCTGACGCGGCTGTTATCGGCAATTCGCTCCGTTCTGTCGAACTTTCTGTTTTTCGGAAAAATAAAAAATGAAAAATATCAGTGTGGGAACGGAAGCTCTGGATGATCCGTTCGTCAATCAAGGAACAGCCTTTAGTCAGGATGCCAGAATAAAACGGAAATTGCGCGGACTGCTTCCTCCGAGAGTGACGACGCTGGAGCATCAGGCCAAGCGGGCTCTGGAGAGAATTCACCAGGCAGAAGAACCGCTTCAGAAATACGAAATCCTTTCGCTGATCCGCCACAGGAACGCAACTCTCTTTTATTACCTCCTCGAAAATAATATCGAGGAGCTGATGCCTATTGTCTATACACCGACGGTCGGCAAAGCCTGTCAGGAATTCGATCGAATCTACACTGAGCCGGAGGGCCTTTACGTCACGATTGAAGATAAAGGCTCGGTTCAGGAAGTGATCAATAATTGGCCGCACGATGATGTCGACATGATTGTCGTGACGGACGGGGAACGCATTCTCGGATTAGGTGACCTCGGCGCCGGCGGAATGGGCATTCCGATCGGAAAACTTTCCCTTTATACGGCTTGTGCCGGGCTCAATCCCGCGCGCTCTTTGCCGGTGCTCTTAGATGTGGGGACCAATAATCAAGGTTTGCTGCACGATCCGCTTTATCTCGGTCTTCAGCAGCTGAGGGTCGACGGCGAGGAGTATTACGCCTTTGTCCGAGAATTCATTGAAGCCGCTAAAGCACGCTGGCCTCATGTGATAATCCAATTCGAAGACTTTGCCAATCGGCACGCCTTTGCACTGTTGGATCAATGGAAGGACAAGACCGCTTGTTTCAATGACGATATTCAAGGGACGGCGGCCGTTGCGGTGGCAGGTTTCTACGCTGCGGCAAGGGTAAAGGGGAGTTCCCTTTCGGAGGAAAAATTCCTTTTCTTAGGCGCCGGTGAGGCTGCAGGCGGCATCGCGGATCTGCTGGTCGAAGCCATGATGAAGGAAGGCCTGACGCAGGAACAAGCCGTCGATAGGATTTTCCTTTTTGACTCTCACGGTCTGGTGACAAAAGATCGGGAAGGGCTGACGCCGCTGAAGCAGAAATTTGCCCACGAGCAGGAACCTCAAAGCACTTTCTTAGATGCCATTGGTGAAGTGAAGCCTACGGCGATTGTGGGCTGTGCGGCTCAGGCAGGCTCCTTTAATGCCTATGTGCTCAGCGCAATGGCAAGAATCAATGAGCGCCCCATCATCTTTGCCTTGTCGAATCCGACCTCTCGATCCGAATGCACGGCAAGAGAGGCCTATACCTACACAGAAGGAAAATGTCTTTTTGCTTCCGGCAGTCCTTTCCCGCAGGTTGAAGTGAACGGAAAGACGTTTATTCCTCGTCAGAGCAACAACTCTTATGTTTTCCCCGGAATCGGTCTCGGATTAGTTGTCTCATCGCCCCGGATTGTTCCACAAAGCGTTTTTTTGAGTGCTGCAGAAGCGCTCTCTAAGATTGTCTCGGAAGACGACCTGGAGAACGGCAGCTTGTTCCCGTCGCTCACAAAGATTCGCGAAGTCTCTCAGTCCATCGCGGCTGCGGTTGCCGAGCAATGTTTCACAGCGGGCGTTGCCGGCGTGCCGAAACCCGATGATTTATCCAAAGCGATTCAGGAGGCGATGTACAAGCCTGTCTACGATCGGATCTGATCGATAAGAAAAACCTTCAGGACTGCGGAAGGAGAAACCGCATTCCCGAAGGTCAAGACTTTGAAGTACTCTCAGATCACAAAAGAAGAAAATTCATTAAAAAGTGTGGTTCATACCCACGAATGTAGTCCACGGATTTTTTCCCATGTTGGTGGTCGGTGCCGATGAGGTGCCGCCTCCGCCGTTGATCGTGTAATTCACGTTCTTTTCGTTGTTGAGATAGGCAGCGCCGGCGTAAAGTGTGGTGCGCTTGCTCAGCGGATAGTCGTAGCGAGCCGAGACGTTCCACGCATTGGCCGAATCAGTTGTATTGTTCTTCAAATATGCAAAGCCGTTTAACAGGCTGCCGCTGAACAACGGAGTCTTTGTTGACACGCTGTACACCATGATGTTTGGGTTGGTATCTCGAACTGCGGCCTTGGAGCCGTTCTTATAGACCAGGTTGCCGTAAAGCTTGGTGAATCCGAAGTCGTAGCTCGCTCCTAAGTTATACAGTGCAGCATGCGCATTCGGATCCTTGAGATTATTCGGAGCTTCTGCCGCCAGGTTTTGATAGGTGTAAGTAAAGCCGATACCGAAGGCGCCTTTGCGATAGACGGCTTGAGCTGCATAGCTGTTGCCGTACTTATTCGACATTTCGCTTTCGGAGTTCAGCTTATTCTGCTCCCCTAACGAAACCATGGCGGATAGCTTTAAGCCGCCGAAGCTGGGACTCTCATAGACAAAAGAATTGTCTCTGCGAGTCAGATTGTCGACACCGGATGCGCCGTTAATGCCGGGAATATGATTATTCGGCAGGTAAGGCGCAGGGGCCATAAAGTTGTTGATCGTACTGCCTAAGCTGCAGGCAAAGGCGTCAAACTGCGCGATGCCGCCGAAGTTCAGCGTGTACTGGCGACCGAAAGAAAACGTACCCCAATCCGTATTTCTAATTCCGAGAACGGCTTCTCTTTGGAACGCCCAGCCCTCCGGCTGAGCGGCGGTAGTGTTGGTGCCGTTATCGACAAAGAAACCGTTTTCCAGGCGGAAGAAGACACTGGTTCCGCCTCCTAGGTCTTCCGTTCCTTTGATGCCGACACGCGATCCTCCTTTACCGCCGCTACCGAAGTCGACAACTGTACCGTTTCCGCCGTTGTAAAGCTGGACATACGCATCCACCATCCCGTAGATCGAGACGTCGGAAGCGTAAACGCTTCCGCAGAAGCTGCATGCGAGCGCAGCAATTATTTTTGTTGATTTCATAAGGTATTCCTCCCTTTTTTGTGCCATTTGATCTATTTCACTTTGAAGTTGAATTTATGGCACTGTGCGCAATAGTCTTCCGGCGGCTCATGCATCAGATGGCAGTTAACGCAGTCTCCGTTATGTGGCGCGTTATGGGGATTGGCGCCGGGAAGATCTTTCGTTTTTTCAATAAGCGCTGCTTTCGGATGGCACTGTGTGCAGGTTTCTTCTGTCGGAAGATTCGGATTCTTGAGGTCGGTTCCGTGACAGGTCTGGCATGCGACGCCTTTGGCGACGTGCTTATCGGCACCCATCTTCGGGGCGTCGGCTGCGAAGGCCGAGCAGGAAAACATCGCGGCAAGGAGTCCGATCCCGAGTAATTTTGTCAGTGAATTCAATGGGGTCATGTTGGTTCTCCTTCCGAAGCCTCCGGTCGGAGGCTTCGGACTAGGGAAGAGAATTAGCAGCCGGCCCAGCCGTTAGCGGTGCGAGCGGCGATACGACCGAAGATGATGCAGTCGGCAACAGCAACGGTTCCGAGACGGACCATGCCGTGTACGCCGCCGGTGGCTTCGCCTGCTGCGTACAGACCGGCAATCGGATTGCCCTTGACGTCGAGAACCTGGGCTTTTTCGTTGATTTCAAGACCGCCCATGGTGTGGTGAACACGCGGCCACAAACGAATGGCGTAGAACGGTCCCTTGGTGTTGAGGACAGCGTCTTTGAAGAACATGCAGTCGAATTCTGGATCCTTCATGGCCTTCATGTAGCCGTTGAATTTTTCATTTTCTTTCTCAAGGGTGGAGTAGTCCAGCTTGTAGAAGTCAGCCAGAGACTTGAGATCGTCGAACTTGCGGATGACACCGTTCTTAAGGGCAGTTTCAAACTGTTCGGGCTTCATGTTCTTGCCGACGACCTTGTTCATCATGTTGGCTTCGCAGGTATAGATGATGGCCGGTTTGCCGAGGGCAACGATGGCATCAGCACGAACTTTGCGGTTGCCGGTTTCTTTAATGAAGCGCTTGCTGGTGGTCGGGTTGATCATGGGGCCATAGCCGACCATGGATTCCACGGCGAGCGGAGCGAGACCGAAGCCGTTTTCGTCAGGAGAGGTCCACGGTCCTAACTGGATCCAGTCCATATGAATGGTGTTGGCGCCTAAAGCCTGAGCCTCCTGAATCATTTCGCCGGTTGCGCCCGGATGGTTCGTGGAACCGAAAGCGTCGGTCAGACGCGGGTCATGGCTGGTACGCATCTTGACGTTCTGGCTGAAACCGCCGGAGGCAATCAGCACACCCTTAGTAGCGCGGATGTAGACGACTCGGCCACTGTCAGGGCGATTGAAACGATGATTGATGCGGGCCTTAACACCGACGACGCAGCCCTTATCGTTGACGATCAGGTCATCCACGATGGTTCTCAGTTGAATCTTGATGCCGAATTCTTTGCATTTTGCAAGCATCGGATTGATGAATCCGGCGCCGCTGTTTTCCATCACGGCATGACTGCGAGGAACGGAGTGACCGCCGTGGTAAGTGACGGCTTTGAACTTGACGCCGACTTCGTCACGAAGCCATTTATAGTTGGAAACGGATTCGTCGGCGATTCTTCTGGCAAGTTCTTTATGGGCAAGACCGCCGCCGGCTTTCAGAATGTCGGAGTAAAGAAGATCGGCATTGTCTTTAATACCGGCCTTTTCCTGCATATCCGTTCCGGCTGCTGCGATGGCGCCGCCGTTGATGATGGAGTTGCCGCCGGCAGAGGGCATCTTGTCAACAACAAGAATGTCTTTCATGCCGAGATAGTGGCTTTCAAGGGCAGCGCCCAGGCCGGCGAAACCGGTACCGATAATGAGAAGACTGCAGGTCTCGTCCCATTTTTCAGGAACTTTGGTTGAAGCATGGGCCAAGCTTCCGAAAACGAGTCCGGCGCTCAAAGCGCAAGTGGTTTCCATGAAGGTTCTGCGGGTGAATGTCATTTAAAAATCCTCCTTGATGATGTTGTCGGCTCTTCATAACCGATAAAAAAAGTTTAAAAACTGAAGGATTTCTTAACTACCCAAAGGGTTTGGTGGATGCTTCGAGGGTTTACGAGGGTATAGAAAAATGACAAATAACTAATACGTTAGGCTGAAAATTTAATGAAAACGTATGAACCGCCTGCTTTTGAGGCAGGCGGCGGATAAAGAAGGGATAGAACAAATCAGAAAATTAATACCAAGGATTGGTGAGCGGAGGGAGCGCTTCCATCAGCTCCCTGAAGGTATTCGGATAGGCATACTCACTGCTTTCCTCCGCAGAACGCATCCACTGATAGGCGTCATCCACGAAATCTGCAGGGAAAGTGACGAAATCGCCGTCCCGAACCCAGGCGCCTTCTTCTTTCCAGCGTTTTAAGGCATTGTCCGTGGAGACGGGCGATGCATTTGCGACAAGACAGCGGTTTTTTCGTGTCAGAGGAATAGGACACTTGATAAAGCCGTCGGCAGAGAGCTTGCCGTAATGAATCGCCCATGTCACCACAAAAGCCTTCAGACGAAGGTCCACAGGGGAAAACGCCATCAGCGCAAAACCGACCCGGTCCGAGAGCGTGCAACTTTCCAATAATCGGATGGTATAGGCAAACAGTTCCGGATCCGTAGAAAGGACAGGCAGCAAAAGATCCTTCGGGCATATGACGACTTGGGCCTTCGTTAAAGCGAAATAGGTTCCCAGAGAGGGACGGCGTGTTAAGAAATTGAGGTTGCCGCAGGCAAAATGGCCCGGCGTAGAGATGGCGGCAGCCTTCGGACCGGAGACTGCATTGCCGAAGTTGCGTGCCGTTACACCCTGTTGAACGAGAACAATATCGGAAACTTTTCTGCCCTGCGGATAGAGAATCTCCTGCCTTTCCAGTTCACGAACGGTTCCAAGCTTGGTGATCAGGTCTCGCAGTCTTTTACCGACCGGCGGATGCAGCCAGGGTGTCACAGGAACAGCACAGCCTTTTTTCTTTTCGTCGATGCTGTAATCGCGTCCTGTGCTGATTGCGGCCAGCCATTCCGTGGATACGTTTCCCATCCTTGTCTCCGAGGGTTATTTTGTTTTCGTAAAGATATACCACGATAGAAGAGCTTCTGTCCAGACAAGAACAGTTTCTAATTTTTCGGACGCAAAAACGAAAAGCCCGTCGCTGCGGACGGGCTCGCTAGAAGGACGAACTACTTATGTTCAACAATCCGAATTTCTTCTCTCGGATTCGGGTTCGGTTCCTCTTTCTTGTAGATTGCCTCACGGGCTAATTGAAGCGCGGTTTCCATGTCAGGGCACATATATTTGCCGAGACGCTGGGCTAAGCCTAGACGCCTCATTTGGCGCAGCGGATGCTCGCTCGCACCGACCACAATCAGGATTTTGCCGTGTTTCACGAGGTTTCGCTGGAAGGACTCGATGATGTCAAGTGCACTGTTGTCGATCGACAGCAAATCCGTGAAATCGAAGATCACGACATCCGGTGCATCAGGTGCGGAGATATGCTTCGGATCGGTGACGATTTCCAGCTTGGAAACGGAACCGAAGAAAAGCGCGCCTTCCATTGCCCACGCTTCAATTTGCTTCGGAGCATCGAAGGGAAGCGTTTTGGGAATCACTCGAGTGAGCGTGTTCATGCGATAGAGGAAGAACAGGGCCGCAGTGAGCAGACCGATCTCAACGGCAACGGTCAGGTCGAAGATCACCGTCAGGAAGAACGTGACCAGCAGCGTTGCCTTATAAGACATGGTGAACTGTCTGAGGCGAACAAATTCATGCCAATTGCCCATGTTAAAGGCCATGAACAAAAGGATGGCAGAAAGCGCACACAGAGGGACGTTCATTGCCAAGGGAGCAGCTACCAGGATAATGACCAAAAGGGTCAGACTGTGGATCATGCCGGCCATCGGAGTGACGGCCCCGCTCTTGATGTTGGTGACGGTACGAGCAATGGTGCCGGTTGACGGCAGACCGCCGAAGAAAGGCACGATGCAGTTTGCAATGCCTTGTCCCATCAGTTCCTGATTGGGGTCATGGCGTTCGTCCGTCATTGCATCGGCAACGCGGGCACAAAGCAGGGATTCGATAGCGCCTAACAAGGCCAATGTGATTGCCGGTCCGAGCAGCTGCTTGACATTGCCCCAGCTGATGTCTGGAACTTCGAACTTCGGGAGTCCTTGCGGAATGCCGCCGAACTTGGAGCCGATGGTTTCAACCGGAAGGTTAAACAGAGAAACCAGCGCGGTCATAACGATCAGCACGACAACGGTACTCGGAATTCTGGCAAGCCACCTTCTCCAGGGTGCACCGCCGATTGTCCAGGAACGAGGCCAGACAAAGACGATGATTAAGGAGGCAAGACCTAAGCCGACAGCATAAGGGTTGACGGTATTGATGGCGCCGGCGAGCGTCTCGATCTGATGGAAAAAGTCAGCCGGCATCTTGGCAATGTTCAGGCCTAAGAAGTCCTTGATCTGAGAAAGACCGATGAGCACAGCGATACCGTTGGTAAAGCCGATCACGATCGAGACCGGAATAAATCGAATGAAGCTCCCGATCTTAAAGAGCCCCATTAGGAATAGGAATATGCCCGAGAAGAATGTGGCAATGAGCAAGTTGCCGACGCCGTACTGAGCAATGATGCCGTAGACGATAACAATGAAGGCACCGGCCGGACCGCCGATCTGGACTTTGCATCCGCCTAAAAGAGAAATTAAAAATCCTGCGATGATCGCGGTGTAAATACCGGATTCCGGTGTCATACCGGAAGCGATGGCAAAAGCCATCGCAAGCGGAAGCGCCACTACACCGACTGTCAGGCCTGCAGAGAGGTCACTGGTGAAAGTGGAAAAAGAATAATTTTTTAAAATGCAAAGAGAGGCCGGCTCGAATCGTGCTAACGGGAAACGATGCAGGGCCTCTACGATGTGAGATCTCGCGCTCATTTATCTTGGATCTAATACAGTGGATAACTTACGGCAGTCGGACTGCCAAGGTAAAACAAACTTATTTAGAACTTGGGTTCAGAAGCTAAGTGCCTAGATTATCCTCCCAATATCTCATTTTTGAGCGGCGAGCTTCAACTATTTTCCAAAAATAAAGGTTTTTCAGTAGCCGAAAAAAAAGAACCCTCGGCCTGAGACCGAGGGTCCTCCTATGGAATGCGATTAGTGCAGACGCATACCCGGCTTAGCACCCGGGAAGGGTTCAAGCAGGTAAAGGCCGGAAGGTGTATCGGCTCCGTCGGAAGCGGAAAGCAGCATGCCCTGGGAGAAGCTTCCCATCATCTTGCGCGGTTCCAGGTTCGCGACAACCGCGGTGAGTTTGCCGATCAGATCTTCCGGTTTGTAGTAAGCAGCAATGCCGGAGAAGATGTTGCGCGGTTCTTTTTCACCGACATCAATCGTGAGCTGAAGCAGTTTGCGGCTCTTTTCGACTTTCTTGCAGTCCAGGATCTTGCCGATTCTGAGGTCGACCTTGGCGAAGTCGTCAAAAGTGATATTCGGAGCCAGGGGTTCGAAGACGAATTCTTCGGATTCGGCTTCTGCCTTCTTCTCTTCTTTGGCAGGCTCGGAAGCAGCCTTCGCTGCCTTAGAGCTCAGTTCGAAGAGCTGCTGAACTTGTTTTTCATCAACACGCTTCATGAGGTGCTTGAAGGGGTTGATCGGTTTGTCGGAAGATAAAGCGTTGTCAACAGAGTTCCATGTCAGCTCGCCGCAGTTGAGGAACGTTTCGACGTTTTCTGCGGTGCGGGGAAGAACCGGCTTCAGGAACAGCGTCAGCAGACGGAAGGCTTCAAGCGTCACGGAGCAGACAGCGTGTAGCTCTGCAGCTCTCTCGGGCTGTTTAGCCAATTCCCAAGGCTGTTTTTGGTCGACGTATTCGTTGACTTTGTTGGCAAGCTCCATCACGGCGCGGAGGGCTTTGCCGTATTCACGACCTTCGAAAGAAGCATTGATATCAGGAGCGGCGGCCTTGATTTCGGCAATCAGACTGCTTTCTGCAATGGCCGGATCCGAGACGCGGCCCTCGAAACGCTTGACGAGGAAGCCTGCGGAACGGCTGGCAATGTTGACGTACTTGCCGACTAAGTCGGAGTTGGTACGGGAAATGAAGTCGGCAGAGCTGAAGTCTACGTCTTCGACCTTGGAATTGAGCTTGTAGGCGAAGTAGTAGCGCAGCCACTCCGGATCCATGCTGAGTTCAAGATAAACCAGGGGATCAAGACCAGTGCCGCGGCTCTTGCTCATCTTCTGACCGTCTACGGTAACGAAGCCGTGAGCCCAAACGTGATCCGGCACACGGAAAGGTTTGCCGGAGAAGTGCAGCATGGCAGGCCAGAAAAGCGTATGGAAGTAGGCGATGTCCTTACCGATGATGTGAATCTGCTCGGTTGTAGATGTTTCCAGCAGAGCTTCGAAATTGATGCCCTTGGATTCGCAGTATGCCTTCAGACTGGCGAGGTAGCCGATCGGGGCATCCAGCCAAACGTAGAAGAATTTGCCCGGCTCATCGGGGATTTCAATGCCGAAATAAGGAGCGTCGCGAGAGATGTCCCAGTCGCTCAGATCTCCGTCCTTGCCCAGCCATTCGGCTGTTTTTGCAACGATCTGAGACTGAAGACGAGGCGTGCCGTCGGGGGCAGTACTGCGTGTCCACTGACGCAGGAACTCTACGCAGTTGGGATCGGACAGTTTGAAGAAAAAGTGTTTGGACTTACGCAGTTCAAGCTTGCTTCCGGAGAGTGCGGAGTAGGGATTGATCAGGTCGGTCGGACGATAGACGGAAGCGCAGACTTCGCAGGAATCGCCGTACTGGTCAGGTGCGCCGCACTTGGGGCAGGTGCCTTTGATAAAGCGGTCGGCAAGGAACATCTGACGAACCGGGTCGTAATACTGCTCGATTTCTTTAGAGTAAATCAGACCGGCTTTTTTCAGGCGCTTGTAGATGTCCTGCGCGAGCTCGGTATTCTCTTTACTGTCGGTGGAATGCCAGTGGTCGAAGCGGATAAAGAATCCGTCAAGGTACTTGGCGCGGCCGGCAGAGATTTCGGCGACATATTCCTGGGGCGTGACGCCTTTTTTCTGAGCCGAAATCATAATCGGAGCACCGTGGGCATCGTCTGCACCGACAAAGTGAACGGTTGATCCGCACATCCGCTGATGACGGACCCAAATGTCGGCCTGGATATATTCCATGATGTGTCCGAAATGGAAGTTTCCATTGGCGTACGGCAGTGCCGTCGTCAAGAAGATAGTGCGATTAGTCATGACTTTTTCTAGAATGCTTTTGAAAAGAAATAATTTTAGCGGATCAGGAACTCGTAAGCAGTAGTTACGAACTATCTGATATCCTAGGACGAACTTGGAAAGAGGCTCCCACGCCTGCCGAGTCCAACAGTAAGGAGAACACAATGCAGGAAAAAATCAGAGAGGTTCTCTCTGGCGTCATTGACCCGAATACGGGCAAAGACTTAGTTTCTTCTAAGGCTTTGAAGAAAGTTACTACAGAAGACGGAAAAACAACCGTCCAGATCGAATTAGATTATCCGGCCAAAACACAGGGATCCGTCATTGAAGAGATGGTCCGCGCTAAATTGGTCGAAGCCGGCATCCCCGCCGATGTCAAAATCAGCCAAAACATCATCGCTCACGAAGTACAGAGAGGCGTTAAAGTTTTTGACTCTGTCCGCAACATCATTGCCGTCTCCAGCGGCAAGGGCGGCGTAGGCAAAAGCACTGTGTCTGCGAACTTAGCACTTGCCCTTCAGCAGGAAGGCGCCAAAGTCGGCCTGCTGGATGCCGACGTTTACGGTCCGAGCCAGCCGACTATGCTCGGCATCACTGATAAACCTTACTCCGTTGACGGTAAGACTCTTGAACCGATGGTTGCTCACGGTCTGCAGGTCGCTTCCGTCGGCGTGCTCATCGATCCGGATCAGCCGATGATTTGGAGAGGTCCGCTGGCAGTTTCCGCACTCCAGCAGCTTCTGAAACAGACCAATTGGAAAGACTTGGACTACCTCATCGTTGATATGCCCCCGGGAACCGGCGACATTCAGCTCTCTTTGTCTCAGGAAGTTCCTTTGACAGGCGCCGTAGTGGTAACGACTCCGCAGGACATCGCTCTGATGGACGCTCGTAAGGGTCTCGTGATGTTCGAAAAAGTGAACGTTCCCATCCTCGGCATCATCGAGAATATGGCTACTCATATCTGCTCGAAGTGCGGCCATGAAGAACATATCTTCGGCGAAGGCGGCGCAGCCAAGATGGCTGCGCAGTACGGTGTTGAACTTTTAGGCGAACTCCCGCTCGACATTAACATTCGTCTGAGCATGGACAAGGGCGAACCGATCGTGATCTCTGACCCGGACAGCAAGGTCGCTCAGGCTTACAGAGAAATCGCTCGTAAGTTGGCAGTCGCCGTTTCTAAGAAGAACAAAGACTACAGCGCGAAGATGCCCTCCATTAAGGTATCCGATACCTAAAAGAGATTGAAAAAGGAAATCCGCCGTCAGCTCAAAGCTTTCGGCGGATTTTCCTATCTAGGAACCCGGTAAACCGAGAAATTAGTCAAAGTGCGGTGTTTCAACGCCGAGCACTTTGTGCAGTTTCGGGCTTGTTGTCGTGTACTGCAGGAGAACGCGTTTTTCCGGATACACGTATTCGGAAGCAGCGAAAGCAGCCAGCGCGCATTCATGGAAACCGGACAGGATCAGTTTCTTTTTGCCCGGATAAATGTTGATATCGCCGACGGCAAAAACGCCCGGGATGTTGGTTTCGAAGCGGGCAGTGTCCACAACGATCTGTTTTCTTTCGAGCGTCAGGCCCCAATCCGCAATCGGTCCGAGTTTCGGCTGCAAGCCGAAGAAAACGAGCAGGTGTTCAGCAGGAATGCGGCGAGTGACGCCGTCGGCGCCGGTGACCTTAACTTCGGTCATCTGGCCGTTTTCTTCCGTAAAGCCGGTAACCTGACCGACTTCAAACTGCATTTCCCAGTTGTCGCAAAGCTCTTTCATCTTGCTAACAGAGGCAGGCGCAGCTCTGAAGCCTTCTCTGCGGTGGACCAGTACAACGCTTTCGGCCTTGCTGACGAGGTTTAGACACCAGTCAAGGGCGGAGTCTCCGCCGCCGCAAATAACGATGTTCTTGCCTTCAAAAATCTCAGGATTCTTGACGCGGTAGTGGAGCTGTTTGCCTTCGAACTGTTCAATGTGCGGAACTTTGAGCGTACGGGACTGGAAGCTGCCGACGCCGGCTGCAATGAAGACGGCCTTGGCTAAAAATTCGGTACCCTTAGATGTTTTAACGTAGAGACGTCCGTCGTCAAGCTTCTTAAGAACCTGAGCTTCCTCACCGTAGTGGAAGGTCGGTTTGAACGGTTCAATCTGCTTGAGCAGGTTTTCCGTCAGCTCTTTGGCGGTGCAGACGGGAACTGCCGGAATGTCGTAAATCGGTTTGTCGGGGTAGAGCTCGACGCACTGACCGCCCGGATGGTTTAAAGAATCCAAAACATGGGCTTTCATTTCAAGAAGGCCCAATTCAAAAACTTGGAAAAGTCCGACGGGACCGGCGCCGATGATGACGGCATCAGTTTCAATCGGATTGTTCATCTTTATTTCTTCAGTCAATTTATAACCTTAGATCTCAAAAAGTTAATTCTGACCATTTTCTCACTAAATGAGCGCGCTTTAAGCCCGAAAAAAGTAACTTTTGACAACGATAGTGCAAACGGCCGGCCGCCAGCGTTTGATGCCGGCAATCAGAATGACTAATTGGAATGCTTGCGGTCAAAGTCTTCGTCTCGACGAAGTTCTCTGAGTCGAGCATCAATTTCGCTCATGGTGTAGAAGTCTCCGTCATTGGCCTTTTGGGCAAGCGAAAGCTGCTGAATGGCGGCAACACGCTGACCTTGCAGCGCGTACATTTCACCGATCGCCTGGTGACTCTGGCTTACTTTACCTAGTGCTTCGTAGGCTTGGCCGAGGAAGGACTGGTACTCAACCGTCGACTTTGATAACGCGTGCTGCCGGCGCAAGAAGTTCAGAAGGTCGTTGTATTTCTTATCCCTGAGCAGCAAGTCACCGTAATTGAGAACAAGCATCGTAGATAAAGGCGATTTTTGCTGAGCGCTCTTTGCGAGCTGAAGTCCTCGTGAGCGGTTTTCCGGAGAAGATTCAAACACGAGATTTGAATGCAGCTTGTTGATGATGGCGGAGTTTCCGCCTGCCATCTTCTGAGCGATTTCAATCTGCTTGAGTGCCTCGGCCTTGTTTTTCATTCTTTGGGCGGCCACGGCTAAACCGTAGTGGGCCCCGATCGCCTGATAACCGGTCGCAGTTTTCAGCTCATTTCTGAAATAGTCGGCAGCATCCGACCATCCTTGATAGCGGTTGGACTGGAGAACGCGAAGACGCGCACGGATCAGGAAGAAGTCCAAGGAGTCTTTGTGATTTCTTTTGCCGGCCATGCGCGAGCGGTTCTGAGCTTCGCTCATACGATCAATGGTCAGCGGGTGTGTGCGCAGGTAAGCAGGTGCAGCACGCGAGCCTTCATACGCGCGGTTATTAAAGTCTAGACGTTCGAAGAAGTTTTCCATGCCCTTCGGATCGAATCCAGCACGGACCAAAGAATTAAAGCCCACGCGGTCGGCTTCACGTTCGGCGTCGCGGGAGAACGATAAATAATTCTGTGCCAAGGCTGCCTGAGTGCCGATGACCGAGGCTGCCGCGCCGTCCGCAGAACCGGCTCGGGCAGCCAAAATGGCGACGAGCAGAGAGCCTAAGGTCGCTGCCCAATTGCCTTTTTGGTTTTCAATCATTCGGGCGATATGGCGCTGAGTGACGTGTCCGATTTCGTGAGAAAGGACGGAAGCGAGCTCGCTTTCACTGGAAGCGGCTGTGACAAGACCGGTATGAACGGCAATGAAACCTCCGGGCAGTGCGAACGCATTGATGGAGGGATCGCGGATCGGGAAAAAGAAAAAGGAATAACTGGATCCCGGACCGGCAGACACGAGCTTGTAGCCGAGACGCATCAGATAGTCGATGGTCTCAGGGTCATTCAGATAGGTAGGATCGGAGCGAACTTCGACCATGATCTCCTCTCCGAGCTGACGTTCCTGCATCGGAGATAGGGCCGAACCACCTGCCGCACCGAGATTCGGTAGATTGTAGTTCTGGGCGTACGTTCCTGCGGCCGGCGCTGCGGCTAAAAGGCAGGAGAGGCACAGAGAGAGCAGCGGTTTCAAAGTCATTCCGTTTTTACCCAATAATATTTATCATTCAAAGAGTAAGGAAAAATATAACAGTAATACTGTTTTTTGCTGTAACTAATTCTAAAAAGGTATTTATATGTCCGAGTTGACTCATTTCAACCAGGCGGGCGAAGCCCATATGGTGGATATTGCTGATAAAGATCAGACACACCGCATCGGCATCGCCGAAGGCTGGATCAGCATGCATCCCGAGACTTTTGCTCTGGTGGAAAAGGGAAACGCCAAGAAGGGAGACGTTCTGGCGGTTGCACGTATTGCTGCCATCATGGGCTCGAAGAAGACACCGGATTTGATTCCTCTTTGCCATCCGATCGCCTTAACGCATGTGAATGTTGACTTTGAGCTCTATCCGGAAGAAAGCAAAGTTCGCTGCGTAGCGACGTGTGAAACCAAAGGCAGAACCGGGGTTGAAATGGAAGCCTTAACCGCTGTCCAAGTCGGCCTGCTGACCATCTACGACATGCTTAAAGCAGTGGACCGCGGCATGTGCATGACCGATATCCGCCTGCTGGAAAAGCACGGCGGCAAAAGCGGCGACTGGGTTTTAAAGAAGTAGAAAACCCAATCTAAGAAAAAGCCGAAGGTGCGAGCCTTCGGCTTTTGAATTACATGGCCGGAAGAATTCCGAGCTGGGCGGCTTCGTAAACCGCTTCTCCGCGGGAATGCACCTGCAGCTTGCGGTAAATCTTCTTGATGTGCGCCGTGACCGTGTGGCAGGAGATGTTCAGAACGGAACTGATCTCTGCGAAACTCATGCCTCGGGCAAGAAGATTGAGAACTTCGGTTTCTCTCGGCGACAAGGGATTCGCGACGGCAGGCCGGCTCGCCGCGACGGAAACGACCGGCTTGACAGTCGGCTTCCGACGCAGGGCATCGACTAAGACCCTCGCTGCGGTTGGGCTCATCGGACTTCCGTGTGCACGCAGAATGCGAATGTAGTTCCCGACATCGTGAAGGTCGGAGTCCTGCTTCGTGATATAGCCGACGGCACCGTTTTCAATGGCAGTGGCGATGTCGGCAGCTGAGTTTTTGGAAGTGACGGCAACGATACTTTGAACCGCGAGATCTTCAGAGGCACGGCGGATAAAATCCAAGCCGTCCCCGTCCGGAAGATTGAGTTCCGTGAACAGGATGTCGCAGTTTGTTTGAGCAAGCAGTGCTGTTGCAGAGGCAATGCTTGAACAAATGCCAATCAGTTTAATGTCAGGATCATGAATAAGACGCTGACGATAGACTCGCTGTGTGTCAAGATCCGGCTCCACAACGAGAACGGTTGTCTCCCCAGTGTTCAAAATTACCCTCCCGCCGGCAACTTAATCGTAATCGGCTTGTGTTATTTGCTGCTGTAATGTGTAATCGAATCCGCTGTTTCTATCGAAACAGGGTTTTTCGCAGCTTCTACCTTATTGTAATTATTCTACGGAAAAATAACCATAAGTAATTACTTTATTGATGTTACCCCTTGCAATAACTACGGGATTATTTGTCATTTTTTTTGAAGTCGATATTCTCTTCCCGCTCAATTGCCTTGTCTTCCACCAGTTTCTCAGCGGGGTCGCGCATGTTTCTAACGGAATAACCGATTTTTGCACCGCCTCCGACCATTAAGGCGCCGGTTGCCCAAAAAGCCGAGGCCGCCCCGATCACCGAACCGCCGAAACCGAAGAGCAGGGGCAAAATCGCATGGCTTGCGTTCATCAGCATGGTTCGGATTCCGATGGCTTCACCGACACGTCCGTCAGGCGTTACCTGATGGAGCAGTGAAAGAACGTTCGGCTGAGAAGCTCCTAGAGACGCGCCGAGCCATCCGCAAAGTAGGAAGAGAAGCGTGAGCGATGTCGTAAAAGGAAAAACAATATAAGTCAGACCGGCCGAGATCATTACGAAAATAATGATGGACCATTCCTTGAAAATCTGAGAAAGGATCGGCATGAAAACTCGAACAGCGAACGTACAGATGGAGAAGGTACTCAAGAGCCAGCCGATGGCTACGGCGTCTAATCCGATCTCGGTACCATAAACCGGAATCATGAAGGCCTGTAAATCCCAGGCCATGGAAACGAAGGCAGACGCGAGCAGAACGTTTCTGACTTTCTCATCTTTGAATAATTCAAAGGCACTGTGATGCCGATTATCTTTAGCCTGAGATTTGTTAAAGGCCGAGGGGAGGGCCCGCGCCTGGAACAGAAAGATTCCGCCGCCGAGGAGTGCAAAGGTTAGCGCGCCGCCGAACGCCCAATAGTAACTTCCGTGATCGATCAGATAGCCGGCGACAACTGGTCCGGTTGACCCCGAAATTGAAAAGGCAATGGATTGATAGGTAAAAGCGGTTGCCCGATTTTTATTGTTTGAGAGATGTCCGATTAAGCCCTGGCCGCTGATGAGCGTAAAGACAAATCCTGTGCCCGCAAGTAAAGACGTCACGATGATCGGCCAAAAACCGAACTTCTCATATGGGAAAAGAATCGGCATCAGACATGCCGCCGAGATCATCAGGAAAGAGACTGTGATCGGAATGCGAACTCCGATCTTATCGATGAATTTTCCGACATGAATTGAAATCAGCGCCGGAATCGCTGCATAAGTACTCAAAATCACACCGACCATCCACGCAGGCTGCCCGTAATTCAAGGCATAAAGGGTAGAAATCACGCGCGAAGAAGTAAACCCGCAGTGCAGGAGGGCCATGAAGGCAACGATTTTGAGGATTTTTGTCATTTTTACAATAAGAAAAGGCGCCCCAAAGGACGCCCTTGATTATGTGTGGTTTGTTTTAAACGTCCGTCGGCGTTAGTTTGCCTGAATTACCAACAGAGGTGTGTCGCTGATCGCGGCAATACGCGTAGCGGTCGAACCGAGGACGGCGGCTTTGAATGCTCCGTAACCGCGGGTGCCCATGACGATAAGGTCTAAGCCTTCATTCTTAGCGAAAGCTGCGATTTCGTCGCCGGGGTTGCCGACTAAGCAGATTTCTTCTGTCTTAAAGCCTTTATCTTGGAAAGCCTTACGGCTCGGGCCGACGGCTTCATCAAAAGATTCCTGCTGCATGGCACGAACTTCGGATTCATTCATTGTCGGGAGCGCCATACCGGCCATATCCGGCATAACGACACCGGCGTAGTCACTGACAACGTTCATCAGATAGAACGTCGGATGGTCACCGAAGATATCGTGGTTCTTAAGAATGTGTTCGACAGCGGCTTCACCATACTTGGAGCCGTCGATCGCAACGCCGACTTTCAGAGAGTCATTAGTGGGCGCCGGTTTGTTGCGCAGAATCAGGACGGGTTTGTCGCAGAGCGCTAAAACGGAATTGGTAACCGAACCAAGCAGGAGGCCCTTCAAGGCAGAGCGGCCGTGGGAGCCCATGATGATCAGGTCGGCGCCGGATTCTTCGGCAACCTTTGCGATTGTCGGGGCGGCTTCGCCGACTGCATAGCGAGCCGTTGCTTTGACGCCGGCAGCTTTCAATGCCTCAATGGCAGGCTCGAGAATGACGTTAGCTTCCTCGTCGTAATAACCGCTCAGGGATCCATTGCCGATTAATTTGGAGGCTCTTGCGGGGACGGGGGCCTGAACGCTCAACAGTTCGATTTCAGGGTTGTGCCCTAAGAGCGTTGCGCGTGAAGTGACAAATTCAATTGAGTGTTTACTGAACTCGCTTCCGTCGATGGGAACTAAAATCTTCATTTAACCTCCGATAATCATTGTTAGTAAGCTTGTTTTTCTTTCACGAGCTTTGTTGACATTATGAATTATCCCATCTGTAATTAAAAGAGTTTCGAAGAAACATCGGAGCACAAAGTTTCTTTCGAGGATAGTGTCTGACTAAAAGAAGTTGAAAATGGCTGAAGAGAACAAATATCCGCTCGACTATGAAAGACGCTTCGGCGGCGTTGCGAAGCTTTATACCAAGGACGGTGCCGAACGCTTAAAAAATGCCCATGTCTGCGTAGTCGGTCTCGGAGGCGTCGGCTCTTGGGCGGCCGAAGCTTTAGCGCGCACAGCTGTCGGCCGCATCACGCTGGTGGACTTAGATAACGTTGCAGAGAGCAATACGAACCGCCAACTGCAGGCGATGACCGGGGTTTACGGGAAGCCGAAAGTCGATGCGACGGCAGAAAGGATCCGCGCAATTAATCCGCTCTGTGACTGCAGGAAGATTGAAGATTTCATCGAAGTAGAAACCGCGGAATCGTTTCTGCCGGAAGATGCCATTATTCTTGACTGCATCGACAACGTTAAAGTTAAAGTAGCCATGGCGGCCGTCTGTAAAAAGAGAAAGCAGTTTATGGTTGCGTGCGGTGCGGCCGGAGGCAAGACGAGCGCCATGAACATTATTCACGAAGATTTGGCGCGAACAACCGGAGATCCTCTTTTGTCCCGAATGCGGTACGACCTTCGCAAAAAATACGGGTTCCCTAAATTAAAAGCAGGAAAGAGAGTTGAGAAGTTCGGCATTCCTTGTGTTTACACCGCAGACCCCGTTAAACGCCCGGAGGGAGTGTGTGATGTCGGCACCGGTCTGTCGTGTGCAGGTTACGGGTCTTCCGTCGTGGTGACAGCGGCTTTGGGGCTGGCAGCCGCGTCTGTTGCGATCAACCACATTACGGGAACCGACTCTAAATAAAACTTAACGGAATGTAACAAATCCTATTACACTTATGGCAAATAAAATTCTTAAAAGGACGGTCAGCTATGTATAACCGTATTTTGGTTCCGACAGACGGATCCGAACTCTCTGATAAAGCGCTGGAAGCCGCGGCCGATTTTGCCAAGGCTCTGGGTTCCTCTATTGTCATCATTACCGTTATTGAGCCTTACAGCTATACCAATCTCTCTGAGTACAGACCTGAAAGTATTGATCAATACGATTCCAGAGTTAAAGAAATGGCTCAGGAACGACTGGAAATCGCTCGCGAACTGGTTGAGAAAAAAGACATTAATTGCGAAGTTGTGGCTTTCAAATCCTTCTCTCCGGCCGAAGCGATTATCGATGCCGCCAATGAATACAACTGCGATTTGATTTTCATGGCCTCTCACGGCAGACAGGGCTTTGCCGCGGTGCTTTTAGGCAGTGAAACTCAGAAAGTTCTGACTCATTCCAAGATCCCCGTTATGGTTTACAGATGATTACGGGAAAGAGGCTCTGTTTGAGCCTCTTTGCAAATCCGGAGTCAAATCTCGAGTCAAAATACACAGAACAGAATTTGAGGAGTAATAGATAAATGACTGAAGAAGTTAAGACTGAAGCCGAAAAGGGCCAGGAGCAGATGGACGCGGCCAACCTTTTCCGCGAAGAAATTTACACCGACAGAAAGATCGGTGTGATTCGCTGCCTGGTGCCCGTAACAGCTGAAGGCAAAGTGGACGAAAGCCGTAAGGTTATTTATACCGGCGAAGCCCAAATCATGACTCAGATGGGCGCTCTTCCGATCTCCTTTGATATCGAGGCCGATAACCTCGCAGCCGCTGTCGCAAATTACCGCGAAGCCGCCAAGGCCGGCGTCGAAAAGACCATGAAAGAGCTGCAGGAACTGCGCCGCGCAGCTGCAAGCAAGATTGTAGTTCCGGGTCAGCCCGGCTTTACGCCTCCGGAAGGTGCCGGCGGCAGCGGCTTAGTTATGCCGTAATTTGGTCATGATGTTTAAGACTGCCGGGACTCCCGGCAGTTTTCATCTGGAAAGAAGCTAATGAAAATTCAAAAACTTCTGGAAGCGCTCAACGAACTGTTGGAGCCGGAAAAATTTCGAGACTACTGTCCCAACGGCCTGCAGGTTCAGGGCAAAAAAGAGGTCAAGAACATCGTGTGCGGCGTTTCGGCCTCAGAGGCTCTCATCAATGAGGCTGTGAAGAGGGATGCGGACACAATTATTGTTCACCACGGCTATTTTTGGAAAAACGAAAATCCGAGGATTATCGGCATTAAAAGAACGCGAATTAAGAAGCTGTTAGAGCACGACATTAATCTCATTGCCTATCACTTACCTCTTGATGCGAATGAGAAAGTAGGTAATAACCACGAGCTCGGACGCTTGCTGAAATTAAAAGATGTAACATCCCTTCCGGACGAACCCCTTGTCTTGCAGGGAGAGTTTGACCCACCTGTAACAATTGAAAAACTCACTGACAAACTAACCGAGGTACTCTGGAGGGTACCCTATGTTGTGCCCGTAGACTCTCCCCCTTCTATACGAAGAGTTGCTTTTTGCAGTGGTGCGGCACAAGACTATCTCGAAAAAGCGGCAGACGCAGGCGCTCAGGCCTACCTGAGCGGCGAGATTAGTGAACGCACGGTTCTAGAAGCAAGGGAATTAGGAGTTCCGTATTTCGCGGTCGGCCATCACGCAAGTGAGACATTAGGGATTCGAGCACTATCGCAATGGTTAGCTACTCGTTTTCCACAATTAAATGTCAGCTTTGTGAACATCGACAACCCGATATAGATTGAACGCGGGGCTGACTATATACGGAGCAGCTACATGCCGCGAAAAAATATTTCGGACATGCTGCATCGGTCTGTTGCCGGTGCAGTTCTTTTATCTATTTGCCATTTTGCTGCCGCAGAGGCGGTTAATACTAAGCCCGATAAGTTTAACTTTTGGGAATCGGAAGACTTGACTTGGTGGTCAGAGGAAAGCACTGAGGAGGAGACCGAAAAATTTCTGTCCGCATTTTCACAGGGGACGCCCGTCCTCACAAATGTTGAATGGGATGTTGCAGAGCAACTGATCAACGATCTTCAGGAAGATCTTCCAAAGCTCAAGTACGGTTTTATCAATGAAGGGGTGGAGTCTGCTCTTCTAACATTTAGCTCTCACCATGTCTCAATTTCAAGTTCGGAACCAATTACGATAAATCGAGAACTAGATTTAAAAATATTGGATGTAAACCACGAGGGATCCGCTTCTCGTGTTCTAGGAATCCAGACAATACCTGACAGCCAGTTTCAAGTAAATTTTGAGAAGGCCGTTAATTTAGAAATTCAGAGATTGAACGGCACAGGATTCCTCGCAATAAGTGTGGCAGATGGCACGGAGCTCCACTTTTTGGACAAACTTACTGTCAAAGACTACAGCTCAGCCCCTGCGTTGCTGGTTCAAGTTGGGGAACATACACGGAACTCGGTCAGATCTCTCTTTCAATTGAGTGGCCCTTCTTCGTTCAAGACGCTCGGGACGGCTTTTAATCTCGAATCTTCCGCATGCTTGAAAGCCTCCTCTTCGCTTAATATAGAAGCTGGAAAAGTTTTCACAGGGAATGGAAAGGTCATAGCTGATGGGGCAGAAGTTTATTTAAAAGGGGATCTAGGCGACTTCGGAGGAATCTATCAGCAGATAGGCGGAACTCTTGAAATTGTTTCTGATACGCAGTTGAAACATGAGAGTTGGAATCTTGCAGATGTCCAATTTACTTCAGAGTCGAAAAATATTTTCACGGTGTCGGCCAAGGACTTTGTCTCTGACATGTCTGTGGGCGCGACGCTGTTATTCGGAGAGATTGCTGAAAAATGGTCCAAACCCTTCTCAAAAATTACTCTGACCGATGAAAAAGCTTCTCTTGAATACCTCAACAAAGCCTCCGACGCCTATAAGAAAGCCGAACTGATTTTTACCGGAGAAGTTTTTATCGACGAGAACAGCGGTTACATCCACAAAGTCACTCTTAACAATCACTATGGATTGTTGGATAAGCCGAATATGGCTCTGGCTTCTGTTCGCTTAGATCTGGAAGGAAGCGACAAGCTGACTGGCCAAACAATCCGCATTGGGTCTCTGACGTCTGGCAATACAAATCACTTAAAGCTCAACAACTCCGACATTGCCCTTTACGCTCCGGGTCCGGTTGCTGCAATTGATGAGAAGATCAAGATTGTCGGTTTAACCAATTCTTCGAGCTTAACGATTCACGGAATAACGGAAGAAAGCAGAGGAAAGACCGGAAAAGCGCACTTAACGGCTGCGGTTTACGTTGAGGATGGCAGCAAACTGAATTTTTCGGGTTCTGTTTTAACCTTCGAAAATGCCCTGATCGTTAACGAAGGTGAAACAAACTTCAAAGAGCTTTCCAATACAGAACTGCACGCTTCACTCTATCAAACGGCCGGTAAGTTAGATGTTGGTGCCGGGGCAGAAGTCCTGAGCGATAAATCTGTTGAAGTGACCGGCGGAGGGATGAATGTTGCCGGTGTCCTTACCTCTAACACGCTGGTCGTTCAGAATGCCGAAGCAAATGTGGCCGGTTCTCTGAAGACAGGTACGTTAACTCTTGGAACAAAAAATAAAGGTTTGTCTCAGACAACTCTCAGTCTCACAAAAGGGGGGCAGGCACAATTTGATCAGGCCGAAATTTTTGGTTCCAATATTTCTATTGGAGGTGCCCCTGACTCCGAACAGAAAGCTTCCTTATATCTTAAGAAATGGGAGGGAAGGGATAATCAGATCAAGGTCGCTAACGGAGGCGTGCTGATTCTAGGAGACGATGCATCAGGAGATGGAAACGGCTACGGAGTTCCTGAGACTTTGTCCATTCTGGAGCAATTTGGCAATCCTTCAAAGGCTGTTCTGGTCGTAAATGAAACCCAAGTTCTGGGTAATGGAAACATTATTCGTCTTGGCAATGCAGCTACAAGAGCAGGGGAAACTGGTGTCGTGTTTGGGGGAGGCAGTGCGCTGCTGATGCGCGGTCGAGCAGATGCTCCTGTATTTACTTCTGCCGCAGACGGTTCTCTCTCCTTCCAGCCGAATAGCTCGATCTTTGTGGTGGATCCATTCGGAAGCAATCAGCTGACGGATACGACTGTTTCGGAAATCAACGGAAGATCCGATGTGAACCTCGTGTCGCTTAACCCTAATCTCTCCCTGAAACTGGAAAATGTTGCAGGAGAAGGTTGGTTCATTAAGCACGGAGAAATCAATTCTCAAAACTTTGTCTATCCGGAGCTTCAGGGCTGGCTCTATGACAACCCGGAAGGTTTTACAGTCGACTCTTTGAATGCGGCCCAAAAATTCTTTGCTCGCGTGGACAACGAAGCTTACTTTAACCCTCAGCAGTCTCATAAACTGATTAAGGAAGCGACACAGCTCGGCTCTCTGTTAGGTACTCGATTAAATACGCTCCGTGTTCGCGGAGAAAGTATGAAGAAGACGCTTGGGGAACTTCATACCATCATGGAAAAGAAAGAACCGGGCATTTATATGTTTGGCGACGTTGGAGGCGGTTTATTTTTCTCAAATAACCTCGGAGGCTACCTCGGCTCTTCAAGGTACCGCGCAACCTCTGAAACCGTGCGCATAGGAGCCGCCGGGAAAAATGCGGCCGGTCTAAGCTGGTCTGTATCTCTTGACGGCGGTCATGTTTCCTCGAAGAGCAGACATACGGTCTTGGACGCGTCCGGAAAGCAAAATATTTTCGGCCTTTCTCTCTCCGTTGGTAAGAGATTCGAGAAAATCTCCGCTGCATTGAACGGCAGCGTCGGTCACTCCAAAGGGAAGATCACTTCTTCTTTGCCTGGCTCGATGCAGATGGACAAACTGAAGACGCGCGTCCCTGAGACGTTATTTAACGTCGGAGGAGATGTCGCTTATGCATTGACAGATGAGCTCTCGATCGCAGCCTCTCCCCAACTGTGGGTGTTTCCTAAAGCAACGGAGAAGACATCCATCGGCTCCCAGAATGCCTTTAGACTGAAGAATAAAGCTCAAGTGTTTGCAGAGGTGCCGTTGAGTCTGAGAGGAAGCTGGACGATTCCTTCTGCAGCGGATACAAAAATCCGCCTGAAGGGAGAACTGGGCGGATCGGTCAAAGTCGGGAAGTTGTCGAAGGAGTCTCGCTTGTTTGCGGTTGGAACTGAAGCGAAAGAAGATATATCTCAGAAGAACTTCCGCCGTTGGAACGGTTTCGGAACTATGGCGGTTTCTGTGAAACAAGGACGCTTCGAAGGCGGTCTGGCTGCCTCGGCAGCAACCGGTGACGGCAAGCTCGATGCAGCCTTGACGGCAAGAGCAAACTGGAACTTCTAAAACAAAAGGGAGGCCGCAGCCTCCCTTCCCTCTATAAAGAATTATTTCTTCTTGAGCTCTGCCAAAATTTCTCTTAAGAGAACGATATTTTCCGGAGTCGGAGGAGTGGCTTTTTCGGCTTCAAGCTCCAGCTTCCTGCGCATGGAGGAGAGGGCTTTCAGCATGCAGAAGATAACGAATGCCAGTAAAAGAAAGTTAATAACGGCGGTAAGGAAAGCACCGTAGCCCAATACGTTGGCGCCGGCCTTGGTCAGTGCATCGTAAGTCATAGGACCGGTGTAGTCGGCCGGCATCTTCATGACCCAGAAGAGATTCGTAAAATCAGGCTTGCCGATAAGGGCACCCAGGATCGGATTGATGATGTCTTTTACCAACGAACTGATGATGTTGTTGAAGGCGGCACCGACGATCACCGCGACGGCTAAGTCAACGACATTTCCTTTCGAAATGAAAGCCTGAAATTCTTTAAAGAACGTGGTGGCTTGTTTCTGAACTTTTTCCATAATTTTTCTCTACTGGAGCAACGAAACTTTCTTAATTATGCAATTAAAAAATTCTCTGAAAATAAAGTGAAGGTTTATTTTGGGAGTTCGTTGGGAGACAAGGCCTTACGGGTAAAAATTTGGGATTTTTTCCCTAATCGTTTAGAATCTTAGGGCCTTGACATTTTGATTTATTTATATTTTTTAAGAGAGAACGGCCTATGATGGTTCTTTACTCAGGCAGCACTGATCCTTTTTCTCAGCGTTGCCGTTTTGTGCTTTTCGAAAAAGGAATGGATTTTGAAATCCGTGACATTGATCTCTATCACAAGCCTGAAGACATCAATGTGATGAACCCCTATGGCGAAGTTCCGATCCTGGTTGAAAGAGATCTCGTTCTTTACGAATCAAACATCATCAACGAATACATCGATGAGCGTTTTCCTCATCCTCAGCTGATGCCGCCTGATCCAGTTGAAAGAGCCAGAACTCGTCTTCTGTTGTTCAATCTCGAACGTGAGATCTTCAAGCACGTTCACACTTTGGAAAACAGAGCTAGCTCCGACGAAGCTCGTGTTAAGGCGAGAGAAGCCATCCGAGATCAGCTGACAGGTTTAGCACCGGCTGTTGCAAAAAAGAAATACCTCATGGGAGATGAGTTCTCCATGCTGGATATTGCACTTGCCCCGCTTCTGTGGCGTTTGAACTACTACGGTATCGAACTTCCTCCTGCCGGAATGCCTGTCCAGAAGTACGCCGAAAGAGTTTTCTCTCGTCCTGCCTTCATTGAAGCTCTGACTCCGTCTGAAAGAGTGATGCGCAAGTAGAAGAAAGAGAATGGCCAATTTACCTTCAATGACTCCGTACCTCATTCGCGCTTTTTACGAATGGAGCGTGGACAACGATTTCACTCCCCAGCTTTCTGTTTTAGCTGAGCCGGAGGATTATCGCGTCATTGTGCCGTCCAACTATGTGACGAACAATGAAATCGTCCTTAATATTTCCCCGACTGCGTGCGACAGCCTGCAGCTTGGAAATGACCTGATCACCTTCAAGGCCCGATTTGCCGGCAAGGTTGAGTCCATCTCCATTCCTGTTGATCGAGTTAAGGCGATCTTTATCCGCGAGGAAGGATACGGTATGCGTTTTGATGTTGAACCCATGAAAAAGCCGAAGATGAGCGGGGACCAACCGAAACGCGGGTTTGTGAAAGTAGAGGACTAAAGCCCTCGATTCTTACATCTCTTTACTTCTTTAGGCCTGAGTTCAACACAAATTCAAAAAAATGTGTAGAATTCAGGTTCTCGGTTAGCCCGCTTAGCTCAGTGGTAGAGCAACCGCCTTGTAAGCGGTAGGTCGTCTGTTCAAGTCAGTCAGTGGGCACCACCAAATTCTTGTTCTCGTCAGAGGTTCTGAGGGGGACTCAAAAAGCTCCGTTAATCGGGGCTTTTTTCATACCCAGACTAATTTTTTATCCAAGTCGTGAAGCGCGGATTGTTTCCGTAATCCCGGAAGGTCGCAGACCCTTTAAATCCATTTTCTTCAAAAATACTCCGAACGGCCTCTCCTTGATTCCAGCCGTGCTCAACAGCGATCAACTGCACCTTGGGCGCCTTTCTCTTTATTTGCGGAAGAATGGTTCTATACGCAATTAAACCATCGGATTCGTCGGTTAAAGCGCTTCTCGGTTCATATCGTAGAGCGTCTAAATGCTTGTCGTCTCTTTCGATGTAAGGCGGGTTAGAGATGACAGCATCAAAAGATAATTCAGCCGGATAAGGATCCAGCCACGAACCTTGAACAAGCTTGACGTCGGCGCCTAGAGCCTTGCAGTTGGCTTGGGCCACCGCCAAGGCACTTTCCGAGAGATCTGAGGCCCATACCGTGAGATCAGGCCGTTCTAAGGCTACGGTGGCGGCAATGCACCCGGAACCCGTGCCTAAGTCGCAGACAAGAGCGTTTTTGGGGAGATGTTCGATGAGCCACTCGACGAGACACTCAGTGTCAGACCGAGGAATCAGCACCGACGGATTGACAAGAAAAGGGCGCGCGAAAAACTCCTGTGTACCGAGAAGGTAGGGGAGCGGGACACCCTCAGAGCGTTTTTTTGCGATGTCGTTAAGTTTGCGTTCTTCGTCAGAAGAAAGAACTCGATCGTCGTGAATGAGTTGTGCGGCTTTATCCATACCGCACACGTGCTCCAGCATGAAACTTTTATCAATCGAATCCAGCGAGCTGGAGAACAGCCATTCACGGACGGTCGTCAAAGTTATTCTCCTTCGGCAAGAGCAGCCAGCAGCTCAGCCTGATGCTCGGTCGTGAGCGGAGAGATCAGGCAGTCTAGATCTCCGTCCATGATCGAATCAAGCTTGTAAAGCGTCAGGTTGATGCGATGGTCGGTAACTCGGCCCTGCGGGTAGTTGTAAGTGCGGATACGTTCGCTTCTGTCTCCGGAACCGATCAGAGATTTACGCATGCTCGATTCCTTAGCCTGAACTTCGGCGACTTGGGCAGCGTGAATACGTGAGATCAGAACGCCCATGGCTCGCTCTTTGTTCTTGTGCTGGCTTCGTTCGTCCTGGCACTCGACCACAATGCCCGTAGGAAGGTGTGTAATACGAACAGCACTTTCTGTTTTCTGAATGTGCTGGCCGCCGGCGCCGGATGCGCGGTAAACGTCAATTCTGAGTTCGGAAGGATCGATGACGACATCGCCGATTTCGTCGGCTTCCGGGAGGACGGCAACCGTGCAGGCAGAGGTGTGTACGCGGCCCTGAGACTCGGTTTCCGGAACACGCTGTACGCGATGGCCGCCGCTTTCAAACTTCAGTTTGGAATAAGCGCCTTGGCCTACGATTTTCACAACGATTTCTTTGTAGCCGCCTAAGTCGGAAGGGCTGGCAGAGACAAACTCGACCTGCCATTTTTGACGCTCGGCGTAGCGCGAATACATTCTGAACAAATCTCCGGCAAAGAGTGCGGACTCGTCACCGCCCGTGCCGGCGCGGATTTCCAGATAGATGTTCTTCTCGTCGTTAGGATCTTTCGGAAGCAGAAGGATTTCCAATTCTGAAGAAATCTGCTCGATTGCTTTCTTTGTCGCTTTGATTTCCTCAGAAGCGAATTCCTTCATCTCTTCATCGGAAAGCATTTCCTCGGCAGCAGCAAGGTCTTCTTCTGCTTGCTCGTATTCTTTAGCTTTTAAAACAACAGGTTCAATTTCCGCTCGTTCCTTAGAAAGTGCTCTGAATTGGTCCATATTGGATGTGACATCGGGATCTTGAAGATTCTGGTCGATCTCTTCAAGTCGTCTGACCAGTTGGGTCAGCTTGGAGCGCATTGTGTCTTTCATGTCTGTGTCTTTAACCGAGTTCGTTCGATTTTAGTTGAAATATCAACACAAAAAGCCTTCAAAAGTGAAGGCAGATATCGCTAAATTTTCGCACAGCTAGCGATGATGGATGTGGTAGTGATAGAAGCGATCAAGCAAATGCAGAACCTTTTCGTAGTCTTCCTGCGAGAGGTTGGGATCATTGCGCAGTACCGTCAGCGGATCATGAATGAATTTCTTCATCAGACCGTGGGACATGGCTTCCAAAATTTCGTTGGCGTCGCCGCCTTTTTGAATGGCTTTTTTGGCTTTTTCAAGCTCCATCATACGGAGGGCGTCGGCTCGTTCCTGAAGACTCAGAATTTGAGGAATGGAGGAGCGAGTCGTCATCCAGCACTTAAATTCATCGACTTTGGTTTCGATGAGTCTGTCGGCCTGCTCGACGGCAGCTTTACGTCCCTGGATACCCGACTGAACGACTTTTCCGAGATCGTCAACGGTGTAAACGTAAACTTCGTCTAAATCATCAACTTCGCGTTCAATGTCTCTGGGAACCGCAAGGTCGATCATGAAGATCGGACGATGCTTACGGCGCTTCAGTGCACTTTGAACCATGCCGAGACCGATGATGGGAAGCGTGCTGGCCGTACAAGTGATCAGGATGTCGTATTTCGGAAGAATTTCCGGGAGGTCGACGAGTCCGACAGCTTTTGCACCGATCGTTTCCGCCAAAGCCGCCGCTCTGGCGACGGTGCGGTTTGCGACGGCAATGTTTTTCGGTTTCTGTGCGCAGAAATGAGCAGCACAGAGCTCAATCATTTCTCCGGCACCGACAAACAAGATGCTGGAGTTTTCTAAAGAACCGAAGATGCTCGAGGCGACTCGGACGCCGGCAGCTGCCAAGGATACGGAGTGAGCGCCGATCTCGGTTTTAGAACGGACTTCTTTGGCGACCGCAAATGTCTTTTGAAAAAGGTAGTTCAGAAATACGCCTAGGCCATGGTTTTTCTGAGCAGTTTTCACTGCCTTTTTCATCTGGCCGACGATCTGGGTTTCGCCCAACACCATTGAATCCAGACCTGAGGCTACTCTGAAGGCGTGGCGAGCGGCGTCGTCATTTAAGAACACATAGAGGTGTTCCTCAAGTTCATTGAACTTCACGCCTTTGCTTTCGGCCAAGAACTCTTTCAGTTTTTTGGAGGCAAGTTCGGAGTCTTCAGCCGCACAATAAATTTCCGTGCGGTTACAGGTCGATAAAATCGCGACCTCTTTGATACCGCCACCGGCAGGATTTCCGAGCATGGCTCGAATCTTTAGGTTTGCGGTGTCCAGCTCTTCAGAAGAAAAAGCAACCTTCTCTCTCAAAGCGAGAGGAGCAGTGTTATGGTTCAATCCCAGGGCGAAAAGATTCATCTTTCTATCTATTGTGTCCAACAGCGCCGCTTATCGGGCGGCCTGACTAAAATAAGTCGGACCATTTGCGCAGCTTAGTTATTAATATTAAAAATAGAGCATTATTTATGCCTTAAGTTTAGTCGCTTAGGCAAGGATGAGAGTATGAGGGCTTTGACCATCTTTAAACAGAAGGATTTACCTGCAGAGACAAAATTGAAGGAAATACCTCCGGATGAGCAGGCAATCCTCGACTGTATCGCTCGTACAAAAAAGTTTGTAACGCAGCGTGCCTTAGTGACAGCGGGTGCTAGTGCCATCCCGATACCCGGCATCAACGTAACGGTGGACGTGACGATGCTGATATCCATTCTTAATTTCATTAATCAGGAATTCGGGCTCACGCCTCAGCAAATTCAGCATCTTTCGACGGACAAACAGGTTCAGCTGTTTCAGCTGATTACCGTGACAGGAAGCGCCTGGGCAGGGAAACTGATCACGAAGTCCTTAGTCCTTGCCGTTCTTAAAAAGCTGAGCATTCAGCTAACGGCTGCACAGGCAGCAAAATGGCTGCCGATAGCGGGCCAAGCTGCGGCTGCGGGTCTCTCCTTTGCAGCCTTGAAGTGGATTGGAAATCAGCACATTCAAGACTGCGCCAGAATCGCCAGACTCTTTAACGAGGAAGGGCGCCCGCGTTCCCGGCAGACTGCGGATTGAATTTGGCCGCAGGCTGAATTTGGTAATTCGGCATACTGACCGGAATCAGAAAGCCGTTGTTCAAAATTGCCTGAAGCACCATTCCGACGTACTCCTGCAGCGCCTGAGTGATCGGTGCTTGGTTACTTACCGTAGAGAAAGCTCCGGTCCATAAAACTGCGCCGGTTTTTACGCTGACGAGTTCGGTATTGGACTCGATGATGTTTTGCTGTGTGATGGAAGGCGGAATAGCCCAGCCGCCCCAGAAAGGATCAGGTCCGAAAGGACCGCCCCAGGGTCCGGGACCCCAGAAAGGATCCGGTCCCCATGTCATTCCCGGGTCGTAAATCACATTGGTTTTGGTACCCGTTTGGTGGATTGCCAAAACATTGCTCGCCTTGGCTAAGCGTGCGGCACTGAAAAGAGCACTGTAATTCAAACCACCTCCCAAGATCGTTAGGTTAGAGGCCTGAGGAATCGCACGGTAACTCGGTGTACTTGGAATCCCGTGTAACGCTAAGACATCGCAGGCGATGTCTTCGAAGATCCGGCGGTTCGTCGGATTCTCGACAACAGCAGCTACTAACAGACCGGTAATGGTCTTTTGCTCGAAGGTTGCAGCCGGATCAACCCATTGAGCGGTTAACTGGGTAGGGTTGTTGTTTTCCGGCCCGACGGCACAGCCGCTTAGCGCAAGCAGCGAGATCCCCGAAAATAAAAGCCCTGCGAATAATTTTCGAACTGACATGAGGATGTGCTCCTATCTGTATCACAGAGAAAGTTTACTCGACGTGCAAAGAACTGCAGAGGTACAAGTCTGATTTGAGACAAGCGCACACTACAGCTCGGTAGGCGTGTATTCAAACGCGGCCAAAATACCGATCGTAGCAAACAGGACTGCGGAGGCAATGCGGATGAGTTTGACCGGAATTTTTTGGGCGAGCTTATCGCCGATCCAAACAGCAGGAACGTCAGCAATCAGCATACCGATCGTGGTGCCGATGACCACGAGAACCGGCGTGGCGTATTTGACGGTAAGCGCAACAGTTGCAATCTGAGTTTTATCGCCCATTTCCGCCAGGAAGAAGGTAATAAACGTCACGCCGAAAACGCCGAATCGCATGGAGTGGTTTTTCAGTGCATCGTCATCGCCTTTGTCCGGAATAAGAATCCATGCCGCCATGGCGAGGAACGAACCTACAATGATCCATTTAATTACTTCGGGGCTGAAGACGTGGGTAATCCATGCGCCGAGCGCGCTTGCTAGGGAATGATTAAAGATTGTTGCGACCAAAATGCCGAGAATAATCGGCGTCGGCTTTTTAAATCGAGAGGCGAGAAGGAAAGCGAGGAGCTGAGTTTTATCTCCCATTTCAGCGAGCGCTACGGCTCCGATGGCAACCAGAATGGCTTCCATGAGTTTTCTCCTATCCGGCCAAACACAATGAACTGTCGCCGCGCCGGAAGCGTTCGAAAGTTCATCGGTCTCGCCAAGCGCAGACAAGCGCCGGAACTGCCATGGCTTTGCCAAGTTTGTTGACAGTCCCCAGGAGGCTACTCCCCGAGTTATAAAAGAACTGAGCCCGAGGCTTTTGGCATCGGGCTCAAGAAATCCTGGTGGCTAGAGGCGGAATCGAACCACCGACACACGGATTTTCAGTCCGTTGCTCTACCAACTGAGCTATCTAGCCGTCTCTTAATCGAGAAGACGAAATATACAGGAGTTTTTCTAAATGCGCAACTGAATGTTTGAAAATTCAGCGTCAAGAAAAATTCTGGTGGCTAGAGGCGGAATCGAACCACCGACACACGGATTTTCAATCCGTTGCTCTACCAACTGAGCTATCTAGCCGTCTCTCAATCGAGAAGCAGCACTATACAGGACTTTTAAAGAAAAATCTTGCGGTTGATCTACGGAGAAATATGAATGACCTCCCAAAAGCTCCTAATACTGCAATAATGTGCCGATCTGCGAAGGCAATAAAATACTGTCTTCCTGTTTCAAACACCGGAGTCTTGAATGAATTACAAAAAGCATCTCTGTGCGGCCCTCTTAGCCTTAGTGCCGTTTACGGCCTTTTCTCAAACAACTGTGAATACGCCAACAGCACCGGCCGCTGCAGCGGCGGATAAGTCGGTCCCGAATGCACCCGCAGCCATCGTTCAGGATGAAAAACAAATTTGTGACACATTGAAAAAAACACTCCAAGGGAAGCTCGGTATTCCGGTCGAGTCGGTTTCGGTTACGCCTGTTAAAGGTGTGTATGAAGTGGTAGCGCAGAATGAAATTATGTATTCGGACGCTACCGCCGATCACATCATTGTTGGCCAGCTGTTTGAAACAAAAACACAGAGAAATCTGACGGCAGAAACGAAAGATCGACTCAGCCGCATTGATTTCACCAAGCTTCCGCTTGCGGATGCCATCAAAATCGTGAACGGCACGGGCGCTCGTCAGATTGCTGTTTTCTCCGATCCGAACTGCTCTTTCTGCCGCAAACTTGAGGCAAGTTTGAAAGAAATGAAGGATGTCACGATTTACACATTCCTCTATCCGGTGATTCGTCCTTCCTCTCTGGCCGAAAGTCAGAATATTTGGTGTGCCAAAGATAAGGGCGCTGCCTGGAGAGCACGCATGCTCGACGGCGTTCAGGCGCCGGCAAAGAGTGCTAATTGCGATGTCTCTGCGATCGAACGCAATATCGCCTTAGGCAGCAAGCTCGGCGTGACGGGTACTCCGACCGTCTTTGTTCCGAGCGGCCAAAGAGCCCCGGGCGCCGTGAGCATTGAATACCTGGAAAACATGCTTGCTAAAGATAAACTCTCGGAATGAGTTGGTTTTTCCCGGTCTCTCCTTTGAGACTCGTATATTTCAAATATCAATATTGAGGAGAGATTCCGGTGACCAAAAAATTTCCGTTGACTAATTGGTCTGAGAAAAAGGCTTTCACGATTAAGCTTGGCGCAGTCAAGAAGTATCACATTGCTGTTTTTGCCGACCCGAACTGTCCGTGGTGCAAGCGCTTCTTTGAAGAGAACACGGACAAACTGAACGATTTGGAGATCTTTGTCTACTTGGCTCCGGTTCTCGGTGAAGATTCAGAAAAACTTGCCGCAGAGATTCTGTCGGAAAAAGATCCGGCTGCGGCTTGGACTGACTGGGTCATGAATGAGAACCGCCCGAAGGTAAAAGTGACTGAAGAAGCAAAAAATACTGTTGAAGACAATATGGAGCTCTTGGAAAAGCTGGGTATTGAAACCGTTCCGGCAATTTATTTGGCAGACGGCGAAGGTCCTTACGGGTTTATGACTGCCATGGAGCTCATCTCCAAGATTGAGCAGGAAGGCGGAAAGGAAGACGAAGGTAAGGAGCCTAAAGAGCTTTAAGTAAGAAACACAAACGGCCGGATCCGGCCGTTTCGCTTGATTAGGCTTGAGCGGTATTACAAGCTTTCCGGGGTGATACCGTTCGGTAAAAGGAGCCAGGCGCGAGCTTGGCTTTTTTGTCTGCCTGCGTTTTTGCCCGCTTCATCTCCGAATCCCCAGAAGAAGTCAAAGCGGATCGGACCTTTGATGGCGCCGCCCGTGTCCTGCGCGACTACCGGCTTTGTGAAATTAAGGTTCGGATTGGTTTGAGAAACCGAAACCAGTACCGGTGTTCCCAGCGAAATGTATCTTCTGTCTACTGCAACCGAAGCTTTAGGCGTCAGGGGAAGGCCTTGGGCGCCGATCGGTCCCTCGTTCGGATCTCCGCCTTTCTTTTCTTTAAAGAAAACGAAGCTTTGGTTTTGGTTGAGCAGGGTGTCCACCTTATCCGGGTTGTTCTGTGCCCAGGCTCTTATGTTCTGCATGGACAATTCATGGTGCTTCAGATAGCCCTGATCGACAAGCCAAGATCCCACGGCCTTGTACGGACGGCCGTTTTGATCGTCGTAGCCGACTCGAATCAGTTCGCCTTCTTCAGTCCGTAGTCTTCCGGACCCCTGAATTTGAAGGAAGAAGACGGCGACAGGATCGTCGCTCCAGGCGATGGAGTACTTGTCGAGGTCTTTACGAGCGACGATTTTTGCTCGAGTGTCGTAAGGGACGAGTTTTCTCCCTTGAATTTTTCCTCTTAAGCGCATGCCTTTGAGTTTCGGATAGGCTTCCGCTAAGTCAACAATGATTAAGTCGTCAGGCGTAGAGAGGATCGGGGTGGTGTGCCGCTCTGTTCGATGTTTCGAGACAGTAAGCAGAGGTTCATAGTAGCCGGTCATGAGGCCGGTATCAGAAACGGAATAAACGGTTCCGGTTTGCGTACCGATCGTGCGTTTTTCGATTTTCCACGGAGTGAAATTATTTTTGAAGAACGCTTCCGCATTCTGAGCGTCTGTACCGGATGCTTTCGAGCAAGCTTCAGCCCAGGCTGTTTTTCGGTAAATCGAGCGGCAGGAAATCTTGAATGCAGATAACGCAGCTGCCCAATCCTCTTGCTCTGAAGAAGGGGTGTCGGAGAAGGCAGAGATTTCAAAACGGACGCTTTCTTCCGTGGGCTCCGTAATCTCCTGAGGCTTTTGTTTATTGCTGGAACAGCCGTTAAGCAATGCTAAGCAAATTAAAGCCGAAACAAGGGAAGCGATGCTGCGTTTGGTCATAAATTCTCTCCTGCGAACGCCTGATTCTAGGACAAAATCAAATCGGTCATTTTTAGACGTCTTGCCATTCAAGGACGAGGCCCAAGTCTTTAAAATTGAAAGATGGAGGTCACAATGACAAAGACAAAATACAGAATTGCGCCGTCTATCCTTTCGGCTGATTTCGCGAATCTCGGAAAAGAGGTTCAAGATGTGATTGCAGCCGGGGCAGACTGGATTCATTTTGATGTAATGGACAATCACTACGTGCCGAACCTGACGGTCGGTCCGATGGTATGTAAAGCGATTCGTCCTTATACCGAGGCACCGATTGATGTCCACCTCATGGTTGAGGCTGTGGACGAAATCGTTCCGTTGTTTGCGAAAGCAGGTGCCAACATTATTACATTCCATCCGGAAGCGAGCCGTCATGTTGATCGGACGCTGAGGCTGATTCGTGACTGCGGCTGCAAGGCAGGTTTGGCCTTAAATCCGGCGACTTCGCTGGAGTATCTGCATTACGAGCTCGACAACATCGATATGGTTCTGCTCATGAGCGTCAACCCCGGATTCGGCGGACAGTCCTTTATTCCGACGACGATCGGAAAGCTGCAGGAGTGCCGCTCTCTTCTTGATAGTTACGCAGAGGTTTCCGGACGCAAGGTCCTTCTAGAAGTAGACGGCGGCGTAAAGAAATCGAATATCCGAGAAATTGCAGCAGCCGGTGCGGACACATTTGTTGCAGGAAGTGCAATTTTCAACGAGGCCGACTACAAAGCTGTTATTGACGACATGCGCTCCGAGCTGGCGTCCCTGTAAAGATGAAACGTTTTGAGAATTTGAAAGCGGTACTGTTTGATCTGGACGGCACCCTTGTTAACACGCTTCCGGGGCTCACCGAACTCGTGAACCAAATGCGTTCCGACTTTGACAAGCCTCCGCTCTCGGAAGAGAAGGTTGGCAAATACATCGGGAAAGGAATGTTTGTTTTAGTTCGGCGTGCGATGACCGATTCCATGGACGAGCCGTTTCCTGAGGAAATGTTCAACTTAGCCGTCAAAAGTATGGCAAGACATGTGGAGGCGGGACGCTACTCAAAGGGCGTGCTGTATCCCGATACGATAGAGACCATCAAGTATGTCAAAAATTTGGGGCTAAAGACAGCAATCGTAACGAACAAGCCCTATCAAATGACACTGGATACGCTGGCCGGCAAAGGGCTGCTCGAACTTGTGGATTTAGTTGTGGGCGGCGACAGTGCGGCTAGACCCAAACCGTATCCCGATCCGCTTGTTTATGCCTGTGAGAAACTCGGCGTGGCACCGGAAGAAGTTCTGATGGTAGGTGATTCAGGAAACGATTCTTCAGCGGCGAAACAGGCGGGTGCCCAATCGATACTCGTGAGAACGGGCTGGAGTGAAGGTGTGCCGCTGGATGAAATTGCAAAACGTGACGAAGCGGCAGCAATGATTGACCATCTTTCGGATTTACAGGCCCTCCTTCCAGCGAAGGAGGGAGCTCATGCTTGAAAGCAGTATCAAAGAGGATTGGAAACCGGTTCTTTCTGATTTCGAGCATTCGGAGGCGGGAAAGAAGATTGAGCAGCTTTTGGCGAAACAGAAAGCCGAAGGGTTGAAAATTTTTCCGCCGAAACCGTACCGGGCTTTAGAACTTCTTTCAGCAGGAGAAGTAAAAGTCGTCATTCTCGGACAGGATCCTTATCACGGATTCAATCAGGCAAACGGATTGGCGTTTTCCGTGAACAAGGATGTACCGCCGCCTCCGAGCCTGAGAAATATCTTTAAAGAAATTAAAAGGGAGTATCCGGAAGCCGAATTCAGAACAGGAGAGTTGGAAGGCTGGGCCAAACAAGGCGTTCTCCTTCTCAACACGGTTCTTACAGTTGTAGAAGGAACGGCCAACAGCCATAGTAAGAAAGGCTGGGAAGAGCTGACCGATGAAATTATTGCGAAAGTAGCCTCGGAGGGAAGACCAGTCGTTTTTATGCTTTGGGGAAAATCGGCTCAGGAAAAGAAGAAGCTCATTCGAAAATTCAATAAAGATTGTTTGATCTTAGAGAGCAACCACCCGTCGCCGCTGTCGGCAATGAGAGGCCCGATTCCTTTCATCGGGAATGATCATTTCAGAAAAGCAAATGAATGGCTGACTCAAAAGGGAATTTCTCCAATTAATTGGACGAAACATAACTAGAAGAAACCCCTAAATTACAATTCGTTAAATTTCAGTAATCTTTTGATTTTAAAAGGAAAGCTATATTTTTACTCTGAAATTATAAAATTTTTTCGAGAGGAAGGTTTGACAAGCCTAAAAAACCTCTTCATAATTCGCACCTCGTTACTGATGACAACGCAGTAACTGATTGAGTTCTTTAAAAATTTATCGACGACCGATAAGAGCGGGCACTAAGAAGTCTGCAGTGAAAACTGCAAATTTAAATTGCTCGATCTTATTGGAGAAGAAGGAGTAGAAAATACTCCGTCAAACACCAAGCAAGAGTAATTCGAGCGACAACAGAGATTAAACAATAGAGTTTGATCCTGGCTCAGATTGAACGCTGGCGGAACGCTTTACACATGCAAGTCGAACGGTAACGCGGTGAGAAGCTTGCTTCTCACCGGCGACGAGTGGCGAACGGGTGAGTAATACATCGGAACGTGTCCGCTCGTGGGGGACAACCAGCCGAAAGGTTGGCTAATACCGCATGAGTTCTACGGAAGAAAGAGGGGGACCCGCAAGGGCCTCTCGCGAGCGGAGCGGCCGATGACTGATTAGCCGGTTGGTGAGGTAACGGCTCACCAAAGCAACGATCAGTAGCTGGTCTGAGGACGACCAGCCACACTGGGACTGAGACACGGCCCAGACTCCTACGGGAGGCAGCAGTGGGGAATTTTGGACAATGGGCGCAAGCCTGATCCAGCTATTCCGCGTGTGGGATGAAGGCCCTCGGGTTGTAAACCACTTTTGTAGAGAACGAAAAGACACCTTCGAATAAAGGGTGTTGCTGACGGTACTCTAAGAATAAGCACCGGCTAACTACGTGCCAGCAGCCGCGGTAATACGTAGGGTGCGAGCGTTAATCGGAATTACTGGGCGTAAAGGGTGCGCAGGCGGTTGAGTAAGACAGATGTGAAATCCCCGAGCTTAACTCGGGAATGGCATATGTGACTGCTCGACTAGAGTGTGTCAGAGGGAGGTGGAATTCCACGTGTAGCAGTGAAATGCGTAGATATGTGGAAGAACACCGATGGCGAAGGCAGCCTCCTGGGACATAACTGACGCTCAGGCACGAAAGCGTGGGGAGCAAACAGGATTAGATACCCTGGTAGTCCACGCCCTAAACGATGTTAACTAGTTGTTGGGAAGTAATATTCTCAGTAACGCAGCCAACGCGAGAAGTTAACCGCCTGGGAAGTACGGTCGCAAGACTAAAACTCAAAGGAATTGACGGGGACCCGCACAAGCGGTGGATGATGTGGATTAATTCGATGCAACGCGAAAAACCTTACCTACCCTTGACATGTCAGGAAGCTCTTGTAATGAGAGCGTGCCCGCAAGGGAGCCTGAACACAGGTGCTGCATGGCTGTCGTCAGCTCGTGTCGTGAGATGTTGGGTTAAGTCCCGCAACGAGCGCAACCCTTGTCACTAGTTGCTACGAAAGGGCACTCTAGTGAGACTGCCGGTGACAAACCGGAGGAAGGTGGGGATGACGTCAAGTCCTCATGGCCCTTATGGGTAGGGCTTCACACGTCATACAATGGTCGGAACAGAGGGCAGCGAAGCCGTGAGGCGGAGCCAATCCCAGAAAACCGATCGTAGTCCGGATTGCAGTCTGCAACTCGACTGCATGAAGTCGGAATCGCTAGTAATCGCGGATCAGCATGCCGCGGTGAATACGTTCCCGGGTCTTGTACACACCGCCCGTCAAACAATGGGAGTGGTGTTTACCAGAAGTCGTTAGCCTAACCGCAAGGAGGGCGGCGACCACGGTGAGCACCGTGACTAATGTTAAGTCGTAACAAGGTAGCCGTACCGGAAGGTGCGGCTGGATCACCTCCTTTCAAGTAAAGCAGTATGAGCTCAGAAGTTCTGAGTGTCCGCTCTTATCGGAAGTCGATAAAGATTTGAAGACAAGCCCGAGACCGTGGGTCTTTAGCTCAGCTGGTTAGAGCACCGTCTTGATAAGGCGGGGGTCGATGATTCGAGTCCATCAAGACCCACCATGGCACTTCTTGACGGGGGTATAGCTCAGCTGGGAGAGCACCTGCTTTGCAAGCAGGGGGTCAACGGTTCGATCCCGTTTACCTCCACCACGAGATATACGGGCAAGTCAAAAAAACAAGATGAAAGAGCTTTACGGAGCTTTTTGATATTGTCTTTTGACAATGTGTTCTTTAACAATTCGGAATAATCAATCTAACGTTTAAGCTGATTTGATGAGAGTCAGCGAGAACGGGTAGTGATAAGAAATCTTTACAAAGAGAGAAACTTTGAGATTTCTCAAGCAAAGACATACAAGCATATGGCATGAGAACGAGAGTTGCTTGTGACCCGGCCGGGCAATAGGCGGCAGGGTTATAGGATCAAGTGACTAAGTGCATGTGGCGGATGCCTTGGCGATCACAGGCGAAGAAAGACGCGGCAGCCTGCGAAAAGCTGCGGGGAGCTGGCAAACGAGCTTTGATCCGCAGATATCTGAATGGGGGAACCCACACCGTAAGGTGTATCCGTAGCTGAATACATAGGTTACGGAGGCGAACGAGGAGAACTGAAACATCTAAGTATCCTCAGGAAAAGAAATCAACCGAGATTCCGGCAGTAGCGGCGAGCGAACCCGGAGGAGCCTAGCTTTTGATAGTACGAACTTTAGCCGAAAGGTCCTGGAAAGGCCTGCTATAGTGGGTGATAGCCCCGTAGGCGAAAGAGTTGGTACGGTACTAAGGAAGCGAAGTAGAGCGGGACACGTGGAATCCTGTTCGAAGGCGGGGGACCATCCTCAAGGCTAAATACTCGTGATCGACCGATAGTGAACCAGTACCGTGAGGGAAAGGCGAAAATAACCTCGGGGGGGAAATAGAACCTGAAACCGCATGCATACAAACAGTAGGAGCCTCGTCAGAGTGACTGCGTACCTGCATAATGGGTCAGCGACTTACATTCTGTGGCGAGCTTAACCGAATAGGGAGGCGCGAAAGCGAGTTCGAAATGAGCGTTCAGTCGCAGGGTGTAGACCCGAAACCAGATGAGCTATCCATGGCCAGGTTGAAGGTGTGGTAACACACACTGGAGGACCGAACCGACTAGTGTTGCAAAATTAGCGGATGAGCTGTGGATAGGGGTGAAAGGCCAAACAAATCTGGAGATAGCTGGTTCTCCCGAAAACTATTGAGGTAGTGCCTCGTGTGTCGCTCCAGGGGGTAGAGCACTGTTTTGGCTAGGGGGACATGGAGTCTTACCAAACCAAGGCAAACTCCGAATACCTGGAAGCGTAAGCACGGGAGACAGAGCACCGGGTGCTAACGTCCGGACTCAAAGGGAAACAACCCAGACTGCCGGCTAAGGTCCCAAATAACAGCTAAGTGGAAAACGAAGTGGAAAGGCCGTGACAACCAGGAAGTTGGCTTAGAAGCCCATCCTTCAAAGAAAGCGTAATAGCTCACTGGTCGAGTCCTTCTGCGCGGAAGATGTAACGGGGCTAAGCTGTTAACCGAAGCCGCGGATGCGCTGGTTATCCAGTGCGTGGTAGGGGAGCGTTCTGTAAGTCTGCGAAGGCGGTTCGAGAGGACTGCTGGAGATATCAGAAGTGCGAATGCTGACATGAGTAACGTTAAAGCAGGTGAAAAGCCTGCTCGCCGTAAGCCAAGGATTCCTGCTCTACGTTCATCGGAGCAGGGTGAGTCGGCTCTAAGGTCAGGCCGAAAGGCGTAGCCGATGGGAATCAGGTTAATATTCCTGAACCTGCGTCAGATGCGATGGGGACGGAGCATGGAAGATCATCCGGGTTGGAAGTCCCGGTTGTTGAGCGTAGGAGGTCTGCAGGCAAATCCGCAGACGCATCTCCAAGGCAAAGACGTGCCGCCACGGCGGCGAAGTGATCGGAAGTGCTTCCAAGAAAAGCCTCTAAGCCCCAGTCTGACGCGGACCGTACCGCAAACCGACACTGGTGGGCGAGCTGAATATGCTCAGGCGCTTGAGAGAACTCGGGAGAAGGAACTCGGCAAATTGACACCGTAACTTCGGAAGAAGGTGTGCCGTAGTACCGTGAGAGGAGAGACACCTTGAGCGGGAAACGGTCTCAGAGAATAGGTGGCTGCGACTGTTTATTAAAAACACAGCACTCTGCAAAGTCGAAAGACGACGTATAGGGTGTGATGCCTGCCCGGTGCTGGAAGATTAATTGATGGGGTGAGAGCCCTTGATCGAAGTCCCAGTAAACGGCGGCCGTAACTATAACGGTCCTAAGGTAGCGAAATTCCTTGTCGGGTAAGTTCCGACCTGCACGAATGGCATAACGATGGCCACACTGTCTCCTCCCGAGACTCAGTGAAGTTGAAATGTTTGTGATGATGCAATCTACCCGCGGCTAGACGGAAAGACCCCATGAACCTTTACTGCAGCTTTGCATTGAACTGTGAACCGATTTGTGTAGGATAGGTGGGAGGCAGAGAAGAGGCCACGCCAGTGGCCTTGGAGCCGACTTGAAATACCACCCTGATTTGTTTGCGGTTCTAACCACGGACAGTGATCCTGTCTTGGGACCGTGCATGGTAGGCAGTTTGACTGGGGCGGTCTCCTCCTAAAGGGTAACGGAGGAGTACGAAGGTACGCTAGGTACGGTCGGAAATCGTGCTGATAGTGCAATGGCAAAAGCGTGCTTGACTGCGAGAGCAACAACTCGAGCAGATGCGAAAGCAGGTCATAGTGATCCGGTGGCTCTGAATGGAAGGGCCATCGCTCAACGGATAAAAGGTACTCTGGGGATAACAGGCTGATACCGCCCAAGAGTTCATATCGACGGCGGTGTTTGGCACCTCGATGTCGGCTCATCTCATCCTGGGGCTGTAGTCGGTCCCAAGGGTATGGCTGTTCGCCATTTAAAGAGGTACGTGAGCTGGGTTTAAAACGTCGTGAGACAGTTTGGTCCCTATCTGCCGTGGGCGTTGGAAGATTGACGGGGGCTGCTCCTAGTACGAGAGGACCGGAGTGGACGCACCTCTGGTGTACCGGTTGTCACGCCAGTGGCATTGCCGGGTAGCTAAGTGCGGAAGAGATAACCGCTGAAAGCATCTAAGCGGGAAACTTGCCTGAAGATGAGTCTTCCCGGAGGTTGAACCTCCCTCAAGAGTCGTCCGAGACCAGGACGTCGATAGGTCAGGTGTGTAAGCGCTGTAAGGCGTTGAGCTAACTGATACTAATTGCTCGTGAGGCTTGATCCTATAACCGTGTTGCTTGTGACCGGTGTGCGTTGTAGGTTGGAAGCGAGAGATCAAAGAGACTCGAAAGTAAAGAGAGTCACGAAAGTAGAAAAGATTATTCCGAATTGACCGGTTTTAAGCCCGGAGGCCATAGCAGGGTGGAACCACTCCTTCCCATCCCGAACAGGACAGTGAAACGCCTCCACGCCGATGATAGTGAGTTGTATTTCTTGCGAAAGTAGGTAGCCTCCGGGCTCTCCATAAAGACAAACCTCTTGGACTTAACCGTTCAAGAGGTTTTGTTTTCCAGCGCGGGAAAATACCCTTAAATTTATTTCTCTAAAGTGGTTTTGCACCTGCCTCATGATATAAATTTTCTATTGTTCTCTACTTTTCATAGGAGATTTACCATGAGACGACTCGTAGCAATTGCAATGACTTGTGCCGCAATGGGGATCGGCATTTCTTCCGGTGCTTACGCCGCTACTTTCAAATGGGCCAGCCAAGGGGACATATTAACTTTTGATCCCCACGCTCAGAATGAAGCATTCAACAATACCGCCAATTCTTACGTTTACGAAGCATTAGTTAATCTCAACAAAGGTAAAGTGACGCCGTCTCTTGCGGAAAGCTGGACCTCAGTCCCCGAAGGTTTCGTTTTCAAGCTGCGCAAAGGCGTGAAATTTCATGAAGGAGACTCTGACAGCCGAAGACGTGGCTTTCTCGATCAATCGAGCCCTCCATCCGATTTCTCAGTTCAAAACATTTACGGCCGGCATTTTGGGCGCCGAAGCGCTTCCGAACGGCGATGTTCTGATCAAAACGATTAATCATTCTCCTGTCCTTCTCAATCAGCTTGCCTATCTCAGAATTTTGAATAAAGCCTGGGCTGAAAAGCACGGAGCAACTGCACCGCAGAATTTTGTTGCCAAAGAAGAAGCCTATGCAGCAAAACATGCGAACGGCACCGGTCCTTTCAAACTTCAGTCTCGTGAAGTTGATATCAAAACAGTTTTGTTGAAAATCCTGATTGGTGGAATAAAGCCAACAAAGTCGGAAATGTCACAGAAGGCATCTACACTCCGATTAAATCTGCGGCGACCCGTATGCAGCTTTATTGTCCGGAGAGGTGGACTTTGTCCCTGATCCCGCAACTCAAGATATCCAGCGCCTGAAAACAATTCGAAGGTCAAACTTCAGTCCGGACCCGAGCTCCGCGTGCTCATGATTTCTCTGGACCAAATGCGTGACGAATCTCCTTACGTTTTGTCGACGGTAAGAAAACCGACAAGAACCCGTTCAAGGATATCCGCGTTCGTCAGGCCCTCTATCAGGCTATTGATATCAAAACACTTCAGCGCGCCGTGATGAGAGGTTTCTCGATCCCGAACGGAACGATTGTTTCCTCCGAGACAAACGGCTGGAGCGCCAAAGCGGCCGACCGTCTTCCTTACGATCCGCAGGCGGCTAAAAGCTTCTGGCAGAGGCCGGTTATCCCAACGGTTTTGAATTTACGCTCGATTGCCCGAATAACCGCTATATCAACGACGAGGCCATCGGTAAAGCGCTGGCCGGCATGTGGGCAAAGATCGGCGTGAAGGTAAAGGTTAATGCGATTCCCCGTGCGAACTATTTTCCGAAAGTTCTGCGTTATGACTCTTCCGTCGGCATGGTCGGTTGGGGTGCCTCCACTCAGGACGCTCTGTTCCCGCTGCAGTCTTTAGTGGAAACTGTCGATGTTAAAAGGCAACGGCCTGTCCAACATCGGACGAGTTTCGGATCCGGAGCTTGACGCTTTAATTGAAAAATCAAAGAAGAAGAAAACTTTGATAAGCGTAATGAGTTGATCGAACAAGCTCTTCTTCGCGTCAATAAGAATATCTATGTTCTTCCGCTTCACACAAGTTATCAACTGGGCTTTGAAGAAAATATAGATGCTCCTCTGCGTGCTGACGACCGCTTGGAGCTTGATAAAGTCGTGGTGAAGTAATTCTCTTTTGGCCGGGAATGACTTTTCCGGCCTATCGACTCGAAAGGATGCCGACAGATGTTCTCGTTTGTTATAAAACGTCTGCTCCAGGCAATATTGGTCATGCTTATCGTGACCTTGATTGCTTTTCTGTTGTTCCAATTTGTAGGCGATCCCGTGACCCAAATGCTGGGTCAGGAAGCCACCGAGGCTGACCGTCTTGCGCTGACGCATGAGCTAGCTTGATCAGCCGATCTGGAAACAGTTCGGAGCGTTTATCGCAAATACTCTCCACGGTGACTTTTGTCACTGCGCCAAGGTGCGCCCGTGGTTGACTTGTTTAAAGAAAAATGCCGGCGACGCTCGAGCTTGCATTTTCTCTGCAATGGTAGCTACGCTCATCGGAATTCCGTTGGGAGTCTTTGTGGCTCTGAAGAGAAATTCGATTTGGGCAAGCTGGCTGATGGGTTTATCGCTCGTTGGAATTTCTCTTCCGACATTTTTATCGGTATTTTGCTGATCCTCGTGTTTTCGGTTTGGCTGGGATGGCTTCCGTCCTACGGAAGAGGAGAGACGGTTGCATTTGGCTGGTGGACAACCGGCCTGCTCACCGGAGATGGTCTGAAACATATCATCCTCCCGCGGTGACTTTGGCGATCTTTCAAATTGCTCTGGTGATGCGCTTGGTACGCAGTGAAATGCTTGAGGTCATGCGCACGGACTACATTCGCTTTGCGCGTGCCAGAGGAGTTCCAAAACGAAAATTTTTTAGACATGCGTTGAAAAATACGCTGCGCCGGTGATTACGATCACAGGACTCCAGATCGGCGGCATTATCGCCTTTTCGATCGTGACCGAAACCGTTTTCCAGTGGCCGGGCATGGGCCTGCTGTTTATACAGGCGGTTCAGTTTGCAGACATCCCGGTCATGGCAGCCTACCTCTGTCTAATCTCTCTTATTTTTGTCGTCATTAACCTCATTGTTGATTTGCTCTACTTGGCAGTAGATCCGAGGCTGAAATCAGACGCAGCAAACAAGGAATAGAAAAATGAACAGCGTTAATTTGGATAAATATTCAGATCCCTTTTCCTCGGAGAAACCAAAGAAGAACTGCGCCGAATTCGTCAGGATTTTCACGTCCATCCTGAAATCGGCTTGGTGACACCGAGAACCTCACGCATCATTGCTGACTTACTAAAGGATTACGGCGTTGATGAAGTTCACGAAGGCGTCGGTGGAGACGGTGTCGTGGGTGTCATTTACGGAAAACTTCCGGGAGAAGCTTCAGTCGGCCTGAGGGCGGATATCGACGCGCTGCCTTTAAAAGAATTGTCCAACCATGACCACGTTTCTCAAGTCGAAGGCGCAATGCATGCCTGCGGTCACGACGGTCATGCGGCGCACTTGGGCGCCGCCAAGAAACTTGCTTCTGAGAGAAATTTCGGAGGTAAAGTGGTTTTGGTTTTCCAACCGGGTGAAGAGGGCTGGTCCGGCGCTAAGCACATGATGGAAGACGGACTTTTCGAACGCTTTCCGATGCAGGAAATTTATGCCTTCCATAATTCATCCGCGATTGAACCGGGACGAATTGCGTTGAACTACGGAGCAATGCAGGCGGCTGCCGACGCATTTACGATCGTCGTAAAGGGCAAGGGCGGCCATGCTTCTCGACCGAACTTGAACCACGATCCTGTGATTGCGCAGCACACATTATCTTGGCACTCCAAACAATTGTGTCTAGAGAAGTGGATCCCTTGGAGACAGCGGTAGTTTCGTGCTGTTCTCTTCAAGCAGGCGATCCGCGTGCGCAGAGCGTGTGCCGGACTCTTGTCAAATCGTCGGCACTGCTCGAACCTTCTCTCCGAAGTCAGGGATTTAGTAGAGAAAGAATCGGTGAGATTAGTGCCTCTATTGCTGTGGGCCTAGGCTGCACAGCCGAAACCGATTACGGACGTTTTATCCGCCCTGCATCAACACGCCTGAGCAGGCAGCCTTCATGGCTGATGTAGCTGCCGGTTTTGTCGGTGAAGAAAACGTTGACCGCAACTATCCGAGAATGGCGGGCGGAGAGGATTTTGCCTTTATGTTGGAAAAGTCCCTGGCGCCTATATTCGCATCGGTCAGGGCGGCGCGTCGGCACACAATCCGTACTTTGATTTCAATGATGAGATCCTGCCGCTGGCTGCAAGCGTGCTGGCGGCAACGGCCGAAAACGACTTCAAAATTAAACGGCGGAGGCAATAGTGCTGAGTAAAACAGCGGACGGCCGTCTGCGTTCAGGCGCTTTCTGGAAAGCGACCTAATGTGGAAGTTTCTGCATTCTCCGGCGCGATTATCAGCTTTGTAATTTGTGCCGGACTTCTGCTCTCTGCTTTCTTTGCAAGCTGGATTGCGCCCTATGATCCGTTTGATCTGACGGCATTTGATCTGTCGGACGCCTTTGCCTCCGGCCTGGATGGAGGGCAAGTGGCAGTTCCTGCTGGGAACCGATGATCAGGGAAGAGATCTGCTTTCAGCTATTCTGTACGGCCTTCGGGTCTCGTTAGAGATCGGCTTGTCTTCCGTATTCATTTCTGTCGCCCTAGGTGTCTCTCTCGGTTTGATTTCCGGCTATGCAGGCGGAATCACGGATGCGGTCATCATGCGTTTCTGCGACGTGATGCTGAGCTTCCGGCGATTCTTCTGGCACTGCTGATCGACGGAATTATCCGAGTGATTCTTCCCGAGAATATGCATGATCAGGCCGCATACGGCGTGCTTATTTTGCGATTTCTCTTTCCGGCTGGGTGCGCTATGCCCGCACGGTCCGAGGTGCGACGTTAAGTGAGAAGAAACGTGATTATGTTCAGGCGGCTAAGCTTTCGGCGTGAGCCCCACACGAATCATGTTTACGCACATCCTTCCCAACGTCTTAGGTCCGGTCTTGGTGCTTGCCACGGTTCAGGTAGCATTGGCGATTATTACGGAAGCAACCTTGTCGTTTCTGGGTGTCGGAGTTCCTCCGACGACGCCGTCTCTTGGTACCTTGATTCGCATCGGCAATGAGTTTTATTCTCGGGCGAATGGTGGATCACGATTTTCCCCGGCGTTGCACTTATTCTCTTTGTGCTGTCCGTCAATATGCTGGGGACTGGCTGCGCGACGCTCTTAACCCGAAACTTCAGTAACTCTTATGAATCATCAGCCGCTTTTAGAGGTTCGGAACCTCAAAGTAGAAATTCCGACAAGAAAGGGAACTCTGATTGCTTTAGAAGATGTCTCTTTTAGTTTGAAGACCGGAGATATTAGGTGTTGTCGGGGAGTCCGGGGCCGGCAAGTCCATGGTCGGTAACTCCATCATCGGTCTGCTCGGAAAACCGGCACATATCACTCACGGAGAGATCCTTCTGGAAGGAAAGCGCATCGACAACCTGTCCGATGATGAAATGGAAAAGATCCGCGGCAAAGTATCGGCGCGATTTTCCAGGATCCGTTAACCAGTCTGAATCCACTTTTACGATCGGTGATCAATTAATCGAAACAATCCGTATTCACTCCAATCTGAGTGAGAAAGAGGCGAGGAAAGGGCCATTCGTCTGTTGGAGGCGACCGGCGTGCCGGCCGGACAAACGAATGGACAACTATCCTCATCAGTTCTCGGGAGGCATGCGTCAGCGTGTGGTCATCGCTTTAGCGCTTAGCGCAGATCCTAAGCTGATCATTGCCGACGAACCCACGACGGCGCTGGATGTTTCGGTGCAGGCCCAGATCATCGAGCTTCTTAAGAAGCTTTGCGAAGAAAACGGAACAGCGGTTATTTTGGTGACCCACGATATGGGTGTCATCGCAGAGACGGCGGATCGCGTTGCCGTGATGTATGCGGGACGGCTCGCTGAGATCGGTCCTGTGGAAGAAATGATTCACGACGCAGAGCATCCATACACGATCGGTTTAATGGGTTCGATACCGAAAATCGGAGACGAACAGGATCGGCTCTCCCAGATCCCGGGCGCCATGCCGCATTTGACCGAAGTTCCGTCGGGATGTGCGTTTCATCCCCGCTGTCCGCTGGCAGAGGAACGCTGCATTCGTGAGCGCCCCGGCCTTCAGCCATGCGGCAATAAGTTAGTGGCCTGCTGGAAGGCAGGTCGTCAGAATAAACGCATGCAGTTCCCGCAGGAACCCTTCACCATCAGAGCGCCTGAGGATATGCCAAGATGAGAAACGATAATGTAAAGTGCACTCAGTCCGTACTGGTCAAGGTGCAGGATCTCAAGAAATACTTTGATGTATCGCCTTCCTTGCTCACACGAGTGGTTGAAAGAAAACCTCGGGCGCTGCTTAAGGCAGTGGACGGAGTTTCCTTTGAAATTCGCCGAGGCGAGACATTAGCCCTGGTAGGGAGTCCGGTGCGGAAAATCGACCACCGCACGAATGCTGGTAGGGTTGGACAAACCGACAGCAGGTACGGTAGAAGTCGATGGGAAAGACTTGTACGCGTCTCGAGGAAAAGATGAGAAACTCGTGCGCGGGAAAATTCAGATGATTTTCAGGACCCTTATGCGAGTCTCAATCCTCGCTGGAAAGTCGGACGGATCGTCGCGGAGCCCATCATCGCGCAAAAGGTTATTAAAGATCCGAAAGAAATCGAAAACCGCGTGAATTCCGTTCTTCATCTTGTCAATCTTTCAAAGAAGACAAGGACAAATATCCGCACCAGTTTTCCGGCGGTCAGAGACAGAGAATCTCTATCGCGCGAGCAATCGCCATTCATCCGGAGTTTCGTCTGCGACGAGCCGACCAGTGCACTGGATGTCTCCGTTCAGGCCCAGGTGCTGAATTTGATGCAGAACCTGCAGAGAGAGGTAGGCTTAACTTATTTGTTTATTTCTCACAATCTTTCGGTTGTGCACCACATCAGCGATCGCGTCGGCGTGATGTATTTGGGGCGCCTGGTTGAGCTAGCAGATAAGCGAACGCTCTTTAACGAACCTCGACATCCTTATACGAGGATGCTTTTGGACGCCATTCCGGATCTGAGTCAGACGCATCGGAGACGCACGCCGATTTCGGGCGAAGTGCCTAATCCGCTGTCTCCGCCCACAGGCTGTCCGTTCCATCCCGCTGTCCGCTTGCCAATGAACGCTGCCGCAAAAATGCCGCTCAGACAAATGATTGATTCACACGGGTCCTTTGCGGAAGTTGCCTGCCACGCAGCAGAAGAAGGCAGGTTGTAATTTTTCTTTGCGGCCGACGGCACAGACGTAAAAGAGAAATCCACAGTTTTCAAACTTGCTAAACTTAAAGTTTCAAATTTGCGTCTGTGCAGATTGTTATCGTCGTAAGCCTGGAATGATTTATCGTAAAGCACTCACATCCGAGTTATCTAATACCGCGGGAGGAGCATTTACTGTGCTCTTCTCGATTGTCGTTACTATCGGGCTTGTACGAATTTTGAACCAAACCGCAGGCGGCCGTTACGACACAGGTTCTATCTTGGAAGTGGTCGCTTACACTTCTCTGATTAATCTGCCTGCGCTTATCTCCCTAGCTTTATTTTAGCGGTCTTTATGACCTTGAACCGTTATTGGCGCGACAGCGAAATGTTCGTCTGGTTTTCTGCCGGCGGTTTGAGTCTGACTTCCTGGATTCGTCCGGTTCTGCGCTTTGCGCTTCCGGTTGTTCTTGTCGTTGCCGCTTGTTCGATTGCCGTTTCTCCTTGGTCAAGAGCTCAGGTTCAGGCCTATCGTGATCGTTTTGCTCAGAAAGAAGACATCAGCAAACTTTCTTCTGGCCGATTCATCGAGGCAAAAGCGGCCGTCAGGTCTTCTTCTTAGAAGGTGTCGATCAGGAAAGGGCAAGGTTAAAACGCTTCTGATGGTGGAGCTCAAAAGACGGCTCCCGTTCCGTGCTCGTCTCCGACCGCGGTCATATTGAAAACAAACCGAACGGAGATCGTTACATTGTTCTAGACGACGGCCGGAAATACGATACAAAGCCGTCGGGTCTCGGAGCATCGGTTTCCGACTTTAGGGAATACGAAATCAGAATGGATAGTTCGCCGTCAGAGGTCGGTGCGAATAAAAGCTCAACGCCATGCCGATCGAGGATCTGATAAAGAGAACAGACAATCGGGCAGCTTCCGAGCTGTTTTGGCGAATATCCTGGCCTCTTGTCGCGCTGAATCTGGCACTGCTTGCTATCCCGCTTTCCTATAACAATCCGCGCTCCATGAAGTATTACGGACAGACAGCAGCCGTGCTGATCTTCATCCTTTACCTGAATGCGCTGTCGATTTTCCAGACTTGGATCACACAAGGAAAAGTCGGCATATTGGGTGCGACTTTGTACATGAATGTTCCGGTCGCGGTTCTGACCACCTTCCTGTTCTATCGCCTAATGACGATAAATCAAGGGCGTTTTGATGCTTTCATTTATTGGCTGCAGAAGCCCTTCAGAGCATTAGCAGGGAAGTTTAAGCGCAAGAAGGAGACACCATGAAAATCGTCTCCCGAATGATTTTTGCCCAGATCATGAAGAGCTCCTGTTTGTTCTTCTGACTCTGGTTGCTCTGTTTGCCTTTTGACTTGATCGGCCAGTCCGGCAATATCGGCACTTCTTACTCGATGGGACAAGCGTTCCTGCTGACGGCGCTGATTCTGCCGACGCGCTGCTATGAAGTGGCCGATTGCCGTGATGCTGGGCTCCATTTTACGCTCTCGCGACTTGCCTCAACGAGCCAGTTTACGGTCCTGCGCGTTTCCGGCATCGGACCGTGGCGATTCTGCGGCATGCTTTGATGCCCGGTATCGTCCTTGTAATCTGCGCTTATCTTCTCGGAAATCTGGTTGCGCCTCCGGCTCAGCGACTGGCAAAGAATTCAAACTGGATATCAGCGGCTCAGCTTTTACCGGCAAAGAGCTTGATTCCGGTATTTGGGTTCGCGACGTCCAGCGCAATGAAGCGGGCGAGCCGAAGAAAATCAGTTTTGTAAATGTTCAAAGACTCCGTCCGGGCGAGGCTGCCTATGACTGGGTTATCTATGTCTTTGATCGTCCCGATCATCTGACGTCGATTGTGACGGCTAAGAGCGGTACGTATTCCGAGCAGGAAGGTTGGGTTCTCTACGACGTGGTTGAAGAAACCGTGCCGACACTTCCCAAAGAATCCAGAGAACAGACCCAGGCGAGGGTAGAGCGGAAGGTTATGAAGTCGATGGTCTGGGGCAAGAGCTTAGACGGCAACATTTTCGGCCTGCTGATGATTAAGCCCGAAGACATGTCTCTGCAGGAGCTTCATTACTACATCGAATATCTGAAGGAAAACGGACAGACTTATAAGCGCTTTGATACGGCGTTCTGGTCCAAGGCCTTCTATCCGCTGGCAATCTTAGTCATGCTGCTTTCGATGCCTTTTGCATACCAGAACGCCCGAGCGGGCGGTATGGCCATTAAGATTTTCTGCGGCATTATGATCGGCATCTTCTACTACGCGCTGAACAATCTCTTCGCGTTTATGAGCGCGTTGGACAGCGTGCCGTCCATTATTTCGGCGATCCTGCCCTCGGTCATGATGACGCTCGCGCCATTATTGCCATGTGGTACGTGGAGCGAAGGTCCTAGCAACAGATACAGCAAAGCGCCGATTCGGCGCTTTTACTGTTGCAGGAGACTGAAAAATCAGTCTTTTCTTCCTTTTCTTCCTCTTTGTTCGTTCTTTGATGTCTTGAATAATGCGTTCTCTGCGAGCATATCTTCTTCTTTACGGAGGTTCTCTGCAATGACGCAAAGCGACTTTTCAAGGTTATCCAGTTCCTCCTGACTTAAACCTACGAGCGCTCTGTCCTGCATGCGCTTCATATTGGTTTTCAGGCCTCGTTCAATATCGCAGCCCTTTTTCGTTAATTTGACATATTTGCAGCGAAAATCGGCGGGGCTGTTTTACGCGTAATGAACCCCTTCGCCTCGAGACGCTTCATCAAACCAGTAATTGTGGGGTGAGACAACAGCAGCGCGGCCTGAACGCTTTGCTGGGTTACCTCATGTTTACGGTTTTGAATAGAAACATCATGACGCTTGCCTGAGATGAGGTAATCCCCAAAGCATCAAAATCTGCATTGCGGCACCGCTCCATCTGGTTATAAACGTAACGAAGGACTTTCAAAACGCCTTTCTCGTACTGATCACTCACTTTAAACTCCCACCTTTAGAGAGAAAACTGCGTTCACTCACCCTTATGAATGAACAAATTATATGAATTAAAATAAGCGTCCTCTGTGGGACGCCTATAGTGGGAGAATGAAGAAATCAGATTACGCAGATTGAGTTTTCTTCAGTTTTGCCGTTTCCATGAACTCCTTCAAGGCTTCGGCTGTGTGGGTTGAAGCCCTGAGTAAACGCTGGGGTGGGCCGGCAAAGACATTTTACCGCCTTGACTGCCCCTTCAGGACCCATATCGATAATCCAGTCGGCTTCTGCGATCACATCCAGGTTGTGCTCAATGACAATCACCGTGTTGCCGGCATCCACAAGTCGATGCAAAACTTTTATCAATTTATCGACATCAGCCATGTGGAGTCCGACGGTCGGTTCGTCAAGAACGTAAACCGTTTCCGGCAGCTTGCGGCCGCCCTTGCGGATGTCATCCTTAACTTTGGAGAGCTCGGTGACGAGCTTGATACGCTGGGCCTCACCGCCCGAGAGCGTCGGAGACGGCTGACCCAGAGTCAGGTAACCGAGGCCCACGTCCTGCATCAGTTTCAGCGGATGAAGAATAGACGGGACCGAGGCGAAGAACTCAACGGCTTCGTCGACTTCCATCTTGAGGACTTCGCCGATGCTCTTGCCTTTCCACTTCACTTCTAAGGTCTCTTCGTTAAAGCGCATCGAGTCGCAAACGTCGCAGTGAACCTTCACATCCGGAAGGAAGCTCATTTCCAAGGTTTTAATGCCTTGGCCTTCGCAAGCTTCGCAGCGGCCGCCCTTCACATTGAAGAGAAGCGGGAGGCGGTATAACCGCGAGCCTTGGCTTCTTCAGACTGAGCGAAGAGTTTGCGTATGTCGTCCCAGAAACCGATGTAAGTGGCCGGGCACGAACGCGGAGTCTTGCCGATCGGCGTTTGGTCTACTTCAAGGATGCGGTCAACGGTTTCCCAGCCTGAGATGCCTTTGCAGCCTTCCGGCGTCGGAACGGACTTACCTTTCTCGCGAACCAAGGCAGCCATGTTCTTTAAGAACACTTCGCGGGCCAAGGTCGACTTGCCGGAGCCCGAGACGCCTGTCAGGACGGTGAGACGTTTGAGCGGGAAAGAAGCGGTCACATCCTTGAGGTTGTGAGAATTGGCTCCTTGAACGGTAATCATCGGATCGGATTTCAGCGTACGGCGCTTGGCAGGTATGCTGCAGCGGATGCTTCAGGTAGTAGCCGGTCAAAGACTTCTCGGATGCTTCAATATCTTCCACCGAGCCTTGCGCAATCAGCTGACCGCCGCGAGTACCGGCGCCCGGTCCGATATCGATTACATGGTCGGCACTGCGAATCGTTTCCTCATCATGCTCTACTACCAGCAAAGAGTTGCCTTTGGAGGTGAGTTGTTCGAGCGCAGACAGCAGAATCTTGTTGTCACGCGGATGCAGACCGATGGTCGGTTCGTCTAAGACGTAGCAGACACCCTGAAGGTTTGTGCCGAGTTGAGAAGCTAAGCGGATGCGCTGAGCTTCACCGCCGGAGAGCGTCGGAGCCGAACGATCGAGATTCAAGTAGGAGAGTCCGACTTCTTTTAAGAACGACAAACGAGAGCGGATTTCCTGCAGTGCATCACGAGCGATATCGGCTTGACGGCCGGTGAGCTCAATCGTGTTGAAATAATCTGCCGCCTGATCAATCGTCATCGCAGCTACTTCCGCGATGGACTTGTCATTGAAACGGACGTTGAGCGCAACCAGATTGAGTCGCTGACCGTGACAGTCCGGGCAAATGACCAGTTCTTCGGACATGGCTTCGGCCGTCAATTCACCGGTGTTCTCGTCGACAGCAAGCGCATTTTGGAAGGGCTTGAAGCCGTTGCCCATGCAGGTCGGGCACCAGCCGTGCTTGGAGTTGTAGGAGAACAAGCGCGGGTCAAGTTCAGGGAAGCTCTTCTGGCAGTTCGGGCAGTTGGAGGTCGACGAGAAGGTGCGTTTTGCCCTTTTGTTCGATATCAAAATTCCTTTGCCGAAGTCCAGCGTGACAGCGACGAGCTGTTTGATCTCTCCTTCGTTCTCCGGCGTGACCTTCACCGTGCCGGTAGGCAGATCAATGTTGTGTTCTGTGAAACGAGACAAGGAAGGGAAGCGGAGTGTAGAGACTTTTCCCCGTCCACAATCAGGTGCTCATAGCCTTTGTTTCTTGCCCAAACCGCCAGGTCCTTGTAGAAGCCTTTACGGTTTTGACCAAGGGTGCGAGGAAGGTAATTTCCTTACCCTTATAAGTCTTCATGATCGAGGCAAAATCTGATCCTTAGACTGCTTGATGACCGGCACATTGCAGGTCGGGCAGTACTGGGTGCCGAGCTTCACATAGAGCAAACGCAGGAAATGATAAATCTCCGTCATTGTGGCGACGGTGGATTTCTGGCCTCCTCGAGAGGTGCGCTGTTCAATCGCAACCGTCGGCGGAATACCGTAAATCGCGTCAACGTCCGGCGCGCCTGCGGGCTGCACCATGGATCGAGCAAAGGCGTTGAGCGATTCCAAATATCTGCGCTGACCTTCGTTGAAGATCAAATCAAAGGCCAAGGTGGATTTACCGGAACCCGAGACGCCTGTGACGACGGTGAACTTGTTGCGCGGGATCTGGAGAGACAAGTTCTTCAAATTGTGCTCACGCGCATTGACGACCGTGATGGCATCTTTGGGGTAGGACAGGGCCTTCGGTTCTTCCTGCGGCTTGAAGTCCGTGAAGTAAGCGCTCGGATTTTTCTCTTTGAGGGCCTTGTTATAAGCAGCTAAAGCCAGTCCGGTCGGTGTGTCCTTGATGCGGAAGTCTTTCGGCGTACCAGCAAAGAGTTCGCGTCCGCCGCGCTCACCGCCTTCCGGTCCGAGCTCGATAATCCAGTCGGAGGCGTTAATCACGTCAAGGTTGTGTTCAACCAAAGAACGGAGTGGCCGGACTGAACGAGTTCCTGCAGGGACTTCATCAGCTTGAATACGTCGTCGAAGTGCAGGCCGGTCGTGGGTTCGTCAAAGATAAAGAGCGTGTGTTTGCTCTCTCCTTTGAGGGCATCAGCGAGGTGCTTGGCGAGCTTGAGACGCTGGCTTCGCCGCCGGACAAGGTCGGAATCGGCTGGCCGAGCTTGAGATAATCAAGCCGACTTTAACGAGCGGCTCAAGATTACGCATGATTTCCTTGTTCTCTTTGAAGAACTCAATCGCTTCAGCGATCGTCATGTCGAGCACTTCGGCGATGTTGGCCTCTTTGCCGTTACGAGACAGCTTGACCTCGAGGATCTCATTGCGGTAGCGGGTGCCTTTGCATTCCGGGCAGCTTAAATACACGTCGGACAAGAACTGCATTTCGATGTGTTCAAAACCGCTTCCGGAGCAGGCGGGGCAGCGGCCTGTTCCCGAGTTAAAGGAGAATGTTCCGGCTTCATATTTACGCTTCTTGGCTTCCGGAGATGCGGCAAAGAGACGGCGGATGGTTTCGAACGCACCCATGAAAAGTGCCGGTGTGCTTCGTGTCGTTTTACCGATCGGAGACTGATCGACGAAGGAAACGTCGCTGATGTTTTCGGTTCCGAGGAGCTTCTCAAATTTGCCCGGGGCTTCCGTGGACTTACCTTTGGCTTTCATCAGAGCCGGTACCAGGATGTCCTGAACCAGCGTGGACTTACCGGAACCCGAGACGCCGGCAATACACACGACTGAGTGCAGCGGAATGCGGATGTCTAAGTTTTTGAGGTTGTGCTCGGAAGCGCCCAGCAGAACCAGCGCCGGGTTGGCCGGGTTGATGCGTTTTTGGGCGGAATGCGGGAAGGTTCTTTCACCGCGGAGGTAGGAACCCGTGAGCGTACGTGCCTTTTTGAGCTCTTCGGGCGTGCCGTCAAAGACGATTCTGCCGCCGTTGGCGCCGGGTCCGGGGCCCATATCAATAATGCGGTCGGCTGCGAGCATGACTTGAGGATCGTGTTCCACAACGACTAAGGTATTGCCGGCGCGGCGCAGACGCTTCATGACGGAGTTCACGCGATCCATATCCTGAGGATGTAGACCGATAGAAGGCTCGTCGAGTACGAACAAGGTGTTGACCAGCGAAGTGCCGAGTGCGGTGGTCAGGTTAATACGCTGAACTTCTCCGCCGGAAAGTGTGCGGCTCTGACGGTCAAGATTGAGATAACCGAGGCCGACTTCCGTGAGGTAACGCAGGCGGGAGCGGATTTCGTCGAGCAGCATGCCGCAGCCTTCTTCGAGTGCCGGAGAAAGTTTGAGCTCATCGAAGAAGATTCTGAGTCGTTCGATCGGAAGCAGCATCAGATCACGGATATTTAATCCGGGCAGATCGCGAAGAATAGCGTCGGAGAAAGTAGCATTGGCAGGACGCCAGCGCTGATGAGAGCCTAACGCATGATCGGCGTTTTCTTTGGTGCCGATGCGCCAAAGAAGCGCGTCGGGTTTGAGACGAGCGCCGTGGCAGTCCGGGCAGGCCGTATAGCTGCGATAGCGGGAGAGCATGACACGGACGTGCATCTTGTAGGCTTTCGTTTCGAGCCATTCGAAGAAATGCTTAATGCCGTACCACTTCTTAGAGCGGAAGCTTGTCCATTTCGGATCGCCGAAGCAGACCCAGTCCTTTTCTTCCTGAGTCAGATCACGGTAAGGCTTGCTGACATCCAGACCTCGTTCGGCGGCATAACGCAGGAGGTCGTCCTTGCATTCGGAGTAGCTTTCCGTATTCCAGGGTTTGACGGCACCTTCTTTAATGGAGAGGCTTTCGTCGGGAATGACCAGACCATAGTCCACGCCGATGATTCTTCCGAACCCGCGGCAGGTGTCGCAGGCACCTAACGGAGAGTTGAAGCTGAAAGTCGAATCATGGGGACGCGCATAGGTAATTCCGCACTCAGGGCAAGTGAGTGCGGCGGAGAATTTCCAAACTTCCTCTTCAGATCCGGGAACGCGGACTTTGAGTTCCATCAAACCTTTGCCGAGACGAAGCGCGGTTTCGACAGCTTCAACGGCGCGGCTGCGGGGAACCGACGGTTTAAAGCGGTCGGCAATGACCTCAATATCCGAGCCGTTTGTTTTGTCCTGAGAAACGACAGTGCAGCGTGTAAAGCCCTGAGCCTCCAAACCGGCAATGGCCGTTTCGGGAGGAAGAGAGGCTGGGACGTGCACATGGAAGCACACGCTTAGGCGTGCGTCCGGAGAAACGTTTTCTAAGCGCTCGGCGATGTCTTCCCAGATGTCCTGAGGGCTTTCTTCACGCACGGGGCGGCCGCAGCAGCGGCAGTAAAGTGAAGAAGCCTGAGAAAAGAGCATCTTCAGATGATCGTTGATCTCAGTCATCGTGCCCACGGTCGAGCGAGAGTTTCTGACCGGATTGGTCTGGTCAATCGCGATAGCGGGCGGCACGCCCTCGACTTTGTCGACCTTCGGGCGGTCCATACGGTCCATGAACTGGCGAACGTAGGGGCTGAAGGTTTCGACATAGCGGCGCTGGCCTTCGGCATAAAGGGTGTCAAAAACCAAAGAGGATTTACCCGAGCCGGAGACGCCGGTGACGACGGTTAATTTGCCGTGTTCGAAAGAAACGTCGATATTTTTTAAGTTGTTTTGTTTTGCTCCGCGGACGGAGATAAATTCTTTTGCGTTGTTCTTAGTCTGCATGTTCTTCCAAGTTAACGGAGTAGGCCGCCTATAGTGGAATCCGAAGGTGATTTTTAAAGACGGCACTTTGGTAGCGTCAACTATACTCTCGTCAAGATTTCAAGAAAATCAACGAGTTGTGAGGAAATGTTTGAAATCGAAACGAAAAGAAACGCAAACGGCAGGCAAAAAAATAAACCCGCCTCGGCATTTGTCGGGCGGGTGTCGGACTCAGTGAAGAGTCTTCGATTGCATCAAGCAGAAAAGAGGATTAATTGCCTCTGCGCTTTGCAGCATTGTCTTTGACTTGACGGGCCAAAGAGTCAAAAGCAGCGCGAACGGCTGCGTGGGCATCTTCGTTCTTCGTGTTCATGATGAATTCGTGGCCGGGAGCGTTGAGAGAAACGCGAACGCTGCATTCTCTGCCCTGGTTCTGGTGGCGGCCTTCGCTTTCAACAGCGACGCGGCAACTGATCAGATCAGCATCAAATTTGTGGAGTCCTTCGACTTCTTTTGCGATTAAATTTTCAAGAGCTTCGGAACGATCGATACCGTGGAAACTAACTTGCAGTGGAAGCTTCATATAATCCTCACTTTCTTTTTAAAACTTCTACCCCCAATTGTTTCATATTTTTCGAATAATTGTTAGGGATTTTTAAATTCCCAATTTTGGAGCAGAATAGAAGAAGTTGTGTTTTCACCGAATTTCAATGGAAAATAAACGAAGTTAATCAAAATTCGGTGTTTAACTAAGAGAAAACCCCTCCTTGCTTAATTCTCTAATTCTCGCATCCGCCTCTGTTAAGGCGTTTTAGACTGCAAAAAAGGACGGATATCGGCATTTTTTAGACTGAATTCGTTCAATAAGGCACAAAAGAAATCAATCTCGGCAGATTCTTTTACAAGAGCGCGAAGAAAATTCGGACATCGGGCGGCGGGTTGTGTTAGTTTGACATTACTAATCCGGCCGTCTCTCTGTTTCGGGGCCGGAAAACCGATCAAAGTATTCAATGAGGTTCGCCCGAATGTATGGAACCACAGAATTAATAGCTTCTCTGGACTTAGGGACGACAAGCGCCCGTGCGATTATTTTTAATGCAGAGGGGCGCCCTCTGGCAGCGAGTCAAAAACCTCTGACTCAGTATTTTCCGCACGACGGCTGGGTCGAGCAGGATGCCGAGGAAATCTGGCAGAAGCAAAAGGAATGTTTGTTAGGCACCTTGGCTGATCTTAAGCTGTCCGGGTCTGGACTTCGGGCGTTAGGCATCACGAATCAAAGAGAGACCACCATCGTATGGTCCAAGAAGACCGGAAAGCCGATTTATCGCGCGATTGTCTGGCAGGACAGGCGTACTGCGGCTTTTTGCGAAAGGCTTCACGACAGCGGATTTGAGCCTTTAATTCATGACAAAACCGGCCTTTGTTTAGACCCGTATTTTTCTGCGTCCAAGGTTCGCTGGATATTAGACAATGTTGAGGGTGCAAGAGAGAAGGCTTTAGCCGGAGAGCTTTTGTTCGGCACTGTCGACAGCTGGCTTATCTGGAACCTGACAGGCGGTCTTGGGCATGTGACGGATGTCTCGAATGCTTCGCGCACGCTCTTATTTAATATTCACAACTGCCGCTGGGATGAGGAACTGCTGGATATCTTCGGCATTCCCGCGTCCATGCTGCCTCGCGTCGTTCCGAGCTCAGGTCTCATCGGCAGGACGGCGCGGGCAATCCTCGGCGCTCCTATCGATATCTGCGGCGCAGCCGGCGATCAGCAGGCAGCGACGTTCGGGCAAGCGTGCTTTAAGCCCGGCATGACGAAAAATACCTACGGTACCGGCGGCTTCCTCCTTATGAATACGGGTTCGACGCCTAAGTTATCCGACAACCGACTTCTGAGCACTATCGGGTGGACGATTCCGGGTGCTACCAGTTATGCCTTGGAAGGAAGCGTTTTTGTGGCCGGTGCAGTTGTCCAGTGGCTTAGAGAAGGCGTAGGGCTGATTGACACGAGCGCTGAAATCGAGAGTTTGGCACGGCAGGTCAAGGACAACGGAGGCGTTTATTTAATTCCGGCTTTTGTCGGGTTAGGCGCGCCTTATTGGGATCCTCATGCACGAGGATTAATGATCGGTCTGACTCGTGGAACGACTCGCGCGCATATTGCTCGGGCTGCATTAGAATCAATAACATTCCAGTGCAATGACGTACTTCGGGCAATGATGAACGATGCCGGCGCGCGGCTCACCGAGCTGCGGGTTGACGGCGGCGCTTCGGAAAATGATCTGATGATGCAGTTTCAGGCAGACATTTCCGGCGTTCCGGTCGTGCGTCCAGAAGTGGTTGAGACGACGGCTTTGGGTGCGGCTTATCTGGCTGGACTCGGCTGCGGAGTATGGAAGAGCACGGAAGAAATTGAAAAGTTATGGCGGCGCGAGCGGACATTTGAGCCGACGATGTCGCAGGATCAACGAGAATTTTTAACGACACAATGGGGCCGGGCAGTGGCGCGGTCTAAAGGATGGGAGCAGTAAGAATGGACTTCAACGCAAAGACTAATCCGGGGCGAGAAAGCCGTCTCCAGCAATTGGAAGAGGACAAAGTCTGGGATGTGCTCATCATCGGCGGCGGTGCGACCGGCGCCGGTATTGCGGTTGATGCCGCTGCTCGCGGTTTTTCCACGGTGTTGTTCGACACGCAGGACTTCTCCGAGGGCACTTCCAGCCGTTCCACCAAACTGATCCACGGCGGCGTTCGCTATATGAAGAATCCCCGCGACTGGAAGCTGGTTCGCGAGGCGATGATCGAACGCAAACTGCTGCTGGGCAATGCACCGCATATCGTTCATCCGGAACCGTTCATTCTTCCCTGCTACGAAAACTTCGAGCGCGAATACTACATGGCCGGTCTCTGCCTTTACGGCGCCATGGCTTACGGCGGCTACGAGGTCGGCAAGACCGAATTCCTTTCCGCGGCCGAGACCATCCGCCGTCTGCCCGGCGTCAAAGCCGACGGCTTAAAGGGCGGCGTCCAGTTCTGGGACGCTCAGTTCGATGATTCCCGTCTCAATATTGCCTTAATGAAAACGGCGGAAGCCCGCGGAGCACTTTTGCTGAACTATGTGCCTGTCGTCGGATTTGAAAGAGGCTGCGGCGGCGAAATTACCGTTGTGAAGGTCAAGGATAAATTCAGCGGCAAAGAATACAGCGTTAAGACCCGCATGGTCTTTAATGCGGCCGGTGTCTGGGCCGATGAAATCCGTCGCATGGTTTCTCCGGAGGTGAAGCCGTTTATTCGTGCTTCCCGAGGCTCTCATATTGTTGTCAGCACAGATCACTTTGGCGGCAAGACCGGCATGTTTATTCCGAAGACTTCCGACGGACGCGTTCTTTTCTGCATTCCCTGGCACGGCGTCCTTGAAATCGGAACGACGGACAAAGAAGAAAAGGACATTTCTTTCAATCCGGAACCTACGGAAGAAGAAATCGAATTCATGCTCGAGACGGCCCGCAAGTATCTGGCCTATCCGATCTCGCGCAAGGACGTCCTAGCTTCATTTGCCGGACTGCGTCCTTTGTTCAATCCGAATGCCGGCGGCTCGACCGCAGCTGTTTCCAGAGAACACTCGGTGATTCCAGAATTTAAGAACATGATTACGGTGACCGGCGGCAAGTGGACGGCTTACCGCAAGATGGCCGAGCACGCGATGTCCGTGGCGGTGGACCAAGGCTTAATTTACAAGCGTCCGTGCCCGACGAAATATATGTCGATCTATCGCGACAACGAGTTCAACCCTGATGAAATTGAAGCCGAGATCCTCAAGGGTACCCTGACGGATGAGCAGCTGAAGGCATACGCAGTGCATTGCCGCGATACGCAGTTTGCTATGACGCCTGAAGATGTTCTTTATCGTCGTCTGAGAATCGGCCAGATGAATAAGGCCAAGACAGAAGAACTTCTGCTGAAGATCAAAGACGTTTTTGAAGCTGAAGCTTCCGAATAAAAAGATTGGCCGAGCAAAGATTGCTCGGCCAAATTGCAAAAAACTTTATCTGCGTGTTATCAAGTTGAATTGACTTGATTTTTTACGTATAATCCTGTCCTCTCTGTTGGAGCGTTGTCCTTTCGTCATCGCTCGTCCGTTGTAAATAATGTCGTCTCGGGAATTAATCCGCCCGAGCTTAAAGATAATTTGCGGCGCATTTGTATGCGCCAAATTTATAGGTGAATAGTAATGAAAACCTTCTCGGCCAAGCCGCTTGAAGTGAAGCGTGAATGGTACGTGGTTGATGCAACCGATAAGGTTGTCGGCCGCCTTGCCGCTGAAATCGCTCTCAGACTCCGTGGCAAAGACAAGCCTGAATACACACCGCACGTCGACACGGGCGATTACATCATTGTTGTCAACGCTGACAAGCTCGTCATGACCGGTGCTAAAGCTGAAGACAAGAAGTATTTCCGTCACTCCGGCTACCCCGGCGGCGTATATGAGACCACTTTCCGTAAGATGCAGGAAAAGCATCCCGGCCGTGCTCTCGAAATCGCAGTTAAAGGCATGCTTCCGAAGGGCCCGCTTGGCTATGCCATGTTCAAGAAGCTCTTCGTTTATGCCGGCAGCGACCATAAACACTCCGCCCAGCAACCCAAACAGCTTGAGATCTAAAAAATGATTGGAAATTACAACTACGGCACTGGCCGCCGCAAGAGCTCCGTTGCTCGCGTCTTCATGAAGCGCGGCACCGGCAAGATCGAAATCAACGGCCGTTCTCTTGATGAGTACATCCACCGCGAAACCGGCCGCATGGTCGTTCGTCAGCCGCTCATCCTCACCGACAACGTCGAAACATTCGACATCAAAGTCAATGTTCGCGGCGGCGGTGAATCCGGTCAGGCCGGCGCTATCCGTCACGGTATTACCCGCGCTCTGATCGATTACGATGCAGCTCTCAAGTCTGTTCTGTCTCAGGCAGGTCTTGTTACACGTGACGCTCGTGAAGTCGAACGTAAGAAAGTCGGTCTTCGCAAGGCACGTCGTCGTAAACAGTTCTCCAAGCGTTAATTCGCTACAGAATTGCGGAAACTGCCTCCGGGCAGTTTTCAACAAAGGTCGCTTCGGCGGCCTTTCGTCGTTTATCGGCGTGTAAGTCCAAGGGCTGGGACTTGAAGAAAAAAGGCAGAACGGTTATTCCCGCCTGCCTCAATTAGGAAGTGGTAGACCTTAGTCTGAAGACTTCTGATTTTAGGAAAAGAACTAAAAACTAATGTTTATGCCTGAGAAGATCTGCTGAGCATTGAGTCCGGCTTTGTCAGCAAAAAACGGCAGAGAGCTCCCTGCACCCGGAACAACGACATAGGAAGATTTCTTTTGATTAATTACAGCCGTGTAACCGGCGTATATGGTCGTTCGTTTACTAAGCGGATAGTCGTAACGAAGTCCAAATGACCAGGCATTCTCATCTTTGTTGGTTTGATTCCTCAGGTAGGCTGCTGTAGTAAAGAGCTTTCCTCCGGCGAGCGGAGTTGAGGCGCCGAGTTGAGCAGCCCAAAGATTGGGAGTTTCAGGGGAGCCTTTGGCAAATTTCTTGAGAAAAATCAGCGAAGGCTTGGTTACCCCTAAATCATAGGAACCTCCAAATAAGACCGTTTGATAGTGGTCTTCTCCTTGAATTTTCAGGCTTAATTTGTCGTACAGGTAAACGCCTCTTAACATAACGTTATGGGAAGCGTACTCAAGAGCAATGCTGTAAGAGTTTCCCAGAGAATTGCTTTGTTTTCCCGAGTCCTTTACTTGTTCTCCTAAGGAAACAAACAATTCGGCACTTAACCCTTTGAAACTTGGGGTTTTGTAAAGAAATGAGTTGTCTCTTCGTGCCAGATCAATATTCTTGTTTAGATCACCTCCTAGAACGCTTGCAGCCCCAGGCCAACAAAAGTTTTCTATTGCTCCTCCCAGCGACATGTTGGTCGGATCGATCATGATCATGGTTAAGAAGTAGGGCGTGTACTGTCGGCCGAATGAAAGACTTCCAAAGTTTTCGTTGCTTACTCCCAACCAGGACTCTCTGTGCCAAGCGAGTCCGCCGCCCGCGCCTCCCGGGGTGGCTTCACCATTGTCAAGAAGGAAACCTGCTTCCAATTTGAAATGGGAAGACCAGCCGTTACCTAAATCCTCACTTCCTTTTATCCCCCACAAGGAAGGTTTTGCGCCGCCGCTTTGAATGCCGCTCTTTAATTGGCTGCCAGCTATGTTAACAGCGACATAACCGTCGACAACGCCATATAAAGTTATCTCTGTAGATGACGCGGGCCGAGTAAAAGCAGTAAGAGCGGCAACCAGCGGCACGAGAAGAAAGTATTTGCGCATTCTTTGCTCACTTAGCTAATTTTTTATCCTGTAGAGCTTGGAGCGCAGCATGTCTTCCGGAGTAGGAGGACCACCCGAAAGCATGGCCTGAAGTCCAGACAGGGTAAGTGTCACCGTAGAGGCCTCCTGCATCAACGCCGGCAGCGTATAAACCATCGATCGGATGATTGTTTTTATCGAGAACACGGAAACCTTTGTCGATTTTGATGCCGCCCAGAGAGGTGTAGCTGAAGGGGAAGAGTTTAATTGCGTAGTAAGTAGTACCGGAAATCGGTCTCAGGTACTGGTGAGATTTGCCTAAGAAGGTGTCCCTTCCATCTTCGGCGAGTTTATTGTACTGAGCTACCGTTTTTTCGAGGTTTGCAGCAGGAACACCCATCTTGTGGGCTAACTCTTCTAGGCTATTTGCACTTACGAAAGTAGAGTTGCCTGCTGCCAGAGCTGTTTTGATTTCTTCTTTAAGTTTGGGCAGCTTGTCGAGAACCGGCACGATCACGCCGATACCGTTATCAATTCCTTCTTTTTGGACGTAATCGATGGAGTTGTTATCCCAAATTGCCCATGCGGTGCTTCCGTGCTGCGAGGCGATTGCGTTGCCGGCGTTCGGGAAACTAAATGCATTAGCTTCGTTTGTGAAGCGTTCCCCTTCATTATTCACCCAAAGATTAAACGGCTGCCAGGACATGCAGTAAATAGCGCCCGGGAAAGAGATGCCTTTTCCTTCTACACCGGTATGCAGCATCAAAGTCATCGGTGTTTTCTCACTGCCGGCCCTCCATGCCATTTCAATTCCATCGCCTGTCTTGTTCAGAGGCACGCTGGCCTTAAAGACATCCGGATTCCAACCTAACCATTTTTGGACTTTTTCCGGACTGTTGCCAAATCCTCCGGTAGAAATAATCGTGGCTTTGCTGTGGATAATGACATCATTTCCCTTGGAATCATTTGCTTTGACGCCCACAACCTTGTTGCCATCCTTAAGCAGCTCTTTGGCGGGTGTTCCGACCAAAATTTCAACGCCTTTTTCTTTTGCAACATCAGCCAGCAACTTAATGTAAGCGGCGCCATGTTCTTGGCCTTTGTACTCTCCGACCACGTGCCAGGTCGGCGCATCATAAGGGGTCATCTGGATTGGCTCAAACTTCATTCCATGAGAAGCAAGCCAATCTAAGTTTTCTGCTGAGCCCCAAACAAATTTTTTCGTCAGAGCAGGGTCCGCTTTATAGTGAGAGTGTTCCATAAGGTAATTGAAGCACTCTTCTCGAGTCAGACCGATGCTTTTTCCACGCTGCCATTTAGATTCGACACCAAAGAGGCCTTCGGCAGCATTAGCGCCTCCGCCTAAGTACGGATTCTTTTCTACCAAGATAACCTTGGCGCCTTTTTCAGCAGCCTGAACTGCGGCAGGAAGACCGGCAGCGCCTCCGCCGACCACTACCACGTCTGCGTTTTTTGAAATTTCAGCCGCCAAAGAAGTCGAGGAAAGAGCAACAAAGACGGAAAGTGCGATGAGAGTTTTTTGCATTTTATTTCTCCTAAGGGTGATGAAGTTGTCGAACTCACGGAGAAATATTAGAACCGGACACACGGTTGGTATAGATCCCCTTCTGTTGCCTAGACAACGATTAGATATCGGTAGATAACCCAACTGTTGTCTACACAACGAATTTGGTTAAAATTTTCTTAAAGAAGGGAGGGTTTAATGAGACAAGTTTTCTATTCCAGTCCGTGGATACACGAACCTGAACCGGAAGAATTATTCAGAATTTATGCCGCCTATGGAGAAAGAATCAAAGTTAAAGCAGGAGTCGATCTCCCGTATTCAGGAGAAGATGCGCTTGTTTGCTATCTAGAAAAAGGGCTCGGAGCTTTTTCGTACCTTGATAAGTCGGGACATAAAAATTACTTTGCGATCATCGTTCCGAAACGAACCTTTGGAGACTTGGTTTCTTTGACACAAAATAGGATGTGTTTAAAAGGTGAAATTTTGCGGGACTCAACTCTCATTATTCTGAAGAGGAAGATTTGGGAAGAACAGGTTATGAAGTCAGTGGCAACATTATCTTGCTATGTCAGAAATGCAATTAGCAAAGAAGAGTCACACATGGAAGGGATGATTGCCAACTCCACCCTTGAACTGCCGGAGAGAATCCTGTCCTTCTCATACGCATTAATTAACGCGTACTATCCGCCGAAACTCGAAGACTGGAATCCTCTGCCGGTGACGCTGACATTAACGGAGATAAGCAGAGTAGTTGCTGCAAACCGAACGTCTGTGAGCTTGATTATTTCTGACTGGATTAAAGATGGGAATGCCCAGAAAAAAGGAAGGCAGCTCTTAATTTACGGGAGACTTTTCCAAAATCTTTATGACTGGAGCTGCAGTTTCGATAAAAGTAGCAGTAATCCATGAGGGGAACCGGTTTCAGAATCCAACAGATCTGCGTAAGAATGCATTTTTAGAAGTAACATTTAAGAACCTCATACCTAAGGAAATTAAATGAAAAAAGTAAAAGTCGGCATTGTGGGCGGTTCCGGGTATACCGGCATTGAATTACTTCGTCTCCTGGCACAGCATCCGCATGCGGAAATTGTCACGATCACGGGTCGAAAGGACGCCGGAACGCATGTCGCCAAAATGTTTCCATCACTTAGAGGACGCGTGGATTTGGTTTTTGAAGATCCTGCTTCCGCACCTCTGGATCAATGTGATGTCGTATTCTTTGCAACGCCGCACGGCGTAGCGATGAGCATGGCAGAAGAGCTCACTTCCAAGGGCATCAAAGTTATTGACCTTGCCGCAGATTTCCGCCTGAAAGATAAAGAAGTTTTTAAGAAGTGGTACAAGATGGGCCACAAATGCCCCGAGATTTTGGCTAAAGCCGTCTACGGTCAGCCGGAAAGTATGCGGGACGAAATGAAGAATGCAGACGTTCTCGGTATGGCAGGCTGCTACCCGACGACGATTGAGCTCGGACTTATGCCGCTGCTCAAGCTTCACAAAGAAGTCGGCGATATCGTGAATCTTGATGTTTCGATTATTGCGGACAGCAAATCCGGCATCAGCGGTGCCGGACGCAAAGCCGATATCAGTCTGAACTGCGCCGAGTTCTCCGATAATTTCAAAGCCTACGGCGTTGCCGGCCATCGCCATGAGCCGGAGATGGTTCAGCAGCTGAGCCTCTTTGCCGGTGAGACTGTTCCCCTGACGTTTATTCCTCACTTGCTGCCGAATATCCGCGGCATCTTTTCCACGATTTATGTGCGCTTGAAAGAAAGGGGCATGGGCATCGATTATCAAGCCCTCTATGAAAAAGCCTATGCAGAAGAACCGTTTGTTGACGTCCTGCCGGAAGGTTCGCAGCCAGAGACGAGAATGGTACGCGGCTCCAATATGGTCCGTATTGCGCTCTACCGAAAAGAGCCTGACCTCTTGGTGATCCTAGTGGTTGAGGACAACTTAGTAAAAGGTTCGGCCGGTCAAGCAGTGCAGGCCATGAATCTTGTCATGGGACTCCCGGAAACAGAAGGTCTGGAGCAAATCGCTTTGGTTCCGTAAGGAAGCCGTCCATAAAAACCGAAGGGCCGCGAAAAGCGGCCCTTCGAGTTTGTGCGATTAAGAATTTTTGATCAGCTTCGGATTCAGCGTGTAAGTTCCGACGGTGGAAGCAGATGCGAGGATATGACCTTTCATGGCTTCTTTGACATCTCTGCCGTTGAAATTGCCTTTGAGAGGCAGCAGCGGGAAATCCACTGCGTAGACGGTAAAGACGTAGCGATGTACGCGTTCATCGTTCCACGGGGGGCAAGGACCGTCGTATCCGTAATAATGCCCCTCGTTGTTCGGATCGTCTTTGAAGGCTTCGGTATAGTCGTTGAGCCCTTGACGCATGCCGTTGGCGCAAGCCGGTCCTCTTTTGCCGCGAGGAGAAATTCCCTTAGAGAGCGTCGCGGCATCGATGCACGGCTCTTCCGGCACGATGTCGACCAACACCCAATGAATGAAACTTGTTCTCGGGGCGTCCGCCGGAATCGTTTCTCCTTCGACATTGGCCTTGGAGAAATCCGCAGGAACATCGTTGTCTTCGCAAATAACGATTAAAGACTTTGTCCCGAGGGGCGGATTAGACCAGGCAATCTGAGGATTTCGGTTGCCTGCCGGCAAGGTATGCTCTTTTCCCATCGGGTCGGGTTTTGCAAAGGCAAAACCTTCGGGAATCGGCTTGCCGTCTTCAAAAGAATCGCTCCAAACGCGAAAAATCGTATCCATCATTTTTTTAGTCTTTCTTCTTGGGGTAGCAAAGGCGGAACGTCACAGGGCCGTCGTTTACGAGACTGATCTGCATATGAGCGCCGAAAACACCGGTCACCGGATTAAATCCGAGCGACCGAAGCTTTTCGAGGAAGCGCTCGTAAAGCGCTTCTCCGAGGGCCGGATCGGCCGCCGGAGAAAAGCTCGGGCGCGTGCCGCTGTTGGTATCGGCAGCCAGAGTGAACTGGGAAGCGACGAGGATTCCTCCGTTGACGGTTTTTAGGCTCAGGTTCATTTTGCCGTCGGCATCGCTAAAAACTCGATAGCCGACGACTTTTTCCGCGAGGGCGTCGGCATACTCGAGCTTATCGTTTTTTTCTCCGCAGACCAAAACCATTAAGCCCTGACCGATACTTCCGCGGAATTCACCGTCGGCAGTAATCGACGCTTCCGAGACACGCTGAATCAATGCAATCATGGCAGCAGGTTACTTCAGAGTGACCTTAGCCCATTTCCTCTTGCCGACCTGGAGCGTATAAGTTCCGGGCTGGACCTGAAGGGCTTTGTCCGTGACTTTTTCGCCGTTCAAATGAACGCCGCCCTGGGTGACATTGCGGCCGGCTTCACTGGTGGAAGGCGCCAAACCGGCTTCTTTGATGAGCTTGAGGATGCCCATGGCTTCGCCGCCGTTTTCAAGCGTGACTTCAGGAATGTTTTCAGGAACGGCGCCTTTGCGGAAGCGGTTGATGAATTCCTGTTCGGCAGCGTCGGCAGCTTCAGCATTGTGGAAGCGCGTGACGATTTCCTTAGCCAGCATGACCTTAGCGTCGCGCGGATTACGGCCGGCTTCGCACTCTTTCTTGAGCTGCTGAATTTCTTCGTTGCTTCTCATAGAGAGCAGGTCGAACCAGTTCCACATCAGGTCATCGGACAAGGACATGACTTTGCCGAACATTTCGTTCGGTTCTTCAGTAATGCCGATGTAGTTGTGTTTGGACTTGCTCATCTTGTTGACGCCGTCCAGACCGACGAGCAAAGGCATCGTGATGATGCACTGAGCTTCTTGGTTGTACTGACGCTGCAGTTCGCGGCCGACTAAAAGGTTGAAACGCTGGTCGGAACCGCCGAGTTCGACGTCGGCTTCAAGTGCAACGGAGTCATAGCCCTGCATCAGCGGGTAGATCAGCTCGTGCATAGCAATCGGAGCCTGGGAAGCAAAACGCTTAGCGAAGTCGTCGCGTTCGAGCAGACGGGCGAGCGTATAGCGGGAGGCGAGTTTGATGAAGCCGGCGGAGCCTAATTTATTGCACCATTCGGAGTTAAAGCGAACCTCGGTTTTGTCCTTGTCCAAAACTTTGTAGGCCTGATCGAGATAAGTCTTGGCATTGGCCTCGATCTGTTCACGAGTGAGCGGCGGACGCGTGGTGTTGCGGCCGGAGGGGTCGCCGATCGCGCTGGTGAAGTCGCCCACGAGGAAGATCACGGTATGACCGAGGTTTTGGAATTGGCGAAGTTTGTTCAAGACGACGGTATGACCCAAATGAATGTCGGGAGCCGTGGGGTCAAGACCTAATTTAATTCTCAGAGGTTTACCGGTGGCTTTCGAACGAGCCAGTTTTTGTTCGAGCTCTTCTTCAACGAGAAGCGTGTCTGTGCCGCGCTTAATCAGCGCCATCGCTTCTTTAATATCTTCCGTTACCGGAAACTTTTTTTCCTGAGCAGTATCTGTCATTTATTGAAACATCCTGAAATTTTAGGTGGAACCCCTCGAAGACTTGAGAAAATTAATGTTTTATAATCAATCGACTCAAATCCGAAGGGCAGATTTCCAAAACAGCCCTTATTCTACTTTCTCTACCCGACGTTGTCAGATATCGGGGATGTGGGAGTGTTCGTTTTTAATAGAGAGATCAGAGTGAAGCCGTTTAAAACCAAATTTACGAAGATTTTGACTGGTCTGGGCGTGACTGCGGCTTTACTGTTATCCATTCCTTCACCGGCCGTTTCTCAGGAAGCTCTCCCCGGAAAAGGCGAAGTGGTCTTAGAGAAAGCCGGCGAGATTGAACTCGGGGATTTGATCCAGCAGTGGGCCAGTGAGATGGACCACGTTTACGCCGAGACCCGCATCCAAGCAAAAGACTCGAACAAAAAGATTTTCGAAAGACTGGGCATTAACGACAAAGCGTTTGTTCGTTATGTGAACTCCATCAAAGGCAAAGAGAATCCTTTTGCTCGCCTCCAGAAAGGACGCTTAATTCAGGCTCGCCTGACGCCGACCGGAGAAGTCATTTCTCTGCGCGTCTTCCGTCCGATTGACTCCTTGTCTCGCGACGTCGCTTACTTCCAGGTCAGCAAAGAATCCGGAAAATTTAAGCACGCCAATTTAAAGAGCGAGATCGATGCCTTCCCGATTGCCTCTTCCGCAGTAATTAAGACTACGCTGGAGAGCGCAGCCGTTTCGGCAAATATTCCGGCCAATGTTTTGGCTCAGATTAAAGAGAGACTCAGCACGTCGATGGACGTGAACAAGGGTGTTGCTGCCGGCGACTCTTTCAGCGTAATTTATGAACGCCGTCAGATCGACGGAGCCGACCTCGGTTCCGGCAAGCTTTTGGCAATTGAGTATTTCTCCAAAGGCAAGACGATTGATTCCTACTGGTACGAGGGCGAAGGCGTCGAAGGTTATTTCGACTCCGAAGGCAACAACACAGACATTACGTTCCTGCGTATGCCCTGTGAAGCCCGCGTAACTTCCACATTTAACCGCGTTCGTAAGCATCCTGTGACAGGACGCCTGCGTCCGCACTGGGGCGTTGACCTCGGTGCACCGCGCGGAACACCGGTTTACGCAGCCGGCGACGGAGTGATTTCTTCCAAGAAATATCAACGCCGCGGCTACGGTTACTGGCTTGAGCTCACTCATGCCGGCGGTTATAAATCCCTGTATGCCCACTTAAGCAAGTACGCTCCCGGCATGGCCGAAGGCGTCAAAGTTAAGAAAGGACAGCTGATCGGATATGTCGGTACTTCCGGAATGGTGACCGGTCCGCATCTTCACTATGAACTGAAGAAAGACGGTCAGCAGATCAATCCGCTTATCGCCGATCTTCGAACCGGAGAAAACCTGAAGGACGATGCCCTCGAGGATTACAAGCTTGCGATTTCCCCGATGCGTCGACAAATCGCAATGCTGAGCCGACTTCAGCTAGCGCAAAATTCAGCTTCGACAGGTTCGGACTAAACGACTTGTTAGAATTTGAGGCCTCAGTTGTATGAGGCCTTTGTTTTTATGTGCACTCCAAATATTCCTATTTACGTCGGCATGATGTCCGGCACCAGTATGGACGGCGTTGACGCGGTCGCATGTGTCTTTAACGAAAAGGGCTGTCAGTTCATTGCCCGCAGTTTTGAGCCGTATTCGGACATGCTGCGCGAAAGCCTGCTTTCTTTGTGCCGCAGCGGTCCGGACGAAGTTGTTCGTATGCAGAACGGCGCCAATGAGATTGCCAAGATTTATGCAAAGGCCTTCAATAAACTGCTGACTGACAGCGGACTGAATTACAAGAACATTCGAGCAATCGGAGCGCACGGTCAGACGATTCGCCACAATCCGCAGATCGGAGCGAGTACGCAACTGATTAATGGAGCATTGCTGGCAGAGCTGACAAAAACCGACGTCATTACGGATTTCAGAAGCCGTGACTTGGCCGCAGGCGGAGAAGGGGCCCCGTTGGTTCCCGCTTTTCATAAATGGGTACTGAGCGGAGACGTGCCGCGCGGCATTTTAAATATCGGCGGCATCAGCAATCTAACGATACTCCCCGAGCGCGGCAGCGAGGATGAAGTCTTAGGTTTTGACTGCGGTCCCGGAAACGTACTGATGGATGCTTGGATCGAAAAAGTCAATCATGTTCGGTACGACCGGGACGCTATGTGGGCGCGCAGCGGCAAAGTGATTCCGCAGCTGCTGGAAAGTCTGAAACAGGAAAAATTCTTTTCTCAAGTTCCGCCGAAGAGTACCGGGCGGGAGCTCTTCAACCTGCCTTGGCTGGAAGCCCGATTAAACGGAGAAAAGCCGGAGGATGTACAGCGGACACTGGTTTCGTTTACCGCTGAAACGGTCACGGATGCGATTCGCAATTTTGCGCCGCACATTAAGGAGCTGAGAGTTTGCGGCGGAGGTGCTAAGAATCCGCTGATGATCAGCGAACTGGCGCTTCTCAACCCCGATTTGCTGGTGACAACAACCGCGGATCTCGGCGTAGATCCGCAGGATGTGGAAGGGTTAGCCTTTGCGTGGCTCGCCTATCGTTTTGACCGCCGCGAGACGGGAAATCTGCCGAGCGCCACCGGAGCCTCAGGTTCAAGAATTTTGGGCTGTTTGTACCCCGCCTAAACGAAAAGACCTCCTTGCGGAGGTCTTGATTCAGTCGTGCTCTGATGCTTAGACGGAGAAGCTGGAGCCGCAGCTGCAGGTTGTCGTCGCGTTCGGGTTCTTAATCACAAACTGCGCGCCTTCGAGGTCTTCCTTGTAGTCGATCTCGGCACCGACGAGGTACTGGTAGCTCATGGAGTCGATCAAGAGTGTGACTCCGTTTCTGACCATCACGGCGTCGTCTTCGTTAGTGGTTTCATCAAAAGTGAAACCGTACTGGAAGCCGGAGCATCCGCCGCCCTGAACGAAAACTCTGAGTTTGAGATTCGGGTTGCCCTCTTCGTCAATCAGTTCTTTAACTTTGAGGCTGGCAGCATCGGTGAAGATAATGGGGTCGGGAAGCTTGATCTGATCCTGATCCTGAACATTGTTTTCAGCCATTATTTTTCCTTGCAATAAGTAAATTTAGTGCTATGGATTATAAAGAATCCGTCAATAGCACAAGGCCGTATTAGGTCATGATTTGTGAAAACAAACGGATTCGATCTATCAGATTAGGCTGTTTGATTTTGCGAACAAGGGTCAGTTCAGCGACCTTTCAAACTTATAATCCTTGAATAAACGCCTGCGGACAAACCTCCGCAGTTTTATGGCTTACTTATGGGAAAAGCACATGTTCGACAAGAATTCGACCATCGAAATATCTGACCCGGCTGTATGGGAAATCATTCAAAAAGAGGGCAAACGTCAGGAAGATCAGATTGAACTGATTGCCAGTGAGAACTACGCCTCTCCGGCTGTTATGGCAGCACAGGGCTCGGTGCTGACCAATAAGTATGCCGAAGGCTATCCCGGCAAACGTTATTACGGCGGCTGCGAATACGTAGACGAAGCCGAAACACTTGCGAAAGAGCGTGCACTAAAACTCTTCTGCGAACCGGTCGGTGTGGAAATGGCGGTCAACGTTCAGCCGCACTCCGGTGCTCAGGCCAATATGTCCGTTTTCTTCGGTTTGCTGAATCCCGGCGACACGGTGATGGGCATGTCGCTGGCCGAAGGCGGTCACTTGTCTCACGGCATGAAACTCAACATGTCCGGCAAGTGGTTCAATGTTGTGAGCTACGGCTTAAACGACAAAGAAGAAATTGACTACGACCAGGTTGAGAAACTCGCCGTCGAAAACAAACCCAAGATCATCATCGCCGGCGCTTCCGCCTATTCTTTACATATCGACTTCAAGCGTTTCAGCGAAATTGCTAAGAAAGTCGGTGCCTACTTGATGGTGGATATGGCTCACTACGCCGGTTTGATTGCTGCCGGCGTTTATCCGAGCCCGTTCCCTTACGCCGATATCGTGACGACAACGACGCACAAGACCCTTCGCGGTCCGAGAGGCGGCATGATTTTCTGCCGTCCGGATCTGGAAAAACAGATCAATATGGCTGTGTTCCCGGGCGTTCAAGGCGGTCCTCTGATGCACGTGATCGCCGCCAAGGCCGTGGCCTTCGGTGAAGCATTAAAACCGGAATACAAGGAATATCAGCAGCAGGTTATTAAGAATGCCGCGGCAATGGCCGACGCTCTGACTAAACGCGGTCTTCGTATTGTTTCCGGCCGCACCGAAAGCCATGTGATGCTCGTGGACCTTCGTTCTAAGAACATTACCGGTAAAGAAGCTGAAACCGTTCTTCATGAAGTCGGCATTACCGTCAACAAGAACTCCATTCCGAACGATCCGCAAAAACCGTTTGTGACGAGCGGTATTCGTTTAGGCTCGCCTGCTATGACCACTCGCGGCTTCAAAGAAAACGAAGCCGTTGAAGTGGCCAATCTCATTGCTGACGTACTCGATGCGCCTAAGAATGAGCAGGTTCTTGCCAACGTGAAAGAGCGTGTTGCCAGTCTCGTTGCCCGATTCCCGGTTTATCTGGAAACTGTGTAAGGCTGATTCAGGAGCGATCCTATGCTTTGTCCCTACTGCAAAGAACCCAACACTCAAGTTATTGATTCCCGCACCTGCGAAGAAGGTTCGGCGATTCGCCGTCGGAGAAAATGTCCGACCTGCGGCGCCCGCTTTACAACCTACGAGAAAGCGGCACTGCAGATGCCGCTCATCATCAAGAAAAACGACAGCGTTCGGGAAGCCTACAACAGCGATAAACTGCGCCGCTCGATGCAGATTGCACTGCGCAAGCGGCCGGTGAAAGCCAGCGAGCTCGACTCTGCGATATCCCGCATTGAAAAGCAGCTTCAAGTGTCCGGGGAAAAGGAAGTGACCTCTAAACGCGTCGGAGACATGGTCATGCTCGAGCTGAAAAAGCTCGACAACGTGGCCTATGTCCGCTACGGTTCGGTCTACTTTAACTGCGGTACGCTGGACGACATGATCAAGCTTGTTGAAAACGCCCGAGAGGATCAGGGTAAGGAGGGAAAATGAGTTTTTCCGATTGTTCATATATGCGCCGTGCGCTGGAGCTGGCCAAGAAAGCTCGTTTTAACTGCCCGCCGAATCCGGCTGTCGGCTGCGTGATTGTTAAAGACCGCCGCATCATCGGCGAAGGCTTTACTCAAAAGACCGGCGAAGCCCATGCCGAAGTCATGGCCCTTCGTGATGCGGCTTCCCGCGGAGAAAGTGTGGCGGGCGCAACGGTTTACGTGACGCTGGAACCGTGCTCCCACTACGGAAGAACACCGCCGTGTGCCTTAGCGCTTAAAAATGCGAAGGTTGCCCGCGTGGTTGCAGCTTTGAAAGACCCTAATCCTTTGGTGGCCGGCAAGGGCCTCAAGATGCTGGAAGAGGCCGGCGTTAAAGTCGAGTGCGGTCTGGAGGCCGAAGAAGCCGAAGAGATCAACCGCGGATTCTTAAAACGTCAAAGAGAAGGTATGCCTTGGGTTCGCACCAAGATGGCCATGAGCGTGGACGGCAATACAGCGCTTGCCAACGGCAAGAGCCAGTGGATTACTTCGGAAGAAGCCCGCGCGGACGGACACTTCTGGCGCGGTATCAGCGGAGCAGTGCTGACAGGGCTCGGTACGGTGCTGGCGGATAATCCTCAGATGACGGCTCGTTTTGAAGGCGTGACGCGTCAGCCGCTGAAGGTCGTTGTGGATTCCAATCTGAGTCTCAATCCGGACCTGAAGATTTTCCAAGGCGGAAAGACCTTGTTGGTCTGCGCACACTACGACATCGTTCGTGCCGAGAACTTTGAAAGTCAGGGCGTTGAAGTGATCGAGCTGCCCGGTAAAGACGGCAAGGTCGACCTCAGGGCCCTGATGCGGGAATTAGCGAAGCGCGAAATTAATGACGTGCATGTGGAGGCCGGAGCTCGTTTGAACGGCGCTTTGGCCATGGAAGGTCTGATCGACGAATATCTGATCTATGTGGCGCCGGTATTTTTAGGAGACGGACGCCGTCTTCTGGATTTACCATCTTTTAAAGACCTTTGTGAGGGTGTCGCGTTAGAATTCACCGATATTCAAAAAGTTGGTCCGGATGTGCGTCTGATGCTTCGTCCGGTGCGCTAAATAAGGAGAGGATATTTATGTTTACAGGAATTATTCAGGCCGTCGGCCGTATTCGCGATAACGAAGAGATTGGCGACGGTCTGCGTATTCATGTTGAAGCCCCGGAACTCGGTCTGGACACCGTCAAGATCGGCGACTCCATCGCCATCAACGGCGCCTGCATGACGGTAGTCGAAGTCGACGAAAAGAAATTCAAGGTTGAAGTTTCCGCTGAGTCGCTGAGCAAAACCGCCGGCTTAGACGGCTGGGGCTACGTGAACCTGGAAAAGGCCATGCGTCTCGGCGACCGTCTGGACGGTCATATTGTGAGCGGCCATGTTGACGGTGTAGGCGAAGTCGACGCTTTCGAAAAAGTTGCCGAATCCTATCGTTTGGTGGTCCGCTGCCCGATGAAGCTTGCCAAGTTCTTAGCCTATAAAGGCTCGGTCGCCATCAACGGCGTTTCCCTGACGATCAATGAAGTGGAAGATACGCCTGCCGGCACCCGCATCAGCATCAACTTGATTCCTCATACTTTCGAACACACTTCCTTCAAGTACACCAAGAAGCGCGATCTGGTCAATGTCGAAGTGGATACGGTTGCCCGCTACATCGAAAGAATGTATTCGCTCACTGAGCATAAATAATTGAATTTTTGACGGCCTTTAAACCCATCGCGGAGCGATTCGCGGAGGATTTGAAAGGCCGTTTTGTTAGAATTCCGCCTATCAATTTAACGGAGAAGAATGTGTCCATTGAATTCATCAAACCGAATGCAGACGGCAGTGATTTGAAAATCGGTATTGTTTCCGCCCGCTTCAACGACTGGGCCTGCGATGCCATGTTTGCATCCTGCTACGAAGAGCTCAAGGCTCACGGGGTTAAAGACGAGAACATCGTGGTGACTACGGTTCCCGGCGCTTTAGAAATTCCCGGAGCACTCGTCATGCTCTACGAAGGCTATCCGGATCTGGACGCCTTAGTTGCAATCGGCTGCGTGATCAGAGGAGAAACTTATCACTTTGAACTGGTCGCCAATGAGTCTTCCCGCGGCGTAACAGACTTCGTTATGACCGAAGGCATTTCTGTCGCCAACTGCATTCTGACAGTTGAAAACGAAGAACAAGCCAAAGTCCGCGTCCAGGAAAAGGGTGCCGACGCCGCTCGCGTCGCTTTGGAAATGGGCAATCTTCGCCGCTTCTGCGGACGCCGCGTTATGGAAAATTACGGAGAAGATAATGGACAGTAATCATACGGGAGCCAAGAGCCCCGCTAAGAAGCGCGGAGGCCGGAGCGCCCGTCGCCGTTCACGTGAATTTGCGCTTCAGGGCGTTTATCAGTGGCTGATGAGTCATACCGACCCGGAAGCGATTGATGCGGCGGCTTTGGAAGCTGAAGATTTTGATAAAGCCGACCAGGCTTTTTACCGTGAACTGCTTCACGGCGTCACTGAAGAGTTTCCGTCTCTTGAGGCCAGCTACGCTCCTCACATCGACCGCGAAGTGACGTCATTGTCTCCGATCGAACGAGCCATTCTTTTGATCGGTACCTACGAACTCAAAAACACGACCACTCCTTATCGCGTCGTGATCAACGAGGCAGTGGAACTGGCTAAGAGCTTCGGCGGTTCCGACGGCTTTAAATATGTCAACGGAGTTTTGGACAAGATGGTTCCCGAACTTCGTCCCTACGAGGTTGTAAAAGGCAAAAATGCCTGAGCACCCTGCCTGTACGAAGACTCCGAATCCGCTTGACGAATTCGGAGTCATATCCCGTTTTTTTACGGATCGCTCTTTTTATCCGTCTGCGTGGCCTTCACAAGGCGCAGGGGACGACTGTGCGTTTCTTGATGTCGGACCGATGCGTTTGGCCGTGACGGCCGATATGATGGCGCTCGGATCGCATTTTTTAGAAAATGCTTCTCCTTACACGGTAGGCCGAAAAGCGCTTGCCGTTAACTTATCCGATCTCGCTGCTGCCGGCTCCGAGCCGAAAGCGTTTTTCCTTTCTATATCTCTGCCCCGCATTGACGAGAACTGGCTGGAAGGTTTTTCCAGAGGTCTTCTGGAAGAAGCTCGGCGCTTTAACTGTCCGCTTCGAGGCGGAGACACGGTTAAGTCTTTTGCCAAGCCCGGACAATCTCCCTACACCGCAATCTCTATTACCGCCATGGGCGAGCTGCCTGCCGGCAAAGGACTGACGAGGGCCGGTGCCCGAGTCGGTGAGGACATCTGGGTTTCCGGAACGCCGGGAGACGCGTTTGCGGCGCTGGGTCAGATTTTCGGATACTGGACGTTTGCCGAACCGCTCCTCGGATATTTCCGTTCCCGCATGGATCTGCCCGAGCCGCGTGTTGCGCTCGGACGCGGACTGCTGAATACGGCGACGGCCTGCTGCGATATTTCCGACGGACTTATCGGAGATCTGAAGCATATTTTGGAGCGCTCCGGCGTGTCCGCGCGGCTGTTTTGGCCGGCTTTTCCGGAGTCTGACGCGATGAAGCAGCTTCCTGAAGCCGTTCAGCAGCGCTGCGTATTGTCGGGCGGAGATGACTACGAACTGCTGTTTACCGCACCTGCCGACCGTCGGGACGAAATTCTGCGGATCGCCGAACGGGCTGACACGCGCGTGTCTCGTATCGGAGAAGTGCTCTCTGCGGGAGAGCCTCTTCAGGTTATTGATGAAAAGGGCTCGGATGTCAATTGCGCTGCCTCCTTTAATCATTTCGGAGAAGTTGGCTCATGAAGTCATATAAAACGACGCCGCCTTCGTTTCAGACGGTGCTTAAGCATCCTTGGCTGTGGATCTCAACATTTTTCGGATCCGGCTGCATTACGCCGGCGCCGGGGACCTGGGGTTCTTTTGCGGCTTGGGGCGTGTTTTGGCTTTTAGACATGTGGCTCGGACGTTCCTTCATCTGGGCTCTAGCATTGGTTTTATTTGTCCTCGGGTGCGTCTCGGTGGGCAAAAGTACGGCTTATTTAAATAAAGTCGATCACGGTTCCATCGTGGTCGATGAAGTTGTCGCGGTATGGGTGATTCTGCTTCTGACGCCTTTGGGTTTCTGGTGGCAGCTCTCCTCCGTGATCGCTTTTCGTTTTTTTGACATCGTTAAGCTTCCGCCCGCATCGGTGCTGGATAGGGGCCGTCAGAACGGCTTTACTGTCATGCTTGACGATATATTTGCGGCTGTTTACGCCATCCTGGTTATTAATTCGATGGCCTGGGTGGCAGGGTTCTACGGAGCCGCTTCACCTATGTGGATTTTGCGATGAATAAAGAAATAGAAGATAAAGTCAAAGAACTCAGCCGCCGCATTGTCGGCACAGGACAGATCGTGGTTACCGCCGAGTCTCTCACCGGCGGCATGATCAGCGCCGCTCTGACGTCTATCCCGGGCGCCAGCGAGTGGTTTGAAAGAGGTTTTGTAACTTATACCAATCAAGCCAAGCATGAAATGCTGGATGTTCCGCAGTCTATTCTTGATCGCTTCTCGGCAGTGAGCACTCAGACGGTATCGCAGATGCTTGAAGGTGCAATTCGTCACTCCAACGCAACGATGGCTGTTGCGGTCAGCGGTATCGCCGGCCCGGACGGCGCAATGCCCGGAAGACCGGTTGGAACCGTCTTTATCGGCTGGAAGCGCAAAGACGAAATGGCTGAAGTCGGCCGTTATGAATTCAAAGGCGACCGTCAGAGCGTACGCGAGCAGACTGTTGCCGTTGCTATCCAAGGTTTAGTTGAAATGCTCGACGAAAGGCAGCCATCATGAGTATCTGGCTTGATATTCTCTGTTTAATTCTGCTGATTCTCCTCAATGGTTTCTTTGCCATGAGCGAGATTTCCATCGTGACCGCTCGCCGCAGCAAGCTGCAGATGCTGGCGGATCAGGGCGCAAGCGGTGCGGAACTTGCTTTATCTCTTTCTGAGAATCCGACGAGAGCGCTTTCTACGATTCAGGTCGGCATTACTTCCATCGGTATTCTTTCCGGTATTGTCGGTGAGTCTGCATTGGTTGATCCGCTTTCTAATTTCCTCGTCGATACCATTCACATTCCGGCTGCCACGGCACGCGGTGCCTCGATGGCTGTAGTCGTTATTTTGATCACGTACTTCTCTATCGTGATCGGTGAACTGGTTCCGAAACGTATCGGTCAGATGGGCGCGGATACGATTTCCCGTATGGTTGCCAAACCGATTCACTGGCTGGCTATTTTGGCTATGCCTTTCGTGAAACTGCTTTCTTTCTCTACCGAGATGCTGATCAAAGTGCTCGGCATTAAGCAGGACAACCAGAAGATTACGGAAGAAGAAATCCACTCTGTGATTGATGAAGGCGGTGAAGCCGGCGTCATCGACGCTCAGGAACACACGATGGTCAAAAACGTTTTCCGTTTGGATGACCGTGCCGTTGCCTCTCTGATGGTTCCGCGCTCCGAGGTCCAGTATCTGGACTTAGAAGATACGCGCGAAGTCAATATGGAGAAAGTCCTCAACTCCCAGCATTCTCGTCTGCCGGTTTGCTACGGCGGCCTGGATGACATTCGCGGTGTGGTCACGACACGTCTGCTTTTAAAGCAGATGGTCAATGACGGTAAACCCAACTTTAAGGTGAACTACGAACCGGTTCTTTATGTTCCTGAATCCATTTCCGGTATGGAACTCTTAGAAACCTTTAGAAAGAGCGATGCGGCACTGGCGATGGTCGTCGACGAATACGGTGCAATCTTAGGTTTGGTAACGCCGCACGACGTGCTGGAAGCCATCGCCGGCGAATTTAAGCCGGATGCGCCTGAAGATGCTCAGATTATTCAGAAGGGCGAAAACTGCTACGAAGTCGACGGCTTGCTGCCGATTCCTGAACTCAAAGACTTGCTGGATATCGATGAGGTACCGGATGAAGACAAGGACCGCTACACGACCGTTGCCGGCATGGTGATCTTCCTTCTGGAGCGCCTGCCCCGTACCGGAGACCGAGTCAAATGGGACGGCTGGGAATTCCGAGTGATGGTCATGGACGGACGCCGCCTGGATCGTATTCTCATTACCAAGCTGCCGTCTGCGGACGATGATAAGAAAAAAGAAGGCTAAGTATTCTCGGGCCGACCATGAGCCGGCCCGATCGAAAGCACATAAAGCAAAAGACCGCTGTTTCGGCGGTCTTTTCGTATGCGGTGAGAAGGTTACTTAGGCGAAGAGTTTGTGGAATCCTTTCTCACAATCGGGTGCTTCTCATCATATTCAATACCTTTGAAGATACCGAATGAGCTTGCGGCGATCAGCGCCGCGCCGAGGTAGCGTCTGGGGCTGCCGTTTTTAAGAACTAATCTTGCAATTGCCACCGCGGCAGGAATGAACACCGTGCGAGCCAAAGGAATGGCAACTTTCGGATTAGTTAAACCTAAGGCCTGCATGGTTTTAACCGCGTCGACTCCGATGTTTTTGACAGCGGATGCGGGTTTATTGCGCATATAGGTCAGCTCGTCTTGAATCTGAGCTCTTTGTTCACCTGCCTTGACGGTCAGTTGTGCAAGCTTGCGAGCAACGTCTTCATTTGCCTGCATTGTTGTTCTCCTCTTTGGTAGGATCGACCGGGTGCTGGTTGGCGACACCTGCTTTCTTATTGCAGGATGCGCGGAAAGCGGCGACGTCGGCTGCCAAAATCTGACGAGATTCCTCAAACGCATAAGGCATGTTGGCTGCAAGGTTGCGGACTTTGCCTAAGAAGAAAAGGAACAGGAGCAGATAGGCGCCGGCGATACAGCAGGAGACGAAAACGCGGTGATCTTCCCAGAAAATAACAAGAAGTGCGACCGATATAAAAACGAGCGCAAAGAGGCCGAAAAGGGCGGCAAGGACAGTGTAAACAGCTGTCTTTGCCGCGTTGTTTTTGGCGACGGAGAGCTCGATAGAAGCAATTTGAAGACGCGTCGCCAAACCGTCAACCACCTGATTAAGGATGGTGAAGAGTCCGGGATCGGCGTTATTTCTATCTGACATATCTATCTCCGAAAGCCTCGGGAAGAATTACTTGCGAGCAACCAGGAGACCGAGCAGGAGGCCGCCGACAGCTGCGATACCGACAGCGCGCCAAGGATTGGAGCGGACGCAGTCGTTAACTTCACCGGCAATTTCTCTGCCTTCTTCAGAAGTCTTGTCATAGAAGCTCTTCATGTTTCTGCTTGCACGAGCCAGGCATTCTTTAGCTTTTGCCTGGAGCTCTTTAGCTTCTTCGCCGGTAGCGGCGGAGGCCTGCTTCAGGAATTCGTCAGCCTGTTCGAGGGCAGTGTCAACATTTTCACGAACTACGGCTTCAATTTTGTTTTCCATACTGAAATTACCTCCCTTTAAGGATATCTATATGTCTGAAAAGTCTATCATCTGCCGTAAACCCAGCAGATTACGGCGTCCATAACGGGTATGGAATTGATCGCGGAAGGACCGTTGACAATGGCCGCGACGGCATAACGTTCACCGCTTTTCGTCTGGACATACCCTGCGATCGAACGGACGTTCTGGATATAGCCCGTTTTGATGTGGGCATTGCCTTGAGCGACGTGTCTTTTTCTCATGGTCCCGTCAACGCCGGAGATGGGAAGCGAAGAGACGAATTCCGGCATTTGCGGGGAGTTCCACATGTGTTTCAGAACTGTCACGAAGGCGTCTGTGGAGACTGCGGTGGTGCGAGAAAGTCCGCTGCCGTTGTCAATTTTGAGTGAGGAGGCGGGAATCTTTAATGAGGCGGCCCATTCATAGACGGCGGCACGGGCTCCTTCTAAGTTTTTGGGTTCGTCTTTCTGAGTGTTAGCTAAAGCGAGGAAGAGCTGACGAGCGATGATGTTGTCGCTGTACTTATTCATGTTGTAGACAAGTTTTGTCAAAGGCTCGGAGTAGGAAGAAGCAAGCACTTTGTAGTCGTCAGAGTCTTCAGGGAGTTTGCCCTGAACAACTTTGCCCTTCCAGGTGCCTCCGGCTTTTTTCCACATATCGGCAAAGACGACCTGAAGATACTGGTCGGCGGAGAGGCTGGTGTAGAAGTAGTCCTTCGGACCGCATTTCAGCGGGAACTTTCCTTTGAACGCAGGTTTAAGCGGGTTGGAGAAATCAGGATTGATTTGTTTTCTCCATGCACCGCAGCCTTCTTTGCTAAGAGGAATGCTTTCAGGGAGCTTCACGCCTGCGATTCTGGGTTCGGGATAAAGGTAGGCGACGCCGGCCTCTTTATCAGGGCGGATTTTGATGAAGAAAGAGCGGGAGTTCACCATCAGAGCATCCGGTCCCAAGTTGTAGGGACGGTTGCCTTCTCCGTCAAAAGCGAAGGGATCATGCGGTGCTACATCGAAGTGAGAACGATCCGCAATGATGTTTCCCTTGATTTCTTTCACACCGCGAGCACGAAGGTTGTCGACCAAAAGCCAAAAGCGCTCAATGGTCATGGAAGGCGCACCGTGCCCGACTAAATAGAGATCTCCGCTGAGCACGCCGTTTCTATCCGGCTCTTCTGCTGAGATAAAACGCGTCGTCCAAACCTTGGCCGGTCCCAAAAGCTGCAGCGCCGCGGCTGAAGTAATGACTTTGGCGCTCGAGGCCGGTACGCGAGGCGCAGTGCTGTTGAACTTTAGCATAGTGCCTTTGTCGGAGAGCGGAATGACAGACAGCGAAAAATCGCCTTTAGGAACTTTGCAGGAGTTAAGCGCTTTTTGGATCGGCGCCGGAAGGGAGGGTGCTGATTTTTTGGAGGCTGCCTGACCGGCAGGGGAGAAAAAAATGAAAAAAGACAGGGCGACGACGCTAAATTTAACCACTTCAATCCTCACAAAACACACTCGAGCAAAAGTGCCATTTTTACGCGACATTACATGTTGTTAACAAAACGTCGCATTTGAAACACATTTGTTTACAGAGTTTGTTAGTATAAACACCTATCTGAGAACGGCCTTGAAAAAAGACTGCATAGCCTCATATAAGGAAATATTGGTAAAGCCTAGCGCTTTGATAAACACAAATAGGAGTTTTAAAGATGAAGATTCGTCCTTTGCACGACCGCGTTATTGTTAAACGCGTTGACGCCGAAACACGTACAGCCAGCGGTATTTATATCCCTGAAGCAGCCGGTGAAAAACCTGATCAGGGTGTTGTCCTCGCTGTCGGTCCAGGCAAGCGTGACGAAGCAGGCAAGCTCATCCCTATGGATGTTAAGGTAGGCGACCGCATTCTGTTCGGCAAGTATTCCGGCCAGAACGTTAAGGTCGACGGGGACGAATACCTCGTAATGCGTGAAGAAGACATTATGGGTGTCCTCGAATAAGACGGCCTAGTACAGAATTTAGAAATAGGAGATTAAGTAAATGACAGCAAAACAGGTTTTGTTCGGCAATGACGCTCGTTCCCGTATGGTCAACGGCGTTAACGTTCTTGCCGATGCCGTTAAGGTAACTCTCGGACCGAAAGGCCGCAACGTTGTTCTCGAACGCGCTTTCGGCGGTCCGACAATCACCAAAGACGGTGTTTCTGTTGCAAAAGAAGTTGAACTGAAAGACAAGTTTGAAAACATGGGCGCTCAGATGGTTAAAGAAGTTGCTTCCAAGACCAGCGACAACGCCGGTGACGGTACAACGACAGCTACCGTTTTGGCTCAGGCTATCGTTGACGAAGGCATGAAGTATGTTGCCGCCGGTATGAGCCCGATGGATCTGAAGCGCGGTATCGACAAAGCTGTTGCCGCTGCCATCGAACAGCTCCACTCCCTCAGCAAGCCGACAACTACCAGCAAGGAAGTTGCTCAGGTTGGCGCTATTTCTGCTAACTCCGATCATGAAATTGGCGACATCATTGCCGAAGCCATGGAAAAAGTCGGCAAGGAAGGCGTTATCACCGTTGAAGACGGCAAGAGCCTGCACAACGAACTCGAAGTTGTTGAAGGTATGCAGTTTGACCGCGGCTACCTCTCTCCGTACTTCATCAACAACCCTGACAAGCAGGTAGCTCTCCTTGAGAACCCCTACCTCCTCTTGGTTGAAAAAAAGATCAGCAACATTCGCGATCTTCTCCCGATCCTTGAACAGGTTGCTAAGTCCGGCCGTCCTCTGCTCATCATTGCAGAAGACATCGAAGGCGAAGCTCTGGCCACATTGGTTGTCAACAGCATCCGCGGTGTTCTGAAGACTGTTGCCGTTAAGGCTCCGGGCTTCGGCGATCGCCGTAAGGCCATGCTCGAAGATATCGCTATCCTGACGGGCGGTACCGTTATCTCCAGCGACGTCGGTCTGACCCTTGAAAAGGCCACACTTGCCGAACTCGGTTCTGCTAAGAAGGTTGAAGTCAACAAGGAAAGCACCACGATCATTGACGGCGCCGGCAAGGAAGACCAGATCGAAGCTCGTGTTAAACAGATCCGTGCTCAGATGGAAGAAACTTCCAGCGACTACGATCGTGAAAAACTTCAGGAACGCGTTGCCAAACTGGCAGGCGGTGTTGCTCTGATCAAGGTCGGTGCTGCTACTGAAGTTGAAATGAAAGAAAAGAAAGCCCGTGTTGAAGATGCTCTGCATGCCACACGTGCTGCTGTTGAAGAAGGCGTTGTTGCCGGCGGCGGCGTTGCTCTAATCCGTGCAAAACAGGCCATCAAGGAAATCAAGGGCGACAACCCCGAACAGGACGCCGGTATCAAGATCGTTCTCCGCGCTATGGAAGAACCGATGCGTCAGATCGTCCGCAACGCCGGTGACGAACCCAGCGTGGTTGTTGACCGTGTCGCAAACGGTAAGGGCAACTTCGGCTTCAACGCTCAGACCGGTGAATACGGCGACATGATCGAGATGGGTGTTCTGGATCCGACTAAGGTTACCCGCACCGCTCTGCAGAATGCAGCCTCCGTTGCCAGCTTGATCCTGACAACAGAATGCATGATTGCCGACATGCCTGAAGACAAACCTGCAATGCCCCCGATGGGCATGGGCGGCGGAATGGGCGGAATGCCCGGCATGATGTAATCATCCGCTGAGTTAAGTTAATTAAACACCCGGAGGTCTCGCACCGACGGGTGTTTTTTCGTATGCGCGAGAAGCGAAAGTCATTGTTTCGAGGAAGCAGATTGAGGCGTACGGGGCTGCTTTTTAGCGGTTAACCGCATTCTCTGATGAAAGATATTTGGCATACAATCGAAAGGAAGACGAATAAGAAGGACAGGAAGTGTAGATATGCGATGGAAGTTCATACTCGGTCTTCTGACCACATGCGCCGTTTTAATGTCCATGAGCTATACGATGCTCATTCCCTTCCTGCCCATGTATCTCATTCAGGATTTGGGTGTCGTGAAAGCCGACGTGGATATGTGGTCGGGTGCGATTTTCGCTATCACATTCCTTGTCAGCGGCATCATGGCACCGATCTGGGGCGCGCTTGCTGATAAAAAGAGCCGCAAGCTTATGGCGCTGCGCGCCGGATTTTGCTTGGCGATCACTTACTTCTTAGGCGGCTTGGTCACGAATCCTTGGGAGCTGCTCGGCGTTCGATTTATTCAAGGCTTATCCGCGGGTCTGTGGCCTGCGCTGCTTGCGATCATCTCTGTAGAATCTCCGAAACTCAAACTCGGTTTCTGCTTGGGCGTTATGCAGGGCGGTATGACAGCGGGCGGCGTGCTCGGGCCGTTGTTCGGTGGCCTGCTGGCGGATCAATTCGGTATGCGTATGGCGTTCTTTATCGCGGCCGCCGCTTTGTTCCTGATCACGTTAGCTTTGCTCTTTTTTGTTAAAGAGGAACCGAGGAAGCCCGATCCGAATGCCAAACCCGTCAAGATTTGGGACTTCTCTTTATGCAAGATTCCGGCAGTTAAGCGCATGCTGATTTGCGCCGGCGTGGTGCAGCTGACCATTTTAATGCAGCAGCCGATCATGCCGCTTTACGTGGCCGAGCTGCAGGGTTCGATGGAGCGAATCGTCTTGATTTCCGGCATTGTGTTTTCAGTGACGGGTATTTCGGGCGTCTTAGCCTCTCCGGGCTGGGGCATTTTAGGTCAGAACTGGGGCTATCGACCCGTACTTTATTTGTCTTTGCTCGGCGCCGGACTGTTCGGGATTGTGCAGGTGTTTCCGAACTCGCTTGAGTGGTTTACGATTTGGCGCTTTGTCGGCGGCTTAGCCTTTGCCGGCATTTTCCCGGCCATTAACGCGGTGCTGACAGTTTCCACGAATGCCAACGACAAAGGACGTGTCTTTGGACTGTCTTATCTAGCCCAGCAGTTGGGTGCCGTGATGGGACCGATTGTCGGCGGCGCAATGACTGCGTACTTCTCTTATAAGTTCATCATCGGAATGTCCGGCTTTATCTGCTTACCGCTCGTACTCTATCTGTTTCTCAAGAGACCTGCTAAGACGGAAGGTACCGGAACTCCGCTGGTGTAGGAACACTTCTAAGTTCGTGTGAGTTATTGAAAAACGTCCGCCTGCTAAACAAGCGACGGACGTTTTCATTATTTTCAGCAGCCGGATTGCTAAAATCCGTGCTCAAACACAATTCGAACGTTTGGAGGAAAGCTATGAAATTCACCGATATGCTTCAGCACTGCTGGGATGTCAATCAGTCATTACTTTGCGTCGGCTTAGACCCCGATCCCAAACGTTTCCCGAAGCAGTTTGAAAGCAACAAGCATGCCATCCTGGACTTCTGCTGGGACATCGTTAAATCGACCGGAGATTTGGTCTGTGCCTTTAAACCGCAGATTGCTTACTTTGCTTCTTCCGGCGCGGAAGATCAGCTCAAAGAACTGATTGCCCGCATTCACGGCGAATATCCGGAAGTTCCCGTGATTCTTGATGCTAAGCGCGGCGACATCGGCTCCACTGCCAAGCATTATGCTAAGGAGGCCTTCGAACGTTTCGGAGCTGACTGCGTCACGCTTTCTCCTTACATGGGCTTTGATTCCGTCGAGCCTTACCTTGAGTATCCGGACAAAGGTGCCTTCATCCTTTGCCGCACCAGCAACAAAGGCGGCGACGACTTCCAGATGCTCGACTGCGGAGGCCAGCCGCTTTATCACGCAGTTGCGAAAAAAGTAGAGCAGTGGAATACCACCGGTCAGCTCGGCCTTGTGATCGGAGGCACTTATCCGAAAGAACTCGCGAGTGTTCGTGCCTTAACGCCGGAATTAAACTTCCTCGTTCCCGGCATCGGAGCTCAGGGCGGAGACATCAATGCCTGTGTGCAGAGCGGTATGAACGCGCAGAAGACCGGCATGGTGATCAATTCCAGCCGAGCTATTCTTTATGCATCCTCCGGCGAAGACTTCAAAGAAAAAGCCAGAGCGGTCGCGATGCAGACTCGCGATGCGATCAATGCAGCCCGAGGACTCTAAATTTCGTTGACGATGGTGCGTTGCGGGATGTCCCAGAAAGGCGCCACCATGTCTTCTTTGCTTTTGAAAAATTGAACCAGGCGCGTTTGGAACCACTGCAGAAATACGCGGTGGCGGCGGATGCGCCAATTTGTTTTTGAAGTGCACACAAAGCACTCCACCGGCGGATGGACCCAGCCGGGAAGAATCGGGACCAGAATGCCCGAGGCAATTTCCTGTGCGCAGTGAAAAAGCGGCAAATCCACCGAGATGCCCAGCCCGTCAATGACAGACTTTTTAATCGCTAGAATGTTGGAAACTCTGAGTACTTGTTTCCATTTCACTTCTTCGCGTTTATCACCGTTTTCTAAGTAACGCGTGGCGGAACGCACTGAACCGTCATAAACCAAAACTGTGTGTGCGGCTAAATCCTTGGGATGCAGAGGCATTCCATGCTCTTCGATGTAGCGGCGCGAAGCTACGGGCACATAGACGTTGCGTCCTCTTGAGTAAGACACAATCCGCGGATCCTTGGATTTAAAGCTAGCTACTGAGATGTCGGCCTTGTACTGAAGGATGTCCTGGACGTTTCCGCCGCCGACAATGTCAAAGACGATCTCAGGGTACTGAGAGTTGAATTCCATTAGCATCGGGATGTAGACCGCAACGGAGCCGGGCGCCAAAGAGAGGCGAATTTTTCCTGCCATGCCGGCCGAGCTCTGTGTCAGCTCTTTGACCATCTCCTCGTGCTGCAAAAGAATATTCGAAGCATGCTCATAGGCGATCTGGCCGGACTCCGTGAGCTGCAGGGGTCTTGTCACACGGAGTATGAGCGTCTGCCCCAAAGCATTTTCTAAGGAGGTCAGCGCGCGAGAGACGGTTGAGACTTCTACATCAAACTCTCCGGCGGTATCAGAGAAGTTTCGGGTATTGCACAAGCTGCAAAAAAGGCGCCAGGCACTGAGGTCGTCTAGTTTTGACATGATGCGAAAAAAGGGAATCGAGGATCTGTACATACTTTCTAACAAAAGCGACAAATACGCAAGTACTTTGCGTAAAACGCAAAGTAGCGTTTCCGATTTCGCCTGTCAGTTTTGAGGCCGGCTCATCAAAATAATAAAAAACAACCTCAAAACATAGGAGAAAAACAGATGACAGTCAGAGACGAGTTCTTCTGGTTGGGCGAAATCAATAAAGCCACGCTCGTGATCAACTCTCGTCAAGGTCTTTTGCCGATGCCGATCGCCGAAGAAGCGGCCAAGGCACTTCGTGAAGTTTTAGCCGACGGAGACGCTGATCCGACCAAGAGAGCTAAGACCTACATCACGTTTGAACCGTTAATGCTCAAAAAAGCAGATCCCGTGATCACGCTGATGCACGCCGGCCGTTCCAGCCAGGATATGCACGCAACTTATCGTTCTGCCATTCTTCGCGACCATGTTCTCGAAGTCGGTGACGCATTGAATGCCGTGCTGGAAACCATGACCGACCTGGCGGACAAAAACCGTGAAACGGTTGTCCCCAACTACACCAACGGTGTTGCTGCTCAGCCCAACAGCTTGGCGCATTACCTTCTTGCATTCTTAGCCGGCTTCAGCCGCGATGCGCAGAAGCTTCGTCAGTTCTACGTCCGTCTTGACCGCTGCCCGATGGGAAGCACCGTCCTGAACGGTACCTGCTGGCCGCTGGACCGCGAAGCCATGTGCAAACGTTTAGGCTTTGAAGCTGTCGCAGAAAACGCTTACGACGCCACACAGATCGGTCAGAGCGATCTGCCCGTCGAGTTCGCTTCAATTCTCACCGGCATTTGTCTGCATATCAATGTGTTCTTGGAAGACCTGATGGTTCAGTACGCTCAGGCTCGTCCCTGGATTCTTCTGCAGGAAGGCGGCGACAACACCTACGTTTCTTCCGCAATGCCGCAGAAACGCAATCCCGGCTTAGTGAATAACTGCAGAACGGAATCTTCTTCCGTGATCGGCGAAGCTCAGGCCGAGTTCTTCCGCGCTCACAATCTCCAGAGCGGCATGATTGACCCGAAGAATCAGACACTCAATGGTGCTTTGGCTCTTCATGCGGTTAAAGTTCTTACCATGTTTAACCGAGTTCTCAAAGCACTCGTGATCAACAAAGATCGTGCATTAGAAGAACTTAACAGCGACTGGACGGCCAGCCAGGAAGTTGCCGACCGTCTGATGAAGGAATACGGCGTCCCGTTCCGTATCGGCCACCACGCAGCCAGCCACATTGTTTCCTATGCTCGCGCCAACAACATTCTTCCGCTCGACTTCCCGTACGCCAAGATGCAGGAAATTTACAAGGAAGTCATCGAAAAAGAATTCCCGGAAGGCGATCCGAAATTCCCGATGAGTGAAGAAGAATTCCGAGAAGCCTTAAATCCGGTTTCCATCGTTCACAACCGTAAGACTTTAGGCGGACCTCAGCCCGCCGAGCTCGAACGCATGCTCAAAGAGCAGACCGCCGAAAACCATCTCAACGAACAATGGGTGGCCGACAAGAAAGCCTTTATCCAATCTTCCCTCGATAAATTAAATAAAGAATTTGAAACCTTAGGAGAATAATCATGACAGTACTTCTGCCTTGGTTTGCCCTGGTCGTCACTATCCTGGCGGGCTGGGCGATCATTAAAAGATTGTCTACTTCGATGGTCCTGCTGTTTGCCGGCTTGGCCATGATCAGCTTTGCCGTGATCTGCGGTGTTCACGGCTTCCTGCCGAAAGGCGTTAAACCTTCCGGCTTCGTATGGTTTGATATTTTTGAACTGCTTCGCTCTATCGCAACTAAACAGACTTCCGGCATCGGTCTTCTGATTATGGTCGCCGGCGGTTACGCTGCCTATATGGACAGAATCGGCGCTGCACACGCTCTTGTTCGTGTCTGCGTTAAACCTCTGGACGCTTTGTCCTCTCCGTATCTCGTTCTGGTAATGGGTTACCTCATCGGTCAGGCTCTGGTTACTGTGATCCCGAGTGCCGCAGGTTTGGCTATGCTGCTGTTGGTTGCTCTCTTCCCGATTCTTCGCGCTGTCGGATGTTCCGCCGCTGCTTCTGCCGCTGTTATTGGTACATCTGCCGGTATGACGTTAGGGCCGGCCTCCGGTACTGCTAACCTTGCCGCTCAGACAGCCGGCTTAGAACCGATTATCTACTTCGTTCAGTGCCAGCTGCCGGTTGCCATTCCGACATTGATCGTTGTCGCAATCTGCCACTACTTCGTTCAGAAGTACTATGACAAGAAGAACGACGACGTTTATTCGGACGCCATTCTGACTAAGAAAGACGACCTTCGCAATGTTCCTGGCTGGTACGCCATTCTCCCGGTCCTGCCGATCGCTTTAATGATCGTCTTCAGTAAGCTCGTCTACTCTGCCGTCAAGCTCAACACCATTAGCGCTCTGCTTCTCGTTTGGGTCTTCACAATCATCGTTGAACTCATCAGACGTCGTGACTTTAAGCCGGTTCTTGCCGACGGTGCTTTCATCTTCAAAGCCATGGGCGGTATGTTCTCCTCCATCGTTGCTCTGATTATCTGCGCTGAATTCTTTGCCACCGGCCTGAAAGTTACAGGTTTGATCTCCGCACTGATTACACACGCTCAGGGCATGGGCTTAGGCCTCAACGGTATGACCGCTGTTCTTACAGGTGTTGTCGGTATCGTTACCTTCCTGACCGGCTCCGGTGTCGGTGCCTTCTCCAGCTTCGCAGCTCTGGCTCCTGAAGTTGCCAACGGTCTCGGTGGTACTGCAGCCGCCTTCGTTACTCCGATGCAGTTTGCTTCCGGCATGCTCCGCGCTATGTCTCCTGTCGCCGGTGTCATCATCGCGGTTGCCGGTGCAGCCGGTGTCTCTCCGATGGCTATCGTCCGCCGTACTTGGATTCCGATGATCGCCGGTATGATCACCGTCCTCATCGCCAACGTTGTCTTCTTAGGCTAACTCTCATGAACATACGGGCCCCTTGCGGGCCCGTCGGAGAATCAAATGAAAAAAATCCTCATCCCCGCTTTAACAGCAGCGCTGTTGTGTTCTTCTGCCTTTGCTTTGGAAACTTCGGTTGCTCCGAAAGTGACCGATATCAAAAATCATTCACCGAAAACCGGCCTGATCGTCGGCAACTCTTACAGCTTCTATAACTGCGGTGTTCACAGCTATTTGAGAGGCTTGACACGAGAAAACAAACAGGATTGGAAAGCCCGCATCATTACGATCAGCTCCGGCCGTCTCTCCTATCATGATGTCGAACAGTACATGGGTCCGCATGAAATGGATCCTTATGCCAAGAAAGATGAGAAGGGCAATCTGATCAATCCGATGTTTGATGTTGTCATTCTGCAGGGTATGTCGACGGAACCGATTGCAGAAAAGAGCATTCCGACATTCAAGAAGTTTTTGAATCAGCACGTTGCCACCATCAAGGCAAAGGGTGCCGAACCGATTGTTGTTGATACTTGGGCTCGTCAAAACAAGCCTGAAGATACGAAGAAACTGGCAGACGCCATTATTACGGCTGCCAATGAAAATGATGCGATTGTTTTGCCGGTCGGCTTGGCCTTTGCAGAAAGCCTGAAGCAGCGCCCGGATCTTCTGATGCATCAGAAGGATAAAAGCCATCCGACAGCAGCAGGCTCTTATCTGTACGGAGCAATGCTTTACGGGCTTCTTTTCCAGAAGAGTCCCGAAGGCATGACTTACTTAGGCGAATGCGAAAAACCGCTGAAGCCTGAAGATGCCAAGTTCCTTCAGAAATTGGCTTGGGACGTCCTTACAGATTTCTACGGCTGGAAAAAATAAGTAAGAAACAGAATTCTTTACCTCTTGCGGCCTTCGCGAACTAACTTAGCGAAGGCCGTTTTTTAATGCTTCCTGCGGAAGATCGACATTTTCCGGCAGGGGCTGTTTAAACGATAAAGCAAGATGAAGGAGGCTTACGCCGATCGAGGGCCAGACGAGGTCGAGCCACTTAGGTGCACCGCTGTGAAACACTGCTTCATAGTCTTTAAGCGCACTCTTTAAGCCGTGCTTGCTGTTATCGGAGGTGTAGCCGTTTTGCTGCAGGAGTTTTTCCAGAAGAGTGCTGTAATCCAAGCCTGAAGACGAGCGGTTGGCCAGCGGATCCATTTCCATATCTGACATATTTTCTTTTCCCAAAAATAAAGCCTCCGCGGCGAACGGAGGCTTATCACTATAGGCTTTCAGGAAGCCCGATATGAATTACTGCTGTGCAGACTGGGGAGCTGGAGCCTGAGCAGGTGCCTGGGCAGGTGCCTGGGCAGGAGCTTGGGCCTGTGCAGGAGCTGTAGCAGGAGCCTGGCCGGTAGCGCCGACTTCAGGAGCGTAAATCATCATCGGGGCATTCCCCATCATTTGACCGTTGCCCATCATCATGCCGTTAGGAATGATTTCGATCGGCTGAGCCTGAACTGCTCCCGGAGGAAGCTGGTTGTTGGCCTGAGGTGCGGGCTGAGGAGCGGCAGGAGCTGCCTGGGGAGCCGACTGAGGAGCAGGAACAGCCTGCGGTGTCGGGCCTAAGTCATCATCGGGAGCCTGCTGTTGGCCATTGCCCTGGAGCTGCATGAAAACGCCGAGCTGGCCGGCGATGTAGCCTAAAGCAACGAGAGACTGGTCACGAGTAATAGTCTTGCCGGTCTGAGCGGCACGAGCCTGAACGAATTCAGAAGCTCTGTCGAGTTCGGTCTGTGTGACGGGGAAGTCACCGAACTGCATATGGCCCATGGTTGCTAACTTGCCGATGACTTCACCGGCAGGATTGGTCGGAGTCTGTTGTTCGGGCTGAGGTGCAGCTTGCTGAGCGAATGTGGTTACAGAAAAGCTCAGTGCGACCGCACTGAGAGCAAGGGTTAATTTTCTAAGAATCATGTTATTTCTCCAATTCAAAAGTTAGAGAAACTATACTCCGTAAAAACCCTTAGTATTGACCTTAACTCTTTGATTCTTACTCAATATGGTGAGGATTCATGCCTACTTTGGCGCGCCTTTCGGAAGCGCTTTGAGTGCGTCGACCACGATGTCCTGTGTGAGCAGCTCGGGGAGGATTTTTGCAGTGCCGTCCGGGGCGTAAAGGAGATAAAGCGGGACGCCGGTTCTGCCGAAGGATTCCAAAGTTTTAGAAATTTCGGCGTTTCGATTCGTCCAGTCGGCGATGAGGAACTTGACGTTGTGCTCCTTAAAGGCCCTCTGCACGTTTTCTCGATCAAGTACGGCCAGCTTGTTGGTCTGGCAGGTGACGCACCAAGAGGCGGTGAAGTCGACAAAGACTGGGCGTCCCTCATCGAGCGCAGCTTGTAAAGCCGCAGGAGACCAGGCATCGGCCGCGCTCACTTCAGCAGGGGCGCGCTCAAGTAGCGGAGAAGCGGCGACTGCATATGCACCGGCGCCGAGGATAAAGGCAAAAGCCATGAGGCCTTTTGATGTTGCTTTACCGAACTGCAGGCGCCCGTACAAAACTAAAGCTATAGCTAAAAGTGCGGCGGCTAAGAGATAGACTCCGAGTGCTGAGATCGACACCTGCTGCCAAAGAACCCAGAAGAGCCAAAGCACAGTGAGCGCCATCGGAACGGCCATAACCGTTCTGAATATGCTCATCCAGCGTCCCGGGCGGGGCAGCCAGGCAGTAAGGCACGGGAACAGCGCCAGCAGGAGCCAGGGAAGGCTCATGCCCAGCCCAAGGCAGAGGAAGACAACAAAAGACTCCAGTGCAGAGGAAGAGAGCGCGTAGCCTAAGGCAGCTCCCATGAACGGGGCCGTGCACGGGGAGGCAACGACGACGGCCAAGATGCCGGTTGCAAAACTGCCGCCCAGGGAGGCACCGGAAGTCTGACCTGTAGAAGAAATTCTTACGCCGGAAAATTCAAAGGCGCCGGCCAAGTTCAAGGTGATCGTGACAAAAAGAAGCGCCAGCAAGGCTACGAACCAAGGCGACTGCAGCTGGAAGCCCCAGCCGACGGAAGCTCCGGCCGCTTTTACGGCGATCAAGGCGCCGGCTAACAACGTCATGGAAATGAGGACGCCGACGGTAAAGGAAAGACCATGCAGTGCGAGTTTTCCGTCTCCGCGGTGCTCAACAAGGCTGAGCATTTTCAGAGACAAAACGGGAAAGACGCAGGGCATTAAATTCAGGATCAAACCGCCGAGGAAAGACATACCGGCGGCGAGCCAGACGGTTAAGTTGACGTCCGTGTTATCGGAGGATGCCGACGGTGGTGTCACGGTTCCATTTACTAAAACATGAGAAAAACTGCCGGACCAGCCGCCTTGAGCGGGTCCGCCGTCAGCGGAAAAGACGCCGGATAACGTGTCACCTGCTTTCAGTTCTTCCGTGCCCTGAAGTCGGACGGTGACTTCGTCCCCGTTTTTAGAAACCGACTGAGGCGCTTTGTAATCAACAGCTCCTTCCCCTTCGGTGAATACATAAAAATGATTGAAAGGTTCAGAGGTTTTGAAAGTGACGGAAAGGGCGCGATTGGACGGATCAATCTGAGCGGAAACCGTTTTTAAGGGAGTAGGCGTTAAACCGTCATTGGTTTGGAAGAGCCCGGCGTTCGGAGAAGCGGCCGGCTCGGCGTTCGAGACTTTAACGGGAACGTCAAACGAAGCACTTCCCGGAATGCATTGTTCCGCGCACATCAGCCAGGAGATGTTCGCTTTAGCGACGTACCCCCCTTCCTTGGCAGATGCCGGAACGGAAATTGAGACAGGAAGAAGAATCGAGTCTTCGTATCCGAAATTGGTGAGATCGCCGACGACATAAAGTTTCGGCGTAGGCCATTGAATGGATCCCGCCTTCCAGCCTTCGGGCAGAGACCAGTCGATGGTGGTCGGAAGTCCGGTGTCACCGGGCGTTTTCCAATATGTGTGCCAGCCCGGCTCTTGGGTCAGCAGCACGCCTAAACGGATGGAGCTTCCCGGTTGGACCGAAGTCGTTTGAGAGATAAGCTCGGCTTTGACCGCTTCGGTTTTCTTCCAGGGAAGAGCCTGTGCGTTTAAAGCAAAGACGGCAAAGAAAAGCAAAAGGAAGCGCAAAAGCCAAGCAAATCTCATAACAACAAAGTGTCTAAACAAACAAATTAACCATGTACGCGTTTGACTTTGGCAAAGGCCTCGTCAGCAGCTTCGAGCGTACGAGCGATGACGGAATCGTCGTGAGTAATAGAGACGAAACCGGCTTCGTAGATGCTCGGTGCCAAATAAACACCGTTATCCAGCATGGCATGGAAGAAAGTCTTGAAGCGATCGGCGTCGCATTCCATGACTTCCTTGAAAGAAGTCGGGCACTTGCCGCGGAAGTAGATACCGAACATGCCGCCGATGCTTTGAGCTGAGAAGGCGACACCGTGTTTCTTAGCCATTGCGCCTAAGCCCTTGACGAGTTTAGCGGTCTGTTCGGAAAGGCGCTTGTAGAAACCAGGCTGCTGAATTTCATGAAGCGTAGCCAGGCCGCAGGTAACGGCGACCGGGTTGCCGGAGAGGGTACCTGCCTGATAGACGGGGCCCAAAGGAGCAACGCTGTTCATGATGTCGCGTTTGCCGCCGAAAGCTGCAACCGGCATGCCGCCGCCGATCACTTTACCGAACATCGTAATGTCCGGATCGATGTGATACAGAGACTGGGCGCCGCCGAGAGCAACACGGAATCCGGTCATGACTTCGTCGACGATGAGGACGGTACCGTGTTTAGCGGTTTCTTCTCTCATAGTTTCGAGGAATTCCTGAGTGGCGGGAACCATGTTCATATTCCCGGCAACTGCTTCAACGATCACGCAGGCGATTTCGTCGCCTTCTTTGTCAAAGAGTTCTTTGAGCTGTTTGGGATTGTTGTATTCCAAAACGATTGTGTCGTTGGTGACAGCAGTGGGAACACCGGCAGAGCTCGGGGTACCGAACGTCAGCAAGCCGGAGCCGCCTTTAACCAACAGGGAGTCGCTGTGGCCGTGATAGCAGCCTTCGAACTTCACAATCTTATTGCGGCCGGTATAGCCGCGGGCCAAACGGATAGCGCTCATGCCGGCTTCGGTGCCGGAGGAGACGAGACGGACTTCTTCAACGGAAGGAATGAGACGCTTAATTTCTTCGGCAATGTCAATTTCACCGACGGTCGGAGCACCGAAACTCAAGCCGTTGTCGACAGCTTCTTTAACAGCCTCAATGACGTGGGGATTGTTGTGACCGAGAATCATAGGACCCCAAGACCCGATGTAGTCGATGTACTGCTTGCCTTCGACGTCGTACATATGCGGCCCTAATGCTTTTTTTATAAAGCGGGGAGCGCCGCCGACAGAACGGAAGGCACGAACCGGGGAGTTAACGCCGCCGGGAATGGACTTCTGGGCTCTGTCAAAAAGTACTTCATTCTGATCCATGAAAAGAACTCCTAGAAATGAATTAAATAGTAATTTCAAGCGGGATAGGTTAATCCGCTCATGCTAAAGGAAAAACCTAAAGGATAGATTAATTCAGCTGCGACACGCAGAACTGTACTTCAGTCGAATGGGCAGGGAAGCGGAAAATCTATACAGAAGGTTACTCGCAGAGCTTGAGGCCGAAAGATAAGTTTTCGAATATCAAGAAATGTAAATTCGAGAACACTTCGGAGGATATATCAGCGAATTTCGAGAAGTCGTGCTGGGAAATACAAAAGAAAAGCGGAGGGTCTACGAGGGGATCTCCGCAGCAAAGGCTGGCCTCAGTCCTTTTTAAAAGGCTGATGCAGCAGAACACAGATTTTTTTCGCCGAAAGTAAGGAGTACTTGAAACCGCAGACTTTTGTTGCAACGCCTGCATCCTCAGCGAAACTTCAAGATGCAGCGATTTCTTGGTTTCCTAGACGATGATTAGTTTTCCGCAGTGGAAATTTTCTTGACGAAGGATGTCAAGAGCTGGCCGAAATCCTGAGATTCCGCATTGCCGGCAGATGTGACGAGCAGCGCACCGTAAAGCGTTGCTAAAACCCAAGCTGTTAGGACAGAAATCCAAGCAATTTTTCCGAAGTTCATAGGTTCTCCTTATAAGTGAACCTAACCTTATACAGGCTTTTTACTCACCTATACGGGAAACCGAGTACAAATCGGGTAACTAAGTGCCTATTGTGCGTCTATACAACCCGGTGGGCGAACGTTGGTCCCTTATGAAGATGGCGGCTATCGCACCTCTAAATTAAAACTGCCGCGCTCCAAAGGATTGCGGCAGTTTGTATAACGGCTTGATTATTAGAAGGCCAGACCGAGCGCTAGTTTGAAAGTCACAGGAGACGGGCGCATCGAGAAGCTGTCGTCCGTCGGACTGTGCGCTTTGTAACGCGGGAAGCCTAAGTCCATACCGCCGGTTACGTGAAGGTTGCGCGTGATCGCAACAGTGCCGCCGGCCTGAATAACCGGAGTGAAGATGTCTTTCTTCGCACCCCAGCCTTCCTTGAAGTCCTGCTGGTCGCTTCTGAAGTAGCCTGCACCGACACCGGCATAAAGTTTGACGCGCTCGGCCGCTCTGAAGTGATACTGAACAGCAAGACTGTAGCTCGTGAGCTTGTAGCTTCCGACTTTGCTGCCGTTAGCATGAATGCCGTGTGTACCGGACCGGTTAACGGAGAAATCTAAGGCCCATTCCGGAGTGACAAAGTAACGCAGACCGGCTGAGTAAGCCCCGTCGGAAGAAATAGAAGACGGTTTGGGCGTGCCCTTCAGCGTTGTCTTCTGCCAGCCGCCGCCGGCGTAGATCAGTACCTTATTAGAGAAGAGCGACTTCGGCGTGTCCGGCATATGACGAGTCTTGCGATCGTCAAACGTCATGTTGGCGAAGAAGAAAAAGATGTCGGAGAACGGAACATAGGTTCCGTAGATGCTGAAGTTGTCCGTGCCGACACCGACCAAAGGCAGCGGCGCCGGGAAAGGAATCCATTTGTAGTCGCCGCGGGCGGTCAGACCGATGGTGTAGCCGGCTTCCGCATAGAAAGGTGTGCTGCCGAGTCTCCAGCGGGACAACCAGCCGTAGCCCATGAACGGTTCAAAGTTGTTGTGGGAATCGGAGAAGGCCATAGCGTACATGATTCTGCGGTTTCCGCGGCTGTCGATAAAGTTGCGCGAAATACCGCCGCCCCACGTATAACCGTTTTCGTTGTGGCGTTTCTCTGTCTTGTATGCATATCCCGGATGAATCGTGTAGGCGGGAAGGAGCAATCCGGAGGAACCTTCGGAAATAATAGTTTTCATTCCGACCCAAGTGTCGGAAAGGTAGCTTCCTGAAGAGTTTTCTTCGGAAACAACACCGGCGGGGAGGGTATCGACAATTGCTTCCCAAACCGAACGACCGGAGTCTTCAGCAGAAGCAGATGAGGCGATCGCAATAATTCCAGCCCCGAAAATAGTTCTAATGATCTTATTTTTCACGACTTTTTCAATGGAGTGCAAAGCTGAAAAATTTTACAGAAAAACAGCTCGCTTTTATTTGATTTGGTCATTAGAACGAGCTCAATTAACGCAATTTTGATGCCTGTTTTGTGTAACGAGGCTTTTTAGGAAGTTCGTGAAACTTGCGGAATCGAAGGAATCTAATTAAAGTTGCACCGCGAAGTTCGTCGGACAATCGCAGGGGAGAAAGACCTCGGAGGAAAGTCCGGACTCCACAGAGCACCGTAGGAGGTAACACCTCTCCGCCGAAAGGCGAGGACTAGAGCAACAGAGACGAGCCGATTCAGTTCGGTTGAAACGGGCAATCTCTACGGGGAGCAACATCAAATAGGCAGCTAATGAACCTGCTCGGCGAGGCTGCGGGTAGATGGCTCGAACTCGGGAGTGATCCCGAGTCTAGATGAATGATTGTCATGCTGCCTTTGGCGGCACACAGAATCCGGCTTACAGACGGACTTCGCTCTTCTATCTTTTCTTTTATATTCAACTAATTAAATAGAGCGAAAGCTAAAGAACAAGAATAACTTCCGCTCAATGTGAGAGTTGGTGGAGGAAAGTGGAAAAAAGTGGCTAAAATTGAGACTTAGAAAAGGTAGATTTTTGTCTCGTTTTAGTCGTGTTCCAAGGCTCTCCGCACATCAATCTTGACGCCAAAGGGCGTCTGTCGGTGCCTTCTCGTTATCGAGAGGCTCTGGCGCAGCTGTGCTCCGGCCAAATGACCTTTACCCGGCACCCTGACGGGTGTGCTTTGCTGTACCCGCGCAATGTCTGGGAAACCAAGAGAACCGAATTAATGGCACTCCCTTACTCGGCCAGAGTCTTTCAAAGAATCGTGATGGGCTCTGCTGTGGACGTGGATATGGATGCCAGTGGCAGACTGCTGGTGCCTGCAGAGTTAAGAAAAGCATGCGGTCTTTCCAAAGAGATCGTTCTTGTGGGATTGGGCTCGCACTTTGAGCTGTGGGACGCTGAGAAGCTTGCGGAAAGCGAAGCTAAAGCAATGACAGAAAACCTATCGGATATCGCCGCCCAATTCAATTTTTAAAAATAAGGTAGTTTTCTGTGCAGGCAGAGGTCTTGGTTCATCGCCCGGTACTTGCTGAAGAGTCACCCCGACTCCTGGTAACCGATCCGAATGGCGTCTATGTCGACGGTACTTTCGGCCGTGGAGGGCACTCGCGCCTGATATTGGAAAAGCTCTCCCCGCAGGGGCGCCTGATCGCGTTCGACCGCGACGAAGAAGCCGTTAAAGCCGCCGCTCAGATCCAAGATCCGAGATTTCAGATTATTCATGCCCCTTTTGCCTCTATGAAAGAGGAATTGGCAAAGATCGGCATCGACAAAGTCACCGGCATCTTCCTTGATATCGGCGTCTCCAGTCCGCAGATTGATGATCCGGAACGCGGATTTTCTTTCCGCTTTGACGGTCCTCTGGACATGCGCATGGACACGAGCGCGGGAGAAACGGCAGCCGAATGGATTGCCCGCGCCGATGCGGCCGAGATGGCCAAGGTATTTAAGGACCTCGGAGAAGAACGTTTCGCCATGAAGGCCGCTAAGGCCATTGAGAAGGTGCGTACCAAAGAACCGATTCTGCGCACTAAGCAGCTTGCGGACTTAATTGCCGCTACGCTCCCGCGCAACAAGAAAGACAGCGCCCAGCATCCGGCAACACGTATTTTCCAGGCGATCCGTATTCATGTGAATCAAGAGCTCGAGCAGCTTAAACGCGCACTCGAGTCTGCCGGCTCTCTGCTGCTTCCGGGCGGTGTCTTAGCGGTCATTTCCTTCCATTCGCTGGAAGACCGCATCGTTAAGAAATTCTTTGAAGCTGCGGCCAACCCGGCCTCCTGTATCGACCCGCGTCTGCCGCTTCTGCCTTCGCAGCTGCCGCAGCCGCTGTTTAATCGTGCCGTACGCATCCTGCCCTCGGAAAAAGAATGCGAGGAAAATCCTCGCGCCAGAAGTTCCGTGCTTCGCGGCGCATCCCGGACGGATGCTCCGTGGCCTGAACAGGGAGTGCAGGTATGAACGAGTTCCGCTTCCTGGTCGGGATGATTGTGATCTTGGAGCTGGTCCTTTTTGCATGCGGACTTAAAGTCGTAGAGAACCGCCACAACGCCCGAAAGCTGTTCATCGAGCTTGAACATGAGCAGCAGATCCATCATTCTTTGATGGACGAAAGGGCTCGCCTCAAACTTGAAATCTCCAACCTGGAGCAAATCCGTCAAGTCGAAGCCCGCGCGAAAGAAGGCGGCTTGGCCCCTGCTGAGAACGGTCGCGTGATTATCTTGGATAAGAACGCCGTCTCTTCCGGAGCTCAAAAATGAGAATCAGGCAGTGGCTCAGAGATGCATGGGACAACGTCTTCATGCCGACGGAAGAAAAACGCGGTGACGATGACAGCGTTAAGGACCTCCTGCGCCTGAAAATCAAGCCTGGCCGAAGCAAGTTTGTTTATTTCATGCTGCTTTTGTGCTTTACCGCGCTCGGCGTCCGCATCGGCTGGCTTCAGCTTGGTTTTAATACGGAATTCCTGCAGAAGCAGGGTGCGATGCGTTTCCAGCGCACGATCGAAGTGCCTGCGATGCGCGGTCAGATTTATGACCGCAACGGAACGCTGCTGGCAACGAGCGTGACCGCCAAAGCCCTTTGGATTATTCCTCAGGACGTTAAGATTACGACTTCTCAGCTCAAAGAAATTGCTAAGACGCTGGATGTCCCGGTCTCCGAGCTTAGGAAAAAATTTAACTCCAAACGTACCTTCGTCTACTTGAAGCGTCAGGTTCCGATTGAAACGGCCGAGAAGGTGCTGGATATGAAAATTCCGGGCCTGCACTCCACCCGAGAATTCCTGCGCAGCTACCCGGACGGCGAAGCGGCTGCTCAGATCGTCGGTCTGACCGGTTTGGACGGAAACGGTATTGAAGGCATTGAACTGGCTGCGGAAAAACGCTTGGCCGGTAAACCCGGCTCACGCCGCGTGATGAAGGACCGGTTAGGCCGCATCGTGGAAGACGCTTGGCTCAAAGAGCCGATGAACGGCGAAAACATTACGCTGACGATCGACTCCCGCCTCCAGAACCTTGCTTATGAAGCCCTGGGTCGTCAGGTTGAGAATCTGAAAGCTAAAGGCGGCTCCATTGTGATTGCCGACCCGAAGACCGGTGATATTCTCGCGCTTGCGAACTACCCGAGTTTTGACCCGAACAATCGCGGCAAGATTTCGCGCACCGGCGTTCGCAACCGCGCCATTGTGGACACATATGAACCGGGTTCGACGATGAAGCCGTTCTCGGTTGCCGCTGGTCTCGAAGAAAAGAAAGTCACGCCGAATACGCTCTTCCAGATCGGACGCTCCATGTCTTTCGGCCGTCATTCGATCGGGGACTCTCACTACAGTAAAGAGCTGACGGTTTCCGGCATCATTCAGCAGTCGAGCAACATCGGTACGTCTAAAGTGGCGCTCCTGATGACGCCGCAGGTCATGTGGTCTTACTACGACAAGCTCGGTTTCGGCCACTCGCCGCAGATCGGCTTCCCGGGTGCGGTGGCCGGCCGTCTGCGTCCTGCAAAGAACTGGCGTCCGATCGAGCAGGCGACTATGTCCTACGGTCACGGCGTCACGGTTTCTCTGCTTCAGCAAGTCCGTGCCTACACGGTGTTTGCACGTGACGGGGACATGATTGAGCTCTCTATTTACAAAGATCGTGCTTACCGTGAACCGCAGCGGGTCTACAGTGCCAAAACCGCCGGTCAGATGCGTGACATGCTCGCGAAAGTAGTAGAAAAGGGCGGAACCGGTTTCAGAGCTCGCGTTGAAGGCTACACCGCTGCCGGTAAAACCGGTACGGCTTACAAGGTCGAAGGCGGCCAGTACGTGAGAAAGTACGTTGCAGGCTTTGCGGGTTACGCACCGGCACACAATCCCCAGATTGTGGTGGGCATTATGATCGATGAACCGATGATCGGTAAACACTTCGGTTCGACGGCTGCCGCACCGCTTTTCTCCGAGATGGTCTCGAAGACGCTGCGTCTGATGGCGGTCAACCCGGATCGCCCCGAAGACTTTATGGTGACTAAGAACGATAAGAAGCCTGCCAAAGCTAAGGCGCAGCCCGCGAAGACTCATGCATTGAAAGAATCGAACCGCGCCCGCGCGAGGGCGCCGTCAAGGACAAATTTGAAATCAGCCAAAGATCCAAATGGTTGGTTGATGCCGTAGCTGTTGCCGCCGAGATTAAGCGATTCGCTCCCGCGGGAGCGGCTTTGCTTTTAGACAGTCGGAAAATCCGCAAAGGCGATGTGTTTTTTGCAGTGAAGGGCGTGCACACCGACGGCCGGGCTTTTATTGAAAAAGCCTGCGGCGCCGGCGCTTCCTGCGTGGTTGCTGAAAAAGGCGATATCGGCCCGTGCTCGGTGCCCGTCATCGAAATAGACAACCTTTATCGCGCTCTCGGTCCGATTGCGGCTGCCTACTACGGCAATTCGACCGCTCAGATGATCGGAATCGCCGTGACAGGCACCAACGGCAAAACCACGACCGCCAACTGGATCGCCGATCTGATGAATCGACTCGGAACACCGTGTGCAAGCATCGGAACGTTAGGATGCACGCTGAACGGCATAGTCCTTCCGAGCGTGTCGATGACAACGCCTGATCCGCTCACGCTTCAGGCAAAGTTTGCCGAGCTGCTTAGCCGCGGTTGCAAAGCGTTTGCGATGGAAGCGAGTTCAATCGGCCTGGAACAGGGGCGCCTTGACGGAACCGAAATCAAAACAGCTGTATTTACGAACCTCACGCGAGACCACCTGGACTATCACGGAACGATGGAGAACTATCTCCGGGCTAAGGAGATCCTGTTCCGCTGGCCGACGGTTGCCTCCGCGGTGATTAATCAGTCCGGTGAGCCGGCTCAGCAGATTATGAAGACCGCTGAAGGCGCCGGAAAAGCAATCCTGACGGTCTCTGCCAAAGGAGATCAACCGGCATACCTGTCTGCCGAGAACATCCGCCATACCCGAGAGGGACTGGAATTTGAAGTCCGCTTTAAAGGAAATACGTTCCCGGTTGCAGCGCACTTTTTAGGCCTCTTTAACGTGGAGAACTTTCTCTGCACGGTGGGCGCAATGATTTCCGTCGGTTTTGAAATCGAAACGGTACTTAAAGAAGCCGCAAAACTCATGCCCCCGGCCGGGCGAATGCAGATCGTGCGCGATGATCACGGCCCAATCTTTGCCGTGGATTATTCCCACACACCGGATGCCGTGACCCAAGCGATTAAAGCCTTGGAGGGATTAGCCGAAGCACGCGGCGGACGCATTTGGATTGTTGTCGGCGCGGGCGGAGACCGAGATCACGGCAAGCGTCCTCTAATGGGACAGGCCGCGTGCGCTGCCGATGAAGTCGTTTTGACGTCGGATAACCCGAGAAGCGAAGATGCGAAAGAGATACTGAAACAAATTCAAGCAGGGACAACCAAACCCTGCACGGTTATTGAAGACCGCAGAAAAGCCATTGAATATGCCGCGGAACATGCCGCTGCCGATGATGTCATCCTCGTTGCCGGCAAAGGCCACGAAGATTATCAGGAAGTCAAAGGTGTTAAACACCACTTCTCTGACGTCGAAGAGACACGCGAAGCCCTGCGGAAACTAAGGAACAAAAATGAATGAAGCGTTAATGACGATCGGGGAATTTGCCGAGATGCTCGGCTCCGACATCCAGATCAAGGGTGCTCCGGGGATTAAATTTTCCTCCGTCAGTTTTGATTCGAGATCAGTCCGACCCAACGGGCTGTTTTTTGCTATTGAAGGAGAGCGGGACGGCCACGAGTTCGTGCAGGCCGCTTCCGATGCGGGCGCAGCGGCGGCGGTCGTGACGCACTTTGTACCGGTGAGCCTTCCTCAGGTTTTGGTGAAAGACACGCGCGAAGCGCTGCTGGACTCCGCTAAAAAATGGCGCTCGAAGTTCGACCTGCCCGTGATCGCGGTTGCCGGCTCAAACGGCAAGACAACCACGACGCAGATGGTTTTATCCATCATCAAAGAACGCTTCCAGGAAGGTGCCTGGGTCGGAACCGAAGGCAACTTGAACAATGAGCTTGGCGTCTCGCTGATGCTTTGGAAACTGCGTCCCGAACATCAGGCCGCGTGCTTTGAAGTCGGCATGAACCATATCGGCGAAATGCGTCCGCTCGTCTCGGCGATTGCGCCGACGATCGGCACAGTGACCAACACGATGCGCGATCATCAGGAGTTCCTGGCTTCCTTAGAAGAGACTGCCAAAGAAAACGGGGAAGTCTTTGCTCAGCTTCCGCGTCAGGGCGTAGCCGTCATTAATGCCGCCGATCCCTTTGCGGTTGAATGGCGCAAGATGGCCGGCAACAATCGCGTCGTGACGTTCGGAACGCCGGACAGTGATGTTTATGCCTGCGAAGTCGAAGGGACAGCATTCAGATTGGTGACTCCGATCGGCCAAATTGATATCGAACTCAAAGTACCCGGCAAGCACAACATTGTGAACGCCGTGAATGCGGCCGCCGTGCTTTTTGCGATGGGCCGCGATCTCTGCGATATCAAGAAGGGTTTGGAAAACTTTGAAGCCGTCAGCCACCGCGGCGAAGTCGTGACATTGGACGATGGTTCCGTAGTCATCGATGACAGCTATAACGCCAACCCGGACTCTATGAATGCCGCAGTCAATATGCTGAGCGAATACCAGCTGCCCAAGATTTTTGTCGCGGGCGACATGGGAGAACTCGGCGTTCAGAGTCCGCAGTTCCACAGGGAGTTAGGCGAATTTGTACGCCGCTGCGGTATTGAGAACTTCTTCTCCATCGGCAACCGCATGCTTGATGCCGTCGAAGGTTACGGCGAAGGTGCGCGTCACTTTGAAACACAGGAAGAACTGCTCGCTGCGCTGAAGGAAGAGATGGTCAAGGGTCCGCATGCCGTGCTCTTTAAGGCCTCGAATTTCATGAAGCTCTTCAAACTCGCGGACGAACTGGTCCGCACCTGGAACAAACAAGAAGAAAAAGAACCGAAGGAAAACTAAATGCTGCTCGCTCTGATTCAATGGCTGGCCGACTCGACTTCTTTAGGCTGGCTTCGCGTTTTTAACTATTTGACGCTGCGCGCCGTTTTAGCCGCACTTACTGCTTTCTTTATCGCCTTGGCATTAGGCCCGGCGGTAATTCGTGAACTGAGAAAACTCAAGGTCGGTCAGGCTGTTCGTCAGTACGGACCGAAGAGCCATCTGGTCAAAGAAGGCACGCCGACCATGGGCGGCATCCTTATCTTGATTGCCGTGGGTGCATCGACGATCCTGTGGATGGACCTCAGCAACCGCTTTGTCTGGGTGGCTTCGGCGCATCGGTGGGTCGAGTGACTACCGAAAGGTAGTCCATCACGATCCCGAGGGCATGAAGTCCAGAGAAAAGTTCTTCTGGCAATCGCTTGTCGGCGTCATTGCCTCCGTCTACTTGGCTTTCTCTGTTGCGGCGCCGGGCAATGAACACATCTGGGGTTTGGTGCTTCAGTGGATGGAGAGCGGTTTTACCTCTATTCCTCTTCCGGAAAGAAGCAATCTGCTGATTCCGTTCTTTAAGAACGTATCGCTTCCGATCGGCATCTGGGGCTTTATCGTCCTCAGCTACTTCGTGATTGTGGGCACGAGCAACGCTGTGAACCTCACAGACGGTCTGGACGGCTTAGCCATTCTGCCGAGCGCTTTGGTCGGTATCGCTTTGGGCATCTTTGCCTACGTGGTCGGCCGTGTTGACTATGCCGCCTACCTCAACTTTCCGTATGTTCCGGGCGCTGGCGAAGTCGTCGTCGTAGGTGCCGCGCTCATCGGTGCAGGCCTAGGCTTCCTTTGGTACAACGCTTATCCGGCCCAGGTGTTTATGGGCGACGTGGGCGCTTTGGCGCTTGGCGGTGCATTGGGTACGATGGCCATCATTACACGTCAGGAACTGGTTCTCTTCATCATGGGCGGCGTTTTCGTGATGGAAACCCTCTCGGTGATTCTCCAAGTCTCGTACTTCAAGATTACGCACGGAAAGCGCATCTTCCTTATGACACCGATCCACCATCATTTTGAAATGAAGGGATGGAAGGAAACTCAGGTCGTCGTTCGTTTTTGGATCATCACCATTGTTTTGGTGCTGATCGGTCTGTCCACTCTGAAAATCAGGTAATCCATCATGTCGGTCAGTCAGAAAGTATTGGTTCTCGGTTTAGGAGTTTCGGGTCGTACCGCCGCTCGCTTTTACGCATCCCGCGGTTTTGAGGTGCTTGCCGCCGATACCAGACCGCAGCCGCCGAGGCTGGATGAACTGCAGAAAGAAATTCCGAATCTGAAGTTCCTCGGCGGGGCCGTTTCTCCCGTGATAGTTGCTGAAGTCTCCGAAGTCATGATTTCTCCGGGCCTGTCCCCCGAGTACTCAGTCTTTGCGCCGGCAGTGAAAGAAGCAAAGCACCGCGGTATTGCTGTCGTTGGAGAGATCGAGCTTTTTGCCCGTGAGCTGAAAAAACTCAAAGCTGAGACAGGCTACGCGCCCAAGATCATCGGCATTACCGGTACTAACGGCAAAACCACGACCACCATGCTTTCAACGGCCATCATCGCAGAGGCCGGCAAATCCGTTGTTGCGGCAGGCAATGTCGGCCCGAACGCCTTGGGCGAGCTGGAAAAACACCGCCAAGTCGGAACACTGCCTGACTTTTGGGTTTTGGAACTGTCGAGTTTCCAGCTCGAAACCACGGAAAGTCTGCACTGCGACAGCGCGGCGCTGCTCAACATCACCGAAGACCATATCGATTGGCACGGCTCGATGGAAAAGTACGCCGCAGCGAAACGAAAGATTTTTTCTGCCGATACCGTTCGTGTGCTCAACCGCGAAGATCCAGGCTCAATGCTTTCTGCCGAAGGCGTTCCGTCCGATTTAGTGCATACCTTCGGATCCGATGCGCCTAAGAAGATCGGAGACTTCGGAATCTCTGACGTCGGCGCGCTGGTCTGGCTATCCGGCTGCATTGCTTCGGCTTCCCCGGAATTACTGATTCCGATGAACGCGCTCAGAATCCGCGGTCTGCATAACGCTATGAACGCAATGGCCGCGACCGCACTGACGCTCGCCGTCGGAATTCCGCTTGACTCTATCCTGCGCATGCTGCGAGAGTACAAGGGTGAGCCGCACCGCGTTCAGCTCATTCTCAGGGCCTCCGACATCGATTACGTCGATGATTCCAAAGGCACCAATGTCGGCGCTGTTGCCGCCGCCTTGGCCGGATTCGGTCCGAAGAAAGTCGTTCTGATTCTCGGCGGTGACGGCAAGGGACAGGATTTTGCGCCGCTCAAGGCTCCGATCGAAACGCACGCCAAGGGCGCCGTTTTCATCGGACGTGATGCTCCGCTGATTGAAAAAGAAGTCGACTATCCGGGGCTTCTGAAAGCTCATGCCAAAACCATGGCAGAAGCGGTTAGAGAAGCCCGTGCGATGGCTAAGCCCGGTGACACGATTCTGCTTTCTCCGGCTTGCGCAAGCTGGGATATGTTTAAGGATTACGCCGATCGTTCTGCGCAGTTTGTCGCTGCTGCGAAAGAAATCGCTGAAGAGGAAGGCCAGCTGTGCTGATCAGACGACGTAAGAAAGAAGACGCCGACGATATCGTCACACGTGTCGGCGACTACAACAACGCCGCCGCGCTGAACTACGAGCCGCGGGATATCGGTCCGGTACCTCCGGATTACGGTGTTTTGTTCGTCGTTTTCTCTTTGATGCTTCTCGGCTGTCTGATGGTGTTTTCGGCTTCTATTTCGTTAGGAGACTCTCCAAAGTACCACATCAGCGAGCATTACTTCTTTGTCCGTCACGTGATTTCGCTTGTGGTGGCGCTCTTCGGCGCCTATATTGTTTGGCATATTCCGATGAAGGCCTGGAAGAAGATGGCGTTCCCGTTCTTCCTATTCGGGCTCTTCCTGCTCGGCGCTGTGTTTATTCCGGGCATCGGTAAGTCGACGAACGGTGCCTGCCGCTGGATCCCGCTCGGGTTGTTTAATCTTCAAGTGACGGAAGTCATGAAGATTGCCGTGCTGATTTATGCGGCCGACTTTACCGTGCGTAAACAAAATTACATGCACAGCGTGAAGAAGGGTCTTCTGCCGATGCTGCTTGTGATGGGGCTCGTGGGCTTCCTCGTACTGAAGGAGCCCGACCTTGGTGCCTATGTCATGATGCTGGCCATTTCTATGGGCATTCTGTTTCTAGGCGGCATTAACCTGACGGTTTTCATCATGGTGCTGGTCGGCGTTCTGGGGCTGTTGGTCTTCATGATCTTTGCGGCAAGCTGGCGAGCGGCGCGTTTCTTTGCTTACCTGGATCCTTGGGAAATCTCGAACGCTCAGGGCAAGGCTTATCAGCTCTCCCATTCGCTGATTGCCTTCGGACGAGGCGAAAGCTGGGGCGTCGGCTTAGGCGACGCGATTGAAAAGCAGCACTATCTGCCGGAGGCTCATACCGACTTTATTCTCGCAATTGTGGGCGAGGAACTGGGCTTTGCCGGTGTGATGCTGATCCTGGTTCTCCTTTTCTGGCTGGTCAAACGAGCCATCGAAATCGGAAGAACCGCTATTCATTTGGAACATATTTTCTCCGGACTGGTCGCCGAGGGGATCGGTATCTGGATCGGAGTTCAGACTTTTATTAACGTCGGCGTGGCGAGCGGTTTGCTCCCGACAAAAGGCCTGACCCTTCCGTTCATCAGTTTCGGAGGTTCGGCAATTATGGCTGTCACGGCGGCTGTGGCCATTCTTCTTAGAGTTGACTATGAGAATAAGGTCACCATGAAGGGAGGAAAAGTATGAGTAAGCATTTAGTGATTGCGGCTGCCGGTACCGGCGGTCACGTCATGCCCGGAGTGGCGGTCGCAAAAATTTTGATTTCCCGCGGGTGGACCGTCTCCTGGATCGGCACCGAACAGGGAATGGAGCGCCGCATTGTAGAGCACCAGAAGATCCCTTTTACGGCTCTGGACTTTCAGGGGCTGAGAGGCAAGGGCCTGAAGACCATGCTCTTCGGTGGCTTTAAGCTCCTGAAGTGCATAGCTCAGAGCCGAACGATTTTGACTAAAAAGCATGCGGATGCCGTGTTTTCAACCGGCGGATATATCGCCGTGCCGGTTTGCTTGGCGGCTGGTCTTAAAGGTATTCCGTATGTTCTGATGAACAGCGACGCGGATCCTTTGCTTTCGATCAAGATGGTGCAGGGCAACGCCGCCGGCGTGATGTGCGGTTTTGACGGGAAAGCGGCTAAGCTTGCCGGTGATAAAGGCGTCGTGACCGGAAACCCGGTCCGCAAAGAAATCCTGGCGATTCCTGCGCCTGAAGAGCGTTATCAGGGCAGAGAAGGCCGATTAAAACTGCTGATCTTCGGCGGCTCTTTAGGCGCCCAAGTGTTTAATCAGAATGTCCCGTCCTTGATCACCGCACTTTCGCCGGAAAAGCGTCCTGAGATCATTCATCAGTGCGGCATGAAAGCCGTGGAAGAGGTTAAGGCAAGCTATGCCGCGCTGGGCATCGAAGCCCAAGTCGTGCCGTTCATTGAAGACATGGCGGCTGCCTATGTTTGGGCCGACGTCGTTCTGGCTCGAGCCGGGGCAATTTCCGTGAGCGAGCTGACTGCCGCCGGAGTGCCGTCCATTCTGGTTCCGCTGGTTACGAAGACGACCTCCCATCAAGTCGGAAACGCCAAATACATGCAGGAGGCAGGAGCCGCTATCTATTTGCCCCAAAGTGAGCTGACTACAGGTAAACTCACTGCGCTTTTAGAAGGCCTCAACCGAGAAGAACTGCTTGAGATGGCAAAAAAGGCAAAGGCGCTCGGCAAGCCCGATGCGGCCGCCACGGTTGCGGACTTTATTGAATACGTATCGAACAAGGAATAAGAGTGAAATTCGCAATTAAGAAAATACATTTTGTGGGTATCGGCGGAACCGGTATGAACGGTATTGCCGAAGTGCTGATTAACCTCGGTTACCACGTTTCCGGTTCGGACTTAAAAGAAAACGCCGCGGTCGAGCATTTGCGCTCGATCGGCGCCGAAATTTTTATCGGCCATGACGCATCCAATGTCGGAGATGCCGGCGTGGTTGTGACCTCTACTGCGGTTCACGCAGACAACCCTGAAGTAGTTGAGGCAAAGAACAGAAATATTCCGGTGGTGCCACGCGCCATCATGCTCGCCGAGCTCATGCGTCTGCGTCAGGGCATCGCTGTTGCCGGAACACACGGCAAAACGACGACAACCTCTCTCATTACAAGCATTCTCGAAAGAGGCGGTCTGGACCCGACGTTTGTGATCGGCGGACGCTTAAATGCAGCCGGCTCCAACGCCAAACTCGGACAAGGTCTGTATATCGTAGCGGAAGCCGATGAGTCGGATGCTTCCTTCCTAAACTTGTCTCCGGTGATTTCTGTGGTTACCAACATTGATGAAGACCACATGGACACGTATGGGCACGATCTCAGAAATTTGAGAAAGGCCTTCACAGACTTCATTCAGAGACTGCCCTTCTACGGGCGCGCTGTCATGTGCATCGAAAGCGAAAACGTTCGCGCCATCCTGCCGAAGATCACTAAACCGATTCTGACTTATGGCTTCAGAGAAGATGCTCAGATCCGTGCAGAAAACATCCGCGCGGACGGAACGCAGATGCACTTTACGCTGGTGCGCGACGGTGCTGCTCCGGAAGAGATCACGGTGAACCTTCCCGGTGTTCACAACGTTCTGAACTCTCTGGCAGCGATCGGCGTCGCGCTGACGCTGGACGTTCCGATGGAAGCCATCAAAGAAGCACTCGCAACCTTTAAGGGCGTGGGCCGCCGCTTTGCCGTATGGGGTGAAGCTCAGAGCCTTAAGGGAGAAAAGTTCCTGGTTGTAGATGACTACGGTCATCATCCGACGGAAATGGCCGCGACAATTGCTGCCGCGCGCGGGGCTTATCCTGACAGAAGACTGCTTGTCGCATTCCAGCCGCACCGCTACACCCGTACGCGCGACTGCTTTGAAGATTTGGTTCGAGTGCTTTCTAATGCGGATGCACTGGTGCTTGAAGCCGTTTATCCGGCCGGCGAAGAAAAAATCTTCGGCGCTGACAGCCGCAGTCTTTGCCGCTCGATCCGTTTAACCGGAAAAGTCGAACCGCTGTTTGCGGGCAATACGGATGAAGTTATGGAACTCATTAATAACAACGTCAAAGAAGGCGACGTTGTTCTCGTCATGGGTGCAGGAAACATCGGAGAGGTTCCGGGCAAACTCATGAAACAAGGAAAGTAAAGAATGAAAAGCGTAGATGTAAAGGATCTTGGAAAAATCGCCGTCGTCATGGGCGGATCTTCCGGAGAACGTGAAGTTTCTTTGATGAGCGGAAGCGGCGTGCTCAAGGCACTGCAAAGCGTTGGTGCCGATGTGGTTAAGTTCGATCCGGCAGAGCAGCCTTTATCCGATTTGGCCGGTATCGACCGCGCTTTTCTGATTTTGCACGGAAAGGGCGGAGAGGACGGCGTCATTCAGGGCGTGATGGAATTCCTGAAGATTCCTTACACCGGAAGCGGCGTACAGGCGAGCGCCATCGGTATTGATAAGGAAATGACCAAAGCCGTCTGGGAAGCTCAAGGCATTCCGGTTCCTCGCGGTATGGTGTTAAGAAACGAGACGGACTGCGAAGAGGCTCATCGCCGTTTCAACGGAAACCTCGTGATTAAGCCGAGCAAAGAAGGCTCGAGCTTGGGTCTCTACAAACTTAAAAATGCGACCTTGGATCAGGTCAAAGAAGCCTTTGCTAAGTCTCAGGAAGCCGGCATGACCGTACTTGCCGAAGAGTACGTGTTCGGCCGCGAGCTTACTGTTGCCGTTTTAGATATGGGCGAAGGTCTCAAAGCTTTCCCGATCATTGAAATTAAGGCTCCGGACGGAGACTATGACTTTGAACACAAGTATTTCTCCGACGAGACCGTCTATGTGTGCCCGGCCGAAGTGCCTGAGAACGTAACCGAAAAGATTAAGGCCGTTGTTGAGAAAGCCGCTTTGGCCGTCGGCGCCGACGCTTGGAGCCGTATTGACGTGATACTGCGTGGTGACGGCAGCTTTGTGCTGCTTGAAATCAACACCGCGCCCGGCATGACGCCGCACTCTTTGGTGCCGCTCGCCGCGAGAACCTGCGGTATTTCGTATGAAGAACTCGTTAAACAAGTCGCGGCACGCGCTTCTTTGAAGGGTTAAGGGATGAGACGTTGGAGCGCGTCAACTTTTTCGCTTTTTGCCGATGTTTTCGGAGTGCTGTTTATTCTCCTGATTCTGACATCGGCGGTTTACTGGTTTGTTCAGCGGCCGGTATTTTTGTTGAAAGGAGTTGACGTTCAGGTTGAAGGCAATAAAGACGCGATAAACGTCAAGGATGTTGCGCAGGTGCTCGACGGTCATATCCACGGGAATTACTTCACCGCGGATTTGTCCGAGATCGCCGATCAGTTTAAGCGCATTCCTTGGGTAAGAGACGTTTCGATCGGCCGCGTATGGCCGAATCAGCTTCAAGCAACGCTTTACCTCCACCATCCGATCGCCGTATGGGGCGACGAAAAGCTGCTCGCCGAGGACGGCACGCTCTTTGTCGCGAACCAGGAAATTGCGGAGAGCAAAGGTGCGCTTCCGAAAATCTTCGGACCCGTTGACCGCCGCATGGAAATCTATAAACAGTACCAGGCTTTTGAAGATACCTGCAGAAAGCTTGGATATGATGTAACTTCATTAACTTATTCCGAATATTCCGGCTGGACACTGCATTTCAAGCGTCCTGAAGGCAAGGTGATCAAACTGGTTCTCAAGAAGGGCGAAAACTCTGCCCAGATGGACGAACGTTTAATCAAAATCATCGAATCTCTGCCGGCCATTTCCGCGCAAATCGGCGCGGAACCGACAGAGTTAGATGCGCGCTATGAAAAAGGGATTGCAGTGTTGAAGCCGGCACCGGAAGAAGAGACCGTTTCTCCTGAAGACACTGTTCAGGATACCGGGGATAAAAAGAATGGCAGATAAATCAAACGATTTGTTGGTGGGCTTGGACATCGGGTCATCAAAGGTTGTGTGTATGATCGCGTCTCCGGTCAGTTCAAGCACTTTTAAGATCGAGGGCCTCGGAGAGTGCAAGAGCGAGGGCATTGAGCAAGGTGGAGTCGTCGATATCAATCAGGCGGTTGATTGTGTCCGCGCGGCAGTAGAAGAAGCTGAAAAAACCGCGAATACAACCGTTAAAACCGTTGCGGCCGGTATTTCCGGCCCGCACATCCGTACGGACAACTGCATTCAGCAGACGATTGTGGGCTCGGGCGAAATCGAACAGAAGGACATTGACGACCTTCTGAATACAGCCATGTCGGTGACCTTGCCGCCGTCGATGCGCTATCTCGACGTGATTCCTCAGGAATACTCCGTCGACTACGCACGCCGTATTCGTACGCCGATCGGTATGGAGGGCAAGAAACTCGAAGGCAGCCTGCACGTCGTGACCGCGCAGAGCGCTCAGTGCCTGTTCCTCAATAAAGTCATCCGCAGAACCGGTTTGGAACTGATTGACAGCCAGTTGATTTTTAATCCTCTGGCAGCTGCGTCCGCCGTGCTTCGTCCGGAAGAAATCGATTTAGGGGTTGCGCTGATTGATATCGGATCTGATTTGAGCGATGTAGCGGTGTTTTTTGATAAGGCGGTGCAGTACTCCGCGGTTCATCCGATGGGCGGTCAGCAGATCACCGATGAGATTTCAATTAAGACACACCTCTCTCAAGAAGCGGCCGAAAAGCTGAAGCTGCAGATGGGACAGGTCCATTACGACGCTAGAAAGGATAAAGACAGTTTTATTCGTCTTCCGACGGCGCCGGGGTACAGTGATGACGGCGGAAGGATCTTGAGCAAACAAGCGCTTTCTGCGATTATTGACGTCAAAGTTCAGGATATTCTCGAAAAGATTTACTACCGTATTCGCGACAAGAGCCTTCACACGCAGCTGGGCTATGGAGTGGTGCTCACGGGAGGCGGGGCTACGCTTCCGGGCATCCAGAGAATGGCTAAAGAAGTGTTTAGCTCCCATATGGCCGGACGCGAGATTAACGTGCGTCTCGGACGTCCTCTCGTAAATTACGAGACTTCGGAATTTGTTCCGCCCGAGCTTTACAACACGGAGAGTTTCCCTAAGCAGTTTGCCGGGTACTCAACTCCTCAGCACGCGGCGGTTTTAGGCTACCTTTGCCAGTTAAACCAGAAGTTCTGGGCGCAGGGATCCAACATCGGATCCAAACGCAAACTGAAGAGCATTGGCGGAGTAATTAAACAGTGGATTTTCGGAAATTTCTAAAGATCAGCATAGTGCAGGACGGCTTGAGCAGAAAAAAGGGCAGAAACACACAGCGACCAATCTCCTCAGACTGAAAATAAAAGCTGAACCCACGGAATTTTTTGAATTTTCCTCGCAGAAAAAAACGATTGAATTTAGAATTAACCAACTTGGCAGATCGAATGTCTCGAGATGCGTAATGGAGATAAAGTAGTTGATGGAAAAGGCATTTGAACCCTACGTGGACGGTTCTACCAACACCGTGATTAAAGTTGTAGGAGTAGGCGGTGCGGGCGGCAACGCTCTCAATACGATGGTGACCAAACTGACGGATTGCCAAGTTGAGTTCATCGCCGCGAACACGGACAGGCAAGCTCTGACTCGCTCTCTCGCTTCAGAAAAGATTTCTCTCGGCAGAACGGGGCTTGGCGCCGGAGCTCGTCCGGAAGTCGGTTTCCAAGCTGCTAATGACGCCAGGGAAGAGATTGCCGAGAAACTTCGCGGCGCCGACATGGTCTTCATTACGGCCGGTATGGGGGGCGGTACAGGTACCGGTGCTTCCCCCGTGATTGCCGAAGTGGCCCAGGAACTGGGTATTTTGACGGTTGCCGTAGTGACAAAGCCCTTCTCCTTTGAAGGCGGCAAACGCATGAGAAATGCCGAGCTCGGTTTAAACCAGCTCAAAAACCGCGTCCACTCTCTGATTGTTATTCTCAACGACAAGCTCGAAGAAGAACTCGGAGAAGACGCCACGATGCGCGAATGCTTTGAAAAAGCCGACGAAGTGCTTTTCAATGCCTGCGCAGGCATCGCCGAATTGATTCAGAAGGTTGGTCAGATCAACCTGGACTTCGAAGACGTCAGAACGGTTATGGGTACCCGCGGTACCGCCATGATGGGTTCCGGCGAAGCCGAAGGTCCCGATCGTGCCGTTACGGCTGCCTCCATGGCCGTTACTTGCCCGTTGCTTGAAGGCGTTGAACTTCGCGGCGCTAAGGGGCTGTTGGTTAACATCACGGCTCAGGAGGGCATCCGCATGTCTGAAGTCCGTTCTGCTATGGAAACCATCAAGAACTACGCCGACAGCGATGCCCTTATCGTCTTTGGTACGGTTTATGACGACAGCATGGGCGACAAAGTTCGTGTTACCGTTATCGCCACCGGTCTGGACCAGAACGGCACCGATGACTCCATCGTTAAGACAAGCTTCGTGAACGGTAAACCTGCCGTCGATAATCCGTCCAACCTGTGGCAGCCTTCCGGCTCCGCTCCGGATTCTCTGCCGAATGATTTGTTCGGCAACGTCGACGCACCTGCCAAACCTAAGGTTCACGCTTCTGCTGCTCCGCGTACAGCTTCTTCTTTTGCTCAGCCGCAGACGCATAGCACTGCAAAGACCGACCCACAGCACTCCCGCAGCTCCGTCTGCAAAGCCTGAAGTCAAGGCTGAAGAAGTTAAGACGGAAGTCAATCCTTTCGGAACTTATACACCGCGCCTCAGAAAAGGCTGAGCCGGCTCCTGCTCCGAAGGCTGAACCAAAAGAACTTCAGTCCGAAGCCATCAATCCGTTCGACCAGGCTTTCAGTCGCCCGATCGCAACGCCTGATGCCGGCGGTTTCGAAGGCCCGAAAGACAACACGATTTTCGGCAACTTCCACGCCAGCAACAACATCCGTCCTGCCAGCGACGTGTTCGCAACCCTGAATCCTCAGGCCGGCAACGGCAATGACAGCGGTCTGTGGACGGCCAATCAGCACAACGGCGCACCTGAGGCTAAAGGTCAGGGCGCAGCTGAAGCCAAGGCTGAAGATGAAAACCGCGTTTCGAATACGGCATCCCCGCTTTCCTGCGCAAGAAGAACTAAGGTTTGGCCGCATCTATGATCAAACAGAGAACGCTTAAGAAGGTCTTCCACTGTCGGTATCGGCTTGCACTCCGGCCGCAAAGTTCGTCTGACTCTGCGTCCGGCACCTCCAGATACCGGTCTGGTGTTTACTCGAATCGATTTAAAGCCGCCCGTTGCCATTAAGGCCGAGCCTGAACGTGTCAACGACACGCGCATGGCGACGACTTTGATAAAGACGGAGCCCGCATTGCGACGATCGAGCATTTGATGAGTGCGCTCTCTGGCTTGGCAATCGACAACTGCTACATCGATGTCGATGCGCCTGAGATCCCCATCATGGACGGCTCCGGTTCAACGTTTGTCTTTTGATCAGAGCGGCCGGTATCGAAGAACAGGATGCACCGAGAAAGTTTGTCCGCGTCAAGAAGAATGTCTCCATCCACGTCGGAGACAAGTGGGCTTCTCTTGAACCTTATGACGGCTACAAACTGTCTTTGCGATTGATTTCGGTCATCCGGCTATTGATGAAACGGCCCAGTTTGTTGAAGTTGACTTTAATAAGGAAAACTACATCGAAAGCGTCTCTCACGCCCGCACCTTCGGGTTTGTGAACGACTTAGAGATGCTCTGGGGCATGGGCTTGGCACAAGGCGGAACATTAGACAATGCGATTGTTCTCGATGACTTCCATGTGTTAAATCCCGACGGTCTGCGTTCTCAGGACGAGTTTGCAAAACACAAGCTCTTGGATGCCATGGGCGACCTGTACGTTTGGGTCATCCGCTGGTGGCGCACTACCGCGCCTTCAAGTCCGGTCATGAAATCAACAACAAACTTCCGCGCGCTTTTAGCAAATCCGGAAAACTGGGAGTTTGTTGAATATCAGGACGAACACACTGCTCCGAAGGCCTTTACCGAAGCGGTAAAAGAACCTTCGAACTAAGAAAAGAAAACTTCTTGTTTTGCCCGCTAGCCGCGGGCTTTTCTTACCTGCGGCCGGGACCTTGATGTTCTTCCAAGGTAGCGGCAAGTTTGGCCATTGCTTCCTTTAAAGGTGAGCTCTCCGGCAGGCGCTCCGATAACTCTTTAGCGCCTTCTACTGCTCCGGGACCGCCGATTGCGGGCCGCTTTCCGTAAAGAGGAAGGGCTGCGGATGCAGACCGCATCGATCGATAACGGGTTTGACTTTCATGGCGCCGAAGCCTTTTTCAGCGAGGGCTTTTCGATCGAGGGCTGGAACATGGTAAAGCGGCGGACAAAAGCGGATTGGGCAGGCCGATTTCCAAGAGTAGCACTTTGATCAGATCGCGAGGATCTTCATCCGGATCGATGTCGTAGGGTTCTCGTCTTTGATGCGAACCTGCTGAACGGTGATTCTGAGACAGTCTGGTGTGACCGAAGCTCCGAGTTTGTAGCCTTGGCAGACGGGATCAATCACTGCGCAAGGCGCTTTGCTAATTTTAAGAATCCGAAATGCTTAGCCAAGGAGCCCTTTGAAGGACTTTGGAGATCGGTTTTGTGCAGATCGCGGGTACATTTCAGATCCAGGATAAATCAGACATAGCAGTGTTAAGTTAGCAAATTGAAGAAGCGAATTCAATTCCTCACCTGATTGAGCTACAGAAGCGTCACGCTTTGTATGCAACTTGTAAAAGGACGGGCAAAACTGTTTAGTGTTGTAAAATCAGTGAGTTTCAAAATTGGCAAGGTGTAACTGCCAATGGGAGGCGTTGTGCCTCCGTTTTATTAAGAGAAAGAATTAATGGCCAGTTTTCTGACAAAATTTTGGTAGCCGCAACGACCGACTGATTAAACAGTATCGCCGTAAAGTTGCTGTGATTAATAAACTTGAGCCCGAAATCAAGGCATTGAGCGACGAACAGCTCAAAGCCAAGACGGCTGAATTCCGTCAGCGTTTAGCCGACGGCGCTTCCTTGGACTCTCCTGCCGGAAGCATTCGCCGTTGTGCGTGAGGCAAGTTTCCGTGTTCTCGGTATGCGCCACTTTGACGTGCAGTTAATCGGCGGTATGGTCTTAAACGACGGCAAGATCGCTGAAATGCGTACCGGTGAAGGTAAAACTTTGACTGCAACATTAGCGGTTTATCTCAACGCATTGCCCGGCAAAGGCGCGCACGTTGTGACGGTGAACGATTACTTGGCCAGCCGTGACGCGGCTTGGATGGGTAAGGTTTACAACTTCCTCGGAATGACTGTCGGAACGATTCTTTCCAACCAGCCGAACGATCAGAAACAGGCTGCTTACGCCGCTGATATTACTTACGGTACGAACAACGAATTCGGCTTCGACTACCTCCGCGACAACATGGAGTATGAGACCGGCGCTCGCCGCCAGAGAGGTCTGTTCTTCGCGATCGTGGACGAAGTGGACTCCATTTTGATTGACGAGGCCAGAACTCCGCTGATTATTTCCGGTCCTGCCGAAGGCGCACGGATATTTACGTTGCGATCGACAAGATTCCCGACATGCTGGTTCGCCAGAAACAGGAAAAGGGCGAAGGTGACTACTGGGTTGACGAAAAGCAGCACACAGTTCAGCTTTCCGAAGCCGGTCACGAGAAAGTCGAAAAGATCATGGTCGATATGGGGCTGCTGCCTGCCGGCCAGAGCTTGTACTCTCCGTCAAACATCATGCTGCACTACTTGAATGCAACTTCGCGCGCATACGCTCTTTGTTAAAGACCAGCACTATGTCGTTCAGAACGGCGAAGTCATCATCGTTGATGAATTCACCGGCCGTTTGATGAAAGGACGCCGCTGGTCCGATGGTCTGCATCAGGCCGTTGAAGCCAAAGAAGGCGTTGAAATCCAGCAGGAAAACCAGACTTTCGCGTCTATTACCTTCCAGAACTACTTCCGCATGTATGAAAAGCTCTCCGGTATGACCGGTACGGCCGATACGGAAGCCTATGAATTCCAGGAAATTTACGGTCTTGAAACCGTTGTCATTCCGACCCATCGCATGATGATTCGTGATGACCAGCAGGATAAGGTCTATCGCACTGCGAAAGAAAATACAAAGCCATCGTTGACGACGTCAAAGAGTGCTTCGGCCGCGGTCAGCCGGTGCTTGTCGGTACGACCTCGATCGAAAACTCCGAGCTTATCAGCGACATGCTGACTAAAGCAGGCATCCCGCACAACGTGCTGAATGCTAAGCAGCATGAAAGAGAAGCTCAGATCGTTATGGAAGCCGGCCGTCCCGGTATGGTTACCATTGCGACCAACATGGCCGGGCGCGGTACCGACATCGTTTTAGGCGGCGGCATCAGCAAGGCTCTTGAGCAGATCGACAACGACGAAACCCTTCTGACGAACAGAAGAAAGCTCAGAAAGAAGAAATCAAAGCGAAGTGGCAGGTTGACCACGATCGTGTCGTTGAACTCGGCGGTTTGAGAATTATCGGTTCCGAGCGTCACGAATCCCGCCGTATCGACAACCAGCTGCGCGGACGTTCCGGCCGTCAGGGTGACCCGGTTCTTCCCGCTTCTATCTGTCCATGGAAGATCCGCTGCTCAGAATCTTCGCCGGCGAAAGATGCAGGCTTTGATGAACAAGCTGCGCCTGCCTGAAGGCGAAGCTATTGAAGCAGGTATTGTTTCCCGCTCCATTGAAACCGCTCAGCGCAAGGTCGAATCCCGCAACTTCGATATTCGTAAGCAGCTGCTTGAATACGATGACGTGGCAAACGATCAGAGAAAGGAAATCTACGCTCTGCGTAACGAAATTCTGGAAAACAAAGATGTGTCCGGCCCCGTGAAGGAACTTCGCGACGGATACTTCACCAGCCTGTTCCGCCACTATGTTCCGGCAGATACCGTCGAAGAGCAGTGGGATCTTGAAGGCTTAGAAAAGAGCTGAAAGAACAGTGGAATCTGGATGTTCCCCTTAAGGCTACGCTGGAAAAATCCGAAAGCTCCGACGACCAGGAACTTCTGGATATGCTGCTGCAGCAACCAACAAGGTTTATGACGAAAAGTCGCTTTAGTCGGTCACGAAGCTTTGCACAGTTTGAACGCAATGTTCTGCTTCAGTTCCTGGATCAACGCTGGAGAGAGCATCTCAGCCAGCTCGACATGCTCCGTCAGGGTATCTATCTCCGCGGCTACGCTCAGAAACAGCCGAAACAGGAATACAAGCGCGAAGCCTTTGAACTGTTTGCCAACTTGCTTGAGACTGTCGGTGCTGATGTCACCCGTGTTCTGATGAATGTTCAGATTCGTCAGCCGGAACCTGAAGAAGTCGCTGCTGCTCAGCAGGAAGCTCAGGCTCCCGCTCAGCAAGAAGCCCTTTCTCAGGAAGAAGATCCGTTCGCACATGTCGGACGCAATGATCCGTGTCCCTGCGGCGCGGCAAGAAATTTAAAGACTGCCACGGCAAGCTTCGTTAATCTGAATTAACGGAAAGACGGCTCTCGGTGAAAACACCTTGGGCCGTTTTCTTTGGCCGTTATTCGTGCTCTAAAATCGAAAACTAAATCAAAAGATTTTTCTAACAAAGGAAAAGCAATATGGCAGTCAATCTCTTCCCGCCCGAACCGTCTGAGATTTATTCGGTTCCCGGAGTTGTCCTCGGCGTTGCGGCAGCTAATATCCGTAAACCCAACCGCAATGACGTTCTAGTGGTTGAGTTGGCATTAGGCTCCCGTGTCGCAGGCGTGTTTACTTCTAATCGCTTCGCGGTGCGCCCGTTCAGGTTTGCAGGGCTCACTTAGCTGAAACGAATAACATCAGAGCATTAGTCGTCAACACCGGCATAGCAAACGCAGGCACTGGCGAACAAGGTCTCCAAGATGCTCAGGAAACCTGCAGAAGGTCGCAGATATCTTCGACTGCTCTCCGATGCAGGTTCTTCCGTTCTCAACCGGTGTCATCATGGAACCGCTTCCCATGAACCGCTTGCTTAAAGGCGTGGAAGAAGCCGCTAAACATTTATCCAGAACAAACTGGATTGCGGCAGGAAGCGATGATGACGACGGACACGGTTCCTAAATGCGTTTCTCAGCGTGTCATGCTGGATGACGACGAAATCACGATTACCGGCATCAGTAAGGGATCCGGCATGATCGAGCCGCATATGGCTACGATGCTGGGTTTCATTGCAACAGACGTTGCCATCGGTCAGGACTTAATCGGTAAGGTCGTCAAGATGGTTGCGGATGCCTCTTACAACCGCATTACGGTTGACGGCGATACTTCCACGAACGACTCCTTTGTTTTAATTTCCACCGGCTGCAGCAATGCTCGTCCGATTGAAAGCATGGACGATCCGCGCTTTGATGATTTGCTGGACTCTCTGATTGAAGTCGGCCAAAAGCTTTCTCAAGCCATGGTTCGCGACGGAGAAGGTGCAACCAAGTTCATCACGATTACGGTGGAAGATGCAAAGAACGAGGCGGAAGCTCTGAAAGTTGCTTACGCCGTCGCTCATTCTCCGTTGGTTAAGACAGCCTTTTGCTTCCGACCCTAACCTCGGGCGTATCCTGGCCGCGGTCGGGAACTCAAGATTCCGGATTTGGACGCAACGAAAGTTTCTCTTTGGTTGGACGATGTCTTAGTGGCTAAGAACGGTAGCCGTGCGCCTGAATACATGGAAGAGCAGGGCGTTGCCGTGATGAGTCAGGACGAAATCACGGTTCGTATCAGCCTTGGCCGTGGAGATGCCTGCGAAACCGTTTGGACCACAGACCTTTCTCACGATTACGTTTCGATCAACGCAGACTACAGAAGCTAAAAAGAGATGGCAGACGCAAAACTCGAACAAAACTGGAACGTCTTCTCGATCGACTGGAAATCCTTCTTCCAAAGATCGAGGATGAAGTGGATTGAGTGCGGCGGCTTTTCGGTGGCGCCGCAAACAATACTTGGCATGTCCTACGGCGTCCTCGAGCCGATTCATCGAGTCGCACTCGTAGATCCGATTCGATTAAGAATGCGGATCAGCAGAAAGCCGCATTACTCAGAAACACGGAGCAGTTTGTTCGAGGTTTGCCCGCAAATAATGTTCTTTTAACCGGTGCGCGAGGCACCGGAAAATCCTCTTATCCGTGCGTGTTTGAAGCAGTTTGCAGATCAAGGACTGCGTCTCATTGAAGTGGACAAAGAAGATTTAAAGGATCTGATCGACATTGCTCAGCGCATCGCCGATCGACCCGAAAAATTTATTGTCTTCTGCGATGATTTGTCTTTGAATTCGAGAAGGCGGATACAAAGCACTGAAAGCGATTTTGGACGGCTCCGTGGCTTCGACCGGAGACAATCTGCTGGTGTACGCAACATCCAATCGTCGTCACTTAATGCCGGAGAAAATGCAGGACAACCTTGCCAGCAGCATGGACGAAGACGGCGAACTCCATCCGGCTGAGACGATCGAAGAAAGATGTCGTTATCCGAGCGTTTCGGTCTTTGGTTGAGCTTCTACCCGTTCTCTCAAAAGAATATTTAGCGGTCGCCGAAGGCTGGACAAAACATTTCGGCGGAGAAATCTCCGACAGATGGCAAACCGAAGCATTGCAGTTTGCACTGCAGCGCGGTTCTCGTTCCGGCCGTGTGGCTTACCAGTTTGCACGCGACTGGGCAGGAAGAATGCATTTGGAGACTGAGCATGACAACTAAACCGACCGAAGTGGTTGTTGCCGTGGCTTTTGATAAAGACGGACGTTTTCTGATGACTTCGCGTCCCGAAGGCAAAGTCTATGCGGGCTACTGGGAATTTCCGGGCGGCAAAGTCGAAGCCGGAGAAACTCTTGAGGAAGCGCTTGTCCGTGAAATGAAGAAGAACTCGGCGTTCAGGTAACTGATTGCCGAGAGGTTTATTCAACGGTGTTCACGTATCCTCATGCCACCGTGCATTTGCATTTCCAGCATTGCCGTTTGAATCCTGAAGAGCTGAAATGTCTCGAAGGACAGACATATCGATTCTGTACCTTAGAGGACTTACCACATCCGATTTTGCCGGCGACGGAACCGGTACTAGCGCAGGTGACGGCGAGAAAGTAGTTCTACTTCTCTAGGTCAGCTTTATGTGCGGCGAGTTTGCCGGTGGCGAGTGCATCGGCAGAGATATCAAGATCGTCGTCGCCTTCCATCGGTTTATCTTTGATGGAATATTTCCCTTCTGCCCACGCGCCGAGATCGATTAAGCGGCAACGTTCGCAGCAGAAAGGACGATATGGGTTCTTGTCTGAGTATTCACATTCACGCCCGCAGGTCGGGCATTTAACTTTAATTGCCATTTTACTACATATTGCATAAACCGAGGCGGAAGGCATCACCTCGGAATTTCCGCGATCGGACCGCTGCCGAAATTGGCGCCGGAGAAACGAACCGAAAGGAGATAACGGTTCGCGGAGATCTTCGGAATCATATTCAGTTTAGGATCCACAAACACTTGGAGCAGTGTAAACGTTTTGCCCTGAAGGTCTTTCTGGTAAGAGCCTTTGATCGCTTCCACGTCATTTAACTCAGCTGTGCCGCGCAGATTCAAAATCAAATCGATGGCGTTGCTGTAGGGGAGCAGGGCTTTATCCACTCATTGAGATAGTGCTTGCGTTCTTCAGCCGAAAGGTGAAGCCAATGGTGGTAAACAGGGACGTCGAATTCACAGGTTCCGGCAGGAATGCCTGAGCGCTGTCCGACTGTTTTAAGGAATTCGTTCTGGCTGGAGAGATGGGAGATTCTGACGCCCACGCAGCTTAATTCGGCTCTGCTGGCTTGGAGCTTGTCCAAGGTTTCTTTTAAAGACTCCTGGTCGACATTGTCGTTATTTGCGAGAGGTTCCAGGCAGGAGCGGAAGCGAGCGAGTTCGTGCAGGAGGTCATTTTTTGATCTCCACGAGTCGTAACCTCTTGAATCTCAAAGTACTTAATGATGGCAGCCCGGTGATCATTTGAATTTTCCTGCTGAGCGAACCATGTCAGCTGTTTAAAAGATCAGCCAGTCTCAAAAAGTACGAAGTTTTCGTTGGAGGAAACTCATATCGTAATAAGGTTTCGGTCATTCCAATCTCTCGCAGTCCTAGAATAATTTTATATTTTCCCTTAACGGTCGGTAATGGAAAGGATTACCGCCGAAGGCGTTCGGCTATCGAAAATCTCTCAGAAATAACGCAAAATACCAGGGATTCTCTCTCACGATTGTACACAAACAGAAGGTTAAGACTAAGAAAATACGCTGTTGTATCTCTCACTGCGAGACAGCGGGTTCCATACAACTGACTGAGAGCCAACTCTAGTCTTGCTTACTCAAGGAAAGGTACATCAAATGAAGTTTTAATACAGAAGCTTTCAGCATCTCGCGAGTACCTATATTTTCAATGACGTCATCTGCAGCATCGAGTCTTTGCGCGGTTGTCGCCTGAGTTGAAATAATCTTCTTTACACCTTCGGGCGTTAGCTTGCTTCTTTGAATGACTCTTTCGATTCTCAGAGCTTCAGGCGCTTCAACAACCAGCAGTCGATTAATTGAAGAACGCCAGAAAGGACTTTCAATAAGAAGCGGGACGCTTAAGATTGTGTACGGGGACTGTGAAGCGTCTAGTTGGCGCTGACATTCCTTGCGGATTAGAGGATGCAAGATATTTTCCAGAACGGTTTTAGCTTCAGGATCAGAAAACACCAGTTCCCTAATGAACCTTCGATTCATGGAGCTGTCAGGAGAAGCTGCCTCAGGCCCGAACTGTTTAATGATTTCCGGCATTGCTCCGCCGTTTACGGCAGTTAATTGTCGAGAGACGACATCGGCGTCCACAACATCAATTCCTAATTCGCCAAACAAGTCTGAAACTGTTGTTTTGCCGGACCCAATTCCGCCTGTCAGACCGATTACTTTCATGATTGAGTGCGCCCATTATTAAATTGAAGGCGGCTTGTTTTTCTTTTAAAAGCCGCCGGAATTCTAATTTAACGTCTTATTTAGCCTGTAAGACCTGATCAATCCAGTCTTTCGTTAGCTGTTCGCGCAGCCGGCCTTTTCAGATAAGGGGACGCTGAGCATACGGATGTTCTTTAGGTCCAGCACGGGATCGTCAACTTTGACGTCCGTACGTGTGGGAACATACCTAATCTTGTTTTTGATAAGAAATTCAGCAAGCTTAGGTGAAGTGGCCCAGTCTAAAAATTCTTTTGCCTCTTTAGGATGCTTGGCCCCTTTAAAAGGGAGACAACTTCGATGCCGAAAGTAACGCCTTCCTTCGGATAAGAAATCGTGACCGGATAGCCTAACTGGAGGATGTCCAGCGCATCAGGCAAGTAAACCATGGCAGCGCCAGTCCGTCACCGACACGCAAGGCAGGCCATGCTCCGCTCTTGGTGTACATCTGAACGTTCTTGTGAAGTTTTTCTGGAAATCGATACTATCTTGACGTCCGAATACTCTTTCTAAAGAAAGAGGCGTTCCGTCGCAGTGCCGGAGGTTCGGGCATCAGCCAGAATAAGACCTTCCTTGTATTCAGGCTTCAGAAAATCCTGCCAGGAAGTTGGAGCCTTCAGGTTGTTCTCTTTTAAGAAAGTTGTTATTCGTGATGAAGGCAAGCGGCATGATGCCGATACCGGTCCAATAATTTTGAGGGTCCTTAAATTCAGCCGGAATGAAATCAGAGCCTTTAGGTTTATAAGGCGCCGTCAGTCCTTCGTTCTTGGCGACTTCGAGGTAGTCTGCCGGTCCTCCTAGAAGAACATCGACTTGAGGATTGCTTTTTCTGCCTGGAGTCGAGACAGAACTTCACCGGAAGAAAGTCTTAAGAAGTTGACTTTGATCCCCGTGTTTTAGTGAACTGCTCCAGCACCTGAGAAGCATATTTCTCAGGCATGGAAGCGTAAACATTCAGTTCTGCAGCAAGAACATTAAAAAGAAAGGCCAAGAGCGGCTAAGGACGCAGCAAATTTAGTGACGAGTTTCATCAGCTTAGAATCCAGAGATATTTTGACTATTCTACCATTAGATGTTTACCACTCCGATTTATAACGAAGGAAATTTTTCGGTTCTCGTGAAATGTTTAAAACTGCCCGTTTCGAGCGCATAATCCTTAAAAAGATCAAGAGAAGGAGGGCTCTCGTGCCGTGGGTAGTAACGCTTACGATCTTAGTCGCCAGCGCATTCTTGATGGATATGTCGTTCACGATGATTACGCCGTTTTGCCGGTGTATCTATCCTCTGAACTCGGAGCTAAGGCTTCTGAAGTCGACATGTGGTCAGGTGCAGTTTTGCGGTGACTTTCTTTGTGAGCGGACTGCTTGGCCCCGTCTGGGGCGTCCTCGCGGACCGTAAAAGCCGCAAACTCATGGCGTTAAGAGCTTCGATCGGTCTGACGATCAGCTATGCACTGTGCGGCATTGTTCAGACCCGATGCAGCTGTTTGCTGCGCGGTTTTTCCAGGTTTGTGCGCCGGTCTTTATCCCGCCTTGTTAGCTCTATTAGCTGCCTCAATTCCTGCCCGTAAAACAGGTCTGTCTATGGGGTTGATGCAGGGCGGTATGACAGTCGGACGGTCGTGGGACCATTTGTGGGCGGTGTGCTGGCAGATTATTTCGGAATGCGTGAATCTTTCTTCGTAGCGTCCGTCGCTCTGGGTCTTATTTCTTTACTCATTGGTTTTGCATTAAAGAAAGCCAAGGACGATTAAAGTTACTTCAAGGAATTGGTTCGACTGGAGTGTTATTCGTCAGCCTGCGATCTTTAAGATGCTGATGGCGTGCGCAGTGATCCACGCGTCTTTGTTCTCAGCTCAGCCAATTCTGCCGCTCTACATTGCTCAGCTTCAGGGAAGCATGGACAACATCATGATGCTTTCGGGGACGATATTTTCCGTTTGCGCGATTTCGATCATGATCGCATCTCCGATTCTCGGAGCAGCGGGGCAGAAGTTCGGATTTTTGAAAGTGCTTTCCTGCTCTCTGTTCTTTGCAGGCCTTTTAATCTCTGCCCAGGTCTTAGGTCGCACTCCGTTTGAATTCGGTGTTTGGCGATTCATCGCCGGATTTGTATCGCCGGCCTAATTCCTTTAGTGAATTCGATCATCTCGACAGAATGTCCGCCGGATAAGAAGGGCGAAGTGTTCGGATTTAATTTTCTAACAGGACACGCCGGTATGGCGTTAGGGCCGTTGCGGCCGGAGCACTTCGGGCTGGTTTGGATATCAGGCAGTGATTGTGGCATCGGGCCTGATCCTCTTTCCTCTGATTATTTATTTGAATTACGGGAAAAATAAAACCCGGATGTTCGTCTGAACACCCGGGTGGAATTCTGGTCGGGTGAGAGGATTCGACCTCCGACCCTGCGTCGAACGCAGTGCTCTACCAGGCTGAGCTACACTCCGATTCTTGCGTTTCGAGTGACCTATCGATCTCTCAACTGTCAAGGAAAGCAATTCTATCAGAGAATTTTTAAATGCGCTAGTCGGTAAGCAATTTAATGCATCAATTCCTCGAGAAACTTCTTTTGCCAGCTTCAATGCACGCATCAATGGCTCCGGAAGCCAGAATGACGCGGGTTACGCTCTAAGTCCGGATCATTGCTGCTGACTGCAGTACGAATAATCTTTGCATCTTCTTCGGAACAATGTCTCAAAGCGTAGATAAGTGGCATCGTCATTTTCCTTCGCGAAGGTCGGTGCCTAAATTTTTACCGATATTGACCTTAGTGCCTGTGTAGTCAAGCACGTCATCAATAATTTGGAAGGCGCGGCCGAGACAAAGAGCGTATTCAGCCATTTTGTCTTCTACTTCCTTAGAGGCGCCGGCAACGACGGAGGCCATGCGGGCTGCTGCCTCAAAGAACACCGGTCTTTCTTTCAATGACGTCAAAATAGCGAGCTTCGTCTAATGTGGTGTCATGAATGTTGAGCAACTGGATGACCTCACCTTCGGAAACGCGGTTTACGGCGCCGGCTACGATTTCGCAAATACGTAAGTTTTGAGTGCGGACCATTAATTGGAAGGCGCGTGAATACATAAAGTCGCCGGTTAAGATCGCAGGCGCATTTCCCCATTTAAATCCGGCAGTCGGCTTTCCGCGCCTTAAGTCGCTTTCGTCAACAACGTCGTCATGTAGCAGACTGGCTGTGTGCACATACTCAATCATCGTTGCAAGGAAGATATGCTCTTTCCCTGGTAGCCCAGAGCGCGTGCAATGAGCATTAAGACGATCGGACGCATTCGTTTGCCGCCGGCTGTAACGATGTAGTCGCTTATCTTTTAATCAGCGGGATGTCACTCTGAAGATCATCAATAACTTCCCGATCAACGGCGAGTAAATCTTCCGAAATCGGGGCGATGATTCTCTGAACGGCGGTGCTACTTGACTCATTGAAAATTCCTATGGGCGCTAAATAAAACAAAGTCAAATATTAACTATTTTTCTTTGACTGCTGACACTAAAAGACACAAAACGAGATTTTTCTGAGAATTCAACCCGACAATCCGTTTGGCGTTGAGAAAAAAAAAACATCTTTAACCGTTTGACTATACGAATTTTTCGAGCATAATCTCGCACTCTGCGCGTTAAGTTATTTGAGCAAACAAAAGGCTTCCAGCAGAACGCAGACTGCATTGAAGTGTTAAAGGTATATACATGTACGCAATTATTAAAACCGGCGGCAAACAGTACACTGTTGCTGTTGGCGACAAGGTTAAGGTCGAAACCCTTCCGGGTGACGTTGGCTCCCAGATCAAACTCGTGGAAGTCCTCGCTGTTAAAACGACGAAGGCCTTAAGCTTGGTAATCCGACGATTCCCGGCGCTTTGTTACTGCCACAGTCCTGTCTGAAGGACGTCATGAAAAGTTCGTATTTTCAAGTTCCGTCGTCGTAAACACTCCATGAAGAGTGCTGGTCACCGTCAGAACTACACCGAACTCAAGATTGATGAGATTTCGGCCTAATTGGATTTTTAAGTAAGAGGTATTTGAAATGGCACATAAGAAAGGCGGCGGATCTACACGTAACGGCCGCGATTCCAACGCACAACGTCTTGGCGTTAAAGTTTTCGGCTCTGAAATGATTCAGCCGGGCGCTATCATTGTTCGTCAGCGCGGTACCACATTCCATGCCGGTGAAAACGTCGGTATGGGCCGTGACCACACTTTGTTTGCTAAAGTTGCCGGTAAGGTCGAGTTCGTTGTTCACGGACGTCTGAACCGTCACTACGTTAACGTTGTTCCGGTTGCTTAATTAGACCGCGAATCAAAAAGAAGCGCCCCATTCCTAGCAGGGAACGGGGCGCTGATTTTCTACGGCTATCATCAACTCCATACCTAATAAGTCCTCACGGACAGGAAATAAAAATGAAATTTGTAGATGAAGCGAAAATTGAAGTTTTGCGGGTAAGGGCGGAAACGGCGTTGCCTCGTTCCGACGCGAAAAGTTTATTCCTAAAGGCGGTCCCGACGGCGGAGACGGCGGCCGCGGCGGCTCTATTTATGCCGTTGCCGACAGAAACCTGAATACTCTGATCGATTATCGCTACACGTAAGTTCCAAGCCAAGAACGGCGAAAACGGCCGCGGCAGTGACTGCTACGGCAGAGGTGCTCCCGATATTGAGCTTCGTGTTCCGGTCGGAACCGTGATTACCGACTTGGATACCGGTGAGACAATTGCCGACTTGGATAAGAACGGTGAAAAGCCCTTCTTGCCAAAGGCGGTAAAGGCGGTCTGGGCAACCTGCATTTCAAGACCTCTACCAACCGTGCTCCTCGTCAATGCACTCCCGGAGAACCGGGCCAAGAAAGAACACTCAAGCTTGAACTGAGAGTATTGGCGGACGTCGGTTTGTTAGGTCTTCCGAATGCAGGCAAGTCCACACTGATTTCCGCGGTTTCTAACGCCAAACCTAGAATCGCCGATTATCCCTTTACAACGTTGCATCCGCATCTTGGCGTTGTTCGTGTAGGTCCGGAATCCAGTTTTGTGATTGCAGATATTCCGGGACTGATTGAGGGTGCATCCGAGGGCGCCGGTTTAGGACACCAGTTCTTGCGTCATCTTTCCAGAACCAGCTTGCTGCTGCGTCATTGATGTAGCACCTCTCGATACCGAAGAAGATCCTATCGCAGCTGCTCGCGCCATCGTTGAAGAACTGAGAAAGTTTGATCCGGCATTGGCAGACAAACCCCGTTGGTTGTTCTTAACAAGATGGACCTGGTTCCTGAAGAAGAAAGAGCCAATGTCGTGGATAAGTACCGTGAAGCATTCGGTACGGATGTTCCGATGTTTGCGATTTCTGCTGTGACCCGTGAAGGCACTGAAGCTTTGGTTAAAGCAATTGCTGAAGATATTCACGAACAGCGCAGACAGCTCATCAAAGAAAGCGAACCGGATGTCCGCTTTGATGAAGACGAAGAAGTCTTCCCGCCCGAAGGCGGAGAGCCTGAAGAAGGTGAGCAAAAGTAAGCTGCCGGTGAATTTGGTCAAACCGCTGAGAAAACAAAATCCCGGCGGTTTTTTTTTTGATTTTGTACTTTAAGTGGAAGCATTTTGTTTAAAGCGATTTTGGATATACTGAACAGCTCTAATCACGACGACGCCGTTAATACAACAAAAAGCAAGTGAAGTTTATGATCCGCTTAGAAAGAGTGCTGTCGTCAATAAGATCGGATGAAACGAGATGGAAGAAAACCTCAAGATTTGGAACGATGCAAAAGAATTGTCGTAAAAGTCGGCTCTTCTTTAGTGACAAATGAAGGTCACGGGTAGATACGGAAGCGATTGCCCGTTGGACGGCTCAGATCGCTAAGCTGCAGGAAATGGGAAAACAGGTCGTTTGGGTTAGCTCCGGTGCGGTTGCAGAAGGAATGGCTCGTCTCGGGTGGACCAAACGTCCGAAAAATGCACGAACTCCAGGCAGCCGCGCTGTCGGACAAATGGGTATTGTCGAAGCCTACGAAAAGCTTCGAGCGCTACGACATCCGCACAGCTCAAATCTTGTTGACGCATGCTGACCTCGCAGACCGTGAGCGTTACTTAAATGCACGCCAGACGCTAACCACACTCTTGGATCTCAAAGTTGTTCCGATCATTAACGAGAACGACACGGTCGTAACTAACGAAATCAAAGTCGGTGACAACGATACCTTGGGCGCACTGGTAACCAACTTGATTGATGCCGACGTCTTAGTGATCTTGACCGATCAGATCGGCCTCTTCACCGCTGATCCGCGCTCCAACCCTGAAGCCAAATTAGTGGAAGTCGGCGAAGCCGGAGATCCGATCTATGAAGCAATGGCCGGAGGCGCCGGTTCTTCCATTGGTAAGGGAGGTATGCAGACAAAGTGCTTGCCGCTAAACGCGCAGCTCGCGCGGAGCCTCAACTGTTATTGCCAGCGGACGCATTCCTGATGTTTTAGTCCGTTTAGCTCAGGGAGAATCCATCGGAACGCTTCTGAAGACAGATCGCAAACCGATGTCTGCCCGCACCAGTGGATGGCTGACCATTTGCAGCTGAAGGGAAAGCTCGTTATTGATGAGGGTGCCGTCGAGGCTGTCCGCAAAGGCAAGAGCCTGCTGCCGGTCGGTGTTAAAGCTGTGATCGGAGACTTCCTTCGCGGCGAAATCATTCAAGTCGTGGATCAAAACGACAAGGAAATCTGCCGCGGCATGATTAACTATGGCTCCGATGAGTCCCGCCGAATCATGGGACTGCACAGCGATGAAGTTGTGGAAGAGCTAGGCTACTTAGAACAGAGAGCTGATTCATCAGGACAACATGGTCGTGATGAACAAGTGATCTCGTAAAGACGATTATTTGTAAAGGCGGAAGTGTCCCGGCCCTCCGCTTTTCCCATCCTGCAGGCGGAACAAGGTGTTTTTATCTGTGAAGAGAGCAGGAGCTAATTCCTTCAGAGCTTCTTTATAAACACCGCGCTTGAAGTCAATCACTTGGCTCAGCGGAACCCAATAGTCATTCCATTTCCAGGCTTCAAATTCCGGATGGTTGGTGGCTTTCAAGTTGATGTCTTTGTTTTACCGAGAAACTCTAAGAGGAACCAAATCTGCTTTTGGCCTTTGTAGATGCCGCGCAGATCGCGGCGAATCCAGCGGTCGGGAACGTCATAGCGCAGCCAGTCTTTGGTGCGGCTGATGATACGGACCTGGTTTTCAAAGAGACCAAGCTCCTCCCAAAGCTCTCTGAACATGGCTTCGCGAGGCGATTCCCGCGGTTGATACCGCCCTGCGGAAATTGCCAGGAATGCTGACCCAAACGTTTCCCAAAAACTTGTTTGAGAGGATTGGTCAAAATAATCCCGACGTTTGGTCGGTATCCATGTTGATCAAGCATAAAACTTTAAAATAACTTATTTGTGTCTGCCCATTATATAGAGGCAGGAAAAGAAGTCATAAGATCCGAACCTAATCGTAGACTGCCGGCCTGCCGGCTCGTTTTGAGAATTCGTAATGAGAGCAAAACAATTTTTATTTCAACACAGAAAGAAGCTCCTGCAGATGCAGAAATCGTTAGCCAGAAGCTGATGCTTCGCGCAGGCATGATCCGTAAGCTTGCAGCCGGCGTCTATAACTACATGCCGATGGGCCTTCGCTCTTTGAAGAAGATTGAACGTATTGTCAGAGAAGAAATGGACCGTGCCGGCGCCATCGAACTTCTGATGCCGATCGTCCAGCCTGCTGAGCTTTGGCAGGAAACCGGCCGCTGGCAGAAGTACGGCTCTGAACTGCTTCGCTTTAAAGATAGACACGACAGAGACTTTGTTCTTCAGCCTACCAGCGAAGAAGTCGTGACCGACATCGCTCGTCAGGAAATCAAGTCCTGGCGTCAGCTCCCGGTGAACTTCTACCAGATTCAGACAAAGTTCCGTGACGAACGTCGTCCTCGTTTCGGCGTGATGCGCGGCCGCGACTTTGTCATGAAAGACGCTTACTCTTTGACCGTACGGCTGAAGACGCCGGCAAGAGCTACGACAAGATGTTCGAAGCTTACTGCCGCATCTTTGATCGCTTGGTTTGGTTTATCGAGCAGTGCGCGCTGACTCCGGCTCCATCGGCGGCTCTCGCTCTCAGGAATTCCAGGTGATCGCTGATACCGGCGAAGATTTGATCGTTTTCTGCTCGGACAGCGAATACGCGCCAATATCGAATTGGCCGAAGCTCCTGCCTGATCGAAAACGCGCAGAAGCCACAGAGACCATGGAAAAGGTTCCGACTCCGGGCCGCGACAAGTGCGAGCTTGTTGTTGAACTTCTGAATAAGCCGCTGACAGCCAGCGTTAAATCTATTGTTTTGGCAGTTGATCACCAGGACGAAAAGGCAATCCGCGCCTGCAAAAATCGTTCTTCTGCTTCTCAGAGGCGATCACACTCTTAATGAAGTTAAAGCCGAAAGCTGGAAGCGCTTAAGGGCGGATTCCGCTTTGCAACCGACAAGGAAATTGAAGATACCTTCGGATCTAAACCGGGTTATCTCGGCCCTGTCGGTATTCCTAAGGATGTCACCATCGTTGCCGATACAACCGTTGCCAACATGAGCGACTTCATTGTCGGCGCCAACGAAGAGGGCTATCACATCCGCGGCGTGAACTGGGGCCGTGACCTGAGAGAACCGGATGTTGTTGCTGATATCCGTAACGTCGTTGAAGGCGATGTTTCTCCAGACGGCAAAGGCACGCTCAAGATGCAGCGCGGCATCGAAGTCGGCCACGTATTCTTCCTCGGCGACAAGTATTCTGCTCCGATGAATGCGACTTACCTGGACGAAAACGGCAAGCCCCAGCTGCTTCAGATGGGTTGCTACGGTATCGGTATTTCTCGTCTGCTGGGCGCAGCTATCGAGCAAGGCCACGACGATAAAGGCATTATCTGGCCGGACAGCATTGCTCCGTTCACCGTAGTGATCTGCCCCGTCGGATATGACAAGAGCGAAGAAGTTCAGAAGGCTTCTAACGAGCTTTACGGTCGTCTGCGCGAAGCCGGCATTGACGTCATCCTCGATGACAGAGGTCTGCGTCCCGGGTCATGTTCGCTGACTGGGAACTGATCGGTGTTCCGCATCGCGTTACGATCGGTGACCGCGGCCTGAAGAACGGTGAAGTTGAATACGCTCACCGCGGAGATCTCCAGAACGAAAACGTTCCTGTCACCGAAATCGCTGACAAACTGATCGCCAAGATCAAAGTCCGCTAAGCGAAGAAGCGTTTCCTTTTAGGGCGTCGGAAAACCTGCTGTAGGGATTTTCTGGCGCCCTTTTAATTCTTTAGGTGTCCTTCCGAGGCTGGCTCAGAAGCCGTCTGCTTCTGCGGCTTTCCTCTGCTTTTCCTTGTATGTATTTATCCTCTGCTTCAGAATTTTTGTGCGGCTGGGTTGCTGACGATTTCTGCTAACTCTGCCAGTCTTCTTTGACCTATTCGTCTATCGGCGGCTCGAAGAATGTCTGTGAGTCCCCAATGATCTCTTAGTCATTAATTCCGACAAAGGCGTATCAATGTATTCTCGAAGCATGTTCGAAATCTCAGAGGTTTCGCTATACGGATAGATAGATAAAGCTTCGTAAGCGATACGAGAGTTTTCGTCTGGGCCTTCGGAATGGATAAAGTGCTTCGGATAATCGAAGATGGTTTCTTTGTCTAACGTGATCCAATACCTTGGTAAGTCAGTACTTCCATATTGGCTTCCCATTCGGTAGGCTACACAATGGATCTGAAAGTCTAATTTTGGATCGACAAGCAAATACACTTCTTTCTGTAATTTGCTCCAAGGCCTAATCTTTCTTCTTTGCATCATAGTAGTAGCGAGAAAATTGTCAGCAGGGTTGGGTTATTTCTTCCGACCTCGGTTCACAAGTTATTCTGTCTTTGCGAAAGGCGAAATGTTCGCTCTCTAACAGATATAAATATAGTAGTCTTGAGCGAAAAATTTTGACGCATTAAATCAATAAATTCGATTATCAAACTATCGAATTTATAGAAAATCATTTTGAGATATTCTGCCTATGGACTGTTTTACTAGGCTTTTACCAGCTAGGCCCGTAAAGCACCGTTATTAAGACGGTGAAATAAGGGCCCAGTCCGAAGGACTGGCTATGCTAAACTGGCTCTATCTTTTCAGATCTAGGGGCGGGCTGTCCCGAAGTGAAGTCTGTGGAGAGATGTGAGACCTGAAGGAGTATACGGTTGTGTCCAAGCACGTGAAACTCCTTTGGAGAACGTGCAAAACCAAGCTGTACTCCTTTGGGCAATCCCGCTGAAGCAGAAACCCGCCGAGGCAACTTCGACATTAAGCTACGGCTGTCGGAGAAGTGGTAGGAATCCTCTTCATTTATGGAGGGAGGAAGTCAATAGTAAAAGCGAACTATGAGGAAAACCCGTTAGCCCATTACTCAGCTTCAAGTCCCAAATTCAACGGTTAATGCAATGCAAAACTCAACAGCTGGAGTCGGTAGCCGCGTAAGAGGCTGCCGAGTTCAATCAAGAAAGCCTGCGTTCATTTAAACTTTCGCTGAAGGTTTCGACGAGGAACTTACTTGAAGAGTACAAAGCGTGACTACGAAGCTTGGCAAAGAATTTGACATCCAGGACTACCTTATCAATACGGAAAACAATCCCGAAGCTTTTCAAGGCCTGTGTTGAAGAAGATCTGGGAGATGGATCACTCGTTAGAAGGGCACTTGGCGAAATGGTGAAGGCTAAAGGAATGGTTCAGCTCGCAAAGGAGACAGGTCTCTCAAAGCAGTGTTTGTACAGAGCGCTCAGCCCCGAAGGATCACCTAAATTCGAAACGATATTTAGAATCAGCAAGGCCTTGAAGCTGACGATTCCGACTCATCGAGCCTGATTTAAATTCTCCGATCTCCGTTGCGGCTGGAAAGCTCTAAAAGTTACTCTGTGTCCGCTGGCGCTCTCTTGAAAAGTTTTGTAAGACCGGCAAGCCAGAATTTCACAAAGATGCCGACGCATAACGCCGAAATAACAGTTCCTTCCCGCAGCCCGCGTATTTCGTGGAAAACGCAGTAACTAAGAAGTAAAGCCAACAAAACCAAAATAACGTCATTGGCGATTTTGACGGATGAAAATGGCTTGTGCAGAACCGTACTGACCGCAAGTACGAGTCCTTCCCGGTAACGCGCGGCGCCGGCAAACACTTCTAAAGCAACGCCGAGTCCGAGAACCACGTTTCCAAGCATCGAGACTGCAAAACATTTCCAATAAATATCTGAAGACAAGAACTCAGTGATCTGCATAGATGTATCGATGAAGTAAGAGAAGGCGAATGTGATCGGAATTTGCGAGAGAAGTAGAAGCTTGTTGATGGATTTTCGAGCAGCAGCCACTGTGCGCAACAAAGAGCAAGTTAATGAAGAAAGTAGTTTCACCGAAGGTTGCCGCTGGCATAAGACGACACTAATGGCAGAGAGCTGATGGGCGTGGTTCCGAGATTGCCTCGAGTCACGAGTGCGATACCTAAACTCATGACGAACAATGCAGCGACGAATATGAACCACGGGCCTAACTTGCGAAACATATCGGAAAAATTTGAAAGATGTTGGACTTGAGGATTAGAAATTAAGAAAGAAAAGTCGAAGGGCTGAGCTTCGACTTTTCAGATTGATTAGAGGTTAGAAACCGTTATGTTCCTGCTTTGCTTCGGACTTCGATGGGGCAGGAACGTCGTTTTCGACTTTGCATATCACTTCCGGCATCGAAATGATATGCAGATCCCTCTGCTGGAACGGAATGTTGATCTTGCGCTTGTTGAATTCACGGAACATCGCGCGACCAATGTTGGACCTCAAAGTCGCGGTGCCTTTTCGGGGTCGGGAACCCAGAAGTACGACGTCAGTTCAATACCGTCGGCTCCGAAGTTCGTCAGAATGGTGTAGGGCGCCGGATTGATCAGCACGCGCGGCTGTTTTCGGACGATATCGGTCATGAGCTCAATGACTTCATCAATGTCGGCGCTGTAGTCAACGCTCATCATGACGGTCGCACGTCCCGGACCCAACAGGTACGAGGTATTGCGAACGCTGCTGGTGACGAAATTCTCGTTCGGGATAATCGTTACGCGCCGTCGTAAGCCTTAACCGCTGTGTAGCGCGTCTTGATGTCCGTCACAATACCTTCAACGCCGGAAACGTTCACCAAGTCTCCGATTTTGATGCTCTTATCCAGAAGAATAATGAATCCGCTGACGTAGTTAGAGGCAATTTTCTGTAAGCCGAAACCTAAGCCGACACCGATGGCACCGCCGAAGACACCAAGCACGGTGATGTCAATACCAACGGAAGCCAGACCGATCAGAATCGCAATCGTCACTAAAACGACCTTGACTACCCGGATGATCACAACGCGGACGTTGGACTCCATGGTCGGAAGGCTGTTTATCCATTTCTCAAAGAACTGACCGATCCACTTCGCGATAAAGAGCGCTAAGGCAATCGAGAAGCCGGAAAGGAAGACAGACCAAACCGTTGCGTTGGTGCTTCCCAGCGGAATTTTGGTGGTCTGCATGAATTCGACGCACTTAGGCAGTACACCGACGATCTGAAGCGCGACACCGCCCCAAATCGAAAACGTCAGGAAGTTATCCAGGCTGCTGTTGTATTTGCGCGAAAGTGAGTGAGAAATACGACCGTGCGGATCACAACGTAGGCCCCGAGAATCAGCCACGCAATGGATTCCAGCGGCAGGGCTTTCTTAGGAAGCAAGCCGAAAAGTCGCACGGTAAAGGTGCTGACCGCGATGAAGAACATTCCAAGCAGCGGGAAACTCAGCCGCAAAATCAGCGTCTCTATGCCTCGTCTTACCTTTGCCCAGAAGGCGCTCTCGCGATGTTCAGGGCTTGACAGGGCTTCGCCTTCTTCCGCTTTGATCTCGTCGCTTTCGATGATTTCATTGGCGGCTAAGTTTAATAATCCGCATGCGGATGTATTTGCCGAGCAGCCAAGCTAAAACAGTGAGCCCAGAATGGAGGCCAGCTGCCAATAGATGATCGGCTGGTTAAGCCCTTTTCAAACATCAGCAGGAGTTGATCCAGGATGTTGCTGTCGCCGCTTAAAAGTTCTTCTGTCGTAACCGCTGTTTGTGCGACTTTGGCGATTTCGGCGGATGCGGCGCCGAGGTACTCATAGGCTGTCTCCGTTAGGTTAACGACCGTTTGCGTCGTCAACCGGATCAAATGTCAATGTAATAGAAGAGGGAATGTCTCCTACCGGGGTTTGGGGAAGGGATTGCACATCAGAATCGCTTTTCCACCGCTGTATCGAAAGCCTTCAGACCGCTGCTGCTGATCATCTTGGGCGGAACAGCCTTCTGACCGTTCTTGAGCAGTCGGACATCGAACTTGGCAACGTACATTCCGCGTTTGGCGCCGGCCGGCGTATTAAACGTAATATGCGGACGGATGCAGGCAACGATACGGTTGTTGTACTGGGCTTGCTGAAAGTTCGTCATGGCGCCGGAGCCTGAACCCATGGCAGATCCGCTCTGGCCGGTTAAGCGGCTGAGCATTTCTTTTCTGCGGGCGGCATTCGCCTGTTCTTGGGCTCTCTGACGATTGAGTTCTTCTTGAGCCTTGCGCTTTCAGCTAAGGCTTTTCTCGCTGAGCCTTTCTTCAGCGATCTTGCGTTCGCGTTCCTGAGCTTGCTTCTTGAGTTCTTCCTGCTTGGCTTTGCGCTCGGCTTCTGCTTTTCTTCAGCCTTACGTTTTCCTCCGCTAAGCGTTTCTGCTCTTCTTGTTTCTTCAGCTCTTCCTGACGCTTCTGTTCTTCGATGCGTCGTTCTTCTTCCTGACGGCGCAGTTCAGCCTGGCGAGCTTCTTCGGCTTTGCGCTGCTCTTCAGCTCGTTTGGCTTCCTGAAGCTGACGTTCGCGCTCAAGAATGCGTTGTTTTTCCTCTTCCTGTTTCTTCTTTCGCGGTCGAGTCTTTCTTGACGATGTCCGGATCCTCAAGCAGATTGGCTTGACGATCTAAATCCGTCTGAGCGATAGGAGGCGGGGGCGGAGGCAGCTGCTGCTGAGGCTCTTCCGGAGCAGGAGGCTCGGGAGCGGGTTCCGGTTCCGGCTGAGGTTCAGGTTGGGGCTCCGGTTCGGGCTGAGGCTCGGGTTCCGGCTCAGGCTGCGGTTCCGGTTGCGTCTCTGCCGGGGCTTCTGCTGCCGGCATGTCGCCGTTCCACAGTTCGGCATAGACGGGGCCTGTCGGCTCCGATCTCCATTGCATGGAAACGAAGAGCAGCACAAAAGAAGCCCGTGGGCGATTAAAGCGAGCAAAAGCCGTGCCCCAATAACCCTGAGCGCCTGAGAGCCGATTCGCTTGATTCGGAGATAAGTCGTCCATTACTTGGCACCGCTTCCTTCAAGTTGCAATGACAGACCGATACGCGTGATGTTGGCCTTTTGTAGATTGCGCATCACGTCGATGACTTTTCATATGCGACGGTTTTATCCGCGCAATGACAACCGGAACCTGATTTCCGTCGGTCTGCATCGATTCGACCGTAGAGACTAACTGAGGGAAATCAACCGGAGTTAATTTCTTTGCGGTATCGCGGATCTGGAGTTTGCCGTCTGGCGAGATAATGACTTCGACAACTTTATCCGGAGTGCGAGCCGCTTTATTGACTTTCGGCAGATCGACGATCGAAGGATTGACGTATGGGGCGGCGACCATCAGGATCACCACGAGAACGAGCATCACGTCAATGTACGGGACGACGTTCATCTCTGCTAAAGACGTCTTTGCCGTTACGTGCCATGTTGCGTCCTTAGGCCTGACGACCCAAAATGTTCTGGAATTCTGCATGAAGCTTTCGTACTGGCTCGAGAGACGATCCAGACTATAAGCAAAGCGGTTGTAGCCGATAACGGCAGGAATAGCGGCAAACAGACCGATCGCGGTTGCCACCAGAGCTTCGGCAATACCCGGGGCGACGACAGCCAGCGAAGCGCTTTCCAGGTTGCCCAAGCCTGTGAAGGCGTCCATGATGCCCCATACGGTGCCGAACAGACCGATGTACGGAGAAACGGAACCGATGGTCGCCAAAACGCTCAAGCCCGACTCGAGAATGTCGAGTTCTCTCTGATAACGGGCGCGCATGGCGCGAGACACACCGTCAATGACGCCGAAGGTGCCGGCGCGGGCTTCGAGATTGCTCGCGCGGCTTCTTAAGAACTCGGTCATGCCGGAGTAAAGATGCCCTCCTGAGGACCGATGGAAGAGCGTCGCTCGGTGGCGCTTTCGTAGAGTTTATTTAAATCTGCACCGCCCCAGAAACGCTTGTCGAAGTTGCGGGCTTCTCTTCTTGCACGGCTCATCTGGAACCATTTCTGAAAAATAATGGTCCAGCTCACTAAAGAGAAAATCAAAGAATAGCCAAAACAATCTGAACAACGGCGCTCGCATGAGCAACCAAAGTAATGATTGATAAATCGGCAGATGCTTCCATCACAGTCCCTTGTACTAACGAATGATTAATGAGTTAAAAGTTTTGAGTTGTTCTGAAATAGGCTCGGGCATAGCCACCGGGCGGAATGTGTGCGCGTCGAGCGTGCCGCGCGAACGTCTCCGACGTTGAGCACTTCATCTCCTCTCAGAATTTCCTGATGAAATTCAAAGAAGTACGGCCGCACGCGGTGACCGTTGATCGAACCACTAATTCATCATCCAGCCGGGCCGGTTTCTTGTACTTGGCTTTGGCTTCGGCGACGACAAAGACGACGCCGAGCTCTGAGTACAGCCGCTCCTGACTCCAGCCCAATGCGCGCAGCCATTCCGTGCGTGCGCGTTCCATGAACCTGAAGTAGTTGGCGTAATAAACCACTCGTGCACAGTCTGTGTCTTCGTAGTAGACGCGAACCGGCCAGTCGAAATAGTGTTTTTCCATCAACAAATTCTCATCCGAGCGCGTAAGCGCGCTCAAAAACTCCTTGAAGCCCAGCCTCACATAAGAGCGCATTTTAACAAACGGGTACCTGAGAATCAGGCTTGAAAGGTCATTCTTTATACCCGTTTTCGGAGCGATAAAATCTTTCGCGAATCTTAAAAGTTGGGAATACCCCTAGACGGGAAACCGTCCCTAACTATTTTATTTCTTTGGAATTTTTGTGATCTGATAAGATATCTCGTCCCAAAATAGGCGAAAGGAACAGCAGTGAAAATTAAAGTAGGATACGGCGCAACTTACGGCAGGCTCCTTAGGTTGTCAGCGGCTGTCTTTGCTGTGATCGCACTGACCTCCTGCAAAGAAATTCCGAACTCTGTTCACACGGAAAAGAACTTGCCTCCAATACGCTTTACACGCCGTTCTCCGGCCGCAGTCCGAAGCATTTGGATCCGACGAGTTCTTACTCTTCCGATGAGACGCCTTACACCTACAGTATTTACGAACCGCTTTACCAGTATCACTTCCTAGAGCGCCCTTATCGCCTGATCCCTCGTTCCGCAGCAGAGGTCGTTAAACCCGTTTATCTGGATAAAGACGGAAAGGCCTTACCTGAGACTGCTTCGGCGGAAAAATCGCTCTGAGTGTTTACGAGATTCCGATCAAAAGGAATCCTCTTTGCGCCTCATCCGGCTTTGCCAAGAACGAAAAGGGCGAATACATCAACCACGCGTTAGCGCCTGAAGTCATCGACGAGCTGCACAATCCGATGGATTTGCCGCAGAAGGGTACGCGAGAGCTGACCGCCGAGGATTTTGTTTACTCGATCAAGCTGAATGGCCAATCCCCGCATCATTGTCCGGTCTACGGAACGATGGTGAACTATCTTCCGGGATTGAAAGACTTTGCCGTTCAGGTTCGCGCAGAAGACAAACGCCTTCGCGCCGATCTCAAGCCCTCTGACAGAGACTTACCTTTCTTAGACTTGCGGAAGTTTGAGCTCAAAGGTGTTTCGGCGCCGGATAAGTACACGCTGCGGCTCGAAGTCAAAGGAAAGTACCCGCAGTTCCCCAACTGGCTGGCCATGACGTTCTTTGCGCCGGTTCCGTGGGAGGCCGAAGCCTTCTACGCCCAGAAGGGCATGGCCAAAACAACTTGTCTTTGAACTATTGGCCCGTGGGTACCGGCCCTTACATGCTGGTGGAATCGATTGAGAACCGCAAACATGTCATGGAGCGCAATCCGAATTTCCGTAAGACGGAGCTTTATCCCTGCGCGGGGAGCCCGGCGATGAAGCGAAAGGATTTTAAAGGACTGCGGAAAACCGCGCCTTTCATTGATCGGATTGAAATCACGGCCGAAAAGAAAGCGTGCCGCTTCGTACGAAGTTCCTTCAGGGCTACTACGACTCTCCGCAGATTGAACGTCTCGACAACGGTCAGGGCTTTTGATCGGCATGGCCGACAGCGCGGAAAAAAAAAGAGTACAAAGAAAAGAAACTGCAGTTTCCGCAGACCATAGAAGCGCAAAACACGTACTTCGGCTTTAACTGGATGGATCCGGTCGTAGGAGAAGGCAAGACGCCCGAAGAGCGCGAGCGCAACAAGAAGCTTCGTCAGGCGATTTCTATTGCCATGGACTGGGAAGAATATATCCAGATCTTTGAGAAAGGGCTGGCGTCTCCCGCGCATGGACCCTGCCGCCGGGACTTTTCGGATATCGAGAGGACGGCGCGCGGCCTTTAACCCGATCGTTTACGAAAGACCGAAGACGGACTCGTCCGCCGCAAATCCATTGAAGAAGCCAAGAAACTCTTAGCTGAAGCAGGCTACCCCGGCGGCCGTGATGCAAAACCGGCGAGCCTTTAGTCTTGAATCTCGACTTCCAGGCGGCGCGTCTCCTTCAACGAAGGCTGTGCTCGACTGGTACCAGAAGCAGTTTGCCAAGATCGGCATTCAGCTCGATATCCGCGGCACGGACTACAACCGTTTCCAGGATAAAGTGATCTCCGGGAATCACCAGCTCTTCTTATGGGGCTGGCTGGCCGACTATCCGGATGCAGAAAATTTCCTGTTCCTGCTTTACGGCCCTAACGCTAAGTCCAAGACGGGCGGCTCGGGAGAGAACGCTTCGAACTACCAAAATCCGAAGTACGACGAGCTCTTCAGCCGTATGCGTTATATGGACGAAGGCCGGATAAGGCCGAGGCCATTAATGAACTGATCAAGATCGTCCAGGAAGATGCGCCGTGGACATTCGGTTACTTTCCGACGAGTTCCGCGGCTTTCCATCAGTGGGTGCACAACGGCAAACCCACGCAGGTTGTGCGCAATCACATTCAGTACCTGAGGCTCGATCCTGAGACGCGAGTGAAGGCTATTAAAGAATGGAACAAACCCATTTACTGGCCGCTGCTCGTTTTGTTCTGCTGTCGGCGTTGGTGATTATTCCGGCCGTGGCTCTTCATAGAAAGCGGGAACGAATGACCGCACGCACTACAGAGGAGGACGTCAAATGATTCGTTATCTCTTAAGACGCATCGGCTACGGCTTCCTGATTCTGATCGGCGTCAATCTGCTCACCTTTATGCTGTTCTTTACGGTCAACACGCCGGATGATATGGCGCGCCTCAATATCGGCGGCAAGCGTGTGACGGCCGAAGCGATCCAGAACTGGAAAGAAGAACACGGTTACGACAAACCGCTGCTCTGGAATGAGAAGGCCAAAGGCTCAGACAAGCTTACGGATACGATTTTTGGCAGCACAGTGCGCGGCTGATGGTCGGAGACCTCGGTGCATCGGACGCGGGACGTGACATTGCTTATGAAATCAAAACCGAATGTGGCCTTCGGTTGCTTTGGCGTTTCCGACCTTTTGCTCGGCGTCTTCGTGATTGTCGTGTTTTCTTTAGGTTTAGTGTTCTTCCGGCACACGAAGCTTGAGATCGGCGGCGTGGTCTTTGCCATTGTCATGATGTCGATCTCATCGCTTTTCTACATTATTTTCGGGCAGTGGCTCTTCTCAAAGTCCTGCGGCTCGTTCCGATCTCAGGTTTTGAGACGGAACGGCCATGATTTCGTTCCTGATTCTTCCGATTGCGATCGGCGTTTCTCTCGCATCGGAGGCGATGCGCTGCTGTACCGCTCGATGTTCCTGGAAGAAATCAACAAGGATTACGTTCGTACCGCTCGCGCGAAGGGCTTAAGCGAAACGGCCGTCCTGTTTAAACACGTTCTGCGCAACGCCAGCCTGCCGATTCTGACTTCAACGGTTGCCGTGCTTCCGATGCTGTTTTAGGCTCCTTAGTGATGGAAAGCTTCTTCGGCATTCCGGGCTTAGGCAGCTTCACGATTGACGCGATTAATGCTCAGGACTTCGCCATTGTCCGTACCATGGTTTTGTAGGAACCGTGCTGTATGTTATCGGTCTGATTTTGACGGACGTAGCTTACACGATTGCCGACCCGAGGATCCGTTTGAAATGATGCCTAAATTTGTTTTGCTTCCAACGGATATCGTGATTGTCGTCCTTCTTGCGGCACTAACGTTTTATCTGATTCATGTTGCCCGCTCCGAAGAGCTCAAAGCACGATGGCGCTATGTTGTGAGTTCCGGCGCCTCGCTGTGCTCGCTTTCGCTGCTGTGTTTCTTCCTTCTGCTCTCCGTCGTAGATTCTGTGCACTTTCGTCCGGTCATTGATGTTCAGGCCGGGCGCCCGATCTATGACGTCAAGGCTTATTCCTGTTGGATAAAGCGCTAGGCAAAGCCTCTTCTGCCGAAGAGAAGTCTTATTCGATGCCGCTTGCGACTCAGACATTTGAAAAATTTCCCGCTTTGAAGACGGCAAACCCGTGCGCGATTACGAACCGCTGAAAGCCGGAGGAGCGCACCTCAAAAATAACGCCGATTGGGCAGAAGACATCATCGTTAAATCGGCCTGCGGGCTAGGTGCAGGACTCGTGCTTAGCGCTTTGCTGTGGTTCTTAACGGTCGGACTGATTGCTCGATATAAAGATCGCTCATTCAAGGGAGAGGTGCGTACGCTATTTAAGCGCCGCGATGAAGTTCCTTATGAAGCAGTCCTTACGACCTGCTCTGTTTTAATCGTCCTCGGTGCCTGATCGGCGCGCTTTGGCCGTATTACCACGTGATGGGGACAGATCAAACAGGCAACGATGTCCTGTATCAAGCCTTTAAGTCGGTGCGTACAGCGCTTGTGATCGGAACTCTGGCGACGTTGACGACGCTTCCGTTTGCCGTGGTTCTGGGAATTTGTGCCGGATTCTTCAAGGGCTGGGTAGACGACTTAATTCAGTACCTTTACACGACGTTGTCTTCAATTCCGAGCGTTCTTTGATTGCGGCTTCCGTGCTGATGATTCAGGTGTTCATTGATTCTCATCCCGGCATGTATGCGACCGGCATTGAGAGAGCCGACCTTCGTCTGTTCATGCTTTCAATCATCATCGGTCTGACGGGCTGGGCCACGCTCGCACGTCTCCTTCGCGCCGAGACCTTAAAGATTTCTCAGCTGGACTATATCCAAGCGGCTCGTGCCTTCGGATTAGGGCCGTTTAAGATCATGAAGCGTCATGTGCTGCCCAACGTGATCCACATCATTTTGATTGTGGCGGTATTGGATTTCTCCGGCATTGTTCTATATGAAGCGGTGCTTTCTTACGTCGGTGTCGGCGTTGATCCGACGACACACAGTTTCTGGTTCCATGATTAATGCCGGACGTCTTGAACTTTCCCGCACACCGGTTGTCTGGTGGAACCTTTGCGCGGCTTTCACTTTCATGCTCACACTTGTGTTGTCTGCCAACTTGTTTGCGTCTGCCGTTCGGGAAGCATTTGACCCGAGACTGGTCCTCAAAATCGGGAGGAAAAGTAATGCTCCGTATTTCTAATATGGTGACTGAAATCCTCACTTCCGAGGATACGGTTCGCGTTGTAGACGGTTTGAGCCTGACGCTTAATCGAGGCGAAATCTGCGCTTTAGTCGGAGAGTCCGGGTGCGGCAAATCTATGACGGCTTTTCTCTGCTGAGATTGCTTCCGAGCTCCGGACGAGTCTCGAGCGGTGTTGTTACCGTTGACGGAACAGAAATCATGGGTTTGCCGGAAGCGCGATGCGCAATATTCGCTCTTTCAAGATCAGTTTGATTTTCCAGGAACCGGCGACGTCGTTAAACCCGGTGATGACTGTCGGGGATCAAATTGTCGAGACAATTCTTCTTCATACACCGCTGCGCGGCGAAGAAGCGCGAGCAAAAGCACTCGACTGGCTGAAAAGTCGGAATCCCTGAGCCCGAACGCAGAATGAAATCATTCCCGTTTGAACTCTCCGGCGGTCAAAGCAGCGCGTTATGATCGCTATTGCACTAGCGGCCGAGCCGAACTATTTGATTGCAGACGAACCGACGACGGCGCTGGACGTTTCCGTTCAAGCTCAGATTCTTGATCTTTAAAGCATCTCAAGGAAACCGAAAACATCGGCATTCTGCTGATTACACATGATTTGGCTGTTGTGGCTCAGGTCGCAGCCAGGGTAGGGCTGATGTATGCCGGTGAGCTGGTGGAAGAAGCTTCAGCACGTGAGTTCTTCTCAAGCCATTGCATCCTTATGCGCGCAATCTTTTGAAGGCGCTTCCTGAAGGAAAGCAAAGAGCCAGATGCTCGAGGCAATACCGGGCATGGTTCCTCGCTTGAATCGAGAGTTCCATGGATGCCGATTTGCCGAGCGCTGTAAAAAGCTCGTCCCGAATGTTCTCAGCATAAAGTTGTCCTGCAGGAGATTGGAGACCGAAAAGTTCGCTGCCTGTTTCCTGAAAATGATCCGGTCGAACTTCCGCGAAGTGACGTTGTTGTTGAGCGAGAGCAGAAAGATGTGCCTCGCATTCTTGAAGTCAAGAATTACAGCGTTTGGTTTCCGATTCGCGGCGGTTTTCTGCGTCCGACGGAATACGCCAAAGCCGTCAACAATGTCTCATTCGATGTGCGCAGAGGGCTGACAACGGCATTGATCGGAGAAAGCGGCGCGGCAAAACCACGGTGGCCCGAGGCATCCTCCAACTTCTCCGACTGCAGGCAAAAATCACTGGTTCTGCGCTCTTGAACGGAAAAGACTTAGGCAGCTTGAACGGTCCCGATCTTCGACAAGCCCGCGTCGATATGCAGGTTATTTTCCAAGATCCATTCTCCAGTTTGAATCCGAGAATGCGTGTTAAGGAAATTCTGCTTGAAGGGTTGGAGAGCCTGCACCCTGATATTCCTGCGAGTGAAGCGCTCGGAAGAATTGAAGATGTCATCGGTCTTTGCGGGCTTCGTTCCGATTCATTGAATCGGTATCCGCATGAGTTCTCGGCGGACAAAGACAGCGCTTGGCGATAGCTCGTGCGTTGGTGGTCGAACCCAAACTTCTGATTTGTGATGAACCGACATCGGCTTTGATGTTTCCGTGCAGGCCCAAATCCTGAATCTTTTGAACGAAATCCAAAGAAGCCGAGATATCTCGTACTTGTTCATCACTCATAACTTCGGCGTCGTTCGTTACCTTGCCGATGAAGTCATTGTGATGAAGTCCGGAGAAGTGGTAGAAGCAGGATCGGCGGCAGAAATCCTTAATCGTCCGAAAGATCCTTACACCTGTCGCTTGCTGGAAGCAGTTCCGAATTTCGACTCTCTGAAGTAAGAACAAGAAGTTCCCACAAAGCCGAAAGACGCGTCTGGATACGGAAAGACGTTCTAGGCTCTGTTAGCGAAATTCAGCGAAGGACGAAATAAAATTCAGAGGGAGTTTTATCTTTAAAGGATAGAATTAAAGATAGTTTAACCTCTAAGTATTGGTATTTTGCTGTCAAAGAAAGCCTCAATTTTGAGAATTGAGCAGAAATTGAACACGATTGAACAAGTATTGAACATATATCGTGAGTAGACGAGCTTGAGAACGAGTTTCTCTTTCAATCCGGATAGAGTAACGGCCTGTTTTAGCGAAATAAGCGAAAGATGAAATAAAAATTTGGAGGGATTTTTGTTTTAAAAGACCGAATTAAAGATGATCTATCTTTTAAGTATTGGGATTCTTGGTGTCAAAGAAAACGTCTTTTTGGAAATTAGACTGTTAAAAGGCCAAACTCGAGGAGGTACTTCTTTTTAATCCGGAAAGAGCAATCGTGTGTTTTCAGTGATGCCTCGCTGGTTGGCGCGATGTCTATTAAAACATCGCCTAAGCGGTCTTGATCCGACAAGAACTTGATTCCATTGTTTTGGCACAGATCCAAGTAAATCGCCAGCGCCGTCCTTTTGTTGCCGTCCTGAAAGAAATGACCTTTGAGAAGGCTGACGACGATGCTTGTTATCTGCTCTCTGACGGTGTCGTAATAGGAATAGCTGGACAGACATCCGCCTACTCGCTGTTTTCTTTCTTCTGAGCAGCGATTGCCGGTGAGAGCTTCGTTGATCAAGACCACCGCATCAATATCTAATGGTGTACTCATTTGTCTTTGAGATAATCAAACGTCTTTTGAAGGTGTTTAAATTTTCTTTAAAGCGTTTGAGCATTTGCTCTTTAGTATTTGGGCGGAGCTCCTGTTTTGAGGAACTGATTTTCTATCTGTCATAGTTCAAGAAAGAGAAGAGCCGATTCGGTTCGATTAACCGGCTCGGCTTCTTCCCTCAGAAAGAGAAATTATCCTTGTTCGCTGAAACGTTCTTTAAGCCGCTGAGGCAGTCCTCCGCTGCGCTGCGTGACGGTCTTTAACGACATGTCTAGGGCATCCTTAGCCCCGAAAATCTGGCACGTTTTTCCGAGCGAGTAATGCCGGTATAAAGAAGTTCGCGCGTGCATAAAGAGGCGCATCACTTCCGGCACTTAGTGTTGGCAGGAAGATGGCTACATCACGGAAGCCGGAACCCTGCGATTGATGGATGGTGATTGCAAAGGCGGTGTCATATTTCGGCGCAGCTGAGCCGGAACGATTTTCTTCAGATCACCGATGAATGCATACCACATCGGTTTGTCGGAATCAGCCGTCTTCAAGCCGAAAATAACAGCGACGTCGCCGTTGGCGACACCAAGGCCGGAGTCGTTTTGACGAACAATGATGACCTTGCCGTTGTACATGTCGTCTGCGGATGGAACTATGAAAGCCGTTTTAACAAAATCTTCGCAATAATCATTGACGGCATTGACGCCGGTCGGACCTTCACGTTGTGCGCACAACGGACGGAAAGTACTCAGTTCGTTCCAGACGTCTTTAAGAGCTTGTTGTACATCATTAGGAAGGTTTTCGAAGTTGGCTGATCTTGAATCCACTTCGTTTTATCGTTCAAAGTTAAAGTCAGGTTTAAGTTTTCGACTGCGTTGCAGTAGGAATCGAGTTTTTCCTCTAACCACTTCTGAGCCTGCAGAGGAAGATTTCTACCTGCAGATTTGAAAAACACGCCGGTATCTTTAAATCCTTCAAAGGTTGATCGTCCGTGTACTCAACTTCTGAAATAAAGTCCGAAATGCCGGCTTCTCTTCCTTCTTCGAAGGCCAGCATGCGCTGCGCCAATCTGCCGATAGCGGATTTGTCGTTGAAGCGAATGCTCTCTTTAATTCAACAATGTGGCCTTTCAAAACACCCGAATTGTCGGAGATGTCAGCAAACACCGAACCAGGTCCGACGGCTGCCAGCTGATGCTTGTCGCCTAAAACACAGTTTGCGTTTTGGTTGGATCAATTGATCTGATAAGTTTTAACGCAAGGGCGGAGTCAATCATTGAGCTCTCATCCACGATTAGCAGATCTGCTTCGATCGGATTGTCTGCTGAAGGTCGTTTGCCGTTGGATAAATCCGTGACGAGCAATTTATGGATCGTCAAAGAAGTCAGTCTATCTTCCGCAAGGGCCTTGCGAACGGCAGGGTAGTAAGGTGCAGAGGACGGACCGGCATCCGCTTGATTTTTACGGATTCAAGAAGACGACTTGTGGCCTTTCCGGTTGGGGCACACATTTGAATGATGCCCTTCGGATGTATTTCCAAAAGGCTTCAATGAATTTCACAACGGTGGTTGTTTTGCCGGTACCGGGACCGCCGCAAATAACGGAGAATTTCTCCGAAACTGCAAGTTCGGCGGCTTCCAGCTGCAGAGGATTTAAAAGTAGGCTTTCTTGTCGCCGTTTTCTCGTGCATTCTTTAACGTCTGTTCCAGCTGTGCTAAGGCCTCTTTTACCTCGTTGACGTCGCTGGCGCTTGTAGAGCACATACCGTGAATACCTGCGGCCAAACGGCTTTCAGAGCAAAATTGCGGCGGGAATAAATTCTCAGCTTTTCGGTTCGCTCTCGTCAAGAAGAAAAGGCGTAGGAGCGACAGAAAGGTTGTTAGGTTCGTCAGCAATTTTGTTGTGCTGTCTGTTAGCAGCTCAGCTTCCCTGAGCAGCTCCGCGTACTTTTATTTTGCGGCGTTGCATCAAGCTCGGCACATAAACCTCCGAGGTGTTCGGCTTGTCCGAGATGCAGCATGAAGAACGCCAATGCGTCTCTTAGCTCTTCTGTAATGGTTTTCCTCGACGAGTTAAAAGGTCAAGCAGAATGGTGCCGAGGTTTTCAAATGAATTTTGGTTTTGCGAAATCATTTCAAACTGCTCCTTTGGCACGAGATTCCAGGAGTTCGCGACTGAATCCGTTTTCAGGAAGTCGTCTAAACATTCGATAAGGGCATCTTTGACGTTCAAAGTACGTTCCACGCGCATTCCTGTCGATGCCGCGCAGGAAGCAGTAAACCGCCCTCCGATGGCTTTATAACCCGTACCTTCCGGCAGATTTAAACGAACTTCGAGCATTCGTTTGAGCGCAACGAGATAGAGCGCCAACTGAAGCTCGTAGTGATTATTTTTCATCAAGGCGTTCACGGCTTCCGGCGTATAGAGCTCAGGAGTGTTGTTGCGGTAATCAATTTTGTTCGTCTTCCAGTCGATGACCCAATATTTGCCGTCAGCGGCAAAGCTAAGTCGATGGAGCCCGTGAGATAACCGCGCATATCAAGTTCTGACAAATGAAAGTCTTTATAACGAGAATCAAAGGCCGTTAGCGTTTCAGCCAAAAGACTCGCCGTCAGACGTTCTCTGCCCTTTATCGGACTCCGACGGAAAGCATGAATTTCAATTCCGGACGGCAATCTTTAAGATTTTAAAAGCTGAGAGAGATGGAAGCCCGGCGCGGAGGGCAGAATCTTTGCTTCGAATAAATTTTCGAAGAACTCTTCCGTTTTAGTCTCGATTTCGGCCTTTCGTTCTTCAGTTTCTGGGGCGACATAACCCTTAAAACGATCATCTAAAATTTGTAGACTCTGTTCTTCCAGTTATGGAAATTTTGTCGAAAATCTTTTCTAATAATTCGTGGACTTTCGTGCCGAATTCAGCGCTTTGGGTGCCTTTGAGGACTTCAATACGTCCTCTTCTTTCGATTCCGCGACAGTTTCCTCTGACTCAAGAGCTTCCGACTCATCAGTGATGACGGCGGAGTCCTGTGCTTCCATGGTCCTCAACAAGCTTGTGAAACTGGAAGAAATCCAAGAACGATTTTGCTTCTCACCGCGACCGGCTCTGAGATCAAGATGCTCCGGCGGTTGTCTGAAGGAGACTTCGGAGTCTCCATATTTGCCGGGTTCGAAGTCAAAACGGATCTCAAAAGGAGTGTAAGCATTTAAAGCTTTCTCAGAGCATGAGAGGATGTGCGCTGTTCTTGTTGTACTCGGAAATTCCGTCAAGCAAGGCCTTTCTGACTTCTCTTGCCGACGCTTCCTTCGGGCTCAAAGCCTCCCGCAGTCGGTTTAAACCGCCAATAATGGCCAATCCGCCGGACGTTTCTCCGCTGATAGCCTGAGCAAGCGGATTTTTCCGCCGACGCCGTGAGGCGCTCCGTTCTTAGTTTTCTTGAAGAAATAGGGAAGAACCACCCTTGCTGTGGCTCGCGTCATAGCGACATACAGCAGTCTCATGGACTCCTCATATGATTTCTCAATGAAGTCGTCCGGTGCCTTCTGTTCGGTTTCATAGAAGGTAATAACGCCTGTCGCATCATCTCTAAATTTCTGACCTTTGGAAAAGCTTATCGGCCGGTCAAGGTAATAAACAACAGGGTATTGAAGGCCTTTACTGCTGTGAATAGTCTCAACTCGAACAACATCGGAATCGGTTTCACGTCTCAGAGTGTAGCTGTCGTTGCTCTTTTGTTCTTGTTTTAACCAGCGCAGCAGTCCCTGAAGACTATCAATGGTGTTGTGTGCTGATGAAGAAGCTCCAAGATGTGCTGATAATTCGTGAGGGCGCGTTCTCCTCCGTATTGCAGTAAACGCTCTTCGGTTTTGGCGCCGGCAAATAGGTTCGAAACAGCAGCGATAATTCCGCTCTTCTCGTAGATTTTGCTGAGTTTTCCAATAACAGACGTGCCTGCGCGGAGGCCGCATCGTTATTCAATAAGTCATTCAGCGAGTCGCCGAAAATCCTGGTTGCCTGAGCCGCAGCCACAAGACGAGTATCTCTCGGATCGTACATAGCCTCTAGAACGCTCTTAAGTTCGTGCGCTTCTTTGGAACATAAGACATTTTCATTCGAAGACCGAAGGGTGCGAATGCCCCGCCTGCGCAGCTCTTCAATAACCTTGTCAGCATGGAAGCGCTTTGCAACCAAAATCGCGATATCGCTGGGTCTCAGTCTCCGGCCGTCATAGAGGACATTTTCCTTTAGCAAGGATTCGATTTCCTCTGCGATGGCAATAGCCTCCATATCGCGAAGTGTCTCTGCATTGGACAAGGCCTTAGTGTCGGCATTGGACCAGAAAGCGAAAGGGTTCGACTTTGCCGTCTTTCTCTAAGAGGAGCGGTAGTTTTTCTTATTAAACTTCACCGGCGAATAAGAAAGGGCCTGATTCAAAAGCCGCCGCGGGAACCTTTCCCTTCCGGATTGAAGTACGCATTAACTCCGGCAATGATCCCAGGAGTAGAACGATAATTCTTTACTAACTGATAAGGGTTGTTGATTTCGTTTTGGCTAACAGATACGTTTCAAGACTTGCGTTCCTGAAGCGATAAATAGACTGTTTCGGATCACCGACAAAGATAACGGGTTTGGAGTTCTCCGGATCCTCTAAGAACAGGTGTTTGAAAATCGAGTATTGAATCGGGTCCGTATCCTGAAATTCGTCAATCAAAGCAGCGCCGTAAAGGTTCTGAATTGCCTTGGTGAATTCCGGATCTTTAACAATGCGTTCTTCTGCTTCGATCAGCAGGTCATCGAACGTAAAAGACGTTCATCTTTCTTGTTTTCTTCGTAGAGTTTTGTTGCCTGATCAATGAAAGTTTCAAAAACCGAGTGGTTTCGTCTTCGGGCTTTTGATTCGCATCTTTCATCAGCTTCATTTGCCGGGTGAGCGGCTTGCTTCTGCTCAAACCGGCAGCAGTTGTCAGAATATCTTCCCAAGGAATGTCTCGAGCCAGAGACAGTTGTTCCGTAGGGTAGCCTGGATAGGCCTTCGGAAGGTTTGTACGAAGAAAAGTACTCAGCGCTTTATCTTTAGCGTTTGAATCATCTCCGATCTCAAAGTCGTAGTTTCCCTTTGAAGAAAAGACAAAGTCCTGAAGGATTCGTTGGCAAAAGCCGTGAATAGTAAAATGGCGCGTCGTCAATCTTATTCAGCGCTGTTTGCAGTTTTCAAGAATTATGTCCTGAGAATATTTCTTTTCTCCCCAACTATCCAGCAGATCGTTGAAGCTTCCGCTCTTGTTCAGCCTAATTTGTTCAATCAGTTCCGTCAGGTTGCTGCGCAAACGAGAGGACAACTCATCAGTGGCTGCATTCGTGAATGTCACGACCAAAATACGATCTAGTTCGATTCCTTTCTCGACTAAAAGCCTGAGCAGCACTCGCATCAAGGAATACGTTTTTCCGGTGCCGGCGCTGGCTTCAAAAGCATGCGCCCCTCAATCGGCGTTGTGGCGCATCAAATTCTTTATAAAGCATAAATACTCGATTAAGGTTTAAGTTTTGAATGAATTCAATTAACGCTTCGAATGCTTCTGAAAGGTAGATGTCTTTCTTTCTGCCATCACCTTTGAGGAGTTTGTAGTAATCGCTGAGTTCTTCTTTGAGAGCCTTAGATAAATCAGCAGCTTTTCTTACGCTTTCCTCTGAGACACCCTGCCAAAGCAGTGCGTCATCCGAGGCATTCATTCCAAGTGCGTGCTTGCAGTGACACTCAAATAACCTCAAGAACGCTTTAAGCGGTTCGCCGCCATGGTTCTGAATAATCGAAGAGTAAGAAATGACGAAATGATCTGTGTCTGAACTTTCGTTAAAGATGAGTAAATCGTAGGGTTCCCCGGCTTCGGTCCAAATAATTTGGCGCAATACTTCTCGGTTTTGTTCCGACGCAGAGCAAAGACGCCGAGCTTGACGCGCAAGGACTCATCTTCCGTTTTCCAAAGGAAGAGATCCGTTTTGTCTGTGAGCCGATTGACGAAGCTAGAAACTGCAGTCGGAACTCGATAATCAAGTCCCGCCGAGAGGGGTTTTAAAGTCTCAGTCTCCTCAAATTGTTTCCTTGCGGCGTGAGCGTCGGCAACCTCTGAGGTTTCAAAACTGAGAACCGCACGTCGGACACTTTCAATGCCGTACTTCGGATTAAGGTTCAAAAGATTGAGCGCCTCTTGATCAGAGAAGTTATTCTCAAGCAAAGAAAGAAATTTTCGGCTGACCTCTGAGTGCATAAGCTTGTCGTCCTTAGAAGGGACGATCATTCTTTCGTCGGCTTCGAAATCTGATGATTCAAGCTTGAGCAGCGTTGCCGCCCATTCGTTGTAAGAGGTCAGGAACTTTATGAGGAAATTAACCTGCAGTTCGCGGAGCACCGGGTGCTGCATCGTTTTGGGAAGTTTCTCAGCAGGAATCTCGGTGTTGGCAAACATCGGTTCCTTGGCGCCCGGTTCCTATAGGCATGTTCGATTGAATCGAGGACGTCTTTCCGAGGGCTCTTCCAGAACAAGTTGTTTTCTCGTTTGTCTAGAGATTTTGCTTCCTCTAAGAAATTTCTCATGGAGAAGCGATTCAAAGGAACCTTAGTTACGATGCTCTTCCAAAGCTCGTCTGCCTTTTCCTGAGCTGTGCCGTCCTCCATCCCTACGCTCATGGCATGAGAAAGGAAGTAATTCTTGAAATTATCAATGACGAGCGACGGATTATTTTCGCTTTGCGGTTTCGTTCCGATTGTGTAGGAAATCAAAGGTTTTCTCGAGCGCTGAGAAGCGTGTCAAGGAAGACAGCGTTATTGTCCTTTCTTGCGTCTCGGTCACCGCGGCGGCGGTGATCCTTGGTCAAGTCAAATTCTTCAAACTTAGGTGTTCCGGGAACCCGCTTTTCTCATCGAAACCCAAACAGCAAATGACCTTGTAGGGTATTCCTCTGGCAAGTGAAATGGATGCGAAGGTCATCGTTCCGGAGCTCGGTACATCGCGCTTTGTTTTGGAGAGTTCACTTCGCAGCTCGCTTAATACAACATCGAAACTGACGGTTTTCCGTGCCGCCGAAAGCGGCGCCATGCCTTTGCAGACTGTCTCGATGATTTCTGAGAAGTTATAGGACTCTTCAGGATCACAGTTGTTTCCGAAGAAACGCTCTTTCATACCTAACAGAGCTTCTCTCAGGCCTCTGCGGAGTGCAAATTCGGAAGCGAGCAGTTCACGACGCTGATCGGCAAGGTTCAGATAAAGTTGAGAAAGCGCTTGGAGCAAGCGGCCCGAGCCGTCGGAAACGACATCAAAACCGGCTTCCTCATCTCCTCGAATAGGAAGAACACTCTTGAAGGGCAGAGGGAAGCTTCATCAAGGAAAAAGCCGAGAGAAAGCCGTTCCATGGCGTCCTGAAAGGACGTGTCTTCGTCAGTGAAATTCAGCGCCGCGAGCTGTTCCTGATCGATTCCGACAGAGTATCCCGCAGAATAAAGCCAAGTCTGAATGACAGAGATGTCGTCTAAGGACAGGTCCACTGCTGTTGTACGGGGAGTTTCTCCAGCCAATCAAAGAATTCTCTGGCTGAAATCGGACATCAAGAGTTTGCCCAAGCCCACAAACGCATCTGCAAGCGCATTCTGTTTTCTTCGCTGAGACCGATGATCTTCCAAGGGATATAAAGATCTTTCGGCAGTGATGCCATGACGCCTTCAATGATAGGAGCTGCCTTTTCGATGTCCGGAACTACGACCAAAACATCGGAAGGTTTTAGGCCGCGTTTTTATCTGTGAGCCAATTCTGGAGAATGTCGATGGTGGCTTCGACTTCTCGGACAAAGAGGGCGCCTTGAGAATGCGAAGACTGACATCTTTCTCGGCAGGCTCAATGGGCAGCGTGCTGTCCATTCTAAGAATGGAGTTTTGAAAGCTATGCAGAAACGACTTGGAGGGATACTCAGATATGCGGAAGCTGTCTCGGCACTAACCTTGGTTTTATTTCTTCTTCGGAATGGTCGAAAGTTTTTCTGAGGTTACAAATTCCCGAGACCCCGGCTGTTTGACGAATGCCTTTTGACGGTTCTGTTTGTCTTTATCAGAGATATCCGTTTCGATTGCCGAAGCTTCTTCCTCGGAAAAAGGAAGCTGTCCAATCGGTCAATAGCGGCTCTCGTGCTTGCATTTGTCAACAGATAGTTCAGGCAGCTGTTGTCGACTTTGAAATTCTCGGACCAGTCGAACTGCGCTTTCGGAACGGACTCAAACCAGTACTCGGCGCACGGATTAAGAATGTACAGATTAAGCTCTGCAGGAGAATCTTCATAAGCTCGAATCAGAGGCAGTAAGTTAGGCGGAATCGAGAACGGCAGAAAAAGATGAATCGGAAGACTGTTCTCAACCGGTTTGTTCTTCCGGATTCGCTCAATAGTATTTTCAAGCCACCCGAAGATTTTTCCTTCGCTTTCTGCGCCGGTCTGTTCGATTAATTCTTGCCAAAGACGCTTTTGCCACAAAAGTCAGCGTTTTCTTCAATCGCTCTTCTTCTGCCTTTGCATTTGGTACCGGAAGCGGGTGTACCTTATGGTTGAATTTGAATTTCTCTAAAGCCCACTGTTGCAGCCAGTCAAAGCGATAGGAACCGTAAGTAATGAAAACTGTGTTCAGATGACGGGCAAATTCCAACACACCGACGGGGTCCAATGTCTGAATGTATTCATAAAGACGCTTTTCTTCTTCAGGAAAGCCTTTTGTTTTGCTTTTGACGCAGGATCTCGTAAAAGTCCAGTCCATGACCTGAGATGTTTCAGCGTTGGAGAGACTGTCCGAGAACTTTGAACATCCAGCTGGCTACGTTAGAGAATTCAATCCCCGGTGGCTCCGAAGTGATCCGCGAAGAAGCGGTTGAGGTTGTCCTCGATCATCGGCGTCGGGACGATAACCTTGATTTGCTCAAAAGGAGGCATTACTGTTTCGCAGGTCCTCCAGATTAAAACCGATTTTGTGGCAAGAACCGTTCGAAGAACTTCGAACGAGTTCGAGTAAAAGTAGAAATCACTGAGGACCCTCCTAAAAGGAAAAGCCGACGTTTTAGTTTAGTTGTGTGGCGCTGAGTCAGGCTTTTCAGCGGCGGGACACGTACACAGAAGGTGTAGGCGTAGTCGCCGATAGCATCGAGTTTGTAGCGGGCACCGCGCAGAAGCACATAGAAGACACCGTCCTTGTCGACTAAGAAGTTGGGGTGTACTTCAAGATCGTTTTTCTGAGCGTAATTTTTAAAGTCTTCCTTGGATTCTTCGATTGTTTTCCGGGCGTCACATAAACACCGACTAAGAAATGGTCCTCGAAGTAATCGTTGGGAATATCCAAGCGGTCATAGATAGAGACGGCTTCAATACTTTCAATGGTTCGAATCTGTTTTCCGACGAGTGTGTCTGAGACAACTTTTCCAGTTTGCCGGAATGGCCTGGATGTCCTGTCTCTTTCCGACGCAGACGAGCGCAACGGTAATTTCTCCGTCTTCAGTATCGCAGCTTGAAGTGTCGCGCGGGAAGCACTGAACCTGACGTACGCCGACGCAGTCCAATCCCATGACAAGCAAAACTCCTCAGGGAAGTAAATCTGAGAAGCAAAGGACGGGTGCATCGTGATCGTGATTTGAGCCTTATTGTCAGGGCAGGCAGAAGCTTCCAAATCTTGAACGTCGTTCCAGGCCTGACGCGCTTGTTCGCTCAATGTCTTGACGTTCTCTTCAAAATCGTAGGGAAGAACGGACAAGTCCAGCTGCACCTGACGCTCGGACAAGTTGTAAGAACTAATATTGGTCGTCATCGAATAAAATCCCAAATCTTTATGTTTTCTATCGAGCCCGAAATGGCTGTATGCGCGCGGTGTCGCCACGCGTCCCCTTGGTGTCCTCTGAACAAAACCTTCTTTGATCAGATAAGGCTCGACCATATCTTGAAGCGTATCAGACTCCTCACCGACAGCGGAAGCCAGGTTTTCGATACCGACGGGACCGCCTTGGAATTTTCAATGATCGCAAGCAGGAATTGGCAGTCGAGGCTGTCTAAGCCGATCGGATCGACTTCTAGCATGGTAAGGGCGTCTTTTGCGATTTGTTCGGACAATTGACCCTGATGACGGACTTCGGAAAAGTCGCGAATACGTCGAAGCAATCTGTTTGCGATTCGAGGTGTACCGCGGGAGCGGCGTGCAATCTCACCGGCTGCGCCTTTATCTGCCGGCATATTTAGCAGGTGCATGGAGCGCAGCACAATGGTTGTCAGGTCTTCAGGCGAGTAGTACTGAAGCTGGGCACGAATACCGAAACGATCCTGCAGCGGTTTGGTCAATGAACCTGCACGTGTCGTGGCACCCACAAGCGTGAAATGCGGAAGATCGATTTTGATCGAACGGGCAGCAGGGCCTTCGCCGATCATGATGTCGAGCTTGAAGTCCTCTAAGGCCGGATAAAGAATTTCTTCGACGACCGGCGAGAGACGATGGATTTCGTCAATGAAGAGAACATCATGCGGCTCCAAACTTGTAAGCATGGCGCCAAGTCCCCGGCCTTTTCTAAAACAGGGCCCGACGTTTGACGAAGCTTGACGCCGAGTTCGTTGGCGATGATGTTTGCCAGTGTCGTTTTACCTAAGCCCGGAGGGCCGAAGAGCAAAACGTGATCCAGAGCTTCTCCGCGATTGCGTGCAGCCGTGATGAACAGATCTAACTGCTCACGAATACCGTCTTGGCCGGCATAGTCTTTGAGACGTGTCGGACGAAGGGCCTTGTCGATGACTTCTTCTTTCTTTTCTTTCAGAGGAAAGAATCGAATTGCTGTCCGCCATGGATTAACCTTTCTGAGCAAGTTGACGCAGACAGAGACGAATGCCTTCGGAGGCGTCGGCATCTGCAGGGACGTTTTCGCAGCGCCGCGAGCTTCGCGTTCGCTGAAACCCAACGCAACCAAAGCCTGGATGACCTCTGTCTGAACGGAAGAAACCGTGGGCGCAGAAGTGACGACCATCTTGTCCTTCAGCTCAAGAACGAGACGTTCGGCCGTTTTCTTACCGATGCCGGGAACCATCGTCAAAGTCCGATTTCATTATTGGCAATGGCGTTTCCGATATCTTCTGCAGACATAGAGGAGAGCATGGCGAGCGAAATTCTCGGACCGATGCCGCTCACTTTCAGAAGCTGCCGGAACACTGATTTTTCCTGAGAAGTTAAAAGCCGTAAAGCAGCTGCGCATCTTCACGAACGATCATGACGGTTTCCAGAAACACTTCTTCGCCGATGTTCGGAAGATTGTAGAAAGTGGACATCGGGACATCGATCTCGTAGCCCAGTCCGCCGCACTCAATAACAACTTGCGGAGGATTTTTGAAGAATTTTTCCTCGAATGGTTGCAATCATTAGTTAGACCTTTCCTTCATAACGTTTCGTCCACTCGTTTCTTGAGCGGCGAGCACTTGAGCCTCTGCGGGATACACCGGTTCCGCTGCTGCCGGCCTTGGTTCCGAGTGTCGGTACGAGGCCGAGCAGGATACTGGAGCTGCCGTAGCAGATCGCGGTTGCCAGAGCATCCGACTCGTCCGGACTGAAGCGCGTGTCCTCAAGCTTCAGATGCCTTAGAACCATTTGCTGCACTTGTTCTTTGTCAGCGGCGCCGTAGCCGGTTACGGATTTTAATCTCGCGAGTGCTGATTTCTTTGCATAGGATAGAGTGACATGCGACAGCACATCGCAGCGCCTCTTGCGTGTGACAGCAGCATGCTGGACTGGGCATTCGTATTCAAGAAAGTTTTTCAATCGAAGCGACATTCGGATGATGCTCCTCGATCAAAGCCGACAAGGACTTAAAATGAATCCCAGTCTGTCGGAAAGTTCGCCTGCGGGTACATTCAAAACACCGGAGGCGACATAGGTGAAATGACCGGGTACAAAATCTACAAAGCCGTAGCCGGTGTGATTAAGCCCCGGTCAATTCCGAGAATACGAACAGCCTTTTGGCTCACTAGAAGCCTCCGCCCATGCCGCCCATACCCGGGAAGCGGCCGCTAAGGCTTCTGAAAGCGCGCATCATTTTGCCCATGCCGCCTTTTTCATCATCTTCATCATTTCGCGGCTCTGCTCAAACTGTTTGAGCAGACGATTGACTTCCTGAACGGTAGTGCCGGCGCCGGCAGCGATTCTGCGCTTGCGGCTTGCTTTGATGATTTCGGGTTTTCTGCGTTCATGCGGTGTCATCGAATCAATGATGGCTTCAGTACGGGCGAGCTGTTTCTTAGCCTGTTCGTCGTCAACCTGGCCGGCAGCTTGGGCGAACTGTGCCGGCAGTTTCTCAATTAAGGAAGAGAAACTGCCCATGTTTTTGACCTGAGCGAGCTGATCCTTGAAGTCTTCGAGTGTGAAATCGTCGCCCTTACGCATTTTTTCAGCGAACTTCTGGGCTTTTTCGATATCCACGTTCTTGCGGACTTCATCGACAAGAGAAACGATGTCGCCCATGCCGAGGATTCGTCCGGCCATGGCCTGCGGATCAAAACGCTGGAAACCGTTGAGTTTTTCACCAACGCCCATAAATTTGATGGGCTTACCGGTGACCATGCGAACGGAAAGCGCTGCACCACCTCTGGAGTCGCCGTCGACCTTAGTCAGAATCACGCCGGTTAGCGGAAGTTTTTCGCCGAAGGCTTTCGCGGTGTTGACTGCGTCCTGACCGACCATGGCGTCGACCACGAAGAAGGTTTCGATCGGATTTAAGAATTTTTCCAGATCGCTGACCTCATTCATCATCTGCTCGTCGATCGCTAAGCGACCGGCCGTATCGACGATGAGCACGTCGTAGTAATGAAGCTTTGCGTATTCGAGGGCCTTGCGGGCAATATCGAGCGGTTTTTCGTTCGGGGTACTCGGGAAGAAGTCAATGTTGGCCTGCTGAGAAACTGTTTGCAGCTGATCAATAGCGGCAGGACGGTACACGTCGGCGGAAACTGTCAGAACTTTTTTCTTCTTTTCTTCTTTGAGCCATTTACCGAGCTTGCCGGCGGTCGTCGTTTTACCGGCACCTTGAAGGCCGGCTAACAGGATGATTGCGGGAGGCTGGGTAGCGAGGTTGATCTCGCGAACATTTTCAGGATCCTCTCCGCCGATAACTTTTGTTAATTCGTCGTGAACAATGCCGACCAATGCCTGGCCCGGAGTTAAGCTTGTCTGAACTTCGGTTCCGAGGGCTTTTTCTTTAATTCTTGCAATGAGATCTTTGACCACGGGAATGGCAACGTCTGCCTCGAGGAGGGCAATACGAATTTCACGCAGCATGTCCTGCATGTTGGATTCGGTCAGACGAGCTTGTCCGCGAATGGTTTTGACGACTTTGGTAAGACGCTGAGTAAGAGAATCGAGCATTACATTAATTCAAAGGAAAGAGTTAAGTCATACAATACGATCAACTATATAAAAAAGAGTCGTAACGATGACATTGAATGCCATATTTTACGTTTTTGCGGCCGTATTGTATTTAGCCGCAGCCTTCGGAATTTACAAAACGTTGCAAGAGCCTGAACCTACGGAGAAATTCTGGATTCGCCCCCTGATTTGCGCAGGTCTTATGATCCAGGCTTACCTGATTTACGAGGCTTTGTTCCTGTACGGGACTCCGCACTTTGGAATGGCGCTAGCGCTGACGATTACGCTGTTCACCTGCACGTTCCTGCTGCTCTTGGAAAGTTTCTTCTCTAAGATCGGCGCCATGCTGGTTTTTGTTCTGCCGCTTTCTGCGGTTAGCATGCTTTTGCCGCTTCTGCTGCCTGGTTCTCCCTTAGCGCCGGAAACCGCGAGCGGCCCTTTCAGACTGCATCTGCTTCTGGCGATTCTTGCGTACAGCGTGATGACGATGGCGCTTATCCAAGGACTGCTTTTAATGGCCGTTCATAAGAGAGTCCGCGCCAAGGACTTTGTTACTCACGAGGGCGCAAAGCACGTCAATATTTTGGACAACATGCCTTCCATGATGGAAATGGAGAAAATCCTTTTCCGTTTGATCTGGGTCGGGTTCATTGTTCTGACCGCTGCGATTCTGTTCGGTGCTGTCTATTCTCAGGAACTTTTCGGCCAAGCCTTCCGTTTTGACCACAAGACTGTCACCACCTGCATGGCCTGGGTCATCTTCGGAATCCTGCTTCTCGGACATCATCTCAGAGGCTGGAGAGGAAAGTTTGCCGCTCTTTGGACCGTTATCGGCTTCTGCGTTCTGATGGTTTCTTATATCGGCGTTCGCTTTGTTATGGAAGTTGTTCCGGGAGCCTAAGTCATGTCCAGGATCATTTTCTTTGTTCTTATCGTTGCCGTTATTTACTTTGCCTGGCGTTCCATGCGCTTAAAGCAGATTCAGCTTGAAAAGCGCCTGGATAAACAGGAAAAAGCCAATCTTGCGGAACACAAAAACGATATGCCGGGCGAAAAGATGGTTTCGTGCGCGAACTGCGGCTTGTATGTTCCGATCAGTGAAGCTGTATACAGCAATGGGAAGTACTATTGCTGCCGCCAGCACGCAATGAAAGGCCCGAAGGCGCACTGATGCGAATTTTTCCTAACGGCTGGTGTGACGAAGCGGCAATTCGGCCCTCCGAGCATTTCAACGAGCGGCCGGAAGGCGAGGAGATTTCTCTTCTGGTGATACACAACATCAGTTTGCCAGCCGGCCAGTTCGGAACCGGAGATGTCGACGCGCTTTTCTGCGGAACGCTTGACTGCTGCAAGCATCCGTCCTACCAAGATTTAGAAGGACTGCGCGTTTCTTCACACTTCTTTATTGATCGGAGTGGACGCCTGTTCCAGTACGTTTCCTGTTTGGACCGTGCCTGGCATGCCGGCGTTTCCTCTTACGAGGGCCGTGAGAACTGCAATGACTTCTCGATCGGCGTGGAATTGGAAGGTACAGATTCAGCGCCCTATGAGCAGGCGCAATATGAAACGCTCGGGCGCCTCACCGATGCACTTGCCGAAGCTTATCCTATCAAATACGTCACGGGCCATTCCATGATCGCACCGCTTCGCAAGACGGATCCGGGCCCTGCTTTCGACTGGCTTACGTATGAGAGTCTCTGCACGACCGGTAAGCCGTTGTGTTTTCCTTACGTCTAAACGTCTAATTGAGCGGTTCAGGCCAAAATTCTGCATTGTTGACCGCCGCCTCATTTAGAATGATTAACAACAAAACAAGTAAAACGAGAGGATCAGAAAGTGTCCGCGATTTTTTTATTAACCCTTAGACTTCTTTGCACGGTTTTCGCGTGCCTGCTCTTGTTAAGAGCTTATTTAAAGTTTTTGCGTGCTCCCGGAAACGATCCGATCACTTCTTTCGCCTATACCACGACGCAGTGGGCTGTCGGTTCGGTCTCTAAATTCATTCCGAGAACGCCGACCATTGACTGGCCTTCAATTTTTGTCTGCTACTTAGTCGCCGTCATTTATCAGTTCTTCCACTGGCTGATGGGCTCGGGGGCCGGGGGATTTTTCCCATTTTTCTTTGGTTCCGCCGTTCTGGTGGTGTACTGGGCCATTGAACTTGCAATGTTTGCCGCATTGCTTTTCTGCATTCTCTCTTGGGTAAACCAAACAAGCGCTCTTTACCGTACGCTGAGTTATCTCTGCTACCCCTTCCTGGCACCGATTAAGAAATTTATTCCGGTTTGGAAGAACATTGATTTTTCTGCGATCGTCTTCTTCTTGGTTGCCAATATTGTTTTAGCGCTGCTCGCTCCCTTGACTTAATTTCTGTTGATGACTGTTCTGTTCGCTGTTTGATGTTCTATGGAGACAGTCACCGACAAAAGCTAAATTCCCGTTCAGATTACAGAAGGCTCTGGGCGAGAATTTTGTTTTGGCTGGAGTCGGAAGGACGCTCTTCCAATTTCCCCTCTATAACAGAGTTGTTTTTCGAGACATTTGTATGTTGTCCAATGACAGCAAAGAGCTTCAAGCCGCCTCTCTAAAAAGCATCTCTAGTGGCTCGATGATGGGCCGAAAGAGCTTTAAAGAGAAAACAACGGTTTGCAGTCGCGGGCTTTTTAATTGATGAGTTGGAGATACTGAATCCGGAAATTCTCAGCCAGGAATAGTCTGGCAGAAGGCCCAGTGTTTCTAAGCAACCTAAACGAAACGGCCTTCACTTTTTAGGCGAAGGCCGTAATTTTAGGAGTGAGTAACTACTGACTTACTCTTGATTTTGAGCTTTAAGGTTACTCGGGATCTGACCTTTGTCGTTGCTGAAGACTCGGTAGGCTTCAATGAACAGAGCTGCAGACAGAACAGCCAGACCGGCGGAGATGCCGACGATCAGCCAGTTCTTGCCGAGGTTGGCGTAGATCAGCTGACCAAGAGAGCAGAAGGTGACGGCAAACATGAAGTACATCGGGATCGTGACCATGAATGTCTTTCTGTTTTCTTTTCTGAGCCATGCGGCGATAGCGAGCAGAGACAGAGCGGCAAGCATCTGGTTTGCAGTACCGAAAATCGGCCAAATCGTGAGGTAAGAACCGACGGACATGTACCAGGCCAGAGCGATCGTGATCGCCGTTGCGACGTAACGGTTGCCGAGGAAAGCAGCGATGGGCTGTTCCTTACCGCCGTTGCGGCTTTCGACAGGACGTGTAACCAGTTCTTGGAAGATGAAGCGGCCGAGACGGGTTGCGGTGTCAAGAGTAGTGAGCGCAAAGGCGGAAATCGTCAGAGCAACGAACTCCTTAGACAGATTGAAATCAAGACCCAGCGCTGTCATAAAGGTTGCAGTGCCTTGAGAGAAGGCGTTGACCGGGCCGCCGGCTTTCAGGAGAGCCGGCAGTTTGTCAGCAGCAACGTAAGCGACGGAAATGATGGCGCAGATTGCCAGGAGGCCTTCAATCAGCATGGAGCCGTAGCCGATGAGCTTGGCGTTCTTTTCGTTATCAAGCTGCTTGGAGCTGGTACCGGAGCTAACCAGAGAATGGAAGCCGGAAATCGCACCGCAGGCAACAGTAACGAACAGAACCGGGAAGAGCCACTGACCGTGCCCGAGATCAAAGCCTACAAACGGAGAAATCTCCATGGTCGGCTGATAGAAGCAGATGCCGAGGAAGGCGGCAATGATCATCAGATAAAGCAGGAAGGAGTTCAGGTAGTCGCGAGGCTGCAGAAGAATCCAAACCGGTGCGATGGAGGCAACAAAGATGTAGCCCATCATGATCAGGAGCCACATGTCTTTAGAAAGGACGATCGGGAAGATATGACCGATGTAGAAAGCGGCAGCCATGCCGATGAGGCCCAGGACTGTACCGAGGAAAAGAGATATGCCGGTACGGTAGACGAGCAGGCCGAAAGCGACAGCAAGCAGAATGAAGAGTAAGGAGGATGTGCCGGCGCTAGGGTTGGCCACGAAAGTAGCAGCAACGATGTTGGCGAAGGCTGCAATCACAACCAGCAATGTAATCCAGGCAAAGATGGCGAAGAGAATCTTGGCTCTTTCACCGATGTTGGCTTCGATAATTTGGCCGATACTCTTGCCTTTATGACGCAAAGAAGCCACCAAAGAACCGTAGTCATGCACGCCGCCGAAGAAGACGCTGCCGACGATAATCCACAGTGTGACGGGAACCCATCCGAAAACAGCCGCGGTAATCGGGCCGACGATCGGGCCGGCGCCTGCGATTGAAGAGAAGTGGTGACCGAGAAGAACAGCCGGTTTTGTCGGAAGGTAGTCAATGCCGTCCTTCTGAGTTTCTGCTGGTGTTTTGCGTTTCGGGTCGATGCCCCATTGCTTGGCAAGCCAGGAGCCGTAAACGACATAGGCGATCAGAAAGATGACCGCTGAGCCGATAAGTAAGGTAAAACCGTTCATTTCCATTCCTAGGTGTTTGAGATAAATTAAATAAAGCTATTAGTCAGACTTCTTGGGGAATCCGAAGTTTCTAACAGTCCTTTTGCCGAACGAATTGGAATAAATCTTTTCGTTTTTAAGATCGACCAAAATGAAGGCTAGATCGGCCCAACCGCGAAGAGAGAACCAAAAGTCTTTATGAAACTTTTTGGCAGACGCCGTCTCAACAATCTTCAGGTCAATTTCCTCTTTGGAAATCAACGCCGCAGTGAAAATTGAGGACATATGCTTTTCGTCCGTCGGTAGTTCCGAAATCAGTCTTTTGAACTGTTCGAAAACGGCTTCGATGTCTGTTTCCTTGATTTTGTCAGTACAGCCATAAAGCCCGACATACTCGTCATTGTTCACTGTGTATAACGAGATGCTTTTTGAGAGGAAGTACTTTTCTGAAGTTCGATTATGTACTGCCCAAAGCGCCGGCTGAGGATTGAGTCCTTGAGGCGGCTCTTTGAAATCGAAAGCTGCGGTGAGTCGATCCCTCATCAAAGTTAAATATTCAGATGTATTCATTGGTTATCCGTAAAAATGCCTGCGGTTCGCCGAGAACACGCGCTGAACATGAACTTATTTTAGAGAGAAAAAACCGCTGATTTTCGGAGAAGAGACAGAAAAAACCCGATATTTAGAGGTAGGACTATTAGGCAAAGGAAGGAAATTACCCGTCTTGGCAAGAAGATGAGCACGGAAGTTTTCATGCTCAATCTTGGATTTTTGCCTAAAGCTTTTACCTCTAAAGAGTTATAAAGGAGATATCAACTTCTTTGCAACCTTTTAAGGGACTGATTATGAAACGTTTGGTTTTCTGAAATTTTGCGCTTCTAGATCTTCATTATTTTAAAAATCCTCAATTAAACAAAAAGTTAATGTTGAAATTGAGGATTTTTTATGTTATACTAGATCATTGTTTATGGAGATCTATTAATGCCGAATCCGAAGCTTCCTCCGATTCTGATCAATAAAGCCGGTTCCGTTTATTACGTCTACACCTATAAAAACATCTGGGACAGAGAACTCAAACGAAGTAAGAGAGGTGAATCCAAAAAGATCGGAACAATCCTTGGCGGCCAGAAGGAAGGAAAAATTCGTTTTGATGAAGCTTTCCTTCAGGAACATCCTGAATTTCGGAACTATCAGGTTGAGAGAAAGGGTAAAGATTATGTCTTTACACCGATCTCAGAGGAAGGTATTACCCTCGAGCAAGCTCGTAATATAAAGAAGCTTCACGCCGGTGCTACTTGGGCTTTAGACCAAATCGTTGCCGACTCTCCGTCGGAGAATTCTTAAAGGAGTGCTTTCCGAGGCATAAGGACTATAAAAAGATTCTTTCTCTGGCCTACTTTCTAATTCTTAACCAGAACAACAACGTCAGCTTTTATGAAAGTTTTGCCGAGACGACGAGACTGCCTTACCCGCGTGCGCTAAGTCCTTCGGCAGTAACGCGCCTCTTTCAAAGAATAGAACTTAGAGACGTGCAGCGTTATTTCTCGCTGATGCGCAGTTATCTTCAAGAAGACGAAGACAATAAGATCATCCTTGCCTTGGATTCCACCTCAATATCTTCTTATTCCACCAACCTGACCCATTGAATACGGAAAGAACAAAGACGATGATGCGCTGCAGCTAAATGTTCTCTTCTTGGTAGACCAGAAGTCCGGACTTCCGATTTTTTATCGCTTTTATGACGGGAATGTTCCTGATGTCAGCACCATTCGTCATACGATTGCCGATCAAGCGCTCTTAAACATGAAGAATGTGGTTCTGGTTGCTGACAAAGGCTATAACAGCGTAAAGAACATCAATGACTGTCTGATCAATAAAGTTGAGTTCATCTTTAATGTCCGTCTGGGGACTAAAGGCTGTCTGGCAAGAGAGCTTATCGATGAACACAGGAAAGAGTTTGCAGACCTCAACAGCGGCGACCCCTACATCAGAAAGAACATTGCCACGGCCAAGGTGAATTGGAAATATGACCCGCGGCCGGTAGATGGAAAACCGGCTTCGAACACCGCATCCGCAGAGCTGTATTACCACATGTTCTACGATCCGGTTATCTATCAGGAAGCGTAATAAGCTCACGGAATCGCTCCTCACGATTAAAAGAAACTCCTCGAAGAGGAAGCCCTTACCGAACAAGAAGAAGAGCTGAAGAGAAAGTTCTTCCGAAACGATAAAGAAAAGGCTTGATTATTGTTAACCGCCGGGTTGACGAATACTTGAAGTACAAGGGCTTCAGAGTTTTAGTTACGGACTCTGAGAAAGATCCGGTCAAAGCGTGGACCGCTTACGCAGACCGCTGGCGCGTAGAGGACGCCTTTGCAACGCTTAAGGATCGACTCGGCTGCAATAGGATCAGATGCTCCGACAACAAGGCCCTTCAAGGGAAAACCTTCGTGCAGTTCATTGCGACGGGCTTGTCTCTGATGGTCCGTTCAAGAATCCGCAGCTATATGAGAGAAAACAAAAAAGCGGGAAAACTAAACCTGGTCTACGAGAGCGATTCTAAGATCCTTCAGGTTCTGAACAACGTCATGCAAACCCGCTTTAACCATGGCTACTACTTCGACGAAGTTGCCGGTAAAAAGATTAAATACTTTGAAGCGTTGGATGTCAGAGTTCCCGGAGCCGGTCCTGAAACCCCGGAAGAGGTTCCTGAAGAACCGGAGACCGAACCGCTATTGGGTACGGATATTGAAATTTAATGAGACTGCCGGAGCTGGACTCCGGCTAGATCACTGAAAAACGCAAAATATCAGTTGTATGTCGGAATTTTTCCCATAAATGAAAAAAAGCCCCGAAAATCGGGGCTTTGACGATGTTTTTGTATCCTGTTGGATATCGTTAGTTGTCATTGTACAAATCGGTGCTGGTGGAGGCGGCGAGAATCGAACTCGCGTCCAGAAGCTATCAATACCAGCCTCTACGTGCGTAGCTAATTCACTTAGTTCTTACCGGCAACCCTGCAAACTAGCGATGCCAGTTGCCGGCCAGTTGCTAAGTTTCGCTCCCGCAGTCACAACTCCTGCAGGAACTAGCTCCTATGATATGTCGCTGCAGTCCCTTGCGGAACCCGGCCTAGAAGCGAACCGGTTGCAGCGTCTCACCGGAAATTAAGCGGCGAGAGCGAAACGCTCATCGTTGGCGTTTATATTTTTGTAAGCGGTTTAGCGAGGAACTCACACCTCGGCACGCGTCCAAATATCTCATGGCCCCTGTCGAAACCAGGTCGCCCCCACGAGGATTGGTAATTTTATTAAAGACCGTCCTCCCAGTCAAGATTAATCTTGCAGACCCAAGGCAACGCCCGGCACAACTTGATCGCCGCGCTGAGTCTTGGATGTCGAAATAAACAGTCGATCCGCAGCGACTTTTTCTTTCTGAATCAAGTAGTTCCTTACGGCTGCAGCTCGGCGGTCAGCCAACTGCTTCAGATCGGCAGTGGCTACACGCTGGTTCTTCATGAGGAAGGCTTTCATCTGCTCAATATCGGCATTCTTTGGTTTGTTCGGCGCAGTCGATTCGCTGTAGAGCTGTTTAATCGCCTTATCGATTTGTGCAGCCGTCAAAACCTTCGCATTCGTCGCGGAAGTTGTGTCGCGATAAATGGCATAACGCATATCTCGCATCAGCAGCTGTTCTTTCAAACCTTCGCCGTCTTCCTTTTCAGAAGCCATACCGATGATTTGAATCTTGATGCCCGGACGATCCTGCATAGCTTTCGCCACGATGTTGAGCGCCTTGATCGTCTTTTCATCTAAACGAGCGCTGCCGCTGGCAAACTGCAGGTTGTTCAAATCCATGTCTTCGCCGCCGAACATCGAGCCGATAAGTGAGAACGGAGCAGTAACGGCTTTACTGATCAGGTTTACAACGACTTTGACAATAATGCCGCCGACCGAGAATTCGGGATCATCTAAGGAGCCCGAGACCGGAATATTCAAATCGATCTGTCCCTGACGATCCTGCAGAAGAGAAACCGCCAAGCCGACCGGTAAAGCGTCCTTCGCATCAGGAACCTGCGAACCGAATTCAAGTTTGTTGATCACAAGTGCATTTTCGCTGGTGAGTTTATCTTGATTGATGTCAAAGGCGCCCTTGTAAGTTAACAGACCTTTTTCAATCGGATGACCGGTGAATTTGGCCGAGAACGGAGAGAAGGCCGGCAGCGACAGTGAGGTCACTTCGCCTTTCATCGCGAGTTTGAGCTTCGATTCAAACGGATTGATCGTGCCGGAAATATTCATCGGCGTGCCGTTCAACAGACCCTTCACATCTACGGTGGCATTGCCCTTGGTCATCGTGGAGTAATTGCTCAAAGAGCCGGCAAGGTTGGAGGCATTGAGCTTGAAAGTAGGCTCAATACTGTTGTCCGTGTAGCGTACACGGCCGTCTGTCAGCGTGATCTTTCCGACATTGATGGCCGGAGCAGAAGATGAGCCGGAACTTGCCTGAGCTTTAGACTGAGGCTTAGAAGCGGCCGGCTTGTCCGTCGTAGCTGCAGGCGCCGGAGCGTTGCTCGGAGTGCCCAAGGAAGCCAAGTTAATGCTTCCGTTTTTGTTCATGACGACATTCACGTTAGGCGACGTAAGCGCAATGGTGCCAAGTGAAATTTGCAGTGGAGAAAGTCCCGAAACACTAATACCGCCAACGGCAAGATTCTTAAGCGAAACAGCTGCTGCGCCTTGTTTGTCCGTCACGTTCAGCGATGCAACATCCGCATTGCCGCTGTAAGAGAAGGAAACGTCTTTGGCTAGATTTAGCTTGAGTTCACCCTTGTTGCTGAACGTACCTTGCGTGACGTGGGCGCTGGAATACTGAGAAATATACGGAGTCAGATCAGCAATGGATAATCCGCTGCTCTGCAGATTCAGATCCATGCTGAAGGGCGTGATGACCATCCCGCCGTTTGCTTGGATATGACCGCCGATAGCGCCGACGGAGGCATCGATAGAAGTCCGAGTGCCGTTTTTACCGTTAATCGGGGCGAGCGAGACATTAACGTTCGTAACCGGACGTTTGAAATTATTTGTGGTATCCGTGAAGTTGATCATTCCGTTGCGGACGCTGACCTTATCAATGTTCCAGGTCCAATCGTTCGGCGTCTTCTTTTCGTCTTTTGGAAGGGTTGCTTTTTCCTTAGCTTCCTTCGCGTCTTGTTTAGCCTGGGCCTTTTGTTCCTTAACGATATGCGTCAGCAGTTGGACCAAATTCAGGCTGTCTTTGTCTCTGATAACAACAACTGAAGGATTATGAAGCTGGATTTCTCCAATATCCAGATTCTGGCGGAAGAAAGCAAACTCTTTCAGGTTTGCATCGATCTCTTTGACGCCGATGATTTGATAGGCTTTACCGAGCTCGTCTTCGAGGCCCACGTCTTTCATCTTGACGGTGCCTTTTAGACGCAGATAAGCGTTCTCTTCGCCTTGTTTTTTCTCAAAGTCCAGGTTGAAGGCACAGTCCATTGTGCCCTTGGTAACTTTGACATTCAGAGGAATCGGATTAAAGGAAGCCGCATTCTCCAGGTTTAACCCGGTGACGGTGAAGTTCACGCCGGTTTTTTTGCCTGGTGTAAACGGAACACTCTCGGCATTGATGGCGAAAGGCTCGCCGTTGAAATTGAATTTCAGGTCAGGCGTGATAGGAACGTCGACGTCGTTTTGGAAATTAGAGATGAGGGGCAAGGCAAAGTTAAGGTCGGTAACCTTATCAACCTTGTGTCTGAACTTGTCATCAAGCGTGATTGAAGAGTTCGTCAGCTTGATGTTGCCGATAGAAAACTGCAGCGGCTTGTCATCCTTCTTCTCTTCTTCCGCTGAAGTCGGCATTTCCTGAATGCGTTGGATGATGTCGCTGAAGTTAAAAGTGTCCAGCCCCGTACGGATTACGGTGCTGTTGAGGCCGTCAATCGTGATGTACTGCACCAAAGGAGACAGTTTGAAAAGAGAATCCCACAGAACTTTGGTTTGCAGAGATCCGACGGAAAGCAAAGCCGGCTCTCCGTCTTTTTGGACGTTCAGTCCCTTAACAGAAAACTGCAGTGTGAAAGGATTGAATTTAACTTCCTGCGTTGTGATCGTGCGCCCGACAATCGGTTCGGCGTATTTTTTAAGTGCCCAGTTTACTCCGTAAGGGACACCGAGGAAGCCGCCGGCTGTGTAGGCGGCTGCCAAGGCTCCGATGATTCCGGTTGTTATCCAAAGTTTTTTGCCCATATCGTTCCCTCGCTTAGCGGAATAAAAAGACTTCCGACATAGGCAAAAGTATGACTACTTTGTAAGCTTGATCTCTAAAATTTCGCTCGGATTGTGCACAATGAGATCTGCGCCCCACAGCTCGACAGGCTGCGGTGAACCGAGATACCCCCATTTCACGGCAACCGAGAAAACGTTAGCTCCGTTGGCTGCATCAATATCTCGTTTGTCGTCGCCGGCATAAATGGCCTCAGAAGCTTTCGCGTCAATGCTTTTCAGAGCAAAAAGAATCGGTTCGGGGTTCGGTTTGGAAACTTTGAGCGTGTCCCCGCACACGACCACAGCTGGCTCGAGCTTATGGAATTTGATTAAAGGATGAACAAAGCGGGCGTGCTTGTTGGTAATGATGCCCCAGCTTGCTCCTTGAGCTTTGATGTTGTCAATCATTTTCGGAACGCCTTCAAAAAGATGAGAGTGCTCCGCCATATGGGCTTCGTAATAGTCCAAAAACTCTTTGACCATTTCAGCGTAGCCAGGATCATCCGGGTGGATGCCGAAAGCCGCACCAAGAAGGCCTCGTGCGCCGCTGGATGCGGTTTTGCGAAGCGTCTCAAAGGGGAGGGGCGTCAAACCTCGGACTTCTCGAAGATGATTAGCCGCTGCCGCTAGATCCGGCGCAGAATCCAGCAATGTGCCGTCAAGATCAAATAAATAAACGTTGGGATGTTCGGTCATGACAAAAAGAAAGGGGTCGCAAACGACCCCTTTTTCACAAGTTAATGCAATAGATTACTTGTTGCGTGTGCCCTTAACTTCGATAACGGCACGACGGTTCGGCTGCAGGCATTCGATCAACTGTTTGAATGTCTTGATTTCGCCCTTAGCAGAAGGATTCGGGCAGTTGACGACAGGGTCAGCCTGGCCTTTGCCTTCGGCGTGGATACGAGCAGCAGGAACGCCGTGTTCAGCCAAGAAAGTCTTGACGGCGTCTGCACGACGCTGAGACAGTTTCTGGTTGTAGGCAGCACCGCCGATACGGTCGGCGTAGCCATTGATCATGACAACGTCAAGTGTCAAGCCGGACATACGGCTTGTGAGTTCTGTCAACTTGGCGATGCCTTCGGGTTTCAGAACGGCTTTGTTGAAGGCGAAGAGTGTGTCGGCAGAAAGAGTAACTCTTTCTGCGCCGGCTTCGCACTTAATAATGTCTGTGTCGCACTGGCAGTTCTGGCCAAGAGCGCCCTGGGCTTCTGCCAGAGCAGGAGTCCAATAGCCGGTGCGGACGCACAGGCCGAAATTAGTCATCAATGTTTGGCCGGCTGCCTGAACATAAGGATTAGCAGGGGCATCAGCTGCGCAAACAGCACCGGAAGCAGCTAACGCTACAGAAGCGATAAGCATTCCGAATTTTGTCTTTGTATTCATCATTTTCCTCTTTTGATGCAGTAAAACCACACAACATACGGCAAATTCAGGGATCGGCCGCTATGCATTCCGAGTGTATAACCACCGGTCCGCTAATTAAAATCGTCCCGTAGTATCTCACACACCCTATTCTGCCACGACATGATATTACTTTTTGTAAGTAACTTGCCCCGATCAGGCCTAAGTAATTTTTCCTGTTGTATATTTGCAACAAGGGAACCGCTCACCCAAACCTGATGTACGCATTGTGCTTCAACCGCGTAAATAACGTTTGATAACACATCCAAAACGGGCATAGTTACAAGCTGTGACATGTCAATGACGGCTAGGTCCGCGAGCTTCCCAACTGCAAGGGAGCCCACGTCACAATGCAATTTTAACGCGTTAGCTCCGTTTATTGTTGCCATACGAATAATTTGATTGACCGTGAGCTCCGTCGGGTCTTGAGAAAATCCCTTAGCGATGAGACCTGCCGTCCGCATTTGCTCGAACATGCTCAGAGAGCAGGCGCTCGCTGCACCGTCGGTTCCCAAGGCAACGTTGATGCCGCCCTTTAAAAGTTTGACGACGGGACTTGCGCCGCAGCCGAGCCGCATATTGCTCACGGGACAGTGGACGACGGATGCGCCGCTTTCGGCGAGCAGTCCGATGTCGCGGTCGGAAAGAGCAACACAGTGCACGGCAATCGTCCGTTCATTCAGGCAGCCTAATTTGGCCAAATATTCCACCGGAGAGCACCCGAATTCTTTTATGGCGTTCTGTCTTTCTTCTTCGGTCTCGGAGAGATGAATCTGCCAGGTTGTGTCCAGCTCTTCGGCTAACCGCATGGATGCCTGCAAAGCTTCCGCAGTGACGGAATAGGGAGCATGCGGTGCAATATTGATAGAAAGGCCGGGATCGTCTTTGTGACGTGCAGCGAGTGCTCGGGCGCCCCCAAAAGCATCTTCTTCTCCTTTGTACTCAGCATTCGGGTACTTGATTACAAACGCACCCTGAACGACACGCAGTCCGACTTCTCTCAGCGCTTTGGCAGCAGAATCCGGGAAGAAATACATGTCATGGCACGTCGTTGTACCTCCTCGGAGCATTTCAGCGCCTCCGAGCAGGGCACCGTCATAGACGAATTCCGGACTCATCAGCTGCCCTTCAATGGGCCAAATGCATTTGGTGAGCCAGTTCGGCGTTGTGAGATCAGGGCCCACGCAGCGGAGAAGATTCATGGAAGCATGGGTATGGCAGTTCACAAAGCCTGGCATAACCACGTTATCGGGGAGCTCAAAGACTTCTTTGGCTTCAACGTTCTTGAGATCTGCAGGCGGGATCAGCGCGGCAATTCTTCCGTTTTCAATCGCCAGGCCATAGTTCTCCAGAACTTCAGTGTCGCCCTCAAGCGGAATGATCCAGCGGGGAAGAAGGAGTTTTTCGGTCTGCATATTCTTCTCCTATTAGAAATTAGAGGTTTTTCGGTTGAAACGGCTGAATGGCGTCCAACTCTTCCTTCATTAGTGCCTTTTGCTTTGCCAAATCATAGACCGCCTGCAGCTCGAGCCAAAAGATTTCTTCTAGGCCGAAGTATTTCGAAAGCCGCAGCGCAGTGTCCGGTGTAATAGCGCGCTCTCCGGCAATAATTTGACTCAGGCGCGTCTGAGGAACGTGAATGTCTTTTGCGACTCGGTAAACGGAAAGTTTTAGAGGCTCAAGAAACATGGTCTTGAGAACCATGCCGGGGTGCAATGCTTCCAGATTTTTCATGGTAACGCCTCTCGATAGTATCGGATTACGATAGCACACTAAAAACGATTTATAAGCGTTTTGAGGCACAGAGCTGTTAAGTCCACTAAAATTGACGGGTTATTTTTACAGTCCGTTAGCCCGGACGCATTAAGAAGGATTTGTTAGATGGCTGACAACGACCACAACAACGAAAACGAAAAAGACAAAGAAGAGCAGGAGCAGGACATCTCTGATGAGACCGGTTCTGAGACACCCGAGAATCAGGCTGAAGAGTCCGGCGACGCCGGCGAGGGCGAGAAAAAGAAAAGTCGCTCCCGCAGCCGCCGCGAGAACACGCCTGACTGGAATCTCATTCGCCAGCAGGTAAATAAGGCCGAGCCGATTTCTCTGGAAGATGAAATGAAGCGCTCCTACCTTGATTACGCGATGAGCGTGATCATGGGCCGAGCACTGCCCGACGTGCGTGACGGTTTAAAACCCGTTCACCGTCGTGTGCTCTTCGCGATGTTCGAATTGAACAACATGTGGAACACACAGCATAAGAAGTCTGCTCGTGTGGTCGGTGACGTGATCGGTAAGTACCATCCTCACGGTGATGCCGCAGCTTACGAAACAATCGTTCGTATGGCTCAGGACTTTTCCATGCGTTATCCGTTGGTCGACGGCCAGGGCAACTTCGGTTCTGTCGACGGTGACGGCGCCGCTGCTATGCGTTACACCGAAGTTCGTTTGAAGAAGCTTTCTTCCGAAATGCTCCGCGGTCTGGATGAAGACGCAGTTGATTTCGCTCCGAACTACGACGGCACGCAGAAAGAGCCGACCGTTCTTCCGACAGTGTTCCCAGAGCTTCTGATCAACGGCTCCGCCGGTATCGCGGTCGGTATGGCAACGAACATTCCTCCGCACAACCTGCGTGAAACCGTGAACGCCTGCTTGCTGGTGCTTCGTAACCCTGAATGCACCATCGACGAAATTATTAAAGTCATGCCGGCTCCGGACTTCCCCACAGGCGGCATTCTTTACGGTTTGTCCGATGTCCATGAGGCCTATCGCACCGGCCGAGGCAAAGCGATTATTCGTGCCAAGACCCACATTGAAGAATGGGATAACGGCAACCGCGAATCCATCATCATCGACGAGATTCCGTATCAGGTCAACAAGCGTCTGCTCCTTGAGAAGATCGCTCAGCTCGTCGCTGAAAAGAAAATTGACGGCATGTCCTTCGTTCGCGACGAATCCGATAAGAACGGTATGCGCGGCGTGATCGAACTGAAGCGCGGCGCCAATGCCAATGTCGTTCTGAACCTTCTTTATAAGAACACCCAGCTGCAGGACAGCTTCGGTATCAACCTGGTGGCGCTTGTCAACGGCCAGCCGAAACAGCTCAACATCAAAGAAATCCTGGTTGAGTTCTTAAGCTTCCGCCGTGAAGTCGTGACTCGCGTCACGATGTTCCGCCGCGATAAAGCTCGCGCCCGCGTGTACCTGGTTGAAGGTCAGGCAATCGCGCTGGCGAACCTTGATGACTTCATCAACATCATCCGTACTTCTGCCAACGCCAAGATTGCCGAGGAAAGACTGCTGGAGCGCGAATGGCCGGCTCATGAAGCCGCCGAGATGATCAAGCGCGCCAACCTTGATAAGAAATTCCTGCGCCCCGAAGACGAAGACATGACGCTCGGCCTCACGGATCAGGAAACCTACCGCTTAAGTTCCATGCAGGCTAAGAACATTCTTCAGATGCGCCTGCAGAGCCTGACCGGCTTGGAACAGGAAAAGATTCACGCAGAATATAAAGAACTCGTGGACACTATTATTGATTTGACCGACATTCTGGCGAAGCCCGAACGCGTCACCGCGATCATTGCCGACAGCCTTGAAACCGTTGCAGCCGAATTCGGCGACGAAAGAAAGACTCAGATTGTTGCCAATGCAGAAAACGTCAAGACAAAAGACCTGATCCCGCTGAGAGAAATGGTCGTAACCCTGACGGATACCGGCTACATCAAGAGCCAGGCTTCGATCGAATACCGCGCTCAGAAACGCGGCGGTCAGGGTAAACGCGCCGCCCAAATGAAGGAAGGCGACATTATTAATCAGCTGTTTGTGGCTACAACGCACGACGTGCTGCTGTGCTTCACCAACAAGGGCCGTCTGCACTGGCTCAACGTTTGGGATGTGCCCGAGGGCTCTTCCTCTTCCAAGGGTCGTCCGATCGTCAATATGCTTGAACTCACGGATGACGAAAAAGTCACTGCCGTTCTGCCGATCTCCGATGAGGATTACGCCAAAGATCTCTATATCTTCATGGCCACTGCTGACGGTACGGTCAAGAAGACACCGATCGGCGACTTCAAGAACCAGAGAAGAGCCGGTATCAACGCCATCAATCTGCTTGAAGGCGACGTTCTGGTCGGTGCTGCCGTGACCGACGGCAAGCATGATGTCATGCTCTTTAGCGACAACGGCAAAGTTGTCCGCTTCTCCGAAGATGAAGTTCGCGCCATGGGCCGTGCCGCAACCGGCGTTCGCGGTATGAGACTCGATGAAGGCCAGAAGGTCATTTCCATGCTGGTCTGCGGCGATGACGAAGACGTGACGGTTCTGACCGCTACTGAGTTCGGCTACGGCAAACGTTCTCCGCTGGCTGAGTACACACGCCACGGCCGCGGCACGAAGGGCATTATTTCGATCCAGACGACCGAGAGAAACGGCAAGGTCGTTTCCGCACTCCTCGTAAAAGAAAACGACGAAATCATTCTGCTGACCTCTACCGGCAAGCTGGTTCGTACCCGTGTCAACGAGATCCGCGTCCTCGGCCGCAACACTCAGGGCGTGACACTCATCTCGATGGAAGAAGGCACCAAGCTCGTAGGTCTTGAGCGCGTGACCGAAAACGATGACGGAGACAATGCTCCCGATAATGCAGCGGTTGAAGCCGAAGTGGTCTCGGAAACGGAGGCAGAAGAAGCCGAACTCGAAGCAAAAGACGAGGCCATCCTCAAGGAAGAAGAAAATGACGAGAATCTTTAATTTTGCGGCCGGCCCTTCGGCCATGCCTTTGCCTGTGCTTGAACAGGCAGCCTCGGAAATGACCGACTGGCACGGTGTCGGATACTCCATTCTGGAGATGAGCCACCGCAGCAAAGAATTCATGGGCATTTACCGCGAAACCGTGGAAATGCTTCGTGAGCTCTACGGTATTCCCGAAGAATATGAAGTCATGTTCGTTCAGGGCGGCGGTCATCTGCAGTTTGCCATGATCCCGCTGAATTTTGCAGTGGGCGGAATCGGCAACTACGCCGTGAACGGCGTTTGGAGCCGCAAAGCTTTTAACGAAGCACAGAAGATCGGCGAGGCTGCCGAAGTTGCCTGCACTGAACTCAGAGCCCCTCGTCAGGACGAACTCGCAGTCACCGACGGCGCTGCTTATCTGTATTACTGCTCCAACGAAACGGTCAACGGCATTCGTTACTGGTATCGCCCGGAAGTCAATGTTCCCTTGATTGCCGATATGTCCAGTGACTTCCTGTCTCAGCCGGTCGATATTTCTAAGTACGGTCTGATCTTTGCCGGTGCTCAGAAGAACTTCGGTCCAGCCGGTCTCACGGTCGTGATCGCCCGAAAGGATCTTTTAGGCCGCGCCGAGTCGACAACGCCGACCATGCTCGACTATCAGACCTATGCGAACTTCGAATCGATGTACAACACGCCGCCGACCTTTGCGATCTACATTTCGCACTTGGTCTGCAAGTGGCTGCTTGCCGAAGGCGGCGTCAAGGAAATGGAGAGACGCTCCATTCTGAAGAGTCAGAAGATTTACGACGCGATCGATAACTCGGACGGTTTCTACTACAACAACATTGAAAAGCGGTCCCGCTCCCGCATGAACGTGGTCTTCAATCTGAAGAACGAAGAGCTCAATCAGCTCTTCATTGAAGAAGCGCTTCAGAAAGACCTGGCCAACATCAAGGGCCATAGAATCGTCGGTGGCATGCGTGCTTCGCTCTACAACGCGGTCAGCGTGGAAGCCGCAGAAGCTCTGGCCGATTACATGAAGGCTTTTGCCGAACGTCACAGCTAAGAGCCGAGCCATGTCTGTCAACGAAGAACTGCTTCCTCTTCGTAATAAGATCGACGGGCTCGATTCCGAGCTCGTCCGCCTGCTCAACGAGCGGGCGGAGGTCGCCAAAGAAATCGGCGAGATCAAGGCTCGGGTCGGTCTCCCGGTTTACCGACCCGAACGCGAAGCGGAAGTTTTAAAAAAGATCTGCGGTAAAAACGAAGGGCCTCTGCCCAATGAATCTTTAGTGGCCATCTGGCGTGAGGTCATGTGCGCCTGCCGCGGCCTTGAGTCCGAACTGAAAGTGGCTTACCTCGGTCCTCGCGGAACGTTCAGCGAACAGGCGATGATTCGTCAGTTCGGCTCCGGTGTGGTCGGAATGCCCTCTGGCAGTATCGAAGAGGTCTTTAGAAAGGTTGAGTCCGGTGATGCCGCCTACGGTATTGTTCCGATAGAGAACTCCACCGAAGGGGCGGTCAACCGCACCATGGACTATCTGCTGAAGACATCGCTCTTCATCGTAGGCGAATGTTCCATTCCGATTCAGCACAACTTGATGACGCGCTCCGGCACGATGGAAGGCATCACTCGCGTCTATTCGCACCCTCAGTCTCTCGGACAATGCGTCCAGTGGCTCAATCGCAATGTGCCTTCTTTAGAAAGACTGACTGCTGAGAGCAACGGAGAGGCTGCGCGTTTGGCTTCCGAGAATCCGGCTTATGCGGCGATTGCCGGTGAAGTCGCGGCAAAGATTTTCGGGCTGCAGATTGTGGCGGCCAATATTCAGGACTCCAACACCAACCGTACGCGTTTCCTGATCTTAGGCCGCGAGCCTGCCGAGCCTTCCGCTAATCCGCAGGAAGATAAGACCTCCCTGATTTTCTCCGTGCCGCATCGAGCCGGTTCGCTTTATCAGGCTTTAAAGCCGTTCGATGATTTCGGTGTGTCCATGATGAGACTGGACTCACGCCCTGCTAAGCGCGGAACGTGGGAATATTTCTTCTACACCGACATTGAGGGCAACATGAGCGAGCCCAAGATTCGAGAAGCGCTGGAGATTTTCCGTGAAGGCTGTGCCTCTCTGAAATGTCTGGGTTCTTATCCGACGGAGAAGAATTTTCGCCGAGCAGATACTAAAGGATCAAATTTATGACCGAAACAACAATTACCACACCTTCTTGGGTGCAGGCTTTAGATAAATACGTTGCAAGCAAACCGATTGAAGACGTTGCGGCTGATTTAGGTCTAAAACCCGAAGAAATCATCATGCTGGTCGCCAACGAGAACCCGAACGGTATGAGTTCTAAGGTTAAAGAGGCGGTTGCAACTGCCGCCTTGAATCTCAACCGTTATCCGGATGCCGACGCCTATCATCTTCAGAAAGCCATCTCAGAAAAATACGGCGTGCCGCAGGATTGGGTTGTGATCGGCAGCGGCTCGAGCGAATTGTTGGGTTTGGCCGCCGAGACCGTTTTGTCCGAAGGTACAACGGCGATTTATCCGCAGTATTCTTTCTCGCTGTATCCGATGGTTGCTCGCTTGTGCGGAGCCGAGACGATTGAAATTCCGTCAACGGGAGACTTCAACGCCGACCTCGACGCAATGGCCGACGCCGTGGATGAGCGCACCCGTTTGATCTTCTTAACGAATCCGAACAACCCGACGGGAACCTACCTTGCCGAGAAAGACATTCTCGACTTCCTGGATAAGATTCCGCCGACGGTGATGGTCTTGTTTGACGAAGCTTATGTCGAGTTTCTCGAGCCCGCACTGCGCTGTGACTCAATGGAAATCGTTCGTCTGCACCCGAATGTGATGGTCGCACGCACTTTCTCCAAGGCTTACGGTTTGGCAGGTGCTCGCGTCGGTTACGGTATCGCTCAGCCGGGACTGCTTTCCATGCTGAACCGCGTTCGTCATCCGTTCAACGTGAATGATCTTTCTCAGATTGCGGCTCTGGCTGCCCTGCAGGATCAGGAGTTTGTCGAGAAGACTCTGGAGGTCAACCGCAAAGGCATCAAGTTCCTTTCCGAGGCTTTTGATGCACTGGGACTCCCGTACATGGGCCTGCACGCTAACTTCATTACCGTCAAAGTCGGACCGCATGCCGACGATATCGTTCAGTACCTGCTGAAAAAAGGCATTATCGTTCGCCGCATGAAGTCTTATGACTTGCCGGAATGGATCCGCGTGTCTGTCGGGACGCCCGAACAGAACGAACGCTTCCTGGAAGTTCTGAAAGAAGCATTAGCTAAGTTCGAGGAGACATCTGCATGAAAATGGCAGTGATCGGCTGCGGCCTCATCGGCGGATCGATGGCGCTCAGCTGGAAAAGAGCCGGGATTGTCGACGAAGTGATTGCTTTCGGACACAATCCGGCCACTCTGCAGAAGGCTTTGGATAAAGGCGCAGCAGATACCGTGACGACTTCGATGGAAGAGGCTGTCAAAGATGCGGACATCGTTGTCAGCGCCGTTCCCGTGGAGGCGATGGAATCCGTTTTTACGGAAATGGCTCCGTTCCTTAAGTCTGATGCCGTGGTTACTGATGTCGGATCTACCCGTCAAACCGTGATTGCGGCTGCGCGCAAAGGACTCGGCGATAAGTTTCATCAGTACGCCCCGGCACATCCCATTGCCGGCGGCGAAATGCCGGGCGTGGATTATGCGTCTGCCGATCTTTTTGACGAAAAAGTCGTCATCTCGACGCCGGATGAAGGAATGGATCCGAAGGTCGTTACCTTCATCGAAGAGGCGTGGCGTAAGGCCGGCGCACGCGTGCAGGCTATGAGCCCGCTTCAGCATGACCTGACGTTTGCCTCTGTCAGCCATTTGCCCCATGTCCTGGCTTATGCCTTGGTGGACATGATCGCGAGAGAAGAAAACGCCCAAGAAAAACTCAAGATGGCCGGCGCCGGTTTCAGAGATTTCACGCGTATTGCTTCGAGTTCTCCGGTGATGTGGCGCGACATCTGCCTGTCCAATCGCGAAGCGTTGTCTCACGAGCTCAAACGCTATCGTGCTTCTTTGGACACACTTCAAAAATATATTGATGAGTCCGACGGAAAGGCTTTGGAAAGCGTTTTTGAAAACGCCGTCAGAAACCGTCGCGGCTTAGTCTTCCCCGGAAAATAAGGATAACAACGATGGAAGAAATTTTAAAACTTGATCCGATTATGAAGGTCGGAGGCTCGGTGGACTTACCGGGCTCTAAAAGCATCTCTAACCGAGCACTGCTTTTAGCGGCACTGTCCGAAGGGACAACCGAATTAAATAATTTGCTGGTCGCCGAAGATACGGAAATGATGATCGGCGCACTGGAGACGCTCGGTGTCAAACTCGAAGTTTCCAACGACGGCACAGAAGTGAAAGTGGAAGGCTGCGGCGGCAACTTCCCTGTGAAGAAGGCTGATCTTTTTCTCGGGAATGCCGGTACCGCTATGCGTCCGTTGTCTTCCTCTTTAGCGTTCAGTGGCGGCGAATACGTATTGGACGGCGTCGCTAGAATGCGTCAGCGCCCGATCGCCCATCTTGTAGAAGCATTGAATTCTGTCGGCGGCCGCCTCTCTTATCTTGGAGAGCCGGGATTCCCGCCGATCAAGATTGAACCGGCAACCAGGATTAATAGCGACATTGTCCATGTTCGCGGCGATGTTTCCAGTCAGTTTGTTTCCGGTCTGCTGATGGCCGCTCCGCTGATTGCTCCGGAACAGGGTTTGAGAATCCGCATTGACGGAGAGCTGATCAGCTCTCCGTACGTCTCACTGACGTGCCGCCTGATGGAACGCTTCGGTGTTGAGGTAAAAACTTCCGAAAAAGACTTCCTTGTGCCTCGTACTCTGTACAAAGCACCCAGCGTTTTTGAAGTAGAAGCCGATGCTTCGAGTGCTTCATACTTCCTGGCTCTCGGTGCGCTCGTCGGTCCCCTCAAAATTAACGGTATCGGAGCCGACAGCGTCCAGGGCGATGCGGCCTTCGTCGAATATCTTGTGAAGATGGGCGCCGCGGTGACCCGCGGAGAGAACTGGATCAAGACCGGTCCGAGCCGCTACGGTCATAAACTGCACGGTCTGCAGGCCGATGTTCGTCCGATTCCGGATGCAGCGATGACGTTTGCCGCCATGGCACCGATGTGCGAAGGTCCGACAATCCTTCGAGGCATCTCCAGCTGGAGAGTCAAAGAGACCGATCGTATTGCCGCAATGCACAACGAGCTTACCAAAGTCGGCTGCAGAGTGGAAAGCACGGACGACATGATCAAAATTACGCCGCCTGTAAAACTCAGAAGCGCTGTTTTTGATACCTACAAGGACCATCGCATGGCGATGTGTATGTCCCTGATTGCTGCAGGAGGCGTGCCCGTTGAGATTCGTGATCCGAACTGCGTGAGAAAAACATTCCCCGATTACTTTGAACGTCTGGCCGGCGTTGTGGAGAAATAATGAGTCAAGTTGATGTCATCGCGATTGACGGACCGGTAGCTTCCGGAAAAGGAAGCGTTTCTTCCGGCGTTGCCAAGGCTTTGGATTTTCATGTGCTGGACAGCGGCGCGCTCTATCGTCTGACGGCTCTGGCCTGCATGAACCAGTGTGTGGATTTGAGCGACGCTGCTGCGGCAGAAAAGGTCGCCCAGTCACTTAACCCGTTGTTTAAGGACGGAAAAATCTATCTGGAAGGCAAAGAGGTTACCGATGCAATCCGTACGGAAGAAGTCGGATTGAATGCAAGCAAAATTGCTGCTTATCCAGGCGTCAGAAAAGCTTTATTTGAACTGCAAAGAAGATCTGCAGTTGCACCCGGCCTTGTGGCTGACGGCCGCGACATGGGAAGCGTGGTTTTTCCCGAAGCTCGGCTGAAAATCTTTTTAACAGCATCGGCTGAGTCGCGTGCAAAAAGACGCTATAACCAGTTGAAAGAAAAAGGAATCTCAAGTAATATTGACGACCTCGTTTCCGACTTGAAGGATCGTGACAGACGTGATATGGAGCGATCTGTGGCACCTTTGAAGCCGGCAGAGGGCGCGCGAATCCTCGATTCGTCCGGCCTTACTCTGCAGGAAACGATCGATCTGGTTCTCGCCTGGTACCGCGAGAGCAAGGCTTGAAAAAGCCTCTTTACCGTGCCCCTGACGCCCATCCGGTCGTCGGGAATTTTTAACCCGTTCTGATTATTTTTATCAGAGCAAACAGTTATTTACATGACCAACACTACTACCAAGCCTACCGAATCCTTTGCCGATTTGTTCGCAGAAAGCCTTGCTAAACAAGAAATGAAGCAGGGTGAAGTTATCCCCGCAGAAGTCGTCCGCGTTGACTACAACTACGTCGTTGTTAACGCCGGCCTCAAGAGCGAATCCTTCATTCCTATCGAAGAATTCAAGAACGACCGCGGCGAAGTCGACGTTAAGGTTGGCGATTTCGTTTCCGTTGCTATCGAAAGCCTCGAAAACGGATATGGCGACACAGTCCTGTCCCGCGATAAGGCCAAGCGCCTGGCTGCCTGGATGAACCTCGAGAAAGCCCTCGAAACCGGCGAACTCGTTACTGGTACTGTTACCGGCAAGGTTAAGGGCGGCTTGACTGTGATGACCAACGGCATCCGTGCATTCCTGCCGGGTTCTCTGGTTGACACACGTCCCGTTAAGGACACAACGCCCTACGAAGGCAAGACCATGGAATTCAAGGTCATCAAGCTTGACCGCAAACGCAACAACGTCGTTCTTTCTCGTCGCGCTGTTGTCGAAGCTTCCATGGGCGAAGAAAGAGCCAAACTCCTTGAAACACTCAAGGAAGGCGCTATCGTCAAGGGTATCGTTAAGAACATCACTGACTACGGTGCATTCGTTGACCTCGGCGGTATCGACGGTCTTCTGCACATCACCGACCTCGCATGGCGCCGCGTTCGTCATCCGAGCGAAGTCCTCGAACAGGGGCAGGAAATCACCGCTAAGGTTCTGAAGTTCGATCAGGAAAAGAACCGTGTTTCTCTCGGTATCAAACAGCTCGGCGAAGATCCTTGGATTGGCATCGCCCGCCGTTACCCGCAGGGCACACGTCTCTTCGGTAAGGTCACCAACATCACCGACTACGGTGCTTTCGTTGAAATCGAAGCCGGTATCGAAGGTCTTGTCCACGTTTCCGAAATGGATTGGACAAACAAGAACGTTGATCCGAAGAAAGTCGTTCAGCTTGGCGAAGAAGTTGAAGTCATGGTCCTCGAAATCGACGAAGAACGTCGTCGTATCTCCCTCGGCATGAAGCAGTGCAAACCCAATCCTTGGGAAGAATTTGCCGCTACACACCAGAAGGGCGACACAGTTAAAGGCCAGATCAAGTCCATCACCGACTTCGGTGTTTTCATCGGCCTTGAAGGCGGCATCGACGGTCTCGTTCACCTCTCCGACCTGTCCTGGACAGAACCCGGTGAAGAAGCCGTTCGCAAGTACAAGAAGGGCGAAGAACTCGAAGCAGTTGTTCTCTCTATCGACGTGGAACGTGAACGTATCTCCCTCGGTGTTAAGCAGATGAGCGGTGACCCGTTCAACAACTTCTGCTCCACACACGAAAAGGGCTCCGTTGTCACCGGTAAAGTGAAGTCCGTTGAAGCCAAGGGTGCTGTTATCGACCTCGGTAACGACACAGAAGGCTATCTGCGCGCCAGCGAAATCGGTCCGGACCGTGTTGAAGACGCTCGCAATGTTCTGAAAGAAGGCGATGAAGTTACAGCCGCGATCACCAACATCGATCGCAAAGCTCGCTCCATCCAGCTGTCCATTCGTGCTAAAGACCAGGCTGAAACTCGTGAAGCCATGGCTAAGATGGAAGAAGACGCCCAGGCCGGTACAACCAACCTCGGCGCTCTCCTGAGAGCTAAGCTCGAACAGAACAAATAATTTATAGCGAGGTTGCAATGACTAAGTCAGAACTCATTGCGCTGCTTGCCGCTGATCCGGCAGTCATCGGAAATCATCTGACCGCTCGCGATGTTGACGATGCTGTTAATTCGATTCTGAATGCTATGACTGCCGCGTTAGCACAAGGCAGCCGGATTGAAATCCGTGGCTTTGGAAGCTTTTCGCTCAATTACCGTCCGCCTCGCGTGGGCCGTAATCCGAAGAGCGGAGATACTGTCGAAGTTCCCGCCAAGATCGTGCCTCACTTCAAGGCCGGTAAGGAAATGCGTGAACGCGTAGACAAGTTGGCTGACGATTAGTCTCGGCTCGGCATAAGTTAGTTGCCCAGGCCCGGTTGTGTAAGCAACCGGGCCGCTTTTTTTTCGGTTCTGACGCAATGAGTTGTTCTAGGACAAGGCATTTGCGAATACAATGGATTATTTTTAGAGAAAGCTGCAGGTTATCCTATGGATTTTGAGCTTTGGTACCTTATATTGGTTCCGCTTCTTTTCGCGGCCGGCTGGTTTGCCCGTTCATTCGACATCAAAGAAAAACAGACGATCGCCAACGAAAAAGACACGCTGTACAAAGGCGTGGACCTTCTTCTCAGCAATAAACAGGACCAGGCCATTGATGCCTTTATCAATCTGGTCAAACTCGATCCGGATACGGTTGAAATGCATTTTTCTCTTGCGGGGCTTTTCCGCCGCCGCGGAGAATTTGACCGCGCAATCAAGATTCATAACGTCTTGGTTAACCGTGAAGATCTGCCGAAGAAGATTCGTTCCAGAGCCCTCTATGAATTGGGCGAAGACTACCTGAAGGCCGGTCTTTGGGATCGCGCCGAAGAGTGCTTCTTAAAGCTTTCTGACACCAGTGAGAGCTATAAAACGATTGCTCGCAAGGAACTTCTGCATATCTACGAAACGGAAAAAGAATGGCAGAAGGCCATTGACGAGGCCAACATTATTCAGCGTCAAAGCGGTGAAGATCAAAGCACGCGTATCGCACAGCTTTACTGCGAACTGACGCAGCAAAATCTCTACTTTAAGAATTTCAAGGGTGCGGCTGAAGCACTCGAAAAGCCCTTAAAAGTAGAACAATAAGCGCGCCCTGATTATCAAGGGCAAGATGCTCAAGGCAAAGGGCGACATCGACGGTGCCCTGGCGACATGGAAACAAGTCGGTCAGATTTCTCCTGTCTATGGAACGCTTGTTGTCGAACAGATTGCTTCTCTGCTTCTTGAAGCCGGACGCAAAGAAGAGGCCGTTAAATATTTGGAAGACTTGTTTAAGGACGGCTCTACCACCGATGAAGTCGATACCGCAGGTATTCTGCTCGGTAAAGCCGGCAACTCTAAGGAAGCCATTACGCTGATCCAGGAACATCTGAAGACTCAGCCGACCTTGGTAGCCTTTACCGTTTAATCGATCTGCGTTTGGCCAATGAGCCTGAAAACGAATCGCTAAAGCAGCTGCATGGTTTATTGAAGAATATGCTCAGTAAAGCGGTTCGTTACAAGTGCACAAAATGCGGCTTTGCGACCCGTAAATTCCTGTGGAGATGCCCCGGATGTCATCAGTGGGAAACCTTCCCGCCGGTCCGTCAGGAAAACCTTTCAGGAAAGTAACAGGCTCGCTTGCAACCGCATAATTTGAAACAATTTCATCCAAATTTTGCGGAGCATGGCGCATGCAATAAATGATAATTAGAGATGAAATAACAACATTTATCCAGGGATTGATCAGTAGATATGTTTAAAAGAATAGGTTTATTCCTCCTGACCAACGTAGCCGTTTTGGTTGTACTCGGAGTTGTTCTCAACATTGTTTCTGCCGTTTTCGGAATCAACTTCTCTAACGTTGCCGGGAAAGGCCAGAGCTATGGGACACTTCTGATATTTGCGGGGATTGTCGGTTTCAGCGGTTCCATCATCTCTTTGCTCATGAGCAAGACGATTGCCAAATCGACGATGGGCGTGCAGATGATTGACGTCAATCATCCGAGCACCAAACTCGAGGCTTGGCTCGTTGACACCGTTCACCATCACTCTCAGAAAGCCGGTATCCCGATGCCGGAAGTCGGTATCTATGAAGGCGAAGCCAATGCTTTCGCAACCGGCGCAACAAAGAATTCTTCCATGGTGGCTGTTTCCACAGGTCTTCTTTCCAGCATGAACAAAGAAGAAGTGGAGGCTGTCCTGGCACATGAGATCGCTCACGTTGCTAACGGTGACATGGTGACCATGACATTGATTCAGGGTGTCACCAACACCTTCGTCGTTTTCCTGTCTCGTATTATCGGTAACTTCGTGGACCGCGGCATTCTCCGCAACGAGGATGATGCTCCCGGTGTCGGTTACTACGTGACTTCCTTCATCCTTGACTTGGTTCTTGGTTTCCTGGCTTCCATGGTTGTGGCCGCTTTCTCCCGTCATCGCGAATTCAGAGCCGATGCCGGTGCCGCAAAGATCATGGGCAGCTCGACTCCGATGATCAACGCCCTGGCTCGTTTGGGCGGTGTTCCGACCGAAGAGCTTCCGGGGCTGTCAAGGGTTTCGGTATCGCCGGTTCTATCGGCCAGCTGCTCGCTACGCATCCTTCCATTGAAGATCGTATCGCAGCTCTGCGCACACAGAACGCTCATTAATTGACAGACTGATTTCCAATCAAAAGCCGCCGCAAGGCGGTTTTGTTACCCGTGTTGTCTCGTAGAGAACGAAATCGGGCTTTTTAGCAATCGTCGGAATGCTCAAAATTTGCCAATGGAACGACGATCTTTTCTCCTGAAGGAAGATCAACTTGCAGCGAGAGCTTTCCGTCAAGAATGTTCACGTATCTCACGAGATCGGACAATTTGACGTCCAAGGCGTTTCTTTCAATTTTGCTCACGGCAGACTGAGAGAGCTGAAGCTTCCTTGCGACTTCTTGTTGAGTCAAGTTCTGCTCGTATCGAAGTCTTGAGACGGCACACTGCAAAGACATCTGTCTAAATTCTGCTTTAACTTTCTTTCGGAAGGCCGGAGTTTGTGCGGAGAGATATTCTTCTAATGTAGTCATGTTCGATGCTGGCGGCAAATGAATTTTCGATAGCACATGCGAACTGAGGTGCTCATAAGAAAACAGCTCACAAATCGTGAGCTGTTTTCAAAGAGAAAGATCGGATTAACGTAGCCAGACTTTATGACCGTGTGCAAAAGCTCTGGCAACGTAAACGGCGCAAAGCCCGACAATGATACCCGAAAGTGTCAGGCCGATCGTAATGGCAGTCCAGTAACCTGCAGCGCCCATCGGAGCGGGACTTAAATAATCAGTAAAGGTAAGGATGCTTCCTAAACCCAGACCCAAGCCCCAAAGGAAGACACCGTAAATGATCATCGGCAGGAATGTGATTCGGTAGCCGCGCATGGAGAAGCTGCCGACACAGTTAACCGCGTCAAAACGTGATAGATGGACGCAAAACCGATGAGGTAGGTACTGACCTTAATGACGTCTAAATCGCTCGTGTAGAGGCCTACAAAGAAGTATTTGCAGAAATAGAGCAGGGCAGAAACAAATACCGCTAAGCAAATGCAGAACTTAAGACATTTGTAGGTCGCCATTCTGGCGGTCTCAGGTGAATTGGCACCTAAAGACTGAGAAACCAAGACAGAAGAGGTCACACCGATGGCAAGAGGAGCCATGTAAAAGAGCGAGGTTAAGTTCGCAACGATCTGGTGCGCGGAAACGACGTCGGCGCCTAAACGAGAAATGAAAATCGTCATGAAGGTAAACGATGTCACTTCAAAGAAGGCGGAAAGACCGATCGGATTCCGAGCTTAAGCAGGTTGGTTAAAGCCTTGCGGTTGGGCATGGAAATTCGCTTCTGGCGCATCTTGGCGTAGAAGCTGTCATAGTGCCAAATGACCCAGTAAAGGAACAAGCTCAGGAACGCATTGATGGTAGAAGAGATCGCACATCCTGCGCCTCCGAAACTCGGAATAAAGGCCGAGCCGAAGATAAAGATGTAATTGGTGACGGCTTTGACGGCCAGCATAGAGAGCGCAATCCACATTGCCACTTTGGGACGGGAAACAGCCGCGTTCATCGCCATATAAGCGCGTCCTGCCATGGCAGCCGGCAGACCGATAGCGTTGATCAGCAGGAAGTTTGTCGCAATTTCTGCAACACGACCGGTGGAGTTTGTCAGCGTCATCCACATCGGCGTATAGCACATCAGGCCCATACCGATGATGGCAAGAAGAATGGCGAGCCAAATAGTTTGGTGAAGCTCGAAGCCGATTCTTTCGTGATGTCCTGCACCGTAGTGGTGGCCGGCGATCGGAGAAAGCCCTGCATGACGCCGACTAAAGCAACAAAGACCGAGACGGAAACGGCTAAGCCGATGGCAACAGCGGCCAAGTCGGTAGAACCAAGATGGCCGGTCATTAAAGTATCGAGTGTGGCTCCGCCGACAATGGCAACGTTGGAGATCCAAACGGGGAGCGAAGCTTAATAATTGCCCAATAGGAAGTATCCGGCGGTTGAAGCCGGCTCAAAATCGAGTTGACATACCAAAAGGCAGAAACTACTTTCTGCGAATTAAGAGGAACTTTCGCTGCTTCTCGGACGGCCTTGGAAAACATCAACAACTTCGTAGCGAAGGTCAAGCGTGTTTTCATCGTAATCTCGGTCAACGGCACGCAGAATCCAAGGTGCGTCTGCCTGCTTATCAAAGTTGACACCGCCCCAGTAATTAAAAGCGCGATATTGCTCAAAGTTAAATGAGAAGCACCGATCTTGTCGAGCGGAATTTTGTTTTCGACAACGCAACTGCTTTGAAAGTCAATGTCGACCGGATCCACCGCGTCAAATGAACAAGCGCCAGAAGACGATTGCAATCCAAAGGACCGTGGCGGTAACGGCAAGGAAGAAGAGGAAAACGGAAGTTCCGTGCGGCTCAACCTCCGGGGCTAAACGAGTAAGGGAGAAAGCCATTTTGGCCGGAACGCCTTCTGTCCAGGCGAAGAAGTAAATCCAGACGGCAATTACGGCAAGTGTATAAATAATGCCGGAATACAAGTCCAGGAAGTTCTCGCGGCGCGTTTAAGACTGACGACGCCGAGTGCGGCTAAAACAGACAGCGAAGGAACTAAAAGAGCAGGGTGCTGTACAGCTCGGTTCCGGTGAAGATCACGGAGCAAAGTGCAACAACCGAGAAGGAAAGCGGAATAATCAGCGGAGCCTGACGAATCTGGTCTCTCCAGGCGTAGATGCCCCACAAAGCCAAAGGCCAAAGGGGAAGGTCAGCCAGGAAATGTTTTTAAGCCAAAGGTATTCGTCAGCTGGCGCGGAGAAAGCACGGCAAGACTGGTAGAGATCCAGCTCTTGAACCATTCTGCGGCTTCTGCGGGGAAACAGGCAAAGACCAGGATCGGCCACAGCATTGCTGTTGCAAAGGCTATCGATAAAGTCAGCACGGCGCGTTTGGAACGGCTGGTGTAGTCGGGCGTCAGGAAAATCGCGACCCAAGCGCCGAAAAAGCACCAAAGGCCGGCTCCGGACTGCTGGCTAAGGCAATTGCGCCGATAGAAAGTCCGGCAATAATGGAACCGCGCCACAGATATTGAAGACTTAATACGATGCCGTAGAAAGCCAAGGCAGAAAAAGCGAGCAGACAGGTAACCGGTGTCAGTTCGTGGAAAGCGGAAATGATGCCGTAGGTGCCGACAGTTAAGAGAACGGCAATATCGGCGACTAAGCGGCCGTAGTCTTTGCGAGCGGCTTCACCGCCGAAGGCAAAGCTCACGGGCTGAGCTTCATCGCGTCGGGAAAGAAGATAAGTGGAATACCAAATCGCGGCCGTGGTCACTGAAAACCACAAACCTGCGGTGATATGAAATGCCTCTACGTTTCCGAAAAGAGGTCCGAAAACCTTGATGCTGAGTCTGCAAACCAGAAGGAAAGCGGTCCGACGTCGGAAGCCGGGAATCCGTTGACGTTCGGAAGAAGCCAGTCGGCAAAGGAACCGTTGGCCATGTTCCACGCAACACCGAACGAAATAAGCGACTTTCCGCTCCAGACATCCGTAGAAAGAACAACGGCAGCACGAAGGCAACTAAAAGTGCAATCAATGCAGCTCTCGGAAGCTTACCGGCCGAAGCGCTGACGACGGCCGGAGAGGAATGGTTACTTAACATCGAAGCAGTGTGGTTGTAGACCTGAAAGGTGTGATTTTACTAAAGAAAGGGCAGCCCAAAAGGCTGCCCTTCGGATCAGTATGAAACTGAAAAATTATTTTTAGCCTTAGCAGCCTTGGCAGCTTCAGCAGAAGCGTTAAGGGCAGCAGACTTAGCGCGAATTTCTGACGGAATTTTTCAACGCGGCCGGCTTCGACGATACGTGTCTGAGCGCCAGTGTAGAAAGGATGAGATTCGCTGGAGGTATCAAGCTTAACCTGCGGATAGGTAACGCCGTCGATTTCGATGGTGTCACGAGCGTCGGCAGTAGAGCGAATAATGAAGGTCTTGCCGATGGACATATCGGTGAAGGCAACTTCACGATACTGCGGATGAATATTCGGTTTCATGTGTATTCCAAAAATGTCGGTCGCCACCAACCTTGCGAGACCGCTCACCGTTGTGAGTCTTACGTCCAGCATGTCAGAACGTGCCTAAGTTAATAAAACAAGGGCAAAATTATACCCAAATTTCCTTGTAAAGCAAACAGATGCCTGATTATCGGCGCATCATGGCAAAGAACTCAGCATTGTTCTTTGTCGGGCGCATCTTATCAAGCAGGAATTCCATTGCCTGGATTTCGTCCATGTCGTAGAGGAACTTTCTAAGAATCCAAATGTTCTGAAGTTCCTGCGGAGCTAGAAGCAGTTCTTCCTTACGGGTTCCGCTCTTGGCAACGTTAATGGCCGGGTAGACGCGCTTTTCAGCAAGACGTCGGTCCAGATGGATTTCCATGTTGCCGGTACCCTTGAATTCTTCATAAATCACATCGTCCATACGGCTGCCGGTTTCTACCAGAGCAGTGCCGATGATCGTGAGCGAGCCGCCTTCTTCCAGATTGCGGGCTGCACCGAGAATGCGTTTCGGGCGCGCAGGGCGTTGGAGTCCACGCCGCCGGTGAGCACTTTGCCGGAAGTCGGGACGACAGTGTTGTAGGCGCGGGCCAGACGAGTAATGGAGTCAAGAAGGATGACAACGTCTTTCTTGCTTTCAGCCAGGCGTTTGGCTTTTTCGATGACCATTTCTGCAACCTGAACATGGCGGGTAGCCGGTTCATCGAAGGTAGAGGCAATGACTTCACCTTTGACGGAACGTTCCATTTCCGTCACTTCTTCCGGACGTTCGTCGATCAGAAGGACCATCAAGATAACGTCCGGATAGTTGGCTGTAATCGCGTGAGCGATGTGGCGATTAAAACGGTCTTACCGGACTTCGGAGAGGCAACCAGCAGAGCACGCTGACCTTTACCGATCGGAGCGAGGATGTCGATCAAACGACCGGTGAGGTTCTCGTCGCCCGAGATATTGCGTTCGAGTTTGAGCGGCTGGTTCGGGAAAAGCGGAGTCAGGTTTTCGAAGAGAATGCGGTGTTTAAGAGCTTCGGGAGGAAGACCGTTAACTTTGTCGACTTTGACTAAAGCAAAATAACGCTCGCCGTCTTTCGGAATGCGGACTTCACCTTCAACCGTGTCACCGGTATGAAGATTGAAGCGGCGGATCTGAGACGGAGAAATGTAAATATCTTCCGTGCTGGCTAAATAAGAAGAAACCGGAGAGCGAAGGAAACCGAATCCGTCAGGAAGGATTTCCAAAGTTCCGTCACCGAAAATCTGTTCGCCGGCTTTCGCACGCTTCTTCAAGATAGCGAACATGAGTTCCTGCTTGCGAAGGCGGCTGGCGTTATCAACGTCGAGCTCTAAAGCAATATCGAGAAGCTCGGAGACGTGCTTGGATTTAAGGTCGGATAAATGCATAGGAAATGAAGCTCTTGCAAATAAGGATTACACAATAATCCCAAGCGAAGAGATTTAAATAAAAGAGGAAAGAAGAATTAAGGGAGGAAGGAAGCAACGGTTCGATAAAGAGGAAATCGAACCGTTGTAGAGCAAAATTAGATGAAGTTCTTGAGAAATTCAGAGAACTGAGCGGAATTCATAGCGCCGGCCTGCTGAGCCTGGAGCTGACCGTCTTTGTAAACGGCAAGAGTCGGAATACCGCGAACGCCTAGCTGAGAAGCAACATCCTGGCACTCATCAACGTTGTATTTAACGATCTGAACGCCGTCGGGAAGGGTTTCGGCAGCTTTTTCAAGAACCGGTCCGAGCATGCGGCAGGGACCGCACCAGGGAGCCCAGAAGTCAACGACCACCACACCTTTTTGATTCAGGACGTCGTCAACAAAGCTGGCGTCTGTAACTTGTTTCAAGGCCATTTTTTAAATTACCTCCAATTATTGATTCCCTGGAACCGAAATCGGCTCCAACGGATGATGGGATACTATCACCGAGAGCTTTCAGGGCTTAACTAACAACCCCAAAAAGGTGAAACTCATGCTGGATTTTTGTAACTATACACATTTGAAGCAACCTTGAGGGCGTGTGTGCGCAACGTTAGATATTAACAATGTGTGAAAACTTCTTAGAACGTTGAGCGGACAAGGAAGGAAAAGCTAAGCGGGTGCAGGCCGGAGTTTTGAAAACGATCCAAATAAGCAGAACTAAAAAGCGCCGCGCAAAAACTACTTTCCGGAGCGACGCTCGTTTGACTATTGGACAAGGTTAATTTTTAGCAAACGCATACCCTTTTCGGAAAATCTTTCCTGTGTAATCGACTTTCACAAGAATGTGTTTGCTTTCAATCTGAATTTTTTCAACAACAGGTTCTTTCTGAACAAAGGCTGTTTTTTGAATTTCAAATTTACCCTGGGCGTAGGCGGCAGGATCCCAACGACCAATAAATTTAGCATTGGCCGTGCCGGAGAACGCGAGCATAAGGGCGATGAATGGAACGCTGAATCTAATCATTTTCTCCTCCTTTTCTTATAGTTAGTTCATCTTACCACTCTGAATCGTGAAAAAGGCTCTCTATTTCAGTTTCATTTTCTTTGCTGGCGCAGAATTCAAATTCATATATAATTCGTAGCCGGCGAGCCCCCTCGCATGTGAATGTCGTGAATCTGGTCAGGTCGGGAACGAAGCAGCCATAGCGAAACTAGCAGTGCCGAGGTGTGGTTCGCCTTTCCTTTTCAATAAGGTGCTCAAATGGATAACTTCAATATTCGCAATGCTCGTCCTCAAGATTGCCCGGTTATTGCCGAACTTATCCGCGGATTGGCCCATTACGAAAAACTTGACGACCAGTGTCAGGTCACTCCCGAACTCCTTGAAAAATGCCTTTTCGGAGACAAACCCGAATGTTATGCCGTAGTTGGCTGGCTGACGGGAAAAAACGGAACAGAAAAACCGGTAAGCTTTGCGCTTTATTTCTATAACTTCTCTACCTTCCTTGCGCGCAAGGGTCTCTACTTAGAAGATATTTTTGTACTTCCTGAATACAGACACCGCGGCATCGGCAAGAAGATGATGAATTATTTGGCGGCCAAAGCTGTGGCTGACGGATGCGGCCGATTTGAGTGGTCTGTTCTGGATTGGAATCAGCCGGCAATTGATTTCTATGAAAGCATTGGCGCTACTGTTATGCAGGAATGGCGTATTTGCCGTCTGACCGGTGAAAAACTTGAGCAATTTGCTCAAAAAGCACTTGCAAAATAAAGAGTTTAAAAAGTAGAAGGGCGCCCATAGCGGCGCCCTGTATTATATCTACAGCCTCTTACGGCTTAGCTCAAAGGTCCGGATGAATCGGAGAGTGTTTGGCCGACTTCTTTGACGTAAAGAAGTATTTCCTAACTCGATGACGAATAGGACAATCCGAGCAGAATTGAGATAGGATTATCCTCATGCTTAAAAGCTCGATAACGGGAGAACAGCTCTCCGCATAATCGGCTGAACAACATATTTCGGAATAGCCTAATGTCATACCAAGTTTTGGCACGCAAGTGGCGGCCTCATGATTTTTCTTCTTTGCTCGGACAGGATCACGTTGTTCGAGCTCTGACGCATGCTCTGACGGAAAATCGGCTGCACCACGCCTATCTTTTTACCGGCACGCGAGGAGTTGGAAAAACCACAATCTCCAGAATTCTTGCTAAATGCCTAAACTGTGTCGGGCCGGACGGGAAAGGCGGCATCACAGCAGAGCCTTGCGGAGTGTGCGAGGCTTGTCGCGCGATTGATGAAGATCGTTTCGTAGATTACATCGAAATGGACGCGGCTTCGACCCGCGGTATTGACGACATGGTTTCGCTTTTGGAAAGAGCCAAATATGTTCCGACGAATGCCCGCTTTAAGGTCTACATGATCGACGAAGTTCACCAGCTGACTTCCGCGGCATTTAACGCCATGCTTAAGACTTTGGAGGAACCGCCCGAATACGTCAAATTTATTTTGGCCACAACGGATCCTCAAAAGGTGCCGGTTACGGTTCTTTCTCGTTGTTTGCAGTTCAATCTGAAGAGTTTGTCTCCTCAGCTTATTTCCTCCCATATGGCAGAGCTTCTAGAGAAAGAACAAATTTCTTTTGAGAAGCCGGCTCTTAGAATGCTTGCTTCGGGAGCGAGAGGCTCCATGCGCGACGGACTTTCCCTCCTGGACCAGGCAATCGCCTACAGTGCAGGTAATGTTACATTGGAGTCAGTGAGCGAGATGCTCGGTACGATTGACTCGACGACACTGATTCGTTTGCTCGGCGCCTTGGCCAACCATGAGCCGAAAGAGATCATGAAGGTGGCCGACGAAATCGGTGCCCGCAGCTTGTCTTATACGCAGGCGATGAAGGATTTGGCCGTTCTGCTGCACCGCATTGCGATGGCGCAGCAGCTGCCGGAAATTCTGACCGATGAAGAACCTGACGCGCCCGAACTCCGTCAATTGGCGAGCGTGTTTTCTCCGGACGAAGTCCAGCTCTTTTATCAGATTGCGATTCATGGACGCAACGATATGGCGCTGGCACCCGATGAGTATGCAGGTTTCACAATGGCGCTTCTGCGCATGCTGGCGTTTGCTCCTTTAGAAGGAAAGATGCTGAAAAGCCTGCCTGCTGCTGTAACGCATAAAGAAGAGGCACCAGCCCTCCCAAAAACTGAGCCGGCTAAGACTGAGCTGCCGGCGCAGCAAAAAGCTCAGTCAGTAGATACTCAGCCGAAAGCTCCTGAAGCTCCGGCGGCTTCTGCAAAACCGGTTTTATCCACACAGGAGCTGGAAGGCATTCCCTGGGATCACAGTATTGCGACAGGCAAACCCGTCTTCGTTCCTCAAGGTTCGGAGTCCGCAGTTCCCAACTTAAAGAAGAAAGCGGCCGAAAAGTCAAAACCGGCAGCAGCGGCTCCGGCGGCAAAAGAAGTCAACCCTCAGCCGAAGGCGCCGGAAGCTGAGCCTTTTCCTCCGGAAATAGCAGCCGCTCCTGCTATCCCTTCGATCGACATGCCGGATGACGATGCGCCGTGGGTTCCGGAGACTGACAGCGTCCCCCCCGATGACCTCGATTGGATGGCGCCTCCGGCTTGGCCCGAAGAATATTCAGAAGAAGCCGGGGTCTCCGTGCTCCCGCCCGCTCCTCAGGAAAAGCAGAAGGAATATATTCCCGCTGAACCCGTTCAGATGAACGCGTGGCTTGAAGCCGCAGAAAAGATTCATTTGGATCCGGCGTCTCAGCCGTTAGTGACCAGCGCCGAGCTGGAGAGTTTCGACGGTCAGAATATGAAGCTCACCGTGGATTTGGAAAAACTGACAGCGCACGATATGGTTGCTAAACTTGCGGCCGAACTAAAGAAGGTTCTTGGGAGCGATGTCCTCGTCACAGTGACGACGGCACCCTCGAAATACCAGAATCTTCGTACGCTTTACGCTCAGAGATTTTTAGCAGAAAAGCAGAAAAAGCTCTCCGAGCTGAAGAAAGACAAAAGAATTCTTTCTTTCATGAAGGTCTTTAACGTCGAGCCGAAGACAGAAGACTTGGACCTTTTAGATAAAGAAGGCAAAGTTAGAACAATTTAAATTTAAGAGGAATCAAAATGAAAGGATTTGGCGGAATGGGTCAGATGGGCCAGATGATGAAACAGGCTCAGATGATGCAGATGAACATTCAGAAAGCCCAGAAAGAGCTCGAAACTATTGAAGTCACCGGTGAAGCCGGCAACGGTATGGTTAAAGTTACGATGACCTGCAAGAACGTCTGCCGCCGCGTCATGATCGACGACAGCCTTGTCGGTGCCGATGCTGACCGCGAAATGCTCGAAGACCTCCTTCTGACGGCAATCAACGATGCTTCCAAGAAGGTCGAAGCCGAAACCAATGCCAAGATCAGCAAGGCAACCGGTGGTATGAAACTCCCGTTCTAATTCAATGGAACAAATCGGAGCAATTGCCGAACTGATAGATGCGCTGAAGAAGCTTCCCGGAGTCGGTCCGAGAGCTGCTCAGCGCATTGCTTATCAGCTGCTAAACGGCGACAGAAGTGATGCGAACCGTCTCGGAGAGGCCCTCTTAAAGGCCACTAAGACGGTGCATCGCTGTGCCCGCTGCAACAATCTGACCGACGGCGAGCTGTGCAGCTACTGCTCTTCTCATAACCGCGATGACTCTCTGCTTTGTATTGTTGAGAGCGTTGCTGATTTGATGGTGATTGAGCAGAGCCTTTCTTATCACGGCCGCTACTTTATTCTGATGGGACGCCTGTCCCCGTTAAACGGCGTCGGACCCCACGAAATCGGCTTGGACAAGCTGTTGGAACGAGCCGGTGAACCCGAAGTCAAAGAAGTTATCATTGCAACTTCTTTCACCGCAGAAGGAGAGGCCACTGCCTTTGCCGTCTCGGAACTTCTCTCCAAACACTATCCCCAATTAAAACTCACGCGCATTGCAAGAGGCGTTCCTGCCGGAGCCGAAATTGAATACACGGATGTCAACACCGTGGCGCAGGCAATGCTCAATAGACGTGTTCGTGAAAGCGACTAAAACGCTTTCTTTTCGATTCGAGCAAAAATTTTTCTTCTAAGTGTTATTACTTAGTTAGATTTCCGCACAAACGAGATTTAGGCGGTATTCTTTATCTGTAACTCAATTTTACAAACGGAAGAAAAGTGACGAATACAACAGGCAACCGAAACAACACTCCGGCAATCCCGGGGTTTGCGACTGTTTGCGTCCTTTCTCTTAACGGTCTTAGCTTGGCTTTGGGCTTGCTGCGATTGCGCCTTAATGTCGGCTAGGACTGTTTTTGTATATATCGTTTCTTATCAACTAAATTCGTAGTTCAAAGACGGTCCGCCAAGCGGGCCTTTTTTATTATTGGGGAATAAAAATGAATAAATTCACACGCCGTACCGTCATCGCAGCTGCCTGTGCTGCTGCAGCTATGACTTTCGGGCCGATGTCCTTTGCTCAGCAAGCACCGGAAAAGAAAGACGTGACGGTTGCCGTGGGCGGTAAGAGTCTTTACTACTATCTGCCTCTTTCTATCGCTGAACAGCTCGGCTACTTCAAAGACGAAGGTCTGAATGTCAAGATTGTTGACTTCCAGGGCGGCTCCCGTTCGCTTCAAGCAGTTGTGGGCGGCAGTGCAGACGTTGTCTCCGGAGCCTTTGAACATACCATCTCCATGCAGGCTAAAAAGCAGCCCATGACCGCCTTTGTTCTGCAGGGCCGTGCGCCTCAGCTGGCTCTCGTTGTCTCCAACAAGACAATGAAAGACTACAAACAGCTGAGCGATCTGAAGGGCAAGAAAGTCGGTGTAACCGCTCCGGGCTCTTCTTCTCAGATGGTTGCCAACTTCATCCTCAAGAAGGGCGGCCTCGGACCTAAGGACGTTGCTTTCATCGGTGTCGGTTCTTCTTCCGGCGCAGTTTCTGCCATCAGAAGCGGCCAGATTGATGCCTTAATTAACCTTGATCCGGTTATCACGATTCTTCTGAAGAACGGTGACGCCAAGCTCGTTGCCGACACCCGTAAAGTTAAAGAATCCGAAAGCTTCTTCGGCGGCACGATGCCTGCCGGCTGCCTCTACGCACCGGTTTCTTTCATCGAAAAGAATCCCCAGACTGTTCAGGCTCTGACCAACGCCATCGTCCGTGCTGACGAATGGCTCTCCAAGGCCACTCCGGAAGAAGTTGCCAAGGTTGTTCCGGCTTCCTACTTAATGGGCAACCGTGACATTTATCTTGCCGGTTTCGAAGGCAACCGTGACGCTCTGTCTCCGGACGGACGCTTCCCGGACGGCTGCGCCAAGATTTCTCTAGGCGCCCTTCAGACCGTGAACGATAAGATCGACCCTGCCAAGATTGATTTAACCAAGGTTTATACCAATAAATTTGTTGATGAAGCCTTAAAGAAATATCCGGCTAAATAAATAAAATAAGAGGCGGAGCCTAGGCGCTCCGCCCAAGAGAAACCGAATAACAACGAATACACAGCATTCAAGATGAATCAGCCAGCAGTGGAATTTGACGATGTGACGTGCAGTTTTGTCAGCGATGACAATAAACACTACACGGCCGTTAGAGATGTGAATTTAACAATCGGAGACGGTGAGTTTGTCAGCGTCGTCGGTCCGACAGGATGCGGTAAATCGACCGTACTTAATATGGCAGCGGGACTTTTAACGCCGTCAAAAGGAACCGTCAAGGTTTTCGGAGAGGAGCTTGTCGGTTTAAATAAGCGAGCCGGCTACATGTTCCAGGCCGAGGCATTGATGCCCTGGAGAACGGCTATTGATAACGTTTCTGCAGGTCTGCAGTTTAAGGGCGTTCTTGAGAAAGAACGCCATGAACAAGCCCGTCATTGGCTCTCGCGCGTGGGTTTGAGCGGTTTTGAAGACCGTTATCCGCATGAACTCTCCGGCGGTATGAGAAAGCGTGTTGCTCTGGCTCAGACGCTGATCATGGATCCGGACATCATTCTGATGGACGAGCCGTTCTCCGCTTTGGATATTCAGACCCGCCAGCTGATGGAAAACGAAGTGCTGGCTCTGTGGTCGCAGAAGAAAAAGGCCGTGCTCTTTATTACGCACGACTTAGACGAAGCTATTTCGATTTCCGACCGCGTGGTGGTTTTCTCCGCCGGCCCGGGTTCTCATCCGATCGGTGAGTTCTATATCGACATCGCTCGTCCGCGTGACGTGGCCGAAGTCCGTGTCACACCGCGCTTCATTGAACTGCACAACGCCATTTGGGCCGACCTTCGCGAAGAGGTGCTCAAGGGCTATGAGAACCAGAGAAATCGGGTGAAATAAAATGAAAAAAGGAAGCACACCTATTCTTCAGTCAAAAACCAAGTTAGTCACCTGCCAGCTCCTTCTGCTCGTTGCAATTTTCTTATTCTGGTGGCTGATGACGAAGCCCGGCCTCATTCCTCCGTTCATGTTTCAGGATGAGAACCAGGCCGCCTTCTTTTTCGGTGAACCGGTTCAGATCGGAAAGGTTATTTGGGACTGGTTTGCTGTTAACTTAGAAATCTATCCCAACCTTGCTGTTACGCTGACGGAAACTGTTCTTGCGTTTATTTTTGGTACTGCTGCCGGTCTTCTCGTCGGCCTTTGGCTCGCACTTGCTCCGACGGCTGCGGCGATTGCAGATCCTTATATCAAGGGTTTGAACTCCATGCCTCGCGTGATCCTGGCTCCGATTTTCGGTGTTTGGTTCGGTCTTGGCATCGGCTCTAAAGTTGCCCTCGGTATCACGCTGGTCTTTTTCATCGTGTTCTTCAACGTCTATCAAGGCGTTCGAGAGGTTAGCCCGAATGTGCTGGCGAGTGCTCGCATGCTCGGCGCCAATAAAACTCAGCTGCTCCGATTTGTTTATCTTCCGAGCGCGATGAGCTGGGTGTTTTCTTCGCTGCATTCTTCCGTCGGTATGGCCTTCGTCGGTGCGGTCGTCGGCGAATACTTAGGTTCCGCAAGCGGTGTCGGTTACCTGATTCTGCAGGCTGAAAGTACGTTTGATATCAACACGGTTATGGCCGGTATTTTGGTTCTGACTGCGTTTGCACTGGTCCTGGACTGGATGGTGTCTCTGGCTGAACACCATTTCATGAAGTGGCAGCCGAAGGGCGGCAGGAGCGAAAAGCTTTAAAACCAAAATTTCTGACTATTGGGTGCTTCGGCGCCCATTTTTGTAGCTGTCGCCGGAAAGAAAAGATTTGAAACAATTTTCTTGAGTCTGTTCTTCATGAGCAACAATCTCTTGCGAGTCGAAATTTACGGCATAGAAAATTCATGTTACCCATCATCCGTATTCATTAGTGGAAACCACGACAATTAATAAATGAGTTTTCAATGTTTGGGTGAAGATAAAGTTTTAATAAATTAGATAGTTGATTGATTTATAAGGATAGTTAGAAATTTAGGTGCAAATAAATTGAGTTTCTGAAAAGTCAATGACCACAAACAAGCGATTTTTAGTTAGAAACGTGGTTGATAGAATCTCCGAATCATTCAAAAGCAAGCATCAAGACCACTTTGTGATGTTTGCTTTCTTAATTCGAGGAGGAGAAGAATGATTCGTAAGGCTGTTTTAGGAACTGTTCTTGCCGCAGTATGCGGTGCCGCTTTTGCCGCTCTGCCGAACGTTGCTGTTTACGCGACTGGCGGTACGATTGCCGGACAATCCGCGGCGTCTGATAAAACCAATTACTCTGCTGCCAAGGTCGGTGTCGACAAATTAGTGCAGGCAGTTCCTGAACTTGCAAACATCGCCAATGTCACTAGCGATCAAGTTGCACAGATTGGCTCTCAGGATATGAGCGATGCTGTTTGGCTGACGCTTGCTAAGAAGATCAATGCTGAGTGCGGCAAGAAAGACGGTTTTGTGATTACACACGGGACCGATACGATGGAAGAAACCGCTTACTTCCTGAACCTCACGGCTAAGTGCAACAAACCGATCGTTCTGGTAGGTGCTATGCGCCCGTCGAATGCACTTTCTGCTGACGGTCCTGCTAACCTCTACAACGCCGTTGCTGTCGCCGGTGATCCTTCCGCTGCCGGCAAAGGTGTTATGGTTGTGATGAATGACCGTGTTCTCGGTGCACGTGACGTCACGAAGACAAACACAACAGGCGTTGAAACTTTCCAGAGCCCGAACGCTGGTCAGCTGGCAACGATCCATAACGGCAAGGTTCTGTGGGATGCAACACCAGTGACCAAACACACGACTCAGACTCAGTTCAAGGTCGACGGTTTAGACAAGCTGCCGAAGGTCGGTGTGGTCTATCAGCACGCAGGTGTTGAAGGAATTCAGGCTCAAGCCTTAGTTGATGCCAAATACGACGGTATCGTCACCGCCGGCGTTGGCAACGGCAACCTTCATAAGTCAACATTCCCGATCATCGAGAGGGCAGCTAAAGACGGCATTGCGATCGTTCGCTCCTCTCGTGTGCCGACCGGTTCTACAACCAAAGACGCGGAAGTCGATGACGCTAAGTACGGTTTTGTTTCGTCCGGTTCTCTGAACCCTCAGAAAGCTCGCGTTCTTTTGATGCTGGCCCTGACTCAGACTAAGGATCCGAAAGAAATCCAGAAGATCTTCGATCAGTACTAAACCGATAGGTTAAGAAGGCGATAGCCTTTTCAGAGACGGCAAAACCCGGGCAATTGCTCGGGTTTTGTCGTGTGCGCCCAGCATGGCGCACTTCTATAGGGTGCGAATCCTGAACCCGCCCGATGAGGGGAAGGGTTAGCGACTCGGCAATGGCGTAGTGGCAACACTAGGTCTGGAGGAAGCCGATAGCAAAATGCATGTTCAACGAACAGGAAGCGGATATGAGGCGGTTCAGACGGATGTGGGGGCACGACTCCTCAATATCCAATACTCATACAGGAGTCTGAGACGTAGATCCGATGGACAGGCAGGAAAGAAGTGTGTCTTACCTGGGGAGATCCGATTTGATGCCACTGGCTACGGGCTTCGCGAGGAGTTCGGATGTCAAATCGGAAGTCAGCCGAGGCCATAGTAGGGGCGACCTGAAGGGCCGAACATTAACAACGCGAGTAGAGGTGACAACTCTCATGACAAATTCAAGCGGACCTCAGAACAACGTCCTAGAGGGCGACTGTCACGACGCAAAGCGGGCAGAACAGCGCAGTGTCGTCTACGGTAAAAGAAGGAGCAGCTAGTCATGGCGAAGTCACATTGGACGAAAGCTGAACCTAGAGGCTGTCCGCTCATCGATTTAGTATGTTTCTATCTCGACGATGCGGCGCAGAAGGTTATCAAGAACAAAGGAGCCCCCGGCATAGACGGGATAACCTATGAGCAACTTCCTAACCTTTTGCGAGTTCACGGGGAGAAGATCAGACAGAAACTCAAAAACGGTACCTACATTCCCGCTCCCGTTCGACGCGTGGATATACCTAAGCCAAACGGGGGCACACGGATGTTAAGAATTCCAACTCTCTTGGACCGAACAATCCAACAGGCCATAGTGATGACCATTGGAGACGCGTTCGAGGATCAATTCTCGGACAAAAGTTATGGGTTCAGAGAGGGACGGAACTGCCAGCAGGCAGTGCAAAGAGCTCAAAAGTACATCGAAGATGGAAATAGATGGGTCGTCGAAATGGACTTGTCCAAATTCTTCGACCGGGTCAACCACGATATTTTGATGGACAGAGTCAGCCGAGTCATCGACGACAAGGCAATCTTGATACTAATCAGACGATACCTAAACGCAGGCATCATGGAAGACGGGCTTGTAAGTCCAAGGCTGGAAGGCGTACCTCAGGGATCGCCGCTCAGTCCGCTACTGTCAAACATTATGCTGACGGATTTGGATCGGGAATTGGAAACAAGAGGACTCAACCATGTCCGCTACGCGGACGACTGCAATATCTATGTGAAATCAGAGAAAGCGGCTCAGCGAGTTCTGACAAATATCACTAAATATGTAGAGGAGACACTCAAGTTGCGAGTAAATCGTGACAAGAGTGGCACCTTTCGTCCGAGGGACTCGGTCTTTCTCGGGTACACCTTCTCGAAAGCAGACTGTACACGTATTGTCGTGGCACAAAAGTCCGTAAAGAGGCTGTGGGCGAAACTACACAAGATATTTAACACTGCGCGGGGGACTTCACTAGGATGGACGACAGAAAGCAATACTGGGAAGAAATGGACCAAAGAATCCGACATCATCTCAGGAAACTTATCTGGATAGCATGGAAGAAACCGAAAACGAGGGAGCGAAACCTTGTGAAACTTGGAATCGATCCCGAAAGAGCTTGGAAGAGTTCTGTCAACGGAAGAGGAGCTTGGTGGAATTCAGGACAATCGCACATGAATCAAGCTATCAAGAACGACCGTTTTGTAAGATTAGGCCTGTACTCTCTCCGCTTTATGGAGATCCGTTAATGAAGCGCCCATTGCGGTACCGCACGATGGGTGCTGTGAGAGAGGGGCGGGGAAACCCGTCCCCCTACTCGATTGAAACCGTAAGGAAACTATTCGTCGATTTCGACGTCAACGGGCTTCATCGCCGGCGTACTTTCTAAATGACGGCTGACGAGTCGAACGGTATCAATCGTACGAATGGCGTTGATGATCTTCTGCAGATGTTTCGTGTCGCCCACTAAGATTGTGAGCTCGACCTTATCCACGCCGTTTTGCTGGCTCATGGCAAAGCCCGTGACGCTCGAATGCTGCTGAGCAATCATGCTGGTCAATCTTTCAAGCGTGGCATGGGTATTGGTTAATTCAATGTCTAACTTAACCGGATAGCCGCCTTTATATTGGCTGTTCCATTGCAGATCGCGCCAATTTTCAGGGTCGGTCCTCATTCCACGCTGAACGTGACTGCAGTCCTTGCGATGAACATGAAGGGTATTGGTACCGGCGATGTAATGTCCGATGATGACATCATCCATTGCCGGTGTGCAGCAGGGCGCAAGCTTGCAGATTTGGCCTTTGAGTGCTAAGACAGGTTCTTGGCTCTGTTGGACAGTAGTCGCTGTTTCGTTCCCCTTCAATGTGTAGGGGGCGGTCAATTGATGAAGAAGCAGGAGGGAGTCCTTCTGTCCCGAGCCGATTGCATCAAGCAAAGCATTCTTGTCTGTGAAACCGTTCGCCTTGCAGACGCGGGTCCAATCCTCATTGGTGACTTTTGAATAGGGTAAGTGATGAGACTTGGAAGATCTCTCCAAGAGTTTGGATCCCAGTTCGATTTTGCCTTCTTCAGAAAGGGAGCGCATATATTGGCGGATTTCAGCTCTTGCCTTACCGGTTCGAACACTGGAGAGCCAAGAAGGATTAGGCGTGGGTTTGTCGCCCTTGATGATGTTAATCATTTCGCCGTTCTTGAGTTCACGAGTAAGGGGCGCCGTTTCGCCATTAATTTCACAGCCGATTGTGCAATTGCCGAGGTCAGTATGAATTTGATAAGCGAAATCAACTGCTGTTGACCCTTTAGGCAGCTGGATAATTCTGCCTCGCGGAGAGAAGACGTAAACTCGATCGGGGAAAATATCGACTTTGATATTTTCCATGAATTCCAAGGATGTTCCGCTCTGCTTTTGAATTTCCAGCAACCCGTTGAGCCAGTCCATCGTATTGCGCTGCAGCTGGTCGGACGTGTTGCGGTCGCGGTAAAGCCAGTGCGCTGTAATACCGTCTTCACAGATGTGATGCATTTCTTCCGTGCGAATCTGGAATTCGACCATGAGACCGCCAGGTCCGATGACGGTGGTATGCAGGCTCTGGTAACCGTTAGCCTTCGGGATCGCAACGAAATCTTTGAAACGTCCCGGAACTGGTTTATAGAGTTCATGAATCACGCCTAAGGCGCGGTAGCAGTCATCCCTTGTCGGAACTAAAACGCGGAAGCTGTGCACGTCCAGCACTTCGCTAAAGCGGATCTTGCGTTCCTTCATTTTGGAGTAGATGCGCCAAAGGGATTTGTTTTTACCTTGTACGTCGCCGCGGATTTTACGAGCAGCCAGACGATCCGACGTTTCGTGATAAATCTGATCCAGAGCGTTCTTTTTGCGCATACGGGATTCAGCAACTTTCTTTTCAAGAACACGATAGCGAATCGGGTACATGTAAGAGAAACTCATGTCGGAGAGCTCTCTATAAACAGAAAAGAGACCAAGGCGGCTCGCAATCGGAGCGTAGATATCCATGGTCTCTTTAGCAATACGGAATTTTTTATGCTGCTTAACCGCGCCCAATGTGCGCATGTTATGAAGACGGTCGGCAAGCTTAATTAGGATGACACGAACATCGCGGGACATCGCGAGCAGCATCTTGTGAAAGCTTTCCGCCTGAGCCTCTTCATTCGAAGAAAATTTGAGCTTGTCCAGCTTTGAGACGCCGTCGACAAGCTCAGCAACTTTCACTCCGAATTTTTCGCTCATTTCGATCTTGGTAATGCCCGTGTCTTCTAAGACATCGTGCATGAGACCGGCCTCAATGGTTTCGGCATCCATGTGCCAGGAGGCAAGGATTTCTGCAACTGCGATCGGATGAGTAATGTAGGGAGCACCGGAATTACGGAATTGACCTAAATGCGCTTGGTCAGCATATCGGAATGCTTCACGAATTTTCTGAACGTCGCTATTAGAGAGGTATTGACGGCAACGTTCGGCAAGCAGATTGGCAGACGCGACAGGGTTGAGTTTTTCCTCTGCGAAGGCATCCTCCTTGGGCTCCGGTTTAGTCGCCGATTTCATGCCGACGGCTGTCATGAACAAGTCTGCGGCTTTTTGTGCGTAGCTTTTTCCTGCAGTTGCGGTATTCGGGGCCATGGTTGCTCTCCTAGCTGAGGTTTTATTTTTCGTGTTTTCTTCTGCGCTTCACCAAAAAACAAAACGGGGTTCGGCTGCGAGCCGAACCCCGACTGTGCAGATAACTTCTATTATCTTATACCGTTGAGCATTTCTAAGCCTGTGACGCCCTCAGCAATTTCACGGAGTGCGGCAACAGTCGCCTTATCCTTACACTCAATCTTAGGAGTATGACCCTGAGAAAGCTGACGAGCGCGGACAGATGCTACGAGAACCATCTGGAAACGGTTCGGGATCTTTTTTAAACAATCTTCAACTGTAATACGTGCCATTGATCTAACCTATCAAATTCAGTTCGGGATTCCGAGCTGAATAAAAATATCACGACAACGAGCCGCCTGTTTATCAAAACGGAGACGGCTTGCGGTCACGATTGCGCAGAATTCATTGAGCGCATTTTCAAAAACTGAATTAATTATAACGAAGTCAAATTCACTTGCATGAGCCATTTCGGCGCCGGCGCCCAAAAGACGTCTCGTAATGGTCTGTTCGGAATCCTGTCCGCGCTTATGAAGCCTGTCTTCCAAGGCTTGGATAGAAGGAGGCAGGATAAAAATGCTTACAGCTTCGGGGAAATGTTCTCTCACCTGACGGGCTCCCTGCCAGTCAATTTCAAGAAGGACGTCGCCTCCTTTGGCCATTGTGTCCTCAATCCACTTTTTGGAAGTGCCGTAGAAATTTCCGTGAACTTCTGCAGATTCTAAAAACTCACCTCTTTCGCGGGCGGCGAGAAACTCCTCGACCGTTGTGAAATGATATTCGCGTCCGTTAACTTCACCCGGACGAGGGGCGCGGGTCGTCGTAGAAATGGAGAGTGCGATACCCGGAATTTTTGCAAGGAGTGCATTGACCAGCGAAGATTTTCCGGCGCCGCTCGGGGCGGAGACCAAAAAGAGCGAGCCTGCATTTCTCGGTTTAAAAGATTGGTTTGTCATTGAAAGACTCTTTAAAAAATAGATTTTGCAATTAATCCTGCGGCCAAATCTTACCTGTCTCAGTACGCATTTGTCGCAGTGTCTCCTTGAGTGTGAGCGTATCTTTAACAAATGCTCTGATGCCTTCGTCTAATTTATAAGATGCCATTTCGTCTTCGCACATTGCGAATCTCCATTGAGCTTCCGTTAAAGGTTCAGCACGAATTGGGCTCACCTTAGCAACGTCGAGTTTTTTTTCGAATTTCTCTTCGGAGTTTGAGAGCTCTTCGATCAGTTTAGGAGAAATGGTTAGCAGGTCGCAGCCGGCAAGCGCCACGATCTGGCCTTTATTACGGAAGCTGGCACCCATGATCTGAGTTTTTGCGCCCAAACCTTTGAGGCGCTCGAAGATTTTTCTCACAGACTGAACGCCAGGGTCGTTTTCTCCGGCGTTTGCTTCTTCATCCCAATCGGCGCCGGCTTTTTTCTTGAACCAGTCGTAGATTCTGCCGACGAAAGGCGAGATCAAAGTGACACCGGCATTGGCAGCGATTTCTGCCTGAGCAACGGAGAAGATAAGCGTCAGGTTGCAGTGGATACCTTCTTTTTCCAGCACGCGAGCGGCTTGGACGCCTTCCCATGTTGCAGCGATCTTAATCAAGACACGTTCTTTATCAATGCCTTTTTCTTGATAGAGCTCGATTAAACGGCGAGCTTTGACGATTGTCTTTTCAACATCAAAGGACAGGCGAGCGTCGACTTCGGTAGATACACGGCCTTTGACGTATTTAAGGATCTCTGCGCCGAAGTTCACAAGAACGCGATCAGCGGCGTCTTCTAAGGAAACGGAATTTTCAACTGCTTCCGTTAAGAAAGCCCGATAGGCAGGATCTTTGGAAGCTTTCAGGATAAGAGAAGGATTGGTTGTTGCGTCTTGTGGTTGGATTTTTGCGATAGACGCGATATCCCCAGTATCAGCCACAATGGTCGTCAGGGAAGCTAATTGATCAAGCTGAGTCATGTCTTTTTATAACTTGGGTCAAATTTTTCTATTGTAAAACCCGAATATCTGTAAAAAGCGAATAGATTGTTCACATTCGGGAGAAAAGAAGAATTTCAGCTCTGCCGTGGCATTTACATCGATACCGTTGCCCCTTCGACCTCTACCAACAGAAGATCACAACTTCAATGTTGGATGGAAGAGGTGTAAGCGGTAAGGTCAATAACTTCGGTCTCGGTTTATCTGCCGAAGTCGGCAAGAAGTTCGGTTTGACTAAGGACTTCTTCGTCGAGCCCCAGGCTCAGTTGGCTTACTACTGGATCAAGGGTAAAGACTTCTCTATGTCCAACGGTATGAAAGTCGAACAAGGTGACTTCAACAGCTGGGTTGGCCGCTTGGGCCTCGTCGCCGGTAAAGACTTCAAAGATGCTGAAGGCAACACCAAGGCTCAGGTCTTTGTAAAGGGCGGCGTCAAACAACAGTTTGCAGGCAAGCAGAAGTTGTATGCCAATTCGGTTCAATTTAAGGATGAACTGAAGGGAACAAGCGGCTATTATGGTCTTGGCTTCGAAGCGAATCCGAACAAGAAGGTCAGCCTTTATGGTCAGCTCGAACGGGAAAACGGCAAGCATTACACGAAGGAAATCGAAGTGATGCTTGGGCTGAGATGTAAGTTCTAGCTATTGCCTCTCGGCTCTAACACACTCGGCATTCCGCCGAGTGTGCCAAAGCTTCAAGACAAAATTGAAAAGCAAAAATTTGTAGTAATTAGAACCCGCATTTCAAACTGCCTCAAAGCCCTCAACTGGAGGTCTTGACGGCAAATTTCCTCGGGTTTGGGTTCAAAGGCCGGAATGATGATTGTTCCGGCTTAATTTTTTGACTTTTCAAACTGTCTCAGAAATTATAGAAAACTCTCCTAAAAACAAACTTAAATAATCGCCGCCTAAGAACTTTCCTCTATAGCTAAAAACAGTATTTCATCTTTCAAGTCCGCCAAATACCCGTTGATATAATCAATTTCGCTCGGTCTCAAACACAACTTGAATCGAGCTTTTTTCTAACTGCGATCGGGACCGAAACGGCGTCTCGATGGCGATACGGAGTCATAGTGCATAATCATCTAATTAATGACGCCCGACCTGAAGCAGCATTAGTGCTTGCGGACGGAGCTGTTTTTAAAGGCCGGTCTATCGGCGTTTCCGGCATGGCCGTGGGCGAAGTCGTTTTTAATACGGCAATGACGGGCTATCAAGAGATCCTCACGGATCCTTCCTATACAGGACAAATCGTTACTCTTACTTATCCACACATCGGTAATGTCGGCGTAAACCAAGACGATGTGGAATCTTCCGATGTTCACGTTGCAGGCCTCGTGATCCGCAGCGAGTCTCCGGTGGTCTCCAATTGGCGAGGCCAGCGAAGTCTGACGGAATATCTCAAACAAAACGGTATCGTGGCTATCGCTGAAGTGGATACCCGACGTCTCACTCGAATCCTTCGTACGACCGGCGCACAAACCGGCTGCATCGTGGCGGCTGCTGAGGGCAAACTCACAGATAATGAAATTGCGGTTGCTGCCAAAACGGCAGCAGAAGCACCTCGAATGGTTGGCCAGGAACTGGCTTCTAAAGTCAGCACGACTTACCGCTACGAATGGGGCGAAGGTACTTGGCGCATGGACAACGGTCTAGGGCGCCCGGGGTCCTTCCAACCCGAAGACTATCCCTACAGCGTGGTCGCTTGGGATTTCGGCGTAAAAGAAAACATCCTTCGTTTAATGGCTGACCGCGGTATTCATGTTCATGTAGTGCCGGCTCGTACGACTTTTGAAGAAGCTATGGCGCTGCATCCGGACGGCATCTTTCTTTCTAACGGTCCCGGAGACCCTGAGCCCTGTGACTACGCAATTGAGGTTGCGCAGAAAGCGATTGCTGCCAAGATTCCGCTCTTCGGCATTTGTTTAGGTCATCAGATTCTGGGTTTGGCCGTCGGCGGGAAGACCCTCAAGATGAAATTCGGTCATCATGGTGCCAACCACCCTGTGGTCGATTTAGCAACGAAACGTGTTTACATCACGAGCCAGAATCACGGCTTTATGGTGGACGAAGCGAGTCTTCCTGAGAACGTACAGGTCACGCACAAGTCCTTGTTTGACGGTTCTCTCCAGGGCTTCGAATTAAAGGACGCTCCGGTTTTCTGCTTCCAGGGACATCCGGAAGCCAGCCCCGGTCCGCACGACATTCAGCCGCTGTTTGACCGTTTCATTGCAAATATTCAGAAGTACAAAGAGTCTTTATGACAGATAAAGTTCAGACAGTTAGAGCAGCGCTCCAAGAGGCCCGCAGCGGTTTAGAGAACCTGCTTTCCAATGAAGAAATGCTTGGAAAAGTAGTCAAAGCGGCCGACCTCATGGTTGCCTCCATGCAGCAGGGCGGTAAGGTTATGTCCTGCGGCAACGGAGGCTCTTTGTGCGACGCAATGCATTTTGCCGAAGAACTCTCCGGTCGTTTCAGACAAGATCGTCCCGCTTATGCGGCAATGTCACTGGCAGATCCCTCTCATATGTCCTGCGTTTCTAACGATTATGGATACGAAGATGTCTTTTCTCGTTTTGTAGAAGGCATAGGCAGAGAAGGAGACGTTCTGCTCGGTATTACAACGAGCGGAACGAGTAAAAACGTCGTCAAAGCAGCTCAAGCGGCGAAAGCGAAAGGAATAAAAGTCGTTGCTCTCACCGGCAAACCGAATACTCCGATTTGCGAACTTGCGGATGTGGCCATCATCACGCCTGCCGGTCGTTTTGCCGACCGCGTTCAGGAACTGCACATCAAAGTCATTCACATCCTCATCGAGTTAATCGAAGCCGGTATGGCTGAACCCAATCCATCCAAGGAATAAGAAATCATGCCTAAGCGCACTGACATTAAATCGGTTCTGATTATCGGAGCCGGTCCGATTGTCATCGGACAAGCCTGTGAGTTCGATTACTCCGGTGCACAGGCCTGTAAAGCTCTCCGTGAGGAAGGCTATAAGGTTATTTTGGTTAACAGCAATCCGGCGACCATCATGACCGACCCGCAGACTGCGGACGTAACTTATATTGAACCGATCACCAAAGAAGTGGTCGAACGCATTATTGCAAAAGAAAGACCGGATGCCATCCTCCCGACTATGGGCGGCCAGACGGCGCTTAACTGCGCCATGGAACTCGCAAAGAGCGGCGTGCTCGAAAAATACAATATCGAGCTGATCGGCGCTTCTCCCGAAGCGATTGAAAAAGCCGAAGACCGTCTGAAATTCAAAGAAGCAATGGACAAGATCGGACTGAGCAGCGCTCGCTCCGGTATTGCTTACTCTTTAGACGACGCTTTAAAAGTCCAGGCTAAGATCGGCTTCCCGGCAATTATTCGGCCGAGTTTTACGCTCGGCGGCTCCGGCGGCGGTATTGCGTACAACATGGAAGAATTCATCCAGATTTGTACCCGCGGCCTTGAACTCTCCCCGACACACGAACTCTTGATTGAAGAGTCCTTGCTCGGCTGGAAAGAATACGAAATGGAAGTTGTCCGCGACAGCAAAGACAACTGCATCATCGTTTGCTCCATCGAAAACTTCGACCCTATGGGTGTCCACACCGGCGACTCCATCACCGTGGCGCCGGCTCAGACGCTGACTGATAAGGAATATCAGATCATGCGTGACGCCTCTATCGCCATTCTGCGAGAGATCGGTGTCGACACCGGCGGCTCCAACGTTCAGTTCGCTGTGAACCCGAAAGACGGTCGTCTCGTCGTCATTGAGATGAACCCGCGTGTTTCCCGCTCTTCCGCTCTGGCCTCTAAGGCAACGGGCTTCCCGATCGCCAAAGTAGCAGCCAAGCTGGCCGTGGGCTATACGCTCGACGAACTCAAAAACGAAATCACGGGCGGCCGTACTCCAGCATCTTTCGAACCGACCATCGACTATGTTGTGGTCAAGACACCGCGCTTTGCTTTCGAGAAATTCCCCAAAGCCGATAAGCGCCTGACCACACAGATGAAGTCAGTCGGCGAAGTGATGGCCATTGGCCGTACCTTTCAGGAAGCACTTCAGAAAGCACTTCGCGGTTTGGAAACCGGTAAAGACGGCTTAAACGAAATCTCGACTGATCGCGCTACGATCCACCACGAGATCAGTGAACCGGGCCCCGACCGTCTTTGGTACTTGGCCGACGCTTTCCGTTTGGGCTACACCGTCAAAGAAGCTCATCGCGCCACCAGGATTGATCCTTGGTTCTTGGTTCAGGTTAAAGAGCTTGTCGATATTGAGAACCGTCTCAAGGAATACAGCCTGCCTGAGCTCTCTAAGGAAGAAATGCTTTTCCTCAAGAAGAAAGGCTTCTCCGATCGTCGCATTGCTAAGCTTCTGAAGGTCAAGGAAGACCAGGTTCGTGCTCGTCGTCACGAACTCGGAATTCGTCCGGTCTACAAACGCGTGGATACCTGCGCAGGCGAATTCCCGACGGATACCGCTTACATGTATTCGACCTACGAGGAAGAATCTGAAGTTAATCCTTCTGATCGCCGCAAGATCATGATTCTGGGCGGTGGCCCCAACCGTATCGGTCAGGGTATCGAGTTTGATTATTGCTGCGTTCATGCCTCTATGGCGCTCCGCGAAGACGGTTATGAAACCATCATGGTCAACTGCAACCCGGAAACGGTGTCCACCGACTACGACACGAGCGACAGGCTGTACTTTGAACCGGTCACGCTCGAAGACGTGCTCGAAATCATCGATGTCGAAAAACCCGAAGGCGTCATTGTTCAGTATGGCGGCCAAACACCGCTTAAACTCGCTCGCGCCCTGGAAGCCAACGGCGTCAACATTATCGGTACGTCTCCGGATTCCATTGACGCTGCCGAAGACCGTGAACGCTTCCAGCACTTGCTGCAGAATCTCGGACTTCATCAGCCCCCTAACAGAACCGCTCGCACCGAAGAAGAGGCCATTCGTTTGGCTGACGAAATCGGTTATCCGCTAGTTGTTCGTCCGAGCTACGTGCTTGGCGGTCGCGCCATGGATATCGTGCACGACAGAAGCGAACTCGAACGCTACATGCGCGAAGCCATTAAAGTTTCTTTCGATTCTCCGGTTCTTCTGGATCGCTTCTTGGATGACGCCGTTGAAATGGACGTCGATGCCGTCTCTGACGGTAAAGAAGTCAGAATCGGCGGCGTGATGCAGCATATCGAACAGGCTGGCGTTCACTCCGGTGACTCCGCTTGCTCGATTCCTCCGTATTCTCTTGATCCGGCCCTGGTCGAAGAAGTTAAGCGCCAGACCCGCGAAATGGCTCGCGCCTTAAACGTTGTCGGTCTGATGAACGTTCAGTTTGCGATTCAGCACGCCTTCTCCGATCATCCGGAAATCTTCGTGCTCGAAGTCAATCCGCGCGCTTCCAGAACCGTTCCGTTTGTTTCCAAGTCCACCGGACAGCAGCTCGCTAAGATCGCCGCCCGCTGTATGGTCGGCCAGAGTCTGGAAGAGCAGAAGCAGCCGGTAGAAGTTGAACTCGACCACTACAGCGTTAAGGAAGCCGTCTTCCCGTTTGCCAAGTTCTTAGGCGTTGACCCGGTTCTCGGACCGGAAATGCGTTCCACCGGCGAAGTCATGGGTGTCGGCCGCAGCTTCGGCGAAGCTCTCTTTAAGAGCCAATTAGGTGCCGATTCTGCGATTCCTAAGTCCGGGCGCGTCTTTATTTCCGTCAAGGAAGAAGACAAGCCTCGTCTGCCGCAGCTCGCTAAGAACTTCACGGAAGCAGGCTATCAGCTCGTTGCTACTCGCGGCACGGCCAAAGTCATCCGCGAAGCCGGCTACCGATGCGATGTGGTGAACAAGGTTTCCGAGGGGCGCCCGAATATTGTGGACGAATTGAAAAACGGCACTATCCAATTGGTGATTGCAGTCGCAGCCGAAAGCCGCTCTGAAATCGCAGATGCTTCTGCCATTCGAATTGCCTCATTGGCTAACCACGTGACTTTCTACACGGCTATGGCAAATGCCTTGGCAGTGATTGAAGGAATTCGTCATATGCAGGATACCGAGGTTTATGCGCAGCAAGAGCTGCACAAACACCTTCAGCACTAATTTCATTCTTATGAGCGCTTTCTTTCAAGAAGGCGCAATTAACCGGGAGTAAATATGCCCTTTAATCTGAAAAATCGTTCCTTACTGAGTCTTGTGAACCACACACCCGAAGAGATTGATTACTTGGTTTCATTGGCCGAAGATCTTAAGAAGGCCAAAAGAGCAGGTACGGAACGTCCTCAGCTTCGCGGAAAAAGCATTGCGCTGATTTTTGAAAAAACTTCTACACGTACTCGTTCTGCCTTTGAAGTGGCTGCCTATGATCAGGGTGCACATACGACTTTCTTTGATCCTGCTGTTTCACAGATTGGTCATAAGGAAAGTATTAAAGACTCCGCTCGCGTTTTGGGCTCCATGTATGACGCAATCGAATTTCGCGGCTTCAAGCAGGAAACGGTTGAAGAGCTCGCCGAGTATGCGGGCGTTCCTGTTTTTAACGGACTGACCGATGAATGGCATCCGACCCAGATGCTCTGCGACTTGCTTACCATGAAAGAGGCCAGCGGAAAGCGCTGGAAAGACATCTCTTTTGCTTATCTCGGAGATGCTCGCTTTAACACCGGTAATTCTCTGCTACTTGTCGGCGCAAAAATGGGCATGGATGTTCGTATCGGAGCACCAAAGGCTTATTGGCCCTCTCAGGAATTGATTGACATGTGCCGAGAATTCGCCAAGGCTTCGGGCGCAAGGATCACGATTACTGAAGATCCCGAAGCAGCGGTAAAAGGGGTGGACTTCATCCATACGGATATTTGGGTCTCTATGGGAGAACCAAAGGAAGTTTGGGATGAACGTATCGAAGCGCTTCTGCCCTATCAAGTCAATAAAAAACTGATGGAAGCTTCCGGCAATCCGAACGTGAAATTTATGCACTGTCTGCCTGCCTACCATAACACGGAGACAAAGGTCGGAGAAGCGGTTATCAAGGCTCACCCGGAACTCGCGGGCGGTGTGGAGGTGACTGAAGAAGTATTTGAGTCTCCTGCTTCTATTGTGTTCCAGCAGGCCGGAAACCGCCTTCATACAATTAAGGCAGTCTTAGTTTCCTCTTTGGCATAAACGACGGAAGAAACGTTGCTTGGGAGAAAGCGGGAGTTCGGCCCGCATCAGGAGCAATGAGAGAAACCTCATAACTGAATGCGCTATGATTAGCGCATTCGTTAATAAACAGGCGGTCAACGACCGCCTTTAGATTTTTAGAAAATGCCTATACCTATTACTGCCCGCGGGGCAAAGATGTTGAAAGACGAGCTTCAGCGTTTGAAAACGCAGGATAGACCTGCGGTTGTTCAGGCAATTGCCGAAGCACGTGAAAAGGGAGACCTTTCTGAAAATGCCGAATATGATGCAGCCAGAGAGTCTCAGGCCTTTATTGAAGGCCGAATTTTAGAGCTCGAGAGCAAAATTGCTCAGTTCCAGGTGATTGATCCGTCCACACTTCCGGATAACGGCAAAGTTGTGTTCAGCGCCACTGTGACGATTGAAGATGTTGAGACAGGCAATCGTCAAACGGTTCAGATTGTGGGCAACGATGAAAGCGACACTAAACTCGGTCGTATTTCCGTGGCTAGCCCGATGGCTCGTGCCTTAATCGGCAAGTCGGAAGGGGACGAGGTGGAAGTACAGGCCCCGGGGGGCCTGTCGGAATACGAAATTATTTCGGTCCAATACATCTAATTGATGCATCGATAAAGGCAGTTACTCTTCGGAGATGCCTTTATTCTTGCTGGCTAAGCGGGAGCCCAGGGTTTTGCCTTTGGCTCCCACTGCTTTTACTTGGCCCTTCGGTGTCTTGCCTTTCTTCACGGTTTTAGCCCAGGGAAGGCTCTTAGCTTCCTTGTTCTTGTTCTGAATCATTTCCGTGAGGCGCTTGCGGTTGTTGCGTGCTTTGGCGCCGGTCTTGCGAGCGGCTGCCGGAGCAGCTTTCTTAACCTTCGGGGTTTCTTCGGTTTCTTCTTTTTCAGGAATCGGACGGAACAAGACTAAAAGTTTTCCGATTTGGGTAATCTTGGCGGCGCCGAGTTTGTCAGCCAGCTCTTCAAAAATGGCCGTGCGTTCTTCTCTGTCGTCGCTCGGGACTTTGACCTTGATCAAGCCGTGAGCGGTTAAGGCGCGGTCCACTTCCTTAATCACGGCTTCTGTAAGACCGTTTCCGCCGAGCAGAACCACCGGATCAAGGTGATGTGCTTTTGCCTGAAGTAAGAGGCGAGCGTTACGATCGAGCACTAATTGTGACATTATTAACTCCTTATTTGATTTTTTGAAAGTGTAAGCCTATGCCGGTATCTGAAAAGAAACTTCGCTCTAATCCTGCGTGGATTAAGCGTCACCTGACCGATCCTTTTGTTAAGAAAAGTGTTCAGGAAGGTTACCGAGCCCGTTCGGTTTACAAGCTCATGGAGATTGATGATAAAGATAAAATCATCAAACCCGGCATGAGTGTTGTCGATTTAGGCGCTGCGCCCGGGTCCTGGACCCAAATTGTTAAAGAGCGTCTGACCGATAAGGACGGGAAAATCGACGGTAAAGTTATCGCCATGGATATCCTGCCGATGGAGCCGATTGAAGGTGTCCATTTCCTGCAGGGCGACTTCCGAGAGCAGGAAGTCGCAGACAAGCTAACCGATCTCTTGGAAGGGGAGAAGGTCGACGTCGTTCTCTCCGATATGGCCCCGAACTTGTCCGGTGTTGCCGCGGCCGACGCTGCCCGCTGCCTGCTCTTGAATGAACTGGCCTTGGATTTCGCTAAAGAGAACCTCAAGAAGAACGGTTCTTTTGTTTGCAAGGTGTTTCAGGGGAACGGCTATTCTCAGTACGTTGAAGCTTGCAAAAAAACTTTTAGAAAGGTTTCCGTGCGAAAGCCCGAGGCCTCCAGAAGTTCTTCGGCAGAAGTGTATATTGTTGCGCGTGATTTGAAATAACCGGCTGCAAGAGAAACAGCAGGTTTTCCTTCTGAGAGAAACCCTGCTGAGATTTTTTAACCCCTTGGGAGAGGCTACTTGTCAAAAGGTTATCGTCCTATTTGCGGTAACCGCACTTCGGGCATACGCCGTTCTCATCTAACGCGATACCGCAGAGAGGACAGCGGTCCACAGTTCCTTGAGGTTTATATTCCTGAGAAGCTGCATTTACACCGCTCGTGAAAGTGATTTTGGCAATGTTGAGTTTGTCTTTCAGCAGATCGTAAGCGATCTTGATCATTCCTTCCGTGGTGAGCGTTTCCTTTGTAACGACAAGACGGCAATCGGGATAACAGGTAATGAGGTCTGTCTTAACTGGAGCACCCTTCATTCTGTTGGAGGGAGCTCCGTTTCGAATGCCTTGTGCATCGTAGACGGCAAGGATAGCGGGAAGCAAAGGATCATCCTCTCTAAGAATCAGAGCGTGGTCGAAGTTCTTCAAAACTTCCCAAGCAGTCTTTCGAATTTCGTTGCAAGGAAAGACCATATTGACCCCGGGTTCGATCGTGTCTTCAACTTCGATGGTTAAAACACCGGTATGTCCGTGTAAATACTGGGCTTCTCCTTGAAAATTAAGAAAACGATGTGCGTACTGCAAATCAAAAGACGTGATGCTTCTCATACTTTTCTCCTTAGTGAGGACGGTATCAATTTCAATTCGGTTTAATGTTTTTTCTTGGCGCATTCGGGACAGAGCCCGACAAATGTGAGGTCATGACTCTTTATCAGATATTCATTTCTTTTTCTGACTTCCTCATCTAGAAATGCCATGTAAGGCATTTCTACATCCATTACCTTGCCGCATTGCTCGCACCTCAGGTGATAGTGATTGCTGCAAATATGGTCGTAACGTTCAGGAGAACCTGAGATGTTGCGAAGTCGAATTTCTCCTTCTTCTGCTAACAGTTTTAAGTTTCTGTAAACAGTTGCACGGCTGATGGTCGGGCAGTTTTTTTGAACTTCCTGATAAACCTCGTCAGCAGTCGGATGGTTCTGCAGCTGCCTTACTGCGCTTAATACCAGTTGTCTCTGAATCGTGTTACGAGAATTAGTCATTGCCTTTAATAACATTAAATCTTGATTAATATACTATCCTAATTAGGACAAAGTATCGATAAAAGACTTTTGCGTATTGTAATAATTTATTTCTAATAAAAACAGAAGGGCGGCCGATAGGCCGCCCTCAAAAGGCGAATCAAGAAGCGTTTGTTTTAAGAAAAACTCTTTTTGTAAAACGCAACGATTTCCCTCATAGGAATATATTTCATGTTGTCGTAGAGATCCGTGTGATTGGCTGCCGGAATAATCATGAGTGTTTTGTTGTCGCCGGTGAGCTTCTTGAAAGCGTCTTTGCTGAAATACAGAGAGTGGGCTTTTTCTCCGTGGATCATCAGCACCGGACTTCTAATTTCGTCAGCGAAAGTCAGCAGCGGTGTATTGATGAAGGAGAGCGCCGAAGTCTTGTTCCAGTGTCCGTTGGAGTTGATGGACCTCGGATGGAAGCCTCTCGGTGTCTTGTAATACTCCCAGTAATCTTTTACGAACTGAGGTTCATCGCCGGTAAGTTTATCAGGCAGACCTGCGTCGGGTGCGTAGGTTCCGTCTTTGGTGTCTTCGGTACGCTGGGCATTCAATTCCTGCTTCAATGCATAGCGAGCATTTTTATCCATCTTGTCGAAATAGCCATAGGTGTTCACACGGCTCATGTCGTACATAGTGGAGGTGACGGTAGCTTTGATGCGGGTGTCGATTGCAGCGGCGTTCAATGCAAAACCGCCGAATCCGCAGATGCCGAGCACCCCGATCTTGTTGTGGTCGACGCCCTTGAGGTTCGACAGATAATCGACAGCTGCGGAGAAATCTTCCGTACTGATGTCAGGAGAAGCTAGATTGCGGGGGAAGCCGGAGCTTTCACCGGTAAAGGACGGATCAAAAGCTAAAGTCACGAAGCCGTTTGCGGCCAATGTCTGCGCATAAAGTCCCGAAGCCTGTTCCTTGACTGCTCCGAACGGGCCGCAAACAGCGATAGCCGGCAGGTCGCCCGACACGCCTTTGGGGCAATATAGGTTACCGATTAATCTCGTGCCGAAGCGGGTATAAAAAGATACTTTTTTATGTTCGACCCTGTCGTCCTGCGGGAACGTTTTGTCCCATTTCTCTAAATTGTTCATCTTTGTTTTTCCCTCCGAGGAGCGTACAGGCCCCGCAACGGTTAAAGCGGTAAGTGTTGCAGCTTCGATAATGAAAGATCTTCTTTGCATGATTTTCGACTGACGTTGAAAACGAGTAGGGACAGAATAGAAGCTTTGTTTTAACATATCAAATACTTATTTAACAACTAAGATATGCTTTTTTAGTATATGAATTTGAGAAGTCTTCGTTTCTTCCTTGCTGTCGCAGAAAACAACGGCGTTCAAAAGGCCGCGGAATCCCTGCATCTGACTCAGCCGAACATCTCTCGGGCGCTTAAGGCCTTGGAAGAAGAGTTGAACGCGCAGTTGTTTGTTCGCACGGCCCGCGGAGTGGAAATCACTGAGGAAGGCGAACTTCTCAGAATGCGGGCGGAAGAAATCTTGTCTTTGGTGGACAAGACCAAGGCCGAATTTGTAGATTCAAAGGGTAGTGAGCTGAGCGGGGAAGTGCGGATCGCTGCCGGTGAGTCTGAAGGCATGCGCAATGTCATTCGGGCGATGTCGCTTTTTAAAGCTATACATCCGAAGGTTGAGTTCTCAGTGACGAGCGGCAACAGCGCTAATGTGGCCTATCAGTTGAATGTCGGGCTCTCCGACCTCGGAATTGTGTTTGATCCTTTTGACGTCTCGAAATACGAATACACCCGCTTGCCCTGGAAAGAAGATTGGTGCGTCTATCTGCGCAAAGACGATCCGCTCGCAGAAGAGCCATTCGTTACACCTCAGATGCTTCGAGATCGTCCGCTGATATTGTCAGCACAAACCCGAGGTGCCGGCTTTTTGAAGTCTTGGCTTGGGCGCAGTCTTGAAGAGCTAAATGTGGTGGCGTATTTCACGCTGATCAACACGCCGAAACTCATGGTTGAAGAGGGCCTCGGTCTGATGATCTCTTTTGATAACTTAATTGACCTGAATCCAAACGGCCCCTTAATGATTAAGCCCTTAGCGCCCAAACTTCATTCTGCTACCTATCTCATCAGAAAGAAGGAAAAAGTGCTCTCCCGCGCGGCGCAAGCCTTCCATGAATATTTGAAAGACTACGCATTGAGCGCAGAAGCAGCTCAAAACAATTAAGCCGAAGAACGGATCGAGGATGTTTGGCAGCTGCGCTAAACTTTCCTGCACGCTTCGAGCTCCGTTTTAAAACAGCATCTTTTTATTTTGGAAAATATGACTCAAGATTTCGTCCATCTTCGTATGCATACCGAGTTCTCAATCAAAGACGGTATGCTCAACCCGAAGAAAGTAGTACATAAGGCGATTGCCTCCGGGATGAAGGCGCTGGCGATTACAGACGCCACGGCGATGTTCGGTGATGTCATTTTCTATAAAGCCGCATCAGCCGCCGGTATCAAGCCGATTCTCGGCGCGGACTGCTCGATTACGAATCACTACAACCGTGATGATTATCTGCGCCTCTTATTTTTAGCGAGAAATCATCAGGGGTACCTGACGCTTTGCGACCTGCTGAGTCGTGCGTGGCTCACCAATCAATATAAAGACAGAGGCGAAGTCGACCTCGACTGGATTACGCCGGAAATGGCCGATGGCTTGATTGTGCTCTCCGGCTTCAATACCGGGGCGATCGGTAAGGCTATCCTGAACGGAAGTTCATCGGCTGCCGAACAGGAAGCCCGCAGATTGTCCCAGAAATTCCCGCACTTTTTTATGGAGCTGCAGAGAGTGGGGCGCCCGAATGACGAAATGCTCGTCGCCGAATCCGTCAAGCTCGCCAAGAAACTCGGGCTGCCGGTTGTTGCTACTCAGCCGATTCAGTTTGAGAACCCGGAAGATTTTGAATTCCATGAAGCTCGCGTGGCGATTGCCGACGGCTTCACGCTGGCAAATAAGGCTCGTCCTCGTATTTACACGCCTCAGCAGTATTTCCGTACGAAAGAAGAAATGTGCGAGCTCTTCAAAGACATTCCTTCTGCGATTGAAAACAGCGTTGAAATTGCAAAACGCTGCAATGTCACGATCAAACTCGGGAAACCGCAGCTGCCGATTTTCCCGACGCCCGACGGTATGTCTCTCAAAGACTACATGGCACAGCTCGCGCGCGAGGGTCTAGACCGCCGCCTGAAAGTCTTATATCCGGATGAGAAAAAACGCGAAGCAGCGTTCCCGCGCTACAAGGAACGCCTGGAGCGTGAGATCAAGATCATTCAGGACATGGACTTCCCGGGTTACTTCCTCATCGTGCAAGACTTTATTAACTGGGCCAAGACCCACGGCTGTCCTGTGGGTCCGGGCCGCGGTTCGGGTGCCGGTTCCTTGGTGGCTTACAGCTTGGGTATTACCGACTTGGATCCGCTTGCGTACGACTTGCTGTTCGAACGCTTTCTGAATCCGGAACGTGTGTCCATGCCTGACTTTGACGTGGACTTCTGCCAGAACAACCGCGGACGCGTGATTGAGTACGTGAAATCCAAGTACGGCGAAGAGTCCGTGAGCCAGATTGCGACCTTCGGTACGATGGGTGCCAAGGGCGTCATTAAAGATGTCGGCCGTGTTCTCGATATGTCGTATTCCGAGGCTGATCGCCTTTCCCGCATGATTCCGACGCGCCCCGGTCACAACACGACCCTTGAAGAAGCGCTCAGCGAAGAGCCGCAGTTCCGCGCTGAAGTTCGCAACAATCCTCAGGCCCGCAAACTCATTGAGTACGCCTTGAAATTGGAAGGCACCACCCGAAGCTTGGGCATTCACGCAGGCGGCGTGCTGATTGCACCGGGCAAACTGATTGATTTCTGTCCGCTCTACGCAGCAGGCATGCTGCCGGAAAACGTCATCAGTATGTATGACAAAAAGGACGTGGAAGCCGTAGGTCTGGTGAAGTTCGACTTCCTTGGTCTGACAACGCTCACGATTATTGAACGTGCGCTCGACTACATCGAAAAGAACACCGGCGTTCGTCCGGACATTGAGCACATGGAGTGCGATGATGAGGACACGTACAAGAAGATTTTCCAGACCGGAGATACGGTTGCCGTGTTCCAGTTTGAATCTCCGGGTATGCACAAGCTTCTGATTGATGCGAAACCGACTCAGCTTTCCGACTTGATCGCTTTGAACGCCTTGTATCGTCCGGGCCCGATGGACCTGATTCCGGACTTCCTGGATATTCGTGCCGGACGCAAGAAAGCCGAATATGCGGATCCCCGTTTGATTCCGATTCTGGAAGATACGGCCGGCATTATGGTGTATCAGGAACAGGTGATGCTGGTGGCGCAGAAGATCGGCGGCTACTCACTCGGCGGCGCTGACATTCTTCGACGCGCCATGGGTAAGAAAGACGTCGCCGAAATGGAACGCCAGAGCAAAGTGTTCATCGAAGGTGCGGCAAAGAACGGCGTTTCTGAGGAAGTGGCCGCTCACTTATTCGAGTTAATGCGTAAGTTCGCAGGCTACGGCTTTAACAAATCCCACGCTGCTGCATACTCTTATGTTGCCTATAAAACCGGCTGGCTGAAGAATTACTACCCGGCAGAATTCCTGGCTTCCTCTTTGAGTGAAGTGATGACCGATCCGGAGAAGTCTCTGAAGATTTTGATGGATGCTAAACGCCATAGTGTCAAACTTCTCGGGCCGGATATCAACGAGAGCGAATTTAACTATACCAGTCCCAAGACGATGGAAATTCGTATGGGCTTAGGCGCCCTAAAGGGTGTGGGTTCAGCACCTGCAGAAGCTATCAAGGCCGAAAGAGAACAAAATGGTCCGTTCAAAGACCCGTTCGATCTCGTCAAACGGGTGGGCTCTCAGCTCATCACGAAGAAGATTATCCAGGTCTTTGCAATGGCAGGCGTCTTTGATTCCATTGAGCCCAATCGCCGCAAGTGGTTTGAAAATGCTGACGTGGTAGTTCAGTCTGCTCAGGAAAACGAAAAGGCGGCTGACCAGTTCAGCCTCTTCGGAGAAGAACCGTCTAACGAAGTACCGATCAAGGAAGTTGCGCCTTGGAGTGACCGCACTCGGATGGAAAAAGAGCAGTATGTTCTCGGCTTCTATTTCTCGGGTCATCCGCTGGAAGCCTATCAGTCGGAACTCAAGCGTAATTTCGGAGCTCTTGTGGCAGGTACCGAATCTGAGAATCCCGGGGAATACCTCGTTGCCGGTATGTATCTCGGCTGCGAACAGCGCCGCGGCAAGGACGGTTCCCCGTTCGTTACGCTGCATTTGGCGACGCCCGACGGTCCGGTGGACTACAGCGTTAAGAACCAGTACTTCGAACAGGAAAGAGTCCGAATCAAAGAGATTCCCAAAGGCGAGATTGTGGTCGTGGAACTTAAAAAGTCTCACAGTAAGAAGAGCGGGAAGACCTGGGCAAGTCCCGGAGCCTTCTATCCGCTCTACGAACTGCGTCATCGCCAGAGAGCGCATATTGTCATTCGGCCGGCGGAAGAAGCCAATCCGAAGGAGCTCGAGCGCCTGATTTTGGACGTCCAGATGACGCATCCCGAAGAAGCGATCCGCGTGGACTTCGAATTCTCGGACGACCGCAGTTTCCGTGTTCGTCTGCCCTGTCCGTATAAAGCAGCCGCCGATTGGACATTGGTCCGAGATTTAGAGGATTCGCCCTCTATTCGGCAGGTTGAAGTGGCTTACGGCTTGTAACTTCAGCTCCCGAACTGAGAAAAAATTAGGTTTTTAGGCTAAGTATTATTCATAATTTATAGAAATCGCAAGAAAAGGTAAGAAAGGCCTTTTTTGTTACTCGGTTTTTGGTATTGTTTGATAATCAGGGCGGGTTTCGCCCTTATAAATCGACAACCGGCGGCCCCATAGGCCGTGCATTTGAGGTGAAATTTTGAACAAAAATAATTTATTCGCCAAAGTTGCCGTATGGATCGTGATTGCCTTAGTGCTGTTTACTGTATTTAAGCAGTTTGACGGCGCCAAGAAGATGGTGGCTAATGAACCGTCCACGAGCTATACGCAATTTATGGACCAAGCCAAGGAAGGCAAAATTAAACGCGTCGATGTTCAGGGTCGTACGCTTACCGTCACTCCGACGGAAGGAGCTGCCTATAAGATCACAGCTCCCGGAGACCTTTGGATGGTTGAAGACCTCCGTAAGGCCGGTGTTCAGGTCTACGGTCAGCCTGATGAAGAACAGAGCTTCTTAGCTTCCATCTTTATTTCTTGGTTCCCGATGCTCATCCTCATCGGCGTGTGGATTTTCTTCATGCGTCAAATGCAGGGCGGCGGAAAGGGCGGTGCTTTCAGCTTCGGCAAATCTAAAGCCAGAATGCTCGACAGCTCGAATAACAATGTCACTTTTGCCGACGTCGCCGGCTGCGATGAAGCCAAAGAAGAAGTGACCGAAATCGTGGATTACCTCAAGGATCCGAGCCGTTATCAGCGCTTAGGTGGTCGTATTCCCCGCGGCGTGCTGCTCGTCGGCTCTCCGGGTACCGGTAAAACACTTTTGGCCAAAGCTATTGCCGGCGAAGCTAAAGTTCCCTTCTTCACAATTTCCGGTTCCGACTTCGTTGAAATGTTCGTCGGTGTCGGTGCCGCTCGTGTTCGCGACATGTTCGAGAACGCTAAGAAGAATTCTCCCTGCATCATCTTCATCGACGAAATTGATGCGGTTGGCCGTCAGCGCGGCGCCGGTCTCGGCGGAGGCAATGACGAACGCGAACAGACTTTGAACCAAATGCTCGTCGAGATGGACGGTTTCGACACCAACAGCGCGTCATCGTGATCGCGCCACGAACCGCCCTGACGTTCTTGACCCCGCATTGCGCGTCCGGGCCGCTTTGACCGTCAGGTCGTGGTTCCGCTGCCCGATATTCGCGGCCGTGAACAGATTCTGAAAGTTCACATGCGCAAGATTCCGGTCGGCGCCGACGTGGACGAGTCTGTCCTCGCTCGCGGTACGCCCGGCTTCTCCGGTGCCGATCTGGCTAACCTCGTGAACGAAGCGGCCTTGTTTGCCGCTCGCCGCAACGGCCGTGGTTGCCATGGAAGACTTCGAACGCGCTAAAGACAAGATCATGATGGGCGCTGAGCGCAAAGCCATGGTCATGTCCGAAGACGAAAACGCAACACGGCTTACCACGAATCCGGCCATGCTCTGGTTGCACGTCTGATGCCGAAGAGCGACCCCGTACACAAAGTCACGATTATTCCTCGCGGACGTGCGTTGGTCTGACGATGCGCTGCCTGCCGAAGACCATTACTCTTATGACAAGCAGTATCTGCTCTCTCGTATCGCCATCCTGTTCGGCGGACGTATTGCCGAAGAAGTTTTCATGCATCAAATGACAACGGGTGCGTCTAATGACTTTGAACGCGCCACTCAGATGGCTCGCGACATGGTCGTCCGCTACGGCATGAGCGATGTGATGGGCCCGATGGTTTACGGTGAAAACGAGAACGAAGTGTTCCTCGGCCGCTCCGTGACTCAGTCCAAGCATATCTCCGAGAGCACGATGGAAAAGGTCGATGCAGAAGTTCGCCGCATTATTGACGAACAGTACGCAATTGCCCGTAAGCTCATCGAGTCTCATCAGGAAGAAATGCACAAGATGGCGCACGCTCTGCTCGAATGGGAAACCATTGACGCCGAGCAGATCGACGACATCATGAACGGTAAGGATCCGCGTCCTCCCAAGCAGCTGAGCAAGGTTCGCAGAAAGAACGAAGAAGCGGCTCAGCCGGCTGAAGGAGAACAGACCGCTCAGGCAGCTCCGGCAGAAAAGAAGACGGAGCAGGCTCCGCAGACCGAGTCGCCTGAACCTGAAGCGAACGCTAAACCGGCTGAAGCTCCTTCCGAGGAAGTGAAACCGGAAGATAAGCCGAAGGATTCCGACGATCGTCCTAAAGCCTAAAATAACGATTGCAATAGAAGAGGCCGCTTCCGCGGTCTCTCTATTTTAGTGCGGAAGGACAGTGACAGCTCATCGAAGAAACGCAGTAAAACTTCGTAAAAGCTGTTTGGTTCAGACGCGGGATTTAAATCATTTCATCTGTTCATCGAGCTTTAAAATGAACGAAGATCTTGAATTCAAAGATATCGACGAAGACGACGAAGAAGAAGTCAAAATTCCGAGATTCACGGGACAAAGAACTATATGACGCGCGCCTGCTACAACCGGCTTCTTGATGAGCGCAAGAACCTGGTTTTAGTCGAGCGCCCGAACGTCGTGAATGTCGTTGCTTGGGCGGCTTCCAACGGCGATCGCAGCGAAAACGCCGACTACCAGTACGGCAAACAGCGTCTGCGTGAAATCGACCGCCGCATCCGCTTCCTGAATAAGCGAATCGAGGCGAGCGAGGTCATCGATATCGATAAAAGACCGCCGACAGATCAGATCTTCTTCGGCGCCACCATCGTTTATGCCAATGAGCAGGGCGATGAATCCAAGATTCGTATTGTCGGGATCGACGAGGCTGATGCCTCGGTAGGAGATGTTTCCTGGATCTCTCCGATCGCGCGAGTTTTCCTCAAACATTTTGAGGGAGACACCGTGCTTCTGCCGACACCGAAAGGCGTAAAGAAACTTGAGATTTTGGAAGTGACTTACGTCAACGATCCTCCCGGGAACCCACATTATTTAACTTTTCACTTTTGCAATTGGCCGGTCAAGCCATGGAAACGAAAGAACAACACTTATCAGATTTTGATTTTGAACTGCCCGAATCTTTGATCGCGCAGTATCCGCTGAAAGATCGTGCGGCCTCGCGTCTTCTGCACGTCAAACCCGACGGCTCCGTAGAAGACCTGCATTTCAGAGACATTCTGAATTTGCTCAAGCCTGGCGATCTTCTTGTCTTTAACAACACGAAGGTCATTAAGGCCCGCTTGAACGGTAAGAAAGAAACCGGCGGTGTCTTCGAAGCAATGACCGAACGCGTCACCGGAACCTATGAAGCCATTTCGATGATGCGTGCCAGTAAAGCGGCAAAACCGGGAACGATCCTGTATTTCGATCATCCGGAAGGAAAAGAGCCGGCAAGAGCCGAAGTGCTCGGCCGCGAAGGCGAATTTTTCCGTCTCAAATTTGATCATCCGGTTCTGGAAGTGTTAGATGAATACGGCAAAGTTCCGCGCCGCCCTATATTCAGCATGCCGCTGAAAAATCCGACGAAAGCCGTTATCAGACGGTCTATGCCAAGTATCCCGGTGCCGTTGCCGCACCGACGGCAGGGCTCCACTTCACGGATGAACTGCTTCAGCAGATTCGCGATAAAGGCTGTGAAGAAGTTTTCGTGACGCGCATGTCGGCGCCGGTACTTTCCAGCCTGTGCGTGTTGAAAACCTCTCCGAGCACGTCATGCATTCCGAGTGGTACAGCATCTCTCCGGAAGCAGCCGAAAAGATTAACAAGGCCAAGGCCGAAGGGCGCCGTGTTGTCTGCGTGGGTACCACGAGCTTGAGAACCGTCGAGGCGAGCGCCTCCCAAAATCCGGAAGGCAAGGTCAGGGCAGAAAGCGCCGATACGCGCCTCTTTATTAAACCCGGCTATGAATTCAAAGTCTGCGATGCAATGGTGACGAACTTCCATCTGCCCAAGTCCACCTTGGTCATGCTGGTGAGCGCCCTGTGCGGACGAGATGAAATCCTGGCGGCCTACAAACATGCCGTCGATGAAAATATCGTTTCTTCAGCTATGGAGATGCGTGCTTCCTTGAGCAAAAGGTAAACCAATGAGTCTTACATTCAAACTCCACAAAACTGAAGGATTTGCGCGCCGCGCTGAAATCCATCTGAACCACGGCGTTGTTCAGACGCCAGTGTTTATGCCGGTCGGCACCTACGGTACAGTCAAAGCAATGAGCCCGCTTGAGCTCAACGAAATCGGAACACAGATTCTGCTCGGCAATACGTTCCATCTTTGGCTCAGACCCGGTCTGGAAGTCATCGCCGAGCACGGCGGTCTTCACGGCTTTATGGGATGGGAGAAACCGATTCTGACGGACTCCGGCGGCTTCCAGGTCTTCTCTCTGGGCAAACTGCGCAAAATTACCGAAGAAGGCGTGCGTTTTGCTTCTCCGATCAACGGTGAGCGGCTCTTCCTGACGCCTGAAGTTTCGATGGAAATCCAGAAGGTGCTGAACTCCGATATCGCGATGATTTTCGACGAATGTACACCGTATGAGATCGACGGCCGCCCCGCCACGGAAAAGAAGCTGCGGACTCCATGCGCCTTTCTCTGCGTTGGGCTCGCCGCTCCCGCGATGAATTCGATCGTCTGCAGAATCCGAACGCACTGTTCGGTATCGTCCAGGGCGGCATGTTCGAGCACCTGCGCGACGAATCTCTCGAAGGTCTTAAAGCCATCGGCTTTGACGGCTACGCGATCGGCGGTCTCTCCGTCGGCGAACCGAAAGAAGAGATGATGAAGATTCTTGATCATCTCAAGACTCGTATGCCTGAAGATAAACCGCGCTACCTGATGGGCGTCGGTACGCCGGAAGACTTGGTGGAAGGCGTCAAGCGCGGTATCGATATGTTTGACTGCGTGATGCCCACCCGTAACGCAAGAAACGGCTGGCTCTTCACTCGTTACGGTGATATAAAGCTTAGAAACGCTAAACATAAGCATGACCTTCGTCCGCTCGACGAGTTGCGACTGCTACTGCGCCGCAACTTCTCCCGCGACCTGCACCATCTGCAGAAGGTCAATGAGATTCTCGGCGCCAGACTGAACACGATTCACAATCTGCACTACTACTTGAATCTCATGAAGGAAATTCGTGAGGCCTTGGATCAGGGCAATTTCGAAGCCTGGTGCAAGTTCGCAGAAGACAGAGCCCGCGGAACAGACTAATAACTTCGGGCAATTTCAACGAACTCCGTGAATTTACTGAGTTTTATAAGATTGCCCGATTTCTGCAAGCTCAACTTAAGCGAAAGAAAGTAGAATACAAAGTTTGAAAGGGCGGGCGCGCCGGATTGCCCTTGCATTCTTTTGAGAGGCAAAGGGAACCGTGACAGGACTCGGATTTACAGAAGAAATTCTTAAGAGACCTTAGCACTGGACGTCGAAAAATTTTCACTGCCCTCAGTGAACCCATATCACAGTTGGAGTTTTAAATTGTTTATTTCTGAAGCATATGCACAGGCAGCCTCCGGCGCTGCGCCCGGCGGACTTGAAAGCATGTTCTCGTCTTTCGGCGTAATGATCCTCATTTTGCCGTTTTCTGGTTCCTTTGATCCGTCCTCAGCAGAAACGTCAGAAAGAACACAAGAAGATGATCGATTCTCTTACCACCGGAAATGAAGTGATCACTGCCGGCGGTATCTGCGGCAAGATTGTTGCTGCCGATGAGAACTACATCAACCTTCAGATTGCGCTGTTGACGACAAACCCGTTGTCATCACTTTCCAGCGCGTTGCAATTCAGGCTGTTCTCCCCAAAGGCACGGTCAAGTTCTAATTTTCAAGTGATAGCTTGATAGGACGACCGTTTCCGCTTTTGAGACGGTCGTTTGTGTTGTACCTTTATGTGCCGGCGTAAGCCGGCACAACGATAGTTATGAATCGATACCCTCTTTGGAAATATATATTGATTGCGGTGATTTTGATCGTCGCAGCGGTATATACACTCCCCATTTTACGGTGAGTCTCCGGCCGTTCAGGTCAGCCGGTAAGGCAACGGTTAAAGTAACCGAACAGACGTTAAAGACGGTTGAAGACGCACTTGCCGCCGCTCAAATCAAACCCAACGGCGTTTTCTTTGAGCAGGGCGCTCAGCAGAACTCGGTTCGCGTACGTTTTGCTCCGACAGACGGCGAACTTCAGCTTCGCTCCCGCGACGTGCTTGAAAAGCATTGAATCCGGATCCTGCCGATCCTTCTTATATCGTCGCGCTTAACCTCGTTCCGAATACTCCGACTTGGCTGCTTAAGATCAACGCGCTTCCGATGTATCTCGGTCTTGACCTTCGCGGCGGCGTGCACTTCCTGCTCGCCGTTGACATGAAGGCGGCCGTGACAAAACGCATTGAAGCTGCGACCGGCGAAGTCAGAACACTGCTTCGTGACCATAAGATCCGTCATGCCGGTATTGTCCGTGTCGGCGACACACTTGAAATCTCTTTCCGCAATGAGCAGGATCTTGAAGCGGCTATGGATGTTCTCCGTAACCGTCAGACCGATCTCACCTTTGCGAAAGAAGATCAGAACGGCAAGTTCATGATTCGCGCTACGATGTCTCAGAAGCGATGAGCGACGTTCAGTCCTACGCTTTGAAGCAGAACGTGGCGACTCTGCATAACCGAATCAACGAACTCGGCGTGGCCGAACCTGTGATCGCTCAGCAGGGTGCAGACCGTATTGTGGTTCAGCTCCCGGGTGTTCAGGACACGGCTAAAGCCAAGGACATCTTAGGTCGTACCGCAACGCTTGAAGTGCGTATGGTCGACGACAGTCCCGAAGCGCTGGCCCAGCTTTCTCAGGGCACGGTTCCTTTCGGTACCGAGCGCTTTAAAGACCGTGAAGGCCGCGACATTCTGGTTAAACGTCAGGTCGTCCTGACCGGTGACAACCTCAATGACGCTCAGCCGGGCTTTGACAACCAGACGCACGAGCCGACGGTTAACCTGACGCTGGATGCTAAGGGCGCACGTATTTTCAAAGACGTCACTCGTGAAAACGTCGGCAAACGCATGGCCATTATCCTGTTTGAAAGGGTAAGGGCGAAGTCGTGACGGCTCCCGTAATCCGTCAGGAAATCGGCGGCGGACGCGTTCAAATTTCCGGCCGTATGACTACGGTTGAAGCCACGGACACCGCCTTGCGCTTCGTGCCGGTTCCTTGGCCGCTCCGATGGAAATCATTGAAGAACGTCTGGTCGGTCCGAGCTTGGGTGCCGCAAACATTAAAGCCGGTTTCGAATCCACGCTGTGGGGCTTCATCGCAGTTTCCGTGTTCATGGTCATCTACTACCACCTCTTCGGTGTGTTCTCTGCGATCGCTTTGACCTGCAACCTGTTCCTGCTGGTTGCCATCCCTCGATGCGCAGGCAACACTGACCCTGCCGGGTATTGCGCTATGGCGCTGACACTCGGTATGGCTGTGGACGCGAACGTGCTGATTAACGAACGTATTCGTGAAGAGCGCGTGAAAACCGTACGCCTCAGCAGGCGATCAAAGAGGGCTACGATATGGCGTTCAACACGATTTTGGACTCCAACATTACGAGCTTGATCGCCGGTATCGCGCTGTTGATTTTCGGTTCCGGCCCGGTCAGAGGCTTCGCGGTGGTTCACTGCTTAGGTATCTTGACCTCTATCTTCACGTCCGTGATGGTGTCCCGCGCACTCGTCAACCTCTGGTACGGGCGCCGCAAGAAACTCACTTCGCTTTCTATCGGTCAAATTTGGCGTCCTGACGCCGACAAGTCAACGGCGAAAGGAGCTTAACCATGGAACTATTTAGAATCCACAAAACGATTCCGTTCATGAAGTATTCCAAGATACTGAACGCGATTTCGTTTATTTCTTTCTTTATTGCGATTGGGCTCTTGGTCGTTCGCGGTTTGGCTTTCCATTGAGTTCACCGGCGGTTTGGTGATGGAAGTCAACTACCCGGATGCCGTTCCGGTGCAGGAGCTGCGCGTGGACTTGAAAAGCCACGGGCGGTGAAGTCCAGGTCGTGAACTTCGGTACAGCCCGCGATGCTCAGATCCGGCTTCCTCTGAAAGGCAACAAGACTTCTGCTCAGATGAAAGTCATTCATGAAAGCTGCTCAGCTGCGCCGCACGGAATTCGTGCAGGTCCGACGGCTCCTGGTGATCGTCGGTATCATGATTTACTTGGCCTTCCGTTTCGAATGGAAGTTCGCTGTTGCGGCCATTATCGCGAATATGCATGACGTTTTCCTGGTTCTCTCTGTTCCGGTTCTGGCGGCCGTTCTTGCGGTTTTGGGTTACTCGGTCAACGAGTCCGTGATTATTTTCGACCGCTGTCGTGAATGCTTCCGTAAGATCCGTAAAGGCACGCCGGTGGAAATCGTCAATACCGCGATTACGCAGACCATTTCCCGTACGGTGATCACTCACAGCTCGACCTTGATGGTTACGCTGTCGATGTTCTTCTTCGGCGGTCCGGCTCTGCATTACTTCGCGCTGGCTCTGACCATCGGTATTTTGCTGGGCGTTTATTCTTCTGTGTTCGTGTCCGCTGCGATTGCCTTGTACTTAGGAGTCAAACGCGAGGACTTGGTGAAGAAGGTTCGCAAAGACGAAATCTCCGATATGGTTCCGTAATCCCGTTCGGATATTGTTCTAAAGAGAGGGCTTCGGCCCCTTGCTTTTGATAGACCTAATCGGGTAATCAAACAGCCGAATAATTCGTCATCCTCCTAAGATGGAAGTCTTAAGGGATTTGTTGAATGAAGACTGCATTTCGTTGGTTTATTTTTCCGTCAGCCATGTGGAGGATTTCCACGGACGCGCAGGAAGAGTCGAAGTGTGGAGCTTCGTATTTTTCAATGCATCTTCTTGCGCTGGCGGCAGGCATTGATTTGCTTTTCACCGGTTTTCCGATCGTCCTGCCGATTTATGCGGCTTTAACATCAATTCCTTCCGTTCTATTGTTTATTCGCCGATTACATGACTGCGGATATTCGGGTTGGTGGGTTTTTCCTGCTATAGTTCCTCCGATTTGCTTTTTGTCATGTGCTGGGCTCCTGATCCGGCGCAGCCGAACAAGTACGGAACGACCGAGCGTCTGCCTTCGAAGAATCTGCGGGCGAAAACAGTGCCTCCGTTAATTGACGGCATTGAGTATTTGACGCCGCCTCCGATGCCTTTTGAACCGGCAGTAAAAAGACGCGAAGAATTGTTCGAAAAGAGCAGAAAGAAATTATTGAACAAGAGAAAGTACCTAACAGCAAGGAGACACAAAATGAAAAGACATCCGCCAAACAGGCCAAAAGATTGAAAACGCATTCTCGCCGTTGTCGCTGATCTGAAGAAAGCCAAAAGGCCCGTAAGATCGAACACATCGAAATGGCTGAGAAGTTCCTGGCCAACCTGACTGCAAAACTTGATGTTGCGCTGCCGATCTGAAAGCTAAGAAAGAGAAGCTGATCTTGGCTCAGGAAGCTAAAGAGAACGCCAAGGCCCAAGCAGCCGAATACAAAGAAGGCGGCAAAGAAGCTAAGGCTGAAGAAAAAGCTGCTGATGAAGGCAAGGCTAAAGAAGCCAAAGCTAAAGAGGCCGCCAAGTAATCTTCACTTAAAGCGATAAGAAAACCTCTGAACCGAACTCGGTATCAGAGGTTTTGCGTTAGTAGAGGCTCTAAAAACTAATCTACGTTAAAGCCGTTGCGTCGGGCAGCAATGAGTGCTTCCGTACGGTTTCGTGCGTCAAAGCGCGATAAAGGGCCGTAACATGGGTTTTAATCGTACCCTCGGAAAGATCCATCTTGCGGCAAATCGTCTTGATGGAATCGCCCTGGCTCAAAGCTTCAATACCTGACACTGACGAGTAGTCAGGTGAACCTTTGAAGAGGGATTGACAACCGGCGCTGAGGGCTCATTCCCATCGACTGCTGCTGAGAGAGAATCTTCGAGGGAATGTAGACACCGCCCTCGAGAACGAAATTGATCGTGCTCTTAAGCAGGTTGGCGTCAAGTGTCTTCGGTACGTAGCCGGCGGCACCTGCGGAGAGTGCTTTGAGGATGCTGTCCGGATCACAGTTGCCGGAGAGGACCAGAATTTTGAGCGCCGGATAATTTTGTAAAAGTCGTACTAAGAGATCGGTGCCTTGAGAGTCAGGCAGGCCGAGGTCAAGAATCATCAGATCAGCGGAGTCGCCGTATTTTTCAGCCAACTCAACAGCCTCTTTGCCGTCGTCCGACGTGAATCTGCACGTCCGGATACATGCTTTGCAAAAGAGCAGACATGGCCGTCGTAATAAGCGAGTGATCGTCCACCAATAAGATCGTCTGCGGTTTAACCAACTGAGTCTCCTTACCTATTTTTCAATTATTTGGAGCGCACGACTCAACCCAAAGTATCACGAAAGCCGTGCTTATTCAGAGTTTAACAAATTCGAGGGAGTTGTTCGCCTGTCAGCCAGTCCACCATGCGGACGCCGCCGAATCCTGTTTCCATTTGGACGAAGTGATTTTCATCTTCGATGCGCGGCCGATGATCTGAGCATTCTTGCCAAGAGGATCGTCTCTCATGATTTGAAGCATCTTTCTGCGTCTTCAGGTGCGCAGATGGCAATGACCTTACCCTCATTGGCGACGTAGAGCGGGTCGAGACCTAAAATTCGCAGGCGGCTTCTACGGATTCTTTAACCGGGATCTTGTCCTCTTCAAGAACCATGCCAACGGAAGACTGCTTAGCGATTTCATTCAGCGTGGTTCCGAGTCCGCCTCGTGTCGGATCGCGCATGCGCGAAGGGACGGAATTTCTGCCACGAGTTTTCGGTCAGACGGTTCAGGCTTGCGGAGTCGCTCACGACACCGGTTTCAAACCCTAAGTTCACGCGCTGGCTCATGACGGCTACGCCATGGTCTCCGATATCACCGGAGATCGCGATGACATCGCCCGGACGGCAGTTGGCGCCCGAGAGACGAACGCCTTCAGGCAGGACGCCTACGCCGCAGGTGTTGATGTAAATGCCGTCGGCTTTGCCGCGTTCGACGACCTTGGTGTCGCCGGTCACGATTTTGACGCCGGCTTCTTTAGCGGCGGCCATACTCTCCACGATGCGTTTGAGGTCACTCAAGGGAAGCCTTCTTCAAAATAAAGCCGCAGGAAATGTAGAGAGGCGTAGCACCGCAAACGGCTACGTCGTTAACCGTACCGTGAATGGAGAGGCTCCGATATCGCCTCCCGCAAAGAAAATAGGGCTTACGACATGCGAGTCAGTGGCCATAACAAGTTCGCCTTTAGGCTGGGAAGTCTGGCGCCGTCATCGCCTTGGTCAAGGAACTCGTTGGAGAAGTTTTTAGCGAAGAGGTCGGCAATGAGCTGAGCACTGGCTTTGCCGCCGGCACCGAAGTTCATTTCGACTTTTCCGGTCTTGAAATTCAGAGGGACGTTGATAGTGTTTCTTTCTTCAGACATTATTTATTCTCCGGAATTCTTATCTCTTGTGTCTGCCGTAAGTGAAGTAAGCGGCGCAGGCGCCTTCGCTGGATACCATGCAGGAGCCGATAGGGCTTTCCGGTGTGCATACCGTTCCGAATGCACGACAGTCAGACGGCTGTTTTCGCCGCGCAGGATGGCGCCGCATTCGCAGGCCTTGTTGTCGGGCACACTGCGGTAAACCAAGTTGAAATGCTTTTCAGCGTCGAAGTCGCTGTATGCGTCGGACAGTTTTAACGCAGATTTGGGAACGGAGCCGAGCCCTCGCCACTCAAAGCTGTCGCGAAGCGCAAAACTTCTTCCATCATTCGAATGGCCTTCATATTGCCTTCGGGGCGAACGGCGCGTAAATTCGTTTTCGACTTCGGCTTCGCCGCGGTTGATTTGGCGGATCAGCATCAGAATAGACTGAAGCATATCCAAAGGCTCGAAACCAGCGATAACAACCGGCTTGGAATAGTCTTTGGCGAACGTTTCATAAGGCTCGCTGCCGATGATCGTAGAAACATGAGCCGGTCCGACAAAACCTTCAATATGGACTTTTCCTGATTCTTCAGAATGTGGCGCATGGCCGGCGGCGTCAGAACATGATTGCAAAACACAAAGAAGTTCTTTAAGCCTTCCGCTTTGGCTTGCTTTAAAACCACGGCGGTCGCCGGCGTGGTGGTCTCAAAACCGATGGCAAAGAAACGACGTTTTATCCGGATTGGCGCGAGCGATGTCCAAACAGTCGGCGCCGAGTAAATCATGCGTATGTCGCCGCCCTGAGCTTTTGCTTTCATCAGGAAAGTCCCTTGGAAGCCGGAACGCGCATGGTGTCTGCGTAGGTGCAGAGGATGACGCCGTGTTCCAAGGCAAGTTCAATGGCCGAATCAATACGGCCGATCGGCATGACGCAGACCGGGCAGCCGGACCGTGAATCATGCGGACGTTCTTAGGCAAAATGCCTTCCAAGCCGTATCGACTGATGACATGCGTATGGCCGCCGCAGAACTCCATAAGCCGGTAATTTCTATCGGGACGGGCTTCTTTGGCGATATCGGCAACGAGCTTTTGGCGAGCTCTTTGTCACGGTACTCGGTGATGTACTTCATGCCGGTTCTCCTGTCGCAGAGGCCTCAGAAGCAAAAGAGCCAGTGTCTTTTGAGCCTCTTCAGGATCGATCTTCTGGAGGGCGTATCCGACATGCAAAATGACATAGTCGCCGACCTTGACGTCTTCCAAGAGGGCAGTTGAGATGGTTTTCTTCAGTCCCGAGATTTCTGCGACGGCAGTGTTCTCGTCGATGATTTCTTTAATTTGTACGGGAATTGCTAAACACATGATTCTTACTCTTTAGCTGTACTGTGAAGACGCATGAGAACGACCCATGCTTGGCCGAGTGATACGCCTCCGTCATTCGGAGGAACTTTGAGTCCCTCATAAACTTGTAATTCGTGCCGTTCCAGCAGCTCGCGGAGCCGCTGCGTTAATAATGAATTTAAACAGCAGCCGCCTGAGAGGCAAACTTTCTGAATGTTTTCTTTTCAGAGGCGCGGATGACCTCTTTTGCCAATACCTGAGCCAGTGTTTCCTGGAAATCCGCTGCTTGCTGTATATCTGTGTATTCGGAAAGTGCCAGAAGAAGCGGGACAAAATTCGGATGTCCGTCGATGACTTCAACAAGATCTGTTCGATTTTGTCCCTGACGTCCTTCGGAGGCCGCTTGCAGGCGAACCGGGGCTTCTCCTTCGTAACTTGAGACGTGGCAGATGCCGAACATAGAAGCTGCATCAAAGAGACGTCCTAAACTTGTGGTCTCAGGAGCGTTGGCTTGAGCGGCAATGAGGTGAAGGCTGGGTTTGCTGACCTCTTGAGCGAGTTTTTCCAAAGCTTCGGCTTTGCCGTTCTCGGCAAAATCTTAGCGCCATTCGCCAGCCTTCGCGTTTATCGGCGCCGGGCATCGTGATCGGAGCGATGCTGTTCAGACGTTCAAAACTCTCAGGTGTCACTTTAAGAGTTCGCCGCCCAAGGTTTGTTGTCGGTACCTAAGCCGACCCGTCGAGCGCCAGCCCTAAGACCGGCTCCGAGAGTCCGTGCTCAGCCATGACGGCGGCAATATGCGCGATGATGCTGGACCGGAATTAACTCTGCGTCGTATTTGTCTGCGAGCTCTTCGGCGAGCGATGTGGAAAAGAAATCCGGATGCAGGTCGCACGCAATGTATTTCGGCGTGATCTCAAAATTTCCGAGATGCTCAACGGCTCGCGCTAAGGTTCGGCAGTTGCTGACGCGATCCGTGTCCGATGTGGCGTTAAAAGGCGTGATCGTCTTTGGTTAAACAAGCCGTATTCTTCAGCCACGGTCCGGTAGCAATGACCGAAGAACCGCCGTAAGGCAGGCGGACGGCTACTGGCGTAAATCCGCGGGCACGCCGGATGAGCTGAACGTCTTTTTCTCTTTGCATCACCGAGTCATCACAGCGAATCAGGATGTCTCGATTGTGCGTTAAAAGAGATCGGCAATTCCGTCGAGTTTTGTACGGCTTCATCATTGCCGATAACGAGCGGCTCGCCGCCGGCATTTGCACTCGTCATAACGAGGACTAAATCGCATTCTTTTGTACCAGTCCGGATCTTCAGGACGCCCCATGGCTTCGAAGAAAGAAGCCAATGGATCGGCGTGTAGGGCATCATGACACCGATACGATTAAGTTCAGGTGCGATGCCGGGAGGAGGCGATCGGCGTCTTCTGTTTTAGGGCAAAGGACGATCGGTGCCTGTGGTGAATGGAGTTCTTTTGAGGCTTCTCCGAGATGCGGACAAAGCGAGAGGCGGAAAGGTCGTTTAAGGCCATGACCGCGAACGGCTTGAACGGGCGGTGCTTGCGCTGACGCAGCTCAGAGACCGCGCAGCATTTCCTGCATCACAAACCAAATGAAAGCCGCCGAGACCCTTTACGGCGGCAATTTTGCCGTCTTGAATCTGTCTGAGCAGCTCCGCAATTTCGTCCTCACAAAGAACAAGATTGCCTTTTTATCCTTCAGTTCGAGATGCGGGCCGCAGACATCGCAGGCGTTGGGCTGTGCGTGAAAACGACGGTCAAGGGGATTTTATATTCCTGCAGACAGTCCGGGCACATCGGGAATGCTTTCATGCTCGTCTGAGGACGGTCATAGGAAGATGCGCCGTGATGGTATAGCGCGGACCGCAGTGCGTGCAGTTGATAAAGGATAACGATACCGACGATTATTTTGTCGGTGAGTTCCTTGAGGCACGCTTCACAGACGGCGGCATCGGCCGGGATAACCGTGCTGACTGAATTAGATCGGCTTTCCAGAATCACGAAGTCCTGACGTCCTTCGACAGGAACATCTTCAGCTTCAACCGATTCGATGGAGGCGGCGGGGCAGCTCTTTCAGCAACCGAGTGCGGAAACGTTCTAAAGCTTCAGAGGAACCCTCGAGTACGGCTTCGACACCGCGTCCGTCATTAAGAACGGTGCCGGTCAGTCCCTCATTTTGGCCAGAACAAATACAAAGGACGGAAACCGACCCCTGGACGGTTCCTTTAATCCTTAATTTTCTGCACGAATCGAGCTGCTCATAAATTATTTCGAAACAGCGGCAAAACGTTTGCCGAGCCACTCGCACCAAGCGTCCATGCCGGTGCCTTTGGTGGCGGATACTTCAATAAATTCAATGTTCGGATTGACTCTGCGGGCGTACTCTTTGCATTTTCAACGCTGAAGTCCACATATGGGAGCAGGTCAACTTTGTTGATCAGCATCAGAGAGCTTGCGGCAAACATATCCGGATATTTGATCGGTTTGTCCTCGCCTTCGGTAACAGAAAGCACGACAACCTTACAGTCTTCTCCTAAATCGAGCAGCCGGGCAAACAAGGTTGCCGACGTTTTCGATAAAGAGGATGGAATTGGGCTCAGGCTTAATCTTTTGACAAGCCTCTTCGATCATGTCGGCGTCAAGATGGCAACCTTCGCCGGTGTTGATCTGGATAGCACGGCAGCCGGTCGCGCGAATGCGTTCGGCGTCGTTGAGGGTTTGTTGATCTCCTTCGATCACAGCAAGTTTGTACTGATCTTTGATCTTATTGATCGTATTGCAGAGCAGTGTGGTCTTACCGCTTCCGGGACTGGAAACAAGGTTTAATGCCAAGATGCCTTCGGCAATAAATTTCTCGCGGTTTTGGGCCGCCTTCTTGTCGTTGGCGCTTAAAACGTCAATTTCCAACTGGACCAAACGATCGTTGATTTTTCCATTCTTTTTCCTTGGTCGAAGAAAGACCGGAGCTCGAGCTGTACACGAGCTCCCGTCGGAATATCAATAATTATTCGTGCTTATGAGCACCGGCACTGCCGTGTTCATGATGGCCGGCGTCATGATGATGGCGATGCTGGTCGCTGTCACGATGAACGTGGCCGTCTTCGGCATGAGGATGTTCATGAGTCTTCGTTTGGTCGAGTTCTTCAACCGTGGCTTTCTTTCCGCCGCAACCGCATGTAACACACATAATTCACTCCTTAAATAAAACTAGGAATCTCCGAGTTCCAGTTCACTGACTCGGAAATCATCGCCGCCGTTGACACTCAGCTGATAGCTGCCGCACGGGACACGGCTCCCCGCGGCGATGAATCGGAACAGTTTTCTGACACTTAAGACACCAGGCTGTTCCCCGGGCGCTTAATTTCAATCTTTGCTTCCTGCATAACCGTTCCCTGCGAGGCGATTTTGAGACCTTGCATGAGGGCATGCATTTCTACGCCGGCCAATTCGCCGATGATCAGTTTGACCGCCACCACCGAAGAAGCCTGGTTTTGCTGAGCGGTGTTTTCTACGATCTCAACAATGCTTTGGGCCAACGACATCTCATGCATTTTCAGCTCCACATCCATCTGGGTGCAGGGATCAAACGACAAAATCGTCAGCTCAGCCAGCTTCTTCAGCTCTTCGGCGTCTTTTGCTTTGAGATTCAGCAGCGTTTTCTTAAACCATTCGGAATCCACAACATTGATTTCCGTCGGGGTCAGAATGCGGTAGTTCTCGATGACGCCGTTGATGATTTTGGCAGCATGAAGGAGAATTCCGCGGGAGTTCTGAACGAGAGACGGCGCTTCCTTTGCCTAGCTCCATAGCGGCAATCGTTTCTAAAGGCATGCGGATTAAGTCTGCGCGCTGAGTACCTCAATGAACCGCGCCACAAAACGCGTGTAGTTGGTATTGCCGTCTGACATGAGCAGCCCGGCAACCGTCGGGTTATTCCTCATGCGGGCAACGGGGCCTGTCAGAGAGCGAACATCACTCTCTAGGGAGCCGTTCTTCCAGCATCCTCTTTCTTTTAAAGCCTGAAGGATAAAAGCGGTCGGCTTATCCAACAGAGGTCCGGAAGTGTAGCCGCGGCGCGGTGCGAAGAAATCTTGTCAAAGAAAGCGGTCAGGCTGTCTTTGCTCGGTGTAATGGTGCCGTTAAAAGGTCTTGCTCCCAGCTCTCGGAGAAGCCGTCCAGCAGCAGGTAGGAAACCTCGCCTCTGAGCTCGCTCCAGAGTTTGTTTCGCTTGGTTTGATCTTCATAAGGCATTTCGCGCAGTTCGCTCACGAGCTCACGGACTCGGATCACGCTTTTAATTTTGGCGGCTCGGTAATCTTCGCCGGCACACTGGAGCGCAAAGAAACGCACGCCCTCGTTAATGAGTTCCAAATGGTTGGCAAAACGTGCTTTAACCAGAACTTCTTGTGAGGGCACGCTGTTTTGGGCCACGTCACAGGCCACTGCGGCGGCGGTCTGAGAATCCGGGCAAAGCGCAAAGAGCGGCGGCAGGAGTGCTAAGGCATCTTCCACGCGCTTGCCGCAGAGCAGTTTTCAATTCGGAGTTCCTTGGCCGGCTCAATACTGACATCCGAGACGGAGCGCCGTCAGTTGTGAGAACAAAACGAATCGCACCGAGATAACTCATGATTCTTGTTCCTCTTGGGTTGCTTTTGGTCTTAAGAACGAACGACGCGAGATCGGACGGTTGATGGCGGTCTCGACCGCTTTTCGATGGTTTCCGGGTCGACTTCAGGCTGGATCGCTGGAATCGGTTCTCCGAGTTCGGGCTCCTGTTCAGGCTTCATGAGTTCTTCCAAAGCAGCCTTAGCGATTTCAACAGCCATGTCGTGGTCGGAAACAACTTCTTCGAGCGGTGACATGAGCGAGCACATCTGATATTCGCCCAGGATTCTGTCTTTACGCTGATGAAGTCATATATTCCGGCCGGGAACGGATAGTGCAGACGGCGTCCTTCCGGAATCGACTTCCATTTAGAAGGCTGTCCTTTAGCCAAAATCACGTTCATGCACCAAGGCGTGACAATGATTCCGAGCCAGAAGTATTTCCACTTATGGAAACCGACCGCCTGCACATGGACGCGCGGGTGCGCATCGGCAGGCCCTGCATTCGGGTCTGCCAGATTCTGTTGAAGCCTCTTTCAAGCCGCTGTGCCGGATTCGGCGCCCACGGCTCTTCACTTTGAGGATTCTGAGTCGTCGGAGCGTTGGTTTTGATCATAGTCTTCGGGCACAACCATAAAAGGTCGCGTTCGCACCGCAAACCGGACAATTCCAATACTCGGGCAGTTCCGAGAAAGGAGTGCCGGGTTCAATGTTCTGATCTACGTCGCCTTTAGCAGGATCGTAGATGTAATGGCAGACTTTGCACTCCAAGCGCGTATCCGGATGCAGCTTGGAGCTGTCGCCTAAAAAGTACCTTCAAATCCGGGCATTATTTGACTTCCACAGGAGAAAGTTCCCAGCTCTTCGTGACCCATTCGATCAATTCTTTGATGCGAACGGCAGAATCGGCCAAGTCCTCGGAAGCTGCAACGGCTTCTTCAGGAAGACCTGCGACAACGAGGGTGTTCAGGATCATCAGACGGGCCGGAGCGTTGTTCAAATACTGAACTTTCCAGACGTGACGAACGTCGGTCGAAGAGATACGGCAGTTGCCGAAACCGCGGGACATCATTTGAACGGCGCCGGCACCGACAGCCGCTTCGATCACTTTATGGTCTTCTGCAGACATCGGAAGATGCGAGAGGTTGATCGTGAAAGCCGGGGCACCCGGTTCCCATGCTTTAAGCGCTTCTTTCAGTTCGGCGATAATGGCCGGGCTGTTCATGGCTTCCGGTCCGAATTCAACCGGATGCAAATCCGGCTGGCTTGTTACGTAAGCAGCTTCGGCTACGCAGGAAGGAATGGCGCTGACTTCCAGCTGGTCGGCAATTTGCTGACCGTCACGGTAGTAGCACACGCGCCAAACACCCACGAATATCGATTCCTGAATACGGATTTCGTCGAAGGTTTCGTTCGGGATGGAAATACGAATGGCCACTTCGCCTTCGCCGAGCATCTGATTAATAAGTGCCAGGGTATCTTTGTCATAGCCGTTCATCGCAAAGGCAGGACCGGCATCTCCGCTGTCCATATTCCAAAGGCGCATTTCTTCATAAAGGTCGATGAAGAACTGACGGCACTTCTCCGCGGTAGCTTTGTTGGCGACTTCGGGCGTGTACGGCTGACGGAAGGTGTCCACAATGTCGGGTACGCCGATCGTGTTGGCAACAGAGCGCTCCGGCTGGGAGCCCGGGCCGAGCAAGTTGATAGGAATCGAAATCGGTTTGGTGATCATGATTGAAGTCTTTATAGGTTTAGTTAGATGGAACGAACAGGGATGCCGACGGAGGGCGGATAGTGCGGTTCGCTGTGCATGATTTCGTCAGCTTCACGAACTAAATCCGCCCAAAGGCGCAGTCCGTCAACCGCACCTAAATATTTGCCGTCGCGGAAAAGACCAAAGCAGGCCAGCGTTTGAAGCCGTAAGTTACGGCAAGTCTTCTGGCGTTAGGAGGTCCGACCACTGCTTTGTGTTCGATCAAGCCGCAGCTTTTGCCAATTCCGGCGCAATCACGAGTGCGTCCATGGTTTCTTTCATGCGGTTCGGGTCTTCAATAAAACAACCATCGAAAGGCCCGGTTTCTGCAGAAACTGCGGGAAGGTATCCTTGTCGCAGCTTTCAAAACCATGTTCGTTGACCATTCTTAAAACAAAGGATGGCTGTAGAGGTCAATCTTCGGGGAAGTGCCCATCAGTTCCATCAGTGCTTCTCCTTTTATCGAGTTGGGCTTGGAGGTGCGGAGGCAACTTGCCGGTATTGGCGACGATATCTGCGAATGCATCTTCGACGTCAGGTGTCTGACCGTTCATGGCTGCTTCCAGTGCATCGAGCGCTGCATCGACCTGACGAGCCCGTTCTTCTGTAATTTTTCGTTCCCATTCCGTTCCAAGCCAGAACCCATTCGCCGATTTGGACATCTCCGAGCATCAGGACGTCGAGGTTTTCGGTTTGGCCGCGGCCGGAGCAGACAGCTCTGCCGGGATAGGGCAGAGACTCAACCTTCATTGGAATTCCGATACACATTATTTGTCTGCCTTTGCGACAAAGCGCGCAAAACGGATATCGCCGTCTCTGCAGGCTTCTTCTACCGAGGGACGTCCGCTTTCGTATTGATCAATATTTAAGCAGGGCGCATCCATCAGCGCCGGAGCGATTTCGTCTTCGGAACGAACACGAAGTCCGACGTTCCATCCGCGGACGATCTCATAGCCGTCGCGAACTGCCTCATCGACTTTTCCTTTGCTTCTGCAGATAAGGAGCCGCCGTAGTCGTCCAGGAGAACCGGCTGGAAGCCGACGACAGCAATATCGTTCGGCATAGCGCCTCGAACCGCCGCGCGACCAGGAGGTCATTCATGCCGGTCTGATGCGGAGAAATCTTGGTAGCAGTCCAAAGTTTGACATCGTCGTTGCGAAGGACACGGAGTTCGCCGGGTTTGCCTTTGAAGTCGCGCAGTCAAAATCAGGAGTTTTTCTGCTCGGCAGATTCTGTCGTAGAGATACATACCGAGTGTGCCGCCGTCTGCAATAACGTTATTCGGATCGGTAAAGGCGTACTTGTCGTTGAAAGCTTCAACGACTCTGACTCCGAAGCCTTCGTCTGCCCAGAGGATGTTTCCGATCCCCAGGATCAGACACGGAATATCTTTGAGGTTTTGCATATCTAGAATTGCCACCGTTATGGTTACAGGTTCTTAATATGCCACTAGTATAGTTACAAAATTTAAGTAAAACTACGGAGAAAATGGATTAATTGTCCGCCCAAAATGGTTTTTGATGGGTTTCTTCGCTTTTCCTCCAATAAATCTAGCTGATTCTCTCTTCTGCACTCTCATTCTCAAGCGCCTGATGAATGTCCCAGCGCATTTGCAGAGAGAGCCAGAATTCTGGATCGGTATGGAAGTATCGGGATAAGCGAATCGCCGTGTCGGTTGAAATCGAGCGTTTGCCGACGATGAGCTCGTTGATGCGGCGCCGGGAGACGCCGATAGCCTGTGCAAGTTCGGCTTGTGAAATTCCGAGAGGCTCTAAAACGCGATTCCAGAAATGCGCCCGGATGAGGTGCACTTCTGGAAGAACGTGAAATACGGCCTCGCACGGAGGAATTCCTCCGCTGTTTTGGCCGTTAGTTTGATCCGAAGATCTTGCCATGAGAAAGCCTAGGCTTTGTTGGCAGAAGAAGCATTCGGGATGTCAGAAGGCGGAATGTCTTCGTTACCCGGCTGACGGATCGGTTCCTTGAAGAAGCGGATACCGTTGATCATCGTAGAAACCTGTGCCGCCGCCCATGATGTCTTCACGGAAGCTCATGTAAAGGTGAGCGCAGAGGAAGATGAGCAGGTAGTACATCAGAAGATGATGGAAGGTACGCACCGGCTGAGGACCGCCGAGCCATGCTGTAACCCAGCCGAACCAGGACATCCAGCCTGTATCCCATCCCCACTGTTCGGCGTAGAGGCCTAAACCGGTCAGGATGATCAGGATGGAGCCGAGGACGTACATGAGACACATGGCCGTCTGAGCCAGAGGGTTATGACCCACATATTCCTTCGGGTGTTTGTTCAGGAAAAGGTAATAGAGGGCGGTGCCGAAAATACCTTTAATCCATTCCATATCCCAGAAAGGAAGGATGAAGATCATACGGGAATACTTGTTGCCGACGAATGCCCAATAAATACGATAGAGCATCAAAACGGCGAACAGCATGCCGCAAACCAAGTGCGCAGAGGATGATATTCCCGAAGAAGTAGGTATCCCAAGTGGTGGCGTAGTTAGCAATCGGCGGCCAGCCAATCAGGAAACCCGTAATGACCAGCATGAAGAATGCGGCGCACTGAGCCCAGTGCCAGAAGCGTACAGGTGCTTCGTACACGTATACGGGTTCAATCGGGCCTTCCTCAATGCTGTATGCCCATTTCGAGATTTTCATAAAACCTCCTAATTAGCGGACTTGAACTTTGCAGAGTTCCTCACCGCTGGTCGACATGACGTGAGTTGCGCAGGCCAAGCACGGGTCAAAGCTATGGATCGTACGCAAGATTTCGAGAGGCTGATCAGCCACGGCAACAGGTGTGCCGAGCAGAGCGGCTTCGTATGCACCGAGCTGGCCCTTGGTGTCACGCGGAGAAGCATTCCACGTAGACGGAACAACAGCCTGCCAGTTTTCGATCACGCCGTCTTTAATAACGCACCAGTGTCCGAGGGCACCGCGCGGAGCTTCGCACTGACCGACGCCTTTGCATTCTTTCGGCCAAGTACTCGGTTCCCATTTATCCATGTTGGCGCGACTTCGTCACCGGCCTTGATGTTGGCTTCGAGTTCATCAACGTATTCGAGCATGAGTTGAGCGCACATCTTGGCTCCAAACCGCGGCAGAGGGTACGGCCGAGCGTGGAGAGAGAGCTTCGACAGGTACGCCGGCCTGAGCAAGAGCGCGGTCGACGAGTTCTTTCTGGCGCGGCATCTTCTTGGCGTAGGCGACAACCATACGTGCAAGGGGACCGGTTTCCATAGCGTGTCCGTTCCATCTCGGAGCTTTGATCCAAGAGTAGCGGGCGTTTGTGGTGAGCCACTTGATGTCGGTCTTGGTGCCTTCGTAATCGACGCCGGCTTTGCCGAGGTCGAAGTTCGGGTCGGTGATACCTTCCCAAGGATGCAGACCTTCGTCGGGCTTCGGATAAGAGTACCAAGAGTGATCAACGAATTCTTTGATCTGGTTGGGATCCTTAAGGTCAACCGGAAGAATCTGGTCGAACTTGCCGTCGATAACGGCGCCGTTCGGCATAACGAGGCTCTTTCGGACATATCGTTGGCATATGCCGGGAAGTCGCCGTAGCAGAGCAGATTCTTGTTGGCGAGGCCTCCGCCGATCTTGTACCAGTCTTTGTAGTAGGCCTGCATAGCCATCAGGTCAGGATAGTAGACTTCATCGATGAAGCGGATGGTGGACTTAGCCACATCGCGCAGAAAGTTCATCCAAACCTGGTTGATCATGATGCCCTGGGCACCTGTGTCGCTCATGTTAATCGGGCAGGGAACGCCGCCAACCAGATAGTTCGGGTGGGGTTCTTGCCGCCGACGATAGCGTGGACCTTAACGATTTCGCGCTGGAAGTCCAAGCTTTCGAGATAGTGAGTAACGCCCAGGAGGTTGATTTCCGGAGGAAGTTTGTAGCCGGGTTGCCCCAGTAAGCGTTAGCAAAATACCGAGCTGGCCGCTGGCGACGAATGCTTTCAAGCGGTCCTGAACTTCTTTGAAGTAAGCAGGAGAGGAGAGAGCATGCGTGGAAATGGACTGCTGGATTTCGCTGGTCTTCTTCGGGTCGGCGCTCAAAGCGGAGACGACGTCAATCCAGTCGCAACCGTGGAGCTGATAGAAGTGAGTCAGGTGGTCCTGGCTGTACAGCGTAGCGTTCATCAGGTTGCGGATGATGTTGGCGTTCTTCGGAATCTGGATTCCGAGCGTCTTCAACCGCGCGAACGGCAGACAGAGCATGAATACCGGTGCAGACGCCGCAGACGCGTTCCACAAAGGCCCATGCATCACGGGGTCGCGTCCCTTCAGAATGACTTCAAGACCGCGCCACATCGTGCCGGTTGACATTGCGTCGACGATGACATTGTTTTCATCGAGGACGGCCTGCATACGTAAGTGACCCTCGATTCGGGTTACAGGGTCAACAACAACTTTCTTATTTGCCATTATTCATTTACTCCCATGTCCTTGTTGACTTCTTTTGACTTGGCGCGAGCGACGGCGCTTGCAGCGGCGTGAACAGCCACAGCGGCACCCATAACGCCAAGAGCAGCCAAGCCTACGCGGTCAGCAGTAGCCTGGATGCCAAGACCCCAGCTCGGAGGCAGGATGGTCGGTTCGTGAGCGTAGAAGCTGCCCTTATCCCAGAAGTTGTCTTCGGAGCAGGCCAAGCACGGATGTCCGGATTCAACCGGCCAAGACAGCATGTCGTTCCAACGGATAGAAGAGCAGGAGTTGTAAGTGACAGGTCCCTTGCACCGACCTTGTAGAGGCAGTAGCCGAGTTTGGCGCCGATGTCGTCGAATTTTCAACGAACTGACCTGCGTCGAAGTGAGCGCGGCGATAGCACTTATCGTGGTTGCGCTGGCCGTAGAACATCTTCGGACGAAGCTGAGCGTCAACCGGAGGCAGACGGTCATATGTCAGCATGTAAGTGATGACGCCTGTCATGACTTCCGGAATCGGGGGCAGCCCGGTACGCGGATAATCGGCTTATCTTTGATGACATCTGTAATAGGAACAGATTTTGTCGGGTTCGGTTTGGCTGTGTTGATGCAGCCCCAGGAAGAGCAGGAGCCCCAGGCGATAACGGCCTTTGCGCCTTTAGCAACGTGCATCAGTTTTCAAGGAAGGGTTTGCCGCCGGGCAGACAGAACATGCCGTCAGCGCCGAGGCAGGAGATCCTTCAACAGCCAGGATGTAGTTGCCGTTGAATTTCTTCATGACGTCTTCGAGGGCCTGGTGATCTTGTTCACCGGCAGCGACCATCAGTGTGTCGTCGTAGGCCAGAGAAATCATCGAAAGGATGACGTCTTTGGTCAGCGGATGGTAGGAACGAATGAAAGATTCAGTACAGCAGGTGCATTCCAGGCCGTGGAGCCAGATAACCGGAGTACGTGGTTTAGTTTCCATCGCGTGGGCGATGTCCGCTGCGCCGTTTGCACCGAGTCCGAGGGAAGCGGCTGTCAAAGAGCAGAATTTAAGGAAACTGCGTCTTGAGACACCTTGCCGCCGCATCAATTGATAGTTAGTTTCTGTCATAGAAGCATCTTCTCAGTAGTTGCAGGGTTGTTAAAACTCACACTCCCGGAAGGATTTCCCAGGGAACTTAAGGATATTCTAAGCATTTTCCTATAAATGGTAAGTAATTAAGTCAATTAAATTTATATGTAAAACAGTAAGTTGTCTTAAAAATTCAAATAAAATGTTACATCTACCGTTACACTGACAACAAATCAGCCTCTTGACACTTCAAATCTGAATCCGATTTTTCATTTTGTCTTTGATCCGAATTTAACAAAACGCCCCAGAATTCCGCAGTCGTAAGCCTGCGGTAATTCACGGTTTGCATTTTACAACTCGTTATAAGGTTTGTTTAATCGTCGATTCTTAAAATTTTCGCATCCGGATCCCATTTATAAAAATTTATGTCAGAAGAGAAAGCCAAGCTTGAGCTTCAGTCGGTTCGATGTGTACGCGGAGAGCGGCTGCTGTTTTCCAAGCTGAATTTCCAGTGCGCTGCCGGCACCCTGGTCCGTATTGCAGGGCCCAACGGCACAGGCAAGACCAGTCTCCTGCGTCTTCTTGTCGGCTTAATGCAGCCCCAGGAAGGTCAAATCCTTTGGAAAACGAACCCATTAAAAGCTCAAAGAAGAGTTCTGGAAAGATCTCGTTTACATCGGGCACTTAAACGGTGTCAAAGACGAGCTCACTGCTCGAGAAAACCTTCTTATTAATTGTGAGATCGGGGAGCATCCGGTCACTAAAGAACAGGCCGATCACGCACTCGCAATGGTGGGTCTTGAAGGCTTTGAAGATCACTACACGCGTCACCTTTCTCAAGGTCAGAGAAGACGCGTTGCACTTGCCCGTCTTTACCTTAGCCGCCACGCAGGATTCTGGGTCTTAGACGAACCTTTCACAGCTTTGGACGTTAAAGCCGTGGCAAATTTAGCCAATCTAATTGCCGAGCATGTTAATGAAGGCGGAATTGTGGCTTTACGACGCATCAGGAAGTCCCGATTGCAGCCAATAATGTTCAGCGCATCGAACTGACGGGCGGCCGCTGGTTGAACGGCAGGATGGTTAAAAACACGATTTGGCAGGAGAGGTGGCTTAATCATGTTTCGATTATTCTTAGCCGTTGTTCGGCGGGATCTCAAATTAGCCCTCCGTCAAAAATCCGATGTTTTAAACACGGTCTTCTTCTTTATTGTGGTTGTGACCTTGGTTCCGCTCGGAATCGGACCCGACCAGCAGCTCTTAAGAATGATTGCACCCGGCGTCGTCTGGGTTGCGCGCTCTTAGCCGCTTTGCTTTCACTCCCGCGTCTTTTGCCAATGACTATGCAGACGGAACATTGGAGCAGATGCTTCTTTCCGGTGAGCCTTTAACGGTTATCGTCATCGCAAAGTCTTTGCGCATTGGCTCACCACAGGTATTCCTCTGACATTAATCTCCGGCTTGTTTGCGCTCATGTTCGACCTACAAGCCGATGTTGCGCTGGTCATGATGAGTTCGCTCTTCATCGGTACGCCGGTGCTGAGTTTAGTGGGCAGTGTCGGAGCTGCGCTCACACTCGGACTCAGAGGCGGAAGCGTATTGACGTCGCTTCTCGTTCTTCCCTTGTATATTCCTGTTTTGATTTTCGGCGCTGGAGCTGCAGAAGCAGTGGCAGTCGGGATTAACTCAGCCGCTTATTTCTTTATTGTCGGCGCGCTCACGCTCTTCTCTTTAGTCGTGATGCCTGTCGCAACCTCAGCAGCGCTGAGATTTGCATCGGATTAATTTGCTTTTGGACGCATTATGAAAACTAACAAGTCAATCCTTACTCCTGAGGGGATGTACAGTTTTGCCGGAAAGGCGCTGCGGCCGTGCTTTATTTTGGCCATTATCGTCATTCTTGCGGCGATGTATGTCGGCTTTTCTGGCACCGGTCGACGCAACACAGGGCAACTCCTACCGCATTCTTTATATCCACGTCGCTTGCGCCTGGATGGCCATGCTGCTTTATGTGGTGATGGCGATCTTCTGCTCTTTGGGCCTGATTACAGAAAACCGCCTTTGGCCGATGGTTGCTGCCTCTTTAGCACCGACCGGCTGTCTGATGGCTTTCCTTGCACTTTGGACCGGTTCTCTCTGGGGACGCCCGACATGGGGCGCCTACTGGGTTTGGGACGCGCGTCTTACCAGTGCCTTGATTCTGTTCTTCTTCTATTTAGGTTATATCGCGCTGCAGAACGCCATTCCCGATTGGCGCCGCGCTGATAAGGCCTGCGCGGTGATCGGCATTGTCGGCGTGATCAACGTACCCATCGTTTACTTCTCGGTTCAGTGGTGGAACACGCTTCATCAGGGGCTTCCATTACAGCTTCGGTTCGTCTATTCATCCGGTGATGCTTTGGGCTCTGGCCTGATGGTCATCGGTTTTGGCTTTACACCTTTGCAGTGACCTTCGTCCGTCTGCGTTCTGTGATTTTGGAGCGCGAACGCAATCAGGAATGGGCACAGCAACTTGCGCTTAAAGGAGAACTGTAATGGGTCAGTGGTCCGGAATTTCAGATTTCTTTGCGATGGGCGGTTACGCACAGTACGTGTGGGCGCCTACGGAATGGTTTTCTTTGTTTTATTTGCGAAGTGTTCGGGCTGGTGCGCAGAAGACAGAAAGCGGCAAAGAGCTGCTGATGGAAGCACGCGCGCACCAAGCTGAGGAGGATTTATGAACAGCACACAGAAAAACGTCTCGGGCTCATAGCCGGAGGCTTAATAATTTGCGGTGCCGCGGCCCTGGTTTTCAATGCATTTGAAGAGAACCTCGTGTTTTTCTTCTCCCCTTCCCAGGTAGCAGCTCATGAAGCGCCGGAAGGCAGAGCATTCCGCATCGGCGGATTTGTACAGGAAGGTTCCGTTCAGCGTCAGAAAGACGGCGTGACGGTTCGCTTCGAGGTGACGGATACGGCTCATACCGTTCCCGTGACATACAAGGGCAGCCTGCCCGATTTGTTTAAAGAAGGCAAGGGCGTGGTCGCTCAGGGAAAACTGCAAAACGGTGTTTTGTGGCTGACCAAGTCTTAGCAAAACATGACGAGAACTATATGCCGCCCGAGGCTGAAAAGCCGTGCAGGACGCGCATAAGAAAGCTCGCGCCATGAAAGAGTAGGAGTTGAAATGATTGCAGAGTTAGGTCATTTTTCCTTGATCTTGGCCCTGATTGCGGCCCTGATCCAAGGTTTTCTTCCCTTGGCGGGTGCCGCATTAGGCGTGCGCAGCTGGGTTAACGTGGCTCGTCCGGCCGTGTTTGCCAACGCTGTTTTCTGCACGTTCGCATTCTGCTGTTTGGCTTGGTGTTTCTACACAAGTGACTTCTCCGTCATGAACGTGGCAAACAACTCCAACAGCATGGCCGTGGTTCTACCGTTTGTCGGCCACTTGGGGCTCTCATGAAGGCTCCATTCTTTCTGGACACTGCTGCTGGCTCTTTGGGGCTTAGCGGTTGCCGTCTGTTCTCGCCGCCTCCCGCAGGACGTGATGGCCCGCGTCATCGGTGTTATGGGTCTGATTTCCGTCGGCCTGACGCTTTTCATGCTCCTTACCAGTGACCCGTTCATTCGTCTGTTCCCGGCTGCTCACGAAGGCCGAGACCTGAACCGCTGCTGCAGGACCCGGTATGGTTTTCCATCCGCCTCTGCTTTATATGGGTTACGTCGGTATGGTCGTTCCTTTTGCGTTTGCCGTTGCTGCTTTGATCGGCGGCCGCCTGGACGCAGCTTGGGCTCGCTGGACCCGTCCTTGGACAAGCGCAGCTTGGATTTTCCTGACCCTCGGTATTTCCTTAGGTTCCTACTGGTCTTACTACGAATTAGGCTGGGGCGGCTGGTGGTTCTGGGATCCGGTTGAAAACGCTTCCTTCATGCCGTGGCTCACAGCAACCGCACTGCTTCACTCTTTGGCCGTGACCGAAAACGCGGTGCTTCAAGATTTGGACCGTTCTTCTGGCTCTGATCACTTTCTCTCTGTCGCTGCTTGGCACTTTCCTCGTCCGTTCCGGCGTGCTCACCAGTGTGCACGCTTTCGCGACCGACCCGCGCGCGGCCTCTTCATTCTCGGACTCCTCGTTCTGGTGATCGGCGGCTCTCTGCTTCTATTTGCCTGGAGAGCACCTAAAGTCGGTACCGGCGGCGCCTTCGAACTGTTCTCTCGAGAAGCGATGCTGCTTGTGAACAACGTGCTTCTCATTGTCGCCATGCTGGCCGTCCTCTTGGGTACGCTCTATCCGCTGTTTATTGACGCGCTGAATGCTGGCAAGATTTCCGTCGGACCTCCTTACTTTGATTCCGTTTTCGGACCGATCATGGTGCCTGTGATTCTTCTCATGGGTATCGGGCCACTGGTACGCTGGAAAGACGCCAAGATTTCCGACATCGTCAAACGTACGGCCTGGTGCTTTATCGCCGCAGTGATTCTCGGCGCTGCCACCCCGCTGATCAAAGGCTGGAGTACCTGGCTCTTTGTCGGTCTGACGCTCTCTTGGTGGGTCTTATTCACCTTCATTGAATCTTTGCGTGAAAACATCCGCAACTTCAAGGGCAATTTCTTCGGCAAGATCTTCAAACTCTCCCGCTCTTGGTGGGGCATGATGATTGCGCACTTGGGTGTTGCCGTTTCCATCGTCGGTATCGGCATGGTCATGACGTACTCTCTGGAGCGCGACGTCACGATGACGCCGGGCCACGAGGTCAACGTCGGTTCTTACGACTTCAAGTTTGAAGACATCAAACGCGGTATCCGCGGCCCGAACTACATCGCTGACGAAGGTGTGTTTAAGGTCACGGAAAACGGCAAAGAAGTTGCGACCCTGACACCTCAGAAACGCAAGTACTTCTCCAGTCAGATGCCCATGACCGAAGCAGCGATCAGCTCTTCGATTACCGGCGACGTCTACGTATCCATGGGTGACCAGACCGTCGACGGCGCATGGGTGGTTCGCGCCTACGACAAGCCTTTCGTGACATGGATTTGGTGGGGCACGCTCATCATGTCTTTCGGTGCCTTTATCGCCATGTTGGATAAACGCTACAGAACTCGCCGCCGCGTCCGCGCGCCAGGCAGAGTAGGGATTTGAATCATGAAAATGAAATATGTTCTTCCGCTGGTCATCTTCCTGGCACTGGCGATCTTCCTCATGGTGGGTTTGAACCGCGACCCGCGAGAAGTGCCTTCTCCGCTGATCGGAAAACCTGCACCGGAGTTTTCTCTGCCGAGACTCGATGACCCGAACAAAGTTGTCTCTAAAAGGACATGCTGGGCCAGGTCTGGCTGCTGAATGTTTGGTCCTCCTGGTGCGGTTCCTGCCGCCAGGAACATCCGACCATGGTTAAGGTCGGCAAGGGCGGCCAGAAGATCGTCCCGATCATCGGCTTAGATTACAAAGATAAGGATGCCGACGCGATGCGCTTCCTGCGCCAGGGCGGCGACCCTTATGACTTCCATTAAAGATCCGACCGGTGAAGTGGGCATCAACTTCGGTGTCTACGGTGTTCCCGAGACCTTTGTGATTGATAAGAAAGGCGTGATTCGCTACAAGCAGATCGGCCCGATCACTCCGGAAGCCTGGGATAAGAAGATTCATCCTCTCATCAATCAACTGAAAGCAGAATGATGAAGAAATTTTACTCGCACTGTTTTACAGCTTTGCACTGACCGAGCTCATGCTCAGCCTGCACAGCAGAGTCCGGCACAGCCTGACGTCAAGCCGACGATTCTTGACCCTGTGGCAAACAAACGCGTGGCAGAAATTTCTGCCCAGCTGCGCTGCCTGGTCTGCCAGAACCAGTCAATCGCCGACAGTAATGCCGAGCTTGCGATGGACCTTAAAAGCAGGTCGTCAAACAGATCGCAGAAGGCAAGACGAATCAGCAGATTATCGACTTCATGGTCGACCGTTACGGAGACTTCGTTCTCTACAATCCGCCTTTCAAGATGAGTACGCTTCTGCTTTGGCTCGGACCGATTCTTTCTGGTTCTCGCCTTAGGCGGACTGTTCTACACGATGGCAAAACGCAAGAAACTTAAACCCGTCGAACTGACGGAAGAACAAAACGACGTGCCGAAGAGCTCCTTCGCGGAACTGAACCGGCGAAAAGAGATGCCAAATGATGACATTTTACTTTCAGCCGGAGCGATGATCATCGTCCTGCTTTTGATCATTTGTATTCCGTTGCTGACATTCCGTAAAGGACACGGGCGCCGAAGAGCTTCCTCAGGCTAATATTGCGATCTATCGCGACCAGTTCAAAGAACTGGAAGACGAATTGGCCCGTGGCGCAATTTCTCAGAATGAATATGACGAAAGCCGTCTCGAGCTCGAGCGCCGCGTGATTGAAGAATCCGTTCCTGAAAAGCAGGTCGAACCGACCAATCAAAAGCCGGCGTTTACACGGTTTTGTCTTGGTTCTGGTTGTTCCTTTCTTTGCCGTGGCTATGTGGGCTGCTACACAGCATCTCGGTGACTTCCGCTTAGACGGCGGTATCAATGAAGGCGTGGTGGATTACAACACCGGTACGGTTGTCCGCCAGGCTGGCGAAATGCACGACATGGATTCCGCACTGAAGAAGCGCGTGATCATCTCAGAGAAACTCCGGGTGACATTCAGGGCTGGATGATGCTCGGACGCACCATGCTGACCATGAAGAATTACAAGGAAGCCGAAGCTGCCTTTACTAAGGCCGATCAGCTGGCTCCGGGCAATCCTGCCATCATGGTTGACTTGGCTGACGCGATTGCGATGGTTCAGGGTCAGGATCTCAGCGGCAAACCTTGGGAACTCGTACAGAAAGCCCTCAAGATTGATCCGACCAACTGGAAAGCTCTGATGATGGGCGGTACCGATTACTTCAACCGCGGCGACTATCGTCACGCAGTGATGTATTGGGAACGTCTTCTCGGCACGCTTTCTGCGAACGACGATATGCGTGCAGCCGTGATCGGCAGTATTCAGGAAGCCCGTAAACTCGGCAATATTGTCGGACCGGTTCAGGATACGCTGGATTTCGGCAACCCTGTCAATAAGGATGATAGAGCTGTCCCGATGATGAGCCAGATGATGAAGAACGGTTCTGCTCCGATGGGACAGACACCGGTTCCCGCACAGGCGATGAAGGCGACGCATTTCATTTCCGGCGTGGTGGAACTGGATCCGAAACTGGAAGAGCAGGCGGCCAAATTTGACACGCTTTACGTGACCGCTCGTCCGGCAAGCGGCGCCGAGCACCGATTGCTCAGTTGAAGATCAAAGTGCTGAGCTTCCCGGTTCACTTCAAGCTCGACAACACCATGCTTCCGCCGATGGATATGGGCGGCGGCACGTTAGACGAGCATGACACCGTCATGATCACGGCTCGTTTAGGCTATGCTCAGCAGATGATGCCTGCGAACGGAGATCTGGAGGGTCAGACTTCCGCTCCTGTTAAGGTCGGCGCTGACGATGTAACGCTCAAGTTAACGAATGTGGTTGCTCGCTAACAAAACGAACGGAGAAGATTTCCTTCTCCGCTTAAACGCAAAACCGGCTTCGCGCCGGTTTTGCTGGGTTCGAATGGATTATTTGCCGTATTCGATCTTATTGGTCTTCATCAGTTCATTGAGGAAGTTCTGCTGTTTTTCAGCTCCAGACCTTCGCGGATCTGATCCTTAACAGAGTCGTAAGTTGGGAAGGGACTTCCTTAACATCGTTGACCTTGATGATATGCCAGCCGAATTCGGTTTTAACCGGTGCCTTGGAAATTTCGCCTTTCTTCATGTTCTTGACGGCGTCGGCAAACGGTTTAACAAATACCGCAGGACGGTTCCAGCCTAAGTCTCCGCCGTTTTCTTTGGCGCCGGTGTCAACAGAAAATTCTTTGGCCAAAGCAGCGAAGTTGCCGCCGGCATGGTTTCTTTTCAATATTCTCAGCGGTCTTCTGATCTTTGACCAGAATGTGGCTGACTTCATATTCTTTATTGCCAAGGGCTGCTTTTTCTTCTTCGTAGCGAGCCTTGATTTCTTTTCGCTGACCGGGTGCTTAGCCATCTCATCTCTCAGAAGCGCTTCCTGAAGAATGCGGAATTTGGCGTAATCTAAAGCGAACTTAACTTTGGGATCGTCAGAAATCTTGCGTTTTGCGGCTTCCTGTTCAACCAAAGCGTTGGCCACTAAATTTTCGGTAATTTGACGGCGTGCTTCCGGAGTGTCTTTACCGCCGTTTGCTACGAGCTGGGCGACCCATTCGTCTTGGAGACTTAGGAATCGGTTTGCCGTTCACGGTGGCAATGTTCTGGGCAGAAACAGCAAAGCTGCGGATGCCAGGGCCAGAGCAGTCAAAGTTTATTTTTTCATGAAGCTACCTTCTTGTTAAGAAATCAAATTTTCTCGTTATTTTATTGACTAAATTTTCGTATGGTCGACCCTTCCCGTGTTTTGGGAATAAAACGCGAAATGGCTACGGCATTGTTCTTATCTCTGAAGAGGTAGATAAGAGAGAAATTAGGAGGTACACCGTTTTAAGGTTGAATTAAGACTCATAAGACTTCAAACTTACATTGTGAACAAATATTTCGGTTCACATACACCAAGAAAAGTTTCGGTCTTTTAAGGACTTAAAATGACAAAATGCCCTTTTCCTTCTGTCCTCGCTTTGGCATTGATCGGGTACTTTGGCGTTTCTTATGCAGCTCCGGCTCAGAATGATGCGAACTGTACCGCCTGTCACTCCAACATCGGCACACTGCACACCGGTTCCAAACATGCGAACCTTCCGTGCGCAACCTGCCATGACGGTACTGCCGACCATTTAAAGAATCCTAAGACTCATCCGACGGTTTCCATGAGTCCACAGCAGTGCAGCGCCACCCGAATCAATTCGAAACGATGTACAAGGTTAACGATCATCGTATCGCTCGCGATTCCAAGAAGAATTTGAACAACATCTCTCCGAATCCCTTCTTTGATGAAGCACTCGGAGCTCACGGCTTTGTGAAAGAACACAACCTGCCGAGATCGCACGCTTATGCAGCAGTCGACCAGTTTATTGCCGACCGCTCCTTCGGCGGCCGCTTCCAACCGAAAGAAGGCTGGCTCTTCAGCGGTGACAACGGCGGTTTCTTCGGCGTCTGGGAAAGATCGATGACACGATCCCCGGCAACGCTCAGAAGCCTCATAAACCGGTACTGCCCGCACCAACCCTGTTTGCTGGACCTGCAAATCTACAGACGTCATGATGGATTGGGCCTACTTGGGCGACCCGAACACTAAGGCCAAGTGGAGCCGTGCTTCCAACCCGGTCGATCTGGTTCACAACATCAACCATGCTTTGAACTGTAACATGTGCCATGACCCGCACAGTGCTCAGCCCGTATCGTTCGCGACGCATTGATCCAGGCCATGACTCGTACCGACTACCCGACACTTTATTCGGAATCCGCCAACAAGACTCCGATTGAAGTTAAGGATATGGGTCTTCGCGGCTTCACCCGCAAGATCGCCATCCTCGGCAAACCCGACAGCAAACTCATGTGCGCACAGTGCCACGTTGAATACAACTGCAACCGGGTACCGATCCTGCTACCGGCAAGCCCATCAAGATGGACGACCCGCGCACGAACCTCTTCCCGCTGGTTGATGTCACCCGCATTGAAGACTTCTACAAACATGCTTCTTTCAAGGACTTCAAGCACAATCAGACCGGCGCTCTTCTAACCAAGAGCAGCACCCGGACACCGAAGTCTATTGGAACTCCAAGCATGACCAAATGGGCGTCGGCTGCGCCTGCCACATGCCGAAGGTTAAAGATGCAAACGGCGACGTTTACACCTCTCACTGGGCAACCACACCGCGTGCATATATCCAGGAAACCTGTCTGCAGTGTCATAAGGACAAGACCGAAGCTCAGATGAACAAGGTTCTTGACTCCATGAATGCTCACTACAACGGCAAACTTCGTGAAGCCAGAAGCCTCCATGGGCCAGATGTTCATCGCCTTCAGACAGGCTAACGACGCCGGTGTTGATCCTGCCGTTATCAAACAGGCTCAGGATCTCCACTCTGTTGCTCATACCAACTGGGAATGGTGGACCGCTTCCAACGGTTCTTGGTTCCACAATATGCCTCAGGCTAAAGAGTCCCTGGCAAAATCCGTGGCCGCCTCTCAGAAGCAACAAAACTTCTCCGCGACGCAGTTCTTTGCTAAAGTTGCTGCACAAGCTCAGCCCCAGGCTCAGCAGACCGCCCAGAAGTAATTTGATTTAATCTTTCGTCAAACCGGTTAACCGCCGGTTTGACGGATCCTAAAAGCAGGAGTTGTGAATGTCCTCCGACCTTATCTTTTGGATCTGCGCCGCACTGCTTCTGCTTTTAGAAGTTTGTCTTTATATCGGCCTCCGTTCTTCTTCTAAAACGGAAGTCGAAACACAGGGCTCAATCGCCTGGTTTATCAGGATCAATTCCAAACCCTGAATCAAGAATTGGCCGAACACAGAATCTCCAAAGCTGTCTACGACGCAGAACTTTCCGAGCTTGAGGCTGGGCAGTCGAGGAAACCGTAACTCCCAACGTTGCATACCGCAATCCGAGCTGGGTAAAGCCGGTTTCTATTTTTCTTTGTCTCCTCGTTCCCTTAACCGCTGTTTTCCTTTATTTTTCCTGGGCTAATCCTTCCCTTGTAACTTATAAAGGAACACCGGAAGCGCTGGCAGCTGCACAGCCGACCGGATCGGACAACTTAAGACTTTCCTTAAAGCCCTAGAGCGGTTCGTGCGTGGCTTGCGCTGGCTGATGAATTCGGGAGGGGCAATATAAAGAGGCCGTAAATGCGATGAATGAGGCCTTTCACGTATCTCGAACGGAGTTGCCAAAACGGCGGATTATCGCGTTCAGCGCTGTCTTTGCCCTAGAAACGTCGGATCCCATGCTCCGCTCTCAGGCAGTATCTGATCTTGAGCAAGCCGTAAAGCTGGAGCCCTCCAACATTCGAGCGCTTGAGCTCGGCGGAATCGTGGCTTACCAAAGTGGTCAATACAGCAAAGCAGTCGAATTTTGGCAGGAGCTGCTTCTGACGCCTCAGGATTCTCCGGCGTATTCGCGGCTCTTGGATGCCATCTCGGATGCCAAGAACCGTGCTCAAATGAACTTCAGGTTTTAGACCTTCGTAGTCAACGACATTTCGCACGGCTTGCAGTGGAAGTGAGCCGTGAGTTCAATTTTGCCGTTTCGAAGCTTCAGCGGAGTCGGTTTGATTTTCTCGCCGCGCAGCTTGCCTTGTTTCGGACAGATGTTCAAAGCGTGACGAATGCAGTAGCGGCAGCGCATGACTTCTGTTTCGCCTTTATGCTGTCCTTTCTCAAAGGCAGGTTCGGTGACTTGAGTTCCGTGAAGTTTGTAAAACTCAAGCGCCTTCTTGTTCATGACATTGCCGTGATAGTCCAGTTCTTTAACCGGGAAGACGGCGGATGTGTCATCTCCTGCCTGCGGAAGAATTTCTCTCTTTGAGAACGATCCTCTTCAAGCGAGATCAGCTCTCTGCGAAGACCGTTAAGCACAGAAGCGCTCATAAAACCGGGATGATCTCCCTCAATTTGGATATTGTCGGCAACAAAGTCGGTGGAGCCGAGTTTGGCCAAGGCGCGCAGAACCTGTTCTTTGACTGCCTGCGGATTCTTGGCTTCCGGGAGAGGTTCTAAAGAGAAACCTCGGATTGATGACCGTGACCGTCATCGGCACGGATATCGATGCCGTTCGGGCCGACGGAAGCCTCGATGCGAATCGGGATCTTTCTGAGCGCCGTCTCGGCATTCATTCGTTTAAGCCAAGCCGCGTCTTTATTGCGCATTAAGCGGAGGCCTTCTTTCAGGCCGGTGATTCGGTGCAGGGCTCGCGCGTGAAGACTTCCAAAGACCGGTGTCTTTTGTTCGGCACGATTGATCAGAAGCCCTGAGAGTTCATCCGTGTCGGTAAAGAAAGTCAGGCCGTCGCCGTTATGGAGCTCTTCTTTGGTTTTAACGAGGAAGGAGCGGTCGTTAACTTTGACGACCTGGCCGATGACGGCGCCGGAATTTTTCGGCGTGCTGAAGGCCTCCATATGGTCGTTGCGGCCGTTGACAAAGTAGTCGGTTGCTCCGCGGTTGAAAGCGTTCTCGAGCGAGGGCTCAAAGTTAAATTCGACTTTTCCGTCGCTCTCAGCTTCGAAGTCCGGGTGCTTTTCCAGCCAAGCATCAAGTTCTCGACGATAGAAAGCAGTCGTGTTCTTGACGTAAGTCAGGTCCTTGTATCTGCCTTCAATCTTGAAGCTGCGAACGCCGGCGGTAATGAGGGCGTCTAGGTTCTGAGACTGGTTGTTGTCTTTCAAGGAAAGGAGATGTTTGCCGCGGCTGATAGATTTGCCTTCCTCGTCAAAGAGGTCAAACGGAGGCGGCAGATTTGCGCGCAGTCTCCGCGGTTGGCGCTCCGGCCTTTAAAGGCTTGACTGGCGTAGCATTGACCGCTGTAGCTGACGCAAAGCGCGCCGTGAATAAAGAATTCAATTCGGGCGGTTTTCAGCGCTTCAGCCATCTCTTGGATCTGCCCCAAAGTCAGTTCACGAGCAGGGACGATCTGAGAAAAGCCGATGGATTCCAGAAACACGGCTTTTCCGTGGTGCGGATATCGCACTGAGTGGATGCATGCACTGGATCGGCGGCAGATCGCACATCAGCAGTCCCATGTCTTGAACGATCAGCGCATCAACGCCTGCGTGGTAAGCCTGATGGGCGAGCCTTACGGCCTCCGGCAGTTCCTCATCGGAAAAATCGTATTCAGTGCCATATAGACACGTCCGTTGAAACGGTGCGCGAAGGAAGCAAGACGCTCTATTTCCGACATGGAGTTCCCGGCATTGGCGCGGGCGCTGAAAAGCGGTCCGCCGATATAGACGGCATCAGCGCCGTGTTTGAAGGCTTCGATGCCGATATCGCAGGTCTTGCAGGAGCGAGAAGTTCGAGAGTACGGGACGGTGTCATGGTTTATTAAAAACCGGCCCATCGGGATGGATGGGCCGTGAGTGATAAGTTTGTGCTGCGAATTAACGGCAGTGATCGTATTTCAGAAGATTCTGCACTTCAGTCGAATTGCCGCGCTGTTTGGCAATATCGTACGGAGCGAGTTCATCGTTGGTACAGTAATCCTTGCGGGCTCCGGCATGCAAAGGAGCTTGACTGTGTCAGCATCGGCTTCTCTGGCTGCCATGTAAAGCGGAGTGATGCCGCGAAGCGTTCTTGCGTTCACATCGGCGCCTTTGCTGATCAGGTACTTGACCATTTCCTTGTTGCCGGACGTGGCTGCGTAGTGCAGGGGAGACCAGTTTTAGGATTGTTAACTGCGGCGCCGTGAGCAATTAACTTTTCGCCACGTCGTTGTCTTTCAGGAAGATTGCGATCATCAGCGGGTTTCTTTCAGTGTATTGGGCTGATCAACCTTGATGTTTTCTGCTTAAGCAGCAGATCAATCACGCTGTTTGCATTCTTGCGGATGGCAAGCATTAAAAGCGGTTCGCCGGCACCGCTGGAGGTGACGGTATTCGGGTCGAGGCCTTCGCAAGCAGAGGAGCTAAGGCGTCGGCATCGTTTTAAATGTGGCATCCACGGCATCGTCGTATGTCGTTGCGAATGCGGAAACCGATAAAAGGCAGGAAGCGGCAAGTAAAGCTAATTTGCGGTACATCATAGTAATTCAGCCTTGCTGAATAATCTGAAAAGTTTTGGGTGGAATCTTCAGCTACTTTTCGAGCGTCTCTCCCGCAGAAAAGCGACCTTACGAGCAACGTAACGAACGTAGGAAGGTTCGTTACGTTTTCCGCGGAACGGAATCGGAGCAAGGTAAGGACAATCGGTTTCTACGAGATAGCGATCGCTCGGAACCCAGGACGCGACTTCCTGAATCTGAGTTGCGTTCTTGAACGTGACGATACCCGAAAAGAAAGATAGCCGCCGAGATCGAGCGCATCTTGAGCCATTTTCTTATCGCCTGTGAAGCAGTGGAGCACAAAGCCTGTCGAACCTGCGTCGTGCTCTTTAACAGACGAATCGTGTCTTCCTGTGCGTCACGAGAGTGGACAATTACCGGCAGATTTGCCAGTTTTGCGGCCTCGATGTGGCGGCCAAAACGCTCGAGCTGAGCATCGTAAGGCGCTTCCTCATAGTAGTAGTCCAAACCGCATTCGCCGATGGCAACGACTTTCTGTGGTTTAGTGAGTCCGACGAGTTCTTCGATGCTCGCTTCATGGTCGTCATCCTTGGTACTCGGATGAACGCCGGCGGCGAACCAAACGTTTTATGTGCATTGGCGAAATTTAAGCCCCGCTCGTAATCCTGAAGCGATGTGCCGGCGACTAAGGCGCCTCCGACTTCGGCCTCTTTCATGCGGGCAAAACTTCGTCGATATCGAGCTGAAACTCAGCTCCGTCAATGTGAGAGTGTGAATCGATCAGCATTTCAGTCCAAATGTCCGAAATGAATATATCCGTTCTCGAAGCTCAGGTAGCCGCCGCGGGAACGACCGTTTTCGAAATCCCAGTCAGGCAGTACCCAGCGGTCGAAACGCGAGTCTTCATTGACGTGCGTATGGTGTGCAGGACGGTGGGTATGTCCGTGAATAATGATTTTGGTTCTATATTGTCGCATCGGAACGGGCGACGTCATTGACGACGACATCCATGACTTCCTTGCTTTTTTCTTGGTTGTCATAGGCGCTCTGATTGCGCAGGCCTCCGGCCAAAGCGATACGGTGTTCAAGTTTTCACCGAGGATCTGACGCTGGACATCGGGCTGCGCAGGGTCGCACGGAACTGCTGATATTCAGGATCAAGCGTGCACCACATATCGCCGTGGGACAAAAGGATATGATCAAATCCGACTTGAACCGGAATCGGGTCTGCAATGAGCTGAGCACCGGTGGCTGCGGTAAAACCTTTACCGAGCAGAAAGTCGCGGTTTCCGTGCATCACATAGATGCGGTGCCCGTTGAGGAAGAAAGCTTTGAGGGCTTCCAAAATGTCGGCATAGGCCGGAGCATGATCGTCTCCGGCCCAGAATTCGAAGAGGTCTCCGAGAATGACGAGCTCGGAGAAACGAGCGGCGTCGTTTTGAGGAACTTGAAAAGGCCTCCTTAGTTGCCGGTTTGTCGGCAGCTAAATGCAAATCGGCGATAAAGACGGGATTTTGCAAAGGAGGAATTTTGGAGAGACAGCTCAGCAGGAACAACGCCGTTGAATGACACTTAGATAACCTCAGCTTTTTCGATAACGACATCTTCGGTCGGGACATCGTCATACCAACCGACTCTACCGGTGCGGACTTTAGCGATCTTGTCAACAACATCCTGACCGGCAACAACCTTGCCGAATACGGCATAGCCCCAGCCCTGCATTGTTTCGCTCTTGAAGTCGAGGAACTTGTTGTCGGCGACGTTGATGAAGAATTGAGCGCTGGCAGAATGCGGATCGTTCGTACGAGCCATAGCAATGGTGTACTTTTCATTGGACAAGCCGTTGTTGGCTTCTGTTCTTGATCGGTTCGCGAGTGTCGACTTCGTCCATGCCGGGTTTGAAGCCGCCGCCCTGGATCATGAAGCCGGGGATGACGCGGTGGAAAATCAGGCCGTTGTAGTGGCCGTCTTTGACATACTGTTCGAAGTTAGAAGCAGTAACAGGTGCATTCTTGTAATCGAGTTCAATATCGATAGTGCCGAAGTTTGTAGTTAAACGGATCATTTCTTTTCCTAAAAATTACTTTAAAACTTTGACGGATTCGATGATGACGGGACGAACCGGGACATCATCCATGAAACCCTTGGATCCTGTCGGAGCACGGCCGATCTTGCGAACGACATCCATACCGGTGACGACTTCACCGAAAACAGCGTAACCGTCCTTCGTGGATGTGCCGTTAAGGAAGTCGTTGTCTTCAGGTTGATGAAGAACTGGCTGGTAGCAGAATCAGGATTGTTCGTACGGGCCATTGCAATGGTACCGACGGTGTTTTTCAGACCGTTCTTATCTTCGAGTTTGATCGAGCGTGCGTGCTCTTCTGATGCAGATTGCGGTCAAAACCGCCGCCCTGAATCATGAAGTTGTTGATGACGCGATGGAAAATCGTACCGTTATAAAACCTTCTTTGCATACTTGACGAAGTTAGCTACTGTCGTCGGAGCAGCTTTCTCGTTAAGGTTGACAACGATGTTGCCTTCCGAGGTAACGATTTCAACTTTAGGAGCAGCAAAGCAAACAGCAGAGGCAGCCAGCATTGCGGCGCCGAAAGCCAGTTTTTGACATTAAACATGGAGTTAAATCCTAAAAACATTCTGCAGGAGAATGCCTGCAGCAAAGAATAGATTAAGGAGCGGTCCGAATCGTCAGATCCTGAGCAATTTGAGCTTTTCCTTTAAACGTCCGTTCTTGGGTGCCAAACGTGCCGCCTTGGCATACATATCGGCAGCTTTAGCAGCGTAAATATCACCGAGGTTGGAATAAGTCGTGACGGATGAGGCGTTGTTCATCAGCGCACGCTCCAGAAGATCCTGGGCGCGTCCGAGGTTGCCTTCGCCGGCATAGATGACGGCGAGGTTGTTGTAGGAATCTGCGATTTCGGGATATTCGCGAATCAGCTGTTCAAAACTCTTTTGCCTCGTCATTTTTCTTCGTTTCCATGAAGATAACGCCTCGAAGGAAGCGAAGGTTGACGTTCTGCGGATTGACAGCCAATTCTTTGTCTGCGAGATTCATGGCATCTGCGTATTTGCCTCGGCTGATCAGCTGGGATACCGAGCGGGCCGGATTCACAATGTCCGGGGTCTTATCACCGAAGAGCGGAACGCCATCCTGTGCGGAAACCTGAGCTGAAAGAAGCAAACCGGAGAGGACTGCACAACCGAAGATCAAGGGCAGACGCATATTGAACCTGTACTTATTGTTTGAACAAACTTACATGTTAGTCAAGATTCTATGGAATTCGGCTAAACAACGCAAAAATCAAGAATATTTACAACTGCGGAGACCGAATTCGGACTTTTCTCGGCCTCTGCTTAGAGAAAGTCACAAGTGCAAAAATCCTGCGGGTGTGTAATCTGAGGGTGACGGAAGGTGATCATGAGACAAGTTTTCGCCAATTGCCGTGGATCCATCCTCAGATCGATCCGCGAATACAACAGTTCTTCAATCAGTACGGGCGTTATCTTCGCCTCAAGCAGGGCGCTTCGATTTTTAACGGCGGTGACGCAGGAGAAATCGCTTTGGTCCTCTGCGGCCTAGGCGTATTCTCGTTTCCGGATAAGCACCTTAAAATCATTATCTTTCGCTTATCCCTCCCGGTTCCTTGATGGGAGACGTAGACGGTCTGACTCATGAGTCCGTTAACGTTTACGACAGTGCGTTTCGCGACTCGGAAGTTCGCTTGATCAAACGAGATATCTTCAGGGACTTCCTTATCCAAAACCGGAGCTTTTGCATGCGCATACGCTGTCGGTGATTGCGCATCACGAATCCTGCATGGAAGCATTAATCGCCAACTCGACCTTAACGCTTCCCGATCGCCTTCAGGTTCTTTACGCAAGTCTGGCGGCTTCTTTCGGAAAATCCACAGAGAAAAAGTTTTGTCAGTATTCCGTTGACACTGACCGCTGTTGAGCTCTCAGCCTTTGTGAACGCCTCCCGACAATCGGTTTCTTCAGTTCATACGGAAATTGAGTCAAACGGAGACATCGTGAGAAAGAAAGGCGAAACGCAACTCTCTAAAAGTTCATTGACGGCTGTTTTGACTGGCTGGAAAACGGAGCTCAGCCATCCGTTCGCATTCGCAAAGACGAAAAACCGTCAGCTTCCTGACACTTTGGAGCGGCAGCAAAGGGCATTGGTAAAAGTGTCAGATAGCTGACAACAAGTGTTGTTCATCATTTTTATATTGAAAACACCCTCGAACAAGGAAGAAAGATGAACAAACAATTAGTCGTATTAACCTTTGCAGCTTTTGGCGCATTTATGCTGAACGCCTCAGCCGCGGGCGTTGCAGACCTTCATGCGCTAAAGGTCAGGACTGCGCCGCCTGCCACATGGAAGGCAAACCTTCGAGCTCAAATGTCTCCGAAGCTTCCTGTCAAAATGTCATGGAGAAGAGCCTGCTGGCAAAGCTTTAGAAATCGAAGGCAAGAAGGTCGCCAACATTCACAAAACCCATTTCGATACGTTCGAATGCCTTCAGTGTCACAAAGGCCACTCTCAGTCCGTAATTGCCTGCGCCGAATGTCACAAAGGCGCACAAAGCATCCAAGTCCCTTAATTACTTAACTTCTCACCAAGGAGAATAAAAATGTCAAAGTTGAACTTTCTCGCCGCGGTTTTCTTAAAAGCACGTTAGCCGCGACAGGCGCAGCTATGGCCGGAACTGCGCGCACGCCGGTGATATTCCTGAAAAGTGGCAGCACCGAAGTGCAGCGGCTGGAGCTGGGAAAACCGGCGCCCAAGATTGCTCCGGAACAGATCAAAAGACAGTGAACACCGACGTTGTGGTGATCGGTGCAGGCCTTGCCGGTTTTGCAGCCGCACTGGCAGCCGCTCAGGAAGGTGCTAAAGTCGTTTTAGTTGAAAAAACCCGCGGCTGGAGCTGTCGAGGCGGTCATATCACTGCCTTTAATAGTTCTCTGCAGAAAAAGATGGGTATCGATATTGATGCCGCCGAAATCGTCCGCCGTCTGGTGGCATGGGGCCAAGGCAGAATGGATGAACGCCTGCTTTGGATGTTTGCCAGAAAGTGCGGTGACTGCATGGATTGGGCCATTGACATTGCCGGCAAACACGACACCAATGTGACACTTTGGGAAGGCTATTACAAAGGCCCGACTTACACCGAATTCCCCGTCACGCACTTCTTCTACAACAAGAACATCAATCTTGACTACACATACGGTAACCCGAAGGCATCGGCAATGTCGCGCTCATGCCTTGCTTTGAAGAAGAACTGAAGAAAGCCGGCGTCACACTGATGTACCGTACTCCTGCCGTCCAGTTCATTCAGGACGCTAACAAGCGCGTTACCGGTCTCATCGCCGGCAGACCGAATAACTATACCCAGATCAATGCCGCAAAGGCGTCATCATTGCAACCGGCGCTACGGCTCCAATGAAGAGATGAGAAAGGCTTTTGCCCCGTATTCTCTGCACGCCGATGCACAGATCTACTTCCCGACAAAATCCAACACCGGTGACGCCCACATCATGGCGATGCAGGCCGGCGGCGTGATGCAGAAGAACGATAACCATGCAGCAACGGTTCACTTAGAGGCCGGCGCCGGCAGCTACGGTTTCCTGCATGTGAACGCCAACGGCGAACGTTTTATGAACGAAGACGTCAACACCCAGTCCAAGTCTTGCTCTAAAGAACTTCAGCCGCACGGAATTGCATGGACGGTCTACGACTCCAACTGGACACAGGACGTGAAGAAACAGGTTGACGGCAACCTCGCCGGCGGTCTTTTCTACGGACAAATGTGGGGGCAACGGCTGGAACGTTGAAATTGAAAAGGCTTCCCAGGCGCAGCACATCAAGGACGGTAAGGTTGTCGTTGCCGATACACTTGATGAACTTGCTCAGAAGATGGGCGTTCCTGTAGAAGCCCTTAAAGCAACCGTAACTCGCTACAACGAACTTGCGGCTAAAGGCCATGACGATGATTTCGGCAAGCGTCCCGAACTGCTTACTCCGATTCAGAAGGGCCCGTTCTATGCCGGCCGTCTTGTGAGCACACTCCTCGCAATGTCCGGCGGTTTGCATACTGATCCTAGCCTTCATGTCTTAGACAAGAATGATAAACCGATCGAAGGCCTCTACGTTTGCGGCGCCGCGGCCGGTGACTACTTCGGATCCGGCGACTATCCGACCATTTGCCCGGGCATGAATCACGGCAGAGCTTTGACGTTCGGACGTTTGACTGGCGTTATGGCTGCCGGCGGTGACATCGATAAAACCGTGAAGTCGATGGAAATCAAGTGATATTGTGAAAATACAGTCCGGAAAATTTTCCGGCACTGCATAAAAACCAAAAGCGAAAATCGGTTCTCCGGTTTTCGCTTTTTTTCACGGAGGCTCTTGAAAAGGATTTTTTCAAGAATGCTCTCAAATATTCTTTTTCGGTTTAGTACCGATGGTAACCGCGGTGCGGCATTCTCTGCTGAGGTTCTGCGCAAGGGTATTGCGGATAGGTCGAATTGTCATAACGATGCGGTCCGTAGTAGCCGTCGGAGGCGTACGGACGATGATCGTTGTAGTAATGGCCGTGGTGCATGCAGCCGGCAATGAAAGGTAACGACAGCAAAGCAAGGACGATTGTAAAACGCTTCATAACGATCTCCTTAGAACAACTTCTCCCAATCTAAACGATCTGATGTTTATGACAAGTCTTGAGCCCTAGGATTTCTACTTAGGTCGGGAGTATCTTTGTCTTTGGTACAGACGGTTTCCTGCCTAGGTGTGAAGGCTTCCATTTGGTAAAATCAACAAATTAGGCTCGGTGCGAGCAGAAGTTAGGAAGCTTCGACTCAATCCGGCTGTTCCATTAACGAAAGGAAGTCCGATGGCCTTAAAAATTTACAATACGCTCTCTCGTAGCGTGGAGCCCTTTAAATCCATTACACCCGAAAAAGTCGGAATGTATGTTTGCGGCGTTACCGTCTACGATGACTGCCACATTGGACACGGAAGAACATTTATCGCTTTTGACGTGGCAAGACGCTGGCTCCAGGAGAGCGGCTACGACGTCAAATTCGTCCGCAACGTAACCGATGTTGACGACAAGATTATTAAACGTGCGGCTGAACGCAAGATTCTGCCGTCCGAACTGGCCGAGACCTATACCAAGCGTATGCAGGAAGATCTCGGTGAACTCGGCTGCTTGCCTCCGAGCGTTGAGCCGAGAGCGACTCAATACATTCCTAAGATGCTTGCCCTGATCGAGAAGCTCGAAGAAAAGGGCTATGCCTATCAGGACAAGAATGGTGACGTCGATTTCTCCGTTCGTAAATTTAAACCCTACGGCGCCTTGTCCGGCAAGAAAGTCGACGAACTGCAGCCCGGGGAGCGCGTTAGAGTTGAGGAAGCCAAGCAGGATCCGCTGGACTTTGCACTTTGGAAGAGAGCAAAACCCGGTGAACCCGAGTGGGATTCCAAATGGGGCAAAGGACGTCCCGGCTGGCATATTGAGTGCTCTGCCATGAGCTGTGATCTGCTTGGAGAAACCTTTGATATTCACGGCGGCGGTCCTGACTTGATGTTCCCGCACCATGAAAATGAAATCGCTCAGAGTGAAGCTGCCAACGGTAAGAAGTTCGTGAACACCTGGATGCACTCCGGTCCGCTGCGCGTCAACGGCGAGAAAATGAGTAAGTCTCTCGGCAACTTCTGGACCATCCGTGATGCTTTAAAGGAAACGAACACTCAGTACGGCGACAAGAACGGCAACGAAACGCTCCGTTTCTTCTTACTGCGCTCCCACTACAGAAGCCCGATCGATTTCTCTTCTGCTTTGGTCGAGGACGCTCATCAGGCACTGATTCGTCTTTATACGGCGCTCAAAAATACGCCGTCAGACGACAACCCTCTGGACTGGAACGAAAAGTATGCCGCTCAGTTCAAAGAAGCGATGGATGACGATTTCAATACGGCTCAGGCTGTTGCTGTTCTCTTCGAATTGGCCAAAGAAGTCAACCAAACGAAGTCTCCTGAACTTGCACGCCAGCTCAAAAAACTCGGCGGTGTGCTTGGCATCCTCCAGCTAGACCCAGAAGCCTTCGTCAAAGGCGCCGTGGATTCAGTGGACGAAGCAGCTGTCGAAGCCTTGATCGCGGAAAGAAAGGCGGCAAAGGCTGCTAAGAACTGGGCAAGAGCTGATGAAATCCGTAAGGAGCTCTTAGAAAAGAATATTGTTTTGGAAGATGCTCCCGGCGGTGTGACGACTTGGCGCAGAGCTTAATCTCTATGGCAGAGCAAACCGAAAAACCCGAATGGTGGGATCAAGCTAAAAAGGAGCTTTCCGAAGCTGATCCCGTCATGGCCCAAATCATTCGCGCCAATCCTGAAGGATTTCTTGCGACTCGCGGGAATCCTTTTGAGACGCTGCTGCGCTCCGTGATCGGGCAGCAGATCTCCGTTAAAGCGGCGGCCAACATATGGGAACGGTTTGCTAAAGCCTGTAAAGAAATAAAACCTGAAATTATTACCCGCAAACATCGTCGAACCTTGAGGACCGCAGGTTTGAGCGAACGTAAGATTGAGTACGTTTTTGATATCTGTCGCTTTTTTCTCGAGAATCCGGATGCGGCCGACGGCTTTCAACATCGTTCCAATGAGGAAGTTATCAAGGAACTTTGTACCATCAAAGGCGTAGGCCCCTGGACGGCGGAAATGTTTTTGATCTTTGCGCTGCGTCGTCCGGATGTTGCTCCAATGCTCGATTACGGCTTTATCAAAGCCGTCGGCCAAGCGTATTTTCCGGAGATCGCGTTTGAAGAATGGTCAGCGGCCGACCGAAAAGAAGAAATGTCATCGGTGATTGCCAAATGGGGTCCATGGAAAACCGCCGGCACATGGTATTTATGGCGAAGCCTTAACAACGGACCGATGCAGTACTAAAGGAATAACATGGCAAAAGTCACTTACTTAGAATTTGAAAAACCCGTTGCTCAGCTTGAGGAAAAAATTCAGGAACTCCGCGATATGAGCTCCGGATCCGAAGGTTTGGATTTAACGAGCGACATCAACGGGCTTGAAAAGAAAAAAGCCAAACTTCTCAAAGAAATCTTCAATAAGCTTTCTCCTTGGGAAATGTCGCTTTTGGCTCGCCATCCGAATCGTCCGTACACACTGGATTACATCAACATGATTTTTACGGACTTCCACGAACTGCACGGTGATCGTGCTTACGCGGATGATCCTTCTATTGTCGGCGGCATGGCTCGTTTTAACGGTGAGCCGGTTATGGTGATCGGACATCAGAAAGGCCGTGATACGCGCGAAAGAACGCTCCGTAATTTCGGAATGAGCCGTCCGGAAGGCTATCGCAAAGCGCTCCGCTTGATGCAGATAGCCGAGAAGTTCTCCATGCCGATCTTTACCTTCGTCGACACACCGGGTGCCTATCCGGGCATCGGCGCTGAAGAGCGCGGGCAGTCCGAGGCGATCGGTCACAACCTCTTTGTGATGAGTCGACTGAAAACGCCGATCGTTGCAACGGTAATTGGCGAGGGCGGCTCCGGCGGCGCCTTGGCGATTGCAGTGGCTGATGTCGTTCAGATGCTTCAGTATTCCACTTATTCCGTTATTTCGCCGGAAGGCTGTGCTTCCATTTTGTGGAAGAGTGCAGCTAAGGCTCCGGATGCAGCAAAGGCCTTGGGATTGACCGCTCACCAGCTGTTTGATGCCGGTCTGATCGACAAGATCCTGCCTGAGCCTTTAGGCGGCGCTCATCGCGATCCTGAAGCGATGGCCCAAACCTTAAAGCGTTCTTTGAGCGATTCCCTTCGCACGCTGAAGCGCATGAGCACCGAGGAGCTTCTGGAAGAACGCTACAAGAAGCTCCTCAACTACGGAAAATATGCCGAAGTCGAAAAATAATCCTTCTGAAAAGAAAACTGTCCGCGGCATTACAACGCGTGTCCGGACAGCTCTTGAAAATACTGCCCGACAGCTGCAGCTGTCCGCCGACGGACTGCCGATTGCTTCCGGCGAGAAACCGATCAATGTGATTGTCGCCTTCTCGGGCGGTCTGGATTCCTCCGTTCTGCTTTACGCAGTCTCCCAGCTCAAGGGAAAGTCTTACGGCGAAATTACCGCGGTCCACGTCCACCACGGCCTTTCAAAGCACGCCAACGAATGGGCTGAGTTTTGTGAAGAGCGCGCGAAGAAGTGCGGTGTGCGGTTTGTTCTCAGAAAAGTGACAGTGCCTTCGGGCGGCGCCGGTTTTGAGGCTGAAGCGCGTCAGCTTCGTTATGAAGTTCTCGAAGAGGAAGCGAGGAAGGCAGCGGCGGACGCGATCTTAACGGCTCATCATTTAGACGATCAGCTCGAAACGTTCCTTATTCAATGGATGAGAGGCTCAGGTCCTGCGGGATTAGCCGCCATGCCTCCGCTGCTTCGCAAAGACGGATGCACGATTATGCGTCCGCTGCTCGGGTTTCAAAGGACAGAACTGGAACGTTTTGCCGAAATTCGAGGTATCAAGTGGGTCGAAGATGAAAGTAATGAAGATACGAAATATCTTCGCAACGCGATTCGGCACAACATCATTCCCGAACTGGAAAAGATTCGTCCGGGATTCAAAACAGCCGCAGCCCGCAGCATAGAGCTGATAGCAGAAGCGGCAGAGACGCTTCGTGATGTCGCCGAAGACGACTTTAATCAAGCATCTGAGAACGACGGGAAATACCTTCGTATTGACGATTTTTTAGCACTTCCTGCTGGACGCAGAGCTCGGGTTCTGAGATTGTGGCTCGACAGAGTAGGTTTTAAACCCCTGCCGAGGACGCGTCTGCTGGAAATGATTCGCCAGATCAAAGAGACGACAAAGCAAAGTGTCTGTCTCATGTTCTCCGACGGTTTAGAAATTCGCAAATACGGGTCTCGTCTTATGGTCACCGAGCATGAAAAGCCGGAAAGCGAAGCTGAGATCATTGTCGAATGGCACGGAGAACCTGAAATTGACTTACCACAGTACAACGGGAAGCTTGTTTTCACACCGGCCGAAGAGGGCTTTAACGAAGGTTATCTGAAAGCTCAGCCGCTCTCGATTCGCCGGCGCTCCGGCGGTGAGAAAATCAAGATTCATAAATTCCGTCCCCGCAAAGCCCTCAAAATGCTCTTCCAGGAAGCAGGGATCCCTGAGTTTGAACGCAAGAACCTGCCTTTGGTTTGGCGGGGCAAAACGCTGATTTATGTGGGCGGCGTCGGCTCCGAAGTTCGCGAGCAAGTGGATGACGACGGTACGCCGCGATACAAAATTGAATTCATAAAAAATCCCGGCCTATTTTCTTAACAGACCGGGACCGGAAGAATTTCAAAAGTTTTTGTTAGTCGACGGTAAGCAGGGCTTCGGGATCATCGAACTCTGCGCCGCTGGCCTTCTCGAAAAGCTCCAGGAGAGACTGAATCGTTAGTTCCTTCTTTTGCTCTCCCTTTACGTCTACCACTACACGGCCTTCGTGCATCATGATCAGACGATTGCCGAAACGCAGAGCATCTCGCATATTGTGCGTGATCATCAGCGTGGTGAGATTGCCCTCAGAAACACGCTTCTGCGTCAGATTTAAGACTTTCTCAGCCGTTTTCGGGTCTAAGGCAGCGGTGTGTTCGTCCAGAAGTAAAAGCTTGGGCGGAACCAGAGTGGCCATCAGCAGCGTGATGGATTGTCTTTGGCCGCCGGAAAGCGTTCCGATGCGGGTTTCCAGACGGTTCTCAAGACCTAAATCCAGCTCTTTCAAAGCCTCACGGAACTCAGCCAACTGACTACTCTGAGAGCTCCACTTGAGCGATAAAGGTTTGCCACGGCGGCTTGCCATTGCGAGGTTTTCGGCTACCTGCATATCGGCAGCCGTTCCTTTCATCGGATCCTGGAAAACTCGTCCGATGTACTTGGCGCGAACATGCTCGGGCATGCGTGTGACGTCGACTCCGTCAATGAGAATGTGGCCTTTATCAGGATAAAAAACGCCTGCAATGCAGTTCATCAAAGTAGATTTGCCGGAACCGTTGGAACCGATAACGGTGACAAAGTCTCCTTCTTCGAGCGTCAGGTTCACACCGCGAAGCGCCTTTTTCTCATTCGGCGTGTTGGGGAAGAAAGTCTTATGGAGATGAGTAATCTTAAGCATCGGCTTCCTCCGAACGCTTCATGATGGCGAATTTGTTTTTGATCAAAGGCAGAGAAAGTGCGATAGCAACCAAAACAGCGGTGAACAGTTTGAGGTCGTTCGGCGGCATGCCCAGTTCCAGAACGATGGCGATCACGGCGCGGTACACCACAGAGCCGAGCACGACGGAAATCAGCCAGTTCTTAAAGCTGCGCGTTCCGAAAAGCACTTCACCGATAATGACCGACGCCAAGCCGATGACGATAGTGCCGGTACCCATACCCACGTCGGCAAAGCCGTTGCTTTGGGCAACGAGGGCGCCGGAAAGGGCGACCAAACCGTTAGAGATAAGCAGTCCGAGAATGACCATGACGTTGGTGTTGATGCCTTGCGCACGGGCCATCTGAGGGTTGCAGCCGGTGGCACGAATAGCAGTACCCAGCACAGTGCCGAAGAACCAATACATGATCACACCGACTACTGTCGTTGCGATTAAACCCACAATCAGGGTAGCGACAACCGAAGAAACACCGAAGAGATCCTCGGTCAGCGTAAAGACGGTTTCTGCGCGGAGCAGGGGGACGTTGGCTTTTCCCATGATCATGAGGTTGACGGAGTAAAGGCCGATCATGGTCAGAATGCCGGAAAGCAGTGCCGGGATCTTAAGCTTGGTGGTCAGCAGTGCGGTGACCGTACCGCCGATGCAGCCCGCGATCAGCGCAATCAGCATGGCAAACCAAACCGAGTGACCTGCGTCGATCAAGGTAGCTGCGACAGCAGCACCGAGAGGGAAGGTGCCTTCAACGGACAAGTCTGCGATATCCAGGACGCGGAAAGTAAGGAAGACGCCGAGGGCCATAATGGCCCACAGCAAGCCTTGAGAAACGGTGGATAAAACTAAATCTAACATCGAAAGAACTTTTGATTACTTAACGAGTTCGTGCTTCACATCAGCCGGGATGGTCAAGCCGAGATTCTTAACGGCGGTTTCGTTGAAAACGGTCTTGAAGTTCTTCTGATACTGGATCGGCATGGTTTCTGGCTTGGCTTTGCCTTCAAGGATATCGGCCGCCATGGTGCCTGCGATCTTGCCGAGTTCGTAGTAATCAATCGCGATAGCGGCCGTTGCTCCGCCTTTCACTTCACCGCCTTCCCCGGCAAAGACCGGCAGTTTGGCTTTTTCGGTGATTTTGATTAGAGCCGGAACAGCGGATGCAATGGTGTTGTCCGTCGGTGTATAGATAAGGTCAACCTTGCCCACTAAGCTCTGAGCAGCCTGCTGGATGTCATTAACGTTAGAGACAGTTGCTTCGCGAACGTTGAGATTGTGCTTCTTGGCTTCTTCTTTGAAGATCTGAACCTGACGTTCGGAATTGATTTCGCTGGAGGAGTACATCACACCGACGTTTTTGGCGTTAGGATAAATTTTGACGATCAGTTCCAGTAAGCTGCTGATGGGCGCCATATCGGAAGACCCGGTTACGTTGGTCCCCGGTTTGTCATTACTCTTGACGAGCTTGGCGATTTCAAAATCGGTGACTGCGGTTGCGACGATAGGAATCTTGTTCGTGGCGTTGGCCATAGTCTGAGCCGCAGGCGTTGCAATGGCGCCGATCAAGTCAACCTTATTGCCGGTAAAACGGGTTGCGATATTGCGAAGATTGGACTGATCCGCCTGAGCATTCTGGAAGTCAAATTTGACGTTCTTGCCCTCTACGAAACCCTTGGATGCGAGGCCGTCGACAAAGCCCTTGTTGGCAGCGTCAAGCGCCTGATGTTCGACAAGCTGAACAACACCGATGTTATATGTTTTAGCAGCAGAGGCCTGAGCAGCAGGAGTAGCCGTTTTTTTATCATCGCAGCCGGTAACGGTCAGGACTGCGGCAAGGGATGCCGCAAGAAGGCAAAGACGAGAAATTTTCATATTTGTACTCTTGTTATGCAAATTTTTATGGAAAAACGATAAATCCTATTCTATTTAAGAAAGGCAAACGAAAAATCTTTTCTCAATAAAAAATCAGACCCGAAGGTCTGATTTGCAGAAAAGAAAAGCTGAAACCGAGGCTACAGGATCTTGGAGAGGAAATCCTGAGTTCGTTTGTTCTTCGGATGAGAGAAGAATTCTTCAGGCGTGGCTTCTTCGACAATTAAGCCGCCGTCTACGAACATCACGCGGTCGCCGACTTCCTTGGCGAAGCCCATTTCGTGTGTGACCACCACCATGGTCATGCCTTCTTTGGCAAGCGACTTCATGACGTCCAAAACTTCCTTCACCATTTCCGGGTCAAGAGCGCTGGTCGGTTCATCAAAGAGGAGGGCTTTCGGGTTCATGGCTAAGGCGCGGGCGATAGCAACACGCTGCTGTTGGCCGCCGGACAGTTCATCCGGCATTGCATCGGCTTTATGTTCCAAACCGACGCGTTTGAGCAGACGCATGGCTTTTTCTTTAGCTTCTTCTTTAGATTTACCGCGAACCTGCATCGGAGCGAGCATGATGTTCTGCAGAACGGTCATGTTCGGGAACAGATTAAACCTTTGGAAGACCATGCCGACTTCACGGCGAATGGCATTTAGGTTTGCACCTTCTTCGAGCTTGATGCCGTCGATAACGATTTCGCCGCCGCTCGGGGTTTCCAAGTGGTTCAGACAGCGCAGAATCGTACTTTTGCCGCTTCCGGACGGTCCGATAATCACGACCACTTCTTTTTCTTTGATATCCAGATTGATATCTTTGAGGACCGTCACGTCACCGAATTTTTTGGAGAGGTGTTTGACGGAGATCATCGTTTTTGAATCTTTTTCTTCCATGATTATTTTCTCGTGCCTTTAGAGAAGCGTTTTTCAAGTAAAGCGACAAAGCGTGAAATGGCCAAAGTCATGATGAGGTACAAGAGGGCGACCACAATCCAGATTTCAAACGCGGCGTAAGTTCTGGAGATGATCAGCTGGCCGGTACGAGTCAGTTCTTCGAAACCGATCACGGACACCAAGGAGGAGTCTTTCAGCATGGCGATGAATTCGTTACCGAGCGGCGGAATGATGCGCTTAAACGCCTGCGGCATGATCACAAAACGCATGGCCTGAAACCAGTTGAGGCCGAGCGCTCTGGAAGCTTCCATCTGTCCTTTGTCGATGCTTTGAATACCGGCGCGGAAGATTTCTGCAACGTAGGCACCACTGTTAATCGAGCAGGCGCCGACGGCTGCCACGAACGGATCGATTCGGTGTCCGATAATTTGAGGAAGAGCAAAGTAAACCAAGAAAATCTGAACCAGCAGAGGCGTGCCTCGGATACAGTCTACGTAGACAGAAGCGAGTCCTCGTATGAGTCGGTTGTCAGAAAGTTTGGCGACGCCGACAAACATACCGATTAGTAAGCCTAATCCCACGGAAAGAGCAGTAATTTCGAGCGTGATACCGGCGCCTTTTAATAAGAGCGGCAGGTTCTCTGTGATAATGCTCAGGTTAAGTTCCAAAGCCATTGTGATGTGATTTTCTCAGTGTTTAGATATGACAACAGGCAGGAACTGTTGATTCCTGCCCTCTCTTTCTACAGCGGGATCAGATTAAGCTCCGAACCACTTCTTGTAGATTTTATCGTATTCTCCGTTCTTTTTAAGCGCTGCTAAGGCTTCATTTACTTGTTTTACAAGCGCTTTGTTTCCTTTTTTGGCAGCGATGCCGTAGTACTCGGCTTCCATGATGTCACCGACCATCTTGCCTTTGCCGCCGTTCACGAGGTAGTAAGCAACGACCGGCTGGTCATTGATGACGGCATCAACGCCCTTGTTGTCGAGTTCGATGAACGGCTCGTTGGCGTTGTTGTACTGTTTGACGTCAGCGCCTTTAACAGAGCTGGCCTTTGTAGCGCCTGTTGTGCCGATCTGTGCACCGATTCTTTTGCCGACTAAATCATTGATGCCTTTGATGTTGGTTTCGTCGGGACGAACTAAAACAATCAGGCCTGAAGTGTAGTAAGGATCGCAGAAATCAACGGCGTTCTTACGTTCTTCCGTAATGGACATTCCGGAGACAGCGAGGTCAATGTTGCCTGTGGAGAGCGCGGGAATCAGACCATCGAAGCCGAGGTTGACGAGTTCAACTTTGTAACCCATCTGTTTGCCAAGTGCTTTAGCCAGGTCAATATCGAAACCGGTCAGATCGTTAGAACCTTTAGCCTGGAATTCAAACGGTGCAAATGTAGGATTGGTGCCAACGCGTAAAACTTTTTCAGCCTTTGCCGGAGCAGCGGCCTCTTTTTTATCACCACAAGCTGTCAAGAGACTCATGGAGAGTACAGCCACAAGCGGAATAGCCAAAAACGAGCGTTTTAACATTTAGACTCCTATTTCTTAAATGAGGTTAAATTTTAGGTGGTAATCCGATAGCCTCAAGTCTAATTGATTAAGACGTTAAAAGAAAAACAGGTGATAGATAAATGTTTCTGGGCGTGCTGTACGGAATACTCGGATGTTCCCTTTGGGGTTTTATTTACATTATTCCGCTGCTTTTACCTGAATATTCTCCCGCTACCGTAGCGATGGGGCGTTTTATCGTCTATTCGATCGGAAGTTTAGTGATTTGCTACTACTGTCGAAAGACGCTGGCGCTTTTGACCACATCGGACTGGATCAAGGCCTTTTGCTTAGGTTTTTTCGGGAACGCCGTCTATTACGTTCTTTTGACGAAAGGAGTTCGCTTGGCCGGCGTTCCGACTTCCGGGATGCTGATGGCATTAATCCCGTTGAACGTTGCGCTGCTGACGAATCGACCCGGAGCAGAGACCACTGTTGTTGTGCCCTGGCGGCGTCTTTCTTTGCCGCTCGCGATGATTCTAATCGGTTTATGGATCGGCAATATTGACGAATTTTCAGAAATTTCTGTGGCCACTTCTTCTGTCGAGTATTGGCTGGGCTTTTTGTGCAGCTTCGGAGCGATGGCGTTATGGACGTGGTTTCCGATCCGAAACAGTCAATGGTTGCTGAAGCACCCCAACGTTTCGCCGCTGGCTTGGACAACGGCACAAGGCGCTTCCATGCTGCCTGCGACACTGCTTTGTTATGTTGCGGTGAACTTTGAGACCTTTCTCCACGGAGGAGCGGTTTTGGGACAGACACCGGTTAAGTTCGTGCTGCTGATGGTCGCGGCAGGTTTAATCTGCGGATGGGCTGGGATGGCGCTTTGGAACATGATGAGCGCTCGTTTGCCCGTGGCCTTGAGCGGTCAGATGATCGTGTTTGAGACGATCTTCTCGGTCATATATTCTCTAATCTATAAACAACAAGCGCCCAAATGGACGCTTGTTGTTGGGGTCTTTTTACTTCTCGGCGGAGTCCTTCTGTCTTTGAAAGTCTTTCGGGACTCAGGCCGGAAAGTCAGTCAACCAAATTAGAAATTGGTTTCCTGAAGCTGGAAATAAGCCTGCGGATGAGAGCAGACGGGACAGATTTCAGGAGCGCGCGGGCCGATAACGAGGTTACCGCATTCACGGCACTGCCACATAACGATTTCGCTCTTTTCGAAAACTTTCTGCATTTCGACGTTGTTTAAGAGCTTCAGATAACGTTCTTCGTGGTGTTTTTCGATAGCGCCGACACCGCGGAACTTAGCGGCGAGTTCGGGGAAGCCTTCTTCCTCGGCGTCCTTCGCGAACTGGTCGTACATATCGGTCCATTCGTAGTGTTCACCGCTGGCGGCAGCCTTCAGGTTTTCTGCAGTATTGCCGATGCCCTGGAGTTCTTTGAACCAAATCTTGGCGTGAGCTTTTTCGTTAGAAGCCGTTTCTTCGAAGATAGCGGCGATCTGCTGGAAACCTTCTTTGCGGGCGACACCGGCAAAGTAGTCATATTTATTGCGAGCCTGGGATTCACCGGCAAAGGCCGTCCATAAATTCTTTTCGGTCTTAGTACCGGCTAAAGGTTTAGACATGTTTTTTCTCCATTAAGAAGCTAAAAAAATAGGGTTTCGGAGGATTATAACGACAACTTTAAGCCTTGTTAACCAATTCGAACAGGAGCGGATGAAATGAAAAATCGAATCAGTTACAGTGCAATAAAAGACTTTAAACAGTAGCAAAAATGAAAAGGATAATCACGACCCTTGGCCTCTTTGTTTTGACTTCTGTTGTTGCCGGATGCAGCTGGACAGATAGACAAATCGGACCGAATGACTATGAGATTTCCGGTTATTTTGATTTCACCATGAAGGGTGAAGTCGTCGCGAAAGGACTTGAGGATCAAGCCTGTTTATATTGTAAGGGCATCCAAGAAAATTTAGTTCCCCAAGTTTACTACATAACCGATAAAAACCGCATTTTTAATTACGAAGCGCAGCGAGCCAGTGCAGTTATTCGCTTTCACTGTATTCCGAACAACTGAGGTTAAGCGAGATACTTAGAGGAATGTGGACGTTCGCCTTTTGAGACCCGTTTCGAACTCGTTTGCAAAAAATAAACTTTATCTATAGAATACGCTTTCCTGATCGCAATGATCGATGTGCGGAGAAGTGGCCGAGTGGCTGAAGGCACACCCCTGCTAAGGGTGCAGACTGGCAAAAACCGGTCTCGAGGGTTCGAATCCCTCCTTCTCCGCCATTAATTGATTCTCAGTTGGCTATTGCCTCCTGGGATTTTTTATTATCCAACGACGGCAAGAGACGATGAAAGACTTGGATAGACAGGGCCTTGCCAAAGCAAAGGCACTCTTTGAAACAGGAGATGTCAACTCTATCGAAGTCGGTTCATTCAAAGGCCTCCTGCAAATTCACAAATATCTCTTTAACGGTCTGTACGACTTTTCCGGTGAAGTTAGGCAACAGAATATCTCGAAGGGAAACTTCCGTTTTGTGAACGCACTTTACCTTGTTGAGGCGCTAATAAAAATCGAGAAGATGCCTGAAAAGACCTTCGAGGAAATTATTTCGAAGTACGTTGAAATGAACGTAGCCCATCCTTTTATGGAAGGAAATGGAAGGTCTACTCGTATTTGGCTTGACCAGATTCTCAAGAAAAATTTAGGTGTAGTAGCCGACTGGCAAAAAGTGGATAAGACTGCCTATCTTCAAGCGATGGAAAGAAGTCCGGTGAATGATTTGGAACTAAGATTTCTCCTCCAGCCAGCCCTGACGTCAGATGTCAATAATCGAGAAATGATCTTCAAAGGTATCGAACAGTCTTACTTTTACGAAGAGCCTTGAGTTTTTTGGCAACTTGTATTTGAAGTCTTGTGTGTTATGCCTTAAGTGTTCTAGAAACGAATTGAAAAAACGGCAAGCCCTCATCATGGTGCCTGCCGTTATTCGAAACGAAAACTATTGGTTTTCTAATCGGACGAAATCTTCATTTTGATGTCGAAAGGACGTCCAAAATAAACCCACGAGGTAACCAATACGTTGCTGCCAGTTAGGGCGTATTCGGATGCATTGGTATCGTTAATACCACCGGCAGCATTAATGATGACATCGTTTCTAATATTTCTAGCTTTAGCAACGAAAGCTTTCAGAGCTGCGGGACTGAAACGCTCGCACTGAATAATGTCTGCGCCGGCGTGGATGTATTTAAAACCTTCCTCTTCATTGTCTACTTCTACCGCGATTTTCTTTTCAGGTTCGTGCTTCTTCGCCACACTTATGGCGGCAACGGGATCTTTACAAAAAACGCGATGCTGATCGAAAACAAGAATAGATTCAGACAGTCCGGCGCGATGGACAATAGCGCCTCCTAAGAGGGCAGCGTTCAGAGAAATGGTTTTTGTTCCGGGGAAATGTTTTCTAGTGACAGCGACTTTGGCCTTAGAACCGGCAGCCTCGATTTGCCTTGTCATCGCTCTGACGCGGTTCGTGATTCCGGAAGAGTACTCAAGGATATTTTGGACGGTCTTATAGACGGAATGGATTTTTTCGGCAGTGCCGCGGGCTTCTAAAACCGTTTGTCCGGCACTGTAAAAATCGCCGTCTTTTCCTATACAAGTCACCTCTAAGCCGACTTCTTTGAAAAGTCTCACACCTATTTCAATGCCGCTGACGAAGCCGTCTTTTTTGGGAAAACAAGAAATTTTACCGGGGACACCTGAAATACCGAGCGCCTCTGTGGTGCTGTCATTCCATGGAATGTCTTCCTTTAAGATATTTTCTAAAAATGATGTGGGTATGTAAAACATAAACTAAATCCTTTTGGGCTGCAGGAAATATAAGGCGGCATAAATAAGTCCTGCAAAAACTGCCAAGATTGTGCACAGAAATGCGGCGCAGTCGAAATCTCCTCTGGAGACACTGTTGAAAATTTCCAGAGAGAGCGTATTAGTTCTTCCCGAAATATTACCGCCGAGCATCATGGTGATTCCCACTTCTCCGGAAGCTCTCGCTAATCCAAGAAGTAACCCCGCTAAAAGTGTTTTTGAACAAAGAGGAATCGAGATGAAAAAGAAAGTTTTGAGTTTGTTAAGACCGCATACGCGTGCAGCTTCCTCTAGTTCCTTTGCTTCCTGACAGTCAAAGGCGGCCTGCAGAGGTTTGACGACAAGAGGGAGACCGGCAATGAATGCAGCGAGAATAACGCCGGTTTGTGAAAATACCATCCTTAGGCCCAAGTTTTCTAGGAGGATGCCGACTAATCCGTTTCTTCCTAAAACTACCAACAGCATATAACCCAGCGCGATCGGCGGGAATACAAGCGGCAGTGTAATCAGAAGTTCGACTGCTTTTGCAAAGATGCTTTTCCTGCCGGCAAGCCAATAAGAAAGAGGAACAGCTAAAAACAAAAACAGGAACAGCGAAACCGCGCAGGTCTTTGTTGTGAGCAGCAGAGGAAAGAAAACGGTTTCGGAATTCATAGCTTATTGAATTCCATGTTTCATAAGGATTTTCTTCGCTTGTTCAGATTGAAGGAATGCAAGAAATTGCTGAACGTTCTTGTCGCCCTCATGTCCCTTCACAACGGCTGCAATCATATGAATCGGTGCATATCCTTTCGTCAATTCTTCGCTTCCGCCGATCTTTTCTTTATTTGCGCGGGTGGCTGTGCGGTTCACAAAGCCCGCATCAACCTCACCTTTGACGACATAAGCAGTGACCTGCGGAACAGAAGCGATTTTCATGACCTTGTCTTTTGTGACAGTATTAGGCCCTAAGTTATCGAGGTATTGCTGGGCGGCACGTCCGTAAATGGCGGCCTTCGGATCGGGGTAAGCAAATTGTTTGACTTTATCCGTTCCGAGATCGGAGACGCCTTTGAGGTTCAAGCCTTTCTTCCAAATGAAAACAAGCGGCGTGTTTCCTAAGGAATGAATGTCGGTAAGCTGAACGGGTGTTTTAAGGCTCTTGAGAGTACCTTCGTCGGAGATCACGACATTGGCACCGTTTCCGTTTGCGATTTGGGCCATCATTTGGCCGATATTACCGCCGAAGTTTTCAGTGACTTTATTTCCGGAAGTCGCTGAGAAAGCTTTTGCAAGTTCTTTGGCCATATTTGCGTAACCTGCGCCGGTCGTCAAGGAGACTTCGGCAAAGGCTTGACTGCTGAAGCAAAGAGCAGCAACGAGAGCAACAGTATGGATTTTCATCATTCACTCCTTAAAAATTGAGATTGATTTAAAACTTCGTTGGTTTTTCCGAGAAGAACGTTTTTCCCCTCCGCGACCAGCAGGGCCTCTTCGGTGAGCCGCAGCGCTTCATTAGGTCTATGGGTGATGTACAGAAAGGGGAGGCCGGCAAAAGAATGAATTCTTTCCAAATAACCCTGGAGTGAGTTGCTGAGGACAGGATCCAAACTCGAAAGCGGTTCGTCCAAAATCATGAAATTTTCAGCACAGAGCAGAGCTCGTCCGAGAGCGACTCTTTGTGACTCACCGCCCGAGAGTTTTGAAGGACTCTTGTTCAGAAGCGGTTCGAGTTCCAGAAAGAGAACGACTTCGTCGAAAGAGAGCGCATTTTTTCTATTGGCGAAATGGCGTCCGAACAACAAGTTCTTTCTGACGCTCATGAACGGGAATAAGCGATGATTTTGGAATACGAAACCTATTCCTCTTTTTTGAGGCGGGAGGTCGACGCCGGTGCTGGAATCAAAAAGAATGCGTTTTCCAAATTTGATATAGCCGGATTCGGGTTTTAATAAGCCGGCAAGGGCCTTTGCCAAGGTGGATTTTCCCGCGCCGCTTCTGCCTAATATTGCAATTCTTTCAGACAATAAGTCAGCAGAGAATCGAAATTTTCTGTCTTCTATCCTGACCGTAAAATCGAAGGAGATCATTGTTCGCTATTCAAATAATGTATAGCGATGATAGCAAAATAACTATCGAAAACAATTCTTGGAAATAGCGCCGTTAAAGGCCTAGAGAGCGATCGGGAACAATTCGGCAACCTGCTGTGATGAGCTCTAGAGAAATTGTTAATCTTCGATCAATAAGATCTCGTATTTGGTTGTGAAGACTTCGCCGTTTCCCAGCAGCAGGACCGAGGATTGATCGAACAGAAAGGCCTTGTCAGTCAAAACGTAATTTTTCTCCAGTTCGGAAACTTTTTTCCGGAACAGTTTTTGGTGTTCGTTCATATCTCCTCTAAAGAACCAAGAAGCGTAGTGTCCTGCAGGGAGCTTTAGCAGCTGTACTCCTTTTCTCTTAAGCGGAAAGTCCAAACTGCCTAAAAAGACAAGCCTATTGTCCGCGTCCCTTTTAAAGTCGGCGACATAACCCCAGGGAACCGACGTTGTCTCATCCTGTCTGGACTCGAAAAGAAAGTCTGTATATTCCCGCATCGTATTGAAGGAGCATGGCTTGAGAAAAGGTGTGTATTGAAAAGTCCGCTCTTTCTTTCTCTCAACCGAAATCACTCCTTCGACGTGTCGAGAGGCTTCTTTGCTTAGTTCCAGGATTCCGTCCGTGTAACGAAGAAATCGTTTGGCCTTTTCAATTTCTTCACGAAAGGCTTCGGATCTCTCCTCTAATCGCTTTATGAATTTCTCTTCATTCGGCCGCTTAATGAATTCTTTAATTTCTTCCAGACTGAAGCCGATATCTCTTAAGTGAGAAAGAAAAGCAAATTGCACGGCTTGGCGCACTTCGTAATAACGATATTTTTTGCTATCAACAAATGCAGGTTTAAAAACGTCTATGCGGTCATAAAAGATAAGCGTGTCTTTTGTCGTGTGACACATTTTTGCAAATTCAGCGGTTTTAAGCATTTTGAGATTTGACTATGGAGTTACACCATACTTTAACATTCCCTTCCGTAATTATTAACTATTTGAAAAGTTATATGTTTCATCCTCTGCTATCGAAATTAACTTGCTGCATTTTCTTCTTATTGCCAGGCTTAATGTACGGTCTCCTCATGGCTCGTCTTCCTGCTGTGAAGGCAGCTGCGGAGTTGTCAGATTCGCTTATCGGCCTTTGCTTGTTTTGCACGGGTGCTTTTGGTTTAGTCGGATTGGGAGGCAGCCCGGCGCTTATTAGAAAAGTGGGCAGCCGAATGGTGTTGTGTGTTACTGCCGTCATTGCCGCTGCGGGACTTTGTTTGATTGGTTTTAGTACTGCACTTCCAATTGTCTTGCTCGGCTTTGGGGCCATGGGGATCGGCATCAGTATGCTGGACGTGGCAATGAATACTCAAGGTGTGCTGTACGAGCATTACTCGAAGAGTCAGAGCATGAATCTTTTCCATGCTTTCTACAGCCTTGGGGCTGTATTGGCTTCTCTCATCGGCTCAGTCTGCGCAACCGTGGGTTTAACGGCAGGCCTTAATTTTTTTTGGGCTTCTGTCCCCTTTGTATTGCTCAGTCTGCTGCTTAACAAATATCTGCTTCCGGAGAGACGCGTAGATGAAGAAAAAACCGCTAAGACCCGACACAAAATTCCTCTCGTCGTTTTGGTCTGTGCTGTTATGGCGCTTTTAGCATATGCAGCTGAAGGTTCCGTTGGAGAGTGGGGTGCTCTCTATTTGACTACTGTGAAAGAAGCTTCGCTGGGAGTCGGAGCTCTCGTGTACGGAATTTTTTCCGGAGTGACGTTCGTCGCCCGCTTAGTCGGCGATCCGCTTAGAAAAGAATTCGGAGAAATCCCTGTGATTATTTTCGGATCCGTCATTTCTTTTATCGGCATGGTCGGAGTACTGAGCTTTAGCTCCGTTGCGCTGGTCTTAGTTTCCTATTCTGTTATGGGCCTAGGTCTTGCTCCGATTGTTCCGACGCTTTTCAGTATGGTAGGTAAAAACGGGAAAATACCCGCAGCTGCCGCCACGAGTACGGTTGCTTTTATGGCTTACGGCGGTTTGTTAGTTGTTCCGCCGTCTATCGGCTGGATGGCCCAGCACACGAATCTGCATGAAGCTCTGTTTATTGTTTTGGGCTTGATCGCATTGATGTTTAGTCTCGCTCTTCTTCTGAGGAAACTGCACAAATAATTAACGGAGCGGGTTTTCCGCTCCGTTAACAAATCTTTAGGGTCTCCACTCTGCGCGGAGGCCTTTTATTAATTTGGTTGTTACTTCAAAGCATTGAGAGTGTCTTCAACGATCTGAGGAACTGTCAGGCGATAAGCCTTTTCGAGTTCTTCAGGGTTGTAACGATCAACGAACTTCTTTTCAAGACCGTAGGTCAGGCACTTCATGCCGGTTGCACCGACAGCCTGAGCGATTCTGCCGCCGAAACCACCTTCCTTAGAACCGTCTTCCAAAACCACAACAACCTTATGGTTCTGCTTAAGAGAATTCAGAAGTTCGGTGTCAACACCGGAGACGAAGCGAGGATTGATTAACGTTGCATTGATGCCTTTTTCTGCTAAAGCATCGACAACGCTTTCGCCTTTAACGAAGAAGTCACCGGCCGCGATAACAGCAACATCTTTGCCTTCTTTAACGACCTTGAACTTATTGAGGTCGCTGTAGTCTGTATCGACCTCCCCCTTGCTGTGTTCATAGCTATAGGTCGGAACACGGATGGCAACTTTGTGTTCGTTCTGATTCAGGGCCCAGTCCATCATGGCGAAGTATTCTTCAACATTCGTCGGGGCAAGGTAAACGATTTCCGGGATCGAAGTGATCATCGGAATGTCCCAGAAGCCAAGGTGAGTCAGGTCTGTCAGGGCACGAATACCAGTTCCCATAACCGGCATGACGGCAGGACTGTTGTCCATGGCCCAGTCTTGTTCGAGCTGGTCATAAGCTCTCTGAAGGAAGGTTGCCATTACAGGGTAGATAACCTTGGCACCGCCTCTGGCTGCGCCGGCCATTGTGGAAACACCGGTCTGTTCGGCAATTGCAACGTCAACGTACTGGTTGCCGCAGGCTTTTCTTTCCTTTTCCATGAAGCCGAAGACTTCAGGTGTTGCGGAAGAAATGATGAGCAGTTCCGGATTTTCTTTAACCTTTCGGAGTAAATAATCGCGCGTGTTGGTGATGTAATTCGGCTCATTTGACTGCTGCAGAGGTTCACCGTCAGCGACGTCATACGGTGCGCTGAAGTGGAACTCTTCACGGTGGGCTTCAGCAGGGGCGTAACCTTCGCCCTTTTGAGTATTCAAGTGAACAACGATCGGGTTCTTCGTGTCTTTTGCTTTCTTCAGAGCGTTAATCACAGACTCTAAGTCATTGCCTTCGGCGACGTAAATGTAGTCATAGCCCAGAGACTTAAAGTAGTTGTGTTCGCTCTGACCGTTGGTCTCTCTTAATTCCCTTAAATTGTCGTAGAGGCTGCCGTGGTTTTCGGCAATTGCCATTTGGTTGTCGTTGACGATAACGATGAAGTTGTCATTGAGCTTCCCGGCGTTATTCAAGCCTTCAAAGGCAACGCCGCCGCTCAATGAGCCGTCACCGATAAAGGCAACGATATTAAATTTTTCATTTTTGAGACTTCTTGCCTTTGCCAATCCGAAAGCCAAACTTATTGAAGGTGAAGTGTGGCCGGCGTAGAAAATATCGTATTCTGGGCTTTCATTCGGGTCGGTGAATTCTCCGATTTCCGTGAACTTGCTCTTGTCTAAATAGTACTGAGCACGTCCTGTCAGCATTTTATGTACGAAGTCTTGGTGGGAGACGTCAATGACGATCTTATCTTTCGGGGCGTCAAAGACATAATGAACACCAATCAGAGCTTCAACGTCGCCGAGATTGGGTCCTACGTGTCCTCCTATTGTGGAGGTGTAGTTAATGATGGCGGCTCTCATCTGTTTAGCGAGATCTTTGAGGTCGTCAATAGTGAGTGGCTTAATGTCCTGTGGTGAGTGAATATCAATGAGTTTCATTTAAGTTCTCCTCAAAAAATAAAGCTACCCTGGTGAAGATAGATTTTTGGGGACATAAGCGAAAAAAAACGGACTCAAAAAGGACACCGCAATAGTGCTGAGTTGTTACTGTGTGATACGAGATGGAGGAATGGGCAAAATGCCCGGAAAATCGGGCAAAGAAGCATTTTCTTGGGGCAAAAGGGGTCGATTGGGTTGGCTTCGGAGGAAGCTCTTGCAGGAAACAGAAATGGAAAAGCTAGAAACTCTAAAAGACCTTTCCCGAAGCGTCCCGATTTTTTCAAAATAGATATTTCAAACCGACTTTAATTTGAAAATCTGTTTTAAGGTGGCGGCCTGATTCCCGATTGATTTGAGCGAAGGCTTTGAGGCGATCCTTCAACAGACTCTCCGCGCCGATGCCATAGTAAACACGAGTTCCTATGGAGCGGTCTTTAAATGAGAATTCATTCATTTGGATAGATGTCCTTCCTAAGAAATCGTGTCTGACACCACCTCTTAAATAGACTTGTCCGGACAGTTTTCCTTCTTTGCTGCGGAAGTTTTTTCCTAAATCAATTCCCAGGCGCCCGTTCAAACTATCGGTTGATTTAACGCGGACCTTCATATCGTTGCTGAAGTGAAAAGAGGCGCCATTTGCGCGGAAGTAACTCAGTTGTACTTGAGGATCGATAAACCATGAGCCCAATTTCGAAGTTTGGGTGAACTCGAGACGGTGACCGATTTCAACAGATAAACCCAAACCGTAGTTGTGATAATCGGCTGTTGAGATACTTTCATCAATATTTTTGGCGCTTAGTTTGTTGTGGTAGCGATTTACGGATAAGACCGAGTCAATATATTGTCCTTTGTCTCCGAGCCACGCAGCATAAAATTTAGCTCCGACGGATTCCACACGAGAATGATTGCCGGGAGCGTCGTCAACATGAATATTTCCCCTCGTTAACAGGAGGTTGGCGCCTAGGACCCAGCCGGAGCTGAACTTCCGGTCAGCCCCGATCGTAAAGGCGGAATATTTAAACGTACTGTTGGTCGAGTAGTGCGACTCAAACCGGCTCTTATCGTATCGGTACAGAATATAGGAACCGTCTTCGGCACCTTCACGAACTTCTCCCATTCGGCTTCTTAGATCATCTAAGGATCCCAAGAATTGAATGATTTGGTTGCCGGAGGCTGCGCTAGCTAAAGTCAGTTTGGCAGCAGGAGACAATCCGATGGGTTTTTCGGCGGAGTCATCTGGCAGAGGCGGGTTTGTCGGATCAAACGGGAGCTCCGGCAGCTCCGGTTTAGGAATAACCTCATCAGGAGGTTCGGACGGATCGGCCGGACTCTCAGGGTTATCGGGCAAGACAGGCTTTAGCGATTGGGTCCCTAAAATTGCCCAGACCCTGGAGTCTCCTTTTTTGAACGGGTAAAGCCCTAGTTTATACATATAAGGGCCGGCATCTATGATTCCGTCATTGGCTAACGAAAAAGTGGCTTTATCCTGGCTGTTCGGGGAGTCATCATTGACTGCAATATGGTAAAGATAGCCGGTGTTGGCGAGGGAAACGCCGGAAGATCCTAAAAGGAAGGTATGTTTACCTTCACTGCTTTTGGAGATATTTAGGGATCCGGTCGAACCAGCTGTAAGGTAAAAGACAGCGCCGTTTCCTTTAAAAATCTCAGTTTCCATTTGAGAAGAATGACCTTGCTGTCCCAGCTGGATGTAACTCGAGGGTTCAACATTTACAAGGGACAAATTGCTGTCCTCGGGGACAAACCAATAGGAATTGCGATGCATCGTTACTTGACTGCTGCCTCCCTTGTGGGTACCGACGGCAGCCGAAAGGGCAGAGCGCTCTCCTAAGTCAATGGTTAGGCCGGAGGAGGATCCGACCGACACTGGCTCATGAACCGCCATGTGACCGTCGCTGTCCACTTGGAAGCGGGCGTGAGAGCCCAAATTTCCGAGGAATAATTTTTCAATTTCAATTCGACGGGACCGGATGTCGGCCTGAGCATTGCGAATGAGATTTAAATGTCCTTGAAAGACGGCGCTTTGAACCGAGGTTAAATTGAAACTGCTGTTGGCTTCAACGTCGACCTCCTTGGTGAAGAAGACATTTACCGTCTGAATTCCTGATTGCGGGTCTCGCCCGATGTTAAGGGAACCGGGATGGTCGGTTCCGAGAAACACCTGACCGATTTGAACTTTTCTATCAATCAAAATATCTGGGGCATCCAGATCCATCTCGCTGCTAAGCAGCTGAATTGTGGAGATCGTTCCCGCGTTTCGTTCGTTAGGGGATAAGAAATAAATTCCTGACGAAGCTGACATTTTCAGCAGGCGAGAGTACGTAGCCGAAATGCCGCCGAATAGTATTACTTGTCTTGCCTGTATTGTGGCCGAGGCACTGTCGGAAAGCGCGACGGAAAGATCGTCATAGTAAGAAGAGCTGTCCGCGTTTCTAGGCGTCATAAGGATGATCCGCTCTCGAGCACTGAGGGTGACCGCCTGATCTGGATCTACACTCAGCGCATAGCCGAATCCTTTTTCTGATACGGAAACAGGGGTAACAATAAGGTCGCGCCCAGCTGAGATATTAACATTTTGACTTTCAACGGAAAGGCCTGGAAAGAGAAGTTTGTGATTTTCTGGGTCGCGGATGGACCTGAAATAACCAGGATTAATTGAATTGATTGCAATTGTACCGTTTTCGGAGACATTCCATGCGACCGGAGCGGCATTGCTGTGGAAAATAAAATTTCCTGTCTTTCGTCCTTCTTCAAATGCCGCGTTGATTTGGCCCTCGAGACCGGGGAAAAACTGCTGCCAGTTTCCGATAAGAGTGTCCGTATTTTGTGCGATTCCCTGATGCAGTGCATCGAATTGACCTGCAGCGGTCAACATTGGGATGGCAAAAAATAGTGCAATGGCAGCTGCGGCACGCCGAAAATAAAAGCAATTCTTTATTTTCATTGAAATAACTCGTATCTTTCCGCTGAAAAAGCTTTTAACTGCAGTAAGCTAAGCTAATTGCTCTTCTAAGGGGTATTTATCCTGTAATCTAATAAAAAACGCTCTATGAACACATAGAAAATAAAATAATTAAGCTGTTTTTTATGGTATACGCCTAGAGCGAAAAGTGACGTAATACACTCTCAAAGCGGGAGAAAGGATAGGGGGGTTAATTTACTTATAGTTTGGCAAAATTTAGAAGATATTAGGGGTTAACTTTGTAGCAAAGGTGATTTCGCTGAAAATACCCCTATGACGTCCATCCTTGTTTAGAGAAGATATCCTCCAACTTAAAGAGGTGAGGCAACGGAAATTACCTGGCTAAACCGTGAGGGTCGAAGTACAGATCGACTCATATTGAGAATGGTTTTCTGATTGAATACAGAGATAAATAGAAAACTATTTTGAGAACTTAAAAAAAAAGCAAAAAATAGAAAACGGCCTAATAGCAGGCCGTTTTTCGGGGGCGTTACACAAAAGCAATCTAACAAAAATGCTTTTGAATGAAATTGATCGAGAGTACCCGCGGAAAAGGGCGGGTACGTGCCGATAGTTATATTGTTAATACAACCCTATGATTTTCCACCAAAGCATACCGACTGCAAAAACGATAATGACACTTGCGGTAACTAGAACAAAATTGATTTTGTAGAACCGGGGTCTTTCAAAGAAACCCTGCCCAAAGTAGATCGGGCCAGGACCGCCGGCATATTCTGTAATGCCCCACATGAAGTTAGAGAAAATGGCAAAGCAGACGGCAACCATCAGCGGAGGTGCGCCGGCTCCGATTGCCACAGCGGCAAACGGGACATACATGGCGGCCACATGTCCGGAGGCTGTGGCAAATACGTAATGAAGATAAATATAGGCAAAGCCGAGCAGGATGAATGTCGTCATCCAATCCATTCCGGTGAGCATTGAGGCAAATCCGGCAGACATCCATTTAATGAAGCCGAGAGAGGTCAGACCAGTGGCCAAGGAAATGATAACGCCAAACCAAACAACGGTATCCCATGCGGCCTTGTCCGCTAAGACGTCCTTCCAATTTACGGCGCCCATCGCAAAGAGCAATGCAGCAAGCCCGATACCGATGGCATTGGCATTTAGTCCGGTCCACATAGTTGTGCCCCACCCTAGAAGAGCCAAGACGAAGCCGATCGCAACTTTGATTTCCTGCGAAGACATCGGTCCCATATGTTTCAACTCTTCACGTCCCATCTTTTTGGCTTCAGGGGTACGTTTAAGTTCTGGATTAAGAATCTTGTAGGAAAGCAGCGGCATTACGAAAAAGCAGATCATTGCCGGAACGACTGCAGCCCAGAACCAGCCTACCCAGGTCAGCTCAATGCCTAAACCTTCTTTTGCCAGTGTTGCACAAAGAGGATTTGCAGCCATGCCGGTCATGAACATAGCGCCGGTGATCGGAGTGAACTGAAAACAAGTCATGGTCAAGAATTCACCTAAACGCTTTTGCTTTGGGCCTGGTTCGGAGTCTAAAACTTGGTCAATGGACTTGGAAATCGGGAGGATGATGCCGCCGGAACGAGCGGTTACACTCGGCATTGCCGGAGCGAGAATAAGGTCGGCAATGCCCAAGGAGTAAGCGATGCCCAACGAAGAGCCTCCAAATAAGGAAAGCGTTTTATAGGCGATTCTTCTTCCTAGTCCGGATTGAACGAATCCGAGTGAAAGAACGTAAGCAGAGAAAATCATCCAGACCGTACCGGAAGCAAAACCTGAGAGTGCTGCTTTAAAACTTAGCGTGTTGGTGAAAATAGAAAGAGCCAGCGCTATGAACATTAAGGCGCCGGAAGGAAGAGGTGCACAAAGAATGCCGACAATGGTTGCGACGAAGATGGCGAACATATGCCAGGCTTGTGGTTTGAGGCCCTCGGGAACCGGGTAAAACCAAATCGCAAGCAAAACCACGATTGGGACGAGATATTGCCAGAGCTTAATAGGCTTATTAGACATAATGGTATCCTCAGAAAGGCCTTCCGCAGAAGACCTTCCTTCAGTTAAGGGACAACTAATCAGGGAAGTAAGTGCTAGTTCTTGCTGTATTTAGCAACGACGCGGTCGACAAATTCCGGAGCTAAACCCACATAGTTATGCGGATCGAGCATTGCGTCGATTTCTTCTTCCGTAAAGGCGGCGGCCACTTCGGGTGTGCGCAGCAGAACGTCCTTAAAGGGTATTTCTTTTTCGTAAGCTTCCATTGCACCCTTGTAAACAATGCCGTGAGCCGTCATACGACCGAGGCGGTTGGCTAAGTGCATCATGACGTTTTCACTGAGCATCAGGCCTTTCTGTGCAAACAAGTTGCGTTCCATATGCTTCGGATAGACGATAAGGTTCTTCAGGATGTTCTTGGATTTCTCCAGCGCGGCAGCCATCATATGGCAAGCACGAGGAATAGCTTCCCACTCAGAGAGGAAACAGCCCCAGTCCCGTTCCATTTCGCTGATCATGCTTTCTACGATAGAAGGGGCGATGCTGCGGACATTTCTAAGAAGCGCCAGGACATTTTCCAGAACAGCCGGATTGCGTTTATGCGGCATGGTGGACGAACCGACTTTGCCCATGAAGAACGGTTCTTCCAATTCAAGAATTTCTGTTCTCTGCAGTGTCAGGATTTCATGCATGATGCGGCCAAGAGTTCCGGCGCAAAGGGCAAGAACGGAAACAAATTCAGCTTGGTTATCGCGGGCAACATGCCAAGCAATCGTCGGGGTCTTCAGACCAAGGATCTTGAACATGCGTTCCTGGGTTTCTAAACCGTGTTCCGGCTGAGAGGCTAATGTGCCGACGGCACCCGCCATTTCACCGACAAAGACACGATCTTTCATCTCTTCCAAACGTTCAATGTCTCGCCCGAGTTCGTCAGCCCAAATAGCCGCTTTGTAGCCGAAAGTAATCGGAAGAGCGTGGACGACGTGGGTCCGACCGCTCATGATGGTGTTGCGGTATTTTTTGGCCAAGTCCAGGCAGTATTCCTGACAGAGTTTCATATCACGAAGAATGACTTCGTAGGCATCTCTTTCTAACAAGACAATACCTGTGTCCACGATGTCTTGACTCGTAGCACCCCAGTGCACAAACTCTCCGGCGTTTTCCGGAAGGATTGCTTTGAAGGCTTTCAGCAGGGGTACGATCGTAATAGAGCTCTTGTAGTATTCGCCGATGCTTGGAATGTCGATGAGATCAGCTTTAGCGTATTGATTGATGATGTCGGCTTTTTCCTTTGGAATGACGCCGAGCTCGGCTTGAGCGGCGGCGAGCGCGGCTTCTGTGTCCAGCCATTTTTGGACCCAAGCTTTATCGCTCAGGATTTCGCGCATTTCATCGGTACTAAACATGCAGCCGTGGATCTGACTGTCGATTGCGGTGGAAGGCATTTTTTCTCCTTAAAAATTGAGATCGATTTTGTATGAGTTCATTCTGCAAATAGAAGACAAGCGGAACAACGAGTAAGTGCATTTGTTTTGATAACTATCAATTGTTTGTCATTCTGTTCAAAAACTTTGATCAAGAAAACAAAGAGTTAGCTTATGTCTACCAACTTAATCAAAAGATTTGTAGGCGACAATTCTGAGAACCTGTATGGTTGTTGACTTCAGGCTTCTTTAAAATTGAACTTGTCCGCGTTTGGAACCTACAAAACTCTTATCATGCAAAAACCCGTTTGGAAAAAGATTGCAGAAGAAATTTCTTTGGAGGTATCGCTCGGAAGATGGACCGTCGGCTCCATCATTCCGAATGAGATCGATTTGGCAAAGAAATACAAAGTCAGCCGCGATACGATGCGAAAAGCCTTGAGTTACCTTACTCAGCAGGGGCTCTTTGAACGGAAGCCGCATATCGGTACCAAAGTTAAATCCAGAACGAGAACGGGCAAGTTTCTGAGTGAGTTAGACGGTATCAGGGACATAGATCATTACGGCAATCAATATCCGCGAAAGATTCAAAATGTTACCCAAATTGTTGTTGATGATGAGGTAGCTGAGCGCTTGTCTCTGAGACCAGGTGACTTGATGATTCGATTTAAAAATATAAGAGTTGCCTCAGAAAAGGTTCAGGAAACGGTTGTTGTGACCTATGTCTACCTACCGGCCGATGCGGCAGAAGTTTTAGAGATTGTCAAGAAACGGCCCGAAGAACTCATTATTACGTTAGCGGAAGAAGTATTAGGACGCGAATGTGATCAGGTAAAGCAGACATTTTCCGGGACGATCATGCCTGACGAGGTCGCAGATTTATTTAAAGTTCCTCATGGAACGGCCGCATTAAAAATTATCCGGAACTACATGGATATTCGAGGACGTACTATTGTCGCCTCGGAATCTTTCCATACTGCAGACAGGTTCTCCTTTTCCGTCGCAGTAAAGAAGAAAAAGTACTGATAAGGAAAGTATTGTTGGTCTGTGAGTAAACCTCCGGAGCAGACTTGCCCATTTCTTGTTGAATCATTACGCTCAGAATTAAACCCAAGAAGAATTTCAACAACTCAAATGCACAAAACTACGAAACGCGGTTTCCTTAAGGCCGCACTTGCCTCCGGATTGGCGCTTGAAGCTTTTCCTGCTCGTTCTGATTCCCAGAAGAGCTCCGAACAGTTAATTACGATTATCGACTTAGATAAGTGTGACGGCTGCTCGGATTTTCCGATTCCTGCATGCGTCAAAGCCTGCCGTACTAAAAATCAGGCTCGCTATCCAGAGCCGCAGAAGCCGCTGCAGCCTTACTGGCCTCAGCCCAAGTATGAGGACTTTTCAAACGATCGGGATAACATTTCTCGGCTGACTCCGTACAACTGGATTTATCTCCAGCATGTTTCCGTTGACGGAAAAGATATATATCTTCCTAGACGCTGCATGCAGTGCTTCGATGCTCCATGCCGCAAGCTCTGTCCTTTTGGAGTCATCGACCAAACTAAACAAGGAGCGGTCAAGATTGATGATCGCGTATGTTTCGGAGGCGCCAAATGCAGAGATCTTTGTCCCTGGAACATTCCGCAGCGCCAGGCCGGTGTCGGTATTTATCTGAAGGTTGAGCCGAAACTCGCCGGCGGCGGAGTGATGTACAAGTGCGATTTTTGCGCTGACCTCATCGCCCAAGGAAAAGAACCGGCTTGCTCGGCTGAGTGTCCGAAAAAAGCCATGTTGGTTCTCTCCATCTCGCAGGCAGAAGAAAAGCTCAAATCCTTAGCAAAAGACCGTTTTGTATACGGTAGAGAAGAAAACGGCGGAACGGCAACTTGGTATGTTTGCTCCGTGCCGTTTGAAAAGATCAACCGCCAGCTGAAGACTCAACTGCCAAAGAACCATCCGGGAAGACCGCTCATGAACGAAGTCGATTCGAAACTGAGTCAGTCGACGCCTTTAGTGCTCGGAACTTTGGTTGCTCCGATTGTGGCTTTGGGCGCATCGGTCGCCATCAGAAAAAGAAAGAACGACAAAGATCAATCTCAATAAGGCGGTGCGGAAATGAAAATCATCAGACAACCTCTAACGAATCGAGTTGTGCATTGGGGCATCGCTTTGAGCTGTTTCGTATTGATTTTTACCGGAATACTTCAGATGCCTGTGGCCAAGAGATACGGCCTGACATCTTTAGGAGAGTGGATGGGCAACTACTTCACGACGTTGTCCATGCATTACTTCTTCGGCCTAATCTTCGTTTTCTTCTGCTGTTTCCACGTCTTCTACCACGCGCTGAATAAAGAGTTCGACATTGTTCCGAAGAAAGGCGACGTAAAGGGAAGTATCTTGATTTTTAAAGCGATTCTTTCCGGAGAGAAAGAGCCGCCGAGTGCGAAGTACCTGCCGGAGCAGCGTTTGGCTTGGGCAGCTTTTGCGGTGACTTTTCTAATTCTGATCGTCACAGGTTTGTTGAAAACTTATAAAAACCTTCCCGGGGTGCAGTTGGACGATCCGTGGACGTTTTACATTGCTCAGTTCCATAACCTGGGTTTTGTGCTTTGCATTCTTTTATTCGTCGGCCATATGGCAGCTTTCGTGATTAAGGCCAATCGAAATCTTCTGCCGGCAATGTTCTCTGGCAAGGTGGACAGAGAATACGCTCTTGAGCGTCATTCACTTTGGTCGCCGGAGTAAGAGAAAACTGAAAGTTAATAAAAAGGCAGGGCGATTTTGTTAATCGTCCTGCTTAAATTGGAGCTACTCGGCTAGGATTTTAGAAAGTATGGCACATTCCTAACAAGAAGTTGGATGAACGGCCGTTCTCAACGTCCTTCTTATAGTGATCTTGATAATAACCAACTGCGCCGTAAAGGAAAGTTTCTTTACTCAGATAGTACTGATAACCCAAGGCAATAGTCCATCGTTTCATCTTTTCTTCATGATTGTCTGTATTTTTTGCATTCATGAAACCTGCGTTAGAGTATACGAAGCCACCCCATACCGGTGATTTAATACCGACGTTTAAGCCAAAACCATCGACATATCCTGAACTGGTAGTCGTTGACATACCTTCAGTTTTAATAGGATTCCTACCAATTCTTGCCTGATCGAAATATTGAGCGTCAAAGAATAATTTACCGAAACTACTGTCGTAAGTGACTGCGCCGCTGACAGTCAATGGATTGTGAACATTGTGCTTTTGATAAGAGGCTGTATCTTGTCTATCAAAGATAAGGACTGTATAAAGAGGGCCGTAACGGTAGCTAGCCGCCGCTGAATAATAGCGATCTGCCTTTGTATTGTTTTCGTTAGGATTGTCAACACCATTCATCCCGCCAGAGTATTGGGCATAAAGAGTAAAACCGTTGAGAGAAGGTGTCTTGTATGCAACGGCATTGTCAAGGCGTCCCCAGCCTCCTGCCATGACGGCTCTATGACCAGGAACTCCTCTTCCCCATGCAGTAGAGAACGGAGCTATCGCAGCCCCATACAAGCACCAGGAGCCATTACCACTACGGAATTCTCCAATGCGACCAAAACCTAATTTTCCGAATGGACCTTCTACGTATAAGGTGGATTCGCGATTAAATAATCGTTTTGAATCGGCAAAACTACCGTTGTCGGCGTTATAACCATTTTCAAGAATGAATCCGACTTTATAGCCGTTTCCGAGATCTTCAACACCTTTAATTCCGATTCGATCCATGGTTTGTTGGCTGTCTTCCATTGTGAACTGATGAGTTCCATTGTTTTGATTTAAGAAACTGAAGCCTAAGTCAATTGTTCCGTAAACAGTAACTTGAGTATTAGCAACAGCCGCCGTGGAAAAGCATGCAAGGCAAGCGAGGGTGAGAAGTGTTTTTTGCATTGATTTCTCCTTGAGTTGATTTTCTCTTCACATTTGCGTTTAGAGATGCGACTATGTTGAGATTTTTCACTTAAGGCTTCAAAGAGAATCTAATAAAAACATAAGATATATGACTGAATTTGATAGAAGTCGTGGAGTCCGGGAGAAAGTGCAATAGTTAAAAAAAATTAACAATGCACTCATTATGAAAAAATTGATTCAAACAAAGGAAAATGGTCCTATTCTGTTTTTGCTAGGAAATTTAGCCTTTGCAACTAATGGTATTTGGTTAAAGATGGCTCCTGCTGAGTCATCTTCTTTTACTCTAGCGGCCTTTAGAATGATAATCGGTTGCCTTTGTCTATTACTTTGGTTGAAACTTCGGAAGAAGCAATTTAGTCTAAAAAATTGGAATTGGAAGTATATTTTTCTTTATGCAGTTGGCCTATGGGGTTTTCAAGTCTTTTTGTTTCAATCCATTCTTACCATTGGGGTAGCTATAGGAACGGTTATTGCGGTTGGAAGTACTCCTCTTTTTGCTGGCCTTATCCAGTGGATTATCCAAAGGAAACTTCCAGGAAAGATATGGTTTATATCGACGGGAGTCGCAATTTTAGGTTTAGTTTTCCTAAATGTAGGTAACAGTGGTCAAAGCCTTTCTATTTCTGAATTATTGTTGCCAGTATTCAGTGGCTTTTGTTCAGCCGTTACTCTGTTTGCAGGACCGAAACTCTCGTTAACACATGCACCAGAGGAGGGAGTTGTCTTAGTTACTTTTATCGCAGCTCTTCTTTTTCTACCGTTTCTATTTTTCTGTCCTATCTCTTGGATAGGCTCTCCGGAGGGGCTTTGTTCCGTGATAATGCTTGGTGTTGTTAATTGTGCATTAGCTTATAGCTTAATATTAGCTGGTCTCAAAACGACTCAACCTGCAACGGCATCCTGTTTGTCTCTATCCGAGCCCATGGGAGCTGCTTTGATAGGCATTGTCTTTCTGGGAGAAAAGCTTACACTCAATTCAGCTCTGGGAATCTTTCTTATTTTTATTTCTGTTGTCCTGACACTGTTCGTGTCGTCCGTTAAGAGAGAAGATGAGGGTAAAGCTGAAAAACTTTGCTAGAAGCTAAACGTTGATACAAAACCATCCGACAGTCTTTTTGAGGCAGTCGGATGGAATTTCAGATGTAGCCTTATTGTGGAGCCTGACAAATCTCTGTTTATTATAAAGGGTTAAGAAAACAACTTCCTCCGAGAGTTTGTTTTTCCATTTGAAATAAAAAATGAGTTTGTGGCCCAAGGGGCTATTTTTAAAAATGTATTTTCCGCGGCAGAAGAAAATGCTTCTATCGTAATTTTGATGAGTTCGTCTGCCATTTCCTCATAGTTACTGCCCTTCCTAGAGATCATATATAAATCCCTGCTTAGTGATGGATCCTCAAGTGGCAACACTTTGATTCTATCCATGAATTTTGGAAATTGAGATACCGCACTCAACGTAGTGATTCCCCATCCAAAGCCATTAGCAATGAAATTAAAGAATGGTTCAAAACGATTTACGAAGATCTTGTCAACAAATGAAAGTTCATGTTCATGAAAAAATTCTACTTCCAATTGTCCGAAGCTCGAAGTTTCACAATTGCAAATTCTAGGGAGTCCACAGAAGGTCAAATTTATCCAGGTTGCGTCCTTTGGAAGCTCTAAGGATTTTGGAACAACGAGAATGGACGGTTCAGAAAGTAGGTACTTTCTGTAAATATTGTCGAACTGAAAGAATGGACGGCTGCTGATAATAAAATCAAGTTTACTTTCTTGAAAATCCTTCATCAATGCTGAGCTTATCCCCTCTGTCAGCGTATATTCAGAAACCTTAGAGGCTGTTTTACGAATAATTTCAGCATTGACATGGCTTGATATTGAGCCTACACAACCTAGTCTCAGAGAAATCTTTTTCTTTGATGACTTGTGGAGAGAAAGCAGCCAATTATCAAATTGTTCAGCTTGCCTTGTGACAGTTTCATAGAAAGAGCGCCCCTCCGGAGTTATTTGAATGGGTCTGACGTTCCTGAGTGTCAATTCTATTCCTAGTTTTTTTTCCAACGTTGATATATTGCGTGATACCGCAGATTGGCAGATGTTAAGTCTCCTTCCTGCTTCGGAGAAGCTTCGGGTTTGGCACAGAACAAGGAATGATTGGATTTGGGGCTGAAAAATTAAGTTGTCTATTGAAATGGGTGCATTTGTCATAGTTGATAAACAAAAGACTCTCAGGTCCGGAAAGGGCCTGAGAGGATGGTATGAAGGTTCTTTAGAAAACTACTTTTGCGAGGGCAAAGGCTACGCAAATAGAACTAATGCAGATAACGAGTCCTGGCCGCATAGAGCTGTGGTTAAAAAGATAGGTGCCTAGGCTGGTAGAACCTGTGGTATCTAGTGCTACCGAGGTAATTAAATTCGGTTGAATTGGGAAGAACCAAACTGCGCAAGCTGCTGGGGCAAGTGCAACAAGATATTCGGGCGCAATACCCAATGTTATACCCACAGGCATCATGGCAGCAATTGTACCAGGTCGGACGCATCAGAAATTAAATAGAAGACCACGATAAGGGTTTCCTTTTGAAGGGAGACCTTAGCCCAGGGAGCCGCTAGATGCGTATGCAATCATTCATTGCAGCCAGCATATCCTCAATTTTATTCAGCCTCGCCCTGATCACCGGTTTGGACGGCGCCTCTTTGCCCGTTGTCTCTTCCAAGCGTGTTTGGATTTTCGTCGTGAAGTTTAGGGCGATCTTGTTAAGCAGTGTTCTTCCGGCCAGATACTGAGCGTTTGTGCACTGCAGCCGATCCTGATTAAAGGCCATATCTAACGCCCAATGGCCTTTGTTTTCAATTGCCCAGTGCTGACGAATGGCACGATGCAGAACCTGCTCCACATTCGGGGCATCGTACCTTAATGATGAGATGTAATAGCGGACCTGAGGCCCAAGAATTTCTCCGGTGTTTTTCTTCACCGTGTCAGTGACGGCTTCCACGATCGATCCTTCATCGAGGCCAACCCATTTATTAAGAATTTCTTCCGGTAAAAGAGCTCCCGGAAGAACTCGAGTTTTTCTTTTCGTAATTTTGCCGCCTTGGTCTGTTACCGAAGGCCGCGCAATTTTGTACTCATGTGTTCCCAGTTCGAAGAATCCGCGCACCTGTTCATATGTAAGATCCTGATTAGCCTTCAGAGCCAAACAGTAGTCGGCCTTTTCGGCAATGATCTTTGCGGCGAACTCGATTTGTGTATTTAAAGCATCTGCCGTGACGATTGCCCCTCGAATGTCTAAAGTGCCGATGAGCTTTGAGGCATGGGTAATTTCGTTGTTCTTTTCACCGATGACTTGCTGAGCCAGAATCAACTCGTTGTCTGCATCCATGATGTTTAAAACATACGGGGAGTGCTGAGAAGAATCCCGGGAAGCCCTGATAGCCTGTCCGTCGACAGCAATTACCGGGTGAGACAGTCTGCTGCGCAGCATCTCAACGAACCGTTCGATCAGAGCGGCATTTTTGTCTTTGCCGATAATCATCGTGATGCGCCTGACGGTATCGTGAGATATTTCCTCATCAGGAAAGTTGGGGAAGCTCTTGCTCAGCAAGGGTCGGCATTGATGCCAGAACTCTGCAATTTCCGTGCAGGAAGTTTTGCCTTGCATCGCAGCAAGAAGAATGACGCAAAAGACAATATCCAATGGGTAAATGATCCGTCCGGGATCTCTGGGATCAATCACTTCTTGGGCAGGTGCGGCAATCTTAGCCGCTTGAAGTGAACCTTTTCTTCTGCGCGGTTCCAGAGTAACCAATTTCTCCAAATCAGTTTCACCGGGCGGAAGTTTTCCCAAAGTCTCCGTTGAAATTCTTCTGCTGTTTTTAATCTTTGGATCGTAAACGCTGACGACTCTTTGAATATAAGTCCAACCGTCTTTTCGTTTCGCACGAATGATAGAAGTGTGCTCTTTTGGGTTATCAGATCTGGGTCTTGACATAGCAATCACCTTGTATTGATCTCTAATATTATACTATTCATCACGATAAAGGGCAAGCACTTTTCCTAATAAATTCATGCAATTATCAGAAATTTTCGCAGATATTATTCAGATTTTTTATTAATATCGTGCGTCGAACCTGGCAATTGTACCTCCTTGACTCATAAGTATTGCAGCCATCGCAAAAAGAGCTATACCAAACAGCCAAGGGTATGCTTGGACAATGGCTCCAAAATTTGCAACCATTTCGGCTTTGTGTGCGGCGAAGAAGGTATCCGCCATCCATGCAACACCAAAGCAAACCATTACGCCAACAACGCCACCATTAAAAACTCCGGACTTTGCGACTGCTGCGGGTTTAACTTTGCAGATGAACATGATTAAACAGGCTGCCCCCATTGCCAGAATTTCAATGACATGTGCTACTGTCATTGTCACAGTTTTACCATTTACTACCCAGCTCGGCATGAGTTCCTTAAAGGAGCCCAATATCAAAATGCCTAGCACTGAAAGGCCAAAAAGTACAACCGCAATTTTTGCTTCCTTCGTTGGTACATACTCTCTGGAGCTCTTTGAAGCGACTGCAATTTCTCCGGTTTTTACCCGACGTTGAAATTCTGGATCATTCTCAAGTTCAGCTCCTCTCTTGTATACGCTGAAGGCGCCAAGAATAATGCCAATCAAGACTGAAGGAAAGAGTACGGCAAAAATTTGTCCGAGCGTTACGTTGTGGGTAGCTAATACTCCTACAATCGCAGCAGTAGCAGCTGACAGAGGACTGGCTACTATTGAGTGGGAGGAAGCAACACAAGAAACAGAAAGAGGGCGCTCAGGCCGAACTCCTGCTTCTCTTGCTACCTCGGAAATTACAGGGAGAAGAGCCATAGCAATGAATGCTGTACCCGTAAAGGTCACAAAAAGAAAACAAACTATTGGAGCTAAGAAAGTTATGTGGTTAGGATTCTTTCTTAAAAGGATTTCCGCCCATTTAACTAATAGATCCAGACCGCCAGAGCATTGGAGGGTACCTGCCAGCGAGGTTACGGCAAGGATGATTAACATCACTGCAATAGGAGGGCTTGTAGGTCTCAAACCACAAATGAACGTCAAGATGGCTAAGCCGAATGCTCCGGCAAAAGCTACGGCGATGCCACCCTTTCTCACACCGATAAGAATGCATAGAATGACGATAAGTGCGTCTATTATTAACATGATATCTCCTTATGAACGCCTCGGATGAGACGTATAAGATTTATTGCTCATTCCAGAATTAATGCACCAGGCAATCCAAAGTTAATGCACCAGCGAAGTCTCGAGAGCTTCCTTTTCTTATGTTAACAAATAGTCCTATATGTTTAAGGTTTTGCGCATAGAGGGTGATTGCACTTTGGAGCGTAGCGGAGAAGTGCAATCACCCTCTATGCGCAAGGTGCGTCTTACCTCTATCTCTTGCGGATAGTCGGTGGTTACAACGCGCCTCCTAGTTTGATCCTCCGTAACTACCTATGGTTACTGAGATTTTCTTTCACCTCTACACTTCGTCTCTGAGAGGAGCCTTCAAGATGTAAGCGGTATGAGGAATGTGCAATCCTATCGATTACAGCTTGCGTCATTGCGCTATTGCCAAGTCTCTCGATCCATCCTTCCAATTTGAACTGGCTTTGTATAGATCGTCGGCTTCAGACGGTTTCTGTCATTGATAATATCCAGCAAATCGGCGCAGTCTTCTTCGCTCATGTCTTCGATTAAAAAGTCATCAAGAATGAGTAAATCGATTCTTTTGAGTTCTGCCTTGCGTTTTTCCAACGTGTTATTGACTCTATGGACCTTAAGATCCATAAAGAGCCTTCCAGCACGAATGAAGTAAACAGAATGTCTGCGATCAAGTATGTAGTTAGCACAACAACCCGCTAAGAAGCTTTTCCCTACACCACAAGCTCCGGAGAGGATAAGGTCGGCGGAGTCTCTCTGAGCATCCACTGACCGTCTCTTACAAGTGCCATAAGTCTAGTGTCCCATCGGCGATTATCGCTTTCGTAGAGTTCTTCGAAGCGTGCATTGATCAAATCCAAGGGGAGGTTGCTATGTCGCCGCAGCTTAACTGCAGTATTCGCCTCTCTTCTGACTATTTCTGCATTTAGGAGATCATAGATTTGCTCCAACGATGTCATCTGCTGCCAAGTTGCGTCCTCAAGAGTTTCCTCCATCCGTTGACGGAAGCCCGGCAGATGAAGTTCTTTGGTCATCCCATGTACCTTTCGGCCAGAGATTGGGGATTTTTTCCTGTATTTCTAGTATCTTTCATTTTTATCTCTTCAATTTATTGAATTGTGTTATTTCCAAGGAAGGAGAAGAATTCTTCTAAAGGGCGTAGGCACTCGCTGTTTTCAGAAGTTTCTCTTTCCTCCTTTTCGTGCCCGTTGCAAAGGCTTTCACACAGTTTAAAAACGCGCTTTTTTCATATATTCCTGTTTCAACTGCATGGGTGAAGGAAAGTTCCAGCGTCTCAGGGCTAACGGTTTTAAGTTTCTTAACCATGTAGCGCAAGCGGTTCGCCAATTCGCCTTTCTCTGAGCGATTGTTGATTTTTAAGTATTTAGATAAGAAGAGGCCGGCACTTTTTGATAGTTGCCTAAACTCTTCGCAGCTTTTTTCCAGTCGACCGGCTGGCGGAGTTCTCCGGGTAACCGGTATTCCGGTTTGATATGAAGAAAGCCTTCAAGCTCGTCAGGTTCGCCCGGCCGATAGTATTTGTATTCGGTAATGAGGTAATTGCTCAATGGGTCAACAATCCGAAGCAACTGTCCGTCTTTACATAAACCTGACGGAGTGACTAAAGTATTGCGGCGGTACCATGTATTCATGAGTATGGAATTGGATACAGCCGTTGATTCTTACCTTCTTAAGATTTCTGCCCCATAAAAGAACTTGTTCTTTGGTAGGCTCCGCAGCTTGGGCTGCTCAAGCTTGAACCACTTTCTCCGGCTAATGCCGTATCGGGCCATCTTCGCGCAGTTAAAGTCTTCCAACTCCTTTCCAGAAGGAAGTTCACGTCATTAACTGAACTCAAGGAACCAGGCGAGATCTTTTAATAAATTTATCGGTAACGTCCTTTACAGCTTCTTCCACAAGTCCTTTATCCTGCGGATGTCCTACTCGAGCCGGACTTAAGGCAACCTCATAGAATTGAGCAAGGTCGAGAAGCCCTTTACTGTAGAGTTGATTACCTTTTTCGGCATGGTTGACTAACGCAGTGTCGTTATCCAAGATAATGTACGAAGGCACTCCCTTGAAGAAGTCAAACGCGTTCTGCAGTCCTTCAATCCAAGATTCTGTCGTCATGTCAGGAGTGGCGTACCAGTAAACCATGCGGCTAAAAGGAAGAACTATCGACCACGGCATAATCTATCAGCAGATATTTTCCCGGCTCCCATTCCTGAGCCATGACGCGTCCTTTATTTCCGTAATGCGCGCCAGTATTGCTTGACTCTGTAATAAAACCCCGAGCGTTTGAGCGGCGGCAGATCAGAAGTCTTCGCTTGCTCAAGGTACTGCATGTAGGAATCAAGAATTTTTGCTCTTCCTTGATCGATGGCGTCACATATAGCTTCGACATCAACCGGATAGAAAGCTTCTTCTTTCGGATCTTTGACTTTGCAAAATAAACTATGAAGCTGTTTGTCCTGAATCTTTGAAACCGTTTGGAAATCGAGTCCAAGTTCTTTGGCCCGTTGTAACCAACGAGACACCGTCGTATGGTGGAGTCCTAGCTGCTATCTGCCTCAAGCTCATATTCCTTTCTTGGAGCTTGAGGACTTCACGAATGTCAACCGATGACATTTGTTGTCTCCTTTTCTTCATAAAACCCCTTGCTTAACAAAAACAAGGTAGTGTGCTTTGAAAAGGAAACTCTCGTTATTGTTGATTTTGCCTACTCAGGGTAAAGATTTCTTGAGAAGGTGTTGCACTTATTTTGGAATAGGTGGTGCACTTATTTTGGAATTAACATTTATCTTCGGATTTGGAGAAGACAGCTTCAACAGTTGAGCTTTAATGACATAGTAGGTATTCTTTATAGGATACTATGAGGAATATGTCTTCTCCAAAGGAGAATGGGGTAATGTTGGTTTTAAACTTTTCTGTAGGATTGATATTTCCCGAAAAGTTCTTCTAGTTTGTCCA